>Ga0308164_10000006_pt1 | contig 811512 bp, 761 predicted proteins | sample PhyTR2_FD_201031 | JGI IMG/M metagenome (GOLD analysis project Ga0308164, IMG submission 201031) | Phyllosphere microbial communities from UC Gill Tract Community Farm, Albany, California, United States - DLSLT.R2 | ecosystem: Host-associated > Plants > Phyllosphere > Unclassified | place...
TACTTTTTCCTGGTTTGACAACGACAGAAGATTATGCAGAAACTATGAACTCCTAATGGAATCCTCTGAAAACATGGTCAAATTATCTGCTATAAAATTATTATTGAATAAAATTTAAACAGGCTCTAAATTTAATTAAATTTTTCACATCGTCAATTCGAGTAAAATTCTGAAAGAATTTGTATCGAGAACCTTGACCAAAGCTCTTAATTAAGATATCTCGTCCGCAGCTCACTGATTCTCGATACATTTTTCTTCGAAAAACACTCGAATCGACGGTCTGACGAAACAATTCAATTCCAATTGGAGTAACCAGAATCTTAGCTATCAAATTTGACCATAGATTTTAGATCAACACCTTAAAACCTTTTTATTTTCAATATATTTGATCAAAATAAAAATATGAGCGTTAAAGTAAGGTTTTATTCCTACGATATTGAATTTGAGTTTGAAAACTCTGTGGAGTTTCCTGTTGCGCCTGCAGTAGGTGATGAGGTGAACCTGATTTCATTTTTTAAATACAAAACTTCTGAAAGATTAGAATACGTCAATAATATGGAAGATCTTTATCTGTATGAAAATGCATTGGTTACTGAGCGTACGTGGTGCAAAGACATAGAAAAAGATGAGGTGTATCTATTGGTACATTTAAAGTATAAGAGGAGAAAATAATTACTCCTTACAATTTCTGATTAAAAAGAATGCTGCCAATCACTGAGCAACTTTTCTTTTTCAAGCTTTTCAATTCATCAATCCCTGATTCCCAAGGCTGATTTGTAAATCTTAATCTCTTTTTCCAAATCAGTAATTTTCTCAGTTTTCTCCTTCAACTCGGAAACCAGCTTTGATTTTTCGTTGAAAGAAATGTTTACTGGATAATAATTGATCAATTCTGTCAAAAAATCGTGTTCCAAGGCTATTCCCAAATTCCATAAAATCCCAAACTGCAGAGACGAATTTTGGAAATACTGAGCCAAAGATGACGACGTCACCTGCATTCTTCTTGCCAATTCTGCCTGAGAAACTCCTTTATTGAACATTGCTTTGCGAACTAATGCCCCAATATGCGGATGAGGAGATGCACTTTTTCCTGATACTTTCTTAAACTCATTTGTGTTAAATTTTACACATAAAAGTAGTCATTAAATATATTAGTAAGATATTTTGAAGTTCAAAACCTCAAACTTGACGTATAAAATATACGTGATAAACATTAAAGCTTAAAATTTGAAGCTTTACAATTATAATTTGACGTTTAAAGTATAAATAAATATGTTTAAAATATCAACGCTTTAGTTTTATCTAAATTAATTGATGTTTATAACGTCAAAACATCACTATAAAACTTTATTTTCTATATTTCAAGCGTATGATTAGAGGTAAATAAAAAAGTGAAGCATTTCTGCCTCACTTCAAACAATTTATATTAAATGAAAATTAATATCCGAAGATTTCTTCAAGGGTTACTTCTTTGAATTCGCCCATTTTGTTGATCGATTCCATATTCAGGTTTTCTTTCTTCCCGATGATGGCGGTATTGTATTTCAACGGTTTGATTTCAGTGTTGTAGAAGCTTGTCAGTTGCGGCAAACTTAAGGTCTGAATTTCTGCATAGATATCTTTTCTGATGTCATAATCAACACCCAGTTTTTTCAACGCCAATTGGTTGTAGAAAATATTGGTTCTGTTGATTCTGTTTGAGGCAATCTGCTTCAACGCTGAACCTTTAGAATTCTCAAACTGCGCAGGGATTTGTGGAAAATCTGCCATCAGATCATTCATTGCATTAACGGCAAGAGGTAATTTATTAGCCTGAGTTCCGATGTAGTTGGTCACGTAGTTCGGGTGGTCTTTTTCAGAAGCTGTAGCGTAAGAAACGTACGCAGAATATGCCAGTGACTTACTTTCTCTGATCTCCTGAAAAACGATGGATGACAATCCGCGGCCAAAATATTCGTTGAATACATTAGACTTTCCGAAGTCTGCTAAATTTACGTTGCCTCCTTTTGCAACTTTAGCCATTTCCATCTGCACCATGTCATAGTTGGTGAAATATACTTTACCTTCAGTTGCAGGCTCTGCATATACTTTTGCAGTTGCAGGCTGTAGTTTGGTATTATCAATGAATGGCTTTACTGCTTTTTCCAATCCTTTCTGATCTTCTCCGTAGATGAAAATCTCGTAAGGATATTGGTTTAAGGTCTTGATTTTAGACATCAGTTCATTCACGTTAATGCTTTCCAAACGTTGTTTTGAGATAATATCAGTCATTCTGGAGTCCTTTCCATATTTTGCATAATTGGAAAGTGCTGCCATGATTCTTCCTTTATCTTTTTTAGCTACTTCTCTCGATTCAAGAATTGTTTTTACCGTCTGATCGTAGATTGCTTTATCGGCTTTTACATTGGTCATCCAATGATTTAACAATTCTACGCCTTTCTTCATATTGCTTTCTAATCCGCTCAAAGTGATGATGGTCTGGTCGTTTGAAGTCCTGAAGCTGTTTGAGATTCCTAATTTATAGAATTCTTCTTTTAGCTGTTCAGGAGTGTATTTATCCGTTCCAAGATATTGTAAAACGCTTACTCCAAGGCTCAATGCTTTGTCATTATCTGTCCCGAAAGGGAAAATATAATTCACCTGAGCTACTTTGTTGTATTTGTTTTCAACGAAACTTACCTTCTTGTCTTTGATATCTGTGGTAGCAATCGCTGTTTTGTAATCAATAAACTGAGGCTTGATATCTCCCGCTTTTGTTCCCAAAATATCTTTAAGGAAAGGCGACTGCGCTTCTCTGTTCAGTTTAATGGGTGTGATTGCAGGATTCTGCACTCTTACCAATTTATCATTCACTCCTTTTTCTTTATAAACGACAACATAATTGTCTTTGAAAAACTCATTCGCAAACTTTACAATATCTGCTTTGGTGATTTTTTCATAGTCATTGATTTCGTCTAATTCCTGCTGCCATGTTCTTTCGTTGATGTAAGCGTTGTATAAAGTCGTTGCCAAACCATCTGCAGTTTCCCAACCTTTCATACGCTGAACTTTCATATCGTTGACGATGGCTTTCAGCATCCAATCCGGAAACTGGCCTTTTTTAACTAAATCAATCTGTCCAAGCAACAATTTTTTAGCTTCATCAAAGCTTTGCCCTTCTTTTGGGACAACATATAAAGTAAATGCACCATAAGTTTTGTATGGAGACTCATAAGCTCCTGCGCTTAATACTTTCTGTTTTTGGCTGATATTTAAATCAATCAAACCTGCATCTCCGCTGTTGCTTAAGATTTCACCAACCATGCTTGCCAATCTCGCATCTTTTGTTCCGTAAGAATCAGATCTCCAAGCCATCGTCATTCTCGGTGCAGACGGACTTTTTACAGTTCTGCTCACCACCTGAGTCATTGGCTCCTCAGAAACCATTTTCTTCATCGGAAGTTCTTTGTATTTGAACGACCCGAAATATTGATCAACTAATTTTATCGTTTTGTCGAAATCTAAATCTCCAACCAAAACAACCGCCATATTATTAGGCACATAATACGTATCAAAATACTTGTGAATCGCAACCATTGAAGGGCTTTTCAAATGTTCTGAAGTACCGATTGTAGTTTGCTGCCCATTTGGATGTTTAGGGAAAAGAGCCTCCATTAAAGCATAATTTACCAGACGGCTGTCATTATCCTGAGCTCTGTTAAATTCTTCATATACCGCCTCCAATTCTGTATGGAAAAGTCTTAGAACCAATTCTGAGAATCGTTCTTTTTCAACTTTCAGCCATTTCTCCAATTCGTTTGCAGGGATATTATTTTTGTAAACCGTTTCGTCTAACCAAGTGTGAGCATTAGTTCCTGTTGCGCCTAAAGATGAAATTGCTTTATCATATTCATTCGCAATCGCAAATTTTGAAGCTTCCTGAGAAACCTCATCGATTTTTTTGTAAAGTGCTTTTTTCTTTTCAGGATCTTTTTCAGCTTTGTGTTGTTCGTAAAGATCAGAAATCTGTTGCAACAAAACTTTCTCTTTTGCCCAATCCTGAGTTCCCAAATGAGAAGTTCCTTTGAAAACCATGTGCTCAAGATAATGAGCCAAACCTGTATTGTCGCTTGGATCATTGTTTGAGCCTGTTCTTACAGGCACATACGTTTGAATTCTCGGAGCATCGTCGTTCTTTGCGAGATAAACTTTTAATCCGTTTTTTAAAGTATAGACTCTCACTCCGGCCTGATCATTTTTTACAGTTTCGTACGTATAGCCCTGACCGTCGGTCACTGTCTGCGTATCAAATTTCTGCGCCATTGCATTGATCATGAAAAAGAATGAAAGAGAAATAAAAACTTTCTTCATAGTAGAATTGATTAAATCATTTTAATTAAAATGATTAGTCTTAAAAGGAAAGTGTTTGTTACAGTTAATAAATATTTGTATTAACTGGTCTAAAGTGCCGCTCCTACGGAGCTCTCTTTTAACAATGTTTAAATTTTTCTACAAACATTTCGCACTTATTATCTCAAATAGAAAATTTTCTCAGCTTTAAATAATCAGTAATCTTAGATTGTAATATATTTAAATGAAAATACACGCTCCCAAGGAATAGATTTTGCACTCCGTAACTCATTGAATTTAAAAAAGTATCTTATGAAAACTAAGATGATTTGGGCAAACTTTGCTGTGGAAAATCTTGACCGCACTACTGATTTTTATGAAGCATTAGGATTTAAATCAAATGGTCGTTCTGAAGAATTGACCAGTTTTTTATTTAGTGACAACAACTTTGTGATACATTTTTTCCTAAAAGATATTTTAGAGAAAAATACAGATCTCAAATTTTCGAACAATCCGAATTCCAATGAAATTGTTTTCACTTTATCGGCAGAAACAAAAGAAGAGGTTGATGATTGGGCAGAATCTGTGAAAAACGCTGGCGGAAAAATAGAATCGGAACCGAAAAAATTTGGTAACAAGTATTACGGATTTACTTTTTCAGATCCCGATGGACACAAGTTCAATGTATTTATGAGGTAATTAAATATCAAATCACGACCAAATAGAAAGAATTCGCTTTAAATCTGAGCAATTAGCCTCGATATATTCCATTATCCTATGTCCTCCATTTTTATTATTTTAGCGCATTGAAAAATCAGTAAGAAACAGATGCATATAATATCATCTGATTATTAAAACATCAATCTTTTCGGGTGAAAAAACAAGACATTCCACAGGACGAAAGTAATTTGCAGTCAGCTAATATGACCGAAATGTTATATGTGACTGATGAAAATAACAATTACACCACCGCTCAAAGCATCGGCTGGGAAGCTAAAAAAGCAGCTCTTGACGAATCAATGCAGCTCATCAATGAAAGAATTGAAGAGGCAAAACAGAATGTGGCAAATAATATTGTAAGTCCCATTATCTATTTTATGGAACTGAACAAAATGGATCTACAGGTTCTTGCAGCATACGTCGGAAAATGGCAGTGGACTATTAAACGACACGCAAAACCGCAAATATTTAAAAAACTGAGCGATTCTACTTTGAAAAAATACGCCGACACGTTCGGGATTTCAGTAGATGAATTAAAAAACTTCGACGGGAAATCATAATGAAAATCAACTTTGAACACCATCAGACAGCCCACTGCGAAAACGGTGTTGCCTCAAATCTCTTACTCAACAAAGGATTAAAACTCAGCGAACCGATGATTTTCGGAATCGGTTCCGGATTATTTTTCGTGTATCTGCCTTTTTTGAAAGTTAATTTTGCGCCGGGATTCAGTTACCGTCCGATGCCAGGAGCGATTTTCAGTAAAGCGGCAAAAAGACTGGGCATAAAAATTAAAAGAGTTAAATTTTCAAACCCTAAAGAAGCTCAGGCTGCTTTGGAGAAAAATTTAGAACAAAATATCCCGACAGGTTTACAGGTTGGCGTTTTCAACCTTACTTATTTTCCTGAAGAATATAAATTCCATTTCAACGCTCACAATTTGGTCGTTTACGGAAAAGAAGACGGAAAATTCCTCATCAGCGATCCTGTGATGGATTTTGCTACGACATTGACAGAAGCTGAACTCGAAAAAGTGCGTTATGCAAAAGGCGCACTCGCTCCGAAAGGTCATATGTACTTCCCGACACACATTCCGGAAAATGTCAATTTGGAAGAAGCCATCAAAAAAGGAATTAAAGATACCTGCAAAAATATGCTCGCTCCCGTTCCGATTATCGGGGTAAAAGCGATGCGTTGGGTCGCGAAAAGCATCCCGAAATGGGCGGAGAAAAAAGGCACGAAAGTGACTAATCATTATCTGGGACAATTGATTAGAATGCAGGAAGAAATCGGGACCGGCGGTGGCGGTTTCAGGTTTATTTACGGTGCTTTTTTACAGGAAGCTGCTGTGATTCTTAAAAATGACGAGCTAAAGGAATTATCCAAAGAAATTACTGCAATCGGCGACCTTTGGAGAGATTTTGCCGTGGATATTGCAAGAGTTTATAAAAACAGAAATTCGAAAAGCGATATTTACAATCAGCTTTCAAAATCGATGTTGCATATTGCCGATTTGGAGGAGGCTTTTTATAAGAAATTGAGAAAAGCGATATAGTTTGGAGAATATCATCGAAATAAAAAACCTCTACAAGAAATACAAAAATTCGGAAGACTTTTCGGTTAATGATATTTCTTTGAACATCGATAAAAACGAAATCTACGGAATTCTCGGTCCAAACGGAGCGGGGAAAACGACGTTGATTTCTATGCTTTCTGGTTTAATCAAACCAACTTCAGGAAGTTTTACCATTAATGGATTGTCCCCTAAAAAAGACAGTTCGAAAATCAAACAAATCATCGGTGTCGTTCCACAGGAATATGCACTCTACCCGACTTTGACGGCAAAGGAAAATCTTTTATTTTTCGGAAGTTTGTACGGTTTAAAGAGCGATTATCTTCACAAAGCCATCGATGAAGCTTTAGAATTAATGGGCTTGACGAAATTTGCCAACAAAAAAGTCGACCAGTTTTCAGGCGGAATGAAACGCCGTTGCAACTTGATTGCAGGAACACTTCACAACCCAAAAGTTTTGTTTCTTGATGAGCCGACGGTTGGAGTCGACGTTCAATCCAAAAAAGCGATTATCGATTATCTTTTAGATTTAAATAAAAAAGGAACGTGCATTATTTACACCTCACATCACTTATCTGAAGCGGAGGAATTCTGTACAAAAATTGCCATCATCGACCACGGAAAAATCCATGCGACAGGAACACCGGAAGAATTGGTGGATAGAGTTGCCAATGCGGCAAACCTGGAGGATGTTTTCATTTCATTAACCGGAAAAGAATTGAGAGATGTTGTATAAATTGTGGAGAAGTTTCATCAAGGAAATTCAGTTGCTGAAAAGAGATTCAGGCGGAATTGTCATCATTTTCCTGATGCCGTTGTTGCTGATTATTACCATCACTTTAATTCAGGATTCGACATTCAAAAATCTGGAAGGTTCAAAAATCCCGATTATTTTTATTGATAACGATAAATCCGAAGTTTCCAAAGTCATCAAAAAAGAACTGGAAACCAGCAAAACATTTGAACTCGTTACGGATTACAACGAAAAATCGGCCGAGAAAGCCGTGTTTACGGGAGATTATCAAATGGCCATCGTCATTCCGGAAAATTTAACGAAAGATTTAAATTCAAATATCGATTCCAAAGTTCAAACCGTCGTAAGCTCGTTTGGTTTAGAAGCCGATTCAACTGCGACAAAAACTGTTGCCTCAAAAACGAAAGACATTCATCTCTATTTCGACCCAGCAACCAACGCAGGTTTCAAAAATTCTGTAATGAATGCCATCAACAAAATGGTTTTTGAAATTGAGAATAAAAAAATCTACAAAGCTTTCCAGGACCAACTTGGGACGACGGAAGACTTGGAAAATAAAAGTTTAATTACCTTTAAAGAAATCACACCGAACAAAGGTAAACTGGATGTAATGCCAAATTCCGTTCAGCACAACGTTCCTGCGTGGGCGCTGTTTGCGATTTTCTTTATTGTCGTGCCTTTGTCGATTAATTTAGTCAAAGAAAAAAGTCAGGGGACGAGTGTGAGAGTTCGTGTGAGTCCGACACCGTATTACATCCACATTTTAGGAAAAACATTTACGTATCTCATCATCTGCGTCATCCAGTTTTTACTGATGGTTGCCGTAGGAATCTGGCTTTTCCCGTTGATGGATTTACCTCAGTTCGATGTTACCGGAAAAATGTTTCACCTCCTGATTGTGACTTTATTTGCCGGATTAGCAGCAATTGGATTTGGAGTTTTAATAGGAACGATGTCCAATACGCAGGAACAGTCGGCGCCGTTTGGAGCGACTTCCGTAGTTGTTTTGGCTGCGATTGGCGGAATCTGGGTTCCGGTTTTCCTGATGCCAGAATTTATGCAGAAAATTGCGCAGTTTTCCCCGATGAACTGGGGACTGAACGCGTATTACGATATTATTTTAAGAAACAGTGGCATTGGCGAAATTGCCAAAGAACTGATTTTCTTATTTTTATTTTATACTGCGATGGTCACGATTTCTTTATTGTATGAGAGGAAACAAAATAGTGTCTGATTTGTTTAACCACGAAGTGCACTAAGATTTTTCACGAAGAGCACAAGGATGAATTGATTAGTCCCTTGTGAAAACCTTTGTGCCTTTGTGGTAAAAAAGATTAAGCATTAAATAAATAATAATTTTACTCATTAAAAACACAAACAATATGAATGAAAATGAGATTTCAAAAATTGTATTTGATGCAGGATTGAAAGTTCATCATCAGCTGGGAGCAGGACTTTTGGAAAGCGCTTATGAAGAGTGCTTGCACTTTGAACTGAAGAAATCAGGATTACTGATAGAAAAACAGAAACCAATGCCATTAATCTATGAAGATATAAAACTTGACATTGGTTACAGACTCGATTTTTTAATTGAAAGAAAAGTTGTTGTAGAAATAAAATCTGTAGAATCATTAAATGATATTCATATTGCTCAAATCTTAACCTATTTGAAACTAAGTAATTGTAAATTAGGTTTACTTATTAATTTCAACTCAGTTCTATTTAAAAATGGCATTAAGAGATTAATCAACGGAACAATTAAATAATTTCAATAAAATAATTGAATTTAAATAGTGTCCCTTGTGAAAACCTTTGTGCCCATTGTGGTTAAAAACAAAACAAAATGCAGTCTAAAAATTTAACTTGTACCGAAGAAATACGCGTACGTTTCAACGAGACAGACCCGCTGGGAATTGTCTGGCACGGGCATTATATCGTGTACTTTGAGGATGGAAGAGAAGCTTTCGGAAGACAGCACGGTTTGACCTATCTCGACATTCAGAAAGCCGGATTTACAACGCCAATTGTAAAAAGTACGTGCGAACATTTTCTCCCTTTGAAATATGGCGAAACGTTCAACATTGTAACAATTTTCGTGAATTCTGTTTCAGCGAAACTGATTTATAAATATAAGATTTTCAATCAAAATAATCAGCTGGTTTGCAGTGGAGAAACGATTCAGGTTTTTCTGGATTCCGACAATAATTTGTGTTTGTACAATCCTGAGTTTTTTCAGGCTTGGAAAGATAAAATGGGATTATGATGAAGGAAATTTACATTACAGATTACAACTGTGTCACACCCCTAGGTTTTGATGTGGAATCAAACTGGAAAGCGCTTTTGGAAGGAAAATCTGGTGTGGCTTTACATAAAGTTATTGAAACCTCGAAAGAGGTTCTTGACGACAATAAAAAACAAATAATAGAAACGGAAAAAAATCACGACGCTTTTTTTGTTTCTAAAATTGATTCTGAGAAGTTGGAGGAAGAATTTAATAAACTCTTCGACTCTGCTCAGAGTGACAACCAGAATTTCACAAGACTTGAAAAAATGTTTTTGCTGAGTCTAAAACCTTTGGTGGAAAGACATCAAATTTCAGATGACACCGCTTTTATTTTGTCAACAACAAAAGGAAACATCAGTTTATTAAAAAACGAAAATACTTTACCGGAAGGCGTTTATCTTTCAAAATTAGCGCAAAAACTCGCAGATTTTTTTGGATTTAAAAACAAACCGATTGTCGTTTCCAACGCCTGTGTTTCCGGAGTGATGGCGATTTCTGTGGCGAAAAATATGATTCAGGCAGGAAAATATAAAGATGCTTTTGTGGTTGCCGGAGATGAGATTTCCGAATTTGTGATTTCGGGTTTCAATTCATTCCAGGCAATTGGAAGCGAACCTTGCAAACCTTATGACAAAAACCGAAACGGAATTAATCTGGGCGAAGCGACTGCTGCAGCGTACATCACTTCTACTCCATCACAGAATGAAAAATTTAAATTTAAAGTTTTAGGCGACTCAGCGATTAACGATGCCAATCACATTTCCGGACCATCAAGAACCGGCGACGGATTGTTTGCGAGCGTCCAAAATGCGATGAAAGAAGCGCAAATTTTATCTGAACAAATCGATTTTATTTCTGCTCACGGAACGGCAACACTGTATAACGACGAAATGGAAGCCATCGCCTTTAACCGAATGGATTTGCAGAATGTTCCGCTCAACAGTATGAAAGGTTATTACGGCCATTGTCTGGGTGCCTCAGGACTTTTGGAAAGCATTATTTCTATGGAATCTGCTTTGAATAATACTTTAATTCCGTCCAAAAATTTTGAAGAAATGGGCGTTTCGCAGGATTTGAATATTATTAAAGAAAACCAACCGGCAGAAATTAAATATATTCTGAAAACAGCTTCAGGTTTCGGTGGATGTAATGCAGCAATAGTTTTGGAAAAAGCATAAAATAATTTTGTAATTTTGATAGAATTAAAGTTTTAGAAAATGGAATCTACTTTAGACATCAGAAAAAGAATTCACGATTATATAGAGGACGCAGATGAACGTATCCTGCGTATTTTCAATGCAATAATAGATGCAGAAGAGGAAGATCCAGAATTGGAACCGTCCGAATATCAGCAAGTTCCTGATTATGTTTATGAACGAATTGAAGAAGAACGGAAAAGGTATTTGAGCGGCGAGCTAAAGACTTCTTCGTGGGAAGAGGTGAAAGCAAGACTGATGGAAAAATTATGATATATCATCTTTCATTATCTCCGAATGCCGAAACAGATTTGCTTGAAATCAGCACTATGGTACGAAAGCCGACAAATGGACTTGGAGGAAAATTCACAAAAAAAGTTGAAGCTTACCTTTCCAGAATTCAAATACCCCTTTGCAGTTTCCTTTGAAGAACGGAAAATTTCGTGAAGCTTACATTCAAAAATTTCCCTACGTTATCATTTATGAAATTACAGATAACGAAGTTGTGGTGTTCGCTGTTTCAACACTCATCAAAACCCAACTAAAAAGCCATAAACTTTTTGAAAAAACTCAATGAAGAAAACAGACATTTGCACCATAGAAAACTCAAAAATAACCGTCAACGAACAAATTATTTTTAAGTCCGAAACCGAAAATTTCTCAGATTTCGCTAAAGAAGCTTATAAAAGTTTCGAACTGAATTATCCCAAATTTCATAAAATGGATAATCTCAGCAAACTGGCATTCTTAGCTTCCGAAATGATTCTAAAAACCGACGACCACAGCAACACTGCATTGGTTTTTGCCAACAAATCATCAAGCCTCGACACCGATTTCAAATATCAGGAAAGCATCAATTCTCAGGAAAATTATTTCCCGAGTCCTGCTGTTTTTGTCTACACTTTACCCAACATTTGCGTCGGCGAAATCAGTATTAAACATAAAATGCAGACGGAAAATGCCTTTTTCGTCCTGGATGAATTTGATGAAGAATTCTTGAATTCATACGCAACACAGATGCTGCAGTCAGGGAAAGCTGAAAAAGTCTTGTGTGGCTGGGTCGAACTATATCAGGAAAGTTATAAAGCTTTTGTATATTTGCTCACTTTGTGAAAAACTGTCAGATTTAAAAATAAAAAATTATTTATAAAAAGTTTAAATGGCAAAAATTAGTGTAGAAAATTCAGAAATAACAATAATATCTATTGAAAGTGTGGATTTTATCTCGCTTACCGATATGGCAAGCGAAAGCCGTGCTGCGGATATTATTAAAAACTGGATTAGAACACTTTATGCACTTGAATTTTTAAGTACTTGGGAACTCATTAACAATCCAAACTTTAAAGTGGTCGAATCTGACCACTTTAAAATGCAAGCAGGATTGCCAAATTTCACATTGAGCATTTCCGAATGGATTGAAAAAACAAATGCAACTGGAATTATTGTAAAAAAAGGGAAATACGGCGGCACGTTTGCACACAAAGACATCGCTTTTGAATTTGGTTCTGCTATTAGTGTTTCTTTTAAATTATATCTAATAACAGAATTTCAAAGGTTAAAAGAACAGGAGCAAAAGCAGTTTGGCTGGTCTGCAAAAAGGGAATTGGCAAAAATAAATTACCGAATTCATACGGACGCAATCCAACAAAACCTAATTCCAAAAGAATTATCTTCAAAAGAAATTTCTATTATCTATGCGAACGAAGCAGACGTACTAAATGTAGCATTATTGGGATAAGTGCACGCCAGTGGAGAGATGCAAATCCGGAGAAGAAAGGAAATATTCGTGATTATGCGACGATTAATCAACTGATTTGTCTTTCAAATCTGGAAAACATCAATGCTATTTTCATTCAAGAGAGTTTTAGCCAAAGTGAGCGTTTGCAAAAACTTAATAAAATTGCAATTCATCAAATGCAAGTTTTAGAAAATATGGAAGAAAAACATTTTTTTAAATAAAAACAAAATAAAAATATTACTTTAATAGTAATTTTACATATTAGAATAAAATTATGAGCGATTTAAAATTAGAATTAAAAAACAAAATTATAGAAGTTCTTAATCTTGAGGACGTTGCAATAGAAGAAATCAAAGATACAGACCCACTTTTTGGTGGTGGTCTTGGGTTGGATTCTATTGACGCGTTGGAATTAATTGTACTTCTTGACAAAGACTATGGAATCAAATTATCAGACCCGAAAAAGGGAAAAGAAATCTTCCAGTCTATAGAAGTGATGGCAAAATACATCGAAGAAAACAGAACAAAATAATTCAATCTAACAATGTATCAATCTAGCAATGTACCAATATTGTTACACCGTTAAATTGATACATTGGTACATTATTTAAAAGATGAGTCAAAAAATTGCCATTACAGGAATGGGCATTATTTCCTCCATTGGTAACAATGTCGAGGAAAATTTTATTTCGCTGACGACTGGTAAACACGGCATTTCAGACATCGAACTGTTTGAAACACGCCACTCCGGAAGCATCAAAACAGGCGAGATAAAATTATCAAATGGAGAACTTGCCCATAAACTTAACCTATCGGAAGACAACAACTTGACAAGAACTGCTCTGTTGGGAATGGTCGCAGCAAAAGAAGCAGTAGAAAGCGCCGGAATTTCGAATATTAACGACTACAAAACCGGACTCATTTCCTCCACCAGCGTAGGTGGAATGGATATTACCGAAAAATATTTCTACACCTACGAAGATTTTCCTGAAAAGCAGAAATATATTGACTCGCACGACGCAGGAAATTCATCTTTGGCGATTGCAGAATTATTGGGTCTGAAAGGAATGGTTTCTACCATCAGCACAGCCTGCTCGTCTGCTGCCAATGCGATTATGATGGGTGCCAAACTCATTAAAAACGGCGTTCTCGACCGTGTGATTGTCGGCGGAACAGATTCACTTTCGAAGTTTACTTTGAATGGATTTAATACGCTGATGATTCTAACGGATTCTTACAACACGCCTTTCGACAACGACAGAAAAGGTCTGAACCTGGGTGAAGCAGCCGCTTTCCTTGTTTTGGAATCTGATGAAGTGGTGAAAAAAGAAAACAAAAAAGTTCTCGCTTACCTTTCGGGCTACGGAAATGCCAACGATGCGCATCACCAGACCGCTTCTTCGGAAAACGGACAAGGTGCTTTTTTAGCAATGGAAAAAGCGTTGAAAGTTTCTGGTTTAAATAAAGAAAACATCGATTACATCAACGTTCACGGCACAGCTACTCCGAATAATGATTTGTCTGAAGGCATTGCAATGATTCGGATTTTTGGCGAAAATCAGGTTCCGGAATTCAGTTCTACGAAAGCGTTTACGGGCCATACTTTGGCTGCGGCTGCTGGAATTGAGGCAGTTTATTCGATTTTGGCGATGCAGAATAATGTGATTTTTCCGAATTTAAATTTTAAAACCAAGATGGAAGAATTTGATTTGACACCGGTTACCGAACTGAAGAAGAAAAATATAAATCACGTACTTTCCAACTCATTTGGATTTGGAGGAAACTGTTCAACTTTAATTTTTTCTAAATAATGAGTGCAGTTTACATCAACAGTGCAGCCTGTATCTCAGTTCAGGACACTTTAAACGAAAATTTCTCCGACAGTTTAAAACCTGAAAATTCTGTTCAGGTTCTAAAAGCGATTGAGCCCAATTACAAAGAATTCATTCCGCCAGCGATGAGCCGAAGAATGTCTAAAACAGTAAAAATGAGTTCTGTAGCTTGCACAAAAGCTTTGCAGGAAGCAGGAATTGAAAAACCTGACGCCATCATCGTCGGAACCGGAATGGGCTGCTCGCAAGATTCCGAAAAATTCCTGAAAAACGTTTTGGAAAATAATGAAGAGTTTTTAACACCAACGTTTTTTATTCAGTCAACTCACAATACGGTTGCTGGGCAAATTGCTTTGGGATTGCAGTGTCACGGTTATAATTTCACGTACGTCAACAGTTCATCTTCACTTGAATTTTCAATGCTGGATGCGAAACTTCAGATTTTGGACGGCGAGGTTGATAATGTTTTGGTAGGTTCAACAGACGAACAAACTGAACGGACGATGGAATTATACAAACTGAATAATTCCATTAAGAAAGAAGAAAATCTTCCGGTTGATTATTTGAATTCAACAACAGAAGGTGTGATTTGGGGCGAAGGCTCAAGCTTTTTTGTTTTAGGAAAAGATAAAACCGAAAGTTCATATGCTCAACTCAAAGACATTCAAATTCTTAATACATTAGAATTAGACGAAACTCAACAATTCATTGAAGATTTTTTAACTAAAAATAATTTAACGAATGAAGATATTGATGCTGTGATTTTAGGTTACAGCGGAGATTCAGAATCGGATGTTTTTTATCAAAAGGCTTCAGAATTATTTCAAAACTCATCGCAACTCTATTACAAACATTTAAGTGGAGAATTTAATACCGCAAGTGGTTTCTCAACCTTTATGGCTTGTCAGATTTTGAAGAATCAGGAAATTCCGGAAGTGATGATGATTAATAATGTAAAGAAAAAAGATATTAAAAATGTTCTTCTCTACAATCATTTGGGAGGAAAAGACCACAGCTTAGTTTTGCTTGAGAAAGTTTAGTTATTCTAAGAGATATTTAAAAGTAATTGAATATTTTAAATGAAAATCCAAAAACAATAAAGATGAAACATTATCCATTTATTAGCTTTTATCTTTTCTTGAATCTCTTTACTTATATTTTTCAAGGAACAATTTGGGTTTATATTTTCTGCTTCATTCTATTTTCCGCAGTTGTAATTTGGGGTTCATTCGACATTCAATTAGGATATTTTGTCGACAGTTTTACTCACAAACGAACAAAAATTAAAGAAGTTGCTTTGACTTTCGATGACGGACCAACTGAATTTACTCCGAAATTTCTGGATTTATTAAAAGAAAATAATGTTAAAGCCACCTTTTTCTGCATCGGAAAACAAATTGAAAAATATCCTGAAACTTTCCAGAGAATTATTGTGGAAGGTCATTCGGTTGGAAATCACACGTATTCCCATTCCAATAACACCGGATTTTTATCACCTTCAAAAATGAGTGATGAAATTAAAAAGAGTGATGAGGTAATGTTGAAAATTGGGAATCTTAAGACAGATTTATACCGACCACCTTTCGGCGTAACCAATCCGAATATTGCAAAAGCAATTAAAAAAACACAGAAAAAAAGCATCGGCTGGAATGTTCGTTCTTTGGACACCGTGATTTCTGATGAGAAGAAAATTCTTAAAAAAGTAACAAAAGGCTTGAAAAAAGGAAGCATTATTCTGCTTCACGATACTTCGGAGAAAACGTTTAATGTTTTGGTCGGATTATTGTTATTTTTGGAGCGTGAAAAGTATTCGACTTTCACGATTGATTCAATCTTTAAATCAGAATAATAATGTTTAAAAATATAGCTTTCATCGCCTTTTTATTAATTTCAGGTTTCATTTTCGCCCAAAACACGGCAATGTCCCCAGCAGAATCCAAAGCATTTGTGACCAAAATTTCTGCAGAAACAAAGGAAATTAAAACCTTACAAAGCGATTTTGTCCAGACCAAAAAAATGGATTTCCTGGACAAAAACATTGTAACTTCGGGAAGAATGTCTTTAAAATCCCCAAATACACTGAGCTGGAAGTACACAAAACCTTATCAGTACAGTATTATTTTTAAGGAAAATAAAATATTCATCAACGATCAAGGGAAAAAATCTTCTGTTGATGCCAAAAGTAAAACCTTCGAGAAAATCAACAAACTTATTGTCGGAAGCTCAAACGGAAAAATGTTCAGCGACCCGGAATTTTCTGTGGTTTATATGAAAAATTCAAATTCGAACATCGCCAAATTTACTCCGAAATCTGCGCAGTTGCTGAAGTACATTAAGCAAATCGAACTTCATTTCCCTAAAAATCAATCGACAGTTTCGCAAGTCAATATGACCGAAGCTTCAGGAGACACTACGAATATTGTTCTCAAAAACACCAAAATCAATGCGCCGATTCCTGCTGCTGAGTTTTCTTTATAGTTTGGTTTTTTTGCTGCTGGTTTCGTGCAAAACATATCAGTTAAAAGACGTAAAATCGGTTTCAAACACAGAAAAAACGGTTGAAAATCTATACTTTTCTTCGAAGGAGGATTATGTGTATAAATGTCAGATGGAAATCTACGGCAATGATATCAGTGGAATTTTAATCATTAAAAAAATCTCAGAAACCACACATCGGGTGGTGATGACCTCTGATTTTGGAAACAAAATGATCGACTTTGAAATTTCAGAAAATGATTTTAAGCTCAACTATGTTTTGGCGGATTTAGACAAAAAAATGGTCATTAACTTTTTGAAAAATGATTTCAGGGAATTATTAAGACAAAAATATATTGTTTCAGAAAGCTTTGAAAATGAAAAATTCAGTGTTTTTCAATCAGAAGTAGACAAAAAAAATTACTACCTCTCTTTCAACAAAGAAAATTCTCTTCTCACAAAAATTGTTTTCACCAAGAATAATAAGGAGAAAATCAATTTTAGTTTTGAAGCTAAAAAACCTACTTTTGCAGAGATGATTAATCTTGAACATAAAGATTTCAAAATCAATATTAAACTATTTCAAATTACCGAAACCGAATAAACATGCAAACGATTCTTACTGACTTTTATACGTTAGAAACTCAGGAAAAAACAGAGAGCGGAAGTTTTATCGCAAATATCAAATTAAATCAGGCTCACAATATTTTTAACGGGCATTTTCCGGGAAATCCGGTAACTCCGGGAGTTTGTATGATGCAGATTGTGAAAGAGCTGACTGAAGAGTTTACAGGAAAAAAACTATTTTTAAAATCTGCTTCCAACGTGAAATTTATGGCGATTATTAATCCTTTTGAAACGCCTGATCTTAAGATGCAGCTTGATATCAACGAAGGCGAAAACGAAGTGAAGGTAAAAAACATAACTTCGTTTGGCGAGACTATTGCATTGAAAATGTCAGTTAATTATACAAAAATATAACATGAAACTGATATTATCTCTTTTCACGGGTTTGTTTTTATTTTTCCAGACATCCGATTTAGATGCTTTAAGAAATGCTTATTCTAAAGCCAATCTTTCTAATGAAGGCGCAAAAAATTTCATTGAATTGGCTGAGAAAAATTCATCTTCCGATCCGTTGACTAAAGGATACAAAGCTGCTGCAGAAATTCTTGAAGCCAAAGTAACTACAGAAAAGAACAAGAGAAAATCTTTCGTAAAATCTGGTGCTACAGAATTAGAAAGCGTGATAAAATCTAACCCTAACAATGTAGAATTAAGATTGATCAGAATGAGCGTTCAGGAAAACATCCCGAAAATTGTGGGGTATTCTAAAAACCTTAAAGAAGATAAAATGTTCATCATCGACAATTATAGCAGACAAAATCCTGCTCTGAAAACTTATATCAGAAAATTTGCAGCGCAGTCTAAAACAATGAATGCAGCAGAAAAAAATTCTTTAAGATAATCAAATGACCCTTTCTGAAGTACAAAATGCAATTGACGAGAGGAAAATCTGCGTTTTAATTCCTACCTATAACAACGAAAAGACACTGAGAAGAGTGATTGACGGCGTTTTGGAATACACGCAAAATATCCTTGTTGTCAACGACGGTTCTACAGATTCTACTTCAGAAATTTTAAAAACTTATTCTCAATTGACCATCCTCAATTTACCTGAAAATAAAGGAAAAGGAAATGGTTTAAAAATAGGCTTTAGAAAAGCGCAAGAATTAGGTTACCATCATGCCATCACAATTGATTCTGACGGCCAGCATTACGCAAACGATATTCCCGTTTTTGTAGAAGCTTTGTTGAATGAAAATCAGGATATTTTATTGATTGGAAACCGAAATATGTCGCAAGACGGTATCCCAAAAAAAAGCAGTTTTGGAAATCGCTTTTCTAATTTTTGGTTTTGGTTCGAAACAGGAATTAAACTGGAAGACACACAATCCGGCTATCGTTTGTATCCTTTACATAAAATTCCTAAAAAATATTTTACCCCAAAATTCGAATTTGAAATTGAAATTATTGTACGGACAGCCTGGAGACACATTCCTGTAAAAAATGTTCCGATAAAAGTTTTATATGACCCTGCAGAAAGGGTTTCTCACTTCAGACCTTTCAAAGATTTTACAAGAATCAGTATTCTGAATACGGTGTTGGTTACCATCACTTTATTTTATATCATCCCAAGAAATTTTATTCGGAATTTCAGAAAGAAAAGTTTCAAACGTTTCATCAAAGAAGATATTTTAGAAAGCGAAGGTACCAATCGTGTAAAAGCTTTCTCAATCGCTTTAGGCGTATTTGTAGGATTTTTACCTTTCGGAGGGTATCATACCTTGCTTGTTATTTCATTATCTGTTTTATTTAAACTGAATAAAGTTTTAGCTTTCGTTGCATCCAATGTCAGTCTGCCGCCGTTTATTCCGTTCATCATTGTTGCTTCACTGTTTTTAGGAGCTCCTTTTGTTGCTGGAGACAGCGATATTTTTAATCAGCAATGGAATTTCGATTTAGTAAAAAACAATGTTGTACAATACATCATTGGAAGTATGATTTTAGCAACTACAATGTCTGTGATTGCATGGGTTGCAACATTTTTGTTCTTAAATAAAGTCAGTCCTGATAACAATTAATTTTTTTGACAGCTTTATCCGCCTTCCGCTCCCAATCTTTTTTGCAAGACGATTGAGCTTAATAGAACTGAAAAACCAAGCAAAAAAGGATTTCCGCTCAAGTCGGGCTGCAGATTCACTCTATTTTTCAACATTCCGTGCAGACACGAAATGTTTCAACAGATCACCTCAATTTCTTCAACGTTTTTTTTAAATATTTCTCAATATTCTCACGATCCAGAACTGTCGTAATTTCTTTCGTCAAAGCTTTTTCAAATTCAATTTTAGCTTTAGAATAATCTTTTTGCTTAAAATAATATTTCCCGGCCTGATAATAAACCAGCCAAAAATCCGGGTTTAACGATTGATAATGAGGAATAAAATCATCAGTTAAAAGAACATCCTTATCATCAATTGCATTTTGAACTTCTCCATTCGCAAACTTAAATTCTTCATAATCTTCAAACTCTTTAGACTCAACAAATGGATCTTTAGCAATATTAAATTCCTTTTTTGCAAAGTCACCATCTTTTAATTTATCATTGGAGAAAATTTCATTCAGATCATAACACACAAATTCCCCCAGCTGATAGGGACTTGAAGAAACCCAAACCAATCTTTTTTCGGGCGAAAAAATAACGGCGTGATGCGCTAAAAGTTGATTTATAGCCTTTTCATTTCCGTAACCAATACTTTTATCTTTTAAACCTGATTTATCTCTTAAAATAGAAGCCATTTTCTCAGGATTCAGTTTTGGGTTTTCCTGCAAAAGCTCCTGAAGTTTTTTATAGCGGTATTCGGAATGACTTTCAACGATGTGCTTTTGATTTTTTTTATCATTTTTATACGCTTTAGATTGAAAATGATTGGTACAAAAAACTCTACCTGAATTAGCAGCATCATAAACACCGAAATTCTTCGGCGAAACTTCTATAATCACGGCTTTTTTATCATTTGCGCTACCAACCAAAATAGATTCGGAAACAAAAACCTTTCGCTTTTTTGCAATGGCAATCGCTTCATCAATGTTTTTAGCGTATTGCAAAATCTCTCTCGTAACAAGAGAAATCGGTGTTTTTGCTGTCAACGGAATTTTAGATTTTCCAGCATTAATAGTTACCGTAATTCCTTCTTTATTCATGCCGGAAACGACACCAATCATGCCCGGCCAGCTTACAGACATATATGGAATTCCGTTTTCAGGTTCTACAAATTCAATTAATTTATTTTTAGAAAAATCTTCACCCACAGAAAAATCAAAATTTCTACCGATCAATAAATCACCGTCTTCTGTATTTTCATTCCAAACTGCGAGAGAAGTGCAACCGACAACCATCAGATCCTGCATAGCGTGACCGATATCGTGCGCTCCGTGAAGATACATTGCTCTTCTGAATTTTGGAGCAATAAAATCATATCTGTCTGATGAATATTGGGATAATCCATACAATTCTGCTTGAAAATCATCTCTTACATTCAGATACATCTTCCGGTTATACCATTTCAGGAAACCTCTTAAAAGATTTTGCTTCAACTTCGACGGAACAAAACCTTCCACTTTTGAAAAAAAAATTTCTTCCTGCTTCTGCATCAGGCTTTGGGTTAAGGCTCCATTGTTGTAGCCCAACTGTAAAGGGTTTCCTTTGATATACAATTCCCAAAGCTGTTGCTTGTTTTTGGTCAAATAATTTTGTTTAAATGAAAAAGTAGAATCATTGATTTTTTCAACTTCCGGGACTTCTAATGCATATTGCCTTACATCCGGAATGTGTTTTATAGATTTTCTGACACCGCAGGACGTTAAACTAATGATTAAAAATAAATAAAATAACGTTTTTATTTTCCACCCCATTTCATTCTGACGATAGGAAAAATCTACTTGTTGAGATTCTTCACTGCACTTCGTTTCATTCAGAATGACAAAAGTCTGTCTATTATTTCCCTTTTTCACCATTATTTTTATTAATCATTTGTGTCAAACGTTCGTCAATTAATTCTTTACCTAAAATCTCAGCGCAGGTATTGAATGCACCAATTGTACAGCCCAGAATTCCGTGCATATTCACAGACTGTCCTGTGAGGAAAAGGTTATCAATCTTTGTGCGTGGCGAAACCATCGTTTTTAAGGGGTTTTCTGAAGTTTTTGTGTAACCATACATATTTCCTTCAAAACTACCTATATAATCACGATATGACAACGGTGACGAAGTATAGGTATTTTTAATTGATTCTCTCAATGCCGGGATTTTCTTTTCTAAGGCCTGAATCATTTTTTCAGCTTTTTCAAGTTTAAATTTTTTATAATGTTGGTGTCTTTCCTGTTGGTTGGAAATCGTGTTGAAAGTATCTTCCCATTCTTTCACTTCTTCAAAATCCATATAAGAAATTGCGGTCAGACTTTCTGCAAATTCTGGATAATACTTTGAAGGAGCGGATGAAAGCATATAGGTTTCCGGCCAGTTTTCTTTTTTATACTGAAAAGCATTCCAGACCATTTCTTCGGATGAAAAGTGATAAATATTATGATTGAAATTGAGAATTGAATTCGGTTTTAAAACTACATAAACACTGAAACACGAAGAAACAGGTTCCCAGCTCAGAATTCTGTTGAGAAAAGATTTTTTCAGTCGGTTTTCTCCAATCAGTTTAATGGCAGAACGTATTTCTATATTTGAGATAAATTGTTTGGCCTGATATTCTATTCCGGCTTTGGTTTTAACCGATGTCAGCGTATTATTTTCATTAAAAATAAATTCAGTAACCTCAGAATGTTTGTGAACATCTGCTCCGTATTCCCGTAGCTTTTTGATAAGTAGTTTCGAAATCTGGCTTCCGCCTTTTACACACTTGTAAGCACTCTGAATGTATGAGTTGACCGTCAAAGCATGAACATAAAACGGTACATTTTCAGAATCTCCTGCGTACAGAAAGTTAGAGCCGAGCAAAACTGCCTGGAGCTTTTCATTGGAAGTAATCGACTCGATGAATCTTCTGGTATTGAGATGCAGAATTTCTTCGTTGTAATTGCTTTGTCCAACTACATTATACCTTGGGAAATAATTACAAACCCGCTGAAGTTCTTCACAATAATTTTCAAGATTTTCTTTCTCTTCCGGAAAATATTCTGAAAGCTGTTTTACAAAATTATCATAACCCTGAGCGTGAGGATATTCTATTTCGTCATCTTCAAAAGAGATTTTGTCATAACAGTCTTCATCCATTTTCTGGATTTCAAGATGATCTGTAATTTCTAAATATGAAAAAAACTGATGAAGATTTTGCCCTTTTGAAAGTCCACCTAAATAATGAACTCCTGTGTCGAAAATAAGTTTATCCCTTGAAAATGTCTGGAGGTTCCCGCCATATTGATTATTTTTTTCGAGCACACAGACTTTCAGGCCTTCTTTCGCCAAAATAAGTGCCGAAACAAGACCGCCGAGACCGCTGCCAATGACCAATATGTCGTATGTTTTTTTCAACTTTCAGATGTATTTTCTATTGATAGGACTTCGTCCTATCCTTTGCTAAATCGTCCCTTCAGGATTTTAAATGTTCATGAATTTTGAATTGCATGCAGCCCGACTTGAGCGGAAATCCTTTTTTTTGCCTTGGAAAAAGCTTTGGCAAAAAAGATTGGGAGCGGAAGGCGGAATTAGCTGCCATAAAAAAAACATTAAACTGTACTATTCGACACAGTCAAATAGCTGCCCTAAAAATATTGAAAATTAATCAATATCATCCCAAAAATCGAAATAGTTGAACCATTGAAGGGGATATTTTTGAATCATAGACTCAAGACTTTGGGTATAGGAGTTTAAAAGGCCTTGTGCATCACGTTTTTTGACCTGTTGAGCAACTCTTGCGTATAAATGATAATGAAGGTTTTTTTCTTTCATCACATAAACATAAACGACCGGAACACCTAGTCTGGAGGCAATAAGGAACGGACCTACCGGAAATTTCGCAGTTTTCCCTAATAAATCTCCCTCAAGAAATTTTGAACCTTCAAAATAACGGTCGCCAGTGAAACAGATGAGTTCGTTTTTTGACAAAGCTTCATTGATGTCAAAAATGTGCGACATATCGTCTTTTACGTAGATGAATTTGATGTTGCTTTTTTTAAGGGTAACACTTTCGAGGTATTCTTTAATGACCGTAACTTCCTGATCTGTTGTGACTAAATTAATCTGACAATCGAAATCGATATCTGAAAAAAAATGTTCAGCAATTTCGAAATTACCGATGTGCGCGCTGATGAGAACGCCCCCTTTTTTTTCGGCTAAAAGACTTCTTAGGTTTTCTATCCCGTCGAATTCGTAGGTGTATTTATCTCTTAAACCCGCAGAAATGGCAGTTTTATCAATCAAAACTGTTCCAAAAGTGAAATAGCTTTTGAAAATAGAAAATTTCGACTTCCAAAATCCAAAGTTTAATCTTTTTTGAAAATAATAAGAAATGTATAGATTACTTCTCTTCTCGAAAAGGGAATAATAAGTCGCCACAAAATAAAGAACAAAATAAGAACTGCGGATTCCCATATTTCTAATGCACCAAACGAAGATTCTGTAACCTAAAATGGTGCCTTTAGACTTGCCTTTCCACTTGTTCATAAATTCAATTTACCAATGTATCAATGTAACAGTGTAACAATTTTAAAGTCCATTGCCACATTGCTAAATTGATACATTGTTATATTTTTTGAGTGATTTTATTTTCTATTGTCGAGTAGAAATCGTCGAAAGTGACGATATTTTTGAAATCGGATTCCCCTAATTTCACACCAAAATTAGATTCGATGACTACCACCAAATCGATATAATCTAAACTGTCTAAACCCAAAGTCTTCTTGAAATGGGCATCATTGCTGATCTCATCACCATCTACCTCAAACTCATTGATTAAAAAATCATTAGCAATGGCAACAATTTTTTCTCTTTCCATGTTTTTTATTCAAATTTTTTAACGATTAATGCGGAATTGGTTCCCCCAAATCCGAAAGAATTCGACAAAAATACGTCAATTTTTTGATTTTTAGTTTCGGAGATTAAATTTATCCTTTTTGCATCTTCATCGGGATTATCCAGATTGATGTTCGGAGCCACAAAATCGTTCTGCATCATCAGGATTGAATAGATTACTTCGCTCGCACCCGCCATCCAGCATTCGTGGCCGGTCATCGATTTGGTCGAACTAACAGGAACTTCACTTCCGAAAATTTCATGAATTGCTTTTGCTTCATTGGCATCACCTATCGGCGTTGAAGTCGCATGAGCATTGATGTAATCAATATCTTTCACTTCTAAGCCGGATTGCTTTAAAGCACGATTCATTGCCAAAGCAGGACCGTCAATATTGGGTGTAGAAATATGTCCGCCGTTTGAAGAAAATCCGTAGCCTACGATTTCTGCAATGATATTGGCACCTCTTTTTTGGGCTGACTCTAAACTTTCAACAAGTAAAGAAGCTGCTCCCCCACTAGGAATTAAGCCGTCTCTGTCAGAATCAAAAGGCCGTGAAGCTTTGGTTGGTTCGTCTTCTCTTACTGAAAAAACGCCTAATCCATCAAAACTGGCCATTGAATATTTATTGGTTTCCTGAGCACCACCGCACACGATGATATCCTGAAAACCGTTTTTAATCATCATATAAGCCAATCCCAAAGAATGAGAACCGCTCGCGCAGGCTGCACTGATGGTTAAATTGATTCCTCTTAATTTAAAAATCGTAGAAAGATTCATCGTCACAGTAGAATTCATCGATTTGAAAATAGCACCTGAACCCATCAAGGTTGTATCTTTTTTCTCTCTTGCAATGTCTATAGATTCTACAACAGCCTTTGAAACGCTATCATTTCCATATAAAATTCCGACCTCGTTCTGGTCTAAAAAATCCTGATCGATATTCGCTTGTTTCAAAGCATCAAGCGTTGCGATGTAAGCATATTCGCTTTCCTCGCCCATGCTTATACGCTGGCGCCTGTTGAGAAAATTTTTCAAATCAGGTTTCGGAACAACTCCACTAAGACCTGATCTGAAACCAAATTCTTTTCTCTCATCGATCAAAACGATTCCGGATTTACCTTGATACAGGGATTCTTTCACTTCTTCCAAAGAAGTTCCGATGCAAGAATAAATTCCCATTCCGGTAATGACTACCCTATTTTCCATCTTTTTAAATTTAACAATGTATCAGTCTAGCAATGTAACAATTTTAAATATTGGTAAATCGGTACTTCGTTATATTGGCACATTATTTTTATGAATAAATTCCTCCGTTGATATTAATAATTTCTCCGGTGATGTACGAAGATTTTTTTGATGCTAAAAATGCGACCAAATCTGCTACTTCTTCTGCTTCACCAAATCTGTTGGCGGGAATCATTGCTTTCAGTTCGTCTTCATTGAAATCCTGTGTCATATCGGTTTTAATGAAACCTGGAGCAACAGCATTTACCGTAATATTTCTTTTGGCCACTTCCTGAGCGAGAGCTTTTGTAACTCCAACCAAAGCGCCTTTTGCGGCTGAATAATTGGTCTGTCCGGCCGTTCCTTTCACTCCTGAAACGGAAACCATATTGATGACTCTTCCGTATTTATTTCTCAATAATTTCTGAATGAAGAAATTGGTCACGTTATAAAAACCATTTAAACTTGTGTTAATCACCGAATTCCAGTCTTCACTTGGCATCCACATGAATAATCCGTCTCTTGTGATTCCCGCATTATTGACGATGACTTCAACAATAGCTTTTGGGTTATTGTCTTGCCATTCACCCAAAACTTTCTGAGTTTCTTCAGCATTTCCAACATCGAACCTAAGAATTTCTCCTGTAGAACCTAACTCTTCAACTTTAGCTAAAGTTTCCTTTGCTGCAGCTTCATTGGAAGTGTAGTTAATTAAAATATGATAATTTTTTTCCTCTGCCAGTTTGATACAGATTGCTCTTCCGATTCCTCGGGAACCACCTGTTATGATTGCACATTTCATGTCTTCGTCTTAGTTTGTAATATTTTGCTAATAGGATTTCATCCTATTCCTTGTTAAATCGTCCCTTCGGGACTTTAGAAATGCTTTATTTATTTCCTTTTACCATAGGTTTCACCTACGGGTATTCATATTGAACCCTTCGGGTTCCCTCATCAGACCTTTTATTTTTTCAAATAATCCTTCACTTTTTGAAGGTACGGATACATTACCATATCCTCTGAAAATGCAGGAATTAATTGTCTAATATCATCGTACAATTCTTTTGTTTTTGATGAAATTTTATCCTGAAAACCAAGATATTCAATCGCCTGGACAATAGTAATCGCTTCTATTGAAAGTACTTCAAAAGAATTTTCAATTACTTTTCTGCAAATTACGGCAGCATTCGTTCCCATGCTCACGACATCCTGATTATCATTATTATTAGGTATACTATGAACGTACATAGGATTTGACAACATCTGGCTTTCCGCCGTTGTAGACGTTGCCGTAAACTGAACGCCCTGCATCCCGAAATTAAACCCTAATTTACCTAAATTCACAAAAGGAGGTAAAATTTCGTTGATTTTTGAATTTAAAAGATAATTCAATTGTCTTTCTGCCAACATGGTTAGCTTTGTTACAACGATTTTCAGCTTATCCATTTCCAGAGAAATATAATCTCCGTGGAAGTTTCCGCCGTGATATACATGTTTATCTGCAACGTTGATAATCGGATTATCGTTTGCAGAATTAATTTCATTTTCCAACACTTTCTCAGTGTATTCTAAGGTATCTAAAACCGGACCTAAAATCTGAGGAACACATCTCAAAGAATAATACTCCTGTACTTTTTCTTTAAAAACCTTTTCCTGTTCTTCAAAATGAGTGTATAAATGGTCGGCTCTCTTTCTGATTAATTTACTATCAGACAAATGATTACGCATTTTCTCAGCAATTTTTTGCTGACCGATGTGAAGTTTAGTTCCGTTTAATGCTTCAGACAAATGATCATCATAGGCCTGAACGATTTCGTTGATTGCACAAGATAATTTAATTGAAATTTCAGTTAACTGATTGGCTTTGTATGCGTTTACGATTCCAATTCCTGACATAACCGAAGTTCCGTTCATTAAAGCTAAACCTTCACGAATCTCTACCTTAATTGGTTCTAAACTTTCTTTTTCGAAAACTTCTTTGGTAGATTTTCTTTCACCCTTATAAAAAACTTCCCCTTCGCCAATTAGTACTAAGGCCAAATGCGCCAACTGTACCAAATCACCGCTCGCTCCAACACCTCCATGTTCGAAAATAAGTGGCGTAATATCTTTGTTTATTAATTCTTTAAGTAAATTTACCACAGATTCGTGAACGCCAGAATTACCCAATGACAAAGTATTCAATCTGGCTAACATACAAGCTTTCACTTCATCTGCCGGAAGCGGATTCCCGATGCCTGAAGAGTGACTTCTGATCAGATTATATTGAAGCTGATGTGTATCTTCATCGCTGATTTTGAATTGTGCCATCGGCCCAAAACCTGTATTCACACCATAAATTACTTTATTTTTTGAAAATTCTTTAAGAAAAGAAAAACTTTCATTCACCCTCTGGAGAAGTGATTGATCTAATTCTATGCTTTCGTTTTCAACAATAATTCTCTGAAAATCTCTCAGTTCTAAAAAGTTATTTATTTTCATCAATTAAAAGTAATAGTATATAATTTTGTAAAATATAATTAATTGTCACTAATTTTGCGCAAAGATAAAAGTTTTATTAAACAAATGGACAAAGAAATTGTTGATGTTTTAGTAATTGGAGCTGGGCCTTCCGGATGTGTATCTTCTGCTTATCTGAAGAAGAACGGAATCAATGTGAAGGTGGTCGAAAAGACAAAATTTCCGAGACTTGTGGTTGGTGAAAGCCTTATTCCGCGGGTAATGGATCATTTTGACGAGGCCGGACTGTTTCCTGCACTGGATAAAATGGGCTTCGAAAAGAAACTCGGCGCACGTTTTATGCGTGGTGAAGAAGTTTGCATTTTCGATTTCAGCAACAAATTCGGGGAAGGCTGGGATTGGACGTGGCAGGTTCCCAGAGCTGATTTCGACAATACTTTGGCTCAGGAAGTGATCAATAAAGGCGTTGATCTTGAATTTGAAACTGAAGTGATCGGCATTGAATTTAACGGAACTGATTCTATCACCACAGTAAAAAACAAAGACGGAAAAACAAAGGAAATCCATGCAAAATTTGTCATTGACTCCAGCGGTTACGGAAGAGTTTTACCAAGACTTTTGGATTTAGAAAAACCTTCAAAATTATCTCCACATTCTGCTATTTTTGCTCATGTAGAAGACATTAACAGAGAAGAAGGCGAAGAGGGCACTTTAATTTCATTTGATATTATTGAAACGGAAGTCTGGCTTTGGGTCATCCCTTTTTCGAATGGAAATACGAGTGTTGGGATTGTAGGCCCGACTGAATACATTGAAAAATTATCTGAAAACGGCGATACGGCAGAAGCTTTGAGAAAAGCAATTTCTCTTTCTGATTATTATGTGAAACGTTTCGGAGATGTGGAATTTTTATTTGAACCTAAACATTTGAAAGATTATTCCTGTTCAGTAAAAAAATTATTCGGTGACGGATTTGCGCTGACGGGTAATGCCTCAGAATTTTTAGATCCCGTTTTCTCATCAGGAATGGCATTTGCCACCGAAGGCGGAATGACTGCAGCAAAACTGGCAATTCGGCAATTAAACGGTGAAAAAGTAGACTGGCAGACAGAATTTGCAGATTACATTTTATACGGAGTCAACGTTTTCACGACTTACGTCAAAGAATGGTACACCGGAAATCTTCAGGAATTATTTTTTCATCAGCCGGAAAATCCTGATGTGAAAAGAAAAATCTGCGCAGTTTTGGCAGGTTATGTCTGGGATAAAAAAAATACGTTTGTAAGAATACACGATACGGCAATTGTAAATCTGGCAAATTTTATTAAAACAGAAAAACAGCAAGCATAAAAAATGGTCTGAAAATTTTCAGACCGTTTTTGTTTTATTTTAAAGCTTTTTTCAATTCTTTCCCGAACTCTTTTCCTGTTTTTTCGTAGGCTGCGGAAATCCGACCGTATTCCATTCCGTAATCAACTTTACTTCCAACGCCTTCAATTTTATCAGCTTTTATGGTTGCTACAATATTTGAAGGATTAGCTGTTTCAACAATCGTAATATCAGCAGACAATTTTCCGGGTTGCGTGACAAAACCCTGCCATCCTGCATACATCCATTTTGGCTGAATAATCAAAGTATATTTGGTTTCAATATTTTGGCTGAATTTAATTTTCTTTGATTTGTTTAATCCTTCCACAAACTTTTCTGTCCAGATTGTTTCAACGTGTTGTTCCCAAAAATCAATCCAGGTTTTCCAGGCAGCTTCACCTTTTTTGGCTACGGTTTCCTGATGTCTCTTGTTTAAGTAATCGGTTTCTGTCAAATTTTCTGCCTGAAAAAGAGGTTCTCCGTAAATACGCTGAACATTAACTTCAGTCTGATTTTTTAAAATATCCAGATTTCCAGATTCAACGGTCAGTTTATTTTGAGCAAAAACCATTGTGGTCAAGGCAACAAAAAGCAAAAGAAATATTTTTTTCATAGTTTAAATTAAGACTGCAAAGATAATAACAGAAGAGAAAATTTACGGTAATTGAACGAAATTATTTCTAACTTATTTGAATAAACATTGAAAATCTATCTTAAATCAATGAATGTAATTGGTTTTCTGCTGTTTGGATTGAAAACCGTTTTAGATAAAATATCAAATCCGACGATTTCAATCTTAGGACTGACTCTTAATTTTGCTCTGAAATGATCCCTCACTTCGCCTTCAAAGCTTTCGTCGTCTCTTTCTGTACTGAGTTTAATGATAATTTCATCTAAACCAATTTCATTCGACTGGATCACAATCTGGTAACATAAAATGCCATCAAAATCATTGAGAATATCGTTCATCGCAGGCGGATACAAAGTCGTTCCTTTATACTTAATCATTTGTTGCTTACGACCTACAACGGGACCCAATCTCATGGTATTTCTTCCGCATTGACAAGGCTCGTAATGGGCTTTTACTAAATCTCCCGTTTTAAATCTCAATAAAGGCAATGCTTCAACTCCCAACGTAGTAATCGTCAGTTCACCACTCTCCCCATCTTTCACAGGATTTTCATTGTCATCAAGTATTTCCGTGATAATTAATTCAGGATGCTGATGTCCGCCAACCTGAAATTCACATTCTGTAAACGCCGTGCTCATTTCCGTCGATGCGTAAGTGGAATACAATTGAATATTCCATTTCTCTTTAATTTTCTGCGAAAGAATATTGTCTGAAAAATCCTGATTTTTGATGCTTTCACCGATACAGACAGCACCAACTACGCTTGAATCTTTATATTCAATTCCATGTTTCTCAGCGTAGTCAATCATTTTCAAAAGAAAAGACGGTACGGTAATTAAATATTTTGGTTGATATCTGAAAATAGAATCCCATTGAAGTTCGGGAATTCCCGGTCCCATCCTCACAACACTGGCCCCCATCATTCTTAAACCTAAAAAATAAGCAAGCCCGGCCATGAATCTTTTATCAATAGTAGTGATCATTTGTACCACATCCCCTTTTTGAATTCCTGCACAGACAAATGAAATTGCCTCGTTGTAAGCTAATCTTTCCAAATCAGAATCTGACAAACCAAATGTTACAGGATCACCTAATGTTCCGGAAGTTGTACTGTAATCGACGATTTGATTTTGTGGAACACAGAAAAAATCATCATTATTCTGCTGAATGTCATTCTTTGAAGTCGTTGGAATTTTCTGCAAATCTTCCAAAGTCTGAATTTCAGAAATCTGAATCTTATTTTCTTTGAATAATTTCTGATAGAAAGGCGAATTTGCTTCCAAATATTTCAAAAGCTCCTGAAGTTTTTCTTCCTGAAACTTTTTGATGTCCTGAATACTTGATTTCTCGATGAGTGGGAAGAGTTCCAATAGTTTAAATTTAGATGACAAATTTATTTAATTTAAAATTAAAAGTTGGATGGAAAGTTTTGTTCCCACAGATCCCACGGATTTCACAGATGATTGTTTTAAATTTAATCTAAGAAATCTGCGTTATCTGCAAAATCTGCGGGAGAAAAAGTTTTTTGCTAAAACCTGATTTGAGAGCGGGCTAAAGCTCGATCCTATTAATATGCTAGCAAGATGTTTTACTCATTAACTGCTAAAAAATTCACATTTGACCATCCACCATTCACTTTTGAAAACGCTTCAATTTTGCAAAATTTTCAATAATCCCAATCAAAATAAAACATATATTATAAACCGACAAAAATCACTAAATTTGCCAACTTGATTAATCAACGAAATTGAGAAATTACAATGAGCCAATTTAAAGAATATAAAAACCTCAACCTGATAGACGTAGCCGAGAATGTTGCAGAATTCTGGAAAGCTAATAAAACCTTTGAAAAAAGTGTTGAAACCCGTGAAGGAAATCCTGAGTTTGTATTTTATGAAGGTCCGCCTTCAGCAAATGGAATGCCCGGAATTCACCACGTTATGGCAAGAGCGTTGAAGGATATTTTCTGTCGTTACCAGACGCAGAACGGGAAACAGGTTTTCCGTAAAGCGGGTTGGGATACTCACGGACTTCCCGTAGAATTAGGAGTTGAAAAAGAACTCGGAATTACGAAAGAAGATATTGGCAAAAAAATTTCGATTGAAGATTACAACAAAGCTTGTCGTGAAGCGGTAATGCGTTATACCGATGTCTGGAATCACCTGACCGAAAAAATCGGATATTGGGTTGATCTTGAAGATCCGTACATCACATACAAGTCAAAATATATGGAAACCGTTTGGTGGTTGTTGAAGCAATTATACAGCAAAGATCTGTTGTACAAAGGGTACACGATCCAGCCATACTCTCCAAAAGCAGGAACCGGGCTTTCTTCTCACGAAGTCAACCAACCGGGAGCTTACCGTGACGTGACCGACACAACGATTGTCGCACAATTCAAGACACTTCCGGAAACACTGCCTTCGTTTTTACAAGGTTTTGGAGATGTACATTTCTTAGCCTGGACAACTACTCCATGGACGTTGCCTTCGAACACAGCTTTGACCGTTGGTCCGAAAATCGATTATGTTTTAGTAAAGACATTTAACCAATACACTTTTGAGCCAATCAATATTGTTTTGGCTAAAGCTTTAACTGGAAAACAATTCGGGAAAAAATTCATTGAGGGAACTGACGAAGATTTCGCCAATTACACTTCATCAGGCAAAACCATTCCTTTCCAGATTCTTGGAGAATTCAAAGGTTCTGATTTGGTTGGAATTAAATACGAGCAGTTATTGCCGTACACTTTACCTTACCAAAACCCGGAAAATGCTTTCAGAGTAATTTCAGGAGACTTCGTGACGACTGAAGACGGTACAGGAATCGTTCATACAGCACCAACGTTCGGTGCTGATGATGCGAAAGTAGCTAAAGAAGCGACCCCTGAAGTTCCGCCAATGTTGGTTTTAAATGAATTCGGAAACCCGGTTCCATTGGTAGATTTGCAAGGAAAATTTACTTCGCAGATGGGAGATTTTGCCGGTAAATACGTGAAAAACGAATATTATGACGCAGGAACAGCGCCAGAGAAATCTGTTGATGTAGAAATCGCTATCCGTTTAAAAGAAGAAAATAAAGCTTTTAAAGTTGAAAAATACGTTCACAGTTATCCACACAGTTGGAGAACTGATGAGCCGCTTTTATATTATCCTCTGGATTCCTGGTTTGTGAAAATGACCGCGGTAAAAGACCGTTTGGTAGATTTAAACAAAGAAATCAACTGGAAACCAAAATCAACCGGCGAAGGTCGTTTCGGCAATTGGCTTGAAAATGTTAACGACTGGAATCTTTCCCGTTCGAGATATTGGGGAATTCCGTTGCCAATCTGGAGAACAGATCCTTCGACAGGCTCGGCACAGGAAGAAATCATCATCGGTTCTGTTGAAGAATTATACAATGAGATTGAAAAATCTATCGCAGCAGGATTGATGAAAGAAAATCCTTTCAAAGGATTTGAAATAGGAAATATGTCTGAAGAAAATTATTCTTTAGTTGATTTACATAAAAATATCGTTGATAAAATAGTTTTGGTTTCAGAATCAGGAAAACCGATGAACCGGGAGAGCGATCTGATCGACGTTTGGTTCGATTCGGGTTCTATGCCTTATGCGCAGCTGCATTATCCGTTTGAAAACAAAGAATTAATTGACAATAATAAAGCATTCCCTGCAGATTTTATCGCAGAAGGCGTTGACCAGACTCGTGGATGGTTTTATACACTTCATGCTATTGGAACTGCGGTTTTTGATTCAGTTGCTTATAAAAATGTAATGAGTAACGGACTTGTTTTAGATAAAAACGGTCTTAAAATGTCAAAATCTAAAGGCAATGCAGTTGATCCTTTCGAAACATTAGCTGTTTACGGACCGGATGCAACGCGTTGGTACATGGTTTCGAATGCCAACCCTTGGGAAAACCTGAAATTTGACATTGAAGGAATTGATGAAGTGAGAAGAAAATTCTTCGGAACGCTTTACAATACTTACTCATTCTTCACTTTATATGCCAATGTTGACGGATTTAAATATTCTGAAAAAGACATTGAAAACCGTCCTGAAATCGACCGTTGGATTTTATCTGAACTCAATCTTTTAATTAAAGAAGTTAAAGCATTCTATGAAGATTACGAGCCAACAAGAGTTGCAAGATCGATCAGCAATTTCGTGAATGACAATTTAAGTAATTGGTACGTAAGACTGTGCAGAAGACGTTTCTGGAAAGGAGATTATTCTGATGACAAAATTTCTGCTTACCAGACTTTATATACCTGTCTTGAAACGGTTGCCAAATTATCGGCGCCAATCGCTCCGTTCTTTATGGATCAATTGTATCAGGATTTAAATGCAGCTACCGGAAAAGAAAAATTTGAATCTGTTCACTTAACAGATTTCCCGGTTGCCGATGAAAGTTTAATTGATCAGGATTTGGTTGAAAAAACGCATTTAGCCCAGAATATTACGAGTATGGTTTTCTCTTTGAGAAAGAAAGAAAATATAAAAGTGCGACAGCCTTTACAGAAAGTTTTGATTCCTGTTTTGGATAAGAAAACTGAGGAGCAGATTTTAGCGGTTTCAGAATTAATTAAGCAAGAAGTTAACGTTAAAGAATTGCAGTTGATCAATGCTGAAGAAGCATCTCATTTAATTGTAAAACAAATAAAACCGAACTTTAAAACGTTGGGTTCAAGACTTGGAAAAGACATGAAAGTTGTCGGCAATGAGATTTCTAATTTTACACCAGAGCAAATTTCATCTTTAGAAAAAGAAGGAAAAGTAGAAATTCAAGGATATGAAATTACAACAGCTGATGTAGAAATTTCTACAAAAGATATCCCGGGATGGACGGTAACTTCTGACGGAAAAACAACTGTGGCATTAGATTTGACGCTAACAGAAGAATTAAAATCTGAAGGTATTGCAAGAGAGTTTATCAACAGGATCCAGAATCTTAGAAAAGAGAAAGATTTCGAATTAACAGACAGAATAAGTATCATTTTGGAAGAAAACACCCCGTTTTTGGTGCAGATTAAACAAAATGAGGAATATATTTCATCTGAGGTCTTGTCAAATAAAATAGAAATTGTATCTTCACTTTCAAATTTTAATGAAATCGACATAGATGACCTTAATTTTAAAGTAAATGTTGAAAAAAATTAACATACAGTTGTTGTTTTTTCAAATTCCAATTCATAAATTTATTAAAAAAGAAAAAGACAATGCAAGACGAAAGGGTAAGATATAATGACTCTGATTTACAGGAATTTAAAAAGTTAATCAAAGATAAAATAGAAAAAGCAGAGAAAGATCTGCAGTTGATTAGAGAGAGCTTCATCAACGATCAAAATAACGGTACTGACGATACATCACCTACTTTCAAAGCTTTCGAAGAGGGTGCGGAAACGCTGAGCAAAGAGCAAAACTCTATTTTGGCAGGAAGACAGGAGAAATTTGTAAGAGATCTGAAAAATGCTTTGATCAGAATTGAAAACAAAACGTACGGTGTTTGCAGAGTAACCGGAAAACTGATCCCGAAGGAAAGACTTTTGGCAGTTCCGCACGCAACTTTGAGCATTGAGGCTAAAAATATGCAGAGATAATTATTTTTATCTTATTTTTGTAAATAATTAATTGGGTTTATATGGTGTTTTACGACATTGTATAAACCTTATTTTTAATTATATCTATGAGTGAATATTTGATTTTAGGAATTATCCTTGTGGCAGTTTTATGGTATTTTAACCGAGATCGGATCAAAAACAGATTCTATCCCGATCAACCTAAAAATCTGACCATCGATCAACAGTTCAACTCAGACAAGCGGGAAAGGGAAAAAGAAATCGACAGACTTCTCAGTAAAATGGGCAAGAACGGAATCAACGACCTGTCTGCTAAAGACAGAAAAAGATTAGACGAACTTTCTAAGCATTAACATTAAACATAAAGCGTTGCTAAAGCTTCTGGTTCTAGCTGCGTTTCAAATAAATTAAAATGGAAGCATTAATTGTACACCCAAAAAACCAAATGGAGCTGAATGCGCTGAAAAGCGTGATGAAAGATATGGGAATTCGTTACGAAAAATTTCACACAAGAGGCGCAAAAACTCAGAGATTCGAACCTCGTACTCCTGCAGTGAAAAAGGATAAGCCAGTAAGAAACTTTAAGGACAAACCAAAGCCGAATTTGTAATGAAAAAGATTGCACTTATCACTTTTCTTATTTTATTGGTCGATCAAGCATCGAAAATTTATATTAAAACACATTTCGAACTGAATGACAGTGTTTCTGTTTTTCCCGGTTTTAAATTGACTTTTGTTGAGAATCCTGGAATGGCTTATGGCTTTCATTTTGGGGGAATGCTCGGGAAATATTTCCTGGTAATTGTCCGTATTTTTTTGATTGGCGGAATGGTTTATCTATTTAAAAAATGGTTATCAAGAGGCGAGTCAAATTATCTCATTATTCCAATGTCCATTATTTTTGCCGGAGCTATTGGAAATCTTTTGGACGGAATGTTTTACGGATTAATTTTCGACAGCGGAATGGTTTATGACGAAAGCGTTAATCAATGGATTGGTTACGGCGGAGTTTCTAAACTTGTTCCTTTCGGTGAGGGTTATTCTACATTTATGAAAGGCTGTGTGGTTGATATGCTTCATTTTCCTTTGGTAGACTGGACGGCCCCTGAAAGCTGGCCGTTAATTGGAGGAAAACACTTTGAATTCTTCAAATACATTTTCAATGTTGCCGATTCTGCAATTACTGTGGGGGCTGCATTTTTATTGATTTTCAGAAAGAAAGCTTTCCCGAATGGATTAGAATTTTAAAATATTTAATATGTCGATCTTTATTGTCTTTTAAAGGACATATTTAATCCCATAATTTTTATCGGTTTTTGTGTTGCAAACTAATGGGGATTTCATACTTTTATGAAACCTTTTAGGGTTTAAAATGTATGAAAAAATTTATAAAAAATACAATCAAAATCTTCCTGCTGCTTTTCGTGGCAGGAATTATTTTTGTCATCTGGTCAAACTTTACCATTAAAGATCAGACGAAAAGTTTCGTTACTTCAGATCTTTCCAAACTACCCATCGAGAAAACCGGACTTCTCCTTGGAACGAGTAAAACGCTTTCTAACGGAAACCCAAATGCCTACTTTTTTAACAGAATAAAAGCTGCTGCGGAGTTATTTAAATCAGGGAAAATTCAGAACATTATTGTAAGCGGAGATAATTCTCAAAAGGATTACAACGAGCCCGAAGAAATGAAAAACGAGTTGATCAAAGCTGGAGTTCCTGCAGAAAGAATCTTTGAAGATTTTGCAGGTTTCAGAACTTTAGATTCTGTTGTTCGCGCTAAAGAAATTTTCGGACAGAATTCTTATATCATCATTTCACAGAAGTTTCACAATGAGAGAGCTGTTTTTCTCGCAAGAAAAAATGGGATTGAAGCATTCGGTTACAATGCTGAAGATGTGAATAAATATGCCGGTTTTAAAACCAATGCAAGAGAAAAACTTGCACGGGCAAAAGTTTTCTTGGATTTTGTGTTTGGGGTGGAACCGAAGTTTGGCGGGGAAAAGATTTTGATTCCTTAGATCTTTATTGCTAATTTTTAAAGCTAAAATAATAATGACCCACAGTGAAATAAAAACAAATAAAATTGAAGGACATTTAGACATTTTCATATCCCATAGGGAAGATGAGATGGATGATGAAATTATTAAAAGTGAGGCGATATTAATTCATGGAAATCCAGAAGGACTTAAATCTTTGGCTAAATTATTAATTGAAATTGCTGATTTAAATCAAGAAAAAGTAGATCATGAACTTTTACCAATTGGTACGAGAGAACACTTTCACTTAAGACCTAATATTGAATTATCAAAAAGTTCAATTGAAGTAATAATAGGAAGACTTGATGCAAAAGGAACAGGAAATTTTTATGATAGATTTATTCCTAAAGTAAATATAGATTAAAATGAAAGTATTACATTCCAATTTTTAGAATAAAAACATTTCAATATTTAATATTCTTTCCAAATGTCTACACAAATCTGTGGGAGATTTACCTAAATTTGCAATTCAATAATTTTTATAAATAATTTTAAACAAATGTCAAGAATTCTTACCGGCATACAAGCCACCGGAACTCCGCACCTAGGAAACCTTTTGGGTGCTATTATTCCTGCAATTGAGTTATCAAAGCAAGCAGGAAACGAATCTTTTTTATTTATTGCGAATCTTCATTCGTTGACGCAGATTAAAGACGCAAAAGAACTAAAAAATAACACCTACGAAATTGCTGCAGCTTGGCTTGCCTGCGGACTGGATACAGAAAAAACATTCTTTTACAGACAGAGTGACATCCCTGAAACCTGTGAACTATCTTGGCATTTATCATGTTTTTTTCCTTATCAGAGACTGACTTTAGCGCATTCTTTTAAAGATAAAGCAGACAGACTACAGGATGTAAACGCAGGTTTGTTTACCTACCCAATTTTGATGGCTGCCGATATTTTATTGTATGACGCAGAAATCGTTCCCGTAGGAAAAGATCAGCTTCAACACTTGGAAATTGCCCGTGATGTGGCTTCAAGATTCAATAATCAAATGGGAGAAGTTTTGGTTTTACCTCAGGCTAAATTACAGGAAGACACCAAATATGTTCCGGGAGTTGACGGTCACAAAATGTCAAAATCCAGAGGAAATATCATCAATATTTTCTTACCTGACAAAGAATTGAAAAAACAGGTCATGAGTATCGAAAGTGATTCTAAATCTTTAGAAGAGCCAAAAGATCCCTCTACAGATAAGACTTTTGCTATTTTTGAATTAATTGCGACACCTGAACAAACTGAAGAATTGAGAGCTAAGTATTTAGCCGGGAATTTTGGTTACGGCCATGCTAAAAAAGAGCTTTTAGATTTAATTCTGACAAGATTTGAAAAAGAAAGAGAACTGTTTTCTTACTACATGAACAATCTTGATGAGCTGGAAGCAAAACTTCAGGAAGGAGCTGTGAAAACCAGAGCAATTGCTACACAAACCATTCAGCGAGTAAGAGAAAGTTTAGGAATTTAATCTTAATATTTCTCTAATAAATAACGTTTCGGCGGCACCTTTGGTGCCGCCGAAACTGTTTAAATATGCTTTTATAAATATTCTTTGATTTGCAAAAGATGTTTGATGACTTTTAAATTTTCCTGCTGTCGATTTTCATTTAAAACATCAAAGAAAATAATATCCATTCCGAATTGCTGCGCTCCTACGACATCGGCAATCCAGTCGTCACCAATCAGAATACTTTCTTCTTTCTGAGCTTTAGCAAGACCTAAAGAATACTCAAAAATCTCCGCATTTGGTTTTCTTACTCCAACAGAATCTGCACTCGTTATCGTATGGAAATAATGGTCAATACCTGACAAAATACATTTCCTCTCGGTCACTTCCTGAAAACCATTGGATATAATATGAAGTGTGTAATTTTTGATTTTTAAATAATCCAGAATGGCATCAGCACTTTCTACAAGGTAATTATAATTCAAAATTTTATCTAAAAAATGTTCCTCAAAAAACATAGATAATTCCAGATCATCTATCCCAAAACGTTTAAATGTATCGTAAAACCTATGTTTTCTAAGATACTCTTTATCAATTTCACCATCTCTTATCTGTTCCCAAAGCCTTTCGTTAATTTCGTGATACACAAAATGAAACTCTTCAAAATCAATATTGTATTTTAAAGTAATTTCTTCTTTTTCGAAAAGATCTTTAATGGTGAGATAGGCGTTCTTGCGGTGATCCCAAAGGGTATTGTCGAGGTCAAAAAAAATGTGCCGAATTTTCATACAGCACAAAATTAATGATTTTAATTTTTTGAAAGGTGATAATGATTGTTTTTAATCTTTACCACATCAAGACTTTTTGAGAAACTAAGCAAAAAATCAATGGTTTGTTTTTTGGGTTTCAAACATTTCATTTTTAAAGAATCGTTATTTTTCATAGGCAAAAAATGTTTTTTCTTTAAAACGTGAAACATTGTGAATTATTATCTCGTTAAGACAATATTATTTTCTTCCATTATTTTTCGCAGGTTAATCAAAGCATAGCGCACACGTCCTAAAGTCGTATTAATGCTCATATCTGTATGGTCTGCGATCTCTTTAAAACTTAGTCCGTCAAAAAACCTGAGTTTTATCACCTCCTGTTGATTCTGCGGCAAAAACTGCAGCATTTTCAGCAAATCCTCCTGAATCTGCAAACTGACCAGCTGGTCTTCGATATTTTCTGAAGGCTCCCGAATTAAATCAAAAACAGAAAACTCATTATCAAAAGTGGTATCCGAAACTTTTACGTTTTTAGATTTTGCTCTGAAATGATCGATAATTAAATTTTGTGCAATTCTTTTTGCCCAAAGAACAAACTTTCCTTCTTCATTATAACGCCCTTCTTTCAGCATGATGATAATCTTGATAAAAGTATCCTGAAAAACATCGTTAGCCAAATCTTCATCGTTGATTTTATAAAGAATAAACGAAAAGAGGTCTTTCTGATGACGGTGTATAAGGGTTGATAATGCTTCTTCGTCTCCTTTCTGGTAAAGAGATATTAATAGGCTATCTGTTGATTTCATGACTTTTCTTCTCAGTATATACCCGTAGACAAACTGTCTCCCGCCATTCTGACTGGTTTATTTTCTGCTACAAGGTTTGTTAGAGTAAAGTCTTATCAATAAGCGTGTTTAATTATGCTGTAAATATAAATAAATTTTTAATAACTGTTAAGCAAATATTAAAAATTTAGAAGAAATATGTAAAAATATCTAGTTAAACATGTCATGTAAGAACGCAGTAGGAATATTTAGTGTGAAATTAATATTTAAACCTTTCAGTTCTTTTCCATTGAGTCTTGAGTCTGCTATTGAAAAAGCGTAACCACCAGTTAAATCCAAAAGTCCGAATAAAGAAACACCAATTTTAGGAGCAACATATTTATTGGTTCCCTCAACGCCTGCAAAAAAATAATAGGAATGTTTGAAATCTACATTCTTTTCAAAATTCAATAAAATATCTGCATTCACTTTCGGCATAATGGCAAATTCAGAATTCGTAGAACCCATCAATGCAGAAGCACCCAATCGGTAGATGACATCATCAGTCTTCAGAAAAAGCAACTTCCCTCCTACTTCACCAAAGCTTTGATTTTGGTATACATATCCTACATTCAACATTTTATGTACGGTTACCTGAGCTTTTGCAAAAGCACTTAGAACACACACACACATAATCGCCATAGCCCAACTAAAGTTCTTCATCTTATCTTATTTATTTAAAAAGTAAATTTAAAAAAAACTGCCTTATCTCATGAAGATAAAGCAGTTTAAATATCTAAAAGAAAAGATTAAATTCCAAAAGCGGATTTAATTTCTTCTACTTTGTCTAATTTTTCCCAGGTAAAGAATTCTAAACCTGTAAGAGTTAATTCATTTTTATAGCCTTTATTGAAAGTTTTATCAGCAACAAAATGCTCTCTTCCCATGTGACCGTAAGAAGCAGTCTCTTGGTAAATAGGATTTCTTAATTTAAGATTTTGCTCAATTGCATAAGGTCTAAGATCGAAAATTGTAGAAACTTTTTTAGCGATCTCACCATCATTTAATTCAACTTTAGAAGTTCCGTATGTATTGATGTACAAACCACAAGGTTCAGCAACACCAATTGCATAAGAAACCTGTACCAAAACCTCATCTGCAACACCTGCAGCAACTAAGTTTTTAGCAATGTGTCTAGTGGCATAAGCAGCGCTTCTGTCAACTTTTGAAGGATCTTTTCCTGAGAATGCACCACCACCGTGAGCACCTTTTCCTCCGTACGTATCAACGATTATTTTTCTTCCAGTCAAACCTGTATCACCGTGAGGACCTCCGATTACGAATTTTCCTGTTGGGTTGATGTGATATTTAATCTGATCGTTGAACAATGCTTTAATTTCTTCAGTCTGTAAAGCAACAACTCTAGGAATCAAAATATTTTTGATGTCTTCTCTTATTTTGATCAACATTTCTTCTTCAGCAGCAAAATCATCGTGCTGAGTAGAAACTACAATAGAATCAATCCTTACCGGTTTGTGATCGTCTGAATATTCAATCGTTACCTGAGACTTTGCATCAGGACGCAGATATTTGATTTCAGAATCTTCTCTTCTGATTGCAGAAAGTTCTTTAAGAATCGTATGTGCAAGATCTAAAGCCAAAGGCATATAGTTTGACGTCTCGTTGGTTGCATAACCAAACATCATTCCTTGGTCACCAGCACCTTGAGCATTTGCTTTAGCTTCGAAAGATTCGTCATTTACAGCTCTGTCAACACCCTGATTGATATCCGGAGATTGTTCGTGAATTGCAGAGATTACACCGCAAGAATCACCGTTGAACATATATTCACCTTTTGTATATCCAATTCCGTTGATTACTTCTCTTGCGATCGTCTGAACGTCAAGATATGCATCAGATTTCACCTCACCCGCCAAAACAACCTGACCTGTAGTAACCAAAGTTTCACAAGCTACCTTTGAAGTTTTGTCGTATGCTAAAAAGTTATCGATTAACGCATCGGAAATCTGGTCGGCAATTTTATCTGGATGCCCTTCTGAAACTGATTCAGACGTAAATAAATAAGACATATTATTCTTGTATTTTTAAATTAAATGGAGAAGAAAAAAATGAATAATTGCCCAGAAAAGCTAAAAAGAATATACTGTTTTAGCATTTTTTTAGAGAGGTTGCAATCAGGTCAAATTTTTCCTCGTTATAAACGTCAGCAAATTTAAGTACTATTTTCCTAATACTCAAAACTTTTGCATTGTATTTATAATTTTATTGAAATTAATGATTTATATCAATATCGAAAAGAATTACTGAGGTTTAATGCTCACGTAATCTTTAGGGTTTTCATTAAAATTCAGCTTGGCAGTCAGTGAATCTTTGATGAAAATTCTCAGTTCATCGATGATCTTTTGTTTGAAAGTCGGTTTGTAATAAATAATGCTGATTTCTCTGTAAGGAAAAGGTTTTTTAAATCTAAAGACTTTATTTTTTTGCTCTTCAGACAATTGGTTTAAAGCCAGCTCAGGTAAAATACTGATTCCACCAACTTTATCAACCATGTGAACCAAAGTCTGAATATTTGAAGCTAAAAATTCAAGATTTTTAGGCTTTAATCTGTTTTCTTTTAAATGACAAATGTTTTCAAATTGATTTCTCAAGCAGTTCCCTTCTTCCAAAAGCCAAACTTTTTCTACGTTTAATTCATCAGGAACAATAAATGTATTTTTCTTATTTGCCTCAGTATCCGAACTGTATATCATCAGTTCTTCATTAAACAAGAAATCCTGATAAAATTCGTTGGCATTATCGTAAGGTGTAGAAATAATTCCTGCGTCTAGTTCCCCAGCTTTCAGAGCTTTGATGATATTATCAGTAGTCATCTCCTTTACATTCATCAGAATTTTAGGGTTCTCTTCCAGGAAATGGAAAATTTCCGTTGGTAAGATAAATGATGAAACTGTCGGGATAATACCTAAATTAATCGTTCCGCCTAAAATATTATTTAATAAATTAGCTTTGTTTTTAAGTTCATTGACGGCTTCAATAATCACTTTGGCCTGATCTATAATCTGCAATCCGACATCGGTTGTACGAATTGGATGCGTAGTTCTGTCAAACACCTTTACATCCAGCTCATCTTCAAACTTCTGTATCATTGCACTTAACGTTGGCTGAGTTATAAAACAAGCCTGAGCAGCTTTACCAAAATGTTTATACTTATCTACTGCGATAAGATATTCCAATTGCTGAATGTTCATTTGATTAATATTATCTATGACAAAGATATGACGTTTTTAGCATAACCAATAGAAATTTCTGCTAAATTTGATAATTATTAGGCTGACTATATCCAGCTGAAATTTCGAAAAATCAATCAAATTATAACTATATGGATTCTAAAAAATTAACTTCTAGCAACGGCGCTCCTTATTACGAGCATCAGGATTCTCAAACCGTTGGCTCAAGAGGTCCGGTATTATTACAAGACTTTATTTTACAGGAAAATCTTGCGCATTTTGTGAGAGAAAGAATTCCTGAAAGAATTGTTCATGCGAAAGGAAGTGGTGCGTACGGAAAGTTTACAGTAACTCATGATATTTCACAATACACAAAAGCAAAACTATTTTCTAAGGTTGGAAATTCCTGTAAAATGTTTGCGCGTTTTTCAACCGTGGGTGGCGAGAAAGGAAGTGCAGACACGGCAAGGGATCCACGAGGATTTGCTTTAAAATTCTATACAGAAGATGGAAATTGGGATCTGGTAGGAAACAACACCCCAGTTTTCTTTATTAAGGATGCAAAAAAGTTCCCTGATTTTATCCATACTCAAAAAAGAGTTCCTAAAACCAATTTAAAGAGCGCAACAATGATGTGGGATTTCTGGAGCTTAAATCCCGAATCGCTTCATCAGGTTCTTATTTTAATGTCTGAAAGAGGTACGCCTCATGGCTACAGACATATGCATGGTTTTGGCTCTCATACTTTTTCAATGATTAACGAAAGTAATCAGAGAACTTGGGTAAAATTTCATTTTAAGACAAAACAGGGAATTAAAAACTTCACCAACGAAGAAGCTACAAAAATGGCGGGAGAAAATCCTGATTTTGCGCAGGAAGACCTTTGCAATGCGATTGACAATGGTGATTTCCCAAAATGGACAATGTACATTCAGGTGATGACCGAAGAGCAGGCCAAAGAATTCAGATGGAACCCTTTTGACATCACCAAAGTATGGTCTCAGGCAGATTTTCCGTTAATTGAAGTAGGCGAAATGGAATTGAATGAAGTTCCTGTCAATTATTTTGCTCATGTAGAACAATCTATTTTCTCCCCAAGTAATTTAATTAATGGAATCAGCTTTTCTCCGGACAAGATGCTTCAGGGAAGATTATTCTCATATCCCGATGCTCACAGATACAGAGTGGGTGTAAATGCACATCAATTGGAAGTAAACAGATGTCCTTTTGCAGTTAATAATTATCAAAGAGACGGATTTATGGCAGACTCCAGTGAATATCAGGATAAGCCTAATTATCACCCAAACAGTTTTGATGACATTCAACCCGATTCATCTTATAAAAATTTCGAATATGAATTAGACAGCAGCCATGTTGCAAATTATAACCGTAACGAAAATGATGATGATCATTACACTCAACCTGGATTGTTGTACACAAAAGCGATGAATCAGGAAGACAGAGATCGTTTGGTTCATAATATTATTGACAATATGAGTGGAATCGACGGACCAAAAAGAGATGAAATTATCAACCGTCAATTGTGCCATTTTTTCCGTGCAAACATAGAGCTTGGCATGAAAGTCGCTTCAGGTTTACACATCAATATTGATTCAAACATGATGAATCATTCAAAATAAACTATTATAAATAAACAAAAGGGGAAAAAAATTACTTTTTTCTCCTTTTTTTGCAAAATAATTTTTAATTTGCAGGTTATTAAAGATATAGATGCTAATGAGCTACGAAAATATAATTTTAAACAGAGAAGACAAGACTGCTATCATCACCATCAACAGACCTGAAAGCCTAAATGCACTGAATGCAAAGACAATAAAGGAAATTAGTTCTGCGTTAGATGAGTTAGCGTCTGATCATGAGGTAAGGGTTATTATATTGACAGGAAGCGGAGAAAAATCTTTCGTAGCGGGAGCAGACATCAAGGAATTTAGTGATTTTGGCCAAGAAAAAGCTGAAGAACTTGCAAGAAATGGTCAAAGTATTCTTTTCAACAAAATTGAAAATTTATCAAAGCCTGTAATTGCTGCTGTAAACGGATTCGCTTTGGGCGGTGGTTTAGAACTAGCAATGTCTTGCCACATCAGATATGCATCTGAGAATGCAAAATTGGGTCTTCCTGAAGTTACTTTGGGGTTGATCCCAGGATACGGAGGTACACAGAGACTTCCAAAATTAGTAGGAAAAGGAATAGCCAACGAGATTATTTTCTCGGCTAAAATGATCCCTGCGCAAAAAGCAAAAGAAATTGGTCTTGTTAATGAAGTCTTCCCGATTGAAGATTTATTAACCAAGACAAAAGAATTAGCAAAAACAATTGCAAATAATTCTCCAATGGCAATTTCCAGAGCAATACAAGCCACCAATCTGTCTGACACCGATAAAGGTTTTGAAACTGAAATCAAGTATTTCGGAGAACTTTTTGAATTAGAAGACAAAAAAGAAGGAGTTTCTGCTTTCCTTGAAAAAAGAAAGCCCAACTTCTAAACTATATCACAAATTATTTCGAAAAACAATTGATGCAGACGTACAATAAGTTTGATAAAGCTTATCTAAAAATGGCTCTTGAATGGGCAAAACTTTCCTACTGCGAAAGGAAACAGGTAGGAGCTCTTATCGTAAAAGATAGGATGATTATTTCAGATGGTTACAATGGTACCCCCTCTGGATCTGAGAACTGCTGTGAGGACGAAAACGGTAAAACACACTGGTACGTTCTGCATGCAGAAGCAAATGCGATTTTAAAACTAGCCGGCTCTAATCAATCAGCCCGGGGAGCAACTTTATACCTCACGCTCTCCCCGTGCAAAGATTGCAGCAAACTGATATTGCAGGCAGGCATAGAAAAACTCGTATATATCAATGCGTATTCAGATAACGAAGGAATATTATTTTTACAAAGCCATGGTATTGAAATAATACAAGTTTCCGACAATGAATTAAAAACTTAAAAAAAACACAACACAATGACTTGGGATGAAAAAATTAAAGATTTCGAAATTTTTCTAAGATTTGAAAGAAACTTTTCAGAAAACACACTGGACGCTTACGTCCGCGACATCAAAAAACTTAAAGATTACGCAGAAGAAGACCTTCAAAACGTTGGTCCTGATGTGATTGCGTATGAAAATCTTCAGGAGTACATTTTTACACTTTCTAAGCAGAAATTCAGTGAAAGATCACAGGCAAGATGGATTTCTTCTATCAAAGCATTTTTCAGATTTCTTTTGGAAGATGAAATTCGTGATGACAACCCTTCAGCACTGTTGGAAGGCCCTAAATTAGGATTGTATCTGCCTGATACTTTAAGTCTTTCAGACATTAATAAAATTATCGACGCTATAGATATCCACACCGACCTTGGGAAAAGAAATCATTGCATCATCGAAGTTTTATACGGCTGCGGAATTCGTGTCTCTGAGTTGATTGATATTAAAATATCCAATATCAATTTTAAAGAAAATTATATTAAAGTTGTAGGAAAAGGAAATAAAGCACGCTTTGTTCCTCTAGCGAGCTACACTGCAGATTTACTGCAAAATTATATTACCGAAGTACGTTCTGCCATTAAGATTAATAAGAAACATGAAGACACTTTGTTTTTAAACAGCAGAGGAACTTCTATGTCCCGTGTGATCGTATTTATTATCATTAAAGAACTTACTGACAAGGCCGGAATAAGCAAGAAAATATCTCCGCATACTTTTAGACATTCATTTGCTACACACTTATTGCAAAACGGTGTAGATTTACGTTACATACAGGAAATGCTGGGACATTCGAGTATTACAACAACGGCAGTTTATACGCATCTGAAAACTGAGGAGCTCCGTGATGTCATCCTAAACTTCCATCCACGAAATAAGGCTAAATTTACTGAATGAAAATATTGAAATTTTGCCCAAACTGTGGTAAAGAATCATTGAATTGGGACGGCGAAAAAAAATGGAGCTGCCCCAATTGCAATTTTAACTTATACAATAATGTGGCAGGAGCTGTTGCTGTCGTAATAAGATGTGGCGACGAAATTTATCTTACCCGACGAAACCAGGAACCTAAAAAAGGAAAATTGGATCTCGCAGGTGGTTTTGTAGATCCAAAGGAAAGCGCAGAAAACACTTGCAAAAGAGAGCTTTTTGAAGAGCTTCAGTTAGAAATTGATGTCACAAATCTCAAATATCTAACAAGCCTTCCGAATGTTTATCAGTATAAAGAAATTGATTACAATACCATCGATCTATTTTATGAGTACCAAGTTTCAGAAAAATTTGAAGTTAATTTAGAACTCTCTGAAATTTCAGAAACTCATTGGATTCCTGTTTCAGAAATTAAACTTGATAATATTGCTTTTGATTCGCAAAAAATATTTTTCGAAGATTACTTAAAGAATTTTTAAACTTAACTATTTCCTACACGTTTAAAACAACCAAAATTTTGGTAAACTTTTAAAATTTGTGGGATTTTTGTTTTGGTCTAATAAGATGTAGACTTCAAAATTCCTTCGAAATAATTAACTAAAACCGTTCTTTCTGCTTCAGATAAATTAGCTTCGTCGTGATAGACAATGTATGCAGGCATCGGCATTGATTTATTCTTAAGAGTTTGCACAGCCTTTTTAAGCATATTTTCTTTCAGATCTTTGTTGTAAGTATTCCAGACTGAAAAGTTGAGGTGTTCTCTCCCTTCATTCACGTGATCTTTCACTGACCACGAGAAAGGTGCTATGTAAGCGTATTTAGGATAAACTGTTTCATTAGAATGACAATCATAACAAGCGTTTTTCAACAATCCAACTACTTTTGAAGGTGATTTTTTTACGTCAATAAAATTGACAGAACTGTTGACAGGTTGATTGATCTTATCTGTCGGTATAAACTGAATCAGTGCAAAAGCCACCAGACTCCAGAACACTATTTTTTTGAATGTTTCCATTATCTCGTAAGTTGTGGCGTTCTAGTTCTTGTACCTGACTGTGTCGGATTATTTAAAGTACCATTGTTATTATTAAAACCTGGCTGCGGTTGTTCTGTATCTTCATTATCCTTTTTAGGAGCTTCTTTAATACCCTCAAACGTTCTTTTGTCGTTAAGATCCCACTCTTCTTTAGATTCCCACAAAGGTCTTGCTACAACCATTTTATAATAGAGATATGAATCTTCCGCAAAAACCTGATTTACAAAATCAGCTTCATCCCAACGTTTATTGCCATTATTGTCAACCAAAATTCTTACGATGTAGTCACCCGGTTTTACAATGTCAAATTTAACAGCATTTCCACTGGTATATTTTTGATAAACCGCCTTTTCTGATGTATCTAACAGTTGAATCCAATATTTCGCTGTTGGAGCATTGGTAAGTACAAAATTTAAACTTCCATAATTTTCAACTTTATCTGCTTCAAAATCAAATCTTTTAGACTCAGCATTCTTTTCGTAATAGGAAGAAACTGTGGTTTTAGGAATCGTCAGCTGATATTTTTTTCCTGCAATAAAATCAGACTGAATCAAAATCTCGTAAGGATTTGACTCGGAAATTTTAGCTGTAAAATTCTGTGTAGTAAGGCTGTCTACCTTTAAAGTCCATTTTTCCGGGCTTATCTTATCTACCACATAGTTTGAAACTAATCGGAAATCGCTCTTCGGAGGAAGTATAGACCCGCCGATATTGTTATCGACTGTCATTGTATTTTTAGCATTATACTTATAAAAAACAGAGGTAGAATCTTTTCTTTCGTCTGCTTCATAAGCAAATTTGAGATTTTCAGTAACCGTTTGCCCGATATTGCTTTTCACCGCATCAAACCAAATTCGTACAGAATCTGATTTTGACCTATGCGTTACTTTATAATCCTGAAGTTTTTCATTTTTTGAAACCACTTTCACTTCACCCGGATTCCCTTCAAATAACATCAAAACACCTCCCTGAATTTCTTTCAGTTCTGGTTTTTTAAACAGCTTTTTAGACGGATAAAGTTTTAAATTTAAACCTGAAATCGATTTTTCAATGTTTACCGTATCCTTTTGAAAACCTATTTTCTCCTTTCCCGGATCATAAATGGAGTTCCCGTTTTCATCGTCGAACGCAATTATTTTAAATTTTCCCGGAGCCAGATAATTCAATTCATAATATCCGTCGTCATCTACTTTTGTGATGTAGTAAGGTTTCTTTTTATAATCAATGGTGTCTTTCAATTGGTACAATCCGACAACCATTTTATTTTCGCTGCTGCTCTGTTTTTTGATGGTAAAAGCATCCTTCACCTCACCGCTAATGTAAAGATCATCAAGTTTTTCACCGGTAGAAAAAGCGAAATTAAAATATCTTAAAATATTAGATTCGCTGTTATCTGCAATTGAGTTTCCGAAATTAAAATTATAGGTTGTATTTGCCTGAAGCGTATCTGACCATTGAATGATTAAATATTTATTGGCAATATTTGAAGGTAGAATTCTTGTGATATTCTCAATAGGCGGAGAGATGTTTAGATTTTTATTGATGTCTTTTAATGTGATGTATTCATCAAAATCTATTCTCAGTTCTTTAATATCTCTTCTCACATTCACTCTGGTCGTGTCAATATTTGAACTTAAAAACTGCGGAGCCAAAGTATCTTTCGGTCCACCAACCGGCGAACCGACTCTTGCGCAAGAATGCACAAGAAAACTGATAATCAATAAGAGAAGAATTCTTTTCATGAATATATTTGAGCAAAAATAAACATTATTCTCCAAAAACCTCAGTTCCCGTTTTCAAAGTGTCCTTATTATCATTCATAATATGATTCAGCTTATCTTTCTGAGGCGGAAAATCTTCAAATAACCCTGAAAGTGCCAACGCAGAATATACTTTCCCTGAATATTTATTACCAATGGCAACAATGGTCACTTTAGATTTTAAAAGATGGGCAAACACCGAGTTTGTACCGTGCCACCATCCGTTGTGATAGGTCAATTTTTCACCATTATCAAAAATTTTCATTCTGAATCCTAATCCGTAATTGTTTTGTCCTGCCTTTTCATTACTGTAAGGTGTGAAAATCATTTCTTTCAATTCAGGCTTTAAAAAATCTTTTGAAAACATTGCTTTTGAAAAACTGTACAGATCTCTTGGGGTGGTGTAAACATTTTTATCCCCATAAATTAGATCTAAACGATCCAAAGGATACAATCTGTTTCCACCGTAATAAAATGACTGAGCTGCTGTTGGAATATCTTTTTCCTGAAAAATGTAACTGTTGGTCATTTTCAAAGGCGTGAAAATCATATCCTGCATTGCTTGTGGGAAAGGAGTTTTCGTTACTTTTTCAATTAATAAAGCGAGAAGCGCAAAGTTAGTATTACAATACATAAAACCAGTGTCTGTATCTCTTGCCAATTCAGGTTTGTATTTGATAATCATATTCAAAACATCCTCATTGGTAATATATCTTTTTGAAAGTTCCGCCGGAGCCGGCTGAATTTTTGTGATGAAATATTCGTATTTCGGAAGTCCGCTTCTTTGATCTAATAAAGTCTGAACCGTCACATTCGGATAAGGAAATCCGGGAAAATATTGAGTTAAATGATCTGATAATTTTATTTTTCCTGCCTCAATCAATTTCAGCATTGCCATTGCAGTCAAAGTTTTTGAAACTGACGCCACATGCAGAGGAGTATTTTTATCAATTGGCATTTGGTTACCTTCTCTCGCAAAGCCTCTGTAATTTTCAAACAGAATATCGTTTCCTTTTGCAATAAGAATTCCACCACTCAAGTCACTTCCTTCCCAAACTTTCTTATAATATTGATTGATATAATTAACAATAAAGTCTTTGTTTGAAAGAATGGCATCTTCCGGAGAAAATACTTTCCCTAAATCTACATTTCCGTAATTGGGCAGATTTGTGGCATTCTCTTGGAGAGATTCTTGATTTTCGGATTTGTTTTTACAGGAAAAAAGGAATAAAAATAAGGTTGTAGCGAGTACAAAAGTAAACTTCTTCATGGGGTTTCAAAAATGAGTGGCAATTTAATAAAACTCAAAATGATTCGTGAAAAATCGTTGTAAATTGTGAATTATTTAACATAACCGAATCGCTTAATTCGAATAAGAAGCTAAAATTTTATCAACAATCACCTGAGCCAATTTTTCTTTGCTTTGATATGTCCAACCTGCAATATGCGGCGTCACAATGGCTTTCTCAGAGCTTAAAAGATATTTTAAATCTTCATTTTCTGTTTCCAGATTTTCGAATGAAGCCTTTTCATATTCCAAAACATCAAAACACGCTCCTTTTACCTTTCCTGATTTTAAAGCTTTAACTAAACTTTTCGTTTCTACATTCTTTCCTCTTGCTGTATTGACAAAATAAAAATCATTTTTCATCTCAGAAATGAATTCAGCATCCACTATATAATGTGTTGAATCCGTCAAAGGAGTATGCAGACTGAGAACCTCAGCTTTTTCTTTTAACTCTTCCAAAGAAACCTGCTTTGCAAATTCATCTGAAAGATTGGGAAGAATATCATGAAAAATTACCTTACACCCGAAACCTGAAAGTCTTTTGGCAGTTGCCTTTCCCATATTTCCATAACCAATCAATCCGACGGTTTTTCCGAGTAATTCGTCACCGCGGTTTTCTTCACGCAGCCAGATTCCGTTTTTCACTTCGTTTGAGGCAATGAAAAGTCGATTCATTAGAATCAATAGCATTCCGACAACATGTTCTGCAACAGCATCTCTGTTTCCTTCGGGAGAATTGATCAGCTGAACACCTAATTTTTCAGCAACGGGAATATCAATATTTTCCATTCCGGCTCCTACTCTGGCAATGAATTTAAGGTTTTTTGCTCTCTCTAAAAAGGTTTGGTCTAAGGGAATTCTGCTTCTGATAATCACTCCATCATAATTCTCGATTTTATGGCAAACCTCATCGTAAGAAGATGTAAAATCTTCTTCCAGAATAAAATTTTTAGCCAAAAGCTGATCGGTAATGAGTGGGTGGTTTTTATCTAGAAGGAGAATCTTCATTTTTCTAAAATTAACTATTTATATTTTACCTTAAAATTCTACGACTCTACTCAGAATGATTTTTTATATTTTATCAAGCTAAGGAGAGTCGTAGATTTACTATTTATTTATTTCAAGAAGGATCTTGAAACAATTTCTTAAGCTCCACAGATTCAGAAGGCTTCATTCTTCCTGAAAGAATCAAAGAAAGCTCTTTTCTTCGTAAAGCAGCATCAAATCTTTCAACTTCAAGTTCAGTCTCAGGTTCCATTGCAGGAATCGGGATTGGTCTGTTGAATTCGTCTACTGCCACAAAGGTGTAAATTCCTTTATTGGTTTGAATTTTTCTATGATTAATCGGGTCATCCAACCAAACATCAACATAAATCTCCATTGATGTTGAGAATGCACGTGAAACTTTGGATTCCATCACAACGATTCCGCCTTCAGGAATCGGATGATCGAATGAAACGTGGTTTACAGAAGCCGTTACTACTCTTCTTTCGCAATGCCTGGTTGCAGAAATGGAAGCACAACGATCCATTCTTGCCAATAATTCGCCTCCGAAAAGATTTCTCAACTGATTGGTATCATTGGGAAGTACGATATTGGTCATCACCGTCAGAGATTCTGACGCCTTTTTTATTTTTGCCATGTTGATTTTCTTTTTTGGGATCTTGGTTTCCAAGTTTTTGCAGCTTGCTTTATTGAATCTTTTCTTAAAGAATCTGTCTTAAAAGCTTTTACAGAGTCTGCTTTTTTGATCTGAACTGAATCAATTTTTACAGGAATTTTCTTTTCAATCCTTTTTGTTTTGGTCTGTACCGAAACGTCATCAAAAGATTTTTTTCCAAAGATCAATTCCTGCTGGGTGTATGCTAAATACAACATTCCCAAAACCGGAACGATAAAAAGGAAAATCCAAAGAATTGATTTATTGAATTTGTAATCTTTCTCTATATTTTTAGGTGTTTCAAAAATCTCCCCTTTGTTGATATCTGAAAAGTGAATTTCTTCCAAACCATAAAAATCGGGATGATCAGATTCTAAACGGTTCCCTTTGAAATGAAGCTGTCCGTCTTCGAGGAAAATAGTCCCTAGATCCTGAATCTCCAAAACCTGTTCGGCCTGCAGTTTTTTCTTCCAAAAATCAGTCTGAATCTGCAATTCGTTTTCTGCTGCTGCTTTTGAAACTGCTTTCTGACTGCTGATAAACTGCACCAAATCATCAGATAAAACCTGATAATCAGAATGAAACGCAATTTTGGTAGATGGCGGAAGAATGCTTCCGTTTTCTGAGTTGAGGACTGCTTTAGAATTTTCCAGAGAAAATACACCAAAATTCGGAACGGTAACCGTTCCAAACTGTTTCAAATAGTCTAAAATGTAAGCTGAAATATTCATTTGACGGCAAATTTATAACTTTTTCATGACTTTTTCAGAGATTTGTTTGTGTCACATATATATGAAATGAACTTCCATCAGATTACATAGATTCTCACAAATTTTTAATTAAAAATAAACTTCATAAAGACTTTTGTGTTTTCAAATGAAGACATTTGCGGGCTTTAATTTAAAAACAAAAAAGACTGCCGAAGCAGCCTTCAAAAATTTAATCTGAACTTTACTGAAAATATAATGATATGAAATGGTGTTCAATTTTATTACTGGATTTTCCAGCTGATCCCAAACATGAAATTGGTTCCCGCCTGAGAATAATATATTGGTCCGTCGTAAACATAACCGTTATTGACATACTTCTGATTAAAGACATTGTTGACCAACAGTTTTAAAGCAACATCATTTTTAGCTATCTTAAAATGGTACTGTGCATTAAAATCGGTCAGAAAATAATCTTTCAGTTGCAAGTTTTTATCTTCTGTATTATCTAAATATTGCTTTCCAACATATTGGTTCATTAAAGCAAACTCAAAGTTTTTATCCGGATTAAATTTCAATCCTAAATTCGCAATGACGTTGGGTGAAAATGAAATTTCCGTATTGCCCAATTCTCTTACGACATCATCGTTTTCTATATTAAAATCAAGGTTTCTGTTTTGGCTTAAGCTGACGTTCCCTGAGATTTCCCATTGCTTAGAAAGTTTCGCCAAAGCACCCAACTCAATTCCTCTTCTGTAACTTTCACCGGAATTGGTTCTGATAAAAGCACCAACATTATTTAATTCTCCATTTAAAACCAACTGATTTACATAATACATGTAATATAAATTGGCAGTTAATGAAACTACTCCGAACTGTTTTTCTAAACCAGCTTCAAAATCATGCAGCTTTTCAGATTTTACATCAGGATTTGCGAAAATGTCATCACGATTAGGCTCGCGTTGTGCATGAGCATAAGAAAGGAAAACCTTCCCGTTTCCTATTCTGTAATTGACACCGGCTTTCGGATTAAAGAACAACCAATTACGTTCGACATCTGCGCCTTCTCCGTCTCCAGCTTGTAAAATTTTTGTGTCGTAATCGATATTTCTCAGTTGTAAATCTCCAAAGAATTCGAAATCATTTACTTTAATCAAAGCTTTAGCAAAACCTGCGATTTCGTTTTTCACAGAGCGGTTTCTGTAATATTCGTGCTCCTGAATCTGTGGATTAAAAACGTCTGTTACATTTCCGTAATGTCTTCCATAATATTGATTTCCGACAACTCCGAAATTCAGGTCCAGATTGTTAAATTTTCCGTAGAGCGTTGAAACAATTCCGTAGAAATCATTATTCAGCCATTTTTTTCTGATAAAATCTGAATATTCTCCACCATTCAGATCAGGCAGATTGTATCGTGCGTAAGGATCTCCCTGTTTATAGTTTTCATAGTATCCTCTTCCTTTGGTGTAATGTAAAGTAGTCTCTAAATTCCATTTTTCGTTGAGGCCCTGTTCCCAAAGTAATTGGTAATGATTTTGTCTGTAATTATCGGTTTCATTATCGTAAAAATCAGAAATCTCTCCGTTTTCATTATAAATTGCTCCGGAAGGATTGAATCTCGGATTGGTTTCCCATGTTTTTCTATCAATTCCGTTCCAGGCTTGGTAGGTCTTTTCTTTTCCACCAAATGCCATCAGACGAAGCTTCGTTTTTCCTTCTTCAAATAAAGCCGTAAAATTGTATGAGTGTAAATCTGAAGAAGCTCTGTCGATATATCCATCAGAATGAATATGTGAATACCTTCCCATCACAGAAAGACGGTCTTTCCAGAATTTACCAGAACCTACCTCAGCAGAATATTTGTACGTATTGAATGAACCGTAACTGTCATCTGTTTTAAAGTAAAACTTTTCTTCAGGCTCTTTAGAAATCACATTGATACTCGCACCAAACGCTGAAACTCCGTTATTGGAAGTTCCCACTCCTCTTTGAATCACAATTTGCGATGCTGAACTCGTAAGATCCGGAACGTTCACAAAGAAAGTTCCCTGACTTTCAGAATCGTTGAACGGAACACCGTTCATCATCACGTTAATCCCTCTTCCTGCAACACCACGAATTCTAAAGCCCGTGTACCCAACGCCATTTCCTGCATCGGAAGTCGAGATAATTGAGGTTTGATTTTTTAAGAGAATGGGTAAATCCTGCCCTAGGTTTCTGCCATCCAAATCTTTCTGTACATTGATGATTTCTTTGGCAACCGGCAACCTTTTAGTAAAGTTGACAGCTTCGATTTCTCTGATTTTCAGAGAATCTGCGTTCTGAGTTTGTGCAAAACCCATAGAACTTGCGGTAAGTCCTAAAAAAATAAATCCTTTCATTCTTATAAATTTTTAAAATTTAATGGAATAAAAGGGGCGATTATGATGAATAATGAGTAATGTTTAATAATTCGAGAATTACTTATTGCTAATTACTCAATGCTCATTTTTAATTTCCCTAAACAGCATTACCCGTTCCAGGTTCATTGGGTATAATCTCAGCCCCCATTGGAGCACCCCTTTAATTTCAGCGCAAAATTACAAAAATTTAATAATGTTGCAAATTTAATAGGCTTTGTTGTTAGAATCAATATAATAATAGGTTTTGTCGTCTTTGGTTACTTCAAACATTTTCCCCAATTTCCAGCTGTAGTTTCGTTTGATATCAGCATATTCAAATGGAATAATAATATTGTTGTTGACATCAATGATTCCAAATTTATCTTTATGCGAAGCTACAATCATAGGATTAGACAAATCATCTCCTTCTAAAATATGTAAATATTCATATTTTGGGTAAATTTTAAAATGCGAGCGGTCGGAAGGATTACTAAACTTAGAATCTTCTATAATTCCATAAGAGCCATTTAAAATATAAGCATGGAAAAGTTGTTTCTTAAATTCAGTCTGGCATTTCCCTAAATCTGAATTTTTAAATTGATATACTCTTTTTCCGGCCTGATTAATTCTAAAGGAAATACCATTCTTTTCAACGGTGGCAAAATGAGCCGTGCCAAACTTCTTGGCTTTGGGGTTGGGTGAATTTAAAAGATTGCAGTCTTCCGCAAAAAACATGGCGATGTGGTATTCTGGAGTGATGATGAATTTTCCTTTTTGATTAACATATCCAAAATTATCATTCAATCTTTGCGGAATTAATAACGGAACATTTTCATTAATAACAACTAAATTACTTTCAGGTTTTTTATTAACCATCTGCTTTACCGGATTCTTCTTAGCAACTAACTGATTATTTTTCAAAACCTTAGACTGAGCAATGAAACTCATCGATAAAAGAATAAAAATAATATTGAAAATTTTCTTCATGACTGCTTGTGTTCAAAATATCTGCCAAAAATAGAAAATATAAAACACATATTTATACAGAATCTAAATAATTTAATCCCAAAAAAATATTAAAATTCCGTATTTTTGGGAACATTTTTAAATGTTTGATAATTTTAAAACGTTTTTAAGCCAATACACTTGATTGTAATACATCAAAAGCCTCCAAACGTTTTATCCGAAAAGAGTTTTTGCGGCGAGACAAATTGCAGGTAAACCACTTATATTTTCAGAGAAAGTCCTTTACTATTTACCCATCGGGACAGATTATTATCTCACATTTTCAGAAATGATGTAGATTATACGGCTTGCTTTTGTACTTATTTAGATAACAACGATTCAATAATCTACCTTTAATTTTTAAAAAGAACTTCTATTTATGAATATTTATCAGGATTACATCCAAGAGATTGAAGAAAGAAAAACTCAGGGTCTTCACCCAAAACCAATTGATGCTGCAGAACTTTTAAGCGCTATCATTACACAAATAAAGGATAAGAATAACGAATACAGAGCAAACTCTCTTAAATTTTTTATCTACAACACTTTACCTGGTACAACACCTGCTGCAAGTGTGAAAGCTCAATTTTTAAAAGAAATCATTTTAGGTGAATCCGTATTAGAAGAAATAACTCCTGCTTTTGCATTCGAGTTATTATCTCACATGAAAGGCGGTCCTTCAATCGAAGTATTGTTGGATTTAGCTTTAGGTAACGATGCTGCAATTGCAAAAGAAGCAGCAAATGTTTTAAAGACTCAGGTTTTCCTATATGAGGCGGACACTGACCGTTTGAAAGCAGCATTCCACAGTGGAAACGAAATCGCAAAAGAAATTATTGAAAGCTACGCGCAGGCTGACTTCTTCACAAAGCTTCCTGAAGCAGCTGAAGAAATCAAAGTGGTAACTTATATCGCTGGTGAAGGTGACATTTCTACAGATTTATTGTCTCCTGGAAATCAGGCGCACTCCAGATCAGACCGTGAACTTCATGGTTTGTGTATGATGACTCCTGAAGCTCAGAAAGAAATTCAGGCTTTGCAGGCACAGCATCCTGATAAAAGCGTAATGCTTATTGCTGAGAAAGGAACAATGGGTGTGGGTTCATCAAGAATGTCTGGGGTAAATAACGTTGCACTCTGGACAGGTAAACAAGCGAGTCCTTATATTCCATTCGTAAACATTGCTCCGATTGTAGCGGGAACAAACGGTATTTCTCCGATTTTCCTGACTACTGTTGATGTAACCGGTGGAATTGGTATCGACCTTCAAAACTGGGTAAAAAAGCTGGATGCAGAAGGTAATGTGATCCGTAACGAGAACAACGAACCCATCCTTGAGGAAGTTTATTCTGTAGCAACCGGAACTGTTCTTACGATTAATACAAAAACTAAAAAATTATACAACGGCGATCAGGAATTGAAAGATATTTCTAAGTCATTCACCCCGCAAAAGATGGAATTCATCAAAGCAGGTGGATCTTACGCAATTGTTTTTGGTAAAAAACTGCAAACTTGGGCTTCAGGAATTTTAGGAATTGAAATTCCTTTGGTTTACGCTCCATCAAAAGAAATTACCAAAGAAGGGGTAGGTCTTACTGCGGTTGAAAAAATATTTAACAAAAATGCGGTTGGTTTACCACAAGGTAAGGTTTTACACGCTGGTTCAGACGTTCGTGTTGAAGTAAACATCGTTGGATCACAAGATACAACAGGTCTGATGACTGCTCAGGAATTGGAATCAATGGCTGCTACTGTTATTTCTCCCATCGTTGACGGTGCTTACCAATCGGGTTGTCACACGGCTTCAGTTTGGGATAAAAAAGCTCAGGCTAATATTCCTAGATTGATGAAATTTATGAATGATTTCGGATTGATTACAGCTCGTGACCCGAAAGGCGAATACCACGCAATGACCGATGTTATTCACAAAGTTTTAAATGATATTACGATTGACGAATGGGCAATCATCATTGGTGGAGATTCTCACACAAGAATGTCAAAAGGTGTTGCTTTTGGAGCTGATTCAGGAACTGTAGCTTTGGCATTAGCGACTGGCGAAGCATCAATGCCAATTCCGGAATCTGTGAAAGTAACTTTCAAAGGCGATATGAAACATCACATGGATTTCCGTGATGTAGTTCATGCGACTCAACTGCAAATGCTGCAGCAATTTGGAGGAGAAAATGTATTCCAAGGTAGAATCATTGAGGTTCACATCGGAACACTTCCTGCGGATCAGGCATTTACCTTTACAGACTGGACTGCAGAAATGAAAGCAAAAGCTTCTATCTGTATTTCTGAAGACGATACTTTGATCGAATCATTGGAAATTGCAAAAGGCAGAATCCAGATTATGATCGACAAAGGAATGGATAACCATAATCAGGTTCTTCAGGGATTAATCAACAAAGCAAACAAAAGAATTACAGAAATCAAATCTGGTGAAAAACCGGCTTTAACTCCGGACTCTAACGCAAGCTATTACGCCGAAGTAGTTGTTGATCTTGACATGATTATTGAACCAATGATTGCTGACCCGGATGTAAACAACGAAGATGTTTCTAAAAGATATACGCACGACACGATCAGAGACCTTACTTATTATGGAGGTGACAAAAAAGTAGATTTAGGTTTCGTAGGATCTTGTATGGTTCACAAAGGTGACTTGAAAATCGTTTCTCAAATGTTAAGAAACATCGAAAAAAGAGACGGTAAAGTTGAGTTCCTTGCACCGCTTGTTGTTGCTGCTCCAACATATAACATCATTGATGAATTAAAAGCTGAAGGTGATTGGGAATTATTGGAGAAATATTCAGGTTTTGAATTTGATGACAATGCTCCAAAAGGTGCAGCACGCATTGAGTACAAAAACATGATGTATCTTGAGCGTCCGGGATGTAACCTTTGCATGGGTAATCAGGAAAAAGCTGAAAAAGGAGATACCGTTTTAGCAACTTCTACGAGACTTTTCCAAGGAAGAGTGGTTGAAGATTCTGAACGTAAAAAAGGTGAATCTTTATTGGCTTCTACTCCGGTTGTTGTTCTTTCTGCAATTATTGGAAGAATTCCAAGCATTGAAGAATACAAAGCAGCAGTTGAAGGTATTGATTTAACGACTTTCGTTCCATCTATTAAAGAATTGGTAACTGTGGGTCATTAATTAGTCGAAGGACTTTTTTAGATATAAGTGGAAGATTTCTTTTTGAAGTCTTCCATTTTTTTGTTTAGAACATTTCCATTTAAGCGTCATCTTATTTATTTTATCTTAAATCAATAATTGAAATTTTATTTTTCCTTAACTTGATAGTTAGAAATAATCTCAGTCATTCATCATATTTATCCTCTCTTAAAGATTGGAGGAACGGTATTTGATGAATTACAGACGAATATAACTTTCTTAAATAAATTTAATCTGATTGTTGACAATCTTTAATTCTTTGAGTTCTTTGCTGAGTTTACGCCTTTGCAAGCCTTAAAAGAAGTTCGTAGTCAGAAAATCTTTGTCCGAAACATCGGGATTAAAATTAAGCATTATGCTTAGAACAGACATTTATTAAATTTAAAGAAAGAATATTTATTGAAAACAGAAAAATTAAATTAAGATATGACTTTCGACATTGACATGATCAAAAAAGTGTACGAACGTTATCCTGAACGTATTGCAGCAGCAAGACAAATTACAGGAAAACCCTTGACACTTTCAGAAAAAATTCTTTACACACACTTGTGGGAAGGAAACGCAACAAAAGAACATGAAAGAGGAAATTCTTATGTGGATTTCGCTCCGGACAGAGTTGCGATGCAGGATGCAACAGCTCAGATGGCTCTTTTACAATTTATGCAGGCAGGAAAACCTAAAGTGGCAGTTCCGTCGACCGCTCACGCCGATCACCTGATTCAGGCGAGAGTAGGTGCAGAATCAGATTTACAGGAAGGTATCAATAAGAACTCTGAGGTTTTCAACTTTCTGGGGTCTGTTTGTGATAAATACGGAATCGGTTTCTGGAAACCGGGAGCCGGAATTATCCACCAGGTTGTTTTAGAAAATTACGCATTCCCTGGCGGAATGATGATCGGAACTGACTCGCATACGGTAAACGCAGGAGGATTAGGAATGGTTGCCATTGGAGTTGGTGGTGCAGATGCCGTTGATGTAATGGCAGGAATGGCTTGGGAATTAAAAATGCCAAAATTAATCGGTGTAAAATTAACCGGTAAAATGTCTGGCTGGACTTCCGCAAAAGATGTTATCCTGAAAGTCGCAGGAATTTTAACTGTGAAAGGAGGAACAGGCTGTATCGTAGAGTATTTCGGAGAAGGAGCGCAATCTCTTTCGGCAACCGGAAAAGGCACCATCTGTAATATGGGTGCTGAAGTTGGTGCTACAACTTCAACTTTCGGATATGATGATTCGATGAGAAGATATCTGGCTTCAACAGGAAGACAGGACGTTGTAGATGCTGCCGATAAAGTTGCTGAACACTTAACGGGTGATGCAGAAGTGTATGCAAACCCGGAACAATATTTTGATCAGGTTATTGAAATCAATTTGTCTGAATTGGCTCCTCATTTAAACGGACCTTTCACACCAGATTTAGCAACTCCGGTATCAGAATTCAGAGAAAAAGCAATAGCAAACGGGTGGCCGATTGAAGTGGAATGGGCACTGATTGGTTCTTGTACCAACTCTTCATATGAAGATTTGTCCAGAGCAGCTTCTATTGTAGAGGATGCAGTTGCAAAAGGGGTAAAACCTAAAGCAATTTTAGGTATCAATCCAGGTTCTGAACAGGTAAAATTTACCGCAGAAAGAGACGGATTCCTGGATTCTTTCAGAAAATTTGAAAATGCAAGAATCTTTACCAATGCCTGCGGACCTTGTATAGGGCAATGGGACAGAGAAGGTGCTGATAAAGGGGAGAAAAACTCCATCATACATTCTTTTAACAGAAACTTTGCAAAAAGAGCGGACGGAAATCCAAATACTCACGCATTCGTAGCTTCACCGGAAATGGTAGCAGCGATTGCTATCTCAGGAAGATTAGATTTTAATCCAATTACAGATACATTAACCGCTGAAAACGGTGAACAGATAAAATTAAACGAGCCAAGCGGTTCTGAATTACCTTCAAAAGGGTTTGACGTTGGAGACAATGGTTATCAAGCCCCATCAGAAGATGGTTCTTCAGTTGTTGTGAAAGTAAGTCCGACTTCTGACAGGCTTCAGTTACTGGAAGAATTCCCAGCTTGGGACGGTAAAAATATTACGGGAGCGAGAGTTTTAATTAAAGCTTTCAGAAAATGCACAACTGACCACATTTCAATGGCCGGACCGTGGCTGAAATACAGAGGACATTTAGATAACATCTCAAACAACATGTTGATTGGAGCCGTAAATGCTTACAACATGGAAACCAATAAAGTAAAAAACCAGTTAGATGGTGCTTACGGTGAAGTTCCTGCTGTACAGAGAGCTTACAAAGCTGCAGGAATACCTTCGATTGTTGTGGGAGATCAGAATTATGGTGAAGGTTCTTCAAGAGAGCACGCCGCGATGGAGCCGAGACATCTTGGCGTAAAAGCTGTTCTGGTAAAATCATTCGCAAGAATCCATGAAACCAACCTGAAAAAACAGGGAATGTTGGGATTAACGTTTGCTGATGAAGCAGATTACGATAAAATTCAGGAAGATGACGTGGTCAATTTCTTAGATTTGGATCAGTTTGCTCCGGGAAAACAACTAACTTTAGAATTCATCCACACAGATGGGACGAAAAACATTGTTATGGCGAACCACACGTATAATGATCAACAGATTGACTGGTTCAAGGCAGGTTCTGCTTTGAATTTGATTAAGCAACAGGAAAACTAAAATTTCTGCTATATATAATGAAAGCAACTTCAAATCGGAGTTGCTTTTTATTTTAATTTTTCTAAAAGATTTGATTTGTACATATCTCCAATGGGAACTTCATGACCTGAATTGAGAATGATTTTTTTTGAGCCTAAACTTTTAATTTCATTTACATTTAAAATAAATGATTTGTGAACTCTTGTAAAATTTTGAGGAAGTTGATTTTCAAGAGACTTTAAAGTTTCCAAAACAATGTATTCCTGGGCTTGAGTTTTGATGTTCACATAATCTTTAATGCTTTCAACATATAGAATTTCATTAAAATTGATGCGATGTTGCTGCCCTGAAGATTTTACGAAAAAGTGATTAAGTTCTTTTGTTTCTTCCAAAGGAAAACGTTCCTGAGCTTTCAAAACGCTTTTGTTAAATCGGTCAAAAGAAATCGGTTTTAAAAGATAATCGATCACATTGTGCTCATAGCCTTCCAAAGCATATTCAGAATACGCAGTGGTGAGAATATATTTCATTTTGTCGCCTACAATTTTCATGAAATTGATTCCTGTCAGTTCCGGCATCTGAATATCTAAAAAAACAAGATCTGCTTCATTTTTCTGAATAAATTCCAAAGCTTCAATCGGATTTTCTGAAGAGAAAACGAGTTCGAGAAAGGGAATTTTTTCAACATAATTTCCGAGGAGTGAAACAGCCAAGGGCTCGTCGTCAACAATAATGCATTTAATTTTCTTCATTCAAATCAATCTTTAAATCTACTGTAAAATCAGTTTCAGTTTCAACAATATTCAGCACATATTTTTTAGGATATAAAATTTCAAGACGTTTTTTCACATTTTCAATCCCAATTCCTGAGAGAGAATCTTTCATTTTTTCTTTTTTAAAATTTAATAGATAGAAATGCAGCATTTTATTTTCATCTGAAATTTTCATTTCAAAACCTTTATTTCTAAAATCTCCGTGCTTGAAAGCATTTTCAACAAAAGGAACTAAAATCATAGGAGAAATATTCAGCATTGGATGACTTAGTTTCTTTTCAACATTCAACAATTCAGGATTTTTGATTCTCAGTTTTTCCAAAGCAATTAAACTGTCAAGATAACCAATTTCTTTATCTAACGTAATGAAATCTTTCTCGAGATCTTTGGTGCTGTATCTTAATAACTGTCCCAATTCTTCAATTGCCGGCAATGCTTTTTCTGAATTCTGATAGACTAAGGAATAAATATTGTTTAAAGAATTAAATATAAAATGTGGATTAATCTGCGTTTTCAAAGCCTGCAATTCGGCATTCTTCTTAGCTTTCACCAATTCTGTTTTTTCAACTTCAGTTTTGATAAAATATCTAAAAAACCAAAACGTGGTACTTATAAAAATTGTTGTACTGCTGTAGAAGATATTATCAAAATAATAAAAAATAAACTGTGTTCCTACCGCATAATTTCTAATCCCAAAGAAGGTTGGTAAAAACCATTCTTCCATAAAATAACGGACAGCCACAAAACAGCTTGCACTAAGAAAAAACACAATGACTGATTTATAAATTTTATCTCCATCAAAAAATTTCGGAACGACCACAAAATAATTTACATAAAAGCAAATGATACTCGTAAGAAAGAAAGTAATATTAAAGATGGTAGCCTTAGAATCAAAAACAAAATAAGGAATAAGAACTGAGCCGATTACATAAATCGTCCAAAAGAAAATATGCAGATAAAGAAGTTTATTGATTTTCATATATCGGTTTCATAGAACAAAAATAGATTTTATCAGAAAATTCTTGTCATTTTTTTCTACGAATGGTTGGTTTTTTCCGATGAAAATAATTTCACAACGCCAAAACCGCTATTGATCGAAACGATATTTTATTCTATTTGTCAAAAAGATAATTTTGTACAAAATAAATACTATGAAAGCATTATTATACACATTCGCACTTTGTTTATCTGTACTCATTTCTGCTCAGAAAAAACCATCAGAATATTTTCCGGATCAAAAGACAAAAGTTCTGGTTGTAGGATCTTTTCATTTTGATTATCCTAATCTTGATGCTCATAAAACCGAAAAAGGAGATCAGGTAGATGTTTTATCACCAAAAACTGCAAAGGAAGTTACAGAACTTATTAATTACATTAAAAAATTCAAACCCACAAAAATAGCAATCGAAGCATGGCCAAACTGGAACGCCAATCAAAAATTAAAAGAATACAAAGAAGGCAAACACACCAATCAAAGAGATGAACGTTACCAAATCGCAATGCGCATTGCAAAAGAGCTTAATCTGAATGAATTATACAGCATTGATGCAAATTCTGTTTTGGATGATCTTGGGGAAAAATTTGGAAAGAAAGACTCTTTATATTTTAAAAATTTGGGTGCGGATTATGATTTTTTAAGTGATGATTCAATTTCAAAACAGTATAACAATTTTTTTAAAAATACGGAACGAAAAAACTTCCAATCAATTTTAGATCTTTTCAAATTCATGAACAGCAAAGAATATCATCAGTATGAATATGGTGCTTATCTAAGTGGAGATTTTAAACTGAGGGAACATGATGGCGCAGATATGCTGGCTTTGTACTGGTACAACAGAAATCTGAGAATGTTTAGAAATATTCAAAATATTCCACATACTTCAGAAGACAGAATATTGGTGGTTGCAGGAAATGGTCATGCCTCTGTATTAAGACAATTATTTACCTCCTCTCCAGAGTTTGATTATATAGAATTTGATTCATTAAAGTAAATATGAATTTTTGTAACAAAATTCTTTTTTCTACGTCTAACAAGTAAATGAAAATCATCAAATGAAGAAAACTTTATTTACTCTCTCAATTTTAGGATCAGTTTTAGGATTCGCCCAGGAAACTAAGGACAACAAAGAAACCAAAGAAAAAGAAATAGAAGGCGTTGTTATCACCAAAACAAAAAAAGCCGTTGAGCAGAAAGCCGACCGTACTATTTTTGATTTTTCTGAACAGCCGAGCTTAAATTCAGGATCCTTAATGGAAGGTGTAAAGAAACTCCCCGGCTTGGTCGTATCGGATATGGTAGGAATGATGTATCAGGGAAAACCATTGGACGTTTACATGGATGGAAGACCGTTGAATATTTCTAGCAATGAACTGAACGCTTTTCTGGAAGGAATGCCCGCAAACTCCGTTGACAGAATTGAAATCATCACGCAACCCGGCGCAGAATTCCCTGCAACTTCGGGCGGTGCTATTTTAAATATTATTACAAGCAAATCGGCTAAAAATTACCTGACTGCCGTTTACAACGGAGGTTACCGTTTTTCGAGCTATGATAAATACAGAAGCAGATTTAATAATTCAATTGCTTTAAACTCAAGGAATAAATGGTTTGGATGGCAGGTCAATCTGGGACAATATTACAGAGAAAGTTTATCTCTTTCTGAATTTGATAATCTTACCAGAAACCACTCCAGTTCTTTAGGACGAACCTATTATATGAATTCAGCGTTCACTTTTGAGCTCGGAAAAGACAGATTGTTATTGAACTACGACATCAATCACAACAATGGAGGCGCAGATATTACGACTGATTATTTTTTAAATGGTACTTCAACATCTAATTTTGGAAGTGATTCCAAAGGCTTAAGACAGGAAGTTGCAGCAACTTATCAGAAAAAATTTGAAGATAAAAATAAGAAGCTTGATTTTAAAGCAGTTTACACCAACAGCGATTCAGAGTTTAATCAATTCGGAGATAAATCATTAAACAACTCTTCTTTATTTAATTTATACAATTTCAGAGTCGATTATTCTCAACCTTTGAAGATTTTGGATGAAGGAAAAGTAAGCTTAGGAGGTTTATTTGACCAGCAAAATTTTGAAACGAAAAATGGAAATCTGGTGAATCTTGATTACATGAGACAGACTACTTCTGCCTACTTGGAATTTCAGGCAACTCTGAAGAAGTTTGATTTCATTGCCGGAGCAAGAGCTGAAAATTATGATATTACAGGAATTACAAGATTCTATGATGATGACGATAATTTGAAGGAGGGCAATTTAAACCCATTCAAAAAGTTTAAAGTTTTTCCAAATGCTAGCGTGCAGTATAATTTAATGAAACAACTTTTCGTTAATTTAAATTATAATAAGAAAATCAGCCTGCCAAGTGTTTCTCTTTTGAACCCAAATAATAATACACTTACAACAGAAACACTTACATCAACCGGTAACCCAAACCTACAGCCAACAATTTATGACAATGCGGAAATTAAAATCAGCGCATTTGATTATGCTTACATTGGCTACAACACAAGCTGGGTGAAAAATCAGATTGTACAGAAAGTTTCGAGGGAAGGTAATTTAATCAGAAATGAGCAGGTACAGGTAAACAGCATCAGAACGCACAACTTCAATTTCGGAATGCCGATCCCGTTTATGCTTTTCACAACGCCTTTCAGCGAGCTGATGAAATTTAATGTAAATCCTGATAAAATGAACTTATTATACGTTTATGCAGGTTATCAGATTCAGGAAATGCCGGATATTAAATCAAAAGGTTTCTGGGTTTTCAGCTTGATGGGGCAGTTTATTTTACCAAAAGACATCCGACTTCAGGCGAATTATAACGTGATCCCAAAAGGAGGAAATTTCTATTATTTTCAAATTGAAAAACCTTTAAACAATGCTTTTGATTTAACGATATCAAAAAAGTTCATGGCCGATCGTCTTAATCTTTCGCTCTATGCAAGAGATCTATTTAATCAGAATAAAAGTGTCATTGTGGCAAACTCTCTGGGAGGAAAAGTCTTTACCTCAAACAAATTCGACAGCAGAAGTTTCGGAATCACGGTTAATTACAAAATCCCGACCAAAAATAAACTGGCGAAGGAAGATCCTAATATGATCAAGCAAACCACCCAAAGCGAAAATAACGATGGAATTTTGCAACAGTAAATTTTATAAAAAACAAATCGGCTCTAAAAAATTAGAGCCGATTCTATTTGAATTTAGTATTTTGAAACAATTATTCTTCACAAGCCCTCCAAATCGCATCATTCTGAGGAACCGGCGCAATAATCTCAATATTTTCTTTTGTCACCGGATGAACAAATTCCAGTTTTCTTGCATGAAGATTAATTCCGCCATCAGGATTCGAACGTGGTGAACCATATTTTAAATCACCCTTGATAGGAACTCCCGTTTTTGACAATTGTGCACGAATCTGATGATGCCTTCCGGTTTCAAGATCAATTTCCAGAAGATGATAGTTATCTAAAGTTTTTATGATATGATAAGTAAGAATTGCTTCTTTCGCTCCGTCAGTAATTTTAGTGAAAACAATCGCCTTGTTATTTTTTTCATTCTTCTGTAAATAATGAACCAATCTTTGGCTTTGTGGGATCATTTCTTTAGGAACAACCGCCCAATATGTTTTTTTAACCTCTCTGTTTTTAACCATTTGCGTCAAACGGGAAAGTGCTTTCGAAGTTTTAGCATAAATAACCAAGCCCGAAGTTGGTCTGTCGATACGATGAACCAAGCCCAGAAAAACATTTCCAGGCTTGTTATCTCTTATTTTAATATAATTTTTGATAGAATCCAGCAGAGATTCGTCACCGGTTTTGTCGCCCTGTACTAATTGTCCAACTTTTTTATTGATGACCAAAAGGTGGTTATCCTCATAAACGATTTGTTCCTTCATAACTACTGACGGCTCACAGATCTATTGGTAAACGATATAATCACTCCACCCAGCAAACCAACTGTTTTGATAAACGAAAAATCAGATTCCACAGGAAGAAATGCTCCTATAATACATAATGCAGCTGCACCGTACATCGGATACGTAAATTTAGCATTAGAAAGCAATGGCGCCTGCAAAACAAAACTCAACCCTATTAAAAGATAAAATAATTTTCTTGAAATAATCTCATTGACTTCCGGCGAAAACATTCCAAACCAACCAATAACCAGACAAAGTATTGCTAGTACAGAGATAATCCCCTGTGCCATTTGTAAATTATTTCTCATTAGTAACTTTCTTTTTCGTTAGGGAAATCTGCACTTTTTACATCTTTTACGTATTGTGCCACAGCTCCGGTAATTTCTGTATATAAATCAAGGTATCTTCTTAAGAATTTTGGTGAAAAACCTTTGTTCATACCAACCATATCATGATATACTAAAACCTGTCCGTCGCAATCAGGACCGGCTCCAATTCCAATAGTTGGTATGGTAATGCTTTCTGAAACTTTTTTAGCTAAATCTGCAGGAATTTTTTCCAAAACAATAGAAAAACAGCCCAGTTCTTCCAAAAGCTTTGCATCGCTGATTAATTTTTCAGCTTCTTCCTCGTCTTTCGCTCTTACCTTATACGTTCCGAATTGATAAATAGACTGTGGTGTCAATCCCAAATGTCCCATTACAGGAATTCCGGCATTGATGATTTTCTTTATAGATTTTGAAATTTCTTTTCCACCTTCAATTTTTATGGCGTGGGCACCACCCTCTTTCATCATTCTTACTGATGATTCCAATGCTTTGTCGGGATTACTCTGGTAAGTTCCGAAAGGCAAATCAGCCACGATCAAAGCTCTGTCTATTCCACGCACAACACTTTGGGTATGATAAATCATTTGATCTAAAGTAATCGGCAACGTTGTTTCAAAACCCGCCATCACATTCGCTGCAGAGTCGCCAATCAGCACGGCATCGATTCCGCCGGCATCTACCATTTTCGCAGTGGTAAAATCGTAAGCAGTAAGCATGGTTATTTTCTCCTTATCGAATTTCATTTTCCGTAAGGTTTCAGTGGTAACTCTTTTGATTTCAGAATGAACAGACATAATATATGTATTGTTTATAAGTTAAAAAGTCGGCTTCCGCCGACTTGTATATTGAATGATTATAAAACTACGTGACCGAGTTTCATGAGTTTATCGTGATTGAGAATTTTAATGTTTCTTCCGTCAACTTCGATGAGCTGATCTCCTTTAAATTCAGAAATCAATCGTATGGCACTTTCTGTTGCGGTACCGATGATATTGGCAATTTCTTCTCTGGTCAATGAGATTTTTATGAAACCTTCAGGATCCGTACCTAATTTTTGCTCTAAAAGTATTAAAATCTCCGCCAATCTTTCTCTTACTGTTTTCTGAGCTAAGAATGTAATCGTGTTTGAAGACTCTCCCAATTCGTAAGCGATTTTTTGAAGCATGATGAATGACAGCTGAGGATCAACCTCCAAAAGATCCATAAAAACATCTGCAGGTAAAAAAGTACAATCTACATCAGTCATCGCCTCTGCTTTAGCTTGAAAGTTTTCACCACAAAGCAAAGCACGATACCCGATGATATCACCCTCTTTTATAAATCTTAAAATCTGATCTTTCCCAAAAGAGCCCGACTTCGACAATTTTGCAGCTCCTTTTTCTAAAAAATAAACTCCTTTCGGAATTTCACCATCATCAAAAATGATGTCATGTTTCTGAAAACTGAGCTTCTTTTTTGCACCTAAGTATCTTTCAAAATCAGTATTGGAAAGTCTTTCTTTGAAGGATTTATCGTTAAAAACCCTGGCAAATCTTTCTTCAATAGCAATCTGTTGTTCCTGCGACATTTTAATATGACATTTATCACAAAAATAGAACATTTAAACTCGATAAACAAAAAAAATTGTTATAATTTTGTCAGTCAATAATTTATGAAGGTGAGCGAGAACTGTTTTCATTGTGGACAAGACATAGAAAAGGAGAGAATTCCTTTTGACGAGAAAATTTTTTGCTGCAATGGTTGCAAATCAGTCTACGAAATTCTGAATATCAACAATCTAACTAATTTCTACGAATTAAATAAACGCGCAGGAATCCGTCCGAATGACGAAAATTCTTCACAGTTTGATTATCTCGACACACCAGAAATTTTTGAAAAAATTACCGATTTCTCAGAAGGTAATACAAGTTTGGTCACATTCAAAATTCCGGTGATCCACTGCTCTTCTTGTATCTGGCTTTTAGAAAGTCTTCATACGCTTCATAAAGACATTAAATATTCTCAGGTCAACTTTACAAGAAAGAACTTACAGATCTCATTCAATCATAACGATTTAAAATTAAGCGAATTAGCTAATTTCTTAACCAATCTAGGTTACAAACCTGCCATTAGCTTAGAAACCGCTGACAGAAATGAGGATCATTTAGACAAATCCCTTTTAGTAAAACTGGCGATTGCAGGATTTGCTTTCGGTAACGGAATGTTCCTGGCTTTTCCCGAGTATATTGGTGGCGAAGATGTCTGGATGGAACATTACAAAGGTCTTTTCAGAGTTTTGATGTTTTTACTTTCACTTCCGGTTGTATTTTATTCGGCTTCAGATTATTATAAATCTGCCTGGTATGGTTTAAAAAATAAAATCGTCAACATTGATGTTCCGATTGTTTTGGGAATCTTCGTGTTATTCGGGCGAAGTGTATATGAAGTCATGACCGATTACGGTCCTGGATATTTTGATACATTGTGTGGACTTCTCTTCTTCATGCTGATGGGGAAAATGTTCCAGAAACGAACGTACAGTTCGCTTTCTTATGACAGAGATTACAAATCTTTTTATCCGATTGCGGTTACCAAAGTTGATTTTGGTGGAAAACAACAAAACATCTTGCTTTCTGAAATTAAAATTGGCGACAGAATTCTAGTTAGAAATCAGGAGATTATTCCGGTGGATGCCGTTTTGATTAACGGTGAAGGAAATATCGACAACAGTTTCATTACCGGAGAAAGCGAAAGCATCAGCAAGCAAGCAGGAGACAAAATTTTCGCAGGCGGAAAACAAGTCGGCTCTTCTCTTGAACTGGAAGTTATCAAAAACGTAGACCAAAGTTACCTGACTCAGCTTTGGAACAAAGAAGCTTTCAAAAAGCATGAGACGGGATTAGACACACTAATAAACGACATCAGTAAATATTTTACGTTTATCATTTTAGGAATTGCATTGATTTCAGGAATTTACTGGTCATTTATTGATTTAGAAAAAATGTTCCAGGTCATTTCTGCGATTCTGATTATCGCCTGCCCGTGTGCGTTGGCATTATCTTCTCCGTTTACATTCGGTCATATTATGCGGATTTTAGGTAGAAACAAATTCTATGTAAAAGACACCCTGACGATTGAGAAGATTTCAAAATTGGACGCCATCGTTTTTGACAAAACAGGAACGATTACCGAAAGAAAGAAAACGAACATTAAGTTTGAAGGCACTGAAATTCAGGAATTTGACTTAATGAATGTCAAAACTTTATTAAAAAACTCAAATCATCCGCTTTCAAAATCTCTGTATGATTTTATTGAAATTAATGATGATTATTTTCCGGTTGAACAATTTCTTGAGATTTCCGGAAAAGGTTACGAAGCGAGTGTAAGAGGCAACTTATACAAAATCGGTTCTGCAAAATATAATAATCAGGAATCTAAAAATCTTGAGACCGCAGTCTACATCAGCAAGAACAATGAGTTTATCGGCAAATTTATTTTTAAAAATGAATATCGAGAAAACCTTAAAGATTTATTTAAAAAAATCGCCCAATACAAGATTTTCATCTTAAGCGGAGACAATTCTTCAGAAGAAAGTCAATTGAAAGCCATCATCCCGAATGTGAGTTCGATGGCATTCAACCAAAGTCCGGAAGACAAATTGAACTTCATCCAAAGCCTACAAAACAACGGAATGAAAGTCGCGATGTTAGGCGACGGACTAAACGATGCCGGAGCCTTAAAACAAAGCAATGTGGGAATTGCCATTTCTGACGACACCAACAGTTTTACGCCGTCTTCTGACGTGATTATGAACGGCGAAAAAGTCTCACATCTAGATAATTACCTGAATGTTTGTAAAGGATCAATGACGATTGTAAAATTGACATTCGTAATCAGTTTCCTTTATAATATTGTCGGTTTGAGTTTTGCGGTTACCGGTCACATGTCACCATTATTTGCTGCCATTTTGATGCCGCTGAGTTCAATCACCGTGATTTCATTTACTACACTTTCGACCTGGATCCTGGGTCGCAAATATTTCCGAAAAACCGCTTAGAAGCCCTTATTTAGACTGATTTTAAATTAGCCTAAGCCCGTATTTCGTGATTAATGTCATTATTTTTCACTAATTTTGAACCCCGAAAATAGGTTAATTTTGTTGTCAAATGGATATTCTATATTTAATGATCTTATGCAGTGTTTCTTTAGCTGCAGTTTTCCTGATCGTTTTTATAGTTAATGCCAGAAAAGGACAGTTTGAGGACGATGAGTCACCGGCTGTAAGAATACTTTTTGATGATGAGGTGAAGGAGGAAAAAGAAGATTCTGGCAACAAGAACGATAAAAGTGAAAAAGGAGAAAGTAATAAATTTGAAGAAAAAAGTGAATAGTTAATATGGAGACACAAAAGTTTAGTTATGACAACAGTATTGTTCGGGCATTCCTATACGCGACCATAGTTTTTGGGATTATAGGATTCGTGTTTGGGCTTACGGCGGCATTGATGCTTTTCTACCCTGAGCTTCCTGAATTTTTATTCGGGACTGATGATACAACGATCAACAGTTTATCATCTGGTAACATACAAGGTTTGATCAACACACACGGTGCGTTTGGTTTTGGTAGAATAAGAATGCTGCACACGTCAACAGTAATCTTTGCATTTGTATGTAATATCGTTTATGTAGGAGTTTACTACTCTACACAAAGATTATTAAAAACAAGAATGTATAGCGACACGCTGTCTTGGATTCATTTCTGGACTTGGCAGTTGATGATTGTAGCTACATACATCACATTCTTCATGGGGATCAACACTTCAAAAGAGTATGCTGAGCATGAGTGGCCAATCGATATTTTGATTGCCGTATCTTGGATTATCTTCGGTGTAAACATGATTTTAACCATCAAGAAAAGAAGAGTAAGACACCTTTACGTAGCCATTTGGTTTTATCTTGGAACTTGGGTTGCCGTGGCGATGCTTCACATCTTTAATAACCTTGAAGTACCTTTATCTTTCTCTGGCTGGAAATCTTATTCAGCGTATGCAGGAGCAAAAGATGCTATTGTTCAATGGTGGTACGGTCACAATGCGGTTGCATTCGTATTGACGACTCCGGTTTTAGGTTTAATGTATTATTTCTTACCTAAAGCAGCAGACAGACCTGTATTTTCATACAAATTATCGATCATTCACTTCTGGTCATTGATTTTCGTATATATCTGGGCTGGTCCTCACCACCTTCAGTATACTGCTTTACCGGCATGGGCACAAGCAGTGGGAACTGGTTTCTCAATTATGCTAATCGCACCATCTTGGGGAGGGATGTTGAATGGACTTCTTACCTTAAGAGGAGCCTGGGATAAAGTAAGGGAAAATCCTATTTTGAAATTCTTCGTAGTTGCAGTTACTTGTTATGGTATGGCAACATTTGAAGGACCGCTTTTAGCAACAAAAAACATCAACAAAATCGGTCACTTTACAGACTGGGTTATCGGTCACGTACATTTAGGAGCATTAGGATGGAATGGTTTCATGGCATTCGGTGTTATCTATTACTTGGTACCGATTATGTGGAGAACGAAAATGTGGTCTGTAAAATTAGCTAACTGGCATTTCTGGTTAGGTACTTTAGGTATCATTTTCTACGCAGTACCAATGTACATTGCAGGATTTACTCAAGGTCTGATGTGGAAGCAGTTCAACCCGGATGGAACATTATTATGGAAAAACTGGTTAGATACTGTAACTGCAATTATTCCTTACTACAAATTAAGATTCTTAGGTGGTTTATTCTATCTTTCGGGTGGTTTATTAATGGTTGTGAATGTTTGGAAAACTGTTAGCCAGGGATCATTCCAAAAAGAAGTTCCTGCAGAAGCACCAGCTTTGGCAAACATCGGGAACAAACGTAAAGAAGGAGAAGGTTTCCACCTTTGGTTGGAAAGAATGCCAATGCTGTTAACCGTATTGTCATTACTTACCATCTCAATTGGAAGTATGGTAGAGATCATTCCTACTTTATCATTAAAGAAAAGTGTACCTCAGATTTCTGCAGTGAAGCCTTATTCACCGTTAGAATTAGAAGGTAGAGATTTATATATCCGTGAAGGTTGTAATGCTTGTCACTCTCAAATGGTAAGACCATTCAGAGATGAAATCGTAAGATTCAACGGTAAAAACGGTCAGTATTCTAAAGCAGGGGAATTTGTTTACGACAGACCTTTCCTTTGGGGATCAAAAAGAACAGGACCAGATTTGCATAGAGAAGGTGGTAAAAACCCAAGTTCTTGGCATTACAAACACATGTACAACCCAAGATCTACCTCTGCAGGTTCTATCATGCCTCGTTACCCTTGGTTGATTGCAACGAATCTGGACAGATCTAAGATGGTTGACAAAATGAGATTGATGAAGAATACCTTTGATGTACCTTATACAAAAGCTCAAATTGATTCTGCTGATAAATGGGCAGACAACCAGGCGGCAAAAATTGTAAAAGACATCTATTCTGAAGCAGCTGACTTGAAAGCGGAGTACGCTAAAAGACCAGACGTAAAACTGGAGAAGAAGGAAATTGTAGCATTAATTTCTTACCTACAAAGATTAGGGACAGATATTAAAACTACTGAAATTAAAACAGCTAGTAATAATTAACATTAAAAGCTCATGATTCCTCAGAACTTTAAAGATATATTATCCAATACAGAAAATGCAGGTTTTTATCAAACCTTGGCTCTGATTTTCTTTATGCTGTTCTTCATCGCTTTGATTATTTATGTTTTTAGCAGGCCTAAAAAATATTACAGAGAAGAAGAGAACGCACCTCTTGGGGATGATGAAGATGATTTTAATTTAAAAGATTAAACTATTATTGATTATGAAATCGCCGTTAGCGTAGTTATTGCATATAACATTTTGACAATGGCTATTTCATATGACATTTAAAAAACAATAAACATTCACTTATGAAACAAAGAACACCGGTTTTTGTAAACATCTTGATAATAATGGGGCTTTTGATAGTTTTTTATTATTTATTTGTTCAAAGCTACTCGTTTTTAGCTTCACCTTATTTCTGGGGAACTGTAGCAATCAGTGCAATCTTGGCATACATTCACAGTGCAATCGGAGATTTGATTGAAAACAATAAATTCAAAAAATTATCTGACGCAGAAAAAGCAGCGTACTTATCTGAAAAGAAAATTCCTTTCTTAAAGAGACAGTATGATGCAGCTTTCAAAAAGCAGTCTGATACAGAAGAAAAAGATATCCTTATCGACCACGGTTTCGACGGGATTATGGAATTAGACAACCAATTGCCAAAATGGTGGTTAGGCTTATTCTACTTCGGAACTGTATTTTGCATCGTGTATATATGTGCATATTCTTTCACAGACTTTGCTCACCCATTAAGCGAATATGATGCTGAATACAAAGAACAAATGGCATCTATTGAAGAATACAACAAGAGCCAGCCGCCTGTAACGATAGAAACTGCAGTTTTTTCTGAAGACAACATCGCTGCCGGTGAAGAAATCTTCAAAAGCAACTGTGTATCTTGTCATTCAGACGGTGGTAAAGGAGGTATCGGTCCTAACCTGACAGATAATTTCTGGCACAACCAACCTGAGAAAACATTATTCAAAAACGTATTCCACGTTGTAGAGAATGGGGTAACAGGAACAGCAATGCAGGCTTGGGGTAAAAACGGAGTCTTAACAGGAACAGACATTCAGAATGTTGCTGCTTACGTTTACCACATCAACCAGGAACTTCCACCAATTACAACAGACAAAGGCGGTGCACCAGCTTACGGTGATGAAGCCAAGTGGGAGAAACAGTAACTAAAACTTGAAAATATATGATTAAACATAATTTGTTATTAAATTAAAAATAGTAACGAATTATGTTTTTCTTTTTTAGAATAAAACCAAACTATAATGTCAGATAAAGAAGAAGATATTCTGCGGGGCGGACAGGGACAGGTTTTAGATCCTGAAACCTATAGAGATTCTATAGGAACAATGGAACAATCCGGAAAGAGAAAATGGGTTTTTCCAAAAAAACCAAAAGGTAAATATACCAACTACAGAGACTTTGTAAGTTACTTCTTGCTTATTGTCTACTTTACAGTGCCGTTCATCAAAATCAATGGCAATCCGTTCTTTTTATTCAATGTCATCGACAGAGAGTTTTTCATCGTTGGACAGCCTTTTTATCCACAAGATTTTTTCATCCTTACTTTAGGAGCTATTGCTTCTCTTATTTTCATTATTATTTTTACGATTGCATTCGGAAGAATTTTCTGCGGGTGGATATGCCCTCAGACAATTTTTATGGAATCGATATTTCGTAAAATAGAATACCTGATTGAAGGAGACAGAAACAAGCAGATGAAGCTGGACAGACAAGAGTGGAACAGCGAAAAAATTTGGAAAAGAAGTCTGAAGTGGTCAATTTACGTTGTGATTTCATTAATCATTACCCACTTCATGTTTATGTACATCGTGGGTTACGAACAAGTAATTCAAATTGTATCAGACGGTCCATTTGCACATCCGACCAATTTTATTGTGATGATTCTTTTTGCCGCAGCATTTTACTTTGTGTTTGCATGGTTCAGAGAGCAGGTTTGTACATTGGTTTGTCCTTACGGAAGATTACAGGGCGTTTTAATCGATAAAGAAACAATTAATGTTTTTTATGATTTCAACAGAGGTGAAAACCGTTCTAAATGGAGGAAAGGTGAAGATCGAAAAGCGGCCGGAAAAGGTGACTGTATCGACTGTTACCAGTGTGTGGTCGTTTGCCCGACCGGAATCGACATCAGAGACGGACAGCAATTAGAATGCATCAACTGTACCGCTTGTATTGACGCCTGTGATGAAGTGATGGAAAAAGTAGGCCTGCCGAAAGGATTGGTACGTTACGCATCTGAAAAAGAAATAGAAACCGGGGCACCTTATAAATTCACAGGAAGAATGAAAGGCTTTGCCGTAGTTCTTGTTTTCTTGGTAGGATTCTTAGGCTATTTATTATCAAGCCGTGGCGAGATGGAAGCGAAATTCATCAAACCAGCCGGAAGCACATTCTTTGTGAGAGAGGGAAAAATCACCAACACCTATAACTACACTTTCCTGAATAAAACAAACGACAAAAAAATTGTTACGATAAAAGTCATTGAACCCGCACAGGGTGAAATCAGCTACAGTGCATCAAGCAAAATTACGGTAGCAAGAGATAAAATTACAAAGGGAACCATTAACATCAGTTTTCCAGAAGATGCGATGAAATTGTCTAAGCAAAACATCAAAATCGGTGTTTATGATATGAAGGGCGAGCTTATAGATTCTTATGAAACTTATTTCGAAGGACCTTTTAAATTACAATTTTAAATTTTAAAGAATGAAAAACTTCACTTGGGGACACGGCGTATTTTTGGCGCTTGGCTCTTTTATCATATTTATTTTATCAATGCTTTTTTTATTTCCGAACGGACAGAAGAACTCGGAAATGGTAACTGATAAGTATTATGAGGAAGAATTGGAATATCAATCAGTGATCGATGCCAAGAAAAGAGCAGATACTATCAAAGAAAAGCCGGCATTTTCTCAAAATGCAGAGGGAATTAAAATGACTTTCGCAAAAAATATCAACAACGCAAATTCTAATATTAAATTTGTGCTGAACAGATCAGACGATCAGAATTTAGACATCAAAAGATCTGAACAACTCGACGCCAATCAGTCATTCATAATTCCTGCAAAAGTTTTAACGAAAGGAAATTACACCTTACGATTGATGTGGACTACCAACAAAACAGACTACAGACTCGATTATGATGTGATATGGAAATAGCATTTGTGGTATCGGCGATTGCCTTAGGCTTTGCTTCCGGATTTCACTGTATCGGAATGTGTGGCCCAATTGCTCTGTCGATGGGATTAACTAAAAAACAGGCAACCAATTTCTATCTTCAGAACTTAACCTATCAATTCGGAAGAATTTTCACGTACTCATTATTAGGTGGAATTTTAGGAGTTATCGGTGAAGGATTTGAGATGGCAGGTATTCAACAGTATTTAACGATTGCTGTCGGAATTTTGTTGATTGTAATGGCCTTATTTTCATTTGGTGGAAAAGACTTTGCTTCAAAAATTCCTTTTTTATCTAAATTTTTATTTTCCGTAAAATCAAACTTAGGAAAACTTTTACAGAAAGCAGATTACAGATCAAGATTCACTACGGGAGTTCTCAATGGTTTTCTTCCCTGCGGAATGGTTTACATGGCATTAACGGCAAGCTTAGCAGCCGGCGGAATCTTACAGGGAGCCTCATACATGGCTTTATTTGGTCTTGGCACACTTCCATTCATGTTTGCAGTAGTTTTAGTCGGAAGCCTCATGAATCAGGCTTTTAGGCTTAAGATTTTAAAAGCAGTTCCGGTCATTATGATTATTCTTGGCGGATTATTTATCGTAAGAGGTTTGGAACTCGGTATTCCTTACATTTCTCCACGAGCTGAAGCGATGACAATTTCAAAAGAAAATGTAGGTGAATGTCATTTGCCGGGAGATCACAGCAAGCATTCTCATAATGCGAATTGTCATTGATTTTTTCAATTAATTATTTACCAATTGATTTATTGGAATCAACACTTTTAGTTTCAGTATTAATATCAACATTGTCATTTTTTGTTGTCTTATATTTCCCAAACGTATAAGTCAACGATAATTTATACATTCTTTTTTCATCAATCCTATTATATAATGTAGTTAGATTTTGATTATATAAAATGGCATTTAGCCCACTATTATTTAAAGCATTTTGAACAGAGAAAATACAATTCAGGGAATTGTTAAAAAACTTATTAGAAAGTGTCAATTCTAAAGATTGAACAGGTTTTCTAATATCATAAATATTATAGATTCCTTTAGACATATGGCTATAATACACATTAAATTTAAAGTTTTTAGGAAGCACTATTTGAGAATAGGCATAAAAATTCCATGTTGCTTTATTGGAAGGAACCAATATAGATGAATCATCAAATACCGTTTTATTATAGCCAACATTAGCAAATAAAAAACTTACTTTATCAGGATTTATATTACCATTTTTAAAAAAGGAAACTCCTTTTGTAAATAAAGCAAAAGGAATAGGTAATCCTAAATTGAAAGAATACGTTCTTACATTATCAAAACTTTTTAAAGTTTGTACAGAATTTAAGCTAGTTCCATCATTTTCTATAATGATTAAGTTTTTAGATTTTTCAAAGGAATAACTATATGATAAATATGCATAGTCAAATGCGCTCAGTTTAGCTTGATAATTGTCTACTAATTCAGGATTTAGAAAAGGATTTCCTACGGTTTGGAAATAAGAATTATTAAAATTATTAATATTTGGGTCTAAATCATTATAATTAGGTTGATTTATTTTTTTAGAGTAGTTTAAAGATAAATTAACATCCGAATTTATTTTATAGAAGGCACTCAGATTTGGAAAAAACTTCACATAATTTGTATTTACTATATATTCGTCCATATTTGATTTGCTCTTAATATTGTAATATTCCATTCTTAATCCTCCGCCAAATTCAAACTTTTTATATTTTTTATTTAATGATGTATAAAAAGCCAAATTTCTTTCATTATAAACAAATGGGATTTCCGAGTTAAAACTGATATTATCAAAAATTGAAGAATCTGGATTATTCAAATTATATCTACCTACCCTTTCTACCTGAAAATCACCATACCTTCCTCCTACATTTACACTTAAATCATATTTTTTTATTTTAAATTCCCAATCATTTTTCACGTAATAGTTTTGAACTTCTTTATCTGATTGGTTTATACTATACAAATCATTGATTCCGATTTGTCGAATATTTCCAAAATATTTAGAATTAAACACTTGTCCATATGCAGTTAATTGAAAATTATTTCCTAGAGAATCTAAATTTTGTTTATACTTTAAAATCAATTCATTACTATTATTTTTTGTATGTGTACTTGACAATGATAAATTATCAATACTAGGGATATAATCCTCACTAAAGATATTTACATTAGAAGACGGATTATGACCATTTAACCAAAAATTATAATTTAAATTTATACTAGATTTATCTTTAAAGGTATATTTAAAACCTGTACGAGCATAGCTCCCTCTGTACAAAAAAAGATTTTGGGTTTCTTGATTTAATATTGGTGTTGAGTTTTGCAAGTTATAAATACTTCTAATATTCATCCTTTGGTCACCTTCATTATAATAATATCCTGTTAAAAATTGCCATGACAATTCATCATATTTTCCATTTAACTGTAGAGAAGTTGCATTTTTGTAATTGTGATTTACAGTATTAATCGTGTTTATACTTCCATTAATTCCTCTAGTATTTTTCGATTTTGTTATAATGTTGATAATTCCACCTGATGTGTTTGCACTAAACTTAGCACCTGGACTATATATAAGCTCTATTTTTTCAATTGAATCTGCAGGTAAACTATTTAAATAATTATTTAAATCTTCACCTGAAATAGATGAGGGTTCACCGTCAATATATATTGCTGATATTTTGCCATTTTGAGCAATATAACCATTAGGAGTGACTATAATACCTGGAATTTTTGTCAAAGCTTCGTAAGTTGAGCCATTATTCAAGATGTCATTTCCTTCTACTAAAATAGTAGTTTTATCAGCTTCTGATTTTATAAATCTTTTCTTTACTCCTGATAAAGTCACTTCTTCAATTGATTTGACTGGCTCCAAAGAAATATTCAAATTAATCTTTTTTTCTGTTTCAGAAATTGTTATCTCTTTAACTACTGTTTGATAGTTTGTTTTGGAAATATAGATTCTATACTTTCCATTTCTCAAAGAAATTTTTTCTTCATGAGAGCAGCCTAAAAAAGAAAACATGGGATGAAGAATTTCATCACTTTCAGCATATGATATTTTAGTGTTAATATCATCTGATTTACAATTAGAAAGACTTATTAATAATTCAATATTAGAATCTCCGTTATTCGTCTGCGAATAGGCTTTGATACTAATGGCAATTAACAGTAAAAAGACAATATTTTTAAATACAGTGGTGATTGACATTTAATAATAAAATTACTAGAGAATAAATTTTCATCCTCTATATTGTTAGCAAAAAAGATTCAGAAATAAGTTTTTGAACTTAGTACACTCTACAATAGATAACAAGAATTAATTACCGTTTCCGCCATTACCGCTGTTACCACCACTACTTCCACCGTTACCACCGTTACCACCATTTCCACCGTTACCACCTTTTCCACCATTGCTACCGTCACCTCCTTTTCCGCCTTGACCTCCTTTACCATTTTCACCATCTTTTCCCTTCTCCCCATCTTTTCCTTTTTCACCATCATTACCATCATTAGACGAGTTCCAAGAACCTAACTCTAATCTTTCTTCTAGTTCTTCAATTTTAATTGTAGTCATTTTATATAATATTTTTTAATTTGTTTAAAGTGTTTAAGCACACCGATGTAGTAAATAATCTTTTAAATTCCATAGCTCTAACATTTGTTCCAAAAGTTTTAATGCTTTCAAATTTAGAAACTTCAGGCATCATAATTTCAGGTCTTGGAATCCTAAGTGAATTACTATTTTCCCATGAACCATCACTATACTGATTTTTTAATAAATACTCTATTCCGTTTTCAATATTTTTTTGAAAAGAATCAACTGTTGATAGACTTTTTAAAGCTAAGCCAGTATAAAATAAATTTTCCCCAAAAAAATCTGAAAAACTACCATTACTATTTTGACTTAAAGATAATTTTTTTAATTTATTTTCAATAATTTCCTCTGAAAAATCTACAATATGTGCAATAGAGGAGATATAATAAATACTATAAATATCATTAGTCCACCAATATGAGTCTAATAAGTCTCTCTCTAATCTACCTGATATATAATCCTTTAATCTTATCCATTCGCTCTTATATGTTTCTTTATACTTATAAAGTACATGAAGTGCAACGGAGCTTACACAGACATGGGATTGAGTCCACCCGTCATACGAAAAGTAATTTTCTTGAGAAAAATACTTACGTAATATATTTTCATTATTATAAGTTGAAAAACCTCCATCATCATTTTGAAAATCAAACCATTTTTCCAATTTATTTTTGTCAACTTCATTTAAGTTATCATTTAAAAAAAGAAAACAAAAATTACTTGTATCAGCATCTTCAACATTCCATTGCTCATTATATGACCAAAGAGAGCTTTTATTATTTTTTATATAGTCTTTTGCCTCATCTAAAACCGTATTAAGTTTAGGATATTCATCTACCAACGATTGTAATTGTGTTCCGATAAAAGATGTTGCCCAATATGTGCTCACACCTGCTTGTGTAATATACTCTTCCCAATATTTTGCATTAAAATTAGATAATAGATAATCTATTGATTTATCAATCGCAAAGTTTATGTTATCTTTTAAATTCCCATCTTTATAATCAATTTTAATTTTTGATTGATTTGCTAAATGTGAATTGACATTTTGATATAATTTAATTGTTTGAATTTTTTGTCTATTTTCTTCTTTCTTATATTTAATAACATTAATCCATGACTCGCATTTGTCCTTGTATGGCTCCAAACAGTCTAATGCCAAATCAAAATAAGAAAATGCTTCCTCAAAAATTCCTAATATTAAATCACTATAATAAAAATACTTAATATCATCTTCTACCAATTCGGGATTAATAAGCAAGTCATTTTTCTTAGCTATATATATTGCATAATTAATCTGATTATTTTTGTAATCTTCTCTTATATCTGATATATCATCAAGAATTTGAAATCCAATTGAAAAATTAGTATGCGATTTTAAAAGTTTTTTATATAAATCATCATTATTTTTGTTACTAATCAAATAGCATGAATCAATTGCTACTTTTGCAAATGCAGATTTATTTTCAGCAATACTTATATAATTTTCTATATCAAAATTATCATATGTGTTTACAGATTCTTGTAAAACACTCTCATGATATTCTTTTTTTCTCTTATTCCAAAAAGTCCAAAAATCCGAATTATAATTAAAAAGAGTAGATAATATTTTTATTGATTGCTCTGTTAATGCTTCAATTAAAAAAATCTTTTCTTTAACCAATTGATTTGTTTTTTCCTCCTTATTATCAATTAAAAAATCAGATTGTAATAAACTTAAATAATATAAAAATCCAGCAATGGAAAGCTTCTCTAAATCCTCATTATCATCTAAATCAAATGATTTGCTAAAGAGATATGGGTAAAATAAATAAATTGAAGGATTTTTTTTAAACTGCTCATAGATATACTCCAAGTTTAAAACACCTGAATTATATACTTCTTTTTTTAAAGAAAATAACAATTTATCAACTATACTTTTATCTATCATCCGTTTCAGTTTTTTTTAATTGTATCATAATATAACCTTAAACGTTCAGGCATATTAAATTTAAATGATGGGCATGGTATATTCCCATCTAGCCATGACTTTGGGCACGCTCCTCCACATACAGGAAAAAAGTTACATTGAAGACAATGGCTTTTTCCGTCTTTAATATTTGAACTCCATTTATCTGCAAAATCTAAATCGCTAATTTCACCCTGATTAAATTTGCCAAGAAAAAATTCAGATTGGTCATCGTTTGTAATATATGGAACTTCTGTACACTTAAATATATTTCCGTATGCATCATACACAGATGAATTTTTATTAGTTGCCAAACAAACATTATAAACTCTCTTAGGCAGTAAAGAAACACCTTTACCATTCTCTATTAAATTCTCAAACCAAAATATTTCTTGACTAGGATAATCGAAATCTATTACTTCATCATTACTTTTGTCGCCCCATTCATGAATTTTTGCAGAATAAAAATTTACATTATTTAAAATATTTTTTTCTTTTAAAAAATTAATTAAAGGAATAACAGTAGTTTGATTTTCTTTATCAACATTGCACCTAATGCTTATTTCAACATAATAATTTCCTTGAGCTTTTAACTCAATAATATTCTCTAAATTTCTGATAATTGTTTTAAACGTCCCTTTATCACTATTTTTCAGATTTCTTCTTCCATTATGAGCATCCTCAATACCATCTATTGTAACTTCTATAAAGTCAACAAATAGTTTATTGTATAAATCATGAAAAACCGATTCAGTCAACTTTAACCCATTTGTAATAATTTTTGCACTATAAATGATGTTAGCTTTATTACAAATCTCTTTTAATCGATTTGTTATCTCAAACATACTATTCATTCCAATAAGTGGCTCAGCTCCAAACCATCCAATTCTAAGTGCTGTAAAATTATTTGCTTCTATTTTTTGCTCAATTGCATCAACAATGTTTAATATATTTTTTTCGTTTAAATTAATGTTTTGATGATTTTGTCCACAATAAAAACATCCCATCTGGCAATATGCAGAAGGTTGAATAACTTCATAAAGAGTTGTGTTATCAGTATTTATAATTTCATTTTGATTTAATATCTCCGAAAATTCATCCTCCTTATTAGATACTAGAATTTGATTAGTTATTAAATATTCCTTTATTTCTGTTGGTAGATTATCTGAATTTCCAGCACATAAACATTCCCAAACCGCAGTAGATATTTTTAATATTTTACCTAATTTGGTAGAAAAGATAATTATTGCATTATCATGTGCAGTAGAAACAATATATTTCGATAATATCAAACCTTCTACATCCTTTTTCATTCTTTTTTCAATTTTAATTTAATATACCTTGATAATGATTTCAATTGTGAGAAAACAACAAAATAAAATGCCATAGGTAATGATATTTGCCAAAAAGTGATGTGATTTTCACTTTGCCAAAACCAGTTTTTTACATAATAATATATATTAAGAGGAAATTTAAATAAATCTACAAACATATATCTTGACACGTAATATAAAAACCAAAGTAGAAATAGATTACATAATAATCCATAAACTATTAAAAATCCTTTTCTAGCATTAATCTTTACATCTTTCAATGATATAAAATTATATAGTTGCTCATTGGCTTTTGCTCTTAGATTATAAGTATTAGTAATATCCGAAAGAATCCAATATCCATCAAATCTTAAAAATGGATTTATATTTACTAATGTGTTAAATACTATTACAGATGAACAATAATAAAAAAGTGGATTGTTTGTTAAAATATATAATAGAATTAAACATAGTACCAACAAACTTTCCATATACATCCCTGCAATATCTACAATAACCCTTTCTTTTCGTGATAATTTCCAAACGTCAGTTACATCAGCAAATAGAACAGGAGTTAATAAATAAAACCCAAAACCTATATCACCATGTTTAGCTCCATAAGAACGGCAGGAAATAGCATGACCAAATTCATGAAGTAATAATGTTATTGCCATTGTTAATGGCAATATGTATATTTTTTGAGAATCTAATTTAAAATTATGTACTCCGCTATACAAAAATCCTAAACAAAATATAATATTGAAAATAAAAGAAATTATTACAAAGTTTTTATTTTTAAATATAAATGATAAATATTTAGAAATAACTTCAACATATTTTGATTTAATTAATGTTATTTTTAAAAGTAGGTATGAGTTTTTTGGTTTTATATGAATCTCATCAGATGTTACCTTTTTTAATTTATTAAATATGATGTCGTTTAGTACATCTACTGATATGTCAATTCCCTTGTCTTGCTTTAAATTATCTTGGATTTTTGATATAGAATTTTTCCCGTCAATATATTCTATTATGTGAAGCACTTGAGAATCACAATATAAATACACTCTCTGAATCTTATCAACTTCAATTATTAATAAAACATTTTCATTCTCTTTTTCAACAACAGAAAAAGGATTGTGTAGTTGCGGTATAAGGTTTTCTATAGTATCCATAAAAAAAGCCACCTATTGTTATAAATAAGTGGTTTGAAATTTAAAATTATATATTTTAATTTGTTGAGGTTGTGGGAGCTGTCGTTGTTGTTGGCACCGAAGGTTTTGGACCTCCTCCTATATCAACTCCGATAGTACCATCTCCTCCATTACCACCACTTCCACCGTTACCACCATTTCCATTTTGTGTACCAGCTTGTCCTCCATTTCCTCCTTGACCTCCTTCACCGCCAACCCAACTTCCTAATTCTAATCTTTCTTCTAGTTCTTGAATTTTAATTTCTTTCATAATAGTTTACTAATAATATATTAATTTGTTGAAGTTGTTGGTGCTGTCGTTGTTGTTGGTACTGAAGGCTTTGTTCCACCTCCCACATCAATTCCAATAGTACCATCACCACCACTTCCTCCATTTCCACCGTTTCCACCATTCCCCGTTTGCGTACCAGCATTTCCGCCTTGCCCACCGCTTCCTCCTTCACCTCCTACCCAGCTTCCTAGTTCTAATCTTTCTTCTAATTCTTGAATTTTAATTTCTTTTTTCATAATAGTTAATATATTTAATTGTTTAAAAATGTTTCTTAAAATATTATTTTGAAGAATCAATTGTTGTGGTAGGTTGTTGAGGTTCTACTGTTGTCGTATCTATTGAACCACCACCACTACCACCACAGCTACATTGACTATGATCTGCATCTTCTCCTTTACCACAATTAGGACAGCTATTAACATCTCCTCCTCCAAACCAGCTTCCCATTTCTAACCTCTCTTCTAATTCTTGAATTTTAATTTCTTTCATAATTGTTTATTTAATTGTTATTAAATAATTATATAATTTACTGTGTTGATGTAGTAGGTTGTTGTGGTTGTGTTGTAGTAGTTGTTGAAGTTCCTATTGTACCGCTACCGCCATTTCCTCCGTTTCCTCCGTTGCCACCTGTATTTGGACCACCTCCACAATCGCAGCCACTGTTATTACAGCAGCCATTTCCTCCATTTCCTCCATTTCCTCCATCGCCACCTGTCCAACTCCCCAACTCTAATCTCTCTTCAAGTTCTTCAATATTGAATTCATTAATATTTATGATTTCCACTGAAATTATTTTTTTCATTATGTAAGTTTTTTGATTGATGAATCACTTAATGATGACAAAAATATAAATATTTTTGTCATCCGCAAATAAATTTTCAAAAACTATCAACAATCATTGAATATAATGAATTTTTAAAAATTATAAATAAAAAATTATAATATTATAATTTTAAAAAAACTCAAATTATGTAATTATTTATAGCAACAAGTAAGTGAAAATATTAAATTAAAAACAAATATATGTATGCCAATAAATTGTCTAAAATATTTATTAATAGGACTATTAATACTCTACAATAATGGAAAAATAATGAGGAATTTCATTATTTAGTTTCAATTTTTCAAAATCATTATCAGTTCATTTTAAAGAATTATTTAAAAGAAATATATAATGTAATAAGCGAAAAAAAGCTTAACAAATAAAATTTAATCAAACATTGATTTTAAAACAAAAAACCACCGAAAAATCAGTGGTTTCATTTAATATAAAGAGCTAAAATTTAATTAATCAAATCAAACTTAGCATATTCCACAACTTTCTTTGGAAGCTTAATTCCTTCTTCTGTTTGATTGTTCTCCAACAAAGCAGCCATAATTCGTGGCAACGCCATTGCAGAACCGTTTAATGTGTGTACCAACTGAGTTTTCCCGTCAGCTTTATAACGGCACTTCAATCTGTTGGCCTGGAACGTTTCAAAATTTGAAACTGAACTTACTTCCAGCCACTTTTCCTGAGCGGCACTCCACACCTCAAAATCGTAGGTCATCGCAGACGCAAAACCTGTATCGCCACCACATAGTCTTAAAACTCTGTATGGCAATTCAAGATCAGTCAAAATTTCTTTGATATGTTCTACCATTTCTTCCAAAACAGCATAAGAATTTTCAGGTTTTTCCAGTCTTACAATTTCTACTTTTTCAAACTGATGAAGACGGTTCAGACCTCTCACATGAGCTCCGTAACTTCCTGCTTCTCTTCTGTAACACTGAGAAAATGCTGTATTTTTAATCGGGAGGTCTTTCTCATCCAGCAAAACATCGCGGTACAAATTCGTCACCGGAACTTCCGCTGTCGGGATTAAATATAAATCATCTGCATTGATATAGTACATTTGTCCTTCTTTATCCGGTAACTGACCTGTTCCGTACCCCGAAGCTTCATTCACAACGTGTGGCGGATTAACTTCCAAATAACCGGCATCCACATTTTTATCTAAAAAATACTGAACCAACGCTCTCTGTAATCTCGCACCTTTCCCAAAATAAACAGGAAAACCTGCACCTGCGATTTTCACACCTAACTCAAAATCAATTAAATTATATTTTTTCGCCAGTTCCCAATGAGGAATTGCACCTTCGCCCAAACCTTCAACGTCGTGAGACTGGTAAATAATTTCGTTATCATCTGCAGAAACTCCGGCTTTTACCAATTCGTAAGGCACGTTTGGAATTTGATACAGAACATCCAACAACTTTTTTTCAACAACCTCTAATTGAGACTTCAATTCTGTGCTCGATTCTTTGAACTGTGCTGTTTTAGATTTTGAGGCTTCAGCTTCGTCTTTCTTCCCTTCTTTCATCAGCATACCGATCTCTTTGGAGATTTTATTGATTTCCGAAAGTTGAGAATCTAATTCAAACTGAATTCTTTTTCTCTCTTCGTCAGTAACGATCGCCTCGTCTACCAACTCAAGACCCTTGAATTGTCTTTTTTGAAGACCTTCTAAAACGCGTTCTTTGTTTTCGCGCAAAAAATTGACTTGTAACATAAAGTGTTTTATAGTTTAAGTTTCAGCATTTCAAAGTTTAAAAATCCTGAGATTTAAACCTTAAAAACGAACTGCTGATGCAAATTTAAAGATTATTTTATGATTTTCACCACATTACGGTTTTCCGAATCTTTTGTTAATGGTAATTCAGAGTTGTTGTACGACACTTTAGAAACCGAAAAAACTTCAGGAGTCCAACGGTAAAGAATTTCTAACGTATCATTTACAGGTTCCGCAAAAGTAGAATCCGTTAATTTTTTGGTGAGTGCCAGCCGAATCCGGGAACGATATATTCTGTCATCAGAATCCTGTCCGCTTTGTAATTGTCTTGTAGCTCCCGCAACATACTCAAGCACATTTTTAGAATTCGCATCTGTCTTAGGAGAATAGCTGACAGGCGCAACATCTGTTGCTGCCAAAACATCATTCATAGAAACAGTAGTATAAGACCCTATAGTGCTTGGTATTAATAAATCATTACCCGCAGCATCTTCAATGTAAAAATGAATTATCTGATCTATTTTTTGAAAAGAATCTTCCTCACCCGTACAACTGATAAGCGCAAAACATCCCAATAAAATTCCGAAAAGTAGATTCTTCATATGGCAAAGATAATTATTTTAGATTCTTTAAATATTTATTAAAATGATAAAAATAGAAAAATCCTGAACTTAACAAAGTTACAGAAACACTGATTGCCATTCCTACTATATGATACTCTGGAACTAAAAAAAAAGAAAATATAATAAGTGTAATAAATGAAATCACTGAACCTTTTGTATTGACCGACATTTTACCTATTGCAGATAAAAGATTCCCATAAAGATTTCTAAATAAAATATTCATTAAAAAAGTTGCCATGAAAATTACAAATACGTAAGAACTTTCTGCATAGTTTTCTTTGGATATTATTATCAGAATTTCTTCACTAAATAATGCGCTTATTATAAAAATAAGCAAACAAATCGGAATAAAAAACTTGTAGTATCCGATGATGTAGTTTTTAAGAAAAATGCGGTTTTGATAGTTCTTTGCCAAACTATGAAAATCACTCTGCATAAAAGACAACGCTAAAAATGTCACATTTGAAGGAATCAAAATAGCTACTCTGTAATCTGCCACCGCATCTTCATTAAGTAAAAAACTTAGAATAATAATATCTATTGAAAAAAGAGCATCGGAGAGTAAGGTTGTAGCAGAAGTATTCAATCCGTATTGTCTAATTTCTTTCAAATTAAAACTATCAGATAGCTTTACAGTATTGATATTCGCTTTTTTCAGCCAAAATAAAGAAAGAAAAGGAGTAAAAGCCATTGCAACGAGATAGCCTTTCAACTGAAAAAAATAGGTTAAAATTAATAAGACTAAAAAACCAGTTATGCTTAGAAAATTATTGAATCTGGCAAACTCTCTGTTTTTATTATACACTCTAAGGTCTGATTGCACATAAGTAAAAAAATAAAAGCCGATAAGACGAATACAGAAAAATAAAAAAATATAGAAAATATCTTCATATTTTGTAATGTAAAAAAAACTGACTGTCAGAAAAATTATTGATAATAAAATTTGATAATAAAATCCTTTTCTAAAAAGATAAGCCGATAAGTTGTTCTTTTCTCCTTCAAGATTAGAAACAGAGCCGAATCTCAATAAGCTTTGATGACTGCCAAATCCGCTACATGCAGATAAAATAGAAAAAACTGCTGCCACTATACTCATCTTGCCAAAATCTTCTGCCGGGAGTATTTTGATGATAAAAAGAGATGACAAAAGACCACAGATTTTAGCAATCAATAGTGAAGTCAAAACATAATGCCCCTCATTTTTAAGAAAGTTTTGTAAGAAAAATAGTAAGCTTTTCATTTAAAAATAAAGCTTAAAAATAGATAAAATATTGATTGCGTAAGCTTTTTCAAAAAATGAAGATGAACTAAAAAGTGATGTCACATCTTTTTGCAATTCAGTATAATTTTCCAGACGATCAATATTTTCTGTAAAATAATTTGAATAACATTGTTGTATCGATATATCATTATCAAAATAAAACTGATAAGGATACATACTGGTTTTTGTCGGCTTGTTTAATAGTTTCTGATAAAAAGCTTTATGAGCACCTTTCAAATACTTCTCCCCAAACCTTATTTTCCACTGAGCATCAGGCTTCATTAAAGTTCTTTCCCAAGTGTATTTAGATGCTTCTTTACAATGTTTTAGAAGCCATTGTTGATACAATCTATGTTTAAACTTCCACTCTTCAGGAAGACTCACTGACAATTTCATAAAATCTTTGGTCATGTAGGGTGATACCATATACGTTTTTTGGCGAAGAACCTGAGAGCCCAAAACAGTCCTATTATATGCGAGATTTTTTAATAAGAAGATCTCTTCACGATCATATTTCTTTAAAACAGAATCAATATCAGATTTTATGTGGGGAAGAAAATCCGAATTCACAATAATCTTATAATGAGAAGGTGATTTTGGCCGTGGTTCAGAATTAAAACCTCCTAAAATACCATCACCAATCTGCCCGCCATGAAATAATGAAAAATCACTATACTTTAAATGTTCTACCGCATGGGAAACATGGATTCCTCCTGTGAAATGTATACATCCCTCAGAAATTCTTGTAAGCTCATCTATTTTTTTTAAAAATAAACCATTATCAAGCGGTATAAACTCATAATCTAAATCATAATCTGAAGCTATTTTTCTTGAAATTTTTTCATCAAGATATTCGGACTGCGAAAAGCAGAGAGTTGAGCCAATTTCAAAGCCTTGCTGAATAGCATACATCAGTGCCATTCTGCTGTCTAATCCGCCACTCAACAATGCCAAATGCGAAGTATTGTATTCTAAATCTTTTTCATATTCCATTTTTACACCAGCTGCAAAAACTTCGTGGATCTGGTCTACTGCCAACTCTTTGGAACTTGAAAAATATTCTGTTTGAGCAATCTCAAAATATTCTCTTTCAATAATCGATTGCGCTGTATAATCTATCGTTAAAAAATGACCATCTAAAACTTTGTATACATTTTCAATCGGAGTTCTATTCTCTAATAAATTTCCAATTGCTAAAATCTGGTACAGTGACGTGATATCGGGATTAATAGAAATGTTATTTTCTTTAATTGTTTCACTCATTCTCACCAAATCTGAATCGATAAAAATAACAGAATCTATTTTTGAATAAAAAACACGCTGGCTAGATGTGGGATTTGTAAATACAAGGATTTTATTTTCTTTTTCATCCCAAATGCAACCTCTAAATTCTCCTTCAAGTTCCTGCAAAATGCGCCACCCTACTTTATGATATCTATTTATAAAAAACTTGGTAAAATCATTTGTGAACGAATCTTTCAACAGCGCTTTTTTATTGAGAACAACACCTTCAAGAATTACATGATATTCCGGTGTTTCAACATAGAAAGAATCGTAAGTTTCTTCTTGGAAAAAACTTTTAATTTGAGGCTGATTGTTGTTAATTAAAATTGAAAATCCCTGGTTCATTTTAATATTTCACTGTATATTTTTAAAAATTTTTCAGAGATTGTCTCTTGTGAGAAAGTCTTTTCTGCATACATTCTCAATATTAAAGGATCAATTTTTTTCTCACTCATCAACATTTTGAGCATAGCTTCTTCAAGTAAATCTTCTTCTTTATTTTCAAGCAAAATTCCAAAATCATCTGGAAAAAACTCCGGTATCCCACCAACATTTGTAGAAATCACCCTAATTCCGCTCGCAAAAGATTCTGCAATTACACATGGTTGATTTTCATAATCACTAAAAAGAATAAAACAGTCAGAATTCCTCATTCTGTCAGCAATTTGTGGAAGGATTTGAATCCCAAAAACTTCAATTACAGATTCTAATTTTTCTTTTTTAACCATATCTTGTAATTCAGAAATATCGCCGTCACCACCTATTTGCATATTAAACGAATAACCATCTCTCAAAAGTTTGATAGCAACTTTCAAAATTTTATCCGGGCTTTTATTATCGGTTAGGTTTGAAACATGTATGAAGGTAAATTTTTCTGTACTTATTTTTGCAGGAAAAAAAAGATTTGTATTTACCACATTCGGAATTACTTTCATTTCAGTTCTAATTCCCAGTTTCTCCAAACTACTTTGTAGATTTTCACTAACAGGTAGTATTTTATATGCTTGATTTCCTATAATTTTAGCAATTAATTTTGTACTATAAGATGTTTTATGCTGATTTTGAGTTTTTAAAGCACTCCAATGTTCAGTTACAATAAAAGGTATTTTAAACTTTTTTTTAAGATACACGGCAAAAAACATAGAATTATGTAAAACATTTGCATGAACAAGACTGGGATACTTTAGTTGGCCGAAACCTTTCTTATAAGCAGTCATTCTTCGGTAAAAATTCTGAAGAGGATTTTTTGAATTTTTATAATAAACAATTAATGTTCTGATATTATTAATGATTTGATCATCAAAAATAAACTTTTCTGATTGCTGGAAGTTTCCTATTGCATGTAAAATCTCAACATCGCATATTAAAGAAGCCGCTTCTGCATGGCGTTGCACAAAGTTTCCATTGGTAGGCTCTAGTTTATTCGGAAACCAAGATGAAATAAATAAAACTTTATGCTTCATTAATTATCAGTTCAAAAATGTATTTTAGTATGGCTAAACAATCATGACCGGAGCATTTTACTGATCACCATATTTAAATTGTATATAAAGATTATTAAGTCTATGTTTTATTTTTTGGCGTATCGTTCGTTGGTCATTAACAAGAATTTTATCATAATCTGTTTTTTTCTGAATAACAATAAACTGATAATCATGTTCAACCCAAATACTATAGGTATCGAAATTTAGTATTTGAAGTCTGTTCGTTTCGGCATTTGTTAAAATAGTTCTCAAAGGGATGGGCTGATCAATAATTTGCAAAGATGACGGATCATTTTTCGTTAAATAGTCAATAAACTCGGGATTCGGAATGTTAATAACTATCTTAGTATTATCATCTGATATTTTTGCTAAATTTTTGAAAAGATCAAAATGTTTCTCTAGGGGAATATGTTCAATAACATCAAAAAGAGTGATAAAATCATAGTTCATTTTTTTGGGTATATAATTTACTACGTCACCTACAAAGAAAGAAATATTGTTTTTTTTGATTTTTGATTTTGCTAATTCTATTGACTTATCACTTAAATCTACAGCTTCGATATATCCCTCTTTTACAGTGTTGGATAATAATTTTGTCATAACACCAATCCCACACCCTAGCTCCAGGACATTTGAAGAAGTCACAAGATTCAGTGACTGCATTTTTTTATATAAAGTGTAGATTCTTTCGTTGATACCGGATTTTGTCTGATAGTTTACAAAATCATTGTAGAAATCTTTAACGTTATCGTTATTCATATTATTACAACTGAATATTTTGATTCAAATGATGAGCTTTTTATAAAAAATTAAATAATTATTTAATGCCTGCAGCCCAGCTTCTGTTGAAAGGAAGTAAAAAGTTGCCTAAAAACTCAAGATACGTATTTTTAGAAAAATCAAAAACTTCAATTTCCGCAGACAATTCTCCGCTTCTTACCTTATTTTTAAAATCAACCAATTTTAATGTTTTCACTTCACCATTTTCTATGAAACTTGCTTTCATACGGTCAAATAATCCCAATTGATATTCTTCATCAATTTCTCTCATAATCTTCCCCAAAGCATCGATGCTACATCCTGAAGCGATCTCTTTTTCCTCGTCAACACAGATAATAATGAACTGATTTTTTTCAATTTTAAAAGATGATGAAAGAGGTTTTCCATGAGCCGCCCAACCTGCCAAAAAATCATACAGCTTTTCTGTAATTACTTTTGCTTCTTTGGTTGTAAAAGCACGTGAAGCCGGATATATAATAACTCTGTAGTCTTCAGCTTCTACTATACTTGATTCTTCAATTTTCATTTCCAATACATTTTAAAAAGTAAAATTACGCAATTTTGTTGAGTTTAAAACCATTATACTTTTTGCTGATTACAAAGAGCATTATCATAAAAATCGGAAATAGAAAAGGGAAGAAAAACCTAGTTTCGCCCGATTGAGGAAAGAAGAAAAATTTTATGTAAAGGTTGAAGAAAAACAATACAGTAAGCATTCTCATCCATAAATCATTTGAATATTTGAATACAAAAAACGTGAAAATAATTGCCGACAAAGTAATTTTCTTAAAATTTAATAATTTTTCAAAAGCAATAGAAAGATAGTCTTTTACACTAAATACAGCTTGTTGTGAAGACAAAATAGGTCTTCTGTAAATAAACGAATCATAGAACAGATTTCTCCAGCCTGGGTAATTATAATATTCAACAATACCAATATAAAGGCCTAATAATATAACACCTTGAAGAATGAATGCTACCTCAATTTTTTTGTTCTTTATGTATTCAAATAAAAATATGGTTATCAAATACGTCAGAGTAAAAGGAATATAGTCAGGCCTCACCAGAGTAATAAAAAAAAGTACGATAAAAATTAGCCACTTTTTCCACTTACTAAATAAGCCAAAGATCATAATCAAGATAAATAGAAAAACAAACAGGTCTGGAGTAGGAGCATGTGACATGAGAGCAAGGGGAGAAAGAAGCATAACACCACTAACAATCAAGACAGTTAAAAGCCAGTTATCTGGAAAAATAGTTTTTCTTAATATAAAAAAAATAAAAATTGCTGAAAAAAAATAAGAAAAAAGGCTTACTGCCAAAACTGACATGGGTGGGCTAAATCCTACTTTTTGTAAAATGAAAACTGCCAAATTATAGCCAACTTTTATTTCATAATAAGGCAGTTGCTCGAAAAAAGCGTCTGCATTCTTTTCGAAAACCTGAGTTGCTTTGTGATACGGTTTCACTCCACTTAGCTTTTCATACTCGGCTTTAGACGCTTCTTTTTTGATCGATTGAAAAGTCAATTGATGAACCTTTTGTGGTGAGTCAGGAAATTCCATTTTATAAACAGATCCTATATAGCCGGGCATATCCCAACCGTACTCTCTTTTTTGGTAATTCCAAATCGTTAGAAAAGCTGATAAGAAAACAATAAAAACAAATGAAAAAAACCATTTCAGATTCATTACTAAAACAGTTTTTGATTATAAATCCTCAGCCTCAGCCAAAAGTTCTACAATATCTTTTACTTCTACTTCAGTATTTTTATTGAAATGTTTTACTCCATCAGTCAGCATTGTATTACAAAACGGACAACCCGTTGCGATGATTTTAGGCTCAAATGAAAGTGCTTCTTCAGTTCTTTCCACGTTGATATCTTTATTCCCTTTTTCAGGCTCTTTAAACATTTGTGCACCTCCTGCTCCACAACACAAACCATTGGTTTTGCAACGTTTCATCTCAACCAACTCCGCATCCAGCTTTTCTAAAAGCATTCTCGGTGCTTCATATTCGCCATTTGCTCTTCCCAAGTAACAAGGATCATGGAATGTTATTTTTTTTCCTTTGAAAGCTCCGCCTTCTATTTTTAATCTTCCTTCTTCCATCAACTGTTTTAAAAACTGCGTGTGATGAATTACTTCAAAGTTTCCTCCTAAACTTGGATATTCGTTTTTTAAGGTATTGAAACAATGCGGGCAGGCCGTTACGATTTTCTTTACATCATAAGCATTCAGAACTTCAATATTGGTCATTGCCATCATCTGAAAAACAAATTCGTTACCTGCTCTTTTTGCGGGATCACCTGTACAGCTTTCTTCCTGTCCGAGAACAGCGAATTCAACTCCGATTTTATTCAGAATTTTACAGAATGCTTTGGTAATCTTTTTCGCTCTGTCGTCAAAACTACCGGCACAGCCAACCCAAAACAAAACTTCAGGCGATTTTCCTTCGGCAGCATAATCTGCCATTGTTTTTATAGTGAAATCCATTTTGTTATAAAATGTATTTTGTATTAATTTGAATTAAATTTTCAGGAAGTATCAATAAATCTTTTACAGATAATTAATCCTTAGCCCAATTCAGGCGGTCTGCCTGATTATATTGCCAAGGTGCAGCATTGTTTTCTACATTGGTCATCATCAGATTCAATTCCTGTGGAGCTGCTGATTGTTCCATCACTAAAAACCTTCTCATTTCAAAAATGATTGAAAGTGGATCAAGCAACACCGGACAAGCTTCAGTACATGCATTACAAGTTGTACAGGCCCAAAGCTCTTCTTTCGTGATATAATCGTTTAATAACTTTTTACCGTCATCTTCAAACTTTCCGTTTTTGTCTATGTTTCTTCCTACTTCTTCCAGACGATCTCTGGTTTTCATTAAAATCAATCTTGGAGACAATTTCTTACCTGTAATATTTGCAGGACAAACCGAAGTACAACGACCACATTCTGTACAAGAATAAGCATTTAATAACTGAACCTGATTCAAGTCAAAAACATCCTCTGCACCAAATTTTGACGGAGTTTCTGCAACAATACCTTCTGCGGGAGCAGCATACGGGTCTGCATTTGGATCCATCATTAATTTGATTTCAGCTGTAACGGAATCTAAATTATTGAACTTTCCATATAAATCTAAATTAGCATACCAAGTACTTGGAAAAGCTAAAATGATGTGTAAATGTTTCGAATAATAAAGGTAATTCATGAAGAACAGGATTCCTACGAAGTGTAACCACCAGGCCGCTCTTTCAACAAAAACTAAGAAACCATTATCGAAATTGAAAACCTCAAAAAATGGAACTAAAGTTATTTGGCTGATAGGAAAACTCCCATGTTCAGCCAAAACTCCTCTCTGCTGTAGAATCAAATCTGAAGAATTCATGGTAAAGAAAAATACCATTAAAGCAAACTCAATAATCAAAATCCAGTTGGCGTCATTTTTAGGCCATCCGAAAAGTTCTTTCATTGTTAATCGTTTAACTCCGTAAAAGTTTCTTCGAATGAAAAACAACACAACACCAATGATTACAAGTATTGCTAAAACCTCTAAAGTTGCTGTGAAAATATTGTAGAAAGTATGTCCGAAAATCGTTGCTAAAAACCGGTGTGTTCCAAAGATTCCATCGACAATGATTTCAACTAATTCGATATTAATAATCACAAAACCTATATATACAAAAAGGTGAAGAATCCCTGCGACAGGTCTTTTCACCATTCTGCTTTGCCCCATTGCAACACGAGCCATAGTTTCCCAACGCTCAGGTTTTCGGTCGCTGCGGTTGATTTCTCTTCCTAATCTGATGTTTCTATAAATCTTAAGAAGGCTTTTTCCGAATAAACCAAAACCTGCAACTAATAGAATCAGAAAAATAATATTGTCAAGATATTGCATAAGGATGATTAGTCTTTACTGTTCTTACCGAATACTGAGAAATTAACGTATTTCTTAGGATTAGCTTTTAAATCTTCAATAAGAGCATTGAGGTTGGTAGAAGCAGCGTTCAGATTATTATATAACTGATCGTCTTTCATGATCTTCCCTAAACTTCCCTCGCCTCTGTCAATCCCGGAAACAACTTTGTTTAATTGCCCAACAGTATTATCTAAATTAGCAATAGTCGCATTTAGTTTTTGCGTGTCTATGCTTTCAGCTAAGTTACCATATTTATCTAAAGTAACTTTTCCGCTTTTCATGGTAAGACTCGCCTCATCGAGAACTTTTTGAAGTTTTGGATCATTATTCCCAACCAATCTGTTTACACTCCCTGCGGTAGTTTCTAAAGCACCAACAGTTTTATTAAGATTGTGAAGTAAAATTTTGATTTCTTCTCTGTTCTGCTCATTCATCACCTGATTCGCATTTGCCATCAAAGAATCTACTCTGTGCAATACAGTTTGCAATTGGTCTTTTACAGGACCAACCTGAGAAGAAAGACTGTTCATCATTCCTAATTTGAAGGCACCTTTCAAAGTATCACCATCTTTTGCTGTAGGACCTCCGTAAAACAAATTTACTCTCATTTCTTTACCACCCATTAAGCTTGGCTCAAAAATTTCAAGATTTGAATTTTTCGAAAATTCAAAATTATCATCAACAGTAATTTTAACGATAAAATGAATTTTACCATCTTTTGATGTTTGTGGCATAATCTTGTCAACCTGCCCTACTTTTAAACCATTGATAGAAACCGGTGAAGACTGCGTAAGCCCCTCAACGTTATCGTATTTAGCATAAAATATATTATCGGTAGTAAAAAGGCTTCTGCCTTTCATGAATTGGAACAAAACGACAAAGCCGACAACAGCTAAAATCGCTATTAGACCAGCTTTTATTTCTTTACTGAACTTCACTTTTTATATTTTTTCTAATAAGCAAATATAGTACATTTAAATTAATGTTTTTCTCTATCGCTATGGGTTAAACACAAAAAAAGTGGCAAAAACTCTGCCACTTTTAATATTGTTGATTTTACATATCTTATTGTTGATTTCCAAGCTTGCTCCAGATTTCGATTCTGTAATCATCGATGTCTGCATTATCTTGTAAGCTCTTCAACCAAGCCTGACCAAACATCCCTGCATTTCTCTGTGTAACAGATTCTGTAAATTGTTTAGCATCTCCTGCTTGTTTGTTGATTGTTTCGTTCTTTTTAACCAAAACATACACTCCGGTTCCGCCTTCGATAGCGTTAGAAACTACTCCTTTCTTAACACCGAATGCGGCTCCTGCAACTTTAGGCTCCATGGCTCCTGCAACCGATGGGTTTAGTAAATTAACCTGTGCAGATTGTTTTGTAGTAGCAAAAGTTTTAGCAACCTGGTCTAAGCTTGTTGCCTTAACTATTTTGTCAGAAATCTGTTTAGCTGCTAATTTATTCATCACAACTGTTTCGATCTGATCTCTTACAGATTCCGGATCAGCAAGACCTTTTTCCTGTTTTCCGTTTAAGTAAACTACTACTTTATCTCCTGTTCCTTCTACTGTAAAGAATTCTGTATCTCCTTTTTCTCTTTTCTTATCAAATGCCCAAGTAATGATTTCAGCATCTTTATCAGTTCCTAAACCTTGCAACTGACCGTCAAATCTTTTTGCAGATTTTGCATTTGAATATTGATAGTTTGATTTTTTAGCAATATTCACAAAATCATTGAATGACTTCCCTTGAATTTGCTGGATAAATCTTCTTGCATTTTTATCAACAGTAGCTTCTGTAGCTTCAGAAGGCTTGATTGTTTTCACCAGGTGAGCTACTTTGTAACCTAATTTTTTATCGTCAACTTTTATGATATGATATCCGAAAGAAGTTTCTGTTAAACCAATATTTCCTACATCATTTTTACGTAAAAAATCTAAATATTCAGGAGCAAACTGACTTTGAGAAGTCGTCCAGCCCACACTTCCTTTTCTCTCAACAGCATTTGGTTCATCAGATAACTTTAGATCTTCTGCAAATTTCGCAGGATTCGCTTTAATTTCAGCAATTAAGCTATCAGCAATTTTCTTAGCTGCTTCTTTTGTTCTGGTAGCTGTTGAACGCTCCGACCCTTTGTATGCAATTAGAATATGACTAGAAGTAACAGAATCTGAAGCTTTTTTCTTATCAACCAATTTAGAAACAACATATAGATTTTGTTCTTTATAAGGGCCGAAAGTCTGACCAATTGCAGCTGTTTCCAATTTACCTTTCAGACCTTGAGGCATTTGGCTAGCAGAAACATACTGATTGTTAAAAGGAACATCAGAGTTTGCCATTACAAACATAGAATCGTTTGTAGTATTCATAAAGTTTTCTTTCCCACCACTTTCGTCTGTACCTATTGAGAATACTTTTGTAAGATCTTTCAGCACTGCTGCTTCATCAGCAGGACTTGGCTGTGAAGGGAAAAATACAATCCCCAAGTTTCTGCTAGGCTCAGTTTTGAACATTACAGGATGTTGATCGATATATTTCTTTAAATCTTCGGTAGTAACTTTGATTTTATTTTTTTGAAGATAAGAAGCGTAATCAACTTTTACAAAATCGATATCAGCTAACTGATCTCTTTCTCTCATTAATTCCTCAGCCTCTTTTTTACCAGTCGTAATCCCTGTTGAAACATTAGCAAAGACCTGTCTTGCCATAATTCTGTACTCAATTGTTTTTCTGGTTTTCAACCATTGAGCGTATCCTTCAGGACTTGTATTTTGTAGAGTCTCAATTTCTTTCTTCAATTCCTGAAGCTTGAAATTACCTTTTTCATCAAAAAGCTGTTGGTTTTGAGCAAACATTTGGTCAAACTGAATTTGGTTCCAGAACAAATCGTCTGTCATTTCAAATCCCATTTTTTCAAATTGCTGCTTTACCAATTTTGATTGCACAAGCAATTGCCAAGCCTGCTCTTCAAGTCCGGTTTTTGGCTGTTGCTGTTGCTCAGCTTGCTGCTGTAATACGAAAAGCTGGTCGTTATACTCCTCACGGGTAATTTTTTCACCATTTACTTTTCCTAAAATATCAGGATTTTTTCCAAAAACTTTATCGAGACTTTCTGGGTTTACCAAAAACGCCAATAGCGCCAATGCGATCATTCCCATCAAAAGCCAAGGTCTACTCCTAATCTGTCCTAAAATTGCCATTTTATAAATATAGTTTTATATCAGTGTGCGAAAATACACATTTTTAAGAAATTACAGAAATATAAGATGGTTTTTTAATTTTTAAAATTTAATATCGCATAATATGGAAATTTTGACCGTATTTTTTATCAAAAAACAAATGGCATAAGTATTGTGAAAATTACGTACACATTATATGTAAAGCTATTGTTCAACATATTTTGATTTTATCCTTTAACGATTAAAACTATAAATGACAATTTGTCATTTAACTTATTATGACAGAATTTGAAGATATAAATTTTGATGAGATCTTGGGTGACGGATTTGATATTGTAGCCGAAGAGATCAATCTTTCTGATATTGACGAAAGCGCAAAAAACTCTGAACAAATTATTTTCCCTATACTTCCTGTAAGAAATATGGTCATGTTCCCAAATGTGGTCATCCCAATTACCGCAGGGAGAAAAACTTCTATACAACTACTTGAAGAATCACAACAGAACGGTGATTTCATCGGAATTGTAAGCCAAAAAAGCTCTGATATTGAGCAGCCAACTGAGAAAGATTTTTATCAGATTGGTACCTTAGCCAAAATCATTAAAATTATTAAACTTCCTGAAGGAAACGTTACGGCAATTACTAAAGGCTTCCACAGATTTAAAATAAAAAAAATCACCAATAGCCAGCCCTATTTCAAAGCTGAAATTACAAGATTAAAAGATTCAAAAGCTAAAAATAAGGAAGAATACGAAGCGTTATTGGAAAACGTAAAAGATTTAGCTTTAAAAATAATTGAGCTTGATCCAAATATTCCCAATGCGGCCAACTTTGCGATAAAAAACATCAACAGCAATGATGATTTACTGAATTTCATCTGTACCAATGCGAGTTTCCCTTATGCAGAAAAACAAAAATTGCTTGAGGAAAAAAGCCTGATGGAAAGAGCCAACAAGTGCTACGAAATGATGCATGAGGATTTCAGAAAGCTGGAATTGAGAAATCAAATCCATCAGAAGACTTCAAAAGATCTTGACAAGCAACAGAGAGAATATTTCTTAAACCAACAGATCAGAACCATTCAGGACGAATTGGGTGGCGGACCAGAAAGTGATGTTGAAGATTTACTGCAAAAAGCAAAAAATAAAAACTGGAAACCTGAAGTTGAAGAACATTTTCAAAAAGAAATTGGAAGACTTCAACGTCAAAATCCAAATTCTCCCGACTATAACGTTCAGAGAAATTATCTGGATTTCTTCACAGACCTTCCTTGGGAAACCTTCACAAAAGATACTTTTGATATCGAAAAGGCTGAAAAAGTTTTAGATAAAGCGCATTTCGGTTTAGAAGATATTAAGAAAAGAATTTTGGAACACATGGCTGTTTTAAAATTGAAAAACAATATGAAATCCCCAATTTTATTATTGGTAGGGCCTCCGGGAGTTGGTAAAACCTCTCTTGGAAAATCTGTTGCTGATGCTTTGGGAAGAAAATATGTACGTGTTTCTTTGGGCGGGCTTCATGACGAAAGTGAAATTCGTGGCCACAGAAAGACATACATCGGTGCGATGGCAGGAAGAATCCTTCAATCTATAAAGAAATCAGGAACCTCAAATCCGGTGATTGTTTTAGATGAAATTGATAAAGTAGGAAAAGGGATGCACGGCGATCCGAGCTCAGCATTGCTTGAAGTTCTCGACCCCGAACAGAACAATGCGTTCTATGATAATTTCCTTGAAATAGGTTATGATTTGTCTAAAGTGATGTTTTTAGCAACAGCAAACTCTTTGTCAACAATTCAAACTCCGCTTTTGGACAGAATGGAAATTATTCAGATTGCGGGTTATACTTTGGAGGAAAAAATCGAAATCGCCAAGAGACATTTAATAAAAAAACAACAGGAAGAAAACGGTTTGACGGTAAAATCTTTCAAATTGGGAAATCCTGAGTTAAAACATATTATTGAAGCTCACACTTCGGAAAGCGGTGTAAGATCTTTAGAAAAAAGAATTGCAGGAATTGCCCGTTGGGTTGCTCTGCAAACTGCTATGGTGAAAGAATATGATGCTAAAATTTCTGTTGAAAAAGTAGATGAAATCTTAGGCGTTCCAAGACCGAAAAGTTTATCTGAATTAACAGACGTTCCGGGTGTTGTAACCGGATTGGCGTGGACAAGTGTTGGAGGAGACATTTTATTTATAGAAAGTATTACCAGCAACGGAAAAGGGAATCTTACCATGACCGGAAATCTGGGAACGGTAATGAAAGAATCTGCAACGATTGCTTTGGAATACATTAAAGCTAAGCACGAAGATTTAGGAATTTCAGAAGATGATTTAGAAAAGAAAAACATCCACGTTCACGTTCCGGAAGGCGCAACGCCGAAAGACGGGCCTTCTGCCGGGATTGCGATGCTGACTTCTATGGTTTCTACATTCAGAAATAAAAAAGTAAGACCTCACTTGGCAATGACAGGTGAAATTACTTTAAGAGGAAAAGTGCTTCCTGTGGGTGGAATTAAAGAAAAACTTCTTGCCGCAACAAGAGCAGGAATTAAAGAAGTAATCCTTTGTGAAGCCAATAGAAAAGATGTAGAAGAAATCAAACAGGATTATCTGAAAAATCTGAAAGTAAACTATGTCAATTGGATGACTGAAGTTCTGGAATTGGCTATCGAAAAATAGTTTTTTATTTTATAAATTTATAACCTCATCGGAAACGGTGAGGTTTTTGTTATGTGTAGAAAAACTTTCCCATGAATTTCTTTAAACTTCCTTTCCTTCCGAAACTTGCGTTGGCAGTTATTTCCATTATCGGAATTGGCTACCTTATTAAGTTAGGACAGAGCATTTTGGCTCCTTTCTTTTTGGCGTTTTTAATGGCGATGCTTTTTTTGCCGATTGCTAATTTTTTAGAGAAAAAACTAAGACTTCCAAGATCAATTTCCACCATTATTTCAGTGATGATGATGTTGATTATTCTGACGGGAATGATCTTTTTCTTCGGTTCGCAAATTTCCAGTTTCAGCCGTGATGTTCCGCATCTGACGAAACAGTTTAATCTTGTTTTCCATAATCTCCAGACATGGGTTTCTCATACTTTTAATGTAAAAATAGATGAGCAGCTGGATTATCTGGATCAAGGTTTGAGTAAGCTTCTGTCTTCATCCGGAGTGATTTTAGGATTTACTTTTGGTATTTTTTCTTCAAGTTTAGGTTTTTTAGCCTTTTTCATCTTATTCTTTATTTTCATTTTAAATTACAGAAGAATTTTAAATAATTTCATTGTGAATGTGTTCAATGAAAAACATAAAGCAAGCGTTCAGGAAGTCGTTTCTGAGGTAAGAATTATGACTAAAAGATACATCATCGGATTGTGCCTTCAGGTAATTATTGTTTCTGTTCTCACAACAATTGTTCTAACTATTTTGGGCGTAAAATATGCCATTTTATTAGGAGTTCTAACAGGTTTATTAAATGTTATTCCGTACATCGGAATTTGTATTTCCCTTTTAATTTCATGCTTTATCGCTTTTGCAACGGGAACAGTTTCAACCTGTGTTTATGTAGCTATCGGTTATGTCATCGTTCATGCAATTGACGGAAATATTGTTCTTCCTTTTGTTGTTGGATCGAAAGTAAAAATCAATGCTTTGTTTTCTTTTATTGGAATTCTCTTAGGCGAACATCTTTGGGGAATTTCGGGGATGTTTCTGTGTATTCCTGCGATTGCAATTATTAAAATTATTTTTGAAAGAGTGGATGGATTACAACCTTGGGGCAAACTTTTAGGCGAAGATGAAAAACCCAATAAGAAAAAGAAAAGCTATAAAATTTCAAAGAATATCACTTTGAAAGAAATGGATTAAGACATGAGTAATTGGCAATAAGTAATGAATAATTCCCTATTAATTTAAGATTTTATTGATTTTTTGACAACGAATTAGAATTTTATTTAATTTTAATAAAAAAAATCGACTTATGAAAATCATTAAATTTATTATCGGTTTACTTTTCGGATTAATGTTCATCAATGCCGGATTAAACAAGTTTCTCAATTACATGCCAATGCCGGAACAGACACCAGAACAAATGAAAGTTTTCGAGGCTTTCAATCAGTTACATTGGCTAATGCCATTAGTGGGTGCTGTAGAAATTATTGGTGGATTATTATTTATCTTCCCAAAAACAAGAGCTTTAGGAGCAATCGTGATTCTACCCGTAATGGTAGGAATTGTTCTTCATGTTTTCACAATCGACAAATCAACAATGGGAATATCAATCGCCGGAGTTTTGTTTCTTATCAATCTTTTGATGATCATCGATAATAAAGAAAAATATAAAGTTTTGATTAGCTGAAAAAGTAAATGATCAATTGTGAATCAGTTTCACTTGTCAATTTTTAAAATTCACTTGCTAAAAAAGATTCACAATTGACCATTCAAATATCTTAAACAAATGCGCTGAAGCCGGTAATTGAACGACCGACAATCAGTGAATTGATTTCTTTCGTTCCTTCGTAAGAATAAATAGCTTCTGCATCAGCAACAAATCTTGCGACATCATACTCAAGCAGAATTCCGTTTCCGCCTAAAACTTCTCGCGCTCTTGAAACAATATCTCTCGTTCTCATTGTACAGAAAACTTTAGCCAAAGAGGCATGTTCATCTTTTAAAATTCCTTCATCCTGCATTTCTGAAAGTCTGAAAACCATGGTTTGCATTGCGGTTAAATTTGATAACATTTCTACCAAATGCCCCTGAATCATTTGGAATGAAGCAATCGGTTTTCCGAACTGTTCTCTTGTTCTGGTGTAATCTAAAGCACTTTCATAAGCTCCTCTTGCACATCCGGTTGCCATCCACGCCACTCCGGCTCTTGTCATTCTCAAAACTTTTGCGGTATCTTTGAAAGAATTGGCATTTTGCAGACGGTTTTCTTCTGTAACGATACAATCTTTTAAAGTGATTAAACCATTCTGAACGATTCTTAAAGCCATTTTGCCTTTAATTTTCTCAACAGAATAACCGGGATTATCTTTTTCTACGATAAAACCTTTCACTTCACCATCATCTAAATCTCTTGCCCAAATAATAATTAAATCTGCAAATGTTGCGTTTCCAATCCATTTTTTTTGTCCGTTTAAAATCCAGCCATCAGGAGTTTTTTTGCAGGTTACCGTCAAACCACCCGCTGCTCCCGAGCCAACTTCGGGTTCTGTTAAACCGAATGCTCCTATTTTTTCAAACTTCTGCATTTGAGGAAGCCATTTTTGTTTCTGTTCTTCAGAACCGCAGATATAAATGGAGCCCATTGCCAAGCCAGACTGTACGCCGAAAAAGGTAGCGATTGAAGCATCAATTCTCGCCATCTCCATTGCAATAACACCTTCCATAAGAAAAGGCATTCCTTTACAGCCATAACCTTCATAAGTTACACCGCAGATATCTAATTTTTGAAATTTTGGAATTAATTCGTGTGGAAATTCATCTCGCAACCAGTAATGATTGACTAAAGGTTTCACTTCTTTTTCCATGAACGCTCTTACTTTCAGCTGCACTTCTCTTTGCTCGGGAGTCAATGTGTGATAAATATCGTAGAAATCTCCGTCAATGGGCGGAAGTTCTTTCTTTTTCTTATTTGGATCGAGCATTTTCATCATTCCGCTGAGCTGCTTATCATCCAGTTTAGAGAAATTCTCCATGAGTTTGGGAAGATTTACCTTTTGGGAAATTTGGCTTAGTTGGTCAAAATCGATTGATTTAAATAATTCTACGGCGTTTCTGATTTTGGAAAAAGTATTAGACATATTATTTGAGATTTGTAAAACCTCAGCAAAAATCAATCCGAAATACCACAGACACAGACTTTAATATTTTACAAAATGCTGACCTACAATGATTTAGACTGAATATTTTATTTACAAATTTTTTACTTCCTATTTTCAAACATTACAAAGGTTTCGTTCTCAACTTTGAAGTAAGCAAAACATTAATAAATCAACACTATGAAAACGACTTACATCAGATTAACTATTGCAACGGCAATTTTATCAGGAATTTATTCATGCAAAAAAGGTGAAGCAACCGCAAGTGACTATGAAAACTTGGAAGCTAATAAAGAAATTGTAGCAGACAGTATTTCTTCTGTTGCAACAATGTCTGTAAAAGACAAGCAATTCATCAAAACTGCTAACGTCAATATGGAAGTAAAAGATGTTTATGACGCAACAATTTCGATTGAGAAATCGGTGCAGGAACTTGGCGGATTTGTTACCCACAGCGATTTACAAAGCAGAGTAATTTCAGAAGAAACTTATAATACTTCCGATGAAGACGCAATGCTTGTGAAAAAATACCAAACTGAAAATTCTATGCAGGTAAGAGTTCCCACTTCAAAACTGGGCGAACTTTTAACTATAATTAATGATAAAAAATTGTTCCTGAATTCAAGAATTATCAATGCCGAAGATGTGACTTCAAGTATTAAATATGCCGAGTTGGAAGGAAAAAGAATGAAGAAAACCGGTGAAAACATTTCTGAGCTTAAAACCACAAAAGATAAAGTGAAAATGAGCGACGAGAATATGTCTGAAGAAAATCAGCAACAGCTTGCGAATCTTGATGTAACCGACAATTTAAAGTACAGCACTATTGATATTTATATAAAAGAACCAAAGCTTCGCATTGCAGAAATTGCGGTAACCAATTCCACAAATATTGATAACAAATACAAATTTGATTTCTTTTACAGTGCAAAAAATGCTTTTATAGAAGGGTATTATTTAATTCAAAGGCTTCTTATTGGATTAATTGTAATCTGGCCACTTTTAATAATCGGCGGCTTGGTATTTTACTTTTATAGAAAAAACAAATTTAATAAGAAACAAATTAAAACTACCGAAAAATAAAATGGCAATCTAACCGTTTGGTTATCTACATATACTTTTGAACCTCTGTTTTTGCAGAGGTTTTTAGTGCTTAAAAATTGCAAATGAAAAAAAATATTTTTTTACAGTTCTGATGTTTTCAGCATTTACTTTTTCACAGAAAATTAAAATTTTAGACGAAGAAACCCGGAATCCAATCCCCTATGCAAAGCTACTTTTAAAAGATAAAGATTATTACAAAAATACTGAAGAAAATGGCGAAACCTTTCTGGAAGGCAGTGAAGAAATAGCAGAAATCCAGTCTTTTGGATATGAAAATTTTAAAGCTGAAAAATATCAGCAAATATATTTTTTGAAACCAAAATTTACTGAAATTGAAGAAGTTCAAATTGCAAAACCAAAATTATCTAAAACATTTACAATAGGGAAAGTCGCTAAAGAAAACACCTTTTACGGAGTAAACAATACAATTTGGATGGTCGCTAAGGAATTTAGAAATAATATTTCTGAAAAGCCTGTATTTGTACAATCTATAAAGTTTTATTCAAGGCTTTATTCGAGAAATTCTGCCACCATAAAAATTAACATTTATTATAATGAGAACGGAGTTCCAGGTGACCTCTACAAATCTATAATTGCAACTTGTTTAACAAAGAAAAAAATCACTACATATATCTTCCCTAAGCCTTTTCAATTCCCAAAAGAAGGAATCATCATAGGTTTGAATGGATTTTAAATCAGGAAAATTCTTATCAAAAGACCATGCTCATGAATGGAGAGAAAAAGGAAATTACAGCACATGATCCAATGATTGGTTCAATTAAAGAAAATCCTAAAAATATTATTCTTGGCAGTTTATCTAAAGACGGTTGGATATTTAAGAATATCTCAAATAATCCTACAGGAGGCATTGGAAATCTTGCGCTAGAATTAGAACTCACCAATTGATTTTTAATCCACAATTAACATCATTGCCTGAAAATTCCGTAAATTTGCAAATCATAATTTATCAACACGGATTTTAGAGAATTTTTTCAAATTCAAGACTAAAATCCTTATTCAAACCTTGAAATATGTTATCAAAAATAAATCCTACACAAACCAATAGCTGGAAAGCACTTGACGAACATTTCGGCAACAATAATTTTGAGTTGAGAAGTCTTTTTCAATACAATCCAAACCGTTTTGAAGAGTTTTCTATCAAAAAAGACAATTTTCTGTTTGATTATTCTAAAAACTTGATTGATACAAGAACAAAAGAATTATTATTAAATCTTGCAGAAGAATGTCAGTTAAAAGATGCGATTTCTAAAATGTTTTCGGGAGATAAAATCAACGAAACAGAAGGAAGAGCGGTCTTGCATACAGCATTAAGAGATTTTTCTGATAAGGAAATATTGGTTGACGGTGAAAATATCAAACCCCAGATCAAAAGAGTTTTGGATCACATGAAATCTTTTTCTGAAAACGTTATTTCAGGAAATCACAAAGGTTTCAGCGGAAAAGAAATCACAGATATTGTGAATATAGGAATCGGAGGTTCAGATTTGGGGCCTGTCATGGTAGTTTCGGCTTTGAAGCATTTTAAAACAAGATTGGATGTGCATTTCGTTTCCAATGTAGACGGAAATCATATCGCAGAAGTTGTGAAGAATTTAAATCCTGAAACAACTTTATTTATCATTGCTTCTAAAACGTTTACCACACAGGAAACAATGACGAATGCCAATTCTGCAAAAGACTGGTTTTTAAAAGCCGGAAAACAGGAAGATGTCGCAAAACACTTTGTCGCTTTATCTACTAACGTTCAAGCTGTAAAAGACTTCGGAATTGCAGAAGAAAACATCTTCGAATTCTGGGACTGGGTTGGCGGAAGATATTCATTATGGAGCGCGATCGGGTTAAGCATTGTTCTTTCAGTTGGTTATGAAAACTTCGAGCAATTATTAAAAGGTGCTGAAAATACAGATCACCATTTCCAGACAGCAGATTTTTCTGAAAACGTTCCTGTTTTGATGGGACTTTTGGGAATCTGGTACCGTAATTTCTATGCGGCAACAACGTATGCAATTTTACCGTACTCTCAATATTTAGACCGATTTGCAGCATATCTTCAGCAAGGAGATATGGAAAGTAATGGAAAATGTGTTGACAGAAACGGTGAGTTTGTAGAATATGAAACAGGACCAATCATTTGGGGAGAACCGGGAACAAATGGGCAACACGCTTTCTATCAATTGATTCATCAGGGAACAGAATTAATTCCTGCAGACTTTATTGCGTATGCGAAAAGTCCAAATAAGGTTTCTGACCATCAGGATAAATTATTAGCTAACTTTTTCGCTCAAACTGAAGCACTTGCCTTCGGAAAAACGGACGAAGAAGTTGAAGCAGAGTTAAAAGCTTCAGGGAAATCTGATGAAGAGATCGATTTCTTGTTAAATTATAAAGTTTTCCAGGGAAATACACCTACTAATTCAATCATGTTCAAGGAATTAACTCCATTTTCATTAGGACAGTTGATTGCATTATATGAACATAAAATTTTCGTTCAGGGAGTAATCTGGAATATTTTCAGCTTTGACCAGTTTGGTGTAGAATTAGGAAAAGTTTTAGCTAATAAAATTTTGCCGGAACTTGAAAACAACGAGACAATTAGCTCTCATGATAGCTCTACCAATGGGTTGATTAATTATTACAAAGGAAATAAATAATACGATAATAAGTAGATGCAGAATTGGTGAAAATGAAAGTAAACCTAATTCTAAAATCTAACTTCTAAAATCTAACATCTAATTAAAAGTAAAATGGCAGAAATTCTTGACGGATTAAAAGTATCCAAAGAAATAAAAGCAGAAATCAAGGTTGAAGTTGATAAGATCATTGCAGGCAAAAGAAGAGTGCCGCATTTAGTGGCTATTCTTGTTGGGAACAACGGGGCGAGCAAAGCATATGTAAATGCTAAGGTAAAAGACTGTGAAGAAGTTGGTTTTCAATCGAGCTTAGTTAAATTTCCAAGCACAGTTTCTGAATCTGAACTATTGGAAAAAATTGAGGAACTCAATAAAGATAAATCTGTAGACGGATTTATCGTTCAGCTACCTCTACCCGATCAGGTTGATCAGGAGAAAATCATTAATGCGATCGATCCAAGAAAAGACGTTGATGGTTTCCACCCAACAAATTTTGGTAAAATGGCTTTGGAAATGGATACTTTTTTGCCTGCAACGCCTTTCGGAATTTTGACTTTATTGGAAAGATATAATATTGAAACCAAAGGTAAAGACTGTGTGATTATCGGAAGAAGCAAGATCGTAGGAAGACCCATGAGTATCTTGATGGGAAGAAAAGATTTCCCAGGAAATTCTACCGTTACTTTAACGCATTCTTACACAAAAGACATTGAAGAATACACAAAAAAAGCAGACATCGTTATTACGGCTTTAGGAGACCCGCACTTTTTAAAAGGTGAAATGATCAAAGACGGAGCCGTAATCGTTGATGTAGGTATCACAAGAGTAGATGACGACTCTCCAAAAGGATATTATTTGGCAGGTGACGTTGATTTCGACAGCTGTGCTGCAAAAGCAAGCTGGATTACACCTGTTCCGGGAGGAGTAGGCCCTATGACTAGAGCGATGTTGATGAAAAACACCATCATTGCCTACAAAACATCAGTCTATAATGACTAATTTGAAATGGATTTAGTAGAAGATATATTATTAAAAGAAGGTAAAATGCTCCCGGTGATGGAGCATTTTTACACTATTCAGGGAGAAGGTGCCCACACCGGAAAAGCAGCTTATTTCATCAGATTGGGCGGTTGTGATGTCGGCTGTCATTGGTGCGACGTGAAAGAGAGCTGGGACCCCACCCTTCACCCTTTAATGAATGCTGAGGCAATTGCAGAGACTGCAGCAAAACACTGTAAGATTGTTGTTTTAACAGGTGGTGAACCTTTGATGTGGAATTTAGATGTTTTGACAGGAAAGCTAAAGGAGCTGGGATGCACCGTTCACATTGAAACTTCCGGAGCCTATCCGATGAGCGGACAATTGGATTGGATTACCCTTTCACCAAAGAAAACAGGATTGCCAAAGGAAGAAATTTATCAAAAGGCTCACGAACTGAAAGTAATTGTTTTTAATAATAATGATTTAAAATTTGCTGAAGAACAAGCTGCAAAAGTCTCGGAAAACTGTAAATTGTACCTGCAAAGCGAATGGAGCAAACGAGAGGAAATTTATCCTAAAATCACCGACTTTATTCTTGCCAATCCACGTTGGCAGGCATCGGTTCAGACCCATAAATATCTGAATATTCCATAAAAAAACCATAAATTAGCTTCTGTTTTCCAAATATCATTAGATGCAAAGAATTCGATACTCTAGATACTTAAAATCGATTATTGTATTGCTTGACCTTCTGGTTATTGCATCTGTGTTTATATTCTTTTTTATGAGCCGAAATGGAGAATTGAGGCATCATGAAGAAACATGGTATCAAAACAGTTTTTCTCTGGCATTATTATTCTTATTCTGGATGCTTTTGAGTGGCAGAACAAGAATTTATAACATCCCCAGAAACCTGACTTATACATTGTTTCTTGAACGGTTGTTCAGTCATTTTGTGATCTTTACGATCGGGATTTTATTGATTGGTAAGGTCAGCAACAATCTGTTTTTTAATTCTGACATCTACTGGCTTGCTTTATATTTATTTTTCTTTATTTTCTTCCTAAGATCAATAATATTTTTCATCATAAAGTACTTACGCTCAATTGGTATTAACCATAGAAACATTATGTTTCTGGGTGAAAACAGTTCGACCGATGTTTTGAAAGATATTCTGAAAGACAGAAAGGATTACGGTTACAAAATTTTTGGTTATAATTCGTCTGATCTTTCCTTTAATGAGTTAATCGAATTCTGGAAAACTAACGGAATCCATACACTTTTTATCCCGACAGACAGTGCTCTTGACAAAGAATTGGAGAAAAGATTATTTAAATTAGCTGAAGAGCACAAGGTTCACGTATCGCTGGTTCCGAATATTTCAAAAAGCAATTTTTTCTATTATGATTTGGGATATATTGAAACGCAACCTGTTTTAAATCAGGCTAAATATCCATTAGATTACTATTCAAATTTCTTTCTAAAAAGAACATTTGACATTGTGTTTTCCACATTGGTCTTAGTTTTGATCTGTTCATGGTTGTTTCCAGTTATTGCCGTTTTAATTAAAAGAAACTCAAGAGGCCCTGTTTTTTTTGTTCAGAAAAGATACGGCTTTCATGAAGAGGTTTTTAGTTGTATAAAATTCAGGACAATGATTGTGAATGATGAGTCTTCTACAAAAACTACCGGTGATAATGACTTAAGGATTACTAAAATCGGAAGATTTTTAAGAAAGACAAGTTTAGACGAGATGCCACAGTTTATTAATGTTTTAAAAGGCGAAATGTCTATTGTAGGCCCAAGGCCTCACATGCTAGCAGTGGATAATTATTATAAGCCGAAAATAGGAAGATATACGCTGAGAAGTTTGGTAACTCCCGGGATTACAGGTTTAGCACAGGTAAGCGGTTTCCGCGGAGATTCAGGTAATGTAGAAGTAGAAATGAATAAAAGAATACTCGCCGATGCTTTCTACGTTAGAAACTGGAGTTTTGTTCTTGATCTGGTAATCGTTTTAAAAACCATTGTATTGATAGTAGGAGGCGATAAAAACGCCAAGTAAATAAATAAAATAGTCTAATTTAGCAGAATGTTAAAAAAGTTTTTTACAGCCATAGGAGAATACATGATTCTTATCGGTAAATCTCTTCAAAAACCTCAGAAAATGAGAGTTTTCTGGAAGCTGTTTATGAGAGAGATCAATGATTTGGGTGTTAACTCGTTCGGGTTGGTTATTTTCACATCTATATTTGTAGGTGCTGTTGTTGCCATCCAGATGTTTAATAATTTTGATGCCTCTTCATTTCCGATTCCAACGTCATTTGTAGGATACGCAACAAAAGCAGTTTTAGTTCTTGAATTTGCACCTACGATTATCAGTTTGATTCTTGCAGGAAAAGTAGGTTCATATATAGCCTCTACGATTGGGACTATGCGTGTTTCTGAGCAGATTGATGCCTTGGATATTATGGGAGTAAATTCTCCTAACTTCTTAATCTTACCAAAAATCATAGCCTGCCTTATTTTCAATCCTATTCTGATTGCACTCAGCATCGTTTTCGGTATTGGTGGCGGCTATATTGCCGGAATATTGACAGGCAACTGGACAACTTCAGATTATGTTACAGGTATTCAGATGTATATGCCTAATCTTTTCATCTATTATGCATTTGCCAAGACTATTGTTTTTGCATTTGTAATTGCCACTGTTCCTTCTTATTTTGGATATTTTGTTAACGGCGGATCACTAGAAGTAGGTAGAGCAAGTACGCAAGCTGTAGTTTGGACGATGGTTTTTATCATTATTTCCGAATTAATTTTAACACAATTAATACTAAGCTGATGATTGAGGTAAAAAATCTTAAAAAGAGTTTTGGCGATGTTGAAGTGCTTAAAGGAATTTCAACCAATTTCGAAAAAGGAAAAACAAACCTGATCATCGGACAGAGTGGATCTGGTAAAACCGTTTTCCTAAAAAGTTTATTGAATGTTTATCAGCCTTCATCAGGAGAAATCTTATTTGACGGAAGAGACATCAATGTGATGAACCGTGAAGAAAAACAGCATTTACGATCTGAAATCGGAACCCTTTTTCAGGGAAGTGCATTGTTTGATTCATTGACTGTTGAAGAAAACATCATGTTTCCTTTAGACATGTTTACCAATCTTACATTCAGAGAAAAGAAAAGAAGGGTTTTTGAGGTAATCGGAAGAGTACATTTAGATAAAGCTAACAGAAAGTTTCCTTCAGAAATTTCCGGAGGTATGCAAAAACGTGTGGCCATTGCAAGAGCCATTGTAAATCATCCAAAATATCTTTTCTGTGATGAACCCAACTCAGGACTAGACCCTTATACCTCTAATGTCATCGATGATCTCTTACTTGAAATCACCAAAGAATACAACACTACGACGATCATCAACACACACGATATGAACTCTGTGATGACTATTGGCGAGAAAATTGTATATCTGAGATTGGGCATAAAAGAATGGGAAGGCAATAAAGATATCCTGATTACTGCAGGCAATAAAAATCTGATAGACTTCGTTTATTCATCAGAATTATTCAAGGAATTGAGAGAGTATCTTTTAGAGAATAATAAAACAATTGAAAATACTATCACAAAAATAGAAGACAATGAAAAAATTAATTAGTGCCGCATTGATAGGTTTTTCAGTTTTTGCTTCAGCGCAGATTTCGTTGGCAGCCAAAGCTAATGTAGCAATCCCAACAAGCTCTGCTTCTTGGAAAAACTTTAAAACCGCAGCATCCAATACTGTAGAACAAAATGGAAAAAACATTACCGGATTTAATGTTGGTTTGTCTTTAAAAATCGATTTACCAACTGCATTATATGTAATGCCGGAAATTTATTATACTAATTTCAGCAATGAAGTTACAGTACAGAACGACGTAAATTCAACTCAGACTACCATTAAAGCTAAAAACAGCAGAGTAGATATTCCTGTTTTGGTTGGGGTAAATGTATTAGGAAACCTTTTGAGTGCTTACGCAGGACCTGTTGGAAGTTTTAATTTAGCTAAGAGTGATGATTTTGATAACTTCGTACAGAAAGTGGATGCTAAAGAATTCACAGTAGGTTACCAGCTAGGCGTACAAAGTGAGATCAAAAAGATCATTCTTTCAGCGAGATACGAAGGTGCATTTTCAAAAGACCAGAGAAAATTCATCAACAATGTTGCAGGATCAAACCAAGAAATTGATTACGATAACAGATCAAGTCTTTTCTTAATAGGTCTGGGATATAAATTCTAAATTTCAAAATCTCAATCATAAAAAAATCCTCAAATTAAATTTGAGGATTTTTATTTTGTCTTTCAAGTTCCGATTCTCGCTGTGCGATGATGGCGGCCTGTTTTTCTAATTCTTCTTTATCTTTCTGAAGTTGCTTAAATTCTTTTCTTTGCTGTTCCGCTTTAATCGCTGAACCTTTGCTTACATAACCAACCATACCGCCAATGATCAGGCCAATACCAATTCCTGCCATTACGCCCATTACATGAGAAATCTCAATCCTTTTAACTGTAAAATCTGTGGTAAGATAAAACAGCAATGCAGAAACTGCTAAAAGTATAAGTCCTGTTATTGAAATGCCTTTCATATGGTTGTGTTTTATTGGTTAATGAAGGGAAGAAACTTTTTTATTTAAATCCTACCTCCCGCAGCTTTATAGTATTCTAGTGCTTTTGGTAAATCTTGCTGGATTCCGGAAACTCTGGTTCCCGGGCTCGGGTGCGTTGATAAAAATTCCGGCTGTCTCGCTCCTGAAGAAGAAGCTTCCATTCTGTTCCAGAAAGGAATTGCCTGTCTTGGGTCATATCCTGCCATAGACATCAGATACAATCCCATTTTATCTGCTTCAGATTCCTGATTTCTTCCATATTTCAATAAGACAACCTGAGACCCGATCGGATATACACTTTGGAAAATCGCTGCCGTTTTTTCATTCTTGATCGCTAAACCAGATGCTGTTCCTAACCCCTGAGCAATCATTGACTGAGAAATTCTTTCGTTCCCGTGACCTGCTAAAGCGTGAGATACTTCGTGACCCATTACTACAGCTAATCCCGTTTCATCTTTTGTAATAGGCAGAATTCCTGTATAAACAGCAACTTTTCCTCCTGGCATACACCAAGCATTGACTTGCTTATCCTGAATTAAATTAAATTCCCATTTGTAATTTGCCAAATCTGCACCTCTTCCAATACTGGAATAATATTTTTCTGCAGCTGTTTTAATTCTGTTTCCAACATTTTTCACACTTTGTGCCTGAGAACCCGTGACAATTTTAGATTCTGTTAACGTTTGTTTGTATTGTTGTAATGCCATTGCTTCAATTTCAGAATTGTTGGCAATTTGTATAGATGATCGACCTGTAATAGGGTTTGTTGTACAAGCTACAACGGCTACTGCTGTTGCTCCTATTCCTAAAAGATGTTTAATTTTCATTGCTGTGCATATTATAAGTTCAACCTTACAATTTCTATTCCAAAAAATAAAATCGAGGATAGATTTGCACAGATTTTGCTATTTAAATTTACTAATTAATAAGGTCATGCAAAAATATCTCAAAATAATCTCAATTGTTCTTTTAGCATTTATTTTTCAAAATTGTTCTGCTCAAAAGGCTGATCCACAAATAGTAAATAATTTAGTAAGCTCAGACGAGTTTACTTTTCATGCTGAAAAAGCAAATCCTATGAATTATGATGTGATTAATGTTGTCAATTCAATCCCGAATGCACCGCAGCTTCGTACATTTCAGATTTCAGGCAATAACTATGGAATCGAAATAAAAAAAGGAGTGATGGAAGTTACGCTTCCTTATTTCGGCAGAGCGTTTACATCGACATACGGCTCATCTGATAACAGTTACAGATTTACATCAAAGGATTATGCAATCACAAAAACTCAAAGTAAAAAAGGCAACTGGGTTTACAAAATCAAACCGAATGACGTGAGAAATGTTTCTGATATCAACATAGAAATTTATAAAAACGGAAGAGCATTAACCTCTATCAGAAGCAACGACAGACAGCCAATTTCATATGATGGATATATTTCTGAAAATGAAGAAATTAAAGTGAAAAAAAATTGAATAATATCACTACCTTAGTGTGAAATTCTTAAACAAAATTTGCTTCCAATTCTATCAGCAATACCAACGTTATACTATTAAAAAAATATAACAAGTAAATAAAACATTAAACTTATGAAAAAAACAACTTTCATTCTATTAGTAAACTTTTTGTTCATACAATGTTTCTTTAGCCAAACAACTACAAACGTTAATGACTTAATTTCGACAGAATCATTTAACTTTCATGCTGAAAAAGTAATTGCATCTGGGAAAAGGCAATACATGACAGTAACAAACTCTATTTCAACTGTTTCAACATCCATAAATCTTGTTGAAAATGAAAGATTTGGCATTTCTTTGAAGAATAAAAATTTAGTCGTAAATCTACCAGACTATCAGAATCAAATTGATCAAAGCCAAGGCAGCATCTATTCTTTTAGCTTTTCTTCAAAAGATTATAAAATTAAAAAAAGTAAATTAAGAGACGGACAATGGAACATAAAAATAAATCCTTTACACACATCACGCACGAGGAATGGGGTAGTGAGAGAGATTTTAATCAATGTTTCACAAAATGGAAAATCGACAACTACTATATACTTGGATAATAATAGTAATAACTCTCGCGTTTTTGAAGGTTACCTGAGTGATAATGGAGACGAAGTGCAAGCAATGATGTCTAGCCTTTAAGAAATTTCTCAACAAATAATTTTGCTTCGGTACTTGGATTTGAAACCAACGCTGAAGCATTTTTTTTATGCTGAATATAGGCTTCCTCGAGCGATTCATTCCGTTTCATCATATTTAAAATATATTCCTGAACCCAGTATTCAAAACGTTTTTCAGATTGTTCTTTTCGCACTACATCAAACCGTTTTGTTTTCTTTTTTAAATTGATAAACTCATTTATTTTTTCGAAAACATCTTGTAAACCTTCATTGTATAAAGCAGAACCCAACAAAACAGGAACTTTCCAATCTTTTTCTTTGGATGGAAGAAAATCTAAAGCCCGTTTGAGCTCAAGTCTAGTATTTTTAGCTTTTTGAAGATTGCTTTCTTCCACTTTATTAATGAAAATAACGTCAACCATTTCCATAATTCCGCGTTTGATACCCTGAAGCTCGTCTCCGCCACCGATAATTTTTAAAAATAAAAAGACATCGGTAATATCGGCAACCAAAACTTCAGATTGCCCCACTCCAACGGTTTCAATTAGAACGTAATCATAACCTGCCGCTTCGCAAATCATCATCGTTTCAAAAGTTGTATTGGCAACTCCACCCAAAAATCCGGAGCTTGGGGAAGGTCGGATGAATGCGTTTTCTTCTTTTGCGAGCTCTTCCATTCGGGTTTTATCACCCAGAATACTTCCTTTGTTAATCGCCGAACTTGGATCAATGGCTAAAACTGCTACTTTTTTACCATTTGAAATGGTCAATCTTCCGAAATTTTCAATGAATGTAGACTTCCCAGCTCCCGGAACTCCTGTAATTCCCACACGGACTGATTTTCCGGTCAGGGGCATGATTTTTTTCAATAAATCTTCAGCCTGGGTACGATGTTCTGGCTTTTTACTTTCGACCAAGGTAATAGCTTTCGCAATCAGGCGTTTATTACCTGATTTTATTCCTTCTATTAAGTCTTCAGTAGAAAATCTCATTTAATTCATTCAATTTTAAGCCGGATGTGACTTTTAGATTAAGTAATTCAAAAATATAAAAATAACGTCCAAAATAAGAGCAATTAGTATATTAATTTTAATGCTTCTAAATTAAACACCATTCGCCAAAGCCTTTCAGGAATTGCTTACTTTTGTTTTAATCAAAAATAAACTTAATGAAAAATATATTTCTAACCGCAGTTTTCGCTACCCTATTATTGGCATCTTGTACTCCAAAATCAACGCCGGTTGCTGAAGCTCCAAAATCAGCAACAAGTACTGCTGAACAAATCGCTCAGGGAAAAACAATCTTTGAAAATTCTTGCAAAAGATGTCATGGCTTACCAGACCCTACAGCATACACATCAGTACAATGGGTAGGAATTATGAATTCTATGGCACCAAAAGCAAAGCTGACAGATGAACAGCATCAGTGGGTTTATGATTATGTAGTTTCTGTGAAAAAGTAAGGTTAACCAAAACAAAAATATTATGAAAAAAGCAGCTTTGAGTATCATTTTAGGTTCAGTTTTTCTAGCTTCCTGCGGACCAAAAAGCCTTGCTGTAACCGGGCCAAAATATACCTCATCTGAACAGTTATCTCAAGGACAAACGGTCTTTGAAAACTCATGCAATAAATGTCATAAGTTGCCGGATCCTGCTAAGCACAATGATCAGGATTGGATAAAAACGTTAAGTAGAATGGCACCAAAAGCCAAGCTAACCGATGATCAACACCAAATGGTTTATGATTATCTGATTTCAGTAAATAAAAAGTAGACTTTCTTCGGAAAGTCTTTTTTGTTCTACATTTTTATGCGTTCTAAACCCAACCCTGGCTTTCCGGAAAGAATAATTCTGCCATTTTCTACACAATTTCCGGTTGCATAATCATTGGATATTAATGTTGCACCATCCAGATCTGCAAAGTCTACAAGACCAGCCAAAAGGCAACCCGCAGAAATTCCGACCGTAGATTCTGTCATACAGCCAATCATGATTTTGTAGTCTAGTTCTTTTGCTTTTTTAATCATTTCTAAAGCGGGAGTCAGACCACCGCACTTCATCAGTTTTATATTGATGCTTTTATAATAAGGAATGAGCTCATCCAGCGAATCTACATTCCGGCAATCTTCATCTGCCATCCAATTTGCATGACTTTCTTTATTCAAAATTTGATAATGATCAATCGGACGAGGCTGTTCCAAATATGAAATTTTTTGAACCTCAGCATTTTCCTGAAGCCAGATACAGTCTTCATCAGAAAAACTTGCGTTGGAGTCTAAAGCAATATTTCGGTCGATTTGTAAGAGCTTTTCGACATGAATTTTATTTAAACCTTTACATTTCACTTTGAATTTATTCCAGTTACTTTGTTGAATTTTATTAATTTGATCATCAATATCTCCGATGGAAATGGTAATTGAACTTTCTACTAAATTTTCAGAAGGAAGTTGATTGAGATCAATAAAACTTTTGTTCTCCAATTTTCCAAAAAGATCCCAATAAGCGCAATCCAAAGCCGAGAGCAAAAACGGATGAAGATTTAGACTCAATAAAAATTTAAAAAATCCTTTGGGATGAATAATTTTCTGAACTTCAATCTGATGTTGGATTTCTTTTAATTTTAAAACAAAACTTTGAAGATTAATCTGATAATAATCAATCGCCACGCACTCACCGTAACCTTTGCTATTTTGATGAGATAATTCAAGCAGCAATGCATCGCGATGGTTGTAATTTCCATAGGCAATGGAGAATGTTTCTTTTAGCTGGAGTTTTTTGAACTCAAATCGTAATTCCATACTTAAACAAAATATTTCTATTTTTTATTTTAACAATTGTTATCTTTATAAAAAAAAATCATGGTCAACAAAACTGCTTTTTTATTTGTGTTTTTATTTTCTTCAATATCTATTTTTGCTCAAAATACAATTAGTTACCCCGCGATAAATAACGGAACATGTGCTAACACTTTTAATATAGGAGCCATAAATCTACCATATTCTCTTACAGAAAATAGTATTCCTTCTCCATCATCTACTCAACTCCAAGATGGACTTTGGTACACATTTATCGGGAATGGTGAAAATATATTTATTAGATTTGATAAGGCCATTTATATGTCAAGCTTAAGTGTATATAAGGGGAATAGCTGTGTTGATAAAATCCCTGTAAGTTTTACTCAAACTCCACAAGCACCATGTAATACTTGCTATCGAACTGCTATTTTCCAAACGGAAATAGGTGCAAAATATTATCTTAGATTATTTGGAGGTTTTGGACTACCGAATGAATTGACACTATCCATGTTAAACTCTACTCTAAGCAGTAATGATACAAATTTAAAATACTCTGATTTTTCTATTTATCCTAATCCTGCAAAAGATTATATCCAATTAAATCAAGATGAAAAAATTATTGACTTTACTATCATAAATTCTGAAGGTAAAATTATAAGAAAAACATCCAAAAAAGGCAACAAAATTTATGTAAATGATTTAGCATCAGGTGTTTATTTCTTACAACTAAATAATATCGAAGGAACTAAAATCATCAAGAAATTTATAAAAAGTTAACAACACACAAAAAAAGGAGACTTATTCCGTCTCCTTCTTGTTTTTAGATTTCTTGGGCATTTTCGATTTTATAAATTTCTTACGATCTTTTACTACCTCAAGACTTTGCGAAGAGAAACAATACTTTGCAGATTCAGTTAAGAACTTTAAAGCATTCGTTAAACTTCCTCTTTTTTCGGAAAGCATTGATCTGAAGAACCATAAAGTTGCTTTATCAATTCCTTTTATTTTTAAAGAATAATTGATTAGCTTTTCCGCTTCCTGCAAATCTTCGTTATCCAAAAGACATTTGATGTAGTATTTTGACGTATTCAGATTCGTCAAATCACACTGCATCGCTTCTTCGAAATAGAGTTTTGCTTTTTCATAATCGTTGAGCATTTCGCTGTAAATTCTTCCCATCAGACAAAGCGAATCTGCATCTTCAGGATCGTAGGAAAGCGCATAGTTTAACGCCTCCAGACAATCCGGCAAGCTGTAAGGATAATTATCCAACGCTTCGAAATAATATTTAATCTTAGTTAAGGTCATTTCTGTAATTTTTTAATTCATTTTTCAGTTGATTTCTTTCTTTTTTGAAAGATTTCTCCTGATGATTCTTTCTAAAATCGCTTCCTGAAAATTTCCGAACCGGATTTCCTCTCTGAACATTCAAATGATTGTTCCACGTTTCCTGCATTTGTTTTTCCAATTGCTGAATATGAAATTCCATCACTTTTTCTTTTAATCGAATAATGGAAAGTTTCTTATTCTCCAGTTGTGAACGGGAATCCTGCACGAAAACACTTTGTCCGTTTTTCGGATAAGTTGCACGAACTGCGGTTTCCACTTTATTCACGTTTTGTCCACCACTTCCCTGACTTCTCGTTGTCTGAAACTGAATTTCTTTTTCATTAAATTCAATTTTCTCCAAACCTTCCAGTTCAAAAACTCCGATAAACCAATTGCTTCTCTTATGAAATTTTCTGAAAGTGCTTTTACCAATCCAAAGTATGCTTCCGAGCCAGCTTTTTAGAAATTCATTAACTTCTTTTCCTTTTAAAAGTAAGGTCGCAGATTTCAAAGTCAGGTTTTCGTCACCATTTTCTCGGTGGATGATTTCGTAATCGATTTTATTTTGTTTTGCTTCCTCAAGGAAGACCTTCAGAACTTTGGCAACTACCCATTGACACTCCAAAGGTCCTCTTCCTGAGGTTATCTGTATTATTTTGTCCATTGTTTTTAATTTGTTGTCGGTTGGTGGTTGTCAGTTGATGGTGTTAAAAATTCTAACAACTATCAACCAAATTATTTATCCATCCTTACAATTCGAGGTTGAAAAGTTCCAAGAATGTCTACCAATTCACTTTGCGCATTCATCACTTCATTGATGTCTTTGTACGCCATCGGTGCTTCTTCTGTATTTCCGCCCATCAAAGTGACATTTTTGAGTTTTAATTCTTTCTTAATGTCATTTTGAGTAAAACGGTTTCTGCATTCTCCTCTGGAAAAAGCGCGGCCCGCTCCGTGTGAAGCTGAGTTCAGCGAATCCGGATTTCCTTTTCCGCGCACGATGAAACCTTTTGCCGTCATCGAACCAGGAATCATTCCCAACTCGTTTTTGCTGGCCGGAGTGGCGCCTTTCCTATGAACGATCACTTCTTTTCCGTTGTGGATTTCTTTCCACGCAAAATTGTGATGGTTTTCGATTCTTGCTTTCACTCTTCCGCCAACCGCTTTCACCAATCTTCTGTGAATATCATCGTGGCAAGCAGAAGCGTAATCTCCTGCGAGATTCATCGCCGTCCAATATTCTAATCCGAGATGCGTATTCAAGTCCAGCCAGGCAAAGTTTTGCGCTTCTTTTGGCAACGGACACTGTTCTGTCGCCACTCTCGAATAATACTGAGCGATTTCTGCTCCCAACCCACGAGAACCGCTGTGAGAAAGGATTCCGAGGTATTTTCCTTTTGGAAGATCGATTTGTTCATCTTCTTCCGTAATTTCAACTTCCCCGAATTCCACAAAGTGATTTCCGCCTCCGGAACTTCCCATTTGTTTAATGGCTTTTCTTTTTAATCTTCTTAAAATCGGAATTAAATCGAACGTATCTCTGTCGAAAATTTCGTGGTCGACGTGAGATTTGTGCGTTTCGTACATCCCGAATTTGGTGTGTTCGGCAAGCGCTTTTTCGTATTTGTCTCTTGCGCCGTCGAGATATGAAATCGGTGTATCCAAAATACTTAGGCTCATTCTGCAACCAATATCCATCCCGACTCCGTAAGGAATCACTGCATTTTCTACTGCGAGAACTCCGCCGATTGGAAGTCCGTAACCGCTGTGTGCATCGGGCATCAAAGCGCCTTGCGTTGCAATTGGCAATTTCAATGCGGTGTACAATTGGTTTTTTGCTTCATCTGAAATATTGTTTCCGAAAATCTGAAAAGAAGCCCGGTTAGTGTTGAGCAATCTTTTCTCGGTTTTCTTTGATGAAAGCAAAGCTTCTGCAATTTGTCCGAAGGTTAAATCTTTCTCGAAGTTCTTCGGATTTTGCTGGATTTCCTTGAGAAGAGATTTTACATAATGAATATTTTTGGTTGCAAAATTTCTTTTCATCACTTCCAAAGCGATATTGACGCTCTGGTTGTTTGGATAGCCTAATTTTAATATATCTTTTCCTTTTAGTTTTAAATTTCCCATCTTTTTAGATTTTTAGATAATAGATGTGAGATGATAGATATTCCCGCATCGGATTTTTTTCAACCAGATTATTTAGTTGATTTGTTTTGATTATTAAATTAGGAAATACCGGTTATTGATTTCGCCCCTTCAGGGCTCCCCAACGCCTGAAACCTTCTCTCTCATCGGGCTTCACCCAATACTGTTGATGGCGACACTTGGTGGTTTTCTGGGTAATTTTCTGGGTAATTTTCTAATTTAAAAATGACTAGCCTGTCGGAATTTCTCACTTTCTGACCAATTTTGATTAGAGCGAAAAACCCTAGCCCCGATGGAAAAGGCATCCTTTTTTTGCATTGGCTTGAAAAAAGCGTTGGCAAAAAAAGATACAGTGGACAGCGGGATTAAGCTCCTAATAAAAAAATGATTTCGGGGAAACTGTTTTGAGTTTGAAATATTGCGCAATAAAAAAACCCGAAATCTTTCGACTCCGGGTTTTGATATTTCATTATACTGTTGTTCTAAGAATGTACCAAACCACGAAGCCCCGCCTTTGCAAAAGGCAATCCTACTGATGTATGTAAGTTGTAATTGAACATTGCTTCGTTGTTTTTTTTGTTGGTTGAACTTGATTTTCAGATGCAAAGATATACATTTTTCTGAAACTCAAAATTATTTTTTTCTTTTTTGAAGTTTTTGGCTTAAATAAATCTCATTTAAATGAAATTTCACTGTCGTGAACTCCAAATTAGTATATTTGCTTTTTAAACAAAAAATTATGAGAAAAAATTTAATGAGAAACCTATTCTATGTATTTGCGTTTGCAGTATTATTTTCCTGCAGTTCTGGCAATAATAATGATATACTGACGTATACGACCGATGCTACTCTAGGACTTTCACGTGTAAACCTCAACAAAATTTCAGATAAAATTCCGGTAGAAAAGATTTTAAAGGAGAAAAAAGATCTGAATAATGATGAGAAATTTTTCCTGCAATTAGTCAACAAACCTAAAGAATCGGGAATTGACCTCGACCAGCCCCTTTATTTTATTGCTGACCCTGGAAAATCAACTTACGATCCGGACATCAAAGCTTTTTTCTGGATTGATGATAAAGCAAAATTCCAGAAAAGCATGTCTGATCTTACGAAAAGTAAAGTGACAATTGACAAAAAAGATTACATTTACGTTGACGGCAAATTGACGGGAAGCATAAAAGGCAAAATGGCTGTTATATCGAGCGATTATTCATACAGAAATCCTTACAACTCCTATTCTTCAGATATGGACAATGTGTCTAAACTGAACGAAAAATATTTTACTGATTTCTGGGGCAGAAAAGGCACAGCTAATTCGGCAATAAAAGATCAGGTTAACAAATCGTTGGTGAGCGATAAAGACATCAGCGGATGGGTGAATATTGCTTCTGTTGCGAGTTTTGCATCGAAAGGGTATATTGAAACACTTGCTGTAAATAAACTGATCAAAGATTCAGGAATTGGTTTTGACTTTAATTTTGACAAAGGGAAATCTGAAATGGATACCAAAACATTTTTCAACAGCGACATGAAAAAAATTGTTGAGAAATATTATGATAAAAACAGCATCAATTATGATTTGGTGAAAAATGTTGACCTTGATCAAGCTAAGTCATTCTCTTTAGGGTTTTTCAGTTTAGATTTTATGAAATACCTGATTAAAGAAGCTGGTTTTGAAGCGACTATCAATCATTATTTAGCATCAACAAACAAGACATTAGAAGATATTACTTCAACATTTACGGGTGATTATGCTTTTGTGGAATTTAAGCAGCCTGCAGATTCTATGGAGTATTACCGTTCAAACAATGCTTTTGTATTAGGTTTCCATCCGAAAAATAAAGCTCAGCTGACAACATTTCTACAAGGTCCATTAGGAGAAGGTAAGAAGTATGTGATTGGTGACAATCAGGTAATTTTCTCTGAAGACAATAAAGCAATTTATCAGTTTAAAGGTAAAAAAGAAAGCAAAAATTCTAAGCTTAATAAAAAATCCGGAATCACTGCCTACTCTTGGTCTGACGGTAAAGATTACAACAGCAATAGTGAAAGCAGCTCTGTGAAAATCATCGATGTGGTGAACGAATCTAAAGAAGATGACGGAAATATGGTTTCTAAAACGGTTTTCACTTTAGATAAGAAAGACGAGAATGCACTTTATTATTTAATCATGAATGGATAATATTATTTTAGAAAACATCTCTCCAAAATATTTCATTCCCCGAAACGTGGAACAATCTGAAATCTGGAAGAAAAACATCCGTTTCAGCAAAGGTGACAAACACCTGATTGTAGCGCCGTCAGGGAGTGGAAAATCTACTTTGGCAACTGCTATTTTAGGAACTCATTTTCAATATGAAGGAAACATTAAATATGATCAGCAGGTTGTAAAAGATTTACATCTTGAAAAGATTGTCGGCAATAGAAAGAATGGGGTAAGTCTTCTTTTTCAGGATGTTCGTTTGATTAAAAACCTGACTATTTCTGAGAATATTCTGCTAAGAGTTTTTAATGAAGACCGAAAAAAATATATTCCTACCATGGAAGAATATGCTCAAAGACTAGGAATAGAAAATTTGCTTAATAAAAAGGCCGAAAACTGCTCGTATGGCGAGCGCCAAAGAAGTGCCATCGTGAGAAGCCTCATCAATCCTACGAATTTTTTGATTTATGACGAATGTTTCAGTCATTTGGATGTCAACAATAAGCAGATTGCTTTCAATTTAATTAACGAAGTTTCTAAGCAAAGCGGAAGTTCGGTCATCTTTTTTGAGCTGAATAAATTTCCGTTTGAGCATATATATCAACTTCTTCATCTCTAAATATTATGAAGAAATTTTTTAATTCAATCATATTGTACGCCGGACTTTTCATCGCCTTTATCTTGGTGCTGTCTTGTCTGCAGCTGTATGAAAATGCTAACAAGCTTTTCGGAAGCAAAAGCAGTGAAGGAAATTACTGGCTGACCTTCAGCAAGAAAATGACCCCCGATAATATCGGAAGGAAAGAATTGCTAGGTTTTAACGAAAATGATATTGCCCAACTTAAGAAATGGGCTGAGATAAAAAATGTTTATCCGTTTTCTGCCAATGAGTTTAAAGCTTCGGCAAACGGCGGTGATTTTATTCCTTTTTATACTGATTTATATTTCGAAAGTGTAGATTTGAAGGCCATCGATGTTCCTGTAACTGAAGAAGAGTTTAAAGTAAATGGTGATGAGATTCCGATTATTATTTCAAGGGAGTATCTGAATCTTTATAATTACGGATTTGCGCTTAACCAAGGTTTACCACAGATTTCAGAAGATTTTGCAAAGAAAATAGAGATCAACCTGAACATTACGGTCAACCAAGAAAATAAAACGTATAAAGGAAAACTCGTTGGGCTTTCAGACAGGATACATTCGGTTTTAATTCCTAAAAAGTTTTTGGATTCTTTAAATTTAGCTACGAGACCTGAATTAGCTTCACAACCTAAGATTTTTAACAGAGTTTTGGTACAGGTGGCAGATTCTGGAGATGAAAAGCTGATTTCTAAAATGAATAAAAACGGCTACGAATCTAATCAGGAAAGTCTGCGCTCGGCAAAGATAAAGTCTAAACTTTTTCTTGTTTTAAAAGCTATAGCAGTACTTGGAATTTTCATTTTTGCATTGTGTCTTTACATTATTGTGAGTTTCATTAAAATCCAGTTTTTAGAAAAACAGGAAGAGGTTTCCATTAAAAACAGTTTAGGATATTCTCCAAAGAAAATGGTGAATGACATCAGCAGACGTTTCAGCATTCATTTGGTAATTGTTTTGATTTTAAGTTTAATTCTTATTGCGGTTGGGCAATATTTTGCTTCAACCTCAACGGTTTCAAACGGATTATTATCACCCTATATCAATCCATTACTTTGGTCTTTACTCATCATCATTCCGGTATTGGTTTACTTTTTTGTGAAAGAATTGATTTACCGTTGGCTGATTAAGTCGTGGAAGATTTAAATAAAAATGACCGTCAAAATTGGCGGTCATTTTCTTTATGTGTAGAATGCATTTTAGTCTTTTGAGCCTAAACCATCCATTGTATCTCCCATTCCTTTGCTTGTCGGGGTATAAACTCTTTCGTTGTCTAAGAAGTAAACGTCATGTTTGGCCTTTGCGATGATTCCGTTATAAACATCTTCCGGAAGCCCTGCGGTTTCTTCAGAATCATTCTGATTAACAGAAGGTTTATTGTAAATCTTTAATGCTCCAAACTGATCTAATACTTTTTTTGCGTTTTGCGCTTCGGAAAGATTAGAAGTGTAGACTACCAGATTGATTTTACCAACACTTTCTTTGCTGTAAGCAGCTAGCATCTCATTCTCATTGACAAAAACATGATCCCAGAAATTTTTTGTTTTTTCGTCATCCTGATAACTATCAACAGATGAATCGTCATCTACTCTCGATGTTGAAACAATAATATCTGCTTCGTTAAATCCCTGATTTTTTAATTCTGCTTTGATTTCCTCGGTGTTCACTTCTGCCGGAAATACTGAAATTACTGTATAAGCCATACTATTTTATTTTTTGGTTATGGTCTACAGTACAAAAGCTGTGCAAAAAGATATTGATGAGGCTTTATTAACTTAAATTTAAAATAATCTAAAGAGACAAGAAACTTTCTTTTTATACCATTTCGTTTAAAAATCTGTTCAAAATATCCACCGCACATTTTGGTAAATTCGTTCCGGGACCGAAAATAAAATCTGCGCCATTTGCATACAAAAATTCATAATCCTGTTGTGGGATTACCCCACCAACGACAATCGTGATATCTTCAGCTCCCAGTTTTTTCAGTTCTTCAACAACCTGCGGAACCAAAGTTTTGTGACCAGCTGCCAAAGAAGAGACACCCAAAATATGAATATCATTTTCTACAGCCTGTTTCGCCACCTCTTCAGGAGTCTGGAATAACGGTGCGACATCGACGTCAAATCCCATATCAGCAAAGGCTGTTGCTACCACTTTTGCACCTCGGTCATGACCATCCTGACCCATTTTCGCCACCATAATTCTCGGGCGGCGACCTTCTTCTTCTTCAAATTTTTGGGTAAGCTGAAGTGCCTGACCAAAGTATTCGTTTTTACCTGCATTCATAGCGTAAACTCCTTGTATTGTTCTGATGTTGGCTTTATAACGTCCGAAAGTTTCTTCCATGGCATCGCTCATTTCGCCCAAAGTAACTCTTCTGCGAGCCGCTTCGATGCACAATGCTAAAAGATTTCCATTTCCGGTTTTTGCAGATTCACGGATTTCATTTAGAATTTCTTCAACCGCTTCAGAATTTCGATTAGCTTTTATGTATTCTAATCTTTCGATTTGTTTTCTGCGAACTTCGGAATTATCAATATCTAAAATATCCAATTGCATCTGTTTTAAATTTGATTTAAAAGAGTTGACACCGATGATAAATTCTTCGCCACTATCAATTTTTGCCTGCTTTATTGCGGAAGCTTCCTCAATTCTCATTTTAGGAATTCCTGCTTCAATCGCTTTGGTCATTCCGCCTTCTTTTTCCACCTCATCGATGAATTTCATGGCTTCCTCTATCATTTGCTGAGTTAAAGCCTCGACAAAATTGCTTCCGCCCATCGGGTCTACAACATCACAGATTCCGCTTTCCTGCTGCAGAATAATTTGAGTATTTCTCGCAATTTTCGCCGAGTAATCTGTCGGAAGGGCAATTGCTTCATCTAAAGCATTGGTATGTAACGACTGAGTTCCACCTAGAGCTGAAGATAATGCTTCGATGGCAGTTCTTGTGATATTGTTAAATGGTTCCTGTTCCGTTAAAGACCAGCCAGAAGTCTGAGAATGTGTTCTTAGTGCTAAAGATTTTGGATTTTGAGGATTAAATTGTTTCAATAAAGTCGCCCATATGTATCTTGCTGCACGCATTTTAGCAATTTCCATGAAGTGATTCATTCCGATTGCCCAGAAAAATGAAAGTCTTGGAGCGAAATCATCCACGTTCATTCCAGCTTTTATTCCGGTTCTTACATATTCTAAGCCGTCTGCTAAAGTATACGCCATTTCCAAAACAGGAGTTGCTCCGGCTTCCTGCATGTGATATCCAGAAATAGAAATTGAATTGAATTTCGGAATATTTTTAGACGTATATTCAAAAATATCAGCAATGATTTTCATGGAAGGTGTCGGCGGATAAATGTAGGTATTCCGCACCATGAATTCCTTCAAGATATCATTCTGAATGGTTCCTGAAAGCTTATCCTGAGAAACTCCCTGTTCTTCCGCAGCGACAATATAAAATGAAAGAATCGGCAAAACTGCACCATTCATCGTCATCGAAACAGAGATTTCATCCAATGGAATTTCATTAAACAGAATTTTCATATCCTCTACAGAATCAATCGCAACACCGGCTTTTCCAACATCTCCGACAACTCTAGCATGGTCTGAATCATAGCCTCTGTGTGTCGCTAAATCGAAAGCAACGGAAAGTCCTTTTTGGCCGGCAGCCAAGTTTCTTCTGTAAAAAGCGTTAGATTCTTCTGCAGTTGAAAATCCCGCATACTGACGAACTGTCCAGGGTTTTTGAACGTACATTGTTGAGTATGGACCTCTTAAGAAGGGAGTGATTCCAGGAGATGTCTGCGTAAGAAAATCATCTTTTACGTCTTTTTTTGTGTATGCTGATTTTAGTTCCAATCCATCTTTTTCAAATGGATAGATTTCAATTTGCTTTTCTGATATGGTAAATTGGGGATTTTTATTTTGAATTTCCCTTCTCATGCGTTCTGATTTAAGATTTTAAAAGTAAGCATTTTTGGATTAATGTTTTGATGCTGATTTTCAATATGAAACAGGGAATTTAGATCGTGAGAAATGACGTTTTTTAACACATGAGTCACATTGAGTTTTCAATTTGAAGTAGCTTATTTTTCTTAAATTTAATAGGATTTCATTCTATTCTTTGTTAAGTCGTCCCCTTGGGACTAATGTCAAAAAAGCGACTTCGTAATATTACAAAGTCGCTTTTTTAAATTTATTTAAATCAATACTATTTTACATTTATTTCCCAAGCTTTTTAATTCCCATTTCGAACAAAGTAAATGATAATTTATCTGCACTTTCACCAATCACCTGATCTGTAGACCTTCCGGCTCCGTGACCTGCATTTTTCTCGATTCTCACTAAAATTGGTCTATCTTCACAGCTTTGTTTTTCCTGCAATTCTGCTCCGAATTTAAATGAATGCGAAGGAACAACCCGATCATCATGGTCACTTGTTGTGATCATTGTTGAAGGATAACAAATGTCTTTTTTAACGTTGTGCAAAGGCGAATATGATTTTAAATACTCAAACATTTCTTTATCATCTTCTGCAGTTCCATAATCATAAGACCATCCTGCTCCTGCTGTAAATTTGTTATATCTCAACATATCCAAAACACCAACTGCAGGTAAAGCTACTCTTATCAAATCTGGGCGTATCGTCATCGTAGCACCGACAAGTAGCCCTCCATTTGATCCTCCTGAAATTGCCATGAAATCTTTTGACGTATATCCTTTATTTTGTAAATATTCTCCGGCTGCGATGAAGTCATCAAAAACGTTTTTCTTTTGAAGTTTGGTTCCTGCATCATACCATTTTTTACCATATTCACCTCCGCCTCTGATGTTTGGAACAGCATAAACTCCTCCGTTTTCCATCCACACTGCATTTGAAACAGAAAAAGCCGGCTGCAGACTCACATTAAAACCTCCATAAGAATATAGAATTGTCGGGTTTTTACCATTTAATTTTAATCCTTTTTTATAGCTAATCATCATCGGAACTTTTGTACCGTCTTTTGATGTATAGAAAACCTGTTCTGAGATATAATTTTCAGGGTCAAATTTCACTTTAGGCTTTTGATAGACTTCAGATTTTCCGGTATCTGCATTGAATTTATAAGTCGTTCCAGGCGTAATGTAATTGCTGAAAGAATAGTACATTTCTTTTTCTTTTTCTTTACCACCAAATCCTCCGACATTACCTTTTCCGGGCAAAGATATTTCTCTGATCAGTTTTCCGGTTTTGTCAAACTGTTTTACTTTATCAATCGCATCAACCATATAGGTAGCAAAGAAATAACCGCCACCAGAAGAGATTCCCAGTACATTTTCTGATTCAGGGATAACATCTTTCCAGGTTTCGGGAGACGGATTTTGGATCGTTGTTTTCACCAGACGCATATTCGGAGCATCTTTATCGGTAAAAATGAAAAGATTGTCACCTTCTGTATCCACCAGATTTACATTGATATCAAAACCTTTGTTGATTTGAACAAAGTCGCCACCTTTTTTTAAATCCTTAATATATAATTCATTTCCGTTGGTTGCGTTCGCTGCAGAAATGATTAAATATCTCTGATCTTCAGAAACACCCGCTCCCAAATATCTTCTCGGAGTTTTATCTCCTCCAAAAATCAACTGATCTGCAGACTGTTTTGTTCCTAATTTGTGGAAGAAAACTTTGTGTTTATCTGTCATTCCAGAAAGTACAGTTCCTTCTTTTGGCTTGTCGTAGCTTGAATAATAGAAACCTTCATCGCCTTGCCATGAAATTCCGCTGAACTTTACATCAACAATCGTTTCGTCGATTTGCTTTTTGGTAATAGCATCGATGATGATGATTTTATTCCAGTCACTGCCGCCTTCCGAAATGGCGTATGCGGCTAAATTTCCTTTTTTATTAAAAGACAAACTGGAAAGTGAAGTTGTTCCTTTTTCTGAAAATTTATTTGGATCTAAAAATATTTCTGTCGTTTTTGTTTTGTTATCGGTTCTATACAACACAGATTGCGCCTGAAGTCCGTTATTTTTATAATAATACGTAAAATCTCCTTCTTTGAAAGGTGCGCCAATTTTCTCATAATTCCACATATCAGTCAGCTGGTTTTTGATTTGCTCTCTGAAAGGAATTTTTGAAAGATAATTCTGGCTGTAAGCGACTTCTTCATCTACCCATTTTTTAGTAGGTTCAGAATCATTTTCTAAATCTCTGTACGGATCTGCCACGGCAGTTCCGAAATAAGTATCGGTCTGATTTCCTTTTAATGCTTTAGGATAATTCATTTTTTGAGAATAAAAAGTTGCTGAAAACAATACTCCAGCCGTTAATAAGATTGGTTTAAAATTCATTGTGAAGGGTTTGACCAAAAATACGTAAAGTTGTGGGAATAAAAAAAGCTCCTGATTAATCAGAAGCTTCAAATATTTTTAAATAAGAAAAAATTAATAATTTTCTTCTTCTCCTTTCATTTTCTCAGCATTTTCAGCCATGATTACAGCATCAATCATTTCTCCGATGTCACCATTCATATAGGCATCAAGATTATACATTGATTTGTTGATTCTGTGATCGGTAACTCTTCCCTGAGGATAGTTATAGGTTTTAATCTTTGCAGAACGGTCACCTGTAGAAACCATCGATTTACGCTGTGCCGCAATATCTCCTACAGATTTCTGAACTTCAATATCGTATAATTTAGTACGAAGCATTTCCATTGCCAGTTCTCTGTTCGCCAACTGAGAACGCGCCTGCTGACAAACAACCACCATTCCTGAAGGTTTGTGTGTCAACTGTACTTTGGTTTCCACCTTGTTTACGTTTTGTCCACCCGCTCCACCTGAACGTGAAGTCTGCATTTCGATATCTGCAGGGTTTAATTCAAAATCAATTTCTTCTGCTTCAGGTAAAACAGCAACCGTAATTGCTGAAGTGTGTACTCTACCTTGAGACTCAGTTTCAGGAACACGCTGTACACGGTGAACTCCGGATTCAAATTTCATGATTCCGTAAACACCGTCACCTTCGATCTTTAAAATCAATTCTTTATAACCTTTCGCGGCTTCGCTGGAATCTGTGATTTCATGTTTCCAGCCTTTTGTTTTAAAGAACATTGCATAAGCTCTATAGACATCTTCCACAAAAATAGCAGCTTCGTCTCCACCTGTTCCGGCACGAAGTTCTACGATGACGTTTTTATCATCTGTAGGATCTTTAGGGATCAAAAGAACTTTCAATTCTTCTTCCAAACCCGGAAGTTTTTGCTGAGCTTCTACTTTTTCCTCTTTAGCCATATCAACCAAGTCTCTGTCTGAACCATCTGCAATGATCTCCTCAGATTCTGCGATATTGTCTAAAGCCCCTTTATATTGGTTGTAAACATGTACAATTTTTCCTAAATCGCTGTATTCTTTATTTAACGAAGAATATTTTTTCTGATCCGAAATTACGTCTGGCTGTATAATAAGGTCTGCTACCTCATTATATCTTTGTTTTATCGCTTCTAATTTTGGAATTAATGACTTAGACATATTAAAAATTTAGTATGCAAAGATACGGATTTGATGATTAATAAAAAAAACTCATTTTCATGAGCTTTACATTGTTTTTATTTTACTGAACAATCATTTTCTGAATGGCAACTCCGTTATCTGTTTTCAGGTGAACGAGATAAGTTCCTGCAGAATAATTTGTTTTTAATTCATAAGTCCCGTCTTCATCTTTTAATTTAAATGAATGCATTTTCTTACCGCTTATATCATAAATTGCGATTTCTCCGTTTTTAGCTTTGTGATAAACTAATTTAGCCAAACCATTTTTTACAGGATTATCTGCAATCTGAAGCGACAATCTTTTGTCTAAATTTTCTTCAGCCGTAGACAAAGTGGTGAACGGGTTCCCAAAAATTCTAAATTCTCCCGGCTGAAGCATAATCGGAGCTGTAGTAGAAGTTACATTGAAACTTGTATTATCCATTAAATTCTGCCATTGTCCTGTAAAAGGAAAATAAGGAACAACGTTTTTTGCCGACGTATCATAATTTGCCAAAACAACCACGTTTTTAACTCCAGCTGTCAGCAAAGGATCGTTGATATAAATTCTGGTAATCAAACCATTCGGATCGTTGGTCAAATTATTAGATTCAACAGTATATGTTTTTGATTTGAAAACCGGATGAGAATTTCTAACATTGATAATCTGTGCCCAAGTGTTGTAAATTGATTTTCTGTTGGTATTGGTGTCATAACCTAAGGCGAAAGCAACAGGTTTTTCGTCTGTACGGCAATTGTTATTGATGCTTCCATCTGCACATCTGTTGATGCTGAATTCGTAACCCAATTCCCCAAACTGCCAAATCATTTTCGGACCCGGAATTGTAAAGAATGTCGCTCCAAAAGTTTTCATTCTTTCTAATGATGTATTTAAATTTTTAACATCATATGTTCCGTTCAATGCTCCGTACGCCAAATTTTTGAACATTAATCGTTCCTCATCATGACTTTCTCCATAACCCACGCCGTGCATATTGTTGAATCCGTGAAGCTCATGATCCATTCTGTCAAAATTGCTGTTTTGACTATACCCCATTGTATTTTGGTTGTAAGATCCGGTCTGGTTATTCCAAAGCATGCCCCCTTTTCCTTCCACCACTCTGTAGTTTGCCCACTGCTGTTCTTCGGTATCGGTTCCCAGATGCTCAAAAATCATATAAGATGTAGGATCAAGAGCCCATTGTTTATCTGCATATCCTTTTAGAATATCTACTCTGTCCTGCTGATAGGCATTGGTACAGGTTTCATCATTTGCCGTACAGTTTTGCGTAAATCCTTTCGTCAAATCCCAACGGAACCCGTCTACTTTATATTCGGTCAACCATTGCTGTAAGGTTCTTTCAACATAATATTTTGTAGCTAAACTTGTATGGTTAAAATCATTAAAAACATTATAAGAATGCTTCGGAACCGTATTAAAATAAGGGTTATTTGCAGCAACGTCGCCGTAACCGTCGCCATCCGGATCTACATTCCAAAGTCTTACTAAAGGAGAGCGACCTGTCGCATGATTAAAAGCAACATCTAAAATTACGACAATTCCGTTCTGGTGACAGAGATCAACAAACTCTTTGAATTTTTCCGGAGTTCCGTATGCTTTGTCTAAAGCGTAATGAAATGAAGTATTGTAACCCCATGAATTATTGCCTTCAAACTCCATAATAGGCATCAGTTCAATCGCGTTAATTTTTAAATCTTTTAAATAATTGATTTTATTGATCAAAGACTGCCAGTTTTTTTCCTGTGTGAAATCTCTTAAAAGCAATTCATAGATAATTAAATTTTCTTTACTAGGTCGGGTAAAATTGGTTACCTGCCAGTTGTAAGGCGCCTGACCTGTTTTAAACATAGAAACTTCAAAACCTTGCCCTGCAGGGAAAGCAGGTAATCCCGGATAAGTGGTTGCTGAGATTGTAGAATCATCGTATGATGACAAAATCTGGGGTGAATAAGGATCCGCAACTTTTTTCAAATCATTGGTTCTGTACTGAAAAGTATACAATTGTTGAGGAGTTAATCCACTTAATTCAATCCAGTATAAATCAGGATTCGTGGTGTCTCTTTTCATTAGATACATATCATTAACTGCCCAGTTATTGAAACTTCCAATGACATGTACAAAGTTTTTGAAAGGAGCATATATAGCCACACCCACCTTTGTGTTGTCCGTCAGATTATAATTGATTCCCTGTCTGATCCAACTTGGAATTGCCTGAGAAACTACATTTCTTGGAACTTGCAGAGTAAAGGCAGCACTTTTTACCACGGAATTTGCTGTAGCGATCAATTCCATATCCGCGTCTGCAGCAACGGTATAATTATAGTTGTAAGAAGTAGATGGCGTAGTTGTAGAATTCACCACTGTTCCATTTGCTTTTAATTGAAAAATCGCATTAATACTGGTTGTAGCCATAATGTTGATTGCATTTCCTGTTGGAACTGAAGTCAAACTATTTGCTGCAGGATTTGTTAAATTTAAATTTAAAGTTCCAACATTCACAAAAATATCAGGTGACGTCTGGTGATTTCCTGTTTTTGTTTTTAGCAGAAAACCAAATCGTCCAATTCCTGTACGACCGTAAAATATTGTTGGAGTAAAAGTTAATGAATAAGTATCCGTTCCGGAATTGTAAGACAGTTTGTTTAATTCGTTAGAATCCGTCCAACTCCCATTGGTTGGGCAATCCTGACTGTTGAGATAATTCTGATCTAAAGACCATGTCCACATATAAATGGCATTATTGGTAACTCCCCAGGCAGTTTCATCGATCTGATTTCCGGGAACCGATAAAGTAATCGCATCAGTTTCGTTGAACGGGCTTGGATTTATGGTATACGTTATCTGCCCAAATACAAGACCTGTAGTCAGCAGATAAAATAGAAAATACAGTTTTTTCATTTTAAGTAAAATTTTAATAAAAGTAAAATAAAATCTGTAATGAACGAGAAAACTTTTAAAACTTATTAATGCGTGTGTACAAATCACAAAAAGCCCATACAAAATGCATGAGCTCTTAATTTAAAAAATAAAATATCTGTGATTTGGTGTGTCTTTAGTTTTTAATAATTTTTTTTGAAATTTTCTGTCCGTTTTCCAAAGTTAATTCTACAATGTAAACTCCGCTTGCGATACCGTTCATATTGATTTGATTATTTTTATACTGTACATTAATTTTTTGTCCCACAATACTTGTAACGTTTACGTTTTCAACATTTGAATCCGTTTTAATATTTAAAATTCCGTTGGTGGGATTTGGATAAACTCCAATCGTTACTTTTCTGATATCAATTGTGCTTAATCCTGTTACATCTTTAATACATCTTACGGAAGCTCCCTGTCCTCGAGGTGCACCTGATGAAGGGTTAGCAATTGTAGTTCCTATGTATAAATATTTCCCTCCGGTACTTGCAGTATCTGAACTCCAGAAATAACCTCTTTGCCCTACGTATGTAAATCCGCCATCTGAGCTGCCTCTATAACCACCTGCCGGTAGTTTTAATTTGCTGCTGTATGCCGTTGCAGGATTTCCAATTGATTCTGCGTTTACCAGAGATGTCCAGTCTGCCTGAGAAGGCATTTTCCAGTCTTGTCCGATTGCTTTACATGGGTCTGCACCATTTGCAGAGGTTACAACCGCTGCTGCAGTTGCGGTCCACTGATCACTTGCTGCATTCGTTCCCCACCAAGAACTTCCACTTGACCCCAAAATATAATAATTGATTCCGGTCAATCCGTTTGGATTATTTTGTGAAGGTGCATTACCTGTAGCTGAAGTTCGAGCCTGATGACCGTCATCCCATCTCCCCCACTGGAAGAGATCTCCATAAGAATCTGCGTCTGACTGTGATGTTGCCACCTGAGCACTTCCCAAGTTTTGCTGTAACCAGATCTTACCGTCTGTACCACGTACAGTAGTGTAAACAACCGGCTGCCCTTTATAGTTAAAATTTACACATCCAATATCACCGGGATTATTTCCCGGATCAGCATTATTACATGTTATAGAAGTGGAAGGCAATGCAATTCTCTTCACTTTCACACCGTTTTGAGAATACGTAAGAACTAAAGAATTACTGACAGCATCAAATTGCAAATCATTATATATAGCAGCTCCATCTGATACAAAGTCTCCGCCAAAAGTTACCCAAGTATTCGTTGCTGTGTCAAAAGTATAAACTGTATTTTTCCCGCTGTTCACAGCCCATCCGCTTGCAACGGCATACAGTTTTCCGGCAGGAGTTACAGCAATTGACACATTGTAAAGATTATCAGAAATTCCAAAATCAGCATTTCCCACCTGCACCCAATTGGTTCCGTCAAACTTTTTAACGTTAAGTCGTCTGTTATTGGATGGTGCTGACGAATAAATAACATAAATCGTGTTATCTGTTCCCAATGTAAAATCTGCAGTTGAATTAACCCCTTCGGTAAACGTACTGCCTACACTTGCTCCTCCAACTAACGACCATTGATCAGATGAATTTGCGGTGGTAAGATTTTCAAACACTTTTACACCTGAAGAAATTCCGCAGACATACACTTTACCATTAGTTCCCACAAGCATTTCTGAGAACGACGGTGTTCCAAAACCAGTTGCACCCACCTGCTCCCACATATTATTGACGTAACGTTTTACAGATCCCGACTCTGAATTAGAGTATACAAAAAGAGTGTTATCTGGAGATACGGCAGAAGCCTGATAATTAATGGTAGCGGTAAATGGTTTTGCATAAGAAGTCCATGCATTTCCGTCAAATTTTCTGACTTCCATTCCTGAATTGGGATATCCGTCCTGATTGGTATAATAAACGTTTCCTAAATAATCCAGTGATAAAGAGTTAAATGTTGCCGTTCCTGCTGTGATCCCTGCTGAACCTCCTAAATACGACCAAGAAGATCCATCAAACTTCTGGACAGATCCTTTAGCAACAGAAACATCATAGTAAGAAACATAATAATTTCCCTGCGCATCGATTGCTAAATTATTATAACTGCTTGCATCTGCAGAAACTGTTGCGGCACCTACATCCTGCCATTGCTGGGCATACGCCAGACTTCCCGTAATAAAAAGAAGCCCCAACCCCATCTTAGTAATCTTACAATATAAACTTTTAAACATAATTAATATTATTTTTATTTATTCTAAATTTAATTTAATTTTGTGCAAAATTAGATTTCATAATTGTGAGGCACTTATCATTTCCAAATAATGTGTTATCCAGACAATAGTCTTTTTTTTAATGTAATGAAACAAAACGTATCGTATGCAGAAGCAAGCTAAAAAAGGGTTGATATTTAAATCTGATAACATCCAGATTGTTGTGCATGAAGATTCAAAATCAGGGAATTATACCAAGGCAAATTTTGTTGAAGGAAAATCTAGTTTTAACTTATTATTTCTTTTGAGTCCAAACATTCATCTCAATGCAAACGATTGCGAAACTCAGTTTACATTTAAAAAAAATCAATATATCTTACATTATACCTCAGAAGAAAGTCGAGCTGAACTCTGGACAGATTATGAAACTTTGAAATATCTGCAGATTCAAATTAAATATCAATATATTTTTAATTTAATTGACCCCGAATCTAATCGTGAAAGTGCGGAAATTCTCGAGCAGATGATTCACAATAATTTCATTTTTCTGCATAAAGAAACTCCCCCGAATATGACTGTGGAGATGCACCTGATTCTTAAGGAAATCATCAGTTATTACCGGAAAGGGATAATGCAGAAACTTTTTATAGAGGCAAAAATAATCAAGATGCTGATTTTGATTTTCGAACAGTTTAATGAAAAAGATACAGCAGAAGATTTGTCTGAAATACCGTTAATCATTAAAAAATTTATTGATGAGAACTATCACAGGAATTTAAAGGTCGAGGAAATCAGTAAAATTTTAGGCATCAATGAGACCAAAATCCGTAAAGAATTTAAACTTCACTATAACACGACCATTATCGATTACATTTCGGAATTGAGAATGTTAAAGGCTAAAAAACTGATTGTCAATAAAGATCTGATGATCAAAGAAATTGCAATAGATTGCGGTTACGAATATGTTCAAAATTTCACCCGTGCTTTTAAGAAAAAATTTGGAGTGTCGCCTGAAAAGCTGAGAACTAGTTCGTTTTAAAATAGAAAAACCACCGATAAATCAGTGGTTTTATATATGTTGTTTTGCTATGATATCACTTTTTCAGAATTAAGGTGAAAAAGCGATGACATTCATTAATGATGTCCGTGGTCGTGCCCGTGGCTATCATGTAAGAAAGGACCGTGACCTTTAGGCTGGTTGAAAATTACTTCAACACCTTCCTGCTCAGTAATTAGTTTTCTTCTGATATCTTCAGGATCGAAAGGCTTTACCTTACCGAAATACTCCTTCAAACCTTCTGTTAACCACAATGGGATAACAAAACCGAAAAACATAAAAATACACCAGAATCCCACTAGGAACATTGTAACAAAGTAGATTGTCCAAAGGAACTGATAAAACGGCCAAAATGCTGATAACATCATCTTTCTTATAGATTTTAGGCAAAAATAGGATTTTTTTCTTTTTCATCAAAAGATATAGAACCTAAATTTTGCAATTTGTTTTTATTTTAAACTAATTTATTCAGATATTAGAAGCTAGATGTTAGATATTAGGCTACAGTTGATACTGTAAAATTCTAACATATAATTTTCAAACCTAAAAATTTTAATGAGCAAGATTTGCAAAGAAATCATTTCCTTTATCGTCGGTAATGATGAATGCAGGGAAATCTTTTACCTCAATTTTTCTAACCGCTTCCATTCCTAATTCGGGGAAATCTACCACTTCGACTGACAAAATATTATCTTTTGCTAAAATTGCAGCCGGTCCACCGATCGAACCAATATAGAAACCTCCATATTTATGACAGGCGTTGGTAACATCCGCAGTTCTATTCCCTTTCGCCAACATTACCATACTTCCGCCATGACTTTGGAATTCATCAACATAAACATCCATTCTACCCGCAGTCGTTGGCCCAAAACTTCCTGAAGCCATTCCTTCCGGAGTTTTTGCAGGGCCTGCATAATAAATCGGGTGATTCTTGAAATATTCAGGCATTGGCTGTCCCGAATCCAACAGTTCTTTGATTTTTGCGTGAGCGATATCTCTTGCAACAATCAAGGTTCCGTTTAATTTCAACCTTGTTTTGATTGGATATTTAGAAAGCTCAGCAAGAATTTCAGGCATTGGTTTATTCAGATCAATATCAACCGCTGCTTCCAAATGTGGCGGTGTTGCAGGCAAGAATCTTTTCGGATCCTGCTCCAATTGCTCTAAGAAAATACCTTCTTTGGTAATTTTTCCTTTTATATTTCTGTCCGCCGAACAAGAAACACCCATCCCAACAGGACAAGATGCTGCATGACGTGGCAACCTGATTACTCTTACATCATGCGTCAAATATTTTCCACCAAACTGAGCTCCAATAGCACTTTCCTGGCAAATTTTCTGAACTTTCGCTTCCCATTCCAAGTCTCTGAAAGCCTGTCCAGCTTCATTTCCTTCGGTCGGAAGATTGTCATAATATTTTGCTGATGCTTTCTTTACCGCAGCCAAATTTGCTTCAGCAGAAGTTCCACCGATTACCAAAGCTAAATGATAAGGCGGACAAGCAGCAGTTCCTAAATCTGAAATTCTCTCTTTCACAAAAGCTTCAAGAGATTTTTCGTTTAATAAAGATTTTGTTTTTTGATAAAGGAAGGTTTTATTGGCAGAACCACCACCTTTCGTTAAGAATAAAAATTCGTAATAATCTCCTTTTTTAGCGTAAATATCAATTTGCGCCGGAAGATTTGAACCTGAATTTTTCTCATCAAACATCGTCAAAGGAACAACCTGAGAATATCTTAGGTTCCTTTTTTGGTAGGTATTGTAAATTCCTTTGCTTAAATATTCACCGTCTTCAACGCCTGTGTAAACATTCTCACCCTTCTTACCCATTACAATTGCCGTTCCGGTATCCTGGCAAGAAGGCAAAGCACCTTCCACGGCTACTGCAGCATTTTGCAACAAATTATAAGCAACGAATCTATCATTATCTGTCGCTTCAGGATCATCAATAATTCTCCTTAAGCTTTCTAAATGAGAAGAGCGAAGCATGAAAGAAACATCCGCCATTGCTTCTTCAGCCAATAGCTCCAAACCTTTTGGGTCAATGGTTAAAATTTCTCTTTCGCCGTGTTGCTCAACTTTTACGTACTCTGAAGTCAACTTTTTATATACCGTATCATCTTTCAAAATTGGATACGGATCCTGATATTTAAAATCCATTTACTTTCTATTTTCGGTGCAAAAATAAAACATCGTGAAAAAGCATGAGCAAAATCAGTCACTTAGATTGATATTTATAATGATTATAAATTGTAAGGTTTTTAAGCATTGCTTACCTTTAAAGAAACTTTTTAACCACAAAAGCTTTAAACATATTAGTTACTTTAAGTTTAATAAATGATGCTTTAGAAGAACACATTAGTTTTTGAAACCTCCTCGAGGTTTCTGATGCTTAAAAAATTATGCAAAATCTTTGATTCTCATCTTAAGTGAACTTCTATTTTCAAACAATTGAAGCTTATAAATAACTAAAGTGTAATTTTTTTTGCCTTTTGTGGTTTAATTTAAATAGCTAAAAATTTTCAATCACAATGAATTACAGAATAGAAAAAGACACCATGGGTGAAGTGCAGGTTCCTGCTGATAAATTTTGGGGCGCACAGACTGAACGTTCAAGAAACAATTTCAAAATTGGTCCGGAAGGTTCTATGCCACACGAAATTATCGAAGCTTTTGCTTATTTAAAAAAAGCCGCAGCATTTACCAATACAGATTTAGGAGTTCTTCCTGCTGAAAAAAGAGATATGATCGGCAAAGTATGCGATGAAATTTTGGAGGGGAAATTGAATGACCAGTTTCCTTTGGTAATCTGGCAAACAGGCTCAGGAACGCAATCGAACATGAATGTGAATGAAGTAGTTTCAAACAGAGCACACGTTAATAACGGTGGGACTTTAGGCGATAAATCTGAAGTTCATCCGAATGATGATGTGAATAAATCTCAGTCTTCCAACGACACGTATCCGACAGCAATGCACATTGCAGCTTACAAGAAAGTAGTTGAAATAACGATACCGGCTGTTGAGAAACTAAAAAACACGTTGAACGAAAAAGCAATTGAATTTAAAGACATTGTAAAAATCGGAAGAACGCATTTGATGGATGCAACACCTTTAACTTTAGGACAAGAATTTTCGGGATATGTTGCCCAGTTGAATTATGGTATTAAAGCTTTAAAAAACACATTGCCACACCTTTCCGAATTGGCTTTGGGAGGAACTGCAGTCGGAACAGGTCTGAACACACCTCAAGGTTACGATGTAAAAGTTGCTGAATACATTGCAAAATTTACGAATCTTCCTTTTGTAACGGCAGAAAATAAATTTGAAGCTTTGGCGGCTCACGATGCAATCGTAGAATCTCACGGAGCATTAAAACAATTGGCAGTTTCTTTATATAAAATTGCTCAGGATATAAGATTGCTGGCTTCAGGACCGCGTTCTGGAATTGGTGAAATTCACATTCCTGAAAACGAGCCAGGTTCATCAATCATGCCAGGGAAAGTAAATCCTACACAGAACGAAGCCTTGACGATGGTTTGTGCTCAGGTTTTGGGAAATGATACTACAATTTCTTTTGCAGGAACTCAGGGAAATTACGAACTAAATGTTTTCAAGCCGGTAATGGCCTACAATTTCTTACAATCGGCTCAGTTGATTGCTGACGCATGTATTTCATTTAATGATCATTGTGCAGTTGGAATTGAGCCGAATCATGAAAGAATTAAAGAATTAGTAGACAAATCTTTGATGTTGGTAACCGCTCTGAACACGCATATCGGTTATGAAAATGCAGCAAAAATTGCAAAAACCGCTCACAAAAACGGAACGACTTTAAAAGAAGAAGCCATTAATCTTGGTTTTGTAACTTCCGAACAGTTTGATGAGTGGGTGAAACCTGAAGATATGGTGGGAAGTTTAAAATAACTTACCACTTCATAAAACAAAACACTCCGCAGAAAAATCTGCGGAGTGTTTTGTTTGTTAATATGAATGTGTGAAAACTATAATCCAAATCCTATACCAAAGATGATGGCTTTGTCATTTTCGAAGTGATTCCCTTTAAAAAAGTTACTAAAATCTTTTTTCACGAAAAGACTGATGTTGTCGTAAGAAACCGTAAACTGTGCTCCATAAACGAAAGGATTCACCTGATAACTCCCTCTGTCTCTGAAATCAGGGCCGTCGCCTCTTACAATGTTGTTGGTTGACATTTTTACGCCTCCGTACATATTTGCTGCCACTCTAAACCCATCCGAATAAGGCCTGTACTGAACATCCATTCCGGCATTTTTCAGCTTAGAAAAGTTATACTGAATACCAAGCGGAACCATAATGTAGCCCGTTCTTAATTTCGTTTTATCAACATCTCCTCCATAGTTTGCTAAATAAACTCCTGCATTGGCATCCTTTGCAAAAATCATATTATTATCCGGACGAAGCGTTCTCCAAGAAAACCCAATTCCGGAAGTTAATCCCCACGGGCTGGTTCTGCTGAACTGATAATTAAATTTCAATCCGAATTCAAGATTGCTCGCATATCCCATGTTTTTATCTAAATCATTATCAGGAAGGTCATTCGTCAGATTCATAATTCCGTAAGTGAAATATCCAGAAAAATCTTTTGTCGGACGGAACTTTTTCATCAGTTTTGCTTTCAATTCTTCATTAGAAGTCACATCAGAATTCAGCAATGAGAATCTCACCTGCTTTTGGATTACATTATCCAGATCAAAGCCTAAAGCTTCAATTCTCTGATCAATTTTCTCAGAATAATTATCTGCGATTTGTGACTTTTGCTTATCAAATTCTGCCTTATCTAGATTTTTAGTTTGAAGAGCAAGCAATTCAGTTTCCATCAGATTTTTCTCTTCCTGAATAATCTCATTGATCTTTAGAGAATATTCCTCAATCTTCTCTTTTACAATGGGACTTACCTTTGTTTCGCTTTTAGAAGAAAGATCTATTTTAAGCGATTTTTGCGCATTCATTGAGGTGGCAACAAGGCACAACATTCCTGTGATGATAAATTTCTTAATCATAGTATTATTATTTTTTAAGTTTAAATTGATTTAATTTGAATTGAGATCAACCTTTGCGACGTTGCTCCCATCTTTCGATTTTTCGATGACGCTTTTATGTTCTACGGAGAAAAGTAAAGTTGAAGGATCAACATATCTTTTCTTTTTGACCTGAACTTTTGCCGAATCTGCTTTTGCTATAATTTTCTCTGCCGGAATTTGGGAAATCTGTGCTGCAATCTCTTTAGAATTTTCTTTAATGATAGGAAGTGTCTGCTTCTCTTCATTAATTTCAGGACTCATCATTTCAGGTTTTGAAGAAGCTAAGTTCTCAGCTTTATTTTGCTTTTCATGATTTTGCTGAATGATTTCAGGAGTATTCTTAATTTCAGTTTTTGCAACAGAATCATTAACCACAGTTTCTTTTTGCGCAACCTGAATGTCTGGTGACTTGTCTTCATTAAAAATCAAAACAGCTCCCAAACTGATCATTAAAACCAAACAAGCCGCTACCAAAAACCAATTGATTTTTTTTGTCTGAGTATCGCCAGCTACTTGAGTCTGCTTTTCAATCTCGGACCACAAATCTCTTGAAGGAGCAATTTCTCTCTCGTCGATCTGTTTTTTAATCTGATATTCAAAATTATTTTTAAATGTGTTCATTTTTCAGTTTTTTTTGTTGTTGAAAGTAGATCTTTCTCAATTTTTCTTTGGCTCTGAAGAGCTGCGTTTTGCTTACGGCTGTAGAAATATTCAAAGTGTCTGCGATTTCCTGATGCGAATATTCTTCAATCACATAAAGGTTAAAAACCATTCTGTAAGCATCCGGAAGTTGATCAAGAAGTTCCTGCGCATTAAAATCAAAAACAATTTGCTCTTCATGAATTTCTTCGAGTACCGAAGCATTGACGTCGTCGAGATAAAAAACCGTTTTATGGCTTTTAATAAAATTAAGGCATTCGTTGACTACAATTTTTCTCGCCCAACCGTCGAAGTTTCCTTCACCACGAAAGCTTTCGATATGCTTAAAAATTTTACAGAACGCTTTGATCACGCAATCTTCCGCCTGATAAATATCGCTGATGTAACTTTTCGCTACGCTCAGAAATTTCTTTACACTCTGATCATAAAAGATTTTCTGCGCAGCCGGATCCTGTTTTTTTAAACGGCTCAGCAAATCTTCTTTTTTATTATTAAACAAAAGCTTCATGGTTTATTCTGTTTCTACTATAAAGACCGTAAAAAGTTGAAAAGGTTACACAAAAGAATATTTTTTTTGCCACCAAACCGATAACGAACTGAAAATGAACAATAAAAATCCATTTTCTTTATCAGAATTTGGATTTTTTATTTTAATCTAAACCGGAATATTCACCTGATCTGCAAAATACTGCTCCAGATCTTTCAATGTTTCCGGATTGGTTTGGATATCTTTTACCTGAAGACCTTTGTTAACAACGACAATTCGGTTGCAGACTTCGGTCGTATGGGCAAGATCATGGCTTGAAATTAAGAACGTGACACCACTTTGCTTAGATAATTCTTTAATTAAATTTTTAAGCTTGATTTGTGTAGAAGGATCAAGATTGGCAAACGGCTCATCCAAAATGACGATTTCAGGATTTCCAATGATCGCACCTACAATTCCTACTTTCTTCTGATTTCCTTTAGATAAATCTCTCACATATTTTCCCGAATTGATAATTTCACCATTAAAAAGATCATGAAACTGCTTTAGAAACTCATCTACTGAAGCTTTATTCTGACCTCTCAATTCTCCGATGAAATAAAAATATTCCTCCGGCGTCAGATATCCGATCAGAAAAGTATCATCCACGAAAGCGGCAACTTTAGATTTCCAGGCTTCGGATTCGTTGACTTTGATTCCATCGATGCTTACAGAACCGGTTGTCGGCTGAATTAAATCCAACATTAAACTGAAGAGTGTGGTTTTTCCGGCCCCGTTGTTTCCTACCAAACCGAACGTTTCACCTTTTGGAATTTCAAGATTTTCAATATTAAGAACGGTTGCTTTTCCGTACGTTTTAGATAAATTATTTATAGTAATCATTGTATTAATTTTTAGATTTAAATGCTTCTAATGTGCTGTATTTTTCACTTTTGTACTGTTTTACAATCGTATCAAATATTTTTTCTCTGAATAAAAATCCTATCAGTCCTAGAATTGCAATAGAAATCATACCGCCTGTCATGCCGAAGAAATATTTAGATATCCCAAAAACTGCCATTGGCAATAACATCTTGGGTATTAACAGTAATAAACTTTTAAGATTGAAACTATTCTTTTGCCCCATCACTTTTTCTTTAGAATTGAGATCGATCTGCGTTTTATTAAATGCTCCCGACCACAAAGTGAACTGAGAATTAACACCAATATTATACAAACCTGCAGCGAAAAAGGTAAAATAAGTTTCCCAACTGATAATCGCATAGAACAAGGCTACAACGATGGACACTGCCGTCACAATATTCATCAGCCACCATTTCGCCTTTAAATATTCTTTGTACGGAACATTCAAAGTCATCATCAAAGGATAGTATGAACTGTCGAAAGAAGGCACTCTCTGTCCGAATAAAAACTGAAAACCGCCCGTCACAAACAATCCCATAAACATCATCATGTATGGTGTTTTGTAGATGTCTGACGAAAACATCAGCAGACCATAAAATACAAACATGAAACTTCCAATAATGATTCCTTTGGTGACTTTATTGCGTCGCATCATTTTGATGTCGTTGTTGATGAAACTCCCGATAGCTCCGTATTTATTAAGAAAGGCAATGTTTTCTGTCTTACCAATTGTTTTTTTGTCTTCCAATCCCTGATCGAGATAGAATTCTTTTTTTACGTGATTGAAGCAGATATACCACAATCCTGCAAATAATCCGATAGCAAAAACGGTGAAATAAGGTTGATCATAAAATGAGTAGAACAGTTTTTCAGAATAGTCTAAAACCGGCACAATGTTGTAATACGCTAAACCACCGGTCACCGCAAACAAAATCCCTACAGCAATGGCAATATTTTCTTTATTATTAAAAAGAATATTGATAAAATTATTCAGATAAAACAGCAATGAAAGTGCAATCAGCCAGCTTAAACTGCCCAGAATCCCAAAACCATTGAACATGCAGATTGCCGCAAACGTCACAAAGAAAAAGGAATTCATCCAGCTGAACGGCGAGAGAAAAGTCTTGATCAGCATATAATTGACGAGCGTTTTCTTGGAAATATTGAGGGTGAGAAACGGCTTGATGTTTTGTGTAGACATCTGCTGCAGCATATATTTAAAAATAAGATCAGCCACCCACACAATAATCATAAATTTTGAAACCACTTTTAACGGATCTTGTTCCATTTCTTTTTCTACATAGAAAAAAGCCAAAAAACCTGCTCCGATGCAATAGCCTATAATAGAAAGAATTCCGAGAAAACGGAATATCTTCATTGCCAGATTGATTCCGACAGAAGTGCCACGAAAAAAACTTTTGATTTCTAACCTCAGGAACTTTACAAACATAGTTTACTTTTTTACATTAGTAAATATAATGCAGTATTTGTTACAGTTTTATCCTAAAATTGGGATTTGAAATGTAGAAAATTGATGTGAATTGTTTTTAAATAAAAACTGTTTTGTTCAAATAGTGTTCAGGAATTAATAAGAAATTACCCAATCAACTCTCTGGCCTGTGCCATCGCCGCCTCCGTAATCTTACTTCCGGAAAGCAGTTGCGCAATTTCGTTCAACTTTTCTTCTTCATTCAAAGTAATGATAGTCGACTGCGTTTTCCCGTTAATATCTTCTTTGACTACTTTATAGTTATCATTTCCTTTTGCAGCAACCTGCGCTAAATGGGAAATAACGATCAACTGCATATCCTGAGACATTTCACGCATCAGATTTCCGATTTCTTCGGCCACTTTTCCGGAAACGCCGGTGTCGATTTCGTCTAAAATAAGTGTGGGAAGCATATCGCTTTCTGCAATAATTTTCTTTACGGCAAGCATCACACGTGATCTTTCACCGCCGGAAATAGCCGTCTGAATCGGTTTTAAAGGGAAACCAGAATTTGCCTGAAACAAAAGTTGAATATTTTCTTTTCCGAATTGATTAAACTCAGGAACGTCTGTTAATTCTATGTCTACTTTTGCTTTTTCAAGACCTAATTTTCTCAATAAATCTTCTGCTTTTTTAATAAATACAGGAATGTTTTTATTTCTGTTTTTTGAAAGTTTTTCGGCTAAAGACTGAAGTGACTTTTCTTTTTTAGCAATATTAATCTCAATTTCTGCAATGTAAGCTTCAATTTCCGCCGTTCCTTTTTGTTCACCTGATAACTGATCTCTGATTTCTTTTAATTCGTCAAGATCAGGTACGTTATGTTTCAGAAATAAGGCATTGATTTTATTATTGAGTTCAGAAAGTATGGCTAAATTTTCCGGATTAATTTCTATTTTTTCAGCTTCACCTTCCAATTCCTGAAGGATATCTTTTAATTCAACAAAAGAACCTTCCAACCTTTCATCCAGTTCAGAGAAAGAATGAGAAACATCGGCAATTTTCGACAGTTTATTTTTAGCTTCATTAAAGAAAGAAAGAATTCCGATTTCTTCCTGATGAAATCTTGAGAGAATCTGAGCGATGTTTTCAGAAATCATTCCTGCATTTTCCTGTACAGAAAGCTGATTCTGCAAATCATTATAGTCTACATCATCCAATTTCAAATCTTCCAGTTCATTCAAAAGAAACTGTTTGTAGTCACTTTCTTTTGTGTTTTCTGAAAGTTGGGTCTGGAATTTTTTAAGCTGAGTTTTTAAACTTTGAAATTCTAAAAAATCCTGCTGATAATCTTCAATAATCTTTTTATTATCTGAAAGTCCGTCGATAATTTTAAACTGATAATCCGCCGTAAAAAGATTAGACGTTTCAAACTGTGAGTGAATATCGATCAACTGTGAAGTCAACTCTTTCAGAACGTCTAAAGTCACCGGAACATCATTGATAAACGCTCTGGATTTTCCGGAAGGCAAAATTTCACGCCTTATAATCGTTTGATGTTCATAATCAAGATCGTTTTCTATAAAGAATTTTTTGAACCGATTATTCAGATCAAATTCAGTTTCGACGATACTTTTTTCGTCAGTTTTTGAGATAGACTTCACATCAGCTCTTTCCCCTAAAATCAATCGAAGCGCACCCAAAATAATAGATTTTCCGGCTCCGGTTTCACCGGTAATTACCTGTAAACCATTTTTTAAAGACACATCTAATGCATCAATAAGGGCAAAATTTTTAATGTATATTCTCGAAAGCATGATGAGTGGCAGATTTCTTTATACTGCAAATATAAAATTTTAGAATTCTTCGACAAAAGTTCAGGGTTATGCTTTTTCTTAGGTTGTACTTTTGCCTTGATGCAAAAGTACCAAAAAACCAAGACTGAAAACTCAACTAAACTTTTAAACAATTTTCTAAAATTCCAAACTCGCACGATAAGATAATGTGTTCTTCGCTGAAGAATTTGACTCGTGCTCAAACAGTGGAAATTTCTTAACGAAAATTATTTAAAAGTTCTTACGTCTCCGTTTTTCTAAGTCTTTCAGTGAAACAAAGATAATTTACATAAAACAAGAGAGGTTTGATTTTGCATTTTGAACTATCTCCACTTATTCCATTTGGTGTCGGCAAATTTTGGAGCAAAAATTATCATCAACTGTTTTAAGTCATTCAATACAATTCCGCCGTTGTTTCCCGAGTTGAAAATATTGAAAATCTCGTCATTTTTGGTATTGATAAATGTATTGAAGAAATAATTCTGCTGGAATGAGTTTTCGTACGTTTTCAACTGCATCAAGGCGTCAAAAATAATCTTTTTAGACTGTGTCTGATCCTGATTAAACATCCCGTCTAAACCCGCTCTGTGATACGTATACATCGACTGACGAAGCTGGCTCATGTTCGGATTTAAAATCTCTCCGATCAGAATAGAACGGCTTCTCGGATCATTGATTTGTCCCCAACCGTCATAACCACGGTTTTGAGAATTTTGGGCAATCTGCTGTGCTTTTGTGAACCACTGTGTTCCGCCTGAAGCCTGAAAGCTGTCAGCATCATAACCTAAAATCAAATACACATAAAAACTGATGACATCAATTAAGTTTTTTCCAGAAAACTGTCTTTCATTAAAAACTAAATTTTCGTTTTCAACATAATCAAAAGCAAATTTTGTATCCTGAAGATTCAACAGTGGAGATTCGTAAGACGAACTGAAAACCGGACGAACCGCCTGAATAACAATACTTCCTTTATATTTATTACCATCCCTTTCACTGAGAACGATAGCAAAATTTGACTTGATCTTTTCGAAATTCTGAAGCTTTTTACCTGTCCAGCTTGTATTGTTGACAAAATCTCTAAGACTTTTTTCTAAAGCTTTAAAAGCCTGCTGGTTACTACCTCCCAATTGCTGGGCATTCACTTGAACTGTTGCCAAAAGCTCCTGAGAGAAACTTAAATTAAAAGATAGAAGTAAAAATAAAAGTGCTATATATTTTTTCATTGGTCTGTAAATGTTGAGAACGGAAATTTATAAAAATTATTTTAGAATCTGAGCTTCAATGGCATTGAGAATATCTTTTGCCACATTTTCTTTTGATTTGAGGTCAAATTCTATTTTCTCTGTTTTCATAAATATCTTTATTTTGTTGGTGTCATTTTTAAAACCTGCACCTTCATCACGAAGAGAATTGAGAACAATCATATCAAGATTTTTTTTCTCGAGTTTTCCTTTTGCGTTTTCTTCTTCATTTTGCGTTTCGAGGGCAAATCCTACCAAAAACTGATGAGATTTTTTCTCACCCATCGTTTTCAGAATGTCATGATTCTTAATGAGTTCAATCGTGAAAGTATCTTCGTTTTTTTTAATTTTTTCTGAAGCAACTTCCTTCGGAGCATAATCTGCAACGGCTGCGCTGGCAATTCCGATATCAATTCCATCATAAAATTCAAATACTTTGTTGAGCATTTGTTTTGCAGAAGTCACTCGGTGAAGCCTAATATTTTCATGTTTTGAGCTTAAAGAACTCGGTCCGGAAATCAAAATTACTTTTGCGCCACGTTTTGCAGCTTCTTCAGCTAAAGAAAATCCCATTTTTCCTGAAGAATGATTTCCAATAAATCTTACAGGATCAATTGCTTCATACGTCGGCCCTGCTGTAATTAAAACTGTTTTATTTTGTAAAGATTTCTTTTCATTTAAAGTAAAAAAATCTTCCACAGCTTTTGCAATGGTTTCCGGCTCTGCCATTCTTCCCTGTCCGATTAATCCACTTGCCAATTCTCCACTTTCTGCAGGAATTATAATATGACCGTAATCTTCTGCCAATTCTAAATTTTGTTTAGTAGAAGGATGTTGATACATATCCAAATCCATTGCAGGAGCAATGAAAACAGGGCATTTAGCTGACATATACGTTGCAATCATTAAATTATCGCAAATGCCGTGAACCATTTTGGCTAAAGTATTAGCCGTGCAAGGAGCCATGATAATAACGTCTGCCCAAAGCGCCATCTCTACATGACTGTTCCACGTTCCGTTATCGCCGTAAAAATCTGTATAAACCGGATTTTTAGATAAAGTAGAAAGACTCAGTTTCGTTACAAAATTTTCTGAGTCAGGAGACATGATCACCTGAACTTCTGCTCCTTTTTTTACAAAATCTCTGATGAGAAAATGAATTTTGTAAGCAGCAATTCCGCCAGAAACGGCAATGAGAATCTTTTTCCCGGAAATATTCATGTAGATTATTTTAAAGCACTAAAATACTTCTTTTTTCTAAGAATGAAAACTTGTAGCAACAGCAAAGGTCATAAAGAAAATAATTTCTTTATGACCTTCATTTATAAAAAATCACCAGAGTGATTAGTTTCTCTCTTCAGTCTTTCTAAAGTACACTTCTCCGTCTAACCATTCTTGGATAGCGATAGAAGTTGGTTTTGGAAGCTTTTCGTAATGCTTAGAGATCTCAATCTGCTCTCTGTTTTCGAAAACTTCTTCCAATGTAGAATTGTGAACTGCAAACTCGTCTAATTTATTGTGTAATTCAGTACGGATTTCTGCATTGATCTGCTCAGCTCTCTTCCCCATGATAACAATAGCTTCATAGATTGAACCTACTTTTTCTTCAATCTTATCTTTATCGTAAGTAATAGTATTTACTTCTGCTTTTGTATCTTTTACGCTCATTTTCAGAAAATTATTTAATTATAAGATGGCAAATTTACGAATTATCTTTGGATTCTGAAAGTAGCTGCCGGCGGAGGTGTCTGTAATGCTGCGCTGTCTCTCTGAATCTGCATTGCTTTCTTCTCGTTTGCTACCTGATCCTTGATTTGTTGTTCAGTTTTTGTGTCTTGAGCCAATTTATCAGCTATCTTTTTTTGCTTTGCTGTGAATTCTGCGATTCTCTCATCATTCAGTTTCTTCACCACTACAAAGTCTTTTTTCTCTTTTTCCAGTTTTTGTCTGTAATCAACTGCTGCTTTAGAATATTCTGTATCCGGAAGTTCTTTTTCCACTTGTTTTGTGAACGCCAAAGCACTTTCTATACGCTCATCTTTCAAATCATAAGTTGACCCAACCGCTAAGAAATAACGGGATTTCATCATGTAATCATAGATTTTCGGACGAAGTTTTGTACTTGGAAAATCTTCTAATACATTTTCGAAAGCGGCAGTAGTAGATTTATAATCAGCCATTTTGAAATACTGTTTAGCATTTTCGTAGGCTTTAAACTCTAGTTTGTAAGACAGCTCATCAATTAAAGTATTGATGTTTTTTGATCTTTCCGAGTTTGGATAATTAGTCAGGAAATCCTGAAGCTCATTAATAGCCAATTCTGTACTTGTTTGGTCTAAGTTATAATCCATAGACCCGTTGTAGTAACATAAAGCTGACATATAAGACGCCTCTTCTTTTCTGTTATCCTGAGGAAAACTTACTGCAAAATTTTTAAACTGGTGACCTGCCAATTTGTAGTTTTTATCATAATAATTTGCATAAGCAGAATTAAAAACCACATTCGGAGCATCATCTGTACCTGCAACAAGATTAGGAAGTCTGTCGTAAAGTGCTAAAGCATTTTTCCACTTCTTTTTAGCGAAATTTTCATTTGCAGCTTTTAGGATAAAAGTTTTATCAGCACTTTTCATCGCTTTATCTTGCTGACTTGTGCACGCCGAAATGACAGCTATGGCAAAAATACCTAAAATATATTTCTTCATATAAAATTCAACAGTTTTCGGTTTTACCGACCTATTAATTTGCAAAAATATAACTTTTTTGCTAAAAGATTTTTTTTTATGATTATTTAACGCAAAATTAGTCGGCTGCGTATCCCAAAACTGCAAAAACATTCATCAGAAGATTCATTCTCACCTTTTTTTCAGCTTCTTTGGTGTAAGTTTCATCATCTTTATGAGGAACGTAGAGTTCGTAGAAGTTTTTATTCCGAATCACAAAAAGCGTAGACCCAATAATGGTTGTCAAGATATCTTCAGGTTTCGGAGTAAAGGTAAAAACTCCGGAAGTCACTCCTTTTTTGATAACATCATCCAGTTTTTTGACAAATAACTGATAAAAATCGAGAAGTTCATCTTTCAGATTTTCAGTATGGCGTAACTCCTGAGTTACAAAACCGTGGAAATAATTGTATTTAAAAAGCTGCGCGACGATGTATTTGATCATTTCTTTCAGCTGCATTTCCGGTTTTCCGTCTTTAATGGTGTCGGCAAATTCAGAAAAATTTTCTCTCGTTTTCAACACACGGTACTGATAAAGATAAGACATCATCTTTTCTTTTGAACCAAAATAATAGGAGATCATCGCTACATTGATATTGGCTTTAGAAGAAATATCCCGCACCGAAGTTCCTTCGTAACCTTTTTTTGCAATCAACTCCTCGGCAATATCTAAAATATGGATCTGCTTGTCTGTGAATTTTTTTCCCATATGTCGTTTTTAGTAAAGTTAAGAAATTTTTAACATATTAATAAACGAACGTTTAATTTTTTTTGCCCAACTTTTATTTATTGTATTTTTGAATATGGATTTTTTTGATTTTCATCATCACAAGAAAAATATCAACCACGGAATTTACAATTTAGATCTTGAAAAAACGCCGCCGGATTTTTATTATTCAGCAGGAATTCATCCGCAGGATATTCAAGTTGAAAATATTGATAAACAATTTACTTGGTTACAATCTGTGATTACAGAAAATTGTTTTGCGATTGGCGAATGTGGTCTGGATGGTTTGATTTCCGTAGACATGAAAATTCAGGAAGAAGTTTTTTTAAGACAAATTCAACTGGCCAATGAGGTTAAAAAACCTTTGATCATTCATTGTGTCCGGAAGTTTTATGAAGTTATTTCATTCAGAAAAAAATCTGAACAGGCAATGATCATTCATGGTTTTAATAAAAAACAGAGCGTTGCAGATGATCTTCTGAAGAATAATTTTTATCTGAGTTTTGGGAAAGCTGTTTTGTATCATCTATCTTTGCAGGATACTTTGAAAACTGTTCCTTTAGATAAACTCTTTTTAGAAACTGATAATGACGATTTTGACATCAAAGAACTATATCAAAAGGTTTCAGAAATAAAGAAAATTTCAATAGAACAACTTCAACAACAGATTGTAGAAAATTTAGATACGATAAAAAATGGATAAGTTTTGGCTGGAAAGAACAGAGCTTCTGATCAAAGAAGAAGGCATTAATATATTGAATAATGCAACTGTTCTCGTAGTAGGTTTAGGTGGCGTAGGATCATTTGCTGCCGAGTTTCTGGCAAGAGCCGGAATTGGAAAAATGACCATCGTAGACGGTGATACCGTAGATATTACCAATATTAACCGACAACTTCCTGCCCTTCATTCAACCGTAGGAAAACATAAAGTGGAAGTCGTTGCAGAAAGATTGATGGACATTAATCCGCAACTTGAATTGACGAAAATCAACGAGTTTCTAAATCCGGAAAGGATGGCTGAAGTTTTAGATGGAGGAAAATTTGATTATATTTTAGATTGTATTGACAGTATTACGCCAAAAGTGAGCTTAATCATTGCTGCCAAGCGAAGAAAAATAAAAATCGTAAGCTCAATGGGAGCCGGCGGCAAATCTGATCCTTCGAAAGTACTGGTGAGAGACATTCACAAAACTGCCGAATGCCATCTTGCAAAACAGGTAAGAAAAAGACTGAAGAAAGAAAAGATAGACAAAGGCATCCGATGTGTTTTCTCAAGCGAAATTCAGGATGAAGACAGCTTAAAAATGACCGACGGAAGCAATTATAAGAGGTCTTTCTACGGAACGATCAGTTTTATCCCTGCAATTTTTGGATTGTATGCGGCTGCAGAAGTCATCAATCATTTAGTGAAAAAGGCTGATGCAGAACTTTAAATATCCAAAAGCGGAAAAACTTAAAAAAAAGGATGAGATCACTTTGCTTTTCGAGAAAGGCAAATGGAAAAACAGTGGAAATCTGAGAATTATCATTCTTAAAAATCATCCGGATTTGTTGACTGAGAATGTTAAACTGGGTGTTTCCGTTTCTAAGAGATATTTTAAAAAAGCAGTTCACAGAAACCGTATCAAAAGACTTTTGCGAGAATGCTACCGACTGAATAAAGATTTATTTAAAGAATATTTCGGCGAGAAAACCACGGCAATGCTGTTTTGGGTTTCTCCGGAACTGCCTGAAAAGTTTCAGGATCTTGAGGCGCAGTTTATAAAATTGTGCCAGTCGCAGAAGAAAGCTTAAGCTTGATTTCGCACGGATCGCACAGATTTTCACAGATTTTCACAGATTTTTTTTGCGCTAAAAACTGAAACTATATTATTTTTATCTCGCAAATTGAGCTGATTAAGCAGATTTTTATTTCTGTCACATTGAAATCTTTACAAAAATAAATTCCGATTGACATTTTATAATTTTTTGTAGCTTTAAGCAAACAATTGACGAATAAAATGTTAGATCAAGTTCCTTATTTACCTTACGTTCTGAGTGCCTTCATTGGTATCGGCTTAGCGGCCGCTTCAGGTTTCAGAGTGTTTTTACCGATGTTTGCGGTAAGTTTAGCCTCTTATTTTCATTGGATTCCTATCAGTGAGAGCTTTGAATGGCTTTCGAGCCTGCCTGCTTTAATCACGACTGGAATTGCCATGATCGCAGAAATCTTAGCGTATTACATTCCTTTTGTGGATCATTTACTCGATACGATTTCTGTACCGATGGCAACGGTTGCGGGATCAATATTATTTGCAAGTCAGTTTACAGAATTGGGCACATTTCCACAGTGGGCGTTAGCGTTGATTGCTGGTGGAGGAACGGCTGCAACAATAAGTACAGGTTTTGCAGGAATTCGGGCTGCATCTACCGCAACAACTGGCGGACTTGGGAATTCTGTCGTTGGAACTACGGAAACAGCCGGAGCAGGAATTATGGCAATATTAGCAATGGCAGCACCTTTTATAGCCGTAGTTTTCGCTGTTATTACTTTGATTCTTGTTATATTTTTTGGCAGAAAAGCCTGGCGCAAATTGAAAGGTAAAAAAGACTTGAGTTCTACACATACATAAAAGCAAAAACGGCAGAAATTCACTTCTGCCGTTTTTTATTTAATTTAATTTTTACTTCTGCTATCCTTTATTTCCTGAATTTTTTCTTCGAAATATTCTTTTCTGTCCGGAAACTTATTGGCCAAAATTAAGAAAGCATTGACTGCCTTTGAGTAGAGTTTTTGTTCGATATACAAATTCGCTAAAGTTTCGGTCATCAGGTGAGAAATATCGTCGGTTTTTTCTTTGACAACGAAATTGACCTCATCTTTTAACTGACTGATTTTCGGATTATTCTCGATGAATGACTCAATGACTTTATTTTTGATCTCGGTTTTATCAACTGGTGTTTCTTCAACACGATCTATTTTCAACCAGCTTTGCCATGTATTGATAAATCCGGGAACATTACTGTCGTCAATTTTCTGCTGAGCGATCTTATCTTCCAATTCTTTGGCGTCTGCCTTTTCTTTTTGATCAGATTTATAAGTCTGCCCTAAACTTGCAATCCCTGACCCGAAGAATGAGACGTTCATCACCGGAGCATCATTATTTTGTTCTTCCTGAATCTCTTCATTTTCATTTTCTTCCAAATCATTTGAGGCTTCATCTAATTCAACAGGTCCAGATTGAGCTTCATACGAAATTTCTTTCGGAATTTCTACTATCGACTCTGATTTAGGAGTTTCTTCAATTTTTTGAACTTCTTCTATTGGTTGAGAAACTTCTACAGGCTTATTCAATAAAGAATCTGGACGGCTGGTTTCAAAGGTCATCGGTTTCCATGCGGAAATGGCTTGCGATTCTAAAGCCTCTTCTGTAGTTTCAGTATTGTCCTCAGGTTTTTTTTCTTCCAATTTCTCTTCAACGATTGACTCAGCAGCTTTCACTACCACTTCTTCTGCCACTTTTTGCTCTTCGCCTACATGAAACTCTTGAGTTTCTGCAAAACTGATGTCGTGGCTGATTTCCTCATCCTGAACGACTTCTTTATCGGGAGCATTTTCTTTATTTACTTTCATCCTTTTCTCCACTTCTTCTATCAAACGGCGCATTTCGTCCTCATGCTTATTGATATTCGATTTTGGAGTTTCAGATGGTAAGATCTCAGTTGTTTTATTAGATTCGATTTTGACTTCCGGAAGGAAAGAGTCTGTTCCGTGGAAGCTTAATTCAGCATCATCATTTATTTTCTCTGCAACCTGTACAGATTCTATTTTTTCTTCTTCAATAATGAGCTCTGGATTTAGAACTTCTGTAATTTCTTCGGTTTTATTTAAATCAGATCCAACAGTTTCATCATTTGAAACTTCTGTTTCTGTTGGGAAAGATTCAACTTTCTGGAAACTTACTTCGCTTTCGTCATTGACTTTTTCAGCAACTTTTTCAGAATTAATTTTATCTTCATTAATGATAACTTCCGACTTTGGAGCTTCTAAAACTTCTTTAGTTTTATTTAAATCAAATTCAACAGTTTCATCATTTGAAACTTCTGTTTCTGTTGGGAAAGATTCAACTTTCTGGAAACTTATTTCGCTTTCGTCATTGACTTTTTCAGCAACTTTTTCAGAATTAATTTTATCTTCATTAATGATAACTTCCGACTTTGGAGCTTCTACAGTATCTTCAGTCTTATTTAAATCGGATTCAGGTACAATTTCTTCTAAATTTAATTCAGCATTATCGGTGATTTCTTCAACCTGGGTTTCCGGAATCGGAGTTTCATCAATCACAGTTTCCGAAGAAGTTCCTGCTAATTCTTCAGCAACAATCGCATCTTTGGTTGATTCATCTAAATGACTTTGGTTAGAAACCGTTTTATGAGTGACAATAACACCTGATTCTAGAGTAGATTCAAGGTCAATTGTTTCATTATTATCTTCATCCAAAAAGTTTTCTTCACCATCGAATAAAATTCTGTTGCGCTCGCCGTTTACAATCAAATGTTTTATTTCCGGTTGATCTGCAATTAATCCTTCAGAAGCTGCTTCGTAATCATGATCAGCAAAACTTTTAGGAGTTTTTCTTACCAATGCTTCTTCTTCCGCAATTGCATTTTTTACAAAAATTTCGTTTTCTACAATTGGAGCTTCAATTGCTTTTTCGGGAACTTCCTGCTTTTCGGCAATGATTTCCGGCTTAATCTGTTGAATTTTACCATTGATCAGCTGATACAGTATTTTTTTATCTGTGGTGTATGCAGCTGTTGCAGAAAGTGCTTTCTGATAATTTTCTTTGTCATACAGATGAACACCGTAGAGATGAAGCGCTCTGATGTTTTGAATATAGGGGAAAGAATTAATTTCCTCTTTCAAAAGATGGAGATCTTCTGACTGAATATTTTTCGGATTTTTTAATAATTCTAAAACTCTAGTATTTATCATCTTACCAATTCGCTACGATGTCGTTAAATATTTTATTGATAATTCTATCTGTTGCAATTTTCACCTGAGAAGTCTCTATAGCATTCAAAGACAAACTGCTGTTGAACACTGCTTCATCAGAATAAGTTCTGTCAAAACTCAAATCCGGATGCAGTTTGTTTTCGTAATGAACTTTCACCGTAATCGTCAGCTTATTCTGCGACTCCTGAATAACTCCCGCTGCAGTATTTTGGGTAGTAGAGCTGATTGTGGTAGGTGTAATCGTATAATCTGTGATTTCACCTTCAATTAAAATATCCGGATTTTCTTTTGTTCCTTTAAGAGTCGTTCTCTGCAAAAACCTGTTCTGAATATCTGTTGAAAACTGCTGTGATAAAGTAGGATTTACCAACGGTGAATTGTTTGGAAATTCATTGATCTGTACCGTCTTTTCATCTTTCAATGACGATCCGGTAAAGGTGTAGCATGAATTTAAAAATCCGAAACAAATTATTAAAAGAAAGAGGTTTCTAAACTGACTCATTGTAACTTTTTTATATCTTAATATTTTTCCTGGATTCCAATTTCTGAAATCTCGTCGCGCTCAATCTGACTCATTGCATCTTCATAAGCAAAATAGTTGGCAACATACATGAAAGGCAATGTAGCCAACAAACCAATACCACAAGCAATAATACCTATTTGAGAAAGTATTCCTACTACCAATGAGAATAAAAATATAGATAGTAAATTACCTTTGGTCATAATTTTTGAAGTATTCCAAGCTGATTTGATATCTGTCACATCTTTGAAAGAAATCAAGGCAGGAATGTAAAATCCTTTCAATACAAAATATAAAATTGCCGCATAAATAATCAGCATATATGGAATCATAATAAGTGAAAGCACCGGAGACGGATCATCACCCTGAGTATAAGCTATAGCCGGCATCAGGAAAATAAACGGAATGTATAACAATAAAATTCCTCCGATCAATATTAGCTGTACAATGAAGTAAGGCATAAATTTATCGAAATTAAAGATATCACTAGGGCTTGCCTGCTGACCTCTGTTCACTTTTCTTAGATACTGATAAAAATTTCCGGCGCCCAACATTCCACAGAAAGGAATAATTCCCATCACAAGACAGCATAAAAATGCTACGAATATGTTTCCGAAATCTTTCTTTAAAAGTTCAAAACCTTTGCTCAGGTATTCTCCTAACTTAAAATTGATTGGTTTTGCGGTAAAGTTTACGTTCATAATTTTTTGATTTAATGTTTATTGATTTAGTCTTCTAAGTTGTATTGTTTTATTTTTCTGTATAAAGTTCTTTGCGAAATACCAAGCTCATCTGCTGCTCTGTTTCTTCTTCCATTGTGCTTTTCTAATGCTTTGATAATTAAATCTTTTTCGTTATTCTGAAGTGATAAAGATTCCGGTCTGTTTTCTTCCACTTCAATGTCTTCAAAATCTTCATAATGGTCATCAGAATTTGAAATTATGGTTGGATTTTGAACATTTTGGGTATTATTATTTTCAAAAAACAATAAAGAATTCGGACTTGCGTTTTGCTGTGGCTCAGGAGTATAAATTCTGTTGATCAAATTCTTTTCCTGATTGCTTAGATCTGAAGTTCCTCTATTTTTTATCAATTCCGAAGTTAAGGATTTTAAATCATTAATATCATTCCTCATATCGAAGAGAATTTTATACATGATTTCCCTTTCGTTTCCAAAATCGGACTGTTTTTGCGTATTAGGATGATTAACCACCATTGGCAAATGAGAATCCATCGGGATGTATTCTGCTAATTTTGCTACCGTAACGCTTCTATCGGTTTCTACAACCGTCATTTGCTCAACCAAATTTCTCAGCTGTCGCACGTTTCCGGGAAAAGTGTAATTTTCGATATAATGAACTGCGCTTGCCTCGAGTTGTAACTCGGGCATTCTGTATTTTTCGGCAAAGTCGATCGCAAATTTTCTGAAAAGCAAATGAATGTCACCTTTTCTTTCTCTCAAAGCCGGCATATCGATTTGTACCGTGTTCAAACGATAAAACAAATCTTCACGAAATCTGTTGTCACGAATTGCCTTCATCATATTGACATTGGTTGCCGCAACGATTCTCACATTGGTTTTCTGAACCTGTGAAGAACCCACTTTCATAAATTCGCCACTTTCTAAAACTCTCAGCAAGCGAACCTGCGTCTGTAAAGGTAATTCGCCAACCTCATCCAGGAAAATCGTTCCGCCGTCTGCGACTTCAAAATATCCTTTTCTTGTAGCCGTTGCTCCCGTGAATGCACCTTTCTCATGTCCGAAAAGCTCGGAATCAATCGTTCCTTCAGGAATTGCTCCACAGTTGACGACAATATATGGTTGATGTTTTCTTTTTGATTCTGAATGAATAATTTTTGGAATAAATTCTTTCCCAACACCACTTTCCCCGATAACCAAAACGGAAATATCGGTAGGTGCCACTTGTATAGATTTTTCGAGAGCACGGTTGAGCGCCGGAAAATTTCCGATAATTCCAAAGCGTGCTTTTATAGATTGTAAGTCTGCCATTTTCTTGATTTAAAGATAAAAAAATTAAAGATTTTTAAAATTTACAGTTCTTCAATTTGTGTTCTGTAAACTTTGTTGAATGATGTGTGTAAACGTCTTTCATCGTTTTGCCCTCATCGCAGCGTGCCAAAGCCATTTTTTTAAAATCTAAATAATCTTTGTTCCTAATCTTAGCAACTTTACTTTTAAAATAAATATTTTCAGCAAAGTCATTCTGCTTACTTTGTTTTTCGAAGTTTTTCAGGATTTTGTAATGCTTTTCTTTTACAGAAAAATCGTCCCCTGAATTATTATAATGAGAATTTTGTTGTTGTTTTTGTGAAATAGAATTTCCGAAAAGATCGACTGCGCTTTGCTTATGGTTTATTGTAAAATCGCAAGTTGACTTTTCTTTTAAACAAATTTCTTTTGAAGCCTCAGATTCATTATTTAAAAACTGACTGTAGATTTTGTAGAACTGCTTACAGTCAATATTTTTTATAGATTCATTGTTGTTATGTGCCGAAATATTACTGCAGACTATTACCAACAATACACTCAGGCAATATTTATGTAATTTTTCCATTGTCTGAATTTAAAATATTAATAAAATCTTCTTTGCTTGGCAAAACAGTAAAATATTTGCTTGCAAAAATCTGCTCATTATCTTCCGGCAACGTATAGCGTACCAAAGCTTCACTTTTATCCTGACAAAGAATAATTCCTATGGTTTTGTTTTCGTCATTTAGTTTTACCTCTCTATCGTAAAAGTTTACATACATCTGCATTTGCCCGATATCCTGATGTCTCAGTTCGCCAATTTTCAAATCAATTAAAACGAAACATTTCAAAATTCTGTTATAAAAAACTAAATCAATTTTAAAGTGTTTTTCATCAAAAGTAATTCTGTTCTGTCGTGCAACAAACGTAAAACCATTTCCTAATTCCAAGAGAAAATGTTCTAATTTATCAATCAAGCCACTTTCCAGATCATTTTCAGAATAGTTTGATTGTTCTTGTAAACCCAGAAATTCCAGAATATAAGGATCTTTGATAAGATCTTTCGGCTTCTCAAAGATTTGTCCTTTTTCTGAAAGCTGAATGATTTCTTCTTTATTTTTACTTAAAGATAATCTTGTATATAATGCTGAATCGTATTGTCGTTGTAATTCTCTTAAGCTCCAGTTATTTTTAAAGCTTTCTATTTCGTAGAATTTTCTTTCATTGACATCGTTGATTCGCATCAATTTTAGATAATGAGACCATGAAAGATTGAATTGGGGAAAAGATTTCCCGGAAGTTATTTGGAAAATATCAAAATCCTGATAATCAGTATTTTGTAATTCGTCAGACAGTGTCTGACGAATTGAATAAGATATATAAAATTGTCTCATCTGCTTGAGATTAGTAGAGGAAAAGCCTTTTCCAAATCTCTCGGTTAAATGAACTGACAATTCTTTAAGTACAGTTTTCCCGTATTCAGCCCGATTTTCACCGTTTTGTTCGTCTTCCACAATCATTCTGCCAATCTCAAAATAAGTGAGAACCATTGTCTGATTTACAGCAACAGCCACTTTCTTTCTTGCATTTTCTAATAATGCAGAAATACTCTGAAGAAGCTCTTTTGATTGCAGATTGCTCATTAACTATTTAAAATAACTTTAAATTAAGATTTAAACCCTTTAATTATTTCACAGTTTCTCCTAAAAGTGTGCCCTGCGTGTTACCAAATACAAAAACATTCACAATGTCACCCAATTTTTGACCTTCCAGCATATCAAAAACGCAAACTGCATTTTGAGAGTTTCTGCCTTTCCACTGGTTTTTATTTTTCTTTGAAATTCCTTCGATCAAAACGCTGTGAACTCTTCCTACATAACCCTCCATTCTCTTTCTGGACAATTCGCCTTGCAAAGCAATTACTTCTGCCAAACGTCTCTGTTTAACATCAGCAGGAATATTGTCTTCCATTTTTTTGTGAGCCGGAGTTCCCGGTCTTTCAGAATAAGAGAACATATAACCGTAATCGTACTCTACCTCTCTCATCAGACTTAAAGTATCCTGGTGATCTTCTTCAGTTTCGTTACAGAAACCGATGATCATATCCTGAGAAAACGAAATATCCGGGACGATTTCTTTCGCTTTTCTTATTAATTCTAAATATTCTTCACGGGTATGCTGCCTGTTCATCGCTTCCAACATTTTATTGCTTCCACTCTGAACAGGTAAGTGACAATAATTACAGATATTATCGTGTTTTGCCATCGTTCTGAAAACATCCAGACTCATATCCTGAGGATTGGAAGTAGAAAATCTGATTCTCATCTGAGGAACAGCTCTAGCAACTGAATCTAAAAGTTTAGAGAAATCAACAGCAGTTGCTTTCTGCATTTCTGAAGCTTTGGCGAAATCTTTTTTCGGACCGCCACCATACCAAAGGTAAGAATCTACGTTTTGCCCGAGAAGGGTAATTTCTTTATAACCACTTTCCCAAAGACTTTTACATTCTTCTAAAATAGAATGCGGGTCGCGGCTTCTTTCTCTACCTCTTGTGAATGGAACGACGCAAAACGTACACATATTATCACAACCACGGGTAATTGTAACAAAAGCGGTCACACCATTTCCTCCTAAACGAACAGGATTGATATCGGCGTAGGTTTCTTCCTTAGAAAGGATAACATTAATGGCATCTCGCCCGTCTTCAGTTTCTTTTAAAAGATTGGGCAAATCTCTGTACGCATCTGGCCCCACAACAAGATCTACTAACTGCTCTTCCTCTAAAAATTTAGTCTTAAGCCTTTCAGCCATGCAACCCAGAACACCAACAGTCATATTTGGGCGCTCTTTTTTAAGATTTTTGAACTGTGCAAGACGCATTCTTACGGTCTGCTCAGCTTTTTCACGAATGGAACATGTATTTAATAAAATCAAATCTGCTTCCTCAACCTTCAGAGTCGTGTTGTAGCCCTGATCGTTAAGGATAGAAGCAACAATCTCAGAATCAGAGAAATTCATCTGGCAGCCATAACTTTCTAAAAACAGTTTTTTAGAATTTCCAGTCTTCTCTGCTATGGCAAATGCCTCTCCTTGTTTTGTTTCGTCTATATATTTTTCCTGCACGGTAAGTCTGTTTTAGGTTTAAAATTTAATCACTAAATGCATTTGAATAATTAAATTTTTAAACTCATTGAATTTGCAAAGATACAAAATATTGTGACAGAATGGCAGGAGTTATCTAAACTTAGAACCCATCAATTTAAACTCATTTTCAGCCCTATCTCTTTCAAATTCTATGCTAAATTTTTGCCTTAGCGGAAGTCTATATTACCTCCAACATAAAATTCCTGACCAAAAGGATATTTTTCCAATACGTCTTGATGAGAATAAAATATACTAAACATTAATAAGCATATTAAAATAGTAATTTTTTCTATCATCATTTTTTAAAATTTATCCCGGATTCCCAAAAATCAATGGAAGTTTGAATCTATATTTCACAGGGAACCCTTGAATATTTGCTGGTTTCCATTTTTTCTTTACACTTTTAATTCCATTGATTACTCTTTTGTCAAATTCTGGTAATCCCGAAGAATTTTCGAGCTTTACATCTTCAATGTTACCTTCTGCATTTACCGTAAATAAGACGACCAGTTTAAAACTTTGCTTCCACTGAAAACCATATAAATCTATTTTTTTAACCACTTGTGAGCGAAATCTGTTCATTCCGTCTGAAAGCCCTTCAAAAGTAGCTGGCTCCGAATCCAAAACATATCCTTCTTTATAATTTTCAAAAAGAGCTTCAGGATAAATATAATAACTAGCAATCGCCGGCTGTTTTACTCCGTCGATTGTTGCAGGCTGCCACTTTTTCATCTGACTTACAACTTTTAGTCCGAGATCATAAGTGCATTTATTTGTAATCGCCATTTCGGAGTTGGTATCATCTTTCACATACTTTATCGTGGCATCTTCGTTTACAATTACTTTCAGAAGATACATCTCATTTTTGTTTTCGCAAGGTTTCAATTGCTTATCCATTAAAATTGTGTGAAAATCTTTATAAAATGCCAATTCTCCTCCTTCATAAGATTCCTGACCATGAGGATAATAATGAAGCAATGGCTGAGCGTTTTGTGCAACCACCAAATGACAAAATGCTGTAAAAATAAAGGAGAACGTGATTTTGCTGAATATCATATTTGTTTTTTTTTAAACATGTCGACAAAGATAAATTTAAGTTGATTTATAAAAAAGAAACTTCACACAAAAGTGTAAAGTTTAATAATTATTTGATGTTGATTTATTAGAAACTCTTTTACGCTTTAGCCATTTGGGCATTAGCCTTACTGCCTGTTTCTTTCAGCATAAGCGAAATTAAAATTGCCAAAACAATTCCTGCGATCCAAAATAAAACAGAATGCTCAAAATGTAAATTTCCCGCAGAAGCATCTAAACTTTTTCCAAACCATCTGCTGAAAACCGGACTGAGCAAAGTTGTCACTCCGAAAGTGATAAAGTTGATTGCTCCGGTTGCACTTCCTTTTACATAGTCAGGATTGGTTTCTTTTATGACAGAATACGGAATCATTGCCGCTCCGGAGCCAACTCCAAAAATAAACATACTGATTTTTGCAGCATACAAATCCGGAAGATAAATCATTTGAAGAAAACTTAAAATCATCAATAATGCACCACCAACCAAAACAGGTTTTCTACGACCTATTTTATCAGTAATAAATCCTAAAAGTGGACAGCCGAAAGCCCAACCAAAAGCCACCATCGCACTGGTGATCGTTGCTTCCCGGAAAAGAAACTGCTTATCTTTCTCGAAAAAAGCAACTGCCCACGTCATGGCAAATATCGTTGTTGGTGCGAAAAGTAATCCTGAGATAATTCCACATAACCAAGATTGAGGATTTTTGAAAACTACTTTATAGGTTTCTAAGTAGCCAACAGATTGATGTTCTTTTTCTTGAGGTTCTTCAGATTGATCATTTTTAGGCGTAAAAAAGTAGAGCAAAACAGCTGTAATAATGGTAATAATTCCAGACCAAAGCCAGAAACTGTTGATGTTAATTCCTTCTTCCACCCATGGCCCTACTAAAAATTGTCCGGCAGTTCCCCCTAACATTCCGATACACTGTGTCGCTCCGATAGCTGTTGCCAAAGATTTAGATGAAAAGCCTTTACTTGCAAGATAAACGCAGCCCGGAAAAGCAAAAGCACATCCGGCACCTTGTAATAGTCTTCCGACAGTTCCTGCGGTCTGACTTGAAATTAAAAATAACAAACATCCTATTCCTAAAATTACGCAACCTGCAAAGAGAGAGCGTTTCCCTCCAAATTTATCCAAAGCAATTCCGGCAATTAAACTACACGTAGAATAGGTGTAATAATACGTTCCGACAATGCTGATCAGTTTCAGTTCGGTAGTCTGAAAATTACTTACCAATTCCGGAATCATTACTGCAGGCGCAGATCTGATCACATAATCTAAAAAATAAAATATAAGACCAAAAAACCAGGCAATCACATAAAATTTCTTCAAAGAACTACTCATTACAATATTTCCTTGATATGTTTATAATTACTTTTTACAGTATCTAAAGCTTCTTCCATTTTTCCGCCCAACATCAGTTGCGCCATAGATTTCGTCATTCCGATCACTTGCTCAAATTCAATTTTGGGAGGCAAGGCCAGAGCATTTGGGTTGGTAAAAATATTGAGAAGATACGGTCCGTCGTGATTTAGACATTCTGTAATAGCACCGGCAACTTCTTCCGGTTTGTGAACATTTTTTCCGGGATAACCCATCGCCTGAGCAATCATTGCAAAATCCGGGTTGATCATATCGGTTTCGTTGTCGGGCATTCCGCCGACTTCCATTTCCAATTTTACCATACCGAGACTCCGGTTATTGAAAACAATCAGTTTGATTGGAAGTTTATATTGAAAAATAGTTGCCATATCACCCAAAAGCATCGACAGACCACCATCACCACACATAGCAATCACTTGTCTTCCGGGATAGGCTAAAGAAGCTCCAATTGCCATCGGCATTGCATTCGCCATTGATCCGTGATTGAAAGAACCCAGCATTTTTCTTGCGCCGGTTCCCGTAATAAATCTTGCGCCCCAAACACAACACATACCGGTATCTACCGTAAAAATTGCATCATTTTTCGCAATCTGATCTAAAGAATGGGCAACATATTCAGGCTGAATATTATTTTCTGTACCAAATTCTTTCACATAAGTCAATTGATGTTCTTTTACTTTTTCGTAAAATTCCAATTGCTGATTGAGGAAATTCACATCTGTCTTTTCTTTTAATAATGGAAGTAAGGCTTTGATTGTTTCTTTCACATCGCCAGTAAGACCCAATTCCAGTTTAGCCCTTCTGCCTAATCTTTCCGGACTTTCATCAACCTGAACGATTTTATTTTTTACAGGCATAAATTTCTCATAAGGAAAATCTGTTCCCAAAAGTAAAACAAGATCGGCTTCGTGCATGGCGTGATACGCAGAAGGTAAACCTAAAAGTCCCGTCAATCCTACTTCATTTGGATTGTTTGGCTGAATGGCCATTTTACCTCTGAAAGAATATCCAACCGGAGCTTTTAAAAATTTAGCTAATTCTACAACCTCAACATTTGATTTTTCGGCACCGATACCACAGTAAATTGTTACTTTTTTGCTTTCATTAATCAAATTTGCCAAATGATTTAGTTCTTCATCTGAAGGACGAATCACAGGATTTGTTTTAAAAATCTGATTGGAAGTTGTCGCTTCTTCTGCGTCAAGCTCGGAAACATCGCCCGGAAGTCCGATTACGGCAACCCCTTTTTTAGAAATCGCATGCTGAATTGCCGTCTGCACAGTTCTCTGAACCTGTTCAGGTCTTGTAATCATTTGATTATAATAACTGCAGTCGTCAAATAATTTTATGGTATTGGTTTCCTGAAAATAATCCATTCCCATCTCATTACTCGGAATGGTTGAAGCAATCACCAACATCGGAACGTGTGACCTGTGTGCTTCGTAAACTCCATTGATCAAATGAACATGACCAGGACCGCAACTACCTGCGCAAACAGCAAAACCATCGAGTTCCGCTTCGGCCGCTGCAGCATAAGCTCCTACCTCTTCATGTCGTACATGAATCCATTCGATGCTGCTTTTTTTTACAGCGATATTTAAATGGTTAAGACTGTCGCCGGTTACAGCATATATTCTTTTGACATTAGCATTTTCGAGCATTTCAACAATTTGCTCTGCGATATTTTTAGACATACTTACTATTTTTTAGATTAATTTCTACTTAGAAAAACAAAATCTGAAATCATCACCATTCATAACAATTCGAAAGATTAATGATAATCAAATTTAATCAATAAAAGATTCAAAAAGAAGCACTGTTTCGGGTTTTTATTCAGTCCGTTCCGTATAGAGCAAAAAATACTCCGCAATTTATTACGGAGTATGATTTTTATTTAATTAAAATTATTTTGTAGAGCAAAGGCTTTGCTGAGATGACACATAATTGTCATTGGTTAATAAAGCCCTATTAATTTCAGAATCTCTATAATCTCTTGAAAAATTCAAAGCCACAGAAATTTTCTGATTAGTATTGTTGGCAAAATGCTTTTTCATTCTCATCACATCTCTTTTTACTTCTCTTTCAAATGCCTGATCAAAAAGTTGTGGAAAAAGTTTGATGTCAGAAACTTTTCCGTCTTTATCAATACTGAAATTTAATTTAAAATCTCCAAGTGCCTGAAAAGCGTTTGCAGTATGTTCTAAATTATTTTGTAAATCTTTATTAAATTTTGCCTGACCTCCATTATACACATTTTCTAATTGTTGTTTATCAGACTTTACGCTGACATTGGTCTGAGAAAAAGAAAATGTAAAAACAGCAATAGCCAAAACTGAAAGTAATTTTTTCATGATGTTATTTTTTGGTCTTCTAAAGATACACCTTTAAGTGAAATTTACAAAACTTCAATCTGATTTCTCAAAAGATCTTCAAACTCGTCTCTTTTTCTGATCAAATGTGCTTTTCCGTCTAAGAAAAGAACTTCAGCAGGTTTTAATCTTGAATTGAAATTGGTACTCATTTCGAAACCATAAGCACCTGCAGTGTGGAAAGCCAAAACATCACCTTCTCTCACTTCATTCAGTTTTCTGTCCCAAGCGAAAGTATCAGTTTCACAGATATTTCCAACGACGGTATAAATTCTTTCAGCACCTTTTGGGTTTGATAAATTCTCAATGGTATGGTAAGAATCATAGAACATCGGGCGGATCAAATGATTAAATCCTGAGTTTACTCCTACAAAAACTGTCGCTGTTGTTTGCTTAATAACATTCGCCTTCACCAATAAATATCCGCATTTTCCAACCAGGAATTTTCCAGGCTCAAACCAAAGTTCAAATTTCTTTCCTGTTTCTTTAGAAAAATCTGCAATCGCTTTTTCAACTTTTTTACCTAGAGCTTTCACATCAGTTTCCATATCGCTTTCCTGATAAGGAATTTTGAAACCGCTTCCCATGTCCAAGTATTTCAGATTCGGGAAATGTTCAGACAATTCAAGCATAATTTCCAGAGCCTGCAAAAATACTTCAGGATCTTTGATTTCGCTTCCTGTATGCATGTGAAGACCTTCAACATTCAGGTTGGTGCTTTTCATCACACGTTCAATGTGACGCATTTGGTGAATAGAAATTCCGAATTTTGAATCGATATGACCAGTTGATATTTTGTGGTTTCCGCCAGCATAAATATGTGGATTGATTCTTACAAAAATAGGATATGTATTTCCGTATTTGTTCCCGAATTGCTCAAGAATTGAGATATTGTCGATATTGATATGAACACCGTGCATCATTGCTTCTTCTATTTCAGCTAAGTCAACACAATTCGGTGTAAATAAAATTCTCTCTTTGGTAAATCCTGCTTTTAAGCCTAATTTCACCTCACTGATAGAAACGCAATCCAAAGAAGCACCGAGATTCTTTATGTATTTTAAAATATTGATGTTCGTTAAAGCCTTTGCAGCATAAAAGAACTTAGTGTGTTTTAAAAAAGAAGATGTAAGTTTTTCGTATTGAGTTTTAATTGATTCAGCATCGTAAACGTACACCGGTGTGCCAAATTCCTGGGCAATCTTTAATAATTCTTTTGGATTCATAATTTTAATTTAACATAAAAAAAGGCAGATTCTTCGAGAAGAGTCTGCCACAATAGTTATTTTTATGCAACACAACTCTTTTAGGTATTCCAAACCTTTGAAAACTTTACAGCTCCCTTTTTTCCGGTTTGTTTTTGTTTAAAATTTTGCATTGCTTATTTTTATTCTTTTGCAAAAATACTATTTATTTTGAGAAATCGAATTTGAAAAGAGTTTTCTTCTTAATAAAATGTATCTGATTGTAAAACATTCTCTTATTTCGGTAACGGCAAAGTCTCAAAATCGCCTTTCAGCAAAGCCAATTGCAGGTCGTTAGTGAGATCTGATGTTGGTAAAGACAAATCGATTTTTAATTTTGAGATTTTACTTAAAGTTTGGATCTGGGTAAACAATTCATAAAAACCATAAGAAACAGCTTTCCCGTTTTCTATGATTAAAAACAATTTTTCACCTAATTTTCTACCGCTTCCCAGCCAGAGTTCATTTCTTTTTCTAAAATCGATCTTCTTTTTAAAAGCTTCAACATCTTTATATTCATCAATTTTACTGATAAACTGAACTGCTTTAGATCCCTGGGTAAAAGCTTTAAACTTCAGAATCGGCTTTTCAGTTTTATTCAATGTATTCTTCTCAGCAACATATTTATTGTTTCTGAAATACAGACCGAAAGGCAGAGATTCTCTCTTTCTGATATTTTTTGAATTTAAAATCAACTTGGCAATGATATCAGTTCCTGTCAGTTCAAAATTGATTTGCTCAACACTCCGTTGGATTTCTTCAAATTTCTTTGATTTAGAATTAAAAAGTTTTTTTGAAAACTTATTGATATCCTGAACATACTCTGAAAGAATAATTTTGCCAGATTCATTCTGGAAATAAACAAACCCTTTTTCGCTCGGCAAATCCTGAGTTAACAATTTGATTTTATTGATATAAGTCTTGGCATTTGTCTCTTCGTGCTGCTCCTGAATAATCTCGTTTTCGGTATCTTTTGATACCAAAAGTTTAAACAATTCCAAAGTTGCTCTTGCGTCACCTTCTGCACGATGCGCATTGACTAAAGGAATTCCCAGCGACTTCACTAATTTTCCTAATGAATAGCTTACTTCATCAGGAATCAGTTTTTTCGCTAAAGGAATGGTATCTAATGTATTGATTTTAAATTCATACCCGAGTCGTTGAAATGATTGGCGAAGCATTCTGTAATCAAAATCGATGTTATGCCCGACTAAAGTTGTACCTTCTGTAATTTCCACCACTCTTTTTGCCAATTCATGGAATTTCGGAGCAGTTTTTACCATTTTCGGGCTTATATTGGTCAATTTTTGAACAAAAGGAGTAATATCACTTTCTGGATTCACAAGCGAAATAAACTGGTCGACAATTTTATGACCATCATATTTAAAAATGGCGATATCGATAATGCATTCTTTCCTGAACCCTGCACCATTGCTTTCTATATCTATAATCGAATACATTTATTTTTTTATCTAACTTAGAATTTCTATTAAAAACTGAGCCTTAAGAATCTCAGCACTTATGGATTCTGCTAAAATAATCAAAATACGTTAAAAACTGCAAAAGACAGACGCCTATCTTTTTCTTCCGCCTAAACCGAACATTCCCAAAATCGCCTTTGCACCTTCTCGCATCAAAGTATTGGCAAAAGTTCTTCCGGCCCTGCTTTTTAGAACCTGCTCAAACATTCCAGGGTCTTCTTTTACCGGCTTTGTTTTTTGTGTAGGCGCTGAATTTTCAACTGCGTGCTCCATTCTATTAACTAAAATCTCGTACGCCGACTCACTGTCAACTGGTTTTTCGTATTTTGAAACCAATGCCGAGCTGGATGTTAATTCTGAAACTTCAGCATCATTTAACACATCCATTCTGGATTCCGGAGAAATCAAATAGGTATGAACCAATGGGGTTGGAATTCCTTTTTCATCCAAAGCGGTGATAAAAGCTTCACCAATTCCTAAATTCTGAATTAATTCGGAAGCATTGTAAAACTCTGTTGTTGGGTAATTCTCTACGGCTTTGGAAATTTCTTTTTTATCTTTTGCAGTAAAACCTCTCAGCGCATGCTGGATTTTTAAACCTAATTGAGAAAGCACATTTTCAGGAACATCACCTGGAATTTGTGTAATAAAATAAATTCCGACTCCTTTTGAACGAATCAGTTTTACCATCGTTTCGATCTGAGAAGCCAAAGCTTTTGAAGCTTCATCAAAAATCAAATGCGCTTCATCGATGAACAGAACTAATTTTGGTTTTCCGCTGTCCCCTTCTTCAGGAAACGTCATGTAAATTTCAGCAAAAAGCGAAAGCATAAATGTTGAGAAGAGCTGAGGTTTACTCTGAATATCTGCAACTCTCAAAATATTGACCACACCTTTCCCATCTCTTATTCCCAACAAATCGTGAACATCAAAACTTAACTCTCCAAAGAAATCTGCGGCTCCTTGCTGTTCTAAAGCAACAATTGATCTTAAAATAGTTCCCAAAGAAGCTGAGGCAATAGATCCGTAATTGGCAGACAATTCGGCTTTACCTTGAGGGTTATCCGTAACATATTGAAGAACTTTCTTTAGATCATTTAAATCAATTAAAGGCAGACCTTTGTCATCACAATATTTGAAAACGATTGACATGATGCTTTGTTGGGTATCATTTAATTCTAAAATTTTACTTAACAAAACAGGTCCGAATTCTGTAACGGTAGCTCTTAACTTCACACCTTTTCCCCCAGAAATACTCATCAATTCAACCGGAAAAGCCTGCGGATTGTATGGAAGCTGTGTTTTTGCGTAACGTTCTTCAATGATAGAATTCATTTGTCCGGCTTCAGCAATTCCTGAAAAATCACCTTTGATGTCTAAAACCAGAGACGGAATTCCGGCGTGAGAAAGCTGCTCTGCGAAAACCTGAAGCGTTTTTGTTTTCCCTGTACCGGTGGCTCCGGCAATCAGACCATGACGGTTAATCGTTTTTAAGGGAATTGTAACGTTGACCTCCGTGACTACATCACCATCTAACATCCCTTTTCCTAAAATAATATGTTCACCCTTTGGGGTATATCTTTTTGAAAGCTCATCAATAAATTTTGTTTTGTCTGCCATTTGATATTTTTAACTCTTAAAGGTAATTATTTTTATAAAATCTGGAGTTTCAATTTTGTGAATTTCTTAGTAAACTAAATTAAAATTGAATATTGTTGAATATGATATAAAACAGTCTACCTTTTTTATCCACTTCTCAATATTCTTTCTGCCTGATATTTAGTCACTTTCACATAGATTGAAAATATGAAAACTGCAATATTGAAAGAAACTATCAATCAGAATTATCATTTCTTTATAATTAATTCATTACTTTGTATATTCATAATAATAAATAAGACTCAATGAAAATTGAACAAATATATACAGGTTGTTTAGCACAGGGCGCATACTATATCGTATCAGAAAATGAAGCAGCAATTATAGATCCGCTGAGAGAAGTAAAACCTTATCTTGACCGCCTTGAAAAAGACAACGTTACCTTAAAATATATATTTGAAACTCATTTTCACGCAGATTTTGTTTCGGGACATTTAGACTTAAGCAAAAAGACAGATGCGCCGATTGTTTACGGACCCACTGCAGAACCGGATTTTGAAGCCATCATTGCTGAAGACAACCAGATTTTCGAAATCGGAAAAATAAAAATAAAAGCACTTCATACTCCTGGTCATACGATGGAAAGTACAACTTACCTTCTGATTGATGAAAACGGTGTTGAAACTGCTATTTTCACAGGAGACACTTTGTTTTTAGGAGATGTCGGCCGTCCTGATCTTGCCCAAAAAGCAGGAACCATGACGCAGGAAGATCTTGCGGGGATTTTATATGAAAGTTTGCACAGCAAAATTTTGCCTTTGGACGACAGTATTACGGTTTATCCTGCTCACGGCGCAGGCTCAGCTTGCGGAAAGAATATGCAGAAAGAAACTGTAGATATTCTAGGGAATCAAAGAAAAACCAATTACGCTCTGAATCAACCGGATAAAGAGTCTTTCATAAAAGAAGTTCTTGACGGACTGACGGCTCCACCGAAATATTTCGGGATGAACGTTGCGATGAACAAAGGCGGTTATGACAGCCTTGATGACGTGATGAACAAAGGCCTCAACCCAATTTCTGTGGAAGATTTTGAAAGTTTTGCCGAAGAAACCGGAGCTTTAATTTTAGATACAAGAGGTGCCGGTGAATTCCATAAAGGCTTTATTCCCAATTCAATCAATATCGGCTTAAAAGGAGATTTTGCACCGTGGGTCGGAAGTCTCATTGTTGACGTAAAACATCCTTTGCTGTTGGTTGCAGACGAAGGAACCGAAGAAGAAGTGATTACAAGATTAAGCAGAGTTGGGTTTGATAATGTTTTAGGATATTTAAAAGGAGGATTTGACTCTTGGAAAAATTCCACAAAAGAGATTGACGAGGTGAAAAGAATTACTCCTATTGAGTTTGTAGAAAAGTTTAATGAAAATTCAAAAATCATTGATGTAAGAAAGGCAAGTGAGTATTCTGCGGAACATATTGATAATGCGTACAGCAAACCATTAGACAACATCAGCGACTGGGTTTCTACAATCGATGATTCTGAACATTTCTTCTTGCATTGTGCCGGTGGTTACCGCAGCATGATTGCCGCAAGCATTCTTAACTCTCACGGAATCAGAAACTTTACCGAAATAGAAGGTGGCTTCAACGGAATCAAAAAAACAGAAAAATTGCCGACTTCGGATTTTGTCTGTCAGTCTAAAACACTTTAATTGAAAACCTATTTATTTGGAATTATTTTTGCAGCGTTTTTTTCAATGAATGCCTGCAAAACTATATCCGTACAACAAAACGTTCCCAAAACTGATATTATAGAATTGGTGAAAAATTCTGAAACTATTTTGGTTGACGTAAGAATTCCGGAGCAATAAGCAGAAGGAACAGCAAAAGACGCCATCAATATTCCTTTAGCTGAAATTCAGAACAAAGCAGAATCTTTGAAAGGGAAAAAGGTCGTGGTTTTTTGTAACAAAGGAATTCAGGCAGATGATGCTGTAGAAATATTAGAAAAGAAAGGCATTGAAGTGTATGATGGCAAGACTTTAGATAATATTAAAGCCATTCAGAATTTAAAGTAATAAATCAAATCCGATATTATTATGTCACAAAAATTTCAGGAACTTATAGAATCAGAAAGGCCCGTATTGATTGACTTTTTCGCAACATGGTGTCAGCCTTGTAAAGTACAGTCATCGGTTTTAACCACTGTAAAAGAAAAAGTAGGTGAAGGCGCAAGAATTGTAAAAATAGATGTTGATCAATATCCTGCAATTGCTTCTCAGTACGGCGTGCGTGGAGTTCCTACTTTGGCAGTCTTCAAAAAAGGAGAATTGCTGTATAAGGAAAGCGGCGTTCATGATGTGAATCGTTTGACTCAGCTTTTGGAGCAGTATATCTGAAGTTTTTCCCCACAGATCAAACAGATTTTCACAGATGATTGCTGTGAAGATTTGTGCAAAGAGCTAGCCACGATGCACGGATTTTTCTTTTTAAATATAATCAACCTTAAGTTTTAAGTCTCAAATTCGTTCATTCGTGCCAAAAAAAACCTGAGAATATCTGTGTGATCCGTGAGACATTCTTAGCCTACATTTTGATTTCAAAATCATCTCTGTCATTCAAAAATTGAAAATGATTTCTAAAATCCTTTAACTCTTCTAAATTTAATTCTGCTGAAACCAAATTTCCATTTTTCTCAGCAATTTCTTTTCCGTCGGCAAAAAAGCAGTGCGAACTTTCCTGATAAAAAAGACCATTTCCATCGGTTCCAATTCTGTTTAAACCAAAAACATAGGATAAATTCTCAATTGCTCTTGCTTTTAACAAATGTTCCCAAGCTCCTACTCTTTTTTCAGGCCAGTTGGCAACGTATAAAATCGTATCGTAATCATCATTATTTCTTGCAAAAACAGGAAACCTCAAATCATAGCAAACCTGCAATAGAAAACGGATTCCAAGATATTCAACAATGACTCTTTCTTTTCCCGGAGTATAAATTTTATCTTCTCCCGAGAACGAAAACAAATGCCTTTTATCATAAAAAGTTATATTACCATTGGGCTTTACAAAATACATTCTGTTATAAAATTTCCCATTAACCTCCACTGAAGCACTTCCGGAGAAAGCTGCATTTTTTTCTTTTGAAACCCTTTTTAAAAACTCCAGAGATTCTTCATTTTTATCTGAAACCTCAGCAGCATCCATACAAAATCCTGTAGAAAACATTTCAGGCAGAAGAAATAAATCAGCATCCTGATTTTGAAGCTGATTTTCAATTATTTTAAAGTTTTCATCTTTATTTTTCCAGACAATATCCTGATTTAATCCTATAATTTTCATACGCCGATTTCTATTTTTTTTTAATTGCCGTATGGAATCGCCTTTTACATTACATCTATGATTTAAAAACAACATGGCAATTTCACATTCTATTTCAAAACTTATATAAAATTACAGCTTTTAATTGATTTCGGTTTTATATTTGCTGCAAATTGTCATTAGTAATAATTAAAAATAAAATCTATGAAGAAATTGGTTTTTATGCTGATGCTGGTTCTTACGGGAGCAACAGTGAGCGCACAAGCCTACACGGGGAAAGGTGATCAAAAAGTAAATTTAGGATTAAACGCTTGGGGATACGGAACGGGGATTGCCGCTACTTATGATTATGGTTTGAATCAATTGATATCCGTTGGAGCTGGAGCCAATGCTTATTTTGACGGTTATAAAGACAATAATGAAGATAACAGAGTTTTTATTTTTGGGAGAGTTAATTTTCATCTGAAAGAAACTTTGGATTTACCTGAGCAATTGGATATTTATCCCGGAGTTGATTTGGGAGTTCTTGGCAGAGACTTCGGAATCGGGGCTCATATCGGGGCAAGATATTTCTTCACAGATAAATTCGGAGTTTTCGCAGAAGTAGGAAACAACGGAAGCCTGGGTGTTTCTTTCAATTTCTAAAACAGTGGCAGAATACATGACAAAGCTTCTCACTTCGAGGAGCTTTTTTGTTTGGCATCCTTTTGATAATTGTTACCTTTGCAAATTAAAACCTAAAAACAATTAATGGAATTAGCAATTAAGATCTTTCAATTTATATTAAGCATATCTATCTTAGTAATTCTTCACGAACTTGGGCATTTCTTACCCGCCAAATATTTCAAAACCAAAGTAGAAAAATTTTACCTGTTCTTCGATCCGTGGTTTTCTTTAGCAAAGAAAAAAATCGGTGAAACCGAATACGGTATCGGATGGCTTCCTTTCGGAGGTTATGTAAAAATTGCCGGAATGGTGGATGAAAGCATGGATATCGAACAACTGAAGCAGCCTGCGCAACCATGGGAATTCAGAGCAAAACCGGCTTGGCAAAGATTAATCATCATGCTTGGCGGAGTTACGGTAAACTTCTTCTTGGCTTGGATCATCTACGGATGTCTTTCTTTTTTCAATGGTGAAACTACTTTTGATACAGCTAAAGTTGATGCTCCGATGAACTATACAAGTGTTGCAAAGGGAATGGGTTTTCAAGATGGAGATAAAATTTTAAAAGTAGACGGAAAAACTCAGAATAATCTAGACAAACTAGCATTAGACGTTCTTTTGAGTGACGAGATTACTGTTTTAAGAAACGGAAAAGAAGTTACCTTCCCCACCAATGATGATGGGAAAGCAATGGCTTTCAGAGACGAAAATCCTAAAGCATTTCTTACTCCAAGATTCCCCGCAATTATCGATTCTATTTACAATCCTAAAACAGCGCAAGCTGGTTTGAAACTTGGTGATCAAGTCGTTTCTGTAGACGGAAAGAAAATTTCTTATTATGATGAATTTCAGACAGCAGTAAGAAATAGCCCGGGAAAAGATATCAAAGTTGATGTAATGAGAAATGGAGCCATTCAACCGCTTGTTTTATCAGTATCAAAAGAAGGAACACTAGGATTGGCTTCTTATAAGCAGCTGCAAAAATTCTATGAAACAAAAAATTTCACTTTCGGACAATCGATTGGAAGAGGCTTCACAAGAAGTATTGAAAGTTTGACTTATCAGGTAAAGCAGTTTAAATTAATCTTCAACAAAAAAGTTCAGGGTTATAAAAAAGTTGGCGGACCTTTGGCAATTATTAAAAATATGCCTGTGGACAAAGCAAGAGACGGAAGCGTTTCTATCGATTGGACGGCTTTTTGGAGTTTTACAGCAATGTTCTCTGTTTGGTTGGCGTTCTTAAACTTAATTCCTATCCCTGGATTGGATGGCGGACACGTTATTTTCACATTATATGAGATGATTGTCGGAAAACCTGTTCCACAAAAGATATTGGAAAACGCACAGATGGTTGGGGTTATCTTCCTGTTAGGCTTAATGTTACTGATTTTCGGGGCAGACATCTTTAAAATCATCACCAATAAATTTTAATTTTATTTAAAAAATTAATTAAAAAACTTGCGTGGTTTAAATATCAGTCCTATATTTGCACCACCTAAAAATAGGGACATTCCTCCTTAGCTCAGTTGGTTAGAGCATCTGACTGTTAATCAGAGGGTCCTTGGTTCGAGCCCAAGAGGAGGAGCAAAAAAGACTTACAGCAATGTAAGTCTTTTTTGATTTTAAGACTTTTTCGTATTTCAATTTATTTTAAAATTTAAATTCCTGAAAAATAATCTGATAGCACTTTTCGGGTAATTTTAATCAAAAAATATTTGCTTGATATTATTTTTCATATTATATTTGCACCACCTAAAAATAGGGACATTCCTCCTTAGCTCAGTTGGTTAGAGCATCTGACTGTTAATCAGAGGGTCCTTGGTTCGAGCCCAAGAGGAGGAGCAAAAAGACTTACAGTAATGTAAGTCTTTTTTGTTATGTATTATATTTATATTTTGTTCTCAGAAACTGCTGATAAATTCTACATCGGATATACGCAATCTCCGAAGGAAAGACTTTGGAAACATAACAAACAAGAAAATTTCAACACATTTACCAGAAAATTCCGTCCTTGGAAAATGGTGGCACTTTTTGAGGTTTCCGATGACAAAACTCTTGCAATACAGAGTGAACGGTTTATTAAAAAACAAAAATCCAGGAAATTTATAGAAATGCTTTGTGACGAAAACTCACAACTCTCGGGCATTTTAGCTCAGTTGATTAGAGTCCCGAAGCTTCGGGATTAATCAGAGGGTCCTTGGTTCGAGCCCAAGAGGAGGAGCAAAAAGACTTACAGCAATGTAGGTCTTTTTTGTTATGTATTATATTTATATTTTGTTCTCAGAAACTGCTGATAAATTCTACATCGGATATACGCAATCTCCGAAGGAAAGACTTTGGAAACATAACAAACAAGAAAATTTCAACACATTTACCAGAAAATTCCGTCCTTGGAAAATGGTGGCACTTTTTGAGGTTTCCGATGACAAAACTCTTGCAATACAGAGTGAACGGTTTATTAAAAAACAAAAATCCAGGAAATTTATAGAAATGCTTTGTGACGAAAACTCACAACTCTCGGGCATTTTAGCTCAGTTGATTAGAGTCCCGAAGCTTCGGGATTAATCAGAGGGTCTCCCGCAATTGCGGTACAAGAGAAGAAAGAGCAAAAAGACTTACAATATTGTAGGTCTTTTTTGATTTAACACCTACCACAATAAAACTCTTCTATTTCAATAAATATCAGTTTTAAGCTTTACCTGAGCACAATATTCATAGCTTTATTTTCGTTACATTTGCATTTTGACAGATAAACCCAAGAGTCTTTAAAATACTTTTAAATTTTAATCATAAACAGCACAATTTTTGTTTAGCTAAATGCCTGAAGATACGAATGATGTCAACCAATCAATTTAAATACGGTTTCCTTTATATTTCCCTTTTTATAACCGGTCTTTTTCATGCCCAGAACACAGCAAACGGAAAGATTATAGATAACAAAAACAACAAAGAAATCAGCGCAGTTGAGATTTTTATCAACGATAGCAACACTCCCATTCTTACTACTACTTCAGGAAGCTTCAGCGTGAAGTCCGACAGTATTATTTATAAGCTTAAATTTCAGAAAAAAAACTATGCCTTAGAAAGCGTAGATATCACTGCAGACAAAAACAGCAATCTGATTGTTAAATTATCTTCTGAAAAAGTAAGCAGCATTGAAGAAGTTGTTATCCATAACGAGAAGACGAAATTTAAAAACAAGAAAGAAAATCCCGCATACCGAATCATGCAGGAAGTCTGGAAACGCAAAAGAAACAACGGTCTTGATAAATTTGATACGTACACTTACAAAGAATACGAGAAGATTCAGTTTGATGCCAACAATCTTGACAGTGCTTTCATGCATAGAAAAATCTTCAACAAATTAGATTTTATCTTTGACTACGCCGATTCTACAGCAAGAGGAAAAATGGCGTTGCCTATTTTCTTAAATGAATCTATTTACAACCATTTCGGAGAGAACAAACCCAATAAGAAAACAAAAAAACTCTTAGTCGCTCAAAAAACTTCAGGGTTTCAGGACAATCAGGTGATTGCGATTACCGCTAAAAATCTTTATCGTGACATTAATATTTACGATAATACTTTAAATTATTTCGACATTGGATTTCCAAGTCCGGTGGGAACTGACGGTTTTAGCACGTATGATTATAATTTAACCGATACTGTATCCATTCGAGGAGAACAGGCCTACAAAATACGTTATCAACCGAGAAGAACTGAGGTTTTGGCTTTTCAGGGATACCTTTATATTGACACCGATTCTTATGCAGTTTTAGAAGCCAGCTTAAAGTCGACCAATAAAATCAATGTCAATTTCATCAATTCCATTTCAACAGAATTGGAATACGACAATCCTGATGATGAAACATTTTTGCCTAAAAAATACGTTACAGAAATTGAAATGACGCCTTTCTCAAAAAAGAAAAGTGCCAAAAGCATTATTGCCAAACGTTCTGTAGACTATTCTGAATATGATTTTAATAAACCTTTAGCAGACACTATTTTCACAAGAAGAAAAGAAGAGTATGATGACCGTTTTGTGGATAAAGATGATGCTTTTTGGGTAAAAGCAAGACCAGATTCACTTTCAAAACAAGAAAAAGGAGTTTACGAAATGCTGGATAAGCTGCAACAAACGCCAAAATTCAATAGAATTTTAAAATTAACAGAAACATTAGCTTCAAGATATTATAACGTTACAAAAGGCATCGATTTAGGCCCCATCACCTCTGTTTACGGGAAAAACGATGTGGAAGGTGACAGAATACGACTGGGAGCAAGAACATATTTTGGACAGAACGACCCTTGGAGAGTTGAATTTTACAACGCTTATGGTTTTAAAGATCAGCAATTCAAATACGGTGTAGAAGGTAGATACATGTTTAACAGAGTCAACCGTTTTATGATTGGAGGAGGAACCAAAAGAGACATCACCCAACTTGGGGTACAGCTAACGACAGAAGACGGAATTTTATCACGTTCATTCGCTTCTTCAACGGTTTTTGCGAGAGGAGAAAATGCTTCTTTAAGTTCAGTCAATCAAACGAGTTTCTTCACTTCTATTGAGCCTTGGAAAAACTTCCAAGTAAGAGTAGACGGAACGATGCAAAGCATTAAATCTGCGAATCCAGCAGGATTTAGTTTGATGTACTACAGAAATGGTGTCTTGAGAAAAACCACGATCGACTCACACGTTACCGTTAGTTTAATTGCAAGACCAGGCGCTACATTTTCTCAAACCGGAGTTGACCGTTACGAACATGGAACTTTAGCACCGACGATCGTTTTAAAATACACGAGGGGTATTGATGGATTATTTAATGCCGATTTCAATTATAATAAATTGCAGTTTATGTTTTACAAACCTGTTCTTCTTGGGAGTTGGGGAAAAACTTTGCTGAATTTTGAAGCTGGGAAGAACTTCGACACGGTTCCTTTAGCGTTACAAAATATCATTCCCGGAAACCAATCGTATGGAATTGTTCCGAATACCTTTGCTCAGTTGAATTATTATGAATTTGTTGCCGACACGTATTCTACACTTCATATCGAACATCATTTTAACGGTAAAATCCTTTCATTTATCCCTTTAATCAAGAAACTGAAGTTGAGAGAAGTTGCGTTCATCAGAGGTGCTTACGGATCTTTGAGTGACGCTTCAAAAAACATCAATGTTGAGAATTTAAAATATTCTGCACCCGATCAGCAAGTTTATTACGAGTACGGATTTGGGATTGAAAACATTGGTTTCGGAAACATCCGAATCTTCCGTGTAGACTTCAACTGGAGAGGAAATTACCTTGACCGTCCGGATGCTTCTAAGTTTGGGATTAAGGCTGGTTTCCAGTTTGGGTTTTAAAAAATTAATAATGTATTTCTTTAATGAGCCAGCAGAACCATTTACATGCTTCACCTATTATGACATTCTATTTTTGTCGGTAATAATCTTAGTAACTATTTTATTAACACTAAAAGATTAAGATGAAACTAAACATAGTTTCAAAAGTCTTTATTTTCTTAGAGCCTGTTTAAATTTTATTGAGTAATAATTTTATAGCTGATAATTTGACCATGTTTTCAGAAGACTCCATCAGGAGTTCATAGTTTCTGCATAATCTTCTGTCGTTGTCAAACCAGGAAAAAGTGCGCTCTATAATCCATCGTTTATGAATTGGCTCAAACCCTTTTTCTTTTTTGTCACTCCGCATAACGATTTGAATGATATAATTAAACTTAATTCTTATTTCCTCAATAATCTCTCCTCTATAGCCTCCATCCGCCAGGATTACCTCAAGCGGGATCAGTAAATATTGCAGTGTTTTCATCAGTAACAATGCTGCTTTATTGTCATGAATATTGGCGACACTTACCCATTACCGCTAACAAAAAGCCGTTTTTGTCTACCACAACGTGTCTTTTGATTCCTTTTACTTTTTTACCTCCGTCAAAGCCATTGAGTGAACGGTTATTTCCCCAACGAACGCTTTGGCTATCCATAATTCCTAAACTGGCCTGCGATTTCTGGCCTCTGTTGCGGCGTACTTTCTCCCTTAATTTTGATAATAATAAATCGAAAATCTCCAAATTTGCCCATTTTGAATAATAAAAGTAAACCAATTGCCATTTTGGGAAATCATTGGGAAGCATCCGCCATTGGCAACCCGTTTTTACCAAATACAAAATGGCATTCCAAATGATTCTAAGATTATATTTGCGTTTTCGATTAACTAATTCTAAAGTATTTTTAATAAATTGCCATTGATTGTCAGTAACGTTTGTGGGATAGTTTCTCATGTGACTTAATTGATTCGATACCAACAAGTTACGAAAAATAAACAACATAAACAACTGGTAATCAATTTATTATGCAATTGTTTTCTAAAAATAAACCCATTACGAATTTTTCTAATTTAATTTTTAAACAGGCTCTTATTGTTTTTCATTCTTATACCTTTTATTTCAAGTGAAATAGAACTTCACTACGTCCATGAAAAATTTAAAATTGTAGATGGGTTTAATCTTTCGTACCTACTTTTTAAATTTCCCATTTGGTGGATAATCGGGAGTTTCGAAATATTATTCTTATCTAAAATTTCCCTTACAAAATCAGCATCATGAGTTTACATTTTCGGCGGCGGGCTTCGCCCGCCGCCGAAAATGTAAACTCAAAAATAAATACAAAAAATCCTCAACAAAAATGCTGAGGATTTTATTTTTATAAAACGCTTTTTAATTATGCGTTTGGCTCAATAGATACGTAAGATCTGTTGTTTGCTTTCTTTCTGAAAACTACTTTACCGTCAACAAGTGCGTGCAAAGTATGATCTTTACCCATACCCACATTGTTACCTGGGTGGTGCTGAGTACCTCTTTGTCTGATAATAATGTTACCAGCAATAGCGTCTTGTCCTCCGAAAATCTTCACACCTAATCTTTTAGAATGAGATTCTCTACCGTTTTTGGAACTACCAACTCCTTTCTTGTGTGCCATTTTATTTTAAGGTTTTTTGGTTTTACAATTATTCTGCGCTTTCAGCGTCAGCTTTTTTAGTTGTTTTTTTAGCAGGCTTCTCTGCTTTTTTACTGTCAAATCCTGTAATACCAGTGATTTTGATTTGAGTTAAAGATTGTCTGTGACCATTTTTAACTTCATAACCTTTTCTTCTTTTCTTTTTGAAGATGATTACTTTATCAGCTTTTACGTGGTCAAGGATCTCTGCCTCTACAGTGATACCGCTTACAGCTGGGGCGCCTACAGTGATTGCTCCGTTTACAGTAAGAAGAATTTTATCGAAAGATACTTTTCCTCCTTTATCTCCTTTCAAACGGTTCACAAACAACTTCTGGTCTTGCTCAACTTTATATTGAAGCCCTGCTATTTCTACAATTGCAAACATTGTCTATAAATTTTTAGTTAATTCGAGGTGCAAATGTACTGATTATTTCTTTAGTAACAACATGATTTTGAGAAATTTTCTACTTTCTGTGTAAATTTATTTCGAGCTGATTATTAACCGATTTATACTTTTTTGCTCTCGACTCTTCAAAAAACTTAATTATCTCTGCGTTGTTCGTTAATTTCTGACCACCTTCAGTAGTCACCGTCATTGAAGTATTAGGATTAGCCAAATCAAGTTTAATGTCTTTTGCAGGATCATTTTTATAAGTCATATACAACTTTTTGTATTGCCCCGGATTTACTTTTACTCCTTCAAATTCATGCTGTGCTTCTTTTTCTAATGCTAAAATATACTCCCACGAATGATCTTCAGTTTTTAATTTCTTGTTTCCTTTTAATAAAAACTGATGTGATTTGGTTTTATCTTCCAATTTCACAATCAAACCAGGCAAACCGTTAAATTTATATGGACCATCCGGAAAAGGCAAATCTTTAGAAAACCACGCCTCCCAAATTCTCCCTCCAAAATTCACAGTTGCTTTCTGACAATCGTAGTTTTCAATTTTTTGTGTTTCCGGAAGAATCTGCCATTTAAGGACAGGTGTTTCTTCCACAATCATATTGGTCTTCTCAATATTTGTAAACCATGTCGTTTTAAAACTCGGATATGACTTTTCTATTAAATAAGAAATGTTCCACTCTTCTGTCGTGGAAGAATAGCTTATACTATTCGGTGTAGACTTTCTTTGTTCAATGATGGAATTATTCGTGATAGAATCACTTGCAAATTTAGCCTGACCATAAAAATAAGATTTTGTCGGGAAAATATCGAGATTCATAAATTCCTTTTTTAAACTGTCGGTTTTTGTGGAATCAATTCTGAACTGATATTCGTAAGTAAAACGATTTCCCTGCGCTAAGAGATTAAGAGAGACTAAAAGCGTTAAAACAAGACTGAAAATGTGTTTCATATTTTTGTGATTAATTCTCCAAATATAGAAATTAAATTACTTCTGTTTTATTTGTACTTTTGAAAAATATTCCACATTTAGATGAACAGAGATCTCTACATCGATTTTGCGAAAGGTTTAGCCACGCTTTCCATTATATTTATTCATACGGCGTTTTGGTCAGGACAGTTTTATATCATTCCGGAAATCAGAGTTTTTTCTTTGGTTTTTGACGTTGCCCTTTTTTATGCTTTAAGCGGTATCACGTCAGGTAATAATATTGAGAAAACACTTTACCGTTTACTAAAGCTCCAAATCACCTACATGATTTTTGTAACGCTTCTGTTCTTTTTAGATTATTTCTTTAAAATTTTCGGGCTCACCTTTTTCTCACTCGAATGGCTGCAAAGCTTCTACTCTACTTTTGGTTCAAAGTATTCGGCTACAAGTATTTCGACAGCTCCTCAATGGCAGAATTTAGGAAACTGGTATCTTCATGAATATTCAAATGCAGACACTTTTCCCGTGGTGATGGGAAGTTTCTGGTACTTAAAAGTTTATTTTATTCTAACCGTTTTCGGAGTTTTAATTTTAAGATTTTTCCCGAAACACGTCAATTGGTTTATCGGAATTTGCGTTGCTTTAACTTTACTGTTTAATATTTTCCCTGAAATATATCCAAGCGGGCAAGTCGGTTATGTCGCTTTTTATATGACCGTGTTCCTGATTGGAAACAGAATGCGCGGCAAAACCATCACTACCAAAATGATTCCTGTACTTTACGGATTGGTAGCAGCAGCCTTGGGATGGATGTTTTGGTATTTCGGGGATGAAGTATTTTTTAAAATCAATAAAAAGAAATTTCCGCCCCAAACGGCATATATCATTTGGACGTTTTTTTCACTGACAACTCTCTTTGTTTTGTACAACCGCTTAAAAATCACCAAAGAAAATTTCGTTACGCATATCGGAAAAAACGCCATTTTCTTTTATTTCGGACAGGGAATAAGTTCGTCTTTGGTTTATTTTCTGGTTGTTCCGATGAAAGAATCAATGCCTTGGTGGGTCTTGATGGTCATTATTTACATCATTAATGTAATTTTAGCTTTCATCATTGCAACAGGTTTAAAGAAATTTGATGCTTTCGGATGGAATATTTTAGAATTTTTGCGTAAAAAAACCGCTCAGTAAATTACTGAGCGGCAATATTTTAAACTAACTCTAAATGTTAATCTCTTCTGCTTCTTCCCCCTCCTCTCGCAATCAACGCAATGATAATGATTAAAACAACTCCTCCGATGATAAGATACGTGGGATCCATATACCATTCTTCAGTTGTGGTAGTAGTTGTAGATGTACTCACTTTGGTATCAGGAACCGAATCCTGTGCAAATGAGATAACGCTGAAAAACAAAGCCAACATGGTGAATGCAAACTTTTGTAAATTTTTTCTGATTGATAAAGTATTCATGATTTAAGATTTTAATGTTAGACCTTTTAAATCCAACTCTATGCCACAGATGATTATATAATGAGATAATTTGCAATGAGGTCATGAAGCGTTGTCAATTGTTATTATTTAAACATCTTATTTGTCATTCCAGAGGAATCTCAACGCATAATTTGAATACAAAAGACTCTTATGGAAAAACAAACTCAACGTATATCTTTATTCCTAAATTTGCTTTAATTTCATTTAGCAGACATCTCATATTTGTCATTCCAGAGGAATCTCAACACACAATTTGAATGCGAAAGATTCCTCCGGAATTACAAACTCAATGTGGTATTTTTGATATTAAAACCCGCCTTACTCTTGTAAAGCGGGTTATTAAATTAATTATTAACGATTTATCGTCATCAAAGTTTCCTCCGAAACTTTGTATTCACCTTTTTGATAAGTATCTTTACTTGAAAGTAAAACCTCATATGTATAAATACCTTTTGGTAAATTGTAAGTACACTCTTTTTCGTCTTTTTGGATGACGAATTCTTTTTTTACTTCTTCATCTTCTATTTTCCCATTTAGTTTTATGGTAATTTTCTCATCCATCTTGTTTTTGAAACAAAAACTGTCAACTGTTTTGGCGTTGGGATCTACTGGTTTTGCACCATTTCCTCTAAAAGCCATATAACCCTGAACCAAAATACTACCAATTGCTAAACCTTTGTCTAAACCCGACATTGTTGCGGTTTGAGATTTTAAATTTGAAGAAAATAAAATTGATAAAAATAAAATTATATAATGTTCTTTTCTCAATTTGTGTAGATTCTTAATTATGTTTTAACTCCAAGCCTAAGAATTTAGAAATGTCATTATAATCAACTAAACCGTCATATTCTTTAATTATTTTTTTATTCTTGATAATTAAAGTTCTTGGAACATCATAAGAACTAATTTTTATAAAACTAGAACCTTCCGTAGTATTATAAAAGAGGTTTTGTAAAAGCTTTCGGTATTCTAAATTTTCAAGTGTAATATCATCCCATTCAAACTTTTTCGTAGCATTAAACTTTTTAAGTTTTTCAATGTCATTAATATTATCAATTGAAAATGATATAAAATTAACACCTGTATCTTTGTACTGTGATTTTAATTTATTTAAAGCTGGAATCTCCTCCATGCATGGTTTACACCAAGTCGCCCAAATATTTACAACAGTAATACGACTAGTATTATAATATTTTTTATAAAAGGAAGAGTTTTCAATGTTGACATTTTTATTATCAACAATAACAGTAGTATTGTGGAATATTTTTGATCTAAAAAATAATGTTAACAAGCAAATTACAAACAAAAAAATTAAACAATATGCGATTTTATTTTTCATTGGTTAAGTTGTTTTTTTTAGTTTATTCGTTAACCTGAACAGGAATAGCATAATATTTAATTCCATCCAAGTCAATAACTTCATGTTTTATAGACGAATTCAGTGTATAACTTACACCTTCATAATCCCATATACCACTTTTGATAAATTTAATATCATCAAGTTCCTTTGGATCCTTTAAATTAAAGGCTCTTATCATTTCATTTTCGTCTACATATACATAGTCTAATTTAGCATTATCAACTTCATTGGTATTACTTGCTTGTTGCTTACCCCCAATTACAGCTGGCCAACCATTAACTGTAACATAACAAACTACAACATCTGATTCTAATGAAGCAATTCCGATACTCACGGATACAGTGACTTTTTTACAATATATAAGTTTGATTACGGGCTTTTTTTGCTGGGCAAATGTTAATGCTCCAGTTAAAAACGCAATGATAAAAACGAATTTAAATAAATTTTTCATAAATTTTTAATTGTTAAATGTTTTTTGATTATTTTTTTACACATTTATGTTTTCGCGAGAACATTTTACAAAAATAGAATACTGTGTATCTTTTTATACAATCAAAACTGACAAAAGATTCTTCAATTCTTAACAATTTTTAGTCAATTTTGAAAATCGTAGTTTTGATGAGTTTAATAAAATTTTAAATATCTTTGTTAAAACATATACCAAGATGAAAATAGGTCATAAACTAAAAGCAATGAAAATAGAAAAAGGCTTTTCAACAGAAGAAGTTGCCGATAAATTAGGTATTTCCGTATCTACTTACAGACGGCTAGAAAATGATAAAGGTTTTCCAGATGTATTTACATTAGATAAAATTGCAAAAATGTATGATAAAAATTTAAATGATTTATTGCCTGAAGGAATTACAATTATCAATAATAATAGCGGTGAACATTTTGATAATGCTGGTTATGTGATAAACAATGAATCTGAAAAGCTTTTGGAACAATATGAAATAAGATTGAAAGAAAAGGATAAATTTTACACTACAATATTAAAAGAAAAAGACGAACAAATCGCCTTATTAAAAAGTCTTTTAGATAAAAAATAAAAATCATGTTTAAGTTGAAACTTCCTACCGACCCAAGGTGGGCAAATATTGCAGAGGAGAACATTCAGGAAATTTTAACCGATCATGCCTGGTGCGAGCAAAAAGCTGCTACCAATGCAATCGGGTTGATCACTATGCTTCCGGAACGTCCGGACATCGTGACTGAACTTTTAGCAATTGCTCAGGAAGAGTTGGAACATTTCGGTCAGGTTCTTGAAATTATCAAGAAACGTGGTTATACTTTTGGACGTACAAGAAAAGACGATTACGTCAACGAATTGGTGAATTTCATCCAAAAAGGAGGTCACAGAGACACTTTGATTGTTGATAAAATGCTTTTCGCTGCAATGATTGAAGCAAGAAGCTGCGAGAGATTTAAAGTTTTAACAGAAAATATAAAAGACGAAGAACTCAAAAAATTCTATAAAGAGCTGATGATTTCTGAAGCCAATCATTATACAACATTTATCGGTTTTGCAAGAGAACTGGGTAATGCTGATCAGGTAAACAAACGATGGGAAGAATGGCTGGAATATGAAGCCAAAATCATCAAATCTTACGGTAACAAAGAAACTATACACGGCTAAAAAATCCAATTGAAAAAACCGACTTTTGAAAATATCACCAATTTTTTCCTGAAAAACTTCTTTCAGGGATTATTAATCATTGGCCCTATCGGGTTGACGATTTTTGTGATTTGGTATGTGATTTCATCCGTTGATAATATTATTCCATCAGTTGCAAAACAGATCCCGGGATTGGTTTTTGTCTCTACCATTCTTGTGACCGCATTACTAGGATATCTGGGAAACAAATTCGTGGTCGGGCGATTTTTTGTGGATGCCATCGACCGCATTTTAGAAAGAACTCCCGGTATCAAACACATCTATTCGCCTACAAAAGATGTGATGTCTTCATTCGTGGGTGATAAGAAAAAATTCAGTGACCCGGTTTGGGTAAAAACCAATGAAAATCCTGAGATCTGGAGAATTGGTTTTCTCACACAGAAAGACATGTCAGATGTTCATAAACATGATTTCGTTGCGGTATATCTTCCGCATTCTTATGCAATTTCCGGTTGGGTAATCATAACTGCCGAAAAAAATATCAAACCCGTAGTGGGAATGACGGCAGCTACAGCAATGAAATTTGCGGTAAGTGGCGGTGTGGCAGGTTTCCATTCAGACGACAACGTATTTAAAGCTCCAGAGTAGAATTAACTTAATATCAGTAGATTTGATGTCCTGTCATTTCTTTCTTTAATATTATGTTAAATCAAAATACTTTACAATGGATACAGCTCTCATGACAGTTCTGTCTATACTTCTTAATTTTTTTAATGCTAATCATTTTAATACTATGAATAATAATCCTCTTCTTAATTGTGACTACGAAAAAGGTGTGTGCGAAATTCTTGAAACACCTGCTGACGAATCTTCTTCTGCTGAATTTACGACAGCAAAAACCGATAAAATCAAAATCATTTACTATACAGACCCTATCTGCTCATCATGTTGGGGAATTGAAGCTCAGCTTAGAAAATTTAAATTAGAATATGGCGATGCCGTAGAAATCGATTATCGAATGGGCGGACTTTTGCCTTCCTGGGACATCTACAATTCCGGTGGAATCAGCAAGCCAAGTGACGTTGCAGGACATTGGGAAGAAGTAAGCCCACACTATAAAATGCCAATTGACGGCGGAGTTTGGATTGAAGATCCATTAAACTCATCATATCCTCCATCCATTGCGTTCAAAGCGGCACAAATGCAGGATGAAAAGAAAGCGATCGTGTTTTTAAGAATTCTTCGTGAAATGGTTTTCTTAGATAAATTAAATATCACAAAAGACGAGCATTTAGAAAAAGCTGCAGCTTTAGCAAAATTAGATGTTGCACAATGGAAAGAAGATTATGAATCTAAGGCTCAAATCGAGTTTAAGAAAGATCTTGATCTTGGTAAACAATTAGGCGTAAGAGGTTTTCCTACTTTGATCTTCGTGAAAGATGACGAAATGCTGGATGTTTTGTATGGTTTTAAACCTTACGAAGAATTTGAGAAAAGGGTAAAAAAGATCGATCCTCAAGCTAAGAAGAAAGAATATTCGGCAGGCTGGCAAAATTTATTTGCGGTTTATCCAACGTTGACCACTCAGGAATTTGCGGTACTTTCTAATATTTCGTTTGAAAAATCACAGGAATTTTTATTGAATTTAAGCAATGAAAATAAACTGGAGCGCAAGAAAATTAAAAACGGAGATCTTTGGATATTCAATTCAAATTCTAATTAAGATGAACAAAGTTGCAATTATCGGAGCCGGAGTTTCAGGATTGAGCATGGCCAATTATTTAGAAAAAAATAATATCGATTACCATCTTTACGAAAGACGGACAAAAGACGACTTAAAAGGTCATGGATTTATACTGCCTAAAGAAGGAATCGAATACCTTTCGGAAATCATTGACATCAATGATCTTTACACCAAAGGAAGTTTCCTGAAAAAATACATTCACTACTGCCACAACGGAAATATTCTTTCTGAAAAAGACTTGGATAATGTTTTTGTTATTTCAAGAAGTACTTTGATTGAAGTTTTAAGCCAAAATATTCCGGCAGAGAAAATTTCTTACAGAAATACGCTGAATCTGACAGGTTTTTCTGAAGAAAAAGCCGAATTGGAATTTGAAGATAACACAAAACTTCAAGCTGATGTTGTGATTGCATCAGACGGCTCACGAAGCAGAATCAGAAGAGCCATTTTTCAGGATGAAGTAATGAAAGCGGTGAGAGAAAATGAAGTCGTAAATATTATCGAAAATGAAGAAATTGCCAGCCAGATTGAAGGCAACTTTCATAAATTTCACCATGAAGACGGCGGATTAACTTTCGGAGTTTTAAAGCTGTCTCCTACCAAGATTTTGTGGTATTGCCAGTTTGACATCACCCGTTATTTCATTAATGAAGATTATACCGCAGATTGCATCAAGCAATTTATGCTTGACAATTTCGGAGACTGGAATCCTTTGGTTTCATCGATTGTAAAAGAATCTAGCTATGACAATGCACACATCTGGAGAGTGTATGAACTGGAAAAGCTGAATCCTTTTCATTATAAAAATATTGCATTTTTAGGTGACGCCGCACATCCCCTGATTCCATTTACAAGTCAGGGTGTGACTTCAGCTTTGAAGGATTCTTATATTCTGACTCAACTTTTATTGGAAAATAAAGATTTGGAGGAAACCTTTGAAAAATACGAGCAGGAAAGAAAACCTGAGATCGAAATACACATCAAAAACGGAAGAATATTGCTTGAGCAGTTTTTGCTACCAGTGAACGAACAACCAAAAGACACCTTACCAATCTCTTACAAATAATATGTTTAATAATACTGATATAAATTTTGAGGCTCTCAAAAAAAAGGCCTACAACGGAAGATGGGCAACTTTAGAAGACGGAATTATTCCTCTTACCGCTGCTGATCCAGATTTCAGAATGTCTACCGAAATCGAGCAAGGCATTATTGAATATATTAAAGACGGATATTTGAGCTACGGGCCATTTTCCGGTCTGCCTGAATTCAGGAAAAACGTTTCAGAACATTTCAACACAGGAAAAAACGGAAACTTTACTCCTGAAAATGTCTTAGCGGTTAACAGTGCTGCGATGGGAATGTTTATGGTTGCCAAATATGTTTTAAATCCTGGTGATGAAGCCATCATTTTTGATCCGGTTGATTTTTTGTTTAAAAAGACGGTCGATGCAGTTGGCGGAGTTCTGAAATTATGTCCGGTTGACTCTCAGACAGGAGATATTGATTTTGAAATATTGGTTTCCTTAATCGGCCCGAAAACGAAACTGATCAGCATCTGCAACCCTCACAATCCGGTTGGAAGAGTTTACTCAAAAGAAATTTTAAAGAAAATTTCTGAAATTGCAGCAGCTCATGATCTTTGGGTAATGAGTGATGAAATCTGGAGCGATATTGTTTACGATAAAAGAGAATTCAATACCTACTCATCCGTTTCTGAAGAAGCTAAAAAGAAAAGTTTTACCGTGTTTGGATTTTCAAAATCATTTGGAATTGCGGGGTTAAGAATTGGCGCTGTTTTATGTAATGATCAGGAATTGCTGGAAGATTTTACGGAAAAATCTCAGTTCAATTCTACCATTGAAGGGGTTTCTACATTGTCACAAATTGCCGCAAGTGTAGCGATTGATCGAGCAAAACCTTGGTTTAATGATTTCCTAACGCATTTGCAGCACAACCGAGATTTGGCACACAGCATTTTAAGCAATTCAGGAATTTTAACGCCTAATCTTCCAGAAGCTACTTTTGTAATTTTTCCAAAAATTGAGAACGGAATGTCGAGCGATCAATTTGCCCAACACGTTTTACAGCAAGGAAAAGTTGCCGTTGTTCCAGGCTCTGAACGCTGGTTTGGAAAAGGCGCAGAAGGTCATATCAGAATCTGCTTTTCTACTTCGAGAGAGATCTTGGAAGAGGGTTTGAACAGGATTATTAAAAGTTTTTAGAATTAAATTTAAAAAGGCTGCAAAATCTAGATTTTGCAGCCTTTTTTTATCGTAATACAATTGATAGGATTACATCCTATCCTCTGTTTGGTCGTCCCTTCGGGACTGAAATTATTTCTTAGAAATCTTATACAGTTTTCCACTGTCGGTAATTCCGTAGAGATTTCCGTCGGAACCACTCAGAACATCTCTGAATCTTTCTTTTTGATCCAAAAGCAAACGCTCCTCACCTACAACTTTATTGTCTTTCATCACAATTCTGTTAATGTGTTGTCCGCTCAGACAAGCAATGAAGAGATTGTTTTTCCATTCTTCAATGTTTCCGGTATAGAAAGTGACACCACTTGGTGAAACTACAGGATCCCAATAATAAACAGGTTGTTCGGTTCCCGCTTTTTGAGTCGTTCCGTTGTTGATTTTCTGTCCGGAATATTCGATTCCGTAGGTTACATCACCCCAACCATAGTTTTTTCCTGCCTGGATGAGGTTGATCTCGTCCCCACCTCTCGGTCCCATTTCGATATCCCAAAGCTGACCTTTTTCGTCTAAAGCCAAACCTTGTGGGCTACGAATTCCGAAAGCATAAATTTCAGGCTTATAGCCATCTTTTCCGATAAAAGGATTTCCAGGAGCTGGTTTTCCATCTTTGGTAATTTTTAAAATTTTGCCTAAATAATTATCGGTTTTTTGAGCGTACACTCTTGTTTCTTTATCTGATCTTTCACCGGTGCTAACAAACAGATTTCCGTCTTTGTCAAACTGAAGTCGACTTCCGTAATGTTTATCGCCATCATAAGAAGGTGTCGCGCGGAAAATCACCTTTACATTTTCGATTTTTTTCATATCAGCAGAAAGCTTTCCCTTTGCTACGGAAGTTAGATTTCCATCGCCAAAAGGTTCAGAAAAAACAAAATAAATCATTTGATTTGTTTTAAAATCCGGATCCAGAGCTATGTCGAGCATTCCGCCTTGTCCTTTATCATCTACTTTAGGAAATCCTTCAATTTTGGAAATTTGTTTTCCATCAGCAGAAACGACATTGATAAAGCCTGATTTCTCAGTAATTAAAAAATTTCCATCCGGTAAATTGATAATTCCCCACGGCCTGCCTAAATCTTTAGTTAGAACTTCAACATTATAAGGTGTTGATGTTTTAACAGGAGCAATTCGGGTTTGTCCTTCGAAGGCAGGCTTGTAATTGGTATTTGCTTTTTCTTCTGTTGCTGCAGGTTCGCTTCGTTTGCCTTTTCCCTGGCAAGAAACAATCATTGTTGCTGAGAGTAATACAATGGGTAGGAGTAATTTTTTCATATAGGATAGGTATTGGTTTAAAAGAATTCTGAAATAGTTAATGATAAACAACTGTCTATTTGATAAGTAACAATTGTTTTTAACACTATTAAGATTAGTTGAGTGTAAAAATAATGCCATAAAAAATTGCAGGATTAAATTTTTACTCTACATTTGTAGAACAAAATAGAAATACGTAGAACATGAAAGAAATAAAACTGACAGATTCTGAAGAAGTGATTATGGAAATGCTTTGGGAAAAACAAAAACTTTTCATGAAAGAAATTCTGGAATCTTATCCTGAGCCAAAACCGGCATCTACAACAGTAGCAACGTTACTTAAAAGAATGCAGAACAAAGATTTGGTAGGCTATATTTTATATGGAAATTCACGCCAATACTTTCCTAAAGTTGCGAAAAGTGAATATTTCAAGGAAGAAATGACTTCTATGATTGACCGTTTTTTTAACAGTTCCGTGACACAGTTTGCATCGTTTTTTACTTCCAACACTAAGTTGAGTCAAAAGCAGTTAAAAGAACTTCGTGAAATTATCGACAAAGAAATAAAAGAATAGCCATGGAAATGATCATTCTAAAAATAATTCTGTGTTCCGGAATTGTACTTGGGCTGTACTACTTATTTCTGGCAAAAGAGAAGACATTTACTTTCAACCGTTTTTATTTACTGTTAGGTCTTATTTTCTCATACACAATTCCTTTTGTGGCGATTGAAACCAAAGAAATTGTAAAAGAGAAACCACCTCTGATGATGGAACAGGAAATCCCTATACAGGTTTTGCAAGATGCTGCTATAGTAAAGACAGAAACGCTTGATTACACTCAATTATTATTCATCATTTATTTTACAATTGCAGGAATACTGATTGCCAAAATGCTGTATTCAATAATACAAATTAAAACACTGAAAGGAGAGAAAATCATTTATCAGAACCAAAATGTGGTACTGCTTGAAAAAGAGATTGCCCCGTTTAGTTTTTTGAGTACCATTTATCTTTCTGAAAAGTATTTTAAGGATAAAAAAATTGATGAAAGAATATTTCTTCATGAGGAAATTCATGTAAAACAAAAGCATTCATTCGATGTATTGTTTATAGAAGTTGTAAAGGCTTTTTCGTGGTTCAATCCTATCATTTACTTCTATAAAAATGCGATGATTACCAATCATGAATTTATTGCTGATGAAGAAGTAATTAATCAAAAAGAAAACATCAAAAACTATCAGGAACTTATTCTGAATGAGGCTCTGAAACAACATAATTTACATTTAACACACCAATTCAATTTCAATAACACCAAAAAAAGATTTATTATGATGACCAAAAGAAATTCGAAATTTGCGGAGGCAAAAAAGTATTTGGCGATTCCTCTTTTCATTGTGCTTGCCGGCTTATTTGTTGAGAAAGCTTATGCAAAAGACTCTTTACCAAAAATTTCAGGTAAAAGTGAAAGTATTTTCACTGAAGACCCTTACACTGAGTTTAATAAGATCCTGAATAAATATTCTCATTTACTCGAAAATAATCAATACGCAGAATTTCAAAAAATAATTTCTCCAAAAGACTTAGAAAAACTTGCCTCACTTTACGGTAGACTAAGCAATCAACAACAGAATGAGCAACCAATTTTATTTTTAGACTTATCGGATTACAAAAAGGTAGTTCCTACTGATAAACAACTTGGTGACTTTTCGAATGCGCAAAAATATTTAGTGTTAATTGATGGAAAAGTTGTTATTAATTCTGAACTCAAAAAATTTAAAGGTTCAGACTTTTCATATTTTTCAATCAATGAAAGTAGCTCAAAGCCATCCGCTGTAAATTTAATGACTAACACTTATTTCAAAAAACACGTTGAAGATAAAAATCCGGTTTTGGCTTTTATAAATTCTGAAATAACTCCGCCAACTAGTAGAAAATCCTTTAAAGATACCATTACACCACGAAAAACTATTGCTGCAAAATTGACAGAGGTAAATTCACAAAATTCTGATTCAGAAGTAAGAAGTGTTAGAGACATTGGCGTCGCCCCCGAAATTAATCAGAAACAAGAAGTTTCTACACTTCCGGAATATCCAGGCGGAATCAATGCAATGAGACAGAAGGTTTCAAGTACATTTAATGGTGCAGCTTTTAAAGGTGATGAAGGGATAGTAAAATCAAATATTACTTTTACAATTAATGAAAAAGGTGAAGTTTCAAACATAAGATCTACCGGCAATAACGAGATTTTTAACACTGAAGCAGTTAGATCAGTAAAACTTGCCAACGAAAACATAACGTGGAAACCCGCCACCAAAGACGACAACAATGTGGCATATAGATTTCAACTTCCACTGACCATGAAGTTTGAAAGATTTAAAAAAGCACAATAAATTATAAATTTTCACCATTGATGTGAAATCTTACCGCAAAGTTAGTGCTTTGCGGTTTTTTGTTTTTTTAATAAATCATATAAAACCCTCACATTTATGATCATGAAGGTTCAAAATTAAGAAAAGTTGAAAAGAGTAACTCTTCGCTTGTTCTCAATGATATTTTTTTGAGTAAAACTTTAAAACATTTATGAGTTCACACATCTTTAGGACTCTTTTTTATTTCATAAATTTGATGTATGAAACGCCTAGATAAAAATTATCTTTGAAAGGCAGTATTGGTAAGGTGTTCCATCTGACCAAATAAAAAAATAAATATCCTCAGATGAAATTTACGCTTCAATCAGAATATAAACCAACCGGAGACCAACCCACAGCCATTGAGAAACTAACCGAAGGTTTGGAAATCGGTGAAAAATATCAAACTTTACTCGGGGTGACAGGCTCCGGGAAAACATTTACCGTTGCCAATGTTATTCATAATACCCAAAAACCTACTCTAGTTTTAGCGCACAATAAAACTTTAGCAGCTCAGCTTTTCATGGAATTTAAAGAATTCTTTCCTGAAAATGCTGTTGAATATTTTGTGAGTTACTACGATTATTATCAACCGGAAGCTTATATCGCAAGCTCAGGAACTTATATTGAAAAAGATTTGAGCATCAACGAAGAAGTAGAAAAACTACGACTTTCAGCGATTGCAAGTCTGCTTTCAGGAAGAAGAGATGTGTTGATTGTTGCCTCAGTATCATGCATTTACGGCGTCGGAAATCCTGCCGAGTTTCACAAGTCTTTGATTTCGCTTGAAATTGGTGAGAAAACTACACGAACCGCATTACTTCAATCTTTGGTTAATGCCCTATATTCCAGAACATTAGCAGACTTCTCAAGAGGTACGTTCCGTGTAAAAGGTGATGTGGTAGATATTTTCCCTGCGTATGCAGATAATGGAGTGAGAATTCAGTTTTTTGGAGATGAAATTGAAAAAATCCAGAGTTTTGATCCTGTTTCAGGGAATACAACTGCCAATTTTGATCAGATTCAAATTTATCCGGCCAACCTTTTTGTGACTTCAAAAGAAACTTTAAATGGTGCTATCAGAAATATTCAGGACGACATGGTAAAACAAGTCGACTTTTTCTCTGAAATCGGAAAGCCATTAGAATCAAAAAGACTTCAGGAAAGAACAGAGCTTGATCTTGAAATGATTAAGGAACTGGGCTACTGTTCCGGAATCGAGAACTATTCGCGTTATCTTGACGGAAGATTGCCCGGCTCAAGACCTTTCTGTCTTTTAGATTATTTCCCTAAAGATTATCTGATGGTGATTGATGAAAGCCACGTTACCGTTCCACAGGTTCATGCAATGTATGGTGGCGACAGAAGCCGTAAAGAAGCTTTGGTGGAATACGGATTCCGTCTTCCTGCTGCTATGGATAACCGTCCTTTGAAGTTTGAGGAATTTGAAGCCATTCAAAATCAGGTCATCTATGTTTCTGCAACTCCGGCTGATTATGAACTGGAAAAAACGGGTGGAGAATATATCGAGCAAATCATTCGTCCGACAGGACTTTTAGATCCAATTATAGAAATTCGTCCATCTTTAAATCAGATTGATGATTTAATGGAAGAAATCAGAAAAAGAGCTGAAATTGACGAAAGGGTTTTGGTGACCACTTTAACCAAAAAAATGGCTGAAGAGCTGACCAAATATTTCACAAAATTCGGAATCAGAACGAGATACATTCACTCGGATGTTGAAACATTAGAGCGTATTCAGATTATGCAGGATTTACGTCTTGGTATTTTTGATGTTTTAATTGGGGTAAATTTATTGAGAGAAGGTTTAGATTTACCTGAAGTTTCATTGGTCGCAATTCTTGATGCCGACAAAGAAGGAATGCTAAGAAGCAGAAGATCAATGATTCAGACGGTTGGTCGTGCGGCAAGGAACCTTAATGGAAGAGCCATTTTATATGCAGATAAGATTACCAAATCAATGCAGGCAACTCTTGATGAAACCCAATACCGTCGTGAAAAACAGATGGCTTACAATCTTGAACATGGCAAAGTTCCGATGGCCTTAAATAAAAAGATTTCTGAAAATCTTGTGGGAAGAAGCAAAGACTTCCCGGACGAAAAATATACCCAAAAACAGATTTTGCAGAAAGTTGCCGATGTAAAAGCAACCTATGCAACAGAGGACGTAGAAAAATTAGTTGCTCAAAAGCAAAAAGAAATGGAAAGCGCTGCAAAAAATTTAGACTTCATAAAAGCAGCACAGTTGAGAGATGAAATTGCAGCTTTGAAAGGTTAATTTTAAATAATTATAGTATTTCGGCGGCTCCCTTTGGGAGCCGCCGAAATACTTCTAATAAATCTATTGTTAAAATTTATAAATCTTCGTCTTAGGTTTCTCATATTCCACTTTTCCGCCACGAAGAGGCGTGAGCAAATCCATTAAACCATTTAGTTTTATTTCATAAATCGTTGAAAGCTGCATTCCCAGTTTTCCTTTTGGCATTCCTTGCCTGTTAAACCATTCTAAATAGCTTATCGGTAAATCAGCCAGAATAGTGTTTTGATATTTTCCGAAAGGCATCTTCACCACACAAATCTCCTGTAAAATTTCAGGATTTATTCCCTGCTCCATGTTTTTAAACTATTAAATCAATTTTATTTTCCAGATCTTCATTATTTCCTTTACTCGAAAGTTCAAGTTCCGGCGTGTCATCATCCGAAAATTCATTTCTGTAAACCTGAATCAGCAAGAGAGTAAAAGATACGAGAATAGGCCCAAAAACAAGCCCCATAAACCCAAATAGTTTCATCCCCATAATAATTCCAAAAACAGTATTTAGTGGATGAATATCTTCAAGTCTTTTCAGCAAAGTGAAACGGAGAATATTATCCGTTAATCCCACAACGATCAGACAATAGGCAGCCAAGCCAAGACCAGGCCCCATCTGACCTTCCGCAATCATAAAAATACAGATCGGAACATATACTATTGCTGCACCCACTATCGGAATCATAGATCCTGCAGCCGTTAAAGCGAAAAGAAGAATCGGACTTGGTGCTCCAAAGATAAAATACCCTATCAAAGCGATAATTCCCTGTCCGAGAGCCACTACCGGAATTCCAATTGCATTTGCCATGATCAGCTTTCTCATCTTTTCACCGATTAAAGATACGTTTGCTCTCTTTAAAGGTGCAGCTGAAGCTAAAATTCTTTCAAATAATCTCGGCTTTTCAAACATGAAGTAAAGTATGAAATACATTGACATCACAACAGTAAGCGTATTGAAAGTACCACTCAAAGCTGTTGTCGAAAAACGGCCTGCGGTATCTTTCACCTTGGTCATATTTTCTTTACTCAATAGGTCAATATTGGTTTTCTTATAAACAAAGTCATGAATCTTGTCTACAAAAACATTGAATTTCTGCATATAAACCTGCGCATTTCCGAGTTTCTCAATCAAAAGATCGGCTATGAAATAAATTGGAAGAATGATAATAATCAAACTTGCAAACATCAAAAGCAATGACGATGCCCAGGGTTTCCATTTTCGCTCTTCCTGAAGATAAAAATTATATTTACGGCAGACTACGTAAATGGTAATTGCACCCAAAACCGCAGGGATAAAAAGCGCAAGATTAAAACAGATTAACGCTGTTAAAATCAAAATAATAGCAAGCAAAGCAATTTGCTTGATAACAACACTGCTGATTTGTTTTTCGTTGTGTGACATTATTTGTAATTTATTTGTCTTGGTTTACCGAGATATGCGCAGTACACAGAGTACATGGCGATATAAATAAATGGATAAGTAAAAATCAGACCAAAACAGCACAGTAATATTCCAGAAATAGAAATCAGACCTGCTAAAACTCCAGTTCCTAGAAAAATACCGTAGTTTTCTTTTGCAATATTATAGGTTTTTGAAATTGCATCCACCGCATTAGCATTCTCAAACAAAAGAATAGGATAACCCAAAAGAAATAACGGGAAAACAAAAAATACAGGAATCACACACATCATTGCTGCAATAGTCAGGATGATATTGGTAATTAAACTATACAATAAAATATTACCCAAATTTTGACGATAACCAATGAATAAATCTGAAAACTCAATTTGAACTTTACTATTGAATTTGTTGGAAATATAAATTAATCCAACAAAAAGTGGAGATAAAAGAATCGTGAACAAACCTGTAAATGAATAATACAAAGTCATTCCTGGCCGATTAAAAAGAATTTCTTTGTAAGCATCCTCATCAAAATCTTTAAGATCGCTGTAATTAGTATAGGAATTAAACCCGGAAATAGATTTTATGATGGAATCTCCTATGATGTAGATAATCATTACCACCAGAGCATAAAGAAAAACCCCTTTGTACATCTCGAAAGCATGTGAAATAATAGATCCTGTATCTCGGTTGGGAGCAGAACCCTGCTGGTCAAATTCGTTAAAGTCAGACATGGTTTAGATTTTTTTAATGTTTCTCAAATTTAAATTTTTTCGAGAACAAATCTGTTACCATTCTCAAATTTAACTTTCCTCTGTAAAAATGGTTTTATAAAGTGAATAAATCATCGCATTCCAAAAAGGAAAAGTAAATAATATTCCCACAAAGAACAATGCGAAACCCACATATCTAAAAAGTATCGCTACAATTGTGCACACAAGAATTTCTACAAAAAAAGTCTTTAAAGCCTTCCACCCAAAAGAAATTCCTTCAAAAATTGTTTTATTCTGGAAGAACATAAGCGGAGAAATAAACAGTGTCAGCATGATCCAAACCAACGGCAAAATGATTGTTACTTTTAGCATCTCAGCAACGAAATAATAAAAAACGAAATAAGAAGTGTATCTTAAAAAATTTAATCCGTTGTATCCTACAAATAAATCCGATAATTCTACCTGCTCATTCAAATCAATTTTTCTGTAAATCTGAAAAAAACCAAGGTTTAAAGGATACAAAAATGCTGAAACAAGAAATAGTCCTAATGCTGTATAAGCATAATTTTCACTTGATGTAATAGCTTGTAAACCTTTATTTAAATTTTCAAGTCCTTTTGGGCCAACTTGTAGATACTCGCCAAAAAGATCAGAAAACTGGTCGTAAACTCCGAAGCGGTTTGCAACATAAAAATACACCAAAAGAAAAACTACAAAATAAACAATGGAAAATATCATCTGATATACCAAAGTCTTATTCCAGTAATAAAAAGCCTGTTTTAAGATAAAATCGAGTCCCGGTTTTTGTGGATATTTCTCCTGCATTGAAAATATTTTGTGCAAAAGTAAACATCAATAACTACTTTTGCGGAATGTTTTCGGCAAATCATCAAAAATTTATTGAAATGGACGAACTTTCGCATCAGAAAGTTCCCTTTTTCTTTATCATAGATTTTCTCGTCGAAAAAGTAGAAATCTTCCAGGAGAAAGAAATTGATGAAAATGGTTTATTAATTGATTTTCAGTCATTTTCAAACACCAAACAACAGGAAGCATTAAACAAAAAAACGGAATGGAAGTCTTTTCCCGAATCGCTGCAAAGCTTTCAAAAAGGCTTCGACCACGTTCAGAAAAATATCCGTCTGGGAAATTCTTACCTTACCAATTATACCCGAAAAACAAAAATTGAAACCAATCTCAGTTTAGAAGAAATTTTTCATCATTCTCAGGCAAAATACAAGGTTTTATATAAAGATTTTTTCGTATTTTTTTCTCCTGAAACTTTCGTCAAAATAATCAGTGATAAAATCTTTACTTATCCGATGAAAGGCACGATTGATGCATCTTTGGAGAATGCCGCAGAAGTTTTGAAGAACGATAAAAAGGAAAAAGCCGAACATTACACCGTTGTCGATTTGCTTAGAAATGATCTCAGTATGGTCGCAGATAATGTGAAAGTTGATAAATTTCAGTACATTGATTTTCTGAAAACCCATCAAAAAGACCTTTTTGCGATGAGCTCGGAAATTTCAGGAAATTTAAAAACTGAATTTAAAGGTAAAGTGGGAAGCATTATGCAAAAACTTTTGCCAGCAGGATCAATTTTAGGTGCGCCCAAACCCAAAACTTTAGAAATCATTTTAGAAGCGGAAGGCTTTGACAGAGGTTTTTACACGGGAGTTTGCGGTTGGTTTGATGGTGAAAACCTGGATAGTTGCGTAATGATTCGTTTTATCGAAAAAGAAGGCGATCAACTGTATTTCAAAAGCGGCGGCGGCATCACGCACATGAGCAAATTAGAAGACGAGTACCAAGAAATGAAAAATAAGATCTATGTCCCAATTCATTGAAAGCATTAAAGTAGAAGATCAGGAATTGTTCCTGCTGGAATTTCACCAAAAACGAGTCAACGATACTTTTGCCCATTTCGGGAAAGAGGGTTCTATTGATTTGGAAAAAATATTTAAAAACCTGAATCATGATGAAGATGGCCTGTACAAACTAAGACTGACTTATGATCTGGATAAAAAATTCAGAACCATGATGATTCCTTATGCAATTCCGGAAATACAGGATTTTCAATTGGTGGAAAATAACATCTACGACTATTCTTTTAAGTTTGAAGACCGTAAAGAATTGGAGAAAATGAAGACGAAATCTAAAGCTGAGGAAATTATCATTGTAAAAAATAATCACATCACTGATACTTCATTTTCTAATCTTTTATTCCAAAAAGGGAAAGAATGGTTTACGCCGTCCACTTATCTTTTAAACGGAGTTCAAAGACAATATCTTTTAAAGAAAAAGAAAATCAAAGAAGCAGAAATCACATTACAGAACATCAAGGAATTCTCACATTTTCAATTGATTAATGCACTGAATGACTTTGACGATATGTTCATTTATCCGATTTCGAAGATTACCAATCTTCCGGGAAATGATGATTATTTGGATATGTAAACCAATATTTTTTAGCGGGATTTATATTTGTCAACTTTAATTTTGTGAAAATAACTTACAAAATACATTTATTCAGTTTTATATCCAAGTATATCAAATCTGTCTTTTTTCGAATTATATTTTAATCTAATATCAACTTTTTGAACTGAATTATCTAAAATTAAAATGTAGTCAGCTTGAAAATTCCATATGGGTAATTTAGATCCCCTTTTCTGAATTCAAATTGAATATCGGTATTTTGTTTTTTTAATTCCCTTATTTTTTCCTTTAAACTCTCTCCAACAAAAACAATATTTTCTGTTGAATTCATTTCAGCAGAACGAATATCATTTCTTATTAATTCGCTTGCAACTTTATTTAATTTCTCATCTCTAACTTGATTATTACAAGAAAAATTAAAAAGCAAACTAAATAATAAAAAATAATTGCTGACAGCTTTCATTTAAAAATAAATTTTATTTTGGAATTACAGTTCCTTTAAAAAATTAAAATAAGCCTTCTGCGTATCCGCATTAGTCTTCCCTTGGGTATTGACTTCCATTATTTTAGGCTGTACATCAGGTTTAAAGAAATTATCAAAAACACGGTCTAAAGTTCCGTCATCATCTACTTTTACATAAGAAAAACCAAAATGTTTAGCTAAAAATTCAGCATTTTTATGATGTTTCGTTGCGATAAATTCGTCAACGGTATTTGAGTTGGCATTTCCAGGTCCTGGAATGATTTTAAAGATATTTCCTTCCCCATTATTAAAAATAATAATTCTTGTAAACGGCGGAATATATTGATTCCAAAGTCCATTGATATCATAGAAAAAGCTCAAATCTCCCGTAATCAACAAAGTCGGATTTGCATTTTTGATGGCAAAACCCATTGCTGTAGAAGTCGAACCGTCGATCCCGCTTGTTCCCCTGTTGCAATACATCTTTCTTTTACCAAAATCAAACAACTGCGCATAACGAATTGCCGAAGAGTTGCTGAAATGAATATTATAATTCTCGGGAATACTCTGCGAAGCTTTATTGAAGAAATAAAAGTCAGAAAATTCAACCATATTCAAAAACTTATCGTGTTTTGCGTCTTTTTTATCTCTTAAAACATCCCAAAGATTATAGTAAGGTTTGGGCTCTAAATTGATGAAATTTAATAATTTAGAAAAGAAAACTTCAGGTTTGATTTCTAATTTCTGCGTTAAAGCAAAATAAGTATCGGGTTGCCAAACCTCATCCAGATGCCAGTGCTGTTTCGGGTGTGCATTTCTTAAAAATTGTTTTACTTTTTTGGAAACCACATTTTGTCCAACAGTAATCAGTAAATCCGGAGCATACGTTTTAAAATCTTCTTCTGTAAAGGCAAAAATATAACGATCGATATGTCTGAAAAACTTTTCGTGATATAAATTTGAATTCGCCTCACTCAAAACCACAACTGAATGATTTTTAACCAATTGTGTCAATTGATTTTCAAGTTCAGGACTATAATCTTTTGTCCCTACCAAAATCATGATTCTCTGCGAAGTATTCCAATCTGCAACTAAGTTTGAAGGAATTTCGTATTCTTTCTTTTTAATTGTTTTTTCCACTTGAGGAAAAGTCGGCAACTCAGAAACCAATTCATACAAAGGTTCTTCCAAAGGAATATTGATATGAACCGGGCCTTGTTTTTCAAAACAAAGCTCGATTGCTTTTTTTATAATATCTGAATTGATGTTTTCCGCATCATCTTTACTGTCTTCCACCAATTGAAAATCACCGTAAGAATGCTGATGAAAAAGGTTATTTTGTCTTATGGTTTGTCCGTCAAACAAGTCAACATAATCAGTCGGTCGGTCTGCTGTCAAAATCAACATCGGAATGTTTGAATAAAAAGCTTCAGTCACTGCAGGATAATAGTTTGCCGCTGCAGAACCGCTCGTACAGGTAATTGCAACCGGTCTTTTCTCACTCATTGCCATTCCAAGAGCGACAAAGGCTGCACTTCTTTCATCAACGATACTGAAACAGTTGAAATCATCCATTTCCGAAAAATGAATCGCCAGAGGAGCATTTCGTGATCCCGGAGATATGACAACGTCTAAAATATTGTATTGCTGAAAAAGATTGGCAAGTACCTGAATACTTCTCTTGGAGGAATATTTTTTCATAAAGCAAATTTAAGGTATAAATGCTAAATTGTAAAATGATTTGGAAGGTGTTTAAATTTAATCTGTTTTCAGAAGAATTTTGGACACAGTTTAATCAATACTCCATTCGGAAAAAGCCTTCTCAAAGCTCATCTAAAAACATACTCTCTAATTTTTGTTTGTAATGAAATCCATCAAAAAACCTTTCATCAGGATTAGTATCAAAACTAATGTTATCATTGCTTATTTCTGAAACTCCAATAAAATCTTTGAATTGAATGACAAAAAATTTTTCTTTAAGCCGGAAGGAAATTCAGTAAATTCATGCTTAATAGACAATTGATTAAGATAGTTAATTGTATATTTAAACAGTATTTTAATATTATCATTATTTCTAATATAAATCATTAGTAGCTTTTAAAGTTCACATTCAGATATAAAGAACTCGCTCCGAAGTCTGGAAAGTCTGGAGTTTAAACCTCACAGGTTTTGAAAACCTGTGAGGTTTGACAATATACAACTCTATTAGAGACATTTTGTTAACAAAAAATCTGTAAATTAGCCTCACGTAAAATTTCTATAAAATGGATAAAATACCTAGTGTAGACCTGCGTGATTTCCTTTCGGGTGACCCGGAACGCAAACAGAAATTTGTAAATGAAATCGGAAAAGCTTACGAAGAAATTGGTTTTGTTGCCTTAAAAGGACATTTCCTCAATGACCAACTCGTAGATGATCTTTATGGAGAAGTAAAAAACTTCTTCGAACTCCCAACAGAAACCAAACAGAAGTATGAGATCCCCGGAATCGGCGGACAGAGAGGTTATGTAGGTTTCGGAAAAGAAACTGCAAAAGGTTTTAAAAAAGGTGATTTGAAAGAGTTTTGGCATTTTGGACAATATGTTTCGGATGACTCAAAATACAAAAGCCAATACCCTGACAATGTGATCGTAGACGAACTTCCAAAATTTAATAAAGTAGGTAAAGAAACTTACCAGATGCTTGAAAAAACAGGAAAATATGTTTTGAGAGCTTTGGCTTTATACCTTGGTCTTGATGAGTTTTACTTTGATGATAAAATCGCTGAAGGAAATTCTATTTTGAGACCCATTCATTATCCGCCAATCACTCAGGAGCCCGATGATGCGGTAAGAGCAGCTGCTCATGGAGACATCAACTTAATTACTCTCTTGATGGGTTCTCAGGGAAAAGGGCTTCAGGTTCAAAATCATAACGGAGAATGGATTGATGCGATTGCAGAACCGGACGAACTGATGATTAACGTCGGAGATATGCTTTCGAGACACACCAACAATAAGCTGAAATCTACCATTCACAGAGTCGTAAATCCGCCAAGAGAATTGTGGGGAACTTCAAGATATTCTATCCCTTTCTTTATGCACCCAGTGAGCGAAATGTCACTAAATGCTCTTGAAAATTGTGTAGATGAAAATCATCCTAAACTGTATGAAGATACCACTGCAGGAGAATTCTTACATGAACGATTAATAGAATTGGGATTGATTAAAAAATAATTTTGAAACCGGACTTTTAGTTCGGTTTTTATTTTTAAGTATCAGCTGTGGAATCCATGGGGAGTAATTTTTCCAAAGATTTCACAGATTGATACAGATTTTACGTTAAGTAGATTTATGATTGATACCCCAGCAATTTCCTAATCTGATAAAAGAACCTTTCAATCAACCTCAAATCTTGGGTGACGATTTCCGCATTTCCCCTCAGTTCTTTATCAAACTTCAAGGTTTTATTATATGACGTTTTTAAACCTTTTGGCAGAACCACATCGACATAATAATTTCCTTTATCATCAGGAATCAAAGAGATGTTTTGCACTCTCCCTTCGATGATTCCGTATTCCTGGAAACGGTAATTATCTAATTTAATTAAAACCTTTTCACCCGGAATAATTTTTCCCGAATTTGCTGTCGGTACAGACATTCTTCCCACCAGTTGCTCTGTATGGTCAGGTAAAATTGAAACAATCGGATCTCCTGATTTTACAAATTGGTTTTCACCATAAAACTGCTGGAAACTCGCCATTCCGTCGGTAGAAGAAATAATGAGATAGGTTTGCTCCCATTGTTTAAGAGATTTTCTAAGTTGCTCAAATAACTGCAGAGTCTGGGATGAATACGTGATTTTATCCTTTTCTGTATTAATTGCCGTTCCGCTTTTTGTTTTATTAAGGTTTGAGATGCTTTCCTGCATTTGAGATAAAGAAATACTGATATTTTCTAAATTCTGCTGAGCCTGAAGATATTTCAGTTTTTCACCTTCCAATTCTACTGCCGCGATTACTCCCTGATTGAAAAGTTCCTGTGATCTCTGATAATTTTTTCGGGTAAGTTCAGTTTTTGCAGCTTCGAGATTTCTCTGCTGTTTTAAAGCGACAATTCTGCTTCTGGATTCTGAAATACTTTGATTGGCAGCAAGGTTTTCAGGAGCGTAAGGCTGCAGTCTTGTAAATAAATTCTCATCCTGAAAAGCTTTCGCAAAACTGTTATAATCACCCTGAAGTTCGCCCAGTTTATAATGGGAAGCTTCATTCACGGGAAAAGAAAGCAGTTGATCTGAAGCAATAGAATCTACTATTTTTTTCAATTTTAAAACATCCTGATAATGTGCAGTGGACTGCAAAACCAGCAAGACGTCTCCTTTTTTTACTTTCTGATGATCTTTGATGAATATTTTTTCGATTTTTGAACTGCTTCTTGCCTCAATTTTTTCAGGCGGGTTTTGTGACGTCACAATAATGGGAGCCGGAACAAATTCCGGATATTTGATGATGTAACTCATCGCCAGAATCATCAATAATATAATTAATATAATCGTATTTCCCCATCGGAACATCCAGTGTGGCGGATCCGTGAGAATATCCTGAACGCTTTCTGAGCGAAGTTCTATGTTGTCTAAATTATCCAAAACTCACTTTAATTTTATTAAGAGGGTAATCAAAAAAGATTACCCTCTTACCCTAAATAATTGTTTTACAGCTCGCATAGCTCGCATGGCTGAAATGGGCATAATACAACAACATTATTTTCACATACTACACAAGCACCATTAAAGAAATTTGTAGCACCATTTGTAGCACACCCACAACCAAGACACCAAGCTCCCCCTTTAATTGTTCTTAAATTCTCTCTTGATAGTTTTTTTAAATTTTTCATAATAATTTGTTTTAATTTTTCCTACTCTTATAGCTTTCGGATTACGCTTTTTAAATTCTTTTAAATGTAGAAATTAATTCTGACATAGATGATTTATTTTTTTTAATTTAATTACCTAATTCAAGTTGATTTTTAACGAGTCTGTAATATTCACCTTTTAAAGCCACCAATTCCGCATGATTTCCTTCTTCCACCACTTTACCTTTATCTAAAACGATAATTTTATCGGCATGTTTTACGGTTGATAATCTGTGGGCAATCACAATGGCTGTTTTGCCTTCAAAAAACTGTTCCAGATTTTCCATGATTACTTTTTCATTATTCGCATCCAAAGCACTTGTCGCTTCATCAAAGAAAATATACTCCGGGGATTTGTAAACCGCTCTTGCGATGAACAATCTTTGTTTTTGTCCGCCACTTACACCAAGTCCTTCGTTTCCGATTTTCGTATTGTAACTTAACGGTAGTCCTTCAATGAACTCTTTGATATTGGCAATTTCGACTGCTTTTCTCAGTTTTGTTTTATCTACATAATCTTCACCCACAGCAATATTGTTGGCAATCGTATCATTAAAAACATAGCCTTCCTGCATCACAACACCGCATTGATCTCTCCAGAATCTTGGTGATATGTTTTTCATCTGGGTATTCCCAATTTTTATTTCGCCCTCGTTGGGTTCATAAAATTTCATTAATAGTTTTAAAAGCGTCGTTTTTCCGCTTCCGCTGGCTCCGACGATTGCTGTTGTTTTTTGATAAGGAATATTTAAACTTAAATTTTCAAAAACCGGAACATCCGAACCGATGTATCTGAAAGACATATTGCTGATTTCAATATCTTTTTCGGGAACTTCGGTAGCATATTGCTCATCTTTATTTTCCTCATCTTCCTTATCGTGAATTTCGCCCAATCTTTCCAAAGAAATTTTAGCATCCTGAGTTTGCTTGATGAAATCTATTAGTTGTAAAAGCGGACTGTTTAATTGTCCGATAATGTACTGAACAGAAAGCATCATCCCCAAAGTAAGATTTCCTTCCAAAACCAATTTGGCAGAAAGAAAACTCACCAGAATATCTTTCATCTGATTGATAAAGTTTCCGCCGACGGATTGCCATTGCTCAAGTGATAAAGATTTTATTCTGAGTTTAAATAATTTAACCTGCAGAAACTCCCAATCCCAACGTTTTTGTTTTTCGGCGTTGTGCATTTTGATTTCCTGCATTCCGTTGATAAGCTCAATGACCTTGCTTTGCTCTTGCGAAACCTGTGAAAATCTTTTGTAATCGAGCTCTTTTCTTTTTCCAAGAAAAAAAGTAATCCATGCAATGTATAAAATTGCTCCGACTAAATAAACAACAAATAATCTGTAATCATAGAACAGTAAAACGATGCTGAAAATAATCAGATTGACCAACGAAAACAGTGTACTTAAAGAAGAATTGGTCAGAAGCTGCTCAATTCTATGATGATCGTTGATTCTCTGCATGATATCTCCCGTCATTCTTGTATCAAAGAAACTGATTGGAAGTTTCATTAATTTAATAAAGAAATCCGAGATAATCGAGATATTGATTCGGGTAGAAAGGTGAAGCAAAATCCAGCTTCGGATGACTTCAATTCCCATTCTGCCAAGAAAAAGCATCACCTGAGCCAATAAAACCAAATAGATAAAATTCAGATCCTGATTCTGAATCCCCACATCCACAATACTTTGCGTGAGGAAAGGCAGAATAAGCGACAGTAAACTTCCTGCCAGCAAACCAATCGCCAACTGAACAATCAACGATTTATATTTCAGTAAATATTTTGAAAGAAAAGAAAAACTGGCTTTACTTTCCTGGTCGTCAAATTCCGTTTGAAAAAACGCCGGAGTAGTTTCGAGAATCAAAACAATTCCCTCTTCTGTATTTTCATTGGCATTTTCGCCGATCCATCGTTTGATAAATTCTTCTCTTGTGTAAGTTATTAAACCATAGCTCGGATCAGAAACGTAGACCAGATTTTTTTTATCGATTTTGTAAACGACTACAAAATGATTTTTGTTCCAGTGTACGATACACGGGAAAGGAACTTCTTCAGCCAATGTATTAAAATCGATCTGCACTCCCAAAGAACGGAAGCCCAAATCTTCAGCAGCATCGCTCAACCCAAGCAAGCTACTTCCTTCTCTTGTCGTTTCTGAAAGGTTACGGATCTGCTGCAACGAAATGCTTTTTCCGTAATGTTTGCTGACTATTCTGAGACAAGTAGGACCGCAATCTTTGGAGTCCGGCTGAAGGTAAAAAGGGAACTTTTTTTTCAAAACTAACAAAATGTTTAAATGTAGATGACTACAATATATAAATAACTGAGGTCACAAATTCTATAATTGCTAAAAAAAATATTAATAAAAAATCAATCATTATACAAGAAATTATTACTTAAAAATCTTCATCTTCAATCAATTCACTGATAAAATAATGAATATCTTCACGGTCATATTTATCCGGAAACTGGTAGCCGTTAATAATAAAAACAGGTGTAAAAGTAATTCCGGCAGAACTGTTTTCTGCAGTCATCTGAATAATACTGGTAAGATCTTCAGGATTTTCTGTTCCTGATTTTCTTTTAATTTCACTCTCATCTTTATTCTTAAACCAAGTATCAACAGAATTTAAAAATTCTTTCTGGGGTTTGTTTTTATAAATACTCAAAAAGTCTGAAATAAGCTGCGTATACTTTTTATCAGATTTTTCGGAATAATTAAACCTCATCTGAGCAGAAATCTCATCAGGATATTGTAAAAGCAAGTCTTCTACGATCTTATGAGCATCTTTACAAAATCCGCAGTAAGGATTAGAAACTACAGAAATATGAAGTTTGGCATCTTTATTACCTAAGAAAAATGTTCGATTATCTGTAAATTCTATTCTTCCTTTATCTGTAAGTTCTCTTTTAAAAAGGTCATAATTTCTTTTAAACCTTAGATTCTTTGCATTAGATTTTTTGAGTTCTTCTTTCTGATTCATCAGATTATTCAAGAAAGCAACCGTAAAAAACAGAGAAATAAATAAGATGATGGCAATAAAAACAACAGCTAAAGTTGCTTCCATATTAAAATAGAAAGAACCGATTGTAATTTGAGCCAACAAGACAAAAATAATCACCAGACAGACTCTGCAAAGTGATTTTTCAACAAAAACCTGAACATACAATGAGTAAAGAATCACCAAAATCGAAATGATTGCTGTAATTTTCAAAATAAACTGAGACTGCGGCAAAATAAGCCCTAAAAATGTAATTCCCAGAAAATATACCAAGCTAAAATCTGAAATTTTTAGCCCTAAAACATCTGTTTTATCTGAAGAGAAAATCTTCGAACATGAACTTTGAGAAGAACTATTCGCAGCACCGCCGCAAATATTACTGACCACTGCAGATTCCTGACCAAATTTTTGATTAAAAAGCTCTAAAGAAATATAAAACCCTACCAGCGAAAAAATGTTGAAAACACTTTCGTACCAAGCAAACTGCAGAATTGAAAAGAGAATAATAATTCCGAAAACCAAATAAATAAATGGTTTAAAATTGAAAAAAGAAGTCGTTTTTACATTCTCAGTTTTCTCAAAAAGAAGCACAAAATCTCCGGAATTCTTGTAAAGCTCCTCCTTATTCAGCGTTTTTATTTTATCAGAATAAATTGTGAAATCATTATTTCCTTTCTTCTTTACCAAAGAAAACGAATTATCAACCAACGCCATATATTCTTCAGGCAGTTCGTTCCAATATTCTTTATCTAATTCGTAGGCGTCATTTTTTAACCCTAAAAAGTTCAGAGTATCACTGAAAGCCAGAGCCGAAGGATAGTTGGGATGAGAATTGAACTGGAAATAGAATTCCTGTTTGTCGAGTTTGAAGTGTTCTATGAGTTTGTCGAAATTCATGGATTATTTGGTGTGTGAATTAATTTTATGAAGATAAAAATTGCTTTCAGAGTAAAACACAAAAAACTTTATTTATTAATGATAGGAAATGATTCTTAGTATTGATTTAAAATATTTTCAAATTGCGCATCATTTGCTCCTGGAGCATTTGTATTAGAAATTTCACCGTTTTTATTAAAAATAATATGGCGGGGAATTGCACTAAGATTTATTTCTTTAATGAATTTAGAAGAACTCTCATTCAGTAATAAATAACTGTCATTGTGATTTAGTAACATCTTATTATTGGCTTTCTTCCATTGTTCTTCATTTTGGTCAGTAGAAATATATATGAATTTGATATTGGTGTATTTTTTTGAAGCAACTAAAGAATTTGGCATTTCTAATCTGCACGGAGCACACCAACTTGCCCAGAAATCTATATAAGACGCATTACCTTTATACTTACTTAAAAGCTCTGTTAATGTGATCTTGTTACCTTGAGAATCTTTTAATAAAGTATTTTCATTTCCTATAAAATTCTGAGTTTCTGAATTTTTTGCAATTATCTCTTTTGCTCTATTTATGAAACTTTCATTTTTTGAGAAAGCTTTAAAATCATTATAAAATTTATTTAGTAAATCTTTATTTTTTCCTACACGAAGTAATTGAAGAACTAATATGTCTCTATTTTTCTCAGAGAAATCTGTTTTTATAGAGTTAAATAAATATTCTGCGAACTTAGCTCTGTCATTTTTTTGTGAGATAGAAATTATTGTTTTATTATAATCTATTATGATTTCAAAAAGTAGTGGCAGGCTTTCAGTTTGTAACGCTTCTTTTTTATAGAAATTTAAAATTTCAATATATTTTTCGGTTAGCTGGTTAGTATTTCCAAAAACTTTAGTATCCCAATAATCTAACCGTAATTTTGTAAATTTATATTGACTTAAAAATGAATCTCTATAAATATTATCTACTGTATTGCTTTTAAGGTATTTATTTATGAAATCAATTCTTACTTCATACAGCTTCTCATTAATTCCGAGTATCTTTGCTAAATTCTTTTGAGTAGTGGCTTCTTTTTTATCTGCAGATAATTTTTCAAATGGCTTCTGCTTTTTTGTATATTCATAATAGTCTCTATAAAGATTCAAACCACCAATATTATTTTTGTTTGAAAGCGATTTAAAGATAAATCTACTATTCAAATATGATATTTCTATACTATCTCCATTTTTAAGATATACTCCCGAATCATTTGTTATATCTTTAGACACATGTACATAAGAAGGTTCATCACCAACAAATAAATTTACAGTATCCCCATTACCAACGTTATTTAAAAGTTGGGGTTCTAAAAACCCATTACTAACCCTTAAGCTAAGGGATTGACCTTTATCTATTTTAAATCTTATAAAAATGCTGTCATTTTGTGAAACAACTGCATCATCTTCTACCGAATTTATATCATTATTTTTTGAACTGCATGAAATAAAACACAAAAAAAGAGATAAAAAAAGAAAATTATTCATAAATATTTATTTGAATAGTGGGCTTCACAGCCCACTATTATTAATAATCTAATATAAGTCGGATAATCTATTATAATTCTTACAAGAATCACAACAATAAGTAACACTGTTTGCACCATATTGATTTATTTCACCATTACCTAAATTGCTACTTATATAAGCTTGCCCTTGTTGAGCTTGACTCATTGTCATTCCTCCTGTATAAGGGATCATCCCCGCAGATCCATCAGCATAATGTGCTACAAGAGCACAAGTTCCAGCTCCTGCTAATATTCTCATTTCACTCCTAGAAAGTTTTCTTAAGTTTTTCATTTGTTTAAAATTTAAATTTAATAATTAATTTTTGTCATACAATCCCTGACATGGGCTTTTTGCTGATCAGCATTTCATATTTATACTTTTGTACTGTACACATACAAAAAATAAACATTTGTGTTTTTGTTGAAGCAAAGATGCAAGAGCTTTATGAAAAAGCAAAACATGATATATCGAAATTGGTAAATTTCGGAAGTTGAGTATTCGAAATTGATAAAGTCCATCAATAGGAATATATATATAAATACCTAATATTCAAAAGGTTATTAAATTATACTTAAAAATGATTAAATTCTAAAAAAAATGTACTTTTGCATCATAAAAATACAAATGTTTCGATTTTATTCTATTATTTTAATTCTGATCTCCCAAAATTTATTCTTTTCGCAAAGTATAAAAAACTTTGTAATACCAGATTCTTTGAAAAATAAAAACCTCGAAGAATTACAAAAATCTTACGATAAAGTTTTTAGAATTGATAATAGTAGGGCAGAGATATATGCAAATACAATTTTAAGCAAAGGAAAAAAAGAAAGAAATAATGATCTTATCTATGATGGATATTATAAAATTGCACATACAAAGGGATTGAAATCTGAAAATGGACATTCCTATGCAGATACATTATTATCTATAACCCGAAATGTAGACACTAAAGATTATCCTGCAAAAGCACACATTATAAAAGGGATTTTATACAATTATGGTTGGAAATACAATGAGGCTCTAAATCATTATATTGAAGCTCAAAAATCCTCTAAAAATAAAAATCAGGATCAGTTTTATTATATCAAGAAACTTATAGGAATTCTAAAAACAGCTACTGATGAGAATGATGAGGCTCTTCCTCTTTTTTTAGAGTATTATAATTACCAAAAGCAAAAAGTAAGCACAGAAAAGAAAGATGTTAAAAGCTACATAGGTTCTATATTCTCCGTAGCAAATTGCTATAGCAAAAATAAACAGTATAAAAATGCTCAGGTTTATATTAATATGGGTATCACAGAATGCAACAGATTTAATGATTATACTCATTATCCTTATTTTATTTCTGCTACAGGAATCATCAATTACTATTTGAAAAACTACGAAAAAGCATCTGAAAGCCATTTGAAAGCAGAAAAAAACTTTATCAAAAACAATGACTATGGCAACCTGGCAATTACATATTATTTTTTAGGCAAAATCAATCATGATATTCATAAGGAAGAAAATGCCGTAAAATATTTTGTTAAGGCAGATTCAATCTTAGTTCTTTCAAAGGACTTCTATCCAGTCACACGTGACGGATATGAAGTCTTGATTGACTATTATAAAAAAAAAGGAGACAAAGAGAAACAACTAAAATATATTGACAAATTATTCTATGCAGACAGCATCATCAATAACAGTAAACAGTATCTGTCAAAAGAAATTTATAAAAAATATGACACTCCTATATTATTAGAGAAAAAAGAAAATTTGATTGATGAACTAAATAATAAAAATTATTTACTTTATTGGTTTCTGGGAATTGGTTTTATAATTATTTCTGCTTTATCATACATATATATACAAAACAGAAGCAAAATAAAAGAATATAAATTACAGGCAGAGCTATTACTCGAAAAGTCAAAAGAAGAATCAGTTATTTTACCTGTTCCAAATAATAAGGTTATGGAAGAGAATATTTTTAAAGAAGAAAAAACTAAAAATATAATTCCCGACAAAAATCTTCAGGATATAAAACTAAAATTGGAACTGTTTGAAAGTAATAAAGATTTTTTACGAAAGAATATTACGGTTGATGGTTTAGCAAAAGATTTAGGAACAAATCGTGATTATCTTTCAAAATCAGTAAATGAACTTAAAGAAAAGAATTTTTCTCAATATTTAAATGAATTGCGGATCAATTATATTGTTGATGAATTAAAAAACAACGAAAAGCTAAGGAAATATACAATATCTGCAATTGCAGAAGATGTAGGATTTAATAATTCTGAATCATTTTCTAATGCTTTTAAAAAAATTACAGGCACGCTTCCATCTTATTACATTAAATTACTGCAACAACAAGATAGAAATTAACCATCTAAAAATCAAATCATTAAAAATAAAATAACACGATATTGATAAATTTCGACATTAACTTTTTTGATAACTTTTTAAAATGATGTTATTTTGCCACAATAACTAAAAATTTAAATACAATGAAACAAGAAAACAAATCTGAAAAAAAATTATCCTTAAAAAAAGTGCAAATTACTCGTTTAAATATGATTAGAGGTGGAGATGGTGACACTATGACTAATGGCGATACAACAAGTAGTAAATGCCCTCCAAAAACAGCTACAACTACGAAATTGCCGCCAATTGTTATTCTTGGAGGCGATGATGGAGGAAACGGAGGCGGTGGAGCTGGATATTATTAATATTTGAAAAAATGAATAAAAAGTATTTTTTGTGTATTTTATTTCTGTTTTCCTTAACATTTTGCTTTTCTCAAAAATTATATTTTAAGAAAATAGAATTTGAAAATCCTGAATTTGAAAATAAGCTCCTTACTTTAAATAAGGAGCTTATAAAATTATATAAAGAAAATGATTCTCTCAAATTCAATGATAATTATATGAGATTTCAAATGTTAAATAAAAACTATGATGGTGCTTTAAAAACATTAAATAACTTCCGCAACATATACAAAAAATCATATCCTGACTATTCAAGGATGGCAGGAATTCAATTTGAAATTTTTATTTTGGCTAAAAAAGCTTCAAAACAAAATGAAGATATTAGACCAATTTATAAAAAAATTCTTGAAAAAAAGTATAATGAACTTCCAATCTTATCAAAAAATCTTGTTCCAGATGCATTCAAATTTAAAGATGGCTATAATAAAAATGAGATAAAAAAAATATTAAAAGATAGCATATCACAAGATAGTATTACTTTAAAAAATGCAATATTACTTTGCAGACATTTTAACTACAACACAATTATAAAGGAAACTTTTTCAACAGCGATTCCATTACTAAAAAAATTAGACAATGAAGAGTTTTTAGTGAAGGATAGTGTTATTGTAAAAACAAAAAAAGGAAACGAAATTACTCTTTACTACGTAATTGATAAAAAATTAAAGAATCCGAATCCTTCTATTTTACATTTTTCAACATACCTCCGTAATAATAATTATTTTATTTCTAATGCAAAAATAAATGCTGACAGAGGTTATAATATTATATATGCTTTTAGTAGGGGAATCTACTTAAGTAAAGATCAAATTACACCATTTGAGTTCGAAGTTGAAGATGTAAATGAGATAATTGATTGGATTACTAAACAGTCTTGGAGTAATGGAAAAGTAGGAATGATTGGTGGAAGTTATGATGGTTTCAGTCAGTGGTCAGCCGCAAAAAATTTGCATCCTGCTTTAAAAACTATTATCCCTTCGGCATCTGTAGGTTTTGGAATTGACTTTCCTATGTATAACAATTGTTTCAGTCCTTATATGCTACGATGGTTAAGTTATGTGAAGAAAGAAACTGACCATGACCTTTTTAATGACGAAAAAAAGTGGCTTTCACTATACAATTCTTACTATAAAAACGGAACTGCATTTAATAAATTAGATAGTATACACGGAAAAACAAATCCTGTATTCCAAAAGTGGTTGAAACATCCATCTTTTGACAGTTATTGGCTGTCAAAACTTCCTTATAGAAAAGATTTTGCAAAGATTAATATTCCTGTTCTAACACTTACAGGATATTACGATGCAGATCAAAGAGGTGCGATGTACTATTATTATAATCATATCAAGTATAATAAAAACGCAAACCACTACTTAGTTATTGGTCCTTATAGCCACAACGGAGTAGTTTCAGGAGTTGAGGGAGAATATAAAGGGTACAAAATCGATTCTGTTGCAAATATTGATTTAGAAGATCTTTCATACAAATGGTTTGATTATATTTTAAAAGGGCAAAAAAAACCCGAATTCTTAAAGGATAAGGTCAATTACCAAGTAATGGGATACAATCAATGGAAAAGCGCGCCAAGCATTGATAAAATAAGCAATAGCACCCTGAGATTATATTTAAACAAAACGAAACTTGATAAAATAAGGTCAAAAAAAGATTTTATTTCACAAAAAATTGACTTTGCAGAAAGAAATGACACATTAAAAAGTTTTGATGATGAAAAAATTTTAGATTTTGTATTAAATCTACAAAACTTAAAAACCAAGCTGATTTTTGAAAGTGATATTCTTCAAGACCCTATTGAGATTAATGGGAGTATTACAGGAGAATTAAAAGCTGCCATCAATAAGAAAGATATGGATATCACAATCAGTATGTATGAAAAACTATCTTCTGGTCAATATTTTAAATTATCTCACGAATATTTTGCTAGAGCGAGCTATGCAAAAGATAATACAAAAAGAAATTTATTGAAATCTGGAAAAATAGAAAAAATACCAGTACAAAATACTTTTTTTACAAGTAAGAAAATAGAAAAGGGCAGTAAATTGATTATCATTTTAGGCGTTCGAAAAAGTGCAGATGCACAAATCAACTACGGCACAGGAAAAGACGTAAGCGAAGAAACAATTGCGGATGCAAAAGAACCTCTGGAAATAAAGTGGTACAACGACAGTTATATTGAAATACCCATTTTTGAAAAATAATGTGTCTTAATAAAAAGCTCATGAAAAAAATAAATTTCATTCTTTTTGTATCTATTTGCGTATTGGCAACAGCTCAAAAAACCAATTTAGCAACTTCAAAACCTGTCACTGATGAATATTTCGGAACCAAGATAGTCGATGAATATAGAAGTCTAGAAAATTTAAAAGCCCCTGCTACCATCAATTGGATGAAATCCCAATCAAGCTATACTGATTCTTTATTAAACTCAATCCCAAATAGGAATTATTATTTGGATAAAAGATTAGAACTTGACAAAAGACAACTTTATTCAATTTCTAATGTTAAAATAATTAGTAATAATAAATATTTTTATCTGAAAAAAAATGCTGGGGAAACTGCCGCAAAAGTCTACTACAGAAATGGTTTCTTAGGAAAAGAAGAATTGCTATATGATCCAGTATCCTTTAATTCTTTAATGAATAAAAATTCGTCCTCCAAATCTGAACATAAATACTTAATTAATTTAATATCTCCTAGCTGGGACGGTAGTAAATTAGCTATTTCTTTGACTGAAAAGGGTAAAGAATTATCCGAAGTAATAATAATGGATGTTAAGAAAAAAAAAGTTCTTCCTGAAATTATTACAAATACGAATCCGTCCAATATAGGCGGGATTAAGTGGCTGGAAGATAGTTCAGGCTTTTTTTATATCTATTATCCAGTTATTGATAATAAAGATAGTTTATTTGCCAAGAATACTCGTTTAATTTTATATAGAATAGGTGAAGACCCTAAAAAGTTGAAAGATGTCTTCTCAAATATAAACGATCCAGAACTGAATATTGGTCAAGACAGCTATCCAGCAATACTTACTTTTAATTCTGATGACAAATATTATATTGGTATTTTAGTTGATTCAGAAGATTTCAGAAATACTTTTATTATTAGTAAAAAAGATTTGTTAAGTGGAAAGAAGAATTGGAAAGCGCTTTATACAAAGGATAGTAAGATACATAATATACGATTAATTGGCGATGATCTTTTTTTTCTATCGGGATATAATTCTTCTAATTATAAGCTATGTAAAACCAATATAGTAAATCCAGATTTTAAAAATCCAACAATACTAATTCCTGAAAAAAAGAATGAAGTATTACAAGATTATACAGTTACTAGCGATGGTATCTATTTTTCTACCAATAAAAATGGTGTTGAAGCTAAACTGTATTTATATAAGGATGGAAAAGATATTTCAATTAAGTTACCGTATGTATCCGGAAATATAGATTTACAATCAAAAGGCAAAGATTTTTCTGACATATGGATATCTTGCTCTGGTTGGGCAAATGATGTACAACGTTTTAGGTATATCTTACAAACAAATAACTTTAGTTTAGAAAATCTTGTACTTGTTATTGAATATCCAGAGTTCAAAGATATTATTGTAGAAGAAATTACTGTAAAATCATATGATGGAACAGAAGTTCCACTGTCGCTAATTTATAATAAAAATATCAAAAAGGATGGAAACTCACCTGTATTGATAAATGGTTATGGAGCTTTTGCAGAATCTTATTCTCCTTATTTTTCCATTAGTTATCTGCTTTGGGCAAATAAAGGTGGTATAGTTGCTGTACCTCATGTACGAGGAGGAGGAGAGAAAGGAGATCAATGGCATGTTGATGGACAAAAACTTAAAAAGCCAAATTCGTGGAATGATTTAATTGCTTGTTCGGAATATTTAATTGCACAAAAATATACATCACAAAAAAAAATAGCTCTTTTAGGAGCAAGCGCTGGAGGTATTCTTATGGGAAGAGCTGTTACTGAAAGGCCTGATTTATTTGGTGCTGTTATTATAGAATCGGGTGTTTTAAATACTTTGAGGGTAGAAAAAAATGGGACAGGAGGTACGACTATTAAAGAATATGGCGATCCTAACAATTCCACAGAGTTTAGAGGTTTATTGGAAATGGATGCTTATCATCATGTTAAAAAAGGAGAAAAATATCCGGCAATGTTAATTGCAGCAGGAATAAATGATCCTCGAGTTAAACCATGGATGTCTACTAAATTTGTTGCCAAAGTATTAGCAAATAATGGTTCTAAAAATCCAATCCTATTGAAAATAGATTATGAGGGAGGTCATGGAGGTTCTATTCCTGTAGCACAACGATATGCAAATATAGGTGATATATTTGCCTTTGCTCTTTGGCAGTTAGGTCATCCAGATTACCAGCCAAAAGAAAACACAAAAAAATAAACACATTTTTTTAAGAATGAAAATCAAATTATTAATCATTGCACTATTTTTCAGTAACGTACTATTTTCCCAAAAATTTTATTTATCTAAAAATTCAATATCAGACTCTTTAGTTTTAAACGAAAAAATATCCAATATAGCGTATAAAATTTCAGATAAATATAAAAATGCTAAAAGACCAGATTCTTTAGAGAAATTATTTAAATTAGAAATTCTGGCAGGAAACTATAAAAAATCACTTTCAACAATAGATGCTTATAAAAAAGCCTATGCAGATAGCAATAGTGCTTGTATTAAAGCTATAGCTTTTGAATTCTATAGCTTAGCTAAAGAAATAGAAAAAAATGAAAAAATTACTTTTTCGAAAGCATTAAACAAAGCATTTGAACTAAAATACGCTACCTTACCTGAAAAATACTCTTTTCGTATTACTGATTATTTCACAGAAAATATTCAGGATTACAGAGAAAAATTTCAAAACTCATTAGACTCTTCCAAAAAAATAGACAGCATAAGTTCCGGCTTTGCCATAGGGTTATGTCTAAACTATTTAAACTATAAAACTTATTCAACGATCCAATCTCAAATAATCCAACTTCTAGATTCAAAAGATAAGAAGAAATTTATAGTAGAAACTCATAATCTAAAAACAAAAAGTGGAGGAAGCGTCACTGTAACTGTTACTCGACGAAAAGAAAGCAAGCAGTCTCTACCCGTGATTTTAACTAATAATATTTATGCCGGAAAATATGATGATGCATTAGGAAAAAGAGCTGTAGCATATGATTACATAGGCGTAGTATTAAACACTAGAGGGAAAAGAACCAGCAACGATATAATAGAGCCTTTCGAGCATGAAGCACAAGATGTATACGATGTCATTGACTGGATAAGCAAACAACCTTGGTGCAACGGGAAAGTGGGTATGATCGGTGGAAGTTATTTAGGTTTTAGCCAATGGGGGGCGGCAAAAAAATTACATCCGGCATTGAAAACAATTGTACCTCAGGTAGCTGTAGGAATAGGAATAGATTTCCCTAAAAACAATAACGTATTCATGAGCTATATGCTGCAATGGATATCTTATGTTACTACCAATAAATTTACTGATGAATTAGATTTTAATAATTATGCAAAATGGGATTCTATTAATACAGCATGGTATAAGAATGGTAAATCCTTCAGAGCATTGGATTCAATAAGTGGGAAACCCAACAAAATTTTTCAAAGATGGCTAGATCATCCGGATTATGATGAATATTGGAAAAACATGATTCCTTATAAAACAGATTTTTCAAAAATAAATATCCCTGTTCTTACTACAACTGGCTATTATGATGCAGATCAGCTAGGCGCGCTATACTATTTTAAAGAGCACTACAAGTATAATAGCAACCCCAACCATTATTTAGTAATAGGCCCTTATGATCATGGAGGAGCACAAAATTTTGCCACAAATATATTACTGGGTTACAAGATAGATGAAGTAGCTAGGATTAATATCAATGATTTGGCATTTTCATGGTTTGATTATATTTTAAAAAATGGCAAAAAACCGGAATTATTGAAAGACAAAATCAACTTTCAAGTTATGGATACCAATGAGTGGTATCATGCCCCAACTATAGAAAAAACCCATAATAGTTCATTAATTCTTTACCTTCAGAAAGATTTAAATTCAAACAGATTAATCAAAGAAAAACCTAAAACTACTGATTTTATTACTCAGGTTGTTGATTTTAAAAACAGAGAAGAAAAAGATGTTTATTTTAATGCAGGAAAAGATAGTATACGAATTAATAACTCTATTGTTTATCAAACGGATATATTAGACAAAGATGTTATCATCAGTGGTGCATTTACTGCAAAACTCAAAGCTGCAATCAACAAAAAAGATATGGATATTACCATAAACTTATTGCAGATAGAACCAGATAAAACTGTATTTAACCTGTCCGATTATTTAGGTAGAGCAAGTTATACCAAAAATAATGAACAAAGACAGCTTTTAAAACCAAATGAAATAGAAATTATTCCTATAGATAATTCCACATTTGTGAGTAAGAAAATTCCTAAAGGCAGTAAACTTATTGTTATTTTAGGAATAAATAAAAGCCCCTATTATCAAATCAACTACGGTACAGGAAAAGATGTGAGTGAAGAAACAATAGCTGACGCAAAAGAACCCTTAGAAATAAAATGGTATAACGACAGTTATATTGAAATTCCAATCTTAGAAGAATAAAATGCCCCAATTCCCTTATCATTTTTTTGAAGAGTATATTGTTCGTACTCCTTTATTTTCACGCAGAAACTTTCAGGAAAACACATACAAAGAGGCATTTTCGGATGAAGAATTAAAAGAAATTTGTGAAGATTCAGTTTTTCAAGAGGCAATATATCTAGCATCCCCCAATCTGTATCATGAGCTGAATCAATGCTTGCGTTCAGAAAAAGAATTATCCTCAAGTCAACACCAAAAACTTAAAAACACCATTCTAAAATACTATACCAGAATGAGTACAAGATGTACCCCATTCGGACTTTTTTCAGGGGTTGGCTTGGGGAAATTTAATCAAGAAACAATAAATAACAAACTTTCTGACAAGAATCGGTTACAAGTAAGAGATACGAAATTGGACATGCATCTGTTGGTTTCTCTTGCGAAGACTTTAGAGAAAAATCCGGACATTAGAAGGCAACTTCTATATTTCCCCAATAATAGTATTTATAAAATAGGGAAGAAAATCCGTTACGTTGAATACGAATATAAAGAAGGAAAAAGAGATTACATTATTTCGGCTGCTCCACTTTCTGAAGAATTATCTCAGATATTAGATTTCTCAAAACAAGGAAAAACAATCTCTCAGCTCGGAGAAATTCTTATAAGTGATGAAATAAACCATGAAGAATCTAAAGAGTTCATAGAAGAATTGATTGACAACCAGATTTTAGTGAGTGAACTGGAACCCAATGTTTCAGGATGCGATTTTTTAGATACCCTAATTTCTGTTCTAAGCAGAATTGAAGCTAAAAATGAGACCGCCGTTTTAATTTCGATAAAAAATAAGCTAACCGAATTGGATTTAAAAATCGGGAATCAAGTTTCTTTATACTCAGAAATTGAAGATCTGATTAAATCTTTCAAAACAGATTATGAGCAAAAGTATCTCTTCCAGACAGACGTTTATTTTAAATATGACTTTACAAATTCAGCTCATTGGAAAAAAGAAATCAAAAAAGGCTTGAGTTTTCTCAATAAGATTACTTTACTAAGCAAAGACACCCCCATTGTACATTTTAAAAAAGCATTTTATGAAAGGTTTGAAACTCAAGAAATGCCCTTATCTTATGTTTTAGATACAGAAATAGGAATAGGCTACCTTCAAAACAAATCCGTTAAAGGAATTCATCCGTATTTGGACGATCTAAAACTTCCTAATTCTAAAGAGAAACAAAATCTCCATATTCAACTAACCCCATTTCAAAAAATCCTTAATGAAAAGTTGCAGGAAGCTTTAGTCGAAAATGAATTTACGATTTCATTAAATGATAATGACATAAAAGATTTTGAAGAGAAATGGCACGATTTGCCGGATACTTTATCTGTTATGGCAGAGATTATTTCCGAAAATGATACAGAGAAATTATGCATTGGAAGTGTTGGCGGAAACAGTGCCGCAAATCTTTTAGGAAGATTCTGTTCTGATCAATCTAATGTACAGAATCTGACAAAACAAATCACAAAAAAAGAAACAGAACTTAATTCTGATTATATTTTAGCAGAAATCATACATCTTCCTGAGGCGAGAATAGGAAATATTGTTAGAAGACCAACACTTAGAGAATATGAAATTCCTTATTTAGCACAATCCATTTTACCACAAGAAAAACAAATACCGGTCGACGACCTCTTTATTTCTGTTAAACATGATCATATTATATTACGTTCAAAGAAACTCAACAAAGAGATCAAGCCCTTTCTGACGAATGCTCATAATTATTACTCAAATACTTTGCCTGTATATCATTTTTTATCAGACCTGCGTTCACAAAACACTAGGACAGGTTTGTATTTCAATTGGGGAGGTCTTTCTCAGATCTATAAATTTCTGCCAAGAATAGAATACAAAAACATCATCTTATCAAAAGCCCAATGGAATATAACAAAAAAAGAAATTGCGTCATTAGAATCATTGCTGGAAAATAAAACTGAATTTCTTTCACGCATGAAAATGTGGCGAAGCAAAAGACAAATCCCTCAATGGATACAATGGATGAAATCTGACAATACTTTACCCATGAACTTAGAAAATTATGACATGGCAAAACTTTTTATACAAATCATAAAAAGTGAAAAATCAATTATGATTGAAGAGTTTTTATACAATGAGAATGATAATTTTAAGCGTGAGTTTATTTTCCCGATGTACAAAGAGAAAGTAGAAATATGATGATTGAAAATAGAAAATTTGCTCCCGGGACAAAATGGCTCTATCTGAAAGTTTATACCGGTGTTAAAACTTCAGACCTCATTTTGGAAGAAACTATACAGCCTCTAACCCAATACCTTCAGGAAAATAACTATATCTCAAAATGGTTTTTTATTCGTTATCATGATCCAAAACCGCATATAAGAGTGCGATTTTGCTTAAATAATACTGATAATTACTACGCTGTTCTAAACAAAATAAATGAAGAGCTTCAAGAGTTTGTTGACAGCGGAGAAATCTCAAATATTTCAATCGAAACTTATAGCAGGGAAATTGAACGTTACGGACAAAACACCATAGAAGAAGCCGAAACATTATTTCACAAAAACAGCGAATTTACTCTGGTGTGTCTGCCATACGATGATGAAGATAAGTTGATGTTCAGTATTTTTTATATTAATGAAATATTGAATAAGCTCAATCTTGGAATTCAGGAAAAGCTTGTTTGGATTAGAAATTATAATGATTCTTTTAAAAAAGAATTTAATGCAGACAAAACTCTCAACAGTCAGTTAGACAAAAAATACAGAGAATTTAAACCTATGCTGATGAACTTCTTGCAATCAGAAGAGTTTTTGGATGAAAGAAATGCTATTACTGTTCATATTGAAGAATGTACTTCTATATTACAAAATATTCTCCATCAGCACCAAAACCAATCTTTGGAAGTTTCTTTGCAAAGTTTTTTTCAAAGCATATTTCACATGAACATCAACAGACTTTTTGTTTCTAACCAAAGATTGTTTGAAATGATTATTTATGATTACTTAGTAAGGTATTATAAATCATTCGCATTTACAGCCTTCATTATAAATATTGAAAGAAAAAAAAGAGACTGAATAAACAGCCTCTTTCTCTTTAAATTATTGTCGGATTAAGACAAAATTTATTGTTACAAATTCTTTATACATACTGCGGACAAACTACAGCCGGACAGTAAATTTTAGGACATCTTGGTCTGCCATCTGTAGGACAGCAAGCTGTTGAGCAACCGATAAGGATTGGTCCTGATCCTAAAATATCTTTCATTTCGTTTCTGGCTAACTTTTTTAAATTTTTCATAACATTCCTTTTTAAGATTCTACGGGACATGGTACAATACAAATAATATTAGGACATCTTTTTATTCCAGGAGGAGGACAACATGCCTGAGAGCAGCCTAAAGCCCCACCGTTAATGTCTTTCATCTGACTTCTTGAGATTTTTTTTAAATTTTTCATAATAAATAATTTAGTTGATTTGGTGATTAAATTATGGTTGGTTTCCGCCACCGCAGCCATCATAAGGCATGCATTTCCATTTTCCGTCGATCAGGCAAAGTTGTCCGCCTTTGCAGGTAAGACCTCCCTGAATCGTTTTCATTTCCTTTCGGTTGATTTTTTTTAAATTTTTCATAAAATTGAATTTGGTAATTTCCTACTCTTTTTAAGCTTTTCGGATCTCGCTTTTAATCAATTTAAAATTAAACAATTTTAATTAAATGAAAATAATTACGACAGAAAATCTTCATCTTCAATCAATTCACTGATAAAATAATGAATATCTTCACGGTCATATTTATCCGGAAACTGGTAGCCGTTAATAATAAAAACAGGTGTAAAAGTAATTCCGGCAGAACTGTTTTCTGCAGTCATCTGAATAATACTGGTAAGATCTTCAGGATTTTCTGTTCCTGATTTTCTTTTAATTTCACTCTCATCTTTATTCTTAAACCAAGTATCAACAGAATTTAAAAATTCTTTCTGGGGTTTGTTTTTATAAATACTCAAAAAGTCTGAAATAAGCTGCGTATACTTTTTATCAGATTTTTCGGAATAATTAAACCTCATCTGAGCAGAAATCTCATCAGGATATTGTAAAAGCAAGTCTTCTACGATCTTATGAGCATCTTTACAAAATCCGCAGTAAGGATTAGAAACTACAGAAATATGAAGTTTGGCATCTTTATTACCTAAGAAAAATGTTCGATTATCTGTAAATTCTATTCTTCCTTTATCTGTAAGTTCTCTTTTAAAAAGGTCATAATTTCTTTTAAACCTTAGATTCTTTGCATTAGATTTTTTGAGTTCTTCTTTCTGATTCATCAGATTATTCAAGAAAGCAACCGTAAAAAACAGAGAAATAAATAAGATGATGGCAATAAAAACAACAGCTAAAGTTGCTTCCATATTAAAATAGAAAGAACCGATTGTAATTTGAGCCAACAAGACAAAAATAATCACCAGACAGACTCTGCAAAGTGATTTTTCAACAAAAACCTGAACATACAATGAGTAAAGAATCACCAAAATCGAAATGATTGCTGTAATTTTCAAAATAAACTGAGACTGCGGCAAAATAAGCCCTAAAAATGTAATTCCCAGAAAATATACCAAGCTAAAATCTGAAATTTTTAGCCCTAAAACATCTGTTTTATCTGAAGAGAAAATCTTCGAACATGAACTTTGAGAAGAACTATTCGCAGCACCGCCGCAAATATTACTGACCACTGCAGATTCCTGACCAAATTTTTGATTAAAAAGCTCTAAAGAAATATAAAACCCTACCAGCGAAAAAATGTTGAAAACACTTTCGTACCAAGCAAACTGCAGAATTGAAAAGAGAATAATAATTCCGAAAACCAAATAAATAAATGGTTTAAAATTGAAAAAAGAAGTCGTTTTTACATTCTCAGTTTTCTCAAAAAGAAGCACAAAATCTCCGGAATTCTTGTAAAGCTCCTCCTTATTCAGCGTTTTTATTTTATCAGAATAAATTGTGAAATCATTATTTCCTTTCTTCTTTACCAAAGAAAACGAATTATCAACCAACGCCATATATTCTTCAGGCAGTTCGTTCCAATATTCTTTATCTAATTCGTAGGCGTCATTTTTTAACCCTAAAAAGTTCAGAGTATCACTGAAAGCCAGAGCCGAAGGATAGTTGGGATGAGAATTGAACTGGAAATAGAATTCCTGTTTGTCGAGTTTGAAGTGTTCTATGAGTTTGTCGAAATTCATGGATTATTTGGTGTTATTATTTGAGTTGAAAATAAAATAATTATTTTAAAAGTAGCTATTATTTTTTTAAGAAACCAAATTTATTGATTGTAAAAGGGAATCAAAATAACATGATTATGTTATCTTACCATAATCTTATTGAAAATTAATGCTGTAATTTTCAGAATAAATCAATTGAAATAGCATTGAACTAAAATAAATGATTATTCGTCGTTTGGACTATGAGTTGGTTGAAATTCGTATGTTGATTTGGTGTTTATTAATTATTATGAAAATAATAATCAATTTTTAAGTAATTCAAGTTCGATAATATTATTGTCTTTTTTCAAATCTTCAAGCGCCATTTTTTCAAACTGACGAAAAATTTCATTTCCCGAATGAAAAACACCATTAGCATCTGTTTGATCCGGAAAAGCACCAACTGAACCTGCCATCGGATTTTTTCGAAAATTTTTATAAATTTTCACATATTTTGGATAAGTAATTTTCACATCTTTTAAATTATTCCCGTAAGGATCATTAAAGTCTCCTTTTGTGTCTTTTATTCCTTTCAATTCAAAAATGTGGCTTTTGTGGACATCTTCTATTTTAAGAATCAGTCCTGGAAGTCCAAAAAACTTATAAGGACCGCTTTGTACCGGGATCTCTTTTGCAAACCACGCAATCCACTTTCTGCCTCCAAACTCTGTGGTTGCTTTTTGCACATCATATCCCAAAATATTATTAAACTCCGCAAGTATATTCCATTTTAAATCTATATTCTGACTAACCGAATATCTATAAGGTGGAAGAGGTGTAATAAATTCAATTTTTTGAGTATTAATATCTCTAACGACTCTATCTCTATTCATTTTTTTATTAAATGGCATGGATCTGATTCCCTTCTTTGAATCTGCATTCATTGTTGAGTCCGATTTGTATCTTTCAAAACTATAGAATTCTGATTTATCGTTACCCATATTCAAAACCATTATTTCTTTCTCTACATTTTTAAGGTTTGTAGAATCAGGAATAGATTCGTATTCATAGAGAAATTGTTTGTTTTGACCAAAAATATTAATTGAGGTGAAAATAAAAATTATGATTTTAATTGTATTCATTATATTTTTTTATTTAAAACAAAGGGCTGTCAAATAATATTCAACAGCCTCAATGATATTGGTCGATCTTAACAAGCTTTTAAAAACTGACCTGATGGACAATTACTGCTAGTACTACATGAACCGCAAGATAGAGATCAGTACAACATTTATACGTGTTTTCACCTCCACTACTTAAACCACCGTCACCTAGATATGATTTTCCACCTATTAAGCTTTTTAGTTCTTTTCTTGAAATTTTCTTGAAATTTTTCATTTTGTTAATTTAAATTTAGTAATTAATTCTTTGTCATACAAACCCTGACATGGGATTTTTGCTGATCAGCAATAAATATCTGTTTACTATACTGTACACATACAAAAAAACAAAGATTTATATTTCTCAAAACTAAAAATTAAACTCAAAAAAGAACGGAATATCTTTTGCGATTTTTTGGTAATTTCTTGCAAATTTTGCGCAATTTTGTTTAAAACATAATCGATGATTCAGGAAGAACTTAATAATTTAAGAAAACAAAAAGGAATGTCTCAAGAAAAAATGGCAAAAATACTATCTACAGATACTTCTAATTACTCTCGAAAAGAACGGGGTGAAACAAGAATTCATGATGAAGAATGGCAAAAAATTGCTGATGCTTTAGATGTTCCTGTTGAGGAAATTAAAGGAGAAAAACCTTCGGGTATTGTTCACAATGATAATTCGACTTTACATGATCAGTCTGGAAGTTATATTCATAATTATAACATTCCAAATTCTATTATAGAAAATCTTCAGGATTACATTTCACTTCTTAAACAAGAAATTGAAAATTTAAAAGAAGGAAATAAAAATCTAAAAGCTTAAATCCGAGATTTTAGATTAACAATTTATTTGAGATTATTGTTTATTCATCATATAATAAAAATATTTTAATTATCTTTACTCTATAACCAAATTTCAAAACAAAACATTATGAAAAATCTAAAAAAACTCAGCAAAGACCAATTAAAATCAATTTCAGGCGCGGGCGGAATCAAAGGATTACCTGAACCTGATTTCTGTATGTACTACTGTAATGGTGTTGTGATCTGTGCCACCTGCAGTAATGATTTTAAATGTCCGGATGATTCTATGTAAAGAAATTGTCAAAAACGACAGAGAACCGTTCCTTTATTGGGGCGGTTTTTATTTTAAAATAACCTCAGCTGCTGCTCCCTGGTGCCCGTAAAACCATCCGTTGAAAGTTTAGTAAATTCTTTTCCGTCAAAATATTTCTTTCTTCCGATCTTAAAAGTATTATGAATCATTTCAGCAATATTCCCTTCCCCTTTCTGTCTTTCAAAAATTCTTTTATCACCCAATTTCCCACCACGCATTGATCGAATAAGATTTAAAACTTTTTGTGCTCTGTCGGGAAAAGCATCTTCAATCCATTTTATAAAAACGGGTTCTACAGTGTCATTTAATCTCACTAAAGTATAGCCAAAACTATGTGCTCCTGCATCAGAAATAGCCTTTAAAATAGACAAAGGCTCCTCACTATTCAACCCCGGAATAATCGGAGCAACCATGACATTCACAGGAATTTTATTTTCAGACAGAATCTCTACCGCTTTCAACTTATTTTTTGAAGAACTTGTTCTAGGTTCCATTTTCCTGCGCAAATCTTCGTTAATGGTCGGAATACTTAGGGAAACTGAAACTAAGTTTTGTTCAGCCATTGGTTTCAAAATATCAATATCTCTTAAAACCAATGCATTTTTTGTAAGTACATTGACAGGATGTCTGTAATCAAGACAAACCTGCAGGATTTTTCGGGTAATTTCAAATTGTCTTTCGGCAGGTTGATAGCAATCGGTGTTTCCGGAAAGCAAAATCGATCCCGGTTTGTAGCCTCTCTTTCTGAAGAATTTTTCAAGTAATTCCGGAGCGTTTTTTTTGACCATTATTTTTCTTTCAAAATCAATCCCTGCGCTGTAACCCCAATATTCATGCGTTGGTCTGGCGAAGCAATAAGAACATCCGTGTTCGCAACCCTGATAAGGATTCATAGAATATTCCATTGGCAAATCTTCGCTTTTTACCTGATTCACAATAGTTTTTGGAAAAACTTCAGTGAAACTCGTTTTGATCGTCTCAAAATCCTCATCTTCAGGTTCAAAGATATATCTATCGAAACGGTTGATTACATTTCGCTGCGCTCCCTGACCTTTTATGATATTTTCGTTCTGCATTTCTGATGTAAAATTATAAACCTTTTGTTTGAAAATAATAAGTTTTAAGACGAAAGTTTTCCACAAAAAAAATCCAACATCAAAAATGAATGTTGGATTTTAAAATTTATATTTCTCTATTACTTGCTTTGTTTATATCTATTTGAAAGCATAAAACTCTATTCCGTGATCATCGTCTTCAGAATTTTTATCAAAATGTCTGTGATGGTCAGAGTAATATTCGCTGTATTTTTTATGCTTTTTACTTAATATTTTTTTTACACTTAAAAAGCTAAGCACCGCCAGGAGACCAACTCCTCCCGCAAGTAAAACTCCTACTTCTTTTTTCATAATTAGTACAATTTTGTAATATGGTCTATCAAATAGTGTACCTTTTCAGCCACTAACATTATAATTTTTGTTAACATAGGAATCAATCATTAGAGTTAAACATTTAAAGTTCACAGCCTGTTATGGTTTAAAAATTGTAGTAATTTATCTAACTGACATGCAACAAAAATTATTATTATGGAAAATCCGGAAAACATCGACAGAATGACCACATTAAGCCAGGTAATGGAAAGATTAAGAGAAAGAGGCATTCACAGAGAATTCAGAATGAATGAATCCTGCGAAATGAAATACGAAGATTCAGACAAAAATTATCAGCCTCACGAGTTGACTATTTTAAAAACCTACCGTTTTGAAGGAGACAGCAACCCAGATGACAGTGCTGTACTTTACGTATTAGAAGACAATTCTGGTAATAAGGGAATTATTATTGATTCTTATGGCGCAGACAGCAATTATCCCGGACAAGAGTTTGATACTTTTTTAAGAGATATACCTGTTAACGAAAGTGATGAATATAATTTTTAATTTAAAATAAATAAGATATATGCCCGAAGCTTAATCAGTTTCGGGATTTTCTTTTTTGTTGAAGACTTTTCTGAAAATTCCTTTTTTCTCTTTTGGCTTTTCTGTTTCTGTTTTCTGAGCTGGTTCTACTGTTTCAGAAATATCTTTTCCAGCTTTTTTCACCGAAGTCTTCACTTCCTTAACCGTATTTTTGACATCCTTTACCGTGTTTTTTGTTTCCTCAACGGTTTTTTTAGTTTTATCGATATCAATACCGATCAAGGTTTTCTTTAACCCATCTTCAATACCTTTCCAAAACAGATTAAAAAATGATTTTGTCGGATCTCTTTCAACATCTTCCAATACCACAGATTCCGGAAATTTTCCTGAATCTGATTTAACGAAAATATTAACTACCGCACTCAGAACCCCTTTTTTCTTTTTGCTGTCTTTATCTAATATAGAAACTTTCAAATCTTTGTGTTTAAGATTAAAAGTTCCGCCAATACCTTTAGGATTTCCTTTGAAATTAAATAACATTTCCTGAATTGTTCCTGTCGCCGTAACACTCATGTAAGGAACGACAAACGCATTCAGAGCCACCGCCGGAATATTATTCAGTTTTCCAGCAATGGTAAAACGATCATTCTGATCTGCCGTGTTGAAGCCCCAACCGACAGAAAGCAGCGAGGTTTCCATAAAGGTACAGTCGATTTTTATGTCAACCTGAGTGGGCCTGCCTTTCATTTTGGCAGAATTCAGGTTTTTCACGGTCATATTGAAGTTAGTAAACGTCAGTTTCCCGGGCCCGCTACTCTTCGGAGTATCTTCTTCATATTCTAAGACTGAATTTTTAAGTTGAAGCTGATCGATAAACATTGGAAGTTTGATATTCCTTAAAAGTCTTGAATACAATAATTTTTCCTTCGGATCATCGTCCGGAATTTTACTTCTGAAAATATTGGCATTGGCTGATAAAATGGTCACATTCGTTGCATGAAGAAATTGATCTTCTGAGAAGAAATCCCATTCCCCGACTGCATTCACCTGATTCGCTTTTAAATCATATAAGTCGCTCTCAACCGGAATCATTCTGATAAACTGCGCTCTGGAAACAAGTGGTTTCATTGCAAACAGATCTAGTTTTATTTTGTTTTTATTCAGCTCTAAAGCTGCCGCCGTCATATTGTAAAACTTCGTTTTGTAGGCAAAATTCTTTGTCGTCAGCGTATAATCTTTGACCTTTACAGCCAACCCGCCATTCTTTGATTTCTCACTGAGCTCAATATCTTTCACAGAAGCGTTTAAATTATTAAAAGAAAGGGGCTGATTTGCTTTATCATAAATAATATTTGAATTTTTCAAGTTGACATTTCTTATGATAACAGGAAACTGAATTCCGTTGAAATCTGATTTCTTAACAGACTTTGCCGTTCCCGCAGTTATAGTTCCATTGACTTGGTTAACCAAAACATCCTGAACATCCAGATTCAATTTTTTATCAATCATTTCCCACTTATTGATATTAAAAGCAATCTGATTTGCCTTCAGATCCATTGTCGTATTATCTGAACCTGAATTGTTGGGAACAATGGAAACATTTCTAATGTCACCTTTTTTCGGGCTTAAAGCAATGCTTTCTACGTTGATTTTCTGATGATTAAAAAACTGAATATCTCTCCCGGAAAAATTAAAATCTTTGTATCTCAAAGGAATTATTTCCTCGGATGTTTCTTTGCCGAACTCAATATTTTTAATGTTTAAATTGACGTTTTTTGCGAAAAGAAGTTTGCTTCCGTCAGGTTTATTTACCTGAACGAGCGCATTAATTAATTTAAAGTCATCAAGATTTAATTCAAAATTAGTTGGCTTTTTTACTTTATCCGGAATTGCGTTGGTCGTATACACTAAAATATTCGGATTCTGAAAAACAGCATTGGTGAGAGAAACTTTATTATTTTTTAAAACAACGTCATTAAAATCAATTTTCTGGATGGTTGCCGATATCAACTGTTTTTTCTTCGGGTAAATTTTCCTAAAATTTTCAAAATCAATAATGGGTACAAGCTGAAGATTGTCAATAGAAACCTGTCCGTTTATCGTCGTTATCTTATTAATTTTTAAAGTATAAATATCATCAGGCTGAAAGAAAAAATCCGTTCCCTTAATGCTGTATTGGTCAAAAACAAAAGGAAGTTTATCTTGTACAGATTCTTCTGTCATCTGAAGGTTTTCAACCATCAAATCTAAATCATTAACTGAGAAAAGCTTTTGCTTAGTGTGTTTAAATATCTGAATCGTTCCCTTGGCAATTCTTATATTTTCAAAATCAAGCGGAGTGGAATTTTTTTCTTTTTTCTTGTCTTTAGGTTTCGCTAAAATAATATTCAGATTAGGTTTCGCCAGATAAATATCTGATGTACTTATTTCTTTATTAAAGATGGCATCGTAAATTCCTAAACGGCTTACCTTCAAGGTGTCAATCGTTCCCTGAAAACCTATAATATTTACATTCTGAGGGTTTTTATTATTGACAGTAATTCCTGTTGCAAAAATATTACCCGTCCCCAAATCTACATTCAAAGACTTGTAGGAAACTTTATAGTCTGTGTTTTTCTTGATATAATCAGGAAGCTGGGTTTTTAGCCAAATGTTGATTGCTAAGTTGGCAATCAGAATAAGCCCGAATACAATTCCAAAACTTATTACTAGCTTCTTAACCCAGGTTTTTTTCATGATTTAATTTTAATTTTTAATTCTTCACTTCCAGCTCAATTACATATCCTTCATGCCCTCTTACATTCATAAAATTTCCACCTTCAAAACTTAAATACTGGCCTTTAATTCCAACAAGTCTTCCTGTAAATTCAGGTTTTTTATCTAAAGTAAAAGAGGCTACTTTTTCCGGCTTTGAAAAAGGATAATCAAACTTCCACATATTTTCGCCTTCAGAATAGAACTTTTGGAAATCCTCAGGGAAATATTCTCTAATTTTCTGCTGAAAATCTGCCAGATCTATCTCATCTTCAAAGTCATCCTGAAGCATTTTTCTCCAGTTGGTTTTATCGGCAAGATGTTCTTTTAAGGCTACTTCTATCATTCCGGCTTCGTAGCGGTTTTCAGTTCTGGCAATCGGTAAAGCAAATGTTGCGCCCTGATCGATCCATCTCGTCGGAATTTGCGTATTTCTTGTCACTCCTACTTTCACATCGCCTGTATAAGCTAAATATACGGTATGTGGCTGCAATTGGATTTCTTTTTCTACATCAAGATCACGCTCGCCAATTCCTAAATGTGCGGTAGAAAGCTCCGGTCGAATAATCGTATCACTTGCGTACGGGCTTTCAAAAAAACAGTTTTTGCAGAAACCCATACGATAAATTGTTTTATCTAATCCACAATTCACACATTGAAAACCAATATGCTTAATGCCCAATTCCTTACCCAACAATTCGTTCATATGAATTAAATCCCCTGAAAGATTTAAATAATATTGAATGGGTCGATCGTTGAAACTCGTCATTTTTAAAACTTGTCCTTTAAACTGCATGTTATTATTGCTAAAAATTAAGAAATTAAAGATATTGATTTTAAACTGAATTTTTTTTTGAATTTTATTTGCTCAGCTTAATTAAATATATAAATTTGTATAGACAAAATACAAAAACGCATGAAAAAAATTTATTTCACGCTGTCATTACTGACAGCTACAGTATTGTTTTCTCAAACAAGTATTATTTATTCAGAAAACTTTGGCATCCCTGCAACGGCACCGATTTCCCTGGCGGCCTACACCAATTATGAAAACAGCAGCCCTGTAACCTATACAGGAACTGCAGATATCAGAAATACTTCACCCTCTACAGGATACGCCGGAGCAAGTGGTGACGGATGTGTATTTGTGGCCGGGGTTGCAGCTCCTTCGAGATTCATCATTATAGAAGGAATTAATACTCAAAACTTCACAAACCTTGCCCTGTCTTTTGGTCATTACAAAACTACCAATGCAGCAACCAATGAATTAACCGTAGAAGTAAGTCCGGACGGTACAAACTGGTCTCCGCTTACTTATACAAGAGCTTCAGGAAGTTCAACTTGGGCACTGATCAACCCTGCGGGAGCAATTCCATCTGCAACGAACTTAAGGGTAAGATTTACAAATACGACCGCAGCTGCTGGATTTAGAATTGATGATGTAAAGTTAACAGGTACAGCAACTAACTTAGCGGTACAATCATCCTCAAAACAGAATTTTGACATTTTCCCTACATTAGTATCCGAAGGCATTATTCACATTACTTCAAGTAAAAACAGTATGAAGAGTGTAAAAATATTTGATATGTCTTCCAAGCTTATGATGAGCATTCAAACTCAAAAAGAAGTTAATGTATCAAGTCTTGAGAAGGGCAATTATATCATAAATATTGAAGAAGACGGAGTTTCAACTTCTAAAAAGATTATTATCAAATAAATTAAAATAATAAAAAAGGAGTTTCTATAGAGACTCCTTTTTTTATTAATCCATATCTTCGCAGCAACAAAATGCAAAAATGACTTATCTTGTAACTGGAGGAAGCGGATTTATTGGTTCTCACTTGGTAGAAGAATTATTGAAACACGGACATTCTGTCATAAACATTGACAATTTTGATGACTTCTATAATTATAAGGTGAAAATTAAGAATACTTTAGATTCTATTGAAAAAAATATTGAATTTGAATTTTCAGATAAAGATAGCGATATCCAAAATTTGATTTCTATATCAAAATCAGAACGTTACACATTATACTATCAGGATATCAGAGACAAAAAAGGTTTAGAAGAAATATTTAAAAATCATCAATTTGATTTAATTATTCATCTAGCTGCACTTGCCGGAGTACGGCCATCCATCGAAAGACCTTTAGAATATGAGGAAGTCAATGTCCGAGGAACAATGAATCTTTGGGAACTGTGCAATCAGTTTGGAATTAAAAAGTTTGTCTGTGCTTCGTCATCAAGTGTCTACGGAAACAATGAAAAAACTCCTTTTTCAGAAGCCGATAATGTAGATCAGCCCATTTCCCCTTATGCTGCAACCAAAAAATGTGGTGAAATTTTAGGCCATGTTTATCATAGCTTGTATCATATTGATATGATTCAGCTAAGATTTTTCACTGTTTACGGTCCGAGACAAAGACCTGATTTAGCAATACATAAATTCACAAAGCTGATTTCAGAAAATAAAGAAATCCCTTTCTATGGCGATGGAAATACTGCAAGAGATTACACCTACATCGACGATATCATTGATGGAACTGTGAAATCAATTGATTATTTAGAAAAGAATTCTCAAGTCTACGAAATTATTAATCTTGGGGAAAGCGAAGTTATTAAGCTTTCTGAAATGTTGTCAGCTATCGAACAAAATCTTGCCAAAATTGCCATAAAAAAAATACTGCCAATGCAACAGGGTGACGTGCAGAAAACCAACGCTGACATTACAAAGGCGAAAAATCTACTTGGCTACGAACCCACTACAAACTTCCAAAATGGCACAAAAAAATTTGTGGAATGGTTTTTGAGAAAATGACATCAATCTACTGCAATCAAGCCTATAGCAGCGTTTGCAGTAAACATAGACGAAATTTAATAAAAGAATTGAAAATCAAGTCATAAAAAAAGTTTATAATATAACCTATTTTTATACTTTTGCAAAAAATAATAAATTATGTACTGGACATTAGAATTAGCTTCATACCTAAGCGACGCACCTTGGCCGATGACAAAGGCAGAACTTATCGACTACGCAATCAGAACTGGTGCACCCATGGAAGTTGTAGAAAACCTTCAGGCAATTGAAGACGAAGGTGAAGTTTACGACGCAATTGACGAGATCTGGAGCGACTATCCTACGGACGAAGATTATCTTTGGAACGAGGACGAATATTAATAAAAGCATTAGGCTTTAGGCAATACGCTTAAAGCTTTTTCAATAATAACATACACCATCGAGTGTAATTTAATATGCTTGAAGCCTGAGGTTTTAAGCTTAAAACAAATTCTATGAGTTTTTTAAATAAAGTTCTTAAAGGGTTTTTGGGAGACAAGAAAGCGCAGGACCTTAAAGAAGTAAAAAAAGTTGTAACAAAGATCAAAGCTGTTGAGCCCACCATCGGAGAATTATCTGATGACGGTTTAAGAGAAAAGACCGCTGAATTTAAATCTAAAATTAAAGAAGCGACGAGTACGATTACAACTCAGATAGAACAAATCAAAGAGCAGATCAAAAACTCAAAAAATGTTGATGAAAAAGAAGCTCTGTTCTCTAAAATAGAAGCTTTGAAGAAAGATTCTTATGAGATTGAAGAAAAAGTTCTATTACAGGTTCTTCCGGAAGCTTTTGCGTTGATCAAAGAAACCTCAAGAAGGTGGGCTCAAAACGGAGAAATCCGTGTAACGGCCACAGATTGGGATAAAGAACTTGCTGCAACTAAAGATTTCGTTGAAATTCAAGGAAATGAAGCAGTCTGGAAAAACTCATGGGACGCTGCAGGAACACCTGTACACTGGGACATGGTACACTATGATACTCAGTTTATTGGTGGTGTAATTCTTCACAGTGGTAAAATTGCCGAAATGGCAACAGGTGAAGGTAAAACTTTGGTAGGAACGCTTCCGATTTACTTAAATGCGCTTCCTGAAAGAGGCGTACACGTTGTAACGGTGAATGATTACTTGGCGAAACGTGACTCCGCATGGATGGGACCTTTGTACCAATTCCACGGGATGTCTATCGACTGTATCGACAATCATCAGCCCAACTCAGACGGAAGAAGAAAAGCATACAACTCAGATATTACTTACGGAACCAATAACGAATTCGGTTTCGATTATTTGAGAGATAACATGGTGGCTTCACCTTCAGAATTGGTACAGAGAGAATTGAACTTTGCGATTGTAGATGAGGTTGACTCGGTATTAGTAGATGATGCAAGAACGCCTTTGATTATTTCAGGTCCGGTTCCTCAGGGAGACAGACAGGAATTTGATGTTCTTAAACCTTCTATTGACAGAATTGTTGAAGTTCAGAAGAAAACAGTATCTGCAATTTTTAATGAAGCTAAAAAATTAATTGCTGCAGGAAAAACTAAAGAAGGCGGATTCAAATTACTTCAGGCTTACAGAGGCTTACCGAAAAACAGACAGTTAATTAAATTCTTATCTGAAAGTGGAAACCGTGCATTGCTTCAAAAAACTGAAGCTCAATACATGGCGGACAACAACCGTGATATGCCTATTGTAGATCAGGATTTATACTTTGTAATTGAAGAGAAAAACAATCAGGTTGATTTGACGGATAAAGGTGTTGAATACATGTCTCAAGGTAATTCTGATGCTAACTTCTTCGTTCTTCCGGATATCGGGACTGAGATTGCCGAAGTAGAAGCTAAAAATTTATCTAAAGAAGAAGAATTTGAAGCTAAAGAAAAATTATTCTCTGATTTTGCTGAAAAATCTGAGCGTGTTCACACCATGAGCCAATTGCTGAAAGCCTATACATTGTTTGAAAAAGATGATGAATATGTAGTAATCGATGGCGAAGTAAAAATCGTTGACGAGCAAACAGGTCGTATCATGGAAGGTAGACGTTATTCAGACGGTCTTCACCAGGCTATTGAGGCTAAAGAAAGTGTAAAAATCGAAGCAGCAACTCAAACATTTGCAACAGTAACTCTTCAGAACTACTTCCGTATGTACAACAAACTTGCGGGGATGACGGGTACGGCAGAAACTGAAGCTGGCGAACTTTGGCAGATATATAAATTAGACGTTGTGGTAATTCCTACCAACCGTCCGATTCAGAGAAATGATAAACAAGATTTGGTTTTCAAAACCAACAGAGAAAAATATAATGCTGTAATCGAAGAAATTGAAAACTTAACGGCAGCAGGAAGACCAGTATTGGTAGGTACCACTTCTGTTGAGATTTCACAATTGCTTTCTAAAGCACTTCAACTAAGAAAAATTCAGCACCAGGTATTGAACGCTAAACTTCACAAGAAGGAAGCGGAAATCGTTGCCGGAGCAGGCCAGCCAGGAGTTGTAACAATTGCAACCAACATGGCGGGTCGTGGTACCGATATTAAGCTTTCAAAGGAGGTTAAAGAGGCTGGCGGTTTAGCGATCATCGGAACAGAAAGACATGACTCAAGACGTGTTGACAGACAGTTGAGGGGTAGAGCGGGACGTCAGGGAGATCCGGGAAGTTCGCAGTTTTATGTTTCTCTGGAAGACAACCTGATGCGTTTATTCGGTTCTGAAAGAATTGCTAAAATGATGGACAGAATGGGTCATAAGGAAGGTGAAGTGATTCAGCATTCTATGATTTCTAAATCTATCGAAAGAGCTCAGAAAAAAGTGGAAGAAAACAACTTCGGAACAAGAAAGAGACTTCTTGAGTACGATGATGTAATGAATAAGCAACGTGATGTAATCTACAAAAGAAGAAAGAACGCATTGTTTGGAGATCACCTGAAGTATGATATCACCAATATGATTTTTGATGTTTCAAATTCTATCGTAACCAAAGGTAAAGCAACCGGAAACTTTAAAGATTTTGAATTTGAAGTGATTAAAAACTTTACGATGGAATCTCCGGTTTCTGAAAATGATTTTAAATCTAAGCAAATTCCTGAATTGACTGATCTTCTTTTCAAAGCAGCTCAGGCTGACTATGATATGAAGCTGAATCTTCTGAAAGAAAAATCATTCCCGATTATCGAGAATGTCTATCAGAATCAGGGTTCAATGTTTAAAATGATTCAGGTTCCATTTACAGACGGCGTGAAAACTTTAACGATCGTTACTGATCTGAAAGAAGCCCACGACACAAACTGTGACAGCTTAATCAACGATTTTGAAAAGAACATCACTTTATCAATTATCGATGAAAACTGGAAACTTCACCTTCGTGAAATGGATGATTTGAGAAAATCTTCTCAGGGAGCCGTTTATGAACAAAAAGATCCGTTGGTAATCTACAAGCAAGAATCTTTCCATTTGTTCAGCGAAATGGTTGACAAAATGAATAAAGAAATTATTTCATTCTTATACAGAGGAGAAATTCCCGCATAAGAGACAATTACAAATATGATAAAAAACCGCTTCAATTGAAGCGGTTTTTTTGTTATTCAGTGAATAATACATTATTCTTAACATGACAAATGTCAATTTATGTGTTTTATTTAGAATAATTAAAAACAATATATTTGCAAAAAATAATTCTTTCATGAAAAAGCTATTGGTTTGCGCATCGGTTTTAGGTTCTATGTTATCGTTTGCACAGGAAAAAGATACTATTAAATCTAATCAAATCGATGAAGTCGTTGTACAAGGTTACATTACTCGAGATAGAGAGTCTGTAAACAAAATGCCTTTAAAAGAAATTGAGAATCCACAAGTTTATAACATAGTCAATAAAAATGTTATCAAAGAGCAGGTTGTTACCAACTTCAATGATGCTTTGAAAAACGTTACAGGGATTGCCAGATTATGGGAATCTACAGGAAGAGGAAATGACGGAGGCGAATATTACACAATGAGAGGCTTTTCTTTACAGCCAAGTTTAACTAACGGGATGCCTTCTCTAACAAACGGAACACTAGATCTTGCCGGAGTGGAAACCATTGAAGCCATCAAAGGCCCATCTGGAACATTGTATGGAGGAAGCGTAATTTCTTATGGTGGGCTTATTAATGTAATCACAAAAAAACCTTACCAGTACTTTGGGGGTGAAGTAAATTATGTTAACGGAAGCTATGGACTAAATAGAGTGACTGCAGACGTAAATACACCATTAAGTAAAAACTTATTTGGGAGAGTAAATGCTGCTTATCAAAAACAGAATACTTTTCAGGATGCAGGTTTTAGCGAATCTTTTTACGTTGCCCCTTCTCTAAAATTTATTGCTAACGACAGACTTACATTTTATGTAAATACAGAAATCAAAAAAAGCGAGTCTGCAAATGCGCCAATGATTTTCTTGAATCGAAATCTTCCGCTTACCTACAGCTCAATTGGTGTTTTCAAAGACAATTATAAAAAGTCATATACCAATGATGATTTAACAATTAATAATACAACATTCAATTTTCAAGCTTCAGCGAACTATAAAATTTCTGATAACTGGACATCAAAAACAATTTTTTCTAGAAGCAACACCAAAACAGACGGTTATTATCAATATTTATATGATCAGTCAAACGGAAAAGATTTCACAAGATACATTGCTGATGTAGGTGGTGAAACAAATACTACAGGTATTCAGCAAAATTTCGTCGGTAATTTCAATTTTGGAAGCGTTAAGAATAAATTATTAGTTGGCTTAGATTATTTTCAAAGAGATTTTATTCAGGGAGGAACAGGCTGGATTGGTTACGGAGTTGTAGACATTGTTAACCAAATTGATACAAAAGCAGATGTATTAACAAAATCTTCAGTTGATTTTGCTTTACAGGGTGCTGGTCAGGAAATTGGTCATGCACAAGCGAAAATTTACAGTGCTTATATTTCTGATGTTGTAAACATTTTACCCAACTTATCAGCAATGTTAAGTTTAAGAATGGATCATTTTACAGGTAAAGCAACTGCTTATGCTACTGACGATTCTAAAGACCAAACAACATTTTCACCAAAATTAGGCTTGGTTTACCAACCTATTCCAGACAAAGTATCCGTTTTCGGAAATTATATGAACGGGTTCAAAAATGTTGATCCTTCTACTGTACAAATTACCGATGACCTTGGAAATGTGTTGAGCAACGAACTTCGTTATTTTGATCCTGAACACGCCAACCAATGGGAAGTAGGAACAAAAGCTAATTTAGCAGGTGATAAATTCTCAATTACAGCAAGTTATTACAGCATTAATGTTAAAAATAAAGTAATGGGTAACGGAACCGATATTACTCAAGGAGGAGAAGTCGACAGCAAAGGTTTTGAAGTAAGTGTTTTAGGTAGTCCAATTCCGGGAATGAATATTATTGCAGGATATAGCTACAATGATAGTAACGTTGTAAAAGGAGACGAAGGGTATCCAGGTAACAGAACCGAAGATTCAGGTCCAAAAAATCTGGTTAACTTCTGGGGAACATACAAAGTACAAGAAGGCTCTCTGAAAAACTTCGGAATTGGTTTTGGAGGTAACTCGGCAAGCAGATTTTACACCCTAAACAGAGGTAACATCGGTGCATTCCCGCTTCCTAGCTACATCATTATGAACTCTTCTCTTTCTTATACAGAAGAAAAATACAGCATCATTCTTAAGCTAGACAATATTGCTAATAAAAAATATTTCTCTGGATGGTCTACAGTAACTCCTCAGAGATTGAGAACTTTATCAATAAGCTTGAACTATAAATTCTAATTAAGAATTGAGTACAAAATACTGCCAAACTGCACCCGTAGTTTGGCAGATTTATTTAGATAAATGCACCGTTCCTTTAATTATATTTAATCTAAATAAAAACAGAAAAACTTATATTTGCGCATCCGTAAAAATTTCATGAAAAAAAAGCATCATTATAAAAAGAAACCAAGCGCATATAAAAAATGGGCTGGGCAACTGCATTTATGGTTTGGCTTATCTGTAGGACTTATTATATTTATTGTTTCTTTATCTGGAACGATGTATGTTTTCAACGACGAAATTCAGAATCAGTTAAGGAAGGATGCTCAATTTGTAAAAGCTGAAACAATTACCCAACAACCTTTATCTATTGAAGTTTTAAAAGAAAAAATCACTTTGGAACTCAATGAGAAGTATCCTGTAAGCTCTGTTGAAATTCCTTTAGATAAAAGCAAATCTTACAAGTTTCTTTTTTACGAAAAAGATAAAAAAGCATGGAATTATTTTGGTGAAGTAAAGATTAATAAACTTATTTATGTCAATCAGTATACCGGTGAGATTACAGGAATTTATAATGAAAAATATGACCTCTTCCCTATCCTGAAATCTATCCATTGGAGTTTACTTTTAAAATCAGACTGGGGAAAATATGTGGTCGGAATTCCGGTAGTTTTGTTTATCATCATGCTCATCACAGGAATTATTCTTTGGTGGCCCCAAAATAAAAATGCACGAAAAAGCAGACTTTCATTTGACTGGAAAAAAGTAAAAACCTGGAAACGCAAAAACTATGACCTTCATAATGTTTTAGGCTTTTATGCTTCGTTTATTGCTTTATTAATGAGTCTTTCGGGGTTATATTTTGCTTATCCCTGGGTGAAAAATGCATTTAATTTTGCATTATCCGGTACATTAGAACTACCAAAAGAAAAGATAATTAAATCACCTGACTCACTTTTAGCAAAAAACAATTCGGTTTTTGATCTTACCGCACTTCAAACTCAAAAAATATATTCAAAATCTTCAAGTTTTCGAATTCCTCTAAACGGAAAAAACAAAAAAGGAAAAGAATTAGAAAACATCCCCGTTACCGTCTATGGTAAAGACGGTAGATACAGTGAAAGAAACCAGCTTTTCTACGATAAATATTCGGGGAAACTATTATCAAATACATCTCATCAGGAATTAACAAACGCAGAAAAATATGCCAATGCCAATTATGACGTTCATGTTGGGTCATATTTCGGGATGTTCGGAAAAATCTTGTGGTTTGTAACAGGATTGGTATGTACCTCATTACCGATAACGGGTTTTTTAGTATGGTGGGGAAAACGTAAAAAACAAGGAAAGAAAACATTATGAAAAAGGCTCTTTTATCAGTAGCTTGCCTGAGCACAATCACTGTTTTTGCACAGGAAAAAGACAGCTTAAAAGTAAAAAATGTAGATGAAGTGGTACTTACAGCTTCCCGAAAAAAGGAAAGCATCAAAGAAATACCAAGTTCGATTACTATCGTTACCGAAAAACAAATTCAGTCGCAGCTGACTGTTAATTCAGACATTTCTAATATTCTGCAGTATACTGTACCAAGTTTAGGGCCTAGTTCCGGGCAGACTTCCAATTCCGGGCAGACTTTAAGAGGTCGACAGGTTTTGGTGCTTATTGACGGAATTCCACAATCTACTCCCTTACGAAACGGTGCAAGAGACATCAGATCTATCGATCCTTCGGCTATAGAAAGAGTTGAAGTAATAAAAGGGGCATCGTCAATCTACGGAAACGGCGCAGATGGTGGGATCATCAACTATATTACCAAAAGAAATAAGACAGATAAAAAAATATCAGGTGTTTCTCAGGTAGGTATTACCGGACAACCTTATGGCGGGACTTTAGGTTTCAGAGCCAGTCAGCTTTTATCAGGTAAAATAAAAAAATTCGATTATGTGGCTTCTTTGGCTTATGAAAGAACCGGTGATGCAAAAGACGGTGATGGCGTATTTCTAAGCCCGACTTACAGCACGGCACAGATGAACAATTATAATGGATTGCTGAAATTGGGTTACGATATTAATGATGACCAGAGAATCGAAGTTTCTTATATGGGATATGCATCAAAATCTGATTTGAATTTGGGGATAAAAACCGGAAAATACGGCATTACTCCAACCATTGGAGACGGCGAAAGCAAAAGTCTTGAAACGACTCCACAAGGAACTCCCCGTAACCATAATTACAGAATAAACTACGACAACAAAAATCTTTTCTGGGGCTCTACAGCTCTTAATGTCAATGCCTACATGCAGGATTTCAGGACAGTGTATGGATACAGCGACACGTTTTTTGGAGGCGGACAGTCGAATATTATTTCTAAAAAAATGGGAGCCAGAGTCAATTTTGACACCCAACTTTGGTCTGGCAATAATTCTCAGGCAGAAGTTATCTATGGCCTAGATTTACTCAATGATAAAACTGTACAAAAACTTGAAGACGGAAGATACTGGACTCCGGATATGGATATGATCAATACCGCTCCTTTCCTTCTATTGAAAATTGATCTATTGAAAAAATTAACGATAAAGGGAGGCTTGAGATACGAAAATATGACCGTAAATGTAGGTGATTTTAACACGCTTTCTTCAGTAAAAAGTGACGGAACCTTCACTCAAAGTATTTTTGTAACCGGAGGAGAGTTAAAATACAACGCTTTGGTAGGAAATATTGGTCTTCGATATAATATAAATAATCAAATCAATCTTTTCGGAAGTTTCTCACAGTCGTACTCAATCAACGAGATCGGAAGAATTTTAAGAACATCTACACAAAGTAACCTTGCTCAAATAGAAGCCAAGCCAATTATTGTAAACAATTATGAATTGGGTGCAACGGGACAGATTTCTAATTGGTTAAACTATGAAATAACGTCTTATGTAAGCACCTCAAAACTGGGAGCTTCTTTTGTTCAAGGTCCAGACCGGTCATTTACCATTCAAAGATCCCCGGAAGTTGTGTACGGAGTTGAAGGGTTCTTACATTTTACACCAGCAAAGTGGATCAATTTCGGTGGAAGTTACAGCTGGTTAGAAGGTATCACTTCGCTTAAAGACGATGGAGATTACTCAGCAAAAGTAAACAACAGCAGAATCGCTGCCCCAAAAGTTTTAGCATACATTCTGGTAAAGCCTACCGAGTCGCTTTCTTTAGGTTTGGATATGCTTCATTCTTTCGAGCAAAACAGATTCAGTCCTAATGCAAGCACAGGCTTGTACGCTTATGGTGAAGGAAAAGTTCCGGATTACACGATTTTTAATTTTAAATCTAATTATGAAATCAACCAAAACTGGAAGCTTTCTTTAGGTATAGAAAACCTTTTCAACACCACTTATCAGCCAGCAATTGCATGGTGGAACGCCAGAGATTCCGAATTTGTAAATGCTTTGGGAATGAGAGGAACCTTCATGATCGAATATAAATTTTAATTAATCTAAATAAAACTTGTTTTATTTTTGCACATTGCAATTTCCTATGAAGAAAAAACATCACCACAAAAAGAAGCCAAGCCAATTCAAAAAATGGACTGGGAAACTGCATTTATGGTTCGGACTGGGAATCGGGTTCTTGATTTTCATTATCTCCATTACCGGTGCTTTGTACGTTTTTAAAGATGAAGTTGAGAGCTTTACCAGAAAAGAGGTTATCTATCATAATGAGCCAAATATTGATCAGAAACAAATTCTTCCGATCAGGGTTTTAGAAAAATCGGTTGTAGCACAGGTGAAAGAAAAATATCCCGTGCATTGGGTCAATATTCCGATTGATAAAAAGATGTCTTACCAGTTTTATTGGTACGAGCACAATCCGAAAGCGTGGCATTATTTTGAAGAATTTCCTATTTATAAAGTGGCTTACGTTAATCCATACAATGGGAAAGTTCTACAGACTTACGACGAGAAAAACGGATTTTTCCAGATCGTGAAAATGATTCACTGGAGTTATTTATTAAAGCAGGAATGGGGAACTTACGTCGTGGGAATTCCGGTAATTATCTTTGTGATCATGTTGATTTCTGGGATTATTTTGTGGTGGCCAAAAAATAAAGCAGCCCGAAAACAACGTTTTTCATTCAAATGGCAGAATGTAAAAAGCTGGAAAAGAAAAAACTACGATCTACACAATGTTTTAGGTTTTTATGCATCCATATTTGCATTAATATTTTCAATGACAGGTTTATTTTATGCCTTTTTTGTTGTTCAGGCGGCATTTTATTTCATCTTCTCCGGTGGAAGTACAGCTTATCCAGATTTTACATCGATTAAAACAAAAGCTCCAACTGAACTAAGAACTGAAGGCACTTTAGACAAAATCATCAATACGGTAAAAGCAAAATATCCTGAATCTTACGGCTTCGCAATCGACTTAGGGCATCCTCACATGGATGATCATGAGCATCCGAATTTTGAGGTTTATGTAAAACACTTGTCTTACTCTTATCATAAAAGCAGCAGCTTGATTTTTGATGAAAATTCAGGAGAACTGCTTCATACCCATGATATGAAAGATAAAAATTTCGGCGAAAAAGCTGTAGGAGCCAATTATGACATCCACGTAGGATCAATCTTAGGTTTACCTACTAAAATTATTGCCTTTATTGTCAGCTTAATTTGCGCTTCATTACCCGTAACCGGATTTTTAGTTTGGTGGGGACGAAGAAAAAAGACAAAAAAACCCGTCTGATTATTTTCAAATAAAAGTTAGCTTAAATCATTATTAATACAATCTTTTTTATAAATTTATTGCCTCGAAATTATACAATAAGAAAATGTCAGTAGTAGATTTGTCAAAACAGGTTGCATTAGGTATCGATATCGGTGGAACCAATACTAAATTTGGTTTAGTAAATCACAGAGGCCAGATTTTAGCAAAAGGTTCTCTTCCCACCGATCAGTACGATACGCCGGAAGCATTTATCGATGCGTTACACGAAAAAATTCAACCATTAATCGATGAGCATGGTGTAGAAAAAATGATAGAAGGAATCGGTGTAGGTGCTCCCAACGCAAACTATTACAGAGGAACCATCGAGCAGGCACCTAATCTTCCATGGAAAGGTGTGATTCAGTTTGCCGATCTGATGAAAGAAAAATTCGGACAGCCGTGCAAAATGACTAATGATGCCAACGCTGCAGCTTTAGGTGAAATGATGTATGGTGCCGCAAGAGGCATGAAAGATTTCATCATGATTACTTTGGGAACCGGAGTTGGAAGCGGAATTGTTTCAAGTGGACATCTGATCTACGGTCATGACGGTTTCGCAGGAGAATTAGGTCATACCATCGTAAAGCCTGGCGGAAGAAAACACTGGAGCACAGGTTCTGAAGGAAGCCTTGAATCTTATGCATCAGCAACCGGGATTGCCATTACTGCAAAGAAAATGAGAGCAGAATTTCCGGATTCTATGCTGAATCAATATCCTGAAGACACCATCAATTCTAAAACCGTGCACGAATGTGCTTTAAAAGGTGACCCCGTAGCCATTGAAGTGTTCAGATATACCGGTCAGAAATTGGGTGAAGCTTTGGCCAATTTTGTTATGTTCTCTTCGCCGGAAGCTATTTTATTATTCGGAGGGGTAATTAAAGCAGGAGATTTTATTTTAAAACCTGCCAAACTTCACATGGAAAGAAACCTTTTACCGATTTTCAGAAACAAAGTACGATTGGTTTTCAGTGAATTGGATGAAGCAGATGCTGCCATCTTAGGAGCAAGTGCTTTGGTTTGGGAAAAATAATTCAAACAAAGAAAATATATCAGGCATTCTCTTTTGAGGGTGCTTTTTCGTTTTCAATATTTAAATGATTTCATTGGTGATTATTTGTGAAATCTATCAGTGCGATTTGTGTTTAAACAATTGTTTAGTTACATTTGGCTCAATTTTTTCTTATTTTTGATACGTTTTTAATCAACCTAAAAATAGGTATGAGAATGAACGACTTAAACAAACAATCAATTTAAAATGGATAAAAATAATTTACAGCAAATTACTTTCGGAGGCGGATGTTTCTGGTGTGTAGAAAGCTGTTTTAATATGTTGAAAGGTGTAGAATCTGCAATCTCAGGATATTCCGGTGGTCATAAAGATAATCCGACTTATGAAGAAATTTGTACCGGAGAAACCGGGCACGCAGAAGTAGTACAGATTACTTATGATCCGGCAATTATCTCTTATGATCAGTTGATGGATGTATTTTTCTTCCTTCACGATCCTACACAGCTTAACAGACAAGGAAATGACATCGGAACACAATACCGTTCTGTCATTTTCTATAAAGATGATGCCGAAAAACAAAGAGCAGAAAATGCCATCAAAGAATCCGAAGCAACCGGAAAATGGTCAGGAAAATATGTGACAGAGTTGGCGCCATTTGAAAAATTCTGGCCGGCAGAACAGTATCACCAAGGATATTATCATGTCAACCCAAATCAACCTTACTGCAGCGCGGTAGTTGGTCCAAAAATTCAAAAATTCAAAAAACATTTCGGAGAACTCGGAATGCTGAACGAAGTTTCAGAATAAAGCAAAAGCGAAGAGAAATCTTCGCTTTTTTTTATTGCTCAACTTCCTCTTCTATAACTCCAGCGTATTTATCAATAATATATTCTGTGGCTTTTCTTAATTCCCGCCCATTATTCGGGTCTACTCCATCATCTGTAAAAAACTCCACTACCCCATTATATTTTGAATACCAAACTTTTCCAAAAGCATTTTCCACTGTCAAGGTATCTTTCCTTTCAATTCTTTTCAGATACTTCAATTGTATTGTATCAAGTGGTATAATAGTACGTTGTGGATTTCTATCATCACAATACGCCACTTTATATTCCTCTCCTGTCCAATACATACATTCTTTTTCTTTTGCAATTTCATCTCCCCCAAAAAAACTCAAACGCATCATGTTTTCGTTTTTCCCAAATTTACCCGAACCCCAACCACTGGTTCCCGTAATTAGAAGCAATACAAAAACTAACTCAACAATTCCGAAACCATTCTGTTTCATAAATTCCGGCATCTTGAAGTTTTGTTCGTTGGTTATAAAAATATTGATGATTTTATCTGTTAAAGAAGTATCATTTTCATCCACGCTTATTTTTACCGTTGTTTTGTTTGCGTCATCTTCTTTTTTGATAAATGTTCTGGAAAAGTCTGAGAAATTTTGATATCCTACATACTGACTCATTTTATCAAGTCTATCAGGTTCAATATTTCTCTCACCTTTACCTTGGATATAATCATCATAATATCTCACGAATGTTTTATCTGAAATGTCATAATAGTTCAGGTTATCAATAAAATACAAATTAAGATAAAAAGCTACACCACTCTTTGACTGTTTTCCGGATTCTCTTTTACCTTGTTCAAATACTTCATGGATTAGTAGTTTTATTTTGGACATAATTAGTTTTTATAAACATTACAAAATAGGTGATTTCCAATCATACTTCACTACGGTTTTCCGTAATCAAACCCTGTCCATTTATTGTCCATCGATGTCTATGTTTTGTCTCACACTTGCGTCACGTTTTGTCGCAAATTTGCTAAAGAAATCATTGATAAACAAACAATTACAAAAAACAAATTTACAAAACTGATTTCAAAATCACCTGATAAAACGGAAGAAAACTCCGGGTTGGGAAGCAGATGTTTCTCTTCCGTTTTTGAAGGTTCACTTCCCAAAAAATTTAGAAGCGCTTCAATTTTTTTAATCGTGTATCAATCTGCGATCTGTTTCGCAGGGAAGAACACGAATGCTTTAACAATAAATTTTTTGACAAAATGATTCAAATACTTTTAATGCTACTTGGCTTAGCATTCGGAAATAATAATGGAAATGCAACATGCAATGATAATAACGGAGGAACAGTGACAACGCAGGATTCCGGAGGAACAGGTTTAGATCCGGGAACGGGAACAGGTGATACAGGTGGAGATACAGGCCATAAGCCCCCAACGATTATTCCTAAACCATAACAATTGAGGACAGATAAATTATCTGTCCTTTTTTTGTAAATTGAGCTCTAAAAACTAATTTATTGTGAAAATATATTACTCAATTTTATTAATCTTTATTATAAGTTGTAATAACTACAATGATAATATCCTAGAAAAAACTCACACAAATGTTTCTTATGAAAAAGCAACTGAATATAGAGAAAGAAAAATACTTGATTCTGCTTTTCTTTATTACAACAATGCTAAAGAAGAATTTTTAAACAGTCATGATTCCATCGGAGCAGCAAAAGCACTTATAAACATGTCTGTGATAATGTCGGGGAAAGGCGATTTTTATGGATCAATAGAAACTGCTATTGAAGCAAGAAAAGTTTTAACAAATAAAGACAGTCTCTCAAAAAGTCTCTTAGCTTCAAATTTAAATACATTAGCCATTTCTTCAAAAGAGTTGAAAAATTTTACCGATGCAATTACATACTATAAAGAAGCTATTAACTTATCTAATGAAAAAGACCACCGTTTAGCTTATCTTAATAATATTGGAGACTCTTATCTTAAATTAGGAGAAAATGAAACAGCAATTTTATATTTTCAAAAATCATTAAAAACAACTGATAGTTCAGATTATGCAAGAGCATTGAATAATTTAGGTAAAGCAGAAAATATTATAAAACATAACTATAGTTCACTTAAAAAATTGGAAAAAGCTCTATTCATAAGGATAAAAAAAAATGATGAGTGGGGATTAAATTCTAGCTTTGCTTCATTATCAGATTTTTATTTACATGTGGATGATAAAAAAAAATCTTTATTCTATGCTAATGAAATGTATAAGATATCTAAAAAATTAAATAGTCCAGATGACCAAATTGAAGCCCTCCAAAAATTAATTCTTTTAGAAAAACCAGAAAAGTCGAAAAGTTTATTTAAAATTTATCACAGACTTAATGATAGTATTCACACTTCAAGAGGAAAATCTAAAAATCAATTTGCTTTAATTCGCTTTGAAACAGAAAAAAACAAAGCAGACAATCTGAAATTACAAAAAGATAACACCGTGAAAAAGTTTCAATTTTACGGAATTTCTATATTTTCACTTTCATTGACAATTTTCGGAATAATTTGGTACAAAAAACGCAGACAGAGACTACTATTAGAGTCTGAAAATCGTTTAAAAGAACAACAACTCAAAACCTCCAAAAAAGTACATGACGTCGTAGCCAACGGAATTTATCAGGTAATGACCAAAATTGAAAATCAGGAAAACTTTAATAAGAATGAGGCGCTTGATGAATTGGAATTTGTTTACGAAAAATCAAGAGATATTTCTTACGAAAAAGAGGATTCTAAAAATTCTGAAGAAGAATTCAAAGAAAAAATATCAAACCTCATCGCTTCTTTTAAAAATTCTTCCGTCGAAACCTATGTTGCAGGAAATGAAAACAAGATCTGGAATAATTTAAGCTCATCAACAGGAGAAGAAATTTATCAGATCATGCGCGAACTGCTTGTCAATATGAAAAAACACAGTAAAGCAGACAGAGTGGTTTTCAAATTTGAAAGGATAAATAATTTTATTAAAATTCAATATACTGACAACGGAATCGGTATTTCCGGGGACTTAATTTATAAAAACGGTCTGTCTTCTACGGTTTCCCGTATAGAAAAAATCAACGGAGAGATTACTTTTGACATTAAAACTGAAAAAGGATTGAAAATCAACATTTCATTTCCTATATCTTAAAAAACTAAAAAGAATGTTCAAAAAAATTTTAATCGCCGAAGACCACGAAAGCATCAATTTATCTGTACAGAAAACATTGGAGGATCTCAACATTCCGAATGTTGACTATGTATATTATTGCGATGATGCATTGGCAAAAATTCAGAAATCCATCCGAGAAAATGAGCCTTATGACCTTCTGATCACCGATCTTTATTACGAAGAAGATCATCGGGAACAGGAAATTAAAGATGGAAAAGAATTAATTCAGAAAATAAAAGAAATTCAGCCTTCTTTAAAAATCATCGTTTTTTCTGCCGAGCACAAATCTGGAGTTATTGATTCGCTTTTCAAAGAATATGAAATCAATGGCTATGTACGAAAAGCCAGAAATGATTCTAAAGAACTGAAAAAATCTATCGCATCAGTTTATATTAATGAAAATTACTTATCACTTGATATGAAGCAGGAAGTGAAGAAATTCAATAGTTATGAGTTTTCAGCTTATGACATTACAGTAGTTACCCTTCTTTCAAAAGGAGTTTTACAGAAAAACATTCCCGCTCATCTGCTGGAAAAAGGTATAAAATACAGCTTAAGCAGTGTTGAGAAAAAACTAAACAGCTTAAAAGAAGATCTTGAAGTATCCAGCAACGAACAATTAGTCGCCTTTTGCAAAGACATCGGAATTATTTAAGACAAATTTTTCAAGCATATTTAAATAGAAGCCTTTCAAATTTTGGAAGGTTTTTTTGTTTTTTGCCGGTTTTACGGAAACCCGTAAGGATTGGCTTTTAAAGGGTTATACTTTTGGAGTGTTAAATAAAAATAATCATGGGAAAATTTATCATTACTCAAAGAGTAAACAAAGAGTATCAATTCAACCTAAAAGCCAACAACGGAGAAATCATTTTAATGAGTGAAGGCTATGTGCAGAAATCATCTTGCCAGAAAGGAATAGAATCTGTGAAAATCAATTCTCAAAACGATGCGAGATATGAGAGAAGAGTTACAGTTAACAGCAAAAATTATTTTGTTTTGAAAGCTGGAAACGGAGAAATCATTGGTAAGAGCCAATATTACAGTTCGAAAGATTCAATGGAAGTTGGCGTTTCTTCAGTTAAATCTAATGCTCCGTCAGCAGAAACAGTTGATGAAACTATTTAAAAATTAAAACTATGGATCTTAAAATTAAACTTGAGCAATTACATCAAAAGGTTGTTGGCTTAAAAGACCAGATCGGAACTGAAGAAGCCACAAAGAATGCTTTTGTAATGCCTTTTATACAGATTTTGGGATATGATATTTTCAATCCGACCGAAGTAATTCCGGAGCATATTTGTGATATTGGAACAAAAAAGGGAGAAAAAATAGATTATGTCATCCGGAAAAATGACGAACCTATTATCATCATAGAATGCAAACACTGGAAAGAAAATGCAGATGCCCACAATTCTCAGCTTCATCGGTATTTTCATGTTTCAAAATCGAGATTCGGAGTTCTTACCAACGGAATCATCTACAATTTTTACACTGATCTTGAAAAGCCAAATATCATGGATGAGAAACCTTTTTTCACCATTGATATTGAAGACATTAAAGACAGCTCGATAAAAATACTGGAAAGTTTTACTAAAAAAGATTACAATCTTGAAAGCATTTTAGATTCTGCAGAAGCATTAAAATACATTAAAGCCATCAGAAAAGAATTTGAAAAAGAAATTGAAACTCCTTCGGATGAAATGGTAAAAATGTTGGTCAGCCGATTTTTTGACAAACCTTTAACAGCCAACCGAATGATTGCCTTTAAAGAATACACCAAAAAAGCATTGACCACATCGATCAACGAATCTATTAGTTTCAGATTAAAATCTGCATTAAGCATCAACGAACAAATTGAAAAACAGGAAGAAAAAGTAATCAACTCTGCACTGATTGATGATAATAATGATTCAAAAATTGTCACAACTGAAGAAGAGCTCGAAGGATTTCAAATTGTAAAAGCCATCCTGAGAGAAAAAATTCCTTCTGAACGAATTGCTTACAGAGACACATTGTCATATTTTGGGATCTTATTGGATGATAACAACAGAAAACCACTTTGCAGACTGCATTTCAATACTGCAAACAAATACCTCGAAACGTTTCATAACGGAAAAGATGCCGGAGAAAAGATTTTGCTGAATAGCCTTGATGAGATATACAATTTTAGAAATCAGCTCCATCTGACATTAGAAAACTATTCTTAAAAACTAATAGCCATGAAAACTTTTTTACTGATTCTTAAAATTTTACGTTGGTTTTTCGGAGTTTTATTTTTCCTTTTATCATTGGGTTTATTATTAGAACAAAGTTTTACCGCTTCTATAATAATTTTAACATTTACTCTATTTTTAATTCCCTTAACAGGTGATTTTATTATAATTAAAATAATGAAAGTCAACCTTGACGGAACCAGTAAAATATTACAAACAATAAACTATTCTGATCTCAATACTATTTTGCCAACCTATCAGCAAAATGTATTAAATCTCAAAAAGCCATTAAGTGATAAGCTAAAAATAAAAGTTGGAAAAAAGATTTACTACAATACTTTGTGTACTGCAGTTTCAGATTTTAATCTTAGTCAGGATGAAATATTTAAACTAAATGAAATCAAAGTACATTTCAATTTATCTGATCAGCAAATATTTATTGAAAAAAATAGAATTTCAGAAAAAACTGTGAAAAATTTAATTCAAAAATGCTATTCAGATCAGGTATTGACCGATTCCGAAAATCAACAAATAACAAGCGTATCTAACTTTCTTCAATTTCCGCAAGACAAAACTGAAGCGATCAAAAACAAAATTGCTTTTTCATTATTCAATAAAATTTTAGAGGAAAAATTATCCGATAGACGCCTTTCTCCCATGAAAGAAACGGAGCTGAAGCAGACAACAAGAAACTTGAAAATTGATCATCAAAATATTAAAAATTTTATCTCTGAAAGAAAAATTAAAAGTTTACAACACGCTAAACTATTATGGAATTTAGATCATGGTATTTTCCCGCTGGTCTACAATCCTCCAATAGTTTTAAGCAGAGATGAGCAATGCTCTCTGAGTATTAATGCCAGTCTCATTGAAAACAAGTTGGTTCATAAAGGCTATTCAAGTACAAGCTCTAGCGTTTCTTTTAGAGTTACGAAAGGAGTAAGTGCAAGAGTCGGCGGCGGAAGATCTCGTCCTATAAAAGAAAACGTGACACAGATACATCCCGGAACTTTATTTCTGACAAATTCTAGAATAGTTTTTAATGCTGGAGGAAAAAGCTTTCAAATTCCCTTTTATAAGTTGATTTCTCATGATATACGGGGAGGAAGTTTCGAGTTTGTTGTTCAAAACAAAAGCTACTTATTACGCTTACATTATAATGAAGCAGAAATACTTTCACTAGGATTATCCAGCTCTATCAGGCAGCATAGAAATGCCAATGACCATGTAAAAGCACAAGCGTTGAGAGAAAAATCTATGAATGAAATTTTTATATAAATAAATAACATTAAAACCATGAAAAAACTACTATTTACAAGCCTTTTAGGTTTAGGCTTATTATTACCTGCAAACATTTTTGCATCAACAAACAATACAACTTCTACCACCGAAATGTCTTTTTCAAAAGGAAAGAAAAAGAAAAGCAAGAAGAGCAGAACTCGAAAATCAACAGTGTCAAGAAGTCGAGGCTGTACTTATAATGGTCACACCTTGTATGTTGGAAAAAGAGGTGGGTGTTATTACATGGCGGGAAGCAGCAAAGAATATGTAGACAGATCTTACTGCTCAAGCTGTAACTAATTCACAATAAAAGTCCGGCAAAATTTAAAACTAATCATATGAAATACCTCATCATTATAGCTGCATTATGCTGTTTCATTGGCATTGTCGATTTACCGATTGGCTATTATACTTTTCTTCGGATCATTGTTTCGTTTATGTCAATGGTTATTATCGTCAATGAATTTAGAAGCAGAAGATTTTGGTTTATCACTTTTGTTTTGATCTTCGTTCTTTTCAATCCGATTTTTCCGATTTACTTCTATTTAAAACCATTTTGGATCTTTATTGATTGCACTGTCGGACTTTTATTACTCTATTATTTCTACAGTTTAATTCCGAAGAAAAAAATAGAAGAACCGGAAACGATCGACATTCAGCACCAAGAAATCCCACGAACAAGAGACCGAATAATTAAATAAAAAACTATGGAAACAATACAAATACCCGAAAATCTTAAAGCTCATTTTTTAAGATTATATCAAATGGCAATCTGTGACGACGATTTTAGTCCGCTCGAATTGAAAATGCTTTACAAATCAGCCGAAGAAAGAGGCATTTCGTCAAAAAATTTAGATGAAATTCTTCTCAATCCTATCAATTCAAAATCTCTGATTCCTGAAACTATTGAAGAAAAAGTAGAATATCTCTATGACCTCACAATAATGATCTGGGCAGACGGAATCGTCTCAGAAAACGAATATTCTGCTCTCAAAAAATACGTCGGAATGTTCGGTTTCTTAGAAGAAAACGTACAAGATATTGCCGATTACTTCATCGAAGCAGTAAAGAAAGGAAAAACCAAAACTGATATTCTTAATGACTTAAAAAACTGATCACCATGAATGCCATGACCTCAAATATTAAAAATCTTTTCAGATTAAAGACTGTTCCGGTTGAAGAAAATCAAAATCAGCTTTCTACGACTGAACCTGTAAACACCGAATCAACAGAAGAAAGCCGAAAAAGAACGTATCACGAATCCGGCTACAGAGACAGCACAAGAAACAGTGGAAATCACACCGCCTTATCAATCTGTCTTGATGCAATCTATTCTAAATTTCAGAACGAAGAAAAAGAACTGGTTGAAAAACAAAGTAAATTAAAAGAACCTTATCTCAACGAACAGAAAAACAAAGAAACAGAGATTAAAGGACTGACGGTTTCTTTAGACAATAAAGAAGATAAGCTCAACAACATTGGAGAAGATATAAAAAATGTGCAGGATAAAATTGAAAGTCTAAAATTTGAGATTAATGATCTTCCAAGAAATCCTGAAGCGTACAGCGTAAACGCAACAAAAGGTGCTTCCACAAAATTCTGGATTGGCTTGATTCTTCTGATTCCGATCAGTTGGTATTTGTTTACATTTTATATTTCGACTTCATATTCTGCGTTTTTCAAAAGTTTTGATGCGAACGGAAATATTATTCAAAGTGTCCTTGATGCACAGGCTTTCAACAAAGCTTGGGCTGAAGGTCCGCTTGAAGGAGCTTTTGTGACTTTGATTCCGTTTGTATTTTTAGGTCTGGGTTATTTGATTCACATGTTTGGCGAAAATAAAAGCTTTGTCAATTACGCTAAAATCGCACTTTTATTCATTATCACATTTGTCTTCGATGCCATTTTAGCCTACGAAATTGAATCTAAATTGTATGAACTCAATAAAACTTTTGAGTCTCTCCCATTCGATCTCAAAATAGCATTTACAAAGAATCAGTTTTGGGGAATTATTTTCGCTGGGTTTATTGTCTACATTATTTGGGGATTAGTTTTCGACTTTGTGATGAAAGAACATAAAGAAAAAGACAAGATCAAAAACGAACAAATCAGAAGACAAAAAGATATTCTGGTTCATCAGGAAAGAATCGTTGATTTCGAAAAGCAGAAAGAAGAAGTCAGAAACAGCATAGGAAGCATCAAAGAACTGATTGCCAAAGCAAAAGGCAGAATTGAAGAACTTCAGAATATTATCGACGGAGTGATTATTCCTACAAAAGATTATAAACTTTACGCTTCAGAATATATGCAGGGCTGGATTACATTTATGAGCGAAAAATTAGCCGTTTCTCAATCTGTAAAACAGGAGATGATAGAAGAATGCAAGAAGCAATACAATTACAATCTCAACAAAGTAGGTGCAAATTCCGACAGCCAGAACTCTGTTTATATGTCCGTTTTATAAAAATTAATTATGAAAAAAATATTTTATCTTATCATTGCATCTGCATTTTTCATTCAATGCGGAAAGCCGAAAGAACCAGTTACAGGAAATTCAGTTCTGAAAGATAACTCAGCTAAAAACCTGAACATAAGCGTTTTGATTGATCTTTCAGACAGAATTGATCCCGAGAAAAATCCCAATCCTACGATGGAATATTTCCAGAGAGACACAGAATACATCAAAGCGATAGAAAAAGGATTTTTAAATCACATTAAAAGCAAAAAAGTTATTCAGCTTAACGATCAAATGCAGGTTTTCTTCAATCCCGAACCTTCAGATCCTAAAATGAACGAACTGACAAAAGAGCTGAAAGTTTCCTTCGATAAAAACACGACGAAAGAAAATATCAATTTGGTGCAAAATAAATATTCTTCGTTGCCATTACATATTTATGAGTCAGCGATAAAAGATAAAAAATATATCGGATCAGATATTTGGGAATTTTTCAAGAACAAAGTCAAAGATTACTGCATCAAAGACGATCACAGAAACGTACTTTTCATTTTAACTGACGGTTATATTTATCACAAAGATTCTAAATTTTCTGAAGGTCAAAAAACCTCTTATCTCACTCCGGAACTGGTAAAATCTTTAAAACTAAATTCTTCGGACTTCAAAAATATAATTCAGGATAAAGGTTTAGGTTTTGTAAAAGCGAGTGATGATTTAGATAATCTTGAAGTAATCGTTTTGGGAATCAATCCCGCAAAAGGAAATCCTTTCGAAGCCGATGTCATCAAAGAATACTGGGAAAACTGGTTCAAAGAGATGAAAATCAAAAACTATCAGATAAAATCTGCCGATTTGCCATCTAACATAGAGCCTATTATTTTAAAAGCAATTTTGGGTAAATAAAAAAGCACTCTTCTATATATCATTCATTCCAAAGGCGAAGTTTTCTTCGTCTTTTTGTTTTTCTAAGGCTCTAGTTTGTATTTGTATTCTTTTCCTTATTTTTGTGAAATTCGTTACTCTATGAAAAAAATTGTTCTAATCGAAGATGAAACCAGCGTAGTTTCTTTTATTAAAAAAGGACTTCAGGAAAAAGGATATGAAGTTTCGGTGGCATTTGACGGATTGACCGGCGTAAGCCTGGTGCAGGAGAATGATTTCGATCTGGTCATTTTAGACATTATGCTTCCGGGAATGAATGGTCTGGACGTCTGCAAAGAAATCAGAAAAACCAATAAACACGTTCCCATTCTTTTTTTAACGGCATTGGGAAGTTCAGAGAATATTGTTCTCGGGCTCGAAAGTGGCGGTGATGATTATCTGGTGAAGCCTTTTAAGTTTATCGAATTGGTGGCCAGAATTAAGTCATTATTAAGAAGAAGCGTTCCCATTGCAACTCCCGAAATTACAGAAGATGAAACGTTTAATGAATATCTTTTTCAGTTTTCCGATTTGACGGTGAACGATTATACCAAAAAAGTACTGCGTGCCGGAGAAGAAATTTCTTTAACCTCTACCGAATATAAATTATTGATGTATTTTCTCAACAATCCCGAAAAAGTAATTTCAAGAGCTGAAATTCTGGATGCAGTCTGGGGCGTCAACTACGAGCTTGGAACCAATGTTGTAGATGTTTACGTTAATTATTTAAGAAAAAAAATAGATAATCAGGACGATAAAAAGCTCATCCACACCGTGATCGGAATGGGTTATGTTCTGAAAAAACCATAGAGAATGCTTAACAAAGTTATTACAAATCAGACCAAAACGATGGTGCTTCTGATGGTTGTTTTTACAACCGTTATTTCCATTTTTGGAGGTTTGGTTTATTTTTCTATTGTTAATTTTTCGCATCAGCGTTTTTATGAATTGCTGAAAATCCGTACTACTACCATTGTACAGATCGAAAAAGGAAAAGAGCATCTTGATTTACCTGAAAATTATATCCTCAACGGTTTAAACGACGAAGAACTCCCTATGGAAAGGGATTATGTTTTTGCCGTTCCTTCAGATTCAAATTTTAGAAGTATTTCCAAAGAAGTACACATTCCCGATACTTTTTTTAAAAACATCATCAGACGAGGCGAGGCAAATTATAACGATAAAGAATTTTACTACATCGGTCAGTCTTTTAGATTTCAAAATAAAGATTACATCGCCATTGCATCTGCAAAAAACCATTACGTCGTTCATTATTTAGGGTTTTTAAAGAGAACATTAATCACCTGCATGATTCTCTCGATTTTCTTCAGTATGATTTTTTCTTTTTATTTATCTAAAACTTTATTTAAGCCTATCCTTAAAATTACGGGAAAGGTAAAAGAAATCAGCTCTGAAAATCTTCATTTACGATTGGAGCCTCAGCCTGACAATAGAGAATTAAATGAATTGGTGGAAACCTTCAACACCATGTTGACAAGAATTGAAACATCCTTTGAAACCCAAAATCATTTGATTGGAAATGTTTCTCACGAGCTCCGGACTCCCTTAACTTCCATTATGGGAGAAGCCGATGTTGCCCTTTCTATCAATAGAACCGCCGATGAATACAAAGAAACTTTAGAAATTATCCTCGACGAAGCCGAAAAGTTGGATAAAAAAATCAAAGCTTTATTGATCATCGCACAAACCGGTTTCGACGGAAAAATTCAGAAAATTGATAAAGTAAGGATCGATCAGTTGCTGTGGGACGTGATAGAAACCATCAGAAAAATAGATTCACGCAACAACATCTATCTCGATATTAGCATGTTACCCGATAATCCCAAAAAACTGAAAGTTCAGGGGAACGAGCAGCTTCTTCATCTTGCGGTAGCCAATATCGTCAATAATGGTTGTAAATATTCCAACTTCCAGCAGGTAAAAGTTTCACTTGGAGCTACAGATACTGATGTCTACATCATCATCAAAGATACCGGAATCGGTATCCCGGAAACTGAAATGGATAAAATCTACGATCCTTTCTTCCGGGCTTCCAACACCAAAAATTATGAAGGGTACGGCATCGGACTTCCGCTTGCAAGAAATATTGTGAGAATGCATAACGGCGAACTGATTGTAAGCTCACACGAAAATCAGGGAACAACCGTACAAATGCGTTTCCCTACGATTTTTGCGGCTCAGCAAGCAGAAAAACAATCTTAGCTTCAAAAAGAAGCATTTTTTAAAATGAAATTCTAATCTCATTTTAATCTCTTTAATTACATTTTAATTCCGTTCCAAAGGTCTTCTAATCTTACAGATATAGATTTGTATTATCAAAGTAGGTAATCACTAAATCTAAAAGATATGATCAAGACCATTTTAATTGCAACAGACTATTCTCTTGAATCTTTAAACATATTAAAGAAAGTTTTAAAAGAGAAAAATGCTACGGAAGAAAACACACGATACAATATTTTGCTTGTATCGGGTTACGACATGGGAGATTCTATCAGAGATCTTTTATTCAATACCAAAGGAACGGTTTTAAACAAAATAAGATCAAAAGAATTCTGCGATGCGTACAGCATCATCAAAAACAAATATCCGCACCTGGTTAATAAAATTGTCTGTGATGTCTTCACCGGAAGTTTTCAGAGAGTCTTCAATAATTATCTCACCGCAGAAAATATCGAAGAGGCATATTATGCAGCTAATCTGAAAGATAAGAATACCAAAGGAAAATTTGACTTAGCTCATTACATCAAAAAGGCAAAACACATTCAGGTAAAAGAAATAACGCTTGGTATTCCGGAATTTATGCCGGAAAGAGGAAGACTTGCAGAAGTTTTTGTTGAAGTTTAAATTAGATATCACCATTTAAAATCTAAAAAAATGTTAAGAAATTATAGTAACAGCAGGACATTGGGAGACAATATAAGACTGGGGACGCTGACTGCCTTTACGGCAGGAACTATAAATATTGCATCTCTATTGATCTTTTTATCCTTTACCTCAAACGTGACGGGACATTACGCCGTATTTGCCGCAGAAATCAGTAAAGGAAACTGGTCTCAGGTTGCCGTTGTCGGCGCATGGATTTTCCTTTTCTTCTTAGGAAGTTTCACAGCAAACTTTTTCGTCATCAATTTTAATAAGAAAAGTAAATATTTTGCCCATGCAATGCCGCTTATTTTAGAGATTCTATGTCTCGTCGGAGTTGGTTTTTACGGACAGTTTTATTACCGGAAAACTCTGGAAGAAGCTGAATTTTTGGTAGCCTTAATGCTTTTTGCAACAGGTCTGCAGAATGGTTTGACGGCAAGTATATCTAACTTTTTGGTTAAAACAACCCACCTTACAGGTACTACAACAGATTTAGGAATTCTGGCATCTATGTTTACTCACAAAAAATACAGGAAAAACCCTGAACTGATTGCAAGGGCAAAGCTTTTATTGAGCATTATGTCTGCTTATGTTTTAGGAGCTATTTTCTCAGGGATGGTTTATTACTCGTTAGAATTCAGTGTGTTTTATATCATCAGCTTATGTTTATTGGTCGTTATCGGATATGATTTTTATAAGATTAATATCAGACACTTTAAAACCAATTACCGATATGCGAAAATTTACAACAAGCCGAACTTTATGGCATTTATGTATGATAAAATCCACGGTAATGGTGAAGTGATGATCAAAGAAACCAGAAAGGAAAAGTCTAAGCTTGTCTTAGAAGAAACTTAAAAAAACAGTCAATTGACAGCACAAATCGTATATACTTTAGTTTTTGTAGCCTCTGTTTGTTTTGCAAATGGGGGCTTTTTGTTTTGTTCAAATTATTTAGATTTTTGCTATTTTGTATAGAAATAATTTTGTTTGATTTACTCAAAAAGACTTAGAAAACGGAGACGTTAAAAACTTTTGAATAATTTACGTTAAGAATCCACAAAGTGGCTAGACGATCAATAATTAAATTAAAAAATCGAGTCAAATTCCATTTTTTGAAGCACAAGACAAATTTCACTACGAAGAACCAATCATCATACCGTGCAAGTTTTGGAAATTTTAGAAAATTATTCAAAAGTTTAGTCGAGTTTTCAGTCTTTATTTTTTGGTTCTTTTGCATCAAGGCAAAAGTACAAACCAATAAAATTTCACAGTTTTTATCAAAGAGTCATTATTTCTATAGTTTAAAATTAATTTTTGAGCAGACTTAATTTTTAATTCATCATCTATTTATTTTAAATCTTATTTCCTTTGACTATTTTTGTAAGTTCATTCATCATTTTATGTCAGATATTATTCAGCTTTTACCGGATCATGTAGCCAACCAAATTGCAGCAGGTGAAGTGGTGCAGAGACCTGCATCCATCGTAAAAGAACTTTTGGAAAACGCCATTGATGCCGGAGCTTCAAAAATAGAACTGATTATAAGAGATGCCGGCAAAAACCTCATCCAGGTGGTTGATGACGGAAAAGGAATGTCTGAAACTGATGCAAGAATGGCTTTTGAAAGACACGCCACTTCAAAAATACGTGCGACAGACGACATTTTTAAAATTTCCACAAAAGGCTTCCGAGGTGAAGCGCTGGCTTCTATTGCGGCCGTATCGCAGGTAGAATTAAAAACCAAGCAGGCAGAATCACCGCTTGGAACCAATATTTATATAGAAGGTGGAATTTTTCAGTTTCAGGAGCCTGTACAAACTGCGGAAGGATCTAATTTTTTAGTTAAAAATCTCTTCTACAATGTTCCGGCAAGAAGAAAGTTTCTGAAAAATAATAATATAGAATTCAGACACGTCATTGATGAATTTCAGCGTGTGGCTTTGGCTCATGAGAATTTAGAATTTTCTATGTTTCATGATGACGATCCTGTTTTCAGACTGAGAAAAGGAACTCAGATGCAACGTATTGTGGATGTTTTCGGAAGAAAATTACATCCGCAGCTGATTCCTATTAAAGAAGATATTCTCTGGTGTAAACTTCACGGATTTGTTGCCAAACCCGAAGGCGCAAAAAAGACCCGCGGCGAACAGTTTCTCTTCGTCAACGGAAGATTTTTTAAGAGTCCATATTTCAATAAGGCAGTTCAGGAAGCTTTTGAAGGGCTTCTTTTGCCAGGATATATTCCGACGTTTTTTCTTTTTCTGGAATTAGATCCTGAGAAAATTGATGTGAATATTCATCCGCAAAAAACGGAAGTAAAGTTTGAAGACGAGCATTTGATTTTTGCTCTGATTCGTTCTACCATTAAGAGGTCACTGGGAATTTACAATATTGCCCCGAGTCTTGATTTTGAAAGAGATCCACAACTGGATGAGATGATGCAGAAAAGCTTCCCGAGCAAAAGCAATAATGCTGGTGGAAACTTAAAAATGCCTGAAATCATCGTAGACCGTGATTACAATCCCTTTCTGGAGGAAAGAGAGGTGACGAAAACCGAAATTCATAATCTTACGGAAATGTATCATCAGAATATTTCTGCTGAACCTTCTAAGATCAATCTTTTTGAAGACGAAGATTTTGATGAAGATCTGATGAGGCTTCCGAACGGATATTGGCTGTTTAACAAAGGCGACAGAACTTTGATGCTCGATTTGGGCAGAATGCACCGGTTACTGGTTGCCGAAAACAATAAAAATGTAAAAAAAGGCAACGTGAGTCACGCCTTACTGTTCTCTTTGGAGTATCATATGAACGAAATTGAGAAAAATAAATACAAATCAATCAAAAAGTTTCTGCCGGAACTGGGGTTTGACATGAAAATTGCACATGAGAACGTGCTCAGAATCGATACCGTTCCTGAAGGATTAAAAGAAACTCAGGTGATGAAGTTCCTGGAAAATCTATTTGACATTCTGGAATATAAAACTGAAGACGAATTTATGCAGTTTTACCATAACCAATGGGCAAAAATGCAGTCGAAATCGAGGTTTGATTTTATTTACAAAGCAGATGCTGAGCAAGTGATCAAAGACTTCACCGCATTAGGTTTCCCTGAGTTTTTACCTACCGGAAAAAGATGTTTCTATGAAGTTCCTTTTAATGATTTAAAAAATAAATTTTAAAAGATGTTTAATAATATACCGCCGTTAACGAAGAATATAATCATTGTAAACATTGTTGTTTATATTGTTACCAATATAATACTTTACGCTTTTCAAAACGTAGAGTTTTATTATTCGTTAGCTTCATACTATCCATTTTCTCCTTTCTTTAAATCTTGGCAGATTATAACATCAATGTTTATGCATGCTCCTATTGATGATGGTTCAGGCCTAATGCACATTATATTCAATATGTTTATGCTTTATAATTTTTCTTTCATGGAAAATATTTTGGGAGGCAAAAGATTTCTTCTTCTATATTTTTTGAGCGGAATAGGTGCTTATGTTTTGTTTAATGCTTGGGAGTTTGTTCAGGTGGAAATTTTCGCAAGACAATTAGAAAATCTCGGTTTTAATATTTATGAATATTTTTCTGGGACTGAACAAGTTCTCAGAGGAAGTCAAGACGAGATTGCTACTCAAAAAGATTTAGTTTCAAAAATTACTAAAATAATATCAACGCCTTTACTAGGAGCCTCTGGAGCTATTTTTGGTGTTTTGGCAGCATTTGCTACGATTTTTCCTAATGCTAAATTGATGATTTTATTCATTCCTTTTCCTGTTAAGGCTAAACATTTATTAATATTTACTGTTGTAATTTCAATTTTTCTGGGATATAGTGATAGAGGTAACGACGGAGGAACAGCGCATCTAGCTCATGTTGGAGGCGCATTAGTCGGTTTTTTACTTGCAAGAGTATGGAGAAAGCATATCAACAGATTTAATCAACACTAACTTGTGAAAATCCTTCGTCTGATTTTATTAATACTTCACTTAGCTACATTATTTATGTTGCTGGGTGTTTTACTGAATGCCTATGTTCCGCCCAAAGTTTTTCCCTGGTTTAATCTTCTGTCTTTGGGGTTTCCGGTGTTAATGATCGGATATGTTTTGCTTACCTTTTTCTGGATTTTTTCATGGAAAAAAAGAGCGTTTCTTTTTATGTTTTTGGGATTGTTTTTATTGAATCCTATCAAAAGATGGATCAATTATTCAACTCAAAGTAAGGAGATTGCTAACCTAAAGATTATTTCTTTTAATATAAAAGGTGGAAAATTAGAAATCGAAAATATTCAGGAATATATCAATCAGCAAAATGCAGACATTGTTTTACTACAGGAAGATGGAGGTCATGAATATCAATTTAAAAATCTTAAAAAAGACCATTCGGCGCCTATTGTTTCTACCTATTCAAAATACAAAACGATAGCCTATAAGGAACTTTTTGCAGGAATGTACAATGAAGAATTTAATGCATTTTCACAGTATTCTGATATTGAAATAAAGGGAAAAACATACCGAATTATCAACACCTATCTTCAGCCCTTTAAGTTTGATAAAAGTATGGTCAGGCTCAATGGCAACAGTGAAGAGGATGAGCAGAAAGTAAAAGACATCGTGAAGCGATTAATTCCTACTTTCAAAATGCATCAGGAGCAGGTAGATATTATTCGCAAAAGTATTGATGAGTCACCATACCCAGTTATTTTAGCCGGAGATCTAAACTCTGTCCCGAATTCTTTTGAATATTATCATTTAGGAAAAGACTTAAAAGATGCTTTTTTTGAAGTGGGAAAAGGAAGCGGAACAAGCTTTCATGATTATAAATTCCCCATCAGAATCGATTTTATTTTTACTTCACCCTCTGTGAAGCCTGTCACCTATCAGGTTGATCGTTCAGTAAAACTTTCTGATCATTTTCCTGTACTTGCTACTTTCAAAATGGATTGATTATAAGCCTATTTCGTTATTTATCATCATGTTGGCAGTATTTTTGTTGAAGGAAAACACATATCAGAGTTTTCAATGAAGCGTGGACATGTATTTTTAGTTTTTCATATTTTATTAATTATATTATTACTGAGCACTTTTGCCAACGCCTGGGTCGCTCCAAACTATTTCAGCAAGCTCAATTTACTCTCTTTAGCTTTTCCTTATCTGATTATTCTTCATCTTTTATTTACAATTATCTGGTTTTTTAAGCAAAAGAAAATTGCAGTAGCTTTTTTGCTCTCGACTTTTATTTTTTATAATCCGGTGCGGAGATGGGTCAATTTTACTCCACAACAAACTGCTAATTCTCATCAGAACGACATTAAAGTTTCAACCTTTAATGTAAAATACGGAAGTTCAGGCTGGCCAACCGTTAAAAAATATATTACGGATCAAAATGCCGATATCATTCTTGTTCAGGAAAAAGATACCAGCACAGCATTAAGGAAAGATATGGTGAAATACACTTCTGTAATCCTGAAAACGAAACATAAAATTTTGCGTCAAGGCGATTTAATCAATGATGACTCAAAAGGAAATTCATTTTATGCAGATATAGATATTGACGGAAAAATTATCCGGGTTATTAATGTATATCTGGAACCTTTTAGACTCAATAAAAATATGCTCGGTATGCAGGACGAGAACCATAGTAAAGAAGAAAAAAATAAAATGGCGGCGCTCTTTTCAAGATTGATTCCTACTTTTAAAACACATGAGGAACAAGTGAAAAAAATAAGAAAAGCAGTCGATCGCTCCCCTTACCCAGTGATTTTGGCAGGAGATTTTAATTCTGTTCCCAATTCGTGGGAATATTATCATTTAGGTGAAAATCTGGATGATGCTTTTGTGGCAGCTGGAAATGGCAGTTCTACAAGTTTTCACGATTATAAATTTCCTCTGAGAATTGATTATATTTTCACTTCAAAAAGCATTACACCATTAAACTACAAAGTCGATTATTCAGTAAAATTGTCAGATCACTATCCTGTAATTGCAGAATTTCTATTAAATTAGTTCCATGAAAAAAGTATTGGCTGCAGGATGTATTATCGTTGTTTTTTTAATTGCCTGCTCGAAACCGAAGCCCTCAAATATCAATGATGTTCAGACGGTACAACCACATTACGATACGACGGCTATTGACTCTTTTTCGGCAGGAGCGACCACCGTGGATATTGTACGCCAGATCAGAATGTCTTCTCAAAAATATCAGGATTCATTAAAAGAAGCAATCAAGCTGGAACAAGAAGAAAAACGAATTACTGCAGAACTTGAAAAGGAAAACAAGAAAAAACTGGAAGAAGAAAAGAAGTTGAAGGCTAAAGAAAATACGGCTACTTCTACAAAAATAGATTAATAATATAATTAAATATACACAATGAAAAAACAAATCTTAGCGGCAATCGCTGTATCAGCGTTTATCGTAAGCTGCACACAATCTACAAAAACTGAAAAAGTAGAAAATCCGGATGGTTCTGTTACTACGACCACGACAACTGAAAGCAGCACGGGCTTAGTTGACACTGCAAAAATAGACAAAACAAAATCTGATATCAAAAATACGGTTGATAAAACAGGTGACAAAATTGACCAGGCTGCCCAGAAAGCAAAAGAAGATCTGAATGCAGTAGGAAAAGACATCAAATCTGGCGCTCAGGAAGTTGGTAAAGATGTTAAAAGCACTGCAGCACAAGGCGCTCAAAAAGTAGAAGAAGCTGCAAAAAAACTGAAAGAAGATCTTAATAAATAAAACAAAACCGCAGAAATCTCTGCGGTTTTTTTATGCCTTATTCATTTCCAGCAAAGAATCAATATATTCTCTGTCGTTGCTCAAACGTGGTACTTTATTTTGTCCGCCAAGCTTTCCTTTAGATTCCAGCCAGCAATAGAACAAATTGGGTCTTGCGATGTGAATGACTGGTTTTTTCAACGTAATATTATTATATCTTTTGGCTTCGTAATCAGAATTGATTGCCTTCAGATGCTGATCAAAGACATCAGTAAATTCTTCTAAACTATGCGGTTTTTCGCTGAACTCAAAAATCCATTCGTGGGCACCGCTTTCGTTTTCTTTCATGAAGATCGGAGCTCCCGTAAAATCTGTTACTGATGATCTTGTGGCTTCGCATGCTTTCGTTAACGCAGATTCTACATTGGTAATCATCAATTCTTCACCAAATGCGTTGATATAATGTTTCGTGCGTCCTGTTATCTTTATTCTGAAAGGTGTGACAGAAGTAAACACGACCGTGTCTCCAATTAAATATCTCCACAAACCACCATTTGTTGTGATCACCATTGCATAATTTTTACCGATTTCTACATACTCCAGACTCACCACTTTCGGATTAGAGCAATGAAACTGATCCATCGGAATAAATTCGTAGAAAATACCGTAATCCAGCATCAGAAGCATTTCGTCACTATTCGGTCTGTCCTGAATTCCAAAGAAGCCTTCAGATGCATTGTAAATTTCGTAGTAGTTGATATTCTTTCCGATAATTTGTTTAAACTGATCTTTGTACGGTTTAAAGCTAATTCCACCGTGAAAAAACACTTCCAGATTGGGCCACAATTCTGAAATATTTTTAACGTCTGTTTCTTTTAAAACTCTTTGTAAAAGCACCATCATCCAACTTGGAACACCTAAAATACTTCCTACATCTTCATTTTTAACCTCAGAAGTAATGGCTTTTAATTTACTTTCCCATTCGCCCATCAGAGAAACTTTCTTACTCGGTGTGGTGGTTATTTCAACCCAAAAAGGAAGATTATCAATCAAGATTGCCGAAAGATCTCCAAACTTGGTATTAAAGTCTGCGTATAATTCTGAGCTTCCGCCTAAACGTAAATTTTTGTTGGTGAAAAGCTGATTTTCGGGATGATTATTAGCATAAATAGAAACCATGTCCTTTCCGGCTTTCATGTGGCAGTATTCAAGGCTTTCTGCTGAGATAGGAATGAATTTACTCTTGGCATTGGTGGTTCCGGAAGATTTAGCAAAATGCTTAATGTAACCAGGCCAGCTTACGTCTTTATGACCTTGCCTTGCTCTTTCGATATACGGCTCAAAATCTTCATAGGTAACGACAGGAACTTTATTTTTAAAATCCTGATAACTTGAAATGGTATTAAAGCCGTATCGCTTCCCGTATTCTGTATCTTCTGCATGAAACAACTGAGAAAACAGAATTCCGTTCTGCGTTTCGATAGGATGATCCATAAAATTCTGTATCTGATCTATCCTTTGACGGATAAACCAATTGACTACCGTATTGAAAAGTGCTTTCGTTGCCATTTCAACAAATATAATCATATTTGAATTTCCTGCGAATGATTTAAATAAAAAACCGTCACAATTTTTGTAACGGTCTCTATATAAAGCTTTTAATTACTTACGATTAGCAATATTCGTCATAAGCAGCCTGAAGGTTTGCAGCGATTGCTCCTGCAGGATTTCCTTCAATATGATGTCTTTCTAACATGTGAACCAATTCTCCGTCTTTGAAAAGAGCCACACATGGTGAGCTTGGAGGGAATGGTGCTAAATGTTTTCTAGCTGCGTCAACTGCGTCTTTGTCAAAACCTGCAAATACAGTCGTCAGATGATCTGGTTTTTTCTCGCCAGTCAAAGAATAAACTACTCCCGGTCTTGCTGCTCCTGCCGCACATCCGCAAACAGAGTTGATTACTAAAAGAGTCGTTCCCGACTGCTTCAAAGCATCTTCTACCTGTGCAGGAGTTTCTAAATCCTGAAAACCTTTATCTGTAAGTTCAGCCTTCATCGGCAATACTAAATCTGATGGATACATTTCTTGTAATTTTTAATTGTATACAAATTTACAACATTTCTAAATTTATCTCAATTAATAAAAACTATTGACGAGTTCGCAAAACAAAATGAAAAACCATCATTACATATTTAAATCACACAATACATTCACTATTAATAAAAATATTTAGTTAATGTATAATAATTTTTTATTAATTTTGAAATGATTCTAAAAACGAGTTCCCATGAAAAAAAACTTATAATTAAATTTCAAGGACACAATTGTTACTATAAATGTAAAGTGTAAAGAAGTTCCCCTTTTTAAATTATCTTATCATTAGTTTTTAGAATATCTACACGGTAATTTGAAAAGTATCAATCAATGAAGCCCGAAACATAAAGTTCCGGGCTTCGTTAATCAAATCGATATGCAAAGGTTGAATATCCTAAAAAAATATAATTGATGATTTATAATTGATGAAAGATATCAAACATCAATTATCATTTACCAATCATGTTTACGAAAGTAACTTCTTAGCCATCTCGGAAATACTTTTTCCGTCAGATTTTCCGGCTAAGTTTTTTGAAGCTAATCCCATTACTTTTCCTAAGTCTTTGATAGATTCAGCACCAGTTTCTGAAATAATCCGCTTGATTTCCGCTTCTAATTCTTCAGAAGATAACTGAGCAGGTAAAAACTTCTCAATGACTTTCATTTGAGCTTCTTCTACTTCTGCCAAATCATCTCTTCCCTGAGCGGTAAACTGCTCATAAGAATCTTTACGCTGCTTAATCATACGCTGCAAAATTGCAATTTCCTGTTCGGGTGAAACTTCAGCTCCCACAGCTTCGGTTTTCAGCAATAATATCTGAGATTTTACAGCACGCAGAGAATCTAAAGCCACTCTGTCTTTTGCTCTCATCGCTGTTTTTATTGCTTCGCTTATGGTCAGTTCTAAACTCATTTTTATTAAATTTAACAATATATCAATGTAACAGTTTACCAATTGAGATGCTTCGACAAGCTCAGCATGACAGTTCGAGATTGTTACATTGGTACATCTCTACATTGTTATATTATTTAGTCTACGTCTTTATTTAAAAATCTGTTTTCTCTGATCTGCATGTTTCCGTTGTTGTCAGACAAATACGTGTTGATATTTTGGTCTGAGGCATTAGAACCATCGATAGAGATATTTTTTCTCTTGAAAGCTGGTACAGATTCAAATTCATTCACATGATCAAAATTCTGATAACGGGAATTGAATTCTTTCAGCTTGTTTCTTCTTTCTGATGCCCTTTCCTGATCTGCAGGTTTGTTGACGAAAGTAAATTCAGATTCTGTATGTCTCGTCGTTTCTATTTCTACTCTTTTTTCAACAACAGGTTTTTCTTCAGCTTTTGGCTGTTCCTGAGTTTGATAGAATGTTTCAACTTTGTGAGTTGTTTCCTCTACTCTCTCGATTACCGCAGAAGTTTCAACCTCATTTTTCGGCTGCCCGAAATCATATTTAGGCTCAACAACCGGTTCGTTAACCGTAAAATTAAACTCAACTGGCTTTTCATTTGAAAAACTATTGCTGAAAGAATTTTCTTTCGGCTCTTCTCTTTTATTTTCAAAATCAAAAGAGAACGACTGAATTTCTAAATCATTAGGGTCGTCGTCGAAAGAAAACAAATTAACATCGTCCTGAGCGCTTGATTGATTTCTCCAGCTCTGAATCGGGCTTTCCAATGTATCTTCCTCTCTATCAGAGAATTTTATTTCAGTTTTCACATCTTCATCCTCGATAATCATTTTTTTTTCAGAAGCCGACATCTTAAATTGAGGTGCATCCTGATCTTCATCATCTAATCTGAAAAGATTTTTTCCTCCAAAATCATATCCCTGCTCAGGAGTTACTTCTCTCTCGTCTCTTGTTTTGAAAGGAGAAGATTTAGGAGTTTCCAAGGCATCATTTAAGCCAATTCTGATCTTCTCGGTAGGACCTGAAAACTTTTGGTTATCATTAGAAAAACCAGTAGCAATCACCAATACACTTACCGCATCACCTAATTCTTCATCAGCTCCAACTCCGAAAATGATGTCTGCTGTGTGACCAGCCTCTTTCTGGATATAATCCATGATGATCCCAATCTCGTCCATGGTAGCTTCTTCTACCCCACTTCTGATCAACAATAACACATTTCTTGCACCTGTAATTTTGTTGTCGTTCAATAACGGAGAGTCTAATGCTTTTCTTACCGCTTCTTCCGCTTTGTTTTCGCCAGAAGCCATTCCTGTAGACATCAATGCCGTACCGGAATTCTGAAGCACAGATTTAGCATCTCTAAAGTCAATATTGACATCAAAGTAACCCGTAATAACCTCTGCCATGCCTTTTGCAGCGTTGGTTAAAACTTCATCGGCTTTTGAGAACCCTTGTTTAAAACCAAGATTTCCGAATTGCTGTCTCAATTTATCATTGTTGATTACGATTAATGAATCAACATTGTTTCTTAATTTATCTAAACCTAATTCTGCCTGATCCAGTCTTCTTTTTCCTTCAAAGCTGAAAGGAACAGTAACGATACCCACCGTAAGAATTCCCATATCTTTGGCCACTTTAGCAATAACCGGAGCCGCACCTGTACCGGTACCACCACCCATTCCTGCAGTGATAAAGACCATTTTGGTGTTTTGTCCCATTGCAGCTTTGATCTCTTCAATACTTTCGATCGCTGCTTTTTCACCTACTTCAGGATCTGCACCCGCTCCAAGACCTTCAGTAATGGTAACCCCTAACTGAACTTTGTTTGAAACCGGGTTGTTATCTAAAGTCTGCGCATCCGTATTACAGATCACGAAATCAACTCCGTGAATTCCTTTTTCGTACATGTGTTTCAGGGCATTGTTTCCGCCACCACCAACACCGATAACTTTAATGATCGAAGAGTTTCCTTTTGGCAGATCAAATGAAAATCCCTGTGTGCCTATATTTTCCATACTTATATTTTTTTATAATTGATAATCGACTATGATAGCTGATGAGCATATCTTTCATCGCTTATCATTCATCATTTATATTTTTATTCTACTTCTTCAAAGAATTTTTTCACCTTTTCCATCAGAGACTGTCCGAACGTTGGTTTCGAAGGTCTAGATGTTTGTAAAGGTGCTTTAAACTCTTCTTCTATTTGCGGAACTGCTTGAGTTTGAGATTCAGCATGATTAGTTTGCAATTCTTTTTCCTCAGCTTTCACTTCAACCTGAATTTCAGCTTCCTCTTCTACAGCAGCCGTTTTTTTATCTCTGATCTTCAAACTTTCCATCAGTAAACCGATAGATGTTGCAAATTCTGGTCCTTTAAGATACTGATTTTTATCGTTGGCAATATATTCATTTGCGAAACCAATTCTACTATCGAATCCTGTTGTATAATTTGCAAGCTGACGAAGGTGCTTCAAATTTGAACCACCACCTGTCAAAACGATTCCGGCAATCAGTTTTTTCTTTTGTTCAAATGCTCCGTAAGCCTTTAATTCTGTATTCACCATTTCCAGAATTTCCTCCACTCTCGCATTGATGATTTGTGCTAAAGTTTTTAATGAAATCTCTTTATCAGGTCTTCCGTGAAGTCCCGGAATCGTTACAAATGTGCTGTCTTTTTCCAACTCAGGAACTGCAGAACCGAACTTAACCTTTAATTGCTCGGCATGCTTTTCTATAATTGAACAACCTTCCTTGATGTCTTCCGTGATAATTCCGCCTCCGTAAGGGATGACGCACGTGTGACGAATGATATTATCTTTAAAAATAGCAATATCCGTAGTACCACCACCGATGTCTACAATTGCTACTCCTGCTTCTTTCTCTTCTTTAGTGAGAACAGCTTCAGAAGATGCTAAAGGCTCTAACGTAAGCGCCTCCATCTCCAAACCTGCTTCTCTTACACATCTTGCGATGTTTCTGATACTTCCCATTTGTCCAACGACAACATGAAAATTGGCTTCCAGACGTTTTCCGTGCATTCCGACAGGCTCCTGAATTTCTCCTTCAGAATCAACCTTATATTCCTGCGGCAAAACATGAATAATTTCTTCACCAGGCAACATGACCAGTTTTTTCACCTGATCTTTCAACGCTTCGATGTCATCATCCGTAATGAATCTGTCCGGATTCTCACGCATAATGTAATCTGAATGCTGCAACGAACGGATGTGTTTACCCGCAATTCCTACAGTGACCTTATGGATAGGTACCCCTGCACTTGACTGTGCTTCTGACACAGCTGCTTTAATAGAGTTAATGGTTTGTGAAATATTATTCACAATCCCCTTATGTACTCCAAGACTTTTGGCCTTACCAACACCGAGAATTTCTATTTTCCCGTGTGCATTCCTCCTTCCGACAATGGCGACAATCTTGGTTGTCCCGATGTCAAGACCTACTGAATACTCTTGATTTTCCATTGTTTTATATCGATTTGATTTAATTACTTATTTAATTTAATAAGACGGATCTTATTTTTTGATAGGATTTTATCCTATCCTTTGTTAGGTCGACCCTCCGGGACTTTTTTTATTCTATTTTGACTTTTGCTTTCGTCTTAGGCTTTGTGGCCGTCTTCTTTTCCGGAGTTTTCTTTTTCTCCTTTGGTTTGACTACTGCTTTTGGTTTTGCATTTTCTTTTGGTTTTAAAGAAGTTGAGCTCGCCTTTTTCACAGTCGGTTTCAGATTGACTTCTGCTTTTTTCATAGGAGCAGCTGCCACCGGAGTTTTGGCTAAATCTTTATGACCCGCTTTTAAAATACTGTCGTTTTCTTTAAAATAAGGATTCAAAGTCGTTACAATTTGATTTTGATACTTTACCGAAACCATACTGTACTTCTGAGGATCCTGAAATACCAAGTATTTCTCAACAAAAGTTTTAAAACCTTTTACTTTTAATTCAATATTATCTAAATCTCCAATCTCTACCTTATAATTTCCTTCGCTCGTCAGAAGATTGTAGCTGTCTTTATATTTTGAAATTCCGATGAAATATTTTTTGCTGAAATCATCTTTGTCGATTTTATCGACCAAATCTGCCAACTTTTCATATTCCTCTTTTTTCACATCGCCAGTCACCAACATGCATGGGTGAGAATAGGTTTTTGAGATCGGAAACTCTGTTCCTTTTTCGTCTACATAAAAGTCTCTCCCATCGTAATTTAACCTGAAAACAGGAACTCGTTGCTTGATATCTAAATTCAGTTTTCCATTTAAATTTAAGTACACATTCGCACTGTCTACCGCAGGAAGGGCATTGATTTTCTTTTCCAGTTCAGGAATATTCAAATCACCCACTTTTCCTGACGGATTTTCTTTGATGACGATTTGTTTAATATCTTTTTCGTCAATAAAGTACACCGGAGTTTTCTCATTCATTTTTACAGAAATTTTCTCATCCGTAATCTTCTGACGACTGAATTTCTTTAACGAGAAACTCAGCAGGAAACCAAGAATGATCACTGTGATGGCAATTTTTAAAATTCTGTACTTGTTTTTCATTTGTTTTAAGATGACAGATTTTCGACGTCAGATTTCAGACATTTAAAACTGTTTTTAAATTTATTTTTAATTATTTCTTAACCACTCACAAATCGGATCATACAGCGTATCTATATTTCCTGCGCCTACAGTGAGTAAAATATCAAACTCCTTCTCTTTTATTTTATTAAAGGCTTCAGACAAACCTGAAATTTCCTTTTTATCTAAAGTCACTTTTTCTAAAAGCCAATCTGAAGTAATTCCTTCAAAATTCTCCTGAAGTTCTCTCGCAGGATAGATATCCAACAAAATCAACTCTTCAGAATTGCTTAAACTTTCAGCAAATCCATCCACAAAATCTCTCGTTCTGCTAAATAAATGTGGCTGAAAAACTACCAAAAGCTTTTTATCCGGATAAAATGTTTTAATCGAACCAACAACCGCATTAATCTCTGTCGGATGATGCGCATAATCGTCAATATAAATTTTACCGCTCGGATAAATATGTTTTGTATATCTTCTTTTTATACCCTTAAAATTGGCAATAGCTTTCTTTAAAGTTTCAAAATCAACTCCCAGATTATGTAGAATTGCCAAGGCAACCGTTGCATTTTCTACATTGTGAATTCCCGGAACATCCCAGACAAAATCTTTTATCGTTTCAGTCGGCGTATGAAAATCGAAGTAGATTTTATCATAATCCATTCGAAGGTTGTCTGAATAATAATCAGCAACTTCGTTTACAGCATACGTTTTGTGTGCTCGTCCGATTTCAATTCCTTTTCTTACAAAAAGCTGCTGATCTTCAGGAACTAAAGCCGCAAACTGTCTGAAGCCTTCTTCAATCGTATTTTTATCCCCGTAAATATCCAGATGATCTGCATCTGTTGAAGTAATCACCGCCCAATCCGGAGAAAGGTTAAGGAAACTTCTGTCATATTCATCTGCTTCCACAACAGAATATTGATTTCCATTATACAGGAAATTTGATTTAAAATTCTCAGAAATTCCACCTAAAAAACATGAAAATGGCAAATCTGCTTCTTTACATAAATGTGAAACCAAAGTAGATGTTGTAGTCTTTCCGTGAGTTCCTGCAACTGCGATGCAGTCTGTATTTTCGGTGATTAAGCCTAAAACTTTTGCACGTTTTAAAACTTCAAACTGATTTTCATTAAAGTAATCTAAAATACCCAACTTTTTGATTGCCGGAGTGTAAATAACCAATGTATTTTCTTTCTGAAGTAAAGTGATTTTATCATTAATAACATCTTCAAAAATAATATCAATTCCTTCGCTTATCAACAATTGAGTCAGTTTCGTATTCGTCTTATCGTAGCCCAAAACATTCTTGCCCGAAGCTTGGAAATAACGCGCCAAAGCACTCATGCCAATCCCTCCGATTCCGACGAAGTAAAAATTTTGATATGTTTCTAAATTGTTCATTTTATTATGCTATCTGCTTCAAAAGCAATCTTAATTAATATTTTGTAAAACACTATTTGAGTATCATTACATAGTATCGTTTCATACCTTACGTTATTTTCCATAGCCCTTCGACAAGCTCAGGGTGACATCTCTAAGACTAACTGCTTTTATTTGGCGCTGTCAGGCTGAGCCTGTCGAAGCCTTTCATTATTTAATTATTTTAAATATTTCATCTACAATCTCTTTTGCTGCATTGGGTTTGGCAAAATATTTAAGGTTTTCAGACATTTCTTTTCTTAGATTCTCACTTTCGCAGATTTCTGATAATGTACTCCAGAATTTTTCCTGCATTTCAGAGTCTTTTACCATTTTGGCTGCGTTTTTTTCAACCAGATTCATGGCATTTTTGGTCTGATGGTCTTCCGCTGCAAAAGGGAATGGCACCAACAAAACAGGCTTCTGCGCCACCGCCAACTCTGAAATGGCAATCGCACCCGCTCTTGAAACGATAACATCCGCTGCTGAATACGCAGTTTCCATGTCTTTGATGAATTCCTTTATTTGAATTTGGTTGTTCGTTGCTGGTTGTTGGTTGTCGGAAATTCCATCAATTGACAACTGACAACTGTCAACAATCTCTTTATAATCCAATTTTCCGGTTTGCCAGATTAACTGATATCCTTTTTCTTTTAATTGATCTAAATTGTCTTTCCAGCCGTTATTTAATGTTCTTGATCCTAAAGATCCACCGACTGACAGAATGGTGAGTTTATTTTGATCTAAACCCATTTTTTCTTTTGCCTGAGAAGTTTCCTGCATTCCTGAAATGATAGTTGAACGAATCGGGTTTCCCAAAAATTTTATTTTTTCAGCCGGAAAACCTTCCACTTTCGGGTAGGCTGTAAAAACGGCTTTTGCTTTTTTACTTAAAATTTTATTCGTTACTCCTGCATGCGCATTCTGCTCCTGGATAAAAATTGGAATTCCTGCTTTACTTGCTTCATATAAGGCCGGTCCGCTAGCGAAACCGCCAGTCCCAACCGCAAAATCCGGAGCGAAGCTTTTAATTATTCTTTTAGATTTAGATAAACTTTTCAAAATCTTGAATGGTAAACCTAAATTAGATAACATATTTCCTCTGTCGATTCCGGCAATGTCAATTCCTTCGATTTTGTAGCCAGCCTGCGGAACTTTTTCCATTTCCATTTTTCCGTTGGCACCAATGAACAAAAATTCTGCATCAGGAAATCTTTTTTTGATTTCATCTGCAATCGCGATTGCAGGAAAGATGTGGCCACCTGTTCCTCCTCCACTTAATAATATTTTCAGTCTTTTGTTCATTACGCTGATTTAAGCTGTAGGTTGATTTTCAATTAAATCAATAAATTCTACCTCTGCCGAAATTTCATTTTTAGCATCAATAACCTTCTCGGAAATAGCTTTCACTGTATACATCGCGTCGTTGAGCTCAATAACTTCGTCGACTTCCAATCTAAACGTTTCAAGAAAACTGCTAATATTCTCGTTGGTATCAATCACCACAGTATTCTCTGTGTTTTTGCTGTCGGTAAATGTAATTTTTCTTATTTCCATTTTAATTTTTTTTAAGCAATATCATTGATCTCTACGATGCTTTGTTTTTTGCCCATTCCTTCTTCATCATATATCTGGATTCTTGAGCTTATATTTAAAATAATTCCTAACTGTAAATACGTTACCAACATCGATGTTCCACCATAACTGATTAATGGCAAAGGCTGCCCGGTAACCGGAATCAGATTCACAGCAACGGCAATATTTACAGCCAACTGTACGAAAATCATCACCCCTAAACTGAGCACAAGCAACGATCCAAAAAATGCGGGCATCTTACTCGCAATCATCACGATTCTGATAATCATAATAAGATACATACTGATTAAGAAAACGGCTCCTATTGCACCATATTCTTCAACGATTACTGCAAAAATAAAATCTGATGCAGACTGTGGAAGCATTTGCTTTAAAGCACTTTTTCCAGGTCCCATTCCGGTAATTCCACCGTGAACGATTGCAGCTTTCGCCTGCATGACCTGATAGTTTTTTGCTTTTACACTTTCATCATCTACATCGGCAGTTTTGGCTTTGCTTGAGGTAAACGTTTCGATACGGCTCATCCATGTATGAACACGGTTTCCGCCGATCAGATTGGTATTTAAAGCAACCAATAAAAAAAGGACAATTGCTACAAATGATGACGAGATAAACCCTGCAATGTACTTCCAGTGAAGCTGTCCTATGATCAAAACAATCACTGAAACCATTAAAATCATCAAAGCCGTAGAACCGTTATCTTTTGCCACGAGTACAAAAACCAACAAAATCGGTCCGAAAATAAAGCCGACATTTTCACCAACTGTGCGTTCTCTGGTTATTTTTTTAGTTAAATATCTGCACAGATAAATAATCAGCATTAAAAATGCAAATGACGAAGGCTGAAATGAAATCGGAGTTCCCGGAATTTTCAACCATCTCGAAGCACTTGCTCCGTCGATCGTCTGTCCGGTAAACATGGTTACGACCAATAAGAGAATCATCAAACCAAGAAAAATACTGCTGAGTTTACCGATGTATTCATATTTGACCACACCAACAAATCTCATGATGACCAATCCTAAGACCACAAAAAACATATGTTTCATAACGTGACCCGTTGTGGTTCCGTTATTGACAATGTATTCCAAATTTGAACTTGCAGAATACACTGGGAAAATCGAGAAAATAGAGATCACAATAATGACCATCCAAAGCACTTTATCGCCCTTTAGATATTCAAATTTGCTTTCTTCTGTGTACTGTTCGTTCATATTCTTTGCTTTTAGCTATTGCTATGAGCTGTTGCTTTTAAAACCTGTTCTTTAAACTGATTGCCGCGGTCTTCATAGTTTTTAAACAAATCGAAGCTTGCGCAACATGGTGACAATAAAACCGTATCACCGTTTTTGGCCAATGATTTTGAGATTTTCACCGCTTCTTCCATGCTGGAAGTATCATAAATAAACTCTTTTTTATCTTTAAAGAAGTCTATAATTTTTTGATTGTCAAGCCCTAAGCAAACAATTGCTTTGACTTTTCTTTTAACTAAATTCTCAATTTCTGAGTAGTAGTTTCCTTTATCCTGCCCACCAACGATCCAAACGGTTGGGGCTTTCATGCTTTCTAAAGCGTAATATGTTGCATTGACGTTCGTCGCTTTGCTGTCGTTGATAAATTTTACTCCGTCAATTTCAGAAACAAACTCTAATCTGTGCTCAACTGCCTGAAAGGTTATTAATGAATTTCTGATGCTTTCATTATTGATTTCCAGTATTTTACCGGCAATTGATGCAGCTAAGCTGTTGGCAACATTATGCGTTCCCATCAAAGACAATTCGTCAATTTTCATTGAGAAATTATCTTTCAGTTTTACAATTAATTCCTCATCGTCAATAAAACCTCCTTCATTCAATTTTTCTTTGGTCGAAAAAGGAATCATCTTCGCTTTAATTTCAAATTTCTCAAGAATATTTTTGCTCATTTCGTCATCCTTATTGTAGATGAAAAAATTATCATTTTCCTGATTTTCAGCAATTCTAAATTTTGCCAAAGCATATTCTTCATAGTTGTAATTGTACTGATCCAAATGATCCTGAGACAGATTCAACAATAAAGAAATATAGGGTCTGAAGTTCTGAATATCATCCAATTGGAAAGAGCTTACCTCCAAAACATAATATTCATGGTTCTCATCTGCAACCTGCTTTGCAAAACTGTAGCCAATGTTTCCGCCCAAACCAACATTCATTCCGTCACTTTTCAGAATATAGTAGATTAAAGACGTAGTCGTTGTTTTCCCGTTGCTTCCGGTGATGGCAATAATCTTGGCATTGGTAAATTCTGAGGCAAATTCTATTTCTGAAGAAATTCTGATTCCCTTCTCATGAATTTTTTGAATCATTTCTGCCTTTTTGGGAATTCCCGGGCTTTTTACGATCCATTCTGCGCTTAAGATTCTTGCTTCATCGTGGTTCCCTTCTTCGAATTCAATATCATTCTCCGTCAGAAACTGCTTGTAGTTATCCTTAATGGCTCCTTTGTCTGAAAGAAACACTTCCAAACCTTTCTTTTTAGCCAAATAAGCAGCACCACAACCGCTTTCTCCACCTCCTAAAACAACTATTTTCATAATTCCGTTTTGATTTAAATGATTGAAAAATTTAATTATTAAATAATTTGAATCTTTCAATTTTAAATTAATTCTATCTCATTTTTAATGTAATAAGACATACAATCGCTAACATGACACCGATGATAATCATTCTGTTGACAATTTTACTTTCGTGGAAGCCGTCTTTCTGATAATGATGATGCAATGGGGACATTTTAAACAATCTATTGTTCTGGGCGTATTCTAGCCCAAATTTTCTTTTTCTGTATTTAAAAACAATTACCTGAAGCATTACCGAAACATTTTCAATTAAGAAAATTCCGCAAAGCACAGGAATCATTAATTCTTTTCTTAAAATAACCGCTAAAACAGCAATCACTCCGCCCAGCATCAAACTTCCCGTATCACCCATGAAAACCTGTGCCGGATACGTATTGTACCAGAAGAATCCGATAACGGCTCCTACCATGGCGACGACAAAAATTGTAGTTTCGCCCATATTTGGGAGGAACATAATATTGAGATAATCCGCAAAAATGATGTTCCCAGAAACGTAGGTGAAAAATGCCAGTGTAAGTAAAATAACCGTGCTCGTTCCGGCTGCGAGACCATCAATTCCATCGGTGATATTAGCTCCGTTTGAAACCGCTGTTACGATGAATATTACAATAGGAATAAATACAATCCAAGCCCATTCGTGGGCGCCTTCATCACTCATCCAAAATAAAACTCCACTGTAATCAAACTCATTATTTTTAGCAAAAGGAACGGTAGAAACAGTGATTTTCTCGGCAGGCATAAAGTTTTGCTCTACATTGTTTCTGTTGACCACTTTTGTATCTGCATATTTTCTTTTCACCGTAATATCGGGATGGAAATACATGGTCACTCCGATGATTAACCCTAAACCAACTTGTCCGACAATCTTAAATTTCCCGCTTAATCCGTCTTTATTTTTCTTTATTTTCTTTAAATAATCATCTAAAAAACCGATTGCTCCCATCCAAACCACCGTTACAATCAGAAGAACTATATAAATATTAGTAATTCGAGTAAACAGCAAAACAGGAATTAAAGTCGCAGTAATAATGATGAAACCTCCCATTGTAGGCGTTCCTTCTTTCTGTTTTTGTCCGTCTAACCCAAGATCACGAACCAACTCGCCCATCTGTTTTCCTCTCAGATAATTGATAATGCTTTTTCCGTAGATAAGCGCTATCGTCAAAGACAATAAAACCGCCATCCCAGCACGGAAAGAGATGTACCTCAACATTCCCAATCCCGGAATGTGGATGCCTTGGCTGGTTAGATATTCGTATAGATAATATAGCATGTTTTATATAATTGATGATTGATAATTAATGATTGATTTCCGAAATTGATATTATTCAACTTTACTTCTTAATTTACTTTTATAACTTGATGTTACTTTTAAAATCTCTAAAGACTCTTTCATCATTTCATCTATTTTTACTTGCGAAATCATATTAACTTCTTCAATGACTTCTAACCAAAATACGGTTTCGTCTGCTTCTTCTACAACAATGCAAATCTTTGCATATTTTTCTTTGTCTGACCTTGCTCTGCACATTGCTCTATAGTTGGCTGCTGTAGAACTTGCTGAACGGAACAATTGTTTTCTGATTACCGAAACTTTATCTGAGTATGGTAATTCTGATAATTCATTGATAATTTTAATAGCTAAAGCTTTTGTTCTTTTAGCAAAAATTTGATTATAATTGGCCTCCATCATTAATCAATTATCAATAATCATTTATATCTATTTGCTCATTAATTTCCATAACTCATTTATCACTTCTTTATCATCAAAATGATGTTTCACCCCATTGATTTCCTGATAATTTTCGTGGCCTTTTCCGGCTACAAGAACAATATCTTTTGGTTCAGAGAACTTGATAGCCATTTTTATAGCTTCTCTTCTGTCCGGAATTGAAGTGTATTTGCTGAAGTTTTGAGGTTCAACACCAGCTTCAATTTCTTTTATAATCTGATTCGGGTCTTCCGTTCTCGGGTTGTCTGAAGTGATGATTGCCAAAGTTGATTTCTTTGAAGCAATATTCCCCATTTCAGGCCTTTTCGTATGATCTCTGTCGCCTCCGCACCCGAAAACTGTAATCAATCTTTCGTTTTTTGTTCTGATATCATTGATGCTGTCCAACACATTTTCCAAGGCATCCGGAGTGTGCGCATAATCGACAATGAAGAAAATTCCGCCGTCGGATTTGAATGTTTCAAATCTTCCGGAAACTCTCTTTAAAATGCTGATTGCCTGAAGAATTTCACCATGTCCGAAGCCTAATTCAGAAGCAATTCCGAAAACAAGCAATAGATTATAAACATTAAATTTTCCTGTTAAGGTCGTCCAGAATTCTTTCCCGTTGAAATTTAACAGCATTCCGTTGAAATCAACTTCCAAAGTTCTTCCGTGATAATCTGCCATCGTTTTCAAAGCATAAGACCTTTTTGTAGCCTTAGTGTTCTGAAGCATCACGTTTCCGTTTTTGTCATCAACATTGGTGATCGCAATCGCATTTTCATTTAATTCATCAAAAAATCTCTTCTTGATTTTTAAATACTCATCAAACGTTTTATGATAATCTAAATGGTCGTGTGTAAGATTTGTAAATCCGGCAATTTTGAAAGTCAGCCCCTCAATCCTGTTTTGGGCAATCCCGTGTGAACTTACTTCCATAAAGGCAAATTCGCAACCTTGATCAACTGCCTGAGATAAGATTTTATTAATCGTAATCACATCCGGAGTTGTGTGTGTAGCCGGAATAATTTTTTCTCCAATTCTAATTTCTACCGTTGAAAGTAAAGCTGAATCGTAGCCTAAATTTTTAAACACATCAAACAGCAAAGTCGAAACAGAAGTCTTTCCGTTGGTTCCGGTAACTCCGATTAGCTTTAACTTTTCAGAAGGATTTCCGTAGAAATTGGAAGCCAAATGCCCTAAAGTTTTTGATGCATCTTTTACTTTAACGTAAGTAATATTTTCATCTAAATTTTCAGGAAGTTCTTCGCAAACGATTGTTTTAGCACCTTTTTCAATGGAAGATGTAATAAATGAATGTCCGTCTACAACCGTTCCTCTCAATGCAATATAAAGAGAGTTTTCAGAAACCTTTCTGCTGTCAAAAACCAATTCAGAAACCTCACGGGTATTTTCACCGTTAATTTCTAATACTGGAATTCTGTTTAATAATTCAACTAATTGCATTGCTTTGATGCTCTTTATTTAAATTTGAATATGTTCATTTTAATAGAATTTTATCCTATTTTTTATTAAATCTTTCCCTCGGAACTCTCTTTAATTTTGCAGAGACAAGTAAATTCTCTGGTTTTTACTGATTGTGGTGCCTTCAAGAGGGAACTGTTCTTTAATTCTTCCTACTCCCTTGAAGTCTACACGGTACCCTAAATTTTCCAATTGTGGAATAGCATTCTTACCAATCAAGCCAACCACATTCGGCATTTGTTTATTGTTAACAGCTATTTTTACATTCGGTTCAACCATTTTATTGAGATTGACCTTTCTGTCTACAAGCATTTCTTTTTCAACATTCTGAGGAGTTTTTAGGAAAGTTTTTCCGGCGATTTCTTTAAAAACCGGTGCGGAAACCGTTCCTCCGTAAAATCCTTTTGAAACATTTGGTTCACTAATCATTACATAGCAAGTGTATTTCGGATTATCTGCCGGATAAAACCCTGCAAACGAAGCTCTGTATTTCATCGGACCAGGCAACCAGTATTCAAATCTTGCGGTTCCTGTTTTTCCTGCCATTTTCAGGTTCGGTGTGAAAATACTACGTCCCGTTCCCTTTTCTACAGCTTTTGTCAAAGCGCTTGTCATCATCTGAATGGCTTTATCAGAGGCCATTTTTTTAACCATTACTTCTTCTTTCGCTTCGAAAACTATCTTCCCGTCTTTCATTATTTTATCAATGAAAATCGGTTTCAGCATTTTTCCTTTATTGGCTACACCGTTGTAAAAGGTTGCTAATTGTAGAAGATTGATGTTCGTCGCATATCCGTAACCAATTGAGGCTAATGTGGCAGCGTTCCAAGATTTGCTTTTTGGAGTTAAAATTCTCGGTTTTGTAATTCCGGGAAGTTCAATCTCCATTTTGTCAAACAGTTTCCATCTTCTTAAATGATCAAGAAAAATTTCAGGCTTCTCTGCGTAATACTTAGTGATTAATTTTGCAGTCCCAACGTTACTCGATTTTGCCAAAACATCACTGATGTCATACGTTCCGCCACCATGACCGTCAGAAATTCTCTGTTTTGCGTAGACCCAAACTCCGTTTCCTACGTTGACAGTTGTATTCTCATCGATAAATCCGTCATCCATTGCCGCCAAAAGTGAAATTGTTTTGAATGTAGATCCCGGTTCTATATTATCTTTTAAAGCATAGTTGTAGGCATCTTCATACACTCCTGGCTCAGTTTCTCTTAAATTAACCAAGGCACGCACTTTCCCGGTGGCCACTTCCATGACGATCACGGTTCCGTGTTTTGCTTCGAAATTTATCAGTTGTTTTTCTAAAGCCGAATGGGCAATATCCTGAATTCTAAGATCTAAGGTTGTATAAACATCCTGACCATCAGTAGGTTCGTTTACTTTCCAGAAGTCGATAGGCTTCCATTGAGAAGAGTTTACTCTTTGCTCGTATCTGCTCCCGTCGATTCCTGTTAAATATTTTGAAAACGCCCCTTCCAATCCGGCTTTTGCAACTCCGTTATCAATTCCTATGGTTCCGGCTCCGATTTCTGAAGTTGCTAACTCTCTTTTGTAATTTCTGTCGATGATGAAACCACCCTTATTTTTTCCTCTTTTAAAAATTGGGAATTTTCTGATTCTGTCGTACTCATCGAAATCTAAACCTTTTACTAAAGAATAATATTGGTTTTTCTTTTTTCTCTGCTCGTCGAATCTTTTTCTGAAATCAGCTCTCGGCTTTCCGAACATTTTACTTAAAGAATCTGTAAGCGGACCAATATTGTTGGTGTAGACTGTATCTTTAATCGTTTTAAAATCAAGATAAACATCGTAACGCATCACCGTTGTCGCCAAAATAGAACCGTCTGACGCATAAAGATTTCCTCTTGCTGCTTTTAAAGTTGCATTTCGATAATTATTGTTGATATAATCGTCTTTAATTTCCTGAACATTGGTATTCTGCAGAAGAATAATTCTCCCGATGAAAAGCACAAACACGCAAAGAGCCCCCACCGCAAAGAGGTAGCCCCATCGTAACGTTTTTTTACGTTTGTTGTCGTATTCACTTGGCTTTTGCATCTGTACTGTCCAGTTTTATTAACAATTTGTGAGGGTGACTTTCTAAGGTCATTAATGAATCTGCTGCAACCTGCTTTCCCAATTCAGATTCCATTTTTACTTTGATGAGCTTACTTTGTGCATAAGCATTTCTTGATTTATATTCTTCTGTTTCTTCTTTTAAAGCGTTTACAATTTTAATTTTTTTGTTCACCAAATGGTTTGAATAAATCATTCCCATCATTAAAACAAAAATCAACAGGAAAAACTTATAATGCGTGGTCAACTCATCACGGTTCAGAAAATTCCCTTTTATAATATCTATAAAAGTGAGTCTTTTTTGAGGACGATATGTTGGTTTTCTTGCCACTTTATTTATTAGTAATAGGTAATTAGTAATGTGTAATATTCATATCATAAATTGCTTATTACACATTGTCCATTATTTATAATTTAATTCCTGTTCTCATTTTAGCGCTACGGGCTCTTGAGTTTTCTTCAATTTCCTTATCATCAGGAATAATTGCTTTGCTCTTCACAAGCTCAAAAGCTTTTGCATAATTTCCGTAGATATCACGTTGCGGTTCTCCTTCAAACATTCCGTTCTTCAGGAATCTTTTTACTAAACGGTCTTCCAAAGAATGGTAAGAAATCACGACCAACCTTCCACCGGGCTTCAAAACATTGTAAGCCTGAACGAGCATCTCTTTTAAAACTTCCAGTTCCTGATTGACTTCAATTCTGATCGCCTGAAAAAGCTGTGCGTAAAATTTATTCACTTTATGCGGCGGAAGAAAGCTGAATAGTTTCTTCAAATCTTCCGTTGTATTGATTGCTTTTATTTTTCGGTGATGAACGATATCTCTTGCCAATTTTCTTGCTTCCCTAAGTTCCCCATAGTAATAAAAAATATCCGCTAACGCATCTTCTTCATATTCATTGATCACTTTTTTTGCATCCAGACTCTGCATCACATTCATTCTCATATCCAGCGGCGCATTGTTTCTGGTAGAAAAACCTCGTATTGCTTCATCAAACTGATGCGAAGAAACGCCGAGATCCGCCAAAACACCATCCACTTTTGCAATTCCGTACATTAAAAGAGAATTTTCTAAAAATCTAAAGTTTTGATTGATTAAAGTAAACTTCGGGTCGTCAATTGTATTCTTCAGGGCATCCAAATCCTGATCAAATGCGTATAGCTTCCCGTTTTCAGAAAGCCTGTCTAAAATTTCCTGCGAATGACCACCACCACCAAATGTGCAGTCCACATATATTCCGTCCGGATTCGTCACCAAATCATCCACACTTTGCTTCAATAAAACGGGGTTGTGATATATGCTCATTTGTGATATTTTATTTATTCTTCATCAAAAGCACCCATTACATCTTCCGCCAGACTTGCAAAATCTTCTTCATTAGTTGCGATCACCTTTTCATAGGCATCTTTATCCCAAATCTCGAAGAGTTCACCTGCGCTTGTCACTACAATATCTTTCGTAAGATCTGCGTAATGCGTCAAATCTTTTGAAATCTGCAGTCTTCCGGCGCTGTCTAATTCTACAGTTTTTACACCTGCAGTAAACATCCTGATGAAGTCAGCATTCTTTTTAATGAATCTGTTTAGTTTATTAATCTTTTCCATAAGCTTATCCCATGCTTTCATAGGATAAACTTCGAGACACGGTTGAAACACAGAACGCTTTACCACAAAGGTTTTTTCCTCAAAGTTCTCCATCTGCTTGATCAGCGATGAAGGCACCTTCAGGCGACCTTTGTCGTCTATTTTGCACTCATATGTTCCAATGAAATTTCTCATTTGGGACAAAATTATACAAATTTTTCCAAAAGCTCCCACTTTTTCCCACTTTTTGACTTAATGTTAATAAGTTTTACACCAGAGTTAACAAAACAGGTTTAAATATTTGATTCGAAAAGACTTACAAGCCTTATTATTCTTTGAATAATAAAAAGAATTTTAAAAAAGACTGTAAGAAAAGCCCTATTATATTATTTTTATTTTAAATTAGAGATATCAAAAAATTTTTGGTGTATAATTTGTATTTTTGCAATGCTTTATTAAAGCGATTTTATGATATTTAGTACAAAAAAAGATAAGAAATATACCTTCATTGAAGCTGGGGAAGGACATCCATTAGTGCTTTTGCACGGCTTGATGGGTGGGTTGAGCAATTTTGACAAGATGGTGAATTTTTTTTCAGAGAAAGGATTCAAGGTCTATGTACCTCAGCTCCCAATCTACGATTTGCCGGTACTCAATACCAATCTAACTACAATCGCCAAATATGTCATTAAATTTATCGAAAGTGAAATTGGCAAACCCGTAACCATTGTAGGAAATTCTATGGGCGGCCATGTGGGACTTATTTTGACTTTAGCAAGACCCGATTTGGTGAAAAATTTAGTTCTTACCGGAAGTTCTGGATTATACGAAAGAGCATTTGGTGACAGTTTCCCGAGAAAAAATGACCGTTCATATATAAGAAAGAAAGCTGAAGAAGTTTTCTACGATCCTGCAGTTGCTACAGAAGCTTTGGTTGATGAAGTGTTCAGCGTGGTCAACGACAGAATGAAAGGAATCAAAACGGTGATGTTGGCAAGAAGTGCCATCAAACATAACATGCTGAATGATCTTCCTAAAATTGTGCGCCCGACCTGCCTGATCTGGGGAAAACAAGATAACGTAACACCTCCTGAAGTTGCTATTGATATGCACAAATTTATCCCAAATTCGGATCTTTTCTGGATTGATAAATGCGGACATGCTGCAATGATGGAAAAACCCGATGAATTTAACGAGATTCTTTACAATTGGGTAAAAGATAAAATATAAAATTAAGACAAAACCATTAAGACTTCCTTAATGGTTTATTTTTCTAAATTAAATCAAGACAAAATGGTTATAAAGACAGCAGAGTTTGTAAAAAGCAGCGGAAAATGGCAGGAATGCCCTGAGGGAAACATCCCTGAATACGCTTTTATCGGACGCTCAAATGTAGGGAAATCTTCACTGATCAACGGAATGCTCAACAGGAAAGATTTGGCAAAAACTTCAGGAACTCCGGGAAAAACTCAGTTGATTAATCATTTTATCATTAATGAAAGCTGGTATCTGACCGATTTACCCGGTTACGGATATGCAAAGGTTTCAAAAGTGATGAGAAGAGATTTTGAAAAATTGATTAATAACTATATATTAAACAGAAACAATCTCGTAAATCTTTTTGTATTAATAGATTGCCGCCATAGTCCGCAAAGTATCGATTTAGAATTCATCCAGTGGTGTGGAGAAAGTGGCGTTCCTTTTTCGATTGTTTTTACGAAAGCTGACAAACTTAAACCAAACATTCTGATAAAAAATGTAGAAGACTACAAAGCGGAACTTCACAAGACCTGGGAAGATCTTCCTGAAATTTATGTGACTTCCGGCGAAAAGAAAACCGGCACTGATGAAATTTTAAGTTTCATTCAGAAAACTAATGAGTTTTTGGTTAATAACGGCGTGACTTTCAATGAGTAATATTATTTGGAAAATAAAAAGTTTTGAAGAGATTACTACTTCTGAACTTTATGAAATTATCAAAGCAAGAGTAGATGTTTTCGTGGTAGAACAAGACTGCCCTTATCATGATTTGGATGGATATGATCAGCAAGCTATTCATATCTGGGCCGAACAAGATAAAAATGTTTTAGCTTACTGCAGAATTTTCAATAAAGGAATAAAATATCCCGAAACGTCTATCGGAAGAGTTTTAACCACAGAAAAAGCCCGAGGAAAAAGTTTAGGCAAACAACTGATCCAATATGCAGTAGAAACTATTGAAAATCGTTTTCATACAAGCGAAGTGAGAATCTCTGCACAGGATTATCTTTTGAGATTTTATTCAGGATTTGGTTTTGAAGATACCGGAAAGAAATATTTGGAAGACAATATCCCGCACACGGAAATGTTTAGAAAATAATTTTATTTAAATACAGAACAGCACTTTTTTTAAGGTGCTGTTTTTGTTTAATTGTAAAACAAAAAAAGAGCCTGATCCTAAAACCAGACTCTCCATTTATAAAACAAAATAATGTTTAAGGATATTCATTTCTTGCTCTTGTCACGAGACCCACTAAATCTGAACCTCCGCTTGCAAAATTTATGCTCGGATTGTGTGCACTTTGAGTAGCAACAGCATAAGGCGAACCGTTCCAATATCCCCAGAAAGGACCACCGCTTTGCCCCGGCCAGATATCAGCTTTGTGCTGAATACTTTGATTATCATCGGGACTCCAGAAGTCACCATCTAAAGCAATTCCTGTCTGATAAGTTGGTCTTTGTGTTCCCGTCAAATCTGCAGGATAACCGGCGTGTGTGAAAGAAGCCTGTCCGTCCCAAGAATCTGAGTAAGATTTAGAACCTAACCAGCCAGTACTGCTTCCAATTGGTCGATCAAGAACAACTACCACGTAGTCAAACTGCACTTCTGTGCCATCAATTGTAGGGCCGGCAACTTTATTTTTGTAATAAGTTTGAATTCCCCAAGCACTTCCGTAAGGTGCGCTACCATTATAATACATAGGTGTGAATTTTAACCAGCCTGTCTGGTTATTGGGTTTCCAATCGATGATATGCGCACAAGTCAAAAGATGTCTCGGGCCAATCATTACGCCACTCGCCACTCCCAAAGGACTTTCTACTCTTCCGACGCAACGCCACGGATACGCTGTAGAATTAAATACTTTTCTCTGATCAACTCCGAAGATTGTTCTTGCACCTTCAGCACTTAAAAAATTTTCCCTTTCTATAAATTTTGGTTTACGGTCTTTTTTAGGTTCCAACTTGGGCTGATACTCAAAATCTGCATGAGTTGGATAGAAGAAATCGGTTTCAAGGTTTTCATCGACAACCGATTTCTCATTCATTGTGGCTACAGACTTCATTCCTTTTGGATAGGCTCTTCCATCGATGGTTTCCATTTCCGGTTCTTTGTCGGATAACTTTAAATTGGCTGACTTTTCAGCTGATTTTGCTTTAATAGTTTTAAGCTTTAAAACTTCTTCAGCAGACATTGGGTTTTTGTTTTCAATATTAGACATGATTATTTGGTGTTTTAATCGGTTTTTCCTACTCTTTGGATGGCTTTTCGGATTCCGCCAGTTTTAATTTTTTATGAAAATATCTTTTGTGAAAATTCCGGTCTGATGCTTTCGGTCTGGTTGATCTGTGCCGCTCCCATTGCCGTTAATGCCATTGCGATTTGGTTGTCAAGCGTTTTTCTGACGATATTACCATTGGTCGCACGCAAAATTTTGCAGAAATGATAAGTAAAATAACCTCTGATTTGTCCATTCATGCTTCCTTCCATAGAAACCTGATTGTCTTTTGAGGCAGCCCACAACGTGTGGTTCATGCCGGCAATTGGAACTAAAGCCTTTGTGGTAAATGTTTCTTTCTTCGATGCTTTCGATAATGGGATTTCGTTGGCATAGGTCAAATAAAACTCGTCTTCCAGCATTGGCGGAATAAAACGTGCTGCTTCGTAAGAGAAATCTACGCTCAGTCCTAAATCCATTTTTCTTGTTCCGGTTCCGGAATGACAGCAGTCGAAGACCACTTCAAGATTTACTCCGGCTTTCAATTTGCTGAGAACAGCTTTAAAATCATCATCACGGACAACTCCTGCGGTAGCATAATCGTGCGGACAAATCGCTTCATCCAGGCCGTCAATCTCTAAATCTGTTCCGATGTTAGCAACTCTCGTTCCGTGCCCCGAGTAATAAAACACTAAAGAATCACCTTTTACACTGGTGCTCACGAGAGATTTCAGATAATTTAAAATATTAGCTTTTGTAGCGTTTTGATTGGTCAAAATTCTGATCTGTGAAGGAGCAAAACCACAAATCACCAAAGTATTTGCCATATCTCGTGCATCGTTGATACAGCCGTTTAAGTCGGGACCGCCTGATCCAATGGGTGCGTAGTCATTGATTCCTACGATAAGTGCTTTTTTCATGGTATTAGTTTTTTTAAAATTTTCCTTACTCTGTTTTGGCTTTTCGGGTTCTGCCTGTAACTTTAATTTACAAGACAAAATTCTGATATTCAATAACATAAAAACAGAGGAGAAAACCTTAATTATTACAGGAAAAGCACCTGAAACAAAATTAAGATTGAAGAAAATTTTATACATAAAAAAATCCTCACCAAAATTGATAAGGATTAATTGTTTTAAACTAAGTGTCGTTCCTACGGAACTCTAAATCGTAAGCGACCTACTACTACAAATATATTGCTCCGCTGGAGCAAAAATTCATGTGATTACTTTTATATTTAAAATTAAATCAACACAAATTATGCTTTAAAGCGAAAAGTACTAGCCCTACTCTGTTTTTTATTTCTAATTTAACGAAAACAGAATCCCTGTAACCATCAATTGTTTTAGGACTGAGACACATTTTGTCAGCGATTTCTTTGTAGGTCAATTCGCTGCATGCGAATCTAATGAATTCTTTTTCGCGTTCCTTTAAATCTGAAAGAAGTGAGGCATTTTTTGCGTCTTCCGTCTGTACTTTGAGAAGTTTTTGGGCAACAAAATCGGTATAAAAACTTCCTTTTTCAAAAACGGTATCAATTGCCTGAAAAAGTATCGAAGGCTGCATATCTTTCAGCAAATAACCTTTTGCTCCGGCTTTCAACATTCTGATCAGTACTTTCTCATCATCTTCCATCGTCAAAGCAATCACTTTGATATCTGGGTGATGCTCGGTAAGCCATTCTGTCGTTTCGATTCCGTTTTTGTAGGGCATATTGATATCCATCAGCACAACTGCGGGCATTTCGGAAACGCTTTCTAAACCCGAGATGAAATCTTCACCATTTGGATGATTCATGACTACACGATATTTTGGGTTTTCTGCGATCATGTTTTCTAATGCTTTAGACATTAACGTATGATCGTCAACTATTGCAATCGGAATTGTTTTCATGGTAAGTTTTTGCGGTAAGTGATTGTCGTTTGGGTACCCTCTTCAAGCTTTGAATGAATAGAAAATTTTGCCTGAATCAGTTTTGCTCTTAGCTCCATGTTTTTTAATCCTGAACCATCATTCATAATATTGGTGTTGAAGCCCTTCCCATTATCTGTAATTGTAATTTGTAATATATCATTGTCGTCTTTCAGCTTTATGGCTACATTTTTAGCTCTTGAATGTTTTAAGATATTATTGATGCTTTCCTGAATAATTCTAAACAAGATTAAACCATGCTTTGGGGTAATATCAATATCATGTTTCGAAGTCAGAAACTCAATTTTGAGTAATTTTAATTTTTGTATTCTCTGGATTTCTCGTTCGATAGATTCTACCAATCCAAAATGAATGATTTGTTCTGTTATTAAAGTTTTAGATAAATTCCTGATATCCTGGATGCATTCGCCTAACAATTCATTCAATTCGCTTAATTCTTCTTTTTCAGCATTTGTAAGCTTTGGAATCAATTGATTTTGCCTCAATCGAACCACCGAAAGTTTTTGTCCTAAATCGTCATGAAGTTCCTGCCCTATATAATTCAGCGTTTGCTCTTTCATTTCGACTTGAGAAGTCGCCAATTCTTTTTCAAAATGTAAATCTTTTTCTTTTTGCTCAATCAATAATGTTGTTTTTTTCCTAATAAATATGACGTAAACGAAAATCATCGTTAACACAATAATTAACAAAGTAACCGTAAAAACAACAACTATTTTATTCAGCTCCATACTCATAACCCGACTTGTTTAGCCTTATCCGGCTTGTTCCAAAATAAGCCAAAAGCTATTACTATATTGTTGATTAGATTTAATAAAAATACAATAATTGCGAAAAGGTCTTCTGAAACTTTTACACGAAAGAAGAAAAGCGGAATAATTCCTGTATAAAAAATTAGGGAGCCAACTGAAAGCCAAAAGGGCAGGTAATTTTTTATTTCGAATATCTTATCTGAATTGAAAGTTTGATATAAAAATAATATAATCGAAAATATCAGCAGCAGAATATTGATGTAAAAAATATTAAATGATAAATTTTCAAAAAAACTCTTCTCAATAAAAGACACAGCAAAAATATTTACAAAGAACAGAACCAAGAGTACAAGTTGTATTTTTTTAAGAAGAGGAAGATATATCAGCTTGTAATAGTAGAGCAAATACATTAAAAATACAATTGCGAGACAAATGCTGTAATATTTTTCGGTTGGCAAATTAGTCAGCTTGTAGTAAAAATAGAAAAAGAAATCGCTTACAGATAATAAAAGATATCCTACGAAAAAAAACAGATTTACTTTTTCGATCTTTTTATATTTAACTATAATCAAAATCATCATGATGACCAAAATGGTCATTGATATCTGTTTACCTAATTCTACATTCCAAGCCATGTCTATAATTCTAGTTCAAAGAGTTTGAAGACAAACTATTAGGAGGAGGCGAAAGATTTGTCATATTCATCGGCTGTATAGATTCTATCTTTTCATCTTCTTCAGTTTCCCCACGTCTTTTCATTGTAGCATCAGAACTTCCTTGTTTTTTAGCTGTCGGCATTAGAAATATTGTTTGATAACCGCCAAATTCAGGCTTTGCCATCTTATTTGCAGGATGATTTGCCGGGTATTTCCCCATATAAATTTTAATTCCTACATTTTGAATGTTCTGTTCTTTCGCCTGCTCTTTTACATACTGAATATACCCTTCCATTTCTTCAATCGTAAAAGAATACCATCTCGAATCCGGACTTCCTTTTCTCGAGTCTGCAAGAACTTGATGATTGGTTCTTGTATATTCATCAAATAGAACCTGTGCATCCTCATGGGTGATGAGTTTCTTTTTATAACTGTCATCAACAGGATTTTCAGGTGGAGGCGGAGTACAGCGCATATAAATAAATACAACTAAACACAGCGCAAGCATTCCTAAAAACGAACTTACATTCTTAAATAAAAAAGGAGTTTTCATGGATATTGTTTTATAAGGTTATCGAACAAAAGTAGTTAACTCTTTAAATATACAAAAGGGGAAAATCACTGTTTTTGAAATTTCATTGAAAATATAACAATGAGATTACTAAACTAATAAGAATAATTACCTAAAAGAATCTTGAGTTTGGGAAATTTAAATAAGAATAAACTAAATAATGAAAATAAAATGCGTTCTTTTAATGTCATAAACAAAAAAGACTGTTAATCAATGATTAACAGTCTTTTTAAGTACCCCAGACGGAGGTATTATAAAACCTTCTCTAATTTTTCTTGCTTTTAATTCATTTATATTCAATAACTTTGATATACAATAGGTTTTTAATTAATTTGTTTTTTCATATTTAATAATTTTAAATGCAAATTAATTCCCCCTTTTGTTCCCCCTTATATTTATTTAAATCTATTTCAACTTATGATAAAGTACAATTTTGAATTAAGAAAGGACAAAGTAAGTCAAGACGGTTTAATGCCAATTAGGATATTATTCAGAATTGACAGCTCTATAATAAAAAGAAATACTGGATTGAATTGTAAATTAAATGATTGGCAAAACAATCGAGTGAAAGCTAATTCAAAAAAGATACTTATTATGGCTATGACGAAATAAATGAAAAACTCCAACAGATAGAAACCAAAATTCAAGACATTTCGCTTTATTTCAGAGCAAATAAGCTTGAACCAACAAAGGATTTGTTTATTGAAAAGTTTGATTCAAATGAAAAAGTTGAAACATCTAGTGAATTCGATTTTTTCAAATGCTTTACTGAATACATCGACAAAGGAAAATTAATAAAAACTCCGAACACCATCAAGGGTCAAACTACTGTAAAAAACTATCTGGAATTCTTTTGTAAGGAAAATGGAATTTCGCTTTCTTTTGATAAAATTGATGATGATTTTTTTGAATTATTACGAGATTACTCTTATGAAACAAAAAAGATGAAGCAAAATTATTTCGCTAAAGTAATTAAAGTCTTAAAATCCTATTTAAACTGGGCGACCGATAAAGGATATAATACCAAGAGAGAGTTCGAGAAATTTAGAGCTGTTGAACACGACATTGATATTGTGTATTTAACCTTTGAAGAATTAATGAAATTATACGAAAAAGATTTTGAGAATGATCGGCTTTCTCACGTACGGGATTTCTATTGTATGGGATGCTTCACGGGTTTGCGGTTTTCTGATCTTTCAAAACTACATTTAGCAAATATTTCTAAAGACCATATAGTTCTTTCTATTCAGAAAACTAAAACACAGAATCACGCTATCAGGCTGAACAAATACGCAAAAGCTATTTTAGAGAAATATAAAGGAACTATCTATGAACCTCTACCCGTTATCTCTTCTCAAAAATTCAATGAATACATTAAAGATTGTTGTGAATTAGTAGAAATCATACAACCGTTCACAACGCATTGGTTTGTGGGTAATAAGAAAAAATCACTCACACAACCCAAATGTAAATTCATAACCAGCCATACCGCAAGAAAAACATTTATTACAAATTCTTTATTATTGGGAATGGAACCCAAAGCAATAAAGAAGATCGCCAACATTAAGAAAGATGCTGTTCTGGACAAGTATATGAAAGTAACGGAAGCATTCACAGACGAACAAATGGATAAAGCGTGGGGATAGGTTTATTGCGTATTGCAATATGCGATAAATTATCACAATTTATTTATTTCTGTTATTTTTTTATTAATATTGCATATCGCAATATGCAATATATGAAAAGTTCAAAACTAAATATGAAACCTCAGGACATTGTCTTGCTATTAAAAATCATTAGTATTGATAATTCCTGGAATCAATCCTCTGTTGCTGCTGAACTGGGAATAAGTCAGGCTGAAATAAGCGAATCCGTTACAAGGTCAAAAAATTCAGGACTATTGGATGCTAAAGGCAAAACCGTAATGAAATATGCTCTCGCAGAGTTTTTACAATACGGTATACGTTATGTTTTTCCTCAAAAACCGGGAGCTGTTGTGCGTGGAATTCCAACAGCACATAGTGCATCTCCATTGGAAAATGAAATACAGAGTAATGAAATGTATGTTTGGGCTTATGCAAAAGGAAAAGCAAGGGGACAAAGTATTGAACCACTTTATCCTTCAGTTCCGGAAGCAGCACTGAAAGACGAAAAACTGTATGAACTGCTTGCTATTACAGATGCAATCCGTGTAGGGAGATCAAGAGAAAAAGAAATGGCTATAGAATACCTTAAAAAATATCTGGACATTGCATAACAAAACCATCAATATAGGCACCGTTGCCGAAGTCGCCGAGGCTTTACAACAGTATAAAGACCAAGTAGTTTTTGTAGGTGGTTCGGTGATCAGCCTTTACACGGATGATCCTGCTGCAGATGAAATACGCCCCACAAAAGATATTGATTTAACCATCAATATTGTTGATACAGGAAAATTTCAGAAAACAATTGAAGAGTTAGGAAAATTAGGTTTCCACCCAGATCCTTTCGGAGCTTCTATATGCAGCTATAAGTATGATAAAATCCCAGTAGATATCATTCCTGCGGAAGACAACGCTTTTGGTTCTACAAACCGTTGGTATAAAATAGGTTTTGAAGATTTATGGAAAGTTAATGCAAAGGATCAGGAAATAAATATCTTATCAGCACCTTGTTTTTTAGCGACAAAATTTGAAGCTTTCAATAGCCGGGGAAAAGATTACAGAACCAGCCACGATATTGAGGATATTATCTATATTATTGATAACCGAACCTCTATTGTAGAAGAAATCGCTAAAACTGATAAACGGATTTCGGAGTTTCTCAAATTGGAAATTCAAAAAATTATTGACAAAGGTCTATTAGATGAACTATTGCATACTCATATTCATCCCTTGATCATTGATGAAAGAATGGATATTGTAAAAGAAAAAATAAACGATATAATGAATGCTTAAGTTTTGTTATTAATATAAAAGCACTCCTAATGATAAATGGGCAAAGCGTGGGGATAGTTTTTCTTATGACTTGATTTATTTTAAATTATATACGATAATCTTTATTCCTGAATTAAATAAAAGAAAAGTTAAACTATATTAAAACAGGCTGTTTTTAGTTAAAGTTAGTTAAAAATTAAACTCAGTTCAAAAGTCTAACTTAGGTTAATCTGGATTAATCTGGATTTAAAAAAATAAAATCTGGGTTAATTTGGATTAGATTAGATGAATCTGGAAGACACATAACTATTTGATTTACAGCTATTAAATTAATATTATTGCATTTGAATTTAAACTAATTAAAATACAATAATATGTCCGTACAACTTTATTCCCATTCCAAAGAAGATTTGGAAAAAGCGGTTGAAATCATTCTTAGGAAAGCAACCGAATTCACATTACCCGCTAAAGCAGAACAACAACCGGAAGACCTCATTCCACAGATTGAAGCTGCGAAATTCCTGCACGTTTCTATTCCAACCATTATTGATTGGAGAAAAAACAAAAGCCTACCCTACTACAATTTTAGCGGTCGTTATTACTATTCCAAAAAAGAACTCTTAGAATACGGAAGAAATCGAAGAAAATAGTGTGACCAAGCACATTAAAAAATTGCACATTTTCTTGTTACCGTCTTTACAATCCCCAAATATTTTATGGAAGAGAATAAAACTCTGTATCAAACCGGTACAGAAACTAAAACGATATTTGACCGAGCGTCGAAATATTTGAATTCTAAATATTCAATTCGATTTAATACCATCTCTCTGGAGTTTGAAATCAAACTGACGTTGGATAAAAAATGGTCGAATCTTAATCTCAACTCATTGTTTATAGAGCTTATTCAATCAGGAATTGATATTCCGATTAATAAACTAGAAATCTTGGTCAGAAGTCATTTGATAGAACAGTATAATCCCATTTCAGAATATTTTGAAAGTTTGGAAGATTGGGACGGCGAAGATTACATCAAAAAATTGTGCAGTTATGTGAAAACTAATAATGACACAGCATTTCTGTACCATACCGAAAAATGGTTTACCAGAGCGGTTTTGTACGCTTTAGAAAAAGAAAAAATAAACAAACATTGCTTGGTTCTTGCGAATACCATTCAGAATAGTGGAAAATCAACATTTTTAAGATTTTTTTTCCTAAAAACTTACGAATTATCTCTCGGAAGACATTGGTTTGGACAAAGATAGCAGGATAAAATTGTGCAAAAATTTGATTATTAATTTAGATGAACTCTCGGTTTTAGCAAAAGCAGATATTAATTCATTGAAAGCATACATCTCAAAAACGCATATCAACGAAAGATTGCCTTATGCAAGGAAAGCCGAATATCTCGAAAGAATTTGCCGTTTCGTGGGTTCTACCAATAAAACATACTTTATAACCGATGATTCGGGAAGTGTAAGGTGGATTATTTTTGAAGTGATTGAGAAAATCAACTTCAATTATTCGTCGGAAATAGACATCGATAAAGTTTGGGCTCAAGCATATTTTAATGCTTTTAAAAGGAAAAATTACAATCCTGAACTGACTTTAACAGATATTTCGGAAAACGAAAAACGCAATGAACTATTTACGCAAATGACCTTGGAACAGGAAATCGTAAACAAATTTTATGAACCTTCCGATAATTTGGAAGAATTTAAAGCCGCCACAGAAGTGATGATTGATTTGAATGCTCACGGCATTCGATTGAACCATTTAAAAATCGGGAGAGCTTTATCGTCTTTCAAATTTCCCAGAGTAAAACATCCCCAAAGACAAATCTACGGCTACCTCATTCGGTTGAAAAACTCAGATTAATTTTAAAATAAAAACATCTTACCTACTTACCAATAGGTTTTAATTTACTGAATATCAATATGTTATTTAGGTAAGTATAATTAATTCTAAGCTACCTAAAGTTACCAAATTTAAAGGAAGCTGGTAAGTAGGTAGAGAAAGGTAACCTCAAAAAACAATATTTAATTAATTGATTATCAAAAATTTGGCAATTAGGTAAGTCATTCAGCAAAAAACATAAAAAAATATGAACTGCAAACAATTCAACAGCATATCGTTGGAAGAACTACTCCATTCTCTCGGACACCTTCCCACGAAACAAAATGAAAAAGAAGCTTGGTATCTCAACCCCTTTGCCAACGAATCCCAAGCCTCTTTTAAACTTGATAAACATCAAAACCTATGGGTATCTTCATTCAGAAGGAATTGGTGGTAATAACACCGATTTTATGATGAAATATCTGAATACTTCCGTAAAAGAAATTTTGGTTTGGGCATCGAAACAAAATCTTTCTTCTTTTCGCCAGCAAAACCAAATTTTGCAACCAAAGACAAATTATAAGATTGATGAAATTCAGAATTTACAGAACCCGAATTTGAAAACGTATTTGCAGGAAAGAGGACTATCCTCAAAAATCTACAATTATGTGAAAGAAGTACGATTTACCATCGCAGACAAGAAGCTTTACGCAATTGGCTTTGAGAACCAATCCGGAGGTTTTGAGCTTCGTAATTCTTTTTACAAAGGTTCATTACTGAAAAAAGACATTTCAATCATCAATCTCAATAACGAAAATGAGAACAGTTCAATTAATCAAAATGAAAAATCCAAAAGCATTGCCGTTTTTGAAGGGTTTATGGATGCATTGTCTTTTATCGAAATGCAGAAATCTTTCACGGGAGATATTTTGGTAATGAATACCATCGCATTCTTAAACAAAACAAAAGAATATTTGAAAAACTATTCTGACATCAATTTGTTTTTGGATAATGATAATGCTGGTTTTAAATGCAAGGCTGAGATTTTGAAATCCTTTCCACACGCCAAAGATTATTCTGATGTCTATTCTAATTTTAAAGATTTGAACGAGTTTTTAATTCAGAAAATCAAAAATGAAGTAGGTGTAAAAAGAGAACAGGAATCGAAAGAATTAAATAATTCTCAAGAAGAAAATGAGGAACAGAAATCTGAGCAGACACACAGTTTTAGAAGAAAACGTTGATAAGGCGGGCTGAAGGCTTTTACCAACTATCAGCAGAAGTTAGGAGCGCATTCGCAACTTTGAAGGTCGTGCCTCCCAACAAAGTTTCTAATACGCTCTGCGAGGCTTTCAACCTGCGTAAAATAGTACTAGGTTACTTTTCAAAACCTGTAAAAATAATGCAAAGTTACCTTCTAACTTTCAAAAAAATAAATACTGGATGCCCAACTCTCATACCTGTATAAAATAATACAAGGTCATTATCCAACCTGCGTAAAATAGATACAGGTTACCTGCGTAAAATAATACCAGATTACTTTCTAACCTGCATAAAATAGATACAGCTTCCTGCAAAAATACAAATATCTAAATGTAATGAAGACTTCCATTAATTTCAAAAATGTACAATCCGATTCTGAAACCCATAATTTCAGGAAGAAAACTTTTGATTACATCCGCAAAGATTTGACACCGAAAAATGAATATTGGCAGGAACAGAAAAATTGCAGATAGAATCTTAAAAATTGAAGCGTATTGCAAAGAAAAATCCGGAAGGAAATTACAGAAAAATGCAATGCCTGTTCGGGAAGCGGTCGTAGTGATTAAGGAAAATACAACGATGCAGGATTTGCATAATCTATCAAAAAGATTGGAAGAGGAACTGAAAATTAGGGTTTTTCAGATTGTTATTCACAAAGACGAAGGACACACTGATAAAGATTCCAAAGAATGGAAACCCAATTACCACGCTCATTTGGTAGCAGATTGGCAAGATTTGCAAACTGGTAAAACTTTGAAACATCAATCTTTTGATTATTCCAAAATGCAGGATTTGGCAGCGGAATGTCTGGATATGGAACGAGGGATTGCAGGTTCAAAAAGAAGATTGGAAGCTCTCGAATTTAAAATCCAGAAAAAGGAAGAGGAACTGAAAATTTTGACAGAGCAAAACAACGAGAGGAAATCTGAGATTAGTCCTGAAAAATTTGAAGAATTAATTGTAAAAGAACCCGATTTTTTAGGATTTCAAAAGATGAAAACAGAGAAAACTCTGATGAATTTTCAGAAAGTATTTAAAACTCAAAAATCACAACTTCTGAAAAACAAAACTGAATTGGAATCCAAATCGAAGCAGATTATTGAACTCAATATGGAAAAGGATAGTTTGAAAAAAGAAATACAACACTTCAAAAACAAAAATTCTTCTCTATTGACCAACGCAACTGTTTTTGCTTTTGAAAAGAAAAAATATCTGGATTCTGTTCAGAACACGTTTGAAAAAGCAATCAGGTTTGAGAAACTTTTACAACCAAGTTTAAAAATAGAAAACCATCAGCAATTAGTGGATGAATTGAGTAGAATTTCAGAAAAAGTTTCTAAAGACAATGATATTCCTTTTTCTGCTTTTGAGGAGATTTTTAAGGATTCTGAGAAAATTGCTAAGATTTTGAATTTGCTTCATTTTGGAAAACAAAACAGCGAAAACAGTGAGCAGACTGAAGATCTTGACATAGAAAACAAGAGAAAGAATAAATTTAGCCGTTAATATTGATTAAGCTTCAGGTGAGGATATAACACCCGAAACATTTCCTTCTTCTAATTCTTTTTTTCTCTGCTTTATAAAATCTGTCGGGCGTATTCCATTTATTTCTTGGAAAAGATCAGAAAAATTCTGACGGGAAGCTATACCACATTCATCGGCTAATCCTTGTGTAGACAGTTTTAGATAATATGGATCATTATACATCAGTTTCGTAATATAATTAATACGAAGTGTAGAAAGATACTTATTAAAATTCATCTCTTTAATATCGTTTATGTATTGCGATAAATATGAAGTATTAGTATTTAATTTTTCGGCAAGCAAAGCGAGCGAAAGCCCTTTTTCAACAAACTCATTATTACTTTCAAACTCTTTTAATTTGTTCTGTAAATCTGTGAAAATATCTTTACTCAATACGGATTTCCCGTAAGTAGAAATACTATCATAAGACGATGAAATTGATTCTTTATGCTGTTGTAGTTTGTTTTCTAGTTCGTGATACTTTAATTTTATTTGCTTTACATTTTTATGATATTTCCAAGCTAATAAAACTACTATAACTAATATTGAAATAAGTACTACAATTGTTCCTAATCCCCATTTATTGTGCGTTTCTAATTTGTTTTTGGAGTCTACTAAAATTTGCTTATCATAATCCTTATGAATTTTTGCAGACAAATACTTAAAATCTTTATTTAGGATACTATCTGCCTTTAAAAGTTTTTTTGAATACTCAAGCTCTTTTTCAGAATCCTTTCTATTTTGATAGTATTTGATGAGATAGTTATAATTTTGAAGAAGCTCAGGCACAATAAACTTTTTTTTCTGAAAGGTAGAATCTACTTTTTTAAATTGCTTTATTGCAAGATTTTCCTTCCCCGAATCCAAATAGCTTTTCCCAATATAGAAATTTGAAACAGATGACCAATAAAAATCATCATTCTTGTTTAAAATGGGTAAGCTTTTTTGCAGAAGTATAATAGCAAGATTATAATTCTTATTATGATATTCGGAAATCCCTTTACACTTAAGAAGGTAATTTTTTTCTGCAAGAAATTCGTTAGATTTTGAAAAATAAAGCCCAACATTAATGATTGAATCTGCCTTCTTATAATTTTTGATATTTCTATAGCATACAGCAATTTGATGCAAACTATTGAGATAGCCTTTGGTAGAATTATATATTATGTTTCGGTGATAATCTCCTTTTGTCTTTGGTTCAAAATAAAAAATACATTCTTTAAAATGTTCAATAGCTTCATTATAATAACCTAGATAACTTTTTACCAATCCCATTTGATAGATTACTTTATATTTAAGATAATCATCACTACCATTTTTGGAATATTCGTAAGCTGTTAAATATTCTTTTAATGCAGACTGGTAATTCTTTTCATAAAAATAGTATAAACTCCCTTTATATAGATAAGCAGAAGATAGTAAATCATTATCTTCCGCCATTTTTGCAGCTGTAATTGCGCTATCGGCATATTTCAATTTGGATTTTTTATTCGAGGAATAGTAAGCATAATCCTCATACCCCTGCTTGAGCTCCGAATAGTTTTTTTCCTGTTTTGCTTTTTTTATATAAATGTTTACATATCTAAGACCGTTTTCATCATTTTCTTTTCTACTCTCATAGGTCTTTTTCAATTCTTCATAACTTTTTTGTCCACTCATTTTTTCAAAGTTGAATAATAGAAGGATGTAAAAGAATAAGAAGAATAGCTTTCTTATAAACATTATTTGAAGGTAATTACTTAATACTATACAAAACTAACCATTAAGTCTCAATAATTACAAAAAATATTAATTAATAAAACAAATATCTGTTTTATTTAAATGCTTGATTAATAATGTTTTACATAAAATTAACTGTCCTAATATTTAAATTAGGACGTCATTTTCCTTAAATTTAAGTGTAAGGACTTGCTTCTCTTTCGAGAAATTTTTTGACTCAATATTTTAGCACTAAGAATTCTATTAATTAAAATCCCGGCCGGGATAAACTTTAGGAACAAAATATTATATGAAAAAGTTTATCTCAATTGTAACAGTAATAGTTATATTAAATTCAGTATTAAGTTGTAGAGAAGTAGAAGAGTTAACAGCAACACCGGAAAGTAACAAACGCGAATTGGTTCTTGCAAAAACTAAAAAAGATTCTACGGAATCTAATAAAGATGGCGATTCATCAAACGTGACGAATGACATAGGTGATGAAGAAGACCCTCAAAAAGACAAGATTAAATGGTAGAAGCTATCACATGTGTTTTGAATTTAAATATTCTTTAAGGTAAGTTTTACTGTTAAGAATATGCGTCTAATGAATGTAAATCGTTAGCAAAAAATGTACTGATTTGAGCTATAACTTAGGTATTATTTCATAGCAGATAATTTTTTCAACATTGAAATATATTGTTGCTGTATCCAAATCACTTTATAAAATAATTGTATTTCCTCATTAATCTGGGATATTTTAACAAAAGTCGGAAAAGCCGAAACAGCGACTTAAAATGACTGAAAGTAGGTAAAATTATAAATATTTATTATCATGAAAACAAAATTAATGTTTTATGGTGTACTACTATTGGTAGTAGGAGGATCATTTTCTTTTACAAACATGGAAAGTACAAAAGTTGCAGACGCATTAACAATTGCACCTACAAATGTTGCATCAGATGAACTTCGTCCTCCTGCAGAAGTGCGTGAGGAAGGTTACGAAGCAACCGAGGCAGCTATTGAGTTCAAACTTCCATAGCAAACTCTTACAGATAGCTGAATTTCAGCTATCTGTATTTTAAAAACTAATTAAATGAAATTAAAATATATCGCAGATAAGTATTTAATGTGTATTGTATTAATCATTATTGCATTAGTACAAATTTATGATTCTCAATTTGGAAGATTAACCCCATGGAAGGGTGGTGGTTTTGGAATGTTTTCCACTAATAAAAGTGCCAATATCGCTGCCATCGGATATACTTCCAGTGGAGATTCAATACTGATAAATGTTGAAGGTAGTAAATATGACCTACCAATTTCAAAAAGTTTTCTCTCAGCTACAGAACATTTCCCCAAAGAAGAAAAACTAAATAAACTAGCGCATATGATTGTTAATTCTTATCTCAAACCTTCTACGTTAGAAATTCCACTAAATATTGATAAAAATAGCAATAAACTTATTAAAGACAATCCTAAATTCTACACATTAATATATACGCCTAAGTATTATCAAAACTTACACAATGCCAAATTAGAAAATGCACTTGAAATATACAAAGTCAAAATTATACTGTATGAAACAGATTTTTCCGAAGAGGGGCTTATGTTTAAAAAAAGATATATTGACGAAGTAGAAGCTACAAGAATAATAGGAAATTAAACAAATATGGCAAATACTATTATCACATTGATAAATAAACACAATGCAATTCCAAATTCTTTTCATGAAGAATTAATCCTCAAGTTTTCATTAATACTTTTAGTTTTAGATGGTAGTACAGGTTGGGGCTTAGATATTTTTATGCGGATTATTTGTGTACTAATGTTAGCGTTTGGTAAGTATACGGCAAACAAACTATTTTGGCTGCTAATATCAATTCTATTAATATTCTTTAATTCTCTACAATTTTATTCTTTAGATAATCACAAAATCTTATTTACATATTGGATTTTGTTATTAAATATATATTTATGGACACAAAAGGACATAGAATACATCAGAGCAAATTCTAAGTTGATGATTGGCCTTGTTATGCTATTTGCTGTGATTCAAAAACTTTTAAACGGTTTCCATGAAGCGGGATTTTTGCACGGTTGTTTTCTTTTTGATGGAAGATTTATGTTAGTAACTAATTTTATTATTGAAACTCCATATGAGGAGCTATTTAACAATAGAAATTCTATTACTGTATTGAAAGATCTTCCAATCAACAATAGTTATGTTACCTTAACTTCTTCCACATATCTAGGAAATCTTTTGCATGCATTTCAAATTTTCGGATTAGTATTTGAGGCACTTGTAGCTACACTTTTTCTTTTCTCAAAAAGAGAAAGTAACATAAAAGATATTGTATTAATAGCCTTTTGTATAGGAACTTATTTTATTTTTCCAGTTATAGGTTTCAGCTCCATACTACTAATATTAGGAATAGCTCAGAGTAATGCAAAATATAGAAAATATTATATTTTCACATTTATTCTACTGCAATTTATTATGGTTCCATGGCAGGAACTAATCTTCTACTTTAAAAACGCCCTATAAAATCAAATTTATGTTTATTAATATTCGCAAGATTATTCATCTAAGAGTAATATTTATATTGTGTTTCGTCCTTCTTTTTTTTAGCTGTGAAAATAAGGTAGATCAATGTTTTATAAATAACCAAGATGCATTGTTAGAAATTGAACAAATTCAAAAACTACTTGTAGCGACATCCCCATATACAGAATTAAATAATTCGAAAGTTTTGGATTCATTAAATTCTTTCTCTAATAAAATAAAACAGAAAGGTGAGAAAATTAGTAAAAACGATTTTTCTCTACATCTAAAACAGATTTTATCTGGTTTAGGTGATAGACACTTCTTTTTGGAAAATGTTGGAAAATGCAATCAAGATAAAAAATATTATCTACCTTTTGGTTTAGCTCCGTGGAAAGATAATAATGCAATCGCTCTTGTTAAGGCAGGCAAAGGTAAATTTTCATTTTTTTTAAAAAATTACCCTTATTTAACGCATGTAGAAGATCAAAGTTTAATAGAATTTCTTCATCAATATGATCCTGAAAATAAACTAGCACCAAAATTTCCATCATTAGCGTTGGGAGTAGAAAAAATGAATGAATTTTACAAGATCAAAAAAGGCTTAAATGTTGGCGATAAAATGCGATTTACATTTGCCAGTAAAGATTTGAAATCAGATTCTACGATTGTTCTTAAACTTGTAGAGTCAAAGAATAAGTGGCGTGATATATACGATTATTCATTATTTGAAGAAAATGATTCAAATCAATTAATGTTCAAATCCTACGACAATAATATAGCATACATTAAAGTGCCTAAGATGTATAGCTACTCAGAAGATGCAGAATATTTTCAATTACTTAAGAGAAAAATGCAATCTCTAAAAAACACAAATGCTTTAATTATAGATATTAGAAATAATTCTGGTGGAAATCGAGATCTAATAGATTTTTTCACCACTTATCTTGTTACGCCAAACGAACTAAAGGTAGTAAATCTTGCAAAGTACAAGGGCAAAATATCTAAAGATATCGAAAAGAACTTAAACTCTAGAGGTCTCTATTCTTACGGACAATTTAAAAATATAAGAGCTAAACAAGCAATTGATGACTTTATGAAATCATTCCACCCATCTATTAGAATCAACGAAAAATCTTATAGTGAGTATTTCTATATGGTTTTGAATAACAAAGTCAAAGAAACTCCCACATCTCTATATTACGACAAGCCTGTTTATATTCTAACGAACGAAATGACATTTAGCGCTGCCAGCGTTTTTGCGTCAGTCTTTAAGGGCATTAATAATATCAAAATAGCAGGAGTTGCAACTGATGGTTCCAGCGGTATGTCTAATACTTACAATTTAAACTATTCTAATATCCAGTTTAATCTTTCCAGCATGATTTCGTTTCAGAAAAATGGAGATTTATTTGATGGAGTTGGGACATTTCCAGACATTGAAATACAGAGGTCTATAGATCAGATATTAGGTAATGAAGAACATCAGCTAACAACATTGCTCAAAGAAATTAATAAAAACATAAAATAATATTATGGCAGTTAATAATACTATTAAACATATTTTTTTTATCATCTTTTTATTGATGTGTGGAAAAACTTTCTGTCAAGATTCTCCAATATATACAATCAAAGGTAATATAATTGATAAAAACAGTCAAAATCCAATTGCATCAAGTTGGGTTTCAATTTTGGATTTGCAAAACGGTCAAATTATCAATAAGGTTCAATCTGGAATGGATGGTTCTTTTGAAATAAATTTTAAAAAAGGCGAATACAGTTTATCCTTTTCTTTAGATACTTATGAAACATTGTTACTGCCTATTAACTATACAACTTTTAAAGAACGTATTTCTATTTTACCGTCTGTCAAACTAGAACCTAAATCCACTGTTATTGATGAGGTTGTCATAATTACAAAAGATTTTAAAATTGAAAATGATAGGGGGAAAAAAATATATCATATTGGAAATAAATTAAAAGATGCTGCAGGGTCAATGTCGAACCTGTTAAGTTATATTCCATCTGTATTTGTTGATATTGACGGAAAAATACAGTTAAGAGGAAGAGAGCCAATAATAATGATAAATGGTAGGAAATCTAATTTATCAAAGTCTGACGCATTGCAAATGCTTCCCAGTGAAATGGTAAAAAAGATTGAAATCATTTCCAATCCTACCGCAAAAGAAGGAGAAACTGAACCAATTATTAATATTGTAACTGATAAAAAAGGTAGAGGATTAATTGGTGGATTAAATCTCTCATTAGCTGCGCCTACCACTTTAAAGGGAGGTTTGCACCTAGCTTTAAATAAGGAAAAGTTTAATGGCTATGCGCTGTACGGTATCAAAAGAGAAGATGAAATTAAAAACTATTCAAATGAGTTTTTGGAGAAAAAGAACTTGAGTTACAAGGAAACAGAAAGTAGCAATAATCAGACTGATGGCACAAATCATTTTGGTGAATTGCAATATGAATATATTCCGGACAAAAGTAGTGAACTCGTGGGAAGTATGTCACTATATTCGGGTGACAATAAAACTCTATATACTGGAAAAAGAAAAATTGAGGAAAATTCCATTATGAATAATGAAATTTCCCAAACAACCGACAACTCTGCAAAGAATTTCTCTTTATCAAATGAAATTGAGTTTCAAAAAAAATTTAAAGACGATAAAGACTTATTCAAAGCAGAGTTTGAATATGAATACGAGGAAAAAGAAAAAACAGAAAGATTTACCGAAAATACCACTAGTGCTTCTCAAGAATATAGTTCTAATTCTTATGACAAGTATCGAGGTGATGAGCTAAAATTAAAAATGCGCTATGATATGACATTAAAAAATGATGCATATTTTACGGTGGGTTATCGCTTAGATGGTAGTATAATTAATCAAAACCAACAATTTGAAGCTAGCAATATCAATACAGGACTTTTAGAAAATGATATAAAATACAGCCAATATAGTCATACTGGATTTGTTGATTATTCAAATTATTATAAAGGTTTTTACTACAATTTAGGACTTAGCCTTAAAAATACAAATCGTCTACTGAAAGATAACATTCTTATGTCTAATTCTAAAAGGGACTTTTTAAATTTACTTCCTAATGTAACACTGAGCTACGAATTCGATAAAAATCACGAAATCAGTTTCAAATATTTTAGTTATTTAAATCAGCCTAGGTTGAGCTATCTAAACAGTTTTAATACCAGTACTGATTTGCAACGGATAAGTATTGGAAATCCAAATTTAGAACCTCAGAAGACACATTCTTTTGAATTAGCATATATGAAAGAATTTAAGGGATCAACAATCACTTCGACCGCATATACTAATTTTACGAATGATCTTATACAAGTTATCACTAATCTAGAAGAAGACACAAATATAATAATATCTAAGCCTGAAAACATTGGCAAAGCTAGGACGTATGGTCTTGACTTATCATACAGTTTAACTTCTCCAAAATGGTTAAATACTATTATAAAATTAAATGGTCAATATGGAATATTATCAAATGATGAAATAGAATCAAGTAAATTTTATTCTTTAAATACTGCTTTCATAAATATAGTTAGATTAGGCACTTATAATCTAGAGCTTAGTTGGTTTTACAATACTCCAAAGAAAATAAACTATCAAATCAAAGAAGATTCTAATCAGTATTTCAAAGTTGGTTTGAGTAAAAGGATACTAAAAAATAACGGAAATTTGGTATTCTCTATTATTGATCCTTTTAATACAGGTAGAAGGATACAAAGAATTAATGGTAGGGATTATTCTTACGTAAATGAGTTTAATCCCAATCAAAGAAGAATTTCCCTTAGTTTATTTTGGCGTTTTAGCTCCAAAAGTAAATTCAGAGCCACTGAAAAGGAAATTAAAGAAAAAGGAATATTACAACAATAAATGTAGAATAAGAAGCACAATTAAATTACCAACATATGCAAAGATTAATAATACTATACGATAATTATTGCCCTATGTGTACCAAGTTTGTACGATTGGTTAGTAAATTAGACTGGCTAGATTTGATTGAGTTAGAACAATTACGAAATTTGGATGACTTAAATAAGCCTATAGATGTAGATCTAAATCTTGCACTAAAGCAAATGGCATCTTACAATGGAAAGTGGAATTATGGTTACATCTCTATTTACTGCATATTTTCGAGACTTCCTCTTTTTTGGATCTTGTTTCCTATTTTCTTTTTATTAAAAATTTCAGGTATTGGTCAATTTATTTATAAGGAGTTAGCCGTCAAAAGAAAAATAATTCCTATTCATTGTGATGAAAATTCTTGTAAAATATAAATAATTTAACCAACTATCTACTAGGGAGCTTATATATTATTCTATATTGTTAAAACAGATATAATTAAAACTTTTCTTTTTATAAATTATACACTAAAAACACATGACAACTTCCCCCTTTTGTTCCCCTGTAAAATAAAAAACTCTCTGTTAACCGTAGTTACAGAGAGTTTTAAGTACCCCAGACGGGACTTGAACCCGTACATCCGAAGATACAGGATTTTAAGTCCTGCGTGTCTACCAATTCCACCACCAGGGCGTGATGAGAGCGAAAAACGGGACTCGAACCCGCGACCCCAACCTTGGCAAGGTTGTGCTCTACCAGCTGAGCTATTTTCGCAATTTGTAGTGCGGATGAAGGGACTCGAACCCCCACGCCTCACGGCACCAGATCCTAAGTCTGGCGTGGCTACCAATTACACCACATCCGCATTATTATTGAGTTATTTTAAAGATCTTCTTTCGTTTTTGTGAGTGCAAATATAGGGCAATAATTTTTATTTGCAAGTGTTTTCACAAAAAATTTTATTTTTTTTACAAAGTTTCTTTCGGTGTTGTTTTATTACATTTCAATTTACTACTTTTACAAAGTTAATATTTACGATATGGAATTACAAGGAACGGTAAAGAAAATCACTGATGTTCAAACATTTGCGAGTGGTTTCCAAAAGAGAGAAATGGTTATTCTTACACAAGAACAATACCCACAGCCAATAAACATCGAGTTTTTACAAGATAAAATAAATTTATTGGATGTTTTGAAAGAAGGAGAAAATGTGAAGGTAGGAATCAACATCAGAGGTAGAGAATGGGTTTCGCCACAAGGAGAAACTAAATATTTCAACTCGATTACAGGATGGAGAGTAGAAAAAGTGATGGATGGCGGTACAGGTTCTGAGCCAACTCAGGCATCTTCACAACAATCTGCTTCACCCGTTTCTAACGAAAATCCTTTTGCCGGAGACGACGATGACGATTTACCTTTTTAATTAAAGCATACCATCAAATACAATCCCGCTTTTTAAGTGGGATTTTTTTCACCTATGATTCGATTAGACCCAAACGAAATTTCATTCCCCAACCCGCAGATTTATGACGGCCACGAGGGCATTATTGCTTTCGGAGGCGACCTGTCGATGGAAAGAATATGGTTTGCATATCAGAATGGTATTTTCCCTTGGTTTAATCCTGGCGAAGAAATTCTCTGGTGGTGTCCCGATCCGAGATTTGTTTTGTTTCCTAATGAACTCAGGGTTTCAAAATCGATGCGGAAAATTTTAATGAATAATGTCTTCACATTTACAGAAAATCAGAATTTCAGAGAAGTCATTACAAACTGTCAGCAGGTCAGCCGAAAAGGACAAGATGGCACCTGGCTTTCTGATAAGCTGATGGAATCTTTTATAAAACTTCATGAGTGTGGTTTTGCAAGAAGCCTAGAAGTTTGGCAAAACGGCGAATTGGTCGGCGGATTTTATGGTTTGCAGGTCGGAAAAGTTTTCTGCGGAGAAAGCATGTTTGCTAAAGTGAGCAATGCTTCAAAAGCCGGATTTATTCATTTCGTGGAAGCTTATAAAAATGATCTCGCTTTAATCGACTGCCAGTCTCATACGGAGCATCTTGAAAGTTTAGGCGCAACCATGATTTCTAAAAAAGAATTTCTAAAAACGTTACACGAAAACAATGAACGCAGATAAAGAAAAATGGATTCTTCTGATTGTCCTCACTATCATTTGGGGCTCATCATTTATTTTAATTAAAAAATCTTTAGACCATTTTACTCCTTATCAGGTCGGAGCGTTGAGAGTTTTGATTGCCGGAATTATTCTGATGCCGATTGCCATATCAAAATACAAACTCTTTCCGAAGAAACATTTGAAATGGCTGATTTTAGCCGCATTTACAGGTAATTTCATCCCGATGTTCTTATTTCCTATCGCCGAAACTGAAATCAGCAGCAGTATTGCAGGAATTATCAATTCGATGATGCCTATTTTCGTGATTATCGTCGGAACTTTATTCTGGAAATTTGAAACAACCAAAAGACAGATGACCGGAATTTTCATCAGCTTTACCGGAGTTTGCCTGCTCACTTTTGGTGGCGGAGATAATTCTAAATTTAAAATCTTTCCGATCCTACTATTGCTTTTGGCAACATTATGCTACGCAATCAGCACAACGACCGTAAAATCTAAACTGATGGAAGTTTCTTCTACGGTTTTATCGGCCTTTGTGTTTTCATTTATTTTATTCTTACCGTCACTTTTAGCTTTAATATCAACTGGTTTTGTTTCAACTTTTACTTTTTCAAAAGAGAACATGATCGGTTTGATGTTTGTAAGTCTACTTTCCGTTTTCGGAACCGGATTGGCAATGATGATGAATTACCGTTTGTTGAAAGTATCTTCGCCTCTTTTTGCATCGACCGTTACTTTGCTGATGCCGATCGTTGCGATCGTTTGGGGAATTTTAGATGGTGAAAAACTGACGATTTTACAATTTGCAGGAGCAAGTATCATTATTGCCGGTTTGATCTTTTTAAGGGCTAAAACTGTTGTTCAAAAATAAATCCCACATTGCTGCAGGATTATTTATTTAGATGATTAAATGCATTTTTTTAACGCAAAGTTCGCTAAGATTCTTTTTAACTACTAACTGCTTTTAAGTTTGCAAAGACGTTCTACTTAGCAGAGACAACAAAGCTTTCAGCATTTGGAATAACATCATAATTGTTGTTAAGAAATAATCCCGCACTGATGCAGGATTATTTAAATGATTGAATGCTTTTTTTAAAACGCAAAGTTTGCTAAGATTTTTTAACTACTAACTGTTTTCAAAGTTCACAAAGGCGTTCCACTCAGCAAAGGCTATAAAGTTTTGATCACTCAAATTAGCTAAACATGATCATTATTGCTCAAAAATAAATCCCGCATTACTGCAGGATTGTTTTATTTAAATTTTTTATGATTATTGCTTCATTAAAGTGAGACGACTAATCTTCTCATTAAGGAAAAGAAAACACCCATTTTTCAGCTTCCATCTTCCATCTTAATTTTTTTTCTTCACTTTAGCTTTGACTTTTTTCACCTCATCTTTGATGTACGGATACTTTTTCTGCATATCTGTAATCAAAGAAGGGTCAAGCTCTAGTGCTTTTTCTAAACTTTCAGTGCCTTTTGTTGTATTTTTTAGATTAAAATAACAGTTACTCAGCTGATAATAGAGTTCTGCACGGTTGTGATGTTCCAAAGCAGCGATCAAAACAGTTACCGCTTCTTCATATTCACCTACCAGCATTAAAACTTCAGTGTAAGCATACCAGTTATAAAATCTTGACGGTTCTGCATCTACCAATTTCTTAAGGCAGGAAAGACTTTCTTCAAACTTTCCTGAGTCGATGAATAAAAACGCCAGTCTTTTCTGATACTCAAGATTTCCGTCGTTCAGTAAAGTGGCTTCTCTTGCAAAGTGCAAAGCTTCCAGCATTCCGCCCATTTCTTCGTAAAGATAAGACTGCTCCATCATTGCCATGTAAAACTGAGGATCTTCTCTCAATGATTTCTGGAAATAATTTAAAGCTACCGTCGGCTGTTTTAATGCCTTATAACACAGTCCGATTTTATAAAATGTAAATGCTTTTGTGTATTCCAACTCCAGCATTTCTTCATAAACTTCGACTGCTTTTTTGTATTGGTTTAAAGCTTCATAACAAGCCGCTTTACTTGCATAAACTCCAACAGCACTGGAATTGATTGCCAACATGTAGTCGAAACCTTTGATGGCTTCTTCATAGTTTTTTCTGTTGAAATAATACTGCCCGTATTCACTCCACGCAACTTCTGAGTAAGCAAAATTGTCGAGATAGTCATTCAGGAAAGCAATTGCTTCCTCACTCTTATTCAGATCACTGAAGCAGATCATTGCGTTTTCCAACGAATACTCATCCGTAGGATCATCTTTCAATGCCTGCTGATAATGTTTAAGAGCGTTAAAAGGATCTCCTAAATTCACATATTCATCTGCAATAAAATTATTCAGGAAGTTTTCTTCTTCGTTTAATTCTAAAGCTTTTTTGCAGATTTCAATAGATTTTCTAGGATTTCCTAAATTCGAATAATACTTTGCGTAGCATACCAAAAAGTCTGTATTCTCCATAGAAGAACCTTTTAACTCATTGATCATTTCCTTCGCCGTATTATAATCTTCCCATTCTAAGAGCACTTCAAGCTTTTTGATCTTGATATCCAAAGAATTGGGATGAAGTTTGAGACCGTAAGTTACTGCCATATCGGCATAATTAAAATCTCCCAACTCCAGATAATAAACAATAATGTCATCTAATTCTTCTGTATCGAAGTAGAATTCATCATTATTTTCCATCATTTCCTCGAACTTTTTTACAAGTTCATTTCCAAAATATTCTTCCAATATAAAAAGAGTTTTAAGATTTAAGACCAGAGATATGAGATGTACAAATACTCGCTTCTGAAAATCTTATTACTTTAAAGTTAATAATAATTACGATTAAAATGATGAAACAGATGTTAATTTTTTTTAAATCAAACTTCTGATTTTAGCAATCATATCATCGCCTAATTTGTCGGCTTCTTCCTGTGAGAAAGCCTCAGTATAAATTCTGATAATCGGTTCTGTATTTGATTTTCTCAGGTGAACCCAATTGTTTTCAAAATCTATTTTCACACCGTCTACCATAGAAACCTCTTCATTTTGATATTCTTTTTCCATTTTAGTTAAAAGATCATCAACATTTATTTCGGGAGTCAGTTCTATTTTCTTTTTCCCCATGAAATAACTTGGGTAACTGGCTCTCAATTCTGAAACCGTTTTATTTTCTTTAGCCAAATGCGTTAAAAATAATGCAACACCTACTAAAGAATCTCTTCCGTAATGAAGTTCAGGATAAATAATTCCACCGTTTCCTTCGCCACCGATCACGGCGTTTTTCTCCTTCATTAAATTCACCACATTCACTTCTCCTACAGCACTTGCAAAATATTCTGAATTGTGAGTTTTAGCTACATCTCTCAACGCACGGCTTGAAGAAAGGTTTGAAATGGCCACTCCGTTTTTATTTTTTAACAAATAATCCGCAACGGCAACCAAGGTATATTCTTCTCCGAACATTTCTCCGTTTTCATCAACCAAAGCCAGCCTGTCAACATCCGGATCTACAACAACGCCAAAATCAGCTTTTTCTTTGATTACTAATTCGCAAATATCTCCCAAATGCTCTTTCAGAGGTTCAGGATTATGTGGAAACTGTCCGTTTGGTTCGCAGTATAATTTTACCGTCTCGCAGCCTAATTTATCTAAAAGCATCGGAATAGCAATTCCACCTGTAGAATTTACCGCATCTAAAACGATCTTATATTTTTTAGCTTTAATCGCTTCAACATCCACCATGGGCAAATCAAGAATCTGCTGGATATGAATATCAAAAGCATCATCTCTGGTTTCGTATTTTCCTAAGTCGTCAACCTCAGCATAATTGAAATCTTCAGCTTCTGCCAATGCTAAAACCTCAGCCCCGTTTTCGCCGTTGATGAATTCGCCTTTCTCATTTAACAATTTCAATGCATTCCATTGTTTTGGATTGTGAGAAGCGGTTAGGATAATTCCTCCATCGGCGTTTAATTCAGGAACCATAATCTCAACCGTTGGCGTTGTAGAAAGCCCTAAATCAACCACATTAATTCCCAATCCCTGCAAAGTTGCAGTTACTAGAGAATTGACCATTAAGCCAGAAATTCTAGCATCACGGCCAATCACTAAGGTTAAATCTTTTTTATTTTTATTATTCTGAAGCCATGTTCCGAAAGCTGATGCAAATTTCACAACATCAAGCGGTGTTAAGTTATCATTTACTTTTCCACCAATCGTTCCTCTGATTCCGGAGATACTTTTTATTAATGACATACTATTAAAAATGTTTTTGCAAAAATACGAATTAAACAAAGACTGGATAATGAAATATGCTTAACGTTGGTAAGTCGTTCCTATCAAACACATTTTAAATTTTGGAAAGTATTACGAGCACCCGCAATCCTTATCGCAGCCAGATCTTTTAGAATCAAATTTCTTGGGTGCAAAGTTTTTCCTGATATATCTGAATAAAGAATAACAGGCAGAAAGCACCACAAGAGCGATGATGATGTATTGAAAAATTAAGGAAGAATCCATTTACTTTAAAATTTGATACGCTATTAATGACACAAAATATGCCAAACCAGTCATCATTACCACCTGAAAACCAGTCCATTTCCAGCTTTTGGTTTCTCTGTAAACTACTGCAACGGTAGAAACACACTGCATTGCAAACGCATAAAACAATAAAACTGAAATACCTGTTGCAAAACTGAAGACTTTTTCGCCATTCGGTTTTACATCCATTCGCATTTTATCAATTACCTTTCCTTCCGGAGCATCGTCATCCAAACTGTATAAAGTTGACATCGTACCTACGAAAACTTCTCTTGCCACAAAACTCGTCAAAATTCCTACTCCCATTTTCCAATCATAACCTAAAGGTGCAATTGCAGGTTCGATTACCTTACCCATTTTTGCCAAATACGAATGGTCAAGCTCTACATCTGTAGCAACAATCTGTTCGTCGTTTTGTTTCGGTCCAAAATAACTCAAGCACCAAATGATAATACTTACAATGAATATAATTTTTCCTGCTCCTGTAATGAAGTCCCATACTTTTCCTAAAACCATTTTCAGATCATACCCGAAAAGCGGCTTTTTGTAAGTCGGTAAATCCATCACCAAATATGTTTTTCCTTTATTTTTAATGAAACTTTTTAAAATCGCTGCTGAGAGAAGTGCTACAAAAAATCCTAAAAGATACATTCCTAAAAGCACTAAAGCTCTGTATTGAATTCCGAAAATCGTTTTATCCGAAATAATCAAGCCAATGATGATGCTGTACACTGGAAGTCTGGCTGAACAGGTCATAAAAGGTGTCACCAAAATCGTCAGTAATCTTTCTCTGAAGTTTTCGATATTTCTTGTGGATATCACTGCAGGAATCGCACATGCCGTTCCTGAAACAAGCGGAACAATACTTTTCCCGTTTAATCCAAAAGGACGTAAAAATCTGTCCATCAGGAAAATTACTCTTGCCATATATCCCGAATCTTCCAAAAGGTAAAGAAAGTATAATAAAATACCGATCTGGGGTGCAAAGATGATGATTCCGCCTAATCCAGGAATGATACCATCAGAAATCAGTGAATTGATTGGACCTTCAGGCAAATGTTCTTTGCTAAACGCTGAAAGCCATGCAAAAAACTCATCAATCCAGTTCATCGGATATTCTGCAAGGAAGAAAACACTGTTGAAAATAATCAGTAAAATTCCAATAAAAACAACATATCCCAAAATAGGATGAACGAGAACTTTATCTAGTTTTTCGGTTAATAGTTCTTTGAACTGAGGTTTTTTGCAAATAACATTCGATAAGATCTTATCAATATTTTGATATCGCCTAACAACTTCCTGCACCTGCAGTCTTTTCGGAACTAAACTTTTAGCTTCAGAATCCGTAATTAAATCTGTTGCAGAATCTAATTTTTTTATATCTGCGCTAACAGAAAGGCTCATCCACGCTTTATAATCGTTTTCAAACTGATTGTGCGCAGAAACTTTGTTTAAAAAATCTTTGTGCTCGGCAGGAATATCAAATGAAGGCTTTTCTATTTTAGCAAAATCATTATTAAAAACAGCTTCCTGAATGGCTTCTATTCCTAACTGTTCCTTTGCGTTGGTTTGAATAATTCTAATATTCAAAGCCTCAGAGAATTTTTCTATATTGATATTGATTCCCCGTCGTTCTGCCTGATCCATTTGGTTAACGACCAGAATCATCGGCACGCCCAAATCCTGAATCTGCTGAAACAAAAGCAATCCTCTTTTTAAACTTAAAGCTTCCAGAATATAAACAACTCCGGCAAAATCTTTCTGACCCTCCAAAAGGAATTTAGAAAAAATAGCCTCATCTTCAGAACTCGGATAAATGCTGTACGATCCCGGAAGATCTACAACCTCAACCTCTTCATTCTCATATGTATAATACCCGGAATGGCTTGAAACCGTTACTCCTGCGTAGTTTCCTGTCTTCTGCTTTTTGTTGCAAAGTGCATTAAAAACAGTTGATTTTCCTACGTTGGGGTTTCCGACTAAAAGGATTTGCTTTTTGTTTTGTTGCTGCATTAATTCCAATCTTCTACAATAATAAACTCTCCTTCTTCTTTACGCAGTGCAATCCGGCTTTTCTCTTCGCCAAATTCCACATACAAAGGACCGTTGAAAGGAGCCTGGTACAGAATTCTGAAAACAGTTTCAGGCAGAAGCCCCATTTCTATGATTTTGTTGGGCATCTTCAAATGATCATTGTCATAGCCCAAAATTTTCCCAAGTTTGTTCTTAGGAAAACTGCATAATGTTTGTAAATAGTTATCTTTCAATACCTATATTTTTGTAACTGCAAATATACTCTATTTAAATTTAATCTAAATAACATTTTTGAACCTAAACAATAAACCCAAACGCATTCCTGCATTTGGGTTCATTTCAATATAGTTAAGTTAAATATGAATGTTATTTTTTGTCTTTTTCTTTACCTACTTTTTCCAAATTACCAACTTTTACAGTGTTTGTTTTTTCAATAGGGTTATCGTTGGAATTAAAAAAGTCTTTTGCCATCTTTTCCTGCTTTTTCATCATTTCTCCGATTGTAATATCAGACCCAGGCATTTTCATACTAGACATTTCTGGAGTAATTCTTTGACGAAACTCTCCCATTGGATCTTTCTTAAATGTAGCATATGCCTTTTCGAATTTCTCTTTAGAAGTCGGCGTTACCGTATTCGACATACCATATTTAGCATTAATCTTTTCTGAGTAAGATAATTCATCGTAGTTTTCGATTTTTTTATTCCCACTTAATTTCCAAGAATAATCTTTATCAGTATCTTCAATTTTTACGATCAGTCCCGGTAATCCATAAAATTTGTAAGGCCCATCCTGGAATGGAATATCTGTACTGAACCATGCAGTCCACTTTCTTCCTGCAAAATCTGTTGTCGCTTTTTGAGTATTATATTCTCCTACTTTTTCTTTTTCAGGAAGAATATTCCAATTAAATTTTATATCATCTTCATATCCAAATAAATTCATACTAATTCTATCTACAAACTGCTCTTTCATTTCAGGATATGTCTTTACAATCTTGTATGAAAATTTTGGCATTTTGATAAGCTTAGACATATCTTTAAAAGATTTTGTCTTTTCCATTTCTTCGACTGCCAATTTAATGATAGAATCCTGAGCAGCAACCGTATAATCTTGATAGATTGATTTTTTACCTGTAATATCGAGAGTGGCAATTACTTTGTCAATCTTTGTTGAATCTTTTTTAGGTTTAAAAGTTAATTCATAAAAGAATCGGTTAGCAGTTTCCTGTGCGTTGGCAATTGTACAAACTGCAATCAATACTATTGAAAATAAATTTTTCATTTTAATAACGTTTACATAATTAGTTAGCTGTTGTACAATTTTGTTACAGATTTTTAAATTAAAATTTTTGTCACTACTATTTATTTAAAGTTTTTTAAATTTAAATACCTTAAAAACAAATACTGTATAGAACCATTAAAACAATTCAGAGACGAACTGGAGGCCGAATATCAGACGACAAAGAAGTTTTTTGAAATTTATCCCGAAGACAAAAATGATTACAGCCCGCATCCCAAAAGCATGAAAATGGCACATTTGGTCACCCATATTGCTGAAATTTTTGGATGGACAGGCTTCATGCTTAACAGCTCAGAACTTGATTTTGCAAAAAGTAGCTTAAGACCCAAACTGCTTACCACAAAAGAAGATTTGCTCAAAGTATTCGAAGATAATTATAAAACCAGCAAAGATGCTTTAGAAAAAGCCACAGAAAAAGATCTTGAGCCAAACTGGTCTTTAAAGAATGACGGACAAACACTTTCCTCGTGGACGAAATATGGCGCTATCCGCCACAGTTTAAGCCAAATTATCCATCATCGTGCGCAGTTGGGAGTTTATTACAGATTACACGACATTCAGCTGCCCAGAAGTTACGGTCCTTCAGCGGACGTGCAGGGCTTTTAGATGTAAACAAAAAACCAACCTCAGTGAGATTGGTTTTTCTATTTTTATTTAAAGTTAAATTTGACCGTCAGCATAACTTGGCTAGGTCTCAGCTGTATTCTTGTGTACTGTACTGCATTCTGAGATGCTATGATATTATACGTTTCAAACACTCTTCTGTTAGCAATATTCATCCATTTCAATTCAAAATCAATTTTTTTCTTTGACCATGTATACTGATATGAAAGATCAAAAAATGCGTTATCAAACTTTCTTTCTCCATCACTCGAATTTACCTGATCCCAATTAAATCCTAATGTGTGATTTTCCAATGGGTATAGAAATGCTGCTAAATTATGGTTGAAACCTTTATTTGTTGCTAACCTTCCACCGTTTGGAAGACCTACATTCTCCTGCTTGTTGCGAGACATACTTAGATTATAGTCGATGCTCATCCAGCTGAAATAAGTATTATTAAATTTTAGCCCGTAAGACTGACTGTTATTTTGACTTTCATACTGGGTATTATCTAAGAAAGCATCTGAAACAGTATCTGAATTTCTATAATTTACAGATAAATTGGTTTTAAATTTGGGAAAGTATTTTCCAATTTCTCCACTAAAGCTGTTACTTTGTGACGAATTCTCTTGATTTCTGTATTGTATCAAAGTAAATCCTGTTGTTCTATCTAAAACGGGAGATGACAAAAGGTTTCTGCTGGTATCACTTATTCTATAATTTACATTAAAAAACAAGTTGTTTAGCGGATTTCTATATTCGATTCTAGATCCTACACTTTTGGTATTAATTTCCGGGATAGGGTTATTCGCATCCATTACGTTAAATCCAGCGGGGCTCGATAACATATAACCTGCGTAAGCTGTTTGAATATCTCCAAAATTATTACTGATATTTCCATTTAAACTCGCTTTCCAAAAAGAAGCAAAGCTGTATTGTACAAAAGCATTCGGTGTAAAAGTCGTTTTATTAAGAGATTTTGAAACACCTCTTAAATCGTCTTCAGCTTTGATGCTGTTAAAATTCACAGGTACATTTGCAAAAATACTCCATGCATCGCTTTTGTAATTAATTCCTACAGATGCCGATGGTACCAGTTCAGTAAATTTCAAATTATTCTCATAAACTGAGCTGCTGAAGTCTGGCTGAACATCGTTAGGTATAAGAGGGTTAGGAATTGCCAGACCTTCAAAATTTGTAGATAATTTATCCGTAGAGAAATCTATTCCTACTTGTGGAGTAAATGTCCATCCTTTTGTTGTAAAGCTGATATTGGCAGAGTGTGAAGTATCTAAAGTTTTAATTCTGAAATCCTGTACAGCTCTGGTTCCCGGCGCAAAATTTATGATTCCGAATTTGTCCGGGTCGCTTGCATTAGCTTTTGGAAGCAAATAAGGAAACTGTAAATAATTCGCAGGAGAAATACTCAGAGTCTGACTATCATCCTGATAGTTGATATAAGATTTTAAATTAACCATCTTTTCTTTCCAAGGTATAATTGTACTTAATGAGTTCTGAAAAGAAGATGTTGGAGATTGCAATGACTGATCACCTACTCGACCTACTCTTGTTGCCAATGCCCGGTCAGCATTCCAGAATTGTGAGAAAGTAGTTACGTTTTTGAAAAAACCTTTTTTAGCATTTTTAGTGAAAATTAATTCTCCTTTTAATTTGTCTGTAAAAAAGTTATTTCTAGTAGTTGTTGTGATTGTAGATCCTGCCTGAGATTGTGTTCCCCCGTAAACAGTTTCGACATTATCTTCTCTTTCAACCGAGTTATTGGTATAATTTGCATTAACCTTCAATTCCCATTCTTTTTTCTTATCAATATTGGTTAAATAATTTGCTGATAAGTAATGAACATTATTAAATAAATACCTTCTTACCGGAAGATTAGGCACGCTGGCATTTTCTACGCCCAACCAATTATTCTGTGAGGCATTGCCTCTTCTGCCCTCCCAGCTGCTTCCGAAACCGATGATATTCCCTTCGTTTTCTACCTGCTCTCCAACATTATTGGTTTTATAGTTAACCACCCACTGGCTTTTCTGTCCAAAAAACATAGGCGTTAACTTCACATTCCAAAGCCAAGGATCCCCGAAACCTGTTCCAACTTCGCCCCGACCTGTCATCGTTACAGAATTTTTCAGCTTGATATTGATCGCCGCTGCATCTGAAGGAATTTTCCCCTGAAGCATTTTTACGGGTTGGTGATTTTCAAGAACCTCAACTTTTTGTACAGCATCTTTTGGAAGCGAGTTGTTGATCGTTCCGTAACCGCCTTCCATTAAATCTTTTCCATTCACATAAAATTTGTTGATGGCATTTCCCTGGTAAAGAATAGAACCGTCTGCATTGACCTCAATTCCAGGAATTTTCTTCATGACGTCAGCCAAAGTACGGTCATTTTTGCTGTCAAATGCTTTTAAGTCATATGCAATGGTATCACCTCTTGAGGTAATCATTTTAGTTTTCAGCTGAACTTCTTTGATTTCTGTTGCTTCAGACTGCATCTTGAACGTTAATGTCTGATCACTGTTTGGGATTTGTTTGGTTAAGGGTTTTTGGTTAAAAGCTTTTACCTTCAGGTCTACATTAGATTCTGCAGAAGTGAACGTAACCTTATATTCTCCTTTAGAATTGGTAATTCCATAAGCGAGGATGGCATCTTTGCCGGGCTCTTCTACCGTTACACTGGCACTCGGAATTGCCACACCGTCTTCATCTGTAATTTTCCCGGAAACTGTTTTCTGTGCGAAAGCAATGACAGAGAAAAATACCATGAGAAATAAGGAAATTTTTCTGTTCATAATTTATTATTTGAGTAATTAGTTATTGGTATTGTTTTTTTGTTACACATTATAGAGATATAATTTTTGAACAAATGTTAAATTCATTTATAACTACAAACATAGTGATAATCCGCATAATAAGATCCATTTTCTTCAGATATCATTTATTTCTGATAAGCTATCTAATAACAAAAAGTTTGTTTCTGATGACTAATGAAGGTTTTGTGAAAATAATACCTTTAAGTTTTAAAGGCTCAGCGTTATTTTAAACAACTATAAATCAATAACTTATTTACTTTTCTTTTAATTTTTTAAGCTTTTTATGTAATTATTTACTTTGTATCCTGGCAACACTAAAAATTATTCTTCAAGATTAGGTTTAATTTTAAATGAAAAATTAAAAAAATAATTAAACAGTATTAAATTAATTATCTTAGCAGTAAAATCAATTATTTTTAAAACAATTAATAAAATATTTTGATATACCTCTTTTTAATACAAACAGCATTAAAGAAATTTGTACTCAATCTAAATAATCATGATGAACGTCATAGATTAAAAAGAACAAAATTTCAATTTTCGTATAAGTTTATTTAATAATTTTGTGACATAAAATTTAAAAGAATGGGGGTTATTCTAAAACCTATAGATATTGTTGACGATATTACTCAGGAAGAATTCCGCGAGAAGTATCTGATCCCAAGAAAACCGGTAGTGATAAAAAATATGGCCAAAAAATGGCCAGCCTATCAAAAATGGACGATGGATTATGTGAAGGAAGTGGTAGGTGACGTTACAGTTCCCCTTTATGACAGCGCAAAAGCTGACCCTTCAGCTCCCATCAATACGCCGACTACTGAAATGAAGTTTGCCGATTATATTGATTTGATCCAGAGAGAACCAACTGATTTGAGGATTTTCTTTTTTGATCCTATCAAGCGTGCTAATAAATTATTGGAAGATTATATCTCTCCTTCGGATTTGATGGGCGGATTTTTAGATAAATATCCTTCAATGTTCTTTGGAGGAAAAGGTTCGGTAACCTTTTTACATTTTGATATCGATTTAGCCCATATTTTCCATACGCATTTCAACGGAAGAAAGCACGTCTTGCTTTTTGAATACAAATGGAAAGACAGATTATACAAACTTCCGTACGCCACTTATGCTTTGGAAGATTTTGATATTTCCAATCCTGATTTTGAAAAATTCCCTGCGCTGGATGGTGTAGAAGGAATTGAATGCTTCCTGGAGCACGGTGATACTTTGTTTATGCCAACCGGATGGTGGCACTGGATGAAATATCTGGACGGAAGTTTCTCACTTTCACTTCGCGCATGGGACAAATCGTGGGCGGTAAAAGCCAATTCTCTGTGGAATCTTACTGTACAGAGAAATTTTGATAATATCATGAAAGGTCAGTTCAAAAAGAAATATATGGACTGGAAAGAAAAAAAAGCCGTTGAAAGAGCCAATTATGCTTTGAAAAAAGGCTTGCCTAAAAAATAGAAAAAAATACGCTTCACTTTGGAGCGTATTTTTATTTTGAAATATATTTTGCATCAACAAAATCCGTCAGCCAGACTTCATTATCAGAAAGATAAAATTTAATCCCATCTTCGAACATTTTTAGTGTATTGATGGTTAGAATAATAGGCTTTCCATGACGCATCCCGACTTTGGTGGCGGTTTCTTTGTCCTGACGTAAATGAACATGTTGTCGGCTTCTTTTTTCAATTCCTTTTTCTAGAATAGATTCGATATTACTTTGAGCCGTTCCGTGATACAAAAATTCAGGCGGTTGTTGTGGAATTAAAGCCAAATTAATATCAATCGAATGTCCTTGATTTGCTCTGATTCTGGTTTTATCTTCATTAAAAATAAACCGTTTTTTATCATTGGTTTCCACAATTTCATTGAGTTCTTCAAAGGTAAATCCTTGAGAATCGTTTGTGGATTTTGTAATCAGTTCGTCAACATCTGCCCAACCGTTTTCATCCAAATGCAAACCGATAATTTCTGGATGATGCCTGAGAACGTAGCTCAGGAATTTGCTTGTTTTTTTCTTATGCTGTTCGTTCATGGTTTGTGTTTTATTTCATTAATTTGTTTTCTAATTTTTCACACAAAAGTTCAATATCCTCTTTTCTCACCAACTCCGCAATCCATTCTTCAGGAATGTTTTCAAAGCCATAATAAATTCCCGCAATTCCGCCTGTGATGGCTCCGGTTGTGTCTGTATCTTCTCCTAGATTGACTGCTTTTAACACTGCTTCAGAATAACTTTCTGAGTTTAAGAAACACCATAATGAGGCTTCTAAACTGTGGAGAACGTAGCCGCTGCTTTTAATTTCATCTTCATTATATTTAGATATATCATTCTTTAAAATTCGTTGAAAAAGTTCAACTTATTTTGGGTTAAAGCCTTGAATTTCTGCATATTCCAAAGCTGTTTTCTGAACATGCTTATATGCAAGATTCTTATCTTTTCCTTTAATCAATTCAATGGCAAAAATCACATAGATAAAACATGAAAAAACAGAACGAAAATGTCCGTGAGTAATGGATGAAACTTCTTTTACAGTCCGATAAATTTTATCAAGATCTTCTTCATTTTAAGATAAAAAGCTAAGGGAAGGATTCTCATCAAAGAACCATTCCCGTTATCTTCTTCAAAAATATTTCCTGAAAATTTTGCACTTTCTCCCTTAATTAATCTTGCGATGGAATGTCTTGTTGTTTCGCCAATATCGAAAAGTCTTCCGTGAGCTGTCCAATGTCCGTATTTGTTCCATTTTACAAAACTTTCGCCGATTTTTTCTAAATCGCAACCTTTTGTCAATACTTCTGCAAGACAAAGAGTTAAAGAACTGTCATCACTCCAAGTTCCTTTGGGTTGATTCCATGACATATATTCCAAATATCCGGTAACTGGGGATTTTTTTAGATCTTCTCTTTTCTTAAATTCCACAGGAACTCCCAAAGCATCACCAATACAAACTCCGAAAATTCCGGCTTTTACAATATTTTCCATCAGGCTAAATTTACAAGCTTATCAAACAATAATTTCATTCCTTTTGTTGCGGTTTCTTTCATCACAACAGCTCTCTGGCCGTATCCGAAGCCTGTTTCGTTGGGATTGATTACAATCAACAGACAGTCATCTTTGATATCATGAAGTAATCCTGCAGCGGGATACACCTGCAAAGAGGTTCCTATTACCAAGAAAATATCTGCTTCTTTTGCTTTTTTCGTAGATTCTTTCATCAATGGAACATCTTCGCCAAACCAAACGATGAAAGGCCGCAATTGTGCTCCGTCTTCTGCTTTGTCTCCGATATTGATATCTTCTTTTTGTTCGTAAATCAAGATTTTATTATTGCACGAACAAGATTTAAACAATTCGCCGTGAAGATGAATGATATTTTTTGAACCCGCTCTTTCGTGCAGATCGTCGATGTTTTGAGTGATGATTTGAACCTCAAAATGTTTTTCTAAATCTGCAATTAATTTGTGCGCATCATTTGGTTCCACTTCATGAAGCTGCCGGCGTCTTTGGTTGTAAAATTCAAGAACCAATTCTCCGTCTTTTCTCCATCCTTCCGGACTTGCCACATCCGTTATGCTATGATTTTCCCAAAGACCATCTCCGTCTCTGAATGTTTTTATTCCGCTTTCGGCGCTGATTCCGGCGCCGCTTAGTATGGTTAGTTTTTTCATTTGATTATTATTTTTTTTAACGCAGAGTCCGCAAAGTATTCATTCTACTAACTGCTTTAAGGCTCGCAAGGGCGTTTCACTAAGCAAAAGAGCATACGATTTAAACTAATAATTTTTTATAAATCTCTTCGTTCTCATCATCAAAGCATACAAAAATAACTTTCTCAACAACATCTGATCTAAAATTTTTAACTTCATCTACGGCAATTTTGGCTGCCAATTCTTTTGGAAAGCGATATACTCCTGTGCTGATATTCGGGAAAGCAATGGTTTTGACAGAAAGACTTTCAGCTAATTTTAATGAGTTTCTATAACAATTTCGCAACAGTTGTGAGCATTTTTCTTCATCATTATTCCAAATAGGCCCCACGGTATGAATGACATATTGTGCAGGAAGATTTCCGGCCGTTGTTACGACGGCTTCTCCGGTTTTGCATTTTCCCTGTTTATTTCTGATCTGCTTACACTCTTCCAAAATTGCATTTCCTCCCGCGCGATGAATTGCTCCGTCAACTCCGCCGCCGCCTAATAAAGATGAGTTGGCTGCGTTGACGATGGCATCTGCTTTTATTTTTGTGATGTCACCTGTAATTAATTCAATTTTCATCATTTTAGTTTTAATTTAATCTTAATTTCTCATTTAAATTTTCATCATCAAACAATAGTTGTTTTTCTTCAGGAAGAATTAAATTTTCTAAATCATTATTCAAAACAAACTGATGCTGTTCTTTCACAAAATCTGAAATATCTTCAATAAGAATAATATCTTCTTTAGCAAAAGAAAGAGTAAATTCATTTCTTAAACCAATTTGAATTGCTCTTCTTTCCAATTTATTTCCGAAAGGATCATGATCCGGATCCCATTGTAATCTCCCAGAAGATTCTTTTACCTGATCTTGCCATTCTTCTCTGGAAATTCCCAATTTTTCATCATAAGAAGAATAGACTGCGTCTTCTAAATATCTTTTAAAAGAATTCATTTTCAAATGTATCGCCAAAACATATTCTTGTCCTTCTTTTGTTCCCCAACCGTTTCGATACATCATCCAAAGAAAATTGGGCTTTATCCAAGTCATTCTTTCCAAATTGAATTCACCACCAAAATATTGATTATTAACTGCAAATTCACCAATTATTTTTCTATAAGACTGATAAACAATTATTTTTTCATCATCATATTGTGCCATGATGTGATATCCTTTTTGAGGCCAATCTTGTAGTTGTTCTTTATATTTTTTTAATCTGAGTTTCATTGTTTTAATTTTAAAATCAAGCTATCAATTTCAGCATTTGTAGATTTTTTAAAACCATTACCTACAAACACTTTTATCACTTCAATATTTCCAACGATCGCATGATTGAATGTTTCTAATTTTTCTGATGGAACCCACAATTCATTATGATTTCTGGCTCCGACATTTTGTGCAGGATATTTATTAATTTCTTCTTCCAGTACTTCAAATTTGGTTACAAAACCGAGATAATTTCCTGCTTCGTCTCTGGTATTCCATTTTTCTGCGATTTCGGAGGCATAATCTTCATCTAAAACAGGATAGAAAATCGGCTGCCATTCTAATCTTGGTGGAAATTTTTTGTAATTGCTTTCTAAAATTAAAATCATTTCCTTTTCTCCTACCGGTCTGAATAATGTTGTAGTTTTCATTTTGCGTTTTACTTTTTATTTTTAAGTTTTGATATTTATTCAGTATAAAATGGGCTCCCTTCGACAAGCTCAGGATGACATGTCCGTTTCTATTGATTTACTAACATTTAAATTTTTATTTTAAAATTAATCAATATTTCATCATTTAATTCTTTTAAAATCCTTTGAATACGGAGAATAAGATCCATAAACCTTCTCAAATTTCACATCAAGATTTTCTATTTTAAATTCCTCTTCCAATTGATCCAGACAAGTTACCACAAGATTTTTCTTTTGAGCAAAAACATAAGCATCATCCAATTTCAGAGCATAATTTATTAAATTATAATCCAAATCTCCAAAACGAAGATCCTTTTGATATTCATTAAAAATACAGGTTTCCTCTTCATTGTTTTTTAAAGCTAACTCCTTTTCATTACTCATCCATCCGCTTCCGTGACGGGTAGAGTACGATCTTGTGACGTAAAACATTTCTATATTTTCAATCTTCAATAATTTACAAACTTCGTACGCATTTTTTGAATTGGTATTCGCAAAAGTCACGTTCGGGAAAACGCCATGATCCATATCCAATAAAATTCCTTGACTTCCTTCAAAAATAAGATGGTTAAATGAATTCAGATAATTGTAACCTTCAATTTTCCAATCAATTTTATCAATGGCTTCTAAAAAATCCTGTAATGCATTTTGAATTTCTTCACCTTCTTCAAAACCATAATAATGGGCGATTCCTTTTAATTTTTCAATCAACATTGATTTTGGAGCAATCAAATCAACGGCAAATAACTTAAACGGACTTTCATTTCTCTTCATGGTCGCCCCAACACCTTTTCCGCAGGTTCCATGTTCTAAATTTTTGATATTTTTTCTGTTGCTTAAAACATCAAAAGGCGTGGTCACTTTTGCCAACGGATGAATATGCAACTCAATATTTCCGTTTTTTTGTTTTAATTCTTCGCTTTCATTGAATAAAAAAGTCGGGTGAATCGTGCAATGTTCAGTAAAATAAGACGGCAAACCACGCAGTGCTCCACTTGCAAAACTTGAATGAATGTGCTTTTTATCATCAATCATCACGGTATGCGCTGCCTGTTGTCCGCCTGAAAAACGAATAACTACAGACTCATGATTTTGCTGAGCCAGAAAATCTGTAGTGATTCCTTTTCCTTCATCACCAAAACCTAAGCCTATAATTATTTGTGCTATTTTCATTTTTTAAAACATTTGAATATTACTAAATCCACCTAAATCTTTAGTTTTTGTAGAGTCGTCTTTAAATCTACTACAAACAACTTCCTTAATCACTTTCGGAACATCTCTGTAATCTTCGATTGACAGACAGTTTTGTCCCAACAGATCTTTCCAGCCTTTATCTGCATTAACCGCCTGTCCGGAATGTAAAACACTGATGTGGAAAACTTCATATCTTTTTTTCGCTTCTTCCAACAATTTTGTGTGCTTAAAACTCTGTTGTCCGGTTCCCATAATTTCTCTGATCGCAGAAGCAGGAAGTGTTTTCAGGCAAGGTTCATCGCCTACCGTAAACAACAATCCTTTTTGATTTCTTTTTTCAAAAGCATCAGTTCTGGTATGAAAAGCCGCAAAATACCAAGCCAATAAATAACTTTCTCCCGCATTTCCGCCACCGCCTGATTCAATATAAGTTCTTGTCAACCACATGTCCAATTCTTCATCTCCGGATTCAAACTGGCCGACCTGTAAAGGATAACCGTCACATTCATGATCGCCGATTCCTAAGAATAAAAGTGCAGGATCAGGAACACCGCCCTGAATAATTCCGCCCATTAATTTTGGAAGACCTTCCTTGATTAATTCGTGAGGAATATTTCCCATACTTCCAGTTACGTCCAATCCTAAAATAATCGGAACAGAATTCGGATGAACCGCAGAATCTCTTGATTCTCTGAAAGAAATGCCGTTTGGATTCATTAATTCGTGTGCCATTCTTTTTGCATTCTGCGTGAAAATCTCACCTACAGATTTTGATGCATACCCTTCTCTTCTTGCTCTGGCATAACGAGCGTTCATGTCATATCTTGTACTTCCCATAACTAAAATTTTTTGCCAAATAAATACTCAAATCTTTTTGTGGAAACTTCCAGCTGAATATTTAAATTTCTGATTGTTAATGATAATTCTATATCTTTCTGAACGAATGCTTCCGGCTGAAAATCAGCAAATGTCAAACTGTTTTTGTCTAACGGACTGATGTCGATAAGACCTTCCTGTTCGCGCTCCAATCTTTTTATTTTCAGTTCAATGTCTTCCACCCGGCGTCTGTATATCAACTCTGAATCTTCCCCGATTGTTCGGGCTCGATCTTCTCTTATCTGGTCATTATTTCTTTGTAATGATTCGATAAATCTGGGTTTTAAGTCTTCTTCCATGTTTTTAAATCTTTTATTTGCGTTAATATTACACTAACTAAAAAAACTGCACAGTTTTATATTAATTCTTTGCGAATTATTTTCTAGAGTACATCACATCTGTTCTCAAAACATACTTTAAACCGCTGATCAAAGTTTTACCTTCATGTCTTAACGGATGATGAAAAACCAATGCAGAACCTTTCTTTGGCGCAACGGTGAATAAATTTTCGAATTCTGTTTCTCCGCCTTCAAAATCATCGTTCAAATAGATCATAAAGGTGTAAAAACTCTTCTCATATTCATTTCTGATATAACTTCCGTCACGATGCATTTTGAATCTTTGCCCCGGAGAATATTTATAAATCCTCAGCATTTCATTAAAATCCAAAACTTCATAATTTTCATGATCATATGGAAGAAATTCAACTGCTTTCTGGAAAAGATTTTCAGCTAAATCTTCATCAAAAACCATCAGCCTGTCATTGTTTCTGACTCCTTTATTCATTAACTGCTGACCGTGCATATTGACTTTCGCCTCTTCAAAAACTTTCTCCTGCGTCATATCAATGTAATGATCGCATTCTTCATTTGTAAGAAAATTTTCAATCAAAAATATCTGTGAATGTAATTCTATCTTTTTCATAATTAATATTTTGTGTTTAATTATTGTGTTTCTACCCTCTTAATTCATCTCTTACTTCCATTAAATCAAATCCCAACAAATTTTCTCCATTCCAATGAAGTGGATCTTGTGCCTTTGGATCTGTTTCCAGCATTCCGATTCCCCAAATTGTGTCGTACGGACTTGCTTCAACTAATATCTTATCGTTTGTTGAAAGTAAAAACTCTTTAAACGCTTCATTCTGAGAAAATTTTAACAAGTTTGCTCTTCGCACGATTTCATATTTTTGCTCATCCCAAACTTTCGGATCAAAGTTTTTCACCTTTCTTCCCAAACTTTTCGCCTGATTAGGAGTATCTGAGTTTAAAATTTCTTTTAAAGTTTCATCATCATTAAAAAGTCTCGCTTTCCCAGCCATCATATAATGTTCGGCAGTTGGATAATTTGTTCCACTTTCTTCGAATTGTAAAGGAAACCATTGACTAAAACAAGCTTTTGTAATCTCATCTTTTACCGTATGTCCCCAGAAAAACAAGAACTCTGGATTTTCTTTTTTCTGAAACTTTTCTATTGTATTTTGTAATGTGTATTTCATGATTGCGTTATTGTTACACAAATGTAAGAAAGTTTGATTTTATTCACCAAACTTATTTGTGTTTATTTTACACTAATAATATTAAGTAATTGATTTTCAGATATAAAAATTATTTTATAAACACGAATCCCACAAATATTTTTCATGAATGGCACAAATGATTATTGTTCATTTAAGTTTTGGCTAAAGCTGATGGAATGTTTATTCATTAAAAAACGGGCTAAAGCCCGTTCCTATTGATGTCTATAATTTGTAATTTTTCTAAAAATATTTCAGCCAGCTTACATTAAAATATTTGTGAAATTTAGTGCTAAACATTTGTTATATTTGTGTTCAGACCTTATTTAATTTCGAAATAAAAACCTTCCTCTTCAAGCTCTTTATACTTCTCCTGATTGAAAGTAAACAGCTTCCCGGGTCTGCCGCTGCCTTCTTTTTTAAATTGAGAAGTTTCGTTGAGAAGTCCATAACTCATGATTTTTTTTCTGAAATTCCGGCGGTCGATTTCTTTTCCGATAATAGTTTTGTAGAGATTCTCCAATTCAGAAAATACAAACTCATCATTCAGAAGATTAAAACCAATCGGCTGATATTGAATTTTTGTACGAAGTCTTTTTAACGCAATGTCAATAATAGTTTGATGATCAAAAGCCAATTTCGGAAGTTCATTCACACTGAACCATTGTGCATCATCCGCATCAGAATCGGCAAACAGCTCATGATATGAAGGATTGACCAGGCCCAAATAAGCAATAGAAACTACTCTATTTCTTGGATCACGACCTACATTGCCAAACGTGTAGAGTTGTTCCAAAAAATCAGGCTTTATACCTGCCTCTTCGTGTAATTCTCTTTTTACAGCATCATCCAGATTTTCATCATCCAAAACCAAACCACCAGGTAGCGCCCAACCACCTTTGAATGGTTCAATATTCCTCTTGATTAAAAGAAGTTGTAAATCTTTTTTATCAAAATATCCGAAAATAACGGCATCGACAGCGACTTTGATATCTTGTAATTTTTTTGAAGAATCCATAATTTAGTTTGCGTTATGAGTACACAAAATTAGCAATTACAAACCTGAATTTCAAGATTAAAATAATAATTTTTTGAATCTTATTTTTTATTAAATTTATAATCAACTTAAAACTAAATAATTATGAAATCGCAATGACTCAAATAAGCATCTAAAATACTTATAAAGATCCTGTGATACCATAACTTGTCCCGACTATTCGGGATGGCAAAAGAAAACATTAAATATAAACATATGAAAAATTTATTCTTTGCAGCTTGTACTGCATTATTGTTTGTCGCTTGTGACAAAGTAAAAATGGATGTAAAAACAGGTTCAGACGCAACCGAATCTACGGAAAAAGAAGAATGGAAACCAGTAGATTCTGCAACCGCTAACAAAGCCTGGATGGATTATGCAACGCCGGGAAATATGCAGAAAATGCTTGCAAAATCTGATGGCATTTGGTCGGGTGAAAACACCATGTGGATGGAAGACGGTGGAAAACCCATGAAAAGCACCTCAACAACGATCAATAAAATGATCTTCGACGGGCGTTATCAAACCAGCGAACACAAAGGAGATTTTATGGGAATGCCTTTTGAAGGAATGAGCATCACAGGGTATGACAATTCTAAGAAGAAATTCGTCAGCACGTGGATCGACAATATGGGAACCGGATTAATGACAATGGAAGGCGATTGGAATGCTTCAAAAAAATCAATTGAATTTAAAGGAAAAGTGACCGACCCTACAAGACCCGGAAAAGACTGTAATATGAGAGAAGTCTACACTTTTGTGGATGACACGCATCAAACCCTCGAAATGTACGGCCCTGATTCTAAGACAGGCAAGGAGTATAAGACCATGGAAATAAAATATACCAAAAAATAAATAGGAAACCGTTTCACCTGAGACGGTTTTTTTGTACATTCAAAATTCTTAGAAAAGATTTGAATGAAACGATTTCTTTTGATTTTAACGGTCTTAATCATTAGTTGCAAAGAAGAAAAATATTTTGCGGATGATATTGTTTTGAGCTTTCCGAAGGACACAAAGATGAAAACTCAAAAATTCAATGAGGATAGTAATGAAGGCGGAGAAAACTTAATCTATATTGGAAAATCAAAACAAAACATCGAAGTAAAATATTACGAAGAAATTTTGTCGCCACCTCCTCCACCTCCATTATCAACTGAATCAGAGCAAGACTATTCTATTAGAATTAAAAAAGAAAAAAGACTCTCTATCTAAGTTAAAAAATCCTTTTTTAAAAATGAGGAAATTCCTCTTTTATTCTCAAAAAATGATAATTCTACAGATTCTTTATCAAATAAAAATCTTGAAATAATTGTTAAAGAAAATGACACAATCCCTCTTTACAAGTAAGACAACGATACAAAAGCTATTAAGAAATATTTTGCTTTTCCGATTTTTATTAAAAACATTTCTAATAAAACTTTAAAGATTCCTAGTGATGCAAAAAGTGTCGCTTTATATATTTACGATGATAATTTACAAAAGTTCTACTTTTCAAGAAATAGTAATTATATGATTTGTGGAATTGGGATAGATTTTTATTATTATTTTGAACTCAAACCAAATGAAATTTTAATTTATTCTTACCCTTATTTGAATAAAGGTAAAAAGCAAAAAGTAAAAATGAAATTTTATAATGCTTCTTCTAAAGAATTTGAAATCTCTATTGATGAAAAAATTATTAAAAATCAAAGATCTATTCACTATCTACAATAAAAAATCCGCAGAAAATATCTGCGGATTTTACATTTATCTTTTGCCTTTTTACTTGGCTCTTCTCTTAATCATTCAGCTTCAGAACAGCCATAAACGCCGACTGCGGTACCTCTACTCTACCAATCTGCTTCATCTTTTTCTTACCCTCTTTCTGCTTCTCAAGTAGTTTTCTCTTTCTTGAAATATCACCACCATAACATTTTGCGGTAACGTCTTTTCTTAATGCTTTAATCGTTTCTCTTGCGATAACTTTAGCTCCTAAAGCGGCCTGAACAGCAATATCAAACTGCTGTCTTGGGATCAGTTCACGTAGTTTCTCACACATTTTTTTACCAATATAATACGCATTCGAATCGTGAATCAATGAAGATAAAGCATCCACCATATCACCGTTGATCAGAATATCCATTTTTACCAACTTCGAAGCACGCATCCCAATTGGCGAATAATCGAAAGAAGCATATCCTTTAGAAATAGATTTCAGACGGTCATAAAAGTCGAAAACAACCTCAGCCAATGGCATATTGAAGGTCAATTCTACTCGGTCTGCCGTCAGATAACTTTGGTTAACGATCTCTCCTCTTTTCTCGATACAAAGCGTCATTACGGATCCAACAAAGTCAGATTTTGTAATGATAGAAGCTTTGATATAAGGCTCTTCCACTCTGTCCAAAAGATTGGGGTCAATCATTTCAGAAGGGTTATTGATTAAAATCGAAACGTCCGGCTCTCTTTTAGAATATCCTAAATATGAAACGTTGGGAACGGTCGTAATCACATCCATATTAAATTCTCTGTCAAGTCTTTCCTGCACGATTTCCATGTGAAGCATTCCTAAGAATCCGCAACGGAAACCGAAACCTAATGCTGCTGAACTTTCAGGTTCGAAAACCAAAGAGGCATCATTCAGTCTCAATTTTTCTAATGAAAATCTCAATTCTTCAAAATCTTCAGACTCGATCGGATAAATTCCGGCAAAAACCATCGGTTTTACTTCCTCAAAACCGTCAATTGCCGCAGCTGCAGGGTTTACGAAAGAAGTGATGGTATCCCCCACTTTCACTTCACGGGCATCTTTAATCCCGGAAATAATATACCCTACATCCCCACATTCTACCGTTTTTTTCGGAACCTGCTTCAGTTTCAAAGTTCCCACTTCGTCTGCTCCATACTCTTTTCCAGTCGCGAAAAATTTGATCTTTTCGTTTTTAGAAATTCTACCGTTCACCACCTTGAAATACGCTTCAATTCCACGGAATGGATTGTAAACAGAGTCAAAAATCAATGCCTGAAGTGGTGCATCAGGATCTCCAACTGGTGGCGGAACTCTTTTTACAATCTGCTCCAACAAATCATGAACACCTTCACCGGTTTTACCGGAAACCCGAAGAACATCCTCGTATTTACAACCGATTAGTCCCATAATTTCGTCGGTAACTTCTTCAGGATTCGCTGATGGAAGGTCAATTTTATTTAGAATTGGAATAATTTCCAAGTCATTTTCTAATGCTAAATATAAATTACTAATCGTTTGAGCCTGAATACTTTGTGCAGCATCAACAATCAGAAGCGCACCTTCACAAGCCGCAATCGAACGGGAAACTTCGTAAGAAAAATCTACGTGTCCCGGTGTATCGATAAGGTTTAAGATATATTTTTCGCCATTAAGCTCATAATCCATCTGGATGGCGTGAGATTTTATCGTGATCCCACGTTCTTTTTCCAAATCCATATCATCAAGCGTCTGAGATTGTAATTCTCTCTGAGTCACTGTGTTGGTATACTCCAAAAGACGGTCTGCCAAAGTAGATTTACCATGGTCAATATGGGCGATTATGCAAAAATTTCGTATGTTTTTCATTTAAGAACTATGTAATTTGCAAAGATAAAAAAAAGAGGGACAAATCGTCTCTCTTAATTTTGCAGGATGCTTTTATTTTGTTAAAACTGAACCGCTTTTAGAAATCTAAATGTTCTATTCATCAGAAAAATCATATTCTCCAGTAAGAGGATCTATGTAAATTTCCATAATTTCATCTCTTTTCATTTTATTTTGTCTGATGCTTCTGTCGATTACACTTACAAGCCCAATGGCAATTCCATTGTATGCTCCACCGACTCCAACAGAGAATGAAGAAGGTTTTACAGGGAGAATATTACCTCGGTTAATCATCAGATAAAATCCTTTCTCATTTTTAAATACTTCCATAAAACCTGAAAAAGTATGTTTGTAGATTTTCCCATTTTCTATGTAAGCAAACATTTCGTGGGCTGAGATTTTATCTTTTTTTCCGTTCTCGTCTTTTATTGCTTTTGTAACATCTCCTTTATCAAGATTGATGGTCTAGATAAATTCCATCTTTTAATTGACCGCTTGTATAGACTTCAGAATTATTTTTTACGTAAGATTCATAATCTGCTAAAGCATCTGATGTAACAAAGTTCTCATCAGACTTCTTCGTGTATGTTTTCTTCATAAACATCGCAAAAACTACCGGAATATTTTTTACAACAACATCTGAAATATTTTTACTTTTAAAACTGTACACCGTATCTTTTTTATACAAAAATGAATATCGGTCACCTTCTTTCAGAAAGGTTTGTGCAGAAAATTCTACGTCAGCCTCTGTTTCTTTACCAGAAGTTTCGCCCATTGTGGTCTTTAATTTCTTTAAAACTAAAACCAATTCGTGTTTTCCGCCTTTATGATTGCTGTCTGTGTACCATTTGCTTAAAAAATCATTTACAGTACTGGGAAAAACGATTTCCCTTATTTCCTTGCTATCACCAAAAGGCATTTCTCCTATTTTTTTATCATTTCTTTGATCAATTACTTTCAGAGATTTATAGATATTTCCTTTAGGATTTGAAAGATTTCCACGCTCTTTGATAATTTCTTCACCTTGCGCAAAACAAATGACTGAAAAAAGAATACATATGATTTGATTGATTTTTCTCATTATCTAAAGATTTATTTCAAAAGTAGGAATTAATTTAAATTAAACGATTCTCACAATACATTGCAAGGATTGAATTATGATTATTAAATTTATTTTTGAAAAACATAAGTTCCTGTCAATGAGTCAATATACACATTTGATATCGTTGCAGACCTATATCCAAAACCTTTTACTGAACCTCTGTTTGAGCCACTATCGATCGCTGCACCGATTGCTGCGCCAACTAAACCTCCTGCCATAGCGCCAATTATAATTCCACCCGATTTATTTTCAGCAAAAATCTGGTCACGGGATGTTACAATATAAAACCCTTTACTGTCCTTAATCATCTCCTTGAAACCAGAAGGTGTAAATTTATAAGCCTTACCTTGGTCTACATAGCAAAAAGTTCCTGCGTAGGAAATCGACAAATCGTCCCTGTTTTTTATACTTGTTACTTTCCCTTTCTTATTTTTATTTAAATGATAATCTGGAGCTGGCTCCTGTGTATAAAAGCTTTTGAAGTTTAAATAAACACCATCTTTAAGATCAGAATTATTAAAAGCTTTGTAATTGTTGCTTAAATAAGCATCATAATTATTCAGTTCCTTTTCAGGAATATAGTAGCTTAAAACCGAATTGGTATATGAGGCTGTGATAAATCCTGTGATAATATCTGAAATACTTTGGGCTAAAAATCTTGCCACACCAGATTTGTTTCTCGGATCATTGATAATTACATTGTCAAATCTGTTGATAAAATAATATCTATCATTCCGTTTTATAAAACTTGAAATTTTAATTTTAGCTTTCCCAAACATATATTTATCATTTGGACTTTGCTCATTATATACTTTCAGATCTTCCAACATCACCACGATATCATTATTTCCTTTCTGTTTATTGTCGTCTAAAAACCAGTTTTGGACAAACGTATTTAGGTCATCGTAGGCAAATTTTATTTCAACCTCACCATTTTTTTGAGTTACCTTACCAATTTCTTTATTTGATCTGTTATCAATTAAAGTAAGAGATTTTGTAAGACTTTTTATGTCTTTTATATTTTGTTTAAAATTAATCGTTTCCGTTTTCTGAGCAGTGAGCGAAACAGAAAATAGAAGAAATAAAAAAAGTTTTTTCATCTTTAAATTTTCACAAAAATAAAGATTAGCTTTCTAATATTAAGTGACTTTCCCAAAAATTAAACGACCCTCACAATAAATTGCAAGGGTCGTCCAACATTAAAAAAATAAACTATTATGGGTTTTGTCTGGGTTTTGAGCCCTTATTATTCCCGTTGTGAGGTTTTCTTTCATTCATCTTATCTCTCATCATACCTTCAGACTGAAACAACTTCAAAACTTTCTGGCACGGAATGACGGTCTGCATCTTTTCCGCATATTTTTTCCTGTTATCTAGTAATTTTTGTCCTACATCAAAACTCTGCTGCAGTTTTACTTTGGCTTCATCTTCTGATAATGTTTCCGGATTAAAATTAGAATCAAACTGACTTTTTATTTTCTTCTGATTATCCAGATATTCGTTATACATCGCTGTAAATTCGCTTTTGTCCTTCGGATCTACATCAAGATTATCAAGCACCATATTATTTCTAAACTGAGTAAGAAGCGCTTTTCTTTCGTCTGGCGAAAGATTATTGATAACTTCTTTTCTTTGCTTAGGATCCATCTTTCTCCAATCGTAATCCGTCTTCTGAGCATTTAAGCCAAAGCCATAAATAACAAGAAGTGCAAATAATATTTTTTTCATCTCTCTTTTAATTATATAAGTCCAAATAAACATCCTGCGTTGAATTGTTGGCTAATTCTGAAATTTCAGAATTAGAAAACGAATCCAAATATTCTGCCATTTGAGCTTCCGTTTTCTGAGAAACCGGCTTCGCTGCCTGTGGCTTTGCTTCCGTTTTCTGAGGAATATCAGCGACCGTTCTTATGTGTGAATTGGTGTGCTGATTGTCATTTGTTTGATTGTTATTTTCAACAGAAGTTAAATCAGATTTTAAAGTCTCATAAGCAATCTCACTTTCTTTTTTAGGCACGGAGTTCGTTGCAAAATTTTGTGTAACACCCTGATCTTTATTTGAATCAGAAAATGAATTGTACAAAAAAGTAGATCCGAAAATCAATGCTAATGAAGCTGCTGTTGCATACCCCCAATTTAATTTAAAAATAGGTGCTTTTTTATCTGCCTTTATCTTACTTATTACCTTATCCTGAATATTTGTAAACATATTTTCAGGAACTGTGTAAATATTTTTGCGCTCTAAATCTTCCAAATCAAAATCAGGAATTGTACCCAATACTTTCATTTGAGTATTTTCAAACAAATTTTCGGGAACTGTGTAAATGTTTTTGCGTTCTAAGTTATCCAGATCAAAATCACTCACCTTTCCCAATACACTATCCTGAATATTTTCAAACATATTCTCAGGAACTTTGTAAATGTTCTTGCGTTCTAATTTATCTAGATCAAAATCTTTCATGTCGTTTTTTCTAAAAATTATCTTTCGTAATTTTCTTTAATATATTCTTCAATTTTCTGCTTGGCGTAGTGATAATTTGTCTTTAAAGTCCCCACCGACATATCTACAATTTTAGATATTTCTTCGTAGGGCAAATCATCATAATACCGCATCATAAATACCAGTTTCTGCTTATCAGGCAGGCTTTGTATGGCTTTCTGCAGGAAGACCTGTATTTCGTCAGCATCACTGTGCACATTATCTGCCACCAAGTTTTGCATATAATATTCAGGATCCTCATCCGTTTTCTGCATTTTCTTCAGCTTATTGATTTGCTGTAACGCTTCATTGGTTGCAATTCTGTACAGCCACGTGTACAGCTGACTATCATTTTTGAACTGGTGAAAATTCTGATATGCTTTAATGAAAGTCTCCTGCAAAGTGTCCTGAGCAAGGTCTCCGTCAACAATGATTCTTCTGATATGCCAATACAATCTACTCTGATAAGTATCCATCAGCACACGTACTCCCTTCTCTTGAGTCCGTGGGTTTTGCATTAGCGCAATAATCTCTGCGTCTTTAATCTTCATAAGATGCTTTCATTGTTTTGGATTACAAAAGTATTTAAAAGTTAAATTACTTATTCAATTTTGAGTCCAAATGTTTTAATTATTAAATTTAAAACAATTATCAACAACCACGTTCATCTCAAAACTTCCAGCCTCCAACTTTCGGCTGCATTTCGCTAATCAACGTAAAATCTTATCTTTGTTTTATGCAAATTGTAATCATCGGTTCCGGAAATGTAGCTTATCATTTGGCTAAAGCTTTTACACAGAAAAACATTCCTTTGGCTCAGTTATTTGGGAGAAATGAGGAAGATTTAAACAAAATATCTCAGGAATTAAACATTCCATATTCTATAAATAATTTGGAAGATGCAGATTTGTACATTATTTGCGTAAGTGACAGTTCTGTGGAAAATATTTCGAAATTGATTACTAAAAAAGATTGTCTGGTTGCCCATACTTCAGGTTCCTTACCTAAACAAATATTAGTAGGAGAGTACAGAAAATCAAGCTTTTATCCTTTACAGACTTTTTCAAAATCTAAAGCACTGGATTATTCAAAAATTCCTTTTTTTATTGAGACTGAAAACTCAGAAGATCAGAAAACTCTGACTGGATTAGCATCAGAAATTTCAGAAAATGTAATGGAAAGCAGTCATGAAAAAAGAAAATATATTCATCTGACTGCGGTTTTTGCCTGTAATTTTGTGAATCATCTTTTTTCAAGAGCAAAAGAAATTTCTGATGCTCAGGAAATTCCGTTTGATTATTTTTTGCCGCTGATTGATGAAACAGTAAAAAAGATCCACGAAATTGAACCAAAATCAGCCCAAACCGGACCAGCCGCAAGAAACGACAAACGAGTTTTGGAGTTGCATGAGCAGTTGCTTGCAGACGAAAGCCTTAAAATTTATAAAACAATGAATCATTCTATTAAAAAAATGTATGATTTAGAATAAAAACATTGCAATTTGCTATCTTTGGGAAAATCACAGACTACAATGAAAACAAATTTCGTCCCTTCGCTGATCATCGGAATTGCCGTAATTATCACCGCATTCATACTCGGTTCCAGCTTCAAAAACAGAAATGTAAAACAGGACACCATATCTGTCACAGGTTTGGGCTCCAAAGATTTTACCTCAGATGAAATACGGTGGGGAGGAAGTTTTGATGCGTCGGCAATGGATGCAAAAGACGCTTACAATTTAATTTTACAGGATAAAGAAAAAGTAAAATCCTTTTTCCAGAGCAAAGGTTTTAAAGCCGATGAATTTTCTTTTGGCGGTGTCAATTTCTCAAAATCCTACCGAACCGTTATCAGCAAAGACTCTGAGGGTATAGAAAAATCAGAAGAGATCTTTGACGGTTATAGAGCCACACAAAGTATTTCATTTACTGCAAAGAAAAATCCGGCTCTAATGAGAAAAATAGAAACCGTGATGGATAAAACTGCAGAATTGATCAACAGCGGTGTACAGTTTGAGCCCGGAACACCGCAGTATACGTATTCTGATCTTGCTTCACTAAAGCATAACTTAATAGAAGCAGGCGCTAAAGATGCTATGCAGAGAGCAGAAAAAATTGTCAATACCGCAGATGGAAGCCTTGGAAAATTGAAAGATGCTTCGATGGGTGTATTTCAAATTACCGCAAAAGGATCAACTGATGAAGACAGCTACGGAGGAAATTTTGATACTTCGAGCAAAGCAAAATCTGCAAGAATTACGGTAAGGCTGACTTACAATTTAGATTAAATGATATAAAATAAATGAGCTATAAAGAGAAATTAAAAGATATAAAAGCATTTGTATTTGATGTAGACGGAGTTTTTACCGACGGAAGCGTTTATCTGATGCCCGGTGGAAATATGAGCAGAGTGATGAATGTTTTGGATGGCTACGCTGTCGTTAAAGCTTTAAAAAATAATTATTTAATCGGAGTGATTACCGGCGGAAATGATGAAATGGTGAGGCACCGTATCAATTATTTGGGCATTGAAGATTATTATGCAAAATCACATGATAAAATGTTGGATTATGCAGATTTTAAGGCTAAATATAAACTTAAAAACGAAGAAATTCTCACGATGGGAGATGATCTTCCGGATATTCACATGATGCAGAATTCAGCGATTTCGACCTGCCCGGAAAATGCCGTTCCTGAAATCAAAAATATTGCAGATTATATTTCAGAAAAGCAGGGTGGAAGTGGAGCAGTACGTGATGTGATAGAACAGGTGATGAAAGTTCAGGGAAAATGGCACGATGACAATACACCATCTGTTTAAAATTAAAATCATGAAAATACTTTTAGCATCGCAATCGCCAAGAAGAAAAGAATTGCTTACCAGTTTAGGATTTGATTTTGAAGTTGTAAAAATTGACTGTGAAGAAATTTTACCTGAAAATATTGAAATAGAAAATGCTGCAGCTTATTTATCTGAATTGAAAGCTAATGCATTCAGAAAGTTGGAGCGAGATGAAGTTTTACTTACCGCTGATACCGTTGTAGCCATCGACAATCAGATTTTGGGAAAGCCAAAAGATGAAGCAGATGCCAAAAATATGCTGCAGAAACTATCAGGAAAAACACATCAGGTGTATACAGGAATCACCATTAAAACTTTAAATAAAACCATTACTGAAACTGACGTCGCCGATGTAGAATTGGAAGAGATTTCAGAAGAAGAGATTGATTTTTATATAAAAAACTACAGTCCTTTCGATAAAGCAGGCAGCTACGGCATCCAGGAATGGCTTGGAATGGCAAAAATTACAAAAATGAATGGCAGTTATTACACCATTATGGGACTGCCTACCCATTTGGTTTACAAAATTTTAAAAGAAATATAAATAATTTCCCCATAAAATTTTATTATTTTTACAGAATCATCAAAATGCTTTGATAATAAAAAGCAGATTAGCGAGTTATATTGAATAATGAAAAAGAATATCATATTCCTTTTGGCGGCGATTATCGCTGTTTCCTGTAGCACGAAAGTGAAGAAACCGGAAGCCCGATCAAAGTTTTTAAAAGGATTTTCCACATATTACAATACACTCTTTAATGCAAAAGACGCATTGAACAGTGAATTTACAGACAGAGACAAAGCTCATAAAGACAATTTTTATGCGCCACATATTCCTATTCTGACGTATGAAGAGCAGCCAATAGGAAGTGACCTCGGACAATCTTCAGTTTTTGCAGAAAACTCTATGAAAATGGCCGAAGTCAACAGACCGGCACAAGGTGGAAGAACTGCACCCGGAATGCCTCCAAACGGACCAGGAGGAAGACCGGGAATGCCTCAAGATCCAAATAATCAACCCGTAAAGGGAGCCACTACACTTGAAATTGCAGAAGCAAAAGCCTTGAAGGCAATCGGAAAATATTCTGTGATCAGAAAAGGAGAGGAGCAGAATAAAACTATTTTTGATGCTTATATAATTCTTGCCCAATCCCGTATTTATCAGGGAAAATCGAGACAGGCACTGGATGCACTGAACTACGTTTTTACCCACATGAAAGAAGACAAAAGACTTCCTTTGGCCAGAGTTTACGAAGGTCTAGCATATGCACAGCTTAAAGATTATCATAAATCTGATCAGGTTTTCGCTAAATTAAAAAGTGAAAAAATCAGTAAAGACCATGACAAGCTTTTAAGCATCTATTATTCAGAATCTCTATTGGATGCAGGAAAAAAAGAGGAAGCTGTAAAGGAATTAGACCGTGCTTTTGAACTTAACGGAAACCGAAAACTGAAAAGCAGAATTGCATTTTTAAGAGGTCAGGTTTTATCGGAGCTAGGAAGAAACGAACCTGCCCGTGAAAGCTTTGCAGCAGCCTACAAATATGCTAATGATTTTGAATTCGAGGTAAAGTCTCAAATCGAAATTGCTAAAACATTTAATGGAAAAGGCAATTATGATGGTGCAAGAAAATATTTAGAAGATATCAGCAAAAAAGGAACTTACGCCTCAAGAAAAAACGAGTTTTATTATGCATTAGGCTTAATGGCTACCAAAGCTGGAAAACCTGATGAGGGACAAGAATTTTTCAGAAAATCTCTTTTAGAGAAAGTTTCAGATCCGCAGGTAAGAGGTCTTACTTATTATGAAATCGGAAGAAGATATTTAGATAAAAACGATTACATCGGAGCGGGTGCTTATTATGATTCTGCATTGGCTACAATGACGTACGAGCCTTCAAAAGTTCTGTTAAAAGACCAGTCTGAAAACATTAAGAAGATTTCAAAAAACTATTATTTAATCAGAAAAAATGACAGTATTCTGGCGATTGCTAAAATGTCTGAACCTCAGAAAACAGATTATTTTGCTAAACATATCGAAAAATTAAAGGCGAAAGAAGCTAAAGAAGAATTGGAAAGAATTCGTGCAGAAAGGAGTAAAGGCTTTGATACCGGAGACTATAATGCCAATTCAATATTTGCCAACAGCTCAAACTCTTTTGAAGATTTTGGAACCGCAACCAAAGGTTTTTACTACGGAAATACAGGAACGGTAAGCAAAGGAACTTCAACCTTTAAGCAAGTCTGGGGTGACAGAGCCTTGGTGGATAACTGGCGTTACTCTAAAAAAATGGCTTCGATTGAAGATATGAAAAATGAAGCTCTGGGAGTAAGCACTGTACCCAACCCGAGACGTTTTGAGCCAGCTTATTACATTGAACAAATACCAAGTGATGCCGGAAAATTATCTCAACTGAAAAAAGACAGAGACACCGCTTCATTAGGTCTTGGAATCATGTATCAGAACTATTTTACCAATACTCCTTTAGCTACAAAAACTTTGTATGATCTGGTAGATGTAAAACCTGAAGAAAAGGTAATGCTGCAGGCATTGTATGAAATTTTTGCAATGAATCATGAGAAAAACCCTCAGGCTTCAGCAAAAGCAAAACAGATTTTACTGACCGATTATCCTTACAGTTCGTATGCAGAATTTGCTAGAAATCCTAAAAATAATACGTTTGTAAAGTCGTCTCCGGAGATGGAAAATGATTACAAAACCGCATACGCTTTGTTTGAATCTGAAAAGTTTACAGAAAGCCAGGCAATACTTGATCAAGCCATTCAAAAGAATCCTAAAGATGCACTTGTGCCTAAACTTTATCTTTTGAATGCATTCAACTCAGGAAAATCGAGTGGGAAAGAGGTGATGATTTTACAGCTGGAACAGATTGTTTTAAACTATGGAAAAACGCCTGAAGGTGAAAAAGCAAAAGAAATGCTTAACTATCTGAAAAGTGATATCGCATTTCAGTCAACCGATAATAAGGGAAATATTGTTCAGCAAAACACACAGAATGTTCAGCAAAATTCAGGTGCATTTGGTCAGCCATTACAGAATAATATTCAACAGTCTCAGAATATCACAGCTCCCGGAAATCAAAACAATCCGTTGCCAAACAGTTCACAACCGGTAAATAACGCTATCCAAAGCGGCAGTGTTCCTAAGAAGCCAGATATGATGAATAATAATATTCAAAAACTTCAACCGGCATCTGTTCCGGCCCAGAAAAAATAAACAAAAAGCGAAGATCATTCTTCGCTTTTTTTCTTTTTAACTCCGTGAAATTCTTTTAGATAAAAGGGCTCAAAATAGGCAATGTCTTCAAAGTCTTTATTCGTTATTTTCTCTAAAGTTTTCTTGACTAAATATTGAGCAGAAGGGTAGACATCTTCATTAAATTCAGCATCTGGAAGTTGTACAATCTCTTTCGCTTTCTTTGCTCCGTCACCTACAAATAAGATTTTCTTATCATTAAATTCCTGAAAAGATGTTTCATCTAAAACTTTAGCTTCTGTCGGACTGATTTCATTCCCTGAAATTCCATCATAAACAGCGGTATAAACCTCCATTCGTCTTGCATCGACTAAAGGGATGATTAAATCATAGTTCTGACCTAAAAAAGGCTCTTTCATACTTTCTAAAGAATTGACAGCTACCAAAGGAATAGTTAAACCATAACAAAAACCTTTTGCGGAAGCTGCCCCGATTCGCAGACCTGTATAAGAACCGGGGCCTTTTCCAAGGCAAACTGCATCAATATCTTTAATCGAAAGTTCCGCACCTTCCAAAGCCCATTCTACAAATGAGTGAAGACTTTCTGACTGTTTATAGTTTTCTGAAACTTCTTCTGCCACGCAAAGCAGCTTTTCGTCGTCTGAAATGGCGACTGAGCAGTTTTTTGAGGAAGTTTCGAGATATAATATTTTCATTGAATTTAGTTTCCAGTTACTTAATAAATTTTTTAGACATTAATCTCTCTCGTAATTTACTTGCAAAATATCTTTTCTTTCAAAAACATTATAAGTTAAAGTATAAGTTGCCAAATGTTCGGTTTTATATTCGTCAGAATAGATATGAATTAAATACCCATCTACAAAATTTCTTGCCCAAATTAATTCATCAACAGATATAAAATAATTATACCATTTTCTTTCTCCTAATCTAGCTGGATTAAATTTGTTGGTTTTTAGTGCTTTGAGAATTTTGGATTGGAGGTTGTGCATAATTTTAATTTACATAATTTAAAAATAAATGAAAAATTTCTTTTTCTTGATGTACAGAAAAATGTTTTTCTCCTATTATTTCATTTTCTCTCTTATCTTTTCTCAATAATTTATTAATTCCTTCAACACATTGACTTATTGTACCATCTAAAATATATCCGACGAGAAATCCTTCGCAATCAAAGTATTTTCCTCCATCTAAAAAATTATCAATACCTGTAGTAATATATCTTCTTTTTAAACCCGAATCATTTGCTTTAAGATTTTTCGCTTCTGCGTAATATTTACATTCTTCATTTTTCCAAAAGGTAGAATATCTCATATCTATTCTGGCAGATTTTGCAGCAAATCCTTTTATTTGAATGGCTTTTTTATCAAATTGATAATCTTCTTTATTTGTGAAAATTTTCCATTTTTTACGTTTAGGATTTTCATCAATGTTGTTATGGATAATTGCAGTTATATCATTTTCTTCGAAGTCTAAGGAAATGGATTTGTTTAAAATAGAAGTTTGATATGCTTCAATAAATAAAGTTGTACATCTCTTCTTGAAAATGTCTTGAATACTTAAAAATATTGAAGGATTTAAATTTCCAGCCATTACTTTTTCATATTAAGAATTTCAACCAACAAAGATTTACTATCTTCCATAGCTGTGGTTTGACTCCAAAACCTTCTTTGATTTGGCTTTATGATATACACATCAGTACCATAAAAATAATTTATTTTTTTTCTGAAATAAAGATTTTTAGCTTCTTCTTCCCAAAGTTTTTTATCTAAAATTTTAAGCTCTTTTCTGATGTCTTCTTTTGAAACTATAGTTTTCTTTTGTTCATTTCCAAAAGATAATTTTACCATATACAATGGGCAACTTCTATCAATTTTGTAATGCGTTGTTGATACCTTTAAATCCACATCATCTAACCAATCGTTGAGTTCTTTGGTAATTCTATTAGTGTAATGGTCAATTTCTAAAATTGCCTTTACAGCATTTGATTTTGCCTGATTTTCAAATAAATCTAAACTGTAATCTAAAGTATCTTGAATGATTATTCGTTCATCTTCAGTAAGATTTAGAATATCATTATAAATAATTTGGTCAATTTCTTTTTCTAAATATGAAATATCCTGAATTAAGTCATCAGATTTCTTTATGGAGATTATTTTAGTTAAAATTTCAGCAATTTTATTGTTTTTATTTGTAAAAATATAAGGTAATTCGTCAAACTCATCTGAATTAATTTGTTCCCTTTCTATACCCCAAGACGAAGTAATCATAAACAAATAATACTTTGAAAACTCAGAATTAATAAGACCAACAACATTCTTTTTATCCGAAATATCTAAATTCTCATTAATAATCATACCAGTAGTTGTACAATAAGCATCATAGTCAATATAAGAAGCAACAAGTTCTTTATCCTTTTGAAATCTCTTTAAAATAATATAAGGAGGTTTAAAAAGGTCACTATTAATTTTTCTATAATATTTGGATTTATTTTTAATTATATTTTCAGAATTGTCTAAAGTATAATATCTGCTTATTTTTTTAGCATTGATTATTTTTTCTGGAATAAAATCAGGATGATCAGAATCAGAATTCAAACCAGTTTTAAATAAAATTTTGTTCTCCTTAAAATACTCTTTTAAACTTGCATTTTTTTTATTAATACTTTCAATCAATTCGAAATCAAAATAGCTTCCCCACATTGCAATTTTCCAGATTTTAGAGTCTGGTTTCCCACATTCGGTTCTTGGTAAATGTTTTTCGTCAGAAGAATCAATCACAATTCCTTCTAAAATGTCATTTTTGATGTAGGTTTTAGGAGCATAATAGGTTATCGTATCTTTTTGATCTTCGAGCTTTTCCTTTTGATAAAAAATAATACTGATTGGAACTTTTGCCGAATCAAAAAGTTGTCCTCCAGAAAATTTTGGCGGTTTTCTTAAAATAGAAAAATTATATATTTTTTCAACATAATTATATTTAAATAACCATTCTCTGAACTTTTGATAAGTTCCTTCGTTGTTTGTAAGAATTTTTGTATTAAAAATTAAAGCAATCTCACCATTTGGCGCAAAAAAAGATGCTTTATGCAAGAAAGGTAACACCATTTCTTTAGCAAATTTTTCTTTGTTGCAATATGCTCTAATGTCTTTCTGCTTCCCTTCATTTTTTTCATTGTCTTCTTTTTCTGAAAGTAAAGTTCCAAACGGTGGATTTCCAATAACCAAATCAAAATTTTGTAATTCCTCAATCTCAGACAAATCAGAAATTGTATCTCTTTTAAAAAGATTATTTCCCTGCTTTTTTAAACTTGCATCTTCGGGGTCATTGATTAAATAGGGGAATTGAATGGTTTTGTTCCACCAACCAGTTTTTGGGTCAAGATTATCCAACAACGCCAAATACAAACTAAAAGCAGCTACTTTTATTGATTTAGAGTCAAGTTCAATCCCGAAAATATTAGTCTTTAAAATATCTACTAAAACACTAAAATTGTTTAGCTCTTTGTTATGTTTATTTTCATAACGTTTAACCAGTCTTTTGAAACTTTGAACCAGAAAAATTCCCGAGCCACAACTTGGATCCAAAGTTTTTATATTGTATTCTGATTCACTATTTCTAATAGGTAACTTTTCGTTTAAAATCAATTCAACCAATGAAGGTGGCGTGTAAAAAGTTCCAGAATCTTTTTTCTTTTTACCGTCTAACTCTGACAAGAAATTTTCATAAATCTCACTTAACAATTCAATTCTAATAATACTAAAATCGAATAATTTGTCTCGAAATAAAACTGGATTATCATCAATATAACCATCATAAAAACAGTTTTTAATTAATGCTAGATGTTCTTTTGTAACAGACTCTTTCTCATTTTCTTCAAAATTGAAAAGACTTCCGTTAAAATCATCTGCTAATTTTTCAAAAAGACTATAAGTTGCTTCAACGTTATCTAAAATATCAAAAAATGAAATTGCTTCAGGTAAAAATGATTGATATAAATCCTGAGAAGTCGCTTTTCTGTCTTCCAAATAAAACAAAAATAGAGAACGCATTATTAGTTTATGAATGATAAATTTGTTCTTTAATCCTTTTTTCTCTAAAGCATTTGCAGTTTTTATAAGACTTTGAATTAAATATTTATCAACTCTATTTTGAAAATTTATATTTTTTCTGATTTCTACCGCTTCTTCTGAAGACCAAATAAAACCTGTATCAATAGCTATTCTTGAAAAAATGACATTCAATATTTGAAGCTTTTCTTTATCAGTTTTCTGACAAGAATACGCTTCTAAATTTTTTAGTTTTTTTGTAAATTCATTTCCTTGAATAGAGTCTTTGTAGACGAAAGGTTTTTCAGAACAATTGTAAATTCTGATTTCTGTTTTGGTATAAACATATAAGAAAAGAACCTTTTGAAAATTCCAGCAAGTTTTGTGGATTTCAGCGATTTTTTTTAAAGTAATAAAATCAAATGATTCAACTTTTTTTAAAAAAATTACCGGCTGATTTTCATTTTCATAAACTTGAATAACACCATATTTTTCTTTATCAAATAAATCAATATCAAAAACTTCACAATCTTTTGCAAAGTCTAAAATATCTAAATCATTTATTATAGCGTTATTCATTTTAAAATACTGAAAATCAATTTTTTAAATTATATCTTGTAAATTTTCAAGGTACAAAAATATAACAAAATTTCCTTATTATTTTCTATAATTATTACTATTTTATTTCTACACTTTGGCGGCTCCACAATTTCCATTCAGATTTCTTTTTAATCCAGATTTCAAGCACTGCGAGTTTCATTTGAAAATCTTTTTTTTCGTAAAGACCTGCAACTTTAATTATTCTACTGAGACTGATGGTATTTTTTACATTTTTAATTTCAGAAACTTCAGTCTGACTGATTTCTTTGTAAAGGACCTTCTTTAAAAGGAAATCTTTTTTTAAATCATCCAGATTCTGAATCCAGCCGTTAGAATGACCGAAAGATACGTCTTCCGAAAATAGATCTACAATTGAAATTTCATTATTCTTCATCAGGGAATCTAATTTTTTAACCTGAATCAAAACCGCTTTTTCCGCTTTTGAATATTTGAGAATATCCAAATACATAGAACAATAAAAAAATTCCACAAAAAAATCTCATTTCAAATTCTCAAATTGAAACATTTTCAAATTATCCTTTTCTGTAAATCGTTCTCGGTTCACTCTGAGCACTAGGATAGATTGTCATATCTGAAACTGTCACGTGTTGGGGAGCATTCACACAGTAAGCGATGGCATCGGCGATATCTTGTGCTTTCAATGCTTCATAACCTGCATAAACAGTCGCTGCTCTTTCCTGATCACCTTTAAATCTAATCAAAGAGAAATCTGTTTCTACAGCTCCCGGTTGAATATTCGTGACCCTAATTCCGAATTCTGTGAGCTCGATTCTCATTCCTTCAGAAATCACATCAACGGCTTTTTTGGAGGCACAATACACCACGCCATTCGCATAAGTCTGTCTTGCAGCCACTGAACTAATATTGATGATTTGCCCGGAATTTCTTTCTTTCATCATCGGGATCAGTGTTTTTGAGACGTATAAAAGTCCTTTTACGTTTCCATCGATCATTGAGTCCCAGTCTTGTGTGTTTCCTGCTGATAATGGTTCTAAACCATGTGCATTTCCTGCATTGTTGATAAGAACATCAACATTTTTCCAGTCTTTGGGAAGGGATGCGATGGCACTTTCAACCTCTTCCAGATTTCTGACATCAAATTTTAAACTAAAAACTTCAGTCATAGCTGATAATTCTGTTTTTACAGATTCTAAAACTTCAGCTCGTCTTCCGCAAATGATGATTCTGTTTCCTTGCTTTGCAAAAAGTTCTGCAGTGGCTTTTCCTATTCCGGAAGTGGCTCCGGTGATGAGTATTGTTTTCATAAAAATTCAATTTTTAAATGTACCAATCTATCAGTTAAACAGTTTACCAATAATGGGTACATCGTTATATTGGTAAATTGTTATATTGATTTAATTGGCATCGAATGCCTGAAAAGCATCAGGTATATGTTCTACTATTAAATTTCCTTTTTGATCCGGAAGTACAGAGATAATATCAAATCGCACTTCCTGATTTTTATTAAATTCTTCCATAAAATGGTTTGCTGCCGTAACAATCGATTTTATTTTTCCTTTTGTAACAGCCTCCTGTGGCAGAATAAAAAAATCGGTTGATCTGGCTTTCACTTCTGTGACAATAATTAAATTGTCTTTTTCAGAAATAATATCAATTTCAGTTTTTTTAAACCTAAAATTTCGCACCAAAATTCTGTAGCCGTTTTTCACTAAATATTCGGCAGCTAAATCTTCTGCTTTCTTGCCAAGGTCGTTGTGATCTGCCATTATTTTCTAAATTGATACGCCCACCAAATCAAAACTATCTGCAACGGAAGTCTCAAAACTGTAAGCCAAAAATATTTATGATGAATCTGATAAAACTTTTTTGCCATCTCAATATTAGCTGGAAAAACTGCGATAAATAATGCGATACAAAGATAAGCTCCCGACTTTTGAGTTTCCGGAAATAGAAGAAGAGTGCCGCACAGAATCTCTACTGCACCACTGATATAAACCATCTGCAGGCGCATCGGAATATAACTTGGCATTATTTTCATGAAAATCTGAGGCTTTACAAAATGTATAATTCCAGCCAGAATCAAGAAAAATGCAAGTATAAATTTTGAATAAAACATCATTTTATTTAAACGTTAATGACACATTTTTTCCGGCTTTAAGGGAAACTTCTGCTCCTAAAATCAATGGAATATTGTTGTGAATATGTCCGTTTGGAAATGCAAAAACGGTGGGAAATTGATATTTTAAAATTCTTTCTGAGATTAATTTGTAAGCAAACTCATCAAAGCTTTCTTCGTATTGTTTGTTTTCTTTTTCATCGCCCATATTGGTCATTCCGCCAATAATTAAGCCTTTGATTTTTGTGAAAACTCCGGCTAATTCTAAGCTCATGATCATTCTGTCGAGTGCATAAAAGTTTTCGCCAATATCTTCGATGAATAAAATTTTATCTTTAAAATCAAAGGAATATTTGGTTCCTAAAAGTGCATAAATTAAAGCTAAATTTCCTCCAACCAATTCGCCTTCCACATTTCCATCTTTGTTAAACTGATTCGATTTTAAAGTATACTTTAAAGGTTTCCCTTTAAGAATATTAAATGTCAGGTCATAGCTTTCGTCAGTCACTCCGAAACTTGATGTTTTAATGGTTTGTCCGTGAATCGAAGCGAAACCTTTTTTCAACAAATAACTTTGTATCACTGTATTATCAGAATATCCAATATACCATTTAGGATTTTTTGTAAAACCTTTTAAATTTAAATTTTCTATTAAATGCTGGCAACCATAACCGCCACGGGAAGCCCAGATTGCTGAGATTTCAGAATCGTTAAGAGCCCAATTGATATCTTCTGTTCTCTGTTCTTCTGTTCCGGCGTAGTTGTATCCGTTTGAATATTTTGTGTAAAGATTTTCACCTAAAACAGGTTCAAAACCTTTGCTTTTAATTAATTGAATCCCCTTCTCAAGGTGAGCGGGTTCTACAGCTCCGGCAGGGGAGATGATGGCAATTTTATCGCCTTTTTTAAGAGGTTTTGGAAATATTTTTTTCATCTGTATTTATTGTTTTTTTTAAGCCATCTGCAATCGCTAAAACGTCATTGATATTTGTATCTTCAAATCATTGCGATTTCATTTTCAATTGATATTTTATTAAATAAGAATTGATTTATTGATCTTTTTTGTATTTTAATTCTTTCTTTTCTGCTTCCTCCAGCTTTTTATCAAATTGGTTAAACTTTTTAAAACTTTGCAGGAAAATAAAAAAACTAAATAAAATCAAAACAACTCCCACGCCTTTTCTGATGTTATTGGCTAATTTTTGAGTCAATTTATCATGGAATTGTTTAGCAAGGAAGATTTTAAGAAAGTCAATCATCAGATAGGTTGTGATCACTAATCCTAAATAAAGAATCATACTTTCTGTATCGGGATATTGATTTCTGACACCAATGACGGTGACCAGCCAAAAAAGAACAACACCAACATTTAGTAAGTTCAAAAGAAATCCATTCAGGAATGTTTTTATATAGTTCTGGCTGATGATTTTTTCTTCGCCAGGCAGGTGCATTTTGGTTCTGGTTACCATCATAACGATACCGTAGGATAATATAAGAATAGCCGTAATTCTATAAAAACCAGGATGTTTATCAATAAGATCTACAATGTCTGCACTGGCATAATAGGCTGCTATAATGCATAATAAATCTGCTGTGATAACACCAAAATCAAGTGCTAAAGCATGTCTTGGACCTCTTGTAAAACTGGTTTCTATCAAGAGGAAAAAAATAGGACCAATGAAAACAAGGCTCAACATAAAGCCCAGACCCACGGCCGATAGTACAAGTTCAAACATTTAAATTGTTTCTATCCCAAATTTAAAAATTATATTTCTATTTGCCCGCAAAAATGAATTTTTAAATCTAAATCCTTTGATAAAACTTTCTAAACAAAAAAAGACTGCCCTGTGTGGGGCAGTCTTTCATTATTTATTTCTAAAATCAATCCACAATCTTAAAATCCAATTGCTTTTGAATTAAATTGGCTTTTACCACTTTAATCTGAACTTCTTCGCCCAACTGAAACTTTCTACCCGTTCTTGAACCGTAAACAGCATGTGTAGACTTGTCATACGTATAAGAATCGTCCATCAAATCACGCAATTTGATTAAACCTTCAGCGCCATTTTCAGGAATCTGCACCCAGAAACCAAACTCAGCAACACCCGAAATAACTCCTGTAAAAGTTTCTCCCAAATGTTTCTCCATGAATTTTACCTGCATAAATTTGATAGAATCTCTTTCTGCATCGGCAGCCAAACGCTCTCTTGCACTGCAATGTTTCGCTTTTTCTTCCAATTCATTTTTGTCAGGAGATTTTCCGCCATCCAAATAATGCTGAAGTAATCTGTGCGCCAATAGATCTGGATAACGACGGATAGGAGAGGTGAAGTGAGAGTAATAATCAAACCCAAGACCATAATGGCCAATCGGCTCGGTAGAATAGACTGCTTTGCTCATACTTCGCATGGCCAAAGTTTCAATCATGTTTTCTTCTCCTTTTCCTTTTACTTCAGAAAGTAAATTATTCAGAGATTCAGCAACTTTTTTGGTGTTTGCCAGATCCATTTTATATCCGAAAGTCGAAACAAAATCTCTCAAAGCTTCCAATTTTGCAGGATCCGGATCGTCGTGAACTCTGTAAATGAAAGTATTTCCATTGGGTCTTCCTTTTTTAAGCGAAACAAATTCAGAAACTTTTCTGTTCGCCAAAAGCATGAATTCTTCAATCAAATGGTTTGAATCTTTACTGACTTTAAAGTAAACGCCAATCGGTTCGCTTTTTTCATTTAAATTAAATCGAACTTCGCTTCTGTCAAAGGTAATTGCGCCGTTTTTAATTCTCTGGTCGCGCATGATTTTTGCGAGTCTGTCGAGCGTCAGAATTTCTTCCGTTAAATCGCCTTCCTGAGTCTCAATTCTTTCCTGAGCTTCTTCGTAAGTGAATCTTCTGTCTGAGTGAATGGCAGTTCTTCCAAACCATTCTTTCACTACTTCAGCTTTATCATTCATCTCAAAAACTGCTGAGAAAGTAAATTTATCTTCATTCGGACGTAACGAACAAACGTCATTGCTTAAAACTTCAGGTAACATCGGTACAACTCTGTCAACCAAGTACACAGAAGTTGCTCTTTCGTACGCTTCATCATCCAGCATCGTTCCCGGAACTACGTAATGCGAAACGTCGGCAATGTGTACTCCGATTTCCCAGTTTCCATTGTCTAGTTTTTGGATGGATAATGCATCATCAAAGTCTTTTGCATCTTTCGGGTCAATGGTGAAGGTACAAATGTTCCGCATATCTCTACGTTTTGCCACTTCTTCATCGGTCACTCTTCTGTCGATTTTGTCGGCATCCGCTTCCACTTCTTCCGGAAAACTGTATGGTAAACCGTATTCTGCTAAAATAGAGTGAATTTCTGTTTCGTGCTCTCCGGGAGCTCCAAGAACTTTAATAATTTCTCCGTCAGGATTTTTGTCGCCAGGTTTCCATTCCAGCATTTTTACAACGACTTTATCGCCGTTTTCGGCACCGTTAATTTTACCTTTTGGTATAAAAATATCAGTGTTAATCGTCTTTTTATCACAAACTACAAATCCGAATTCTTTATGCTGAACAAGCTGGAAAGTTCCTACAAACTCTGTACGGCTTCTTTCTAAAACTTCAAGCACAGAGCCTTCCATTTTCTTACCTTTAAAATTGTAAGTAACAATAAGAACTTTATCGCCCTGTAAGGCATCTTTCACATTCTTTGCATGAACGAAAACATCATCTTTTAAATTCTCAACTGTTACATAAGCATTTCCGCTTTGATTAAAGTCTATAATTCCTGTTAAAGTTCCTTCAATATTTAAATTGATGCTAAATTTCCCTTTTTCAGTTTCCTTAATTCTCTGGTTTGCTAAAAGCTTGTGCAAAGACTGGATGACCAACTCACGCTGTCGAGGATTCCTATAGTCGATCCCATCTGAGATTTGCTTATAATTGTATATTTTCGTTTGGTTCTGATTCATAAAACGGAGAATCAGCCTTCCGATTTCCATGATTTTTGAGTCATTTTTCTGACTTATGTATTTATTTTTTTTTGCCATTTATTCTTTAAATTTTTAATATAATTATCAAATTTCTCTGATAATTCTTTTATTATTTTATCATACCTGTGGTATGAGGTTTATATTTTATTGATAATGAGTTAAATTCTGTTCCAATCATTTTATAACAATTGAATTTTAGTTTTGTATAAATTTAATACAAAAAAGGAAAAGATGAGAGAAAAACCTTTTAATAATATCTTTCGAATTTATAGGTTTATATGGAAATAAACAGATTGGTAACTTCTGTTTGATAAAGCAAATATAAGAAATAAAAAATAAATAAGGCTTGCAAACTGAATTACAAGCCTTTATGTTTTAGCAGAATGCTATTTTGTCAACTCTTTTCTGATGTCTTCCACCTTCAAAATCGGTAGAGAGAAATTCATTGGCAATTTCTATCGCAACTTCTTTAGAAATAAATCTAGCAGGTATGGAAATCATATTGGCATCATTGTGCTGTCTTGCTAAAACTGCAATTTCCGGCATCCAGCATAGTGCACAACGTATTTTCTGATGCTTGTTGGCTGTAATCTGTACTCCGTTTCCGCTTCCACAGAGAAGAATCCCCAATTCATTTTCACCGTTTTCAACAGAAGTTGCTGCAGGATGCACAAAATCCGGATAATCTACACTGTCGGTAGAAAATGTTCCAAAATCCTGTACTTCAAACTGCTCTTGAAGATATTTTTTCAAAATTTCTTTATACTCAAAACCTGCATGGTCTGCGGCAATAGCTATTTTTCTTTTCATTTTTTATTTTATATCTATTGTTATTAAATCTTCACGCAAAGTTACGTTAAATCCGAAATTAATTACTGATGTTTCGATAGCTTTTATCATAATCTAAGTTAGCTTTAATACAATTTAAATTTTGAAATTATATTTTCAATTCTTCAAAATCTCTTCCTTGAAAATGACTTTTTTTAATAATTGTGCTATTTAAAAAGATATTTACTCAATTACTTTCCCAGTGGTTTTTGTTATAATTTACTTTCGATGACAATTAATAATAATCATAAAAAATACAAAATTCTGATTTACAATTTATTACAAATATCAAAACCCACATTCCCCACTTTATTCACAAATTGTGATTTACTCACTCATAAAATGTGAAAAGCACTGTGAATAACTGTGGAAAACTTTCTTGAACTAAATCTTTCACAATTCAACAAAAGGATTACTAGAAGTTGCCTCCAAATATTATCACCAAAACTTTCAAAATCTTTCCTGTGAGAAATCTGACTTTTTTCCATAACAGAGAAATTAATATTTGGCCTTGTTTAAAAGTTATCCATATTTGTTAATAAGTCTTAAATTATTCACGCTTTCAACAAATTACATTGTGAATTAAATATGAATTGAATTCAAACTGTATGTTATGAAGTTTTATCTGAAAAGTTATCCCGAAACTCACAACACTCAACAACAACTATCATTCTTTTTTTTATCTATAAAGAAATTAATGTTGATTAGTGAGTGATGGGTTTGTGGGAAGTTTTTTGAAAACTTTTGTCTTTTTGAATCTTTTGCAAAAGTTTAAAATCTTACATTTGTGAAACAAAAAATCAAACTATTTTGATGAGACGAGAAGGTTTTAAAAAAGATAATTAATTAAACACTTCGATTTCATTGTGTCAAAAAAAATATAAATCTGCATATGAAAACAATCAACGATTTCAATTTTAAAGATAAAAAAGCTTTAGTAAGAGTAGACTTTAATGTTCCTCAGGACGATCAGTTGAAAATTACAGACAACACGAGGATTTCTGCTGTAAAACCTACTGTTGATAAAATCCTTAATGATGGAGGTTCTGTAATTTTAATGACTCACCTGGGTAGACCAAAAGGTGAAGTTAAAGATGAGTTTTCATTGAATTATATTGTAGAAGAAGTATCAAATGTTTTGGGTCATCAGATAAAGTTTGTAGAAGAATCAATAGGAGAGAAAGCTGAACAAGCTGCTGGAGATCTTCAACCTGGAGAGATCTTATTATTGGAAAATCTACGTTTTCATAATGAAGAAGAAAAAGGTGACGAAGGTTTCGCTGAAAAGCTTTCAAAATTAGGTGATGCTTACGTGAATGATGCCTTTGGTACAGCTCACAGAGCTCATGCTTCTACAGCAGTTATTGCTAATTATTTTGAATCAACTAAATTTTTCGGTTTGTTAATGACTGATGAGTTAAAAGCGATTGATAAAGTTCTAAAAAGTGGTGAAAAGCCTGTTACAGCGATATTGGGAGGATCAAAAGTTTCAACTAAAATTACCATTATAGAAAATATTTTGCCTGCAGTTGATAATTTAATCATTGGTGGAGGTATGGCATTTACTTTTATTAAAGCGTTAGGTGGTAAAATTGGAAATTCATTAGTAGAAGAAGATAAATTAGCTTTAGCATTAGAAATTTTAGGAAAAGCCAAAGAACATAATGTCAAAGTATATCTACCTTCAGACACTGTAATTGCTGAAAGTTTCAGTAATGATGCTGAAAGAAAAGAAATTGATATTTATGAAATTCCTGAAGGCTGGATGGGAATGGATGCAGGGCCAAAATCTCGTGAGCAGTTCAATGATGTTTTACTAAACTCTAGAACAATTCTGTGGAACGGACCAATTGGTGTTTTTGAAATGTCTAATTTCTCTGCGGGTACGGTTGCTTTAGGTGAAAGTATTGCCGAAGCTACAAAATTAGGAGCTTTCTCATTAGTAGGAGGAGGAGACAGTGTAGCGTTTGTAAAGCAATTCGGTTATGCTGATAAAGTAAGTTATGTTTCTACAGGAGGAGGAGCAATGTTGGAAAGTTTAGAAGGATTAGAACTTCCGGGTATTGCTGCAATTAACAAATAAATTTCTATATCAATATAGAAAACCTCTGATCTTGTCAGAGGTTTTTGCATTAATAGCCTTTCGCCTTCCAGTCATTTACATTGCAAATGCTGTTATTTGTAATTGCGTTTTCTTCGATAGGACTGTATCTTTTAGACTAATTTTTTCGGCTGCTAAAAAAAATATTGTTTGTTTTATTTTGTAGGGTAGTGCTATCAAATAAAATTGAAAATTCTTTCTTGCCAGAGAATATTTTAAAATTTACACTATTTTTAATTTCATAATTGATCTCTATACTTTTCCATTCATTACTGTCAATTTTTTCTTTTTCATTTTTACCGCATGATACTACTAGAAAGAATAAAATTATCAATAGAAAATTATTTTTCATTTATGAATAAGATAAATAATATTACAAGCAAACATTATTATGATAGATAGAAATTTGAATTGAAATTTTTTGAATTTTCTCAAAACTTCAAAAAAATGACCTTGAGAATCGTGTTATAAACTTAAAATCTCAAATTTCTAATATATCTGGACATAATTTTAATTTAAAGGCATAAATGGCATGTTTTTACAAGAATTTGTAGCAATAAAAGTATATTTATTTTAAAATAAGTATTTTTTGGTTAATTTCTAATTTTTTTTAAAGTTAAAATTAGTTTAATAACTAAATATTTTATTAAAAAATAATTAGTCTTTAGAAATTTATAATTAATAATTCTGAAATATTTTTAAAAAAGAATAAGAATCTTAAAATATAATTGCAAAAACTTAAACTTGTAAATTTAAATTAGTTGTAAAAGGGGATTTAGAAATAAGAAAACTCAGGATAATTTCCTGAGTTTTTGGTTTTTTTATGTGAATATGGTGAAAATCGGCTTTCAGAAATGGCTTAAAAATCGATTTTCTACTTTTTTTCGATAATATATATCAAGCTCGAAAATTCGTTAGAAAATAATGCTTTTACGTTAGAAATCGTTCCGTGAATAACTGCTTTTAACCAAAATAGGGGTGATTTTTTGTATTTTTCGCTCAACATCGAGATGTAGTAGGAATCTAAAACCAAAGGTTTTATTTTTCTCATTTTCCAATTATGATTTTTTGAAATGAGATTTTCCATTCCTTTTTTTGAGAAATGAAAGATGTGTCTTGGTACATCATAAGCCGCCCAGAATTCTTTATAATGTTTCGCATCGTAAGAAGTAGGATTAGGAACTGCTATAATCAACAAACCTTTTTCTTTTAATTTAGAATGAAAGATTGAAAGCATTTCACTTTGATTTTCGATGTGTTCAAAGACATGCCATAATGTAATTGCATCTAAACTTTCGTTTTCAATCAATTGAATATCTGCTATTATTTTTGCTTTTGATACCTTATTTATTGCTGCAGTTTTAGCATCGGGGTCTGGTTCAAATCCAAAAGTTTCAAAATCATTTTCAATAAATTTTACAAATTCTCCGGCACCGCAACCATAATCTAATACCTTAGAATTCTTTTTTATTCTGTCAATCAAAATAGTTTTTTTATACTGAAGATTGAAAGATTGTAAAAATTTATAGAGTTTTTCTTTTAAACTTCCTGAATCCTGGTGATGAGAAATGTAATCTTCACTTTCATAATATTTAGAAATGTTGGATGGAATAGGAGAGGTTTTAAAGACTCCTTTTGTTTCCGTTTCTTTTATTTCAAATATTTCCTGTGAAAGAAAATGATCTTTTATTTTCATTTTGATTAATGTATTTTAAAAATAAAGGTATTCAGAAAAGTGTTTTAAGCCTCTAAATACCTTAGTTTATTATAAATGTTTCACGTGAAACATTTATAATTTATCGTCCTAAATATACCATTAAAACGTTGATATCAGCTGGAGAAACACCACTTATTCTTCCTGCTTGAGCCAAAGTTTTTGGTCTTACTTTATTCATTTTTTGCTTTGCTTCTGAAGAAAGACTTGTAATTTTAATGTAATCAAAATCCTCAGGAATCTTTACATTTTCAAGTCTGTTTAACTTCGCAACGTTTTCTCTTTCCTTTTCAATATAGCCTTTGTACTTGATATTAACTTCAGCCTGTTCTCTTACTTCATCGCTGTATTGAGAAGTGAATTCCTTAATCGAATCAATCTCATCAAGTTTATCTAAAGTAATATTGGGTCTTGTTAGAAATTGTGAAGCTCTGTACGCCTGATCAACAGGATTGCTTTCAATACTTTCTAGTATAGGATTGATAATTCCCGGCTTTAAAGAAGTTTCTCTAAGATATGTCTCAAGTTCCTGACTTTTAGTAATTTTCTCTTCTACTTTTGTCAATCTTTCTTCTTTTGCTAAACCTAAATGATAGGCTTTTTCAGTTAATCTAATGTCTGCATTATCTTGTCTTAAAAGCAATCTGTATTCTGCTCTGGAAGTAAACATTCTGTATGGTTCTTCAGTTCCTTTTGTAATCAAATCATCGATTAAAACGCCGATATAAGCCTCATCTCTGTTCAGAATGAATTCATTCTTCTCATGAACCTTATTGTGAGCATTTATACCCGCCATTAAGCCTTGTCCGGCTGCTTCTTCATATCCTGTCGTTCCGTTAATCTGACCCGCAAAGTATAAATTATCTACTAATTTTGTTTCTAAAGTATGCTTTAACTGAGTAGGAGGGAAGTAGTCATATTCAATGGCATAGCCTGGTCTGAATACTTTTACGTTTTCAAATCCCGGGATATGTTTCATTGCTTTGATCTGAACATCTTCAGGTAAAGATGAACTGAACCCGTTTACATAGATTTCAACTGTTCTCCAACCTTCCGGTTCTACGAAAAGCTGATGTCTTGTACGTTCTGCAAAACGGTTGATTTTATCTTCAATACTAGGGCAATATCTTGGTCCTAAACTTTGAATGGTTCCATTGAACATTGGGCTTCTGTCAAAACCTTCACGTAAAATATCGTGTACTGCTTCATTGGTATAAACGATATGACAGCTTAATTGTTTTGTTAACTTCGGAGTATCTAAATAGCTGAATTTTTGAGGATTTTCATCTCCTTTTTGTTCCTCCATTTTAGAATAGTCGAGACTTCTTCCATCTACTCTTGGTGGAGTACCGGTCTTCATTCTTCCTGCTTCGAAACCTAAAGAAACCAATTGTTCTGTGATTCCGAAAGCTCTTGGTTCGCCCATTCTACCACCTCCTAATTGTTTATCTCCAACGTGGATTAAACCATTCAGGAAAGTACCGTTGGTAAGAACTACAGAGTTTGATCTTATTTCGATTCCTAAAGAAGTTACAACACCTACTGCTTTATTATTTTCGATAATTAGGCTCTTCACCATATCCTGAAAGAAATCAAGATTTGGGGTGTTTTCTAATGCGTAGCGCCATTCTTCTGCGAAAAGCATTCTGTCATTCTGTGTTCTGGGAGACCACATAGCAGGACCTTTTGAAAGGTTCAGCATTTTAAACTGTATCGCAGATTTATCGGCAATAATTCCGGAGTAGCCTCCCATTGCATCTATTTCTCTTACGATTTGCCCTTTGGCAATTCCACCCATTGCCGGGTTGCAGCTCATCTGCCCGATGGTCTGCATATTCATGGTCACCAATAAAGTTCGTGATCCTAAATTGGCGGCAGCAGCAGCTGCTTCACAACCAGCGTGACCTGCACCTACTACAATTACATCATATATTTCTGAAATCATTTTAATTGCTTATTTAAGCCTTAAATTTTAAATTTTATATAAATGTTTCACGTGAAACATTGTGTAGAAATGAGGCTTAAAATCGCCTGTATTCCGTGGTTTCTAGCCCCGATGGTAGCATTTGTTTGAGCTCTTTTTTCTTTGAAAAAGAAAAAAAGCGAGTGCGGACAGCGGGAATTGCTTCTGAGCAATCGACGTTAGCCAAATAGCTCCTAATTATATTTTTCAATATAAAAGTCTTCTTTGCTTCGCATTTCCTGTTCTTCTTCTTCTGATTTATCTTTATAACCGCACAAATGCAGAATACCGTGAGCCAAGACTCTTCTTAATTCTTCTTCGTAGTTTTTGGATAGGGTAGAAGCGTTGTCTGAAATGCGCTGCAAAGATACGAAAATCTCTCCGCTTATTGTTTTGCCTTTCACAGAATCGAAAGTGATGATATCCGTATAATAGTCATGCTGTAGATAATCCTGATTGATCTTGAGTAAATACTCATCATCGCAGAAAATATAATTGATGTCACCTGGTTTTTTTTCTTCTGAAAGAATGATTTCTTCCAGCCATTTTGTATAATCTGTATTGACAGATTCCGGTAGGTTTTCGTAAAAGAATTGTATCATTGTTTAAAACCAGTGTCCTAAAATAACACTGAATATACCTTTTTGATTATTTTTAAGTGAGTGGCTGAAGTTGAATTTAATCTGTCCGAAAGGAGATTTATAACCCGCCATGATTCCTACGGAGCTATAATTTACTTTTGCAGCTTCTTCGAAAGTGATGTCATCCGAAAGATTAGCAAAAGAGAAATTTCCGCTCAGGAAAAAGTTTTTATTAAATTTAAATTGAAGATCATTTGAAATGAGCGCAACATTATTGCTTTTTAACTGTGCAAAATAAAAGCCGTTGAATGTTTTGAAATTGATCACATTTTGTTCGAAAATTCCGCCCAATCTGTATTGATAATATTCTGGAAGATTTTCACCGATGGTTACACCGCCATACAAATTAAGATGATAGCTGAATTGTTTGGATAAAGGAATATTAATTCTGATATCTGCTTTTATCTGAACTACTCTTTTGTCGACAGCAGATTTTAGCAAATCAATTACTTTTCCTTCAGCATTCAGATAAAATCCTCTTCTTGGAAAGTCTTTGTCATTTTGGGTATCACTTTTCAGGAAAACATAAGGGTTCAAAAATCGATTTGATCTCTTGTTGGTACCGTTCATTTCTGCATCAAAATAGTCGTGGCTTAATCCTGCTCCTACCGCATACTTGTCTTTCCAAATCGATTGGATGTAGACTTCATTTCTAAGCCATTCCCATTTATCGACATTGATATTGTTGTTTCCTTTTAAATCAAAACTCATCCCGGAAGAATACAATCCGAATCCTGGGATGTAGCCATTATCTACAAAGTAATTCAAATAATATCTCGGTTTGTCACCTACGACAACATCTAATGATAAATTTGAATTTTTAAACAGTAATCTTTTTGCTGAATAATTAAGAAGTAGTCCGGTTTTGAAGATTTCATCGTAATGCAATCCGAACTTTAAAAAATGTCTTGCGTCATCTTCTGTCACATACAGTTTCAGGTAATTGATATTATTTTCCGTAACGATGTCATAGTTGATGAAACGATAGTTGTTTGTAGCTACCAATTTGTCGATCCCTTTATTTACGCTTCCATAAGTCTGCATGGATGGGAGACGAAGCCCCATCTTTCCTAATACGTAGTTTTTGCCGTAGATTCTGCTCCCAATTAACGCAATGCTGTCAATCTTATACACATTAGAATAAATGGGATTTACGGGCTGTCTAAGGCGGTCGAATGAACGTTTAGGAAGATCATCCAGGATATCTGTGTATTTTAAACCTTCTACGAAGCCACTGTCCAGAATTTTCTTCTTTTCGTCGTAGCTTGTTGCAGTCATTCCTTTCAAATTCGGTTTGATATTAATGTCAGTGAATCTATACTGACGTCTTGTATCTTTTTGAATTCCGAAATCAATCACCTGATTCAAAATTGAAATAATATTGTTTAAATCTTCTCTTTTTGAAAGATCCTGATTTAAGTCTACACCGATTACGATGTCTATTCCTTTATCTTTTAAAGGTTTTGAAGGATAATTTACCGTCATGGCTCCATCAATATAAATACTGTCTCCGATTTTCACAGGATCCATTAAAGATGGAAATGCAGAACTCGCCATAATCGACTGTACCAAATCTCCTTTTTCGAAAATCTGCATATTACCGCTTTCCAGATTGGTAGCAACACACATGAAAGGAATCGGTAATTTGGAAAAATCTTCAATGGTCGAAACATTTTTAAATAATTCTTTCAGTAAGTAGACATTCTTCTGTCCGGAACTGATAGAAGAGGGGAGATTGATTTTCCCGTTTTTTAAAGGAATGGAAAGAAGATATTTGTCAACTGATTTGTTAAAGAATGTACTTTCTGTACGTGATTTCGGATCTCTGATTAAAGAATAGAAATCAGTATCCATCACAATTTTCTCAATGTCTTTTCCGGTGTATCCTGAAGCGTATAATCCACCGACGATGGCTCCCATACTGGTTCCTGATATATAATCTACTTTTACTCCCAAGGAATCTAATACTTTTAAAACTCCAACGTGCGCAAAGCCTTTCGCTCCACCTCCGGCAAGAGAAAGTCCGATTTTTGGATTTTTTGGAATGACCAAACCCTTTTTCACCTGCGACTGGACGAATAGCAATTGAAATGCGAATAAAAGAACAAGGAGTTTCTGCATAATTAATCTTTTATATAAATCCGTTTCACACGAGGAGAAATTGAGGTTAAAACTTCATAAGTAATCGTTTTGCAATACTCTGCAAATTCTTTCAGGCTAGGTTTGGCATTAAAGACCGTGACGGTATCGCCTTCTTTTACGTTCGGAATATCATCTACTTTGATCATCATCATATCCATACAGATGTTTCCGACGATAGGAGCGAGGGTTTTATTGATGCCTATATTTCCGATTTGGTTACCGATTAACCTCGGAATTCCGTCTGCATATCCTACCGGGATAGTTGCAATCTTTGTTAAATGATCTGTTTTGTACTTTCGGCTATAGCCTACAGATTCTCCGTTTTCTACCAATGAAATCTGAGAAATCACTGTTTTAAAACTTACTGTTGACTGAAGTTGCTTCTGAATATCAACATTTGCAGATTCACCCAGCATTCCAATTCCGATTCTTACCATATCGTAATGATGGTTGCTGTAATTGGTGATTCCTGAAGAGTTTAAAATATGTCTGATTGGTTGATAACCCAACTTTTCAATCAGATCACTTGAATTTTTTTCAAATATTTCTAACTGTTTTAATGTAAATTCTTTCTCAGTCGGTACATCCGCAGACGACAAATGACTGAAAATACTCTGAACTTTCAGATTTTTATTTTCTAAACTCTGGCTTAATTGGTCTAATTCATATTCCTTAAAACCAAGGCGATGCATCCCGGTTTCCAGCTTAATGTGGATGGAATATTTTTTATCATACCCAGATTTCTGTAATGCTTCATAGAACAATTCCAAAACTCTGAAACTGTAAATTTCAGGCTCAAGATTGTACTGAATAATTGCATCATAACTGTGCTGTTCAGGATTCATCACAATAATTGGTGTGGTAATTCCTTTTTTTCGAAGTTCAACTCCTTCATCTGCGTAGGCAACCCCCAGATAATCGATATGATGATGCTGTAAAAACTCGGAAATCTCATAACTTCCTAAACCGTAAGCATTTGCTTTTACCATGGCCATCATTTTAGTGAAAGGTTTCAGCAGTGACTTATGATAATTAATATTGTGAAGAATTGCATTTAAATTTACTTCTAAGACTGTGTCATGTTTTCTGAGTTCGAGAAGATCTTTCAGTTTTTCAATCTCAAATTTTCTTGCACCTTTCAGCAGAATAATTTGATTTTCAATTTCCGTTAGATGTTTATTATCAATTAATTCCTGAGTGTCAGTAAAAGTGTAGGTTTTAGATTTAAATAAATCTTTAAACTGAGTAATTTCTTCTCCGATCAGAAATACATTGTCAAAATTCTGTTCGTTGACCAATTCTGAAACCTCTTCATACAGCTCTTGAGAATTGGCATTAACACCGATAATATCTGTTAAAACCAGCGATTTTTTCGACTTCTTATATTCATTGAGGAACTGCAGAGCGGTTTTTAAAGAATCCAGATCCAGATTGAAAGAGTCATTAATAACAATATTGTTTTTAATTCCTTCAATAGCCTCAAGTCGCATTTCGACGGCTTTTAAAGCGTTGATTTTATCGATTATCTTATCATTGCTGATGTCTAATTCTTTTAAAACGGTGATCAGCGCCAAAGCATTCGTTAAAGTAGCTTCATCGCGTTGATGGACAGGGAAGGTGATCTCTTCGTCAAAATATTTTACGACAACATCTTCATTTCTTGAGATATTGTTTTTAAAAAAGACATTGTTATTTTCATTAAATCCGTAGGATATTAATTTTTTGCTTGAATAGATTCCTTTTATTTTCCTGTCAACCAACAGATTATCGCCATTGAAAATAATAACTTCTGAGTCTTTGAAAAGTTTTATTTTTTCATCAATCAAATCTTCTTCAGACTTAAAATTAGCGGCATGAGCGGTTCCAATGTGGGTTAGTAAGCCAATTTGCGGATGGAAGATATTTTCCAAAACCTGCATTTCATTGGGCTTCGAGATTCCAACTTCAAATATCCCTAATTGGTGATTTTTATTGATTTGAAGTAAAGAAAGTGGCAGACCAATCTGAGAATTAAAACTTTTCGGACTTTTCACAGTTGGAAATTCATTCCATAAGCATTGATAGAGCCATTCCTTAAGAATAGTTTTACCGTTGCTTCCGGTAATTCCTATTGATTTTAGGCCTGAATTTTCGAAATGATATTTTGCCAGTTTCTGAAGAAATTCCACAGAATTTTCCACAATAATCCACGTTACATTTTCAAATTGTGGGTATTGATGTTCAGAAATTATAACGTTAATTCCACGATCAACAGCAGATTCTATAAACTTTTCACCAGAATTTTTTTGAGTATTAATTGCAATAAAAGCAGCATTTTTAGTTGAATAAATAATCCTGCTGTCAAAAGCTATGTTTTTGATTAATAGATTTTTATCACCAGTAATTTCTGAACTGGTGATTTCTGCAATTTGTTGTACTGTATAATTCATTGGTGCCCTTTCTGCTTATATTTTATGTCTGATGTTTTTCTTTTTGTTAATCGCAAAAGCGCAAAATTGTATTTAAATCATGTTTTAAGGTGCAAGAAAATCAAAGATTTTCAGCAATTATTTATTAAAGAAAAACTTTTACGTTAAACGATTTAAATTAATATAAACTTTAATCTCAGCCTAAATTACTCATTATTTCTTCTTGGAAAGCACTTCTTCAATAAAAACACGGCGGCTTACCGCTTCATAACTTTCTGTTTCTCCCAATTCTACCAGATTATTTCCCTGAGAAATCCTCATGGAGTAATTGGCTAAATTTCCGGTACGTTTGCAGATTGCATGCACCTTTGTCACATATTCTGCCGTTGCCATTAGGTTGGGAATCGGTCCGAAAGGTCTTCCCAAAAAATCCATATCCAAACCTGCAATGACTACACGAATTCCGCTGTTTGCCAATTGATTAGCTACTTCCACGATGCTTTCGTCAAAAAACTGCGCTTCATCAATTCCTACCACATCACAGTTTGACCCCAAAAGAATAATTTCATCAGGATTTTCTACTGCAGTGCTTCGGATTTTATTTTTATTGTGCGAAACAACATCTTCATCAGAATATCTTGTATCGGTCTTGGGTTTAAAAATTTCCACATTCTGCCCCGCCATTTCAGCTCTTCTCAGTCTTCGGATCAACTCTTCGGTTTTTCCTGAAAACATAGAGCCACAAATAACTTCCATCCAACCGCTTTGTTTGGAATGATTAATTGTATTTTCTAAAAACATTTGTTATTTTAGCCGTAATATTTTAAGACCAAAAGTAAGCAATTTTTAATAAGATTCTTCTATGCAGAACATCCAAGATTTACAGGAAAAGATTTTTTTTGAATCTAAGAATATCATTGGTATTTTAGACAAAATAAACCACGTTGACGAGCTACTTTCTAAGCAAAATCTTATTGATGAGCTTACAGACAGAATTTCATTTTTAAAACTGCTGAAAAGTAAGTTAGAATACTACAGAAGTGATGATTTACAGTTTTCACAACCTTTATTGAGCTCTCTTTTAGCTGAAACCACAAACGAATCTCAGGTTTTTTCTCACGAAGTAACAGAGGAAGAAGCAATTTTTAATAATGAACTGAATGAGATTGAGGGAAGTGAAAATAATCTGGCTAACGAAGTAATGGAAGAGGAAGCTATTTTTAATAATCAATTGAATGAGATTGTTGAAAACGAGTACCATGAAAATATGGTGAATCTTGCCGAGGAAGAGAAAATTGAAGAGAAGACAGAAGATTTAGAGGAAAAAATTATTGCGGAGAAAGATTTAGATACAGAAATTGTTGACGAAAATACTGTTTTTAACGAACAGCTGAACGAAATAGAGGAGGAAGAGTCTTCTGAAGAAATTTCAAAGGTTTTAAGTTTTGTAGATGAGGAAAGAATTCTAGAAAATTCTGTTCCGGAAGATGGAGATCATATTGATGAAGAAATATTTGACCAAAAAGTAACTGAAGAGGAAGCTATTTTTAATAATCAATTAAATGAAATTGACGAATTTGAAAATGAAATTTCTGATGAGAGTGTTGCAAATGATTTTGAAGAAGAAGAGCAAATTCTAAATAATTATGAGTCTGCAAAGGCCAATGAAAATTCTTCAGAAAAGATTCCTAATATGTTTGAATCTGAGCAGCTTGAAGATGAAATTCTGATTGAAGAAGCTGAAAATGAATCAGTTTCTGACGATTTTAAATACGATGAAGACGAAATCATTACAGAAAATTCAAATGTTGAAAGTATTCTGACAGAAATAAAAAAAGATACTGAAACACATGAGGAAGACGTTCTGATAAGTGAAGATACAGACAGAAGAAAAATTGTTGAAATAGACAAACCAACATCTGAGTCTAATCAACCTGCATCAGATGAGAGCTTTGAAAATCTTGAAGCCTATCAGCAGGAGAAAAAAATAAGACTTGCGAATATAAAAGGTTTAAAATCGATTCAGACATTGTTTGATGATGATCATTTGGAAAGAGAAATTCCTCAGGAAAAGCCGGCTGCGGTTGTAAAAGAAGATACAGGAAGCCTTTTAAAAACAAATATTCCGACCGATTATATGGAAGCGGAAAAGCAAAAACCGGAATTCAGACTAGATTTGAATGACAGAATGGCTTTTACCAAACTGCTATTCGGAGGAAGCCAAACCGACCTTAACCAAGCCGTTGCTGAGCTTAACAGATGCAGAAATCTGGAAGAAGCAAAAGAATATCTTAGCGATCTCTACTACGACAGAAAATGGGATAAAGTAGACGAATACGCACAAAGACTTTGGATATTGGTAGAAAATAAATTCTTATAATTTTGAGTGGAATCTTATATTTCGTTCCCACACCCGTCGGGAACCTAGAAGACATGACTTTCAGAGCGATAAAAGTGCTGAAAGAAGTCGATTATATTTTGTGTGAAGACACAAGAACTTCCGGAGTGCTTTTAAAGCACTATGAAATTTCAAAACCTTTAAAATCTTATCATTTACATAACGAGCATCACACGACTGAGAAGGTAATTACTGATCTTCAAAGCGGTCAGAACATCGCAATTATTACTGATGCCGGAACTCCGGGAATTTCAGATCCGGGTTATCTTTTGGCAAAAGCAGGTTCGGACAGCAATATTGAAATGATCTGTTTGCCGGGTGCGACGGCTTTAATTCCGGCTTTGGTGGTTTCAGGATTGCCGAACAATGAATTTCTGTTTGCAGGTTTTCTTCCTCCAAAAAAAGGAAGGCAGACGAAGCTTAAACAATTGGCTGAGGAGAAAAAAACGATTGTTTTGTATGAAAGTCCGCATAAGATCAATACAACTTTAGAGCAGATTAAAGAATTTTTCGGAGAAGAAACGAGGGCAAGTTTGAGTCGTGAAATTTCGAAAAAATTTGAAGAAACTAAAAGAGGTACAATCGATGAGCTGATTGAATTTTCTAAAAGCAAAACTTTAAAAGGTGAAATTGTACTGATTGTGAATAATTCTGTGAAGTAATTTGCATTTCAAATAGTATTACAAAATTATTTTAAGATAAATAATATCTTTGCACTCAAACTAAACGATACAAGATAAATAATAATCATATATATGAAACTATTAGAAGGAAAAGTAGCACTGATTACCGGAGCTACAAGAGGAATCGGGAGAGGAATTGCTGAAATTTTTGCGCAACAGGGAGCAAAAGTGGCATTTACTTACGCAGGTTCTGTAGAAAAAGCTAAAGAATTAGAAACGACTTTGAGTTCTGTAACTCAGATTAAAGGATACCAGTCTGACGCATCAGATTACGATGCTGCTCAGAAATTAGTAGAAGAAGTAATGGCTGAGTTCGGCAAAATTGATATTTTGGTGAACAATGCAGGGATTACAAAAGATAATCTTTTGATGAGAATGTCGAAAGACGATTGGGATACGATTATCAAGGTAAATTTAGATTCTGTATTCAACCTTACTAAGGCAGTTATTAAGCCGATGATGAAGGCGAAATCGGGTTCTATCATCAATATGACTTCTGTAGTGGGAGTGAAAGGAAATGCCGGACAGGCCAACTATGCTGCTTCTAAAGCAGGAGTGATTGGATTTACAAAATCGGTAGCGCTTGAATTAGGTTCCAGAAACATCCGTTGCAATGCTATTGCTCCAGGATTCATCGAAACTGAAATGACGGCTGCTTTAGACGAGAAAACAGTTCAGAACTGGAGAGACGGAATTCCTTTGAAGAGAGGAGGTCAGCCAGAAGATGTTGCCAATGCATGCGTTTTCTTCGGTAGCGAAATGTCTTCATATATTTCTGGCCAGGTTCTTAATGTTGATGGCGGAATGCTTACTTAATAGATAGATTTAATATAAAATACAAATCCCTTTCATTATCGATGAAAGGGATTTTTTGATATATCAGTCATTGAAAACCTGATTTTCCTGCTCCTGAACTCTGATAAAGGTAGTTCTTTTTGATAATTCTTTCAAGGTTGAAGCTCCAACGTAGGTGCAGGTTGAGCGTACGCCACCCAAAATATCCTTTACAGTTTCAGACACAGAACCTTTATATTTTATCTTTACCGTTTTGCCTTCCGAAGCCCGATATTCGGCAACACCTCCGGCGTGTTTATCCATTGCAGTCTTAGAACTCATGCCGTAGAAAAGTTTAAATTTCTTTCCGTTTTCTTCGATCATTTCACCACCACTTTCGTCATGTCCGGCAAACATTCCGCCCAGCATCACAAAATCTGCTCCGCCGCCAAAAGCTTTCGCAACATCACCCGGAACTTTACAGCCGCCGTCTGCGATGATATGACCTTTTAAGCCATGCGCTGCATCAGAACATTCAATAATTGCGGAAAGTTGCGGATAACCCACGCCGGTTTTCACTCTTGTCGTACACACCGAACCTGGGCCAATTCCTACTTTGATAATGTCTGCGCCTACCAAAAGAAGTTCTTCCACCATTTCTCCCGTCACAACGTTTCCTGCAATGATGATTTTATCAGGAAAATCCTGTCTTGCCCTCTTTACAAACTGCACAAAATGTTCTGAATAACCATTTGCCACATCAATGCATAGAAACTCAATCTGCGGATGCTTATCAAGAATAAGTTTAATTTTTTCTTCGTCTGCTTTTCCCGTTCCGGTACTTAAAGCGATGTATTGATGAATTTCTTCAGGCTGATTATTTAAAAAAATGCTCCATTCTTCTGGAGTATAATGTTTGTGAACAGCAGTAATGATTTTGTCTTTTGCGAGTTCAACCGCCATTTCAAAAGTTCCGACAGTATCCATATTGGCTGCAATAATTGGCGTGCCTTTCCATTTTTTCTTCGTGTGGAGGAAGGTGAACTCTCTTTCGAGGTTAACTTCTGAGCGGGATTTTAATGTTGAACGTTTCGGTCTGAACATCACATCTTTAAACCCCAGTTTTATATCGTTTTCTATTCGCATATTGTATATTGATTTAAGTATTTACAAATTAAAATTAATAATTAATCTTAAATATACTACTTTTGAAATCATGGATTTTCCTGTTACTTTTCAATTATTCGGCAAAACAATTCTTGCACATCCTGTTTTTGAAACATTGGGAATATTTCTTGGGATGCGCTATTATTTCTTTTTAAAAAGGAAATCACCGGAGAAATTATCATTCAGAATTTCTGCGGCGGTTCTTATCGGCGCTACTGCAGGAGCATTAATCGGTTCAAAACTCATAGGAAATCTTGAAAATCCAGCTGTTTTCTTAAATGATTTCAATTTGAAAAGATTCTGGATCAATAATACGATTGTTGGTGGTTTAGCTTTCGGATTAATTGGCGTTGAACTGGCAAAAAAGATCGTCGGTCATAAGGAAAGTACCGGAGACTTAATTGTTTTTCCTTTACTTTTAGCCATTATCATCGGGAGAATCGGTTGTTTTCTCACAGGAGTTCATGAAGAAACGTATGGGCTGCCGACAGATTCTATTTTCGGGATGCATCTTGGTGATGAATATCTGAGACATCCTGTCGCTTTGTATGAAATTGCATTTTTACTCTTCATGTGGTTAGAATTAAAAATGATTGGCCGGAAAAACAAATATGTTTCTGGATTTCTGTTTAAACTTTTCATGCTGAGCTATTTTTCATTCAGATTCCTGCTTGATTTTATTAAACCTAAAATTGAAATTATCGGAAATTTGGGAACGATTCAACTTGTATGTCTTTCAATGATTATTTATTATATTTATGTATTAAAAAACGAAAGAAATTTAATTCAACCTAAAAACACAATTACATTATGAAAATGCTGACACTTTTGGAAGTTGGTGGCTTGGAAGGTCTGGTCGTCATGATCATTCTGATGATTCTTGCTGTAGCTTTTGTCGTATCGTTAGTCGTCGCAGTTTTTGCAAAACTTATTTATGAAAGTAAAGACGGACGGAAATTTTCTAAAAGCCAGTTTTGGACAACAGTGCTTATTTCAATGTTGATTTGTGGATTAATCAGTGGAGCTGTTTGTGGAGGAATGTAAAAAATTGAAATTATGCCGGTAAGAAATTATACCTATTACGATTATACCATCAGCCTCTGCCCCGAATGTCTGAAAAGAGTAGGAGCAAAAATCATCATTGAAGATGAAGCGGTTTTCATGACCAAAAGATGTCCTGATCACGGTTTTTTTAAAACGATGATTGCTTCGGATGTTGAATATTACAAAAACATCAGAAACTACAATAAAGCCTCAGAAATGCCCGTTCACTTCGGAACTGATGTCAAATATGGCTGTCCCTACGATTGCGGCTTGTGTGTAGATCATGAGCAGCACAGCTGTTTGTCGATTGTGGAGGTTACCGACCGTTGCAACCTGACGTGTCCGACTTGCTATGCGATGTCTTCGCCACATTACGGAAGTCACAGAAGTCTGGAGCAGATTGAAGCCATGTTTGATACGATTGTTCGGAATGAAGGAGAGCCTGATGTCGTGCAGATCAGTGGCGGCGAACCAACCATTCATCCTGAGTTTTTTAAAATTATGGATATTGCCAAGACAAAACCCATCAAACATTTAATGCTCAACACCAACGGAATCCGTATTGCGAATGATCCCGGTTTTGCCGAAAAACTGGTGACTTACGCTCCGGAATTTGAAATTTATCTTCAGTTTGATTCTTTTAAATCTGAAGTTTTGGAAGATTTCAGAGGAAAAGATCTTACAAGTGTCCGTATGAAAGCTTTGGAAAAATTAAATGAACTCAATCTTTCCACAACCCTCGTGATCGTTCTTCAAAAAGACAAAAATATTGATGAAATCGGGAAGCTGATTGATTTTGCTTTAAAACAAAAGTGTGTCCGCGGAATTACCTTTCAGCCCGTTGAGGTGGCAGGAAGAAACAGAGAAGATTCTGCACATGAAAAGATTACGCTGACGGAAGTTCGCCAGGAAATATTAAATCAGTTTCCGTTGCTGAATGGCGACGATATTATTCCCGTTCCGTGTAATCCGGATTCTCTGGCGATGGGATATATTCTTAAACTTGAAGGGGAAACAATTCCTTTAACCAGATACATCAACCCTGCTAATTTGCTGAATAATGAAACGAAAAATACCATCGTCTACGAGCAGGATGCCGGTTTGCAGATGCAGCTCTTAGATATTTTCAGCACCGGAATTTCTGTGGATAAAGTTCAGCCTAAGGTGAACCAATTATTGTGTTGTCTTCCAGAAGTTTCAGCTCCGAATTTAGACTACGATAATCTATTCAGAATTATCATTATGAATTTTATGGATGCACACGACTTTGATGTTCGTGCCATTAAAAAATCATGTGTCCACATTGTGAATAAAGATTTAAAAATGATTCCGTTTGAGACGATGAATTTATTTTACCGGGATGATAAAATTAAATACCTGGAGGAGTTGAGAAAGGAGGATAGGGTTTTGTTTTAAATTGAAAATAGATGTTCCGACAGATTTCATGGATTTGCACAGATGCCTGGCAAAATAGTCTGTAATTTGGATAATTCAAATAATGACATAGGAAACTGAAGCGTTAAGAAAATTTAAATTTAATCCGTTAAAGAATTCCCACTGTTCGAAGCGCAAAAAATATTAAAAATAATAGTCAATTCACGCAATTTTGGAAATTTTTATTATCATAATTATTACTATTTCAGCTTTTTCGTCTCTTCTTTAACCGTGAAATTAACCTTCCACATTTGCCGTTGTGGGGATCTAATTTTATAATGCATGCTTTAAAAGTTACAAAGTAAAAAGATAAATGAAATCAAAATCTAATAAAATTTTGACAGAGTAGGACGTTGTCGTAAACTGTTAGTTATCGCAGACTAATTAATTTTTAATACGTCAAGTTCTGTCGCAGATTGCCAATAGCTTTGCAAAAAGAACATGACAATATTCATATTAAATCTCGTTAATGAGAGTATAATATAAGTTAAAAAAAAGTTAATTTTACCGAACAATTTTAAAAACTAAATGAAAAAAATATTACTTGTAAGCACTGTGCTTTTTACGTGCATTTCTTATGCACAAACATGGAATACCTCTGGAAATTCCGGCATATCATCAGCAAATAATTTTTTAGGAACTACAGATAATAACGATCTTGTCTTTAAAACGAATAATTCTGAAAGGATAAGAATAAATGCTGCCGGTCAAATTGGAATTGGTGCTAATCCTGTTTCACACCTAAAACTTAATTTATTTGGAAGTACTGAGTTTAATACTGACAGTAAAGGAGATAGTTACCATTTTTTTAATGAAGCTCAAACCCTTGATCCCGGTGGTGATTTGATGTGGCTGAGTTACAAAAATTATCAGGCAAACGATATTGGAATGCTTACTTTGTCTACTCCTCCAACACCGGGAAATTGGTCTCAACCAATATTTTCAATCAGAAACAGCGGAAAAGTATTTGTTGGAGTCTCCTACAATAATTACTCTTTATCCGGGTGTTCAGATTGCAATGAATACAAACTATTTGTCAAAGACGGGATTAAAACCGAAAAGATTAAGGTTGATGTTGCTTCAACAAATGGTTGGGCTGATTATGTTTTTGCAAAAGGATATAAACTGAAAACTTTGGAAGAAGTAGAGAATCATATTCAAGAGAAAGGACACCTCCCTAATATTCCTTCTGCTGAAGAGGTTACAAAAAACGGAGTCAATCTCGGGGAGATGGATGCGAAACTTTTGGAAAAGATTGAGGAATTGACTTTGTACACTATTGAGCTTAATAAGCAAATCAAAAAATTACAAGAAGATATAAAAGGTAAACAAAATAACACTAAGTGATATTTTATGAATATTAATTTTGATAGGTAATATTTAAGATTAATAAAAACGAAAACTCAATAAATGAAAAAAACTTTACTTTTCGCGGGACTTTTATTTAGTTCAATTGTATTTTCTCAAAATACACAGATAAGAAATGATGCAGGAGCTCCAACAACTTTTAGCGGCTTCTATGAAACTGAGACACCAGTAAATTATCCAGATGGAGCTGCAAGCTGGTGGCATCTACTAGATGTTAGGCATACTAACGCAGCTAATAATTATGGGATGCAGTTTGCAGGAAGTTTTTATGATCAGGAATTGTATTTCAGAAAAACGAATCATAATGGTGCGCAGCCTTGGCGCAAAGCTGTTTTAGAAGCAACTCCGGGAAAAGTAAAAATTGGAGTAAATGATGTTACAGCTTCAGATGCCAATTTAAGAATTTTTCAGAGTGAAAATGCGTATACTGAATTAGCCAATTCTCACGGGAGATTTGTGATTGCTAAATCTTCTTGTAATAATTGTTTTGCAACAGGTGCTATTCCTGGGGATGCCGTCATGAGAAACATGGGAATTTCGCATAATATTTTATTTTCTATGCCAAACAATGGCAATGATGGAGGATCTTACATCGGTTTTGAAGATAATCATAATGGAATCTGGGCTAAGTTTTTTAATAATGCAACAGCTAGGTTTAACGGGAAAATTTTTGCGAAAGAAGTTGAAGTGAAAACAAATGTTTGGGCTGATTATGTTTTTAAGAAAGATTATCAACTAAAGACTTTAGAAGAGGTGGAAAAGCATATTTCAGAAAAAGGACACTTACCAAATATACCATCAGCGTCTGAAGTCATTGAAAAGGGAATTAATGTTGCTGAAATGGATGCTAAACTTTTGGAGAAAATTGAGGAATTAACTTTATATTCAATAGAACAGAATAAGCAATTAAAATCGCAATCTGAGGAGATCAAGGAACTTAAAAACCAGGTTCAACAACTTCTATTAAATCACAAATAAATTTATTATGAAAAGAAAATTACTTTCAGTGTTCTCATTGATTGTGGGCTTTATAGGATATTCACAAACTCAGACAGAAGTTTACTTTAAATACGATGAAGCTGGCAACCAAAGATACCGTGGTCCAAATGTGAACGGAAAAACGGCTCCAAAAGATTTGCTGGCTACAGAAACAAAAGCGGATACTTTAAAAGTTGAAGAAAAGACCGTAGCTGCGGCTCCAACACTTGATGCGAAATCATTCTGGAAACAAATGAGAATTTATCCTGTACCTGTCAATGACTATTTGACCATTGATTGGACGGATGAATTAGACGAACTTATTGCTACTGTTTCCATCTACCAGCACAGTACAGTTCACTGGAAATTCCAGCAGCAGAATCTTCCTAATCTCAACAAACAGTTGAAAATAAACATGACCGGTTATGAATGGGGTGTTTATGTTTTACATGTTCAGTTGAAGGACGGTAGAGTATTCAGCAGAAACATTACCAAACGATAAAAAAAATTAATAAACTACCCTATATCTCAAGAATATGAAATTATTCTATTCCATTCTAGTGTCCTTTTTTTCGATACTAGGATATTCTCAAACCATATTGCATCAGCCTGAAAGTACAACAAGAACTGTACAGGATCCTCAGATGGTGCTTTTAACTCCTGGATTTAATGCTACTTCAGGAGTATCAAATCCATTTGTAGCTAAAATAGGTCCGGGAACGGAAAATCCAGGCGGCGGGCCAACAGATTCTCAGGCTGGAGCCAACAATCCTTCGGGGAGCAATGCTCCTCAGGGAATGAGTTTCCACGACACAAAAGGTGATATCGACGTCAATGGAGGTGGACAACTACAATTTACTTTACCTATTGCATTACCTCCTGGAATAAAAAGTGTAGCTCCTCAAATTAATTTGGTTTATAGCAGCGGCTCCGGAAATGGAATTGCAGGCTATGGTTGGAATTTATCCGGAATTACCTCTATATCAAGAGTAGGTCGAAGAATAAATAAGGATTCCGAGATAAGAAGCGTTCAGCTTGATTATTCTGACTACTATAGTTTCAACGGTCAGCAACTAATTCTCAAAACAGGTGAGTACGGTAAAGATGGGGCAGAATATGTAACAGAGAAGTTTTCTAACGTAAAAATAAAATCGATTGGTTCTGCTCAATCTGCAGCAGTCGGACCAATGTATTTCCATGTGACTTTTGAAGATGGTTCTCAGGCTTGGTATGGAGATGTTCAATCGGATGACCCTGAGTTTAATAGTAGAAATGGAAGGTCTTCGTTAGAATATAACATTGTCAAGTGGGTAGACAATAAAGGTAACCGTATTAACTACCATTATAATTATACGACGGGCTTTATGCAGGGTGGAGTCTGCACTATATCATACATAGAATATGGTGGAAATGAGCAGCTCAACAAACCTGATTTTAATAGAATTGACTTTAACTATATCGGGAGGCCTTTAGAAGAGGAATCATATGTAGGAGGTTTTAGATATGTACAGAATAAGCTTTTAAAGAACATTGTAATAACAGCTAACAACAATCCTTTCAAAAAATACAGTATAGATTATGTTAATAACGGAACAAGCTATCAGTTTATTAACCAAATAACTGAGTATAATTCAAAAAATGAAGCAGCTAACCCTGTTAAATTTGAGTATCCAACACCAACAGCACAAAGTCTTGAATATTCCGCAGCACCTAATAACATTGAAAGTTTTGAAAATGTCAGAGTGAGCGGTGACTTTAACGGCGATTCATATGTAGATTTTGTTATGAATAGCGGGATTATCAAACTTGGAGCATTCAATGATGGATTTGCTTCTGTTGCTACAAATAAAGTTTTCTCTACAAATGCCAAAGTAGTTTCGACATTAATTGATGAAGATGGTCAAATATTCAATGGAAATGGAATAGTCCAATATGAGGGGGGAAAAGTTGAAGGTTATATTTTTAAAAATAATACTTTTACAAAAGTTTTTGATAAGGTTATTTATGACCTTGGAAATTGTTCAAATTGCAGTTTGCATTCTTTCGATGTTGGAGATGTTGATGGCGACGGAATATTCGATGTCTTTATCACAATAAAAAGTGGCGGTGATAGGTTGTTATTTTATGATCGCTACATAGTAGATTTAAAAAATTCAAATAATCCTCTTAGTACATGGTCTCCGTATTCACCCCGTTATGAAGGTGGTTATCATGAAAATTTATATACTTCTCAACAATTTATGGATGTTGATGGGGATGGTAAAGTTGATGTTATAAATGTCTCAGAATCTCAATTCACTATATTTAATTTTGAAAAAAATTATGCAACACATTATGTGAAAAAAATAAAGTTCTCAGGAAATTTAGCTGAGAATAGGCCATCAGGATTCCCCGTATTATTTGGAGATTTCAATGGAGATGGAAATATTGATTTTTCAATTCCGACAACAGATAATCAAAGTGCTGATAACTGGCGTTTTTATTTGGGCACTGAAAAAGGATTCTCAAATTTTTTAAAAACAAATTTTGTCATTTTCAGGAAAGAGGATGCTGGAGCCGTGGGCAATAATGTTTATCGTCATTTTTATTCAATATCAGATATTAACAAGGATGGAAAATCGGATATTATTCATATCAAATCCTATAACAATATTGGTCAGCAAAACTCCAATGGTAGTTCTAACTACAGGACTTTTGGATATGATATTTATACTCATACGACATTAGGATCAAGTTCTGGTCAAATCCAGTTTTCTTCCAGTTCAAACTTTGGAGGTCATACGTACACGACTCTAAATTGGCAGGATTATAATTTATTCGTACCAATCACCTCTCAGATGAGAGTTAATAATAATTACTATGATGTTTTTCTATTTTGGAAAGAGCGATTGCATAAATTGAAATCTCCGACAGCGATAGGTAGTTTGGCTCAAATAAAGACCATTAACCAAGGTAATATCCCGTTAAGTATTGCTTATAAAGAATTAAATCCTACAACAGAACCAACTTTTTATAAAAAATCTAAATCTGAGTATTATCCTTACTTTTCGTTAGCGAGAGTCGACCAAACTTATGCAGTTTCTAAACTATCCCAAGCTGGGAGAATGCAGGATTTTAGATACAGGGGGATGACTGGTCATATGCAGGGTAAAGGAAGTCTTGGTTTTCATCAAATAGCTCGTTCTACATGGTACGCTAATGGTTTTGAAAATACGGTGATTTGGACTGGAACAGAAACAGATTCTCAACTGGACGGATTACCCATAAAAGATTGGTCAGTTAAAACAACTGACGAAACAAAGATATTCCCATCTGATATATCCGAAAATAATAATCAGCTATTAACTTTCAAGTCAACTATATATCAAAATGATCTTTTATTAAATGGTCAGGCTTACACAGGAATTGTTTCTGCAACGGAGAGACCATTAATTGTAGATGCTATTATTGTTAAAAATACTAAAACGAAAGAATTTTTAAAAGATGTCGTAACAAATACATCAATTGTATATGGTGAGTATTATTTACCACAATCAAGTGTCACATCTATAAATAATGGTTATGCTATAACTACTTCAAGTTTTGAATACTCTAACAATATATCTGGTACTGGTGCAGATTATTTTATTGGACGACCAAAAAACAAGAATGAAATTGTTCAGGCTTATGGAGATACAAAATCTTTAAAAGAAGAATATACTTATGAAAATAATCTTTTAAAAACTTTAAAGAGTTGGAATAGAGATAATAGTGGTTATCTGTTAGAAACTTACAATCATGACGGGTTTGGTAATATTACTCAAAAAGTTATTACAAACAGTATTGATAATCAAATACAAAGTGTTTCTACTCAGTATGATGCAAGAGGAAGATTTGTCACAAAGAAACTTGATAATCTTGGACTTGAAACAAATGTTATTTATAATGAATGGGGTCAGGTTCTAGAAGAAACTAATTTTTTAGGTAATAAATTAATTAGTATTTATGACGGATGGGGGAAACTGTTAAAGGCCAAGACTAATCTTTCTGGTACAACAACTTATGAATATCATAAAGATAATGACTTTAATATAATCATTACTAAATATAGTCCTGATGGGAAAATTTCAAAAACATATACAAACAAGTTTGGAGAAGACTACAAATTTTCTACAAAAGCATTTGACCAGGGGAAATTTGTATCAAGTGAAATTGTTTACGATGCTATCGGAAGAAAAATCAAAGAAAGTGAGCCTTATTTTTCAGACCAAGCAGCTACAAAATGGAATCTTATAGCTTATGATGACTCAATTTATCCTCCTAAAGCTACAGCTATATCATTTAATGGTAAACAGTTAGAAACTTCTGTTTCAGGGCTTACAACAACTGTTAAAGAACTAAATGGATACTCTCGTACCAGCTATAAAATCTCTGACCCTATTGGCAATTGTATATCTTCAACGGACAAAGGTGGAACGATTTCTTTTAGTTATAATGCTGCAGGAGAACAGATTAAGTCTCAATATGGGGAAAATATAGTAACAACAAAATATGATAACTGGGGTCGAAAGTCAGAGTTTTATGATCCATCAAATGGAACCTATAAATATGAATATAATGGCTTAGGATTACCTAAAAAATTGATAAGTCCCAAGGGCTTTAAAGAATATGTCTACAATCAACTCGGTCAAGCACTTCAACAGATAGAAATAGCTACAAATGGGACAACAAATAAAAATATTGTACTAACATATGACAGTTATGGAAGAATTATAAACAAATCTGGAACTTCTAAGGGTAAGTTTTCAAGCATTTCTTTAAGTTATGATCCACAAGGAAGACTTTTATCTTCCTCCGAAAACAGCAACGGGAAATACTATATCCAAAAAGGGATAACCTATGATGACAAAGAAAGAATCATATCTTATGAGAAAAGTTTATATTCCTCAGGAACCGTTACAAAAGCTATTATTGAGAATGAATATAGTAACTGGAGTGGTGAATTGTTTAAGATCAAGGATAAAGATTCTGGGAAAATATTATGGGAACTACAAAGTACAAATAGTAAGGGCCAAGTTATTTCAGCAAAACTAGGTCAATCGACGGTGAATAATATTTTTGACAGTAATGGTTTCTTGTCAAATATCAATCATTCTTCACAACTGAAGCCTTCTATATTACAAATTGCATACTCTTTCAACGCAATAAAAAATGAATTGAACAGCAGAGCGACGGGAGGAGACTTTAATATTAATGAGACATTTGATTATGATGATAATAATCGATTGGTGAATTGGACAAACCCTGTCACAGGAAACAAACCCAATTCTAATAGGAATGTTTATGATGTAAAAGGAAGAATTTTAGAGAATGATCAAGTTGGGACAATGAAATATGAAAATAGTTCAAAAGTTTATCAACAGACAGGAATGACTTTAAATGCTGCTGGAAGTCAAAACTATAATAATGATTTAATTCAAACTATTGTTTATAATGAGAATAATGATCCTGTTTTTATCGATGGTGAGATTGGAGATGTTGCATTTGAGTATGGTTTGACAAATATGAGGCAGAGAGTAACCTACGGCGGAAATTTTAACGAAGATCAAGAAGGTAAATTCACGAAATTTTATAGTGAAAATGGCAGTTTTGAAATTTTAAGGGATAATACGACAGGAAATGAAAAGCATGTACTTTATATAGGAGAAAGCCCTTATGAAAGCAATATAATTCTTGTAAAGAATTTTACAACAAATACAGCTTCATACAATTTCTTACATAAAGATTACATAGGTAGTGTACTTGCAGTTAGTGATGATTTAGGTCAAAAAATTGAACAACGCCATTTTGATGCTTGGGGTAATTTCACACATTTACAAATCGGAAATGGTGCGATAATCACAGATAAAAATGTCATCAATACTACTTCCTTAATATTAGATAGAGGTTATACAAGTCACGAACATTTCGGAGAAATCGGAATAATTCATATGAATGGTAGGTTGTATGATCCTTTACTAAGAAGATTTTTAAATGCCGATGAAAATATTCAGGATCCTTTTAATACACAGAATTATAATAAATATGGATATGTGTTAAACAATCCTTTAATGTATAACGATCCTGGCGGAGAATTCTTTTTTCTCGCTCCAGTCTTTGCATACATAGCTGCGAATGCTATAGTGATTGGCACAGGTGCTTTAATAGGAGCAGCAATGGGCGCAATAATGTATGTAGGTCAGGCAATTTATTCGAACAGTTGGTCTTGGGGAGGATTCGGAAAAGCTATCTTGACAGGAGCTATAACAGGAGCTGTTTCTGCAGGTGCAGGACAGATCTTTAGTGCTGCCGGTTTTTGGGCTACTGTAGGTAATGGTGCTATAGCTGGAGCTGCAAGTGGCGGTATAACATCAATTATTAAAGGGACTAATATTTTACAGGGAATTTTGAAAGGTGCTGTAATTGGAGGGGCAGTCGCTGGAATCTCATATGCAATAAGGTATGCAAGTACATCAGGCGATGAAAATAAACTTTATGAAACCGATATAGCTCCAGAAAACACAGCCGCTTCTGAACAAACATCATCAAATGCGGTTCCTTTTAAAGATAAAACAGTTTCTGATTTAAGAGGTAAGCAATTCGGAGCAAAAGGAATGAAGGAATGGGCTGTTGAAGGAGATCATGCAGGTTCTGATTTTTATAAAATGGATGCCAACGGATATTTTGTTGATACAGATGGATCTACATTTTTAGCATATACACAACCGAAAGCCAATTTTTGGACAGGAAGAAGCAGTATTTATTATGCTAAAACATCATTTGAATCACCTGAAAGATTACTAAAAGTGATGAAACATGAAACCGTACATGCCTTTGGAAATAGTTCTGCCGGAGTAACTTTAGCAATGGCAAGAAAAATCAAAATTTCTTACGGAGTTGGCGGAAATAGGAGTACTATTGATTTAGAGCATTTAGCGATAAGGAAAGCTGAATTATCTTACATAACTGCAAACCGCTTATCATCATCACACACACTCAAGGAATTGAATATTTTTGATCCCCAGACGATTAATAGTTTTATGAAGAACTTAACTGGTGGTCAGTCACTTATATTTAGAAGTATTTTTAACCGCATTAATACATTGTTTAGTACTCCTAATAATGCAATATTTTGGAAATGATAAACGTATATATTAAAACAGTAATAACAATGAATATGGCTAAAATTTTATTTTGCACTCTATTCCTAAGCATATTGGGAAGTTGTAAAAAGACCAGTAAATTGATAGAATATCAGATCAATGTTGATAAAAGTGATTTATATATGACTGTTAAAAATGAGACAGATAGTAATTATATTTTCCAGCAAAACAAGTTTTTAATATTAATGAATTCCGGTAATACAGATAAGGCACTGAGAGATGGGGTTGTATCTGAGATCAGATACAACAACAATGATTTTATTTTAGTGAAAAATAGTGAAAAAATAAATTCAATTGTATCTTTAGTTGACCAAAACCAATGTGAATCTTTCATCATAAAGCTGAAAAGTAAACAAGAGATTACATTGAGGTATAAAATCCTAAATTTTTCTGAGCTTGTTCCAGGAAACTATTCAATCACCTGTTTTGAAAATTGTGCTAGCTTAATGCCTCTAAAAAACTTGACTGATAACTATTCAATTTATAAGGATTCGTTAGCTATTCCTAATAAAATAAAAGTGAAATAATTTTTTAAGCTCAATTGAGATTATTATCATCTTATTAGAGTAGTTAGATAACGTAAATTAATCTATTAGTTAAAAATAAGATGTAAAAAAGAATGCCCCTAAAAGCTTAACTTTTTAGGGGCATTTTCTTTATTATTCTTTAAATATTTCATAATGCTCTCTTTTTGAACTGTGCCCCCGCTCTCGCACAAATCCTTTCGTGTGGGAGTATTACCTACACGAAATAAATATCTTCTTTCACTGGACGCCAAATTAGTATATTCAGTGATTCAACATGATTAATATTTACTATAAAATCAAAAGTATAATGTAGTTGCTTGATTGTTATTTAATTGTTTTTTTTAGCTTTTGATATATTTAAGTTTTGATATAAGACTTTATCAAAAACCTTCAGATTCCAAGTCTTGTCCCAAAGTTTCGGGGATTGTTCTTTTGTTTGACTACGTCGAATCTTCGATTTCAAGACAAAAGAATATAAACAAAAAAAGCGTGAGAATAATTTTCTACGCTTTTCTATTTTTAATCAAACTTCATCACTTCATTCAGCGTATTCATATACTCATAAGCCGTCATATCAAACTTCACAGGAACAATTGAAATATATCCGTTGGCCAAAGCCGTTTCGTCAGCATCTTCAGACTCATCCATATTGTTAAAATAACCGGTTAACCAGTAATATTTTTTGCCGTGTGGATTGATTCTTTCGTCAAAACTTTCTTCCCATTTTGCGTTGGCCTGCTTACAGATTTTCACGCCTTTAATTTCTTCTTTTGGAAGTTTCGGAATGTTTACATTTAAAACAACACCTTTAGGCATCGGGTTTTCCAATGTTTTTCTTACGATTCCCTGAATATATTCTTTAGCCTGCGTAAAATCTGCCTCCCAACTGAAATCTAACAGTGAAAACCCAATGGACGGAAGTCCTTCTACACCGCCTTCCACGGCTGCAGACATCGTTCCTGAGTAGATTACATTGATTGAAGAATTGGCACCGTGATTAATTCCTGAAACCACAAGATCCGGTCTTCTCGGAAGGATTTTATCTAAAGCCATCTTCACACAGTCTACAGGAGTTCCGCTGCATGAGAAATCTGTTTGAGGACCTTCAAGCTGTACTTCTTCATAGCTTAAAGTCGAGTTAATGGTAATTGCGTGACCTTTTCCACTTTGTGGTGAGTTGGGAGCAACCACAATTACTTCTCCAATTTCGTTCATAAATTCTACAAGATTTCTGATACCCGGAGCTGTAATACCGTCGTCATTTGTTACCAGAATAAGTGGTTTTTCCATAAAAAATTAATTTTAACAAAATTACTTAAAACTAATTGATAATTATAAATAAGGTATTAAATTTGATAGTTTGTAACAGTCATTTAATAAATGCTACTTATTGAATGATTTTTTTAAACTTAATAAAATATACAATACAGATTTATGTGGAAAAATTTTAAACTAAATAAATTTCTACTCTTTATTCCATTAACAAGTCTTATGTTTTGTTTCAACTCGCCAAAAAATGACGATGAGAAAATGCAGACGATTATGGTGAGCGTTAAAAATACCCTTTCATATTTACATTACAGTCCAAAACCTATCAACGATGCTTATTCAAAAGATGTATACAAACATTATTTTGAAATGATCGATCCTGGGAAAAGATATTTTCTGCAGTCGGATATGAACGAATTTGGCAAACACGAAACCAAACTCGATGATTATCTGAATATGGGTGATTTGTCTTTCTATAAATTGACTGTTGACAGATTGTACCAGAGGGTTGACGAAATCGATAAAATCACTCAGGATATTTTCAGCAAGCCAATTAACCTGGAAGAAGATGAAACTTTGACCTTGGAGTCTAAACTTAAAAAAGTTCCGGCTGACCAGAAAGAACAGTATAACGAGTGGAGAAAATTCATCAAATACAATATTCTTCAGGAAATTGAGTCGATGAACAGCAAAGAAGAAGCGCAGAAAGAAAAGAAAGATTCTGTGCAGAAATATAAGCTGAATGACACCATTAAATTGCAAATTCTTACCCCTGAGCAGAAGAAAATAAAAGCTACTGATGAGGTAAAAGATTTGGTAAAAGAAACATTCACAAGATTTAAGAAAAGAAAAAAAATGGATTGGTTTACCGTGTATATGAATGCATATACCGAAGTTTTCGATCCGCACACGAATTATTATTCTCCAAAAGATAAAGAAGATTTTGATACACAGTTTAAAGGAAAAGTGATCGGAATCGGAGCAATCATTCAGGAGAAAAAAGGCAATCTTTTCTTAGGAGCATTGACAATTGGAGCACCGGCTTGGAAATCGAAAAAACTTTCTGAAGGGGATAAAATTCTTAAAGTAAGATCTAAACCTAATGAAGATGCCGTAAACGTTGTTGGAATGCTTTCTGATGAAGCAGTAAGGCTGATCAGAGGTGAAAAAGGAACTCCGGTTACTTTAACAGTTCAGAAAAAAGATAAAACGATTGTAGAAGTAACGATGCTTCGTGAAGAAGTGGCTATTGAGGATACTTTCGCAAGAAGTATCATCGTAAATTCTCCGAACGGAAAAAAATATGGTTTCATCAATTTACCAAGCTTTAATGCAGATTTTGAAGATGAAAAAGGAAGAAACGCTTCTGATGATATCAAAAACGAAATTGTAAAACTGAAAGCTCAGGGAATCGAAGGAATCGTTTTAGACCTTAGAAATAACGGTGGTGGTTCATTGACGGAAGTGGGTGACATCATGGGACTTTTCATGAATGCAGGGCCTTACGTTCAGGTAAAAGACGGAAACGGAAAAATCCAGACTTTGAAAAACAAACAGGAAACTCCGGTTTGGACGGGCCCTTTGGTTATTATGCAAAACGAATTGTCTGCTTCAGCATCTGAGATTTTAGCTGGCGCAATGCAGGATTATGGTAGAGCAATCATCGTTGGTTCGCCACAATCTTTCGGAAAAGGTACCGTACAGACTTTTGTTGATTTAAACAGATTCTTGAATACTGAAGACGATTTTGGTTCATTAAAACTGACGATTCAGAAATTCTACAGAATCAGCGGAGAATCTAACCAGAGAAAAGGGATCGTTTCAGATATCAGAATGGAGGACTTTTTTACTTATGCTGAAGTAGGGGAGAGATATGATGATTTTGCTTTAGCTTGGGATAAAATTCCGAGTTCAACTTATCAGAAATTAAGCTATTTTGATGTGAAAGCTTTAGAGAAATCCAGCAACGACAGAATGGCAAAAAACACCAACTACCAGTTATTGCTTGAGTCTGCAAAGTGGAGAGAACAATTGGATAAAGAAGAAACGATCACGTTAAATATTAATAAATTTAATGATCTGATGAAACAGAGGAAATCTCAGATTGAGAAATTCAAATCTTTAACTAAATTTGAAAACGGTCTTAAGTTCTCAATGTATCCGGCAGAAGTCGAAAGAGAGAAAAAAGACGAAGCATTTAAGAAAAAATCTGAAATGTGGATCAAAAATCTGAAAAAAGATACCTACCTTCAGGAAGCGATGAACATCATTGCAGAAATGAAAGCTAAAGTTTAAGATTATAAATTAAAAAGGAGCGGCGCCAATCGAAGATTGGCGCCGCTCCTTTTATGAGAGAAGAAATTATTTAATTTCAATACATCCCACTCTTCCGCCGGCATTTCCGGTTGGCTGAGTCTGGTAGTCATCTTTCCCGGCATGGATGATCAAACCTTTACCCATAATATTTTTTGCTTCTTCCGGACAATCCAGACACCATTTATCCGTTTTAAAGGTCAGTTTTGCCTTTCCTTCATGGTCAGCAACCAAATTTCCTATATCACCCATGTGGAAGTGTGCGTTTCCCCATTTTCCGTGGTCAGATTTTGAGGGATTCCAGTGTCCGCCGGCAGATTCTGCAGTGGGAGACGAACAGTCACCTTTTTCATGAATGTGTACGGCATGAACTCCTGGTGTCAAATTATTAACTTCTAAATTCAGCATCACATCATTTCCGTTTTGTGTAAATTTTGCTGTTCCGTCAGTTTTTGTTCCGCTTTTTGCTAAAATGTTGTAGGTTTTACTCGTACTGCAAGATGCTGCAAACAAAGCGCAACCCGTTAATAATGTTAAAGTCTGTAGTTTCATATGATCATATTTAATGTTGTAATTCTAATGTAATAAACAATTTCAGGACAGCTTATGATTTGAATCGTTTACTGTAATTAGCAATAAATGACAAATCGTCCTCAAATTATCTTGATACCTTTGCAAAAATTTTGTCTTGAAAGAGTATAAAAAAAGAATGGTAAAAATCATTCAGTATATAGATAACAATCTTGATACCGAACTAAGTTTAGAAAAAGTTGCAGAAATTGCAGCCTATTCACCATTTCATTTTCACAGAATTTTCAAGATGATTATTGGAGAAACTTTGCAGAACTATATTTTTAGAAAAAGAATAGAAAAAAGTGCATTCTATCTTTCATTGAGAAAGAATTTATTGGTAAAAGATATTTATCTGAATTTAGGATTCTCCAGCCATTCAGATTTTAATAAAGTCTTTAAAAAATATTACGGAAAATCTCCTTCAGAATTTAGAAAATTCAGTCCGGAAAAATTTCATACAATTTCGCCAATACAAAGCAAGAACGGACAAGTAGATACAGTTTTTGGCCAGTACATTTGTAATATAGAAAACCTATTAAACTGGACAGCAATGAATTTACAAATTAAAGTTACCCATCTTCCGGAAATGAATCTGGCAGCCGTAATGAGCCTTGGTATTGCCAATGTAGAATCTTCTTTTAATCTTCTGATAGATTGGGCAAAGGAAAAGCAGTTATTTCCCCGTCAAAATCTCAAAATGATCTCTGTTTATCATGATAGTTTTAAAGTGACTGCAGCAGATAAAGTAAGAATTCATGCCTGCATGCTTCTGGATGAAAAATTGGACAAACAGGAAGGAGAAGTGTTTCCTGAAACACTGGAAGCAGGAAAATTTATCGTCGGAAGCGGAGAAGTTACCCTTGATGATTTTGAGCAATCTTGGGTGTCTTTATTTTTATGGATGAAAGAAAACGGTTACTCGACTCGCAAAGCATTTCCTTTCGAAATCTATCATTCAAATTTTAAAGAACATCCTGAAGGAAAAATGGTTGTAGACTTCTGCATTCCAATTAATTGATACAATATAGCTAATCCTTTAAGCATAGAACTTTGCATTGTCTTGAACAAATGAAACGCCATTGTTTACCCTAAAATAATGGGTAATTTTTGACAAAAAATCTTAGTTTTTCTTTGCGTTAAAAAATAAACAAGGTTAAAAAAAAGAGATAGAAAACTGTTTTAAATAAAAGATAAAAAGCCACTTCGTTTATCAAAGAAATACAAATGATTAAGTTTAAAATTCCTTAAATAAACTTTCGCTGCAAAAACCAAAAATAGTAATCTTTTTACAAATTTTTGATGTTTGTTAAGTAGTACAATACGGTTCAGATTTCAAATTCTACAGCTCAGCAACAAAAAGTTCACAACAATTAAAATTCATCATATTTTTGATTCGAATTAATACAGCTATGAAAACAAAACTATTATTTCTCGTTTCTTTTTTCTCATTTATTCTGAATTTTTCTCAGACAAAAATTACAGGAAAAGTGACTTTTAAAAACAAAGGTATAAGCGGAGTTAACGTTACTCTAAAAGACACATACGACGGAGCAACCACAGATATGGAAGGAAATTTTTCTTTTGAAACGACTGAAAAAGGCAGTCATATTCTCACTTTCGTACATCCAAAATATAATGAAATTGAAAAGACTATTCTTATCGCAGATCAGGATGTCTCCATGAATGCAGAGCTAAAAGAGCAAATCAACGAAATTGATGCTGTTGTAGTCTCGGCGGGTTCTATTGAAGCGAGCGATAAAAAAAGAGCAACAGCTTTGCTTACTCCGATTGATATTTACACAACAGCTGGTGCAGACGGACAAATCTCTTCTGCTCTGAATTATCTTCCCGGAGTTCAGAAAGTGGGCGAAACCGAAGGATTATTCGTTCGTGGAGGAACAGGAACGGAAACCAAAATTTTCATGGACGGAAGCTTAATCAACAATTATTTTTCAAGTTCCGTTCCAGGAATTGCCGGAAGAGACCGATTCAACACGTCTCTTTTCAAAGGAAATATTTTTTCGAGCGGCGGTTATTCTGCTCTGTACGGGCAAGCACTTTCTGGGGCCTTGATGTTGGAGAGTGTAGATCTTCCCGATCAGAGTTCTTATGATTTCGGGGTTTCACCGATATTTTTAAATGGAGGCTTTCAGAAATTAAGTGAAAATAAAGATCATTCTTACGGAGCGACTTTAGGATATTCAAACTTAGCTTTGATGAAGGATATTTTTAATTTTAATACCGATTTTATCAACGCTCCACAAGGTTTCAACGGAGATATGAATTTTAGATTAAAAACAAAATCAGGTGGATTTTTCAAATATTACGGAATGTTTGATCATAATAAAATGGGCGTGAAAACCGAAAGTTTAGAACCTGGTTACGATTTTGTCTTGGTAAGATTAAAAGGAGAAAACACGTATCACAATTTGTCTTTCAAGCAAAAATTCGGAAGATATCTTTTAAATACAAGCGCTTCGTATTCTTATAATCAGTCAGATTTAAATTTTTCGACAGAAACCAATCAAACTGAATCAGAAAAAACACAATTATTGAATGACGGAAATTACATTAATTTTAAAGCGGTTGTCGACAGAAAAATCAATAAAATAAGCGCTTTGAGAGGTGGGTTTGAATTAAATTATGCCAATGAAAAACTAAATTTCGGCGAAGTCAATAAAAATTATCGGGATTTGATTTCTTCTGCTTTTGTGGAAACAGATTTAGGTTTCAGCAACCATTTTTCTGCAAAAATTGGTGTGAGAGGTGAAAACTCATCTTATTTGAATAAAACTAATATTGCACCACGTTTTGCTTTGGCTTATCGTTTAGCAAAAGACTGGACAACCTCTTTCGCTTACGGATTGTTCTTTCAAAATCCTGAAAGTAAATATATTAACTCATCTGCGAAATTAGATTTCCAACAATCACAACACTTTATTTTTCAGGTTCAGCGATCAACAGATGGAAGAAATTTGAGATTTGAAGCTTTTTATAAAAAATATGATGATCTGATAAAAACTCAAAACATTCTTCCAAATGCAAGTCAAAATCAACAGGTACAAACGGCTTTTAACAACAACGGAAACGGTTTTGCAAAAGGGCTGGAGTTATTCTGGAGAGATAAAAAAACATTCGAAAATATTGATTATTGGGTAAGCTATTCATTTCTTGATTCCAAGAGGGACTTTCTGAATTATCCTGTGAGCTTAAAACCGAATTTCGCTGCAGAACACACCATTTCCCTTGTTGCCAAAAGATTTATCCCAAAATGGAAAACAGGCGTTAACCTGTCGTACACTTACGCAAAAGGCAGACCTTATTATGATATTGTTACTCAGAATGATAAAAATATGATTCGGAATAATGGCAGACTGAAAGATTATAATTCACTTAATGTAAGTTTCAATTATCTGCCTAATCTCGGTAAAAAAGATGCAAAAGCGTTTACTATTTTTGTTGTGAGTGTTTCAAATATTTTAGGGACGAAAAATATGTACGGCTATAACTTTTCACAAAACGGATCAAGAAGTTCAGCGGTCATTCCGCCGGTTAATACGTTTGTATTTGTGGGAATGTTTATCAGTTTTGGGGTAGATAAAACACAGGATGCAATTAATAATAACCTTTAATATTATCTTTAAATCATAAAAAAACAACTTTAAAAAATTTAGAAATCATGAAAAAATACATTGTAAGTTTTGCTTTATCTTTTATGAGCTTACTGTCTTCTGCTCAGGCTAATTATGAAAAAGTAATGAAAGAGAAAATCGCTAAAATTGAAACCTGTAAAACACCGGAAGACTTTCAGGCTTTAGCCAACGATTTTCAGAGAATTGCCGAAAAAGAAACCACGAAATGGCAGCCAAATTATTATGCCGCTTTTTCCTACATTCAGAAAGGAAGGGTTCTGATGAGAGAAGGAAAACTGCAGGAACTGGATGAAGTCGCAGATCAGGCTCAAAAATACATTGCTGCTGCGGGAAGTGCAGATCAAGGTAATTCTGAAATTCATCTGCTTCAGAAAATGGTGTATTCACTGAAAATGATGGTCAATCCTCAGGAGAGATATATGACTTTTGGGATGAAAGCACAGGAAGAATTAACAATTGCTGAAAAATTAAATCCGGATAATCCAAGAATAAGTTTAATCAAGGCGGAAGACACTTACTTCACACCAGAACAATACGGAGGAAGCAAAACGAAAGGCATTGAACAGTTCAAAAAAGCCTTGGAAAAGTTTAATACTTTCAAGCCCAAAAATACATTAGATCCTGATTGGGGGAAACCGGAAGCTGAATATTTTATCGGATTGGGAGCTTCAACCACAAAATAATTTCAATAAAAAAACTGAAAACCTTCTATTGCGGAAGGTTTTTCAGTTCAGAAAACAAAATCGACCGTTCGGTAACAAATAATTTTTGCTGCAGATAATTTGATTTACTTTTGAATCAGAAAATTACATCATGAAACGTAAAGATTTTATCATATTACTTTGGATCTCGCTGGCAACGACGCTTTTCTTCTTCTTTTTCTTTAACCAGAAAAGGACGTTTGAGAATTTTGCGATTACTTTTTTAATTTCGGCGATGTATTCATTTGTTATAGGCGTTGGGAATGGGATTATTAATGAATTTCTTAATAAGAAGTTTCCCTGGTCTGAAAACACTAAAAAGAGAGCTATCTTAAGTATTGTTTCCATTCTGATTGCCAATTTTGTGCTCGTTTACCTGTGTAATTATATCAATTTTGTAATCATTCAGAAAGTAGCGACAACTGAGCAGTTTTTTGGTGGTGATTACAATTTCAGAAACTGGTTTATGATTAATATTGCCTTGCTGATTTCTGCATTTCTTCATGCCAAAAGCTTCATGTCTGAGCTCAGCAAAACTTCCAGAAAAGAAGTGGTAGAGCAGAAGCTTATTGCAAAATCTGCCAATGCACAGTTTGAAAGCTTAAAAAATCAGCTCGACCCTCATTTTCTTTTTAATTCATTGAATGTTTTGAGTTCATTAATTGATGAAAATCCTGGTCAGGCTCAAAAATTTACCGCTTCAATGTCAAAAATTTACCGATATGTTCTTGAGCAGAAAGACAAAGAGCTGGTAACGATTGAAGACGAAATAGAGTTCGCAAAAACCTATTGTGATTTGCTTAAAACAAGATTTGAAAACAGTGTCAATTTTATTTTTGATGTCAGAGAGGAAGATTTACGAAGATTTGTGGTTCCGCTTTCTTTACAACTGCTTTTAGAAAACTGTATCAAACATAATTTAGCAACATCTTCAAAACCTTTATTGATCAAAATTTTTACAGAAGGAGATACTTTATGCATCGAAAATAATCTCCAGATCCGTGAACAGATCAAAGAAAGTGCAGGAATCGGTTTGTCGAATATTGTACAGCGGTATTCTTTGCTTACCAATGAAAATGTTTTTATTGAAAAGTCGGAAGATTATTTTAAAGTAAAACTTCCGGTTCTCAATCATAAGCCAACTATTGTTAGCAATATAATTGACGATGATGTTCATGCCTATGACAGAGCGAAAAAGAGAATGAAGGAAATAAAAAGTTTCTACGGAAACCTGATTGCTTATTCCATTATTATTCCATTTTTAATGATTGTCAATCTAACAACCTCGCCAAAAAAGATTTGGTTTCTCTGGCCGATGTTAGGCTGGGGAATCGGTTTGGCAGCACACGGAATGGGTGCTTTTGCAATTGGAAAAAACTGGGAAGAAAGAAAAATAAGACAAATTTTAGAAAAACAAAACAGACATGGAAAACTTTAATAAAGACAGCATCCGTTATCGCGAAGCACAGAGAAGAGTAAAAAAAATCAAAGGATTTTATATTCATGCAATGGTCTATTTTCTCGTGAATATTTTTGTTATTGGCGCAAAAGCACTCGATTTGGATCCGGGAGAAAAGTATTGGGAATGGGATTTATTGAAGCTTCCGCTGTTGTGGGGAATCGGGCTGGCTGCACATGGGTTAAGCATTTTCCTGCCAACAATGGTTCTGGGTAGTGACTGGGAAGAAAAGAAAATCAAAGAACTGATGGATAAAAATAAATAGATGAACGCACTGTTTATACTTTTTTACATTTCTATTGCGGGCTGGTTTTTAAGCGAAATATATTACAAGCAAAAATTTAAATCAGACAAAAAAGATCAAAAGAAAGATCAGTCTACACTCAATATTTTGTGGGTAGTGATTCTTCCGGCGGTCTTTTGTGCGGTAATGGTTTCTAAGTTGACCTCTTTACCTATCAGAAATCAATATTGGATTTTATATCTGGGCGAAATTTTAATGGTAAAAGGAATTTTTTTCCGCTGGATGATCATTAGATCTCTCGGTAAATTTTTCACGGTAGATGTGTCTATCAAAGAAGATCATCAAATTAAGAAATCAGGATTTTACAAGTGGGTTAGGCATCCTTCTTATTCGTTTGCGTTGCTTACATTTTTTGGTTTTGGATTATTTTTAAACAATTGGTTTTCTCTACTGATTGCTTTTGTTCCCACATTTTTAGCATTTCTCTACAGAATCAAAGTTGAAGAGCAGGCGTTGATACAGCAGTTCGGAACTGAATATTTAGAATATAAAGCGATAACAAAAAAGTTGATTCCCTTTATATTTTAATTAGAAAGTAAGCTTTTAAATACTTTAATTACAATCCCGATTCCATTGAGTCGGGATTTTTGCTGTTCAGTCTCAAAAATCTACCGTTCGGTTATATAAAGTTGATTTGAAACCGTTTCTTGATCTAAATTTGACTCAACAAAAACAAACAAATACTAATTTAAAACAAAACATCATGGAAAATGTATCAGTTAATCAGGAAAATTTGGCATATCGCAAAGCAGCAAAAAGAGTAAAAGATCTGAAAGGATTCTATGGAAATCTCACTTCATACTGCCTTGTAATTCCCTTTTTGTTGGTCATTAATCTTTTGACATCTCCGAATGAATTGTGGTTTTACTGGCCAATGTTAGGTTGGGGAATCGGAATTGCTGCTCATGCAGTAAATGTCTTTGGAATCGGAAAAGACTGGGAAGAGAAGAAAATTCAGCAGTTGATGGATGAAGAAAGAAGAAATAAAAAATCACTTTAATTAATAACTTTAAAAACTTAATAAAATGAACTATAACAACGCACAACAAAGAGTAAAAGACCTAAAATCATTCTATAAAAACTGTATGTGGTTTGGGATCGTAGCCTTGATCATATTCTTCAGGAGGTTTATGAAAACTGGCGATTTATCTCAATCAATATTTAGTGGATCAATCGTCCTGACGGTTTGGGGAATTATTTTGGCAGTAAAAGCAGTGAAACTATTTGTTTTCAATGCAGAATGGGAAAATAAAATTCTTGAGGAAGAAATGAGAAAGATTAAAAAACCAATTAATTTTTAGAAACCGAAAAGATTTAATTATTTTTATTTCAGATTTAAACTAAAATGCCCACTCAATGATTAAAACGGTCATCATCGAAGACGAAAAACCAGCTGCAAGAAAGTTAGAAAGAATGTTGAGCCTTTTTCCTGAATTACAGTTGGTTGCCAACTTAGAATCTGTGGAAGATGCCGTGGGATGGTTCTCGGAAAATGAACATCCGCAGCTTATTTTTTCTGATATTGTTTTGGGTGACGGACTTTCGTTTGATATTTTTGAGAAAATTTCCACCAAAGCTTTTATTATTTATACGACGGCGTTTGATCAGTATACTTTAAAAGCATTTAAACTCAACAGCATCGATTATCTTCTGAAACCCATTATGGATGAAGATTTGGCTGGAGCAATTGAAAAGTTTAAAACCTTTCTTCCTTCAGATCAGTCGGTGAATTCGGATGATATCAAGCAGCTCATCAAGAAAGAAAAATCAACGCTTTCCCGGATTTTAGTGAAAATCGGTTACAACTTGAAAATCGTTCAGACGCATGAGATCAGTTGTTTTTTTAGCGAAAATAAAATTGTGTATCTGCAGACTTCTGATCGTGTTTATCCTTCAGATTTTACTTTAGATGAATTGGCTGATGTGCTTGATGATAAGAAGTTTTTCCGGGTCAACAGACAGTTTATTATCAATTCAGATTACATCAAAAATATCCACACTTCACCCAATTATAAAGTTGAATTAAACTTTCAGCCAAAGGAAGAAATTGCAGTAAGCCGGGAGCGGGTAAAAGATTTTAAAGATTGGTTAGTAGGTTAAATTAAAAACTAAAAGTCTTTAATTTTCAACTATCAACTATCAACTATCACTTATAATCTATTCTATTCGCTTCTGTATCTTCCAATTGTTTAATAATTGACGGCGGAATTTCATTGCTGTCAATAGGAAAACTGATGGAGTCGGGCATAAAGTTTTTTCTTTCCGCTTTCTGAAAAATCTCGAAAAGAGCAATCGGCTCTTGATTAAAACTAATACAAGTACTTATAAAATGCAGTTCATAGAGCTTATATTCTGGGTTTTTAATCTTCTCATTGATATCTTTTATTCTTGAGATAAAATGTCTTTGGCGGATAAACGTGTTGCTGTTCATGATGATGAAAACATAATCTGAATACGCCGTTATTTTCCCAAAATACTTATGACGGTCGCCGCCGCTTCTTTCGACAAAATATTCGCCGGAAGTTTCAGATTTGTAGATTTCCATTGCAGAGCGCCAGATTCTGTCGTCTTTTGCCGGAGAAGGATTTTCCGGAAGATTTCTGTTGTAAGAATACCAGCATCCGACCAGTCTGTCAAGCAATTCTGTGTTCTGTTTCACATTATTCATGTCAATTCTCAAATCATTAAAATTGAAAGATTCTGTATTTGAATTGATGAAATCGATATAATTTGAATAGCCCAAAACTTTGACAATCAAACTTAGTTTTGCAAGATTTGGTTTGCTTATCACTGAATTTTCATTTTGGTAATATTTCTTTAGTTTGTTGATAATCAGGTGTTCGTACAGGTAATTTAATCCTAAGATATCCGCTTCTTTTTTGATGTTTTTATCTGAATTCTCATTGATAATTAAATCATTAAGTTCTGCAACGATGTAAGACCATTCGGTTTTTGAAACATTTTCCCAATGGTTTTTCTTTAAAAAATGCAGGCTCAGGAAGTTCATCAGTTTCTCCAAATGCAGAATATCTTCTTTTTTCATTTTAGGTTTTATTTGATAAGACTAATTTAAGATTATTTTAAAACTAAAAAAGACTATTGTAAGACTTCTATATTTTTTATCAATGCCATATTTGAATAGAAAAATAAAAGTTAAAACAATGGAAACAAAAATCTTATTACAAAATGATTCTCTTTGGAACAGACTTCAAAGTTTTTCATTAGACGCCCCAAATGTCGATTTTCCCTTTTCAAAAAAATTGGCAAAAGAAGAAAACTGGACTTTGGATTTTACTGCAAAGGCAATAGAAGAGTACAAAAAATTCGTTTATCTCTGTTGTACTTTACCAAACGGAGCTTCACCAAGTGAAATTGTCGATAAAGTCTGGCACATGCATTTAATTTACACGCAGAATTACTGGGAAGAATTTTGCCCGAATATTTTGAAACGAAAACTTCATCATGATCCGTCAAAAGGTGGCTTTGAAGAAAAAAATAAGCACACAAACTGGTTTTCGGATACATTAAACGGCTACAGACAAGTTTTTCAGGAAGAAGCTCCGGAAGATATTTGGAAAAATAAAAATATTAAACAAAAATCTAAAAGGTTTTGGTTAAAAAATATCAGGATTTTTTCTTTAATCTTCATTACATTGATATTAAATTCTTGCTCAGATAATATTGGTTCTGCTTTGTTTACAGTCATATTAATCGGGGGCGTGTTATTCTTCGTTTTTGGGATCCTGGGTTCAATATTCGATGATAATGATATGTCTGATTTAAAAAATAAAAAACAGAATGATGACTCGGGTGGAAGTTGCGGCGGCGGCGGAAGTGGTTGTAGTGAGGGAGGCGGTTGCGGCGGAGGATGTGGCGGCGGTTGTGGTGGATGCGGCGGATAAAAATAAGAAGCTATGAAAAAGATAATGATTCACACGATTCCGGTTTTGATAAGTTTTGTATGGCTTGTTTTAGTCAATCATACACTCGATCCGATTTTTTTGAAAGGGCCTGATTTTTTAAAATTCTATTTAATTCTTTTATTTGGATTTTACAGCTCAGTTTTTGTTCTAAAATTATTCAACGAAAGTATTTCTAAGACTACATTGTATTTTATGATTTCTATTTTCATATTAGGGATTGTAAAATTAGTACGAGGACTATTTTTAGGAAAGCCTGTCGGATTTTTAATACTGATTTTAATTTTAGAATTCATTGTTATATTGTTTATTAATTTGAATAACCTAAAGTTTAAATTGAAATAATAACGCAAATATTATTTCAAAAAATAAACCCGAAACAGAACGCTTCGGGCTTATATATTTCTTGATAAATTTTTACTTTTCCTCTTTTTCGTTGTTGGCTGTGTATCCATATTTTTTACACACGAAATAAGTAATGGCCAAAAGAATAAAGCTCAAAATAAGATGAGACTTTTCCGGATGTACGATCGCCTGATAGAGGTTATATCCGAACACAGCCGAAACAATCGAAATTAAAATGTTGTTGGTGTAAGCGTACTGATTTTTCAAAGAAGTTTTCATAATGATATTTTTAATTGTTATTTACTGAGTAAGTATCACAACTCCAAATATGTTACAGAAAAAATAAAAGTCCGGAAAATTTATTTCCAGACTTTCTTATTGATTAATGCTTAATTTTTTTTATCAAAAAACTATTTCATCAAACGGATATTCGTAAGACCTCCGTCAGCCAGAATTTCTGTTCCTACAATGAACGACGACTCATCTGAGGCTAAAAATACCGCAACATTTCCGATTTCAGACGGCAAGCCTTGTCTTCCGATGGGCGTGATGTCTCTCCAGATTTGTTTCACTTGTTCCAAATGTTCTTCCGGCACCATTTTCCCGAAAACCGGTGTGTCAACAGAGCCGGGTGAAAGTGCATTTACTCTAATTTTTCGTGGCAATAAATCAAGCGATAAACCTTTTGCTAATGAAATGACTGCTGCTTTTGCCGCCGCATAGATTGCCATTCCCGGTGCAGCACGATGGGCTGCACTTGAGCCGATCAAGATCACTGAAGCTCCGTCGTTGAGGTAGGGAAGTGCTTTTTGTACTGTAAAATAGGAGCTTTTTAAATTCAATTCCATGTATTTGTCATAGCTTTCTTCAGTAACTTCGTCAATAGCTCCCATTGCAACGCCATCGACTACGCCTCCTGCATTCACAACCAATACATCAATGTTACCAAATTTTTCGGCAGTTTGCTTAAAAGTATTTAAGATTAGTCACATCTCCTGCAATGCCGATAAACTCTTTGCCTAAAAGGTCTACGGAACTATTTAACGTTGTCTTATTTCTTCCTGTGATCGTGCCAACTGCTCCTTCATTTTTAAAAGCTTCAGCGATTCCAAATCCGATACCGCTATTTCCGCCTGTAATGACGGCTACGTTATTTTTTAGTCTGTTCATTTTTTAAATTTTAATAATTAAAAACCATAAACTCCACCGGAAACGGCAATTTGCTCACCCGTAATCCATCCTGCATCATCAGAAGCAATAAATACGGCAACCTTTGCGATATCTTCGGGTTTTCCGGTACGTCCAAGTGGTGTGTTGGATACAAATTTAGTTTCCGCTTCGCTACCGATAAATCCGGCACTGTAAGAGCCTTCTGTTTCTACAATACCGGGCAAAATAGAATTGATTCGGATATTTCTGCCTGCAAATTCTTTTGACAATGCAACAGTAAAAGCATCTAATGCCGTTTTTGTTGCAGAATAAACCGAACCTGTCGGCAAGGGTGATCTGCTTGCTCCGGAACTGATATTGATGATATTTCCTCCTTTTTCTCCAAATAATTTTAAAGCCGACTGAATCGAAAAAATTGATCCCAAAACATTGATGTTGAATTGCTGATGAAATGTTTCTGCCGATACCAATTCGATAGGTTCGTAGTTGTAAATTCCTGCATTGTTTACTAAAATATTCAATGTTCCGAAAGCGTTTTTGGTTTCGTCAAACAATCTGATGACATCTTCCTGTTTAGAAACATCTCCTTGTACAGCCATTGCATTTCCGCCATTTTTGATAATCTCGCTTACGACCTTGTCTGCATCTTCTTTACTCGAAGCATAATTAACCACAACTTTCGCTCCTTCTGCTGCAAAATATTTTGCAATTGATGCGCCTATTCCTTTTGAAGCACCCGTAACTACAGCTACTTTATTTTTTAATTTACTCATTGTTTTATTTATTTTAAAAACTTGAACAAAATTATTACATTATAATTTATTTTGGTAACTTTGTAACGAAAAGTAACCATAACCACGGAGTAACACGGTAACAAAAAAGTAACCATTATGAATTGTAAACCACTTAAAAAAGAAGAACATAAGAAAGAAATGATGGCCGTTCAGGACTCTATGGATGTACTGAGTGGAAAATGGAAAATAGCCATTATTTCGTCAGTTTGCTACTACAACAAAAGAAGATTTTCTGATATACTGAACGATGTTGTTGGTATTTCAAACAAGATGTTGAGTAAAGAATTAAAAGAACTGGAAATTAATAAATTAATAAAAAGAACGGTTTTAGAAACTCAGCCTATAACTGTTCAGTATGAATTGACGCAGCACGGAAAATCCCTGAAAACGATTATCAATCATCTGACAGATTGGGGAATTAAGCACAGAAAAGAAATTATTGGAAATACTTCTGAAGCTCCTAGTAATAGCGAATCGCAAGAAACGCTAACAGCAGATATAATGTAATGATATTCTAAAAGAAAAAAGACCTTCAGAAAAGGTCTTTTAATATATTTACGAAATTACTCCGCTTCCAATCAATTCATCATCAATATACCACGAGGCAAATTGTCCTTCTGCGATAGCCGATTGGGGGTTTTCAAATTCCATGTAGAAGGCGTTTTCAAACTGATAAATTGTCGATTTTTGAAGTTCCTGTCTGTAACGGAATCTTCCGAGAACCTCCATTGATTCTCCGTTTTTTAATCTTAAATCTTCTCGAACCCAATGCCGTTCGGAATTGTCAATTTTCAAAGCTTTCTTATGTAAACCGGGGAAACTGTGACTTTCACCAACGAAAATGATGTTGTTTTCCATATCTCTCGAGACGATAAAACAGCTTTCTTTATGTCCGCCAATTCCTAAACCTTTGCTTTGTCCGATGGTGAAAAACTGAGCACCTTGGTGCTTTCCAATCACTTTTCCGTCGGCTTTTTTATAATTGATTTTTTTACTTAAAAATTCAAGCTCTTCTTCTTTAGATGAAAATGTTGGAACTTCTTCAAAAAATAAAGGAGAATCTTTAAAAATCTCTACAATTTCACCTTCTTTCGGAACCAATTGCTGTTGTAAAAACTGTGGCAAACTTACTTTTCCGATAAAACATAATCCCTGAGAATCTTTTTTATCAGCGGTAACCAATCCGATTTTTTTTGCAATTTCTCTAACCTGAGGCTTTGTCAGTTCACCAATCGGAAATAAAGCTTTAGACAACTGATCCTGATTAAGCTGACATAAAAAGTAAGACTGATCTTTATTGTTGTCTTTTCCGGCTAAAAGATGAAAGATTTCCTTTCCATTTTCATCAAAAGTAGAATCTACTCTTGCATAATGTCCGGTTGCTACTTTATCTGCACCCAAGGACATCGCGGTCTTCATAAAAACATCAAATTTCACCTCTCTGTTGCACAAAACATCAGGATTCGGAGTTCTTCCTTTCTGATATTCATCAAACATATAATCAACGATTCTTTCCTTATACAAATCGCTCATGTCAATCACCTGAAACGGAATTCCCAATTTCTGGGCAACCATTAAAGCATCATTGCTGTCCTCAATCCAGGGACATTCGTCTTCTAAAGTTACGGAAGCATCGTTCCAGTTTCTCATAAATAAAGCCACAACTTCGTGACCTTGTTGTTGCAGCAAATACGCTGTAACACTCGAATCTACACCTCCTGAGAGGCCTACTACTACTTTCATGTATTCAATTTTACGAAACTCTTAACGGGAGTTCTTAGTTGAGCCGCAAAATTACGATAATCCTATTCACAAAAAAAATGATAATTTTAGGCATTGATAAAAACGATAGAATCACAAAATCGTTATTTAATTTTTCACCAAACAAAATATTTTAATATGAAAAAACTGTTTATTTCTTCACTCCTCTTAACTTCAGGATTATCATTTTCTCAAATTGCCGTAGGAGCTCCAGCAACTGAAACCAATAAATGGACTTTCGGTGGTGGTCTAGGTGTTGGTTTTGGAAGCAATTCTTATTTTAATCTTCAGGTGGCACCGAGAGTAGGATATCGTTTAACTAATGATTTGGAAGTTGGTTTAATTGGAAGTGTTTCCTGGCAGACTTCAGATTTTTATAAATCGACGATGTTTGGTTTTGGGCCGTTTGTGAATTATTATTTTGCGAGATCTTTCTTCGTGAGTGGAAATTTGCAGCATTTCTTTATCAATTATGAAGATAAATTTTACAATTTTAAAGATAATCAGCAGGAAACAGCTCTTTATTTAGGAGGTGGATATATGCAGCAGATCGGCAACAATTCTTTTATACAAATTGGATTGATGTACAATGTTTTGTATAAAGAAAACAGCAGTGTTTTTTCTGGCGGATTGATTCCGAGTGTGGGTTTTGTGGTGGGACTTTAAAAGTTTCCCGCAGATTACACAGATTTTCACAGATGTTTGCGCATGGATTTTTGTGAGAATAATACTTTGATTGCGAAGAGTTCTCTCTCGCAGATTCTATTGGTTGAGCCGATTTTAGTGTAATTAGCCTGATTTTCAACAGAATCATCCGAGAAGATCTGTGTTATCTGTGGGATTAATAAAAAAAGCATCAGGAGTTTCCCGATGCTTCATTATTTATTTAAAATTAATTATTCTTAAGATTTCTCAATTGCCGACTTTTTAGTCTTCTGAGATTTTCCTTCAAGTCCGTCTTTAGCTTCATTTAGATCTAAAGTTACTGTTTCGCCTTCAGTTAACTGCTTGTTGACCAGCATTTCTGCCAATAAGTCTTCAATATACTTCTGAATAGCTCTCTTCAATGGTCTTGCACCAAAATCTTTGTCCCAACCTTTTTCTGAGATGAAATCTTTGGCTTCAGTAGTTAAATCTACTTTGTAACCTAGTTTTTCAAGTCTAGAGTATAATTTAGACAACTCAATATCGATAATTTTAGAAATATCTGTTCTTTCAAGAGAGTTGAAGATCACGATGTCATCAATTCTGTTTAAGAATTCCGGAGCAAATGCTTTTTTAAGGGCATTTTCAATTGTACTTCTTGTTCTTGAATCTGAGTTAGATTTCTTAGCATTTGTACCAAATCCGACACCATCACCGAAGTCTTTAATATCTCTGGTTCCGATGTTTGAAGTAAGAATGATAATTGTATTTCTAAAGTCAATTTTTCTTCCTAAACTATCCGTTACGTGACCTTCATCTAAGATTTGTAACAAGATGTTGAATACATCAGGATGCGCTTTTTCGATCTCATCTAAAAGTACAACTGCATAAGGTTTTCTTCTTACAGCTTCAGTTAATTGTCCACCTTCTTCGTATCCAACGTATCCCGGAGGCGCACCAACCAATCTGGAAACAGCAAATTTCTCCATGTATTCACTCATGTCAATTCTAATCAATGCTTCATCAGAATCGAAAAGCTCTCTAGCCATTACCTTTGCCAACTCAGTTTTACCAACACCCGTTGTTCCCAAGAAAATGAATGTTCCGATCGGTCTGTTTGGATCTTTCAATCCGGCTCTGTTTCTTTGGATCGCTTTTACTACCTTTTTCACAGCGTCTTCCTGTCCGATTACTTTTCCGTTCAGGTTATTATCCATTCCGGCCAATTTATCCAGCTCGTTCTTGCCAACTTTCGTTACAGGAACGCCGCTCATCATCGATACTACTTCGGCCACACTTTCCTCAGATACAACTTCTTTTTTCTCTTTGACGTCTTTATCCCACTGATCCTGAGCAGAGTTCAGTTCCATTTGTAAACGCTCTTCTTCATCCTTCAACTTTCTTGCTTCCAAATAATCCTGAGCCTTTACAGCTTTTTGCTTCAGTTCTTTGATGTCTTCGATTTTCTTTTCAAAATCAATAATTTCGGTAGGAACCTTCATGTTTTTAATATAAACACGGGATCCGGCTTCGTCCATCGCATCAATTGCTTTGTCTGGTAAAAAGCGGTCTGTAATATATCTTGATGTCAAATTAACACAAGCTAAAATTGCCTCTTCTGTATACACTACGTTGTGGTGCTCTTCATATTTATCTTTGATCTGATTCAGAATCTGAATCGTTTCCTCGATAGAAGTTGGCTCCACCATTACTTTCTGGAATCTTCTTTCTAAAGCACCATCTTTTTCGATGTACTGACGGTACTCATCAAGAGTGGTAGCACCAATACATTGAATTTCGCCCCTTGCCAAAGCCGGTTTGAACATATTGGAAGCATCTAAACTTCCTGTAGAACTTCCTGCGCCAACAATCGTGTGCAACTCATCTATGAATAAAATGACATCACGGTTCTTTTCAAGTTCCGTCATGATCGCTTTCATTCTTTCCTCAAACTGACCACGGTATTTTGTTCCGGCAACCAAACTTGCCAAATCAAGCGTGATAACTCTTTTACCAAAAAGAACTCTTGAAACTTTCTTCTGCTGAATTCTTAAAGCTAAACCTTCAGCGATGGCAGATTTACCAACACCAGGCTCACCAATCAACAACGGATTGTTTTTCTTTCTTCTTGATAAAATTTGTGAAACTCTTTCGATTTCTTTTTCACGACCGATTACAGGGTCTAATTTCCCATCTCTTGCCAAAGAAGTAAGGTCTCTACCAAAGTTATCCAAAGTAGGAGTTTTACTTTTTGCAGAACCTAAATTTCCTGTAGGCTTTCTCATCTGCTCAAATTCTTCTCTGTCGTCATCATCATCGTAAGCCGAATTTTGAGGCGTCTGACCAGAATTTTTAAGCATTGTCTGATATTCTCTTGAAACTCCTTCATAGTCAATATCGTAAGCTCCCAAAATATTCGAAGTAGGATCCTCATATTTGTATAAAATGCCCAAAAGCAAGTGAACGGTATTAATTTCGCTGCTCTTGTATTGTCTGCATTCTAACTCCGCACGTTTAATGGAATGATCTGCCATTTTGGTGAAAGAAATATTGGTAACCTCCTCAGAAATAGGATTTAGACTTGCTGTATTTAAAGTTTCAATTTTTCTTCTGATTTGTGTTAAATCGGCATTAAGCCCTTGAAGGATTTCTTTTGCAGAGTTTTCTGTTTTTATAATACCTAAAAGTAGATGTTCTGTATTAAGAAATTCACTTTTCAGCCGCTTAGCTTCATTTTTGCTTTGTTTGAACACTTGGCTCAAACCTTGTGAAAACTTATAATCCATAATATTGTATCTCAAATTGGAATAACGATAACATTTATCGTTTATTCTATATCTAAATTACAAATATTTTACCAAAAAACAATTAATGACTTTATGGCAGATAAAAGTTTTTTATCTTGCTGAAAATGACTAAGTTTGTCTTTCTCAAACTTTTCTTATGAGCTCCGAGATTACAAATTACATCGGCTATGCCGCTTCCTTTTTTATTATTTTGAGTTTTATTCTTAAAGATTTAACCAAAATCAGGATTGTCAATTTGGTAGGCTGTATCTGTTTTGTCATCTACGGCATTTTCAGCGGGATGCTTTGGCCGGTGATTATTCCAAACGGAATTATCTGCTTCGTACAGATATATCATTTACTGACAGCAAAGAAGAAATAATGGCTCGGAAAAAATTTTTGACTTCAGCATTCAGCAACCTTTATACGGATCAAAGAATCGAAAAAGTCTGTAGAACATTACATGAAAACGGATATGATGTTGAATTAATTGGTAACAACTGGGGAGGTGAAGGAGAAATGTTTCGTCCTTATCCTTTTTCAAGAATACCAATTGTTTCTAAAACTTTAAAGACCGCTTATTTTGAATTTAATTGGAAACTGTATTATGAGCTAAAGAAAAAAGCTGACGAAAATACCATTCTTCTCGCTAATGATCTCGATGCTTTACTGCCAAATTATCTTTTAGCTAAAAAATTAAAAATCCCTTTGATATTTGACAGTCACGAGATTTTTTCAGAAATGCCTGCTGTTCAGGGTAAAATGTCTCAAAAATTATGGCGTTATCTACAAAATAAAATCGTCCCCAATCTTAAATTCATGATGACTGCGAGCGGAAGTTACGCAAAGTGGTTTAAGAATAAATACGGAATTGAGGCTGTTGTTGTTCAAAATGCTCCAAGAAAAATAAAATTTTCGATAGAAATTCCCGAAAATAAGCCAAAAATTATTCTGTATCAAGGCGCAATCAATCCTTTTCGTGGAATTGATAAAGCCATTTTGGCAATGCATCATCTTGATAATGTTATTTTTAAAATCGCAGGTGACGGACCGAAGAAAAAAGAATATGAAAATTTAGTTTTAAAAGAAAACCTACAGGATAAAGTTTGGTTTTTAGGAAAATTACTTCCGAACGATTTAAGAAAAATCACTTTAACTGCAGATGTAGGAATGAGTATTGAGGAAAACGGGGGAGAAAGTTATGAATTTTCGCTTCCGAATAAAGTCTTAGACTGCATTCAGGCAAGAGTTCCTTTAATTTTGGCTCCGCTTCCTGAAATGATTAATATCAAAAATCAATTTGATGTTGGTGAGATTATCGAAAATCATGGGCCTGAGAATATCGCAAAAGCAATTAATTTAATTTTAAATAGAAGTAGAAAAAATTATCAGTCTGAATTGGAGAAAGCTTCCGAAGTTCTTTGCTGGGAAAACGAAGAAGTGAAACTGCTGGAAGTTTTTGAAAAAGCCTCTCTTTAATTTCTTAAAAACTATTTCCACCAGGTTTGTCATTCCGGATTAATCTAGACATAGTATAGAAAATAGAATGGAAAGATTCGAATTTAGATCCCTACGGGATGACAAAGTTTATGCTTTTCTAAATTAAAGATAAAATCTTTTAAGGATAATTATCAATTACTTTTCATATTAAATCTACTTAAATTATCTTTTTAAAATTGGTTATCTTTGCATAAAGAAAGTAAGAAATGACCATTAAAGAAAATCAGCAGGAAATTATTGACGAATTTGCATTTCTTGAAGACTGGGAGCAGAAATATGAATATATCATAGATTTGGGCAAGGAGCTGAAAGGTCTTCCGGATGATAAGAAAACTGATGACAACTTAATCAAAGGTTGCCAGAGTAAGGTGTGGATTGACGCAGAATTCAAAGATGGGAAATTGTTTTTTAATGCAGATTCTGACGGAATTTTACCCAAAGGGATCGTTTCTTTACTTGTAAGCATCTACAGTGGCCATTCTACCCAGGAAATCCTTGATTCTGACTTTGAATTTATTTCTGAAATAGGATTACAGGAATTTTTGTCACCTTCAAGAGCCAACGGATTGATGGCAATGACCAAACAAATCAAATTTTACGCAGTCGCATATCAACTGAAATCTTAGTTGTGACGAGAATTTTAGCATATCGTTTTTCTGCATTTGGTGATGTCGCTATGACAGTGCCGGTATTTCGTGAATTTTTAGAACAAAATCCGGGAGTTGAAATCGTCATGGTTTCAAGGAATAATTTTAAAAGCTTATTTGCTGATATTCCGAATGTTATATTCCACGGAATTAACTTGGATGATTATAAAGGTTTTTTGGGAATCAGACGATTGGGTAAAGAATTGCTTAAACAATATCAGCCTGATTATATTGCTGATTTACACGATGTTATCCGGACAAAAATTTTAGATAAAATTTATACCCGCAAAGGCCTGAATGTGTTTAAAATAAACAAAGGGAAAGAGGAAAAGGAAGCCCTGACCGACGTCTGGAATTTAGATAAATTTCAATTGAAAAAGACAGTAGAACGTTATGCAGACGTTTTTCGTGATATGGGTTTTAAGCTTCAGCTATCACATCAGTTAAGACCAAAATCTAATCAGAAATCAGGAATTGGTTTTGCGCCTTTTGCCCAACATAAAGGTAAAATGTTACCTCTTGAAAAATCTTTCGAGCTCGTGAAAATTTTAGCAGAAAAACATGTGATTTACTTTTTTGGAGGAGGGAAAAAAGAAACTGAAACTCTTGAAAGTTGGGAACAGCAAATCCCAAATACTCAAAGTTTAGCCGGAAAACTTAATCTTTCTGAGGAACTGAATAGGATTTCACAACTTGAAGTAATGATTTCGATGGATTCAGCTAATATGCATCTAGCGAGTGTTGTAGGAACCCGTTGTATTTCTGTTTGGGGTTCTACACATCCTTATGCAGGGTTTTTAGGTTTCGGACAAAGTGAGAATGATGTCGTTCAAATTAATGATCTTACCTGCAGGCCCTGTTCTGTTTTTGGTGATAAAGAATGCTATCGTGGAGATTGGGCATGTTTGGAGGAAATAAGTGTACAGCGAATTATTGATAAAATTTAAGTTTAATGAAGCTTTCTGTATGCATTCCGGTATATAATTTTGATGTTCGGGAACTTCTTTTTGACTTAAAAAAAGAAATATCTGATAAAGGAATTGATGCGGAAATCATCTTAATTGATGACGCTTCTGAAGATTCATTCAAAACAATTAATAAAGAACTTGAAAATGAAGTGAAAAACTTTATTTTTCTTGAAAAAAATATTGGCAGATCAAAAATTCGGAATCTTTTTTTACAATATGCCGAAGGTGATTATTTTCTTTTTTTAGATTGTGATGCTAGAATTGAAAGCAGTGATTTTCTCTCTAATTATTTAAATGAAATTAATCAAGATCATCAAATAGAAGTCATTTATGGCAACTTTAAAATTTTCCCACTGTATTCCCAAAGTTTGCGAAATAAATATTCAGCTGAAAGAGAAGTTTTTCAAGGAAATAAGTCTACAGATTTTTCGGTTTTTAAAACAGTTAATTTTATAATTAAAAAAGAGACTTTTAGAAAGTTTCCATTTCATGAGGAGTTGATTCATTACGGATATGAAGATTTCGTTTTTGCAAAAAAAATGGAACTTGCGAAAGTGAATTTTTTGGCAATTAATAATCCGGTCATTCATATTGATGAAACTGGCAATGATGTTTTTTTGGTTAAAACGAAAATCGCAATCGATTCATTGTATCAACTTTCTCAAAATTCTAAAAACCTTATCCTGATAAAAGATATTAAAGTGTTTTTCATAGCTCAAAAGCTGAAAAAAAGGAATCTAATCACATTATTTTTATTCTTCTATCGTGTCTTGGAAAAGAGTTTGATTAAGAATCTTCTTTCAGATAAGCCGAATTTATGGAATCTTGATATTTTTAAACTAGGATTGCTTCTTAGGAAGATGAGATAGTTTTTTGATTCTATAAAATTGAATGGGTGCCGAAAAAGTATGCCTTAAAAATCCAAAAAGGATTAAAAAACACCCTTTTCAAGAATTCTTACAAAATTTCAAAACCTCGGTTCAATGCCAAAACTTGGGGAGAAAAAATAAAATTGATAATTTTGTGGAATGCCAAACGAGTCGGAACTTCTTAAATTATTGTTGCCGGAATTTTTAATAACCCATTTTGAGATTTTGAAATTTGAGGAAGAGAACAGTGTTCTTCATCTTTATTTCGAAGAAAAAAACACGGTTCCCAAAGAATTTTCTTCCCTTGTATTGCAATCAAAAGGTTTCTTCCGGAAATCACGGTGGATGACTTTCCATTGCGAGGAAAATCCGTAAAACTCCATATTAAACGCAGAAGATGGACTGATACAAAATCAGGAAACATCATTCAAAGAGATTGGAATCTCATCGCCAAAGGAACCCGCATGACACAGGATTTTGCGGAGTTCTTAAAAAAAAATCAGCCGATACTAAAGTCCTTCCCTGCAAAACTATCGGCGAGCTTTACGGTGTGGATGGCAGAAAATTTCAAAGACAATACAAAAAAGGCATCAGCAATTTTAAAGATTGGGAGCAAAAACCACACGCCGAAGAATGGATTTTATACCCCGAAAACATCTCAAACCAGCTTTCTCTGGATGACGTCGCCCTTTCTGATGGCGAATTATACACCGTTCTTACTTCTAAAAAAGCAAAAGGCAGGAAAGGTAGCATTGTCGCCATTATTAAAGGAACCAAGAGCGATATTGTGATAGAGCACCTCTTCAAAATCAACAGGAAATTAAGATTAAATGTAAAAGAAATCACCCTCGATATGGCAGGTTCAATGAAGTTGATTGCCAAAAGATGTTTTCCAAATGCAACACAGGTAGTGGATCGATTCCATGTTCAAAAACTTGCTACAGAAGCATTACAGGAAATCAGAATACAACATCGTTGGCAAGCCATTGAACTGGAAAATAATCTTTTGGCAGAAGCGGAAACAAAGAAACAAAAACCCAAAATTGAAGTTTTTGAAAACGGCGATACTCGAAAGCAACTCTTGGCAAGAAGCCGATATTTGCTCTACAAAAGTCGTGAAAAATGGACTGCATCGCAAAAGCAGAGAGCCGAAATCTTATTTTCGCAGTATACCGATTTAGAAAAGGCTTACCATCTAGCTGATGGATTAAGGAAAATTTACAATCAAAACATCCAAAAATCGGTAGCGATGCTCAAATTGGCGCATTGGTTCAAAGGGGTGGAAGAATCGGGCTTTAAATCATTCTCTGTGCTCATGAAAACCATCATGAATCATTACAACGATATTCTCAATTATTTTGAATGTAGAAGTACCAATGCTTCAGCGGAATCATTCAATGCGAAAATAAAAAACTTCAGACTACAACTTCGAGGAGTAAGAGATAAGGCTTTTTTTCTATTCAGATTGGCTAAACTTTTTGCTTAGTCCCCAAGTTTTAATATTGATCCCTTGTAAACTCCCATGAATAGGTTAAAATAAAAAAAACTCTCAGAATAATCTGAGAGTTTTTGTGGGCCCTGAGGGATTCGAACCCCCGACCCTCTGGGTGTAAACCAGATGCTCTGAACCAACTGAGCTAAGAGCCCTGAATTTTTTTGAAAGGTTTCAGTAAACCTTTGTGGGCCCTGAGGGATTCGAACCCCCGACCCTCTGGGTGTAAACCAGATGCTCTGAACCAACTGAGCTAAGAGCCCTAGACGATTTCTCGTTTTGAGTGGTGCAAATATACATACTTATTTTATATCAGTCAAGTTTTTTTCTAAAAATTCTCCAACTACAAAGTTGCTCCCGCCAATAAAAATCAAATCCTCAGCTGTAGCTTGTTGTTTTGCAGAAAGATAGGCTTCTTGTACGGAATCAAAAGTTTTATAAATTATTTTTGCATGAAGTAATAAATTTTCATATTCTTTGGGGTTGCGACCTCTGTTTATGGAAGGTTTTGCAAAATAAAATTCAGAATTTTCGGGAAGTAGAGTCATTACATCATCAATTTTCTTGTCATTCACGAAACCTAAAACGATATGTTTATGTTTTGGGATGGAATTTAATTGAGAAAAAACATATTCCAGTCCTGCCTGATTGTGTCCTGTATCGCAAATCGTCAAAGGGTTTTGTGAAAATTCAAACCAGCGACCGATAAAACCGGTGTTCTGATGGACGTTTAATAATCCTTTTTCTACATTCTCATCAGAAATTTTTATATCTAATTTTTTTAACTCTTCGACTAAAGCTACAACAACCCGAATGTTATTTTCCTGATAGTTTCCCTTTAAATCTGATTTTAAATTTGTTTTTAATTGGGGAGCGTCAATGAAAACAGTGTTTTCTTTTTCAGCTTTAATTTTAATAATATTTTTAACTACGTCATTATTGTCACCAAAAATGATTGGAACACCAGTCTTAATAATTCCTGCTTTCTCAAAAGCAATTTCTTCAAGCGTATTTCCTAAAATGTTCTGATGATCAAGCTGAACATTTGTGATTGCAGAAACTAATGGTTTAATGATATTCGTAGAGTCTAATCTTCCACCCAACCCGACTTCTATAATGGCAAAGTCTACTTTTTTCTGATAAAAATATTCAAATGCCATAATGGTTGTAAATTCAAAAAAAGAAGGCATGATGTCTTCCGGTAGTGTTTTAAGCTTTTGGATAAAATGAAAAACAAATTCTTTATCACAGTTTTCTCCGTTTATTTTGATTCTTTCTGTGAAATCAATAAGATGAGGTGAATTGTACAGGCCAATCTTGTAACCTGATTCTTGAAGAACAGAGGCCAGCATATTGCTCGTAGAACCTTTTCCGTTGGTGCCACCAATGTGAATGCATTTAATTTTCTCCTGCGGATTGCCAAAAAAATCGCAGAGTTTTGTAATATTATCAAGTCCTGGTTTGTAAGCTTTCTCACCATCAATCTGATAATTCGGAGCCTGAACGAAAAGCCACTCAACGGCTTCCTGATATTCTTCGTTTGTCATGATGCAAAATTCCCAAAACTTTCATTAAAATGAAACAATAATTTTTCAAAATTGTAACTTTTTTCAATTCTCTTCGTCTAATCGGTAAAAAGCAATAAATATCTACGTATGAAAAAAGTTTTGATGATTATTTTAGGATTATCTGGTCTGGGTCTGAGCGCTCAGAAAAAGTGGTCTTTGAGAGAATGTGTAGATTACGCAGTGGAGCATAATCTTCAGGTCATTCAAAATCAATATTCAAAACAAATTCAGGATGTCAATCTGAAAATTGCTCAGAATAATTATCTTCCTTCGGTTTCTGCCAATGTAGGAAACAATGTAAGTTTCGGGCAGGCTTCTTTAGGTACGGGAAGTATCAGAAACGACAGGTTTAGTAACAATGCAAACATTTCGGCAGATGTTTTACTTTACAATAACGGAAGACTTGAAAAAACAGTCAGAAAAACACAGTTTGATGTAGAAGCAAGTCAGTACGATATTGAAACCATTAAAAATGATATTTCTCTTCAGATTGCTCAACAATATTTGACCACTTTACTCAATAAAGAAATCGTAAAGATTTCTCAAAGTGCGACTGAAAACGCCAAAAAACAATTCGACAGAGCAAAAATCACCACAGATGTCGGTACAACAGCTCAAACGATTGTTGCAGAAGCAGAAGCGGCTTGGGCAAGAGAAAAGCAAAACCTGAAAACAGCCGAAATCAACGTTGGCAGAAGCTTGTTTGCATTGGCTCAGCTTTTACAATTACAGGATTACAAAGATTTTGATGTTGAAAATGTAGAAATTGGCGAGCAATTGAGTCCGCAATTAATTTCTGTGGATGATGTTTTAAATACCGCTTACGAAAGCCAGCCGCAAATAAAAGCTGCCGAAAGCAGAATTAAATCTGCCTTGGCTCAGACTGAAGTTACCCGTACCGCTTTTTGGCCAACGGTGACTGCAAGCATCGGAGTTGGAAGTTTTTATAATAATTTATTGAATACCAGTTTTTCCGGCATAGATCAATTTGGAAATGCTACCACTGAGCCTAATTTTTTCAGACAATACAAAGACAATTTTGGTCAGCAGGGCGGAGTTTCGGTAAACATCCCGATTTTCAATAAAGGAATTACAAAGCTTCAGGTAGAGCAGTCTAAAATTAATGAAAGTATTGCCAAAAATTCTTTAGACCAACAAAAACAAACGGTAAAACAAAACGTACAAAAAGCACAGTTTGATGTGGATGCCAATTATGAAGTGTATTTAGCATCTGTTGAAGCTGAAAAAAGCACCAAACTGGCAATGGAATTTGCGGATAAAAGCTATGCAGCAGGCCGTACGACGATTTACGATTTAAATGTTGCCAGAAACAATTATGCAAACGCTCAGGGCTCGGTGGAGCAGGCAAAATATAATTATCTTTTCAGTCTGAAATTATTGAATTTCTATGCAGGAATTCCATTAAGTTTGTAGAATGTCTATTCAGTCTCTAGAAAAATATTTACCTCAAAACACTCTAAATCATTTAAGAAATTGGTTTTCCGATCATTCTATTCATATTAAAATTACAAGAAACCGGAATTCTAAGCTTGGAGATTACCGGAAACTTCGTGATCTTTCTCATGAAATAACGATCAATTCGACATTACAACCGCAGCTTTTTTTCTTTGTGCTGACTCACGAGTTGGCTCATTTAATAGCTTTCGAAAAATTCGGAAGAAGAATCTCTCCCCACGGGAACGAATGGAAAAATACGTTTAGAATTATGCTTTTGGAAAGTCTGGAAGTATATGAGGATGATTTAAAACCGATTATTCTTAAATTTTCTAAATCGCCAAAAGCCAATTTCATGGCAAGCCCGGATTTGGTAAAGTATTTTCATATTGAAAATCAGGATGATGGTGAAATTTATATAGAGCAGCTTACAAAAGGTGAAAACTTCATTTATCGGGATCAAAAGTATTTATTGGAAGGTCTGATTAAAAAAAACTATCTTTGTGTTAATCTGGCTACAGGAAGGAAGTACTCTTTCAAACCTTTGGCAAGAGTGAAAAAATGCAGTTAAATATGTCAAAATCAGATAAATACTGTGTAATTATGGCGGGAGGAATCGGTAGCAGATTCTGGCCTCTGAGCACACAGAAATTCCCAAAACAATTTCAGGATATTTTAGGAACGGGTCGTACCATGATTCAGCAGACTTATGACAGAATAAGTAAGGTGATTCCTAATGAGAATATATTTGTCATTACCAATAAAGAATATGTACATCTTTCTCATCAGCAATTGCCGGAGATTCCTGCAGAAAATGTTGTGGGTGAACCTCTGATGAAAAACACTGCTGCCTGTAATCTCTACATGGCCAACAAAATAGCAGAGGTTAATCCTGATGCGACGATGATAGTGCTTCCTGCAGACCATTTGATTTTAAAAGAAGAAACGTTTTTAGAAAAGGTTGAGTTGGCATTCAATATTGCTTCCACCCATGATTATTTGGTGACTTTAGGAATTACCCCTACAAGGCCAGATACTGGTTATGGCTATATTCAGTTTGTTGAAAAGAAAGATTCTGATTATTTCAAAGTTAAGACCTTCACAGAAAAACCAATGCTGGAAATTGCTAAAAGCTTTCTTGAAAGTGGCGATTTTCTTTGGAATGCGGGTATTTTTATCTGGAATGTAAATTCTATCCACAAAGCGTTTGAAATGTTTCTTCCGGAAATGGCTCAGCAATTTACTGCTTGCGAATACAATGCGGAAGCCGAGGAAAGCTGTATTGAGCTTATTTATCCTAAAATTCAGAAAATATCCATCGATAACGGGATTTTAGAAAAAGCCCAAAACGTCTATGTAATTCCTTCAGATTTGGGATGGAGCGACCTCGGAACCTGGACGTCAGTTTTTGAAAACAGCGAAAGAGACGAAAATGATAATGCCGTGAACATCAAAACTGCCCTTACTTACGATTCTACAGGCAATATTATTCACGTTAAAAATAATAAAGCGGTCGTCATAGACGGATTAAGGGATTTTATCGTTGTAGATACAGACAAAGTTTTATTGATCTGCCCACGAGAACACGATCAGCAGATCAAAGACTATGTTTTAGATCTAAAAAGCCTTAAAAAAGGTGAAAAATATATGTAAAGCAATGGCACAGTTTCTGCCGCAATCTCAATATGGGAAGATATCAAAACCGCATTTTTCTGTCTCTGTTTCTATTTTTAGGAATTACAGTATTTTCACAAACTAAGAAGAAATTCTCAAGTGTTGAAGGAGTTTTAGCCCGGGTTATCCCTAACGATAAAATTGATTTTTGGGCATTGATCCATAACAGTTACGGTAAGAATAGAGAAGTGAGAGTTTCGGGTGCAAAGAAAGATTATGTGCCTCAGTTTTCAGGTTTTAATTTGAGCCCGGCAGAAGATAGTTTTTATTACATTGTTTATTCAAGTGCGGGAAAACTGAATTACATCACAGAAATTAAAGATTTAAAAGGTTTCATAGGAAAAATCGACAATGCCGATGAAGCAGCTTTATCTGCCGTTCTTGACGGTTATATGATCGATGAGCAATTTGTTGACGTTGCCGCCAATTACTACGAAGATAAAAGCAATTATTACTTAGATTTAGGAAAGGTGACTTCGAAGGAATGTCCATATCAGAAAAACCATTTTACATTGACGGTCAATAAGTCGACCGGTACAGTTTCAAATGTAAAAGACAACGGAACCTATATCGAGCTTTACAAAAAAAATTGCGCCAATAATCCACGATTGTTAAAAATCGAAAAGAAAGAAGAACCTAAAGATGAGCCAAAGAAAAAGCCTGTCAAAAAACGAAAATAAAGTTTACGAAACCGAAAGATTAATCATTCGTCCGATGTCTTTGGAGGATGCAGATCTTATTTTTGAGCTTTACAATATGCCAAAATTCATTAAATTTATTGGCGACCGAAACATCAATTCTCTTGCTGATGCTGAAAATTATATTAAAGCTAAATTTCTTCCACAGTTTGAGAAATTAGGTTTTGGGAATTATTTAATTGAATTAAAAGAAGGGAATGTAAAAATCGGTGGAGTCGGGATATTTGAAAGGGAAGGTTTGGATATCGTTGATATCGGGTTTTCTGTTCTGGAAAGATTTGAAGGCAAAGGCTATATGTTTGAAGCTGCCCAGAAAGTAAAATCCATCGGAATGGATGATTTTGGCTTAAACAAAATTTCAGCGATTACGGTAAAAGACAATTTTTCTTCTCAAAAATTAATCGAAAGATTAGGATTGAAATTCCAAAAATACGTCACGCTTCCCAATGAAGATGATGAGTTGATGTATTATGAAACTGAGTAATTATAGTTCTTTTGTCATTCTGACGAAGGAAGAATCTAAATTTAATAAAGATTCTTCAGATCATTCATTTCATTCAGAATGACAAATTGTAAAACTATCCTTCCAAAATCTGTTGAGCCGCAGTCTTCGAAGTCACTTTCTCAATAACTCGTGTGCAGATTCCTTTTTCATCAAAAATAAAAGTGGTTCTTACGATTCCCATATAGGTTTTCCCGAACGTTTTTTTCTCCTGCCAGACCCCGAATTTCTCAATGATATCACGGTTTTCATCCGCAATAAGATCGTAAGGAAAGGCAAATTTATTATGAAAATTCTTCTGCTTTTTTACTGAATCTCCACTGATTCCCAATAATTGAAATCCCGCTTTTTCCAACTGCGAATAATTATCGCTCAGATTGCACGCTTCAACAGTACAAGTCGGAGTATTAGCTTGTGGATAAAAGAAAATAACCAATTTCTTTCCAATTAATTTTTCCGAATTTACGGTTTCTCCATCTTGATTGATTCCTTCAAAATTGGGTAATTTGTCGCCTACTTTCAGCATAATGATTTATTTTTGTTCAAATTTAATGGTTACATGACAAAAAAGCAAAGAGCAGAGCTTGTTCAAATAGAATTAGAGAAATTATATCCTACCGTTCCTATTCCTCTGGAGCATACAGATCCGTTTACTCTGATGGTTGCAGTGGCACTTTCTGCGCAAACTACCGATAAAAAAGTAAATCAGGTGACACCAGAACTTTTCGCTGTAGCAGGAACACCTCAAAGAATGGCAAAGTTAGAGGAGTTTCAAATTAAAGAACTCATCAAAGAAATTGGACTTTCCAATACAAAAGCTAAGAATCTGAAAAGAATGGCAGAGCTCCTTTTGGAAAGACACGATGGAATAGTCCCTCAAACCTACGAAGAATTGGAAGCTCTTCCCGGAGTTGGGCATAAAACTGCCTCTGTGGTCATGAGCCAGGGCTTTGGATTTCCTGCTTTTCCTGTTGATACGCACATTCACAGATTAATGAAGCAATGGAAGCTAACGTCCGGAAAAAACGTCATAGAAACGGAAAGAGACGCCAAAAACATCTGGAAAGAAGAGGTCTGGAATAAACTTCACCTTCAGATTATTTTCTACGGACGAGAATATTCTCCCGCAAGAGGAAAAGGAGAGAAAGATTTTTTAACGAAAATGTTATTTGAAAAATAATAAGATTTTTAGCAGTCACAAAATTCCCCTCCCTTGGAGGGGTGGCGAAAATTCAAAGAATTTTTGACGGGGTGGTTAAAGAAGCAATCGATAAAAAAATTACTCGATATCAAGTAATCTTCTGTGATAATTAATCTGCCCCAAATGATAACCCAGATGCCCAAACAGATGAATTATAAAATATTCCGTTGTCATTGTATATCCTAATAGCTCAATGGGATACGTTTTTTTTAAATCTTCTTCTGAAAGCTGATTAAGTGTTGAAATGACATCGTTTAAAGTTTCTTCCACTTGTATAATTAATTCAGATTTTGGAATATTTTTTAATGAAAATTCCTCTTCCCGATTTCTTACATATCCTGAGTTTACAAGAATTGCCCCGAAAAAATGATTAAGATTTCCCACCAAATGAAGGCAAAGATTTCCTCCGGAATTTAAAATGTTTTTATCAATTTTCCAGATTGCTTCTTCGTTTTGGTAAGCTTCAATTTCTGTTTTTAATTTATTTAAATCTCTTGTGTAAAGTGATTTTAAAGATTCTGTTATCATCTTGCTTATTTAATTTTAGTTCTGAAATAATCCTGTAAAAGACTATTTCTTGTTGAAATTATATTTCATCTTTTCGCCAAACATCTTCTCCTAGAAAACCATATTTTTTTGTGTCAATTTTCCAACTATCATTATCTTTTTTTACTATAAATTGTTCCTTTTTCGCTACTCCATTATCGAACTGTAATTCTACAATAGCGCGATTAATTGATTTTACTATCAGTATGATTTTAGTATTTGCATTATTTAGGTAATCATAATGTGTTGGTTTACCAAACGTACGAGTATCCTTGTATGGTTTATTACTAATAGGAGCAATTATCTTTTCACAACGTTGGAAATATTCTTCCCATAATCCATCTTCATCATACGCTTGATTAAAAGGGGGTATTCCTGACTGCAAAATTTGGTAGCGATTATATATTTCCTTTTCTAGGTTATCAAGAGTTAGCAATTTGTCTATCAAAAAATCTAATATCCCCTTTGTTAGATGTTGAAATTTCTCGGGTGTTTGACTTTTATCAACTTTTAAATTCTCAATCATAATTTGCTATTTTATAATGAATAGATATTGTTTTAGAATAATGAGTGTAAACTTTTACTCAAAAAAGCCGTAGATTTTATTGACTATGTTTTTATTATTTCTGCTTCTTCGCCCAAAGTTCCATTTTCCTATTCAAAACATCCAGCGGAAGACAACCCTGACTTAAAAGCTCATCATGGAATTTTGCTAAATTAAATTTATTTCCAAGCTGTTTCTGATACTGATCTCTCAATTCTCGAATTCTCAAAGAACCGATTTTGTAGCCTAAAGCCTGTCCCGGCATTGCCATATATCTTTCCACTTCTGCAGTTGCGCCGGCTTCGTCATAAGCAATGTTGCTTAGGAAATAAGTAATTGCTTCTTCTCTGGTCATTTGCCCCGTATGAATTCCGGTGTCGACAACCAAACGGACGGCACGAAGCATCTGGTCGCTTAAATATCCCATTTTTTGGTAAGGATCTGTGTATAATCCGAATTCAGACCCTAACGTTTCGCAGTAATGCGCCCAACCTTCACCATAAGCACCAAACCAGCCGAATCTCATAAACTTTGGAAGTTTTGTGTTTTCCTGCTGCAAAGAAACCTGATAATGGTGTCCAGGAATCGCTTCGTGTAAGAAAAGAGATTCCATTCCCGAAGTGACGTTGAATTTTGATGGATCGGGAAGGGGCATATAGAAAATTCCCGGTCTCTTTCCGTCCGGAGTTCCCTGGATATATTCTGCACTCGCACTCGCTTCTCTGAATTTTTCGGTTTGTCTGATTTCAAATTTTGTTTTTGGAGTTACGCTGAACATCGTTTTTAGCTTCGGAGTTATCTTCGCTAAAATCCCATTAAAACCATCTAAAACTTCTTTCGAGGTTTTGTAAGGCATGGCTTTCGGGTCTGTTGTCACTGAAGTGATGAACTCTTCAAGTGTTCCGGTAAAACCAACCTGTTGTTTTACTTTTTCCATTTCAGCACGAAGCATGGCAACCTGCTGCTGTCCGGTTTTGTTGATTTCGTCTGGTGTTTTATTGGTCGTTGTCCAGCTTTTTACGTAAAATTTGTAAATGTTGTCTCCTTTAGGAAGACTGTTGTAACCATCAGTTTCTCTTGATTTTGGCAAATATTCTTTCTCTAAAAACTCACTCATTTTCGTGTATGCCGGAATAATGTTTTTGGCAACTGCATCTTTGTAAAGGTTGGTGAATTTTTCTTTTTGTTCGGCAGTAAAATTTTTCGGGAAATTCTTTACCGGTCCCGAGAAAATATTTTTATCAAAATCTGTTGTGATGATTTCTTCCGCTTTCATCTGCGGAATCATTTTCAGAACCAATTTCCTCGGAAGAACGATTTTATTGGTTATTCCCTCACGGAAATTTTCTGTAGCAGCAGTCATCCATTCCGGAAATTTCTCCATTCTCTTTAACCAGTCTTCATAATCTTTTTCAGTATTAAAAGGCTGGCTTCCCTGTCCGCTTCCATACAGAGGAAAGTTCAGAGGTAATCCTTCAAACTGAGAAAAAGGAATATATTCCGGATGATAGCTGTACTTTTCAGTTTTATCTTTTAGAGTAAAATCCAGCACGTCATAGACTACTTTATCTTCATCTGAAAGAGCTTTGTAATCAACATTTTCAAGTTGTTTTTGAACAGAATTATAAAAAGCAATTTCACCCGAGATAAAATCTTTATCAATATTGATAGGCAGCTGATCATTATATCGCAAATCTCCCTGTGAAGTTGCCTCCAAAGGATATAATTTTAAATACTGCTCATAGTAGTTGGCCGCAATAGAATCCAGGTTAGTGGGAGTAATTTTGGTTAAAGGTGAATCGGTCTTTCTGCAAGATGCCAGACTTAGTGCTAAACCTAATCCCCAAAATGCTTTGGATATGATGTTTTTCATTATGAAATCTTTAAAACACAAAAATAGAGAATATTAGAACAAAATAGATTTGAAGAATCGCTATTTATAAAAAAATAATTTTGAAAATATTTTAAACATTCGCACAATTTTTTATCTTTGCCTGAAGCATTTAACTATCATACTATTACAGTTCTTTTTTAAGAAATAATGAAAGGGATTTTAAAAATTTACCATCCGGACGAAACATTGAAGTACAATATAAAAAGCACTTACTGCAAGGCTGTTTATAGTAATCAAGAGCATTTTCTAGAAGTAGAAATCATTACGGATGACGGGCTCGATCATGTAGATGATGATTCTTTACAATACAATTTTCCTCAGCTTTCTTTGGAAATAATTGAATTTCCTATCGATTCTTCTGAGATTGAAGGAAAAACATTTGCCATCAACGATTCTGAAGATGAAATATTTACCGAAGTAGATTTGTTTGATGATGAAGAAGCTTTCATTTATGACAACGAACTTTTGTTTGATAAAAATGAAGAAGGTGAACTTCAGGTAACCTGGAAGGGAAACATCGACGATTTCTATACAGGATCTGATAATCCGCTTCCTTTTAGGCTTAAATGCGAGTTTACTCCAGACGAAATTATCGTAGACGAAGACTAAGCATCACCCAATATTTACTGTAAATTTCTTTTCGAATATTTTTTGGAAAGAAATTTGCTGTTTTTAGGCGGAATATTTATTTTAAACTCTTATTTTAAGCTTATTTTAAGATAAGTATTGATAATATTCCTTTATTTTTGTCGTTCAAACCATTATAAATAAACTAATTGATGCTGTTAACGGAACTTACTCAGATTTTATTTGCACAGGTCGCTGTACCTGCAGTGCCTGTTGAAAAACTTGAATTTTCATTTTGGGACATCCTGTTTCATGGCGGTGCTTTTGCTAAAATAGTAATGGCAGTCGTTTTGGCTTTAGGTGTCTTCTCAGTGTATCTTTTCTTTGAAAGATTTTTCTATATCAGAAGAATGACGACAAAAACAGACTCGAACTTCATGAATAATATTGAAGATTTCATCAGAGACGGAAAAATTGATGCAGCAGCAGATTATTGCAAGACTCAGAATTCTCCGGAATCAAGGATTTTAGAAAAAGGAATTTCGAGGTTGGGAAGACCGGTTTCAGATATCGTAAGTGCGATGGAATCTCAGGCTCAAATTGAAGTTGCGAACATGGAAAAAAATCTGAACCTTTTGGCAGTTGTACCAAGTATTGCTCCGATGTTGGGGCTTTTGGGAACGGTTATCGGGATGATCATTGCTTTCTTTGATTTATCACATGCTGAAGGAGCTTTTTCACCCAAAACTTTGTCTGAAGGTATTTATACAGCATTAGGACAAACGGCTGTCGGGTTGGCAGTGGCAATTCCTGCGAATTTTTTCTACAACATTTTGCTGACAAGAATAGATAAGTTCGTTTTGAGAACCCAGAATGTTTCGGGAGAATTTTTAGATTTAATTAATAAACCTTTGTAATATTCAAGTATGAAAATTCAAAGAAGAAATAAAGCACATCCGGAATTCAGCTTAGCGGCGATGACCGACGTTATTTTGCTGATGCTGATCTTTTTTATGATTACCTCTTCGGCAGCTAACCAAAGTGCGATCGATGTAAAGCTTCCTCAAACGGGAAGTGTGGAAGATAATATACCAAATCCGATGACGGTGAGTGTAAAGCCTGACGGTTCTTATTATGTAGATGACAAACCTGTTGCGAGAGAGTTAGTAGAACAAACGATTGTATCTGACCTTCAAAGTAAATCTGCAAAGTCATTTACCATAAGAGCAGACGAAAGTACGATGCATAAAGATGTCGTTTTCTTAATGGAAATTGCAGAAAAGCATAAATTGAACATTGCCATTGCAACGGTAAAAGAATAAAATCAAAATGAGAGGTTACACGATAAATAGAGAAGAAGAAAAAAGAGACAAACTGAAGAGTGCCATACTTTCTGCATTGATTTGGTCTGCTATTCTGTTGTTCGTATTCATCTATAAAATGAAACCTGCCGAGCGACCGAAAGAAACGGAATTAGTCACTACAATGCTCGTGAATTTTGGAGATAACAGAAACGGAACTGGAATTGACGAACCAGCCAATCAGGAAGGTAGTTTGGCTGCAAAAGCTGAAGAAAATTCACCTGAGCCGGTGGAAAATATAGTTTCTGAACCGAAAACTATCATTACTCCAGATCCTAAACCTGAAGCGAAAAAGACAGAAGTAAAGGATAAAATCATTACAGGAACTAATTCTAAAGTTACGGCTCCGAAAAAAGAAGATTCAAAAACAAATAAGAAATCAACCGCTACTTCTGCTACAAAAACAAAAGCTAAGAGTTCTGCCACAACGGCGAATTCAAAAGCAGGAAACGGTGACGGAAAAGGAACTGCCGCAATTGGAAATTTAATCAAAGGGCGTGGAACAAAAGCCGGAAGCCAGGGAACAGGTGAGGGAATTGGTAATAACGGAGATCCTCTTGGCGGTGATGGAAACGGTGACAGCAAAGTAGGAATTGACAGAAGATTGGTAGGCTATATTCCCGGAACAATGGGTAGAGGCGGTGCTCAACCAAGTCACAGTTGCTCTGCAAACGGTTCTATAACGATTTCTTACACTGTAGATAAAGCCGGAAATGTTTCGTCAGCGAGAAGATCAGGTGGAATTTCAGACCCTTGTGTAGTGTCAACTTCCGTAAGTTGGGTTAAAAAATATGTAAAGGCTGAAAAAGCCAGCGTTTCTTCCACCGGAAGCTACAGCATTACCTTCTAAAAATATAAAAGCACTTTATTCAAGTGCTTTTTTTATGTCGTTGATTCTGTTGATAATTGGAAGGGAGAATATACCGCTGGTCTGAAGATATAATTGGTAAAAGACAATGGCTTTTTCTGAAAAATCTTTGTTATCAGTTTCCTTTGCTTTTGCATAAAAAAGGTGACCTAAAAGTTCAAAATAAGGAATATGGTGATTGCTTTCTTTTTCATGAATTGATTGTGTAATCTCTTCAGCAGATTTCGAAGAAAGTTCATCAAAACTCATCTTAAAAGTATCATTCATATTGGTGTCGAAAATTCTTTGTTGTTCGGAAATCGTTTCTTCACTTTCACCTAAAATTCTTTTAGTGAGAAATTCAGAAAATTGTTTTACAATACGAAGAATATAGTCTTTATCGTGGATCATATTTTTTTATTTTTAATTATTAAAAATTTTATTTAAAATATTAGTATTTATTATCTATAAAAAATGCTATAGAAAGAATGCTGCCAATAATGAAAATAAGCATAGAAAAGATAAAATCTTTTTGAGTGGATTTTCTGTTTTCTATCTTACTATACCTATGAAAAGCTTGTCTATAGACAAGTAGCGGGATAAATTCTTTTTTATAAATCCATTTAAATATCAACCGAGTGATTTGTGTGAAAACATAAGTGAATAGTGGCAAAATTGAAGTTATTAAATCTTCCTTAATTATGATCCAATATATACAAATTGAGATCCAAATTAAGGAGAAATATACATTCCTAAATCTATCTGATAATGGAGATGAGAGTGGAATCCACCATAGAACTACTAAGACTATTGAACCTATAATGTTAGTAGCTTCTGAATAAAAATTATTAAACTTAAAATAATAGATAATAGTTTCTGATAATATAATTAAACTAAGAAAAGCTATTTCGCATAGGGTTAAGGATTTTAAGAAAAATCCCAATTTTATATTTTTCAACTTTAAAAAAATTCTTTCTTAATATTAGTTACAAGTGACAGTTAAGCAAAAAACAAATACGCCAATCCAATTGCAGTAATTACGCCCACCAAATCAGCCAAAAGCATAGCAACAACCGTATATCTCGTGTTTTTTACGGCTACAGCTCCAAAATAAACTGCAATCACATAAAACGTCGTGTCTGAACTCCCTTGAAGGACTGCTGCCAATTTTCCCTGAAAGCTATCTGCTCCGAAAGTTGACATCGTATCAACCATCATTCCTCGTGCTCCGGAGCCTGATAATGGTTTGATTAAAGCAGTCGGAAGTCCGTCGACAAATCTTGCATCGAGATTGGTAGCATAAGCAACCCATTTCATTCCGTCGATAATGACATCAAAAACACCAGAAGTTCTCAGAAGAGAAATAGCAATCAACATTCCGACTAAATAAGGGATAATCTTTACACAAGTGTAAAAACCTTCTTTTGCGCCTTCAATAAAAGCATCAAAGACATTTATTTTTTTGTAAACAGCTCCAAGAACGATGGCTAAGAAAATGAAAAGTATTAAACCATTGCTTAAAACTTTGCTGAAATCATCGAGCTCATTTTTGCTTAACTGAACTAAATACACCACCAAAAGGGCAATCAAGGCTGAAATTCCACCAACATAAGCAAGAACGATTGGCTTTAAAAGGTTGATCTTTTGGTATAATGATACGATAATCATCGCTGCCATTGTCGCTGCAAAAGTAGCAATCATGCACGGAAGAAAAATATCTGTCGGTGTTTTTGACCCCATTGAAGCTCTGATTGCAATAATAGAAACCGGAATCAAGGTCATTCCTCCTGCATGAAGGCAGAGAAACATAATCTGTGAGTTGCTTGCCGTGTCTTTATTGGGGTTTAAAGTCTGCAGGCTTTCCATTGCTTTTAGTCCGAAAGGTGTTGCTGCATTATCTAAACCTAAAAGATTGGCGCTGAAATTCATCAGCATGTGTCCGAATGCAGGATGGTTTTTCGGGATTTCGGGGAAGAGTCTTGAGAAAAATGGCTGAATAAATCTGCTCAACAAATTGATTCCGCCCGCTTTTTCAGCAATGCTCATGAATCCCATGAAAAGCGTCATAATTCCAATCAATCCAATACAGATTTTAACTGCCGTTTCAGAAGTTCCAATGACACCGTCTGCTTCCTGTACTCGGTAAACCTGAACGTTTTGTTTCAGAGAATCGGTTTTATAATGAATTCTGCTGTCTGCAAAATTATTTTTTTTCATCAGACTGTCTCTTACAATCGGAGAAAGCGCACTGATATTTTGAGTTGCCACTTGTACCGTGTCACCGCCTTTTCCTACCACCATATCATTGAAAATGGTTTTGTAGTGGCTAGACGAAATGTATTTTATACTGGCAATGGCAATGGCAATGATGATGAAAGCCGACCAAATTCTGCTGAGAACCATTTGATTAAATTAATTGTTTAAACTTAGTTAAAAATATTTTAAACTGCAAAAGTGACAAAGTTTGTAAGTTGTATTTTCAGAATGAGAGGCAGAAAATTACTTTTCATCCAGATAAACCAATTCCCCCGCAAAATCGTCATCCAAATTATTCAAAACCTTTGCATTAGCTGTTTTCTTTTGCAGTTCTTCAATAAAGAAGTTTTTCTCAAAAAACTGTCGGTGAATTCCTGGTAAAAGTTCCATGAAATAATCCATACCGATTTTGTTGTTGTGGAGATCCATTTTGGTTTCTAAAGGTTGATTAGGAAATAATTCTTCGTGCAAATCTGTAATTTTCTTGCAGAACTCTAACGCTTTTTCGGGCGAAGAAATTTTACTGCAATACATCATAATCAGGCAACACCAGAATGCATGTCTGAAAGCATTTCCTTCACCGTTTTTAGATGCCGTTTTTGGATATAATTTTTGTGCAATAGAAAAAGCTTTCGTCGTTGCATAAAAACTCAAAATTGAAAATAGGGGATGAGGTAAAACAGCAGATAGGAGCTTAAGAATTTTCTTAAAACTCATGCTTCTGATTGTATTGAAAATTACTTTGAACGTCCTCATAAAATAAAAATCTCTCCCGAAATAGAGAGAGATTGTATAATTTTTAGTTTAAATTTTAAGCTTTTGCGGCTAGTAAATTCACTGTTTTAGAAACCACTTCTTTGATTTCAGTTCTTTTCACGATAAAATCTACGAAACCTTTTTCCTGCAAAAATTCGGATGTCTGGAAACCTTCCGGTAAATCTCTACCAATGGTTTCACGTATTACTCTTGGACCAGCAAATCCGATCAATGCTTTTGGCTCAGCCATAATGATGTCTGCGGTCATTGCAAAAGATGCGGTAATTCCACCGAAAGTTGGGTCACAAAGGTAAGCGATGTATAAAAGACCTGCTTCTGAAAGCTGAGCAAGTTTTGACTGTACTTTTGCCAATTGCATCAAAGAATACGTTGCTTCCTGCATTCTTGCTCCTCCGGACTGGCAGATAATCATGTAGGGAAGTCTTTTTTCGATACAATAATCAATCGCTCTCCTGATTTTTTCTCCCATCACAGAACCCAACGATCCTCCGATAAATGCGAAATCCATACAAGAAACGACCATTTCAGTTCCGTTAACAGTTCCTACTCCGTTTCTGATAGAATCAGTCAGTTTTGTTTTGGCTTTTACTTCTTTCAGACGGTCGGTGTACGACTTTGTATCTTTAAATTGAAGCATATCGATACTTTCAACATTCGCATCCAGCTCAGTGAATTTTCCTTCGTCAAAAAGAATACTGAAAAACTCGGCACTTCCGATTCTTACATGAAATCCGTCTTCAGGAGAAACATAATTGTTTTTCTTTAGTTCATCGTGTTCCACAACTTTTCCTGACGGAGTCTGATGCCAAAGACCTTTGGGTACGTCTTTTTTATCATCAGTAGAAGTGGTAATATTTTGTGCTTTTCTTTTAAACCAGTCGAATGCCATTTATGAAATTTTAGATTTTAGATTTTGAATTATAGATTAAAAATAATTTAAAATCTATAATTCAAAATTTATAATTTATTTAAGCGTATTTACGTTATTTAAATCTTCAAATGCTCTTACCAATCTTTTAGAGAAAGTTTCCTCACCTTTTCTTACCCAAACTCTTGGGTCATAGAATTTTTTGTTTGGCTTTTCTTCCCCGTCAGGATTTCCGATTTGAGTTTTCAGATATTCTACATTGTCTACCATATAATCTCTGATTCCTTCTGTGTAAGCGAACTGAAGATCGGTATCAATATTCATCTTAATTACCCCATAATCAATCGCTTCTCTGATTTCTTCTAAAGTAGAGCCTGAACCACCGTGGAATACGAAATTAATCGGCTTGTCAGCCGTTCCGAATTTCTCCTGAACGAATTTCTGAGAGTTGTCTAAGATTTTCGGAGTTAAAACTACATTTCCTGATTTGTAAACTCCGTGTACGTTTCCGAAAGCGGCTGCAATGGTGAAATTATCAGAAATTGCTTTCAGTTTTTCGTAAGTGTAAGCTACATCTTCAGGCTGAGTATATAATTTAGAATTGTCGATGTCAGAGTTGTCAACACCATCTTCTTCACCACCTGTTACTCCGATTTCTACTTCTAAAGTCATCTGCATTTTTGCCATTCTTTCGAAATATTCAGCAGAGATTTCAAGGTTTTCTTCCAAAGATTCTTCAGAAAGATCAAGCATGTGAGAAGAGTAAAGAGATTTGCCGGTCTGCTTGAAGAATTCTTCGTTCGCTTCCATCAAACCGTCGATCCAAGGCAATAATTTTTTTGCAGCGTGATCGGTATGTAAAATTACTGTCGCTCCGTAAGCTTCAGCAAGGGTGTGAATATGTCTTGCTCCTGCGATACCACCTAAAATAGCTGATTTCTGAGCGTCATTGCTTAGTCCTTTTCCAGCGTTGAAAGATGCTCCACCGTTAGAAAACTGAATGATGACAGGTGAGTTTAATTTTGCTGCAGTTTCCATTACTGCGTTGACGTTGCTAGAACCGATTACGTTCACTGCAGGCAATGCAAATTTGTTTTCTTTAGCATACTGAAAAATATCTGTAACTAACTGACCTGTGGCAACTCCTGCCGGGAAAATTCTGCTCATATTTACTTTATTATATATTAGGATGTTTTTTGAAAATTCTTGTAAAGATAATCAATTTTGAGAAATTACTAATTTCTTTTATCTCGCCCCCAAAGTAGCTTTTGGCGGATGGTTTCGTAGAAACTTAAATTATTCGGCTGTACCAATAATAGCTGGAAACTTGCCTTTCTGATCACAATTTCTTTATCTGTTTCAATATGAATTAATCTTGAATCCAATGAAAGAGAATATTGTGGAACTCTGCTTTCCACTTTAAATTTAATTTCTACTTTATCATTCACAACCAAAGGTCTTACATTTAAATTATGTGGAGCAATCGGAGTGATGACAAAGTTTTCGTTGTTTGGAGAAATGATTGGGCCGCCACAACTTAAAGAGTAAGCTGTAGAACCCGTTGGTGTAGAAACAATTACACCGTCGCCCCAGAAAACATTGAGAAATTCATTGTTAATATAAGAATCTACCGTCACCATTGATGTGGTTTCTTTTCTGGAAATCGTTACATCATTTAAAGCATACGGGAAAAATTCGTCAGATTTTGGCGAAACAACTTCGATCACTGATCTTCGGCTGGTTTTAACGTCACCTTTTAGGATAGAATCCAGTTCTTTGAAAGCCTCTTCTTTGGTAAAACTTGCCAAAAATCCGAGTCTTCCGGTGTTCACTCCCACAACAGGAATTTCAAGATCTTCAATGAAAGTCAATGAATTGACAATCGTTCCGTCGCCTCCAAAAGTGAAGAAAAGGTCAACTTCTTTGTCGATAAGATCCTGTTTGTTGCCAAAAGTCTCAAATATTTTTGAAAATTGAAGCGCTTCAGCCATTTCATCAAACAAAACAGATTTTACGCCTCTGCTTTCCAGTTCAGAAATAAATTTGCTTAAATATAAAAAAGTATCAAGATCTTTTTTCTGAGAATATATGGCTGCCTTCATATTATATTTCGATAAATTTTTGTAAAAAACCTAGACGGTCTTTGAAAAGATCTGTTTTCTCATCAGAATAATATTTTTCAACGATTCTGTAATCATAACGGTCAAAAGTAGCGTCGATAGAAGCTAAATTTTCGTTGCTGATTTTAATGGTGATGTGAATAAATTCGTCTGACATGAAACTTATAAACCCGCCGTAGAACTTAGAATTGTTACTCTCGACGATGTTCGCAATTTCGGTCATAGAATATTTTCTTGCCGGCGTTTCTATCGTTAAAGTCGCACCGGTTTCTGAAAACAGAGGGTATTTTGAAAAGGTCTGAAAAACATCGTCACAAGAGATGTATCCCAGATATTTTTCGTTTTTATTGATCACAGGAATCACGTTGGCATTGAATGTATAAAACAGTCTGATGCTGTCCATGATATTATTATCCTCCAAAATGGCGAAGCGCTCGATCTGATGTTCGAGGTTTTTCAAAGTTCCTTCTTCTTCATAGAGAAAGTCTTTGGCGATGGCTCCGTAAAAATGGTGAGATTTTTTGATGAAAATATGCGTATATCCAAATGCTTCTAGGGTTTCCCTAGCTGATTCGATAGAGTCAGTCAGATGAAAACACGGAAAATCTTTTGAGATATAGTCCTTGATAAACATTGTGCTAATTTATAAAATTTTAAACGAAACGTTTGTTATAAAAGTACGTTATTTTCAGAAAAATTTAAAAAAGCAAAAATAAATTTTGTTGGAGTGAAATATTAAATTATCTTTGTCGCCTTTCATTTTTACTTTTTATTAGATTTATTTCAAACTGCACTGTCTTTTGACGGACGCAGTTTTTTATTTTTAGGGTATTTGCAGATTTTAAAACTATTTTTTTCGTTGCAACGTCTAACTTAAACGCAAAGTTCGCAAAGATCTTTTTGACTACAAAATGTTTTTAAGATAAACAAAGGTGTTCCACTTAGCAAAGACTTCAAGGACTTAATTTTAAAAATAAATATTATTTAATTCCTAAAGCTTTTGCAAACTCCCACATCACAATTCCGCCGCATACGCTTACGTTTAGAGAATGCTTTGTCCCCAACTGCGGAATTTCAATAAAAGAATCAATATTCTGTAATGCTTCATCGCTGATTCCTTCTACTTCATTGCCTAAAACGACCGCATATTTTTTTGAGTTGTCAATAGTAAAATCAGTAATCATCGTGCTGTTTGTGGTTTGCTCGATTCCTACAACCTCAAATCCTTGGCTTTTTAAATCATTAATCGTGACATTAATATCTGCCTCATGCGACCAATCTACACTTTCAGTTGCTCCCAAAGCTGCTTTGTGAATCTCACGGTGTGGCGGTTGTGGCGTGATTCCACATAAAATAATTTTCTGAACCAAAAAAGCATCTGCCGTTCTGAAAGTCGCACCCACATTGTGCATACTTCTTATATTGTCTAAAACGACCACCAACGGAATTTTCTCAACCTTTTTAAAAGTTTCTACATCAATTCTGTTGAGTTCTTCCAGCTTTAATTTATTTACCAAAATAATTTGTTTATTTCTATTATAATTTACGAATTCTTAGTCATGAACGGATTCTATATTGTTCATTATTTTTTCTCTCCCATAATCTGATCCACATTTTTTTCAATATTCTGAGCAATGGTTTCCATCGGAATATCATTTTCATCATTATTAAAAGGATCTTCAATTTCTTCAGCAATCAATTCCAGACTCATCAACACGTAATATACAAAGACCGTGAGCGGAATCATAAATAGCCCTAGATTGATAACGTAAGCAATCGGAAGTGCCACAACATAAAGGATGATAAACTTTTTGATAAACGAAGAATAGGAATATGGAATCGGTGTGTTTTTAATTCTTTCACAACCACCACAAACATCCAGAAAACCGGTAATCTGTGTGTCGAGGTACAGCATTTCAACGTCAGAAATTTTCCCTTCTTTTTTTAACTGATATAATTTGTGGGTCAAAAGAATCACCAAATCGGTTGGTCCGTGATTTTTAAGTGATTTTTCAATTTCGGAATAATCTTCATCCAAAGCCAGTCTTGTCGATTCCTGAGAAAGATGTTTGGCTAAAAAATGGGGAAAATATTTAAGGTATCTCGAAATCTGATCAGCAGATTTTCTGTCGTCAGCTAAAATGATATTAATTTTTACGGCAAAATTTCTGGTGTCATTGACCAGTTTTCCCCAAAGTTTTCTGCCTTCCCACCATCTGTCGTACGCCGTATTGGTTCTGAAAACCAGCAGCAAAGACAAAACGAATCCTAGTAATGAATGGATCAATCCTACGTTGCTGACTTTAGATTTTGCTGTTAAATGCAGATACTCAACTTCCAGATACTGAATTCCATAAGAGTAAATCGCCATCAAAACCATTGTTGGGAAAAGGATTTTCATGGTATCGCTTTTGTGTAAGCTGACCAGGATTTTCAGGAAATTTTTGGTGTTGTAAACTCTCATGGTTAATGTGCTTTTTGCAAAGATAAATTTTTATAAACTTCAAAAAAACACTATTTTTATTTCGCATTAAATTTACAATCCCATGATTCTCGAAAACGTAGATGTTGTCAATGATATCAGTAAAGAAGATTTTCAGGAAAATTATTTCAAAAAAAAGAAGCCTCTTCTGATAAAAAATTACGCAAGCCGATGGGAAGCCTTCGACAAATGGAATTTTGATTTTATCAAAGAAAAAGCGGGCGAACAGGAAGTTCCGTTGTACGATAACAAACCAGCAGACTCCAAAAAAAGTTCTGATGCACCGGTTGCAAAGATGAAAATGAAAGATTACATCGACACGATAAAATCTAAACCTTCGGATCTTAGAATTTTCTTTTACATCATCACCGACCGACTTCCCGAACTTCTCAAAAACTTCACGTATCCGGATTTGGGAATTAAGTTTTTCAAAAGACTTCCGACATTATTTTTCGGAGGAAGTGAAGCACATGTTCTGATGCATTATGATGTCGATTTGGGTGATTTTATGCACTTTCATTTTGAAGGAAAAAAAAGAATTTTACTGTTTGACCAGAAACAGTCGAAGTTTTTATACAAAGTTCCGCTGTCGGTTCATACCGTTTACGACATCGATTACGAAAATCCTGATTACGAAAAATTTCCGGCTTTGAAATATGCAAAAGGCATTGAGATCTTCATGGAACACGGCGATGCACTTTTTATTCCCGGAGCTTTCTGGCATTTCAACCGATATCTGGAGCCTGGTTTTTCAATGTCGCTGAGAGCTTTACCAAATAAACCGAAAATTTTTGCGAATATGCTGTATCATGTTTTTATAATGCGCTATACGGATAAGATCCTGCGAAAATTATTTAAATCTGAATGGGTTGAATATAAGCAGAAATGGGCTTACGAAAAAGCGACTGAAGCTCTGGAAAAGCATTTAAGTAAAAAAAAGAAGGTTTGAAATATTGTCTCTACCTATCACAAAAAGAATGGATTACAAATTTACTTTTAAGAAACACCTTTTGATTGTTGGAAAAACAGAGGAAGAAAGACATAAAACACTATCCAAAATTCTTGAAAATAATAATCTTGAACTTATTAGATTTCCTAAATCGATGAACTTTCAATTTGATTATCTAAATGTAGTGCAAGCTAAAAAACTTTTCTTGCCGTTTTACGAAACAAAAGGAAAATATAATAATAACCAAATTTTTGATTTTCACATTGATTGGATTGCAGAAAACAACTGCCTTTTTGTTTTTGAAGAATTTCAGCTTGTTGATGATAAATTTAGCTTAGAAATAATGCGAATTATGATTAATAATTTGGAAGCCAACCGTCAATCAGCAACTAAAGTAATAATGACTTTAGAAGATGAAGCTTGGTTGATGAATAGTCTTACCGAAATTGTAAATGAAACTGAATATAAAACAAAAGTCAAAGTAGTGGAAAGTAATTTTCATGTCATTGCATTATAAAATTATACTTAAACAATAATATGTTCGAAAAATATTTTAAAGATGGTGAGATTAGAAATGAATATAAAAAGCAATTCATTTCACTTTGGCCAGGATGGCTCGGCAAAGAAAACTATCATCAATTGGATGAAGTCACTGAGGCTGATTGGTCTAAATTTAATTTGTTGATAGAAATTATTTTTAAGCATTACAGAATGCAAATTGTTGATTTATAAGCAAGAAAATTAAATAACATTAATAGCATTGAAGAAACACTATCCAATTATGAAGACTCCATGACTAAAACATCAAATGAATTTTCAGTTTATTTAATCCCAGAACTAGAATGTATATTATCTGAAGATTGGGATTATACATTCATAATTTGGTATACAAATAAAAAGGTCATCATAAAGCTGCAATCATTTATTGAAAAATCTGGATTATATCATTTTAGTTGATGGCATAAAACTTCTGTACAAGATTTAAATCACCATTTCCCTCCTTCTTTTTTATTTCCTATTTTTACCAACCCAATTTTAAGAACGATTTCAATGGCAAAGGCGACGAAGAAAGAGACCCCGTTAATGACGCAGTACAATACCATCAAGGCGAAATATCCTGATGCTCTTTTGCTTTTCAGAGTGGGAGATTTCTACGAAACTTTCGGTCAGGATGCTGTGAGAACTTCTCAGATTTTAGGAATTGTTCTTACAAAGAGAGCCAACGGCGACGGACACATTGAATTGGCTGGTTTTCCACATCATTCGGTGGATTCTTATTTGCCTAAACTGGTAAGAGCAGGAATTCGTGTGGCAATTTGCGATCAGTTGGAAGATCCAAAAACGGTAAAAGGAATTGTGAAACGTGGCGTAACAGAATTGGTGACACCCGGCGTGACGTTCAACGATCAGGTTTTAACTTCAAAAAAGAATAACTTCCTGCTTTCTCTTCATAAAGAAAAAGAAAAATACGGAATCGCTTTAGTCGATGTTTCCACCGGAGAATTTTTGGTAAGTGAAGGAAATTTAGATAAGATTTTACACATCATCAATACGTTTGATCCGAGCGAAATTATTTATCAGCGAAGCGTACAAATTCCGGATCAGCTGAAAAATAGGAATGTTTTTAAATTAGAAGATTGGGCGTATCAATATAATTTTGCCTACGAAAAACTGACAAATCAATTCCGAACCAATTCATTAAAAGGTTTTGGAGTTGAAAGTCTGCCGTTAGCAATCACAGCTGCAGGAGCGATTTTCGCTTATCTGGTTGAAGATACCCATCACAAATTACTGGCGCACATCACCAAAATTCAGATTATCCCGCAGGAAGATTATCTGATGATGGATCATTTTACGCTGAGAAATCTGGAAATCGTTTATCCAAGCCATCCGAAAGGAAAGTCTTTGTTGGATATTATTGATAAAACGTCTACACCGATGGGCGGAAGATTGTTGAGAAGAAGAATTATTCTGCCTTTAAAATCTGTTGAAGAAATTGGCCGTCGACTTTCGTTGATTGATTTTTTAAACGAAAACGATCAGCTGAAATATGAAATTTCAGAATTATTAAGAGCGATCTCAGATTTAGACCGATTGATGGGTAAGCTGGCGGCAGAAAAAATTTCACCTAAAGAATTGGGTTATCTGCGTCAAAGTTTGATTAATATTCAGAAAATTAAAGGATTACTTCATCCTCACGCTGATGTTTTGGCTTGGCTGGAACCATTGAATTCTTTAGATGAATTGATTCAGTTGCTTGAAAATCATTTGAATGAAGAACTTCCGGTCAATTTGGCTAAAGGAAATGTCATCAAACAAAATATTTCCGAAGAACTCGATCATTTACGAGATTTACAAAACAAAGGCCGTGGTTTCCTGGACGAAATGTGTCAACGTGAAGTAGAACGCACGGGAATCACAAGCCTGAAAATTGATTTTAATAATGTTTTCGGATATTTTATTGAAGTAAGAAATACGCATAAGGATAAGGTTCCAGGTGATTGGATCAGAAAACAAACTTTGGTCAATGCAGAAAGATATATTACCGAAGAACTGAAAGAATATGAAAGCCAGATTCTGGGCGCTGAAGAAAAAATCAGTGTTCTGGAAAATCAGCTGTACCGCAAAGTGTGTTCGGATACGATGATTTACATGGACAGGATTCAGGAAAATTCAAATATTATTGCGCAGCTTGATGTGGCTGTTGGACTTTCTGAGCTGGCGGTTTCTGAAAGTTATACAAAACCTGTTTTAAATGAAGGTTTTGGAATTGATTTAAAAGAAGCGAGACATCCAATCATTGAAAATGCACTTCCTCTAGGCGAAAAATATATTCCGAATGACATCTTTTTAGATAAAGATTCTCAACAGATTATTATGGTGACCGGTCCCAATATGGCGGGTAAATCTGCAATTCTACGTCAGACCGCAATAGTTTGCCTAATGGCGCAAATCGGAAGTTTTGTTCCTGCAAAACACGCTGAAATTGGAGTTTTAGATAAGATTTTTACAAGAGTTGGAGCTTCAGATAATATTTCTGCCGGCGAGTCAACGTTCATGGTTGAAATGAATGAGGCGGCATATATTTTAAATAATATTTCAGACCGAAGTTTGATTTTGTTAGACGAAATTGGTCGTGGAACGTCAACGTATGACGGAGTTTCGATTGCATGGGCGATAGCGGAATATCTTCATCAGCACCCGACGCAGGCAAAAACTTTATTTGCCACGCATTATCATGAGCTGAACGAAATGACGGTTAATTTTGAACGCGTTAAGAACTTCCACGTTTCGATTCAGGAGAATAAAGGAAGTATCATCTTTTTAAGAAAATTAATTCCTGGTGGGAGCGAACACAGTTTCGGTATTCACGTAGCTAAGTTGGCAGGAATGCCATCAAAAGTGGTCAACAGAGCCAATGATATTTTGAAAACTCTGGAAGCCAGCCGCTCGCAAAGCGGTTCATCTGAAACGATCAAAAGAGTGACCGAAGAAAACATGCAGCTTTCTTTTTTCCAGTTGGATGATCCCGTTTTGGAAAATATACGAGAAGAATTAACGAAAATCGACATCAATACGTTGACTCCAATTGAAGCTTTGATGAAACTGAATTCAATTAAGAAGATGATTGGAAAGTAGGAAAATGAAGGGTATTATTCACAAAAAACCAATGTTTTGGAAGTATGAAGCCACTGCGTCCTACGTCGTTCTTTGTTTTCAATATCTCTATATTTTGGTATTTGGGAAAAATATTGATCAAGAAGTTGCCAAGCAATATGTAGATCTTTGGTTCTACGATCTGATGATTTTTTTTCCTGTTATCTTTCTTTTATTTTTTCCACAAAAATTCCGCATCGTTTTCCTTTCCCTGATTTTTTGTTGCGGACTGTTTTATTTTTATAATGGTTTAGGATTCAACTCCATCGTTTTTAATACCTTTCTTTCTGTTTTTTTAGCCAATAAATATCTCTTATTTAATTTTTCCGACAAGCAGAGAGGAAAGTTACTGAAGTTTCGTTTTCTTAAGATTTTACTTCTCTTCCCGATTATTCTGATTACTGTTTTAGCTGAGAATTTGCTAGAATACTTAGGGATTACAAATCCAGAAATCCGAGGCGATGGAAAAGTCATGACCAATTTTGGAAGGTTTTTACTTTTCGGTGCTTATTATGGTGGGTTGGCGTATTTCGCCTATCGGGAGGAAAAAAAAGCGACATGCAATAATAATCTTTAATTTTAAAATTTTCTTGCAGATAAAGGAAAAGTGTACAAATAACGTACTGGTTTACCTCCAATTGTTGCAGGCTTCCAGCGGGTGAAAATCCTTTTGATGCCCAACTCAGCTGCTTCTACATGCTTTTTGTCACTTCCCAATGCTGCGATGTTTCTTACATAACCGTCTTTTTCAACAACAAAATAAATTCGGGTATCCAATTTTTGGTTTTGCTTAAGGTTAACAGTAGGCATTCCCTCAAAATATTTTTGTTTAAAAACTTCAAAACCTCCTGGAAATTCAGGTGCCGTATCTGCAGAAGTAACAACATCCTTTAAGTTGATTTTTTTCTTCGCCAATTCACTGTAGTTAGGAATCTGCGAGATATTGTTTTCAATCGTGTTTTTATTTGCAGTTTCCTGAGCATAAATAGACGTGCCCAAAGACAAAACGAGTAAAAAAATCGCTTTTTTCATTTAATTAATTTTAGTAACACTGATTCTGAAATATTTTCAGATGTGTAGTTAATGAGTTGAGGGCAGCAAACTTAGTACCAATACTTAGCAAAACATTAATTAGAAAAAACTTTACATTGTATATTCTTAATTTTAAACGAAACATGTTTAATTAACAAAGTTTAATAGCGGTATTGTTTTGATATACAGATTCATTCGGTAATAAAGTAAAAAAATAATTTCGGATATTTAAATAAAATGTAGATATTGGGCGGACTTTAGTCCGCTCTTTTTTTAACAAAAATCAAATGGCTTTAGCCTAAATTAATTACGATGAAATTTAAATTTAACCTGAAATATTCCCTTTTAACCATCTTTATTTTCCTCGTTGAGGTTTTAATTGCAACTGTTTTAAAAGATCAGTTCTTTATCCGGGCATATTTGGGAGATGTCATTGTTGTGATGCTGCTGTATACTCTTGTGAAAAGCTTTTTCATAATCAACGATACAAAATTAATTCTCGGAATTTTCGCTTTTTCCTGCCTGATTGAGTTTGCTCAGTTTTTCAACATTGCAGAAAAATTAGGCTTCCAACCGGGAAGCCTAATGTATATCGTAATCGGAAATTCTTTTTCGTGGATTGATATTTTATGTTATGGAGTGGGATGTTTAATCCTTTATTTTTTGATTAAAATTAAGTTTAATCAACAAAAATCCCTTTAATCTTCGGAAAATAAGTTCTTTCAAATACCTAATTGGCTATCAACCAACAATTAAAAACCCAACAACCTACTATCTTCCAAAAGAATCATATTTATCCTCCGCATATTTGATGAAGCGGTTCAGCAAAGCCACATTGTCTTTTTCCATCGGAGAAAGTTCGCTGTCAACATTGTTTGAAACCGGAATATACCAGTCTGTCTGCTCAAAAAAGTTTCTGTACGTCTGTTTTTTAAACGAATACCCGTGTCTTGCGAAAACCGAATTTTTAATGATTTCCATGTCGAGTTTCCGAAGGTTTTTGATGTCTTTTTCGCTCAGTTTTTGCTTGGAAGCGTTGATTTTAAAAACCGCATCAGAAGCAACCCTATTTTTAGATTGAGTGTACGTTTCTGTTTTTCCTGTCTCTTCGTCAGTGTATTTTTCTTTAAAATCTCTCGGATTTTCCCAATCAATCAATTCAGAATTTTCATCCAGCATAAAATTCGGATTGTAAACAAATTCTTTTTTGATCAGTTTTAAATTTTTTAAGGGAGCTTTCACCGCAGACTTATTAAAGGCGGTCCATTTTCCTGTGATGCTGTCGTTATTGAGCTTAACTTCAAACCTTCCGTCGGTTTTATCATCTCCAGGCTCATCCAAAATAAAAGATTGAGAACTCTCGTTAAAAACCCCTCTGAAAGGTCTTTGCGTTCCGTTCACAATGCTTTGTCCATACACAGAATCCTGAGTAATTCGGTTAATTTTTAAAGACAGCCTTTTGGTATTTATTCCTTCATAGTCCTCATCAACTTCACTATCATGCATCATCTCTTTTCCTGCAAATTCTCCGGTGTAAATTCCATAATATTCTTTATGAACCTCGGGGACGACCATCGAATCTTTTGTTGCAGTTAAGCTGTCTTTAGATTTTTCTTCGGTTGTAACGTCTTTTTTACAGCTTGTCAAACCGATTGCAAACAGAGCAATTAAAGTAAATTTTAAAATTTTCATATAAATTAAATGTGCTTTTTTGTGATTAAATATTCTATTAAAATTAGATTCGGAACCCAACCGAGCCAAGCGATGATTTGGTAAACATCCATCGGATTTGGGTGGAATAAATATACAATAATTACTTTCCACATTCTCAAAGTGATGGCGGAAATTGTGAGTGCAAAACTTCGCCACATCCATTGTTTGTGTTCTTTAAATTTTTTCTGTCGGGCTAATTGATAAGCCTTAAAAGTTGAAAACCACCATAAACAGCCCAAAATCACAAAAGAAATTTTAGAAAGAAAACCTCCGTTCGCAAAAACTCCCATGTAAATTCATGATGGAGCTGCGAGAAACAGAATCAGGAATATGTAAATTTTCCCTGCGTTTTTGTGAAAGGTTTTTAATCCGAAATCTTTTCTTAAAATCGCTAAAAAACCTGTGAGCAAAACAAAAATACTTGTATAAACGTGACTGTAGAAAAACCAAAGATATTCCGGTCTTTCAACCACTTCAGTTTGTTTAATCATCAAAAAACTCACATTGGTATCTAAAGGAATATATTCTAAAGTAATTTTCAGCATCAGCCAAAAGAAATATACGAATCCGATTATTAAAAGGATTTTTAAAAGATTCGACACATTTTTTTTGGCTGAAAGCAAATTAGTTTTCAATATTAATTGTGATAGGAAGCTTGAATCTGAATTTTACAGGTTGACCATTAATTTTTGCGGGGATCCATTTTGTCTTGGACATTACTTTTATTGTACGTTCCATTTCTTTATTCATTGATTTACTATCGCCAATTGTAATGATGTCAGTTATTATACCTTGCTGATCTATTACAAATCTTACTTCAGACTTTATCTGACCTCTCCCTCTGACTTTTTCCATTTTGAAAGTCTGTGAAAAGTTATTCCTGAATGCATTGATTCCTCCTGGATATTCTGCTTTGTCTGCAACATCTTCATAAACTGTATTGTCTACACTGATATTTTCCTTATTCGGAGAAACCGTTTCTTGTGAGAAAATAGGATTAGAAATAATAAGTACGATTAAAATTAAGAGTTTTTTCATTTTGTATTTTATTTTAAATCATTTAATTCTTGCAAACGTTAAAGCCATATCTGCCATATTATCTCTAAAGTGAAATTGACAGTTTTGATTAAGTAATTTTCAATATCAGCCAAAAGAGTGACCAAAGCAAGTGATAAAATGCTTTGAAATATTTTTGGTTATGCCTTCAAATATTATGATTTAATTATTTATTTGCATTGCAATAGATAATTTGAATAGAGATTTAACGGGCTTTCCATTAATTTCACCAGGTTTCCATTTAGTTTTGTTTTGTGATTTTATTGCCTGAGCGACCTGTCTATTCATGTCTTTATTATCTCCCAAAACCTTTATGTTTTCAAGCTTACCATTTTCTGAAATTACAAATTGAGCATCAGATTGTAGAATACCTCTTTCAGTTATACCTTCTATATACATGTTTTTTGATATTAATTTTCTAAACGAATTAATACCCCCAGGATATTCTGCAATTTTGTCCACTTTTTCGTATACATAATTGTCAACGACAGAATTTTCTACAGTTGAAGAGACAGATTCTTGTGAAAAAAACTTAGGAGAAAGAAATATTATGATAATGGCGAGTAATTTTTTCATTTTGTATTTATTTTAAAACTTAAATATAATTAATTATTAGATTTTTTTGCGTATAAATAATCTATATTCATTCAGATACAAAAATTGGTGTGTTTTTTAATAAGTGATTAGATTCAAATCCTGCGCAATCAGCCAAGCCTCACTCCAGCAAGCCTGAAAATTAAATCCGCCGGTTACCGCATCAATATTTAAAACTTCTCCGGCAACGTAAAAGTTAGGCAAAATTTTCGAAGACATATTTTTAAAATTAATTTCTTTTAAATCTACACCTCCTGCGGTTACAAATTCATCTTTAAAAGTCGATTTCCCCGTCACCTGAAACTTCTTTTTGCATAAATTTTCCAATATCGTTTGCATTTCTTTTCCTGAAATATTCGCAATCTGTTTATTTAAATCAACCTTTGAAACTTCCAAAACCCTCTGCCAAAAGCGGTTCGTCACCTCAAAAATCTTCGATGAACCAATTAACTTCTTAGGATTCGATTGTTTAAAATTCTGAAATAATTCTTCCGCATCATCAATATCTTTTGAAATAAAATTTACCTGAATTTCAAAATTGTATTTTACTTTTGCCAGATTAATCGCCTCCCAAGCCGAAATTTTCAAAATTGCAGGTCCGGAAAGTCCCCAATGCGTAATTAATAATGGTCCGCTTTCTTCGGTTTTTAGTTTTGGGATAGAGGTTTCTGCCATTTCAAAGCTTGTTCCCAAAAGATCTTTCAGCAAATCATCTTTAATATTAAATGTAAATAGAGAAGGAACCAAATCAACGATTTTATGTCCTAAATTTTCAATCATTTTTAAAGACTTTGGAGAACTTCCGGTTGTATAAATTACAAAATCAGCTTCAAAATCCCCTAAACTTGTTTTTACTAAATAATTTTCATCAAGCTTTTCAATTTCTTTTACCGAGCATTTGGTTTTGACTTCAATATTTTTCTGCTGAATTTCATTCTGAAAAGTATTGATAATCGTCTGCGAAGAATTGCTTTCCGGGAAGACTCTGTTATCTTTCTCTATCTTCAACGAAACTTTTCGTTTTTCAAACCAGTCCATGGTATCGCCTGGCTGAAATTTGGTAAAAACACTCAATAATTCCTTGTTTCCACGGGGATAAAACTGAACCAATTCTTTAGGGTCAAAACATCCATGAGTAACATTGCACCTTCCGCCTCCAGAAATTTTCACTTTCTGAAGTACGTCTGAGTTTTGTTCGAGAATGGTAATTTTATATTTCTTTTCGTCAAGATTTGCTGCACAGAAAAATCCTGCTGCACCGCCTCCGATAATAATAATTTGCTTCATAATTATTTAATCTTATGCTGAAGATTATTTTTGTAAAACTACAATTTTTATAAACCATCTTATTTGAGTAATTTTGAGGATTATAATTTTTGAACCATAATCGTAATTTTAACCACAAAAGTTTTTAACACATTAGTGTATTTAAGATGCCTTTCAACCATTAATAGAAGAACACATTAGTTCTTAAAAAATCTTTGATTTTTGCTTGTGTGGACTTAATATTTTCAAAGTTGTAAACTTTCTTAAATGTTCTAATGTATTTTAAAACTATGAGACATTTTATGGTTAAATTAATAAGTTCAATTTTAAAACTATCATTAAATGACTTTCTACCATACCTTTGAAGTTCGCTGGAGCGACCTTGACGCAAATAAACATCTTGCCAACTCATCTTATGTGCAGTATTGCGCACAAACGAGAATGGCTTTTATGAAAAAAGAAAAAATGGGGGTTACCCAAATGAGCCGTTGGGGAATTGGTCCCGTGATTATGCATGAAAGATTTTCCTTTTTTAAAGAAATTTTTGCAGATCAAAAAGTCATTGTAAGCCTTGAAATTGACGGATGTGCTGAAAATGCAGAAATTTATCGTTTTGTGCACAAGTTTTATCTTCCTGACGGTTCACACTGTGCAACTTCAGAAGCAACCGGAGTTTGGATTGATACAATGTTGAGAAAAATGACTTCGCCACCGGATGATGTAGTGGAAGCAATGAATAAATATAAAACTGCGGAAACCATTTTAATGACAAGAGAAGATTTCAAAAAACTTCCTTTCCGTCCGGAAAATATTGATCCGGCAATTTTTAATATTTAAAATTTAGAGTTCAAAGTTTAATATTATTCATTACAAATTACCCATTACTTATAAAAATAGATATGTTTGAAGATAAAGAACCAGAATTAACGCCCATTTCAAAACTAGGAGAATTTGGCTTAATTAAACACCTTACTGAATTTTTTCCTTTGTCCAACGAATCTTCGGAACTCGGGGTAGGAGATGATGCTGCTGTAATTAATCCAGGGAACAAAAAAGTGGTTTTAACGACTGATGTTTTGGCGGAAGGAGTTCATTTCAATTTGGGATATGTTCCTTTGAAGCATTTAGGGTATAAAGCCGTTGTTGTGAACCTTAGTGATATTGCAGCGATGAATGCAACCCCAACACAGATTTTGGTTTCTCTTGCAGTTTCAAACCGTTTTCCGGTGGAGGCTTTGGAAGAGCTGTATTCAGGAATTCAGGCGGCTTGCGGAAGGTATAAAGTCGATTTGATTGGCGGCGATACAACGAGTTCTAACGCTGGTTTGGTAATGAGCATCACCGCAGTCGGAATTGAAGATGAAGAAAATATTGTGAAAAGAAGCGGTGCAAAACCAAACGATTTGCTTGTGGTTTCTGGAGATTTGGGTGGAGCTTACATGGGACTTCAGATTTTGGAAAGAGAACATGCTATTTTCTTGGCAGACCCAAATATGCAGCCTGAAATGGAAGGGTTTGATTATATTTTGGAAAGACAATTGAAACCTGAAGCAAGAACGGATGTGAAAGGAATTTTAGAACAGTTGGATATTAAGCCAACGTCTATGATTGACGTTTCAGATGGCTTGGCTTCGGAAATTTTACATCTTTCTGACCAGTCAAAAGTTGGCTTCAGATTGTACGAAGAGAAAATACCAATGGATAACTTAACCATTACAACTGCAGATGATTTGAATTTAAATCCTGTGATGACTGCTTTGAGTGGCGGTGAAGATTATGAATTGTTATTCACGATTGCTTCAGAGGATTTCGATAAGATAAAAAACCACCCAGATTTTACGATTATCGGTCATGCCGTGGAAAAGGAAGAAGGAAATTTTATGGTCGCTAGAGGCTCTAACCAATTGGTTGCTCTGACGGCACAGGGTTGGGACGCTTTTTTAAGCAATCAACATAACGATTAAAATTTAATTTTAAATATTGTGAAGCCGCTGCATTTTTGTAGTGGTTTTTGTTAATGTTAAATTTATGGATGAAGAGAATAAGAATCTAAATGTTCAATGCTATTGTTGTGGATATTTTACTCTAAAGGAAAGAGGAAATTACTATATATGTAAAGTTTGTTTTTGGGAAGATGATGGATGTCTTGATTTGAAAAAAATTAGTCATCCAAATCATATGACTTTAGAGCGAGGTAGACGTAACTTTTTACAGTTTGGAGCCTGTGAAGAAAGATTTGTGAAAAATGTGGTGAAAAATCCTGAAAGTAGATATAGAAATGACAACCTGTGAAACTACAAAAAGTCGGCTATGAAAAATTGGATTAGATTTCCTATCTTAATTTGTGTATTTATTGTACTGATTGTTTATAGCAATAAAATTGAAGCAGAAAATGCTGAAAAAAGAGACAGCGTTTTAAATAATGACCTCCAATTTAAAGGTTACGTAGTTGATTTTAGAACTTCAAACAATCACGCTTTTGGGCTTATCAGATTAAAATTAACAGAGAGTTCTGTAGTTACATTTAATGATAATCTTAAAAAAGGTATTTATCCATACAGAATTAATGGCGATATTGCAGAGATATACACTACAATATCAGATGGTCTTGACTATAATGATACTATAAGCGTGAATTCAAAATCTCATGAAATTGAATTTAAAGAAACAAAAAATCATAAAAAGTTTGTTTCTGAGCTATATGTAATCGAAGACTTTGACAATATAAAATTTGTAAAGGAGAAAACTGAATTTCAATAAAAAATCCAGCTCATTTTTTGAGCTGGATTTCAATTTTATATGAAAAATTATTAAGCTTTCACAATATTCACAATTACCTCCAGCGCTTTCTCCATACTCTCCAGAGCAACATACTCATAAGGTCCGTGGAAGTTCATACCACCTGCAAAGATATTTGGGCAAGGAAGTCCCATGTAAGATAGCTGGGCTCCGTCTGTACCGCCTCTGATGGCTTTTATTTTTGGTTCAATTCCTGCTTCTTTCATGGCTTTTGCTGCAAGATCAATGATGTGCATTTTGCCTTCAAATTGCTGCTTCATGTTGCGGTACTGTTCTTTGATTTCCACTTCAGCCGTTCCTTCTCCATGTTTTTGGTTGAATTCAGCAACTTTTTCCTCCATGAATTTCTTTCTCGCTTCAAATTTCTCGTCGTCATGATCACGGATGATGTATTGAAGTTTAGCCTCTGAAATATCAGCGGTAATATCCATTAAATGATAAAATCCATCAAAACCCTTAGTTGTCGCCGGAGTTTCATTTGCAGGAAGTAATTGAATAAATTCGGCAGCCAAAAGACCTGCATTCACCATTTTTCCGAAGGCATAACCGGGATGTACACTCAGTCCGTGGATTTTTACCACAGCTCCGGCTGCATTAAAGTTTTCATATTCCAATTCTCCGACTTCGCTTCCATCCATTGTATAAGCGAATTCAGCGCCGAATTTTGCCACATCAAATTTATGCGCTCCTCTTCCTATTTCTTCATCCGGAGTGAATCCGATGGCCATTCTTCCGTGTTTGATTTCCGGATGAGCAATCAGATATTCTGCAGCCGTTACAATCTCCGCTACTCCTGCTTTGTCATCTGCTCCTAAAAGCGTATTGCCATCAGTTGTAATGATCGTCTGACCGATATATTGTTTTAAACTTTCGAATTTTGAAGGCGATAAGGTGAAGTTCGTTTCTTTATTTAAAACCAAATCTTCGCCCTGATAATTTTCCCAAACCTGAGGCTTTACATTTTCACCACTAAAATCCGGTGAAGTATCGTAATGAGAAATAAATCCTATGGTTGGCTGACTGTCATTCTCCAGATTGGAAGGAACGTAAGCCATAATGTAACCATGATTGTCGATAGAAACATCTTCCAAACCGATGGTCTTTAGTTCTTCTACGATGTAGTTGGCGATGTCCCACTGTCTTTCTGTAGAAGGTGTTGTTTCGCTTTCTGCGTCGCTGGTTGAATATATTTTTACATAGCTGAGAAAACGGTTTAGTAATTTTTCTCTCCACATTTCGTTAAAATCAATTGTACTCATTAGATATATTAAATTTTAACAAAGTTAGCAAATTTGATACTGAGAAGCGGTTTTTTGTAATTGAATATGACGCATCGAAATTATGAATCAGATATAAAATATTGGTTATCAAAAGAATCTTAGCTTTGTATTCTACTACAAATAAATTGTTTTAGTTTTATTATATTTGAGAAAATCAAAAGTGAACATGTTTCTTACAGAATGTCCTAGAGATGCCATGCAGGGTTGGGGAGAATTTATTCCGACTGCCAAAAAAATCGATTATATCAACTCTCTGATGGAGGTGGGTTTTGATGTTTTAGATTGTCTGAGTTTTGTTTCCCCAAAAGCAATACCGCAAATGGCTGATTCTGCTGAGGTGGCCGAAAATATTGACAAATCTTTATCGAATACCAAGGTTTCTGCAATTATTGGAAACTACAGAGGAGCCGAGAAAGCTTTGATGCATCAGTCGGTAGATATTTTAGGCTTTCCTTTTTCTATTTCTGAGACTTTTCAGCACAGAAATACAAACAAAAATCAGGAAGAAGCCTTTAATGATGTGGTTAAAATGCTTGAGCTTACAAAAAGGGAAGGCAAAGAATTAAATCTTTATTTCTCCATGGCTTTTGGAAATCCTTACGGAGAAATGTGGAAATGGGAAGATGTAGATTTCTGGGCCAACCGTTTTTCTGAAATTGGAATTAAAAATATCTTATTGTCTGATACTACAGGAGTTGCAACGACTGAAACGATCTCTGTTTTATTCGAAAAAATCCCTTCAAAATATCAAAATATTGATTTCGGGGCGCATTTTCATAACCGATATGAAGATTCTTATTCTAAATTGAAAGCTGCTTACGATAAAGGTTGCCGAAGATTTGATTCTGCCATCAAAGGAATTGGTGGCTGTCCGATGGCGAAAGATGATTTGGTGGGAAATATGCCTACCGAGCAGGTGATCAATTTTATGAGTGTGGAAAAAGCCGAACACAAGCTGAACTTATTGAATTTCGAAAGTTCTTATAACAGAGCAAAAGATATTTTTCATTTTTAATTTTCTTATAGTCAAATTGCTTAAAACTTGAATTATGAATGAGGATTTGAAAAAATAACTTGAACTACATTCTGCAGGTGCGACAGTGAGACATCAATCTCCATTTGATAAAGTAATATCACATAAAAATAAATCAGAATTAAGTAGTGATTTTGTTGAAAAGTGGGTGAATCCTTTTTACATGTCAATTGGACATCATTCTGATGAAAGTTGGGTTGAAAACGTAATTAATATTTCAAATGAAATTACAGAGGAAATCACTTTAAATTTACTTGGTGATTTTAATTGGAGAACAAGACTCGTTGGAGCATATTTTTCTGCGGTTAAAAACTATCAGAATCAAATAGACATTATAGGTGTATATTTTCTAAAAAGTGTGTTGTGTTGGACATATTTATTCACTAATCTTAGCATTTTACAATAATGAAAAAACAAATGAATATCTATGCTCTTATTTAAAATACTATTTAACTAAACCAGAATTGTATTTTGACCAAGAGGCAGCCTTAGAAGCCTTAGTTTATTTGGATAAGATAAATGGAACAAATTTTTATCAGGAATTTAGTCCTAGTTGGGATGATGTAAACATCGAAAGAAATAAAATTAGAATTAAAAATGCCGTCGCAATGTCAAAATTTATTGAAAAAGAACAAGGTGTAGTGGCAGCAGAAATTTATTTAGATGCAATTCTATCAAGCAAAAATTCGCACAAAAAAAAGTTTGAAACTGATTTTATTGAGAAACAGATTGAAATTCTAAAAGAATTGCAGTCTCTCTGTAACAATTAAAATAAAAATATTATGACATCAAAAATAACATACATCGGCGGACTAAGATGTTCAGCAGAACATTTGCAATCAGGAACCATCATCGAAAGTGATGCGCCAACCGACAATCACGGGAAAGGAGAAAAGTTTTCACCAACCGATCTTTGTGCAACTTCTTTAGCAGAATGTGCACTGACCACCATCGCTATTTTGGGAAAAGACAAAAAGATCAATATCGATGGAGCGTACTGTACGTTGCAGAAAATAATGAAAACTGAGCCAAGAAGAATTGGAGAGATCGTTTGTAATTTTGTTTTTTCAGATATCTATTCAGACAAGGAAAAAGCTTTCATAGAAGAAACCGCTCACAATTGTCCGGTAGCGAGAAGCCTTCATCCGGAGTTGGTACAGACCATGATTTTCATTTATCAATAAAATAGCCGCAGAGATTTCTGCGGTTTTTGTTTTTTACGACGATAGTAACTTAAGATTATATGAATAAAATATCTCCAATAATTTCACCTTCCGAATTCAAAAATCTTCCTTCTGAAAATTTAATTATTCTTGATGCAAGAGTAGGTAAAGACACTTATCAGAGCTATTTCAATAAACATATACAAGGAGCGAGATTTGTAGATTTAGATAAAGATTTAGCCGAAATTGGAAAAGATACAGCCCATGGCGGAAGACACCCTCTTCCGATCATCGAAAAATTTGCAGAAACAATTTCCCGTTTAGGGATTTCAGAAGATTCTCATATAATTATTTATGATGATAAAAATGGCTCAAATGCAGCAGCAAGAGCCTGGTGGATGCTGAAAGCTTTTGGTTTAAAAAATGTTCAGGTTTTAGATGGTGGATTTCAAGAAGCAGAAAAAGGAACTTTAGAATTTTCATCGGGCGAAGAAGATTTTGAAATAGCTAAAATTATAAACAGGAAAGATTGGCTTCTGCGAATTTCGACCTTGGAAGACGTTGAAAATGAATTAACAAACAATTCTGCAACAGTAATTGATGTTAGAGATTCTTATCGATATAAAGGCGAGTCTGAACCGATTGATTTGGTTGCAGGTCATATTCCAGGAGCGATTAATATTCCTTTTTCAGAAAATTTAGATGAAAATGGATTTTTCCTGAAACCTGAAATTTTAAGAAGGAAATATTTAAAACTTTTAGAAAATTTACCTGAAAAATTAATCATTCACTGTGGTTCCGGAGTTACAGCTTGCCATACAATTTTAGCTCTTCATTATGCAGGTTTTGAAATTCCGAATCTATACGTCGGTTCATGGAGCGAATGGAGCAGAAGAGAAGGAATGGAGATTGTTACAGAATAAAGTTTTGAAGCTGGGAGAAGGAAGCAGGAAGTTGTGACTAGCCATAATTTATGAGAAGTGCATTTATATAATCTATTATTAGTAAGTAAGCATATAGGTTTTTTGAATATAAATTAAAATGCAAAAACCCGGGAAATTTCCTGGGTTTTCTATTGTTCTTATATTTTGAAAAAGGTAGTTCTGTCAAAAACTTCCAGTATCCATCTTCCTTTCTTTATTAAAGCATTCCCAGCTCAAATTTCGCCTCTTCACTCATCATATCTTTGTTCCAAGTGGGTTCGAAAGTAAGTTCCAAGTCCACTTCATTCACATTTTCTACTTCTTTCACTTTGTCCTTTACCTCCTGCGGAAGACTTTCCGCAACGGGACAGTTAGGACTCGTTAAGGTCATGATGATTTTCACATCGGCTTGTTCCGAAATCTGAACGTCATAAATTAATCCCAATTCGTAAATATCCACCGGAATTTCAGGGTCATAAACGGTTTTTAGCACTCTTATAATTTCTTCACCGATGTCGGCAATCTGATCGTCTGTAAAGTTCATTTGTTAATCTAAATTGATATTTCTTTGCAATAAATCTTCCTGACGCATGCGCCTGAAAATGTTTGCCAAAGTTAAGACATCTTTTTCACAATAGTCAACTATTCGCTGCAAGTCTTTTTCTATGTAGTAAATTGATGAAACCATTGAGCCGTCTATGTCATCTTTTGGCGTAGGAATTCCGAAAACATGGGCTAAAAGCTCAAGAGAAATAAAGCTTTTATAGTCTCCGAATTTCCAAAGTTCCATCGTATCGAGATGCGGAATTTCCCAAGGCTTTTTTCCAAACATCTGAAATGGAGTAGGAGGCTGCATTCCGTTGATCAGAAAACGTCTTGCAATCCACGGAAAGTCGAATTCTTTGCCGTTGTGGGCACAGAGAATGACATCCCGAAGCCTTGGGCTGTTGAACAGTTCTCCAAATTCATGCAATAGCTTTTTCTCCTCGTGACCTGCAAAACTTTTTATTCTTAAGGTTTCATTTTTCTCAAGCATTCCGATAGTGATGCAGATGATTTTCCCGAATTCGGCCATGATTCCGGCTCTTTCGTAGAAATCTTCGGGTGAAATTTCATCTTTGCGTTGATATCTTGTTTTTTTATCCCAAAGTTTCTGTTCAGTTTCTGGAATTTCGTTCCAGTTTCCATAAAGTGGAACTGTTTCAATATCAAGGAATAAAACTTTTTCTAAAGAAATATTTTGTATCATTTGTGTTTGACAGTTTTAAATTAAATTACCCGACCTGCAGTCCGTTTTTTGTCGGAAGAGAAGGTGTTAAAAGCGTAACATCTTTCGCATCTTCACCGTAAACTCCCAAAACCAGACATTCGCTGAAAAAATTGGCAATCTGTTTTTTAGGAAAATTCACAACGGCTAAAATCTGTTTTCCATATAATTCTTCTTTGCTGTAAAGCGTAGTAATCTGAGCGGCAGATTTTCTGGTTCCTAAATCTCCAAAATCGATTTCAAGCTGATACGAAGGATTTCTGGCTTTTTCAAAATCGTTAACGGAAATAATTGTGCCGCATCTGATATCTAGTTTTTCAAAGTCTGCCCAGGATATATCAGGTTTTACGTTCATTATACATTAATTTTTAATCGCTGTCTCCAATCGTTGTCGAGTCATTAAATAAAGTTATGTTGAATTCAGCGTATCACAAATGTATTAAATTATTAAGAAATCTAAAATGTGATTTAAATTTAAAATTTTCGTTTTGGCAATCAGTAAGTTATAAAAATTTCGTAAAAAAAGGTGCAAGATTTTTGAAATGGTGGGTTTATATTATTGAGTGCTCAAAAAATAGATGTTTAACGATAAAATTTAAAAAAAATGAAGAATTTAATTGCCTTTAAGGCATTTGTAGTTGGTTTTTTTGCACTTGTTGGTTTTTCTTTAATCTCATGTGTGGATGATTATGAGCCGATTCCTGTAAAATTGGAAGATGTGAATGGGAATTATAAAGCCAGACTTTTTACAACGCAGGGAAATAGTAAAGATGAGAAAACGGTTGATCTCAGTGTGAAAAAAGACACGGTGATCTTCAATGATTTTCCTGTAAAAGAAATTGTGAAAACGGTAGTAACGAACCCTGTGAAAGCAGAAGCCGCATTGACGGCTATCGGAAAGGTGAAGTATAAGCTCAATTATACCTCAATATTAAATACCGCTAACAATGTAATTGAATTGAGCTTTGCTCCAAAAACTTTAGTATTGCATATTCCGGTAGATGGGGTAACAAAAAATGCGGTTGTGAAAATTGCTGCACCTCAAAAAGGATTTTATGTAGGTCAAGACCGGTCATTAAGATTTGGTATCGTTGCCGAAAAAATAACCGTCGATGGTGTTGATTTAACTCCTTACGAAGTCATAAAATATGATTTTCCGTATGGCTTGAAAAACTAAAATAGGATTAAAATAGATTGCGCTTTTGTAAAGGGCAATCTATTTTTGCATTCGAATTTAAATAATTAATTAAAAAAGCAAATGTAACCGAGGCAGTACATGGAAGAAACTAAGGAACAGATTTTGGCAAAACGTCTTCTTGCAAAAGAAGAAGCTGCCTGGAAAGAGCTTTTCGGAGCTTATTCCGGAAATCTTTCCTATGTCTGCTCACGTTACATTATTGAGAAAGATGATGTGCATGATGTATTGCAAAATAGCTTTATTAAGATGTTCCGTTCCATAGATTCTTTTCAGTATCGTGGAAATGGCTCTCTGAAAGCGTGGGTAACACGTATCGTCATTAATGAATCTCTAAGGCACATCAAGCAGAACCTCAGTCTGAAAACTGATACAGATCTTGACACCATTCCGGATTTTTCTAATGATGATGAGCCTGATTTCGAAAGTATTTCAAAAGAAAGTCTGATGGAAATGATCAGATCACTTCCGGATGGTTACAGAACGGTTTTTAATCTTTATGTGTTTGAAGAAAAAAGCCATAAGGAAATTGCTGCGATATTAGGAATAGCAGAAAATTCTTCGGCTTCCCAATTTCATAGAGCGAAAACGATGCTCGTGCAGAAAGTGAATGAACATAAAATGATAAAAAAAGCGCATTATGAGTAAAGATTGGTTAAATGATCTGCGCGGAAAAATGGAAGATCACACAGAAGATGTTCCGGACGGATTGTGGGATGATATTCGATCTGAATTATTCGATGAAGATGAGCATATTCTTGGTGGTGTTCCTGCTGACGTTAAAGGTCAGGTTAAAGATAACTCTAATCCTAAGTTTAAAACATTAGCTTTAAGAATAGTTAGTGTTGCTGCCGTGCTTGCATTTGTTTTTTTTGGAATCAATCATCTTTTTGAAAATTCTAATGAAAAGAAAATCATAGAGAAAAATGTGCGGTCAGGTTCCAAAACTGAACCAGCGATTGCTCAATCTTCTTCTGAAGAAATTAATAATAGCAAAACTTATAGTCGGGATCACATTTTTAAAAATGATTATTTAGAAAGTATTTTCATAGATAAATCGGGCGAAAATTTTTCCTCAGAAACCATCAAAAACTTGTTGAAAGGAGATGTAGCTCATGTTTTTAATTCTGACGAGCAGCAAAAAAGCTCAGATTTCAATAATCAAAATCAAATTTTATCTCAAGAAAACAATGCAAAAAGTAGAGTTGATGATTTAAATGAAAATGAAGAGCTTCTACCAATAAACGAGTTAGATAAAAAACCAGATTTACCTAAAATTAAAACAAATAAATCCTGGATGGTAAGCGTCTTAACAGGAAATGCATCTTCAGGTTCTGCTGGCCAGGTTCCGGGATATGCGACTTTCAATGGAAGCAATATGAGCATCAGCGATGTTTTTCACAGTTCAAGCACAGAACTTGACCCTCTTACTCAGGTACTTTTAGCAAACCAAGATCAACAGGTTGATGCCAAAATAAAACACAAAATGCCCGTGATTTTCGGTGCTTCTGTGTACTACAACATTGGGAAAAGATGGGGAATTGGTACCGGAATTACGTACACCAAACTTTCCTCGGACTTGCATTCCGGCAGCGATTTGAACTATATACAAAGCGATCAGACCATCCATTATGTTGGTGTTCCGGTCCAGGTCAACTACAATGTCATTAAGAAAGCCAGTTTCACAGGATATCTTACCGGAGGAACTTTGATAGAAAAGGCAGTTTCGGGAAGTTTAAAAACAAAATACATTGTAGAAAATATTCTTAAAGATGAAACCGAAGAAGAATTAAGTTCCAAGCCTACACAAATCTCTGTAAATGCAGCAGCCGGAGTACAGCTTAACATTACCAATAGGCTGGGAATCTATGCAGAACCCGGGCTGGGATATCATTTCAAAGACAACAGTACTTTAAATACCATTTACAAAGAAAAACCGCTCAATTTTAATCTGAAATTCGGATTAAGGTTGTCGCTCGACTAAATACAAAATCACTAAACAAATCAAAATTTTTATGAAAACAAAAATCACTTTTTTGGCATTTTTACTTTTAAGTTTTTTTAATTTAAAAGCACAATGCACCCCTACAGTTACCAGCCCGAGATTAGAGGCAATGTTTCAGGGCAGTGTCGTATTCTGTAACTCAGAAACGGAAACATTATCTGTCACCCAAACCTTTCAAAATTACCAATGGTACAGGCAGGAGTGGGATTGGCAGACTCCCAACACCAATCCTTGGATAGCTATACCTGGCGCAACATCGCAGACACTGACGATTAATGGAACTACAGATATGCTTCATTATTTTAAAGTAGCCGTTTCGGAGAATGACTGTACTGCCGAAAGCACGCCGATTCTTGCAGACGGATATGCCTACGGCCTTCCGTATTTAATGGCCAATTTCACACCGGGAACTTATGAGGAAACCAATCCTGGAGAATATAATGTCTGTACAGGCGCATCTGTACAGCTAGATAACGGATTTCCAGGAGTATATGGAAATCATACTTGGTTTAGATGCCTTCCTGGAAGCAATCCGCCGTCACCCAATGAACCTTGCACGATACCAGGAGCAACGGGTGATACTTACATTGCAACCACAACTGGGGAATACGGCTTTTATGCATGTACCGAATATTGTCCGGATCAGTGCGAAATGCTTGCTTCTTTTGCTTTCATTAAATTAAATTTTGGAGAGTATGGCTTCTGTAACTTGGGAACAGGGGAGACAAAAACGAAAGAAAACAGTTTGAGTATTTATCCAAATCCGACTGCGCAGCTTTTATACATCGGAAAAGAATCGGATAAAAAATACAGTGAAATTTCAATAATTGACCTATCGGGAAAATTGGTTCTTCAAAAACGAGATCATCAGGCAGGTAAAGCCATTGATGTGAGTGCATTGGTTCCGGCAGCGTATATGATTGTTTCTAAAACTGCCGATGGTAGAATTTATAAAAATAAGATGATTAAGAAATAGAAGATTAGATAATCATAGTTAGTTTTTTTATACTTTTAATGTGGAGTCGGCGCAAATTATTTTGTGCCGATTTTTTATTGTTTGATGAGAAAAAAATATTAATTTTACTTAAAACACAAAATAATGCTGATCAAAATTTATGGAAGTTCCATCTTCGGAGTCTCTGCACAAACAATCACGATAGAAGTAAACATTGATACGGGTGGGGTAGGATATCACTTAGTAGGTTTGCCTGATAATGCTATAAAAGAAAGCAGTTACAGGATTTCTGCCGCACTGAAAAACGTCGGTTACAAAATTCCGGGAAAGAAAATTACGATTAATATGGCACCCGCAGATTTGCGGAAAGAAGGTGCTGCTTATGATTTGAGTATTGCCATCGGGATTTTAATTGCCTCTGATCAGATTTTAGGCGAAAATGTGCAGGATTACGTCATTATGGGTGAGCTTTCACTTGACGGAAGTCTGCAACCCATTAAAGGTGTTTTGCCAATTGCCATTCAGGCGCGCGAAGAGGGTTTTAAAGGAATTATTTTACCGAAACAAAATACGAGAGAAGCAGCCATCGTCAATAATTTAGACGTATATGGCGTTGAAAACATCAAAGAAGTGATTGATTTTTTTAATGAAGGAAAGCCTCTCGAGAAAGTCATTCTAGATACCCGAAAAGAATTTCAGGATAAAATAAACAGTTTTCCTTTTGATTTTTCTGAAGTGAAAGGTCAGGAAACTGCCAAAAGAGCAATGGAAGTAGCCGCCGCCGGTGGACATAACATCATACTCATCGGGCCGCCGGGAAGCGGAAAAACCATGTTGGCAAAAAGAGTTCCGAGTATTTTGCCGCCGCTCACTTTAAAGGAAGCTTTAGAAACCACAAAAATACATTCTGTAGCAGGAAAAATGGGAACGGAAACATCTCTGATGACAGTTCGGCCATTCCGAAGCCCTCATCATACAATCTCGGATGTAGCCTTGGTCGGTGGCGGAAGTTACCCTCAACCCGGAGAAATTTCATTGGCTCACAACGGTGTTTTGTTTTTGGATGAAATGCCTGAATTTAAAAGAACCGTTTTGGAAGTCATGCGCCAGCCTTTGGAAGATCGCGAAGTAACGATTTCCAGAGCGAAATTTACCATAAATTATCCTTCAAGTTTTATGTTGGTCGCTTCAATGAATCCCAGCCCTAGCGGATATTTTCCTGATGATCCGAATAATACATCTTCGGTTTTTGAAATGCAAAGATATATGAATAAGCTTTCGGGGCCGCTTTTAGACCGGATTGATATTCATGTTGAGGTTCAGAAAGTTGAGTTTGAACAATTGACGGCGAAAAGAAAGGGTGAAAAAAGTGAAGACATCAGAAAACGTGTTTTGATTGCCCGTGAAATACAGAATGAAAGGTATAAAGATTTGTCGATCAGTTATAATGCACAAATTGGTTCACGTGAACTGGAGAAGTTTTGTGAATTGGATGACGCATCTTTTAACCTCATCAAAATGGCAATGGAGAAACTAAATCTTTCTGCAAGAGCGTATGACAGAATTTTAAAAGTGGCAAGAACGATTGCAGATTTGGAAGAAGCTGAAAATATTTTGTCCCACCATATTTCTGAGGCGATACAGTACAGAAGTCTGGATCGTGAGTTTTGGAATGTTTAAATTAAACTTAACATTTAAAAAAATAATACACCAAAACTCAAAATATAGCAGCATGAATATTTTGCAAAATTGGGTGTCTCAATTTTCTTGGCTGTTTTTCTTTTTTTCATCACAACTTTATCTTCTCAAAAAGGATGACATTCAGAATATAAAGGAACGTATTAATAAGAGTTAATGATTCGGAAAGCTGTTGTAAAAATTATTAAAAAACAATGTGAGACTTAACATGTACTATTATTTAGAATACCCTAAAATTTTTAGGATATTTTTCATGAAAAAACCCGTGAAATAAATTCCACGGGTTTCAATATGATTTAGAAAAAATTATTTCTTTTTCTTTTTTGCAGGAACATTCTTGATTTTAGATGCGCCTGTGTCAGCAGGAGTATTTTCGTCTCTTACCAGTTTCAATTCATCTACAATTCTTCTTGCACCAGCATATTTATCGATCGTCCAAAGAACGAAACGAATGTCTACACTGATTGTTTTCTGCCATTTGTCTTCAAAAACAATGTCTCCGCTTAATGCTTCGCTGTTTCCGTCGAATGCGATACCAATAAGGTTCCCATCACCATCAATTACCGGAGAACCAGAGTTACCCCCTGTAATATCATTGTTTGACAAGAAGTTTACCGGAAGGTAACCCGCTTTATCAGCATATTGACCGTAATCTTTAGCATTCTGAAGAGCAATCACTCTTTGTGGAAGATCAAATTCTTCGTCACCAGCCTTATATTTACCTACTAAACCTTCCATTGTTGTGTAGTAGTTATCAGTAACTCCAAAATAGTTTCTGTCGTCTCTGATTGGCAATGTATCAATTTGTCCGTAAGTTAATCTCATGGTAGAGTTAGCATCCGGATAGAATTTTTTCTCAGGCATTGCTTTCATTAAACCAGCTAAGAAAAGACGGTTGTTTTTAGCAAAATTATCATCAATTTTTACAAATCTTTCACCAGAAATTCTCTGATCATCAGCGATACCTTTTGCAATCTTTAAAAGAGGATCTGCATCTAGTTTCAAACGATCCGGGTTTAAAATAAAGTTGGTCACAGAAGTTTTGTTTGCAAATATTGAAGAGAATGCAACCGTTGATAAAGTATTTGCATCCAAAGCCATAATCGTTGGCGATGCAACATCAGCCTTTACTCTTGTTTTGTAAAGATTAACCAAAGAGTTCAGCATTTCGCCTTCCAACTCCGGATTAATGTTGTCATAAGCATCTTTAATGGCTGCTTCTACTTTAGGTTTCATGGCCAGTCTTCCCGCCATATCCTGTTTTGCGTAAGCATCTAAAGTAGGTGCCATTTGGAAAGCAAGTGCAATATATTTAGCGTTTCTTGTTAGAAGAGAAGCATAATTTCTTTCAACGTTTCTGTCAGATACTTGTTTGTAGTACGTGTTGATTTGATCTAAAACACCATCATACATTTCGTTTCCTGGCTGAGCAGACCATTGTCTGAACGTTTTTTCGATATTTTGCTTATCAGCAATAGTTCCGTTTTTGATAACGGCATCGATGGTTCCCTGTCTGTTTTTCCAATAGTTGGCTACAGAAGCATACTGAGAAGCGTAACCCAACTGAGTTGTTTTATCTTTATCCATGTACTTCTTCATGACATCCATTGCCATTTTTGAAGTTTCTACCCAAGCCGGATAATCTTTAGACACCATTTGATTGATTCCGTAAGAAGTAAGGTAACGGTTAGTTCTTCCCGGGTAACCTAAGATCATTGAGAAGTCTCCTGGCTTAATTCCTTTAAGAGAAACCGGTAAAAAATGTTTAGGCTTCAAAGGAACGTTGGTTGGCTTAAATTCTGAAGGATTTCCTGCAGCATCAGCATATACTCTGAAAACTGTAAAATCTCCTGTGTGTCTTGGCCATTCCCAGTTATCGGTGTCTCCACCGAATTTTCCGATTGCAGATGGCGGTGCACCTACTAATCTGATATCTTTATAATCCTGATAAACAAAATAGTAAAATTCATTTCCATTAAAAAAATCTCTCACTACAACCGTGTATTTTCCGTTTTCAGAATTTTCTGTCTGAATTGCTTTGGTTTCAGCATCGATTACAGCTTTTCTCTCAACTGCAGTCATGTTGTTGTTTAATTTAGAATTGATTCTTTGCGTAGCATCATCCATTCTCACCAAAAATCTTACATAAAGATCTTTAGAGTTGAACTCGTCTTTTTCTTTCATCGCCCAAAAACCATTCTTCAGATAATCTTTTGATGGAGTTGAAGCTGCGGCAACAGCACCGTAACCACAGTGGTGATTTGTGAAAATCAACCCTTTGTCTGAAACGATTTCTCCTGTACAAAACCCTCCGAAGCTTACAATAGCATCTTTGAGGCTTGAATTATTTACAGAATAGATCTCTTCCGGAGTAAGGTGCAGACCTTCTTTCTGCATATCAACACCGTTTAGTCTTTTGATGAGCATCAACAGCCACATCCCTTCGTCTGCTCTCATTTGAACAAAACCAAGTAAGAAAGTGAATAGTAAAAATATTCTTTTCATTTTATAAAATAATTTATTTGGGGCTAATTTACTAATTTTTACGGTAATCTATCTGTAATTGGTATGAAAATGGGTGGGAGAGTGGTATGAAAAACATTTTGTCGTTTGTTTTTACCTTTTTCATTTTAAATTTAGTTTTAAATTGTTCCGCTGCAAAGTCAAATAACCCGCATTACCAAAGAGGGTGGATGCTGGTTTCATTCGATCAGTTTTCCAAACAGGAGTTGATTGAAAATAAGGCTGGAATTAATTTGACTGGCGAAAAAATAAATACTGAAGTCAAGGGAAGTGCCACAATGGGGTGCAATAAAATATTTTTCACAACGGAATTTAAAAATAAAGGAAAGCTGAAAATTTCAAATCTTGGCAGCACCGAAATGGCTTGTCAGAATATGAATCTTGAAAATGCGTTCATAAAGAAATTTGGAAATATGACCGATTACAAAATTGAAGGACATCGATTAACGCTTTCTGACAAAAATGGCAATGAGATGAAATTTATCGCAGCTGATTGGGATTAAATTTTACATAAAAAATAACGAAGTCCGCATTCATGCGGACTTCGTTTGTATAAAAGGTTATTAGTTTTAGTTTTTCGGAATCGTCTTTTTGATTTCCGCTAAGGTTGCAGTGTTTGGCAAACCTTGTACTTTAGAATTATTTGTAGAAGCTTTTGCCCTGCGAGTATTTTGTCTACCCGGGATTGATGCTAAAATTTCTTCAAAACTTGCGGTATTGGGCAATAATTTCCCTTGGTTATTGCTTTGGTTTTGAACTTTTTCACTTTTCGTTTTTATCTCAAGGCCTTGTTCTGATGCTAAAGTAGTTTGCTGGTCTTTTTTAGGAGAAGTAAGTTCGCTTTCTTTTTGCATTTTCTGCTCGAATGCTTTTGCGTCTTTTAGAACTTTTTCCTGATCCTGAGGTTCTGCGGATTTATTTTCTTGTGCATAAAATGTTACGCTTAAGAGTAGAAAAGGAATGATATATAATGATTTCATGGTCGTTTTTATTTGATGTTAACTAATACTTTTATTTTTCCGATTGAGTTTTGGTCATAATCCTGAAGGGCTTTTCCTATTACCTGTCCTATTCTTACTTTTTTAGGATTGGCTTTCATAGCAACTCCGGATTTTGATGAGGTTACCAAAAGATCACCTCTTTTTATTTTTCCTCCTTCAAGGCAAACTTTGGTGGGAATTACCCCTACAACTCCCATGGGCACTTTACCAATCAGTTCAGAATCAATATTTTCTTCTGTTAAAAGAACGCCAGGTTTTGTAGCGTAAACCCCGGCAACCAAAGTAGAATATGGTTTTGAAGATTTTTCTACAGTTCTGTCGGTATCTGTAGAAATTACAAGAATATCTCCTGGCTCATAATCTGAAGTATTTCCTTCTACATCGAATGCTTCTGCTAAATCTGCACCGCTGTTCTGAGTTCCTCCGTTGAAAAATCCTTTTCCGGCTTTATCAATACGGGCTACATTTGTTGAGTTATTTTGGTAAGTAGCGATATTTCCTGACGGACCTTGATGATTGATGAGCAATGTTGAGCCGGTACCAGTCGTTGTTACGTGAACTACTGGTTGGGCATTTGCATTATTAAAATTAGCAAATCTACCAGCTTTACCTGTTCCGAAATTAGGAACCCAGCCATAAATAGCTGAACCGGTACCATCTACTGTAGCTTCCACACCATCACCGTTTTTTCCGGCATTGGCAGTGATTGCATTTCCATTTCCTTCAGTTAAAGCTAATAAAGCAGGACCGTTTCCTGAGGCGTTTGATGAGTAGAATAAACCTCCGTATCCGCCTGTGCCAGATGAAAGACCATATACGCCCGCGGTACCGAAGTTGGCAAAGATGGAATTTACCTCACCTTTTACGGCAGCAGATGTTCCTGTGGTTCTGTCTACTTTAAAGTTTCCGGCGATACCGTTTCCAATGGTGCTTGCTGTAATTACATCGCTTGTATTATCTTCATTAAAAATCTGAAATCGTCCTGCGCGCCCTGTAGAGAAAGTAGGTACCCAGGCATAGAGAGCATTTCCTGTTCCGTCTACATTAGCTTCTATTGCATTTCCGTTTTTTCCGGCATTGGCTGTAATGGCATTTCCATTTCCATCTGTTAATGCTACGAGACCAGCGCCGTTTCCATTCACGTTTGAAGAATAAAATAAACCTCCAAAACCTCCTGTTCCGGATGAAACTCCAAAAATACCGGCAGCCCCGAAGTTCCCGAAGATGGTTTTTACTTCACCTCTTACTGCAGCGCTCACACTGTTTGTATTAGTGGAAAGAAATGACGCAACATTCCCCTGTGTATTGTCAGGAATGTTTCCGTTACCGTTAGATTCTACTTCGAAAGTGTTTCTGTCATTTGTTGCAAGGAAATTTTGAAATCTTCCTGCCCGGCCTTTGCTTCCGCTTACGCCGACTCTTCCGTATACTCCAATACTGTTTCCTGTTGTATTTGTTGCTACAAAACCGTGTACTCCATAACCTCCGCCATCATTTCTTCCGACCACAGCTCCTGCAATATCACTCGTATTTCTCCCTACAACAGCCTCGCCGGCCCCATTGTTATCGGCAATAACCCCGGCAGAAGTTTGCGCGCTCGTGATACCATGAATGGCAAAGCCGGATCCTGTATTACTTAAAACGCCTGCGCCTGTACCAGAAGATGAGACATTGATGACGGTTCCGTTTCCTAATGTATTGGCAGTAAGAACGGAATTACTATTTGCATTGTTAGATATTGAGATGTTTGCAGCTACACCATTTGTACTTGTAGCATTAAGTCCGGTTCCTGTATTACTGTTGGCATAAACGCCGTAGCCTGCACCGGATGAATTTCCGTAGACACCAAGTCCGCTTGGAGTTACACCGTAAACTCCCCATCCGCTTCCGTTTTGGCTTCCCCAAACACCGACACCTAAACCTCCTGTACCATTATTTATTCCTCTTACACCTGAAGAAAAACCTCCGGGAGCAACATTGGTAACAATTCCTCGAACAGCTGCAATACTTGACGTTGTCGTGTTGTTGTTTCCTTCCAGAGAAGTTCCGTCACCATCGTTTGTTATTGAGAAAAGATTACTGGCATTGTTTACTGTTGCAGTATAGGGTAAAGTCAAACTTCCTCCTCCGGAACTACCGGAAGTTTTTGCATACATAGCGTAAGGAACACTTAATAATTGACTTGTTCCTGCAATTGTGTAAGCCGTTCCGCCTGTGGGATCTGTTTCGGTTTTTAAATAATAGTTTCCGGTTGCCCAGTTGATGCTGGCAAAAGTTCCGGAAAGTACAGTTCCTGTTCCTATTTCCATGCTGATTAATCCGTTGACATTGGTCGTTCCGGTCAGCCTTTCAGAATAAACTACTGCTCCGGCAGGTGAACCCTGCAAAACGCTTACTTTCACTCCGATGTTCTGATTAACGAGCAATTGACCGGTTGTGTTTCTCATTACGGCCTGATAGCTCATTTTTTCCGGAGCCTGGGCTGAAACTAAATGACAGCCTAATAAAATTCCGACTGTTAGTAAAATTCTTTTCATGGTGGTTATTTTTTAATGATTTTGAATGTTTTAATGTTTTTTCCGTTTTGGTTGATCCTGATGATGTACATCGCAGAAGGGAGATCTGAAAAATTAAATTCTGATTTTGATTCTTTAATCTTGCTTTCTTTTACAAGTTTACCTGAAGAATCAAATAGTTGATAGTCAGAATTTCTGTAGTCGTTTGTGGTGAAATCCAGAAAAATGAAATCTTTAAAAGGATTCGGATACAATAAGATGTCTTTTTTGTCTGAACCTGCAGTTTCTGACGTGGAAAGGGTGATGATTTCGTAGGCCTGCTGTACACCTTCTGTCATTTGATTGTTTGTTCCTTTGTGGATAAAGTCAATCTGCCCCACGCTGTAAGAAGCCGAGCCGTTGCTTCCTGTTGCATTTGATCCTGCGGCAAGAACTGCCTTTTGTGCACTGACTGGCAATGCTGTGCAGAGAATCAAAAAGAAGCCATAAATAGAAGTTCTTTTCATGTTAATATAAATTTCAGGTTAATGATATTTTTTTGTGTTACACTCTGGTGTTGAGGTTTTTACATGATAAAGATACAGGTAAATTTAGCATGCACGACATAGGAAAATAACTAAAATTTAAAAGGTGAAATCACTGTATTTAAATACTTAATTTGCATTTATTAATTTAAAATATTATCTTGTAAATCTTATAAACTATACAGAATTTAATGTTAGAAAAGAAACAACATAATTACGAAAAGGCAGTTTTGGTAGGCGTTGTCACCCAAAATCAAGATGCTGATAAGTTACAGGAATATATGGATGAGCTGGAGTTTTTAGCTTTAACGGCAGGCGCTACTATAGACAAACGCTTTACTCAGAATTTAACTCAGCCGGATCCCAAAACTTTTGTAGGAAGCGGAAAAGCTCAGGAAATCAAAGAATATGTAAAGGAAAATGAGATAGGAACCATTATTTTTGATGATGAGTTATCACCTTCTCAGCTTAAAAACCTTGAGAAAGAAATTGAAGTAAAAATTCTCGACAGAACCAATTTGATCCTTGATATTTTTGCCCAAAGAGCGCAAACTTCTTACGCAAGAACGCAGGTTGAATTAGCGCAATACCAATATTTGCTGCCTAGATTAAGCAAAATGTGGTCTCACTTGGATAAGCAAAAAGGGGGAATCGGGATGCGTGGTCCCGGTGAAACGGAGATTGAAACCGATAGAAGGATTATCCGTGACAGAATATCTTTATTAAAAGATAAACTGAAAGTTATTGACAAACAAATGGCAACCCAGCGTAACAACCGTGGTAAAGTTGTTCGTGCAGCTTTGGTGGGGTATACCAACGTAGGAAAGTCTACGCTGATGAATGCGATTTCTAAATCTGATGTTTTTGCGGAAAATAAACTTTTTGCAACGCTTGATACTACGGTAAGAAAAGTGGTGATCGGAAATTTACCTTTCCTTTTGACAGATACAGTTGGTTTCATCAGAAAATTACCGACTCAGTTGGTGGAATCTTTTAAATCTACTTTAGATGAAGTTCGTGAAGCTGACTTGTTGATTCACGTCGTTGATATTTCTCACGAAAGTTTTGAAGATCATATCGAATCTGTGAATCAGATTTTAATGGAAATCAATGCGCATCAAAAATCGATGATCATGGTTTTTAATAAAATTGATGATTTCAGTTATGAGAAAAAAGACGAAGACGATCTTACGCCGGGTTCCAACAAAAATGTTTCTTTAGAAGAATGGAAAAGAACGTGGATGAATAAATCTAAACATCCTGCAGTATTCATTTCTGCGCTCACCAAAGAAAATTTCCCAGAAATGAAAAGACTAATCTACGATGAGGTGATGAAAATTCATATTTCAAGATTCCCTTACAACGATTTTCTCTTCGAATATTTTGATAACGACGAAGATGAAGCATCAGAAAAAGAAGATTAATGCATTATAAAATCATATTCTTTCTTCTTATTCTTCCGTTTTTTGGGTTGAGCCAAAAGGCAAAGCTTGATATGAAAAATATTGAGAAGAATCTCAGTAATCCCAATTCGCCTTACAATTACGAGAAGCTTATTTTTAAATTTAAAGGTCTTCCAAAATCTCTCGACAGTATAGAAGCGCAGCATTTGTACTACGGCAGAAATTTCAGGAAAGATAAAGTTTCTCAACTGGGAGATGAATTTAAAGGTTTAGCAGAAGCTTTTAAAAGTGGCAATTTTGAAGAATGCATCAGGCTTGGGAAAGTTCTTTATGCAAAAGATCCTACCAATCTCGACGTTATTCTCATTTTGCTTCGTTCGTATGATCAGAAGAAAGATGTAAGCAATTTTTCGCATCATATCTCACAGTTAAGACTTCTCACTGACGCTATAAAAAGTTCCGGAGACGGTAAATCAGAGAAAACGGCCTTTAAAGTGAACAGTGTTGGAGACGAATATATCTTCCTCAATGTGATGAATATCGGACAAGATTATACCAGAGGTTCTACGCCTCTGCGAGACGGCGTGATTGATGTTTGGGAAAAAGAAGACGTTAAAATTTATATCAAAGTACTTTATTTAGACTTAATTTTTTAAAAACAATTTATTGGAATTATATTATTCATTTTCAGCGCTCATCGTATTAGCATCTATTTTCGCATATATCAACTACAGATTTTTAAAACTTCCGAGCACCATCGGAATTATGGTTATTGCCATCGTGGTATCGATCATTTTGGTTTTATTTGGTGAAAATTTTCTCCCAAAAACATTCGGTCATTTGAATGATTTGATGAACAGTATTGACTTTACTGAAGTCCTGATGGGAGCGATGCTGAATTTCCTTCTTTTCGCAGGAGGAATTCATATTAATATCAATGATTTAAAAGAACAGTTTCGTCCTGTCCTCATATTTTCTACAGCAGGTGTTATTATTTCAACCTTTATCGTAGGTTTTGGGATGTTTTACCTTTTGCCTTTGGTGGGATTAAAAATTCCTTTTATTTACTGTCTGGTGTTTGGAGCATTGATTTCTCCTACAGATCCGGTGGCGGTTTTAAGTGTTCTAAAACAGGCAAATATTTCAAAATCATTAGAAACAAAAATTGCAGGAGAATCATTATTTAATGATGGTATGGCAGTTGTGGTATTTACGGTGGTTTTACAACTTGCAATTGGTAGCGAAGTGGATTTGGGTGTGGAAAATATCACTATTTTATTAATGAAAGAAGCAGGTGGAGGATTACTTTTAGGTGTTCTTTTAGGCTGGGTTACATCAAGATTAATGCGTGAAGTTGACGACTATATTATCTCGGTTTTAGTGACATTGGCTGTTGTGATGGGCGGCTATCTCGTTGCGAGACAGATGCATGTTTCCGGTCCGTTGACGATGGTTGCTGCCGGATTATTCATGGGTAATTTTAATGTTAAATTTAAAATGAAATCGGTCACCCAGGATTATCTAATTAAATTCTGGGAGCTGATTGACGAAATTCTGAATGCCGTTTTATTCCTTTTCATCGGGTTTGAATTGTTGATGATCAAAGATTTAAACCATTATGTCATTCCGGGATTACTGGCGATTGTCGTGGTTTTGGTCGCAAGATTTATTTCGATTTGGGGGCCTACAAAATTTATGTCTTTCAGAACAAGGTTTAGTCCGCAGACGATAAAAGTCTTATTCTGGGGTGGGATTCGTGGTGGTGTTTCCATCGCATTGGCCATGTCTATTCCGAAAAATGAATACAGCAATGCTATTTTAAGTATCACTTATTGTGTGGTTGTGTTCTCCATTATTGTTCAGGGACTTACGATTGCAAAAGTTGCCAATCCAAAGAGAATTGCTGATGAAGAAAAAGAGTTGGAAAGTATTGCTTTAGAAGAAAGTCATTAATTGTTTGTAAATCAATGAGTATGATACTTAAAGAAATCAAAGAATCACTAGCTGTTTTGTCCATTCCGGAGAAAGCAGCTTTTTTTCCTAAATTTTTTAAGACAGGAAAAGGAGAATATGGTGAAGGAGATTTATTTTTGGGTGTAAAAGTTCCGGATCAGCGATCTGTTGCCAGAGAATATTATTCAAAAATTGATTTAAAAGAATTAAGCGAACTGCTTTCTTCAACTTATCACGAACATCGACTCACAGCTCTTCTAATGTTGATTTTTAAATTTGAAAAAACAAAAGATCAGGCTGTAAAGGATGAGGTTGTTGAATTTTATCTCAATCATCTTCCGCATATCAACAATTGGGATCTGGTTGATACGAGTTGTTATAAGGTTTTAGGACGGTATGCTTTTGAAAATCAGAAAGAAAGCCTTTTAAAAGATCTTTCAAAATCTGACCAGATGTGGCATAAAAGAATTGCCGTTGTAGGAACAATGTATTATGTAAAAAAGGGTTCTTTTGAATTAACGAAAGAATTTGTGACCCAAAATTTATATCATCCACACGACTTGATGCACAAAGCAAACGGCTGGCTTTTAAGAGAAATAGGAAATAAAAATGAAACGGAACTCATCAATTATCTCAATCAATATTACAAAGAAATGCCTAGAACCTGCCTCAGGTATGCCATAGAAAAATTGGATGAAGAGGTAAGGCAAGATTATTTGAAAGGCAGAATTTAAAATAAACTAAATCATGAAAATTTTTCTCAAGCGGTTGCTGTTTTTACTTCCTATTTTACTGCTGACAAGCTGTTTTGATATTTTGGATAAGGTCAATGTAAAAGCTGACGGAAGTGGTGAGTATTCACTGATTCTGAATGCCAGTAAAAGCAAAACCAGATTGGCATCCATCTCAAAAATGGAAACCATAAACGGCAAAAAAGTTCCTAAAAAATCTGAAATTGAAGCGAAAATCAACGAAGCGGCAAGAATCTTTAAAACCGTTCCGGGAATTTCCAACGTGAAAACTTCGATAGATTTTGATAACTACATCATTAAACTGAGCTGTAATTTTAAGAAAATTGAAAATGTCAACGCTGGATTAGAACAACTGAAAGCCAAAAATATTTTAGGCAAAATGATTCCGACCAATATTTACAGTCACAATCCGCAAAATAAATCTTTTACCAGAAACAAAATCAATACATTCAAAAGTGATTATGACAACTTGAGTACTGCCGACAAAGAAGTTTTTAACAATGCTAAATACACTTCGGTTCTGCAGTTTGAAAATACGGTGAAATCTCAGTCTAATAACGCTTATCAGCTTTCGCCCAACAAAAAAGCGCTGAAGCTTGAAGGAAATATTTTAGATTTTATCCTTCAGAAAAAACAAACTCAAAACACCATTTTATTCCAGTAATTCCACAAATTATATATGAAATCTCTATTTTTAAAAACACAGACTTTAGCTTATTTGCTTCTAGGTTTCGTTGTTGTTTTTGCACAAAACAGCATGAAAATTCCGCAGAATACTGCATTTTACATGGAAATTAACGGCAAACAGCTCAATAAAAAGATTAATTGGGAAAGATTCAACCCATTTTTGCAGGAAATCACCAAAGATAAAGGCAAAGATAAAAAACCGTCATGGAACGACTATTCTAAAACAGGAATAAAATATGACGCAACTCAATATCATTACGGAACCTTGAATGATTCTGTGCAAAGCTACAATGCGCATTTTATTATTGATAATCAGGAGAAATTTCAGGAATTCATCAATTCAACAAAGAAAAAAGGCCTGGAAGTTTCTAAGAAAAGCCACTATTCTTATATCGATATTGACGACAATACATTCGTAGCCTGGAATGGGAACCACGCCTATCTTACAATAATCAATTATAACAAACCGTCAAAAGATGTCTGGACAGATTATGATGCACCTGACACCACCTCTGTTGCTGTTGATAGTGCAGTTGCCGTTGTAGACAGTGCTGTGGCAGTTTATGAGGAAGAAGAAAAGCCTTTCGATTATAAAGAAGAAATTCAGTATTTGAAAGATGAGATTAAATATTTAAAAGAAAACATCAAATCAAGCAATGCCGATATTCTGAAATATCAAAAAGACATTAAATATCTTGAAAAACACCACAAATATCCTGCGGACAAAGTAGAAACTAAAGTAGATCAACAGAAAGATTACGATCAAATTCAGCCGCCTGCCTCTCAGGATGATTATGCAGAAGCGGAAGCTTATCCTTTAGATACGGAGTATCAGAAAGAATTGGATTCGCTGCAATCAGAGAAATTTAAAATCGTTAAGAAATTTGCAGAAAATAATTTTGACAGATATTTCAGTTCAAATTACGAGCTTGATGTTCCTAAGGAAATGTTGAACTTCAGAGATACCAATTCTGATGTTTTTGTGTACACAGATTATGGTAAAATCATGAATGAGGGTATATATTCAAAGATGTTCAGAAGTTTTGGCTATACTCAGATTTTAGAGAAAATGTACAATTCAAATTCTGCGTACAATCTTTATTTTGACAAAGATAAAGTAAGACTTGTCAACAATCTTCAGCATAGAAATTCAGACATTCAGAAAAGCATTTCTGATGTTTACAGAGGCAAGAAAAACAAAAAATTAACGGCTCTAGTTAGCGATAAAAGTGTGGGATATTATGCAATAAATGTCAATGGGTATAAAACTTTTGACATGATGTACAGCTTTTTTCAGGACGCTGGAGAGAAAGAGTATCAGAAAGAACTTCAGTTGATGATGGAAACCATGAAAATCGTTCTGGATGAAGAAGCCATCGCTAAAATAGCACCCGGAAACGGAATTTTTGTTTTGAACGAACTGAAATCTAAAAAAGTAGATTACACCGACTACGATTACGATGATGATTATAACGAAAAAGAGGTGAAAAAGACTAAAGATGTGATGGTTCCTGATTTTACATTTGCTTTTGCAACAGAAAATGAAGGCTATTGGAAACGTGTTTTTGATGTTTTGACGACCAATAAAGATTTTGCTAAAAAGTTCACAAAAAATGGCGATGTCTACACTTTCAAAGAAGGCAAAAGCAACGGATACCTTGATCAATTATACTTTACGGTAAAAGATGGGATTGTTTATCTGACAAGTTCTACAGAGAATCTGACTGCAAAAAATCAGTCATCGGGTTCTACAAAATGGATGAAAGATTCTGCGAAATATCCTTTGTCAGGAAGATTGGATGTTCAAAAACTTTTGGTTGGTCTGGAGCAGGAATTTAAAACCGTTTCTGAGAAAAAAACGTTGAATTCGATAAGAAAAAATGTGGGTGAAATATATTTTAAAACGGAAGTGAAAGGGGAAAGTATTCAGACAGAAATGGATTATAACATTAAAAATTCTTCGGAAAACAGCTTAATGTATTTCTTCGATTTGTTTGATGAAATCTTCAAAAATAGGGAAGCTGACAAAAAGCCACAGACACTTTAGGAAGTTTTGGGACTAAAAGAAGTTTTTCAATAGGACGGGCATGTCATTCTGAGCTTGTCGAAGAAAGCCCGTTTTCAAAATTTGTAAGTATATTAGGCTTTAGCCAAAACTTAGCATTTATGAAGAAAAAATATATTGTTCTTATGATCACAATTCTGCTTTCGGCAGGCGTTTATTTTCTGTTTTTTCATAAAGATAAAAACTTAAAGTACATTCCTGAAAATGGAGATATTGTGGTTGTAGTCGATGTCAAAAAAGCAACAAGACAATATATTTCCAGCTTTTTGAAGCATCCTTCAAAATGGTTTGAAGATGATCAGAAAAATGACAAGAAAATTTCCATTTCCAACTCTGGGTTAAAAATTCCGGATTTTCTGCAGGTCTTTCATTTAAAAAACACTAAAATTTCTGAGTGGTACACCATTTTTGAAATCAACGATAAAGCAAAGCTTTCTTCATTTTTAAAGGAACGAAAATTCATATCTGATGGAAAAGGTTTATTTAAAAATAACCAGCTTTTTATAAAAATTGAAGACGGAAAATGCATCGTCGGAACATCAGATTTAAATTTAAAAAACATAGGGAAACCGTTTTCTCAAAAATTCAGAAATGGAATTTTGAATGCAGATTCTTTTATAAATGAAGGTTTGGGAAGTGTTTCTTTTATTTCAGAATTGCGAACTCAGAACTTTTCAATCCATTTAAAAAATGATGAAATTGAAATAAAAAATGAACAGAATTCCACTAATTTTGAATCATTAATTTCAGATTTAAATAAGGAAACGCAGTTTTTGAATGTAGAATTAAATTCAGAAAATATTAAAAAAATAAGTTCAATTTTTAAAGAAAATCTTACAGATTCTGCATCGGTTAATTATTTGAAAATGAGCGCAAATCTTGCGGAAATAAATGACACGATTGTTAGTTATGGCTATGATGATCAATTTAATGAAATTGAAAAAATCAGTTATCAGAAAATCGTTCAGCCCAATTATGAAATTTTGCTTCAAACTTCAAATCCCGACAAAACCTGGAATTATTTCCAACAAAAAAACTGGATCAATGCACAAAATCAATTTACAGCAATTCCGTTTCAACCCAATTTAATTAGCAAAAGCAAGAATCAGCTTGCTATAAAATCTACACAAAAAGCTGTGAAATGGGTTGAAAATAAAAATCAGAATTATATTTTCATTAAAAATAATCCTTTGCTTTTTTCTTCATTTAAAATTTTAAATAATCCAATTTTTAAAGACATTGAATACCTTTTTTACGGAAATAAAAATCTTGATTACGCATTGAAAATTAAGTTCAAAAAAGAAAAATACCCATTAATTCTAAGATAAAATAAAATGTGTCCTCCTGAAATTGCTCTGCTAAAAACATGTACGCATTACTTTCTGCATTTGGTTTTTCCTGCAGTTATTGCGCTTGTTTTTTATCGTAATCAATGGAAAAAAACGTATTTCATTCTTTTGGCAACGATGCTGGTTGATCTTGATCATTTATTTTCAGATCCTGTTTTTGATCCTAACAGAATGAGTATCGGTTTTCATTTTTTGCATTCTTATTATGCGATTGCGGTGTATTTTTTGCTGTTGTTTTTTAAAGGAAATTTAAGAATTATTGGCATCGGATTGCTGTTTCACATGTTGACCGATTTTCAGGATTTTGTGCTGTGGTGTCATTAAAATATTATTAATGTTTTCTTTTGATATTTGAATTTCAATAGATTTTTTGTATTTTAGAGACACTTATGAAGCTAAAAGAATTCTTACACTACACGTATATTTTTCCTGTCTTAGCGGTAATTTATTATTTCACCGGATTGATGGGGGCGGGAGTAATATTTGATGTTATTGCCGGTATATTGTTAACAGGAAGTGTATTGTCTGCCGTACATCATGCTGAAGTTGTAGCTCATAAAGTAGGAGAGCCTTACGGAACAATTATTCTGGCGCTTTGTATCACGATCATAGAAGTTGCATTGATTGTATCGCTGATGGTTGCCGGTGGTGAAAAGGCTATTACTTTAGCTCGGGATACGGTTTTTGCGGCAGTAATGATTATTCTGAATGGGATCATCGGTATTTGTATTCTAGTAGGCGGCGTAAAGTATTTCGAGCAGTATTTTGCCCGTACTTCTGCAACGACATATCTTGTGAGCATCGTTTCAATTCTTGTGATTACCTTAGTTCTTCCTAATTTCACATCAAGCGTCAACGGGCCTTATTATAATAATGCGCAGCTCATTTTTGTTTCCATTTCCTGTCTTGTAATTTATGGAGTATTTTTAATGGTGCAGACTGTGAGACACAGAAGCTATTTTGTTCCTGCGGATGGTAACGCAGAAGAATATTTCGTCCCGAATAAAATACAGGCAATTATCAGCTTTATATTTTTGGTAATTTGTCTTGTGATTGTCGTATTATTGGCAAAAGGCCTGTCAAAAACAATTGAAGATATGGTACAGAGTATGGGAGCACCGAAATCTCTGGTGGGAGTTATTATCGCAGGAGTGGTATTGCTTCCCGAAGGTCTTGCGGCCATCCGTGCGGCGAGAAATAATCAGATACAGTCGAGTTTAAATTTAGCTTTAGGATCAGCTCTGGCAAGTATCGGATTAAGTATTCCGGCTATCTCTGCGGTGAGTATTATGTATGATATTCCTTTGGTTTTGGGGCTTGATAAGAAAGATATTATTTTACTTACGTTGTCTGTATTTATCGTAATGCTATCCTTAAGCCGGGGAAAAACAAATGTCTTGTACGGAACAGTTCTTTTAGTGAATTTAGCAGCCTATATCTTTACGGTAATCGTACCTTAATTTTTGATTAGATATACAAAACACGTAACCAAATCCCTTAAAGTTTTCTCGCCATTTCCATTTTGTAAGCCATCAGATTGGCGATGTTTTCAGACTTTGTAACCGCCATATCAGCATTTTCACCTGTGAAATTTTCTTCAATAGTCTGTTTCCAAAGTTTTAACCATTGTGCAAAATGATGTTTTTCCATCGCTTCCAATTGGTTGATAGGGAAATGCACCGCCATCGGATTTCCTTTGTAGCTCATTTGTCCGAATAAAATTGTTTCCCAAAAAGCATACATTTTTGGTAAATGGCTTTGAAAATCAACTTTTATAATGTCTTTAAAGAAGAAACCGATCGTTTCATCTTGCACAACTTTATCATAAAACGAATTCACCAGCAATTCTATATCTTCTCTCGATTCTAAATTTTTCATTTCAAATGTATTTGATTGGAACTAAAAATTATGCATCAAATTTAGTTTAATTCTAAATCTAAAAGAAGATCGTACGCTTGATAAGATTCATAAAAACAATATTTTATCTTTGTAAATTCTTTTATCTTTTTTAAAGTTAAAAATAAGAACCACACAAATGATTTACTAGATATGGCAAAAGGTTTCAGAAAAAGAATCAAACAGGAAAACGCTGAGAACAGTGGCTTTGGAAGTCGGGCTTCGGGAAGATTTATCAATAAAGACGGGCTCCCGAATGTAAGAAGAAGAGGGATCAACGTCTTCAACAGGTTGAGTTGGTATCATACGATGCTGAATTTATCGTCATTCCGGTTCATTACCTATTTGGTGATGATGTATATTCTGATTAATCTGGTTTTTGCGTGTATTTATTATCTGATTGGTGTCGAACATCTTACCGGGATAGATAAGAGTAATCCTTTGGATGAATTTATTGATGTGTTTTTCTTCAGTTCGCAAACTTTTACCACGGTTGGTTACGGCAGAATTGCTCCGATAGGATTTTTGGCAAGTTTGGTTGCTACTTTTGAGGCATTTTTAGGATTGCTTACCTTTGCCATTGCAACAGGTTTGTTTTACGGACGATTTTCAAGACCGAGAGCTTATCTCAGATTTTCAGATATTGCGGTAATTGCTCCTTTTCAGGATATTACAGCATTGATGTTCAGGTTGGCGCCTTATAAAAATAATGCTTTGACAGACGCTGATGTTACCCTCTCTACAGCCATTGAAATTAAGGAAGACGGAACAACGAAAAGTAATTTCTACCGGCTAGAAACTCAATTAAGTAAAATAAATACTTTATCTCTGAACTGGACAATCGTGCATAAAATAGATGAAAATTCTCCATTTGCCGGATTTACTGCTGATGATTTTAAAAATATAAATATTGAAATCATCGTGCATGTGCGGGCATTTGATGAAGTGTTTTCAAATACGGTTGTTCAAAGAGCATCCTATGTGTCGAAGGAGATTATCTACGGAGCAAAATTTTCTCCAATGTATTATCCCGACGAAGAAAATAATTCAACGGTGCTGGATCTTGATAAAATAAATGAATATCAGAAAGCAGAACTTCCTGTTTTTGATGTGGAAAAATAATAATGAATTTAGAATCATACAAAAAACAGGCTTTAGAAAAGCAGAAAGAGCATAAAAAATTCTTAGAAGGTTTGAAAAAAAAGCCTCCTAAAAATCTTGATTACATTGTTCAGGAAACGCATGACGAAGTTTTTGAAAAAATAGACTGTCTTCAGTGTGCCAATTGCTGTAAAACGACCGGACCGCTTTATACGGAAAAAGACATTGAGCGGATTTCAAAACATCTTCGCATGAAACAAGCCGATTTTGAGAGTAAATTTCTGCGTATTGATGAAGATAACGACAAAGTTCTACAAAACCTACCGTGCTATTTTCTAAATGGTGACAATACCTGCTCAATCTACGAAGTGCGCCCGAAAGCGTGTAGAGAATATCCTCATACAGACCGAAAGAAAATCTATCAGATTAATGATTTAATGATAAAAAATACGGTCATTTGTCCTGCTGCTTTTGAGTTTGTTGAAACCATGATGAAGAATTTGAATAAATAGATTTTAATCTTAAAAATTTCTAAAGTCTTATAAATTATAGTTAAAACGAGTGTGAATTGTAATTTTATCTAAACAACTTCGTTTCAGAATTAAATCAATCCCCAATTGATTTGCTATTAGAAGTAGTTTTTTTATATAAGTAAAATGGAATCCTGAGATGTAATGTTTCAGGATTTTTTCTGATCTCCTTCACTCTGAATTGCAACATTTTTTCAATTAAATCTAAAGGTAAATCTTCTTCAATCGGAAACTGAACTGCTCCTTTTGAAAACTTATATTTCCTTTCAATAAAATCACTCTCAAATTCTTTTAATACATCTGGAAGCGGATAAAAGCCAATGTGTTTTTTATATGCTGCAAAATAAAGTAAAGGTTTGTTTTTATATTTAAAAGCAGGCATTTGGTAACCTATATATTCTTCCAAATTAATATTTTGAGCATGAATGATTTTTCTTAAAATTTCAAGTTTAACCTGTACTTTTTCAGGAAAAAGCAGGAAATATTCATTAAAATTTGTAAATGTACTTTTCATCAAATAAAAATAAAAAAGCATTGAACTGGACATTCAATGCTTTCACTTTCACTATTACTTTTTCCCATTTATAGTCCCGGGACAGGTTGTAAGAAAAAAGGTCGGGAAAACCTCCCGACCTTGATATTTTATACTACTCCCTGAGCAAGCATTGCTTCTGCTACTTTTACGAATCCGGCGATGTTGGCGCCTTTTACGTAGTTCACATAGCCATCTTCCTCTTTACCGTAGTCTCTACAAGCTTTGTGGATTCCGATCATGATCTCTTTCAGTCTTGCGTCAACCTCTTCTGAAGTCCAGTTTAGCCTGATTGAGTTTTGAGTCATTTCAAGACCTGAAGTGGCAACACCACCAGCATTAGAAGCTTTTCCTGGAGAGAACAATACTTTGTTTTCAAGGAAATAATTGATTGCGTCTAATGTAGAAGGCATATTCGCAGCTTCGGTTACACAAAGACAGCCGTTTTCTACCAACATTCTTGCATCTTCTAAGTGCAATTCGTTTTGAGTTGCAGAAGGGATGGCTACATCACACTTCACTTCCCAAGGACGCTTCCCTGCGTGGAATACAGCAGATGGATATTTTTTAGCATAATCTTCGGCTCTGTTGTTCCCTGAAGATCTTAATTCTAATAAATAATCGATTTTTTCTCCGTCGATACCGTCTTTATCATAAACATAACCGTCAGGACCGGAAAGAGTAACTACTTTTCCGCCAAGTTCTGATATTTTTTTGATAACTCCCCAAGCTACGTTTCCGAAACCTGATACCGTAACTGTTTTGTCTTTAAAGGTTTGTCCGATAGTCTTCAGCATCTGTTCAGCAAAGTAAACAACACCGTAACCTGTCGCTTCAGGACGGATTAATGAACCTCCGTAAGCAAGACCTTTTCCGGTAAGAACTCCTGTAAATTCGTTTCTAATCTTTTTGTACTGACCGAATAAGTATCCGATTTCTCTTGCTCCAACACCGATGTCTCCCGCAGGAACGTCAGTTTCAGGACCAATGTGCTTACACAATTCTGTCATGAAGGCCTGGCAGAAACGCATCACTTCCATATCAGTTTTTCCTTGTGGATCAAAATCTGAACCTCCTTTTCCGCCTCCCATCGGAAGCGTAGTCAATGAGTTTTTGAAAACCTGCTCGAAAGCTAAGAATTTAAGTACAGAAAGGTTTACTGTAGGGTGGAAACGAATTCCTCCTTTATAAGGTCCGATGGCAGAATTCATCTGGATTCTGAAACCTCTGTTTACCTGAATTTCCCCTTTATCATCAACCCATGGAACTCTGAAAATAATAATTCTTTCAGCTTCAGCCATTCTCTCAAGAAGCTTCATGCCGGTATATTCTTTTCTGGTTAGGATAAACGGAATTACAGTTACAGCAACTTCTTTTACTGCCTGTAAGAATTCCGGTTCGTTAGGATTCTTCGCCTCAATTTTGGCGATAAATTCCTGGATTTTCTGGTCAATATTATATTGTTCCATATTAGATAGGGTTGAATATTATGTCAACAAATTTAATTTTTTTTTCAAGATTCACAATAGCTTATTTGATATTTGCTGAAAATTCAATAATAATGGGATGGAATATTATTAAATTGATAATTTTAAACTAATGTTTATTAAAAATTAAATGTTATATGTGAAATAATGAAATATTAAGAAATCGTTAATTCTTATATTGCTAAAAATTGTCTCCCGGAAAATGATTTTACTTTTCCCAAAAGCTCCAATTCCAATATCACCGGCAGTATTTTGTGTGAAGCTACTGAAATTTTTTCTGCCAAATCATCCAAAGAAATATGCGGATTTGCTGCAATATTTTGATATATTAATTCTTGACTTTCAGATAATTGAACTAAAATTTCACTGCGTGGAAAAAGCTCTTCAATTTTCTCTTTAGGATCATTAAAACCGACCAGATCAAATAAATCTTTAATCGTAGAAATGGCTGTCGCTTTATTCTGAAAAATAAGATGGTTACAGCCTTGGCTATATTTGTCTGTAATCTTCCCGGGTAAGGCAAAAACATCTCTGTTATAATTGTTGGCAAACGTCGCAGTACTGATTGAGCCACCGCCAAATGCTGTTTCTACCACAATCGTAGCTGGAGAAATTCCTGCAACAATTCTATTTCTTTGAATAAAATTTTCCCGGTCAGGCTTTCTTGAAGAATTAAATTCTGTAAGCAATCCTCCGTTTTCTTCAATGATTTTTTCTGAAAGTTTTTTATTTTTGGAAGGATACAAAGTGTGGAAGCCATGTGCCAAAACTCCGATTGTAGGAATCTGATGTTTTAAAGATTGCTCATGAACTTCTTTGTCGACACCTAAAGCCAATCCGCTAACGGAAATAAATTGATTTGATTTTGCTTCTTCGAAAAAATCTTCAATGAACTTTTTGCCATAAGCCGTAATGTTTCTGGTTCCAACTAAACTTATCGTTTTTAAATTGGTGTCAAAATTTCCTTTCTGATAGAGAATCGCGGGTGCATCATCGCATTCTTTTAGTAAAAAAGGCAAATCATTCTGATGTCGTAAATTAATTTTTATGGAATTTTTTTCGCAAAATAAAAGTTCTTTCTCAGCAAATTTTAAATGCTCAGGATTCCCAATGTCGGAAACTGTTTTTGTGCCGATACCATCGGTTTTGCTGAGTGCTTTTTTCGTTGATTCCCAAACATTTTTTGCGCTTCCGAAGCTTCGGACAAGTTTAAAAAAATTGATATCACCTATAAAATTACACTCACGGAGAGCAATCGAGTAGAGATGTTCTTCAGAATACATTTGTGTTTTATTTTGTTCAAATGTAGTGAATTAGGATTTATTTTCTTCGTAATTCTTCCAAATGATCCCATATATCTTCATTTTTTTTGTAGGGTAATTCAAGGAAGTCATCTGGATGGTTTTCTTTATATTCCTGCCAAAGCTTGTCATCTTTTTCGCTATAATAATTAGGAAATTCCCAAATAAATCTTTTCTTTTTATCACCGATATTTTTAAATGCAAAAGCTAAAATACTTCCCACTAAAGCTCCTGATAAGTGAGCCTGCCAGGAAATTTTGCTTGGCTCCTGCATATTGTAAAAAAGCTCTTCCGGAAACATGCCCCAAATCAAACTTCCGTAATATAAAACAACCAGAAGGGAGATGGTAAGCAACGTCATATTCCACTTAAAAACACCACTGAAAAATAGGAAAAATGCAAGGACATAAACAACTCCGCTGGCTCCAATAGTACAGGTGTACGTATATTGGCCGGTCATAATATCAATTGGTGGAAGCGCCCAAAGTAAAAGCCCAGTCGCAAGCCAGCCAATTATAAAAACTTTATTGGCTACTAAAGGATAAAACTGATATAAAAGGCACATTAAAACTGCAATAGGGATGGAGTTGCTCACGATATGATCAATACTTCCGTGGAGTAAAGGCGAGGTGATAATTCCAAGCAAGCCTTCCGGAAGCAAGGGAATGATCGCTCCAAAGCAACTTGCAAAAAAGCCCTGCATCTGTAGAAAATATCCCAACCACATGGCACCCAGCATGAGCAAAGGATTGATGATCGCGTTTTTGTGAATTACATTTTTAAACATACCTGAAAACTGTCAAATCAAAAGCCAATGATAAATTTCGGAAAATTTGTCGATGATTTTAATTTTTTAAAAATATTTGAGACAGAAAGTAATGTTTTTGAAGTTTCACTGTTTTAAAATCATGACGTAAAGTGTTTCAATATAAACCTCTGAAAACCTGTAGACTTGATGTTTCACATTATATTCCTATTTTTGCATTTGGAAAAATTGAGATTTATGAAAAAGATTTTCGTTTTACTTTTTATGTATCTGAGTGTACATTCATTTGCGCAGGTGGTCATCAGTGACTCTGCAGCCGTTGATACCATAAAAAAACCGAGACACTGGTCTGTTATTGCAAAAAACAGCGTCATGTTTAATCAGGCAGCCTTCTCCAATTGGGTAGGCGGCGGAGCTAATAACGTTGGATGGTTAGCAAGCGCAAATTATAACTTGGTATACGAAAAGGGCCGTCATCTTTGGGAAAATATCATTATTCTGAATTACGGACAAAACACTACAAAAGGTGTCGGGACAAGAAAAACGCAGGATGTTCTGAATGTATCAACCAACTATGGGCGCCAGTTTTCAAAAAGTTGGTATGTTTCTACTGGTGCGAGTTTACTTTCGCAGTTTTCAGGTGGTTTTGAGGATGGAAACAATCCGGAAGCGAAGAAAATTTCTAACTTCATGGCTCCGGGATATGTGAATGCCGGTTTAGGGATCACTTACAGACCGAATGATAATCTTACGGTTACGCTGAGACCTGCCAATGGAAGGTTTACTTTTGTTTTAGATAAAGAATTGCAGCTTGCAGGAAATTACGGTTTAAAATCTGATGGTGATTTTTTCCTGATGCAAATAGGTTTCCTAGGTTCAGCAATTTATAAAGTCAAACTGATGGAAAATATAGAAATGACCAATACTGCGTCGATATTTTCCAATTATCTAGAAAACCCTGATCACATGGTGTTATCGTACAATATGCTTCTGAATATGAAAATCAACAGATTTGTGTCATCCATTGTGACTTTGGATTTGATGTATGATCATAATCAGATTCAGAAAACTCAGCTGAAACAAACTTTGGGAATCGGATTTGCTTACAATATTGATAATGGCGTGAAACGTTCTGACAGAAAAGACAGTCAGTGGTGGTTGAAGAAATAGGCTTAAAATATAAAATAATCGTTATAAAACAAGAAAGCACTTCAATCGAAGTGCTTTCTTGTTTATGTTTAAATGGAAATTAAAATTCCATGGTAACTTCAAGTTTTTCAGCTAAAAGTTGCTCTATTTTCACCTTCAATGGTTCAATGTCAATATTCTGCATTGCATCATTAGCGAAAGCGTAAAGCAATAATGCCTGAGCTTCTTTTTTAGAGATTCCTCTCGCTCTTAAGTAGAATAAAGCATCTTTGTTCAACTGACCTACCGTACAGCCGTGAGAACACTTCACATCATCTGCGAAAATCTCCAATTGCGGCTTTGTGTCAATCGTAGCACCTTCGCTTAATAAAACGTTGTTATTTTGCTGATAAGCGTTGGTTTTCTGTGCGATCTTGTTTACAAATACTTTTCCATTGAAAACTCCGTGAGATTTATCTTTGTAAATACCTTTGTAATTTTGATAACTCTGACAGTTCGGCGTATTGTGGTGAACCGCCGTATGGTGATCGACCAACTGATCTTTTCCGATAATCGTAATTCCGTTCATGAAAGAGTTGATATTTTCTCCGTTATGAATAAAATCAAGATTGTTTCTGATGATCTTTCCACCGAATGTAAACGTATTTACCGTCGTTAAGCTGTCTCTTTCCTGTTTTGCGAAAGTATGATCAACTAAATAAGAAGTGTCACTGTCATTCTGAATTTTGTGCCAGTCTGCTTTTGCGTTCTGATACGTGAAAATTTCAGTTACCGAATTGGTAAACACAAAACTTTCATCAAAATTATGGTGACTTTCTATGATTTCAACTTTAGCTCCTTCTTCTACAATCAGTAAGTTTCTTGTATTGTAGAAAGTGTTTTCTTCCTGATTTTGTGAAAGATAAAAAACATGGATCGGTTTTTCAATAATCACATTTTTCGGAACTTTCAGGAAGAATCCGTATTTGCAGTATGCCTGATTTAAATTGGTAAAAGCTAAATCTTTTGCAGCAATCGTATTAAAATATTTGTCGAAAACCTCTTTATGGTTCTCATCATTCAAAGCGTAGTTGAACGACAAAAATTCTGCATTTTCGATAGAAATGTTTGAAAGCTCTTTACGAAGCTGACCGTTTACAAAGACAATCCAGTCAAAATTTTCTTCTCCCAGATGCAGCTCATCAAGCTGTTCTTTGGTGATGTTGTGACTTTCTTTCGGGAAAAAATTATAATCTTTCTCCGTAATTTCTTTGATGTTGGTATACTTATATTCTTCGTCTTTCTTGGTAGGAAAACCTTTGACTGCAAATTTCTGAAGCGCCATTTTTCTGTCGTCATCTAAAAATCTGTGACGCAGACTCTCCAAAAATTCACTGTGATTTTCTATTGTTTGATCGTATAAAGCCATTACTGATATTTCGGCCATCACACCTTTATTATAAATTTAATTTGTATCAATATCGCAGTTTCTCACTGCCTTTTCGACTAAGGATTGATAAAAAACTTAACCAAAAATATTCTCTTAATTAAGCAACCAGTCGTACCCTTTGCTTTCCAATTCTAAAGCTAAAGATTTGTCACCTGTCTTAATGATTTTTCCGTTTGCTAAAACGTGTACATAATCAGGCTCAATATAATTCAGCAATCTCTGATAATGCGTGATCAAAAGAACTGCATTTCCTTCGTTTTTAAACTGGTTCACACCATCTGCAACGATTCTTAAGGCATCAATATCCAATCCTGAATCGGTTTCATCAAGAATAGCCAATTTAGGATTCAGCATCATCATCTGGAAAATCTCATTTCTCTTCTTTTCACCTCCCGAAAAACCTTCGTTCAATGATCTAGAAAGGAAATCTTTTTTAATTCCCAATTTCTCAGACTTCTCACGAATCATTGCCAACATTTCTTTTGCAGGCATATCTTCAAATCCGTTTGCTTTTCTGTTTTCGTTTAAAGCAGCTTTAATGAAGTTCGTTACAGAAACCCCCGGAATTTCTACCGGATATTGAAATGATAGGAAAATTCCCTTGTGAGCTCTTTCTTCAGGAGCATCTTCAATAATGTTTTCGCCTTGAAAAAGGATTTCTCCTTCTGTTACTTCGTAATCTTCTTTTCCGGCAATGACAGAAGAAAGAGTAGATTTTCCAGCTCCGTTGGGTCCCATGATCGCATGAACTTCGCCCGGCTTTATTTCAAGATTGATACCTTTTAATATTTGTGCGCCATCTTCAATTCTGGCATGTAAGTTTTTAATATTTAACATTCTGTTGTTATAATTTATCGCAAGGTTAAACAAGTTTTATTTAATTGCGAATATTTTTTAAGTTATACAAAGGCGTTTCACTTATTTACGAAATACAATTAGCTTAAACCATTTGCAATTCTTTTCACACCATCTTTAAATAACGGAGAATTAAAATTCAATAACATTCCCAGTTTATAATTTCCCAACCTTAAATAATTTTTCAATTGAGAAGCGTGAAAGCTGTTTATATTTTCCACAGATTTGATTTCTAAGACTACTTTGCTTTCAATAAGTAAGTCCATTTTAAAAGCTTTAGGTATCAGTAATTCATCATAATTGATATCTAAAAACTTTTGTCTTTCTACTTTTAAACCAGATTTTTGAATTTCATAATGTAAGCATTCTTCATAAACGCTCTCAAATAATCCAACTCCAATTTGTCTGTGAATTTTTAATCCGCTTTCAAATACAATCTTTGAAATTTCATTTTCTGTCATTTGTTTGTTTTTCGCAAAGATAAACAAGTCAAATATGAAATGAAATTAAATTGTATTACTTCTTTAAGCTTTAGCGGCTTTGTTTTACTTTAAAATGTTTTCAAACAATTAAAAAAAACTTTGTCTCGCTTTGCGTTTAAAGATTATCCTACAGAACCTTCCAAAGAAATCTCAAGTAACTTCTGAGCTTCAATGGCAAATTCCATTGGTAATTTATTTAAAACTTCCTTACTGAAACCATTCACAATTAAAGCAATTGCTCTTTCCGTATCGATACCTCTCTGGTTACAGTAGAAAATCTGGTCTTCACCAATTTTTGAAGTCGTAGCCTCATGTTCTAATTGAGCTGTTGGATCTTTAATTTCAATATAAGGGAAAGTATGCGCTCCACATTCGTTACCCATCAATAATGAGTCACATTGTGAAAAGTTTCTGGCTCCTTTTGCAGAAGGCATTACTTTTACCAATCCTCTATATGAGTTTTGAGATTTTCCTGCAGAAATTCCTTTAGAAATAATCGTTGATTTTGTATTCTTACCGATGTGAATCATCTTTGTACCGGTGTCAGCATATTGATGATTGTTGGTTACTGCGATAGAGTAGAACTCACCGATAGAGCCATCACCTTTTAAGATACAAGACGGATATTTCCAGGTTACAGCAGAACCTGTTTCAACCTGTGTCCATGAGATTTTAGCTTTTGTTTCGCACAATCCTCGTTTGGTTACAAAGTTGAAAACCCCACCTTTGCCTTCTTCATTACCGGGATACCAGTTCTGAACCGTTGAGTATTTAATTTCAGCATTATCTAAAGCAATCAATTCAACAACCGCAGCGTGAAGCTGGTTTTCATCTCTTGACGGAGCAGTACAACCTTCAAGATAAGAAACATAACTTCCTTCATCAGCGATAACTAGCGTTCTTTCAAACTGGCCTGTTCCAGACTGATTGATACGGAAATAGGTTGATAATTCCATCGGGCATCTTACGCCTTTTGGAATGTAGCAGAAACTTCCGTCAGAAAATACTGCGGAATTTAATGCTGCATAAAAGTTATCACCTCTGGGAACTACTTTTCCAAGGTATTTTCTTACCAAATCCGGATGATTTTTAATCGCTTCGGAAATTGAACAGAAAATAATTCCTTTTTCTGCTAAGGTATCCTGAAAAGTTGTTTTTACAGAAATCGAATCGATTACAATATCTACAGCAACATTTGAAAGTCTTTTTTGCTCTTCGATGTTGATTCCTAACTTGGCAAAAGTTGCCAGTAATTCAGGATCCACTTCATCTAAGCTTGCCAATTCTGGTTTAGCTTTCGGTGCAGCGTAATATTTTATCGCCTGAAAATCCGGTTTTTGATATTTTATGTTCGCCCATTCAGGCTCCGTCATTTTTAACCAGATTTTGAAAGATTCCAAACGCCATTCTGTCATCCATTCCGGTTCTTCTTTTTTAGCAGAAATAGCACGGACGATATCTTCGTTTAAACCCGTTGGGAAATCTTCGTAATCAAGAATCGTTTCCCAGCCGAATTCGTATTTTTTATTTTCTAAATCGACTCTTAAGTCGTCTTCAGTATATTTACTCATTTTAATAGATTTTAGAGATTAGATTTAAGATTTAGAGTATTCTAAATCAGTACTTCCAATGTCTAATTATAAGCTAAAACTCTCACCACAACCACACGTTCTGGCTGCATTAGGATTGTTAAAAACAAATCCTTTTCCATTCAATCCACCTGAGTATTCGAGGACAGTACCTGCTAAGTAAAGAATAGATTTTTTTTCTACGACAATTTTGATGTTATTATCTTCGAAAATCTGGTCGGTATCTGTTTTTTTGTTGTCAAAACCCAAAACATATTCCAAACCAGAACAACCTCCGCTCTTTACCCCAACTCTTATATAATCTTCTGCCGGATTAAAACCATCTTCTGTCATCAATTGAATGGCTTTTTCCTTAGCATGATCTGAAACTTTTATCATTGTATTTATTTAGAATGATTTAATGATGCAAAAATACGAACAATAATCAGTATATAAAAATCGACGTTTTTATTTTATCAATTTTTATCATCGATGGTTTAACTTTGGTGCATATTTAAAATCAAAACTATAAATCAGGAAAATAATGAAAAAATTAGGCATCCTTACTGTATTCATGCTTGCACAGGCTACTTTCGCACAAACCAACAGATTTGTTTATCAGGTGACTATGAGACCTGATGCTTCCAATAAATCAGATATAAAAACTGAGAACGCCTATTTAGATATTTCGGCTGAGAAATCAATGTTCTATTCTGAGAACAGGATTAAAAGAGATTCTGTTATGAAAGCTAATTTTCAAAGCGGGGGAGCGAGAGGATTTAACAGGGACCAAATGGAAAGTTTGAGAACTAATATCAATTATTCCATTGAAAAAGATAAAAAAGATCAGAAAACTTTTTACAAAGACCGTTTAGGAAGAGATCAATATTCTTATGAAGAAGACCGTCCTCTGGACTGGAAGATTTTATCTGAAACTACAAAAATAGGCGAATATAAAGTTCAAAAAGCTGAAACTGAGTTTGGCGGAAGAAAATGGACTGCCTGGTTTACCACTGATTTACCTTACCAAGACGGACCGTATAAATTCAGCGGACTTCCCGGTTTGGTTGTAAAAGCCGAAGATGCTGACGGAGATTATTCCTTTGACTTAATGAAAAATTATAAAATCTCTGATTTTCCAGAAATGACAACATTTGGTAATGTCATAAAAGTAAAAAGAACTGATTACGTAAAGCAGCAGGAAAAATATAAAAGTGATCCGGCTTCTTTCATGGGCGGTCAGCGCGGGGGCGGTGGAATTACCCCACCAATGAGAAATGGGGGGGGCGGTGGAAATCAAAATCCTGCTGATATGAGAAAGAGAATGGAAGAAAGAGCTAAGGAAGAAGCAAAAAGAAACAGCAATCCTATCGAGCTGAAATAAATAAAAAATGTCTGAAGAATTTTCTTCAGACATTTTTGTTATCTTAAAAGTTGATTAAAAGTATCTCCCTGTTTGATGTCTCCGGAATTGTAACCTTTCATGAACCATTCTTTTCGCTGTGCTGATGAGCCGTGAGTGAAACTTTCCTGATTTACATATCCTTGTGATCTTTTCTGAATGTTATCATCACCTACAGCTTCTGCTGCTTCAACTGCAGATTCTAAATCGCCAGGTTCAAGAAATTTTTCTCTCTCGTTAGAATATCTTGCCCAAAGTCCGGCATAGAAATCAGCCTGCAGTTCGGTTGCTACAGAAACCTGATTAAGTTGGGCTTCAGAATATCTCCCACTTCTTCTCAATTGATCCGTTTTATCTAAAGTTCCTAGAAGATTTTGCACATGATGTCCCATTTCGTGAGCCATTACGTAGGCAATGGTAAACTCGGTCACTTTAGCTCCAAATTTTGACTGAAGTTCGTCAAAGAATTTCATATCCATATACACAGACTGATCGGTCGGGCAATAAAACGGACCCATTGCAGATTGCGCCTGCCCGCAACCGGAATCTGTAGCTTCTTCAAACAAGACCACTCTTGCCGGTTTGTATTGCATGCCGTTTTCAGCAAAAATTTTTGTCCAGGTTTCTTCATTTTCAGCGGTAATCATTTTAACAAATTCACCAACCTGCAGTTCTCCTTTACTCAGTTCCCGTTGCTCAGTTCTTGGAGATGAACTTCCGCCTGAAGAAAGTATTGCTGAAGGATCTCCACCAAGGAAAAATACGATTGCGGCAATGATGATTGTTCCTAATCCGCCCCCTACAATTGCGCCGCCACCGCCGCCGGATCCTCGTCTGTCATCTACGTTACCACTTCTGTCGTCTGTCCATTTCATTTGTTTGTTATTTTTATATGTAAATTTAAAATATTAAATAATATTTTTGTCAAAAATTACAATTAAAGTGAGAAAAATTCAAATTGCTCTTTTGTTTTTAAGTTTAATCACCATTACTGCTTGTAACGAAAGTGAATCTAAAGAAGATACAGTAGAAAATGTTGATAAAAAATCTGCCATCGAAACCGAACTTTCTGTGCAGCATATTGATACGGCAGATGTTTTAGTTACAAAGTACAAAATCTGGAAAAACAATAAGCTCTTCAAAGAAATTATAAAAAGAGATACTATTCCGAGTTTGGGGGATACCTTGCAAGTTGTGGAAGATGAAAATGGAAATGAGCACGATGCGAAGGTGAAAAAAGATTACGAATTTTATATAACCGTTCAGTAATGAAAAAATCAAGTTCTATAAAATTGCTTTTCGTCACAGGAATTCTTGCGGCTTGTTCTCAGGAAAAGCCAAAAGCAGAATGGGGAAAAGAAAAGAAAGTCTACATGAGATCAGATACTACGGCATCATATTCAAGATCGCATGGTTTTATGGCTGGTTTCCTGTTATATCATGCATTCCGTCCTTATGGTGCGTACAGCAACGGAGCTTATCAGAGAGCGGGATATTACAGTGATGCCATCAGCACCAAATCGAATATCGGCAGAAGTTCTTACAAAGGAAATGTTGTTAGAGGAGGATTGGGAAGAAGTGGCTTTAGAGCATCATCATAGTTATGAAAAGAGTAGAATCACAATTCCGCAAAAACTGGGAACACAAACTTGAAAACCTCGGGTTTGGCTATCATTCGCTGGAAGGACTTTATTGGGATGAAAGTCACTACTATGAGTTTTCATCAGAAGAAATCAGCAAAATAGAAAACGCAACTATAGAATTGTGGCAGATGTGTCTTCAGGCTGTAGATTATGTTATTGAAAACAATCTTTGGGACAAATTTAATATTCCTGAATGGTTTAGAAATTATATTATTACAAGCTGGGAAGAAGATCATCCTTCGATTTATGGCAGATTTGATTTTGGTTTTGATGGCGAAAATTTGAAGTTGCTTGAATTTAATGCAGATACACCGACCTCTTTATATGAAGCTTCGGTTATTCAGTGGTATTGGCTACAGGAGATGTTTCCGTACAAGGATCAGTTCAATTCAATTCATGAAAAGCTGGTGGATTACTGGACGTATCTTAAAAAATACATGAATCCGCATTATCTTTATTTTGCGTCATTAACCAATATTGAAGATGTTACGAATGTGGAATATTTGAGAGATTGTGCTACGCAGGCGGGTTTCGAAACCGAATTTATTCCTATTCAGGATATCGGCTGGGCAGAAGATATTCAAGAATTTATTGCGGGTGACAGAACGATTATGGAATATATTTTTAAATTATATCCGTACGAATGGATTCTGCAAGATGGTTTTGGCGAAAAATTGGTCAGTAATAATTTCAGGTCGCAATGGATGGAGCCTGCTTGGAAAATTCTTCTTTCCTCAAAAGCTATTTTGCCAATCCTTTGGGAAATGTTCCCCAATCATCCGTACTTATTGGAATGTTATTTTGAACCTAAACATTTAAAAGATTTCGTTAAAAAACCGATCTATTCAAGAGAAGGAGCGAACGTGAGTTTATTTAAAAATAATGTTGCGATAGAAGAAAATGATGGCGATTACGGAAAAGAAGGCTTTATTTATCAGCAATTGTTTAACCTCCCAAACTTCGGCGGAAATTATCCTGTCATCGGAAGTTGGGTGATTGGTCAGGAAGCTGCAGGAATCGGGATCAGAGAAAGCGTACATTTGATTACTAATAATCAGAGTAGATTTATTCCTCATTTGATTGACTCGAATAAAATTCACATCAAAGAAAAGGAGCTGTAAAAGCTCCTTTTTTTATTTCAATAGATTCTGGATTTAATTTCCAAAACCGATGTTTCCTTTTTTATCGGAAAGATTTCTTTTAAAATCAATCATGCTTAGAGCTGTCACCGCTGCTTCAACCCCTTTGTTTCCAAGATCGCCTCCGCTTCTTGCGATTGATTGTTCTTTGGTATCATCTGTCAGAACGCAGAAAATAGTTGGTGTATCTGTCAGGATATTACAGTCTTTAATTCCCTGTGCAACTGCGTCACATACGAAATCAAAATGTGGAGTTTCACCCCTGATCACACATCCGATAGCGATTACTGCGTCGAATTTTCTTTCTTTACAAAGCTGCATGCTCGCATAGTTTAATTCAAAAGCTCCCGGAACGGAAAATAATTTGATATTTTCAGACTTTACGCCTTCTTTCTCAAGAATTTCTAAAGCTGCATCACGTAGATTATAAGTTACAAAATCATTCCACTCAGAAAAAACAATGCCGATAGAAAAATCCTCGGCATTATTTATATGAAGTGGCTTGTAATCTGAAAGATTAACTGTTGCCATGTGTTTAGTAATATTTAGTCATTTCAATATAAGAATCAGACATTCCGTTGTCGTAGTCCTGATATTTTTCGTCAATTGCTGCGAAATATTTTTTAGCTTCTGCATTTTTCTTCATTCCCAAAGCAACGATACCTGCTTTTCTTGTGAAGAAATAAGAAGTGTAAGGATCATCTGAAGCTGAAGCCGCTTGGTCTAATAAAGATAACGCTTCGTCATTTTTATTAAGTCCAGATTTTGCATCTGCCATTGCGCCATACTTCATTGCCATCAGGGTTTTGTTGTCAGAAGAAAATTTGTCTAAAAGATCAAAAGCTTCCTGGAATTTTCCTTCTTTAAATTTCAATAGACCTGCATTGTAAGCAGAAAGTTTACCAATTTTTGTTGAAGAATATTCATTGTACGTTCCTAAGAAACCAGGATTAGCAGCAGATTTTCCACCTAAAGCTTCTTTATCTTTACCTTCTGTAAGGTTTTTCTGTGCAGCTAAATACGTTTTTACCGCTTCAGCATTCTTTGGAGCGACCACAAATTGCTGGTATCCGAAATAAGCTAAAACTCCTACAACTAAACCAATAAAAGCAGCACTTAATGGTTTTTGATATTTTTCCAAGAATCTTTCTGTGTTTAAAGCCTCTCTGTCAAGGTCTTTAAAAAATTCTACTGTTTCTTTACCTTCTTGCTCGTTTGGAGCATTTTTTCCCAATTTTGCCATAAATTCTTAAAAAATTGAACTGCAAATTTAATTGTTTCTGAGTGATTTACAAAATACTTTGCAGGTATTATTAATTGAATTGTAATTTCTTTATTTTTCTATTAATTTTTCTATGATTTAAATAAAAGAATTAATGATTTTAAATTTTTAATATTCTAAAGTATGATAAATTTCAGCATCAAATTTCCTGAGCTTTTCTTTACCTTTTAGATCTTTCAATCCAATCAAAAAACTGAACTGAACGACTTTTGCGCCTTGCTTTTCAACCAATTTTGCTGCAGCTTCTGTAGTTCCTCCGGTTGCTAAAAGATCATCATGAATTAAAATTCTCTGACCTTTTTTGATTTGACCTTCACGGGTTTCGATTTCCGCACTTCCATATTCCAGATTATATTTTTCGGAAATAATTGGCGGAGGGAGCTTGCCTTTTTTTCTGATTAAAATAAACGGAACATCCAAAGCTACTGCGATGGCAATCCCGAAAAGATAGCCTCGGCTTTCAATTCCGCAAACTGCATCTACTTTTCCTTTGCTGAATTTCACCAAATCCTCAATGACTTCTTTATACAAATCAGGATATGCAAATATTGGCGAAATATCTTTGAACTGAATTCCAGGAATCGGAAAATCTGCGATATTTTCAATCGTGTTTTCCAGTTTCTGTATCAATTCCTGTGATGCCATTTTTATGGATTGATTTTATAGCTTGAAATTTTCCAGTCTCCGTTGACATTTTTTAAACCAAAAGTCGCCTTAAGAGAAGTTGTTCTTCCGTTTTTATCCGTCACATCATACGTTGCGTTTACACTTGCTGCGTTAGGATTTGTGGCATTTGTTGTAATGTTTTTCACACTCACATTTTTCACAGCTCCAAAGCCTGAAGTCGGGTTTGAGAATGACTCATAGGTTCCCCAGCTTGGGTTGCTCGATGAATCGAATGCTGCTTTTAAATTTTGTGAACTTACATTATTTAAAAATTTGCTTACTGTATTTTTCGGATCAGCTGTTGGCTGTTTAGGTTGTGTCGGTGTAGTAGTATTTGGATCTGTGACAGTACCAGTTGTTCCTGTTGGATTAGCCGGATCGATTACTGCATTCGGATCTTCTACCACCATTGTAGAATCTGTTTTTGGAACTTCAGGAACCTTCAATGCATTAGGGTTTACATCTAATCCGATTTTAGACATTTTGAAAGTCTTCGCTGTTGTTTTTACAGAAACCGTGATGTCAATTTTATTATCAACAATTTTAGATGCCAATAAAGATGAAAATCTAAGATTGAAACCTCTGAAATTATTATCCAGCATTAGATTTTTAGCTGTCGAAAGTTTCACACCATTGCTGAAAACTTCTAAAGTCGTTTCTAAAGCTGCACCATTGAAAACAATAGGTCTTCCTGCATTATCTACCAGTCTAGGGATAATTTGTATAGCTGTCGGCCCGTTTCCGGTATCGCCGCTTAATTGAGTTACAATATTTAAAGAGCTTGCTTTTACGTCATTCGGGTCACTTTCTTTTGCCGTTTCATCACCGAATATATTCATTTCTCCTAATGATGGCGGAGCTGTACTTGCCCACTCAATGCCGTTTTGCTGAGCAACCTGATCGGCCATTGACAAAATCTCGGGAACTTTTTTTCCGTTAATCAATTGACCTAAAGCTTTAAGCTCATTCACATCACCTTCAGCTTCTACACCGAAAGTTTTAAGAATATACAAAGCTTCATTAAATTTGATCTGTTTAATAGTCGTAAGGCTTGACGCCATATCATTGATGCTCGACTGTAACGTCTGCGTAGATGTTGCATCAACATGATCTTTTTTACAAGCTGTAAAAAGAAGCAAACTAAAAATTAGAAGAAAAGTTAGCTTTTTCATTTTTATATGGTTTGATGCAAATTTAGTAAAACCTTTATGAATACAGATTTTTTATTTTTTGTTTTCTTTTTCCTTTAAATCTTCTTTGAAGAAAGAACTGAAGATGGTCTGCATATTCGGGAATGAAGCATCTTGCCAATATTTGGTTTTGTAGTTGCTGACGTTTTTATCATATTTCACTTTTTCTACATCATTTTCATCACTGAAATCTAACTCTGTAGGAAGGAAATTTCTGTAAACAATAACCTGGTTATAATCTGGCTCGGTTTTATGTTTAAGCTTGATGAAAGCAATTTCATTTGATTCTAATAAATCTCTCAAAGTTTTTTTTGAGTCTTTGTCATAAGAAACGTTTACAATTCCTCTTATATCAAAAAAACGGTAACCAAAAAGAGCTAGTTCTTTTTCCTGAAGTGCTTCCCCTGTGATCTCAATTTCATCTTTAGTAGTACCTTTCAGTTCTTTTACTTTTGTGTTTTTCTGTTTGTATTCTTCAATATTGCCAACACTTTTTAATTTCGGAAGTTCAAGAAACGAATTATAATCCCAAGAACCCATTTGCTTTTTCTCGTTTTTAGCATTTTCTAATCTGAAAATTCTGTACTGTTCAACATTTGTGCTTTTTACTTTTTTGGTTTTATTATCGAAAACGTAGGTCACGATTCCATCTACATAGCAGTTGAGTCTATTGTTTAAAGTAACATAAGCATTAAAATTTCCTTTTATTAAGACATATTTTGCCGGTTTATTATTTTTGATGACCACAGCTTCAATATCTTTTACTCTGTCATTTAGTTTGACCATATCTTTATCCAATTCTGCGAAAGAAAATGTTCCAAGCGATATGTTCTCATAGACCAGTTGAAATTTTTCCTGCGAAGGCGTTAAAGTTTTTCTTTCAATTTTTCCGTCAATGTCAGAATAGGCCACAATACTTCCGTCATTTCCAAATACGGACACTTTTGGTAAGGGTTGGTTTGTTTTCTCCGAAAGGAAAGTTATGGTTTGTGCACATACAAAGTTCAGAAACAATACAAATAGCAGAGAGAGCAGTTGAGTTTTTTTCATGGTTTATTATTTAGGTTTATTTATTATTAAGACAACGAATTTTAGAAAAGGTTGCTTTAGATTGCAAAAAAAAGACTGATTTATTATAAATCAGTCTTTTAAAGTTTTATTTTGTTACAAGTCCTTAGAAAGGATACTCATAAATTTCAGATTCGTGAAGGTAAGGGTTACCTGTCGGAATTAATTTCAATTTAGCCAATGCAGACATTACTGTGAAGATAAATAATCCTGCAACAAATAATACAGATCCCAATACTAATAAAAGTACTTCAGGAGTGTTCCAGTAAGGACCAACTGTACCCGGCATTACCATATTAAAGTAATCTAAAAGGTGACCTAAGATTACGACAACCGCCATAATCGTTACCACTTTGTAATTTCTTTTGATGCTCGAACTTACCAATACCAATAATGGCAATAAGAAGTTGATGATCAACATTGGTAAGAAAGTAACTCCGTAATGTTGGAATCTTCCGAAGAAGTAGTTAACCTCTTCCGGTACGTTTGCATACCAATATAGCATAAACTGTGCGAACCATGTGTATGTCCAAAGCATACTTGTAGCAAAAAGGAAAACTCCTAAATCGTGCAAGTGGTTATCATTGAACTGTGGCAAGAATCCGTTTTTCTTAAGGTAAACACTTAGTAAGATAATTACAGCGATACCACTAGAAAGACAGCTAACCATAGAATACCAGATGTACATTGTAGAATACCAGTGAGGGTCAATAGACATCAACCAGTCCCAAGCCCAGGCTGCAGATGCAAACCCGAAGAATGCGATATACCCTACTGCCCATCTGTAAAGGAACTGATACTCAACCAAAGATTTTGTATCATCTACTTTTTTAGATTGTGCTTTCAGTTTCCATGCGAAGAATGAAGCTCCGATTACGTAGATCAAAGTTCTGATTGCATAGAAAGGAATATTTAAGAATCTTTTCTTTTCAAATAAGATTACATCAAAATGAGCTGAATTAGGATCTGTTAAATCCGGATCCATCCAGTGGAATAGGTGACCTTGGTGGAAAATGTTTAATAACATAATGATTACCAGGATAGCACCACCGTAAGGAATATAAGAAGCAATAGCTTCCATTACTCTTGTAATGATTATTGGCCAACCTGCGTGAGCTGCGTGCTGAATACAGTAGAAAAATAATACTGCACAACTTACTCCGAAGAAAAATACAGCTACAAAATGAATTGATGCTAAAGGCGAATTATGAATCTGCATTTTTGCATGCTCAAGATGTGAATCGTGATCCTGAGGACCTATCATTTCACTAGAGTGAGTAGGAGCATTGTGACCTGCAGAGTGTACTGCTTCCATCATGTGCTCGATTCTTTCTGTACTGATTCCGTGATTAAGGAAGAAACCAATACCAAATAGAACCAAACCTACAACAAGAAGTATGATAGAAGTTGATTTTAATTTTGGTGAAAAACTATACATTTCTTTTCTTATTTTTTAGTTGCGGTAGAATCTGTTTTTGCTGCTGGAGCTGAAGCTGCTGCCGGTGCGCCTTTTTTGAAAGCGTTGATCACATACATTGCAACTCTCCATCTGTCGCCAGGGTTTAGCTGACCAGCATAAGAACCCATTGCGTTTCTACCGTTAGTTAATACATAATGAACAGAACCTACAGTGATTTCTCTGTCTGCATAATTTGGTACACCTGAATATGCTCCGCTTTGAACGATTGGTCCTTGCCCGTCACCACCAGTTCCGTGGCAAGCTGAACAAGTACGATCAAATAACATTTTACCTCTTTCGATATCTTTCGCAGCGTTAGCCGGATTTAAAGGAGAAGAAGTTAATGATTTTGAAGCATCATAACCTGCGTTATATTCATCCGGGTTTTTTGGAAGTTTACTTTCTTCAAAAACGCCGTCTTTATTTTGAGCTACTGAACCTTCCACTGGGGCAAGACCTGTAGCACCATTATTTCTAGCAAATGCAGGAATTTCATTTTCATGATCTGAATAGGCAATTTCAGCTTTCATCAATGGATCGTAAGCTACCGGAAAGTACATATCCGGGAAATATACCAATGGTGTATTTTCTTTCGGCCCGCAAGAATTAAGTAAAACTGACGCTAAACCTAAAACTGCTGTAATTTTTAGTACATTCTTTTTCATTTTAAGCATCTTTAACAGTTATTTCTTCAACTCCCGTGTCAACAAGCAGCTGCTTAATAGATTCTACATCTTCAGTAATAAATTCCATCATGAATTTATCATCTGTAGTTCTTGGGTCTGGGTTCTGAGCCGGAGCACCGGGATACATTTTGTTTCTAACCAAGAAAGTTAAAGACATCATGTGTGCTGCACAGAATACCATTAATTCAAACATGGGAACTACGAATGCCGGCATGTTGTGTGCCCAGTCAAAAGCCGGTTTACCACCGATATTCTGAGGCCAGTCATGATTCATTACGTACCAAGTAACTGTTGCGCCAATACTCACACCATATAAAGCGTAGATAAATGCAGCATCAGAAATTCTTGTTTTCTTTAAACCTAAAGCTTTATCTAGCCCGTGAACCGGGAATGGAGTATAAACTTCGTTGATTGCGATTCCTTTATCGTTGAATGCTTTAACTCCGTTCATTAGATCGTCGTCATCAGCATAAAGTCCGTATACAATTTTAGTGGTGCTCATCTCCTTCTTTTGCTTTATAAGTTTCACCTGAGATTTTCAAAATCGATTTTAATTCGGCCTGTGCGATTACAGGGAATGTTCTTGCGTATAATAAGAATAATACAGAGAAGAATCCGATTGTTCCTAAGTATACACCTACGTCGATAATGGTTGGTTTAAACATCGTCCAAGATCCTGGCAAGTAATCTCTTGAAAGGTTAATAACGATGATGTCAAAACGCTCAAACCACATCCCGATGTTAATGATCAATGCGATAATAAATGTTGCAAGAATATTTGTTCTTACCCTTTTAAACCAGAATGCAGCCGGAATAATTAAGTTACATGAGATCAATGCCCAGAATGCCCACCAGTAAGGTCCTGTAGCAGCACCCGGAGAAAGATAAGTAAAGTCTTCATATCTAGAACCAGAGTACCATCCGATGAAATATTCAGTTGCATAAGCTACTGTTACCATACCACCTGTTAAGATGATTACGATGTTCATAATTTCAATATGATACATTGTGATGTAGTCTTCTAAGTGACAAACTTTTCTAGCGATCAACAATAGGGTCTGTACCATTGCAAATCCTGAGAAGATTGCTCCTGCAACGAAGTAAGGAGGATAGATCGTAGAGTGCCATCCTTTAATTACTGACGTAGCAAAGTCAAAAGATACCGTCGTGTGTACCGAGAATACTAGTGGAGTTGCCAAACCTGCAAGAACCAAAGATAATTCTTCGAATCTCTGCCAGTGTTTTGCTTTACCACCCCAACCGAAAGCCAGGAATGTATAAATTTTTCTTGTCCAAGGAGTTTTTGCTCTGTCTCTGATCATTGCAAAGTCAGGAATCAATCCCATAAACCAGAATACTGTAGATACTGAGAAATACGTAGAGATTGCAAATACGTCCCAAAGTAGAGGAGAGTTGAAGTTCCCCCAAAGAGAACCAAACTGGTTAGGAAGAGGGAATACCCAATATCCTACCCAAACTCTACCCATGTGGATAACCGGGAAGATTGCTGCCTGTACAACTGCGAAGATCGTCATCGCTTCCGCAGAACGGTTTACAGACATTCTCCAACGCTGTCTAAATAATAATAATACTGCGGAGATAAGAGTTCCGGCGTGACCGATACCTACCCACCATACGAAGTTGGTAATATCCCAACCCCAGTTAATAGTTCTGTTAAGCCCCCATGCTCCAATACCTGTTCCGATAGTGTAGGCGATACAGCCGAATCCGTAGATGAATAGAACTAGGGCTGCATATAGTGATACCCACCATAATTTTCCTGCTCTTTCTTCGATAGGTCGTGCAATATCTTCCGTGATATCGTGATAAGTTTTGTGACCAATAATCAGAGGTTCCCTTATCGGAGCTTCGTAATGTCCTGACATTTTTTACCTATTTATTATTTAAACTTTAATTTTCTGCTCTGTTTCTTACTTTAGTGTGATAGAACACGTTTGGTTTTGTTCCTATCTCTTCAAGTAAATGATATCTTCTGTTGCTAGAGTACAATTCTCTCACTTCAGATTCTTTGTCATTCATGTCTCCAAATGTCATTGCTCCCGTAGAACAAGCAGCAGCACAAGCACAAGAATTTTTAAATTCGTTGTCTGTTACTTTTCTGTTTTCTCTCTTAGCATTCAAGATGGTAGCCTGAGTTTCCTGGATACACAATGAACATTTTTCCATTACCCCTCTTGTTCTTACAACAACATCCGGGTTCAATACCATTCTTCCTAAATCATTATTTTGATTAAAATCAAAACGGTCATTCAAGTTATATGTAAACCAGTTGAAACGTCTTACTTTGTACGGACAGTTGTTTGCACAATATCTAGTACCGATACATCTGTTGTAAGCCATGTGGTTTTGACCTTGCTTACCATGTGAAGTAGCCGCTACCGGACATACTGTTTCACAAGGAGCGTGGTTACAGTGCTGACACATTACCGGCTGGAAGATCACATCTGGACTTTCATTCGGTTCAATCAGGATGTCGTACAGTTGAGGAACATTTAAGCCTCTTTCAACACCTTCTTTAGTCTCGATTTTTTCTTTAGCAGAATAGTAACGGTCGATTCTCAACCAATACATATCTCTTGACATTCTGATCTCTTCTTTACCAACAACAGGAACGTTGTTTTCTGCTTGGCAAGCAATAATACATGCTCCACAACCAGTACAAGAGTTCAAGTCAACTGATAAGTTAAAGTGAGGTCCGTCTGTATCATCAAATGCATCCCAGAGGTCAATTTTACCTGCTGGTAATGCACCGCTGATGGTGTGATATTCCAATGGCTTGTTCCATCCGTGGTGTTCGTCATCAAATGCTACATTTAGATATTCCTTTAAAGGAACTTCTTTAGCAATATCATAACGGCCCATTAGTGTGTTTTGAAGCTGAATACCTGCAAACTCGTGGCTTTCTCCCGTTTTTTCTATTTTAACATTAGAAATGACAAGGTTTGAACCATCAAATAGAGGATAAGCATTTACTCCGGTATCTGCAGTTGCTCCTGAATCTTTTTTACCATAACCAAGCGCAAGACCTACCGATCCGTCTGCCTGACCTGGCTGAATAAATACAGGAACGTCTTTTATTGTTACTCCGTTTACGGTAAGATTTACGATAGAACCATCTAACTGCATTCTTGCATTCAGGTCGTTTTCTATTTCTAATCTTTGAGCATCTTTCGGAGAAATTGTCAAGTAGTTGTCCCAAGACATTCTTGTCAACGGATCCGGTAATTCCTGCAACCAAGGGTTGTTTGCCTGAGTTCCGTCACCAATTGAAGTCTTCGTATATAAAACTAATTCTAAATCTGAAGCTTTAAAGTTTCCTAATTCAGCAACAGCCTGTGCAGCATTTCCGCCAGCATAAGATAAAGTAGTTGCATTAGCAGAAGCTACGATACCGTTATATAAAGCTTTGTTGAATGAAGTTCCACCTAAAACAGAAGCTGAATTCGCTTTTAAATAATCGTAATAGTTGTTAGCTGCATTGTTCTTTCCATTTTTCCAAACCAATAGAGACTCTTCAATCTGTCTTGATTTATAGATTTTCTGGATCGTTGGTTGCATTAATGAATAAACTCCAGACTGAGGCTCAATATCACCCCAAGATTCTAGCCAGTTAGCTACCGGAATTACAGCTTTCGCTGCTTTATACATTTCATTTTTCTTATCTGCAACAGCAATAACGTATGGTACTTTAGTCAAAGATTTTTTGAAATCCTGACCTTTATGGTGAGAATAGATTGGGTCAACGTTATTAGTGATCAAAACACCAACTTGTCCACCATTTACCCATCCTAAAAATTCCTGGAATCTTACTTTATCAAACTCTTTTAGGAAGTTCGCTTTACCAGTAAAAGCTACTGAACCTAATTTTTGGTTGATTAAGTGAGCTAAAACCTGAGCACCTTTAGAACCGTCAGCGAAAACAACAGCTTTGCTGCCTTTTGCTGCTAATTCTTTAGCAAGCTCGTTAGCTAATTTATCTGAAGAGCCACCTCCAACGATTGCATTGTAAACTTCAACCAAAGTTTTGTTTACAGCACTTGGCTTTAATCTGTATCTCGAATCTGCATTAGCACCCGTCAATGACATGTTTGATTCCACCTGAATGTGTCTCAACATGTTTGCTCCCGGCTTTCTTGCTGCAGCGTAAGATGTTTCTAAACTTGCTGCGTTGTAGTCTCCTAAGAAATCTGCCTGAAAAGCAATTACTAACTCAGAACCTTTAAGGTCGTAAACAGGCAAAGCTCTCTGTCCGAATACTTCCTGTGCAGCATCCAAAGAAGCCGCGTACGGGATAGCATCATAAGTTACCAGTTCAGCGGTAGGATATTTAGCTTTAAATTCAGCAAATAACTTTTTGAATGTAGGCGAAGCAAAAGAGTGAGATAATAAAACAATTCTTTTACCCGAAGCTTTAGCTTCTTCTAAACCTTTGATTACAAAATCATCTACTTTATCGAAAGTTTCGTCTTTCCCTTCAAACTTAGGCTGCTTTACTTTATCATTATCATAAAGAGAAAGTACACTAGCCTGAGCTCTTGCGTTAGTTTTACCTAAATCTCCGGCTGCCGGGTTAGGATCAATTTTGATAGGTCTTCCTTCTCTGGTTTTTACTAAAACACTTGCGAAATCGAAACCGTCAAAATATGTTGAAGCGTAATAGTTAGGAACTCCCGGAATAATATCATGCGGCTTTACCACATAAGGAATTGTTTTGATTACCGGTGCCTCACAAGCTGCTAAAGTAACTGCTGCAGTAGAGAAACCCAATAACTTCAAGAAATCTCTTCTCGTTGTACTAGCATCGCTTTTCTCAGCATCACCTAAGAAATCTTCTACCGGAATTTCTTCTTGGAACTCTTTAAGAGCCAGCTTTCCGTTTAGGGAAGGGTCTTTAAGTTCGTGAATACTTCTAAATTGTATTTTGTTTGAAGCCATTTATACTTCTGATTTTTTAGTTATTAATAATGACATTTACCACACTCAAGACCTCCAATTGCATCTACAGTAATCTTACCGCCATCCTGAGGGTATTGCTTTTTAAGCTTTTCGTGTAGATTTTTGAAGTATTCTTTATTATAACCGTTGTTCATATCAACTTCAGTAGTTCTGTGACATTCGATACACCATCCCATAGTGAAGTCGTTTGCCATTTGTACAACATTCATTGTATCAATTTTTCCGTGACATGCTTTACATACAACATCAATCTTGTTGTCAGGATTTTTCTTGTTGAATGAGTTGATAATCGCTTGCTCACCTGCTACTACGTGCTGAGAGTGGTTGAAGTAAACGAAATCCGGCATGTTGTGAATTCTTGTCCATTCTACAGGAGTTGTTTTCCCTGTGTACTGTTGTTTTTCAGCATCCCAACCAGTTGCAGCATAAATCTTCTGGATTTCTCCATCGTAGAATGCTTTATCTTTTCCTGGCTCAATGTATTTACCTTTGTACTCAGAAATTGTTCTGTGACAGTTCATACAAACGTTCATAGAAGGAATTTCAGAAACCTTACCGTATTTAGCACTTGAGTGACACAATTGACAGTCGATTTTATTTTCTCCAGCGTGAATTTTGTGAGAGAAGTAGATCGGTTGATCTGGCTTATATCCTTTGTAAACCCCGATCCACATGATCCAGTTCCATACACCGTAAGTTGCCAGGATAGCCAAAACAGCTAAAAGACCTTTACCGATGTAGTGGTATTTTTCGTAGATTTCACTGAAAGATTTTACTCTTGTTTCGTTAAGCCCAGCTAAATCATCAGACTGACCTAATTTCACCAACTGTCTCAGTTTAACTAAGATCCAAACCAATAAAGCAGCAATTGCTAAAAGTGAAATAATAACGATACTTGAAGTAGTATTGTTTGCTGGAGTTCCTGCTGCAGATGCTCCTGGCGCAGGCGTTTCAGGTACTGCGGCAATTGGCGCAGGAGGATTAGTTGTGTACGCTAAAATATCGTCAATATCCTTATCTGCTAGATTAGGAAAGACCTGCATTTCAGTCTTGTTGTATTTCTCAAAAACTTCATTTGCGTACTTGTCGCCAGAAGCTCTAAGTGCTTTATTGTCTTTAATCCACTTGTGAAGCCATTCTGTATCCAGTCCCTGCTCAGACTTAAGTCTTTCTACCACACCTTTCAATGCTGGTCCTACAACTTGTTTGTCTAAAGCGTGACATGCCGTACAGTTTGCTTTAAAAAGTTTCTCACCATTTGCAGGATCGCCCTCTTGCCCGTAAATTGAAGCACTTGTTGATAGCAATAAACCTATCGCAATCAGCCCTTTTTTATAATGCTTTCTCCAACTAATCATTTAAATTGTCTTATGTTAGTAAATATTGAATGTGTAATCAATCCCGCAAAAATAATATTTTTAACATGAATTTAACGGCATATACAAAGGGGAAAATGTCATTATGGTTTAATTTGTAACTATTCTAAATAACTATGGTTGCTGTATTTTCAAATTATTCTAAATTTGCAGAAATAAGTTTAAATGAGAAATTTCATAAAAATATTTTCGGTACTTTCATTCTTTGGTTTTTATACCTTTGATGCCCAACAGGTTGTAAAGAAAGATACTTTATCAGGAACCGAATTGGTAATGACGATGGATTCGCGAGTGAATGATGCAATGATTGGTCTCGAAGAGAAATGTGCAAGAGTTGTGGTGAATAGTTCTGCTTCCACAGATTACGATGCTCCTGTAAAACCATCAAAGATTTTTGTTCCCAGCAGAGAACTGACAAACGCCGAAGTTTGTAGAAAAAACCCGAGAATTTTAGGATTTAAAATTCAGATTACAACGGTAAAGAGTAATGATGAAGCCAATGAAGTAAAGGCTTATTTCAGAAAAAGATTTCCAAATCTTAAGGTTGAGACAGATGCTTCTTTAAGACCAAATTACAAGATTTTAGCGGGAAGTTATTTTACAAAACAAAGTGCTGCTGCGGATCTTTCAAGAGTAAGAGAGTATTTCAAATCTGCGGTTGCAGTGCAGTACAGAATTTTCTGTGCTGAAGCGAAATAAGATTTAAAAATAAAAAAAAAGGGCGGAGAAAATAATTTTTCTCCGCCCTTTTTTTTATTGGTAGTATTTGTTTAGGAATTCGAAGAAATCTATCATTCGGTGGTAATTATTGAGTAATAAATAGACAGTTAAAATGCCTGTAGTTACTGTTAATAAAGACACAATTTTAGGAGTATTTCCGTAAGCAGAAAATAACCAACCCAACAATAATGGATAGACAAAAACGAAGTGCCCGCCATAGATGTATGAGGTGTGAAGTCCAAATCTGAAGATGCAGTGAATGGCAATGTCTACCAAAAAAGAAATCATAAGAATCTGAACCAGTTTGTTTCTGAAATTTTTAAAATAACTCCATAAAACAATTCCTAACATCAATCCGATAAAAATGTATGCAAATGCGGTTGAGTAAGTCTCCATGAAGATGGCTTTAAAGTAAAATCCTTTCATATTATGCTTTTCACGGATGAAAAAGCTCGGGAAAAGAATGTTTCCTCCGAAGAAATAAGAATAAATCATATCCCAAATCGGAGTCGACTTTACGTTGGAGAACTTTTCATACTGTTGGCCAGATTTCGAAAGGATGTTTTGGTATTTAAAATCAATTCTGTTCAGATATAAAAGAATAAAAACTCCACAAGAAAGAATCACCCGGAAAGTGGCGTTTCCAAATTTTTTCCAGCTTCTAAATAATCCTTTTTCAAAAATAACAGGGATAAAGATTTTAATAATATTCGTTACGGTCAGCCCACCGATTGTGACTCCCGCAAGTACCAATGCAGAGCCTGCAATTTTTCCGTCTTTTTTAAATTTGATAGCGGTGTAGTAATTAAATAAAACCAATAGAAATAATGTGTAGGTATAGGTTTCCGGCGTGAAGGAAAGAAGGATGTTTGTTGAAAATAAACTAAAAAAGAAGACAATCAGTAAATTGATCAGTAATGGAAGTCTGATAATATTTTTTAAATATTTATACACGTGAACCAAACTTAAACTGATAATAAAATTGCTTAACCAAGCTAAAATCAATCTGAAATTCACATCCGTTTTTCCATTCGTGAAAAACAAGACAGAATCTCGCATCCAGTTAAAAAAGTAGTAAGATAATGGATGTCTTTCAAAGCTTCCACCTGTCATCACAATCGCTTTATTGTCAAAACTGAAATACGCATCCCAAGGAATTCTGCTGTCGAAAATAATTCGGTAGTTGAGCGCAATGTATGAACCCAGAATTCCGTAGACAGTTAAAAAGAAAATGAAAATTCCCAGCTCAAAAAGCGTGGAAGGAAAAACAATTTTAAAAAAGTTTAAAATTTTTGATTTGATAGACACGTATTTAAATTTCTGCAAAAATAAAATAAAAAAACTCACCGATGAGGGTGAGTTTGATATTTAATTCTGTTATTTAATTCTGCTTTACGAACTACAAGAAAGCATCGAGCATCCTGAAATATCATCATAATTCGAAGGTCTTCTGACAGAAAACTCAGGATAAATTTCATCGTAAGGATTTTCCAAGGCCTTTGTTAGTTTTTCTAACATTTCAGTTTTTCCATCGTTAATTTCTTCAATGTATTCAAATAATAGATAGTTTCTCAAAAGAAATTTTGGGTTTGTTTTCTTCATTAAATGGAAAGATTCTTCTTTTGAAATTGTATTACTTTTCAAACGTAATTGATATTGTTCAATGAAATTTCCAAGTTTTCTTAATTTAATTTCATCTAAAACGGTATAAGATATTTTTTTGAAGTCTTCTTTCAGATCGAAGACAGTATCAATTTTTTCCAATACATTGAAAAATAAAGTGTAATCTAACTGAAGTTCCTGCATTAAACCCTGCCAATTGGTAAAGAAGTCTTCATCAGTTTCTTTTAATTCATCAAAACCGAACTTCTTGCAAAGCATTTTATCATGCGCTTCCCAAAAATAGTTTCCGTAAGAATTCAAAGTTTCTTCGAGGAATTTTTCATCTTTAATTAATGCAAAAAGTGCATTGGCCAATTGCCAAAGATTCCATTGTGAAATTTGTCCCTGCTTGCCGAAAGCGTATCTTCTTCCGGGTAAATCTGTTGTGTTCGGCGTGAAATTTAAATCATACTCATCCATCATTGAAAACGGTCCGAAGTCAATGGTTAAACCGAGAATCGACATATTATCGGTATTCATCACACCATGTACGAACCCAACTCTGAACCATTCAACCATTAAATCTGCAGTTTTAGTACAAACGGATTGGAAGAAATCTTTGTATTTCTGTTCGCCTTCTGAAGTGATTTCAGGGAAATAATTTTTAATCGTAAAATCAGTCAGTTTCTGCAACGTGTCAATTTCTTTCTGAGCAGACATCAGTTCAAAATGTCCGAAACGAAGGAAACTTTCTGCTGTTCTTACAACCACTGCACCTTTTTCTTCCTGCGGATTTCCGCTGTACATCATGTCACGTACTACATTTTCTCCTGTGAAGCACAAACTTAGTGCTCTCGTCGTCGGAACTCCCAGATGATACATTGCTTCGCTCATCAGATATTCTCTGACAGAAGATCTTAAAACGGCTCTTCCGTCGGCGTGTCTGGAATAGGGAGTTGCGCCCGCGCCTTTCCATTGGATTTCAGTTTTTACACCTTGATTGTTTTCTATTTCTCCGGCAAGAATTGCTCTTCCATCACCTAATTGCCCTGCCCAATTTCCAAACTGATGTCCAGCGTAGGCGGTAGCATAGGTTTTTATATTTTCAGGTAAATTGTTTCCGACAAGAAAATTTAGATCGTTATCATTCAATTTTCCCAAGCCGATTTCTTCGGACAGTTTTTCGTTAAAAACAATCAATTTAGGTTTGTCAAATCCTACAGGATCGATGGTAGAAAACAAAACTTTAGGCGTGTTTCTCTGGATTGGATTTTTGGAAAAATCACCCGGAAAATTTTCAAGAAATGGTTGTTTGATATTTTGAAGATTCATGGTTCAAATTTATGAAAAAGGGTCAAAAAAAAGACCTTTCAGTGATTGAAAGGTCTTATGATTATTATTAAAAATTTATTTATTAAAATCTATATCTTCTCCAGTATTAAGATTCTCATTGACATTATCCTCTTTTTTACCAGAATTATTTTTCGGTGTAGGATCTGCGGGTCTTGGATTCTTAATTTGATCAATGGTTTGCAATCCGCCGTCATCACCATAGCCACCGCTCAATCCCTGAAGATTGCTGCAGCCATCTTTCCACTCGCTTGGCTTTACAAATTTATCTTCCTGAGAAATCTTAAGTGATTTGTCTGCCCAGACTTTTTTCATGAAAATCGCCCAGATCGGTAAAGCCATTTTTGCACCCTGACCTTCACCGGTTCCCCAGAAGTGGGTTGCTCTGTCTTCCCAGCCTACCCAAGCTCCGGTTGCTAGTTTTGGAGTAATCCCCATAAACCAACCATCTGAGTTATTGTCTGTAGTACCAGTTTTACCTGCGATTTCCACATCTTTAGAAATCCCTCTTCTGCTAAGCTCCCCAGAGGCAGTTCCATATTGGGCAACACCTTTCATTAACTCTATCATGGTGTATGCGTAATTTGGATTCATCACTTCTTTTGGCTCAGAATTGATTTCCTTTATCACTCTGTTGTTGGCATCTTCAATTCTCCAGATCATTTCCGGTTTATTATAGTTTCCGTAATTGGCGAAAGTACTGTAAGCTCCTAACATTTCGTAAATGGTAATGTCAGAAGAACCCAGTGCAATTGTATTGTTTCTAGGAATTTCTTCTGTTACCCCCAAGTCTCTTGCGGTTTGAATCACCGCATCGGCACCGGTCATTTCAATTAATCTTACGGCAACGGGGTTCTTAGAATAAGCTAATGCATCCTTTATCGTTAACATTCCTCCTGATCCTACCACTCTCCAATTACCTTTTTGGTAAGTACCATTTGAAATAGTAGAACAAGGTGTTAAACCTAATTTCATAATTGCTGTAGCATATACGAAAGGCTTAAATGTTGATCCTACCTGTCTCTTCCCTTGTTTGATATGGTCGTATTGAAAGTGTTGCCAGTCAATACCGCCAACCCAGGCTTTAATTTCTCCGGTTCCCGGAACCATCGACATTAGACCTGCCTGTGCGATTTGCTTATGGTATCTGATAGAATCCCAAGGTGACATTTCAACTTCTTCCTCTCCAGCCCAGGTGAATCTTGAAGTTTTTATCGGTTTTTGGAATTCCAGCATAATCGAATCTTCAGAAACTCCAGCTCTTGCAAGTTGTTTGTAACGGCCGGTTCTTTTTACCGCCTGCATCATTACAGCATTTGCCTGTTTTTCATTAAGGAAATAAAAAGGTCTGTTTTTTCTACCTCGTTGTTCTGCATCAAATCTTTTCTGAAGGTCAGTTAAATGTTCTCTTATTGATTCTTCTGCGTATTTCTGCATTTTAGAATCAAGCGTCACATAAATTTTCAAACCGTCTTTATAAAGATTAAGTTTTTTACCTTTTGCTTTCTCGTAATCTTCAAGATATTTATCAATTTCTTTCTTTAAATAAAACTTAAAGTAAGCAGAATGATTATCATTGATGTTTTTAATCGGGTGATAGTCTAGAGTAATTGGTGTTGCTATAGCTTTTTCGAAGGTTGTTTGATCAATATATCCTGTTTTCAACATTTGATCTAAAACGACATCTCTTCTTGTTTTAGCTCTGTCAATATTTCTCATCGGGTTATTTTTAACCGGATTTTCGAGCATAGCGACAAACATTGCAGCTTCAGGAAGAGTAAGATCTTTTGTTGTTTTATTAAAATAGACTTTCGATGCCATTTCGACTCCGTTGGCGTTGTATAAGAAATCAAACTTATTGAAATACAATGTGATAATCTCTTCTTTTGTATATCTCTTTTCAAGACTTACTGCAACAACCCATTCTTTTAATTTTTGAAAAACTGCCTTGACTTTATTGTCTGCTCTTTTTCCAGTAAATAAGAGTTTTGCTAACTGCTGAGTAATGGTAGATCCACCACCTCTTCTTCCCCCGTAAACTACTGCTCTTGCGACAGATTGTAAGTCAACACCGGAATGTTCTTTAAAACGCTCATCTTCTTTTGCCTGCAAAGCATAGATTATAAATGGCGGAAGATCCTGATAAGTAATTGGCTGCGTTTTTTCTTTCTCAAATTTACCTAAAAGCACGCCATCCGCAGAAAAAATCTGTGACGCAACGTAAATGTCTGGGTTTTCTAATTCTTTTACATCAGGCATCTCTCCAAGAAAACCTTGGGATACCGCAAAGAAAAGCCCTGAAATTCCTAAAACGACTGCGATAAAGCCAACCCAGATAAATTTGACCCACCTTTTCCAAGCAGTACTTTTAGCATTCTTTTTAGGAGGAAGCGGGAAGGTTTTTCCTCTGTTTCCTGTATTTTGTTTGTTTTCTTCCATGTATAATTACGGTTTAGCCGTTTCTACTTTTATACCTAAGTCTTCAATTCCCGGAAGCGCATCGTTTCGCATTGCCTGCACAACACCAATTTCATACGTTCCTTTTTCGGGGAATTTATAATTTGTTTTGTACTGAAATAAAGTTTCTTTTGTTTCTCCAAATCCCGTTCCCAGCCAATCGCCGTTTGGTTTTGCCAAAATATAATTCAGGGTGTCAACCTGAGCGATTTTGCTTTTTGGGTCTTTAAAATTAACAATAAATCTAATATTGCTGTACGGATAATCATTATTATTCCTTACAACAAATATAATATTTTTAGGATTTTGCGGATCCGTAATTTCAAGTTTAAATTTTTGTTCGGCTTTTTTACTCCATTTATTATCAATAGGATTCATGATAACATCTTCGCCTGAAGTGCTGCATCCTACTAAAAAAATAAACATTATTGCCCCTAAAACTCTATGCATTGTTATCTTTTTTGGGCGGAAATTTCTTTTTAAATTTCTTTTTTGGAGGCTGCTGCTGTTTCTGCTCCGGATTTACATTTGCCTCGGCTTTTTCTATCGGAACCTTTTGTTGCTGAGGCTGCTGCTGTTGCTTTGGCGGTCTTTGGTTTGGGTTTTGATTAGGTTTTGCGTTCGGGTTTGTATTTCTAGGTCTGTCAGAATTTGCCGGTCTTTCATTTGCAGGACGATCCGTTTTTTGAGGTCTGTCATTTCTGTCAGTCCTTTCCGGACGGTCTTTTCTTGGCCCCTGATTGTTATTCGGTCGGTTTTGATTTTGGTTTTGACCTTGGTTCTGATTTCTGTTTTTATTGAAACCTCCTCTGTTTTTTTTCTCAAATCTGTCAACACTGTTCTCCTGAATAAGATCGACACTTGGTAAAGCAATATCCGGCACCTTCAACTCTTCAAGCGGAAGAATTCTTTCGCCTTTTTTGTTCTGTGCGATCAGTTTTTTAACTAAATCGATATCGAAATCGTACCAAGCCATTGAACTGTCAACATAAGCAAACCACATTTTCTTTTTGAAAACATCGATTTTTATACAAAAAGCTCTTCCTTTTTCTGTATCCAGCATTGTTGAAGATGATGGGAAATGGCTTAAGGCATCCAGATAACTGTCTAATTCATAATTTAAACAACATTTCAGTTTTCCGCACTGTCCTGCCAACTTTTGAGGATTGATGCTTAATTGCTGATATCTTGCAACGTTAGTGTTTACTGATCTGAAATCTGTTAACCATGTTGAGCAACACAATTCTCTTCCGCATGAACCAATTCCACCGATTTTTGCGGCTTCCTGTCTGAAACCAATCTGTTTCATATCAATTTTAGTTCTGAAAGTTCCTGCGAACTCCTTAATCAGCATTCTAAAATCTACACGGTTATCTGCTGTGTAATAAAAAGTGACTTTTGAGGCATCACCCTGATATTCCACATCGGTAATCTTCATTTCAAGACCTAATCTGTGAGATATTTTTCTTGCGTCGACCTTTACGGTTTCTTCTTTTTTTCTTGCTTCCTGCCAGACTTCGATGTCTTTTTGGTTAGCCAGTCTGTATATTTTAAGTGGGTCTTCAGTTGAAAATCTTTTCTTTTTCATCTGAATTTTTACCAATTCTCCTGAGAGACTTACCACTCCTACATCGTGTCCGGGGCTAGATTCTACTGTTACTACGCTACCTATATGTAAAGGGATATTATTTACATTTTTATAAAACGATTTTCTGTCATTTTTAAACCTAACTTCCACAAAATCAAATCGGTTAGATGCCGGATTTTGTACATTAGATAACCAATCGAAAACACTTAATTTATAACTATTACCACAGGTATTTACACTTTCACAGCCATTCGCGGATTTCGTTCCGCAAGAATGTGCAGAATCGCCGGATGTTTTGCATCCACAACTCATATATTATAATTTATTTAATCTTGCAAATTTATTGATTTTTATCTTTACACAATTCCAAAAATAGTAAATCTTTATTTTGTAAAATGTTTAAACTTAAACATTGGGAATAATATATACTTATTAGTTTTATAAAGGCTTTAAAAATAGTTACTTAGTGGCCTATTTGTGTAAAGTGTTATTTTAAACATAATTTTCTTTTGTGACTTTGTTTAAAATATTAAGATTATTTAACAAGCGTAGTCAAAATAATTTTATATTTGGAATATATAATAAACGTCTATGAAAAAAATATTAGTATCAACTGCTTTGTTGGCTGGGGTTCTATCTTATGCGGGGGGCTTCAGAGTCTCTCTGCAAGGGGTAAAGCAATTGGCAATGGCGCACACCAGTGCTCATGCTGAAGATGCGAGTGTTGCATTTTTTAACCCTGCAGGTATGTCATTCATCCCTTCGAAACTGAGTATCGTTGCCGGAGGTTTTGGAGCGAGTAATAAAGTTACTTTTCAAAATTTAAATACTTTACAGAGTACAGAAACAGATAACCCTATGGGTACACCAATTTATGCTGCGATTGCGTACAAGCCGATCGACAAGTTATCTATTGGTTTCAGTTTTTCTACGCCTTTCGGTAGTACCATTCAATATCCTTACGATTGGGAAGGCAGAGAAATGGTGCAAAAACTTGAGTTGAAAAGTTTCTATTTTCAGCCAATGGTTTCTGTAAAGATGGCAGATTGGTTGTCTTTTGGGGCAAGTTATATTTATGCTAGAGGAAGTGTAAACTGGGATAAAGCGGTTACACAGTTCGGAGGGACAGTAAATATTAATGATGAAAAAGCAAGCGGACATGGTTTTGGTTTTGGTTTCTATTTCAGACCCGATCCAAAATTTGATATGAGCATTGCCTACCGTTCGCCTGTAGATATGAAAGCTAAAAATGGAACGGCTACATTTACGGTACCAGCCCAAAACACAGTAAATGGGTTGCTTGGTTTGAATGGTGCAGGGCAAGACAGTTTCACCGCGACATTACCATTAGTTGAAGAATATACCATTGGTATGACTTATCAAGTGACACCAAAATGGTTAATTTCAGCAGATTTCAACTATCACGGTTGGGAACGGTACAGCAGTCTGACATTGGATTTTGCGAATGCTCCCATTGGAAATCAGGCAGATCCTACGGTTCTTGTAGCTCCTAAGAACTTTAAAAATTCTAAAACATTCAGATTAGGAACGCAATATATGTTTAACAGTATGGTCTTTGGGCGTTTGGGTGCTTACTATGATGAGTCTCCTTATTCTGACGAAAACTTTATTCCTGAAACCCCTTCTTTTGATTCTTTCGTGGTTACCGGAGGTGTAGGTCTTAAATTTAAGCAGTTCGGTGTTGACGTTGCCGGTGGATATGTGATGCCACAGAGCAGAGATGTGAACAATAAGTACTTAGGTTTCTACGGTCAGGCGAAAGCAAAAGCATTCTATGTTGGTCTAGGTTTATCTTACAACCCTTTTTAATTGAAGTAATATGAAAAAAATAATAATATCTACACTTGCTGTTTCTGCGCTTTTCTTTACAACAAGTTGCGAAACAGATTTTGATACAGATGTACAAGATATCGTGGTCACTAAAGGTGAGGCGGATTTTTCTAAATTTATTTCTTTAGGAAATTCCCTAACTTCCGGTTATAGAGATGGCGCTCTTTATTCTGGCGGACAAAACGAATCTTTTCCAAGCATGATGGCAATGCAAATGAAACTTGCCGGAGGAGGAGAATTTAAGCAACCTTTAATGCCAAATAATGTAGGTGGATTTATTGGTTTGCCAGGTTTCCCAGGAAAGCTTGAGCTTAAAATGGTTAACGGAGCATTAAGTCCCGTGCCTAATAGCCCTGCAGCTGCATTAGATAATGTAATTGCGGGTAGACCTTACCAAAATATGGGTGTTCCGGGTGCTAAAGTTTCTCATTTGTTAGCTTCGGGCTATGGTAATCCGGCTGGTCTTTCTTTAGGATTAGCAAATCCATACTTTGTAAGATTTGCATCTTCTACTACTGCATCGGTTGTAGGTGACGCCTTAGCTCAAAATCCCACATTTGTTTCTTTATGGATTGGAAATAACGATGTTTTAGGATATGCAACTACAGGTGGAGACGGTACAAATCCTATTACTCCTGTTGATGGAGCTGTTGGAGTAGGGTTTACAAACACATATACAACTTTAGTAAATACTGTATTTCCTGCAGGAACTATGAGAAAAGGAGTAGTTGCAAATATTCCAAATGTGACCAATGTGCCATTCTTTACAAGAGTGCCGGCCATGCCACTTACAAATCTTACTGCAGCTCAGGTTACTCAGTTAAACGGAGGTTATGCTGCTTACAATGCAGGTTTGGCTCAGGCAAAAGCCGCAGGTGCCATCAATGATGCGGAATATCAAAAAAGGTTAATCAAATTTACAGCCGGTGCTGTAGCTAATGGTGCGGTTATCGTTGATAAAGATTTGGTAACTGTTCCTGGTTTACCAAAATACAGACAAACCACTGCTAAGGATTATATTCTATTGACCGCAAGTGCAGTGCTTACACCTCAAGCGGGTGGTGGTACTTCTGTTCCTTTAGAAGATAAATTGGTTCTTACGGAAATGGAAGCTGCAAAAGTTTTAACGGCAACTGCCTCTTATAATACTACTATTAAAGCTTTAGCAGAATCTAAAGGTTTAGCATTTGTTGATATGAATGCAAAAATGTCAGAACTGAATTCTAAATCTGGAATCTCGTGGGATGGAGTAAGATATACCGCAACATTTGTTACCGGTGGAGCATTCTCTCTTGATGGTGTACATCTTACAGGCAGAGGATATGCTATTGTCGCCAATGAATTTATAAAGTCGATCAATGGTAAGTATAAATCTACATTGCCACAAGTAGACCCTAATAAATATTCGGGAGTTACATTTCCGTAAAATTTAATAAAAAATAAAAAACGAAACCACAGGATTGAATCTTGTGGTTTTTTTTTAAATTTGCAAAATCTTTTAAAAAGTAAAAATGGCCGAGCAACAAAGTTATCTATTTTCGACAAGAACTAGTAAGGAGCTAGCAGAAAAAATTGCCCATCACTATGGGAAAGAATTAGGGAAAATCATCATCCAGGAGTTTAGCGATGGTGAATTTGAACCTGTGCTAGACGAATCTGTAAGAGGAGGAAGAGTTTTCCTAATTGCTTCTACATTTCCGCCGGCAGACAATCTTTTAGAGCTTCTTCTAATGATTGACGCATCAAAAAGAGCTTCTGCTAAAAGTATTACCGTGGTACTTCCGTATTTCGGATTGGCAAGACAAGACAGAAAAGACAAGCCAAGAGCACCTATCGGAGCAAAACTGGTAGCAAATCTTTTAACGGCTGCCGGAGCAACAAGAATCATGACGATGGATCTGCATGCAGACCAAATCCAAGGGTTCTTTGAGATTCCTGTTGATCATTTGTATGCTTCTACAATATTTGTAGATTATATCAGAGACATGAATCTTGATAATCTGACCATCGCTTCTCCGGATATGGGTGGAGCAAAAAGAGCGAAAAACTATGCTGGCCACTTAGGAGCAGACGTTGTAATTGCTTACAAAGAAAGAAAAAAGGCAAACGTAATCGAAGAAATGTTTCTAATTGGGGACGTGGAAGGTAAAAACGTTATCCTTATCGATGACATGATTGATACTGCAGGAACGCTTTGTAAAGCTGCAGGTATTTTAATGGAAAAAGGTGCAAAATCTGTAAGAGCAATGGCGACTCACGGTGTACTTTCAGGAAAGGCTTATGAGAATATTGAGAACTCTCAATTGCTGGAAGTAATTGTAACTGACTCAATTCCTGTAAAAACTAATTTGTCATCTAAAATAAAAGTGCTATCTTGCGCCCCATTATTTGCTGATGTTATGAAGATGGTGCACGAGCATCAATCAATTAGCAGTAAGTTTGTTATCTAATTGATAATTAGCTTTTTGCAAATTAAAATCAAAACAATTTTTAAATTTTTATAAATGAAATCTATTACAATTCAAGGTACAAAAAGAGAAAGCGTGGGCAAAAAGTCGACAAAAGCTTTACGTGATGCTGAATTAGTTCCTTGTGTTGTTTACGGAGGTGGCGAGCCATTGAACTTCTCTGCATTAGAGAAAGCATTCAAAGGTTTAGTGTATACTCCTGAAGCACACACGGTATCTATTGAAGTTGACGGACAGGTAATTCCTGCTGTTCTTCAGGATATTCAGTTCCACCCACTTACAGACAAGATTATTCATGCAGACTTCTACAGATTATCTGACGATAAGCCAGTAGTTATGGAAGTTCCTGTAAGATTAACAGGTCGTTCTAAAGGTGTGGTAGCTGGTGGTGTTTTACGTCAGTCTTTCAGAAAGTTGAAAGTAAAAGCTATTCCTGCAAACTTACCAGACGAGGTAGTTGTGGACATTACTTCATTGAAGATTGGTAACAAACTTTATGTAGGAGGTCTTAAAGCTGAAGGGTTCTCTTTCGTACATCCAGACAATGCAGTTGTTGTAGCTGTTAAAATGTCTAGAAATGCAGCGAAAGGTGGTGCAATGGCTGATGATGACGATGAAGAAGTTGCAACTGAAGTTGAAGGAGAAGCTCCGGCAACTGAAGAAGCAGCAGCTGAATAAGAAATTTCTTAATCACAATACAAGACCTGTCAATTTATTGGCAGGTTTTTTTGTTTTAGATGAAATCTATCACTCTATTGATCTGGCAGACTTTTGAATAAAATGTCGTAAATTTGAGGAGTTCTAAATAAGAACGTTGAATCATAAAAATTGTAATAAATGTTTGACATTCAGGAAATAAGAAGTCAGTTTTCTATATTAAACCAGCAGGTGAATGGTAAGCCATTGGTTTACTTAGACAATGCAGCAACATCACAGAAACCAAATTCAGTTTTAGAAGTTTGGAATCAATACTATACAGAAATCAATGCGAATGTGCATAGAGGAATTCATACGTTGAGCCAGTTGGCAACAGAAGAAATGGAACTTTCAAGAAGAAAAATTCAGAAATTCATTAATGCTCAACATGATTTCGAAGTTATTTTCACAAAAGGAACCACAGAAGGGATTAACCTCATCGCTTATATTCTAACAGGAAAATTAAAAAAAGATGACGAAATTATCATTTCTTACCTAGAGCATCATTCGAATATCGTTCCGTGGCAGTTGCTTTGTGAAAGAACAGGAGCAAAGCTTCGTGTTATCCCAATCGACGAAAACGGAATTTTGCAATTAGATTATTTAGATGAATTTTTAAGTGAAAGAACGAAAGTTGTTTCGATAAATCAGGTTTCCAATGCTTTGGGAATCGTCAATCCGATTGAGGAAATCATTGCAAAAACAAGAGCCAATTCAGATGCCTATATCGTTATTGACGGGGCGCAGTCGGCTCCGCATTTTAAAATAGATGTTCAGGCTTTAGACTGCGATTTCTTTGTGTTTTCAGGTCACAAAATGTATGCTCCGATGGGAACAGGTATTTTGTACGGAAAACAGGCTATTCTTGAAGAGTTGCCGCCATTTCACGGTGGAGGAGAGATGATTGCGTTGTGTTCTTTTGATCAGACCACTTACGCAGGTTTACCTTTTAAATATGAAGCCGGAACGCCGAATGTCGGAGGAAATATTGCTTTAGGTGCAGCCGTTGATTTCATCAATAAAGTTGGTCATGAAAATATTCAAAAGCACGAAAATGCTTTATTGGAATATGCTCAAAGACATCTTCTCGAAATTGAGGGTCTGAAGGTGTACGGTGAAAATGCCAATAGAACCGGAGTCGTTTCTTTTAATCTGATTGGAATGGGAATTTCTTCAGATGTCGGAATGATTCTCGATAAAATGGGTGTTGCCGTAAGAACCGGACATCACTGTACTCAACCCATCATGGATTTCTTTAATATTGCAGGAACCGTAAGAGCGAGTTTTGCAGTTTATAATACATTTCAGGAGATTGATTTGTTAGTAGAAGGTGTGAAAAAAGCACAGAAAATGCTGACATAATTTTTCAAAAATTTAATTTGAAAATAAAAAAATCCCTTTCGGCTTTTTGTTGAAAGGGATTTTGTTTATTTATCGGAACTTATCTTGTGTCCAAATTTAATTAAAAGAATTTTCAAATTTTCATAAACACTTTCATCAGCATCAATGAATTCTTGATTTAAATTTTGCAAATATCCACAAGAAAAACAAATATTTAAAAACATTAGCCACCTCATCATTTTCGTTATAAAAAACAATTGCGTCCCGATAAATGGGAGCGCACATCCAAGATGGGGGTTTTTGGGTTTTAATGCTTAGTATTTTATGTAATTCTAGTATTTCATCTTCGCTTGAATTGCTATTTTTAATTCTTTCAGCAGAATAATGTTTTTCTTTATCTTCATTGAATAAAAACTGTACTCTGTTTAGTTGAGAATCTAAAAAATCTAATCCTTTACTTTCAACAATAGTTAAAATTTCCTTCGTAGATTTTTTTATTAGATGATTAAAATGGATTTCTTTATCCTTAAATGTTTTATCGTACGCAGTCCCACGCTGCATTGAATAAGTTTCAAAATTTTTAAAGAAATCAGTTAAATCAATGTTAGAATGCAGATTAATTATTCGGCTTCCAATCTACCACCGCTCTGATAAACGCTTCCGCATTTTCCAAAGGAATATTGGGTAAAATTCCGTGACCTAGATTGGCAATATATCGGTCTTTTCCGAAACGGTTGATCATTTCATTCACCATTTTCTTAATAGTTTCAGGAGTCGAATGTAATCTTGCAGGGTCAAAATTCCCTTGCAAAGTCATCGTATGATTCGTCAATGTTCTTGCCAATTCAGGTTTAATCGTCCAGTCCACGCCTAAAGCAGAAACCGGCGACATCGTCATATCTTCCAATGCAAACCAACATCCTTTCCCGAACACAACAACGTGCGCCAACGGAGCCAAAGCTTCCACAATCTGACTGATGTATTGCCAAGAGAATTCCTGATAATCCTGTGGAGAAAGCATTCCGCCCCAGGAATCGAAAATCTGAACCGCAGAAACGCCTTTTTCTACTTTTCTTTTTAAATAAGCAATCGTAGTATCTGTAATTTTCTGAAGCAACAAATGCGCAGCTTCCGGTTGTTGGAAACAGAAAGATTTCGCAATATCAAAAGCTTTACTTCCCTTTCCTTCCACGCAGTAACAAAGAAGCGTCCAAGGCGAACCTGCAAAACCAATTAACGGAATTTCGTTATCTAGTTTAATTAAAGTAAGCTCAATCGCATCAAAAACGTAGCCCAAAGTATCATTCACATCCGGAACAATCACATTCTGCACATCTTCCATTGTTCTGATCGGATTATCCAACCACGGACCAACGTTTTCTTTCATTTTAAAATCAATTCCCATTGCCTGAGGAACCACCAAAATGTCGGAAAATAAAATTGCGGCATCCAAAGGATATCTTCTGATCGGCTGAACGGTAATTTCTGAAGCCAATTCAGGAGTTTGACATCGTGTGAAAAAGTCGTATTTGTCACGCAACGCAATGAATTCCGGTAAATATCTTCCCGCCTGTCTCATCATCCAAACCGGTGGTCTTTCTACAGTTTCTCCACGAAGTGCTTTTAAATATAGGTCGTTTTTAATCATATCTTTTAGTTGGTAGTTGTTGATCTTCAGTTGATTGATTTAAAATTAATTGTTCTTTAAAGTATCTTTAATGACCAGCAACAGGTTTGATAAAGTATTTTTTTTACTTGTAAAAATGTCAGCTTTTGTATGTTTTCTTAACTCTTTAGAAGTGGTTTCTCCAATTGAAAAGAGAACCTTATTTTCCAAAGAATTATTTTTCGCAAAACTACGAACTCCGCTTGGGCTAAAAAAAACTATTGCATGATATTTTTCAGGTATTACAGGATTCAGCTCTTCTGTCTTGTAAACAGTGACTTTTTTGTAGCTGATATTTTGCAGCGGAAGGTTGTTGTCGAGTACATCAATCGCCAGATTTCCACAAAAATGAATAAATTTTTCGTGAACGCAATGGTCAATAATGAATTTTGAAAGCGTTTCGGCATTTTTTAAAACTTTAAAAGTGCCGAAACCATTTTTTCTGATCTCTCTCTTTGTTTTTTCGCCGACACAGTAGATTTTATTGTAGTTTCTTGAGGTGAAATCTTCATTGGGCTTAAAACCATTATTGAAAAAAGACTTTACCCCATTTAAACTTGTGAAAATCAGGGAATGATTTTTTAAATCAAATGTTTCTACGTGTAAATTTTCTATTTTAATGACCTCAACACATTCAGCCGAAATATCATTTCCCAATTCTTTGGAAAGCAATTCTGAATTGATGTTTTTGGTAAATAAAATGTTCATTTTTATTTTGGAGTAGTTTTAGACGCAAAGGGCGCTAAGTTTTTTTTAACTACTAACTGTTTTTAAGTTCGCAAAGGCATTTCATTTAGCGAAGTCTGCAAAGTTTAATTAGCAGGCTTGTCTTTTAATTTTAAATCAGCGATCTGTAATCTTACTTTGCTCATAAAATCTTTTCCGGGATCTTCTTTTCCGGTGAAATATTTCGGGTCAGATTCTTTCCAGAGCTTAGAGTTTCTGAAAACGCCGTACTCCGAATGACCGATTAAATATTCGATTTTATATTTTTTAGTTAAATATCTCACCAATTGTGCATTTGCCGCAACCTGCTTTTCTGTGAGCGGCTGTTTTTTACTTCCGATATTTTCAACTCCGATGGCGCAATAATTTAAGCCGATGGTATGTCTGGCAAACATGTTAGGTTCCATTAATTGATAAATCGTTCCGTCCCGGTCGACGATGTATTGTGAAGAAACATTGAGTGTGCTTTGTTTTTTTAAAGTGTTTCTGGCGCTTTCCAGATGGGTTTTGTTGAAATATTGATGGTTGCTTTCCACAGTTCCACCCGCTGTATAATGCAGAACAATCATTTTCGGAACAATCGTTGGTGTTTTTTGAGTCAGTCCGTGATGGTCTTTCAGGTATTCTAAACTGAGACGAATTCTCTCTTCGGAATAATTGATCGGTTTGCTGACTGTTTTAAACTCACTTTGTTGTGCAGGCGAAAAATTTAATATCAATAAGAATAAGAGGTAAATCAGATTTTTCATGAATAATTATTTCTGATATTGATAATGTCCCGTTATGGTAAATCTAAACAGACAGTCTTCGATCACCTGTCCGCCACCGATGTTGTGAACAATCATATATCGTTTTCCGTCAGCTGATTTTTTATTCACTACAATTCCTATGTGTGTCAAATTTCCGGGAAGAAGCCATGTCACAATATCGCCGGGAGCATAAAGCGCAGGATTGGTATCAATAGACTTTGACTGTCCGAATTTAGCAAAGAAAACTCTCAGATTCGGAACTCTTCTGTGGTCGATGTTGGTGTCGGCTCTTTTCAGACCCCAGTTTTTTGGATATTTAGAAAAGTTTTTCTTCATATCTTCATGCACTTCTTTTTGTAAATCGATCCCGAGTTTTCGGTACGCCCTAATGACAACATCGGTACAAACACCTTTGTCCGCGGGAACGTCACCGTTTGGATATTTGATTGAGAAATAAGCAGGATCGTATGTGACTCTGTCCTTTGTTAGACTCAGGGCGGCATCAGATAATTTTTGAGCAAACGGATTCTGTGCATTTGCAGTAAAAACAAATAGCAGGAATATGATTATGGAAAAAGACTTTTTCATCGACGTGAATTTTTGAATTAAAAACAGTTGTGTAAAGTTCAAAAATTTAATTCAAACATTAAGATGTTTTAGATATAAAGAAATGTTAAGATTCACATACGTCTTAATTAACTAATTTCTTAAGAACTTAAGTAACTTAATGGTTTAAAAAATCAAATTTAATTTTACAGCTGACTTTTAATCTCTGTCATCAATTCTCTGCCACCATTTTCTAATACGATATTAGCGAATTTTTCTCCAAAATTTTCTTCATCATTATATTCAAAGCTTTCATCGATAGCGATGTAGTTTTTTCCGTCAAGCGAACAAAGCGCTCCCTTAAAACGGATCTGATTTCCAATTTTTTCTGCAAAAGCACCAATTGGAGCAGTGCATCCACCTTCAAGTGTACTCAGGAAATTTCTTTCCATTTCTACACAGATTTGGGTTTGCTGGTGATTGATTGACTGTAGAATCTCGTTAATTTCCGGTTTATCAGAATGTCCGGCAATTGCAATCACTCCTTGCGAAGCGGCAGGAATCATTACGGGAAGCATCTCGTAATTGATATCCATATTCATTCTTTTGATTCCGGCTAGAGATAAAATGGTTGCGTCAAAATCCTGTTCTTCCAGTTTTTGTAATCTCGTCTGGATATTTCCTCGGATATCAAAAAACTGAGTGTCGGGATAATGTTTTGACCAAAAAGCGCGTCTTCTCAAACTGCTTGTTGCCAATTTCAGTTCGTGAAATTCTTTATCCTGCGCAGATTTTCTTCTGATTAAAACGTCCTGCGGATAATCTCTTTCAAGATGGGCAATCAGTTCAATGTTGTGCGGAAGTTGAGTTGGCACGTCTTTCAAAGAATGTACGGCGATGTCAATTTCGTCATTTAATAAAGCTACGTCAAGATCTCTTGTAAAAACGCCTGTAATTCCTAAAGAATACAGTGGCTGATTGAGATTTTTATCTCCCGAAGAAACGATGGGAGTGATCTCCGTAAGGTAATTATTGTTCTGTAAGTGCCTGGCAACTTCTCTGGCCTGCCAAAGCGCAAGTGCCGAATTTCTGGTTCCTATCCTAATGCTTTTCATTGAATTCGTTATTGGGTTGTTCAACTAATATTTCGTGCATTAATTTACTAATTTCTTCGGCTTTGAGAGGGTTATCAATGATATATTTTGCAAAACGGTTGGTAATTTTCTGAATCATTTTCTCAGAAAGCTCCATGTCATTGATATTGATGTACTTATTTTTTCTGTAGAAATTGTGCATTTCATTACGTTCCATATTTTTAAGGACCGCTTTGAAGTGATGAATGTTCGGTGCTAATTTTCTCTTTTTCTCCCACTCAAGGAAGTCTTTGGTCATTTCCTTGATGATTTTTTCGGCCTTCGGAATCTCTTTTTCTCTCTGCTGAATGGTTTCCTGAATTTGTTTCGAAAGCTCGTCAACGTCTATTAAATTAACATGACTCAATTCCGAAACGTTTTTATCCACATTATGCGGAATCGAAAGATCAATCACCAAAGTCTCTCTTCCGTTTTGAAAATGCGATTTATTGATGATTGGAGTTTTTGCGCCGGTTGCTACAATAAGAATGTCGGTGTTTTCGATTTCTTTATCAACGTCAGCATAATCAATATGCGGAATATTGTATTTCTCTGAAATTTTTTCCGCTGTTTCCTGAGTCCGGTTGGCAATTTTTATTTTAGGCTGATAAACATGTTTTACCAAATTTTCAACCGTGTTCTGTCCGATTTCACCGACTCCTAGAAGCAAGATGTTTTTTTCGTTCAGTTTTTTCTGATTATTTAAAATATAATGAACTGCCGCATAGGAAACAGAAGCTGCTCCGTTGGAAATTCCTGTCTCATTTTTGATTCTTTTTGAAATCTGAATCGCAGAGTTGATCGATCGTTCCAAATAAGGATTTGAGTTCTGTCTTTCCTTCTTAAAGCGGGCGTACGCTTTTTTGATTTGCCCGATAATTTCAAAATCACCAATGATCTGACTCTCCAAGCCAGCTGCCACTCTGAACAAATGTTTCAGTGCTTCTTCTTTTGTTAAAATATTGGCAAAAGGCAGGAAGTCTGAAAGGTTGACGCCAATCGTTTTGCAGTATTCTTCTGCCACAAAAAGATAGTTGCTTGTCGTGGTATAAATCTCAGTTCGGTTGCAGGTAGAAACCACAAAAGCATCACCGAGATTTTCTTCGTGAATTCGGGTGACAAAGTTTTTGATGTTTTCGTCGAAGAATGCAAATTTGCCCCTCGTTTCTACATCTGCCTTCTCATAACTCACTGAAAGTACAGCAAAATTGGTCGTCTGATGTATGTTAGAATACTGTATCATAAGCGTTGCAAATTTAAGTATTTTTAAATTAAGCCTTTGCTGATATTATATATGATAAATATCGTAAAAAGCTATAAAATTATCTTGAAAACTTATATAATTGCATAAACAAAAGTTAAATGAAAAATAAAAAATTTAATAAAATTTTAACCAAATTATATTCATGATATTATTCATAAGTAGTCTTTAATTTATATCTTTGTAAACTTAAATCAGGACAAAATTATGAGTATATTCGATATGTTTACGCAAGACATTGCGATAGACCTTGGAACTGCCAACACGCTTATCATCCACAATAATAAAATTGTTATAGATCAGCCGTCAATCGTTGCAATTGAGCGTTCTACAGGTAAGCCAATCGCAGTTGGTGAGCAGGCGAAACATATGCAGGGTAAAACTCATGAGGATATCAAAACAATTCGTCCGTTAAAAGATGGCGTTATTGCAGATTTCCACGCTTCTGAACACATGATCAAGGAGTTTATCAAGAAAATTCCCGGGATCAAAGGAAGATTTATTCAGCCTGCTTTAAGAATTGTAATCTGTATTCCATCAGGAATTACAGAAGTTGAAAAAAGAGCGGTAAGAGATTCTGCTCAGAAAGTAAACGCTAAAGATGTAAGGTTAATCTATGAACCAATGGCAGCTGCAATAGGAGTTGGTATTGACGTTCAGAAACCTGAAGGAAATATGATCATCGATATCGGTGGTGGTACTACAGAAATTGCTGTGGTTGCTTTGGGAGGTATTGTTTGTGATAAATCTGTGAAAATTGCAGGTGACGTATTTACCAATGATATTGCTTATTTCCTGAGAACGCACCATAATCTTTATATCGGGGAAAGAACTGCTGAAAGAGTGAAAATTGAAGTAGGTTCTGCTGTTGAAGATCTTGATGTGGATATTGAAGATATTCCGGTACAAGGTAGAGACTTGATTACGGGTAAGCCAAAAGAAATTATGGTCGGTTACAAAGAAATTGCCCGTGCATTGGATAAATCGATCATAAGAATTGAAGATGCAGTAATGGAAACGCTTTCTCTTACGCCTCCGGAATTGTCGGCCGATATTTACAAAACAGGGATTTATCTTGCTGGTGGTGGTGCTTTGTTGAGAGGCTTGGCAGACAGACTTCACAAGAAAACAGGTCTTCCGGTTTTTGTAGCTGAAGATCCTTTGAGAGCCGTTGTACGTGGTACAGGTATCGCACTTAAGAATATGGATAAATTCAATTTCTTAATTAAATAATTAACTTTTTACGACTCTTTATCTGAATGGGATTTTTGCTGAGATTATTTTCAAAGAATGCTCTTCTTGTCTTCTTTATTTTCCTGCAAATCATTGCTCTTGTTCTGATATTCTCTAAAAACGCGATGCAACAATCCTGGTTGGCGGGTCAGACGGCTGCCTTCAATTCATGGGTTTCAGGCTATATTGATGAAGGAGTTTCTTATTTAAAACTAAAACAGACCAATGAAGATCTTGTCGCTCAAAACAAAGCGTTAATGCTTGAGCTTTACGGAAAACAGGGAGCGAAAAATCCTCTGTTCAGAAAAGTACATGATACTTTGGGTGGCGGACAGATCTATACATTCGTAGACGGTGAAATTGTTTTCAACAGTATCAACCGTCGAAATAACTACTTTACCATTAACCGTGGCAAACGTGATGGAGTTCTTCCCCAGATGGGCGTAATGGCTCCGAAAGGAATTGCCGGAATCGTCATCAATTCTACAGACAGTTATGCTTTGGTGCAATCTGTATTAAGTGTCAATAAAATCAGAATCAATGCCGCTCTTAAAAAATCCGGATATTTCGGTACCTTGACCTGGAGAGGCGATAACTCAAGGGTGATGCACTTGTCTGATGTTCCTAAATATGTTTCCCTAAAAATTGGAGATACCATTGTAACAGATGGCAAGTCAGCGATTTTTCCTAAAGGAATTATGATTGGGACTGTCGCAGGATATACAGTAGATAACCAAACGGGTTTCTGGGATATTTCTGTTGAGTTGAGTGAAAAATTAGGAGCTTTGAATAAAGTTTTCGTCGTGAAAAATCTTAAGAAAGCTGAGGTTCAGAAAATCAGTGATACGATGCAGGCCGTAATAAAAAAAGAAAATGATTAGCAGAACGTTATTTACAGATCTTTTGATCATGATTTTTCTGGTTGCATTACAGATATTTGTTTTGAACAGGATTACGCTGTTCGGGAAGTATACGCCGGTTCTGTATCCGGTTTTCGTAATGTTCTATCCTTTTTTTAGAAATAAATTTCAGTTTTTAGCTCTAAGTTTTTTAATTGGGTTAGCAATTGATGCTTTTCTTTATTCTTGGGGGATTAATGCTTTGGCAATGACCGTTGTCGCGTATTTCAGAACTTTGATCTTCAGAACTTCTACAGATACTTCTACAGATTTCTTCTCATTTCAGTCGCTGCAATGGACTCAGTTTTTGCTGTTCCTTTTCTCAAGCATATTTTTACATCAGCTTTTGGTACAGTATATTGAGTTTTTTAAATTCACCAGAATTTTTGAAATTTTACTTAATGTGTTGGTAACTAGTGTAATTTCTTTTATATTTATCATTATTTACGCATTAATCTTTAAAATCAAACAGAAAGTTTGAACACACGCCATATAAAAATCTTAACTGTTCTCATCGTTCTTGCTCTCATTTTTGTGGCAAGACTTTCTTATTTACAGTTGTTCACAGACCGGTATGCATTAAATGCTGCCAACACTTCCATCAAAACCGAGTACGTTATTCCGCAACGTGGAGTTATTTTTGACCGAAATGGTAAGATCATGGTGGGAAATCAGCCTGCTTATGAGATTTCTTTCACTCAGGCATTGATGAAACCTGATTTTGACACCTTGGCTTTCTGTAATTTAATGAAAATTGATAAAAGAGATTTTATTAAACGAATTAATGTTATTAAAAAAGAAAAATATTATTCTAAACTGACTCCGATGACTTTTATCAAAGACCTCAGCAGAGAGGAAATTGCGAGAGTTCAGGAGATTATATTTAAATATCCGGCTTTTAGTATTGTTCAACGTCCGCAAAGACAATATGAAGTATCAACTTCCGGAAACCTTTTGGGGTACACAAGTGAAGTTAATGACAGAGAAATCAAAAAAGATTCTACGTACTATCTTCCCGGCGACCTCATCGGAAAAACGGGAATAGAAAAATCTTACGAGAAAGAACTGCGTGGGGTTAAAGGAATTAAATACATTCAGAAAGATATCAAACTTCGAAATGTCGGTCCGTATAAAAACGGATCTTTAGACAGAGATGTTATCACAGGAAAAGATATTACACTGACAATCGACTACGATTTACAGAGAATGGCAGAGGAAATGCTGGTGGATAAGCATGGTGCTGTAGTGGCTATTGACCCTAATAACGGGGAAGTTTTAGTTGCTGCAACCGGCCCGGATATTGATCCCAATCTTTTTACAGGCCCGAATAAGTCTAAAAATCTCTACGCACTTTCAAAAGATACGATCTACGAAAACAAACCTACATTTGATAGGTCTTTACAAGCGGGTTATCCACCTGGATCCACTTTTAAATTGTTGACCGCTTTGGCAGCCATGCAGATGGGAGTGATGACGGATAAAACAATTTTCCCTTGCGGTGGCGGTTTTTATTATAAAGGAAAAAGAATTAAAGGTCACGGCGGAGCAGATCCTCTGATACCGGCAATTCAGGTTTCCAGTAACTGTTTTTTCACGTATGCATTTATTGCTATTATTAAAAAATATCCTGGAAATCCATCAAAAGGAGTTGATGAGTGGAAGAAAATCATGAGCAGCTTTGGCGTTGGTGAATTTTTAAATAATGATTTTGCGGTAGGGGCTAAAGGAAGAATTCCTTCCGGAGATTTTTACGAAAGAAGATTTAAAGCAATCATCAAGGCAAACGGTTCTAAAAAGCAGGACTATAAAAACTGGGACGAAATGTCAACCGGAGCCATCTACAACGGAATGGGACAAGGCGATGTCATGGTGACGCCTCTTCAGTTAGCCAATTATGTTTCTGCAATTGCCAACCGAGGCTGGTATTATACGCCGCATATCGTAAAATCAATTGATGGAAAGCCAAATCCTGACCCAAGATTTAAGGTTAAACATAAAACTTTAGTGGATCCTAAACACTTTGAACCTGTTCTTAAAGGGATGGAAGCAGTGGTTTTGAGAGGAACAGCGAGAGGCTTGATGTCTAAAGATTTTACTCAGTTAGCAAAAACAGGAACGGCGCAGGTTCCACAAGGAAAAGATAACTCAATTTTTGTTTTAATTGCTCCTGCAGATAAACCAAAGATTGTGGTGGTTGCAGTAATGGAACATGCAGGATTTGGTGCAACGTGGGCTGGTCCGGCTTGTACCGTAATTGCCGAAAAATATATAACCGGAGATCTTAAACGTGAGCATCTTTACAAAAAAATGATCACCTCGAGCTTCATGCCCGAATATAAAAGACAATGGATTGCTGATCTCAAAAGGAAAGGGTTGTATAAAGAGCCCAAACCAGATTCTCTTAAACTTAAAAGAATACAGGACAGCTTAAATCTTGTCAAAAAAGCAAAAGAAAAACTGAACGCTAAGAAAGTTGAACCCAAAAAAACCGCAAAACCATGAAGTGGACAGAAGGAATAGATAAATTGGGTATTGGGTTATACCTTTTGCTTTGCATTTTTGCCATTGCCAATATTTACAGTGTAGATGAAGGTTTAGGCAAAAAACAGCTTTTGTTTTTCGGGATTTCCCTTTTTGTGGGATTGATTATTTTCTTCAGCAGAAGCAAGTTTTTTGAAAACATGTCCGGGATCATTTATGTGGGTGGAGTTTTGATGCTTCTTGGTCTTCACGTTTTCGGAACAGAAATTCTGGGGCAGAAGAACTGGTATAAATTCGGGAGTTTTACCATGCAGCCTGTAGAATTTTCGAAGATTGGGGTAGCTTTGATGTTGGCCAATTATGTTTCGGGTTCAGAATTTAATTTAAAAAATAGGACATCACTCATAGCCGTTTTAGCAATAATAGGCATTCCCGCAATTGTGGTGCTTTCCATTCCCGATGTGGGTTCATTATTGGTTTTTACAGCATTTTTTATTGCTTTATACCGTGAAGGTCTTAGCGGAAAGTTATTTTTGATTGGAGGTCTCTTTGGAGCGGTATTTCTTATTGCTAATTACCTTAATGATCCTTTGCAATGGAGCTTATGGTATTTTACCGTATTTATTATTGTAATCGGAGGAATTTGGTTTGCATTTAATGCAGCTTTTCTTCGTAAAAATATCTATACACTTTTACCGGGTGCCGGAATTGTTCTTCTTTTGGCGGCATTATCATTTATTTCGCCTGTTATTTTTGAAAAACTCCCAAAGCACCAACAGGAGCGTGTTGAGGTCTTGTATAAAGGAGAAAGGGAGTTTCGTGATACTTCAGGTTATAACTTACTATATTCAAAAACAGCCATCGGTTCTGGTGGATTTTTTGGAAAGGGTTTTCGTGAAGGTTCTGTTACGCAAGGAAAATTTGTTCCCGAGCAGGAAACTGACTATATTTTCTGTACAGTGGGTGAAGAATGGGGTTTTTTGGGAAGTACTATTTTGGTTCTTTCATACATGGTGTACATTGGGCGAATCTATTATCTCGCAGAAAAACAGAAATCGACCTTTAACAGGGTCTTCGGGTATTCTTTTGCCTCAATTCTATTGATGCACTTTTCAATCAATTTAGGGATGGTTATGGGCTTGTTTCCGACGGTGGGTATTCCGTTGCCGTACTTCAGTTATGGCGGAAGTTCATTATTAGCCTTTTCGATGATGACTTTTATTTTCTTTAAATTGAATTACGCAGATAAAAACAGTCTGGTGTAAAGCAGTACGTTAGAAGTAGGGTGACGGAAGTTGATATTCATTCTGCAAATTTTCAAAAATAAATCTGTGCAATCTGCTCAATCAGCGAGATGAAATTTCTGTTATTTTTCCTTTTTTTTCAAATAAATCTTAAAAGTCGATGAACGAAACTTACATCTTAGATCAAAATTATGCTCATTTAAATTTTGCTGAATCTCCTTTGCCAATGGGTGAGTACGAGAACTGCATATTTCAGAATTGCAATTTTGAATACGCTAACCTTTCTCAGTTTAAATTGACCAACTGCGAATTCACTGACTGTAATTTAAGCATGACTAAACTTAGTGGCACGGCCTTTCGCGATGTGTTCTTTAAAGATTGTAAAATGTTTGGGATGCACTTTGACGACTGTAACGAATTTGGAATGTCTTTCAGATTTGATGGCTGTGCTTTGAATAATTCTGTTTTCTATAAAACTTCAATAAAACGAACCTTATTTAAAAATTGTAAACTGATTGAAGTAGATTTTGCTGAATCTGATCTGTCGAATTCAGTATTTTCAAACTGTGATTTCAACGGTGCTACATTCGAAAGAACTAATTTGGAAAAGGCAGATTTAAGAACATCTTTCAGTTACACCATCAATCCTGAATCTAACAGGTTTAAGAAGACGAAATTTTCACTTTCAGAAGTTCATGGGCTCCTAGGTCAGTTTGATATAGAAATTGATAGAAACAGCTGAGTTAATCATATCCTTTATTGCAAAAATAAAAGCCATCAATTTTTGATGGCTTCATTTATATGAATCAATTATTTAAAACTAAAAACTAGTAGAGGCTAAGTTGTTGTAGCTTTCTCCGTTTTCATTGATCACTCTTTTGGCAAACCTGAACTTTGGTCCCCAATAAGAATCATTCAGTGAAGAGATCATTACACCTTTTGAAGTCGCTGCGTGAATGAATTTTACTTCTCCTTCTTCAGTTACATCTTCTACAATTCCTACGTGAGAAATTCTTCTGCCGTGAGAAAAGAAAATTAAATCTCCTTTCTGAAGGTTTTCTTTATCAATAGCTTCTCCTTGCTGAGACTGAGATGCTGCTACTCTTGGTAAGTTAAGACCGGCTGCTGCTCCGAATACTGATAGTACAAATGCTGAACAGTCAATTCCGTTTCTTGTAGTTCCTCCGTATCTGTAAGGAGTTCCTAAATACGTTGACGCTTCTGTTAAGATGTTATCAATGGTCTTATTGTGTTTGATCGCTTTTGCGATTTCAGAACTTTTTAAAGAATTTTTTGCGTTTGCAATGGCTACTGCTTTTTCAGATATAAAAGAGTTGATTAACAACTTTTTATCATTCTCCATCTTAGTGTCTATTGCAGCAAGTTTGGCATCTGTTTTGTACTCTTTAGTATAAGTTGCCGGTTTTGAAACTACGTAATTCGTAACGCATGATTGTAGTGATATTGTTGAAACAAAAGCAACTAAATAAAACAAAACTCTTTTCTTCATATTTTTTAATTTCCGGTTGAAAAAGAAATATTTATTTCTCTAAAGCCCTACAAAAGTAGATATTCCATCTAAGACAGCCTCGATATGATTATTGTCATGTTCTTGTTTTAACACAATTTAACATCTCAAAGAAGTATGTTAAAGAAAAAACAGCTGTTGAGCGCCTGTTTCGGTGAATGTGCTGTTTTTTTTATTAAGATTTTTTAACATAATATATTCGTTTTCCTTTATTAATCATAGTTCTTTAAAATCAGTCATTTAGAATCTCCCTGTTAAAAAGGCATAAAAAAAGTTCCCCGAATAATCGGGGAACCTTCACTAATATGGAACTTTACAGATGTTATCTTGTAAATAACATTTCTCTATATTTCGTCATTGGCCAAAGCTCATCATCAACCATCATTTCAAGATCGTCAGATGCATCTCTGATTACGTCAAACAAAGGCTTCACCTTGTTACAGTAATCTTCTGCCTGTGTTTGGCTTTCAGACGTTGCTTTTGCAGCTTCTCTGGCTTTCATAAGATCTTCAACACCTAATTTAATTTTAGAAATGTTTTCAGAGATATTGGTAATCAAGCTCATCTGCTCTTTTGCCAATGTTTTGAATTCTTTTTCTCCAAAAATATCTTTAAGACCTCTTACGTTTTCAATCAGTCTGTTTTGATAGTTTAAAGCGGAAGGAATGATGTGGTTTCTTGCGATGTCACTCAATACTCTTGCTTCAATATCAATAACAGTTGAATATTTTTCTAATTTGATTTCGTTTCTCGCTTCAACTTCTCTGTGGTTGAAAATTCCGATTTCTTCATATAGATCAAGGAATTTCTGGTTCATTTCCTGCTTCAATGCTTCGGGAGTGGTCTTCCAGTTGTTTAAGCCTCTTTTTTCAGCTTCTACAGCCCAGTCATCCGAATATCCGTCACCTTCAAACATAATGTTTTTACACTGCTTGATATATTCTCTCAATACATTAAAGATCGCTTCATCTTTCTTAAGACCTGTTTCAATTAAAGCATCCACTTCTTTTTTGAAATCGCTTAATTGTTTTGCAGCAATGGTGTTCATTACCGTCATAGATTCTGCACAGTTTGCAGAAGAACCTACCGCTCTGATCTCGAATTTATTTCCTGTAAATGCAAATGGAGAAGTTCTGTTTCTGTCCGTGTTATCCAATAAGATTTCAGGAATTTTTCCAACTACATTTAATTTTAAATCTGTTTTTTCGTCTGGTGAAAGTTTTCCTTCTGTTACTTTTTCAAGCTCTTCCAAAACTCTGAACAACTGGCTTCCGATAAATACAGAAATAATTGCCGGTGGAGCTTCGTTGGCACCCAATCTATGATCGTTGCTTGCAGAAGCGATACTTGCTCTTAAAAGATCTGCATATTCGTGAACCGCTTTAATTGTGTTTACAAAGAATGTTAAAAACTGTAAGTTTTTCTTAGGGTTTCTTCCAGGACTTAAAAGGTTTTCACCTGTATCAGTTGCCAAAGACCAGTTGTTGTGCTTTCCGCTTCCGTTTACTCCTGCGAATGGTTTTTCGTGAAATAAAATATGGAAATGGTGTCTGTGAGCAATTCTCGCCATAACGTCCATCAACAAAGAGTTGTGGTCTACCGCAACGTTTACCTCTTCAAACATCGGAGCCAGCTCAAATTGATTTGGAGCCACCTCGTTGTGTCTTGTCGTTACAGGGATTCCCAGTTTCATACATTCAACTTCCAGTTCTTTCATGAAATTCATGACTCTTGTAGGAATTGAACCGAAATAATGGTCATCTAACTGCTGTCCTTTTGCAGGAGAGTGTCCTAATAAAGTTTTACCTGTTAAAACCAAATCCGGACGAGACTGATACAATGCTGAATCAACCAGAAAATATTCTTGCTCCCAACCTAAAGTAGGAGTTACTTTCGTTACATTTTTGTCGAAATACTGCATTACGTTGGTTGCAGCTTCGTCTACAGCGTGCAAAGCTCTCAATAAAGGTGCCTTGTAATCTAAAGTTTCTCCAGTATAAGAGATGAAGATGGAAGGAATACATAAAGTAGTTCCCATGATAAATGCCGGAGAAGTAGGATCCCAAGCCGTATAACCTCTTGCTTCAAACGTGTTTCTGATACCACCGTTCGGGAAAGAAGATGCATCAGGCTCTTGCTGAATCAATAAGTTTCCGCTGAATCTTTCGATTGCTCTACCACCTTCAATTGGAGTAAAGAATGAATCGTGTTTTTCTGCAGTGCTTCCAGTTAATGGCTGAAACCAGTGCGTGTAGTGAGTAACCCCTTTGCTCATTGCCCAGTCTTTCATAGCTACCGCTACCTGATCTGCAATTAATCGCTGGATTTTACTTCCTTTTTTAATAGCATCCATAATAGATTGGAATGCCTCTTTTGTTAAATATTCTCTCATTGTGTTTTCAGAGAATACATTTTCACAAAATAATTCTGATAATTTAGCAGGAATTTCTACTGAATTATCTTTTCTAAAGTCCTTGAATGGTAAAGTTTCTAAAGCTTTAAATCTTAAAGTTGACATATAGTGTTGAATTTTTATGGTGCAAATTTACAAAAAAAATGAATTGAAAATAAAATACCCCTTATTTTTTTAGACTATTTAATTATTTGTTTTAGTTTAAATCTCAATTGACCCCTGTTTTAATATAGGGTATTTTTAAAATGAAATTAATTTTTAGTTTAAATAGCATTAATATGGGTGCAGATAAGTATTTTTTCTGTTGAAATAGGATTTAAAATTAAGTTTAAATATTTTGAGAGTAACAATTTTCCCGAACTCATTTTAAAAAAGAATCTTATGATGCTTAAGAATTCTTATTTTTGAGCAAATCAAAACCCGATGATAAAAAAAATCACCCTAGTTATTTCCTGCCTGTTCTTGCAGATGTTTTTTTCTCAAAAATCAGATCCTATATATTATGATAAAGATTGGGAAGTCACGACAAAGGCAAATGCTTCTTTTTATCGACTCATGCCTTTGAAACAAACTGGTGAATTGGTTCTGCTTCAGGATTTTTATATCAACGGAACTCAGCAGTTTGAAGGCTATACTTTGGAAAATAACGAAAATACTTACGTAGGCGATATTATTTGGTATGACGAAAAGGGAAATGATGAGAATTTTAAACAGTATAGAAATGATACAAAAAACCTTACCTTATTATATTATCACAACAACGGTAAAACCCGAAAGAAAGTTCAGTACAAAAATGGAGTGAAAGATGGCGAAACTATTGTTTATGCTAATGATGGAACAATTTTGTTGAAAGGAATTTATAGTAATGGAAAACCCGAAAGCGGAAGTTTTGAAAGGGTGAGGCGTAATGACGATTACGAGTATAACTCAAGTGATGAAGAAACAGAGAGTAAACCTCTGGAAACAACAGAAGATGTAATGGTTTCGCCACCACCGCCTGTGGTCGTTCACACGGTTGAGGTCGAGCCGCCATCGATTGAGACTGCTGAATCTGCCGGAAATCTTTCAAATAACAAAAAAAATAGAAAAACGGTTTCAGAGAAGATATTTTGGGCAAACTCAAAGCAATTGGCTCAGGAAACAGTTTATGAAATGGGTTCGTATGATTTTAAGGTTGTATCAAGGAAAGATTACGATAAATCAGGGAAATTAATTCAGTCTTTAAATGAAGCTCAATTTAAACAATATGGAAATGATATTGAAAACGGTGCTGAATACGAGTATTATCTACAAAATAATTTTGCGATCAGTATTAAGTCTGTCTCAAATTTCATTAAAGGTGAAAAGTCGGGAAAAGAAATCATGTATTTTTCAAATGGAAATATCTCTTCCGAAACCAATTATAAAAATGGTTTGAAGGAAGGTGAAGAAATGATGTTCTCAGAAAATGGAGCTGTGAAAAACAAACGGATTTATAAAGAGGACGAATCTTTTGGTGGAAATTTTGAAGAAAGGGTAGGTGATGTTTTTATTAATCTAAATTACATCAACGGTTTAAAAGATGGCGAAGCTGTAGCAAAAAATGGGCAAGGAGAAGTCGTTGCAAAAGGAATTTATAAAAAAGGAAAACCTTTTAACGGAACTTTTATTGAAGAAAAAGAAGACCGGTCTGGTTATTATGAATTGACTACTATCGAAAACTTCAAAAAAAATGGATTACAGAAAGTTTTCAGTTACAGATTGGAAAATTTAGAAAAAACCTACACCATCCAGAATGAAAAACTCAACGGAATGACCACTTTTTATGATGACGGAAAAGTGGTGGGAACTGTAGAGTATAAAAATGATGAACCTTACGAAGGAACTTTGGTAGAAAGTGAGAAAACTTCAGTTTTCAAAAACGGGAAAATTACAGAAGAAACTTTTTTTCAGGATACGTATAATAAGGACAATATTCAGAAACAAAAACTGTATGAAAACGGAATTCTCGTAAAGGTTAAAGATTTTTCTTTTGATATTTCAGAAAAACCACAAAGTTCTTATGAAGGGACTTTTAAAAATGGAAAACCTTATTCAGGGTATTTTGAAACTGAGGATAACAGAGAATTTAAGCAGGTCAATTATTTCGAAAACGGAATTTTGAAATTTCAATATTCAAACGATTATCTGAAAAACATGGATAATTATGCGCATCAAAATTACAACATCAAATCAACCTATAAGGACGGAAAAATAACTGACGGTGTAGAATATAAACTGAATGAAAAGCAGTTTACCACAAAATACCTGAAAAACGGAGTGTTGCAAGCCTTTGATTGGGATCTGTTTGCGATGCATTATTTCAACAGACTTCATTTTGAACTGAAAAGTAACTCCATTGAAGTCAGTGATATGCAGGCGAAAAGAAAAGCGGAAATTAAAATTGAGCAATCTAAAAACACTTTTAATAAACAACTTTTTATCGATGGAAAAGTCATTGACGGCACAAGAAAAGATTATTTAGAGTCAAAATATAAGGAAAGCATTATTGCTTACCATGAAGAAGACGGGAAAATTGTTTCGAAGGTTATCAATCCAATTGATGAATCGATGGAGCTAATCGAAGGAACGAAATTGTTTTACAAAGTCTACATGATGATTAAAGAAACTTCTGGTCTTCAGGAGAATTTCAATATGCTGGCAGAAAAAATTTCAGGCAACAAATTTATTGAAGAAACCGATGAAGACCGAATTATTACAGGAATTCAAATCGATGCTGATGGAAAACCCAAAGACGGAATCCTGATTATGCCGACCGAAAATAATACCTACACTTTGCAATTGTATATGAATAGAAAGCTGATGAAAACGGTAGAAAAAGTTACAGTAGAAAAAATTGAGACCGTAATTAAGAATATAGATAATTAACTGCGGAAGTAATATGAATAAAACTTATTCCGGAATTCTTTCTCAATAGAAACGTAAATATTAATTTTAAATCGTTTAAAAATTTAGTTTAAATGATAACCCTTTGGTTTGAAGTTATTTAAAATGTTAAAAATATTTTACGTAACTTGCCAGACTTTTTATAAAAAATTTTAATATATGACAAATTCTAGAGCAAGAGAAACCACCGAGGCAATTGAAAGACTATACATTTCTATGAGACACCTGTTTTATAGAGGTTTTTTCAAGCCAAGCGGAGTTTCGGGAGAAAGCATTAGAAGTTTGTTGAAAACGATCAATCCCGAAATTTACGGTACCATGAGCGTTCCAAGCAAGTTGGAGCTTGATGGTTTGATGTATGTTTTAGACAGACTTCCGGAAGGAATAGAAGAATGTGCTTTCATTCATCTTACATCAGACGAAGGTTTTGATAAAGGGAGTTTCGAGCCGATCGTTCCTAAAAAAAGAAGAAGAAACTGTTACCGAATCGACGAACATCAGATGAACATCGAAGTTCTTTTGGGGCGGTCAGAAATCTATGATATCCTTACCCACTTAACGTTCTTATTTATTGAAGCCGATAAAATCCGCAACCTCGCATTTATTCAGGATGAAAACTGGAAGCCGACCAGAGCTTTCAAAATCATTGAAGAAGTAGTAAAAGGCGAGAAAAAATTCAGCAGAAGAGAAAAAGAAGTTGCTTTGATTCATTTGTCTTCTTTAATAGGAAGAACTTTTGATGAAACTTTAAACGCTTACAATACGTTTGGCGACGATGAAAATCCGGACAGATTATTCAAAATCATTTACCATTTGGGAAAAGTGAGCCTTGAAGATGCCAAGCAAAGCCGTGAAAGAGAAATTTATTTCAGTGCTATCTTAAAAGAAAGAGTTGGGCATCACTATTTCGGTGAAAAATGGGCTCACAAAGTAAAACAGGTTTTATTTGAAAACGATCTTCACATGCGTCCGTTACACATTATTTCTGCCAATATGCATTCGGTGAAAAATATGCTGTACGGAAATGATGCTTTAAAGAAAAAAGATACGAAAGACGTTGATTATAAATTGTACGGAGAGATTTCCGATAAGAAAGACCTCCGCGACAAAGTTTCAAAATACGCTTTGGAAGAAGGTTTAGTTTACATCAACGACAAAAGCGGAAGTAATATTGACGTTCAGATCATTGATTTGAGCAAAACAAATCTTAAAAACACGCCTTTCGGTCACTTGAAATACGATGGAGACGATGTGATTATGGTTTTCGATTATGCTTTTGGCGAACAGGCTTTTGAGGTAATGGATGAATTGCTGAGACCTTTCGAGCAAAAAGGAGAGGTATATATGATGAAGGTAAAATCTGTTTCTATCATGGGGAAAGCAGGAATTTTATCCGGTGGAAAAGGTGATATTATGATCCCGACTTCCCATATTTTTGAAGGAACTGCAGATAATTATCCTTTTGAAAATGCTTTAAAGCTGGATGACTTTCAGGATGATGAATTGAAAGCTTTCGAAGGGCCGATGATTACGGTTTTAGGAACTTCGCTTCAAAACAGAGACATTCTTCAGTATTTTATGAATACTTCATGGAAAGCAATCGGACTCGAAATGGAAGGTGCACATTACCAAAAAGCGATTCAGGTTGCGTCTAAAATCAGGCATCACATTGCACCCGATCTTTTTGTCAGTTATGCTTACTATGCTTCAGATAATCCTCTGGAAACGGGAGCTACACTTTCTTCAGGCGGATTAGGACTGACTGGGGTAAAACCAACGTATCTGATTACTTTAAGAATTCTGGAAAAGATTCTACAAAGCGGAAAGAAAGAAATTTCTTCTAAAAAATAATTTATTTTTAAATTAAATATCAACCTCAAGTGTTTTGCATTTGAGGTTTTTGTTTAAACATAAACAGCACAAATGTTTTCACGAATAACACTAATGATTTGTGCCATTTATGAAATTTTGTTAGTGTCTTTTGCAATTGGAAATTTCATAGATTCTTATGCGTAATCATCTGTGAAATCCGTGTGATCTGCGGGAAACTCAAAAAAATATTATCTTTAAAATAATTAAAACTAAAACAAATGAGTACAGCCTCACAATTAGCCAAAAGATTCAGAGAAGTAATGCTCGTCGGCGTTTGGATTGCCAATACCAATTTTAAAGATCAGCTTTCAGATGTAACCAGGGAACAGGCAACAACAAAGATTGCTAATGTAAATACCATCGCAATGCTCACTTTTCATATTGATTACTACATCGCAGGAATTATCAATGTTTTTGAAGGTGGCGATTTGGAAATAAAAGATCAATTCAGCTTCGATCTTCCTCCGATTGAATCTCAGGAGCAATGGAAAGAGCTATTAAATAAGTTATGGAACGATTCTGAAAAGTTTGCAACATTATTAGAACAGATGCCCGATTCTAAATTAGATGAAGTTTTTGTTGATGAAAAATACGGAACTTATCTAAGAAATATTGATGGCATGATTGAGCATGCTTATTATCATTTGGGACAGATTGTTTTGATTAAAAAAATGATTTATTTCAATGCAAATAACACAGATACTTTTCACTGATGAATACATCTACCTGTGGTGTAATTCTGATGAATTTTAAGAAATTTCCACCCTTTAAGGACGGGGGAAAAGAAAATTTCTTTTAGATACATTTGAAAATCTTACACGGGTTTTCATAAATTCTATATGCAATCATCCGTGTGAAATAAATTTCACCAAATCTGCGAGAAAAAATTTAACCTCAGCATTATTAAAGAATCAAAAGATACAATTGGGTCTGAATATCACATTTGAGCCTCTTTCAAAAATTACTTACCTTTCAAAAAATAAAATTTTAAATGAAAAAATCGGTTGCAATCCTTTTTGTGTTGATCATTTTGCAATTTCAGGCGCAGCAGAACGCTTATTATCAGCAGGCTGCCCAATACAAAATGGATATTGATGTCAATGCAGAAAAATTTACCTACGAAGGAAATCAGACTCTTAATTATTCTAATAACTCTCCCGACGAACTCAATGTCGTGTACTTCCATTTGTACTGGAATGCTTTTAAACCCAATTCTATGATGGATCAGAGATTGGCCGGACAGGGTAAAAACGGGGATTCGAGATTACAGAAAGACGGAGTTTCAAGATTGGCATCGATTCCGAAAGATCAGGAAGGTGCACAAAATATCCACTGGATCAAACAGAATGGTAAAAACCTGAAGTTTGAAATTCAGGAAACGGTGATGAAGGTTTATTTAAATGAATCAATCAAACCCAATTCAAAAACCACTTTTACCATGGAGTGGGATGCAGTTATACCTCAGCAAATCAGACGCAGCGGAAGAAATAACCGTGAAGGTGTTGATATGACCATGACGCAATGGTATCCGAAAATCGCCGAGTACGATTACGATGGCTGGGCAACTTTCGATTATGTGGGAAGAGAGTTTCATGCACCGTTTGCCGATTTTGATGTGACTATTAAAATCAATAAAGATTATGTGATAGGAGCAGGTGGAACGCTTGTGAATCCTACAGAAGTGAAAGGGTATGATGCTTCGGCAAATATTAAAGCCAATAAAAATAAAGCCACCTGGAGATGGACTGCCAAAAACATGCTTGACTTCGCTTGGGCGGCAGACCGAGATTATTCGGTAGAAAGTTTTGATGTACCAGAAGGCCCGAAAGTGTTTTTCGTGTATCAGAAGAATGATAAAACAAAAGTCTGGGGCGAAGCTCAGCCTTACGTGATGAAGTATTTCCAGATTATGAATTCCCGTTTCGGTAAGTATGCCTGGCCTTCTTACGCTTTCATTCAGGGTGGTGACGGCGGCATGGAATACGGAATGTGCACGATGATTTTAGGTGAAGCAAAAACCCTTGAAGATCTGATGGGCTTGATGGTTCATGAAGGTTCCCACTCCTGGTATCAACAGATGCTGGCAACCAACGAACCTCTCAGACCTTGGATGGATGAAGGCTTCACCAGCTATGCCGAAAGCATTGTGATGCATCAGTTATTTCCGCCAACAGATCAAAGACCGAATCCTTTTGTGGATAAAATAAATTCCTACAGAGGAATTGTGCAAAAAGGAATTGAAGAGCCTGCAGTTTGGTTGGGCGACCATCACGACAACGGTACAGCATACAGTTTTGCAAGTTATGTAAAAGGTGAACTGTATCTGGTACAATTGGGTTACATCGTTGGCGAGCAGAATTTAGAAAAAATCATGAAGGAATATTTTGATCAGTGGTCAATGAAACATCCTACTGACAGGGATTTCCTTCATATTGCACAGAAAGTTTCGGGGATGGATCTGAAATGGTTTCATCATTACTGGATCAACACCACAAAAACCATCGATTACGGAATTAAAGACATACAATACGATGCAAAATCTACAACAATCACGTTGTTGAACAACGGTCAGGTTCCTATGCCTATTGATTTCAGTGTGATGACGACAGATAAAAAAATCATCACCTATTACATCCCAATGAATATGACCCATACCTGGAAAGAGAAAGACGGCTACGGTGATTTCACGACAGAAAAATACTGGCCGTGGACGCAGAAAGAATATACACTGACGATTCCTTACACAAAGACTCAACTGTCATTATTAGGAATAGATTTCAGCCAGAGAATGGCAGATGTGAATCCTGAGAACAATTTTGTTGAAGTGAAATAGTTAAAAAAAAGATAATAATCAACAACGTCACTTCGAGTAAAGCAGCGAAGCGGAGTGTATCGAGAAGTTTTTGAATGTCCGACAGATTTTGTACTTCCGTTCAAGAGTTCTCGATACATTTTTCTTTCACTTCGTTGCAGAAAAACACTCGAACTGACGAGAGTTGTATTCTTTATAAAAAGAAAAAACAATAATCCCCGGAGATCAATACTTCGGGGATTTTGTTTAAAATCAAAAAATACTACTTAAGTTCCTCAGGCGGTATATTGCTGTCTCTCTTCATCAACAAAACATTATACTGATCAATCAATGCGTTCAGCTGATTGATTAATGTGTTGTAAGGCGATTCCGGAGTTTCTACCAAGATATGAAGGGCGTCAATGCGGTCGCGCAAAGCATAGTATGCAATGGTAGTCTGCTCTCTTTTAGCTTTAATGGTTTCGGGGTTGGCATCTCCATATTCCTGGGTACGGGCAAGAAACTGGTTGTTGAATTGTGTATTGGCATCGCTCAGCTCAGTCATCCATGAGGAAAGATTAAGAAATGTCATCGCATCCGTGAGTTCAGTTTTTGTGGTCCAGTCTCTGTAGATATTGCTGATGGTAGCTGTTTCAGACTGATAATTCAACCGGGCAATTCCGGTGCCGTAGATGTTGAGGTTATCTTGCAGAAGCTGGGCATTTTTTCTGGTTTCAGATTCAAAATGATAGGTGAGACTCTGCACATATCCTGTGATTCCGTTGATGGCGTTATCTCTCCTTTCATCAAGCTCAAGAACGGTTTTGGTTTTGTCACTGGCAAGTGCTTTTTTAGATAAATCTTCCAGTTCGCTGCTCCTCATTTCAAAATCGGAAAGCTTGGTGTCAATCTGTAAAGCTGCAGGATTATTTAATTTGATAATCGCTGCATAATCTTTCATGTACTGCAGATATTCTGCGTTTCGAAGTTTTGGTAAATGGATTGAATTCATATTTAAATGTTTTTAGTATATTCTTGAGAAAGTTGCCTGCACCTCTGTAATGAGGTGTTATCAAAGTGAGAAAGTCTAAAGCACCCGTGTAATGCCTTTTCTCATCATGAGAAAGCTTGTTGCACGCATGTAATGCACTTTCTCATAAAGTAATTTTGTCATTGCAGGGTTGCGACGGGTTTTCCCGCAACTTTTACCTTTAAATTAAAACTGATTTGAATTAAATGAAGAACAGCAACCTGTAGAAAGGATAAATGTTCTGGCGATGCGGCAGGTTTTAAACCTAAAATAGCCGGCATCTTTGCGGGATTTTGTGAGGGTAATTTTCATATCTGTGTTGTTTTCAAAACAAATATAGAAATTATTTTTATCTGACTGTATGAATTTTTTAGAAATGCTGAGTCTATATATTATTTTATGAAAACTGTTTGTAAATTTGGATAAGTAGTTGATTATAAAAGCAGAATTGGTAATGAAAATAGGAATGTTATGGAGCGTAATGCTCGTCGTTTTGGTGAACTGCAGTTTTAAAAATGAAAAAACTTTTGACCTCAATAACTCAACATGGAAGTTTTGTGACGATAAAAATACCGGCGCGTTCTCTGATGTTTTGGTTTTTAGTGAGCGTTATCTGTTCCTGAAAAGCGATACTGTCTTTATGAAAACAAATGATTCTGCTGTCGGGCTAGTCGACCGTGTAGATTACGAATACGTTGACCGAAAGCTTTATCTAAAAGATTTTAAAGGGAATATCGGAAGGTACTGTGAAAAATAGTTGCGCAAGTACGGAGTTACTGAACCAAATTTAAATATCCGTCATCAGATAATGCAAGCTGATAATTGCATGTTTCTGAAGAGTTACCATTGCTGTCGGTTGTATCATAAGAATGAAACACTTTAACATCGAAAATAGAATCAGATATTTTTTTTGTCTGAACATTCTCACCGCCGAAACCAGAACTATAATTAGAATGAGCTGAAAACATTGAAGTGACTTTATCATTTACCTGATTGACAATATATAAAGACGAGTTTTGGGCTACATGTAGCTCAAATACCAAATACTGTTTAATATTGTTATTCTGAACATATCCCAAAACATATAGTGGAATCTCTCCTTTTCTGCCAGGAACTTGAAAAAACTCACTTTCAGGGACAAATACTATTTGATCCTTTTTAATTTCTTCAAAATTACTACCCATTTCAAGATAAGAATTGAACGATTGCTCATCGATCTCTTTAATATTTGGAATGTCTTTTATCTGCTGTAAAGCTTGGTCACTTGTGTAATTATAGTAAAATGAATAATCGCTACAGTTTGACATTGTTGCCGTTTTTCTACTAATGCAGCTTATGTCAATGAAAAGAAGGAGTAGTGTTATGAAAGGATGTTTCATAGTGTATTAAAGAATTATTAGACTTAAAAACTTAAAAATTGTATGTTGCAATTAAAAATATATCATTCATTTAATGTTAGAATTCTCATAGGTTAAAAATAATTAAAAGTTAGTTTTGGTTTCGATTCTTTGATTTATTTTTGACAACCTAAAAACGAATTAATAATGATGAGTAAAAAGATTGTTCCGGTAGTAATTCCCTTAAGTAAAATGAAAATGATATTGCTTTTTATTGGGGCAGTCCTATTTGTTGTTCTTGGGTTAATTTTAATGATATATGAACCGGAATCTATCAATCATTCAAACAGATATGCTTGGATAATGAAACCTTTTCCTCGTTTTCTGGTAGGTTTTGTCTGTGTTGCGTTTTTTGGTTTTGCAGCAATAACAATGTTGTTCAGATTGTTTAATAGAAAACCGGGACTAGTTATTAACGAAAAAGGGATTAATGATAATTCCAGTGCTCTTGCATTAGGCTTTATACCTTGGAAAGACATTAGAGAAGTTAAAATGGTGACTGTTAATCAAAACAAATTTATACTTATCATAGTGCGGAATCCGATAGATTATCTTAATAAAACAACTCAATGGTTGAAAATTAGAGGGCTTAAGTTAAATTTAAGGTATTATAACACACCAATTTGTGTTTCGGCTAATTCATTACAGATAAAATTTGATGATCTTTATAATTTATTGGTTAATCATTTGAATCAATTTAACAATAATTAATATCCCCTCGAATAAGATTTCTTCTCCTCTAAATATTCCACCTTATCCCCATGTCCGGTTTTAAAAAGTGTTTTCACCGTGACTCTGTTTTTCTCTGCCGTCGCACTTGAAATATAGACATTGAAATGAAGATGTGGCCCGCTGCTCCAGCCGGTATTTCCACTGTACGCAATGAATTGACCTTTGTTCACCTTGTCTCCTGGCTTTACCTGAACGCCGTTTTGCTGTAAATGATAATATTGCGTAATCGTTCCATCCGGATGCAGTATAGAAACGTAATTGCCGAAAGGTGCACAGCTTCTGGTAGGGCAGCTTTTGTTATTATTCTGTATAATATCGATCACTAAGCCTTCTCTTGATGCTAAAACTTCTGTGCCTTCGGGCATGATAAAGTCTAATGAATTTTCATTTTGGTGAGAGAATGTTCCGTTATATCCCTGATGAATCCAGAATGCTTTTCCCTTTCCGAAAGGTAAATCGTAGACATATTGAGAATCGTAATCTTTTATCGTGATATCGCCGATGTAGCTTCTGTATCCGGGCATTTTTTTGATGCCCCAGCCTTTCTTTTTATCATTCACCACAAAGTAAATTACTTTCTGCTTCATTGTTTTTGAAGGAATAACCTGAGTGGTTTTAAATAATTCAGGTTTCTTTAAATTATCTGTCTCCGGCTGACCGTTGAAAACTAAGGAAACGGGATAAATCTCCTGATTATCGGCATAGAATGTAATGGTGTCGCCTTTTCTCTCGTTGTACATTTTTACGTTTTTCTGAGCGAAAAGCATTGTAAATTGAGTGATAAAGATGAGCATTAATAGATTTTTCATTGGTGTTTGGAGCTTAATCAAATGTTTTTACAATGATAAACCAATTTTACAAATATTAAAAGGCTCTTTTTATGAAAATTGTTACATTTACTACCGAAAAGCTATTCAATGAATTCTATCGTAATCAATGTTGGAAACAGCAATATCAGATTTGGTCTTTTTGATGATGACAATTGTGACATCTCTTGGGTAATTAATACGAAACCTTACAGAACTGCAGATGAACTGCATGGTCAGATGCTGATTTTGTATCAAACCTATAAAATCGATCCTAAAAAGATTGAGAAAATTATTATTGGCTCTGTCGTTCCGCAATTGACAAGGGAAATTAATTCAGCAATAAGAAAAATCCACGGAATTATTCCTGTAATGGTAGACCGAACTACGCCTTCTGAAGTCATTGCAAAATCTAAACAAATGGGAACAGATATCTATGCCAACCTCGTTGCAGCGCATAATATGTATCCTGACAGAAAAAAAATCGTTCTTGATTTCGGTACTGCGCTTACGGCAAGTTGTGTCGCTGAAAATGGTGAAACATTGGGCGTGATCATCGCTCCGGGAATCGTGACTTCTTTAAATTCTTTGATCAGCCAGACTGCTCAGCTTCCTGAAATTGAACTGGTAAAACCGAAATCTGTTTTAGGTTTAGATACCATCAGCTGCATGCAAAGCGGAATGGTGTACGGCTTCCTCGGAATGGTAGAAGGTTTTATCGACCGTATCAACGATGAGGTGAATGATGACTGTTTTGTTATCGCGACCGGCGGTGTTTCTCATGTTTACAAACCGTTGACCGATAAAATACATATTGCAGACCGGCTGCACACCCTAAAAGGATTATACTTTTTAGGAAAAGATTTATAAGTTAGGTTGAGGTTTAAGTCTTTCAAAAAAATCATCAAAATTAATTTCCCCGTCCCTGAAAAGTGTAATTTTGATGATTTGTAAGAAATTTTCCACCCTTTAGGGTCGGGGGAAAGAAAATTTATCCTCAACCTCAATTATCTTTTAGATTTAAAAAACTCTTTAACAATAGCAGAACATTCATTCTCCATAATTCCGGTGACGATTCCTGTTTTTGGATGAAGGCTTAGGTTTTTATTGATAAAGCCACGCTGCTCGTCTCTTGCTCCAATGACTACTTTTGAAATCTGTGACCACGAAAGTGCTCCCGAACACATTACACAGGGCTCTAAAGTCACATACAAAGTACAGTTGATTAAATATTTTCCACCTAAAAAATTGGCAGCTGAGGTGATGGCCTGCATTTCGGCGTGCGCGGTAACATCGTTTAAAGTTTCAGTAAGATTATGTGCTCTTGCAATCACACGGTTATTGGAAACCACCACACATCCAATAGGAACCTCATCTTTTTCGAAGGCAATCTCGGCTTCCTGGAAAGCCATTTTCATAAAATATTCGTCGGTAAACATAAAAAATAAAAGCTTAGTGCAAAACTAAGCTTTTCATTAAATATTTTTATGAATTTAGAATCGGTATCCGATACCACCCATTATTTTTCCGGTTACTTCCCCAATATCATATTTATTAAAATCGCCAAATCTTCTGGCAATACCGCCACTCGCTTCTAAAACAAGACGATTTTTGATTACCCATTTTCCACCGACGCCAAAACCTATTCCCACGGTTGTCAGATTTTTACTGCCAATGTTTGAATAATAATAGGTATTCGTAGGGCTGTCATAATAATTCCCATAGGTATCTACAGTCTCTATTGTTACTGGTACAAAACCTTCAAGGAAAAATCCTGAAGCATAATTTCCCCCCATATAAAATCTGAAATATGGAGAGAACTGCTTGAAATCGTCAACCTCATCATTCAGAGTAATCATTGCATTAATCCCGATTCCCATATCTTTCGAGATCAATCTTTCGTAAGATACATTGACTAAAGGAATTGCTATTAATAATACAGGATCTGCAAGGATGTCATTTTTCCGTTCCTGGCTGTTTTCTTGATTAGAATTCATTTCCTGCGCGTGAAGTGAAAAAAGGGTTATGAAAACCGTTAAGAGGCTAAAGAGTTTTTTCATGGAATCTTTTTCTCAAAAGTAATATTAAAAATGAGATGACCAATAAAAATTTGCAATCACTTAAGATTCATAGCCAGAGGAAGTCTGAAGCGATATCTTACAGGGTTTCCGTTAATTAAAGCGGGCGAAAATTTATCCGGAACGGAGTATAAGGCAATCTCTGCCTGACGGTTAAACGTAAAGTTGTCACCCTCTGCCTGTACATTGCTGATCCTGCCGTCTTGTTCCACAATAAAAGCAACTACTGCTTTGCTGTTTCCTGTTTCAGAGTAAACGCCTTCTCCGTAGAAGAGATCTGCAACCTGTTTTCTTAAGTTATTCATTCCGCCCGGATAATTGGCGGTCTGGTCTATTGTCTGAGAGACAGCAGATGATGCTGAGGTAGATTTGGTATTGATTTTACTTAAATCTTCAAGGTTTTTTACTTTAAGCAAAGCTCCGATGAGTGCCACATTTTCAATGCTGTCCATCTTTTTCATGAAAAATAAAAAATCTTGCTTGATAGCTGTTTTTATAACCGTATTCTTTTCTGCATCAAATTTTTTCTTGAATTCCTGATTAAGCATACTTCTATGCTGGTTGTAATAATTTTTAACCTGTTTGAATTCCTCGGCTTGCTGAGAAAAACAAAAGGTTGAAAGAAGGATGAAAAATATGTATAAAGCTTTCAAAAGAAGATTGTTTATGTAAATGTAATCAAAAAGATACAAAAAGTTTAATCTTCAAAATAACTGTTGAGTGATTCCTGCAAATGTTTTTTTATATCTTCAACTAGAGTTTTAGGTTCAAGAACTTTTACTTCTTTTCCATACGATAAAATCTCCTGCATAAAGTCGTAAGTAGGGTGGAGGAAAAACTCAAAAATGATTTCTTCAGGAGTCTCTTTGATTTCTTTCTGAGACTGATGAAGTGCAAAACTTCGAATGTATTCCCCCTGATGTCTGCTGCATTTCAGAACAATTTTCTGAGGATTCTGCTCGGTAAGATTCATCACTCCGAAAGCATTTTTAAAATGTTCTCTGAAGTTGTATTTGTATTTTTCTCTGAATTTTGCAGCATTAACATCCAGATAATTGATACGGTCTAAACCAAATGATTTTAGAGCTTTGTCTTTGGTGTCAATCGCAATAAGATACCAACGGTCTTTAGATTCTTTCAATGCTAAAGGATGAACTTTTCTGGAAGTCATCAGCTTGTTTTTGTAATTGTAATGTTCAAAAGTCACTATTCTCTTATTACGAATGGCAAAGAAGAGGTCATAGAAATGTTCAACACCAGTAGGTTTTCTGCTTTCAAAAAATATAAAATCAGCAAAATCCGGGTGTACGTTTAAAGCGTTGCTTACCTGAAAAGATTCTAATAATTTTTGGTTATACTCATCGACTTCCATAATCGGCCGGCTCTCGATATAATAACGGTTGTCGCCTTTCTTTTTGTTGTGAATAGAAAGATTAAAAAGCCCAGAAATCTCACGGATATCTCTTTGCAAAGTACGGATAGAGTAGCTCTTTATATCCGCATCCTGAAATTCAAAAGAATTCAAAAGATAGTCCTCCAGCTGTGAATAAGTAGACGGAGCGCTTTCTAATTTCTTAATGATTAAGGCATATCTTGTGAGGTAGAAGTCTTTTTTCATTCGGGTATTTTTATGTTTTTTTAACTTTGCTGTTTTGTTTTTTGTCGAATGGAACGCAAGCGTTTCGTTGTGTAATTTTCTAAAACAAATATATGCGGTTAATGCGACAAAAGGTGTCGTGTTTTATTTTTGTGGATAAGTTTTTGGGAATATTTTTTAAATTTTTTCGAAATGATTTTCTCTATATTCATTGTGATTTGGCGTTTCCATTTTTTGTGTTTTTAAATGTTGGGTTGATTTGAACATACTTTGAGCTGTTCGACATTTTGTGAATGGTGAATTCAAAGGCTTTTTACGAAAATTTAAATGATAGTTTTCTGTGTCTTTATTTATACTCAAAAATAATGTTGAGAAGCGACAAAACTTGACGTGTTTTAAATAGTTTTTCAAAATTTGTATCAAAAAAAACTCGTCATCAGTCTTGTTTTCAGAACCTTACCTAAATTAATTTAATGTTGGTCAGGTGATTTTCACAATCAGGTTATGCTTTTTCCACATCAATACAGTGATTGGTGTTGAGATATCGTTTGATAGTATTTCAGAATTGTGATTGGGTGTTTTCATAAGATTGTGTTTTATTGATGAGGTTATTTTTTATCTTTTTTCTTTGTTTACTCTTCAAATATAGTAGGCAAAAGCTTCAAAATGATGTGTTTATAATTGATAATGTTTTTTTTTTTTTTTGATTAATTTTTGATTGCTGGTTTAAAAAATAATTATTGAAAAAACGCACAAAAATGAGAATCTTCTTATCTGATTGTATGTTTAGAAAAAGAAAGAGGCTGTCCCGAAAGACAACCTCTTAGATTAAAAAAAAAGAATTATTATAATTGAGCCTGGCTGCTTACTAAAATCTGTACATCACTACTTGTGATGAGACCTCCGTTGCCAACGCGCATAGAATCTAGCTTGAACGTCGAATAATAGGTACTCGGTAATTTAAACCAGAGATATACGTGTGAGTCTGAGCCTGCATATTGTCCCGCAGTAATAGCTGTGGAATTTAAAATGCCTGTTTTAATATTTGTGATATTTGATATTGGGGCATAACAATATCCTGCCCAGGTAACATCAATGATATCAGCAGCTCCATACGCATACCCTGAAGCCTTGATATGATACATTGCATGGTCTGTAGTGACTCGGTAAGGAAGTTTGATGTGAAAAACATCTGTAGTACTTTGATTTGGTGTGAAATATTTGGCAATTCCTTCTCTTGTACTTCCTACATCGGTAGAACCTTCCATGTCTAAAACAACGTTTCCGGTTTGCCCATTGACGCTCTGCACCAGACTGTTGGGGATTCCCATATTGTTTCGGATATCCTGAAGAGAGATTTGTGCAACAATAGCATTATTCATTCCTCTCAGTCTTAGGTAGCCGTTTTCTGTGTTGATATTATTGGTAATTCTTGCAAGCTGCGGACCGTCGAGATGCGCATAACTTTCTAAAAAGTCTGCAAACTGATTTTCGGTAGGTCTTTTTCCGGCTTTGAAGTATTCTTTTAGCTCTGTGATTAATCTTATTGGCATTACTGTTTGTTTATTTGTGATTTTAATTGCTCAATCTCTTTGTTTTGGGAAATTGCATATAAGGTGAGTTCTTCGATTTTCTGAAGTAATTTCATTTGGAAATCTCCCAATGTTACTCCGTCCTGAGTCATTTTTTCACCTGAAGGAATTTCTGGGAGGTGTTTGTTTTCTTTGATAAATGCTTCAAGATCATTCAGATTCATCATCGAATAATCTTCTCTGATAGAGGAGTAGTTATCATAATATTTTTGGAAAACATAATCTGCAGGAACGTTCATATCAACGATAACATCCTCTGCATGAATTTTCCCTTTCACGGTCAATTTCTGATCTGGATTTATAGTACCTATACCAATATTTCCAGCATTCGGATGTGGATTAATACACAAATTGTGATAACCTACGGATGATTCTTTTGCCTGAATAATACCAGTTCCATTATCTAAAACTGCAAATTCTAATGATTTATTATCAGAAGTCCTTCCTATTTGAAATTGTGCATTGTGCTGTGCAACATCAATATAATGATTAGTCCCTAAATCTTTATTAATTACCGTTCTCCCTGTAATTGTAACATTTCCATTAGCTTCTGATGCTATAATTTTTCGCCATTCTTTGGTTGGATCATTTGATGTTTTTCGATACCATAAATTTTGGTCAAAAAAACTACCTGCAATCTGCATTGCATAATTATTACCGATATTAGAATGTCTTACATCTAAGAGGTGCCACCAAGAAGATGCTCCTGCAGGATAATTGATAGGGCTAGATGTCTGGTAAAATCCACTTCTAACACCTTCTCCTGATGCGCCAGCATTATCTCTGAAAAGAGTATTTGTATTTGCCTCGCCGTAAGATAAATCTGACACATCAAGATGTATATAACTATCCAAAAAATCTTCAAACTGGCTTTCTGTAGGTCTCTTTCCGGCCTGGAAATAATTTTTTAGTTCTGATTTTGTTTTTTTTGCCATGATTTTAGTTTAATCTTAAAGTATCAACTTCTTTTTTAAGAGATATTACATACAATGTAAGTTCTTCGATTTTTTGTAATAATTTTATCTGAAAATCACCTACTGCCAGACCATTTTCTGTCATTTCTTTTGCAGATGGTATTTCAGGGAGGTGTTGGTTTTCTGAAATAAATTGTTCCAAAGCATGAATAGGTTTAAGATTATATCCTGAATCAAATACAAAATCAGCAGTCGGTGTTGGTGTGATGATGACATCTTTTGCTTCAAGCTTTCCATACAAAGCCATATTTCCTGTATCAGATAATTTTAATTTTACACCATAAGCTCCGTCTGCAGAATAACTCCAAAATTGCAACCCATCACCATATCCTCCGGTCATATTATAAATTGCCCATCGGTTTGCCGTATTTGGAGTATTTTTGCTGTTGTTTTCCAGAAAAATAGCTCCACCTTCATTGCTGTGAACACCTGATTTAATAACACCATTTACGTCTAATTTTGATGTTGGACTACTCGTTCCTATTCCTACATTTCCTGCATCTTTATTAAATATTACATTATTGCCCAAAGGATTAATATGTAGAGGAGCTCCTGAGTGACTCTGAATCCAAGTGTATTGTTCATTATGTCCCATTCTTAAATTGGGATAATTTACATCTCCAATAATAAAAGTTCCTGGTTCCTGTGCAGTAGAAAACGGTGAAACTACATGAAGTTTTGAATAGGGAAGTTTAGTTCCAACACCTACATTTCCGTTCTGTATTACTTTCAGTGCAACTTTTGCAGAGTCTGCAGAAAATGCACTTCCTACCAACAGTTCCCATTGATCTGTCATTGGCTGAAGCGGAATATTGGAAGTGTCATTTCCTCTGTTGTCCATTTCCTCCCACGATAAATTTTTATTAATGGATCTTACCTTGATTGCAACAGACATATTACTAGCCGGATCTCCAAGTACTCTTGTTGCCCTGATGCGGAATCTGTTTAAGGAACCATGAGCATCAATCGTAAAACAATCTCCATTAGCATAACCTACGTAATTGTTTGTATTAATTCTTCCACATTCCCGCCAAATATTAGGGTTTGAATGTGAAACAGAAGCGATATGGGTAGCAGCAGAGGCAATACTGCCTCTGGTATACGCTACTGAAATTTCATAAAAACCGCTTGATGATGCCATTTCGGGATGAAATCCTACAAATTCAACATAATCTCCAACCTGATAGTTTGCTGGAAACTGCAAATTAACTGTATATTCTGAGTTATTTAATTCACGAATTCGGGTATCATCTAAATGTGCGTAACTGTCAATAAAATCTTCAAACTGACTTTCCGTAGGTCTTTTTCCGGCCTGGAAATAGTCTTTTAATTCTGATTTTGTTTTTTTTGCCATGATTTTAAATTAAAATTGTTAAGGTCTGATGATAAATGTCCCCTGAGTGATCATTCCATCAATTCCGTCTGATGAGATACCTCCGATGTCTGACCATGTTTCTTCCTTATAAATGGTAAGAATTTTTTCTTGTGTACTAAACATGTTGGATGTATTTTGGGAAACAAGCTTGAAATGATGATATAATATTTTTCCATCGGCATCTTTAATCTGCATCGGATCCAGATTCACTTTTTCCAGCGGTAAGTAGAATTTATTAGCTGTCAAATCAAATGCTTCCTGTACCACCCATTCCTCGGTGTTGCTTGTTGAATTGGTTTCAAGCAGAGACAAATGCGCTTTAGAACCGTCTTTAGGGTCTGTGTTGATTTTTGCAATTTCTTTCCAGTTTCCCTGGTTGCTTAATTTGTACAATTGATATTTCCCTTTATAACAAACCTGATCCCAAGATAAGATCACCCAATTGATAGTATCTGAATCTACAGCTACCGGCTCAGAATGATATTTTAGCTCTGGGGCTGGAGGATTGTAGTTTTCTACCAATGTACTCACCACAACCTTTGAAGGCATCGATGGAGCCTCTTCTACAACTACTTTTGTCGCCGGAGGTGATACATCATAATCTGTTGTAGAATATTCCACTTTTCTGGTGACAACAATTCGGTAGAATAGGAGATCTCCATAAGGTTTGTCTTCCATATCTTCAAATTCGTCATATAAAACCAAGGTTCCGTTTCCTTCATCTATCTGTATATCTGCGATATCAACAGTTTTAACATGATTCATACTTAAAATTGAATCTGCATCCAGTTTATTGGTCGCTCTGTAAAGCGAAACTTTAGTGATCTGCTGTACTTCAGGATAAGGATTGACTTCCACCTTCACTTTAGCAGTAATTCCCAATGTTGCATTATCTACTACAGGTAAAAGACTCATGATCTTTGGTGGTTCTGCTGGATGAGTATTGACCAGTTTAATTGGCCCTGCGAACTCACTGAATTCTCCCATCTGCATTTGGTTTCCAAGTTCTCTCACTCCATAAAAATAGAAGTTGTCTGAAGCTCCGTCAAGGGTGAAATCTGTAAACAATGTTTTATGAGGTGCCTGGCTGTAAATTGCAGCCATCGGAGCCATGTCAAAATCAGCGTGTGTAGGAGGTAATAAATATCCGTTCACATCTCTGATGTTCTGCTTTTTGTTTTTTGGTCGGTGTCCCGTAACCGTTGAAACGTTCAGCGGTTTAATATGCTGGTAAATCACAGGCACTTCCGTTAGCGGCAGGAAGCAATTTGATAATCTTTCTTTCACAAAACTTCCGAAGTTTAAAGGTCCGGAAATACTTGGAACGGCTTTGATAACAGGTTGATTAAATTTAATATTTCCTCTGTCTGCAATAGTCAATGGCTGGCTGTAATTCAGATTGCTAGGTGAAAGATCATAATAACTGTTATGCTCTTCGATAAATTCATTGATAACACTAAATAAATGTGCGCTGTCCGGAAGTGGCAATGCGTACGGTGTATCTGATGTTAACGGGAACCCAAGAAATTCCGGTGAATTTAAAATAAATTCAAAATCCACGAAGTTCATCCATCGGTCATTGAAGTATTCTTCTTCATTTCCTCCCAGTTCATTAAGAGCGGCTTTAATTTCCAAAATCGTTTCAGGTTCGTATAGCGATGCTAAAAGCAAACTATTATTCGCTCTGAAAAACTGTACCGAATAAGGCTTGTGAATGTATTCCGTTAAAATGCTATAAGTAGATTTGCCAAATTTATCAGGTCTTGTCGCATATTTCGATCCTGTAGGCTTTTTAGGCTGTTCCGGTTCGATAATCCTCTGAGCAAACATAACCGTCGGAATGCTAAATTTAGATTTATATTTATTTCCCTGAGGATCAAAATTATTATTGTCCACGCTTTTGAATCCGAAAATAGAATATCGTACATCTTCTCCGGCAGGTGGTAAAACAACATCTTCAGTAAACCCGCTAGCATCATTTGCGTGCAGATATACTTTGTAAGACGGATAGTAATTCACAAGCATCCCCGGTTCGAGTATAGGATCTGTGGGGCCTGATAACTGAAATGTATTAGGGTCATAAATATCTAAAATCGGCTGATGTGATGGATTTTCTTTTATCGTAAAGTTTTCATCATAAATATATACGACTAAATCTGCATTCAGACCGATGTTTTCTGTTTTTACTACTTTGAAGATCGATCTTGAATCTGTAGGTGTTCCAAAACCGAACGTTTCCATTGTAAATAACCTTACGATACCGTTGTACCATTCTACAGAATGCGAATTATTTGAAATCTGCGGATGCTCCGCCATGTGGAAGCCAGGGAAAGTAATTTTATAAACCCCTTGGAATACATGCGGATGATTGGCCGGATATTCGATGATCTCACCCAGGCTGTTCTGATATTTAGAGATCTGCTCATAATGCTTCTGAAGATTAGCGTGCTTCCAGATTCCCCTGCTTTTTTCCAAATATCTTTGTGGAACTCCATTAGATTGAGGCATACTGATAATCTCTCTGTTGATCGTCCAATCACTACTTCCAATCTGTACTTTTAGCGAATTAGGATTTTTCACTCCCCAAGTCGGTGTATTCTGCATATTTTCGGTCACATTGAATAAACCTTCCGTTCCCGGATCAATCACAGGAAGTGTTAAGCTGGATTGGTTAATCAAAGGCGTTGTACCTGCAATAATAGCATCACTTGCAGCTTTTTTAAATACCGTAAATGTAAGACCTAAAGATTCTTCAACGATTTCATGAATGATGTAGCTGTCAGAATCCATAAGGAAAATACCTCCGATAAAATCACTTGCCGTAGTTCCTGCAGGAAATTCTGAGTACAGTACGGTCGGTGTACCTGAATTTTGCTGGTTTGGATTTGTGTTGGTATTCGTATTCGGATTAGCATTAGGGTTCGGATTGGCTCCTGTACTCACCAGTGGCAGATCTTTGGTTTTAATAATAGCCAATAGCTGATTGGTAGGGTGCTGAATCACATCATACGCTCTTGCCGAAATGATTTTCGGAGTATAGTTTCTGTAGAAAATTTCTACCTCGTCTGCAAACACTTCCTTGTTATCAGGGAAAAGAGAGTTAGGGTCTGAAATATATTCAGTATTAGATATCACCGAATCAAAAGGAATGGAATACCCCACCTGATCCTGATAAATATGATAATCGAATGTAAGTCGGGCCAATGTTTTGTCTGTACCTGCAATGGTGTTCAAACGTCCCTGTTCTTCCTGAGTAGTAAACGTAAGCGGAAATTCTTTCTGAATATTAAAAGCGGTAGCTCCTGAAGGAGGCAGTAATTTATTAAAAGGTTTAATTTCTGTTACAATAGACAGCTCACTTTGGCCATGCTGCGCTCTTGAGAACCAGTTGATTCCGTATCCTTTGTAGAAATAAGTTCCGGTTTTATCCTGCTTGTGCATATAAAGAGGAGCATAAGTGTCCGGGATCTGAATCGGTAAGGTTTCCTGCTTTTCTGCCTGCGTACCCACCGTAGAATCGAGGTTAAAGTACTGGTTATCATGGCAAAGTTCAGGCTTTTTCCAGGTATAAGTATCAGTTTGTCCGGGCTCTACCAATCTGTGTTCCAGACCTGCATAGACGGGTGTGGTAAACTGTGATGCATCATACGGCATCGAGGTTGAGAAAAATGGAGGGTTCAACTCATTTTCAGGCACCTGATAGTTGTAAAGACTGATATAACGGTATTTTCCGTCATGCGAATATCCTTCACTATTGTATAAGTTCGAGGAATTCTGGCTTACTGGTTCCATTCCTTTTGAAAGCTTCATCAGATCAACGGGTAAGCTCAGTCTTTCAATTTCAGTAGAGACCGGAAGTGACATCGATAACAGCTGATACGACTTATCAGAAGTATTCATATCCAGGTTCTTATTCGTAAAATATTCTGCGATATAAATAAATTCCTGATCGAAAGCGTCATTTTTAATATCAAGATGTCCTAATCCCAACATTCTTGCCACGTGATAATCTAATGAGGCAATATTTAGAATGTCTAAATTAGAAATCTGCGTTGCACCATCCTGAACAGGATCTGTAGAAATATTCACGAATGGGTCTGAATCAGTCGGAGCAAAATTAAAATTAATGGTTTCGTATGCTTTAGGATTCGGCTGTGCATCACTTAATGAAAGGTAGTTTGTAACAACAGTTTGAATATCCTTATCCAATGGTCCTGTAGAAGGATGTTCCCATTTTGTTTTATAATTTTCTGTGTTTACATAAGCGTTGTCGTTATATCTTAGCCAAGCTCCATGTACCGGATTGGTCTCGGGAAGAGGATCAAGTCGTTTATGAGCAGCTTCTGTATCGGTCGTTAATGCAAAATTTCCGATGTGCTTCCAGGCCTGCTCCTCGTTTCTTGCGATAATGAAATCGGAATAAAATTCAAAATCAATAGCTGAAACATAAGAGTTTCCGGCTCTGAATCTAATCATTTTTCCGTTTTCTGAAGTAAAATGGTTTGTAACAACGTCATAGCCATAGCCTTGTTTTCTATAAGTAAGAGATTGCTGTGAAGCATTGTTTACATCACTTACAGAAAGCCCTTCCAGATCAAAAACAGACTGAGAACCTGCATTTTCAATTCTAGCTTCTGCCGCAAAAAACAGGTCTGTCTTACAAAGCACTTCAATAATTTCGTTACCGTAGCTTTCAATAAATTTTAACGGTTCCGTAAGAGGATTAACGTTCTGTCTTACATGATTGTAGGCTTCTTTGTTTTTAAAATAAACGTAGAAAATCCTTTGGTCATTATTAAATTTATATACCCAGAGTTTCTGAGAATCATCAACCATTTGTGGTGGTTTGCTGAAGCTAAGGTTGAATATAGATTTCGTATATGGTGCTCTGTAGATTTTTACAAAGTCATTTGGTTTGTTATAGTTTACATTGGTTGTTGCCAAATTACCTTTCGGCAAATGGTTTTCACCCAATTCGCCACCTAAACTCCATCTCAGATGAATCCCTTTTGTACTGTCTTCACCTCTTGATCCGGCAGCCTGCAGATAGAAATTCGGGGTCTGAAGTCCTGAAAAATCATTAAAATCAATCACATTTCCTACTTCACATACATCTGTAAGCTCATAAGGCAGATCATTGATGTCAAAGGTATGCTCATGATAGTCAAAGTCCTGGCCTTCAAAACCATAATTCACCTGGTTTGACTGAAATTCAATAAAAACAGGTCTGAAGAAGTCCGCTGGAATTGTTTTACAAGTATTAAAATCAGCAGCAACAAAACCAGAATGGTTGGTAGACTCATGAAGCCCATGAAGCAATGGAGAATTATTTGAAATCTGATCAATTGTAAGTTGTTCTATATTAATTCTTTTTACCCATTGATGCGTATAATTATAGTCTGAGTGTACAATCTCATTTTTATCAGTGTACGCATAGAAGTAATCATTTCCCAGAGCATAATGAGTTTTTTTTCCTCTAAATTGCTGATAATAAACTCCATAACCTTCGTGAGGTTTTAAGAAGCAAGGGAAATCATTGGCTACTCCCGAGATTAGTACAGTTCCGTCTTCTTGACGACAGTAAACTCCGTCTAAAACAACCGGTGTACCGTCATACCAAGAGGTAAACTTGGCTTCTATCGATCCGAATCCCACTTGGGTGGTTATGAAAACTCCTTGTTCGCTATCTTTAACGATTTCAACTCCTGATAAATGAACCACTTCTCCATAAGTTGCCAGACCTGTGATTTTGAACTCTCTTTTTCCCTGGCTGTTTAAAATGATCTGCTGAGACATAAGCTCGCCTCTTTCGGTGATGAGCATGATGCCACTTTCATTTAATCCGGCATTGTGAAATGCAAAATAAAGATACTGATCATAGAAATTCGCCATGAAAATATTCTCTTTCACGGAGATGTCGTGAAAACTTTTATGCCAAAGAACGCTTCCGGATTCTGTCATTCGAAGCAGAAACGGGGAATCCCCGTTTTCTACTCCTAAAATGATATAACCTTCCTGAAAACTCATTACTTTTCTGAACTCAATACTTACATCTGTCGTATAGATCTTGCTCCATACCTGATTTCCGTATTCGTCCACCACATTCACCAGTCCGGAACCATTTTGATTACCGACATGGATGATGCTTTCATTTACAGAGCTTTTACAAGAATTATTAATAATAGCTTCTGAATTGTTATAATTATGATATTTAAAAAAACTCATTTTAGATTTGGTTGTTTAAAGTTGTATTTCACTTGTTGTTACTGTAGATTCTTCTGTGTAAGCTGCTCCGTCCCAATTTTTGTACATGAATTTGAATCTGATCTTTTTATTGCTGATTTTTTTGCTTTTGTGCATCACCAACATTTGGGAATAATCTTTTGAATAAAGAACATCAAAGTCATCGTTCACATTTCCTGATCCGCTTAAGATTTTGAAGCATTCATCAATTTCAGATAAAGGAATCTTAGGATCGTTGAACGGTTCCGGATTTCTTACCAGCAATGCGATTACATCCTGATTATTATTTACAATTTTTACAAATTCTGTATTGGTAGGCGGATTTAATGGCTGAATGCCCAATACTCCTTCAAAAGCTCTGTCAAAGATTTCCGAATAAGTGTTTACCAAGCCTTTCAGGAAGTTATTCTCCATGCCTTTTGAAACCAATGTGTATGCATCATCAATCTGCTGTTGCTTAATGTTTACATTTACCTGATACATTGCATCTTTCTGGTTGATCAATACATTGTTGTCATCATATTCTTTCAATTGATAACTGTTTACCTGTTCCTCGAAGTTGATATATCGTGAAGTCTTGAATACAAACTCATGCACTTTCTGATTTTCTTCGTAAGTAATGGTTCTACCGGCTGTTTGTGGAGCAAATACACCATCTTCATTTTCATCGAAAGCATTGTAGACAATTGCCGTATACAGTTTTTCTGGTTTTAAATTGGTAAGATCTACCGAATAGCTGTATGCTTTTGGTGCAATAGGATCTCCCAGATGGATCGTACATTGCATTGATCCTGAATTCTGATTGGCCTGATTCACAAAGTTGATCATCTGCTGCATTCCTAAAGGTAAAGCCGGCGCATTATCTTCTCCCCAAGTGATGCCTGCTTGTCCGGGAACAGTTTCATGTTCTGTCCAGTCTATTGGCAGAGGATAAGGAACGATCACATCTGTTACAGGATCTTTGATAACGATATTCATGGCTCCGTCGATCTTTTTCAGATTGCTTCCGGGAACGGCTTCCCAGGCTTTCAGCATATTGTAAACGTACGGCTTCATAAAGAAGAGCTTGATTTTACATTGCTGATTACCGTAGAAAATTGGTTTTGCCATTAAAAGATTTCCGTCTGCATTAGGATAAGATCTCTTCATATCAATATAAGATTTCAAAGATGTGATAGGATATTCTTCCGGGTTTTTCTTCTTTGGCGGCTGAATAATTTCCCCATCCTGATCTCTTCTATAATCTATATAATCTTCCCTTCTTTTCTCGAAATGTCCGATAGGTCCTGCTGTTTTAAATGCATAGTAATAATCATAAACTGTAGGAGTACTGTCATTTACCTCGTCTTTTAACTTAAGATTCAGACAGTAAACACTGTTTGGTCTCCAAACAGGCTGAACTACGTTGTTGATAGCGGCAATCATATTCTGTGTATCCTGCTGTACGGCATCAAAACTTGGAATTGTCTGCTGATATTCATAATCGTTAGCAGTGATCCAGCTTACTTGTTGAAGAAGGGTAAAGCAGTTGGTAATGGTGTCATCACCGTTGCAACCGCAATCTCCAAGCTCATACATGATTTCAAAAATGATCTGAACGATTTGTAATGCATCATATAAAGTACCGTCATTAGCGTAAAGACTCAGAAGTTTTTCAATATAATCTTTAAGGTACGACTTACTATTCAGCAATTCATAATATGGATACTGCTTATCAAAATTTCTTATCTGACCGATTAAAATATCAAAACACTTCCAATTATCATGCAGAGAGCCTGTAGGATTAGCAGAAAGGCAATTATTTAAGTCAAACATGATTTCATTGAGGAACTGGCACAATAGATCGTCTTTGTGGCACGGTTGGATATATGAATTGCATCCGCATTCCGGAGTGAATTGTAAGTTTAATGGCTCATTCGTTGTTTTATTTACTTTAATAACAACCGCTTTATTCATTGGTTCTTTCGGATGATCACTTGAGTAGCAGATATCAATTCCGGACGATGTTTCTGAAACCTTTGTAATCAATGTATTGTGCTTTACAAACGGACTGAAAATATTATTAGGTAAATAAAGGAAGATTACAGAATGAAGATTAAAATCTATAAATGGCGGTGTATTTCCTGTCACCTGAAGATAGTTCATTTCATATTCTGTCCAATTATTAACAACTTTCGAATGGTTGAAATCTACAATTCCTGACCCCATTATTCCATTATAATGATTTACGGTATGAAGAACATCAAAATCAAGCTCATTGCATTGTGACGTTGTACAGCTTTGACTCTTTAATCCATCCAGTTGTGCCAATAAACTGTCGTGTAAAGCCAGTTCCGAAGGTGAAAGCACCACTTGTGAAACTTCTCCTGTCGTCTGTGCGATGGCATTTGCCCAAATTTGGTCGATCTGAGCATTAATAGCATCGATCTGAGCCTGATTCGGATGATGGGGAATGATCTCAATTTTACTTACAAACCGATTGTTATAGTCTGAAGCAACATAAGTAATTTCTCCTGCAGCAAGCTCATTTTTGGTTTTTGTAACTTCAGTAATCAAATCATAGGTCTGATAGATAGAATTTGAATAAACATCTTTGTAATATTTAATTGTTACATCACTTGCCAATGTAGAAAGTCTTAGATTTACCTTTCCTGAAGTTTCAGGTAAAATCACAACCATTGTATTTCCGTTGCTAATCTTTAATGATTTTGTAAACCCGTGAGGATTCGATGCATTAGATACACTCATGTAATCATTGCTTGTCACATTTCCTAACAGGTTGTAATAAGCACCGTTGATAAATTCATTTGGATACATGGTCGGCTGATAATAGACTGTACCGACTGCCTTATCCAACACATTAGAGTGATGCCATTCTTCTGTATAATGTGTACAGAAAAGGGTAGAAGCGGTGATACCATACTGTTCAGGAATAAACCACCCTGGCTGACCTCCGTCAAGGAATGAGAACGGAGTCGTTCCTAAAATCCTGATCGTATCATACTTTTCGTTGGTTTTTTGCCAGAACCCGATTTTAAAATCATCAATTCCTGTAATATTTGAAGCCTGCGCATTACTTAGAACGGCTCTGTAAGGATTGTATTCCTTCCAGTTTCCACCATCATCCATAATATTGATGATCACATCTTCAACAGAATACTTATGTTTTACCTGACGGATGACGTGACCTCCCGGCTGTACTTTTTCTGGTGGTACCAGATCTAAGAATCCGCTGGCTCCAGTCGTGTGTCCTCCGATTTTTTTATCAGATTGAGGTGTCGGAACCATTCCTTTCTCAATTTTTATATCTAAATAAGTATCTAAAGGAATAATAGGAACTTCAATATTATTTTTTACACTGATTGGGGAAGGGATCGTATTCATCGGAAGATTTTTAAGCATAAACTCTTCGTTTGTCAACATATTAACTCCTTTCACGGCATCTTCAACACGGCTTTCTTTTGGATAATCGATAGCTGGCGAATCAGATTGATAGGTGATTGGTGCAATCGGCGAGGTATCTGTTTCTTTCTCTTTCTCCCATTTGATGGTTAAATGAACCTTAAGAGTAAGCTTAATGATAAAAAGTTTTACCTTTAATTCAAGCTTAAATTCGGCGAGAATCAGGAAAGGTTTTACAAGTTCAACCCTGAAATAAATAGAAATGAACAGCGAAACTTTTACGATATATAAGTTAAGCTCTGCGCCGCCTTCTACATAGATGTATCCTCCTGTCTGTGGCCGTTCAAAACTTACTTTACCACCCACTTCGATGGCTGCCCAGACTTTCAGGATAATTAAATTCAGGTTAAAGTCAATTCTTGCGCCGGCTTCTATACCTTTAGCAGCAATCATTAAATACGCCTGAGCTTTAATATTCATTGAATCTTTAAACAGCGCAGCGGTAATCGGTTTGTCTTTGGTTCCGAAGTTGACGTACCACGGCTTTTGGTTCTTGAAAAAGAATCCCATCTGAACTTCAGCTTTGATATCAATGAATGAACCGTTGGTTCTGTTGAGCTGGAAGTTACCTCCCGCTCCGATTTCCAGAGAGTTATCTCCTACAATGACGAAGGCATAGAATGGCGGAACCCGAGGGTCGTCTTCCGTTAAGCCCAATCTTTCGCTAATGATCGTTAAACCTGCATCAATGGCAAACATACTTGGTACGGATAATAAAACCATCGCACGAAGAGAAGCCAAACGGCCGTCTAATGTTGCTAAGGAAGCTCCTGCTCCGATGGAGAAAGGAAAATCATACTGTTGTGTATGCTGGGGACCTATAAATTTAGGCAAACGGATTCCGCGTTCCGGATAGACGTAATAATCGTACCAGCTGTCATCCGTATCCATATTAATAGCACTCTTATGCGCTACGTATCGATATCCTAAAAGTCCCCTGAATCCGAAGATCCCGAATGATCCCAGCGGAATCACGAAAGGAAATTCTACCTGAGCATCAATAAAGAATCCCGGATATTTCGGATCGAATGCCATTTCCGCAGAACCGTAAATTTTCATTTTTGGTAATTGGATGGCAACTTTTCCTCTGTATTCCGTAGAAACTCCAGGTTCAGGAATCGTTAATGAACCATTGATAATAGCCATCGCTGATTCCGGGCTTGCCGATCCAGGAATAACTAAATCAACTTCTAAAGTTGAAATGTGGAAATAAGAGTCTCCATCTCCGTCAAATTCATCATTGTCATTGGTGTAGTAATATTTTACCCCGTTTCCTCTAACATCGAGTCCTAAAGGATTGACATTAATCCCTCCATCGAATCCGATGTAATTATAGCTTCTCATGACCCCGTTCTTCAACCTCTGGATGGTACCCATGTGGATCGCCGTAACGCCCATGGTAACCGGACCGATATTTAGGTTAATATTAATAGGAATGACTGAATTTCCTCCTGCAATTTCGAATTTACCGTTGGCATAATAGCGTATTGCCGGTAAGTCGATGCCGTCTTCTCCCAATAGTTGTGCACCGAAAGAATCAGTAGGAAAAGTAATTTTAGTATCAGCTTCAATATAGAAGTTGTCTTCTTTTTTCCCGATCTCAATACTCTGCAATTTGAAATTAAGAATATCAAAAAGGTTCATCGTAAGACTTGGGTGAAATGCTGCAGAAAGTTTAAAATTTTCTTTACTTTCCCATTCTCCAACTACATCGATGATAAGATCTCCACTGTCTTCGCCCTTAAATTTCTTGATTTTTAATCCGGCACGTAACGAAGAATGTACGACTTGCCCCTGGTGGAAATCAATATCGAAATGGCTAAAGCCTAGCTTCCAGGCTTTTTCAGGATCTTTTCCTAAATCAAACCATAAAGTACGCTTTTCGATATCAGCAAGTTCTTCAATATTTAAGCTGCTGATAAACTGGTAGTATTCGTCTTCTTTTTTAAATGTTCTCTGTTCACCATCTTTAGTTGTCAGCCCGAACGGATAGACAAATTTTAACTGTGACGGAGAACCCAGGCCATTGATATAACCAAGCAGTTGGGTTTTTCCTGTAATCGGCTGAACAGTAATTCCGTCCATAGATTTTACCTGCAGATTGCTGTAGTCCAGATCAAAGAAATCTCCGAAATAATCGACTACATCAGTACCGCCTGTCGTCGTGTTTGCCACGGTGCTATACGTAGGACGGATGGCAATGTTTCCTGATAATCCGCCGGTTCCGATCAGTAAATGATTGGCAGAAATTCCGATGGTCTGCCCGGTCTGCTGTTTTTTGAACCATTTTTTCGGAAGGAAAATCTCAGTGTATTCCATGTAAACTCCCATGAATTCCTTCGGTCTTCCGTCGGCATCGGCTTCAGCAATATTTTCTTTCTTGCTTAAATCGATTTTCATATTATGAATATCGACCGCAAAGCCTGTATTTCCGATTAGTGCAGGAGTGCTTGTGCTTAAGGCTAAGTCCATATTGTATCCGAAGCCTCTTTCGGTATCGGCATAGAAAAAAACTTCTCCAAACTCCAGCAAAACTTTGTCACGGAATCCCTGTGTATTTTCAGGAATAGGATCTAATGCATTCGCATGATCCCGCGGATACGCAGGAGTTAAAATGTTTCTCGGAAATTCGATCGCTGCCGAAAGCATTAAGGTTGCTTTAAACTTAGGAATGATAATCTCTTTGATGAATTCATCAATATCCTGAGGAATCAATGACTGGAAAAATTCTTTTACCTTTTTTCCGGTTTCCTGGATGTCGGTTGATAATAAAAAAGTGGTAAAAGCTGCTAAAGAAGCATATTTGCCTGCTTTTGCATAGATGTCTTTTACGACATCGGTTACCGTTGTTGCATTGGTAGGAAGTATAAGTCCTAATTGTTGATCTTCATTCAGATCTTTAACAAACTGCATCAGCGGGGTGATATCCTGATTTTCAGGTTCTACGAAAGTATTGACCATATGTGCAATAGCCTGTTCTTCCGTAATATTCAGCACTCTAAGTGCGACTTCAAAGATTTGCTGAGGTTCAAAGGAAAAGTTTCCTAAACTGAACTGGCGCAGATACGCCAGGATTTTCCATTGATATTCGATCGTAATCGGAAAGGAGGAGATCTGGGAATCGTTTCCTGTCATATCCGGATTGAGAACCAAAGAAATACCCGTTCCTGGAATTTCGATGTCTAATCTTTTTGATACGAGGGATAAACTATAGAAAGCCGAATCTCCTTTCGGGCCTTTACTGTACTGCAAATCTTTGTAATAGATCTTGTCGAGGAGCCCAACGACTCCGTCTTTTATGAATCCCAGAATGTCTGGAATCTGGTCTGGTGTAACCACAGAGGATAACCTCGGGTAATACCTATGTGTTACCGGTGTTTGATTTGGCATGAAAATTTTTTTGTGTTTGGGGTGTAAGAGCTTTGCTTTTAGACAAACAAAAGCCATATTAAGTGATGACTACTTAATTTCTTTTAATCAAATAAAATTAAATTGCTAATTTTATCGCTAAATGACTGATGAAATGGGTAGTAATGGTAATAATGAATGATAATAAGGATGAGAATCCCAAAAATTTTGACCAAAAACTTCAATAAAATAATCTTGTTTCATAGTATGTATTACACCGGATGTTTCATTATCATCATCAATAGACACTTTAATTTGATTTGTTTGAGAATCAAGTTCATACTTAAAATCTAATTTTAAATTATTAGGATCATTAGAATTACCGTAATAATGTTTTCTTGGTTTTGGGTTGTAAGCAATTTCATTAGTTTGCTGGTCAATAACACAATAAAAAATTTCTCTTTTTTGATTGTCATAAATAATCTTGCCCTTTGATATTAATGTTCCTGTTTTTGAGTAATCTTCCCAATCCCACATCTCAAAATCAAAAGAAGTTTGTTTATTTAAATAGATAATAATTCCTGAAGATAAAGATTGATTTTGATAATATTGAATGATATCATTCTTATTTTCATTCGGGCTAAGAAAATATTCAAAATATTTAAATGGCTCTCCACTAAAACCTCTGTAATGTTCTATTATTTTAAGTTTTCCAGAAATGTCCTCGATAGTTTCTATGCTATAACTATCCATTATATTAATTTGCTGTTCAGTAACTAAATTGCCTTTACTGTTTTTATATAGTTTCATAATATTAATATTTAAAATCAATTGCTGGTTTAAGGTCAGCTTGGTCATATTTTTTGATGATCGCAAAATTTATACCCTCTGTATCAAAATTAGTGAAGTCCTTGCAACTTTCTCTTAGTTCTTCTAAAAAGTTTTTATTATTTAGTTCAAGTTCATCAAAAATCTTTCGATACATAATCTTATCATTACTGAATCTAATTCTATCAACAATTAGAGCTCCTTGTTTTTTATTGATAGTACCAGTATCAATCATTTGATTAATGGATTTAATTAATTCTTGTTGAAAAGCATCGTATTGCCAAGGTTGTAGTACTACACCAATATCAATATCTTCTGGTTGCTTATTAGGTTTTATAAGTCCTGCGGGTGGTTCCGGATCACCAATTTTCCATGTTCTTGTGCCTGATCCTTGGACGACAAACTCAGCATCATCAAAATAATGAGATAAGTTTTTGGGCATTTCAGAGAAATTTTGCTTCAATTTGTTTTTAAATGTGTTACAAAACTGTTTATAATCATTTAGATTACTAAATCCTGCAGAAAATCCTCTTTTTAACACTTCATTAACATAAAATTTCGTTTGTAAAATTAATTGGTCAGTAGTTATAAATTTACTTGCAGGCTCTTTTCTATTAGCGACATAAACTAAATCTGTGATAATATCTTCGGTAAGCCCCAACTCCTGCTTACAGAGCTTAATATAATCTGTTAGAAATGCATCAGTATAAGTTACATCCATTCCCCAACTTTTGCCCTTAAAGGCATTACTGATTTTTTTTAATATAGCTTTGATTACCTGGGGGCTTAGTGCAACTCCACTAAATAAATAAATGCTTGATGCGGCTTGTTGAATTGAAGCGTTATCTGCACTAGGATTTAGTTGTCTAAGCCGATTTTCTACATTTTGTCTAATTGTAATAGCATCATTACCGCCAGCAGCTTTAGCAATTCTTCTTGCTGATGTTTTTAAAGCTAACGTACTTACTGTATCAACAGCAGAAACAGATAAAGTTGCCAACTGTAATAGCATGATAAAGTTCTTAACATTTTTGCAGAAATCATCATTAGGACTACATTCTACAAAATTTGCAAAAAAACCTAAAACTCCACTTGAAAATTCAACTCCTCCAAGAACAATCCTTAGCCCAGCCTTTGAAACTAATGCTGTTTCTTGCATTCCTAATGCTGCCCACTTAAGATGCCTCAGTTTTGTTAGGTTACCAACCCCTGACAAAGTTAGAACGCCATCTATGGTATAGCCTAAAACAGTTTCTGCATCACTTTTATCTCCCAAATCATCAATCATTTTCAAAACAAAAACAGGGACAAAAGAATTTACAGTTAAATTTCCACTTCCTATTTTTACTTTATCACCATATATTGTCAGTAATGGCACTGCAGAATCAATATTATTATTAATTAAACTTACGGGCTGAAAAATATCATAAGTTCCATAAAGTTGACTTGTTTCAGAATATTTAGAAAAATATGAATCAGTGTCAATCCAAGGTAATTTATTTTGAGTGGCTTGTATTTTAGCTCCATTGAATTCAAAAGTAAAATTGTCAAAAAATATTCCTATTCTCTTTTCTGATTCATAAGGAATTGAAATTGGCGCTGCGGAAGGATACTTTATTTCATAGAAATGTTCTGTATCACCAGCATATGCGTAAGGCCATCCCGAATGGATTCCTACAGAAACCTGATATGCTGTTTCATAGCTATAATTATATAATGCATTGGGTGTTGGTATAGCAGGATCTTCGACGAAAAAGCCATCTGTAGTAGGTTTATTCTTATTAGGTTCTAAAGATTTTATATAAAGTACACCGTTTTTTAATTCACCATCTTCATTATAGGGATTAAATTTACTAAACTGCCACAAAGAATAGAGGGCTTGTACAAATGCACTTTTCGTATTTACTGGTTGAAAATTGGTTTTCGCAATCCAATTGGTTATCTGAATAATACCCTTTCTCATATTCCAGCTAGTGCTCATTCTATCATAAATATACTGATATAATGTTACCTGTTCTTTATTGATTAAGTTTTCTTGTTTTATTAATCCTTCTAAGAATTCATCAATTTTATTAAGTGAATTTACATTAAAAGAACAAGCTATTCTGACAATTAAATTTTCTACTGCTTCTCTTTCGAAATATTCGCTCATTTCATTTGTTGCTGATTTGAGAATTTCAAGTTTTAATTTTGATGTTAATGATGTGAGGGCTTTTACACCCATAAATAATGTTAAATAAAAAAACTTTTTATTTTGGGGAGCGGATTCAATTTTTTTCTTACTTCTAAAACCTGTGCTATAAAAATTAAGAACTTCTACATAAAAATTATGCACAAGATTTATTATTTCATCTTCGTTTAGACCAGATGTATCCACAAAAGGATTCGACCAGAAGTTTTTTTGTTCAGTAATAAGGTCTAGATATACAGGCTCATTAAATAGTATGAGTATAGAATTATTTATATGATGTATACAATAAGCTGAATAAATTAGAGCTTTTGATAATTCATCTTTTTTATCTCCAGAAACTTGATTAATTAAATGTTTGGTGTTGTTGAAAAAAATTGTCGCATTCTGTTGAGGATTATAAGTCACTGGTATAGCAGTTACACCTGCGGGAATATAAATTTTTTCTGTAAATGGTATTAAATATTGATTAGAATTCCAGACATATTGATATTCTTCGTTAATATTATAGTTTGTCATATTTTGTGCTATCTTATGTTTCTGGATAACAATAAGATCTCCATTTGTTACATGTTCAAACAATACGTTTTCAAACTTTCTAACTTCTTCGATTTTTATTTGATCTGCCCAATATCTTAACCAATCATCAACAGAATAGTAGCCAGCATCAATACTATTTTTATCATCATTTTTAAAATCAGATTTAATAAAATGATAATATGCTATATGATTTTTTGTAAAACCTATTAGATATCCTCCAATTGTATACAATGGATCAACTAAATTGTTTGTTCTTATTACAAGGGCATTTCCATTGCCGTCATAATTACCGTATAAAATCGCTGCTTTCATTGATAAAGAAACTTGGAGTTAATTTTTGAGTATTTAAGATTCTGGGATTCCATTTAGCATAATTGTTACTAGTGAAAACTAAATCATCAATAGTTATTATATGTATTTTTTGAGATGGGATGACTATTTTTATGTCACCGACACTGTTTTCACCTATTATTGATAATGAATACATTTTATAAGATATTTTTTCTGGAGCAACTTTAATATTACTTCCGTTTAACATCTCCTCATTTAAGTAAAACTTAGGGTTGTTAAGGTTGTATTGATCAATAATATTGAGCATTTGTAAATTTTCGTTTTCGGTGATTCCGAGTATTTTCTTACTAGCTATTGTTCCCTGCTCATTATCCAATATTAAAGCAGTTATTGTATCATCTAAAATATTAGTAAAGGAAATAGTTTTAAAATAATATGGTTTTTTAGGTTGATAAAAATTGTTTCTTTCATTATCATAATTGATGAAACCACTATTACTATTATCCTGATAAGCACTTCTGCTTTCAAAAAACGAACCTCCATTTTGTCTGATATTATTCAACAAAGTTTCATACGTCACTCTTTTTAAGCTTTCCGTATCATTTTTCATGATCTGATCTTCGACTCTCTTTGTCGTAACGGTCGCAATATCTTTTCCTCCCGTTTTATTCTCAAAATCAATCAACAATAGATTCTGATCAATTACATACCTCAATTCATTTGTGCTTTTAGGCTGAATATGAGGCGTTACGTTAATCAATCCAAACACATCATCAATATCCTTAAGAAATAATGATTCTCCTGAATTTAAAGGTGGAACTACATTTGTAATTTCAAGAGCTTTTCCCTCATAAATCAACTGCACAAAAGATCCGATATTTGTTCCCGTGCTTGTTTTCTTTACATCAAAAACAATGGGTTTGGTAAGCCCGGTATCGACAGTATTGTTAGCATCGGCTTGCTGCAAAAGATTCTCTCCCCTTATGAAATAATCTTCGTTGGCAGTATTTACATTTAAAATTCCTTGTTTTACATATAATGCTGCTGCATCATTGCTATCTGTCGTAAGCTGAATAGCTAAAGAAGGGGTATCCGTAAATTCCTGCACCGGCCATTTCTCAGAAAAATTTCCTGCGGCAAGGTTGGCTACTGTCGTCCCTTTTTTATAATCATTAGGAGTTGACCCGATAGTATGATTGCCGTAGAAATTGTAAGAGCGCTGCCTGCTTCCCTGGATATACAAATATGTCGTTTTCGCTGTAGCAAAATCTTCAATAGCCTCATAAATAGTGTCATTGGTCTGCAAAATAGTATCTTGTCCGCCACTGCTTGCATAAAGTTTTCCTTTTCCATGCGTGTGAAGCCCGTAAAAAGCGGCAATGTCGATGAATTGTGTAGCAGATTCACGGATCAGCTTATTCTCAAAAGCATTGGCTCCGGAAGTTGAATTTAAAATATGATTGTTTAAACGCGCAAAATTTAAATCCAGTTTAAACGGGTTCGGATCGTTTTCAATCGTGTAATCTCCTTCATTTAAGACGATGTCAATACCAATGGATTGTCCTGAATCTATTGTTCCCAAATGAGTTCCTCTTGGAATCATTGGCAGTTCGAAAGCTTTTTGGTTTACAGCAGTACTTCCTGCATCTTCCTGTGAAATTTTAAAGAAAAAATCATCGATAAGCAGGTCTGTAGTTTGTGCATATGATCCTGTTCCCGGATACCCAATGTATTGTGCTGTCAGCGTAGGTTCTGTAAGATTCAGCATATTATACAATTTCTGAAAATCATCCCTGATATGTTTTACAAAACCTGTAGCACTTGAATTATTGGCATTAATGGTTTGATTGGTACCAAAAAAGTCTGATGCTTTAAGCCCGCGGTAAATAAAATATTTAATAGCAAGCCCTTTAATCGGCTGCGTGAAAGGCTTTAAAATAAGATTGACTTTAGTCGGATCATCCGAATTGGGCTGAATGAGTACCTGTCCCTGACAAATGGTGAATATTTTACCGGAATATCCGATTCTGGAGGTTGTCCTGAATGTATTATTTCCAGTCATACCAAATTTATCAGACTGTGCCTGTGTAAAAGCTTTTTTCTCAATAAAGAAATAAGATTCCGGTAAAAGATCCGGCCTTACATTCAATCCGTCGTCGTCGGAAGAAGTAGGCACGGAACTCTGTATAGTGTTTTGTGGCATTTGGTGTTATTTTTTTGTGATAATAAATTTTTTTGAAAAGCTTTTTGAAAAGCTTATTTTTGAAAATTCTATGATTAGAATTCATCATAATTATTGTATTTATTTCATGTTGTTAAGTTTTGTTTTTTAATATTTAATCAAGATCAGTTGATTTGTAAATATTTAATTAGACTTTTTTTTATTTAAACTATAAGTTTCGTTTACGTTCTTGTTTTTACATAGGGTGTGGTTTTATTCGGTTGTTATTTCTGAAACAAAGGTATCGGCGGCCGACGTCAAAACTTGACGCATTATTATTTCTTTTAAAAAAGTTTAAAAAGATTCTTTATTGAAAATAAAAAGACTCGGGGATCAAATTTGAAAAATTTGATCCCCGAGTCTCCTGATTATTAAGATTGAAAACAAATTGAAAGTTAAAATGCTTAATGCAATACAATTAATAAAGAGACTACCTTTTTCTGAAATAGACTCTTCTTTGTCCTGTCAGAAATAATTTACTGATGGTATTGATATTTAGTGAGCCGGTTCCATTAATGGACAGCGTAAGAATTTAGTGCGTAAAAATAAAACTAAAAGATATCTTCTTCAATAATATCATTTTCAAAGTCTTCTCTGAAGAAATTTTCAATCTCGTCTAGATAGTTGTCGTAGTCTATTTCTGCGTTTTCAATGTCGCTCCAGTTGATTGTATAGAGGTCTTCATCAAATATAGTATAGGTGTTGTGATTTGGTGTTTCCATGTTTTATGTTTAAAGATTAAAGTGTTTTTTGAACATATTATTGGCTGTTCAGCATGTAAGATGATGAATTCAAAAGCGCCTAAAGTTTTTAAGAATTGTTTTTGTGTCTTTGTTTATATGACAAAAGTAGGAGCCGGGAGCGACAAAACTTGACGTGTTTTAAAGTCCAAAAATTTATTTTAATTATAATAGAATAAACTTATATTGGTCAAATATAATCTAAAAAGCTTATATTTTATTTTTGATTAATTTTTGTACAATTTGATTTAAAGTTTCTCTGTTGTCATCAATATAACTTAGTCCTGCCTGAATAAGATTTTCAATATTTGATCTTCTTACATTATCCATTGCGGGAGAAGCATTCTTCAATGAAGGATTGATTCGGTAATAGTTTTTTTGATTTCTCAATCCTAAAGTATCAAACATCTGGCAAAGCTGATAATCCACCGTTTCTGCATTTGCAGACATCAGAATGTCGATAATAGGAGTTACCCAACCAATTTTCCCGGCTTTTTCCATTTTTTTAAATGAATATCTTTTAGACTCTAACCCGGTTCCGATAGAAATAATAATCATATCATTTACTGTAGGATGATTGGCTTTCTGATGATTTTTTAAAACTTCTGCAAAAGGAATTTTTCTGGCTTCCGCATAAGCGCAAAGTGCAGGATTATTGGCAAACATTCCACCATCAATAAGGCTGAAAATCTGTCCGTACATCGATTTAATCTGAACCGGAGTAAAGTAAGTCGGAGCTGCTGAAGTCGCTCTGCATACGTCTTTTACATAAAAATTATCTGTGTTTAAATTAGCTTTCCAGGAATTAAATAATTTTGCTCTTCGGTTTTCTATGTCATAACTTGTTATTAAACATGGTTTTATCAATTCTTTTAATTCTAAATTTCCGAAAAAGTCATTCAGGTTTTTTTCTAAAGCTTCCTGAGAAATTTTTTCATTCAGCAATCCAAAGGGATTAACCAATTTTTCCCAAAAGGAAACCTGAAAAATATCGCCGCCTTTTTCAGAATACAATTCTAAACCTTTCTGAATAGAATATTTAGCTCTTCTATTTTCATCGGGACACAAAATAATCGCTGCTATCAATGCTCCCGTGCTGCTTCCTGCAACCAGATCAAAATAATCTCCAAGCTTTGCGCTCGGCTTATCATGAATCTGCAGCTGCTCTTCTAGGTAGCGTAAAATAATACAGGTGATAATGCCTCTAATTCCGCCTCCATCTAAAGAAAGTAGGGTTGTCTTTTTCATTTTTTCTACTGTTATTTTGGTAGAGTAAAGGTAGGAGCGGGAAGCGACAGAACTTGACGTGTTATATTAATGATGCTCAATTATTTTCAAATATTACATACCCATTTCCATCCCTTTCTAGCTTAGAAAGTGCTCTCCAGCTGGTCTTTGCTAATCCTTTTTTACCAGGAATATTCTTTTTTTCAAAGTGGGGAAGATCTTTAAAAGTTTTCCAGTTTCCACCCCAATCCCAACCATGTTTTGCGAAAATTTTTACGCATTCGTACCAGTCTGCAACTTGATCATTATCCCAGTCTTTTGCAGTGTCCCAACTTGCTGTTTTTCCGCCGATGATTAAACACATATCCACCGCCAAACCATAATTGTGAATGCTTTGCCCTGCTTTGGCGTTGGTTACTTTTTTTCCTGAAGTAATTCTTCCAATGGCATATAATCTTTCCTGCTCTTCAAAACTTCGCAATCCTTGAGTGATTCTGATCTTTGCTTTTCCAGTGAGAGCTTCATCGCATTCTTTAATAATCTGTTGTACTTCCTCTCTCACAAAAGGATGTAGTTTTTCAATTCGTTGTAGCGTTACTTTATCCATAATTTTAATTTCTTTAGAAGCAAATGTAGATATGTGATACGCCAAAACTTGACGTGTTGAAAATGAAAAAGGCTTGTTTTTTTAAATAAAAAAAGTAAACTTCTGCAAACACCGATTAATACATTAATGCGACAAAACCTGACGTATTTAAATTTGTTTAACTGTATGGTTTTCAGGCAAATAATTATGGTGTTAAAAGTTTGGTTAAACATAATATTCTGTTTTAAAATGTATAGCTTTGTACTTTCAAACAGTCATTTTTAACACCATGTACGCTTTAGTTGATTGCAATAATTTCTTTGTGTCTTGTGAGAGAACGCTCGATCCGGAACTTGAAAATAAGCCTGTTGTTGTACTTTCCAACAACGACGGATGTGTTGTGTCTCGAAGCAAAGAAGCGAAAGATTTGGGAATTCCGATGGCAGCTCCCGCATTTAAGTATAAAGAGCTTTTTAAAAAACATGATGTAAAAAGCTTCTCCGCAAAATTTGAACTGTATAATTTTAAAAGCCAGCAGGTGATTCAGCTTGCGAGTTCCTACGTTTTAGAATTTGAAACGTACAGCATTGATGAGCTATTTCTAAATCTCACAGGCTTTAAATATATCAATGTTTATGATTATTGTCTTGAAATTCGTAAGAGAATTAAAAATGAAGTCAATATCCCTGTGAGCATCGGTATTGCACCCACAAAGACCTTATGTAAAGTTGCCAACAGAATTGTAAAAGATTTTCCTGAAAAGTTTAGTGAAGGTGTTTATATTTTAGATACTCCCGAAAAAATTGAAAAAGCTTTAAAATGGCTTAATATTGGTGATGTGTGGGGAATTGGCCGTAGACTTGGCGCAAAAATGAATGACGCTGGAGTCTATAAAGCTTGGGATTTACTTCAAAAACCTGAAATGTGGGTTCGTAAAGTTATGGGAATTCATGGCATAAGAATGATTAACGAACTGAAAGGGATCCGTCAGCTGGAACTGGATATTCCTTCACCTAAAAAATCGATTGCCGTTACAAGAAGTTTCATGCAAATGTTGACAAAGAAAGATGAGGTAAGAGAGCGTGTGGAAACCTTCGGAATGTATTGCTCAGAAAGGCTTAGAAAACAAAATACCTGCTGCAAAATGGTCACGGTTTTTGTACAGACCAACCGTTTTAGAAAAGATTTGCCGGAATATAGAAATGCAAGAACTCAGATTCTGCCCAATCCCACGAACTCATCAATTCTTATTGGTAGAATAGTGAATGAATTATTTGAATCTATTTTTGAGGAAGGATTTCATTATAAAAAAGCCGGAGTTATCGTTAATGATTTTGTGCCCGAAGATCAAAGATTGATTAATTTGTTTGAAGAAGACACACAAAATCAGCATTTACCGGTAATGAAAGCGATGGATGCAATGAATAAAAAGTATGGTAAAGATAAAGTTCGTTTAGGAAGCATGAGCGGAAAAAATACTTGGGGGCGTGCACAAATATCACCGGAATACGAAGCTTTTCTGAAAAACAACACGCTTCCTGAAGCGAATTTCAGATTCCACTAAGAATTTAGTTTACGATTAAGATTGTCTGCAATCTTGTAAACATCCAGCTTCCATCATCTAACTTCCAGCCAAATCACTTCTTTTTCTCATATTTCCAATTCCGCCCTTTTTCTTCAGCAATCCACTCCATAGCTTGTTCCATTCTTTTATTTCTGGTAGCTTCTGTTTTGGCGTCAACAATCCAGTTAATGTATTCTTTTCTAAATGATGGAGAAGCTTTTTCAAAAATTTCGTGAGCTTTTTTATTTTGGTTTAAAGCATTTTTGAAATATTCCGGGATTTTAATTTCTACCTTTGAAGGTGCTGCTTTTTTCAATTTTACACCCATATCCGTAAGGTCCATTGCTTCCAGAATAATTTTCTTAAGCTGAGGTTATGAAGGAAGATCTTCAAGTTTGGTTATTTTTCCTAAACTGAACATATTGGTTTTTTCAACATCCGTTTCCAGATTTTTTATCGTTTGCATTTCATCATGCAGCCAAAATCCCATGCTACAATATTGCTTAAACGAAACCATTGAACAGAGAATCTTATCTTTATACATAAATGTCGGAAACTTCCATTTGATAGTTTCTTCTGCGTCGGGGCAAAACTCATGCACAATCTCACGAATGTAATGTAGAATCGGTTTTGCAAAATCTTGAGATTTATCGATATATTCATCCACTAAGGGATTGTATTTTTCCATAATTCAATTTAAAAATGAAATTTTAAGATTTAGTTTAAAAAATCTTAGTTAGTATCAAGCTGAATGAAATCTAATAATTAAAAAAAATATTTTCAACCCCAACCTTTAAGCAAAATGCTTAACCGTTTCATTCACCAAAAATTTCACCTGATCTGGTCTTCCTCTGTCTGTTTTAGGCAAATTATTATAGCTTCCGGTTCGCACGATGACCATTTTATGTTCGGGAATCATGATGATATATTGTCCCTGAAGTCCAAGGAAATAATAATGTTTTATAGGGTTGTCGTTATTAATCCAAAATCCCATTCCGTAAATTTCCTCAGATTTTTTGGTAGGAGTTCTCATTTGTTCAATGAAATTTAAATTTAAAATCTGTTTATCTCCCACTTTTCCGTCGTCTATAAACAACTGTCCGAGTTTAGCAAAATCCCTCGAATTGGAATGAATGCAGCAATATGTTTTTTCCATTCCGCTTTCGTCAACGCTCCAATCTGCATTTTGTTCCATTCCCAAAGGAATCCAGAATTTCTCAGATAAATAACTTGACAGAGACTGATTGATTGCTTTTTTTACCGCAAATCCTAACAGCTGGGTAGAACCACTTTGGTATTCAAATCTTTCGCCAGGTTTTTCTTTGAATGGTCTCGGAAATGTAGCTTTTATCAAGCTTTTTCCGTAATAAGCTCGAGCATTCGGAAGAAAAGGGTTTTTATAATTTTCATCCCAAATTAAGCCAGATTCCATTTGAGCCAGATGCTTTAAATTTAAATCTTTACCAAAGGGTTTTAATTTAAATTCATCATAAAATTCAGAGAAATTCCGGTCAATATTTTTAATTTTCCCTTCTTCCAAAGCTTTTCCAAAAAGCATTACCGTAACTGCTTTTGCCATCGAAAATGAATTCGTTTTTGAAAGCTCATGATAGCCGTTCCAATATTGTTCATGCAATAATTTTTCATCTTTTATAACCAGAAATGATGCGGTATTAGATTGAATCAAGTCATCGACTATATTTTTAGGTAAATCTTTTTTGTTGTAATCAGGATGTTCATCCCAAAGAATAGGGTTCGTGGTGTGGATGATGTTTTTGGTGAAAAATTTTCCGTCATCAATGTTCGCACTTGATTTCCCCTGAAGATAGGTTTTTGAGATTCCGCTGAAAAGGTAAGCGTATCCAAATAGGTAAATCAAAGCTGTCAAAGCAACGATAAAAGCGATAAAATAGAATAGAATGGCCATAATAAACGATCTGTAACAAATTTAAAATAATTTTGAAAGGAAAATAATAAATGTATAAGTAAATGAATTATTTTTGTGATTATTGATGATTATGATGAAAAAATATGTACTCTTTTTACTGTTCTCCTTCTCTGCGATTTGTTTTGCACAGACGTATAAAACGCTTGATACCGCAGATTATATCCAAAGAAAAGAATTTGCTAAGAATTATCTGGCCAACAACGAAATTCTCGTTAGAGATTTAAAAACAAGATATTCGGGGAAAGCGGGAAGCGAGCTGCCTAAAATTTATAAAGAACTGGGGAAAGACTTTGAAGCACAGGTGAGGAATAAAGATTTTGTTTTCAATTCTGTGTTTGATGCAAAAGTGAAAAGCCTTATTGAACGTTTGAGGAAAAACAATGCCCAAATCCCGCAAAATCTAAAGATTCTTATCGCAAAAAATAATACGCCGAATGCCTATTGTTTTGCAGACGGAACGTTTGTGATTAATATGGGACTCTTTAACTGGCTTAACAATGATGATCAATTGGCGTCGGTAATTTCCCATGAGTTGGGACATAAAATTACAGAACATAATTTAAAATCAATCCTGAAGATAATCAACCAGGATCAAATGGACAAAACGGTGGTTCAGAATATCAAATCAGATAAAACCAACCGCAATCAAAGAGCCTTTGATGTTTTGAAAAACAGAATTTACCAGAAAGGTGCAGAAAACAGAAAACAGGAAATGCAGGCAGACTCTCTTGGGTATGCAGTTTTTAAAAACAGTGACTTCAAAAAAAACGAATTCATCAATGCGCTGAAAAGACTGGAGGATTTTGACACCATTTCACCAAGAGAATTGAAAATAGAAACCTACAAGAAATTTTTTAACCTTCCAAAACAGGAATTTCAGGATAAATGGTTGAAAAAGGAAGATTTCTCTCTGTATAACTATGATCATTTTAATCAGAAACTGAATAAAGATTCATTAAAATCTCATCCGGAAATCACAATGCGAATCAATAATCTCAAGAAAATATTCCCTGAATTGAAAACTGAAGTTGCAGACGAAAAAGCATCCGAATCTTACGCAGTTCTCGAAAAAATTGCAAGAATGGAAACGCTGCCTAATTTTTATCACTCAGAAAGTTATGGTGTAGGAATTTACACAAGCCTCCAGTTTTTGCAGGATGGGGAAGAAGTAAGTTATTATAAAATCTGGCTGGGAAAATGTTTCAATAAAATATATGAAGCCCGGAAAAATTACAAACTCAACCGATATTTAGATCGTGTAGATCCAAAAAATCAAAGCGAAAGCTATCAGCAGTTTCTGAATTTTATGTGGAATTTAAGTTTGGATGAAATAAAAAATATCGCCGATTACTATCAAACGAAAGAATCCTGACCGACGGCCAGGATTCTTTTTTATATCAATAATTCAATCGTTCCAGACGAATCTGGTTGAATTTCTCTTTCTCATTGAGTTCGCGCAGCAAAATGTATCCTTCTTTTGCAACATAGGGCGTCACAACATAATTGTCTTTCTCAGAAATAGGAATAACTTCCTGCTTAAATTTACCATTGATTATGGTGTTGATGAAGAGGTTCCATTTTTTGTCTTTCGTGACCTGATCTTTTTGGTAGTCGCGGTAGAAGAAAACAACATCTCGGCTGTCATTCAGATACTGCGAAAATAGATAATCATTGTTTGCCCATCTTGTTTTTTCTTTCTCAAAAACCTGTACATCTTTTACTTTAAAATCTTTATCGGTATTGATGTACACCAAATCAGTAGTTTTCGGAGCACTGTAATTTCCTTCAGGTTTAAATTTTTCAGACAAAATCCCAACACTTCCATCGCTCAGGAAAAAGACATCTTTAGTTTGGAGGAAATATCCGTTTTCTACACCTCCGTCTGCACTCAATTTCGGAATATGGTTAGAAAGATCCGGTTTATAATTTATTTCTTTCAAATCTACATTGTAGTTCTTTTTATCGAGCATGAATCTTGCAAAACCTTTATCTTTTTTTGAGATATAATTTCGTCCCAACAGCACCACTCTGTCGTCAAAAACTTTGTCATTAGCCATTTTTCTGCCACTCGAGTATAAATCATCAATGTAGTCGATGGTTTCAGGAGAAAGTCCGCTGATGGGTTTGTTAGAGATTTCTTTTCCGGTTTTCATATCAATGACGAGAAGATTAAATGTCTTATTGTCATCATCTACTTTCTTTAAAATTCCATAAAGGCTGTTTTGATCTTTATCTAAAATGGTAAGTTCAGAAAATACTTTTTTATCGCCGTTGGTATTGTAGCTGTATCTCCAGATTTCCTTTTTGCTGTCATCAAATTTTATCAGGCTGTTTTTGTTGACGTATCTTCCGTAATCATTGTATTCCACAGCAATAAAACCGCCTTCTTTAATTTCTCCTACTGAAGATACATAATTGTAACCTTTGTCTTTTTTCTCGGCGCGGTTTTCTTTTCTTTCGTTCTTAAAACTTTTGGGCTGTGTGATTTCCACAAAAGTTCCGTTTTCCAGATAATCATAATATACTTTTTGAGCTACGGTATTGGTTTTAGGATTAATCACCATCGAAACCGGCATTGCCGCTTCTTTAGAAAAAGCCTGAAGGTAATTGAAATCTGAAGGGCGTAAAATAATCTGTCCTTTAAAATCTACATATCCGTAATAGTTTGAAACCAAAAGTCCCGCTTCAAATTCTTTGTTGGCAACCGGGTTAAGGTTTTTATCTAAAATAACGTATTCAAATTTCTGACTTTTTTTATCTGTTTTGCCTAAAGAATACATAGAAACATAGCCATACAGGTTATCTTTAGTGTCAAAAAGGGCGTTCATCCCGATGTTTTGTCCTGAAGCTAAAGACGCAAGATCTCTGGTTTGCGAATAGGCAAAAGTTTGGGTCATCCCAAACAGCAGTATATAAATTTTTTTCATAGTTATTATTTGAAATCCAAAAGTAGTGAATTCAAGGATATTTCAAATAGGTTGATGAAAATATTTTTATGCGTAATGATTATTAGGAATTCATCAATAGGAGCCGACTTCAGTCCGCTTTATAATAAGTTGCTTGCGATTGTTAAGCCATAAATTCTTGAACTTTTATATAGTAAAAGTGAAATTTTAAGTAAATCAAATGATATAGAAATCGAGGACGTTAAGAAATTTTAAAGAATTACCGTTAAAAAATTTCCACTGTTTGAGTGGCGGCTAAAATCGTAATTGAAAAAACTAATCAACCTTTCCGCCAGAGTTTTGGAAATTTCAGGAAATTGTTTAAAATTTTAGCCTGAGTTTTCAAGTCTTGTCCTGAAGCTTCGGGATTGGTTCTTTTGTTTTAAGACAAAAGAACATGTATTGTAACAAAAAAGCCCTGATTTCTCAAGGCTTTCAATCTATATTTTAGAAAGTAAATTTCTGAAATTCGTTTTCTCATCAATAATTCGTCTCAGTTCAGAAACCGGAACTCTTTCCTGTTGCATCGTGTCCCTATCTCTGATCGTCACCGTGTGATCTGTTAATGAATCATGGTCAATGGTGATACAGTAAGGCGTTCCAATCGCATCTTGTCTTCTGTAACGTTTTCCGATCGCATCTTTTTCTTCATAGAATAAATTAAAATCGTATTTCAAATCATTAAATATATTCTCTGCGTATTCTGCCAAACCATCTTTTTTCATTAACGGAAGAATAGCTGCTTTTACCGGAGCTAAAGCCGGTGGTAAAGATAAAACCGTTCTTTCCGAACCGTCTTCCAACACTTCATCTTTTAAACAATGAGAGAAAATTGATAAGAATAGCCTATCTAAACCAACTGAAGTTTCCACTACATAAGGAACATAGTTTTCATTTCTCTCAGGATCGAAAAACTGCAATTTCCTTCCGGAATGTTTCTCGTGCGCTTTCAAATCGAAATCAGTTCTTGAGTGAATACCTTCCAGTTCTTTAAATCCAAACGGGAAATTAAATTCAATATCCGCTGCAGCATTCGCATAATGAGCCAGTTTCTCATGATCGTGGAATCTGTAATTCTCATTTCCTAAACCTAAAGCCAAATGCCAGTTCAGACGTTTCGTTTTCCACTGTTCGTAGAATTCAAGTTCAGTTCCCGGAGCAACGAAAAACTGCATTTCCATCTGTTCAAATTCACGCATTCTGAAAATAAACTGTCTTGCAACAATCTCGTTTCTAAATGCCTTACCAATCTGAGCAATACCGAAAGGAAGTCTGTGACGAGAAGTTTTCTGTACGTTTAAGAAGTTAACGAAAATACCTTGTGCAGTTTCCGGTCTTAAATAAAGATCCATCGCAGAATCAGCAGAAGCGCCCAATTTGGTTCCGAACATTAAGTTGAACTGTCTTACCTCCGTCCAGTTTCTTGAACCTGTGTCAGGATCAGCAATTTCCAATTCTTCAATCAAAGCTTTTACATCAGCCAAATCTTCATTTTCCAGAGATTTTGCCAGTCTTGAAAGGATAGCTTCTCTTTTTGCTCTGTATTCCAAAATTTTTGGATTCGTCGCTTCAAACTGAGCTTTATCGAAAGACTCACCAAATCTTTTGGCAGCTTTTTCAATTTCTTTATTTTCTTTATCCTCGATTTTTAAGCAATAATCTTCCACCAAAACATCTGCTCTGAAACGTTTTTTAGAATCTTTATTATCAATCAAAGGATCATTAAAAGCATCAACGTGGCCCGAAGCTTTCCAAGTAGTCGGGTGCATCAGAATTGCCGAATCAATACCCACAATATTTTCGTTCAGCTGTACCATCGCTTTCCACCAGTATTGTTTGATATTATTTTTCAGTTCTGCACCATTCTGTCCATAGTCATAAACAGCGGATAAACCGTCATAGATCTCACTCGATGGGAAAATAAACCCATATTCTTTAGCGTGAGAAATCACTTTCTTGAAAACATCTTCTTGCTTTGCCATAAATTTTTCGTCTTACCTGCAAAAATAGGGAAAAAGCGGGAAGTTAAAAGATGGAAGGCGGAAGTTTTTGAAACACCTTATAATAATTAATTTTTCAAAACGAAGGAAATCGGTGCCATAAAAAATTTTCAGGAGCCGGGAACCTGCTTTCCGCTATATCTTTTTCGCCTTCGCTTTTAATCCCTCGCAAGAAAAAGGATGCCGCTCCAATCAGGGCTATGAGCAAAAGTTCGTTTACAAATAAATAAACCTCATAGGTTTCAAAAACCTATGAGGTTTAGCAATAATCACAAAAGGCAGCCACAAATTTTTTATTTGCACTATGACAAAACCTAACGGGTTTCAAAAACCCGTTAGGTTTACATTTCTGCGTGATCACAATACATTAAAAATCAGTCAGAAATTCTCTACTTTTGCCAAATGTTAGAAATTCTTTATCAAGACGAACATCTTATTGCCATCAACAAACCCAGTGGATTATTGGTTCACAAATCTTTCTATTCCGGAGAAGCAGATACGTATGCGATTCAGGAACTGAGAAATCAGATCGGGCAAAAAGTGTATCCTGTACACCGTTTAGACAGAAAAACGTCGGGAGTTTTATTGTTTACTTTAGATAAAGAAACTTTGAGAACCATGAGCGAACAGTTTGCCTCAAGGGAAGTTGAGAAAAAATACATCGCCATTCTCCGTGGCTGGGCAAAAGAAGAAGAAACTATCGATTATGATTTAGTTAATGAAAATGAAATCAAGCAAAATGCTGTCACTTACTATCAACGTCTGCAGACTTCGGAAATAGATTTGCCTTTTTTAAAGCATCAGACTTCGAGGTATTGTTTGGTAGAAGCTATTCCCGAAACGGGACGATTTCATCAGTTAAGAAAACATTTTAAGCATATTTTGCATCCTATTTTAGGCTGTCGCAAACACGGTTGCAATAAGCAAAACAAATTATGGCTTGAAACTTTTGGCATTACCAAAATGACGCTTCACGCCCATCAATTGATCTTTAATCATCCTGTTTCCAACGAACAAATTACGGTCAATGCAACTATAGATGATGAGTTCAAGAGAGTAGGAGATATTTTGAAACTTGATTTGAGCACGTATAGTTGATAATTTATTGGAATTTATTTAAACGAAGATTTATTTAGAAGTCGTCTTATTTTTTTTAGAGAGCAATGGGAAATAAAATTTGCTTCGCAAAGCTTTAACGTTAGCTTTATCAATCAACTTGTTGATTCCTCTTTGCTCCCTAAATCAGCATTTAGAATATAATTCTTTGCGTCAAAAAATCTCGCAGATTTAGGGAATTAAGCAGATTTTAATTTCTATTCCTTGTGAAAAACATTCGTGAAATCTATGGTTTAAAAATTAATTACAACAATCATCTTCATTTAAATAAAATATCACACCTCAACAAATCATTAATTTTAAAATGATTATTTTTGTAAAACTTTTTTTCAATGTATAAATCGCTCATCCGCCCGATTCTTTTCAAATTTGACCCCGAAGAAGTTCATCATTTTACTTTTTCGATGCTCAAAAATTTCGGATTTCTTACCAAATTATTCCTTCCAAAACCTATCGCAGACAAGCGTCTGGAAAGAGAAGTTTTCGGACTGAAATTTAAAAATCCGGTTGGCTTGGCGGCAGGTTTCGATAAAAATGCAGTTTTATTCAACGAATTAGGCGATTTAGGATTCGGATTTGTAGAAATCGGAACCGTAACGCCAAAAGCGCAGGCCGGAAATCCTAAGAAAAGACTCTTCCGTTTAATCGAAGACGGCGGCATTATCAACAGAATGGGTTTCAACAACGATGGACTGGAAGCTGCGATTGAAAAATTAAAAGGCAACAAAGGAAAAATCATCATCGGCGGAAACATCGGAAAAAACACCAATACAACTCCCGAAAATTATACCCAAGATTATCTCGACTGTTTCGAAGGTCTGCATCCTTACGTAGATTATTTTGTTTTGAATGTAAGCTGTCCAAACGTGGGAAGTCACGCAAAACTGGAAGATGTAGAATATTTGAGAGAATTGATTACGGAAGTAAAGAAAATCAATCAGACAAAGTCAGTTCAAAAACCAATTCTTTTAAAAATCGCACCAGATTTAAATAATCAGCAATTAGACGAAATTATTGAGCTGATCGCCGATACAAAAATCGATGGCATCGTCGTTTCAAATACATCAGTCAACCGAGAAGGTCTGAAAACTTCACCTGAGGTTTTAGCAGAAATCGGAAACGGTGGTTTAAGTGGAAAACCAATTCGTGAGCGAAGCACAAAAATGATCAAATATCTTTCAGATAAAAGTAACAGAGCTTTCCCAATCATTGGAGTTGGCGGAATTCATTCTGCTAAAGATGCGATTGAAAAACTGGACGCAGGCGCAAGTTTAGTTCAGTTATACACTGGATTTATTTATGAAGGTCCACGATTGATTAACGATATTAATCAGGAGCTTTTGACGAGAGCAGGTAGGATTTCTAGATAAATAAAATATTAAAAAGCAAAATCGATGAGGTTTTGCTTTTTTTAGATATTTCTACTCAGTATTAAAATTGTCTTTCCTTTATTTTGGATCTGAAAAAGCCTTCTGCGTTTATAGTTTCTTCATTTTTAATCATTTTAAGTCTTACATATCCAAAAATCGAGTCATTAATTTTAGGGCATTTATGATTTAACATTAATTTACTTTCGATGATTTTTATAAAGTCTTTTTTTTTGTTCTGAATAACAACATCATTCGGTTCAGAATATTCTACATTAAATTGATCTTGGTATTTCTTTATATATAAACCTTTACCAGAATATCCATCGAAATTACTAATCCAGATTAATAAAGTATCCGTTTTCCTGTCGTTGGAATCATTGACGAAAAATGATTGGGAATTGAACTCATAGTACGTGTTTTTTATCCCAGCCAAGTCAGTTTTAATTATTAAATTATTACTGCGTTTTTGGTTGGGTTCAATAACTAAAAAACGATAATCAAAATCAAATTCAAGGCTGTCATTTAATTTTTTAAATATCTGATTTTCCTTTATCGTTTTGTCAAAAATTATACTATCATAACCTGCAATTGCAATTAAAGTTTCTTTTTTACATGATGAGAGAGCCTGAATAATAACATACACGGTAATTATTTTTATTGTGATATTAGAAACTTTTAGAATAGGGGAGTGTTTTACCATATAGTTACGCTCTCTATATAAAAAAATGCGAAATCGTATAAATAATCAAGCCCACCAATCCGCCCACCAAAGTTCCGTTCACACGGATAAATTGTAGGTCTTTACCTACCTCTAATTCAAGCTTTTCACTCAATTCTTTTCCCTGCCAGTTTCCGACGGTGGAGCTGATGAGGTTTCCGGCCTGATGGGTGTTTTTCAGAATGTATTTGTAGGCTGTTACCCGTACCCAATTGTCGATTTTATTTTGAAGTTTTTCATCAGTTTTCAGATTTTCAGAAAACTCGTTGAGGTTTTTGGTGATGTATTTCTTTAGTGAAGATCCATTTTCCTGAAGTTCTTCGCTGAGTGTCTTTTTAATGGAAAGCCAAATGTCGTTTGAATATTCTTCCAGTTTATCATTTTTCAGAAAGTCATTTTTAATCGATTTGAATTCCTCATTCCATTTCGGGTCTTCTTTTAAATCGATAGAAAAATCGTAAATCTTTTTTGTGATTAAGGTTCTGATTTCGTGATGGGTATCTTCTTCCACTTCACGAAAGAAATCTGAAAGGCCGCTCGCGATTTTCTCTGCGATTTTATTATCGACAAACGAAGGAATAAAAGAATAGCTGCCTTTTTTTACCCTTTCCTGAATCATGGCATCGTTTTCTATCAGGTATTCTTTAATTTGTTTTGAAAGATTGGTCACGATTTTCTGATGGTCATTTTTGTCTAAAAGATAGATAATTCCATTTCCGAGAATTTTATTCAGTTGAATATCATCAGTCATTTCGCTGACCTTTTTGCTGATAAACTGACTGACTTCAGAATCGTCCAGTTTATTAAGAATATCTAAAATAATGTCTGAAAGATTTTTAATTAAAGTTTCCTGATTTCTTTCTTTTGTCAGCCATTCACCAACAAAATTAGAAATTTTAATTTTTTGAATATAAGGACGAATCGTTTGAGGTAAAAGAAAATTGGAGACCACAAAACTTCCCAGATTGTCACCCAGTTTTTCTTTACTGTTTTCAATCAGATTCGTATGTGGAATCGGAATCCCAAGCGGATGGCGGAATAAGGCGGTTACAGCAAACCAGTCGGCTAGAGCTCCGACCATTGCGGCTTCAGAAAAAGCACGTACATAACCAATCCAGTGTGATTCGTGATTTTTCTGAAGAATGGTGGTAATGACAAAAATGAAGGCCATCAAAACAAAAAGTCCTGTGGCGAAAGCCTTGTATTTGTTGAGCTGTTTTCTTTTTAATGCATCATTCATAGTCTCAAATTTAGTAAATTTGGAATTGAAAAACGAAATAAAATAAGATTGAAGATCATTGCGGATTAAAATTTGCATTCATCTTAAAGTTTTAAATCAATCATGAAATTTTTGATTCCCATATTGTTATTAACCTTTCTGCAGATGTGTTCGCAGACTCAAAAACCCGTCAAAATTACTCCTATGGAAAATACTGAAGCAAAAAATAATCCATATTACTCAAGAACTGACCGTACCAAACTGCATGTTTCAAACGACGAATGGAAGAAAATCCTTTCACCGGATTTGTATGCCATTGCAAGAGAAGCTGCCACAGAAAGACCTTTTACAGGAAAGTATAATGAATTTGACGAATTGGGAGAATATTACTGTGCAGTTTGTGGAAACCATTTGTTCCGTTCTGATTCCAAATTTTCATCTACTTGCGGTTGGCCAAGTTTCTTTGAAGCCGATAAAGAAGGTACGGCTTACAACAGAGATTCTTCTCACGGAATGGAAAGAATTGAGGTGGTATGTAAACGTTGCGATTCTCATCTAGGTCACGTTTTTAACGATGGTCCGGCTCCTACGGGAACACGTTATTGTATGAATTCTGTAAGTTTAGAATTTGTCCCGGATTCTCAAAAATAAGAGCTTAGTATCAGATAATCATTAAGTTAAACTTTCTTAAATTCAGTTAAACTTTCCGTGATTTTACGGAAGGGTAGTTATGTTTTTTATAATTTTGTAGTCGCAAATTTAATTTAACATAATATTTAATGAAAGGATTTTATAGCGTATTAGGCATTGTGTACTTGATTTCTACCTCTTTTTATTTAGCCCCAAAAAAGGCAGATGGTGACCGAAATACTAAAAACACAAACAAAATAGAAACTATAATTGAGTCAAAATCTCTAAAAAATACAAACAAATTGAGTTCTTTTGAAGAGCTTTATCAATCGATCTCATTCGAAAATACCAATAAACTTCAGTTTGATGTTTTTGCAAAAGCATTACTAGGTTTTGAAAATCTCAAAAAAGCCGGAAAACTGAGTGAAGAAGCTCATCTTTTAACCATTTGTGATTTCTCGTTATCTTCAAATACAAAAAGACTATGGGTCATTGATACTGAACAAAGAAAAGTTCTTTTCAATTCATTGGTTGCCCATGGCAAGAATACAGGTGAAGAATTCGCAACTAATTTTTCAAATACAGAAAGTTCACTACAAAGCAGCATGGGATTTTATATCACAGAATCTACCTACAATGGTGATAACGGATATTCTCTAAAACTTTTAGGAATGGACAGAGGTTTCAATGACGCAGCATACAAAAGAGCTGTTGTAATGCACGGAGCTGATTATGTAAGTGATGAATTTGCTGCAGCTCACAAAAGAATCGGAAGAAGTTGGGGCTGCCCGGCAATTCCAAGAAGTCTAACGGAGCCGATCATCAATACAATAAAAGGAAAAAATTGTCTTTTCATTTATTATCCTGATGAAAATTATCTTTCCTCTTCGGAATGGCTTAAAGCTTAATAAAAAATGGATCATCATACAGATTTTATTGAAGCAGTAAGATTAAAAAGCAATTCTGATGGAAGCAGTACTTTTGAAAAAGGAAAATTACCTTCTTTGCAAGCAATCAGCGTTTCTTCGTTTTGGATAAGCAGACAAACTGAAGATTGGGAAAAGAATACTCACCCGGCGCCGAGAAGGCAATATGTTGTAACGTTGAAAGGGAAAATCAGGTTCAAAGTTAGTGACGGCTCTACGTTTCTGCTTGAGCCGGGAATTATCCTTTTAGCAGAAGATACAGAAGGAATAGGACACAGCTGGGAAATTGAAGAGGGTGAAAAATGGGAAAGAATATACATTCCAATGGATGAAAATTCTGAAAACCTTTTCGTTTCTGATTCTTATAAAATGTAATTGGATCATTTATAAATAACAAAAGCAGTCAAATTTGGCTGCTTTTGTTGTAGTATGGAATATTATATTACTTAAATTTCTTAAAAATCAAAGTTGCATTATGTCCGCCAAAACCAAAGGCATTGCTTAAAGCATAATTGATTTCTTTTTCTTTAGCTTCATTAAAGACGATATTGATATTTCTCGGAATTCTCTCATCAATATTGTGCATATTAATCGTCGGTGGAATAATTCCGTTTTGAATCGCTTTAATAGAAAGAATCGCTTCTGCAGCTCCTGCGGCACCTAGTAAATGCCCGGTCATTGATTTTGTGGCACTGATATCTAAATTGGTATTTCCCTTAAAAATTTTTGTAATAGCATTGAGCTCAATCAAATCTCCAAGTGGTGTAGAAGTTGCGTGCGGATTGATATAATTGATATCTTCGGCATTCACTCCTGCTTCTTCCAATGCCAGTTGCATTGCTTTTATGGCTCCAGCTCCTTCAGGATGAGGTGCTGTCATGTGATATGCGTCGGCAGTCATTGCTGCGCCAACCAATTCAGCGTATATTTTTGCGCCTCTTGCTTTTGCGTGTTCATACTCTTCAAGAACCAAAGATCCTGCACCTTCGCCCATTACAAAACCATCTCTGTCAGCATCATACGGGCGGCTTGCGGTAGCGAAATCATCATTTCTTGTAGACATTGCTTTCATAATAGAAAATCCACCTACTGAGGCAGGAGTAATCGCCGCTTCAGAACCTCCACTGATGATTACTTTAGCTTTTCCTAATCTGATATAGTTGAAAGCGTCCATGATTGCGGTATTTCCGGTGGCACATGCAGAAACGGTGGTGTAATTGATTCCCTGAAGGCCAAACTTCATCGAAATCATTCCTGATGCCATGTTTGCAATGAATTTAGGAACGAAAAACGGATTGAAACGTGGGTTTTCTCCTCCTTTTGCATATTCCATTACTTCATGTTCGAAAGTCCACATTCCGCCTTGTCCGGTTCCCCAGATAACTCCGGTATCGAATGGATCCATCTTTTCAAAATCTAACCCTGAATCCTGAATGGCTTCCGCAGATGAATACATGGCATATTGAGTGAAAAGGTCACTTCTTTTTATTTCGTTATGAGTAAGATGAACTTTTGGGTCAAAATTTTTCACTTCACAGGCAAAATGCACCTTGAATTTTTCTGTGTCAAAATGTTTGATCAAATCTGCACCACTTTTTCCGTTGATGCTGTTTTGCCAAAAATCTTCGACATTGTTTCCCAAAGGTGTTACTGCACCCAATCCTGTAATGACAACTCTTTTCATAAGTAGATTTTACTGTTGTTTTTATATTTATAAAGTACTTTCGGTCTTAAAATTCGTGCCGATTTCATAAATAAATTGTATTCTTTTTAAAGGTCAAATAATAGCATCAAAACTGTGCCTAAATCTTTCGACGATTTTATGTTTAATTATTAATTTTAAATAAATTAGAGGTTCCTCTCGCAATTAGACGGGTTTTATCTGTATTCCAGATTTCGCATTGTGCGTTTACAAACTGTTTCCCTCTTTTCATCACTTTAGTTTCTGCAATGATATGGTCATTTTCTTTGGCTGTCGAGAAATAATCTATCGCATTATTTATGGTAGTCATAAATGATTTTTCATTTAAAGAAAACATGGTTGCGCCAATAATGTCATCCATAATGGCTGCAGTTACTCCGCCATGAAGATTTCCCATGGGATTCAACCATTCTGGTCTTACGGTATATTGAAATTCTATTTTTCCTTCTTCTGCAGAAAGCACGACAGGATTTAGCCAGCGCATAAACGGAGACGGAGATTCTGTAAATTCTTTCCCGATGAATGATTGTAATTTTGCCAATTTATCCATAACAGTTTTTATAACGGAGTTTGTTTTATTTCCCGATCGATGATTGATAGTACTCTGTCTAACGCAAGATTGAGGTATTTTTCATCGTCTGTAGTTTTTGATAGTAGAATTCCGCCTTCAATCAACATAATGAAGAGTGATGCGTATTCTTCTGAGTTAATTTTTTTATTAAATTCCCCGCTTTCCTGACCTTTTAAAATGATTTTGGATACTGTTTTCTTCCAGTTTTCAAAAGAAATGGCCACTTGTTTTTTAAGATTTGGAAATGTGTCATCAGATTCTGTGGCGGCATTCATGATCGGGCAACCACCATTTGCGAAAACAAAATGCCAGTTTTTTCGGTAAAAAGCAACGAATGCATAAAGTTTATCGAGTAAAGTAGGAAATTCATCGCCAAAAGATCTCAATAAATTTTTTCCAAGAAGCCCGGAATTGAATTTATAAACCTCAATTGCCAGCTCATCTCTGTTCTCGAAATTACCATAGATGCTTCCTTTCGTTAAACCTGTCGCTTCAGATATGTCAGATAATGACGTTCTCGTGTAGCCCTTGCTGTTGAACAAGGCTGCTGTTTTTTCGATGATGAACTGTTTTGTCTTTTCTGCTTTAGACATTGATACAAAATGAAGTGCAAATATAATAAAAATATACCAATCGGTATATTTTTATTTCAAAAATAAAGTCTGAGAATAATTTTAATCTCAGACTTTATCGGTTTATTGGTACTTTTATTTAAAAGCTAAGCCAAAGTTGCATTCAAAGTAATTTCAAAATTGAAAGCTGCGCTTACCGGGCAACCTTCTTCTGCAATCTTCGAATATTTTTGGAAATCTTCTTCAGAAATTCCAGGAACTTTTGCGGTTAAAGTCAATTCAGACTTCGTGATTTTTCCGATGCTTGGGTCTAAAGTAATTACCGATTTTGTAGTCAATTCTTCAGGTGTGAAACCGGCTTGAGAAAGCTCTGCGCTCAATTTCATTGTAAAGCATCCTGCGTGTGCTGCTGCTAATAATTCTTCAGGATTTGTTCCTACACCATCTTCAAAACGGCTGCTGAAAGAATATTGAGTTTGATTTAAAGTTGTGCTTTGAGTCGTTAAATGACCTTTTCCTTCTTTTACGGTTCCGTTCCAAACGGCTGTTGCGTTACGTTTCATAATGTTTTGAATTTTTTAATGTTAAATATTAATTGCTTTTGATGATACAAAGATATGGAGTGTGAGTTCTTCAATAAATAGATTTAAAGCATTAAATGTTGTACTTTTTTCCCGATGAATAGTTTTTCTTGAAATTGATGGGTGTACTTCCTACTTTTTGAGTAAAAAGTCTGTTGAAATAGGCAGGATCTTCGTAGCCCAAATCATAACCGATCTCTTTTACGGTCTTGTCTGTATAGAAAAGAAGCCTTTTTGCTTCCAGCAGAATTCTGTTGATGATATATTGATTGGGCGACTCCAGATTTAAATTTTTAAATTTATGGCTTAATGTTTTTGGGGCAACGTGAAGCATTTCGGCATAATCAGAGACATGATGCTTTTCTCTGTAATGAATTTCCAGATAGCGGCTGAAGTCCCTGAAAATATCAAGTTCCTGATGGTTGATCTTTAGATTTTCGGTTTCTATATTTTGAACCTTCCATTTTCTGGTGGCACGAATGATGATTTGTTTCAGGTAGGTTCTTATCATTTCTTCAGAGGAAGAATCTTTAGACTGAAGCTCATCTTTAATGTTTTGAAATAGGTTCTTGATGATGAGGTTTTCAGAATCACTGAGCTCGACTTTTGGATTTTCGAACACATTGTGAAAAAGCAATCCGTCACAGGCAACTTCTTTATCATGAATCTGAATGCAATAAAAATCTCTGTTATAATAAATAAGAGATGCCTCGTCTGTATTTCCTTTTTTGATATCAAGAAGTTGATAAGTAACGAAAAATAGACTTGGAGATTCTGTTTTGTAATGAGTAAAGTCTACGGTCAGTTCATATCCAGCGGGTAAGTACAGAACTTTAATATAAGGTTGTGATTTTATACGTTCCATACCTTCAAAATTGTTTTTTGAGAAATTTTCAAAACCAAATTTTTTATAATTGTTCTCAAAAAATAAGCCCTCTAAACCCATAGATTTTCTTTAACTGAAAGGTACAAAAAAAAGCATGATGCGATAAGATTAAATTACCGACATCATGCTTCAGATTTTATCTTTAAAAGTGAACTGCCTTAAAAAAAACTTAAATTCCGTAAGCTTTCAAACTAGAAACTCACATCCAATCCTACGTAGAAATTAGCTTTCATAATTGGGGCATACACCATTCCGCCATCAAAATAATTTCCGAAGGGATTTCTGAAATCTACAATCGTATTTTTTTGGTAGTAAGAAGTAAGGTTTTCACCACCTATATAAGCTCTGATCTTCTGATTGAAATTCCTTGAAATCTGCGCATTTACAATTGCATAAGAGTCGGAATAGGTCGGAATTTGAAATTCTGCCGGGTTGGTTGCTGTATTGGGAAGTCTCTGTTTTCCGACGACATTTAAAGTGGTGTCAAAACTCCAGAATCCGCCTTTTGTATTTTTATTGGTTGCATAGGCTAAATTTACAAAACCTCTGTGCTTTGCCATGAAAGGGATTTCTCTTCTTCCATCGATGTAATCTGCCTGTACATCATAATATTTGTAAGCTAACCGCACTTCAAAATTTTTGAAAGGAGTAAAATCCCATTGCGTTTGAAATGAGTTTGCAAAAGATTTTCCTTCTAAATTATAGAAAGTCAGCAGTTGAGATGAACGGTCGAGATCTACCAAAACCTGATCCTGGAAATCTGTTCTGAAAAAATCAACCATCAAAGTAGATTTTCTTCCAAATAGTTTCAATTCCTGTTGCAGACTTGCGCCAAAATTCCAGGCAATTTCCGGTTTCAAACCATAAATATCGCCACCATTTTGAAGAATCTGAATATTCCTGTTGGATGCAAAATACTGTTGGTTTTCTGCAAAAACTGAGGCGGTTCTGAAGCCTCTTCCTGCAGATAATCTTAAAATAGTTTGCGGTGTGAAATCATATTTAAAATTCAATCTCGGTGTAAACTGGGTTCCTGCCAAATTGTGAAAATCGGCTCGAGCACCAGCCACTAAAGTATATTTTAAACCTGTTAAGGTATATTCTGCAAAAATTCCGGGAACGACTTCGTTTCTTTTGAAATTATCGGTCAGATAATCTTCATTGTATGTGTCATACATGAAACTTGCTCCGGTTTTGTATTTATGGTTGGTATTTCCAATGATGCTTTCAAAAATTAAATTTGAGTAATAGGTATGCTGTTGTCCGGAATAATTTCTAAGTCCAAAAAAACTGTCCTGCTGGTGATAAACATACTGATTCATCCAGCCCAGACTTTGGTAAGGTTTCCCTTTAAAAACATAGCCTGTCTTGTTCCAAACCTGAAATCTTGAAATGTCAATTCCAACTCCGTAAGCAGTTTGTTTATCTTGTGGAAGTTTTTTATCGAAACCAATCTGACCTGCAGTTCTTTCATCTTTCACAAAATTGATTCCGAAGTGCGAACCGAAACCTGAGTGCTCTAAATCATTAAAATTCAATAAATAAGCTGCGTTTAATTGAGTTCCTTTCGGTCGGTCAAGAAAGCTGTCGTCATTCATGTCAGTATCTCCGAACGTTCCGTTTCCGTGGAGAAGAAAAGTTTGTGTCCAATGATCATTAATTGGTTCTACATGGGTAATGTTCGCTTCAGCTCGTCCGTTAAAGTCTGAAAATAAGTTTAAAGAAGTCTCAGACTTTTCAGAATGCTTGATGAGTTCGGTATTAATTTGTCCTGTGATGCTTTCATAGCCACTAGTAACGGTGCTCCCGCCTTTGGTCAGCTGAATACTTTCAATCCACCTTCCGGGAATGAAGTTTAATCCGTAAGCAGATGCCAAACCTCTTATTTCAGGTAAAAGTTCTTTAGTCAAACTTGTGTATTTTTGATCTAAGCCCAACATTTTTAACTGCTTTGTTCCTGTCACCGCATTGCTGAATGAAACATCAACGGTTGCATTGGTTTCAAAACTTTCAGATAAATTACAACAAGCCGCTTTTAATAATTCTTTAGAATCGATATTAAAAACCAAACCTGCTTCTTTTTTATTGATTGAAGTTGCCGCTTTAGAAACCGATAACTTTACCTCTTCAATATTCTTTGCGTTCGTATCATGTTGATGATTAGAGTTGGAATCATCATGTTTTTCTAAATTCTCAGCTTTATCATGTTGGTCAGAATGCATATTTACATTAGCTTCTCCAAATGCAGTCTCACGGTCGTACAAACAACATCCGGGAAGCTTTTTGTAAACGTCATCAGTTGTTTTATATTTCTCGTTATCATGACCGACTTCTGCAATTTTTTTCAAAATTTGGTCTGATGAGGTTTTTGAAGAATCAAAATCTAAAACGACAGTTTGCTTTTCTGCATTCCATTCTGCCGATTTTGCTCCTGCTGATTTTGCTGCTTTTTCAATTCGGGCTTTGCAAGATTCGCAGTTTCCTTTTACAAAAAACTCATTTTCATCTTTTGAGTGATTGTGGTTTTCTGCTGTCGAAGCTTTTTCTGTTTGATTTTCTCTTTCGTAATGACAACATCCCGGAAGTTTTTGATAGGTTTCATCAGAAGCTTTGAATTTCTCGTTATCATGTCCGGCTTCTGCTACTTTTTTAAGAATATCTCCAGATGAAATAGTGTCAGATGTTTCTAAAGTGAGCGTTTGAGAATCAATTGAATATCGGGCTGCAGCTGCTCCCGCTTTCAGAGCTGTATATTCAATTCTTTCCTTACACATCTCGCAGTTTCCTTTTACCTGAAACTGGTTTTTATGAAGGTTCTGGGCAAAAATAATTTGTGTAAATAAGAGGAACAGGCCAAGGATTACCTTGGTAGTGTGTAATTTCATTGTTTAAAATTTAGATTAATTAAAAAACGATTCATTAAGATTTAATGAACAATCCGAATGTAATTAACCAAGCTTCGGCGGTTGCCAAATGTCTTTTAAACTATCTGAAATATGAGGATCAGAATATTGAAATTCTAATTTTCTATCAGTTTTAAATGGAGAATGATTGAAAAATACGGTCTTCGCAGAAAGATTTTCTACGAAAGTATGGCAAGTCATACAAAACGAACAGCAATCGTCACTGCATGAAGATTTACCATCTTTTTTGTCGTTGCTGTCGTAATCTTTATCGCAACAGCTATCTGCTTTTGAATCTGTTTTGCAACAGTTCTGTGGAGCCTGAGCGTAAAAATTATCTTTAGGAATCAAGAAAATTCCTAAGCAAAAGATAATTAATAAAACCTGAATGTACTTCACGAAACAAATCTACAATTTTTTTTTAGATGATTTTAAAATAATAAAATTGTCAGAAATGGTAATATTAATGTTAAGACAGTAAATAAAGCATCCCCATGATGTAAGCGTCGGTATTCACCTTGTTCCCAGTTTGGCTGCATATAAGCTTTCATTATAGGTTCATTGCCGTAGATTACTAAAAATAATCTTCTTAAAATCGAGTAATAAATCATGAATAGGATTGGGAGAAAAGAGCAGAAAGCGGCATTTCCATTTGGCATTATTAATAGCTTATTATTAACATTTGAATAACCTAAAAGTGCTAATAAAATTGCTAAAGTAAAGCAGGTAAGATAAACCTTAGGGTTCTTTAGAAGTTTATATCCCAACCATAAAACTATTTGACCTCCGCCTCCCAAATAGATATAAGTCATTTGATCATTCAAACAAGGATTAATATTGAAAATCCAAAGACTCATTATAAATATTTATAATGCCTCGCCAACTTTTTTAGCACAATCATGCCAAGGCTCACCATGGGCAGGATTCAATTTTGGTTTCGGACCTGTGTTGTTCGCTACTGGTTGAGAAACAGGGATAGGCTGAGGAGCTTGTACCTGTGTTGTTTGTGCAGTCGGTTGAGATGCTGGCGCAGGTTTGCTGTTTAAAGGCTGACCAACCGGAATGTCGCATCTGTGACCTGGCTGGCCGTGTGGCGGATTCATTCCCGGAGCAGTTTTCACTTGTTTTCCGTTTTGATCTATCATTATTTTTCCCGGACTTACTGCATTGGGGTCAATCTGAACCTGGCTATTGCCGTTTACTGTAATGTTTTGTGTGGAAGGATTAGCTGCAGCCGCAGGTGTTCCGCCGCCATTCAACGGTTGTCCTACAGGGATGTCGCATCTGTGACCCGGTTGTCCGTGAGGAGGATTCATCCCCGGAGCAGTTGCTCCAACTGGAGAGTTGGGTGCAGCAGTTGCAATTCCTGCCTGATTTAATAAAGATGGTTGTGGGGTGCTGTTGACTGCGATTGGCTGTTGAGTCCCCGATTCGTCTTTTATGTAAGTGGGTTTTTCATCCTTTTTGCAAGAAATAACTAAAATCCCTGCCGTTAAAACTCCTAAAAATAAATTTTTCATAAGTAGCCTGTATTGTTTTTTTAAGGTCATCCCGAATGGTCGGGACAGGTTATGTTATCGCTTAATCTTTATTGGAGGTTATTTTCCCAAGTTAACCATGGCGATTTCATAATAAGTAAGCCTAAAAAACAAAATTAGCAAAACATTTCTAAATGCTTTGCTAATTTCTATATTATATTGATATTTTTAACGTTCGTTTAGTTCTTAACCAAAAGTCTGAAACCTTCACCGTGAACGTTGATGATTTCTAACCCATCGTCTTCTTTCAGGAGTTTTCTCAATTTAGCGATATAAACGTCCATACTTCTTGCAGTAAAGTAATTTTCTTTTTTCCAGATTTTTCTCAATGCAAGATCTCTTGGCATAAAGTCGTTTCTGTGAAGACAAAGCAATTTTAAAAGTTCATTTTCTTTAGGTGAAAGCTTGTATTCATTATCACCGACTCTTAACTGTCTCAACATAGAATCAAAGAAGATATTGCTGATTTTAAACTGCTCCTGCTCTTCGTTTTCCAAAGTAGAGCTTCTCTGAAGAATCGCCTTGATTTTGTATAAAAGTAATTCTGTATCAAAAGGTTTTGTGATATAATCGTCAGCTCCCAACTGGTAACCTTTCAAAATATCTTCTCTCATATTTCTTGCAGTAAGGAAGATGATAGGAGTGTTTTTATCAATTTTCTTAACGTCTTCCGCTAAAGAAAAACCGTCTTTTTTCGGCATCATTACATCAAATATACAGATGTCAAATTCGTTTTCTGTAAATTCTTTCAGACCTTGTTCGCCATCGACTGCTAAAGTCACTTCAAAATTGTTGATAGAAAGGTAGTCTTTCAAAACAGCTCCGAAACTCTGGTCGTCTTCTACTAATAATATTCTGTTGCTCATATTTTGTTTATTTATTTAATTTATTATTTACTTATCAATTGTCATTTTAGCTAAGCCATTGGAAGTTTAATGATAAACTTACTTCCGTTGTCTTTTTCTGAGTCTACAATGACTTGGCCTTTATGAAGTTCAACGATTTTCTTTACGTACGAAAGCCCAAGTCCCTGACCTTTTACATTGTGGATATTTCCGGTTTCTTCACGGAAGAATTTTTCAAAAATCCGGGTTTTATTCTCTGTTTCCATTCCCATTCCTTTATCGGAAATTTCAATCACATACCAATTGCCTTCATTTCTGGTTTTCACGTCTATTTCTGGTGCTTCCGGGGAGTATTTATTAGCGTTGTCTAGGAGGTTAACCAGCATATTGGAGATGTGGAATTCATCGATTTTGAAAGTATATTTGGTGGCATTAAATTCCTGCCTCAACGTACCGTTTCTCTGAGTAACAATCAATCCAAAAGATTCTGTGGTTTTTTTAATTAATTCTCTTACGTTCGTTTCTTTTAGGAATAATTTAACCTCATTCCTTTCCAGTTTAGACATATTGAGAACATTTTCTACCTGCTTTTTCATCCTCAGGTTTTCCTGTTTAATCAGACTTGAGTAATATCTTACTTTTTCAGGATTGGTCGCAATCTTATCATTCGCTAAAGAGTCTGTCGCTACTGAAATGGTCGCCAGCGGAGTTTTAAACTCATGAGACATATTGTTGATAAAGTCTGTTTTAATCTCAGCAATTTTCTTCTGCTTCATCATATAATTAATGGAAATAATATAAATTCCCAGAATTGTCAACAGAGAAAGAAAAGTTCCCAAAAGCATTGGCCAGTTATTCATCGCTAAAGAATATTCTTTTTTTGGAAAAACTAAAGATAAAGTATATAATGTACGGTCTTTAGTGTCTGTAAATAAAGGGTAAGAATAGGTGTTGCCCTCTTTTTTATCTTTAAAAATTTTGTTGACAACATTGGTTAACTTATTGTTTTTATCCATAACTCCATATCCGAAGTTGGCAGATATCCCCTTCATGCTCAGTTCTTTGGTAATAATTGAGTCTAGAATTTTTGCGTCAACACGTTTAGTGATTGGAAGATTGCTTCCGTTAACTTTTACAAACTCTTTCATTCCCCAATCTCCGCTTTGGATGTCCTGATTTATCTCAGAAGTCAGCTGTTCTCTTTTGGAGGTGTCTTTTTTAATTTTATAAGCAGCCTCATCCGTGTATAACGTTGTTAAACTTAAAGAATCTCCTTTTTTGGAGAGAGGAAGTTGCTTTTGCTCAATTAAATTTTTAGAATAAACAATAGACCTTTGAGTTCCTGAATCAATAGTCTGCTGAATTGTCGTCAGTGAGGGTTGTTTATTATTGGCAATGATATTATCTCTGAAATTGTCATAGTTTTCATTTAAGATTTTATCAACCTCTAAGTCAGAAACAGTTTTTGTGGTATTTTCGAGAGCCGTATATACCTTATTAGAAAACTCCTGTTCGAGTGCTCCATAATATCCTTTAAGCCAATAAAACTGCAGTGTCACAAAGACAATTAAAGAAATTGTCATGAAGACTGAGATTATCGGGATGAATTTGTTATTCATTGAATATAATAATTTGTAATTACAAATGTTAAAATTAAATATTTTACGACGATATAAACAAAAAATGCGCCAAAAAATTGTGTTCAATTTCTTAAAATCGTGTTTTTTAACGTTTTTTTACGAATGCGATCCTTTTTATTGGGAAATAATTAGTTGTTTCTAAGCTTAAATTTTTAATTTTAAATAAAAAAATATTACAATGAATAGCGAAATTGTTTTTAATAAAGATTTTGATTCGAAAAGTATCTACGTCATGAAAGTGTACGATGCTGAGGTCTCAAAAGTTTGGGATTATTTTACCAGGCCAGAATTGCTCGACCAGTGGTGGGCTCCAAAACCATGGAAATGCGAAACTGAAAATCTCAACTTTGAAGAGGGTGGTATTTGGTTTTACTCCATGAATGGGCCGGATGGTGAGAAAATGTATTCGCAAGTAAAATATGGTGAGATTAATAATGGACGAAGTTTTGACGGAATCGATGCATTCTGTGACGAAAACGGAAAAATTGATGAGAATTTCCCGCAAACCAAATGGCTTCTAGGTTTTACAGGAGTAGAAGAAGGAACAAAACTATCTGTCAATATGCATTTTCAAACTGAAGAAGACATGAAAAAACAATTGGAAATGGGTTTTGAAGAAGGTTTCAAAATGGGTCTGAATCAGCTGGAAGAAATTATCGGTAATTTGAAAATCTGAGAATGTACTAATTTGAAATCTTAAACTCGATTATAATAAAAAAATGGAACATAAATTACGTTCCATTTTTCTTGTTATGTAATTGAAATTTTCAAATTGTCTCATTTTCAAATTAATTCTTCCTCCTGAAAGTAATGAATAATCGCTTTCTTCATCAGAAGCTGCTGTTCATTTGGTTTCAGTTCGGGAAGTTTTTCTACTTCCTCGAAATGTGGATATCCGTCTTTATCGTAATGGGTAAATTTGAAATAACCGAAAGGTTCCAGTAATCTGCAAACTGCAATGTGAAGGATGTTCAGTTTGTCGTCTTTCGTATATTTTTGTTGTCCGCTTCCCAATTCCTGTACACCGATTAAAAATAAAATGGTGTCAATCTGCGGATGTTTTTCTGTGTCGAAATTTATTTGAAAAAATTCTTCAACCTTAGCCCATAATTCTGCTTCTGTCATATTTTAAGAATTTGTTGTATTGTGATTAAATCAAAATATTACGTTTGATCTAAATTAAATTTTATTTTCAAGTTTCATCAAAAATGCATATTCCAATGCATCTTCTTTTAATGACTCAAATCTTCCGCTTGCGCCGCCGTGACCTGAGCTCATATCAGTTTTAAATAATAAAAGATTCTCGTCAGTTTTCAATTCACGTAACTTGGCAACCCATTTTGCAGGCTCCCAATATTGCACCTGCGAATCATGAAAGCCTGTAGTAATCAACATATTCGGATAATCTTTCGCTTCTACATTGTCATATGGCGAATAATCTTTCATGTAATGATAATATTCTTCATCATTCGGATTTCCCCATTCGTCATATTCTCCCGTCGTCAAAGGAATTGTTTCATCAAGCATGGTCGTTACAACATCTACGAAAGGTACTTGCGCAACAATTCCGTTGAATAGTTGAGGTTCGTAATTAACTACAGCTCCTACTAACAAGCCTCCTGCGCTTCCTCCCATTGCGTACATATGTTTTGATGAAGTATAGTTTTCTTTGATTAAATATTTTCCGGCATCGATGAAATCGAAGAACGTATTCTTTTTGAAAAGCATTTTTCCATCTTCATACCATTCTCTTCCCAAATATTCTCCCCCACGAATGTGGGCAATTGCATAAATAAAACCTCTGTCCAAAATCGATAGTCTTACGTTAGAGAAACTCGCATCAACCGTATGTCCGTAACTTCCGTATCCATATAAAAGAACAGGAGTCTCCGTTGTTTTTTTTGTGTCTTTATGATAAACCAAAGAAATAGGGATTTTCACTTCGCCATCTCTTGAGTCTGCCCAGATTCTTTCTGAAATATAATTTTCTGCGACAAATTTTCCGCCCAAAACTTCCTGTTGTTTCAAAAGTTTCGTGGTCTTATCTTTCATATTATATTCAAAAGTAGAGCTCGGAACCGTAAGCGAAGTATAACCATAACGCAAAATATCAGTATTAAACTCTAAATTTAAACCAATGTAAGCGGTATAAGTTGGGTCTGAAAAAGGTAAATCATACGTTTCTCCGTTTTTTTCGTTGATGATTTTTATCTGTAAAAGTCCTTCCTCTCTTTCTTCTAAAACGAGATAGTCTTTGAAGATTTCAAAACCTTCTAGCAAAACTTCGGCACGATGCGGAATCACATCAACCCAGTTTTCCATTCCGCAATTGTCGATTTTAGTTTTTACAATTTTGAAATTGGTAGCGTCGTCTGCATTGGTAATAATGTAAAATTCATCTTCGTAATGTTCTACAGAATATTCCAGATCATCAATTCTTGGCTGAATCACTTTCCATTCTGCAAAAACGTCGTCCGAAGGAATGAAATGATGCTCATCAGAAATCGTGCTTGAACTTGCCAGAAAAATGTATTCTAAAGATTTTGTTTTGAAAACATTCACGTCAAAAGTTTCATCTTTCTCATGGAAAATTAAAACATCTTCTGAGGGATTTGTTCCTAATTCATGTCGGTAAACTTTATACGCACGAAGACTTTCATCTTTTCTGATGTAAAAAATGTGTTTATTGTCATTTGCCCAGACGGCTTTTCCTGTTGTGTTTTCAATTTTGTCTGAAAGAATTTCGCCAGTTTTTAAATTTTTAAAATTCAAGCTATAAATTCTTCTTCCCACATTATCTTCTGAGAAAGAAACCAGTTCGTTATTCGGACTTACGGCAACATTGGCAACCTCAAAGAACTCGTGACCTTCTGCCAAAATGTTGACATCCAAAATGATTTCTTCAGGATTTTCCATCGTTTGGAACCTTCTGCAGAAAATAGGATATTCTTTTCCTTCTTCGTAACGTACGATGTACCAATATTCATTAAAAAAATAGGGAAGAGACTCGTCGTCTTTTTTGTAACGAGCTTTCATTTCCTCGTAAAGCTCTTCCTGAAAAGCTTCCGTTTTTTTCATCATCGCTTCTTCGTAAGCATTTTCTTCTTCGAGATATTTGATGACTTCGAGGTTTTCTCGGTCGTTCATCCAGAAATAATTATCAATTCTTTTATCGCCGTGAATTTCGAGTATAGTTTCTATTTTTTTTGCTTGTGGAGCTTTCATTCGAATGTATCCTTATTTTAATTAAATCAAATTTCGTTAAAATTATTAGGCTGAAATGTGCCTTAAAAAACGAAATTGTATTCAATATTAATTTTTGTTCAAATTTAATTAAAAAAAAGCCATCTTTTCTTTAATCGAAAAGACGGCTGTATGGTATAAAGTTTTAAAAACTATTTATGTAAGCTTTTGATGTATTTTTCAAGTGCCATGGTCATCGACGGTGTTTCCTTTGTGGGAGCCATCAAATCTATTTTTAGACCTGCTTCTTCTGCGGCTGCTGAAGTGGTAGGCCCGAAAACTCCAATTTTTGTGTCTTCCTGTTTGAAATCCGGAAAGTTCTGCTGTAACGACTTGATTCCTTGCGGACTGAAGAAAATCAGCATATCGTAATCATTGATATTGATGTCTGTCAAATCGCTGCAAACCGTTCTGTACATAATCGCTCTCGTCCATTGAATATTTGCTGAATCTAAAGTTTTCGGAATATCGGGACTCAAAACATCAGAGGAAGGCAGTAAATATTTTTCAGAAGGAAATTTTTTAAACAAAGGCAAAAGATCTGCAAAATTTTTCTCGCCAAAGCTTATTTTTCTCTTTCTGTAAACGATGTGTTTCTGAAGATAATTGGCAATCGCCTCAGACTGACAGATGTATCTCATGGTGTCCGGCACAGAAAATCTCAGCTCTTCTGCCAACCTGAAATAATGATCAATCGCATTTTTACTGGTAAAAATAATACCGGTATATTGCGTTAAATCTATTTTCTGTGTTCTAAGTTCTTTGTTGTCAACCCCTGCAACATGGATGAAAGGGCGGAAATCAATCTTTATTTTTTCCTTCTTTGCAATTTCCAAATATGGAGAAGACTCACTAGGTGATGGTTGAGAAACCAATATAGACTTTATTCTCATCATGTATCTATTAAATAAATAATAACTTCCAAAGCAGCAATAAAGGTGCTATTTGGAGCGTGCAAATATACAAAAATTTATAATACCATTTTTGAGGTAAGATGTTGTTCCTGTGAAATAAATAGAAAAAAACCTTAAATACAAAGACAAACAGGAAAAAGAAAAAATAGTATAAAAACGCTTCATTTCTATCTGTAGGGAAGTAATAGTGGGTGATACAGAGAATAATCACTAAAATTGAAAGAATAAAATGAAATTTTGTGGAGGTAAAATAAAAAATAGTCCATTTTTTTCCGTCACCTATGCTTTGGTAAAATAAAAATCCTAAGGCCGTCCGTAGGAAATAAAATAATGAAACTGCGGCCAAACAGTATCCAAATTTATTCATTTGGTATCCAAAAATCTTCAATTTCGCTGCATATTCCGGAACTACGGGAACGTATTGTGAGATCAAAACGGCTAAACTTAAAGTAATAACGCAGGAAGTAATAATCCAGCTGGGCAGGTTGTTGCTCGAGTCAAAATACTTTTGCATAAGAAAATCTTTGAGATTGGCTTCCCGCTCAATAACATTCATCATGAAAATATATAAGAAAAGACATCCTATCAGTATAAAAACTACCCAATCGTTATTTTCGGGTATTCTTAGTTGGTTGGTAAAATCTTGAGATTGTGGCAACGGAATATTTTTTTGCAAAATTATCGATTATTTTGTAGAAAATAAAAAGCTTAAATAACTTATCTTTGCCAATTGAAATGAAAAAACTCGTCATCATTCCAACATACAACGAAAAGGAGAATATCGAAAAGATAATTTCTGCTGTTTTTGCATTGGAACAAGGGTTTCATGTTTTGGTTGTAGACGATTCTTCGCCCGACAAAACGGCGGACATCGTTAAAGAATTACAGAAAAAATTCCCGCACACGCTTCATTTGTCGATAAGACATATTAAAGATGGATTGGGAAAAGCTTACATTCATGGTTTTAAATGGGCATTGCAAAATAGTTATGACTACATTTTTGAGATGGATGCCGATTTTTCTCACAATCCGAATGATTTACCTAGACTTTTTGATGCCTGCTTAAATGCCGATATGGCAGTTGGCTCCCGTTATTCGAAAGGGGTAAATGTGGTCAATTGGCCAATGGGAAGGGTTTTGCTGTCTTATTTTGCTTCAAAATATGTGAGATTTATTCTCGGACTTTCCATTCATGATACTACAGCCGGTTTTGTTTGCTTTTCAAGAAAAGTTTTAGAAGAAATCGGTTTAGATAATGTTAAATTAAAAGGATATGGCTTTCAGATTGAAATGAAATTCAGAGCTTTTAAGAAAGGTTTTAAGATCGTGGAAGTACCCATAATTTTCACCAACAGAGAATTGGGAGAGAGTAAAATGAACGGCGGCATCATTCACGAAGCAGTATTTGGTGTTTTAAATTTAAAGTGGAAATCAATAATCAATAAATTATGAGAAGACTAAGCGTGCTTTTGATGTTTTTATTTTTGGTTTCTTGTACCCAATATATTGACAAACCAAAAAACCTCCTGGATAAAAGTACTATGTCTGAGATTATGGCAGATTTGGCGATCAATGACCAAGTGACAAACACTTATCAAGGTAAAAATTTAGAAAGCGGAACAAGATATATCCTTAAAAATCATAAGGTGAAAGCCGAAGACTTTGTCGAAAGCTATAAGTATTATGTAGCAAAAGGAAAAATGAATAAAATTGTGGATGATGCACAGGAAATTCTTTTAGAAAAAGATCCTAAAGCAAAAGGTTTTGTAGAGAGCAAATCTAAACCCCAAACCGATCTTCCCAAATTAGTAAGATAAATATGCAGCAATTTTTTAAGATAGAAAAAACTTCGCAGGGAAAAGCCAGAGCAGGAGAATTGGTGACTGATCACGGTGTGGTGCAAACTCCGATTTTTATGCCGGTAGGAACTGTTGCAAGTGTGAAAACCGTACATCAGAGAGAATTAAGGGATGATATTAAAGCTCAGATTATTTTGGGAAATACCTATCACTTATATCTACGTCCGGGCATGGAAGTGATGGAGGAAGCAGGTGGTTTGCATAAATTTATGAACTGGGATCTTCCGATTCTTACCGATTCAGGTGGTTTTCAGGTTTTTTCTCTTTCTGGGACGAGAAAAATGTCTGAAGAAGGAGTGAAATTTAAATCACATATAGACGGAAGCGTTCACTTGTTTACTCCGGAAAAATCTATGGAGATCCAGAGACAGATTGGAGCAGACATTTTTATGGCTTTTGATGAATGTGTTGCATACCCGGCACACTACAATCAGGTGAAAAAATCTATGGATATGACGCATCGCTGGTTAAAAAGATGCATGGACTGGAATGAAAAAAATCCTGAATTATACGGTTATAAACAAAGATTCTTCCCAATTGTTCAGGGTTCTACCTATTCAGATTTAAGAAAAATTTCGGCGGAAGTGATTGCAGAAGCAGGAGCAGAAGGAAATGCCATTGGCGGACTTTCTGTTGGTGAGCCGGAAGATGAACTGTACAGAATTACCGATGAGGTAACCGATATTTTACCTAAAGATAAGCCAAGATACCTGATGGGCGTAGGAACTCCGTGGAATATTTTGGAATCTATCGGTTTAGGAATTGACATGATGGATTGTGTAATGCCTACAAGAAACGCCAGAAACGGAATGCTTTTCACGTGGCAAGGCGTGATGAATCTTAAAAACGAAAGATGGAAGAAAGATTTTTCGCCGCTGGATGAGTTTGGGACAAGTTTTGTAGACAAAGAATATTCTAAAGCGTATGTTCGTCATTTATTTGTTTCAAAAGAATATTTAGGGAAGCAGATTGCTTCTATTCACAATCTTGCTTTTTATTTAGATTTGGTAAAAGTGGCAAGAGAACATATCTTAGCAGGAGATTTTTACGAATGGAAAAATTCTGTCGTTCCTGTTTTAAGACAAAGACTTTAAAATTATTTCATGCTTAAAATTGTAGACAGATATATTGTAAGAAAATACCTTGGAACCTTTGGTTTCATGCTGATATTGCTGTCTACAGTTGTTCTGGTAATCGATGTTCAACAGAAAATTCCGAGAATTGAAAAAGCGACCGAAATTGATGCGAAACTGAATCTGACTTATTTCCTGATTCATTTTTATCCCTTCTGGATTATTAATCTCGTTGTTACCTTCTTGGCTATTCTTGTTTTTATTTCGGTGATTTATTTTACTTCGAGGATGGCAAATAATACTGAGATTGTGGCGATTATCAGTAGTGGTGCAAGTTTTCACAGGTTTGCAAAACCTTATCTGATGACTTCACTTTTCATTGCTTTGCTGTCGCTGGTCGTTAACCATTTTGTATTGCCATGGGCGAATATTAAGAAGAATGCGCTCGAGGCCTACACTTATAATCAGACGAATAAAGATAAAATTCTAGGGACAGCTCCCGTTTCTGCGCAATTGAGTAAAACGGAATACATCTTCATCAATTCGTGGAATAAAAAAGAATATCGTGGCTACGGTTTTGTCTACCAAAAATTTGATAAAAACCGTAAATTAACTTACGAACTGAAAGCAAATGATGCATATTGGGATCCTGCAAAAAAACAATTTGTACTGAATAGTTTCCTTGAAAAGACTATTAATAAAGACGATTCAGAAAAATTAGGTCAGGGTTTTGAGATGAGGAAAAGTTATGGTCAGGCACCGGAAGAATTATTTCCGAACGAACTTTTAGGTCAAAATAAAACAACTCCCGAACTTATCAAGTTTATCGATAGAGAAAGAGAAAAAGGAAACAGTAACCTGAATGCACACTTGAACGAGTTTCACCAAAGAACCTCGATGCCTGTTGCGATTATTATGCTTACTTTTTTGGCGCTCTCTCTTTCTTCCCAAAAGAAAAGAGGAGGGTTGGGGATTAATTTAGCAATAGGAATTTCCTTAGCGTTTGTATTTGTATTCTCGTTTGAGGCCTTAAAAGTGGTTTCAGAGAATAAAATTTTGTCTCCGTCATTAGCAATGTGGATGCCGAATATCATCTTTTTCCCGCTAACTTTAATTTTGTATATCAGAAGAGCGAATCAGTAAAGAAGTTTTATTTCTTTGTGGTAAAACGATTTTGTTTCATCATCAAATTCAATCCAGATTTCACCATTTTCGTCAGCTTTTCTGATGATGCCATTTTGTCGCTTTCCGTCAATTTCGAAAACTGAAATTTCATCTTTTCTGAAAAGATTTAAATTAAATTCTTCTAAAACATGTTCTTCTGAATCTATACTTTTAAATTTTTCAACTAAAAATCCATGGAATTCTCTCGTGAAATTTTGCAAATCTATTTTTTTTCCTGTTTGTGTAAAAATTGATCCTGCATTGGAAATTTCAAATTCTTCCTGAAGAATATTGATTCCGCTTCCTATAATAAAATAGTTTTCACCATTGAATTTTTTCTTTTCGATCAGAATTCCGACAACTTTTTTGTTGGCTAAAATAATGTCGTTTGGCCATTTGATCTTCACTGTTTTTTCGGTCAGTTTGGCAAGAAATTCGCGTATTGCTGTTGCGGTATAATAATTGAACAGAAAATCACTGAGCTTTATGTCTTCAGTTTTTACAGCAATAGTGTAGGCAAGATTCTGCTCAGGCTGGGAAGCCCAAATATTTCCATACTGTCCTCTTCCTTTTGTTTGATTAAAAGTATAGAGGCCAACAAAATTTGAATGTGGATAAAGTAAAACCTGAGATATTTCGTCATTAGTAGAAGAACACTCTTTTTGGTAAAACAGATCGGTCATTTATGAAAACTTTAAGACATTAAAGCCCTAAAAGTAAGGTTAAAGTAAAAGAAAAACAATAAATTTGCAGATTATAGTATATTTTAATGAACAAAACAGTAGAAAAGCAAGCGCTAATAGATAAAATTGTAGAAGCTATCCAGGATGTAAAGGGGGAAGATATTATGATTTTCGACCTTTCAAAAATTGAAAACTCGGTAGCAGAAACATTTATAATTTGTAGTGGTAACTCAAATACACAAGTTTCGGCATTAGCAGGAAGTGTAGAAAAAAAAGTAAGAAACGATCTTCAGGACAGACCTTGGCACGTGGAGGGTACAGAAAACTCAATGTGGGTCTTGGTAGATTATGTAACTGTGGTGGTGCATATCTTCCAGAAAGAGACTCGTCAGTATTACGATATTGAAGAACTTTGGGGTGATGCAAAAATCACCAAAATAGAAAGTGAAGTATAAATTTTAAAAGTATTAAATGAATAATAAAGGATTTAACTGGTTTTTCCCAATCGCTATAATAGCCCTTTTGTTATTTTTTGCCTCAAACTTTTTAGGTGGCAACAATGCAAAATCTATTGACGAAGATGCTTTCTTTAGAGAAATGCAATCGGGGAAAGTTCAGAATGTGTTGATTGATAAGCAAGCTCAGAAAGCTGAAGTATTTTTAACAAAAGCTGCGAAAACAGCTACCGTGACAAAAGATGACAAGGCAAATCCTTTTTCCAATTTAGGCATGTCTTCTGCAAAGGCTGATTATAGCCTGAAGTACGGAGATTTACAGCTTTTCTTAGAGAAATTTGAATCTATAAAGAGCCAAAATCCGGCAATCAAAACATCTAAAGATTATGCAGAAGGAGAGAGTGCATTAATGGGTGCTCTTATTCAGGCTCTTATCTGGATTACGATTTTAGGATTGTTCTACTTCATTCTTTTCAGAAAAATGGGAAGTGGCGGAGGCCCTGGAGGACAGATTTTCTCTATCGGTAAATCTAAAGCTAAATTATTTGACGAAAAAGAAAAGATTCAGACGACATTTAAGGATGTTGCGGGATTAGAAGGAGCTAAAGAAGAGGTGCAGGAAGTTGTAGATTTCTTGAAAAACTCTGAAAAATACACAAAATTAGGAGGTAAAATTCCTAAGGGAGTACTGTTAGTTGGTCCTCCGGGAACAGGTAAAACCTTATTGGCGAAAGCTGTTGCAGGTGAAGCTAAGGTTCCATTTTTCTCACTTTCAGGTTCAGATTTTGTTGAAATGTTTGTTGGGGTAGGAGCATCAAGAGTAAGAGATTTGTTTGCTCAGGCAAAAGCGAAATCTCCTGCTATTATTTTTATTGATGAGATTGATGCGATCGGACGTGCGAGAGGAAAAAACAACTTCTCTGGTGGAAACGACGAAAGAGAAAATACCTTAAACCAATTGCTTACGGAAATGGACGGTTTCGGAACCGATGTGAACGTAATCGTAATGGCAGCTACCAACAGAGCCGATATCTTGGATAAAGCATTGATGAGAGCTGGTCGTTTTGACCGTTCGGTTTATGTTGACCTTCCTGAATTACACGAAAGAAGAGAGATTTTTGATGTTCATTTACAGAAAATCAAATTGGATGAGACTATAGACAGAGAGTTCTTGGCAAAGCAAACTCCGGGTTTCAGTGGAGCAGATATTGCGAACGTTTGTAACGAAGCAGCTTTGATTGCGGCAAGAAACAGTCATGAATTTGTAAACAAACAGGATTTCTTAGATGCTGTCGACAGAATCATTGGAGGTCTTGAGAAGAAAAACATGGCTATCAAACCATCTGAGAAGAAAAGAGTGGCATTCCACGAGGCTGGTCACGCAACAATTTCTTGGTTGGTAGAACACGCTTCTCCGTTATTGAAAGTGACTATTGTTCCAAGAGGACGTTCATTAGGAGCAGCTTGGTATCTTCCTGAAGAAAGACAATTGACAACTACTGAACAAATGTTGGACGAAATGTGTGCTACATTGGGAGGTAGAGCAGCGGAACAAGTTATATTTAATAATATTTCTACAGGTGCACTTTCAGATTTAGAAACAGTGACTAAGAGAGCTCAGGCGATGGTTACGATCTACGGATTGAGCCCGAATATAGGTAATATTTCTTACTATGACAGTTCAGGCCAGTCAGAATATAATTTTGGTAAGCCTTACTCTGAAGCAACGGCTTCTAAGATTGATGCAGAAATCAAAATGATTATTGAAAATCAATATGAAAGAGCGGTAAGAATTCTTACTGAGAATAAAGATAAACTGGATGCTTTGGCAAATAAACTTTTGGAAAAAGAAGTTATTTTCCGTGAAGATCTTGAGGATATATTCGGAAAAAGAGCATGGGATCCTGAATTGACAGAAAGGCCGGTGACGAATACCATTCCTATACATGAAAAAGTAGAAGAAAGCGAAATTCAGGCACCAGAAAGCCCTGCTCAGCTTTAAAATATTTATATTCAATTGAATACAACCCGGTGATTGTAAAATTGCCGGGTTTTTTCATTTTAAAGCAATATTATTAGAAGCAATTCTAATTAATTTTCTATTTTTGTAGTAAGTTGACTAAAAATACATTAAGTTGAGTTTATTTAAGAGAATTGTAAGCAAACTAACTAATCAGCCTGAGGAAGATGACAGACAAAGTCTGGAGAAGCTGGGAGATTCGCTGAAAAACGCTGATCTTGATTATAAGTTTGCCCAATTGTTTACCCATTCCGGAGGTTTTTTTAATTATTGCGCTGATGAAGCTGAGGCTTTGCAGACATTAAACCAGATCTTAAAGATTGAGGGAGTAAATTCTGTGTTTTGCTGTGACAAAGATTTGCAAAACTTTTTAAATGTTGTAAAAGTTTCTCATACGCCACAACTTGAAACAGTCAACGATGCTGCATTTATCACTTGCGAATATCTTATTGCGTATGATGGCAGAATCATGCTTTCCCATAATAATATTCTGCACTACCACTCTTCAAGGCTGCCGTCAAAAATTATTGTGATGGCAAATGTTTCTCAGATTGTCAATAATCTGAATGATGCAATGGGGAAAATAAAGCGCAGCGGAAACATCAAAAATCTTACTTCAATAAGCGGAAATCATTCTAAACTAGATACCGCAACAAACAATAATACCAAGCTGTTTCTACTGTTGTTAGAAGACTAGAAACCATCTAAATTTTAAATTTTGGACAAAAATCTTATTCAGAGAACCATTTCGGGGATTGTTTATATTGCAGTCATTATTCTCTGTACGACGCCATTGGGAGCTCAGCTTCTTGATCAAATTTCGCTGGGTCTTGTAAAGCAGCAATATTTGTATTACGCATTGATCACTTTTCTTTTGTTAGTAGGAACCTGGGAATGCATTAAGATCATGAAATTTGGCAATGGTTATGAGAAATGGGTGGTTTTACCAATTGTATTGCTCATTTTCTACATGTTCTCGAAGAGGTACTTCTATCACGATTTTTATTTCAATTTCAGGTTAACAGAAATTCTTGCATTAGCGCTCGTTGTGATTGCGGTGGTTACTTTATTTAAATTTACAAGCGAATTGTACTTCGATAGCGGGAAGTTAATTTTTACAGTAATCTATGTCGCTTTACCATTTTCATTTGCATTAGGCTTACCCAAATATTCTTCTTATGACAGTAACTTTTCTTTGGAAGTTATTTTCCTTTTTATTTTGATTTGGAGCAGTGATACGTTTGCATATTTGGTTGGAAAGTTTTTCGGAAAACATAAGATGGCACCCAAAATTTCACCTAAAAAAACATGGGAAGGTTACGCCGGTGGAGTAGTACTTACATTAGTTCTTTCTTATTTTGTCGAAATGTATCAGCCTCAGCTCCGTGGAAACTGGGTGGTAGTAGGTTTTCTGATTGCAGCATTTGCGCCTTTAGGCGATTTGGTAGAAAGTCAGTTGAAAAGAACTTTCGGGGTAAAAGACAGCGGAAATATCATTCCCGGGCACGGTGGTGTATTAGATAGGCTGGATAGTTTTTTAATCTGCGTTCCTGTCGTATATTTGTATTTTATTTTAGAAAAATTTATATAAACTCATGAAGTTACATAAAGAATCAAAAGGCACCCTCGTAGTTGCCAGTCTCCTGTTTGCAATCATTGCATCGGCAGCTATCTATTTCCTAGAAATGTGGTCGCTTTTAATCATCATACCAGTATTAGTTATGTATGCTTTGGTGTTTTGGTTTTTCAGAGTTCCAAATCGTGATATTTTAGATCATACGGAAAATGTTATTGCGCCTGTAGATGGTAAAGTGGTTATGATCAAGGAAGTTGAAGAAACTGAATTTTTAAAGGAAAAAGCAATTCAGGTTTCTATTTTTATGTCTCCTCTGAATGTACATATTTGTCGATTTCCGGTTTCTGGAAATGTTATTTACAAGAAATATCATCCCGGAAAATATCTGGTAGCATGGCACGAAAAATCTTCTACCGAGAATGAAAGAACAACGGTTGCGGTAGAAAGTATGACGAATCACAAAGTGGTTTTCAGGCAGATTGCAGGATATGTAGCGAGAAGAATTATTTTCTATTGTAATGAAGGCGATGCAGCAAAAGCCGGACATGAGTTTGGTTTCATTAAATTCGGTTCAAGAATGGATATTTTCTTGCCATTAGACACTGAGATTATCTGCAAGATTGGTGATAAAACCAAAGGAGGAATTGATGTGATTGCCAGAATGAAAGATTAGTATTTAGCACTTGCAAAAAATAAATAGAGACCGTTTCGAAAGAGGCGGTCTTTTAGTTTGATCAGCATTGATATTGTAATTGTTATTTGATGTGCTTCTTGACTTCGCTGATTAGCGTCAATATTAATTCCAAAGGCAAATCTTCATCCATATCAATCAAAAGGATTTTAAACTTCTTTCTGCCCTCAGAAATCAATTCCGGGTTATCTAACCGGTCACCATGATAAAAGCTGATGTAATGTTTCTGATGTTTTTTGCTGAAATAAAGATAACACAGCATTTTCTTTTTAAACTTAAAAAACGGTAGCCCAAAGCTTAAAGTTTCAGTGATGTTTTCAGGATCAGATTCTAAAATCTTCTTTCTTAAAAACAAAAGAGTACTTCGCTCAGGTTCTTGTATTCTGAAGAAGTACTCTTGTATAGGATTCACTTTAAATAAATTTAAAAAGATTTAATCAAAATTTTGCAGCTCTACAAGCTTGTGATAAGTTCCTCGTTTTGCCATAAGTTCCTGGTGGGTTCCCTGTTCCATGATGTCCCCTTTTTCCATTACGACGATCCAGTCGGCTTTTTGGATGGTTGAAAGTCGGTGGGCGATCACTAAAGACGTTCTGTTTTCCATCATTTTTTCAAGAGCATCCTGTACAAATTTTTCAGATTCTGTATCCAAAGCAGAAGTTGCCTCGTCTAAAATCATGATTGGCGGATTTTTCAGAACTGCTCTTGCGATAGAAACTCTCTGTTTTTGTCCGCCTGACAGTTTTCCTCCATCGTCTCCGATATTGGTGTCATAGCCATTTGGAAGCTGAGTGATAAATAAGTCTGCATTGGCAATTTTGGCGGCAGCAATGACTTCATCTCTTGAAGCTTCAGGTTTACCCATTAAAATATTGTTGTAGACTGTGTCGTTGAAGAGAACGGACTCCTGAGTAACCATCCCCAGTAATTTTCTGTACTCAGTAAGTTTTAAATTTTTAATGTTGGTTTCATCAATTAAAATCTCACCTTCAGACACATCGTAAAATCTTGCCAAAAGATTAGCGATCGTTGTTTTACCACTTCCGCTTTGTCCTACAAGTGCTACAGTTTTTCCTTTAGGTATTTTTAGATTAAAATTTTTCAGAATTAAGTTAGACTTATCATAGTAGAAACCAATGTTTTTAAATTCAATATGAGCATCAAGGTTAGAAATTGAAACAGGTTCTGCTATTTCTTCAATTTTAATATCTGCATCAAGAATTTCCAAAACTCTGGTTAAAGAAGCTTCACCTTTCTGAACGTTAGAAATAGAAGTTGACAAACTTTTCATTGGAGGTAAAATCTGGAAGAAAATACCCAGGAAGACAAGAAAATCAGCAGGTGAAATGCTTTGATCTACGATGATTTGTTTTCCACCATACCAGGCAATAATTAAGAATGTTACAGACCCTAAAAACTCGCTCATTGGTGATGCCAGTTCTTTTTTTCTTCCGAGACTTATTGAGCTGTTGATCCATTTTTGCATTGACTGCATGAAGCGGTTGTTCATGATTTTTTCAGCGTTGAAAATCTTGATCACCTTATTGGATTTCAGAGTTTCATCAACGATAGAAAATATGTTTCCCATCTCGTTTTGAGCTTCGTGAGAATCTTTTTTAAGGCTTTTTCCGATAAGGGCAATCATTGTTCCCATCACAGGCAAAACCAAAAGTGAGAAAAGCGTCATTTCCGGGCTTAAGAAAAATAATGTAACTAACGTGCTGATTAACATAAAAGGAGCGTTGATAAGGTCTACCAAACTGCCCAGAATACTTCCTTCTACATCACCTACGTCATTTGACATACGAGACATCATATCTCCCTTTCTGCTTTCCGTAAAAAATGAAACGGGTAGAGAAAGAATTTTTCGATACATCGCACCACGAAGATCTTTGGTAACTCCCACTCGGTAATTAATCAATAGAAATGATCCTAAATACCTGAAAAGATTCCTAAGTAAGAACATAAAAGCCGTGATGATACACAACCATGCCAATACTTTTAATGAACCGTACTCTGTAACCAAACTTTGTACATAATAGTTGGAGTATTCTTTTAAAAAAGTGAAAAAGTCTATAATATCTCCAGAGTAAACAGGGGCTGATTCGTATTTTTCGGGTTTGATCGTGCCAAAAAGCATTCCTAAAACGGGTAAAATAGTTCCTAAGGAAGCAATTTGAAATGCAGAATAGAGTAGGTTGAAAAACAAACTTCCATAAATATATTTACGGTGGGGTCTTGCGAATTTTAGTATTTTTTTATATTCGTTCATTCAATAAAATTGGATAGCAAAATTAATTAAAATATAATGATAAGACGTTTTTAATTGAATTTTACTTTATCATTATACTTCGGATTGAAATTTTTTGTGTTTAATTTTTCTAAAGTCTTCCCGAAATTATTGATCAATTGGGTGAGATTATCAAAATCAACCACATTAATGTCGTCGTTCAATTGATGATAATGCTTGATTTTACTCATGTCTGCTGTGGAAATTGAATGGGCAATAATCTTTTTCTTTACAAAACTCACATTGTCTGATCTGTAGAATAATTGCTCTGACGCATAAGGATCAGGATGTATTTTTAAACCGTTTACAGCATTTTGATTAAACAATTCATCGAGGTCTGAAAATTCGTCGCCCGTGATGAAAACAGCATTCTTTCCGAACTCAGATTCTGTGGCAACCATTTCAAAATTAAAAAGTGCAGCAAGATTTTTATAAATTTTATCTAAACCTTTATCTTCAGCAATTGCCGTAGATCCCAACATTCCTTTTTCTTCACCATTGAATGCCATGAAAACCATTGAGAATTCAGGTTTTTTATTTTTAAAATAATCTGCAATTCCTACCAAAGTTGTAATTCCGCTGGCGTCATCATCTGCGCCGTTGTAGATGATGTCTTCACCTCCTTTTTTGCTCACTCCGATATGATCAAAGTGTCCTGAAAAGCCTAACGTTTTCTCAGATTTTCCTTTTTTGATTCCGCAAACATTGTAAGCAGTTTTTCCTTTGTAATCAAATGGAACGAGATAAGAATTTCCGGTGCAGTATTCTAAATTGTTTTCTTTGAAAAGTGTTGCAATATAATTCGCAGCATTGTCGTTTTCCGGAGTTCCTATTTCTCTCCCTTTCATTTCGTCTGAAGCCAAAGTAGAGATCACAGTTTTAATTCTTTCTGTAGATACTTCTTGTGCAAAAGCTGTTGCAGAGAATAAAGATAGAACGAGGTAGGTTAGTTTTTTCATATTGAATATTTATTTAATTGAATCTGTCGCAATTTTATGTGAAATGTTGCATTAAAATTTATGAATTTACTCTTAAAGTAACAATCCGACAAATTTAAAACAAAACGGATACATTTCAGAAAATTTATGACGGTATACTTTTTAATAAAAAATAAAAAAAACAGCTCCTAAAGAAGCTGTTCCTACTCAAAAAAAATCATTGTAAGGTTATCGGAGTCTGTCTACAGATTTTACGAGCCTCTCATCTTTTTTGATAAAAATATTTGCTATAAACAAACAAATTACCGCAATCAATGGGAAAACCGGCTCAATACCCTTCTCAGGAAAATCAATTCCTCCGGATAAGTTTTGTACCCAGTATACCAATATACCAATCAACAAAGCGTTTATAATGATGCTGATGTTATTCAGCATGATTTGTCTTTTTCTGTTTTTAAAGCTAAACAAACTGAACGCACCTATCAATACCAAAACAATTGATGCGATGCTGACAATCGGGGCATTTCCGAAAATTTCTACATCCTGTCCGGTAATATAAAGGAATGCCGCCGCTAAAACGGATAGCAAAATCCAAATCGTTTGTATTCTCTGTAACATAGAATTTTAAATTCAGAAGCAAAAATAACATAAATTTTGCACAATTCAAAAATAAGTGTAGATTTGCATTATACAATGTACTTGAAAACAAAAGTCACCGGACTTACTTTTCTTACTCACAACTAATTACATTTTTACTTTATATATGTTTAACATAGAAACGTTAAGGTCAAAATCCGTAACGGAATTGACTAAAATCCTAAAAGATTTGGGCGTTAAGGTTGCAAGAAACAGCACAGATAATGATAAAATCTTCGCAGTTCTTGATTTTCAGGCTTCCAACCCTAAAGTTGCAAAAGATTACTTCAATACTACAGAAAGCAACACTGAAACTGAAGAAAAACCTGCTGCAGCAGAAAAAGTGGTGAAAGCTGCTCCTAAAAAACCAGCACCCAAAAAACCGGCAAGACCCAAAGCTGCCACAGAAACTCCTACAGAAGCTGAACCTGCCAAAACAGAGGAAACGACAGAAGAGAAAGAAGTTATTGCAGAAGCAATCGTAAAGGAACCTGCAAAAGGCCCTGTAGAAGAACGACCTGCTAACAATGCTTCAAAACAAAAAAGAAAAAGAGTAGCTCCTACGAATACTTCTGAAGAACAGACTCAGGAAAAAGAGGAAACTCCAGTAAATACAGATTCTCAAGCGACAGCAACAGCTGCTACACAAGCAAGAGAAGAAAGGCCTAAAAGACCGCAACAACAGCAACAACAGGGTCAGAATCCAAATCAAAAAGGTCAAAACCATCCACAGCAAAACGGTGGAAATCCTCAGAATAGAAATCAGAACAATAACCAAAATCAGAATTCTAATCAAAACAACCCCAATCAGAACCAAAATCCTAACCAAAATCCTAACCAAAATCAGAACAGAAATTCTGAAAGAAGTGAGGAAGTTGAATCCAGAAAAGAATTCAATTTCGACGGAATGGTGAGTATTGAAGGTGTTTTAGAGATTTTACCTGATAACTATGGATTTTTACGTTCCTCAGATTTTAGTTATATCTCTTCACCGGATGATGTGTATGTTTCAACTGCACAGATCAGAAATTTTGGTTTAAAAACTGGAGATACCGTAAGAGGAATCGTACGTTTACCAAAAGAAGGCGAAAAATATTTTTCATTATTAAAACCAACAGAAGTTAACGGACGTGATTTGGCATTTATCAAAGACCGTGTAGCTTTTGAATATCTTACGCCGCTTTTCCCGGAAGAGAAATTTAATCTTTCAGGTGATAATTCTACGATGTCTACGAGAATTGTAGATCTTTTTGCACCCATTGGAAAAGGACAGAGAGCGATGATTGTTGCCCAGCCCAAAACCGGTAAAACAATGTTGCTGAAAGATATTGCAAATTCTATTGCTGCTAATCACCCGGAAGTCTATATGATGGTCCTTTTGATCGACGAACGTCCTGAAGAAGTTACCGATATGGAAAGAAGTGTAAATGCAGAAGTTATCGCTTCTACATTTGATGAAGCTGCTGATAAGCACGTAAAGGTGGCTAACCTTGTTTTGGCGAAAGCTCAGAGAATGGTAGAATGTGGTCACGATGTGGTTATTTTATTAGATTCAATTACAAGATTGGCAAGAGCTTACAATACGGTAACACCGGCATCTGGAAAAGTACTTTCAGGTGGTGTGGATGCAAACGCTTTACATAAGCCCAAAAGATTTTTTGGTGCTGCAAGAAAAATTGAAAACGGCGGTTCGTTGACGATTATTGCAACTGCATTGATTGATACTGGTTCTAAAATGGATGAAGTTATTTTTGAAGAATTCAAAGGTACCGGAAACATGGAACTTCAGTTAGACAGAAAAATTGCCAACAGAAGAATTTATCCTGCTATTGATTTGGTTTCTTCAAGCACAAGAAGAGATGATCTATTGCTGGATGAGGTGACTTCGCAGAGAATGTGGATTTTCAGAAAGTATCTTTCAGAAATGAATCCTATTGAAGCGATGGAATTTGTCAATAAAAACATCAGAGGAACTCTGAACAACGAAGAATTTTTAATGTCTATGAATAGATAGGCATGCATTAATATTGTTATACGAAGCACAGATTTAGGTCTGTGCTTTTTGTTTTAATTAAATCTAATTAATTATCAATGTTAAAGATTTATTAAAATAATATTCAATTGTTGATATTGGCTTAAATATTGGCTAAATTTACATATTAACATTAAAAATTAAAACTTATGTCATTTGAATTACCAAAATTAGGATATTCGTACGATGCTCTAGAGCCTACAATTGATGCAAAAACTATGGAAATTCACCATACAAAGCACCACCAGGCTTACGTAGATAATTTAAATAAAGCAATTGAGGGTACTGATCTTGCAGAATTATCTATCGAAGATATCTGTAGAAACGGTGTTGAAAAGCCGGCAGTTAGAAATAATGGTGGAGGTCACTTCAATCACTCATTATTCTGGGAAATTTTAACTCCTGGCGGAAGCAAAGAGCCAGTAGGAAGCGTAAAAGCTGCTATTGAAAATTATGGTGGTCTTGAAAAATTCAAAAATGATTTTTCTGATGCTGCGAAAACAAGATTTGGTTCTGGATGGGCTTGGCTAGTGAAAAACGAAGACGGATCTGTATCTGTAACTTCTACTCCAAACCAGGATAACCCGTTAATGCCAACTGCTGATGCAAAAGGAACTCCGGTTTTAGGGTTAGATGTTTGGGAGCATGCTTATTATTTAAACTACCAAAACAGAAGACCTGATTATGTAGCTGCGTTTTTTGATGTAGTAAACTGGGACAAAGTTGAAGAATTATTTAATAAATAATCATCTTTAATTGAAGATAAAAAAGGTTCAGAATTTTCTGAACCTTTTTTGTTTTAAAATCTTGTTGCATCTGATGCACTAAGACCATTCATTTTTAACTTATATTTCCAGCTGACATAAGCGAAAACCTGATACAATTTATATTCAAACTTAATCCCGTAGTTTTCTTTTGGATCATAATCGATTGAAGATTCTATTACGTTTCTGTATCTGCCTGAGGTATAATAAGAATTCCATTCTGTTACGAGCATTCTGTTTCTGCTTCTCAATGTAGATTCAGAATACTGATTGATGGGTTTTGCAATGGCATTCAGAAAATAATCAAACTGGGTGTCGATTACAGTAAGTTCCCATTCGCCATCGTCATTTTTCTCTGGTTTCATTGCCGTTTCCTCCTTTCCGCTTTTGGCTGTAGTCTGAGCCGAAAAATTCAGAGGAATTATTGTAAAGATTATTATAAAGATTAAATTTTTCATAATCATGAAGTTACAAAAAACAGTCGTATGAAAGTTATTATGACTTTATTTTTTACGATACTCTTTTTGGAACACTGATACTGCAGGAAAATGATCACTAAACCCACCCGTAAATCGGTCACCATCCCAGGAACGGAAAGGATAACCCTTGAATTGACCTTCTTTGTTGACCAAATAAGTAGGAGCATAAATCTCTGCTTTGAATAAAGTATATGTAGCCGTAATTTTTTCAGTCGAATATAAATTTTTCGAAATAATAATCTGATCAAATAAATTCGGGGCATTGCGATAAGCTAAAGACGCTACCCCTGCTTTGTATAATTTGTACATTAAATTGTAATAAGGCGATTGAAAAGATAATTCGCTGGGATCACCAACAGCTCCTAAGTGTGTTTTTAAACTCGGACTTACAGGATCATCATTATAATCTCCCATTGATATTAATTTAATACCTGGATGCTGTGACGATAATTTATCCATTTCTGTTTTTAAAACGGCTGCAGCAGCATTTCTTTTTGATTGAGAAACGGCTTCACCACCACTTCTCGAAGGCCAGTGATTCATAAATACGGCTATTTTTTCACCATCCAATAATCCTATTACAACTAAAACATCTCTTGTATACTGCCTTCTTCCTTCCTCATTGTATATCTTAATTTCTTTAGTATAAGAATCTTGAAGAATAAATCTGTTTTTCTGATAAATTACAGCAATGTCAATTCCTCTTGCATCATAAGAATTGTAGTGTACGATGCCGTAATTGCTTTTTGCCAAAAAAGGTTGTTTAATGAGGTCTTCAATAACCTGTCTGTTTTCAACTTCAATTAAGCCACAGATCACAGGGTTGTCATTTGTATACTTTCTTCCCAGCTCAGAAATTACTTTTGCTTCGTTTGCTAGCTTTTGGTTGTAGTATTTTGTTCCCCAACGTTTTGGGCTCTGAGAGGTGAAGTCTTCTGCAAGAACCTGTCGTCTGATTACTTTTTTTCCTATCAATACATCATTGCTCCATTCACCTTTGTAATCTTCCGTGGTTTCAAAAAATTTTAAAGAATCAATCGGTACACTCCGGTGAAATTTTGGATCTGAAAAAGGAAGTGTGCCATCAATATAATCAGCGGATGCAATGGTGTCCCAAAGATTTTCAACGTTTAAAAATGCAATAGTGGCTCGCTTTACTTGTCTTTGTTGAGCATTCATAAAATAGGAATGCATCAAAGCGATAATGATTAAATATTTTTTCATCTTGTGTGTTTTTTAAATAAATTAGAATACAATCTAGCTTATTTATGTAAGAACTAAAATTACGATTTTTTCGGTTCCGGTGCTCATATTATTTAAAAATAATCGATCTTATGAGTGAATTATTTGACAATTTCATTTAATTTTTTCTTTTGTAATGAAAATATGTTTAATTTTATTACTCAATTTATATAAAACACAAACCTATTAATATGATGAAAAAATTATCTCTCATCACTTTGTTGTTGTTTTTGCCAGCTTCATGGTATTTTGCCCAGACAACAGTTTTCGCCTACATAAAGTCAGAAGACGGAAAGCCGGTAGAAAGCGCAGAAGTAGATATGCAGCAATCTGAAAACGACGTAACTGCCGATAAAATAGGCTACTTTCAATTTGTTGACCTGAAACCGGGTCACTATCTCGTGACCATTACAAAACAAAATTTCGAATTAAAAATTTTAGAATTTGATATTACTTCAGATGAAAAGAGGAAAGACTTAGGCGTTATTATTCTCAGTAATAATCTTGCGTCAGATGCAGGTGTTATAACAATTGATGATTCTGCATCAGATGCTGATGAAGGCGGATCTGCAATGCAGCCAACTGTGGGTTTGCTAAGTTCAGGTAGGGATGTATTTCAGAATATTTCTGCATTTGAACTCGGAGCTTATTGGTTCAGGCCAAGAGGAGTAGAAAATAGGTATGAAGATGTTATCTTCAACGGAGTATCAATGTCAAAGAGTGATGACGGAAGAATAGATTTTAGTAACTGGGGTGGATTAAATGATGTAACCAGATATCCTCACGAAGATGTAGATCATATTACTCCTTCAGAGTACGCATTTGGCAACTTGGGAGGGGTTGTTTATTATAATACCAAAGCGTCTACTTACAGAAAACAGACCTCACTAGCGTATTCATTTACTAACAGAAGCTATCTGCACAGAGCGATGGCAACGTATTCTTCAGGTTTGAGCAAGAAAGGTTGGGCATTTACGTTTTCGGGAAGCAGACGATGGGGTGATCATGCAATAATTGATGGAGTTTATCAGGATTCTTACGCTTATTTTGCTTCTGTAGAAAAGAAATTCAGTGACAGACATTCAATGAACTTTACCGGTTTCGGCTCGCCTACTTACAGAGCTTCAAATTCGCCCAATACTGAGGAAGTTTACGATATTATGGGAAAAAATTACAATTCCTATTGGGGTTGGCAGGATGGTGAAAAAAGAAATTCAAGAATACAAAAGGTTTTCGAGCCTATGTTTATGCTGACAGATTATTTTAAAATAGGAAAAAACTCAAATTGGACTAATACGGTTTCTTATCAGATTGGCAGTGATGCCAGAAGCAGATTAGATTGGTTTCATGCTGCAGATCCTAATCCCACCTATTATAGGAAGCTTCCCAGCTATGGACTTCTGACAGCGGATGAATTTCGCGCACAATCTCAGATTGATTGGGATTATCTCTATCAAACCAATTATTTAAATCTTAAAAATATGAACGGTACAGACAGAGGCGCTGTGTATACCGTTGTAGAAGATGTCAACAAAGATAAAACGTTCAATTTTGCTTCACATTTTGATACAAGGCTGCAGGATAACTGGAAGCTTAATATCAATTTTAATTATCAAAATCTTCGTTCTGATAACTTTAGGAGAGTTAAAGATTTGTTGGGCGGAAAGTACGCTTACAATCTCAATGCTTTCAATAACGACGCACAGTTTAATTTAGATGACCCAAATGTTCAGGTAAAAGAAGGTGACCGTACGCAATATTCTTATGAATTACTAAAAAGACAGTATTCATTAAATATTTCTTCTGAGGTAGATTTTAGTCAATGGAATATCGCAGCATCTATTTTTAGTTCTTATTCTGAGGCACAAAGAGACGGTCATTACAGAAGCGGCATTGCGAGATTTAGAGAGAATTCTAAAGGAAAAAGTGAAATTTATGATGCTTTGGATGCCGGAATAAAGGGGAAAATCACTTATAAAATCAACGGGAAGAATTTTATCGTTTATAACGGAGCCTTTTTTAGCCTGGCTCCTACGTTTAACGAAATTTATATCAATCCACGATCTGTCGATTATGTAACGCCGGGAGTTAAAAATCAAATCATTAGCTCTAATGATCTAAGCTATATTTTAAGAGGTCAAATTTTGAAGCTGCGATTGACCGGATATTATACCACAATCAGCAATTCGGCCGAAATCTCCAGATATTATGCCGATACCACCGACGAAATAGGAACTTCCTTTAATGCTCTTGTCAACGAAGCAATCACAGATGTTAACAAAAGGTATGCAGGAATAGAATTGGGTTTTGACCTTAAAATTACGCCGACATTTAATGCTGTCGGTGCTGCCAGTATAGGAGAATATATTTATACAAGTAATGCCAACGTTTCTACGTTTGATGATCTTAATGGCTTTCGGGGCGAAGAATTTTGGAAAGGAAAAGCCAACATTAAAGGTTATAAAGTAGCAGGCACTCCTCAGAAAGCATTTTCTTTTGGTTTGAAATATAATTCACCAAAATTTTGGTGGGTCGGTGCCTCAGCCAATTATCTGATGGATCAGTATCTTGATTTTTCAGCATTGAATAAAACACCGTATTTGTACACAAATCCTTTGACGAATGATCCCTACGAAGGTGTCACTCCAGAATTGATTCAGCAATTAACGGCTCAGAAAAAATTTGATGATCAGTTTATGCTCAATGCCAATGCTGGGAAATCATTTCTTTTAGGGAAATACAGAATGGGGCTCAGTGTTTCTGTAAATAATATCCTCAATAACAGAAACTATGTTACCGGAGGTTTTGAACAGGGCAGATTAGTTAATTTGCTCAATGCTGTTGAAGAATCTGAACGGGCCATTCCGCATTTTGGTCCAAAACTATGGTACGATAGGGGGATTACCTTTTTTACAAACGTTTATTTAAGATTTTAAAAACACACCGTATGAAAAAAAACACCTTATTACTAAAATATACTCTAGTTATCCTAACTTTTTTAGGAATAATGGGTTGTGTACACGACGATAAATATGATGAGCCTCAATTGGATGATTACCAATGTGCTGATTTAACAGCAACAATGACGTTGACACAGTTGAGGGCAAAATATGTTGATGCAGTATTTGTTTTTCCGGATGCCTCTCAGGATGTTGTAGAAGGATATGTTTCGTCAACGGATGAGACGGGTAATATTTATAAAACTATTTACATTCAGGATAAACCGGAAAATCCGACACAGGGTTTTGTGATCAGTGTCGACATGGTCAGCACTTATACAAAATTTCCTCAAGGTTCTAAGGTTTACATAAAATTAGCCGGTTTAGCTTTGGGAACTTACGGTGGAGTAGTGCAGTTGGGAATCAAAGATCCGGCCGGTACTGAGACATCAGTTTTAAGAATTCCAGAGAAATTGATTTCATCAAAAATTTTCAGATCATGCTCTGTCAGAGAAAATATTGTTCCTAAAATAATGACCTGTTCTCAGATGATTTTATCGAATGATCGGTTTATTGGTTGTTTAATTCAGGTCGATAACGCAGAATTTGACAGTAGGGTTTTGTGCACCAACTTTGCACCGAACGGAATTACTGTAGACCGAATGATTAAAGATGCGTCAACGACTACAGCAAGGGTTGTGAGAAACAGTGGTTACGCATCATTTGTCAATCAGATTTTACCCTCCGGAAATGGAAAATTCGTGGGTATATACAGTAAGTATATTTCGACCTATCAATTGTATATCAACAAGGTTTCAGATCTTGAAATGAATAAATTTCCCAGACTAGATGGTATTTCAGCTAATCCTTGCGAATATAGTGATGCAGGCTTAGTACAAAAAACAGTAGCTGAAATTAAGCAACTGGCAATAGGTCCCTTAACTCTGATTACAGGAGATTTTGTACTGAAAGCTAAAGTGACAGCCAATGATAAATCGGGAAACCTGTTTAAATATATTTATGCAGAAGATGCAAGCGGAGGCATTAAAATTAATATCGACAAAAATGATCTGTTTAATGATGCCAGATTTGTGGTTGGTAAGGAAGTTTATATCAAACTTAAAAACTTGTATGTTGGTACTGTTTCAGGCGAAATTCAGATGGGAACACCATTTAACGGAGCTGTAGGAAGAATTCCCGAAGCGGAAATCTACAAACATTTTTTTGATTCAAATAAACCTTTGTCCGAAGTAATTCCAGCAGAGAAAATGATCAGCCAGATTAATTACAACGATGTTGGAAGATGGATTAAAATTAAAAACGTACAATTTGCAAACCAAGATTTAGAGAGATCGTATGCTGGCGCAATTCCAACAAACAGAATTTTGGAAGACTGTATGGGGAATCAAATTATTGTGCGAACAAGTAACTTTGCAGACTTTGCGGGAGCAACCGTTGAGTCTGGTAAAGGTGATGTCTATGCAATTCTTGGATATTTTAATGGCACATATCAAATAACTTTTAAAGATCTTTTAGGAGCAGACTTAGATAATGCAAGATGTGACGGATCAGTATACGTTACTTTACCTGCCATTTACAGTGATGATTTTGCAGCAGGAGGTTTCAGTTCAGATTGGTCGGTCGTCAATGTCGCAGGCGCACAAATTTGGTCAACTTCAAATATTGGAAATGGAACCAATTATTATGCAATTATGAATGGTTTTAACACTACAAATTCTTCCAACGAAGACTGGCTGATTTCAAAATCGGTAAGTTTAGCAGGAAAAACACAGGCTGCAGTAAGTTTTACAAGTGATGTGAGGTATGCAGGAAATTCTCTGCAAGTCTATGCAACAGAAAATTATACCGGAAATCCCAATACAACAAACTGGGTTCTTTTACCAGCGGTTTTAGACAGTAATAATTTGGCTTTTGGTGATTGGACAGGTTCTGGAAATGCAAGCCTCAATATGTTCTTAGGAAAAAATATAAGGATTGCATTTAAATATACTTCCACACCATTTGCATCAGCAACCTGGGAAATTGATGATTTCAAAATTAAAGCGCAATAATCTGTTTAAAAAATTAAATCTAATAGATGCGGACATAAAAAGGCCGCATCTATTTTCACAAAAAAACCACCGCAAAAGCAGTGGCGATATAATTTAAACTAAAAATTCTTACTAAAAAGAAACCTCATTTACTTCTTTTCCTCTTTGGAAATTCATTGTTTTCTGAGCTCCTTTGTAGGCGATATTCACAAGGTTGATTTGTTTAGGAAAAGCACTTAAAAGAATTGTATTTTTAATCTTTAAATTGCTCACATCCGAAACACCGCTTGTTTCAAAATACACCCATACCGTTTCTCCGCTTACCTGACTTCCCGTGAAAGTAAGGGTTTTAGGAGAACCGTTTACATAAACATCAAAATTGTTGTTTACATATTTCTTCACTTCGGCTTCAAAACCTGCCGTGCTGCGGTTGATTTTAATAGCATCCGAAATGTGGCTGGTATTCATCTTTGTCGTAAATTTCAGCGTTTTGCTGCCATCAATATAATCGACTTTCGTCATTGATGAGAAGAAATCTACCGCCATGAAACTCATAAGCGCAAGTAGAGATAGAACACCTGATATGTATAAAAATTTTTTCATCTTAATTTATTGATTGTTAATCATCTTAGTGAATGTAAGTTGCTCAAATATAATGCCAATTAAAAGTTAACATTTACAGAGTATTTTTCATAAAAAGCCCTGATATGCTCCACAGCTTCATCTGCAGTATCTACCACACGATAAAGATTAAGATCATCTGGTGAAATCATTCCTTCCTTCAGCAATGTATCTTTAAACCAATCAAGCAAGCCGCCCCAAAACTCTGAGCCTACCAATACGATAGGGAACTTTCCGATTTTATTGGTCTGAATTAAAGTTATAGCTTCTGTCAGTTCATCCAAAGTGCCGAAGCCTCCAGGCATCACGACGAATCCCTGAGAATATTTCACAAACATTACTTTTCTTATAAAGAAATAATCGAAGTTCAGCGAGTACATTTTGCTGATAAAAGGATTAAAATGCTGCTCAAATGGCAAATCTATATTTAAACCGATTGATTTTCCTTCAGCATTGAAAGCTCCTTTGTTTCCCGCCTCCATAATACCGGGACCGCCTCCTGTAATGATTCCAAAACCTATTTTAGTAATTTTTTCGGCAATTTCCACTGCCATTTCATAGTATTTCGTTTCAGGCTTTAGTCTTGCTGATCCAAATATAGAAACACAAGGTCCTATTTTAGCCATTTTTTCGTAACCGTCTACAAATTCTGCCATGATTTTGAAAACCATCCAGCTGTCTTTGGTTACGATTTCATCCCATGTTTTTTGTCTGAAACTATTGAGTAATATTGATTCGTTGATATCTAATTCAGGATTTTGTAAACTTTCATCCCTGCTTCCTTCAATTCCCATTTTCTTTTATTTAAAATATTTTTCGGCCTCTATCACAGATGCCGGTCTTCCTACATCGATCAGAATGCTGTCGTGCAGAAATCCATGAATTTTTTCGGTCTGCATCAGATCCAGATATTCTTCCATCACAGAAAATTTCCCTGTTCGCTTTATTTTGTCAAAAATAACAGGATTAATGCAGTGTACACCGCTAAAGGCATAAGGCTTAAATCCCTTGTTAAACTCTGCCAATCGTTGTTCACCAGTCTGTACATTCAGCCATCCTCTTAAAACCAAATCGTCGTTGAATAATAATTTTCGCGAGCTTTCTCTGTCTGATACCGCTAAAGTAGCAAAATCTTTAATCTTCTTGTGGTATTCTACAAAATTATTTATATTGATGTCTGTAAGGATATCAGCGTTCATGATGATGAAATCTTCGCCATGATCAAGAAACTTTTTAGCAAAAACCAAACCACCGCCAGTTTCCAAAAGCTCTTCAGACTCATCTGAAACTTCAATTTTGCAGTTAAAGTTGTTATTTTTCTTCAGAAAATCTGTAATCTGATCACCAAAATGATGTACGTTGATTACAAAATCTTTAATCCCAAAACCTTTCAGATAGGTAATATTTCTTTCCAATAGCGGAATACCGTTTACTTTAGCCAAAGCTTTCGGATGATGATCTGTAAAGGGTTTCAGTCGGGTTCCTTTTCCTGCTGCAAAAATTAATGCCTTCATATGATATGGGTAATGAGTAATTGGTGATGAGTAATTTTAAAATATAATAATAGCCAAGCTAATATTACTTATTGTACAATACTTATTACTTATGATTAAGTTGGTGCTGTTCGTCGTGGTGAAGACTTAGTTCTACTTTTTCGCCATATTTTTCTTCAATAAAATGAGCGATTTTGATGGCTGAATAAACCGATCTGTGCTGTCCGCCGGTGCATCCGAAGTTGATTTGTAAGTTTTCAAAACCTCTTCCCAAATAGTTGTCGATGTTTATGGACACCATGCTTTTTACCAATTCTAAAAATTTCGGCATGTCGGTTTTTGTTTCAAGATATTCCTGAACACCGATGTCGTTACCTGTCTGGATCTTATATTCTTCCACTCTTCCCGGATTTAAAATTCCGCGGCAGTCGAAAGTGAAGCCGCCACCATTACCGGAATCGTCTTTTGGGATCCCTCCTTTTTTGTATGAAAAACTGTGGATGTCTATGTGTAGCATATTGATTATTTTTAATTTTTTTAAACCATTAAGAGGTTTTAGTTTATAAGATATTTTAAGATTTAGATAAATCTAAATTAAGCGATGTGTTTACTAATCTGGTAGAATCTAAAATATTCATTAACAAATGGTTTTAGAGATTTTGTAATATTATCAGTGAAAAAATTAATCAACAGACCTTGCGGCTTTTTTAAAATTTTCATGTATGTAAGTAACTGTGCTTCATGTATAGGAAGTAATTGTTCAATAGCTTTTAATTCTACAATGACACAATCATTTACTAGCAAATCGATTTTCAATTCGGTATCGATTGTAATTTCTTCATAGCTTATAGGAACTTTTACTTGCTGTTTAACGTTATATCCATTTTTAATAAGTTCATGCACTAAACACTTTTCGTAGATGCTTTCTAAAAGTCCAGCTCCTAATGTTCTATGCACTTTAATAGCTAATCCGGTAATTTCATATGATAATTGAGTAATCTGTTTTTTCGTCATTTGTAATTTGTTTGAAACAAATTTAAAAGTTCTTGCTTAAAAAATCTTTAGATTTTACTTAATAATTCTTAAACTTTCATCCTCTTAATGGTTCAATATTTCTCCAATTTTCAATTTTGTTTTCTCTAAATTCAACTGTTCTATTATTTTTTTCAGCTCAGGATAATTTTTCATTTCGTCCCAATTGTTTGAAAATGCTGTAATATTTTCTATTCCTTTGTCAATGCTGGCAATGAAATGTTGTTTTTTCTGAATCAGACCACGGAAGCCGTAAGCACCTAAAACCTGTAAGAATCTCATCAATTGAATGGGTTTAACCGATTTTTTTAGTTGAGATTGAATTTCAGAGTTTTCAAACTGTTGAATATAAAATTCAAGCATTTCGTTTTTAAAATCTTCCGGGAAATTAGCTTTTGCCTGAAACAGAAAGGAAATTACATCATACATCAAAGGTCCTTTCATCGATGATTGATAATCAATAAATGAAACTTCATTCTTGTCATTCACCATAATATTCCTTGCCTGAAAATCCCTGATCATTATGCCTTTCGGTTCAAGATTTTCGATGAGGTTGACGATCTTTTTGAATTCTTTTAGTAATGAAGATTTATGATATTCCAACTCTAATACATCAGCTATGAAATTTTTAAAGTAATACAAATCGTGCATCACAGGCAATTCGTCATAACTTTCATATTCGAAAGTCCGGGTGAAATCTATTGTATCCTGCGTTTGAATCTGCAGTGTAAAAAGTTTTTCTAAAGTCTGCCTTACCAAAGATTTTACATTTTCTGATAAACCTTCTTTGGTAATTATATCTGAAAAAGTGTGATTTCCCAAAAATTCCTGGATGTACATTTTCCTGTCATCAGAAACCTTGAATATTTTCGGAGTATTGAGATTCAAGTCTGAAAAAATCTCTGAAAAGTAAAGAAAACTTTCATTTTCGGGAATATTTTCGTTGTAGGTGATGATGTATTTCCCGGTTTTATTTTGAGCCAGAAAATTGACTCTTGCAGAACCGCTTTGAGCTAACATAACAAATTGAATTGATTTTTCGCCAAAATGGTTTTCAAAAAATCTTTTTGCGTTTTCAGAAGTCATAATATGGAAACAAATATACTAATTTACAGTCGAATTTTTATCTTTGCAGTATGCTAAAGGACTTTAAGCCTGTTTTGGGGATTTTGTTGCGTTTCATCATCATTTATCTGGTGTTGTTATTTGGCTACCAGTTTTATCTGAACAGCTTTAAAGCACAAGGTCTTGACCCTTTTTCTCGTTTGATTGCAGATCATGTCGTATTTGTGCAGAATGCATTACATTATCCTTCCCGAATGTATGATGATATTCCTAATGAGCAGATGTATTTTTACGTTAAAAATCAGACAGTAACCAGAATGGTTGAGGGCTGTAATGCGGTTTCTGTAATGATTCTTTTCTTGTCCTTTGTTTTTGCTTTTTATAAAGGGACTAAAACTTTCGTTTTTGTTTTGGCTGGGCTGGTAGCTCTTTATATAATGAATGTCTTGAGAATTGCCGGACTAAATATTGTAACTCGGGACTATCCGCAGTACAGTAAAGCGGCTCACGATTTTGTTTTCCCGGCTGTTATTTACGGAAGCGTGGTGATTCTTTGGCTGATATGGATTAAATTTTTTGCCTTAAAAAATGAAAATTCTTAGCTGGTTTTTAGTTTTTTTAGGAGTTTGCGGACTTTTTGGCGTAAGAATGCTGGAAGACCAAATTTTCTATGATCCTTTCCTCGGTTACTTTCATGAAGCTAATAAAAATATTCCTTTTCCTGAATTCAAATGGTTACAACTGATCTTAAGTCATGTTTTTAGATTTATTTTGAATCTTTTTTTCTCATGTGTAATCATTCATTTCATTTTTAAAAATAAAGAATGGACGTTACAGGGAGCGGTTTTGATAACAATTATTTTCGCAATCACCTTTCCGCTTTATCTTTACTGTATTTCCGACAGGTTCGAGATTGGGTATCTTTTTTCTTTCTACATGAGAAGATTTGTGATACAGCCTTTGATCTTGCTTTTGATTGTTCCGTTGTTTTATTACAGAAGGCAGATTTTACTGAGAGATAATCAAAGTTCATCAACCTAAATTCCAAGTTCTATTTGTATATAATAGAAAAGTATCTATGCATGAAAGATTCTGAGCTTAACCATGTTTTATAATATAGAGGAAACGTTGTGATAGCCCGGATCGCAGCGGTTACCCCGCAACAAGCGTTGGCAATGTGGCTGGGTGAGGAGTATGAGCGGAGAGCCGGAAATAGCTTGTAAAAAATCTTGTTACTTGTAGCCAAAAACTAGTTAATTGTATGCTTTTCGACTCTGGTCACATTCTCGGCGGTCCATTTCACTTTTTTGGTAAAAGGCTGTTCACGAACGGGACAATCCATAATCTGACAAACTGGGCAGGAGATTGGTTTGCAGTCATCCATATGGAAATTGAATTCAACCGTTCTTTTTGTGTTTTTGGCTAAAAGAAGAATGACTTTTTCCATTTCGTTATGGGCATCCCGAAGGCTGTAATACCAAGGCAGAGTGATGTGAGCATCGATGTGGAGAGAGGCGCCAAACTGCTGGATTTTCATATTGTGGATGTCGATCCACTCTGTATGTCTGTTTTTCTCTAAAAGGTCGATGATGCTGTTGAGTAACTCGGGATTTTGCTCATCCATAATTCCGCTTAATGACTTGCGGACAATTTTGTACCCTACGAATATGATGTAGAGCCCAAAAATAAGGGCAACGACAGAATCAATCCAATAAATTTTTGTGAAGTAAACGATGATCAAACTGACCACAACGCCTAAAGTGGTAAATGTGTCGGATTGTAAATGCTTTCCGGAAGCAATGAGAACTACAGAATTTTCTTTTTTACCCTTTTTGATGGAGATATAGCCTAAGAAATAATTAATAATTGCGGTAACGGCAATGATGGCAATCCCCCAATCTAATCCTTTCAAAACTCTTCCGGTTACCAAACTGTTGATGCCTTCGTAGATGATCATGATTCCGGCGATTGCAATCAGAGCGCCTTCTATTCCGGCGGTGACGAATTCTACTTTACCATGACCGTAAGGATGGTCTTCATCTTTGGGTTTTGAGGCTAAATGTAAGGAATACAATCCCATAAAAGCACTGATGACATTCACAATACTTTCCATGGCGTCAGAAAATACGGCATCAGAATTTGTAAGTTTCCATGCGATGATTTTCCCTACGAATAAAATAATTCCAACAGCTGCAATCAGCTTTTGGAAACCTATTTTATCTTGATTATTGTTTTCTGTTGTCATTATTTCTAAATAAATTTAAAATGTCTCACGACGTTTTTTGATAGAATTTTATCTTATCCTTTGGTAAGTCATCCCTTCGGGACTGCTAAGCTCATATCTATAAGCCAATTGCCAAAAGACTTTTGATAAAAAAAAGAATCTCTTTCGGAGACTCTTTTCTTTTTTGTTAGTTTATACTAAGTTGTTTGCTACCAAGTATTCTGCAATCTGTACTGCGTTGGTTGCAGCACCTTTTCGCAGATTGTCTGCCACAATCCAGAGGTTGAGCGTTTTCGGCTGTGAGAGATCTCTTCGGATTCTTCCTACGAAAACTTCGTCTTTCCCTTCTGAATAGAGTGGCATTGGGTATTCGTTGTTTTTCACATTGTCCATTACGATTACTCCGGGAGTTTCTGATAAGATTTTTCTTACTTCGTCTAATTCAAATTCGTTTTCAAATTCGATGTTTACACTTTCAGAATGACCTCCCTGTACCGGAACTCTTACTGCTGTTGCCGTTAAATTGAATGTGTCGTCACCTAAAATTTTCTTAGGCTCTTTCATTAATTTAATTTCTTCTTTCGTGTAATCATCATCTGAAAATACATCACAATGTGGCAATGCATTTTTGAAGATTTGATAAGGATACACTTTAGCAACAGAGTCGTCACCGGCAATTTCAGCATTCAGCTGATCTACCGCTGCTTTACCAGTTCCTGTTACAGACTGGTAAGTAGAAACAATAACTCTTTTTAAATCATATTTTTTATTTAACGGACCTAAAACCATTACCAACTGAATGGTAGAACAGTTTGGGTTTGCGATAATTTTGTCTTCTTTTGTCAAAACATCTGCGTTGATTTCCGGAACGACTAATTTTTTAGTGGGATCCATTCTCCATGCTGAAGAATTATCGATTACAGTAATTCCTGCTTCGGCAAATTTTGGTGCGTACTCTAAAGAAGTTGAACCACCTGCAGAGAAAATTGCGATATCAGGTTTGGCAGCTATAGCGTCGTCGATGCTTACGATAGTGTAATCTACCTGTTTATACTTCACCTGTTTACCAAGAGATCTTTCCGAAGCTACCGGAATTAATTCTGTTACAGGGAAATTTCTCTCTTCGAGAACTTTAAGCATCACTTGGCCAACCATTCCTGTTGAACCTACTACAGCTACTTTCATTGATTTAATTAAAATTTAAAGATTAACATATTTAAAAATTATAAACTCATCATTTATAATTCATTACTTAAAACTATTTTACGCTCCAAAGACTCTCGTCCATGGAAATGCAAATGCAAATAAACCTACTGCTATCAATCCCATGATTACAATTCCTAAAGAAATGGTATCATTGGATTTTACTTTCTTGTTGATGATGGTCATCAAAACTGCTGCAATAAGCATAGAAAAAGGATGTTCAACATACTGAAATCTCAAATCAGCATTTTTCATTACTGATCCCATGTCCAATCCTTTAGTAAAGTTCATAATCAGCATAATAATTCCGATTGTAAACTGAACGTGGAAAAAGATCATTGTAAATAAAGTAACTTTCTTTAGTAATTTATTTACTTTCCCGCTATATCCGAACATTACGGTTAATAAAGCGATGATGAATAAGGCGGTTAATCCAAGTTCCAAATAAGCAAAACCTTTATGGGCACTCAGTAAAATTTTGTAAAAATCCATACTTCTATTTTTTCTATTTTTAAAGTGTACAAATATAAAAAAAATCCCAGCGATAAAGCTGGGATTTGGTATTTAATAAAAGTGAATTTATTAGATTTAGAATGTGATTTGTAAAATTATCTAGTCTAAAAAATACTGTAATGAGCTTTGTTCATCTAATATAAGTTTTAATCCTAAATAACTACATCCATGCTCCCAAATTCCAATGTTTTTTTTAGAAATATTATAATTATCTTTTTTAGATTTATTTTTTAAAATAAGTTTATTTAATTTATTATATATTTTTTCATTATTGACATATAATGATGCTTTAAGAAAATGTGAAAGATTTATATTTTGGATTTTTATATCTTCATTTTTAACTCCGAATTGAATACTTTGTAATAATAATGAATCCAATAAAGGAGATGTGAAATTGTCAACTAACAAATTTAAGGTTTTTACAAACAGCACTAAATTTTTTAGTTTAAAATGAGAAAGATTGCTATCAAGTTGATAAAAGAAATGAGTGAATAAAATTAGGCTTTGAGAAATAAAAATTTGATATTCATTCTTTAAAGATTCAGAATTTGTAGTTAAAAATCTTTCAATAAAGTAGAATAAAATATCTATATTTAGTTCAAAATGTTCTTCGGAAATTAGCTTTTCATGTGTAAAAAAAAGATCTTTTAATCGAATTTCTAAAAGTTCTGGGAGAAAAACATCATTGTCAATTTCAATTATTTGATTGGTGGAAAGATAGTTTATCGTCCAAGCTACACCACACAATCCATTATATAGATCAGCAGTTTTTATTGTGTTTAAATTATTTATTTCATGCTCAAGCAATTCTATACCTTTATTGTGCGCATTTATATCATTATTTAATTTATAATAACAAAAAAGAAATAAGGAAACAGCACTTCTTCCATTTAATCCTGAATCCCAGCTTTCATGGTTTTTATTATTTAATAAAAATGTGTAAATATCTTTTTCTGAAAGCATCTTTAGTTGTTTGTTGACTTAAAATATAGCTTTTTATAATTTCTCCATAAAAAATCATACAATGCTAACTCATGTAATCTATTATTAGAAATAAAAAGTCTGTTTACAGACATATGTATATAGCTTGAGATTAGATCGTTAATATCAACTTCTAACGCATTTTTCTTTTGTAAAAGAATAATTTTATTTATATTTTTTTGTAATTCCTTTTTATGTGGAGAAATACTTTTTGTTAATTTATTGATTTTACTGATATTTGTTGAAAATGATTTGTTTATCTCATTCTGGTTATCAATAAATATTTTATCTAATTGTTTTTTTAAGTCCTTTTCTGATCCAAATTCTTTGTAAAAATAATTTTTCAATTTTTCGGTGAATTTTACTTTTTCTTGAATGGAGAGTCCAAAAGCATCAAGATAAAACTTAACTAATCTTAAACCAAATAAACTTTTCTCATATATTTTTTCATCATCTGCATTTTCAATAAATTGAGTAATAATATTGCTATCAAGATAAAAAATGTTTTCGGAGATCAACATAGTGTTTTTACCATATCGTTCTAGTTCTCTTTTATAAGTGTCTACTTCAACCTTCCAAATCAACTCGTTTAAAATAAAATCTTTTAGATAAGTATTTATTTTTTTTATAATATGTCCAATTGATTCAATATTGATTATTTTAATTCTAAATCTTAAATGATACGACGGATCACTATAGCGAATAAAAAACCAATCTTTAATTAATCCTTCAGAAATAAGTTCGCTGCTTATGGGTTTTATTATTTCCGTTATTATTTTATTTGATGCATTATGTCCACAAAAAAATTTATAATAAAGCCATTCATCACCAATAATAAAATCTCTCTGTATAAGATTTTTAGCCATTTTTTTTTGTATTTAATAATTTTTGATTATTATAAAAGGTTATAATGACTTGATTAGTAAAAGATTCATCATCCCTTCTAACAATTTGTTCTTTGTCAATAAATAAAAACTCCTTAAAAGTGAAATTGGCTTTTTGTCCTATTGCATCAATCATCATTTTAATGCTGTCAATATTTTTGAGATTAATTAATAATTCATTATCATTTTCAGCAAGAAGTATATATTGTGGCATTTTCCAATTTGCTTGGGTTTTATTTGCAATCTCTAATAATTGTGTGTCAGATTTAGGACTTTCAGTAAATAATTCCACATCTTTTTTTCTTAAATGCCAAGTTGCGGGTTTTAAAATAAGATTATTTAGTTCAATACGTGGGATGAATTTGTAATTTCTTTCCATTGCCCCTAAATTCAATCTTAATCCAGGTCTTTTTCCTTGATTCTGTAAATCACACAAGAATTGATATATGGGAATTGAATTTGCAGAATAATTGTGTGCATTAAAAAGTCTTGGTATTATTTCTTTGTTTAATTTTTTTGAAAAAAGAATGATTTTGTTTCCCCTTAATGAAAGCATTAAATCTTCAATTAAGATTTGTTTTTCTGTTGGTTTTATTGATTTTGAAAGATATGGAATCTCATATTCACAGAAACTAGATCTAGCAATTACATTTCCAACTCTTGATTCTGGAAGGTGAGATAGTTCGGCGATAATTGAATCTTCATGAATTTTTTTTTCAATATCAATTATCTCTCGTGCATGGTTGAAAATTTCACAATCATTTAAACTAAATCGACCAAAAAGATTTGATCCACTTGCACCTCCTGCTCCATCAATTCTTATTTTTTGTTGTCCGTTGCTTTTTACAATTTCTGTTACAAATGAAAGAGTATCAGGAAGATCATCCCAGGATTCTTTTACCAAGTCAGGAAAATCATTTGGATTTAATGAGATTGTATATTCTCTGTTTTTATAGGCTTGTGTTATTTTATAATGGAATATTGTATTGACATCACTCCAGCTAATTTCATTGCCAGTATTATTTGAAGATTGAATGATCAGATTATCTATAAAATTATTATCTGGTATGATTTCACTCATATCATTGTTTTTATATCCAATCCCAAATTCGGGATCTAAAGCTCTAGCTAATGGAACTTGTTGTTGTTCATAACGGCTTTTAAATTTTTTTATAAAATTTTCGAGGTGTGAGGTTGATGAATTTTTAGATAATAGAGATAATTTATTTAACACAATAATACCTTCTTTAATTTCTTTTAATATTTTTTTTTCAATAAAATTTTCCTTAACGCAAGTTTTAAGATCAGTTTGCAAAAAATATTTTAGATCAATGTGTGTATTAAGATTTTCGGCAATTGATTTTATTTCATAATATTTATCTGTAGAATTCTGTATTTGAGCATCTATTGATTTTAAAATAGCATTAATTAGAAGTAATGTTTTAGAATTTTTCGTTGAATCAATTGTGTTTTTAATTTTTTGAAAATAATCTTCACCTACTATAACAGGATCAATTTCACTTATTAATATTTGATTATCTATTAATAAGTTTATATATTCTTCAGCTTCTTGATAAGTTATTTCTGGATCAAAATTCACTAATTCGAGTGAGAGGTTGTTAATCGTATGACCTTTATTTGCAATTTTAATAATATGTTCAAAATAAAGATCACATTCAATAGCTTGTATATGGTGAGACCTTCTTAGTCCCTCAGAATTTTTATATTCTATATATCTGTATTGATTTCCAATTTTATAAAGACTTGTATTGGGAGTAAATATTAAAGTATTTCTTATCGTTTTATTTTTTACAAAGTTTTGTGATAACGTCACTAAATATTGCATATCTAATCTTGTATATCTTTTATAAGAATATATATCATTTAAAGAAATAGCTGTTTGATTATTAAATTGTCCTATTGAATAACCTGCAAATAATCCAAAAGGAGTACATCTGGTTGACATTCTGCACAAATATTTTAGCAAACTTAATTTTAGTTTGTCAATTTTCGTCTTGTTTGAAATTTTCTGTTCCAGCCAATCTCTAAGAGAATTATACAAACTTGGTGATGCTAAGAATAGTGCTTCCTGAAAATACACATCTGAACATGCATTCTTTAACTCCTGTTCTGAAATTTTTTCTTTGTCAATTAAACCCTGTAAGAATGTTAATGATTTTGATGGGGTTCGTAAAACGAAATTTTCTATTGCTTTATAAGGAAATTTACTCATGAAAGTTTATGCTTTATGAAATTAAAAGGCATTCTCCCCAATTATGATCTGTTTCAGTATATTCGTCAATTAATGCTAATCCTATTCCAGCTTGTCCATTAATAAGAAATAAATCTTTCGGAAGGTTTTTTTTTACACTTTCCAAACCGATATTTAGCCAATGTTTTTTTGCGAAAAGAAAATTCTTTTCTTGAGTAAGTGCGTATATATGTGAAAATATTTTATAAGCTCCAAAATAGCCATGACATAAATTTGGCGTATTTAAACGAGATTGATGCTGTTCAAACCTTTTTGATGAATGGTTTAATATTTCGAAACCATGATTTTTCATTTGATCGTTTTTCGCTAATATTCCTGTGTTTAGAAGAGATAACCCAATTCCTAAATCACCTGTGCACCATGAAAGGATAGAATCATCTTTTGTGACCTTTGTAGTTTCTGATATCCAAGTAGGAAAAAGAGAGATTTTGTTTTTTGATTCAAATCTATATTCCATTAGAAAAAGATAAAACTTTTTTGAAAGATCTGAACACTTTTCGTGAAATTTTGAAATAGTTGAAAGTTTACCTAGTATAGAGATATAACTAGCAATACCATGGGCTAGACCTGAATAGGTTTTTTGATTAAAATTATGAGGTTCATCAAATTTTTTCAAGTGTTTAATTTTGATATATTGTTGCTCCATACAATGGATATATTTTTCAAAAAAAACATTAAAATTTATTTTTAAAGAATCTTGTTTTAGATTTCTATGATAGAAGTAGTAAATACATCCAGAAGCTCCATGTAGAAAGTCATAACTGTTGTTAATTGCATAATTAAAAAATTCAATAACCATTAAATCTAATGGTTCATAAATGTCATCTTGAATGTCATTAATTTTATTATTATCTAAAAAAGATAATGTCCAAGCAAATCCTGCAATCCCATCACAAAAAGTAGGCATTTTATAACCAGAATTAATTTTATCAATGCAAATATTGATTAGCGTTTCAGCAAAATTATCATCTTTTTGTTCAATGAAATTTTCATAATAAGCATTATATAATATATACCCCGAAATCCCATTTAAAATACCAATATCATTATTTATGGAAAAACTTTGTTGAATATTATTTCTAATGTCTTTTAAAAATGATTTCATAAAATACAAACGTAAGTGATGTAAAACTTAATAATACTAGAATTTAAAGATTATGCGCTAATTTTAAATAAAATAATATCCTTTAAATGTATCTGAATGTCCGTAATATTATAATAAATTCTTAGAGAATATCTCTAAACAAAAATATATCTCAAAATTTAACGGACATTCAGAAAATAATATTTAAGAAGTTGGGCAATTCGGTGTATATATGTTAGTGTTTTCATCATAACCATTGCAAGTAGCATACCCACCGGTTTGTCCACCGCCACCGCATGGACTGCTTACTTCAATAACAGAATAAAAGCAATCTCCGCCTTTAACATTGCCAAGTTTTGTTTTACTTAAAGTATTTAATTTAGCTACTTTAATTTTTTTCAAATTTAATTTTTTCTTTTCCATAATGAATGATAATATTTTAATTAAGTAATTCAAAAATAGGTGATTCTATAATTCTAACCAAGTCATTTTGATGTTATTTTCATTAAATTTCATCATTTTTTTTTGAAGGTAATCAAATATCATTTTTGAAGAAGTAGTATTGATATTTTTGTGTTCTATGCATTTTGTCCAAAGTTTAACAAACTTATTATCAGGAAAGTCAACCCAATTATTTCTTAAACGATATTGCTTGTCTGATAATACCTTTTCAATTTTGGTGTCGATGAATATTTCTTGACCTAAAAAAGAAGAATAACTGGTAAATGCCATCTTCATAAAAATGTAGTATATATAAGAGAAATAGGGGGAGTCTTTTTCTGAGGATTCTAAAAAGTTTTTGTAGGTATAAAGAGAGTACATTCGCATGTAAATTTCTTCCTTGCTAATTTTTTTCTGAATAAATGGGGTATCTAAATATGTTTTTGAAATTTTAATAATTTTTTTTAATTCATTATCTTTATCATAAAGAATTTTACCAATACTAAACATACCAACTTCCAGTTTGTTACGATTCAGAAAATCGGTACTCATTCTTCTTTTTGTTGTCTCAATATTTCTGCCTAAGTAAGAAAATATATAGCCATCGATAGTAGTAAGTCCTTTTGTCGTTTTCTCTTGATTTTTGTTATAAATAATTCTTATATCAATATCAGAATTTTTATTTTCTGAATCTAATGCATAACTTCCTGTTATCAAAATGCCAATTACATTTTTTTTGGCTTTCCAATATTCAATAAATTTATTTAACGCTTCTTCCATGAGTAAGTTTTGATAAATATAAAAAATCCCAGCGATAAAGCCGGGATTTGGTATTTAATAAGTTTTAAATTTATTAGAAGTTGAAAGATAAATTGGCGGCCCAAGTTCTTCCGAATCCAAAGAATACTCTGTTTGAAGTATCAATTCCTTTGTAGAAATTTGCTGGATTGTTAATGTAAGTATTATACAATGCTTGTGCTTGTGCATCCGTATTGGTAGGAGTTTTGAAATCTCCAACATTTTTAACGAAATTGTTTGTCGCTCCGTCAGCAATGTAAGTTGTATCAAATAAGTTATAAACGTTGGCTCCTACAGTGAAGTATTGAGCTGTGTCTTTTAGTCTAATCTTAAATGATGCTCCAATATCAAACAAATTGAAGTCTGGCAATTGAAGAGATCCTCTTTCCTGATTTGCAACAGTGGTAAAAGTTGCAGCATCTATAGAAGAATATAATTTACCAACATATCTCCACGTACCATAGATACTTAAATCTTTCACAGGTCTTACTGTAGTACCTAATGATGCAGTTACTTGAGGAATACTGTTACTGCTGCTTCCACCTACTTTTACACCATCAAGGTATAGAGTGTTACTAGTGCTGTTTCCTGCTACAATAACTGGGTTGTTATTGTCATCAAAATTAGCTCCTACCGCATTACCTTTGTATTGGTAATCACCATAAGATAACATTCCTTGGAATTCTAAGAATTGGAAAGGTTTGTAAACTGCGTCGAATTCAACACCCATGTGAAGTTGAGTGATACCACTGATTTCTGAGTAACCATTTACTAAAGCAACTCCTCCAGGTGCTGCTGGATCTGCCACGTTAAATACTTGATTACTTCTTCTTAACCATCTGTCTTTCCATTCAGTTCTGTACAAGTTAACATTTGCAGTTAGTTTTGGTGATCTGAAACCATATCCAATTTCTGCTGAGAAGATTTTCTCATTAGTCAAAGTAGGATTTAATACCTGATAGTTACTAGGATATACTGAGTTCATAAACGGCTGCTTACTGTAGTATCCGATGTTTGCAAATACGTTGTGGTAGTCGTTAATGTTATAATTAGCTCCACCCTTGATGTTATAACCAAATAAATCTTTAAATCCTGTTTTAGTGTTAACTATTTGTCCTGTCGTTGCATTAGGTTGTCTTGTAACACCGTCTTTTACAAAGTTATCGATTCTTTGGTAAGATTGGTTTGACACTGATCCTTGTACAAATGCAGATAAATTATCTTTAGTATATTCTACCTGAGCAAAACCACTATACCATAGAACTTCTCCGTCATTACTGTAGCCAACCTGATCTGTAATAGGAGCTGTACTTCCTCCGAAAGGATTCCAAGATAATTTTTTATAATCATAAATATTACTAGCTACATAAGGAGCTACATTGGCGTTTTTGTTTTCTTTGTATCCTGACGCACCGTAAAGATCAGAGGCTACTTGGTAATGATATCCATAGTAGTATCTGTCATCTGTTCCAACTGAGAAACTCCAATTATCGTTTACTTTATGTTGGAAGTTAGCTAATATCCCATACCAATTATGAGAATTAATACTTGCTCTACGAATCAATGTGCTATTAGCTGGGGTTGCAGGGTTATTTAAATTAACAGCTTGGTTAGCTGTAAAGATTGCATCATAATCAAAATGTCCTGTAGTATCATAGAATCCTGTAATTCCTTTGTTGGCAACTCTTCCTAATTCGCCAGTTCCACCACCTCTACCATTAGACATATAAAGTACAGTACTTAACTTTGATTTTTCGTTCATCGTCCAATCCCAGTTCACCATCATTACTGGCTTAGCATAATAGTTTGATCTGTTTGCAATAGCGTATCTATCACCATTCGTACCCGTTTTATATCCAAAGTCAGAATTGTATTGTCTGTATGGAGAGCCGTCGTTATCCGGATTGAATTTTATGTAGTTTGCAATTGTAGGAGCAAATGTTCTTTGATCATGCCACTGTGGAGAAGAAGTCAAAGTGAACTGGAAATTATGCTTTTTGTTTGCTTCCCATCCTAATGCAAAATAGTATGCATATGCTTCAAAGTCTGTATTCTCAATATATGTACCTCCAGCGGTTCTGCTCATTAAGAATGATGAAGCCCATCCATTATCGCTTTTACCTGTATTGTAAGCAAATGAAGTTTTTAAATAATCATCATTACCTACACCTAATCTTACTACACCGCCTTTTTTCATATCGGCAGTACGAGTAATAAAGTTCATAGTTCCACCTACAGAAGCAATTCCTAATTTAGATGATCCTAAACCTCTTTGTGTCTGCATGAAACTTGTAACGTCCGCAAGACCAGTCCAGTTAGAAAAATATACTGCTCCGCCTTCCATGTCATTTACAGGCATACCATTTACCATAACAGCAATGTTTCTTGATTCGAAACCTCTCATGGTAATACCGCCATCTCCAAAACCACCACCGGATTTTGTTGCATACACTGATGGAGTAGTGTTTAAAATTTCAGTAAGTTCTTGGTTACCTAATCTCTCGATGATTTGTGCAGCCTTAATAGTTGAAGCAGCAACTGGTGTTTTTCTGTCTTTTGCAATGTCAGTAACACCTTGCAAAATAACTTCCTCAATCTCTTTCGACTTTGTAGCCGTGTCTTGAGTCTGTTGTGCATAATAAACGCTAGCTGTCGAAAGTGTGATAACCACAGTTAGCATCGATTTGTTGATTAATTTCATAATCGTAAGTAATAGTTAGAATTAAATTTTATGCAAAATTCGGTAAAATAATTTTAACTATTATTAACTTAATGTTAATTTTTATTCAGTCTTAATAATGATTAAGTATTTGATTATCAGTATTTTGATTAATTCGTGAATTTTAACGTGAAAAAAATCATATTATTTAATTTTTAATAAAGGCGCAGTGTTTTTATTAAAAATGCAATGTTTTACATAACAGCTTTTAAACTTAAATCGATATTTTTGGCTGAATGCGTAAGGGCTCCGGCAGAAATAAAAGTAACTCCTGTGGTAGCAATTTCTTTCAACTGGTCTCTTGAGATTCCTCCTGAAGCTTCACTTTCACAAGAGCCGTTAATTAATTTTACTGCCTTTTTCATAGTGGCAACATCCATATTATCGAGCATAATTCTGTCGACTTTGGCGTTGATGGCTTCCTGTACTTCTTCAAGATTGCGGGTTTCAACTTCAATCCTTAGTTTTTTCTTTGATTTTTTCACGTAATCTTTCGCCATTTTCACAGCGTTGGTGATGCTTCCGTTATAGTCAATATGATTGTCTTTTAGCATGATCATGTCATATAAGCCATATCTGTGATTGGTTCCGCCGCCGATGGCAACTGCCCATTTTTCACAAACTCTAAAGTTGGGAGTGGTCTTTCTTGTGTCCAAAAGTTTGGTTTTTGAACCTATCAATCTCGAATCCCAGTCCTGAGTCAATGTTGCAATACCACTCATTCGCTGCATACAGTTTAAAACTAATCTTTCAGTTGATAAAATAGATCTAGCACTTCCGGTTACGATAAAAGCTACGTCGCCTATTTTTGCAGTTTCACCATCTTTGATGAATTTTTCTATTTTTAAGTTTTTATCAAATTGCTTAAAAATAATTTCTGCTAATTCGACTCCGGCAAGAATACAGTTTTCTTTTACTAAAAGCTTTGCACTTTGCGCCAAATCTTTAGGAATTGTAGAGAGGGTAGAGTGGTCTCCATCCTGAATGTCTTCTTCCAAAGCATTTTTGATGAACTGTTTTAAAACTTTATCAGTTGCGTAGTTCGGTCTTTTCATATTTAGATATCTATTGGTTTTTAAAGGTAATGTTATCGCATCTTCTTTATGGATGTTTGTGTTTCCAGATCAAAGCGATTTCATTATTGTAATTTTTTTAATTCATTTTCAACATCTTCTATGGAAGGAAGGTGAGATTTGAAATTTTCGGGCAATATTTTTTTGAGTTCGTATGAGGATATGCCGAGAGGTTTATGAAGATCTGTGAGAGAATATTCTGCTATAATTTCATTTTTGTCTTTACAGATAATCATCCCGACAGTGGCATTGTCGTTTTCATCTCGCATTTGTTTGTCAACAGCTGTTACATAGAAATTGAGCTTACCTGCAAATTCAGGCTCGAAATGTCCGGTCTTTAATTCTATTACGACATATCTTTTCAGTTTGATATGGTAAAAAAGCAGATCAATAAAGAAAGATTGATTGCCTACAGATATCTCGACTTGTTTGCCTACGAATGCAAAACCGCTTCCCAATTCTATCAAAAATTTTGAGATATTTTCTGTCAGCGCATTTTCTAGTTCTCTTTCTTTATAGTTTTCTGTAATGCTTATAAAATCAAAAATATAAGGATCTTTCAATGTTTCACGGATGAGATCACTTTCGTAATCTGGAAGTGCCTTTGAAAAGTTATTGATTGCTTTACCTTGACTTTCGATCAGTTTGCCCGAAATCATATTGAGCAAAACAGCTCTGCTCCAGCCATTTTCTATAGTCTTTTTGATGTAGAAATGTGCTTCCTCAAACGTTTTACATTTAGTTAAAATTTCCACATGATGCCTCCATGGAACCAAAAAGAGATTTTGTGTGAAATCGTCACCAACTTGGTGACGATTTGTATTTTCTTGATTATAAAACAGATAGAAACGTTTGCAGTATTTTAAATTGCTGTCGGAGAATCCTTTTATTTCGGGAAATTCTTTACGTAAATCTTTGCTTAGCTGTAAAAAAAAACCAGACCCGTAAGTGTTTTCAAAATTTCGTTCAGAGATTTCTTTACCCAAATCCCAATACATTTCTATCAGAGCAGAGTTTACCTGAATTGCCGCTTTGATCTGGCTTTGCTGAATCTTTTGTTTTAAATCTGAAATCCAACTAATATATTGTTCATTGCCTTTTTGTAGCATGTTTAAAATTTGATAGAAATCTAAATTTGGTCTTTTGAGTTTTAAATAATAATCAATTATGCTTGTGCTAAATCTTTATTGTAAAATGCACCTTTGTTTTGTGCCATTTCCATCGATTGGGTGATGATGAGACGAGCAACGGTGGTAAGATTTCTTAATTCTGAAAGCTGAGGTGAGAGGATAGAATAGTGGTAGATTTCATCTACTGCAGCTGCGATTTCCTGGTGTTTCTGTAAAGCCATCTTGAGACGTCGGTTGCTTCTTACGATTCCTACCAGATCGCTCATCATTTCTTGAAGCTGCTTTCTGAGGTAAGAAATAATTACCATTTCATCAATGATTTTCATTCCTTCTTCGTTCCATTCCGGGACAGCTTTTAAATCATCAAAATCAAAATTATTTTCATTCAACAATTCCATCGTCTTCATTGCGGCATTATGCCCGAAAACTAAACCTTCGAGTAAAGAATTGGAAGCCAGTCTGTTCGCACCATGTAGTCCTGAGTTGGTACATTCTCCGACAGCGAATAAATTATTGAGTGAAGACTGTCCGTCTTTATCAACTTCTATTCCGCCCATCAGATAATGGCAGGCGGGAACTACAGGGATTAATTGGGTGAAAGGATCAATTCCTTCGTCCTTGCATTTTTTATAAATATTAGGAAAATGTTCCAAAAACTTTTCCTGGCTCATATCTCTACAGTCAAGTCCTACAAATTCGTCTCCCGTAACTTTCATTTCTGCGTCAATGGCTCTTGCAACGATGTCTCTGGATGCTAATTCTTCACGCTCATCATATTTATGCATGAATTTTTCACCTTTTTTGGTTCTCAGTTTTGCGCCATCGCCACGCACTGCTTCGGAAATTAAGAATAGCATTCCGTCGAGCTTGCTGTACAATGCAGTTGGATGAAACTGATAATATTGCATATTGGTCACTTTGCCTTTTGCGCGGGCAACGAAAGCGATTCCGTCTCCTGTTGCAATGACCGGGTTTGTGGTGTTTTTGTAAACATGACCCGCCCCACCTGTGGCAACCAAAGTTATTTTTGAAGTGATTTTTTTAATGGATTTAGATTTTTCATCTAAAATATAAGCACCATAACAATTAATTTCACCCTCATTTAATTCTTTTCCAGGAACGTGATGCTGAGTGATGATGTCAATAACATAGTGATGATCAAGGATTTCAATATTCTGGCTGGTTTTTGCAGTTTCCAAAAGAGCTCTTTCGATTTCAAAACCTGTGATATCTTTGTGGTGTACGATTCTATTTTCTGTGTGGCCGCCTTCTCTTCCTAGAGTAAATTCTCCATTTTTCATGTCGAAATTGGCGCCCCATTCAACGATTTCGTTAAATCTTGCGGGTGCTTCTTTTACGACCATTTCTACAACGGCGCGTTTGTTTTCTCCGTCTCCGGCACGCATGGTGTCTTCGATATGTTTTTCGAAATTATCGTTTTTAGAATCTGTAACAACTGCCAAGCCACCTTGGGCGTACTTTGTATTGCTTTCGTCTTCGTCAGATTTTGTTACAATGATTATTTTGGCATCGGGAAGCTGTTCTGAAACTTTTATGGCATAAGAAAGTCCGGAAATCCCGGAACCAATCACTAATACATCCGCTTTTATCATATTCTTGCTTTAAGACAATCGTCTAAATAATTACATAAATTTAAACAATTTTTCGTTTGGTTTCCTTACTTTTTTCATGTGCTGAAACTGATCTTCTTCTGATCGGTAGCCAAGTGCCAATGTTACAGTCACTTTTTCTTTTTCAGGATTGATATCTAAAATTTCTTCAATCAGCTCTTGTCTGAAACCTTCCATCGGGCAGGTGTCGATATTTTCTATCGCAGCGGCATACATTAGATTAGCTAAACCGATATAAGCTTGTTTTTCTGCCCAGTTCAGAATGTCATCATGTTCCTGCCTGCTAAAATGACTTGTTATGCTTTTTCTAAACAGGTTTAAATTTTCAACAGGATGTTCACGCACTTCAGAGATGTGATTAAAATATCCGTCAAGATACGTTGCTTCCATATCTTTTTTGGAGACTAAAACGATGAGATGTGAACAAGTAGAAATTTGGGAAGGGTTGTAGAAAGCCGGAATCAGTTTTTCTTTCATTTCGGTACTTTCAACTACGAATATTTTATAAGGCTGAAGCCCTTGAGAGCTTGCCGCAAGTTTTCCCGCCTCAAGAATATTGAGAAGTGTTTCCTGCGGAATGATCATTTCGGGATTAAATTTTTTCACAGAATATCTTCTGCTTAAAGCTTCCAAATAATTCATAAAGACAAATTTAAGAATTGAATATGAATAAAGACAGTTTTGTGCCGAAATTCTATTTTTAAATTTTCCAAATAAAAAATCACTCCTTTTGAGGGGAGTGATCGCAATATAATTAAAATATGAAAAAAAATTTAGTCTCTGTTTTTTACCATGATCCAACCTGAGAATTTGATTGGGGTTTTATTTTTGTTGTTTTCATTCCATGTTACAGAATACCAATAGCTTCCTGTAGGAACTTTTCTGCCATTCGCAGTTCCGTCCCAGGTGTATCGGTTGGTTTTGTCTCCCTGGTGAAGTTTTGATCCGTATCTGTCGAAAACATTAAATGTCAAATCTATTTTTCCTGCCAAAGCTGAGTAATCGATATAATCATTTTGCCCGTCTCCGTTTGGAGTGATTACATTGATTAAATTCGGTACCGTGATATTAACTTCAATGGGTTCGCAATCGTAAACATCTCTTACATAAATTTTATGCATACCTCTGGAAATTCCTGTAAACACGTTAGAGTCTTGCCAATTTACATTGTCCAGAGAATATTGATAAGCAGGAGTTCCGCCATTAACGTTTACCGTAATTGTGGTGTTTGAGATATCAATAGAGGTTACGACGGGTTGCTCTGAAGCGTAAACTTTTACCGTTTGTGTAGCAATACAGTCGCCACTTTTCAGTTTTACCCAATAAGTTCCTACCCCGACATTTGAGATTATTTGTGTTGTTGCGCCAGTGCTCCATTCATACCCACTAAATCCTGATCCTGCATCTAAAGTAGTCTTGTCTTCAATACAGATTACTTTATCAACCAAAACGGTAGAATATACCGGTGGAATTACAACCAAGGTTACTTTTGCCACCGAATAACATCCGCTTCCATTGATTACTTTTACATATACAACTCCATTGGGAGCCGTGTAAGTTGCAGGTGTGCCAATTTCATTCGTTCCATTTACAGCGTCCGTTAAAGATGGATAATATTTTTTTGTAGTTCCCGGTTCTGTAGTTACGGGAGCATTTGGTAAATTAAATACTCCAAGTGAAGGGTTGTTTGGTTCAAAGCAGCTTCTCAGTGTAGCATCGTTCACGACAACTAAGGGAGAAGTGTTTAGTGTTATAATGGCATTGTCTACACAGCCTTGAGCAGTTGTTACTTTTACATGAATTGTTGTTCCCTGAGCTGCTGGAAATGCTCCAAAATTCATAATTTGATTTGTTCCGGCAATCAAATCTGCTAAAGTCGGATAATATTGTTTAGTAACCCCGGTTAGTGTGGTTACTGCTGCATTGTTTAGATTAAATATCCCAACGCCGGAGCTGTTATTATTACATTCGGTCATCGATGCATCAACGGCCTCAAACGGACTTGGGTTTAAAATAATTCTTGCATCACCATTATCACATAGTGTGGAAGACGGATCTTTGATGACTACAGATATTGTGGTGTTTCCTGTGTACTGAAAGTTATTAGGTGTCGCAATTGGTGTAGAACTTCCTAAAACGTAATAGGTAATAATATAGTTGCTGGGAACATTGACAAATTGTGTTGCATAAGAAGTTAAATCAACAAAACCATTTCCTGTAGAAGGATTTGTACAGACGAAAGGTGTGACTGTGCTCTGTAAAATAGGAACTTTGTCAATGAAAATTTTGGCATTTTTGATAGAATGTCTTGCGCTGGCAGCTCCCGTTCCTGCTGAAAATCCAAAGTACCCCGTTGTCATCCCGATGGCTCCTCCCGAAGGAGCGAAAGATTGGTTTGTAATTACAACACCATCTATTTTGATTTGAATAATCCAATTGTTGATATTGGCAGGATCAACCTGACCGTTTACTTCGACATGTTTGTAATTGGCTCCTACAAAAGGCTGTGTAGCCTGCAAATCCGGAGAATGAAATGTACTTCCTGCGGCTACATTGTACTCAATATTTGGATTTCCGGCTGGGGTATTGTTGGTTCCGTATAGAAGATGTACTTTGCTCATTTGTCCTTCCGTAGAATTGTTGAAGATGTCAAAAGCTACCATCAATCCGTTTGCATTTGCAGGAATTCCCAATCCTCCACCGGTTGTAAATGCTGTTGGTGGGTTAGAAAGATACCAAAATGTCAAACCATCACCCCTTCCATAAGCTGTAGTTCCGTTTCCATCAATTCTGAAATCAAATTCAACTTTCCATTTATCGCAATATTTTAAGTTGATTGCATTTGAAAGTTTTATGGCTCCAAACTGACCCGTTTGATCTGCAGTAAGCTGTACAAAATCAGTGGGGGCAGTTGCTGAAGGAACAATGTCCCAACCTGTTGTGACGACCGGGTTTCCTGTGAGTTGGTACGTTTGAGCAGATGTGTTTTGAAAGAAGAATAAAAGAATTATTGAAAGGTAAAAGAGGAGTGTTTTCTTCATTTTATTAGATTGATTATGGTTGTTTTTATACACTGTGAATTATTTTTACAAAATAATTATGAAATTGATTTATATGAATAGATTTAAAACAAGAATAAAAGTTTATGTCGTTTTAGATTATCGCTTTGCTTTTGTATAAATTTCATTAAAAAACATCATTTGGCTTATTTTTTTTATTCAGTTTTACTATTACAAAAAATCACTCCCATGAGGAGTGATTTTTATTTGAGAATTTTATTCTCTGTTTTTTACAAGTACCCAGCCGTTGTATTGAGTGCGGGTGTTATTTGCGTCATTTTCGTTCCAAGAGATGGTATACCAATAAGTTCCTGTAGGGATTTTCTTTCCTCCGGAAGTTCCGTCCCATTTGAAATTTCTCAGCTTGTCGGCTTCGTATTTTTTGTTTCCGTATCTGTCATATACAATAAATACTAAGTTTTTCTTATATTCTAAAGCTGTGTAATCAATAACGTCGTTTACGTTATCTCCGTTTGGTGTGATTGCATTGAGCAAATTAGGAACTGTGATTTGTATTTGTATTGGATCACAATTGTAAGAGTCTTTTAAGAAAATTTTATTTTCGCCTCTTGGCAGTCCTTTGAAAACATTAGAATCTTGCCAAGTTGTTCCGTTTAGAGAATATTGGTAAGGTGCTGTTCCTCCGGTAGCATTTACTGTAATGGTGTTGTTGCTGATATCAATACTTGCAATAACAGGGTTGGATGCTGCTTTTACATCTACAATCTGAGTGGTGTAGCAATTTCCTGTTCTCAATCTTACCCAATATGTTCCTACAGGTACCCCTTGAATTGATGGTGTCGTAGCGCCAGTATTCCATAGATATTCGTCAAAACCGGGTCCTGCGTCTAGAGTTGTTCTGTCGTCGATACAGATTATCTTGTCTTTTAAAACCGCTGATTTTACAGGTGGAATTACTTTCAGCGTAATTTTTTTAATGATAAAACAATTGCTCACAGAAGAGGTTACTTTTACAAATACTTCTGAATTGGACGAAACATAAGCAATAGGGTTTACTATTGAATTTGTTCCTGCTAAAGCATTTGCTAAAGAGGTGTAAAATGTTTTCGTTATACTTGTTTCCGCTGTAACGTTTGCTGAAGTTAAATCAAAAAGTCCTGTCGTGATATTTGTCGGAATAGAACAAGATTGTAACGCCGCATCCGTCACTACAGGTAACGGAAGAAAGTTTAATGTGATTTGCGCCGTGCCCGTACATCCTTGTGGTGTTGTTACTTTTACATAAATAATAGTAGGTGCCGAAATAAATGCAGTAGGATTCGTTATTTCATTTGTTCCTGCGTTCAGATCTGCTAATGTTCTGTAGTATTTTTTAACGATTCCAGGTACAGTACTTACGTTTGCTGTGGTAAGATTAAATGTAGCTGTGGTCACATTGTTATTGTTACATTCTGAAATTGTCCTGTTATTGGCCGTAAAAGGTGACAGGGTGAGGTTAATCTGACCATCTGGGTTATCACACAATACTCCCGAGTTATCCTTTACAAAAACACTTACGGTGGTATTGGCATTAAACTGATAAGCGGTAGGATTGGTAATTGGTGTTCCGCCAACAGAATACGTAAACGTATAATTTGCAGGGGTTGCAACAAATTGAGAGTTAAATGATGTAAGGTTTGCTGTTGCGAATCCTGTGGAAGGATTAGGGCAATAAGATTGCGTAACAGATGGTTGTAAAATACTTACTTTATCTGTGTATATTTTTACGTTTTTAATAGAATGTCTTGATCTGTTTCCTCCCGTAGAAGCTGAGAATCCAAAATATCCAACGGTCATTGCAGCTGCAGCTCCTGAAGGGGCAAAAGATTGATTACAAATCACAGTGCCGTCAATTTTAATCTCTATAATCCATTCTGTAGGAGCGGCAGTATTTACCTGGGCAGATACTTCAACGTGCTTGTAAGTGGCTCCCTGAAAAGGTAAAGTAGTGTTCATGTCCGGAGAATGAAAAGAACTTCCGGCTACATTAAAAAATTCTACGTTGTTGGTATCAGTTGTGTTCACCACTTGACCGTATGCAACATGCACTTTACTCATTACTGCTGTAGTTGTATTGTTGTAAGTGTCAAAACCGGCAATAAGACCTACTGCATTTTGCGAAACCCCAAGACCCGACCCCAGTACACTTGCTACCGGTGGGTTTGCCAGATACCAAAATGCAAGACCATCACCATTGGCGGTTTGGTTAGAATCCATTCTGAAATCAAATTCCACCCGCCATTTATCACAAAATTTCAAGTTGATAGGATCATTCAGTCTTATAGATCCCGATTGGTTGTTGGTGTCTGGAGTAAGCTGAATAAAATCTGTATTTGCTACAGTAGGAGCAACCATCGTCCAGCCAGCCGTAGTGAAAGGTGTCCCTGCGAGCTGATAAGTTTGGGAATGGTATTTTCCGGAAATGCAAAGTAGAAATATGGTAAAATAAAACAGTAAATTTTTATTCATCTATCAGGATTTTATAATTAGACGTGTAAAGATATTAAATCCTAAGTAATAAATGTGTGTGTAATGTTAATTTTGTAAAAAAATATGATTATATGGTAAAAAATATTATAATCTGTAAAAGAATAATTAAAATAATTAATCTGAGGTTAGAATGATTCAAAATTTATTTGCATTAAAATAAAGAATTGCTTTCTAAATTTTCAAAATAAGTATCTATTTCCAGGTTTGCCGAGCTTGCTGCTGCTACGGCGAGCTTATCGCATAGTTCATTTTCAAAATGGCCGGCGTGACCTTTTACCCAGTGCATCTTTGGATGATGTTCATTAAAAAGTACGGCAAAGCGTTTCCACAAATCGGGGTTTTTTACGTTTTTCCAGCCTCTTTTAATCCAGCCTGCCAGCCAGTTTTGATTGATGGCATCAGATACATATTTACTGTCTGTGAAAACATGGATGTCGTTTTCTGTAGATTTTAGTTTTTCTAAAGCGGTAATTACTGCCAGCAATTCCATTCTGTTGTTGGTGGTTTTGCGAAAACCTTTTGAAAATGTTTTTTGATAATTTTTCTCCGGAACTTTCATGACGATTCCGAATCCGCCCTTTCCGGGATTCCCGCTGCATGCGCCGTCTGTATAGATTTCTATTCTCAAAATTTTTAGGTTGAGATTAAATTTTAGTTAAAATAAAAATTAATTATTTCAAGGTTAAATAAGTCTGAGCTTCAACCTTATTTTTAGAAATTAAAATGGAAAATCATCTTCATCATCCAGGTCATTCATTGAAGAGCCCGAAACTTTAGAATTATCAGGTAAATCAAATGCCGCTCCTGGCTGAATGGTTGTTTTTATCTTTTCAAAACCACTAGGTTCCGGAGAGTGTGAACCTCCCGCAGAATAATTGCTATCCGTGTCGCCAATATCTCCAAATCTTGCAAAATGCTTCATAAAGGAAAGTCGAACGTCAGCAGTTGCACCGTTTCTGTGTTTTGCAATAATCAACTCGGCCTGGTTTTCTGTCGAAGACTCCTGTCCTTCTTCATCATTGTCCCAAACGGCAATTTTATAATATTCTGGTCTGAAGATAAATGATACAATATCAGCATCCTGCTCAATTGCTCCGGATTCCCTCAAATCTGAAAGCTGAGGTCTTTTTCCCGGACGGGTTTCTACGGTTCTTGACAGCTGAGAAAGTGCAATTACGGGAACATTTAATTCTTTAGCAATTGCTTTTAAAGAACGAGAAATCATTGCAATTTCCTGTTCACGGTTTCCGCCTCCTTTTCCTCCGCTGCTTGCGGTCATCAGCTGAAGATAATCGACCATGATGATTCTTACGCCATGCTGCATGACCAGTCTTCGGCATTTTGCACGGAAGTCAAAAATCGATAGGGAAGGGGTTTCATCAATATATAAAGGAGCGTTTTCAAGTTCAGATACGTTGGAGAATAGTCTTTGCCATTCTTCGTCGCTCATTTGCCCTTTTCTTAATTTCTCTGAAGAAATTTTTGTTTCAGAAGCGATCATTCTGGTGATGAGCTGTACAGATGCCATCTCGAGAGAAAAAAGCGCCATTGGAATTTTGTGTCCCACAGCAATATTTCTTGCCATCGAAAGAAGAAATGCTGTTTTCCCCATCGCCGGACGTGCCGCAATAATAATTAAATCTGAATTTTGCCAGCCACCGGTTTCTTTGTCAACTCCTGTAAATCCGGATGGAACTCCGGAAATTCCTTCTTTGTCTTTAAGAGACTTGATGGTGTCGATCGCCTGTTTTACTAGTGTATTTGCGGTATCAAAACCCTTTTTGATTGTTCCGTTGGTAATTTCAAAAAATGACTGTTCGGCTTTATCCAAAAGCTCAAAAACATCTGTTGATTCTTTGTAAGAAGTATCAATAACGTTGGCAGAAACATTAATTAAACTTCTCAGAATATATTTTTCGAGAATTACACGTACATGATATTCTATGTGGGCAGATGAGCTTACCCCCATTGTTAATTCAATGATATAATGGTCTCCACCTGCAGAAGCTAATCTATCCGTTTTTTTCAATTCCTGAATAACGGTCATCAAATCGACAGGCTGGTTTCCTTCGTATAGTTTTAAAATTACCTCAAAAATCACCGAGTGCCTTGGGTCATAAAAAACTTCGGGAGTCAGAAGATCAATAGAATGATCGAGTCCTTTTTTATCAATTAAAAAAGTACCGACAACCAAACGTTCAAAATCTACAGCATTGGGAGGCATTTTTCCATCTGCAATCGATAATTCTCTAGCAAAGTTTCCTTGAGTAAGAGAAGATAAAGTTTCTTTCTGCGCCATATTGCAAAGATAGTTTATTTAGAAAATAATTTGAAATGAGTAATTCATATTTATTGTTGATAACTTTTAAAATGTTAATATTCAAAGGTATTGAGTGGTGTTAATAAAAAAATCACCCCATTGCTGAGGTGATTCTGATGATATGAGATCTTTATTTATTCTCTGTTTTTTACCAATATCCATCCGTTGTAAACGGTATGGGTATTGTTGCTGTCGTTTTCGTCCCAAGTGATGGTGTACCAGTAAGTTCCTGTTAAGATTTTCTTACCGCCTGATGTACCATCCCACTTGTAATTTCTTAGTTTATCAGATTCGTAGATTTTATTTCCATATCTGTTGTAGACAGTAAAAACAAGATTTTTCTTGTAAGCTAATGCAGAATAGTCTAACCCATCATTTACATTATCTCCGTTGGGAGTTATTGCATTCACTAAGTTAGGAACTGTTACCTGAACTATAATTGGTGTACAATCAAAAGAATCTTTCAGATAGATTTTATTTTCACCTCTTGGAAGATTAGTAAATACGTTAGAGTTCTGCCAGTTTGTACCGTCAATAGAATATTGGTAAGGTGCAGTACCTCCTGAAGCATTTACTGTAATCGTATTGTTATTAATGTCTAAACTAGCGATTACCGGTTGCAGCGCAGGTAGTACTTTAACTTGTTGTAGTGTGAAGCATTTACCTGTTTTTAGTTTTACCCAATAAGTTCCAACACCGACACCCTGAATAGTTTGGGTAGTTGCGCCTGTGCTCCATTCATAACCAGTGAATCCTGGGCCTGCATCTAAGGTTGTTCTGTCTTTCAAACAGATTGTTTTGTCTTTTAATACTGTAGATTTTACAGGAGGAAGAACTTTTAATGTAATTTTTGTTATTGCATAACACCCATTTGTATTGGTTACTCTCACGTATACTTCGCTGTTTTCTGCAACGTAAGTTGTTGGGTTTAGAATTTCGTTAGTTCCTGATAAAGCTGTTGCCTGAGTTTTAAAGAATCTTTTTGTAACCCCTGTCTGAGAAGTAACGTCCGCTGTTGTCAAATCAAAAGTTGCAGTTGTAATTGCATTTTCGATAAAGCAAGACTCTAAAGTTGCGGGTGTTAAAACTACTACAGGATGGAAGTTTAACGTGATTGTTGAATCATCTGTACAGCCTTCTACAGAAGTAACTTTTACATAGATTGTTTTTGGTGCAGAAACGTATGCTGTAGGGTTTGTAATAGCATTGATACCAGCATTAAGATCAGCTAATGTAAGATAATACTTTTTAGTTGCAGTAGGGTCTCCGAAAACATTGGCTGTTGTAAGGTTAAAAGTACCTGTTCCGGCTCCGTTGTTATTACATTCTGTAAGTGTTGAGTTGTCTGCAACAATGTTTCCTTGTTTGAATTTAAAAGTACCGAGCTGAAAACATCCATTAATAGGATTTGTAGGATTTGCAGGATCTGTATACTTTAATCGGTAGTAGTATATAGTTGTTCCGTTAACCAGAGCGGTTGTAAGTGGTGAATTTCCTGTAATAGCATTGTTTTCAGTGTCATGATAGGTAACTGTAAAATTAGTATTTCCGTTTATGATACCTGTAGAAAGCGTAGTGAAATCAAACTGCATCGGTAATGCACATTTTAAAATTTCGTTAGGAGATGTCGGTGTTGGTCCCGGAAGTCCTGGAGTAATAAAAGGATTTGGAGTAAGTGTAGGATCATTAAATGCAGAAGTCAAAGTAGCTGTTCCTCCCCAATTTAATGAAAAACCATTGGCGGTGCTTAGATAATTATCAACAATTAAGTAATAAGTTTCACCAGCAACTACATTCATAGAACTACTCCACTGTCCAAATGTACCTCCGTCAGGATCGGTTGATATTAAATTAAGGCCGGTAGGACCATCTGCTCCTGAAAAGTTACACCTGATTGGCGCTCCCAAAGCTCCACAAGTTACGTTGGGGCCATATACTGCAAAATCATAATCATCTGCAAATACTGCTGGATCAATAGTAAATGTAAGTGTTCCGGATGTTGCAATAGTGAACGTATACCATACTGAGAAATTTTCATCACTAGACAAACAACCTCCGAGTTCCTCATCAATGGTTCCAGAGCCTATTGGTGTATATGAAAAACCTGAATTTCCACAAACAGGAATTGCTGATACACAATCAGATTGCGAATAAAATAACTGTGATGTTATTAGGATAAAAAAAAGTAGTAATTTTTTCATGTGAAATGAATTTAAAGCAAATTTAAACAAAATAATACAAATATATTTAACGTAAATAAATCGCTCTCAAGAAGCGATTTATTTACAGATTTTATAAAAATGATTAATCTCTGTTTTTTACCATTACCCATCCTGTGAATTTGATAGGTGTTTTGTTTTTATTGTTTTCGTTCCAGGTTACAGAATACCAGTAATTTCCGGTTGGTACATTTTTCCCGCCAACTTTTCCGTCCCAAGTGTAATTATTGGTCTTGTCTGCCTGGTGAATTTTTGTACCGTATCTGTCGTAGATGTTTAAAACCAAATTGCCTTTACCAGAAAGGGCAGAATAGTTAATCACATCATTTACACCATCACCATTTGGAGTTATTACGTTAATGATATTAGGAACTACAATTACAACTTCCATAGGTACGCAGTCATATGAATCTTTCACATATACTGTGTAATCTCCTCTGGTAAGACCTGAGAAAACATTCGAATCCTGCCAATTGACATTGTCTAAAGAATATTGGTATGCCGGAGTTCCTCCTGTGACATTAACAGCTATTGAATTGTTGGTAATCTCAACATTAGAAATTACCGGCTGCTCTGTCGCATAGACTTTCACTTTTTGAATTGCAGTACAGTCTCCTGTTGTAAGTTTTACCCAATAAGTTCCTACACCTACGTTAGAGATGATTTGTGTGTTTGCACCAGTGCTCCATTCGTAGCCGGTGAATCCAGGACCTGCATCTAAAGTTGTTTTATCTTCAATACAGATAACTTTATCAACCAAAACCGTCGAGTAAACTGGCGGAATAACAACCAAATTTATCTTCGCAACTGTGTAGCAACCAGTAGCGTTTATTACTCTTACATACACTACGCCATTTGGTGCAATATAATTTGCTGGGTTTAAAATTTCATTAGTCTGATTAATAGCATCAGTTTCTGATGGGTAGAATTTTTTAGTAGTTCCGGCATCTAGGGTTACCGGGGCGTTTGGTAAATTAAACTCGCCAGTTGAAGGATTACTCTCAATAAAACATGCTCTTAAAGTTGCTTCCATTACAGTAACTATCGGGTGGAAGGCTAATTTTATTTCAACGATAGTTACACATCCAAATTCATTGGTTGCTTTTACAAAAGCCGATCCCACGGATGCTGTGTAAGCGTATGGTGTTGTAATTTCGTTTGTACCCGCATTAAGAGATGTCATTGATGGGTAGTATTGTAACGTCAGATTGGGTGTTGCACCAATGGCTGCAGATGTCAAATCATACAAAGCGGTTCCGCTGTTATTATTGCTACAAGATGTAAGCGTCACAGAAGTCAGCTGAAAAGATTTATCTAGAAATGTGATTGTATTAAATTCTCTACACTGATTTAAGAAACTTGTAGGTCTGGTAGGATCTACATAAGAAATGGAGTAATGATAAGTATTAGCCGTGTTTACAACTATGGGTGTTGTGATCGGAGCTACGTCATCAGCTGCATCAGCCGCACTTTTATAATATTTAACTATAAAATTGGGATTAGAATTTAATATTTGAGCAGACAATGTTGAAAAATCAAATGTTGCAGGGTTGCTACAGATGATGATTTCCCCATCATTATTAATCCCTGGTTCTACAAAAGGATTTGGTTGATAGTTTTGCCCAGAATTATTATCAAACGGCGTAAGTAAAGTTGCTGTTCCTCCAAATGATAAACTGAAAGGTGCAATTGTAGGGGAGAAGTTGTTTAGAAGTAAATGGTAAATCTGCCCCGGAACAACGTCAATATATTTTACGAAACCGTCTCCACCACCATCTTCTGTTGTATCTGTGGCAGTCATGTTAAGTCCTGTAAGTGGTGCAAATGGTGAGCCTAAACTAGCATACGAACATCTTAAAGGAACTGCTGTTAAATTTGAGCAGTTATGATTAGGACCATAAAGCGCCCAATCATAATCGATATTGTTTGCACCTGGCCCTGTTGGTGTTATTAAGAATGTTAATGTACCGGCAGTTTCTATACTAAAGGTCAGCCAGATAGAATTCGATTCTCCTTGTGTGGTTGATCCTGGGCTAGGAGTTAAACAGCCTACTTCACCTTCGTGAACATTTCCAAAACCACCTGGGGTCAAAGATATATCAGAATCACTGCATATAGGTATGGCGGTAGTACAATCCTGTTGTGCTGAGATCATTTGTACTATCGTTAAAGCAAAAGCGAGTAAATATTTTTTCATTTTAATCAACTTTGAGTTTTGTTAATCTTAGGATTATTTATTCAGTGAAAGCAATTGTCTGCCCCAAGTGACATCAGTAGAATTACTTGTGTCAAAATCTTTTGCGGCTTTTTGCTGTAATTGGGATGCATTCATCTGATCAAATGTTTTGTCAGGGAATTGTTTTACGAACCCGGCTTTTAATAAAGTCAGTCTTGGGTTGTTGGGAGAGACAGATTCTGCTTTAGAAATAAACTGCAAAATAGTTTCAGCATCCTTTTTAGCATCTGGGGATGCATTAATCCTGATTCTCTGAAGTTTAGCAAGACCTATAAGTATTGATATTTCAATATTGTCAGGTTGTGAATTTACGATGCTCATTGCATATTTTAACGCAAGTGCGTTCGATTCTGCAAGAGATGCCGACTTTGCTGTTTCGGCTTTCATATACTGTGTTACTGCCGCATAATAATATGCCTGCCATTTTTCTGAAGTACTTGACGAAGTGAATCTTTTAAATAAAGCATCGTAATCTGAAGAAGAGGCAGCGGTATTAATTTGTAGTACATTCTTTTGTAAATCTTTATCTGTAAATGTCTGGCTATACACACCACTTGAGATAAAGATGAGTAATAAAAACGAGTAGATTTTTTTCATAAAAATTGATGTGAAAATTAAAACAAATTTATATAAATAGTTGATACTGCACAATGTTTTTGAGGGTGGTTTTTTAAAATTTATTAAAAAAGTGATTCTTGTAAATGAATTTTTATAATAAATCACAATTAATATTGCATTTTTCTTAATTTAGAATTCGTAGTAGCAACAATCAATGCAATCAGCAAAGTCATGCTTCCTCCAAAAACCACTGAACGTACAACTCCTAAAAGTTTTGCGGCCAGCCCGCTCTCAAATTGCCCCATTTCGTTACTCGACATGATGAAAATAGAATTCACACTCAAAACACGTCCACGGATATGATCTGGAGTTTTCAACTGCACAATGGTTCCACGGATGACCACAGAGATCCCATCAAGCATTCCGCTTAAAACCAAAAACAGGAATGATAGCCAATAATAATGAGAAAGCCCGAAACCAATGATACACAGGCCGAATCCTGCAACCACAGTCAGCAAAACTTTACCCTGATTTTTACGTAAAGGAATAATAGAAAGAGTGGTGATGATAATCATCGAGCCAATATCTGAAGCCGCATTCAATAGCCCAAAACCTTCAGCGCCCGACTTTAAAATATCTGTCGCAAATACAGGAATCATGGCAACTGCACCGCCAAAAAGTACAGCAAACATATCTAGACATAATGCTCCAAGAATTTCTTTGGTTTTAAAAATATAGGAGATTCCTTCACGCATACTTTCCATCACTTTTATTTTATCTTTTTCATGTTCAGAAAACTGCTTATTCAGCTGCCAGAAAAAGATGGATGCGATTGAAATTAAAGAAATAATTACAATCAAAGTCCATTTTACACCAACTAAACCGATTAAAAATCCTCCTGCAGCGTGACCACAAACGGAAGAAATCAAGAACGTTCCCTGGTTTAATGTAATAGCACTGGGTAAATTTACTTTCTGCACAATTTTCGGAATCATCGAAGGAACTATTGGCCCAATAAACGCTCGTACAATTCCTGTAAAAAATATTACGCCATAAATGAAGTAGGTAATTTCATGTCCGGTAAAATGAAGTTCAATATTATAGAAAGCAGGAATTAATAACAGCCCAATCAGAAAAACATAAAGATAAGTGCAGATTAACAGCAGCTTTTTCTTTTCATTCATATCAATTACATGACCTGCATATAAGGCACAGCTCACTGCCGGAATCACTTCCGAAAGTCCTATTAATCCGATCGAAAAAGGATCTTTTGTTAGTTGATACACCCACCATCCCAAAAGTGTGGCGAGCATCCTAAATGCTAAAACGATAAAAAATCTCCCTGTAAGAAGATTTCTGAATTCTATATTTTTTAAAGTCTTGAGCGGGGAAAGCGAAATCATTTCGCAAAAATAGCCCTAAATATTCATTCAGGGCTATTAGTATATAAGGTTTTCGAAAGAATTTGGTTATCCTTTCCGAAAGATAACGTCTATTTTAGTCGGCTCTCAAAGAGCTGATGACAATTGCAGCTACTCCTGCAGCTCCGATTACGGCAGCACCGGCAACCACTCTTCCTTGAGATCTGTCTTTTACAGAAGCTACATTAGATTTAGGAATCACAACTTCCGTACTGTCTTTTTTACCTGCAGTACCAATGATGTTATCACCACTGATGTTTCTGAAAAGAATTGTCTGTTTTTTAGAACCGTCTCTTGGTGTTACAACATATATTTTTCCAGCTTCAAGATTAGAATAATTATTTGTTGAAATGTTTTCGCTGTACTTTGTGGTAGCACAAGATGAGATGACAAATAAACCCGTTAGTAAAGATGATTTTAAAAGTACAGATGCTTTCATTATTAAATTTTAGTTTTCCAAATTTATCATTTTTTTTGAATATATGTTTTCATAATCAAGAAAATGTGTTTAAATTTTATAAATTTTCAATAAATCCGCAATTTTTCTGTCATTTGCCAATCTTGGGATTTTATTCTGACCGCCGAGTTTGCCTTCAGATTTTGCATATTCCTGAAATGCATTTTTAGAGAGTCTGCTGATCTTCAGTTTCTGAAGAATATTTCCTGAAATCAGATCATCATAATAGGTATTGCGTTTTCTCAGCTGATCATCCAATTCATTTTTAAATAAATCTAAATTTTCCGGCTCCTTTTCAAATTCTATAAACCATTCATGATAAGGCAATCCTTCTTGTGGGTTAACTTCCGGCGCAAGGTGAAATTCTGTAATCTGTGCAGAAAACTTTTCAACAGTCGCTTTCATCGCTTCCTCCACTTCATATGCAATCACATGTTCACCAAAAGCTGAAGTAAAATGTTTGGTTCTTCCGCTTACCAAAATTCTGTGCGGATTTTTATCAATAAATCTTACGACATCACCAATAGAATATGCCCACAATCCTGAATTAGTAGTCAAGATTAATGCATAATCTTTATTCAGCTCAATGTCTTTTAAGGTCAATCTTTGAGCATTCGGCTTTCCATATTGTTCCAAAGGAATAAACTCGTAGAAGATCCCATGATTGGTTAAAAGTAAAAGTCCTTCTTTGGTATAATCGTCCTGAAACGCAAAAAAACCTTCCGAAGCAGGAAATGTCTGAACAATGTCAACGTTTCCGCCCAAAAGTTCTTCCATCTTTTCTCGATAGGGTTCATAATTGACGCCGCCTGTTACGATTAACTGAAGATTTGGGAAAAGCTGTTTTATTTTTTTGCCGTTTTTCTCAATCAGTTTTTCAAAATACATGATCAGCCAAGGCGGAATTCCGGAAATCAACGTCATGTCTTCCTTTTCCGTTTCCTCTACAATTTTGTCGACTTTTCCTTCCCAGTCTTCCATCAGATTGGTTTCCCAACTTGGTAGACGGTTTTTTTGAAGATAATTTGGGATATGATGCGCAACAATTCCGGAAAGTCTTCCGGTTTTAATTCCGAAAACTTCCTCCAGTTCAGGACTTCCCTGGAGGAAGATCATTTTTCCGTTGACGAAATCGGCATTTCCTTTTTTTGAAATATAATGAAATAATGCACTTTGCGCTCCTGCAACCTGGTAAGGCATTCCTTCTTTTGAGATCGGAATATATTTTGAGCCTGACGTTGTACCTGAAGTTTTCGCAAAATATTCGGGAGTTTCTGTCCAGAGAATGTTGCGTTGACCTTTTTTTACCTTCTCTATATAAGGTTTAAGATCTTCATAGTCTGCAATCTGCACGTTTCTCTGGAAATCTTCGACTGATTGGATGTTTTCAAACTGATGTTCTCTTCCGAAAAGTGTTTTCTCGGCAGTTTTCACCAGAGACAAAAGCAGTTTCCCCTGATTTTTTTCTGCATTTTGCTTAAAATCATTGGTCTTTTGAACATGTTTTTTTGCCCAGACCAGTGCTGCATTTTTCTTGAAGAAGTTTAACATGGTTCAAATTTATAAATAAGTAGATAATTGTGTCAACTATTTTGAAATTTAAACAAAAAAACCGAGGAATAAAATTCAGCGGTTCTTCGAAATTTGATTATGAAAAGGCAACATTTTTTAATGTTGATTATTTGTTTGTTTTGTATCTTTTATCTGGAGTTCCGTCTTTTTTTAACATTTGATTTTCTTTATATCTTTTGTCAGGCGTTCCGTCCTTTTTTAGTTTGACTGCAGGTTTTGCGGCTTCTGGTTTAGCAGCTTTTACTGTTTTGGTTGTTTTTTGTACGGTGCTTTTTGTAGCAGGAACAGCTTGTTGAGCTGTTGCAAATCCCAATCCTAATACGATTGACATTGCTGTTAGAAATTTTTTCATGTAAAATTGTTTGTTTTTATTTAAGTAAATTTATGTAAAATCTCGATATGAAAATCAATTTTAAGAGACTTAACTAAAGTTTATTACAGATTAAAAAAAACATTAAATCAAATTAAAAACAAAAAAAAACCTGCTCCCCAAAAGAGAAGCAGGTTACGGATATGTATGAATAGTTGTTATCTTGTACAGTTCGCTGTCCAGATTTTCCCATCCTTTGCGTACGCAATCTTCAATTCATTGTTATCTATTCTAATGTAAGAAGATACTGTAGAACCTACACTTACCAAAGTATTATCACCTTGCTTTTCAAATTCTACTCCATTCAAATCAGGAATGCTATTTGAAAAAGCGAAATTATACTTCGTTCCACTTGCTATTTTTGTTACGAACACACTTCCATTATCTTCGGAAATTGTACTTGACCCATCATTGTAAGTGATTTTACCTTTGTATGTTCCTGCGAAGAAATCATTGTTTGCCGGATCGTCGTCATCGCTGCATGAAGTGAATGAGATTGCCGTTAACATGACCAGCATAAAAACTCCTAAAATTTTGATTACATTTTTCATAATATTTAATATTTCGGTTTATGGAATTAGACTTTTCAAACACTGTGCCGCATGATAAAAAGCGAATTATTTTAACGTTTTTTTACAATTTGTGATGATTTTTTTATGATTAGTAATAGATTGTGTTACTGATTGTTGATTTTTCAAGTATGTTTTAGTCTAAGAAAAATAGCATTATCTTTGTACTGCTAAAACGGTTTCGGAATTCTCCCGAAATCGCTTTTGTCGTTTATACCTATATTATTTTTATGCATCTGAAAACCATAAAAGAAAGCTTTCTACCTGATCTTCTTAAAAAAGAATTTGGAAAAGAGATTTTTATTCAGCTTGAGAATCACCAACACCTTTCTGTAAGAGGAAGTGCAGGTTCTTCGGTTTCTATATTTACTGCCGAACTTTTTCTTACTCATAAAAAAACAATTCTTTATCTCGTTGATGATAAAGAAGAAGCATTGTATGTGAACACCGAAATGGAAGATTTGCTGGGTAAAGAAAAGGTTTTGTATTTTCCGGCAACGCATTTGGAGCCTTATCAGGTTGAGAAAACTCAGAATGCCAATTTGGTTTTGCGTACCGATGTTTTAAATAAAATAAACTCAGAAAAGTCTCCGAAGATTATAGTTGCCTACATGGGTGCTTTGTCTGAAAAAGTTTTGAAGAAAGAAGATTTTAAAGCCATTTCTCATCACATCAAAGTAGGTGACCAGCTTGATTTTGATTTTGTGGATGAATTGCTTTCGCATTATCAGTTTCAGCAGACCGATTTTGTTTCCGAGCCGGGAGAATTTTCTGTTCGTGGAGGAATTGTAGACGTTTTTTCTTATTCAAACGAAAAACCTTACAGAATTACTTTCTTTGGTAATGAGGTAGAAAATATTAAAACTTTTGACATAGAAACCCAGCTTTCTGTCGATAAAGTAAAGGATTTTCAGTTGGTTTCTAATATGAATTATTCCGTGTCCGGAAGCCGTGTTTCTTTGTTGGAACTTTTGCCGAAAGACAGTTTTGTTATTTCTAAAAATGCCGTAATCGGTTTACAGAAAGTCAGAAGTTTTTATGAAAAATCTCTGGAAAAATATGAAACATTAAGCAAAGATATTTCGCACAGAACTCCGCAGGAATTGTTTATTTCTGATGAAGAATTTTTATTTGATTACAAGAAATTTAAAACCATAGATTTTAGTTCGCAACCTGTTGAAGTTGCGAATTTTGAACAAATCGAAATCAAACAAACGCAACAGCCCTCTTTTCATAAAAATTTCGAATTACTAATTGAAGATTTAGAAGAAAAACAGCAGCAGGGTTTTGATACGTGGATTTCTTTTTCTACCGATAAACAAAAGGAAAGACTGGAATCTATTTTTGAGGAATTGGAAAATCAATTGCCTTTTAAAAGTTTTAAATCTGAACTTCACGAAGGTTTTGTAGACAATGACCACAAAGTTTTAGTGTATACCGACCATCAGATTTTTGACCGTTACCAAAGATATAAAGCTAAAAACACATTCGCCAAATCTGAACAGTTGACACTGAAAGATCTGATGTCATTAAAAGTCGGAGATTATATCGCTCACATCGACCATGGAATCGGGAAGTTCATGGGATTGGTAAAAGTGAATAATGATGGTAAAATTCAGGAATGTTTTAAATTAACTTATAAAAACGGAGACTTATTATATGTAAGTATTCATTCATTACATAAAATTTCAAAATACAACGGTCCGGACGGAAGAGAAGTGGTTTTGAGCAAACTCGGTTCGCCTGCATGGAAATCATTAAAACAGAAAACAAAAGCCAAGGTCAAGCAGATCGCTTTTGATTTAATTAAATTATACGCAGAAAGAAAAACGGCTAAAGGTTTCGCTTATACACCGGATTCTTATCTGCAGAATGAGCTGGAAGCAAGTTTCATCTATGAAGATACACCCGATCAGGAAAAAGCAACCATCGATGTGAAAAACGATATGGAAGCAGACACGGTGATGGACCGTCTGGTTTGTGGTGATGTAGGTTTCGGTAAAACGGAAGTTGCCATTCGTGCCGCATTCAAAGCAGCGACGGACGGAAAACAGGTTGCTATTTTGGTTCCGACAACGATTTTGGCGTTTCAGCATTACCGAAGCTTTAAGGAAAGATTGAAGGATTTTCCGGTGAATGTTTCTTATTTAAACAGATTCAGAACGGCAAAGCAAAAATCTGAAACCATAGCGGGCTTAAAAGACGGAAAAATAGATATCGTCATCGGAACACATCAACTGGCTTCTGAAAAAGTGAAATTTAAAGATTTAGGTCTACTGATTATTGACGAAGAGCATAAGTTCGGAGTTTCTGTAAAAGATAAATTGAAGACACTAAAATCAAATATTGATACACTGACGTTAACGGCAACGCCGATTCCGAGAACTTTACAGTTTTCATTGATGGCTGCAAGAGATTTATCAGTCATTAAAACGCCACCGCCAAACAGGCAGCCAGTGGAAACTCACATGGTGGGTTTTAGCGAAGAAATTATTCGTGATGCAGTTTCTTATGAATTGCAGCGTGACGGACAGGTTTATTTCATCAATAATCGTGTTGAAAATTTAAAGGATATTGCAGGATTAATTCAAAGATTAGTTCCCGATGCAAGAGTCATTACCGGTCACGGACAAATGGAAGGCAAGCAGCTTGAAAGAAACGTTCTTGATTTCATGGAAGGAAAATATGACGTTTTGGTTGCTACCACCATTGTAGAAAGTGGGGTAGACGTTCCGAATGCAAATACAATGTTTATCAATGATGCACAACGTTTTGGGATGGCAGATCTTCACCAGATGAGAGGTCGTGTCGGGCGAAGTAACCGAAAAGCATTCTGTTATCTGATTACGCCGCCTTTGGATATGGTGACTTCTGATGCGAGAAAAAGACTCGAAGCCATTGAGCAGTTTTCAGATTTGGGAAGTGGTTTTCAGATTGCGATGAAAGACCTCGAAATTCGTGGAGCAGGAGATTTATTAGGAGGTGAACAAAGCGGATTTATCAATGAAATGGGTTTTGAAACCTATCAGAAAATGATGCAGGAGGCTTTGGAAGAATTAAAAGATGATAAAGATTTTGAAAATCTGTTTGAAAATGAAGCAGACCGTCAGAAATTATTCAAGTCTGTAAAAGAAGTTAATATCGATACGGATTTGGAATTAATGTTACCGGATTCTTACATCTCAAGCACAGAAGAAAGATTGTTGCTTTACCAAAAATTAGCTGAAATTGATAATGAAATTGACCTTCAGAAGTTTGAATCTGAACTGACAGACCGTTTTGGAGCTCTGCCTTCTGAGGCAATCAATCTCTTGAAAAGTGTTGCTCTGAAATGGCTCGCTGCGGATATCGGCTTTGAAAAAATCGTCATGAAAAACGGAATTTTCTTAGGCTATTTCCCAAATAATCCACAAGATAAATTTTATCAGACCGATAAATTCAGACATATCATCAGTTATTTAACTCAGAATCCGTCGCAGGCGCAATTGAAAGAAAAGATTGGGAAAGAAGGAAATCAGCTGATGATGAGAAAAGATGGAGTGCAAAATGTGGATGAGGTGAATGTTTTACTGAAGTCTATTTTAAATATTTAGAATCATCAACGTATTTGTGATTTTTTGAAATTCTAACCAAATTATAAATCTAAAAGCGAAAGTTTTTAGATTTTTTTTATTAAAAATTTAAATTAAATCAAGTCGTGTTGAAAAATAATTATATTTGTGGCGTAAAAAACTAAATATATGACAAAAAATCATTTTCTCAAGGGAGGAGCTCTAATGCTTCTCAGCCTTATGTTCTCATGCGATAATACTACCGCAGACCCAATTAATCAAAACAACAACAACGCAGGCGGCAACGGAAACGGAAGCACTGTTCCCACAATCACAGGGCCAAGGATTTTGCATAAAATTGTTGTTAATAACGAGACTAACCAGGAGTTTGTTACCACAGGCAATGTTTTAGAAAAAGCGATTTTCAAAGAAGCAAGTGGGCCTACTTCATTTCTTGTTGGGAATGTAACATATACTTCAGGAAAAATTACAAAAGTGAAATTCGGGCAGGAAGTCAATGGCGCTCCTGCAAATACTTTAAACTATGAGTTTAATATCACTTACGATTCGAGTGGCAAAATTAATTATACGGCTTGTAATACGAGCTTAGGAACTATGCCTACTTTCAATAGCGAGTACACTTACACATACGACGGTTCCGGAAAAATGACTCAAATTGTTGAAAAGAAAAAATCGGGAGGTACTTATACACACTTTACTAATTATAATTTTACAAACACAGGAGATAATATCACAAAGATGGTATCTGAAACGGGAGTTACTAATGGCACTGGTGTTCCGGACATGTCTAGTGCAATGACTTTAACGTATAACTACACTGCCTACGATAATAAGATAAACCCTTACGCTACTTTGCCAAAAACATTTTTTGTCATGTGGAGTTTAGTGCATCCTTATAATTTTCCTACATTATCAGCTAATAATATATCAAGTTTCAATATTGTATATCCTTCTCCAGCTCCTGCTATTCCTGGTGGCTACACGTATCTTTACGATTCTATGAATTATCCGGTTTCGGATCAGACTCAGGCTCAAAAATATGTTTACAAAGCCTTATAAGTCGGTTTTGAATGACGCTTGAGTATGAATTTAAATAAAATAAGCTTTTGATTCAAAAAATATTTCAATTTAATTTTTTAAAATTATCATTGCTGGTATTCGTATTGACAATGATAATTTCTTGTAAAAAGACAGAACAAAGTACGGCTGGCAATCTAAAAGAACCTTTCAAGGATTCCGAAGGATACTTCAAAGGAATCATTAAGCTGGAAGAGAAAGATGTGCTTGGAACGCATTCTGATATCGTCTTAACGTTCAACGGCAATGATGTGAAAAGAGAAGTGACGGAAAAGCTTTTTAAAAATATTTCTTACGGCATGATTTACCGAAAAGGAAATGATTCTGTGGATTATTTCTATACAAAAGATCAAAAATCCTGGCATACTTCGATTGCAAAAAAAGATTTCCAGAAATGGGTTCAGGAATTGGAAAAACCAATTATTGATCCTGAAAATATGGGTACAAGTCTCACGGGGCAACCTCCGTTTGGGATTATATTTCAATACTTTGACAGTTCCGGAAAAAATGTAGTTTCTACAATTACGAGTTCGCCTCTAAAAAATTATTCTACTGTGAAATGCGAGACTTTTTTAGTTCCGGATGATAAATCTTGTAATGTCTGGTACAGTGATGCAATAAAAATTCGTCCTGAGATTTTGGAAATTATTGAGCATAATCAACCGAAATCAATCAAAACTTTGGCACTTCAGGTAGAATATTTCTCGCCAAAATCTGCCGGTGAAAAAAATGCTTTAGATAAAGTTTTTGATAAAATGAATAAGGTTCTTGTGAAGACAGACAAAAAAATACATTTAAATGATATAAACTCTAATCATCAAGCATCAATTGATTTACCAAAAAACAGTGAAAAGGTTTCTCCACAAAGTCTAAATGAAATCATTTATCCTGCTGAACAAAATGAAGGGAAAAGCAGCGGTGGTGGACATCATCATCATCATGATATTTTCTAATTGATGTTTAAACCAGATCGATTTTAGTAATAAAAGATTAAAAAACAACGTTCCACTACAATATATTAAAAAATGACAAAGTATTTTTCAGGATTATATCGGAATCAATATTTGAATACCAATTTTTTTAATTTTTCACTATTATTTTGCGATAATATAAAGTAAAACGCAATTTTTATTCAAAAAAAAATTATATTTGTGGAAAAATAAATAATCCCTTCGGAAATGAAACAACTTTTCTATTTTATTTTACTTGTAGCTGGCATCTTGTCTGTTCATTCTTGTAAAGACCTGACTGATGAAGAAGGTAACCCTTTAATTGACTTGAATCAGAATAGTGGTTTTAATGGTCCTAGAGCTTTGTTCAGAGAAGTTACAGACTCAGATACATTGGCAGAATACCGTTATAATGGGCTTCTTTTATCTAATGTAATTACAAGAAAGAACTCTGTTACCAATGTAATGTGGAGTGGTGATAAAATCAGCCAGATCACTTTCAACGGGCATTTAGATCTTGATAATAACGGAACAATTGATGATGACAGTATTGTTTATACTCAGTTGTTTACATATGGTAATTTAGGAAGACTGACTATTATTTCAGAAAACAGAACCTCTTATAAGAGAACACCTCCTGTTCCGCCGTCAACTACGCCTGGTCCTTATTTGGTCGATAAAAAAATAAAATCAATTTATAATCTGACGTATAGTTCTACTACTGGAAAATTTGCAGGAATTACAATGAAAAGCGGTGAAGATGTTTCAGGTGTGCCTTACGTAGACCAGAAGTACAGCAAAACAACATATACTTATTTTGGGGATAATGTTTCAAAATCTGAAGTAAGTATTGGTGCCATCAATGCTGGAGTAGAAGGTCCGGCTACTGAAAAGTATGGATATGAGTTTTTAAACTACGATACTCAGATCAGCCCTTTCACATTACTGCCTTTTGCTTATAAAGTATCTAGAATTATTTCAGAAAAAGCAGGTGATGTTGAAGCATTTATACTTTCTCCGAACAGTCCGAAAAGAATTTCTATCACAGATTTGATGATGCCGATTCCTTCTCCTGTAATTTTCTCAACAGCTTACAGATACGACGCTCAAACATATATGACACAAGGATTCAGTGTAAATTATATGTATAAGCCTTTATAAAGAATATCTTTTTAAAAATATTTAAACTCAATTCTTCACAGGATTGAGTTTTTTATTTAATATCTCTTAATTTTGCAAAAAATTTCTCATGAAATATTTAATTGTCGGTCTGGGCAACAAAGGTCCGGAATATGAAAATACACGTCATAATATCGGTTTTAAAGTAGCTGAGAAAATCGCCGAGACCCTTGATGTTTCTTTTAACACCACAAATTTTGGATGGATGGCCGAAGGAAAATATAAAGGCAGAAAAGTTTTTGTACTGAAGCCGGATACCTACATGAACCTATCAGGAAATGCGGTGAAATTCTGGATGCAGAAAGAGAATATTCCGTTAGAGAATGTGATGATTGTCACCGATGATTTGGCGTTACCATTCGGAACTTTAAGAATGAAAATGAAAGGTTCTGATGCCGGACATAACGGTTTGAAAAGTATTCATGAAAGTTTGCAGACACAAAATTACGCAAGACTTCGTTTCGGGATTTCTGCCGAGTTTTCTGAAGGAAGACAGGTAGATTACGTCCTTGGAACCTGGAATGAAGAAGAATCTGCAAAATTAGGAGAGCGAATTGAAAAGTTTTCTAAGGCGTGTCTGTCATTTGTTTTTGCCGGAATTGGGAATACAATGTCGGCATTTAACGGGAAATAAAAGTATTTTAAAAAAATCAATCAGAATTGATTAAGAAAAACGCCGGGAGCAAAGCTCCCGGCGTTCATTTCCAGATCATTAAATCCAGGTTACGACACCGGTTTCAACGTCATAATTGGCACCAACGATCTTGATTTTTCCTTCTTCTTCAAGTCTTCTTAATGTAGAGCTTTGCTTACGGATATCGTCAATTGCATTTTTAACGTTATGCTGATTCAATCTTTCCAAAAGATCAGCGTTTGCCGAAGAACGTTCTTCTCCGTCTTTGATAATTGTTTTGATAATGGGGTCAAAATGGTCAATCAGATGGTTGAGGTTATCCATTCCCATTCCTTCGATTTTAGCAGCGTCTAACCCACCTTTTAAAGCTCCACATTTAGTGTGTCCTAAAACTACTACCAATTTAGAACCGGCTACATTACAGCCAAATTCCATTGAGCCTAAAATATCCTGATTTACAAAATTACCTGCAATTCTGATGCTGAAAACATCGCCTAGACCCTGGTCAAAAATCAATTCTGCAGAAGTACGGCTGTCGATGCAGCTTAAGACTACGGCAAACGGCCATTGGCCTTCACGTGTAGCGTTTACCTGCTCCAGAAGATCTCTGTTTGCTTTAAGATTGCCAACAAATCTCTGATTTCCTTCTTTTAAAAATTCTAATGCTTTTTCAGGAGTAATAGTCGATTGTGTTTCAGATGTATGTGCTTTCATACTGTATATTTTTTTGAGTTATATTTAAATTTAAAGTTGATTGTTTATGTTTTTACATTGCTCGCTTGTGAGTAATGACAATGTGAGAATCTTCATCAGTCTCATAATCTCTGTATGAAGTTTTGAAACCTAAGAGTTCTACATTAATATCTTCTTCTTTTGCTCTGATATTGGCAAAATCCTGAATCATTTCTAAAACATCAGTGGCAATGTACGAAGTCGTTGTTGCATCAATGATTACGGTAGAGTTTGCCTTAATATTTTTCAATGTCTTTTTAATCGCAGCTTTATTTAAGAAAGAAACTTCTTCAGCAAGTTTAATGGTGATTCCGTCTGCGTCATCCAGTTTTTTTCTGCTTAGATAATAAGCCCGCTTCATATTTCCCTGAAGGATATAGAATACTGAAATGGCAAGACCAATTCCAACTCCTTTTAATAAATCGGTCGCTACAATCGCCACCACAGTCGCTACAAAAGGAATAAACTGGAATTTTCCTAAATGCCAGAAATGCTTAAATGTCGCAGGTTTTGCCAACTTATACCCTACCAAAAGCAATACTGCTGCCAGTGTTGCCAATGGTATTAAATTCAATAAAAACGGAATTGTAAGTACGCAGACCAACAATAAGAAGCCGTGAATCATTGCGGAAACTTTAGAAGTTGCACCTGCATTTGCGTTAGCTGAACTTCTTACAACAACTGATGTCATCGGAAGTCCGCCAATGAATGAACTTACTAAGTTTCCTATTCCCTGAGCCTTTAGCTCGAGGTTGGTATCTGTTATTCTTCTTTGAACATCCAGTCGATCCGAGGCTTCTATACAAAGTAATGTTTCAACTGATGCTACAACTGCAATGGTTGCTCCGGCAATCCAGACTTTGTAGTTTGTAAAACCGTTAAAATCCGGCGTAGTAATTAAATTCTTAAAATCTTCCAAAGTTTTTGGAACCGGCAGAGGTACTAAATGTTCAGGACCCATTGCTAATGAACTTCCTGATAATTTAAATGCTTCATTCATTAAAATCCCTGCCACAACAGCAACCAAAGCACCGGGAAGCATTTTCATTCTTTTCAAAAACGGAATGCGGTCCCATGCAAGTAAAATGCCAATAGACACCAAAGTTACAATAAGCGCACCCGGCTGTATAGCTCCTAGTAATTCTGTGAAATAGCCAAAATTCAATCCTTTATCGAAAATAGATTCATGCCCTTCGTAATCTTTGTCAAAGCCCAAGGCATGTGGAATTTGTTTCAAAATAATAATGATACCGATTCCGGCAAGCATTCCTTCAATCACGTTGTTAGGAAAGTAATTGGAAATACTTCCGGCTCTTACAAAACCCAAAATCAACTGTATAAGCCCGGCAATAATCCCAGCGCAAAGAAAAAGCTCAAATGCACCAAGGTCTGTAATTGCCGTTAAAACAATCGCAGTTAATCCGGCAGCAGGACCGGAAACCGATATATTTGAATTACTGATAGCTCCGATGACGAGACCACCTACAATACCGGCAATTACTCCGGACAATGGTGGTGCTCCGGATGCTAAAGCAATTCCTAAACAGAGAGGAAGAGCAACTAAAAAGACTACTAAACCCGAAGGAAAGTTCTCCTGGATTTCTCCAAAGAAAGTTTTTGATTTTTTCATGACAATTGAAAAATACGTTGATGTAAATTAATGAAGTGATTAATGTCGATCAAGAATGATTGAGATTAATAGAATGTAGAATTCAAGATCAAAAATGATTTGAATAGTAAAAATGTAGAAAACTAAGCTTCCGGAGGAGGAGAAAATATGCTCAGTAGGGGTGACAGATGAAAATCGTCATCTATTAATGTGAAAGATCTGCCCTCAATATCAGGCTCAAAAAACTTAAGATAATCGTAAACATCTAAAGTTTTTGGAAGTGTTTTTTCGTAAACAGAAAACAGAGAAGAGTAATGAGAATGAGTTTCTTCTTCATTCACAATTACATTGGTAGTCATGATATCCCAGTCTGCAACTGCAGCAATGCTCGGCAATGCTGTGAAGTTGAGGACGATCATCAATGTAATTATACTCCAGAATTTCATTTACTCTTTTTATTTTTTTGAAAGATTATTTCTTTCGGCTCATTACCCAGTCTGAACTGGTTAGATTATATATTTTTTGAATGTCTTTCAAGATTTTCTCAAAGTCAATCTCCAGATCAATAATTTTCCCCGTTCTAAGGTCAAATACCCAGCCATGTACTACAGGGAACTCATCGATGATATATCTTTCCTGCACGCAAGCCATTTTGATAACGTTGATGCACTGCTCCTGGACATTGAGTTCTACCAATCTGTCATACCGTTTTCCTTCATCATCGATAGAATCCAGTTCAGCTTGGTGTAATCTGTACACATCACGGATATTTCGCAGCCAGGGATTCAATAATCCTAAATCCTGAGGTGTCATCGCAGCTTTTACGCCGCCGCAATTGTAATGCCCGCATACGATAATATGTTTTACCTTCAGATGTTCTACCGCATACTGAATAACAGCTGTGGAACTCATATCTAAAGTATTGACAACATTGGCAATGTTTCTCGTTACGAAAACTTCACCAGGCTCTGTGCCCATCAATTCTTCTGCGGTTACCCTGCTGTCTGAGCATCCGATGTATAAATAATCAGGATTCTGAGTTTTGGCTAAATCTTCAAAGAACGTGGGGTTTTTTGAGATTTTAGACTCTACCCATTTTTTGTTGTTTTCAAAAATAACTTTGTACGATTGTGACATAAATAAGATTTAATGGTGGTTATTTATTTCGTTTAAATTATTTTCAAATTCAATAGACTAAATCAATAATTGTACAAAAATATAATTTTTGAGGAATTTACAATCAATTTTAACACAATTTAATATAGATTAAATTATAATAAAATGAATTATTCTACCCTATTGTTAATATATCCTTCAGTAGCATCACTCTTGGGATATATTTTTGCCTTATTCCCAGCAACAATAGAGTTATCCGGTACATCTGTATTTACATACGAGTTGGGTGCAATCAAAACATTGTTCCCAATGGTGATGCTTCCTACAATTACGGCGTTCGGCCCGATCCAGACATCGTTTCCGATGACGGGAAAGCCTTCATTTTTACCTCTGTTTTGCTGTCCGATGGTTACGCCCTGGGCAATATTGCAGTTTTTACCGATTACCGCTTTCGGGTTGACCACCAAGCTTCCCCAATGTCCAAGATACAGACCTTCCCCAATCTGCGTTTCCGGATAGATCTGAAAACCGTATTTAATCTGAAAATGTCTGAGAACAATCTTCCAATACAATCCTAAAATAGGCGTTTTGTCAAATTTTTGTGCCTTTCTCAGAAGATAAATGAAGTGAAGATTAGGATTGATACATTTCAGCAAAATCTGGATAGACGAAAGCCACTCTCCGCTTTCCCGGTAAAAGTCTTTTTGTATAATTGAATAATTCTTGGGCATGCGCAAATTTAAGGATTCTCTTTTGTTTTTATTTAAAGCCGATTTCAATTTTATGTAAAATTAACTTCCTTGGCTCAATGATTTAGTCGTGATATTTTAAAATAGCCAAATTAAAGTTCATCTAAAACCGAAACGATTCTCGCAACCGAATGGTCAAGATTGAAAGGCATCGTATAATTCTGAAGCTTTTCACTGAATTCTGAGAAAGATTCAGGTTCAGTCAATGCTTTTTTCATTCCCTGATAAATTCCCTCTTCTGAGTTTTCTACAATTAAGCCCAATTCTCCGTTGTTCAGCATTTCGTTCACTCCCGAAACTTCTGTTGCGATAATTTTCTTATTTAAAGTGATGGCCTCAAACAAAACTGTCGGAAAACCTTCATATCTCGAACTTAAAATATAAAAATCAGAATGTTTAAAATAAGGATAAGGATTATCTGTGAAACCCAACATGGTGGCGGTGTCATCAACTCCCAATTCGGTTTTTAAATTTTTAATATTTTCAAAATCATAACCGTCACCAACAATTAAAACTGTATGTTTTAAGCCTTCATCTAATAGTTTTTTGTGAACTTTCAACAATCTGTCGAAGCCTTTTTGAGGAAAAACTGTTCCTACGGAAATAAATGTCGGAACATTTTCATCAAATTGATAATTGATAACAGGCTGTTCAGCTTTCGTTAAAATTTCTTTGGTATCTAAAGGATTATAAATCTTTACAATTTTCTGTTTTTCAGCCTCGTTTTTGGCTAAATCATGGAATAATTGTTCGATTTTTTTTGAGATCACCATAATTGAATCAAACCCGAAAAACTTTCTGATTTCCTCATTGGTATATTCTTTCACCTGCGAAAGATCATTATGAATCCAAATGATTTTTTTTGAAGAATGATGGCTGGAGTGCAGAATTTCATCGCGCATTCCGTGGATTGCCGCAAACTCGATATCGTATTTTTTATCTTTTAAAATAAGAGTATACAAAAGGTCAGGAAATTCTTTCAAAACTCTTTGGAAGATGACTCTCGCCGCTTTTTCAGGAATATCCTGAAGACGATTGGTGGTAATCATCTCACCTTTGTTTAGGTAGATGACATTAATCCATTTCGGAACATCGGGCAGGTATTTTCCTGAATATAAATTTAATAATAAATCAATTTCGTATTTGTCTTCCGGAAGATTTTTAAGGAAGGTCACCAGCACTTTTTCAGCTCCGCCATGTCGAAGAGAGCCAATGCGAATGAGGATTTTTTTCTTTTCGGTCATTTATTTTTTAATGTGTTTATAGGTGTGGGGAAGATGCTCTCTGATGTAAGCATCTAGTTTAGGGCGGTAGGGCTCGAGTTCTCTCGGGTACATCACATTGTTTGCTAAAGCTTTATCGCCATATTCTTCGATTGTACAGATGAATTTTGCAGGAACTCCTGCATACACAGAGTTGTCGGGCATGGAAGAATTTAAGACAGAACCAGCTCCCAAAATACAGTTGTTTCCCATTTGAGAGCCCGGTAAAAATGTACAGTTGTTACCCACGAAACAATTGCTTCCGAGTTTTATTCTTCCAAAATTTCTTGCATCTTCATATTTTTCCATCGTTCTGATGACGTACATTGCGCCGTCATGGTTGATGAAAGTGCAACCGGCAGTAATTTTGGTTCGGTCACCGATTTCGATGAGGTAGGGCTCTGAACCGAAAGCCGGAGCTTGTATAAAAACGACATCTTTGCCCACTTTCATGCCTCGTGCTTTACATATTTCTATGTAAGCGGTGTCATGTATATTTTGCCAGATGGCATGAATTTTAAGTATGATTCTGTAAAATAAATTCATCAATTATTGTTTTAAATTGAAAAAGGAATTATTTCCCAGCTAATTTAGTGATGATATTTTCAACGGCATCAAAAATTTTCTGATTATCAAACTGTTTTTCAATATCCGTGAGGTTTTCTTTAATTTTCAAAACAAATTCAGGCTCAGTAAGAAATTTCTTCATGGCATCGTACATTTCGCCGGTTTCGTAATTAATAAGGTAACCTGTTTTTCCATGACTGATCATTTCGGGAATTCCACCTACATTGGTTGAAATAATAGGCTTTTGCAGAATCAAAGAATCAGCAATGATTAACGGCCAACTTTCAGACTCAGACGGAAGAATGAAAAAGTCTGCATTTTTTACATAAGGATAGGGGTTCAGCAATGATCCTAAAAATTCAAAACTTTGAGTCACACCTAAACTTTCTGCCTGTTTTTTTAAATTTTCTTTTTCATCGCCATCACCGATGATGATAACGTGATGATCAAAACCGTCTTTCAAAAGTTGAGCATGTGCGTCCATCAGTTTATGAAAACCTTTACGGCTATGAAGTCTTGCTACAGAAACGAATATCGGTTTGGTTGGAAATTCAGGTTTGAAAGCTTTAGCCTTGGTTTTTAGTTCTTCAATAGGAATTGCATTTAAAATAACCTGATTTTCAGGAATGTTTAAATTTGGGTATGTTTCAATCAAAATATCTTTAGTCTGCTGAGATCCAAAAATGAAATAATCAAACTGCGGAATCTGCTTTAAAATGGTGGGAACCAACGGCTGAAGTTTCGGAAGCGTAATATCTGAATGAAACCAGCCTATTTTTTTTGAATTTTTATTGGTAGAATTTAAAACGGACGAAAACGCCGCATAAGTAGGTGCAATCTCAACTTCAAAATTTTCATTGAGTAATTTTCCTGCTATTTTGGGGTTCTTCTGCGCTTTTTGAAGTTTCAGTTTTCTTTTTGCCAGCTGTAATTTTTGAATGACAGGGTTTTTAGAAAAATCTTCTTTTCCGTTTGCAATAAAAACTTTTCTGACGTGTTTTGGGAATTCATCTCTAAGCTCGCCCTGATTGATATTTAAACAAACCGTCATCTCAAATTTTTCTCTATCAAGATGATTGAGCATGCTTAGAATTACTTTCTCAACACCACCCATTTCCATAGAACGGTGTCTGAAAAGAACTTTTATTTTATCTTTTTTCATCATTAGCTAAATAATTGTTGAACCAATATTCTCAACTTCTTTTGAATTCTGTAGGAAATAGAATTTTGATATTCAAGTAAATCATATATCTGTTTTGGATCCGTAAATCGTGAAGGAACTGCTTTTCCGTTGATCATTTTTAAATTTCTCCTTTGCATGGCATTAAAAATAACCTTAGAAAAATATTCCCGTGACTTTGGTCTGTTATCGTTCTGTGAAATGCCTCCTGAATGCATTCTGTACAGATAATTGGCTTCATCAATGAATTTTACTTTCCCTTTTTCGTACATTTTTAAATATAAATCCTGATCTTCTGCAATCTTCATTTCTATATTTATCTTTTCTGTCGTTTCATAAATGTCTTTTCTGAAACACACAAAATGGACAATATGAACCGGACAGTTAAAAAAATACGGATCATTATTGGGAACAGGCAGAGGATTTTTCGGAATGTCTATCTGCTGAAGATTTTCGTCACATTTCACATATTTGGAATACGTGAGCACAACATCTTTCTGCTTCTTAAAAATCTGAATACTGGAAATTAGGGCGTTGGGAGTGATGGCATCATCGGGATCTACAAAACCACAGATTTCTCCTGTCGCCAATTCAATCAGCTTGCTTTTGGTAATGCCGACACCGCTGTTGTTTTCGTTTTTGAAAATCTTAAAACGTTTGTCATTGCCTATAATTGATTCGATGACTTCTAAAGAATCATCTGTTGAGGCATCATCAAGGATTACAGCTTCCCAATTGTCACAACTTTGGGCAATAATAGAATCGTAGCAGCTCCTGAAAAACTTTCCATTATTGTAGTTGGCAATGAGTATCGAGAACTTCATCTGTGCAAGAGGGTTTTGTATTAATAAATTTTCACAAAGATAATTATTCTTAAAAATTATTAATAAGATAAAAATCTTTATTTTTGCAACATTAAAACAAACACTGTGAGTGAAATAGCAAGAGTTCTCAAAACTTTAATCGGTTATCTTAAAAGGCCTGATCTTTATCCTGAATTAGGCAGAAAAATTATCAAAAATACGTTTCATAGAAACAGCGCTTTCAAAGGTAAAGAAAAGACTAACCTTTGGGCTTCGCAAATTGCAATTACTCAAAAAGATGCTATCAATAAACTGTTTACCATTGATTTTGAGTTTTTTTCAGAAAAATATCCTCAGGAATTTAAAAAAGCTTTAGACATACAAAATGCCTGCCCGATAAAAATGGGTGGTGCAGGAGCTTTAGAACTTTTATACAGTGCTTGCGAGTTCACTCAGGCAAAAACCGTGATAGAGACCGGTGTTGCTTATGGATGGAGTTCGTTTGCGACACTCACCTCTCTGCAAAAAAGAAACGGAACTTTGTACAGTTCAGATATGCCGTATTTAGGGCAGAATGGAGATCAGTATGTCGGTTGCGTGGTACAGGAAAACTTAAGGATAAATTGGAAACTCTTCCGCCATGCCGACCGTGAATCTTTACCTAAGATTTTAAAAGAAAGCGGCGAAATCGATGTTGTACATTATGATTCCGATAAATCTTACGAGGGAATGAGATGGGCTTATGAAACGCTTTATCCGCAATTAAGAAAAGGCGGGGTTTTTATTTCTGATGATATTAATGATAATTCGGCTTTTCAGGATTTTTGTGAGCAGGAAAAAATTGCTCCTACCGTTGTTGAATTTGAAGGTAAATTTGTCGGGGTTTTTGTGAAGTAAAACGAAATGCTATGACGAAAACCTCTCAGACATATTTAAATTCTTTTTTTTATAGTTTAGTAATAGTTCTGTTTCTACTGTGCTGTTATTTTTACCCAACAACTCGAGATGAGTTCTACTATTTGGATGGAATGATTAATGTTTTTACAGAATATTACAGTTCCTATATGCAGGTTAATGCTCGTATTGGACAATTTTTTTCTAATCTAGCAGGAAGAAGTAAATTCTTTGAACAGCTTACCGGAGCGTTCATTTTCATTGGTTTTTTCTATACATTCTATCTGAATGTTTTTCAGAAGAAGCCTAAGTTTTCTTTTGCAGACAGCCAAAAACTTATCGTCATCATCGGACTTTTCATTTTTTTGATTAATTATTTTGGAGAAATGTTTTTTTATGTTCCATTCAGCACCAACTATACCTTAACAAACATTTTTTATCTCCTTTACATTTTTCTTCTTACCCAGGTATTTATTTTCAAAAGAGATGTTTTAGAAGAGAAAAGAATACCGTTTGTGTTTGTATTTTTGTTTGGTTTTTTTGTGGGTATGGGAAATGAGCATGCTCCTCCTGTGCTTCTTGCAGTCACAGCAATTCATTTTCTTATTCAAATGATTAATAAAAAACAGTTTTATTTTTCTTCAAAAAAACTGGTAGTCACTTTTTTCGGAATTTTGTCAGGATATATCGTGTTGTTTTTAGCACCGGCAAATAAAGTACGTTTTGCAAGGGAAGGAAAGAAAGAATTTGGATTTAATCTATTAGATTATTTGGAAAACCTAAAAAGTATAGGCAAAATATATTACTATTACAATTCTGAATTGTTGATAACAGCATTCATAGCATTGCTTCTCGGATTGGCGTTACTATTCAGTAAAAGACTTAAAAAAAGAACTGTTTTTGAACTTTCTTCCTATTTGATGATGGTGTTTTTAGCAGTTTTAGTAGTTGCGTATTCTCCTATTGTAGGCACAAGATTACTTTTTTTTTCTAATGTTTTAATCATCATATCGATACTGATTATTTTTCTCAGGACTTATGATGTCTTCACAAGTCATAAATTGTTTCGTAACACTTTAACAGTGATATGTTCAGGTTATATTCTATTTTATTTTTCCGCATCACTTTATATCTGTTACAATTCCAAACAAAATTATGATGAGGTAATTTCAGAAATTGAGAACAAATCTGTAAACACAAAAGACGTTGTCATATCTAAAAGCTTCCATTATGGCTCTAAGTACTTTGGCACTTTCAACAGAAAAGTTCTTCTAGATTTTGGAGATAGTTATATAGATAATGATTCGGTAAACAATAGTTCTGTTGAGAAAAATCTTTTAAATTTTTATAAAATCAATTCCCTCAAAACACAAAATGGAGAAAAGTAAAAATATTTTAATAGCTGTTCCCTGTTATAATGAGGAAAAGAGGCTCCCAATAGAAGATTTTAAAACATTTATATCATCGAACCCATATACTTTTTGTTTTATCAACGATGGCAGCAAAGACCGTACGATCGAAGTTTTGCAGGAATTGAAAGCATTGTTTCCAGAGAAAGTAATTATTGCAGACAGTACAACTAATTTAGGGAAATCGAGGGCATTGAATTATGGTTTTAATACAGTTAAGAATCTCGAATTTGACTACTTTTCCTATCTTGATGCAGATTTGGCAACGCCCATTTTTGAATTAATCAGAATGTCCGAATTTTTAGATGATGAGATTGAGTTTGTATTTGGTTCCAGAGTCAACAGGATCGGGAGTAATATCAAGAGAAAACTTTCCAGACATCTTATCGGTCGTTTCTTTGCAACAGTGAACAGTTTGCTGCTGCAGATTCCGGTGTATGATACGCAGTGTGGTGCAAAAATTCTTTCAAGAAATCTGGCTGAGAAATCTTTTTCAGAAAAGTTTTATACGAATTGGGTTTTTGATGTTGAAATCTTTTTCAGAGTGATGAATGCAAAAAAGAATACCGATATAAATTTATATGCAAAAGAAATTCCTCTTGAGCAATGGGCCGATGTAGGTGTTTCAAGCATTAAACCGAAACATTATTTCGGTATTTTTTCAGATCTTTTTAAAATTTACAGAATTTACAGAGGCAAAGGAAAATCTAAAATAACTCATTCCTGAAATTAATATTATATAAGCCCGATTTTATACTTTTAAAATCTGTAATCAAATATTTCGAAATCATTCCCCATTTTTTAAGCAAAGGAGCCTGTGCAATTTCCCAGCTTCTTCGGGTTCTTTTGATGTGAATTTTGATATCCTCAGACATCGTTTCCTCACTTTGAGCCCACTCATTTACTGCCCTCCACAATAGTACTCTGGTGCTTGAGGCTTTTACTTTTTTGGAATCCACCTGCGTAATTCTATTGCTTTCATGTACGCCTCTCATCGCGACAGCCTGATCTAAAATTCCAGGATAAAACTTGAGGTAAAAAGAACTCCTGAATAATAGCTCAGTATCCTGATGTAATCTCAAATGGGTTTTAAATAGTGGATTTACCTTTTCAAGCAACATTTTTTTTCTTATTGTTAAAGTATCAATGCTGAAAAGTCCGAAACTTCCAAGCATATTAAGCTGACCCGGAAAAACGTCTTTGGGAGCATATTTTTTATAGACGGTCGTCAGTCTGTCGCCAAACAAAGAATAATATTCCTCCTTTGCTTTTTCTGAATAATAATGTACACCTAAAGCTCCGTAGACTGCATCAACTTCATTATTTTTAAACAGTTCTCTTTCAGCATCAAATCGGTTCGGAAGATAGTAGTCATCGGCATCCAGAAAAGCTATGAAATCACCAGTAGACATTTCAATCCCTAAATTTCTGCTTGCGCCTGCGCCGTGATTTTTTTTGTCGGGATGTTGATACAATTTTACTCTTTCATATTGCTCTGCCAATTTTTTGCAGACTTCGAGAGCATTATCGGGAGATTGATCTTCCACCAGAATAATTTCGTACACTTCTTCAAACTGAAGAGCAGATTCTACAGCCTGAGTGATGTATTTTTCTGCATTGTAGACGGGAGTGATGACGGAGATTTTCATACTGATATTTTAAAACTTAAGCTTTAATTTTAGATATTCGGTTAATTTTTTTTCTATAAAATAATAAAGTATTGCAGACAGGACGATAATGAGTATAATTTTAAAAATAAAAAAAGGGACGATCATGGCATCATTCGGGGTGAATCTCTTTGAAAAAACTTCAACAAAAGAGTGGGATAGATAAAGTGAGTAGGAAATGTCTCCTAAAAAAATCAGAAACTTATTTCCTTTAATTTTAAAAGTATAGTCTAAAAGTAAAAAAGCTAAAACAAATAAAGAAACAATTGTCAAAAGAAGCATTTCACTTTTTATATGAATTATATTAAAAAGCATTAAACTAAATATGACAATTCCGGCAATACATAGAGGAAAAGCGATTTTTTTTGAAACAGATAATTTACTAAAATAGAGTCCAAAAAGAATTCCTATGATAAAATAAAGATTGAGCCCGCTCGTGATCATTTTTAAGTAAGGCGTTTCAACCGTAAACAACAGTCCAAAAATGTATGTCCCAATAAAAAAGCTGATTATAAAGGTATATCTGCCCGATTTAAAGAAAAACGAAAGTCCGAAAATGAGATAAAAGAAAATCTCATAATTGAGTGACCATCCCAAATACAGTACTGGGAATTGGTCTTCAAGAGGTAAAAAGAGTAAGGAGTAAACCAGTCTTTTTAAACCAGCTCCTTCGGTGTAATATAAGATACTGCCTCCAGAGATAATCCATGCAAAAGTGAGCAAATAATATAATGGAACAATTCGGATAATTCTCTTTTTGAAAAATGAAAGTATTTCTTTTACCGTATTTTCTCCGAATTTTATTTTTTTAGTGGTGAATACCATTATAAATCCACTTATAACAAAAAAAATGGGTACACCTATGCTTCCTCTGGCAAAAAGAATTTCTCCCAATTCCTTATGTCCAAAAGTTAGGCTCTCGCGCAAATGAAAGCAGCAAACCAAAAGTGCGGAAATTCCACGCAGAATTTGCAGATTATGTAGCCTCATATTTATTTAAATAGGTAAAACGATATTTAGTCTTTAATATTGAAGGATTCTTAAGAACCGCAATCATTAAAGCAAAATACTTGTTAAATTTATTTTTCAATGAAAGGTCAAATGCCTTTTGCTGAAGGTAAATTCTATTTTTCGCTTCTAATTCTAAAGGTTGTGTTTCAGCCCATTCCAGAAGCGATTTCCAGAGGATAAATTGTCTTTCATTATATTTTTTAGAATAAAGCTTTATTTTAGTAATGCGGTTATCATCATGCACGCCACGTATTGCAATTGCTTTATCAATAATTCCTGTTTTCAGATGGCAATGATAAGCTAATTTTATGATAAAGTCAGAATCCTGATGTACACGAAGATCTTTGTTGAAATACAGATGATTTTCTAATAGTGCAGAACGCCTTACCGTCAAAGTATTCAAATGAAAAAAAGTTCCAAATGTTTTTTGGGTAAGACCTAAAAGGCCATTGAAGATATCTCTTCCTTCGGAAGAATATTGAACAGTTGTTAAAAAATTATTTTTAAATTTCTCTTCAAACTCTTTCTTTCCTTTTTCGGTAATAAATTCTGTTCCCAAAGCACCAAAAATTCCTTGATTTTTTTCATTTTTAAAAATATCTTTTTCAGCATCGAAACGATTTGAAAGATAGTAATCATCAGAATCCAGAAAGGCAATAAATTCTGACTTTGCGTTTTGTATTCCCAAATTTCGGGATTCAGCGGCACCATGATTTCTCTTGTCTGCATGCTGATATAAAACAATGCGCTTATTTTCACGCTCTAGGGTTTTGCAAATTTCTAGAGAATTATCTGTAGAAGCATCTTCAGCCAAAATAACCTCGGCAACTTCCTCAAATTGCAATGCCGATTCTACTGCTTTTTTGAGAAAGGCAGATGCATTGTAAACGGGAATGATAACGGAAATATTTAGCATTTATTTGTTTTTTCAGCCCACAAAGCCAGTTGAAGAAGGTTCCAGTGTTTCTGATCCTTCTTTAAAAACTTCTGGGTCGCTTTAAAATCAATATAATTAAAAACCTGATGATTCTTATTTTTCAACAAGTCATCCGAAAATCTCATCAGACTTTCTTCTTCAAACCAATTTCCGATATTGAGGCCAAAACCCTGTTTATTCCTGTTTCGGATGGTTTCTGTCCAATAAGAATTCATTGATTCTCTGAGAATGATTTTATCTTGCTCAGAATTGATCTTAAGCTGATCCGGAAGCTGAATGCAGAATTCTGCAAAGTCAACATCCAGAAATGGTGTTCTCACTTCCAAAGAATTCGCCATCGCCATTCTATCAGATTTTACAAGCATATTTCCAGGGACATATTTCTCCAAATCTGTACGCATGATCTCATTCAATGAGTTTTCATCAGCCTTGAAACTATAGGGTTGAGAATAATTTTCTGCAACGCCAAGTTGCTTTCTCTGATCTTCATTAAAAAAATTCCTTACTTCATTCTGATGAAAATCATATATCGAATTGTATTGCACATTTTTCTGAGAAATAAAAGAAGTCTGTCTTACACTTTGATATAATTTTAATCCAAATTTTGCGATAATGTTTTGATAGCTGAAATGTTTTTTTAGATCATTTTCAACTTTGTAAAAACTGTAGCCACCAAAAAGCTCGTCACCTACATCGCCTGACAGGACAACGGTCAAATTTTTTCTTGCTGCTTTACAGATTTCAAACTGAGGAAGAGTAGATGAGTCTGCAAAAGGTTCGTCTAAAAAAGGGCTGATCTTTAAAATCCCAGAAACAAGATCTTCTTTCTTCTCATGGATTTCTATATGTTTTGTGCTGTACTTTTCTGCAATTTCTCTCGCATATTTCAGTTCGCTATGTTGATGATCATAGCCAAAACTTATCGTAGTCTGATTCGGAAGAAACTCATTCACTATGGCAACAATAGAGGAAGAATCTAAGCCACCGCTTAAGAAACTTCCCACCTCCACATCGGCAATCAGTTGTTTTTCAACAGCGTTTTTCAAGAGATAAATAAATTCTTCTTTTGCATCAGAAAGACTGATTTGGCGGTCGTTTTTTGGAAGGCTGTAATATCTTGAAACATTAATTTTACCATCTTTCCAAATCAGCTGATGTGCAGGAGGTAAAGAATGAATGTGTTTGTAAATACTCTGATAGGTGCTCACATAGCCGTATTGAAGATAATGGGAAAGCGCATCAGGATTAATTTCTGTGTTGGCAAGTCCGCTCGCAAGAACAGCTTTAATTTCACTGGCAAATATAAATTCACCGTTTTTTCCGGTGGTATAATAAAAAGGTTTTTCGCCGAAACGATCACGGGCACAGAATAGCTGCTGTTTTTCTTCATCCCAAACAGCAAAAGCAAACATTCCGGGAAGATCCTGAATAAGTTTTTCCTGTTTACGCTGGTACATTGCCAGAATCACTTCAGTATCAGAACCTCCACGGTAAGGATATTCAGAGTGCTGTTTTTTTATGGCCTGGTAGCCGTAAATCTCGCCATTCAGGACGATGCATTCGTTTTTGGTGTTGGAAAACATGGGCTGCTTTCCGTTTTCTGAAAGATCGATAATGGAAAGACGTCGATGTCCCAAAGCCGCATTTTCATAAAACTCATGATGAGCGGAATCAGGACCACGGTGCGCAATGGCATCGGTCATATTCTGCAGTTCCTGTCTGTAGTTTCTTGCATTTTTAGTGATGATTCCTGCAATTCCGCACATAGATTTTATTTAAAATAATTTTTGATCAAACTTACAATTCTGTCGACTTCTGATTCTGACAGATCATAATACATAGGAAGTCTCAACAAAGTATTTTCAAAATTATCTGAATTCTGTAAATTCCTTCCATCATGTTTATCGCTGTAATAATCGCTTTTATGAAGAGAAAGATAATGAAATACAGACAGTACACCATTATCTTTTAGATATTTTATCATATTTGATCTATCATCAATGTTGTCAAAAATCAAATAAAACATGTGTGCGTTATTGGTTGCATAGCCCGGAATTTGAGGTGTTGAGACAGATGAAATGTTTTTCAGATTCTCAAAATACTGATTCCAGATTTGCAATCTTCTTTTTTGAATTTTGTCCAAATTTTCCAGCTGTGCCCAAAGAAATGCAGAAATTATTTCGCTTGGTAAAAAAGACGATCCGGTATCTACCCATCCGTATTTGTTGATTTCCCCTCTGAAGAACTGGCTCCTGTTGGTTCCTTTTTCCCAGATTACTTCTGCACGGTCAATATATTGTTCGTCATTGATGGTCAACATACCACCTTCACCTGAAATAATGTTTTTGGTTTCGTGAAAGGAGAATGCTCCAAAATGTCCGATGCTTCCCAGTGCTTTTTTTCTGCCATCAGAAAAGGTGTAGAAACTATCAATAGCCTGTGCGGCATCTTCTATCACAATAAGCTGGTGACGTTCTGCAATGTTCATTATTTTTTCCATATCACAGGCTATTCCTGCATAATGAACGACTACAATGGCTTTTGTTTTCGGTGTAATTAAACTTTCAATTGTATCAGCGTCAATATTGGGATTATCTTTATAAGAATCGGCAAATATTATTTTAGCTCCCTGCCTCACATAGGCTAAAGCAGTAGATACGAAAGTGTAACTTGGAATGATCACCTCATCACCAACCTCAATATGGGCAAGCATAGCTGCCATCTCAAGAGCATCAGTACAAGAGGTTGTCAATAGTACTTTTTTGAATTTATATTTTTCTTCAAAGAAAGACTGGCATTTCTGCGTAAAAATTCCATTGCCTGAAATCTTTCCGGATTTTACGGCTTCTTCAATATATTGGGTTTCTTTTCCGGTAAGGTGAGGTTTATTAAAAGGTATCATTGTATTTTGTATAAATTATTTTTTACTGTTATTAGTTTTCTGTTGCTCTTTTTGAGATGTGTATCAATAAGTTTGTGAGTATTTTTGTCAAATATGAAATACATAAAATTCTCATTCAAATATTTATCATCTATTAATGACAAATGTGATCCGAGATAATTATTTTTTGTTTTTTCTTTTACTAAAGGAAAATTGGTAAACCATCCTCCAGGAATTATATTTGTAGTTTCATTCATTTTAATGAATGACGTTTGCGCAAAATAATTGCTGCCATCTAACATGATGATTTTAGAACTCAAATCCAGTTTCTCAAATTGTTTCTTCTTTTCCGGATAAAACCAATAAGCTTTCACCATTATTGCTAAAAGCACAAAGATAATGGATGATTGTATTTTATTCTCTTTAGAAATTTTAAATTTTACAGTATCAAGAATAAAATAAATCGTCAAAAAAATCATCGGGAAGATAATTCGATCTTTCAAAGTATGATTTAATGTAAGATAGAACATCATCAGCATTAAAGCGACTACAACGGCTATTGTTTTTTGTTTTTTGTAGATAATGAATAAGATGACTGAAAAAAAACAAATTAATATTAATAAGAAAAATGAAGTAAATCTAATGTTTTTTAAAATATTATAGTATGAAATTGATTTGTCTGACGTCAGGTTGTGATTAATCTCCTTTAATTTTTCTAAAGACATTTGGTCTGTAAAAATGAAATTTCTAGCGGCTAGTTTTAAGTCATTTTCTAGAGGATCATTTTCCTCTTTCAGCTCACCTAATAAATAACCAACACCAAAATTGTCATTAATAGAACCTCTTTCTTTATTATAATCAAAATAAAATTGCCAATCTTTACTTTCAGCGTAAGTCTTTTTATTATAAGTATTTAAACTTATAGTAGTAGCACAAAAAAATAAAAAATAGACCAGCAGAATTTTATAGCTTTTGCGATGTTCTTTTAATAAAAGATAAATAAAAAATAGAGCAGCGCAAAGGAGAACCATTTCTAAACGATAGAGCAAACCAATAAATAAAAAGAGAGCTGACCCAATAAGAAATATGTTTTTTTTATTGTTTATGTAAGAATCTAATAGTAAGAAACCTGAAAATGTTAATAAAAAAGTTAAAGTTGTAAAATTCAGAAAACACAAATAGTAAAATAAGGGCAAGAAAAAAATGAATAATTTAAAAAACTCCATTCTTTTTGAAAGCTCACAAATTATAATAAAACTGCTAATAAATTGAAGAAAGATGAATATTACAAAATACCACTCGTAGTAAGGTAGGTGAGAATATAGAAAAACAAAAAACTTACCTAAAATAGAATTGATAAATACAAGATGATAATCATTTACACCAAAAAAACTTCCGTTTGCAATTCTCATCATATATCCATCATCACCAGCAAGATATACGATGTTTATATATTTTAATGCTAAAACATAAAATATAAGTAATGCTAAAAAGATTAATATGTTTTTTTTCATTTAATATCTGTAGATGTTTTCTAATAATCTGACTGTATTAATAAATTGTTTCTTTTCAATTACAAATCATATAACTCATTCTCTTGAGACCTGTGTAGATTATACTCTTATTCATATTTATTATATAATAATATTCTAAGTAAATACATTAAGCCATAAATACAATGAAGAAGAAATGCAAAGTTTAAAAAGATTCGATATCTTGGTTTTATGAGTTTGTAATTTTTAATGTAACTGATCGTGGTAAAAAGCATCAACAGATAACTAGCGGGAATAATTTGCCAGCTAAAGTTCCCGTGAAATCTTCTAGAGCCAGTTTCTACAAAAGAAAAGTTTATTATCAAAGCAAAAAAGACAAATATAAAAGTGTGTATTTGATACTTGGTGAAGTTAATTTTATTAATAATAAAGTAAATCATTAGCAGTAAGGGAAATAAATAACTACAGAAGATAGTTACTATAATATTTAAATAATCAAAATAGTCCTTACAAAAAGGAAAAAAATCCAGAACAACCTTGTTGTCTGTACTGTTTTTGATTTCAAAAAGTAAAAGATATTGGATAAATATTAAAATTATAGAGATGCCACCATATAAGAAGTATCTCCAATAAAAATTAAATTTTAGTTTTTTTTCTTTTACATCGAAGATTTGCAATAAAAATAATAACGGGATTAGAATAAATATAAAAGAAGGTTTTATTATAATATTTACAATGATTAAAAGTGTTACCACTAAAACATTCTGAGGCTTTATAAAAATAGAATAGTAGAGTAGTAGAGCAAATGGCATTAAAAAAATAATTGTTGTGTTATGCCAAACATTTGATGTGAAATTGCCAACATAGTATAAATGATTAGTTATTAATTTTAAATTTGGTATGGCAAATATGAAAAGCATGCATATCGACAATATAGTTTTTTTGAATGTACTGCTTTTTGGTAAAAAGTGATTAATGTATATGTACGTAACTACAAATTTTAAAGTTGTAGAAATAGAAATAAGAGCTATTAAAGTCAATTTTTTGTAGAAGTAATTCTTCGAAATATTAATTATCAAATAGGGCAAAAAATTAGCTGGTGTAGGAATCCTTCCTTCCTCCATCATGACACTTAAATCTATATGGGCTATATAATCTCCCAAACCTGAAAACACCAATTTAGAGAATATTAAACCTGAAAAAAATAATACCAGGAATGAACAAAATATTAGGGTTTTACTAAACAGCATTTTTTTAATCATTTGTGAAATTATATATATAGATTCTACCCCAATACTTTGAGCTTATGCTATTTTCCAGAACTAAATAATCATTAGTTAAAGGTATGCTTGAAATAATGTAATCTACACTGAGTTCTTCTGCAGCATTTTTATCAATCATTAATTCCTTTGGTTGTTTTGAATATTTTTGAAGAATCTGTTGACCAATAACAAAATTGTCGACAAAAACAAAGTTTTGGCTCATATAACCATCGTATTTACCCATTAAATCAGGGTTTTTTGATAGGATAGGTGAGATTAAACTTCTGAATTTTTTCTTGTAGGATTTTTCATAGTACGGAAAGTAACCATCAGCCGTATAAAACCCATGGTATTGGGCAGCAGCAGGATCGAAACCGTAGCTGATTATTCTGTATTTAGACTTGTCCTTTGGCAACAATTTAGAAATTTTCTCAAATTCTTCATTCATGTAATAGTCCTTAAATGAAAAATAATGTTCTCTAAAAGAATGTCTTATATTCTGATAAGGTATGTTGATTCTTAACACAGTATAAAGATTGGCAAAAATAATAAGTGCCGCTACAATAGTAATCGGTTTTTTATCCATTTTGCTAAAATCTTCCAGGATAAATATCATGATGATATACCAAACCAAACCGTTGAAAAAGTAAAATCTGTAAAGCGTTAGACCGTATAAAAAATCAAGTTTCAGAGCCTTTATGATTTCCGGAATCATATTGATATTGAAATACGAAAAAATGCATGTAAATACAATTAAACAAAACAGAAGGATGACTTTTCGAATGTTTTTTAAGGGTAAAAAAAATGAGATAAGGCAATAAATAAAAAATGAAATAATCATCAACTGATGTCTCGCTGGGGCATGAGATCCATTTTCTGTCCAGAATCTTTCAAAAACTGTTTTCAGACCTATATCCCATATCAATTCTCCTGCAATGCCGATATTTCTGTTGGAAACGAAAGTTGGTTGCAAAGTTTCAAGGATAAACCGATAGTTTGTCACCAGATAACCAGCTCCCAAAAGAAAAACAAAAACAAAAGCGGAAACTTCTATTTTCTTTTTGATAATGCTGCTGTATAAAGCACAGATCAATAAAAGAAAAATGAGAAACATCCCGTAAACAATAAAACTGGAGTACAAAATATAAAATGCAGTGAACGCATAATATAACAAATGAACCCGCTGTCTGCGTAATAGTTTTAAAAATATAAGTACAATTAAAGGTGCTCCTGCTGTACTGATGCCACCAAACTGCCAGAAATTTAGAAGGGCGAAGGTAAGCGATATCAAAGCCAAAAGTAAGGTGTCGATTTTCGGTGCGATATATTTCCCTAATCTCATAAGAGACCAATATCCGGTAATACATATCAATAAACTGTTAATAACCAATGCGTAAAAAGGGCTGAAAATATTGAACAGAATATAGATGAAATCAAGCTCATTTCCATAGCTGACTCTGTATTGGTTTTCTATGTTGGGCAGTGGTGTTCCGTTGGATGAAAATGTTAATCCGCTTTCTGAAAGAATTTTTAACCAAACCGTATTGGAATCCAGGTAGTCTGCCGGAGAACCTAAATAGGAGTTTTCGCCAAAAATAAAAAAAGGGATATACAGAACAAAAATAAGTGCCAGTCCACCTCCGATAATCAGCTTGTTTCTCATGTTATTTTTTCCAGAAATGTTTTAAAATGATACGCTCCTGAACAGCATACCCCATTTTTTGATAAAAATTACAAGCACCTGTATTTTGTTCCTGTGTGGGAATATCCATCATGGTCATCCCATTTTCTAGACAGTAATTTTCAGCGCTCTGAAGTAAAGATCTGCCGATGCCTTTCCCCTGCAGCAAAGGATGTGTTGCTATAAGGCCTATTTTCGCAATATTTCCACTTTGCTGTACCGTAACAAAACCTGTTGCACCCAACTTGTCTTCTTTTGTATAGAAAGTTTTAATAGCAAATGTTTTGTTGAGGCTGTTAATTACCCAGAGTTTGTAAAGTTCTCTAAATTTTGTCTCATCAAAATGCGGATCAAGCAAAAATCTGCTGTGTTTTCCACTTTCATAGGCCAGCTGAAAAAAATATTCATCTTCATGCGGAAGATAATCAGTGTCAAAAATTTCATGAGAATTTTCAGAAACATTTTCATTTAAAAGTTTGGAGAAAACAATTTTTGTCTCTTTGAATGTTTCCACAAAACCTTCTATTTCGACTTGTGAATCCTGATGCTGTTTAGAAACAATCAAATCATATGGATTGTTTTTAAGTTTCGGATTTTTCAAATCATCATCAGCCGAGATGTTTAATTCAGCAATGTTTTTATCAAAAAATTTGCTGTCCCATTCCAGTTTTATCAAATTATTCTTCATCAATGATATACACAGGTCTATTTTTAGCCTGATTAAATGTTTTCCCAAGATAGATGCCTATTATTCCCAGGCACATAAACGTTACTCCAAACAGAAACCATATAGACAAAATAAGTGAGCTATAGCCTGGTTCACTTATTTGACCCAAAAGCGTTTTTATGAATACCCATAATCCTCCAACAAAAGATGCTAGAGAAATGATCGCCCCTAAACTTACAAATAGCTTTAAAGGTTTGTCTGAAAAGGAAACAATTACATTAAAAGCAAGAGATATAAGCTTGGCGAAACTGTAAGAAGATTCGCCTTCATCTCTTTCCTGATGCTCCACAGCAACGGTTGTTGCTCTATAACCAACCCAATTGATAAAAAGCGGAAAAAATTTAATGTAATCTTTCATACTCAAAACCTGATCAATAACCTTTTTATGATAGATGCCAAAATTGGCAACTTCATTGTTAATTTCAATTCCTGCAAGGTAATTGAAGATCTTATAAAATATTTTAGAACTGAGTTTTTTTAATCTGCCGTCCTTTCTTTGTACTCTGCTTGCCTGAACGACTTCGTATCCTTCAAGAGCCTTTTTGTATAACTTTTCTATTTCTTTAGGCTGATCCTGAAGATCGCAGTCCATCACAACGACCCATTCGCCGGCTGACTTTGAAAGTCCCGCCATTATCGCAGGGTGCTGTCCAAAATTTCTGCTCAGACGGTATATTCTTAGATTGGAATTGTCCTTAGCTAAGTTTTCCATGACCTGCCACGAATTATCGGGGCTTCTGTCGTCAATGAGAATAATCTCGTAATCTGTGTTTAGCCTTTGCATCACAGTGTTTATTTCCTCCACTAATTTTGGGAGAATTTTTTCAGCACGATAGACAGGACTTACTATACTTATCAAAATAGGTCACTTTTAAAATTAAGGTTTCTTACAAAAAAACAAATCTTCCTCAGGATTTATGCCGAACGGAGGATATTTATCCTGCGGCTCTTCTTCCTCCACCAATAAAGTGTTTTGTTTCAGTACCGGAAGGTCATGGCCTACAATTTCCAGATCTTTCGACTGGTAACCGCAAAAGGGACATTGATAGCGATTGCCGGCATGATTATTTAGTTGTGTTTTTCTCTGGAACTTTTTTAGAAAATTCATATTTGTATTGTATTGAGGGAATTAAGGTTCAAATTTACACATTCAGAAAGGTTAATCCAACTTCTTTTACTTGGTTTCGCAATTCAATCAGTGTTTTTTCATCTTTCACAATCTTACGGTACTTTTCCTGGAGCCTTCTGTACTGAGTTCTGTTGCCGGTAAACATATTTTTGAGCAGGCTTTGTCGCAGAGATTTTTTCTCAAGAAGTATGGCATTTGTAAGGTTGGGGTTCATCATTTTGGTTTCTACACCAAGATCTGGATATTTTACAGGATCTACTTTGCTTAATATTTGTTTACCATCATGTACAACTCTGCTTTCTGGTACCAGCAATACCTTTTTCTTATGGAAATGTATTCGGTTAGCATACTCTACATCTTCTCCGTAATGGAAAAAATAGGGATTAAATCCTCCAACAGTTTCTACCGTTTTCCGGGGCAAAAACCAGTGTGCTGCATTGATGAAGCTCAGTTCGTAAAAGGGTTTCAGATTATGAAAATAAAGATCAGAAATCAACCGGGTCTTCTCAAAATTAGTGGCGATGTATTTGTCGAGAAAAATATCGAGCTTTTTTTCGCTGCCGTCAATATGCATGGGGCTTAGAATACCAATTTCTTCCTGTTTAGGATGATTGTCAAAAACTTCAAGAAGTTTCTCTATACTGTCTTCATACAGCCACGCATCCTGATTCATCAGATAAAAGAAATCAACTCCGTTTTTATACGCTTTTTCAATTCCGATATTATTGGCTTTACCAAAACCTAAATTTTCCGTCGATTGGATGAAATCAATTTCGGGAAAATTATTTTTAATAAATTCTTGGCTGCCGTCTGTAGAGCCATTGTCTATCACCATGCAATGCAGTGGAACAGAAGATTGCCTCAGACTCCTGAAACATCTTTCAGCCCATTTCATGGCATTATAAGTGACGATGATGACGGATATTTTAGGCATTTTATTTTTGGTAATATTTTGAAATTAAATTTTTCAGGTACTCTTTTTTATCGGTAAGATTATTTCTCTTAAAATAACTCTCAATTTTAGATATTTCAATTTCATATCCTGAGCCCTCATTCTGCAATTGCAAAAGAGGTTCGGCCTGTAATATATCAGATATAGTCTCCGTAATTTCGATAATCGAGTAATTTTGAATATACGCCAGATTAATGATCTGGTTAGCGTCAAAGTTGCTCAGGATATCCTGAGTAATGGCCACTACGTCTTTCACGTCGATGAGGTTCCTTGTAGCTTTGGTGTGTACCGCAATTTTATTTTTGTTGCTTATTTCCCGTACCAGATAGTTCACAAGAAGATTAGGGTTTCCCCCATGTCCTACGGCATTGCTGACTCTTAAAATAAAATATTGGTCACATTGATCTGCGATGATCTGTTCCATCTTCAGCTTGTGGAGAACATATTGGCTGTTGTTTTTGGAAGAATCGTAGATGCTGCAGGTAGAGAAATAGACAAAGGTTTTGTCGGGATGGTTTCCGATTGTGTTTTTTAGAAGTTCGCGCTCTCTGTAAAACTCAGAAGTTCTGTTTTCAAGAGAATTCGAAACACCGGATGCAAAGAATAAGATATTCTCTGTATCGATGCTTTTAAGCGCATTGGCGATCAGTCCGTTTCCTATGATCATCTGTGTTTTTTATTAATGTCTTTAGAATACCTCATCAATTGATAATATTTTTTCATCAAAAAAAGGTGTTGTGCAAATGTAAGATGTTTAAAAGGATAAAATTTAAGTGAAAATAAAATATTCTTTAAATTAATAGGGTGAAATTTAAAATATTGATATAAAAATCCGTCAAATACACTGGTTTCTGTTTCAGGATCGGTGGTCTGATTCCATTTGATCTTCAGGTTTTCTCTTACTTTAATGGTAGCATCCAGCCAATTTTGATCCTGATTTCCTTTTGAGAAGTGTTGAATAAGAATATCATCAACGACAAAATTTTGAAATTTTTCTGAGACTCTCAAACTGAAATCTAAATCATACCCATGAAAACCACTAAGATTTTGGTCAAATTTTACTTGCTTGTAGTGATCTTTTCTAATCGCTAAAAAAACACCGTCCACTGCAAAAACAGGATTCCTTTTCTGGGTAGTTTTAGAATAATTTACAAACTCATTATTGTTTTTGTTCCCCTGCAAAAGGTGAATGAAGTTATATCTTTCTGATACCGTCCAGCTGCTCGGTGCGTGCGGCACATACGATGATCCTGCAACACCGATGATTCCTGTTGTTTTGTCAGAAAGATGTTCTGTTAAAATTTTCCCCCAATCTTTTGTATGAAAAACAACATCCTCATGTAAAAATAAAAGATGATCATACTGCGATTTTTCCGCTCCTTCGTTATACGCTTTTGTAATGCTCATCAGATTGGGATTCCAGATCTGGATGATTTCGTATAAAAAGCCGTCACCAATAGTCTCGCTGATATTTTTTACCAGCTGATTGTAATAGTGGGGCTGATATGATGAAATAATGATAGATAGCATACTGTTACTTTAACAAATGATCATATTCGTCAGTTGCGTGGTTGCCCTTCTCATCAATTCTCCAGGAAGAAGATTGATTGGCCGTTTTTATATAAAACAGATTTTCATCTGTAAGCGCATGAGGATTCAGATACCAGCCGCCATGCTTACATGTGAAATCTCCCGCCATTCTGATTGCCGTCATAAATTTAAATAAATTAAAAATTGTTTTAGGATATTTGGGCTTATATAATGCAAAAGTAGTGTCTATATATGCAAAATACATGTTTTTTTCAAGTTTGTCCTGCCAAAAACGACTTTCCCAGGTCTGAACTTTTTCTTTCAGCGGATAATAATCAGGAATGTCGTGAGTATCGATTGCAAATCCTATCTTATTGATTTTCTTGTAATATTTAAAAAGATAATTGAGCATTATGGTCTCGAAATCCTCCGGCAAATTCTCATTGGGAACAATATCTGAATCAGTAAGAAAATAAAATCCTTTTCCATATTTCCGCTGTAGTTCTTTGTTTTTAAAAAATACATCATGGCCATAGTTAGTGGTCAGTTTCTCAACGGTTATTAGATTTTGAATTTCTGTATAATAATCTAAAAGGGGTTGATAAGTAGATGCATTGTCAATAATGACGATATTTTTAAATCCTCTTCTCATCAGAAAATCAATAAGCTGCTTCAGATAGAAAAGCTGATTAAAATTGATGATGATCACCGGAATACTTTTGTGATCCTGCATCTGGTGACGTACGCTACCGTCAAACTTCATCAGAAATTTGAGATAGAGCTTGTCTAAATGCAGCATGAGCCTTCGTTTTGTAATCATCCTTTGGAATATTTTATTTTTTTGTTGATTGACCAAACGGTTGTAGTCATGTCCAAAAATCTTTTCGGATACCCTCTTTTCAGAAGGATGCTGAAAAGTCTGAGATGAGGCTTTATCAGATTTTTCTCACAGAATCTCAGGTGGTCATTCAGCATTCTGATCAGAAAGCTCTTGTCGAAATGTTCTGAATATTTATTCAGCACTGTTTCCCGCATCATGTGATAACCGAGATCTTTTTTACTCTGTAAAGATAAATCGCCTGATATGCTGGAATTAGACATTCTTACCGTAACTTTTGCATCTGCGATATAAAAGACTCTATTCAATTCAGAAAAAGTAAGAATAGCATAGTCATCCGCTCCCCATGCAAAAGGGATTTTTAGAAACTGATGTTTTTTATAAGTCGAGAGTGCAAAAATGTTCTCAGATAAACTGCTTGGCATTTGACCTTTGTATTTTCTTTTAAACAACTCTGTTGAAGGAATTATTGTTTCGTCGGTTGTTATGCTATGTAAAGTGTTTTTGTTTTCATCTACAATATCATGCGAAAACTTGATGGCAGAGATGTTTTCAGATTGTACTTTGGGCAGATTGTTGTAAAATTCATCTACAAAGTTTTCTGAAATGATGTCATCATCCCCTAATAGTTGAAACCAGTCTTCTTTTACATGCTCAAGAATCCTTTCCCATTGTAAAGCCAGATTTTTTCCGCCTAAATTGTCTTTGTAATCAAAATAGAAATAAGAAAAATCACTCAAATACTTTTCAATAAGAGGTAACGGATTGTCGGGGCTTCCATCATTGCCAATATACAGCACAAAATCTCTGTTGCTTTGTGCGGCAACAGACTGTAGGGTTTCTTCAAAGAAATCTATTTTGTAGTAGGGGATGACAATGGCGAGACGATTCATGGGAAGATTTTATATCTCAAGGCAATTAGCTTTTTTAAAAGAGGATATTTTTGTTTTATATAATATTTTGCTTTTTCCCGATCTATGTAAAAGAGAAACTTGTTGAAAAGAAGATCTCTAATGAGTGGAGCTTCATTTATATTATCATTGTAATTGGATGTAGATGTTTGACTTTCATGATACCTAAAGCTCACAAGTTTTTCAGCAATTATTCCAATATCATAATTCGTTAAAACCCTAAGCCAATATTCATAATCTAAAATCTGTTTCAGTTTAGGGTTGAATGCTCCTGTTTTTTGATAAAGTTTTTTCGTAAAAAGACTTACACACGGCTCTCCGATGATATTTTCTGACGAATATATGGAGTAATCTAATTGTCTCAGCATTTTCTTTTTCAAAATAAAAAAATCTTTCATTTCTATTTTAGCGAGACTTTGGAGATCACCGTATTTTTCATACCAACCTCCGGTAGAGATTATTTTAGATGCATCATCAATTATTTTTCGTTTTGAGATAACAATATCCAATTGACTTTTTTCAAGGTACATCATCATCGTTTCAATGCAGGTTGGGCCTAATATATCATCCTGGAATAGGATCTTAATATACTCTCCGTTTGCTTTTTCAATAGAGTGATTCCAATTGGCACCGATTCCTTTTGGAATATGTGAATGGATAAATACAGGAAAATCAACTTCGTTTTTAAAAGCTTCACAAATTCTCAAAGTATCATCTGTTGACTGGTCATCAGAAATAATGACCTCAATATTTTTGTAGGTTTGTGATTTTACAGATTCTAAAGTTTCCTGTAAATATTTTTGTCCGTTGTAGGTGGGGATGCATATAGAAACTAAAAAATTCATAGCAATAATTTTGTTAGAGGTTGAATTTGTTTAAGAATCTCATGATCTTATTAATCATTACATATTTTTTGCTTGAAATAATTCTTCTGTAATGAGCATTTTCTTTTTTTAAAGAGGATAGTTTTGCGAGCAATTCAAAAAGATCACCAAAAGTTTTAAAGTATATTTCATAATGTTTATTCAAAACATACATTTTGGTTTTATTCATTTTGTTTTCATCATTATTGATTAGGTGATTTCTTGATGCAGATTTTATTCTGTAGTGAAAAAGAATTTCATTTAGCTTAATCACATTTATATTATCTTTTGATAGATAAGAAATCCAAAAATCCCAATCTTCCAGACCCTCGTGCATCTCCTCATCATATCTTACCGCTCCCAGCTTTTGCTTACTGAAAATTGCCGAACAAAAAATGATATTTGATTTTAAAAGGTTTTTAAATGAATAATCAGGTAAAATAAATTCTTTAGTTTCTGCTTCAAAATATTTTGCTCTGCAATAAACAAAATCGTAGCCTTCATTTATTTTTTCTGCAGCAAGCTGAAGATATGTTTTCTCAATTTTATCATCTCCATCTAAAGGGAGAATCCAGTCTCCTTTAGACAACTCAAGACCCAGGTTTCTTGCGGTTGCTACACCGCCGTTTTCTTTTTTATAATAGGAAAATCTTGAATCTTCTGTGGTCCATCTCTCAACTAATTCCTCTGTATTGTCTGCAGACCCATCATCTACAATAATGCATTCCCAGTTTTCATAGGTCTGCTCAAGAACAGACTGCAGGCATTCGTCAAGATACTGAGCCTGGTTATAGCAGGGAACAATGATGGAAATCAGAGGGTTGAGCATAAAGTGTTTTTCAGAGGCAAAGATATTAAAAATCGGATACTTACAGGGCGTATTAAGATGTTTTAATCTTGTTACGTGATGATTTATTAGCTTGATGTTACGTTAGGTTGTTCAGAAGTGTCTTCAGCCGGCTCGGAAGAGGTAGAACCCCACTGCATAAGGGGTTGAGTGCAGTTCATTACCGGGGATACCCCCTTCGGAAGGGGGGTATAGGGGCTTCGAAACGGTGTGCCGGCAGTTCGGAAATGGGGTAGGTACCGTTGAGAAGTGGGTGGAGGGACTTGTATAAGTGGTAAACGGTATTTTAAGGCATAAAAAAACTGCCTCAGATTGCTGAGACAGTGCGGTGTAAAATTGGGTTTGTTACGATTTAATCTTCTTTGTTAGTCTCTTCATCTCCCGCTTCTTTTTTGTTTGTGGGTTCTACAACAGTTCCAGTTGTAGGACTGATGAAGAACTGCTGCATATCCTGATGAAGGAAAGTGGTTCCGGGAACATTTTCTCCCGAAAGATATTTTATGTTTCGGTAGAAGGTAATGGCGTTGTGATAGTTATCATGATCCAGTAGAGTCTTGGTATCAGAGAGTTGCTCGTTGATCGAAGACAGTCTCTGAAATCTTGATTCGAGTTGCTGGCGTGCTACATAATCTCTGTCAAACTCCGGTTTATCGATAAAGTTGGGTACATGCTGTGGATACTGCTCCATATAGCCTTTGGCTTTATTGACGAAAAGTTTGTTCTGCTCGGCAATTCTACCGTAGGTCTGTCTCTGCTCCGGCGTAAGGTGAATGGTTTTACCCCTGCAAGACAGTTTCGATAGCCGTTAATGCATTGTCGATCTGCGTAAGCTCAGCTTCTGTAAAGGTTACGCTTAATAAATTGTTAAGTGCCATATTTTTTATTTTGCTTGTTTGACACTCGAAACTAATAAAAAAAACACGACAAATATCATGTTTGAGAGATAAATTAAATATGTTAAATTGCTGATATAATGCGGGATGGAGATTTGTAAAATGAATATGAGACTCAATTTTCAGAGTAATTTATTTATGCTTTGCGGACTGAAAAAAATATGCAGATTATGTTGAATAATCTGCATGTGAATTTTTTTTTTAATTGTTGTAAAATGTATTTAAATTTCCCTTACGAACTCTTTGTGTTCAGGTAATATATCTTGCGCAGTGTTTTTAGAAAATAGGTAAAGTTTTGATTTCTAAAAACAGTTTTCAGAATACTGTAGTTTGCTGTTTGTCTATTTAAATGACAAAACATTAAATAATCTTCCGTAGCCTTTTTGATAAACTTTTTTGGAAAAGATTTTGAGTGATTAATGATAAGCTTTTCCAAATATCTGTTGTACGCTTTTTGCTTGTCATTCTGCATGCCTGCTGATCCTGAGATACTGCCACTAAATAGTCTTACCCCTACTTTTGCGTTGGTATTGTAGCAAATACTGCCGTAGTCTGCGAATCTTAGTAATGCAAGGTCATCGGTTCCCCATGCAAGAGGTATTTTTTCAAATCTGAATTTTCTGAATTGTGCTGTCTGAAAAATGTTTTCTGAAAGACTGCTGTAAACTTCTCTCCTGTGCTTACACATAATAAAATCTACTGATGAGAAGAAGTCAGTATTAAGATTGTGCGATTGTATCAACTCGTCGTTCTCATCAATCCAGTCATGAGTAAATTTAATTACTTTTATGTTCTTACTTTTGCAATAAGTTATTGATTGATAGCATTCCTCTACAAAATTTTCAGGAATTACATCATCGTCACCCAATATCTGAAACCAATCTTCTTTTACATTATCTAAAATTCTTTCCCACTGCAATGCGAGATTCTTACCACCAACATTTTTTTCATAATTGAAATAATGAAAATTGTCTTTTGCGAAATATTTATTGATAATCGGAATAGGATCATGACTACTTTTATCATTGCCTATGTACAGAACAAAATTTTTGTTTGTCTGCAATGCCACAGATTGGATTGTCTTTTCAAAGAAATCTATCTTGTAGTAGGGGATGATGATGGCAAGGGTACTCATATTATTTTATAAGATTTTTGTATTTCAGCATTTTTTCTTCGACAAAATGCCATGATAGATAGGCCAATATATAAGTGAAAGTTAAACTTATTATCATTAGTGACAAAGGGCTAAGATTAAAAAAAATCATCAGAATTTGCTGTACAATAAATCCGTAGATGTAAAACGCCGTATGACATATCGCCAAATTTTCCACATACCCATTGATATATTTTGTACTGAGAATTTCTATAAAGATTACCAAAAAAGATAAAGTAAACGGTGCAATTACTAAATAAAAGTTAAATAGTAATGAAATAGCTATCAATATTGTGTAGCTCACCTTAAAAAGAGACAAACCTTTTACAGCGTAGTGCCAATAATCTTTTAATGCTGAAGTCAATTGGGTTCCGACATACACAAATGGAATCACTATTAAAGTAAAGATGAATAATACAATAAGTGCGGGATAAAGCCTCAAAATTCTCTTCCAGATATAGTTCGAAATAGTTTTACTCCTTTGCAGACTTAAAAATATAAAGTATCCGCTCAATGCAAAGAAGCTGTTAACTGCTAAGCCTCCAAAATCAACCTGCCCATTAGTGAGAGAGCTAAGGATTTCTTTATTTTTTGTGAGAGGGTATGAGTGAGAAATAATAACAAATGATGCTAATACCAGACGTAAAAGATCAAAATTATTGCTTCGGTCTATTATTTTTGAAGAATTCATTTTCGCAATATAATCTTATTCGAAAGGAACAAGTAACCTATTTTATATAGTAATACCAAAATATGATAATGTTTTTTTTAAAAACTTATATCTTTTGGAAGAAAGGATTTCGTTAAATTTTGAGTTTTCAAATTGTAACTTTCCAAATTCATTATCAATCTGTGCTATACATTCTTGAATATGCTCAAAGAATATTTCTTTAATTTCTACATCTTTTTCAAAAGAGTAGAGATTTGTAAATAATAATAAATTTGCCTTAATACTTTTTAAAGTACTTAAGGAGCTAAACATCCCAACTCCATATCTATACATTGCCATTGTATCATTGATATATCCTATTTTTCCATATTTTGTAAGTGCTATGTAAAGAAAATAATCTCCTATTGGACTCTTAAGAGCTTCAATCGTGTTAAGTTCTTTATTAATAATGTTTTTAAATACTACTGATGGAGTATGGATGTAATTTAATTTTGTTACAAGTGTAAACCTATCTTCATAGTCATCGGGTATTTTCGTTATAAAGTCATCAACAATTTTTCCACTCTCATTTAGTATTTCTACTTTGTGAAAGCATAAAACGGAATCAGAATTAGCCTCTAAAAAATCAACTTGTTTTTGGAGTTTCAGAGAGTCTGTCCAATAATCATCACCTTCGCATAATGCAACGTATTCACCTATAGCTTGTTGTATTCCCCAAAAAAAATTAGGAATAGCCCCCTTATTTTTTTCATGTCGGATGTACTTAACGTTTATATTTGAGGGTATGTTTGTTTTTGATAAATAATTTTTTATGATTTCATCTGTATTGTCTGGAGAATTATCATTGACAATTATGTACTCAATCGAATCTTCGAATCTTTGACCAAGTACTCCTTTTATTGTTTCTAAGATGAAATTTTCCTGTCCGTACGTAACAGTGACCACACTTACTTTTGGGATTGCCTTCATCTACTAATATTTATGGATATGTAAATTTTTTCATTAGTTAACGGATCTACATAATGTGCATTCTTGAAATCATGATGAGTTAGTGCACGCATCTTTTTAATAAAATTCTCAAAAGAATTAACTTCTTTCAGATCAATTTTACAAATTTCATTGAAATCCTTTTTTAAGTATAGCTTTCCCTCAGTTTCTGGTATTTGTGTGGTATAAGTCTTCTGTAAAATTGACGCAATGTTCTTGCTAAAGAGTGATATTTCTGCTTCCAATATTTTATTATAAAGGGTTCCTGATGTATCTACGTTATCTTTTTCTACAAGTATTCTATCGATGATTGCTCCATGATCAATTTCTTCATCAATTTCGTGAATCGTTGCGCCAATAACTTCATCGTTCAATATTGAAAAAACCTGCGGATACCATCCTCTGTTAAAAGGGTTATATCCAGGGTGTATATTTATACATTTTACTTTATTAACTAGTGAAGCAGGGAATAATTGTTTACAATGTATTGATAGTATTAAATCATATTGACCAATTATTTTGGCAACATCTTTTTCATCTTTCAGATTAACTACGAAAAGAGAATTTGCAATAAGCCCATTTTCAAATTCAAGTAGATTTGAAAATGGGCTTATTGCAAATGAGAATTCCGACCCTGTAATTGATTTTTTTTGTAAAACCTCCTCAATCCTTTTACACAGATATAAATTGTCAGAGATGACCAACACATTTTTATACATATTCTAATTATTTTGAATTCTCAACATTGTTCTTGCAATCAACTCCACTTCTTCAAATGTTAGATCGTAGAAAAATGGAAGGCATAAAACTCTTTTTGCTATATCTTCCGTAATTGGTAATTCAAGCTTTGGAAGATAAGGTAAGGCAGATGCTAAACTCGGGTAAAAGTATCTTCGGGTAAATATCTCATTTTTATCGAGCTCACTTTTAAGTTTTAGTAACAGATCTTCACTTTCTAGAACAACAGGATAGTATGAATAATTTTCATGTGATGAGTGGTGCCAAATAGGTTTTACTGCTTTGAGATTTTTTAATTTCTCATCATACAGTTCAGCAAGTGCTTTTCTTTTTTCGTGTATTTGTGTAATGTATTTTAAATTGGCCAACCCCATAGCAGCATGAAATTCGGAGTTCTTACCATTAATTCCTAAGTCAGAAAATGTATCAAAGCCTGATATGCCAAAGTTTCTAATTGACGCTAATTTTTTTAATATTTCAGGATTTTTTGTAGTAAGAAGTCCCCCTTCTACCGAATGATATAGTTTAGTGGCATGAAGAGAGCAGGTAGAAATGTCTCCATACTCAAAAATAGATTTTCCGTAAACTTCCACTCCAAATGCATGAGCGGCATCGTAAATTACTTTGAGATTATGTCTTTTTGCGATCTTTTCTATTTCTTTTACATCGCATGGGTTTCCATATACGTGTGTAGCTAAAATAGCTGAGGTTTCTGATGTAATCGCAGCTTCTATTTTTCTGGCGTCGATATTTAATGAAGTAGGATCAATATCTACAAAAACAGGAGTGCAGCCTTCCCATACAATTGTACTTGTAGTAGCAATGAATGAAAACGGTGTTGTGATGATTTCTCCTTTAATATCAAGAACTTGAATTGCCATCTGTAAAGCCACCGTACCATTCGTAACAAATAAAAGGTGATTAACGTTCAAATGTTCTTTAAGTTCCATTTCCAACTGACTGGCTAAAGGGCCCATGTTGGTCAGCCAGTTTCTTTTCCAAATACCATCTAAGAATTTTTGATATTCTTCCTGTGGTGGAAGAAAGGGTTTTGTGACAGGAATCATAATTTCTAATATAGTGTTATTGTGTTTTCTGATTCGAGTTCAAAAGGAATCCAAAGTTCTTTGTTTCCTTCGCTAACAAACTCAAAAATATTGTTTAGCCTTAAGTGAGGCGTTTCATTAATGCTATCGTACAATCCAATATCAAGAACATATTTACCCATTGTAAAAAGGGGATTTTTGATCAGTAAAGTATAGGTCAGATGTTGATTGTCAGTAGCAATGGTTTTATCTTCTCTTACATAGATACCTGCAATTGGTTTTTGCTCTTTATCTTTAAACTCTAAATAAAGAAGGGGTACCTTTGTTGTAGTGCGGTTTTTTCTTTTAAAAGTAAAACTCAAACTGAAATCTACATTTCTGTAGATTTTCAAATCAATAAGATTGGTAGTGCTTTCAGTTAATTCAAAAGTATTATCGTCGTACACCTTATTCTGAGAATTATTAGAAAATTTATTATAATAGAGTTGAACCCCTTTACCAATTTCGTTTCCGTAGTATTCCACCTTTCCATGATCCATTAAAACTATTTCATTACAAATTCTTGAAACCATAGGCATACTGTGAGATACAAAAATTACTGCGGTCTTGGGTAAGAGTTCATCTATTTTTTTAAAGCATTTTAATACAAACCCCAAATCGCCTACAGCCAAAACTTCATCAATAATTAAGACATCAGGTTCTAGATGTGCTGCAATTGCAAATCCTAATCGTACTTTCATCCCCGAAGAGTAATTTTGAATTGGCATATCAATGAATTCATCTATTTCTGAAAACTCAATGATAGATTCTATTCTTTCTTCGACTTCTTTCTTCGTAAACCCTAAAATTGAGGCATTGTTGTAAATATTTTCTCTGCCTGTAAGAATAGGATTGAAGCCAGCTCCCAACTCAATGAGTGCACCTATTTTTCCCTTCATTACGATCTGACCCTTATCAGGAGCATACAGACCGTTCAATATTTTAAGCAAAGTGCTTTTCCCAGCACCGTTGTGGCCAATCAATCCTATACATTCGCCTCTTCTGAGTTTAAAACTGATGTCTTTTACTGCCCAAAACTCCTTAGGTCTTAAATCTTTATTGATCTTTATCCCCAATGTACTTTTAATGATATCTGATGCTCCATATTTTAACGATGACCTTAAATCCATCGAAAATTTCTTGGAAACATTCTGTACAGAAACTAAAACTTCTTTTTCTTCTTGCATCATTTTATCCTCCGATTTTTTCAATTATAATAGGCATTGATTTTCTGAAAATGACCATGCCTATCAGCAGCACAATGAAGCTGATAAAAGCCAATAGCAATGAAAAAGTTATATTTTCAAGTTCCATATTGGTGAGGCTGCTTCTTGCATCATTAAAAAGTAAGGTCAATGGGTTAAGTTCAAATAGTTTTTTGAAAAGACCATACTTTGGGACAGCGTATACCACAGGTGTAATGTACATCATGAATGTCACAGCGGTAGACACCATCTTATTAATATCTGTATAGATAAGTCCGATAGGAGTAAATAAAAGTCCTAAACTTAGTGAGAAGATGATAATTGCTAATAATATTGCTGGAAAATATATGATTCCGATTCCCGGATTAATACCATAAATAATCAGGATGCCAGCAATCAAAATGAGTTTGAGAGAAAGATTAAAGATCATTTTATAGATGCCTGACATTAGCAGAGCTTCCTTTGGGAAATTAATTTTAGAAAGTAGAGCTCTAGCACTATTTACAGACGTGATTGGGATAAAAAGGGCTTCATTGAAAATGCTCCAAAGTGTTGTGCCTATCACTACAAAAGCGATATAAGGAATGCTTTGATCAGCATTAACATTCACTGTTCCTGAGCTACTTAAGAATATCCAAACTAAAGAATTTGCAATGATGGGCATAAATGCCCAGAAAAAACCTAAAAAAGATTGTCTATACTGTGACTGTAAATCACGTTTAGCCATCTGATAAGCCAAAAAATTTGATGACTTGGTGTCCTGATAAATAGCTTTTAGCTCTTGGAAAAAATGGGTCTTTTTATCTGATGTGTATACTACGGTTTTCAAGGGAATTTTTAACAAATTTAAAATAATTAATTGATAATCATGTCCTAATGCTATATCGTCATAATATAGCAGTGTAATTTTGTGTTTTATCTAACAAGCTTTTTCAGATACTCACCATATCCACTTTTCCCGTATTTTACAGCAGTTTCAAGTAGTTTTTCTTCATTGATGAATCCGTTTCTGAAAGCGATTTCTTCGATGCATCCTATTTTGAAATCCTGTCTTTTTTCAATGACCCTTACAAATTCGGAAGCATCGTTGAGGGAATCGAAAGTTCCTGTGTCTAACCAAGCAGTTCCTCTGTCGAGTACACCCACTTCCAGTTTGCCTTTCTGTAAGTAGACATTGTTGATGTCAGTGATTTCCAGTTCGCCTCTTGGTGATGGCTGAATGTTTTTAGCAATTTCTACCACTTCGTTATCGTAAAAATACAGTCCGGGAACAGCATAATTGGATTTAGGATGGGTAGGTTTTTCTTCAATAGATTTTGCTTTGAAGTTGTCGTCAAATTCTACAACACCATATCTCTCAGGATCTGCAACGTGATAAGCGAAGACAACACCGCCATCGGGATTGGTTTTGTTCTTCAGTAAAGTCCCCATTTCAGAACCGTAGAAGATATTGTCTCCTAAAACCAATGCTGCAGAATCGTCACCTATGAATTGGTCGCCTAAAATAAAAGCCTGAGCTAGACCATCAGGACTGGGTTGGACAATATATTCGATATTACAACCGATTTGTGAACCGTCACCTAAAAGTTTAATAAAACCAGCCTGATCGTGTGGCGTGGTAATAATTAAAATATCTTTAATTCCTGCTAACAATAAAGTTGATAACGGATAATAGATCATCGGCTTATCGTAAACCGGCATCAGCTGCTTGCTTACGGCAATTGTAAGAGGGTAGAGTCTTGTTCCGGAGCCTCCGGCTAATATGATTCCTTTCATTTTGTGTAGTTGTATAGTGATTTAGTTGTATAGTGATTTGGCTGCATGGTTATTAAGTGTTGGTTTAGTTATTGAGTGGAAATCTTTATTCTTTATTTTTTTTAGCTTCGAATGTCCATTTGTCAGAATTTACAATCATTGAGGTTAGCATGGATAATACCTAGTAACTTCGAATATCTGCATAGCAGCAAATGCTTCCTGATATACTTTCAAATCCTTATGATATTTAATCAATGCCACTGTTAAGATTTAATTCTATCCTTACTCTTCCACTAAACCATTATTCCACTATATCATTCGTATACTGCGAAGCATAATATTTCTGATACTCTCCTGAAGTCACATTCTCCAGCCATTCTTTATTTTCAAGAAACCAATCAATTGTTTTTCCTAAACCTTGTTCAAAAGTAACAGATGGTTTCCATCCCAAATCTTTATTCAGTTTTGTAGCATCAATTGCGTAACGTTTATCGTGACCAGGTCTGTCTTTTACGTAAGTAATCAACTTTTCTGAATGACCTGCCGGATTACCAAGTTTTTCATCCATTTGTTTGATGAGTTCTTTTACCAAATCAATGTTCTGCCATTCATTGAAACCACCAATGTTGTACGTTTCTCCGGTTTTAGATTCATTGAAAATCTGATGAATCGCTTTTGCGTGGTCGATTACAAATAACCAATCTCTTGTATATTTTCCGTCACCGTAGATTGGTAAAGGCTTTTCATTAATGATATTCGAAATACAAAGCGGGATCAATTTCTCAGGGAAATGATTCGGACCGTAATTGTTTGAGCAGTTTGATAAAATAAACGGCATTCCATAGGTGTTTCCGTACGCTCTTACCAAGTGGTCAGAAGCTGCTTTGCTTGCAGAATATGGAGACTGTGGATCGTAAGGGGTCGTTTCTAAGAAAAATCCTGTTTCACCTAAGCTTCCATACACTTCATCTGTGGAAACATGGTAAAATAAGTTTTGTCTCGGTTCGTTCGGAAATCTTCCATGAGTATGGTCTGGGTTTAGTATCCAGAATTCGATGCAAAGATTCAAAAGATTTGCCGTTCCGTTTACATTTGTGTTGATGAAAGCATTAGGATCTGTGATGCTTCTGTCAACATGACTTTCTGCTGCCAAATGAACAATAGCGTCCGGATTGTATTTTTCAAAAACCTTTCTTAATTCTTCGGGTTTTGTAATGTCTGCTTTTTCGAAAACATAATTAGGTTCGTTTTCAATATCTTTTAAATTCTCAAGATTTCCGGCATACGTTAAAGCATCAAGATTGATGATTGTTGAATCGGGATTATTTTTAACGAATTCTCTTACAACGTGTGAGCCTATAAATCCTGCTCCGCCTGTGATGATAATGTTTTTCATTGTGTATGTTTGTCAATTGAATGACTTTGTTTAAATTCTATTTTTCTAAGACTACTTACCAACCGTTTTTCTCCCGATCGATTTATAATAAAATCCATTCTGTTCAGGAGTTTCCAACGGATACATATTTCTTCCGTCGAAAATAACCTTATTGTTCATTTTTTCTGCCATCAGCTTAAAGTTGGGGTTTTTAAATTCCGGCCATTCTGTGGCAATAAATAAAGCATCTGCATTTTCCAAAGCCTCGTACATCGTTTTTGCATACTGTATTTTGTCACTAAGAATTTTTTGTACATTTTTCTCAGCAATGGTATCGTAAGCTACAACTTTTGCTCCTTTTTTTAAGAGTAAATCAATATTATCTAAAGAAGAAGCCTCTCTGATATCGTCTGTATTGGCTTTGAATGCAAGTCCCCAAACTGCAATTGTTTTTCCTTCAAGATTTCCGTTAAAATAATTTTCAATTTCTGAAACCAGAATTATTTTTTGAGAGATATTGACATTTTCTGTCGCTTCTAAAATCTGAAAATTAAAATCTTCATCTTTTCCGGATCTTATTAATGCTTTCACATCTTTCGGAAAACAGCTTCCGCCATATCCTATTCCCGGGAATAAAAATCTGTTCCCGATTCTGTCATCACTTCCCATTCCAAGTCTTACCTTATCAACGTCGGCGCCTACTTTTTCGCAATAGTTGGCGATTTCGTTCATAAAAGTAATTTTTACCGCTAAGAATGAGTTGGATGCATATTTTGTTAATTCAGATGATTTTTCATCCATAAATATAATAGGAATTCCTGTATTGGTAAATGGCTGGTAGATTTGAGCCATGATATCTTTAGCTTTGTCTGAGCTTGATCCTACAACCACTCTCGCAGGATTCATAGAATCTTCAACCGCAAAACCTTCACGTAAAAATTCAGGGTTTGAAACTACATCGAAAGGAATCTGGGTTTTTGAAGCAATAACTTCAGATACTCGGTCGGCAGTTCCTACAGGTACAGTACTTTTATTTACGATGACTTTGTATTCCGTCATCATTTCGCCAATGTCATTGGCAACTTTCAAAACATAAGAGAGGTCAGCCGAACCATCTTCACCCGGAGGAGTCGGTAATGCAAGATAAATAACTTCACTTTTATCTAAAGCTTCTTTTAAATCAGTCGTAAAAAAAAGTCTTTCCGCCTGTATGTTTCTAAGGAACATTTCTTCAAGATTCGGCTCATAAATAGGCACAATGCCGTTTTTCATGTCCGCTACTTTTTTTTCATCGATATCAACACAGTATACAGAATTTCCAAGTTCTGCAAGAGTAGTTCCTGTCACCAACCCTACATAGCCTGTTCCTACTATTGTTATATTCAAAATATATGTTTTTAAAAAATTCTCGACAAAAATACTAAAAATACTTTCATGGTCTTTTAATTTAGTAATAAGTTATCGCTGATGATTGACAAAATCGTAAATAATACAGTTGTTTTTACATCAATTTTAATTTTTTAACCGCTTGAATTTTAAATTCTTATTTAATTGATTATGAACAGTATTTGTTTATTTTATAAAAAAGTATTATATTTGCATAAGATTTACGGGAAAAATGGGAAGGCTTCGCAAGAAAGCCTTTTTTCGTACAGATAGACCATGATTATATAGATATGGAGTTTAGAAAAAATATTGAAACATTATTAAATACTTTCCTTGAGACAAGAGAGGATTTATTTCTTATTGATTTAAAGATTTCTGCAGCAGATGATGTCACCGTGATTTTAGATGGTGATAACGGGGTGACTTTACAAGATTGTCTTGATGCAAGCCGCGCCATAGAATTTAATGCAGATCGTGATGAGCATGATTTCAGCCTTCAGGTAATGTCAGCAGGATTGAGCGAGCCTTTGGCAACGCCGAGACAGTTTAACAAAAACTTAGGAAGAGAAATCGAAGTGATGCTGGCAGATTCTACAACAATAGAAGGAGAGCTGGCTAAAGTAGACGACGAAAAGATCACCCTGATTCTTCGTTACCGAAAGCCGAAAGATATCGGGAAAGGTAAAGTAGATGTGGAAGAGGAAAAAGAAATTTTGTACTCCGAGATCAAAAAAGCGTTGGTGGTAGTTAAATTTTAATTTAAAGAAAAAAAGATAAATGGATAATATAGCGTTGATTGAATCCTTTGGTGATTTTAAAGACGAAAAGGGGATCAGTAAGATCGATCTGATGGCAATTATTGAAGATTCTCTGAAAACTCTTTTGAGAAAAAGATTTGATTCTGATGATCACTTTGATGTCATTGTAAACCCTGATAAAGGTGACTTTCAGATTTTCTTGAATAAAACAATCGTTGAAGACGAGATGTCTGAAGATGATGATTTGGAAATCGAAATCACTGAAGCGAAGAAAATCGACCCGACTTTTGAAGTAGGTGAAGATTTTACAATGGAAATTCCGGTGGCTCAGTTGGGAAGGAGAAATGTTCTTACCTTAAAGCAAATCTTGGCTACGAAATTGCAGGAGCATAATAATGCGATGCTTTATGAGCAGTTTAAAGATAAAATCGGGGAAATTGTAACAGGAGAAATTCACCACATTCGTCACAAACACGTAATTTTGTTGGATGATGAGGATAACGAATTTATCTTGCCAAAAGAAAATCAAATTTCATCAGATTTCTTCAAGAAAGGTGAAAATATCAGAGCTATTGTAGAATCTGTTGATTTTAAAGGATCTAAACCGCAAATTATTATTTCAAGAACGGCTCCGAAATTTTTGGAAAAATTATTGGAATTAGAAATTCCTGAAATTCAGGACGGTACCATTATCCTTAAAAAAGCAGTAAGAATACCGGGAGAGAAAGCGAAAATCGCTGTTGATGCTTATGATGACAGAATAGATCCTGTAGGAGCTTGTGTCGGAGTAAAAGGATCAAGAATCCATGGGGTGGTGAGAGAATTAAGAAACGAAAATATAGATGTAATTCAGTGGTCAAACAACCCTGAAATATTGGTGAAGAGAGCTTTAGGTAATGTTACCATCAATAAAATTGACATCAATGAGGAAGCAAACTACGCAATGGTTTACACTCCTGTTGAAGAGATTTCTAAAGTTATCGGTAAGCAAGGTCAAAACATCAGATTGGCTTCATGGCTGACAGGTTACGAAATTGACGTGTACAGAGAAGCAAGTGAAGATGATGACGTTGATTTGAGAGAATTCAATGACGATATCGAGCAGTGGATTTTGGATGAATTTAAGAAAGTAGGTCTTACGACTGCAAAATCGGTTCTGGATAAAGATACGGAAAGTCTATTGAAAATGGTTGACTTGGAAGAGGAAACAATCAATGACGTTAAAAATATCCTGAAAGCAGAATTTGAAGATTAAAATTTGAATTAATTTTAATAGCAGTTAAAGAATACTTTAATTTTTAAGAATTAAAAAAAAACAGTAAATAATATAGATGCCAAAAATAAGATTAAATAAAGCGGTTAAGGAATTCAATATATCGATGTCGAGAATGGTAGAATTTTTACAGTCTAAAGATATCGTTGTTGAAAGCAATCCTAACGCTCAATTAGATGAGGCGGCATATTCTGCATTGGAAGCTGAGTTTGCCAAAGACGGCGAGCAGCGTAAAGCTTCCCATGAGGTGGTTATTTCTAAAGTTCCGGAAGAAAAACTGGAAATTGAAGAATATAAGACCCCTGAAGTAATAAGAGCTAAAGCTAATAAACCAGAAACCAGAATTTTAGGTAAAATTGATTTAGAACCTAAAAAACCTGAAGCTGTGGAAGTAACTCCTCCTCCGGCACCTGCACCAGCTCCTGTTGAGGAGAAAAAAGAGATCGTGGAAGAAGTGAAAGAGCCAGTGAAGGAAGAGCCAAAAGTGGTTTCTGAAACTAAACCAACACCTGAAAAGCAGGAGTTTAAAGTGTTGGACAAAATTGATTTGTCTCAGATTGAGGGAAATAGAAACAGACCTGCCAAAAAAGATAAACCTAAAGTGGAAGAGGTAAAAGCTGAACCAAAAGCGGCTGGACCTGTAAAAGAAACACCTAAACCGGTTGAAAAACCAATTGAGAAAGTGGAAGAGAAAAAACCAGCTCCTGCAGCAGAAGAACCTCAGGAATCTCAGAAGATTGAAACGGTTTATCAAAAATTGGATGGGCCAAAAATTGTTGGCGAGAAAATTGACTTGACGCAGTTTGCGCCTAAGCCAAATGCTGCCAAGAAAAAAAGAAAAAGAATTGAAAAGCCGGGTGGTCCAAACCAGAATACTGGGAACAACCAACAAGGTGGAAATAATCAGGGTGGACAAAACCGTCCTCAAGGTCAGAATGGTCCGGGTGGAAACCGTCCTCCGGGACAAGGTGGTCCTCAAGGGAACAGACCTCCGGGACAAGGTGGACAAAACCGTCCAGGTGGTCCGGGTGGAAACAGACCTCCAGGGCAAGGTGGACCAAACCGTCCAGGTGGACAAGGTGGCGGAAACCGTTTTGGAAACAACAACAGACCGGGTCAAAGAACAATGCCTGTTGAATTAACAGACGAGCAAGTTAAAAACCAAATCAAGGAAACCCTTGAAAAACTAACCAACAAAGGGGGTAAATCTAAATCTGCTAAACACAGAAAAGATAAAAGATCTTACCGTAGAGAACAAGACAACCTTCAGCAGGAAGCCGATGCTAGAGATACTTCACTAAAAGTTACTGAATTTATCACTGTTGGGGAACTGGCAAGTTTGATGGATGTAAGTGCAACTGAAGTAATTTCTGCTTGTTTCTCTCTTGGGGTAATGGTGACCATGAACCAAAGATTGGAAGCTGATACTTTACTATTGGTGGCTGACGAATTCGGATTTAAAATTGAATTTTCTGATGCTGATCTTGAAGAAGCAGATTCTGAAGAAGATATCGATACAGAAGAAAGCCTTGTTTCAAGAGCTCCGATTGTAACGGTAATGGGGCACGTAGACCACGGTAAAACCTCATTATTGGATTACGTAAGAAAAACCAATGTTATCGCTGGTGAATCTGGTGGAATTACCCAGCACATCGGTGCATACAATGTGAAACTGGAAAACGGACAAAGAATTACATTCTTAGATACACCGGGTCACGAAGCCTTTACCGCGATGAGAGCAAGAGGTGCACAGGTTACCGATATTGCAATTATCGTAATCGCTGCCGATGATGATGTGATGCCTCAAACGAAAGAAGCTATTTCTCACGCACAGGCTGCAGGTGTACCAATGATTATTGCAATCAACAAGGTAGATAAGCCAAATGCAAACCCGGATAATATCCGTCAACAGCTTTCAGGAATGAATATTCTTGTTGAAGAATGGGGTGGAAATGTACAGGCGCAGGAAATTTCTGCTAAGATGGGTAACAATATGGATCTCCTTTTGGAGAAAGTATTGCTTCAGGCAGAAATGCTTGAATTAAAAGCAAATCCTAACCGTGCGGCACAAGGTGTTGTAATTGAAGCTTCATTAGATAAAGGTAGAGGTTATGTAGCAACGATGTTGGTACAGACCGGAACTTTAAAAGTTGGAGACTACGTTGTAGCTGGTAAAAACCACGGTAAAGTAAAAGCTTTGCTTGACGAAAGAGGGAAAAACCTTGAAGAAGCAGGTCCATCTATTCCGGCAACGATCTTAGGTCTTGACGGAGCGCCAACGGCTGGTGATAAATTCAGAGTTTACGCAGACGAAAGTGAAGGTAAAGCGATCGCTAACAAGAGAGAGCAGTTACAGAGAGAACTTTCTATCAGAACCAAGAAACATACGACCCTTGAAGAATTGGGTAGACGTATCGCTTTAGGAGAATTCAAAGAATTGAATATTATTCTGAAAGGTGACGTGGATGGTTCAGTAGAAGCACTTTCTGATCAGTTACAGAGATTATCTACAGAAGAAATCAGTGTCAACATTCTTCACTCAGGGGTAGGACAGATCACTGAATCTGACATCAACTTAGCTGCAGCATCTGATGCAATTATCATCGGATTCAACGTAAGAGCCGGTGCTAATGCAAAAGAACTGGCAGACCGTGAAGAAATCGAGATCAGAACCTATTCTATTATTTATAAAGCAATCGATGAGGTAAAAGAAGCGATGGAGGGAATGCTTTCTCCGGAGATTCAGGAGCAGGTCATCGGTAACGTAGAGATCCGTGAAGTCTTCAAGATTTCTAAGATCGGTACTATTGCAGGTTGTATGGTTCTTACCGGAAAAGTAACAAGACAGTCGAAAGTAAGATTACTGAGAGACGGTATTGTGAAATTCGACGGTGAACTGGAAAGTTTAAAACGATTCAAAGACGATGTAAGAGAAGTTACAAAAGGCTACGAATGCGGATTGAACCTGAAAGGTTACAACGACATTGAGCAGTACGACATTCTTGAAGTATATGAAGAAGTTGCTGTGAAGAAGAAATTGAAGTAATATTCAGTTATATATATTAAAACTGCCCGTATCATTGATACGGGCAGTTTTTGTTTATTTGTCTCAAGGTTTCTGAACGTCAGTTTGAGTGTTTGTTAAAAAGAAATGCAGGAAAATGTATCAAGAACCCATGAATGAAAGACGACATGTGAATCATAGAATTCTAGATACGTTTTTTTCAAATCTACTCCTTTAGATTTGAAAAAAGAAAATTGATACTTTTATTAATAAGAGAAAAGTGTTGAAGTAAACTATTAAATACTCCGAGAAAAACTCATAGTTCGATTAAGACTTAAACACTTTCTTATCAAAAAACTCAGATAGAAATTCGGGATTGGAGCCCATTATTAAGGAGTTGAGATGATGATAAGTTTTCTCTTTCAATTAATCAAAACAAATTTATGGAAAAAGTTTTTATTGGAATTGACATCAGTAAACTAACTCTGGATGTTTTCGTTAAACGTGGTTCTAAAACACACCATTATCAAATTGAGAATAATTCGAAAGCTATCAAAAAGTTTTTCAAAAGTTTCTCCAATACTGCAGATACCGTTGTAGGAATGGAGAATACAGGAAGGTGTAATTTTGAACTTTACGAAGTTTTAAGTAATATGAACCTTTTAGTTTTCGTTATAAATCCACTTCATTTAAAGAAAAGTATTGGTCTTTTAAGGGGTAAGAATGATAAACTTGACAGTCATAAGATTTGTGTTTTTTTGGAGAAAAACCATATGGATTTAGAGCCTTGGATTCCTAAATCTTCAGATATTCAAAAGATAAGTTTACTGAATACCGAACGTAGACACAGAGTAAAAATAAAAGCAGGTTTATTAAGACAGATGAAGGATTTAAGTTTTCTTAAATATCATACAGATAAGCAATTGATTTTACTTTTAGATAAACAGATTAAAACAGTTGAGAAAAAGATTGTAGAGATTATTGAATCGAATGTAGAATTGAAGGATCAATATAAAAGAATACAGACTGTCCCAGGTGTTGGAAAAGTATTGACTACTATGCTAATTGTTAAAACTAATGGATTTACAGAGATTCAATCGGCAAGATAGATGGCTTGTTATTCAGGAGTAGTTCCGTTTGATCATCGCTCAGGTTCATCAATCTATTACAAGCCTCGAGTCTCTGCGATGGCTGATAAAGAATTAAAAAAGATTTTACATTTAGCTGCGTTGAGTTCCATAAGATTGAAAAATGATCTCGCTTCATACTTTCAAAGAAAGGTTTTAGAGGGAAAGAATAAAATGTCTGTCTTAAATGCAATTGGAAATAAAATCATACAAAGTGTTTATGCTATGATAAAAAATAATTCTGTGTATGAAAATAAGTTGCTTATGTCATAGAAATCGAACTAACAAATATATTATTGAAGATTTCTAAGAGTTATCCTTTCTTCTTCGTCTCAAGCTTCAGTGCGTCTTTAATCATTTTTCCGGGGCGGAAAATTGCTTTCACCGTTTCTATACTTGATGCATTTACTTCTCCGCAGTGTCTTTTCCTTCGCTGAATCCGCCTGCCTGTAGTGTGAAATACTCACCTACATATACAATTTTTCCGTCTGCTATATCATCGGCAATTTTGGGAAAAGTACTTTCTAGTACAGCAACAATGTCAGCTTTTGATACGGTGGAAACGGTAGAGGCATATTTGGCAAGATAATGAAGATCAGATGTCCCCATTGCCCACAATATCTGCATAGTATTTTTGCGGTGCATCGGGATTTTTGGGATTTCTTTTTTGGATTACATTAAATGTTATTGGCATTTTTTTCAATTTTTAGTGTTAAACAGATATTTGTTTAGTTGTGAATGTAAATAGAAGTAGAATTCAAAACAACGTTTGTAGATAAATATATATACTACCTATTGTGCATTTTAAAGTATGCTTGATTTTAGATTGTTGATGTTTCTCTTTAAATAGTTTTTACTAATAAATTGAACAATTGTAAGGGCTGTAATCTTTGCTAAAACTCTTGTTTGAATCCTTCAAAGGTTTTTGCATCCTTCTAATCATAAATTAGTCACATAGTTGTGAAAATAATGTTCAATTCTTTTTCTTTGCTTTTTAAAAAAGTAAAACTGTGGTTTATAGTCTTTTTGGTTAATTCTTTTCGAAGTTTCTATGATTATATTAGCGTAATTAAATAAATCTATCGATGCCTCTGATGAAAGATAACCTTTATCACCAAGAAAAATGCAATCAGACAACTGTTCTTTAACGTCCTTTAAAAAATAAATATTATGAATAGATGCCGGACTCAGGTCTATACTTTGGAAAACAACACTCAAAGAACAAACCGCATAAAGTTTATAACCATAGAAAGACATTTGCTGTGATGCGCAAAAACCTCTGTTAGGATAACAATACTCTTGATCTTTACATATTTTAGAGCGTGTACTTCTGGAGATTTTACAAATTTCCAAGGGCATGCTGTCGATAATGAAACAGTTTTCAAATTCATTAAAGCTCTGAGCTATTTTTAATCGTATTTCATTGATTTCCTCATGTAATTTACGTTTTCTGCGATTGTAAATACTGCGCTCTATCTTCTCGCTTATATTGTTAGGAAGCTAGCGGAACAAATGACTTTCGTTGTCAATCCCCATATATTCGGCAGTCAACATGAGGCTTATAACCTCTAAATCCTTTATTTTGGTAACACATCTCTGATAAGATAAATGTGTTTCATCTGAAATTCTTCGTAAAACTTCCAACATTCTTTCGTAATTTGCACTTAAGTTGTTCATTGTAAATGTTTTGTGGTAAAAACAATTTACTGATTTTCAATCAAATGAGCAACTTTTTATTTTTATTCATAATGAATAACGGATTACAAGATATTTAGGTTTATCGTTCTCAATAGTAATATTAGTTACATTTACAAATACTCTGCATTATTTAGATATAAGTATTAAAGACATAGTATTGTTTGTAAGAATTCTTTGGGATAATTCAAGATTGTGTAAATGTCCACAATGTAATACCACTGAAAAAAGATTGACAGTAAAATTAAACGATAATATTTTTAGCAGAAGAGCGGACTTTCAAATGCGAAGAACTGCTATTAACGGGCAGGAAGTGTCGCAGGTGAAGATTTATAATATCAGCAGTGGGCTTATAAAGGTAGATGACTCATTTACTTATAACGAACTGCCATTTGCACTTCCTAGAGGTGAACTTACAATGATAAAAAAGTAACGTGGTTCCAATTAATCACTTTGCGAAATCTCCAAACTTCGTGATCTTTATAAACTTGCAAAATCATAAAACACATGCCTTGAAAAAAATAATTATATTTGGAACACTGATAGTAGAGTGATTATAATTGTAAAAAAATCATATAAATCTATCATAAATAAATTTTATTTGTAATTTTGTAACTTAAAAGAAAATAAATGAAAAAAATAATTTTTAGTCTATTATTAATCTCCTTTAGTTATTCGTTTGCACAAAACGGAATGGTTCTGTCACGAGCTGATTTCTCAGAAGGTACAACATTTTCCAATAGAATTAGTTCAGGTAAAACTGGGCGATCACTAAGCTATGATGATGTGGTAGGCTCACCTTACGTAACTGCAAATTTTTCATTGGCCCAAGTTGCCGATAATTATGAAAAAATGCCAGTACGATATAACAGTTATACCGATCAGATAGAGTTTCAGAGAGATGGTGGTGTGATGGTTCTTCCTAATGATTCTAAATTCTCAAGAATAGAGATAGTTTCTCCAAAACAGACATTGGTTAACCTTGAAACAAGTGATGATTTAAAAGGCTATTTTTACGAAATTGTAAACGGTAAAGTTTCTCTTTATAAAAAGATAAAGACTAAATTTATCGATGCTGTACCTGCTTCAAACACTTACTCTAGCGATAAGCCGGCGCTTTTCAAATTGTCAGATCCAGTTTTCTACATAAAAACTGATAATGGATTTATTAAAAAGCCAAAAAATCAAAAAGATATTTTATCCCAATTTGCTGATAAAAAAGAGGCATTAAGTAGTTTCTTTAAAGAAAATAAAATTAAATTTGACAAAGAAGAAGATTTGAAAAAACTTGTAACTTTTTTGAATAAGAATTAATTATATTTTAATTTAGCTAAAATTTAACCATTGCAAAACTTTTGCGGTGGTTTTTTATTTCACATTTAAAAAGGCGTCTTCATGATTTTTTTTGAAGTTTTCCATCTTTTTAAATTATATATTTATAGCAATTTAAAACAGTGCTTCAATCATGATATCTATCCGTGTTGAAAGCAATTTGTAAAACTACTTTTTGTGCCTGCATTACGAGGTAATTCCAAAATGGTTATAAAAATAAAGATTTGTTCGTTTTTTTTAATGGTTTTTAAGATAGTATTTGTATAAGTGGATATTTTTTGACAATTTTGTACGAATTTTACAAGTGAAGAGTGAAAGCTGTTTAGCAAGTAGAATAAATTTAATATAGAAACAATATTTATAAAGTTGAAATGAAAAAAACATATTTTTTGTTAGCATTTTTACCAATGCTATACTTTTCGCAAACCGCTGAAGAGAGATTAAGGATAGCAGCACAATCTAATCATGCTGCAAATGCCAAACTTCTGGCAGAATTGAAAGAGAATGAAAATAATAGATTAATTAGGATCGATAGTTATTTAAAACAAAATCCTAATATACCAAGAATTATAAAATTTGGAAACTCAGGAATTAAAGAAATAAAGGATGTTTCTCCAAGTGGGGATGTTGTTTATTTTTCAACGTATAACCAAGGTGCTGCTATAACTGCTAGAGCTAATAAACTTTACAGTGGTGGAGCATTAGGATTAAATATCCAAGGTCAAAACATGAGGGCTGGTATTTGGGATGGAGGTAGTGTAAGAGATACACATCAAGAGTTTCTACAAGGAATATTCTCAAAGGTTAGCCTATTAGATGGAGCTGCAATGTCAGATCACGCAACTCACGTTGCAGGGACAATCGTTGCGAAGGGTACTAATGCTACTGTCAGAGGATTAGCCTTCAATGCAAGTCTTTCATCTTATGATTGGAATAATGATTTGTCAGAAATGTTAACTGAAGCAAATGGGGGGTTACTTGTATCTAATCATTCATACGGACCTTCTCTTAATAATGATTCTCAACTATGGTATCTAGGTGCATATGCCACAGATGCTAGACTAATGGATCAGTTTTGTTTTAATAATCCGTACTATCTTCCTGTCTTTGCAGCAGGCAATAGTAGAAATGTTAATACCCCACCATATTCAACTCAGAGAGCCAATAAATCAGGATACGATTTAATGGCTGGTGATGCAATAGCAAAGAATGTCCTATCGGTTGCTGCTGTGCAAAATGTTGCAGACTATACAGGCTCTTCAAGTGTTATTATGTCAGCATTTAGTAGTTATGGTCCGAGTGATGATGGTAGGATTAAACCCGAAATTGCAATGAAAGGAGTAAATGTTGTATCAACTCGTAGCTCGTCCGATACTGCAGTTGGTCCCGAATCGGGAACTTCAATGGCTGCACCCGGAGTTACTGGGGTTGTCTTGTTGTTGCAGCAATATCATAATCAATTATATTCTACTTATATGAGGGCTGCGACTGCAAAAGGTTTGATAATGCATACAGCAGATGAAGCAGGAGCAAATGATGGTCCAGATTACGCTTTTGGTTGGGGACTAATCAATGCTGAAAGTGCAGCGAAATTAATACGTGATAAGAATTTCACGTCTAACAGGACAATATTACAAGAAAATACCCTTACCAATGGTTCTACGCTCACAAGAACGATAACATCAAATGGTGGCGAGCCAATGAGGATATCTATATCATGGACAGACCCCCAATTTGAATCAACTCCGCAGAATCCTATAAATTCAGGTGTTATAGATCCTACTACAAAATATTTAGTTAATGATTTGGATGTTAAAGTAACTTCGGCGAACGGAACTGTGTATTATCCTTGGAAGTTACAAGGTCTTACGAATCCTCAAGCTGGAGCGACAAAAAATTCGACAAATGATGTAGATAATTTTGAAAGGATTGATATTCCGGGAATAGCTGGAACATATACTATTTCTGTTACGCATAAAGGTGTATTGTCTGGAGGGTCACAAAACTTCACCTTATTAGCGAATGGTGGTAGCATGTCTAATTTGAGTACTAATAATAATATATTAGAGGATAACAATATACAAATATATCCTAATCCTACTAATGATTTGATTAATATCAAAAACAGCAATGAAAGAGATGCGTTTGTTGTAATTTTGGATGCTTCTGGTAAGTTTTTGAAGAAAGTGAACGTTAAGGATAATAAAGTTTCTGTAAAAGAATTAGTTAAAGGTAATTATTTGCTTCTCTATTCGGATCAAAAAAATAAAAGTCAAAGTTTTAAATTTATTAAACTATAATTTTTTTGAAATAATAGTTTTAAATAAATTTATATCAAAATTGAGAAGATAAAAAGAATCCGTGTCAGATGGTAGTGATATGGATTCTTTTTATTTTAAATGTTAATTACTAATAATAAGGGAATATAGTTTATAAGCAGTTATTATTGTAAAATAAATAGACATTTGTTGTTAGTTTTTAAGAGAATTATTCTATTACTTCAAAAAACGAATATTAAATTTGGTGATGTTAATATTTTTTAACATATTTGCACCAAATAATATTAAAATTTGTTAATATGAATGTGAAACTAAAGTTGCTAAGCGCTGGTGTCCTGTTTTTTTTAGGAGGCACTATTGCATTAGCTCAAGAGAAAGGTAATGATACTCTTAAAACAGGAGGTAAAGAAACAACTATTGAGGAAGTTGTTGTTGTTGGTTTAAAATCGACCACAAAGAGAGAGGCTGTTATTTCTACTGCGAAAATAGAAAGCGAACAAATCAATAACCGTCCAAATGCCAATCTAATGAATATTGCACAAGGGCAGTTAGCTGGTGTGAATATTTCAACAGGTACAGGGCAGCCAGGATCTAAGCCAACGGTAATTATTAGGGGATTTAGTACCATTAATGGTAACTCTGATCCTTTATATGTAATTGATGGTTTTCCTACCAATGCTGATAGTTTTCGATCACTTAACCCAAATGATGTTGAAAGTATGGAGGTGTTGAAAGATGCTTCTGCTACTGCAATGTATGGAAATAGAGGTGCGAACGGGGTTATTGTAATTAGAACAAAAGCTGGAGGTTTTAGCTCTAAAACTACATTTAACTATCGATCTCAAATTGGAGTATCAACTTTGCAGAACAATAGGTACAATATGGCAAACTCTTTCCAGTTACTGACTCTTGAGAAAAGAAATGGGTCTGGTAAAGGGGCAACTCTGACTGATGCTCAAATTGCAGATAATAAAGTTGATACAGATTGGTTGAACTATTTCTTTAATCCATCTTTATTGACGAGTCATGATTTCTCGATTACTACGGGGGGGAAAAATCTAAGTTCTTATACAAACGTTGGGTATCTTGAGCAGGAAGGTATCTTATCTACAACTGGTTTGAAAAGGTTTACTTTAAGAACAAATGTTAATGGTAAGTCAAATGATAATAAATTTACTTATAAAGTAGGAGTTTATGCTGGTCTTTCAAGAAACCGCCAGGCATCAAACCTAGGTACTGGATCTGTAAATCAAAATATTGTTGTTGGGGGATTGCGAGGAGCTACTTATATTTCACCGGATGATTATAGACCAAACGGAGCTATATCTGCAAACCTGGTAAATACACCATTGCTATTGATGGATAAAGAAAGAACTTATCAGTCATTAATAGATGATCTAAGATTAGATATCACATCTGATGCTAATTATAAGATTACTGATGATTTGACCGCTACGATGCGAACAAATGCTCAATTGTTGACGCTTGACGGAAATACTTACCAGAGACCAGAGGCTTGGAACTCAGTGTATTTTAAGGCTTCTGATCAGACGTGGGTGGGTAATGAAACAATGTCAGGATCTAGACAATTTAATTTTAACAATTTATATCAGTTAAATTACGTTAAAAGAATCGGGAATCATAAATTTGATGTGTTAGGTGGTTTTGAGTATAATAACTATATGATAAAAACAAATAGTTTTACTCAAAGAGGTTTAAATCCAAAAGTATGGGTTCCGGGAACGGGTACAGGATATCCAGCATTTACTCCTGGAGATAACTATAATGTTCCCTTAGTTAGTGGTGGGCAGGCAAGATTGAACATGTATTCTTTCTTTGCAAATTTAGATTATGATTATAATACAAAATATGGTTTTGTTGCAAACGTTAGAAGAGATGCGACAAGCCGATTTAGTAAAGATAACAGATGGGGTACATTTTGGTCTGTAGGTGCAAGATGGAATATCAATGAAGAAGATTTCATGCAGAATGTAAACTGGATTAATATTCTTAAACTAAGAGGTTCTTATGGTACAGCAGGTAATCAAAGAGTATTAGACGGATCGATTTTTGCCGGATTAAACCCTCAATTATATAAAGATACATTTACGAATGGATCTAATAGCTATAATGGTACTCAGGCACTAGGCTTCAGTTTCGGAGATCCAAATCTTCATTGGGAAACTACAAAACAATGGAATGCAGGTGTAGATTTTGAATTGTTCAACAGAAAATTGAGAGGTACATTTGATGTTTATGAGAAAAAAGGTGTTGAAATCTTTTATCCTTGGCCGCAAAGTTACTTAATTGGAACAGGAGCAATCAATATTAACTCTCCAATTGACTTGAAAAACAACGGTATTGAAGTTAATTTAGCATATGATGTTATTAAAAACACTAATTTTACTCTTACATTAAGAGGTAATGGTGCGATGAACAAAGAGAGAGTGTATGGATTACCAACTGAACCTCTTTTAGATGGAGAAATTCCTCAAGTTTATAGTGTAAACGGTCAGATTTATCAAGCACCGTATGTATATCACTATTTAGGAGTTAATCAATCAAATGGTAACTTATTGTTTGAGGATGCAAATGGAAATCCTACGGAAACTCCTGGTTCTGCTGATTTAAAACCACTTAAATACGGATTTAATCCTAAATATCAAGGAGGATTTGGATTTGACTTAAGTTATAAAGGGTTATTTGCTTCAACAACATTTACTTATGTTGCTGGATTATATAGATACGATTATGATTGGGCTTCTGTAATGGATCCTAGTAATCTTGGAACTTTTAATGTAAGCGCAGATTTATTAAATGCATGGACGCCTACAAATACAAATACAAATGTTCCTAATCTGAAAGCTGAGAACTTTAGCTATGATGGTCTTTCAGACAGATTCTTAGTAGATGGTTCTTATTTAAGATTAAGAAATGTTCAGGTTGGATATAATGTTCCTAAATCACTTATCGCCAATACTTTTATCAGTGGTATCTCAATCACATTACAGGCAGAGAACTTACTTACATGGTCTAAATGGAAAGGTTTTGATGCAGAGAGCAATATTGGTTCTGATCAAGGAAGATATCCATCGCCAAGAACCTATACACTAGGGTTTGATATTAAATTCTAATAATTAAAATTTAACTAATGAAAAAGATATTTTATATAGCAATTGCTGCTTTTGCGCTTACTGCTACTTCATGTAGTGAGGAACTTATGGAGACTTATGCTCCAGGATCGTTGGTGGAGGAGACAGCGATTCAAAATGTTAATGATTTACAATTATTTCTAAATAATACATACAATGGATTAGGTAGTAGAAGTGAAGCCGAGTTTGTCTCCATTTTTACTGATGAAGTTGGTATCGGATTTGAAAATGGTGGACAAGGAATTAACGATGATTACGTTTTCTTTCTTAATCCACTTTCGAGCGGTCCTAATTCTCTTTGGGCAACAAATTATTTTACGATAGCTAGAACTAATCGTATTTTAGATCTTGCAGCCAAATTAACGCCGACTACTACGGCGGATATTGAAAAATTAAGCAAAATTAAGGCTGAAGCATTAACGCTAAGAGCATATTGTCACTTAAGAATATTAGCCTATTTTACACCTAATATGAAAGATGACAGTGCTTTAGCAGGAATTATCTCAAATAGAATTTACACTATTGATGATAACGATTATCCTAGAAATACTAATGGTGAGTTTTATGCGTTTATCCACAAAGATTTGAATGATGCAATTGCATTATATGATTCAGTTACACCAACTGCATTTTCTAGTATCTATGCTAGCAAAATTTTCGCACAAGGATTGAAAGCGAGAGCTTACTCTTACAAAGGAGACTATGTAAATGCAGAAACATGGGCAAATACAGTAATGGCATCAGGATTGACACTGTCGAATTATGCAACATATCCATCTGTATTTCACAGTGAGAGTAATTCAGTAAGTACTGAGGTTATATTCAAATTGAAAAGAACAGCAACACAGAATGATCAGGGTACTAATTTACACAATGCTTGGTATAATGGAGCGCCTAGCGCAGCCGGTGCACCTTGGTATGAAGTAAGTAGAGCTTTGTTTAATAGTCTTAGTACTAATGATACTCGTTATAGAACATTGGTAAGTCCTAACTCAACAATTGATCCTGGTTATGCTACTGCTGCTGACGTAAGAACATCAGATAAATTACTCATTAACAAGCACGGAGGTTCTTTGGTTGCAGGGGGAGCTCCATGGGCTGGTACCGCTACAAATGCGAACAATAATGATTTTAAAATTATGCGTTTGGCTGAAATGTATTTAATTAAAGCTGAAGCTAGAGTTTCTGCTGGTGATTTACCGGGTGCCGCTGCAACTTTAAAAACACTAAGAGATAATAGATTTAACCCTGCACAAACATTACCTGGTTTACCTGCTTTAGGAACTGCTACTGTTGCATGGAAAGCTATCTTAGATGAAAGAAGAAAGGAGTTTGCTTTGGAGGGATACCGTTTTATTGATATTAAAAGACTGGGAGTTCTAGCAAATTCAGGGATTGATAGACATCCTGCTGATTATCAATCGACAACTGCTAATTATCCTGCTGGAAATCCATCAAATTTACCTTTGAATAGCTATAAATGGGCTTTGCCTATACCAGTTGCTGAAACAAATGTAAATACTCAAGTTCAACAGAATATTGGTTACTAATTTTAATTTTAATTTTTTACTTATGAAAAAATATTTAAATATATTCGTAGGATGTGCTATGTTTTTAACACTTGCATATTCATGTGAAGCTGAGCAGCCTTATTATGAAGGTGACTCTTTTGTACATTTTCAGGAAGACTCTCAAGATATTCTTGCGACATCAGGTACTGCTTATGCAGAAGCTAAAATTGATTACGGGACTACACTTGCTGTTAGTGGTAATCATCAAGTAAAGCTAGTATTAGATAAAGTTAATTCTACTGCTATTGAAGGAGTTGATTTCCAAATTCTAAATAATAACACTAGTGAGCTAGTTTCTGGGACTTCAAATGGACAATTCACAATAAGAGTTTTCACTCCTAAAATGACGGAAGCTCCTAAATTTGCTGTTTTCAAAGTAGAATCTCCTACACTTTCTACTGCTGTTTTCGGTAACAAACTTACTGTAAGAATGTCTTTAACTTGTCCTATTAGTAGCTTTATAGGAACTGGTTCTTTTACTAATAATATTGCTTATTGGATGGCACCAGCTGGTTCTACCTATGTGATTCAAAATGTTAGTTCTGGAACAACCAATCAGTTTATTATTAAAGGATATATGGATGATGGTAGTGATCTAAAAGTTAATTATAATCCAGCTACTTATCAAGTTTCAATTCCATTACAAGCAACTGGTTATGCGCCTGGTGCTGGACAAATGGCTTATGCCAGCGATCCAACCAGTGGTGCAACTTCAACTTTTAACCCTTGTACTAGAGTTTTAACATTGAGAGTATATTGGCATATTAGAAATACGGCAGGTGTTCTTGTAGCTCACTATAATAGTGGAGCTCCAGCAACTGAAGTGTTTACAGGTAATTAATTACAATAAAAGGCAATAAAAAACCCCGTCGAAAGACGGGGTTTTTTATTGCCTTTTTATTTCCTATTTTTGCACTGTAAAATCAAGATGTGATTTTATCTAACTGAAAAATTAATGAAATACATCCTCCTTCTCATACTCTTCTTTGGCTCCCTATTCAAAGCCCAAGTAATCGTCAACAAAACAGACTCCAATCGATTGGATAAAAAGTTGTCGGATACTTTGGTGATTGATTCCGGGAAAAAAGATTCTTTGAAAATATTTAAGCCGACCATCCAGGATTATCGATATCAGACGCAGTATGCTGAGAAGAAAATTTTTGATACAGTGCTGACCTTTGATAAGACCCATATCTTTTCGCAATACAATAATCAGGATAATTTTGGGCGAGCACAGTTTGCAAACATTGGGGCAGGATTTAATCCGCTTTCGTACGAAGTCAATTCCGAACAAAACCTTTCGCTATTACCTTCCAATAAGTCGTATGTGATTTTGGGGATTGATGATGTCAAATATTATGATGTCAAAACACCTACGGCAACTTTTGTATATCATACTGCAATGCGAAACGGTGCTGCATTACAGTCGATGTACACACAGAATATAGGAAAGAGATTTAATTTTTCGGTGGAATACGATGGTTTGCGCTCTGAAGGAATGTACCGAAACTCTCTGGCCGCCAATAATAAAACTTTATTTTCTGGACATTACACATCCAAAAGTGGAAACTATGAGTTATTTGCCCATTACCTTCATCAGAATGTTAACAATCAGGAGAGCGGTGGTATCGTCGATGATGATCTTTTTCAGGCTGGATCAAGTAATATCAGCAATAAATATAATGCTCAGGTAAATTTGGAAGAATCCAGTTCGCAGTATTCTTACAGACGTTACTATTTAAGCCATCAGTTTACGCCGTTCAATTCTGAGAAATTTCCTTTTAGAATCAGACATACGATATTTAATCAAGGGAATAAATATTACTACTTTCAGGATGCTTTAGAAAATTATTGGTACAGCAACACCGCTTCAGAGATTATATCTGGATTTAGTCCGTCTACCAAAAAATATTCAAACAATTTAAGCAATACAGTCAGCTTGGTTTTTGATAACGAAAAATTTAAATTAGATGCCGGTGTACGCTATCAAATGTTGAAATTTGGTTTAAATGAAATCAATCTTCCCACAGTCGACGTTCCTGGCGAACTTAAAGAGAACCGATTGGGTGCTGTCGGCAATTTGCAGGTGAAATTATTTGATAAGTTTCAATTGAACTCGTTCTTAGAATTTTCAAAAGGAAGTCAGTTTGGAAATTATCTTAAAACAACGAATAACGTAAAGTTCGAGCCGATAAAAGATTATTTTGTTAATGCAAAGGTGAACTTCCAAAGTGTTTATCCGTCTTTCAATTACCTTGCAAATTCTTCTGTGTACAGAAAATTTAATTATTATCTGCAGGATGCAAAAAATCAGTCCATCACAGAAATTGGAGGGAGCATCAACTTAAAATGGTTCAAATCTGAATTGTTTGCCAACTACTTCAGGATAGACAATTATACCTATTTTGATTCAAATGCAATTTCCCGTCAAAGCGAAAACTCACTCAATATTTCTCAAATTGGAGGCGATGCAACGTTCAGCTACAGAAAATTTCATTTAAATACGAGAGTGCAGTTTCAAAGTGCTTTAACGAATAAAGATCTTTTGCCAATGCCATCATTTATTGGTAGAGCCAATTTCTTCTTTCAGACAAGAGCATTTAAAAATGCTGCAGAAATTCAGGCGGGTATCAAAGTGTATTATTTCTCAAAATTTGCTTCAAGAGAATATTTTCCGATTCTAAGTGAATATATACTTCCAAGAGCAGATTCTTTTTCTATCGGAGGCGAGCCGATTGCTGATCTTTATTTAAATTTCAAAGTTAAAAAAATGTTTTTCTTCATCGAAGGGCAGCAAATCGGAACGGTGCTTTCTCATAATAAAGCCTACGCATTTCCACATTATCCGGTCTACGATTTTAGATTGAATATTGGAATTGTATGGTATTTGTTCAACTAAATTTAATCAAGTTGAAAACAGTCAATAAAATTTCATTCAACGATATCGAAAGTATTCCTCAGCTGATAAAAGATTTTTTGAATCATCAGATTGATGGTTTCGAAAATGCCACTTTTTCATCTGAAAATTTTGCGCAGCAGATTCATTTAAAACAAAACTCTTTTGAACAGACTCAAAGAGACATTATTTCGAAAAATTTCACAGATCAGCTTTTAAATCTTCAGCTTTCAACAAAGCAGAGAGGAAATATTGAAAGTTTAAAATCAATCAATACGTTTACAATCACGACAGGACACCAGCTTAATCTTTTTTCAGGGCCTGCATTTTTTGTCTATAAAATTTTCCAGACGATCAAAACGTGCACAAATCTTAAAGAAAAGTTTCCTGATTATAATTTTGTTCCTGTGTATTGGATGGCTTCGGAAGATCATGATTTTGCTGAAATCAATCATTTTAAAACAGAAAATAATTATTACGAAATCAATGAAAAGGCCGGAGGTGCAGTTGGAAGAATTAAAATAAACGATACGTATTTCATTTCTGAATTTGAAAAGGAGTTTAAAGATTCTATTTTTGGAACCGAATTGATTTTAATGCTGAAGGAAGCTTATAAAGCAGGAAATACTTTAACGGAAGCCATCAGAATTTTAGTCAACAGATTGTTTTCAGATTTCGGGTTATTGATTCTTGACGGAGATTCTAAAGAATTGAAAAATCAGGTTAAAGAGATTTTTAAAGATGAATTAATTAATTTCAGTTTAAATAATTCATCAAAAGAAAAAGTTAATTTCCTTACCCATAAATACGGAAAAGTTCAGGTCAATCCGAGAGAAATTAATTTATTTTATCTTTCTGAGACGAGAGACAGAATAGATTTTGACGGTGAAAATTATGTTATTGTTGATACTGATAGAAAATTTACAAAGGAAGAAATTTTAGCAGAGCTGGAAAATTTCCCTGAAAGATTTAGTCCGAATGCTTTGATGCGTCCGGTTTATCAGGAGAAAGTATTGCCCAATTTGGCATACATCGGTGGGAATGCTGAAATCATGTATTGGCTGGAGTTGAAAGATTATTTTAGCAAGATTAATATTCCTTTTCCAATTCTGATTCCGAGGAATTCTATGTTGTTTATCAAAGAGAAAACTTTAGGCAAAATTGAAAAATTGGATCTGAAAATTGATGATTTTTTCCAGAACTTTACCAAGATCACCAATGCTAAAATTTTAAATAACAATTCTGTTCTTGAATCTTTAGAATCGCAGGAAAATTTAATTTTAAATAATTTTACTGAACTAAAATCGTTAGCAGAAACAACCGAGAAATCTTTCGGGAACATGGTGAAAGCCGAAGAAGTACGTCAGCTAAAGTCTTTTAAAAGATTGAGAAAAAGATTGCTTCACGCAGAAAAAATAAAGCAAAATGAGTTGCTGGAACGGTTAGAAACTTTATTTTTAGATATCCATCCGGCAAAAACCTGGCAGGAGAGAATCTTTAATTTCTCTGTGTATTTTGCCGATTATGGCTACGATTGGCTGGAAACGATTGTTGAAGAAATGGAAGTGGAACAATCAAAACTAATAATTGTTGCCATTTAATTTTAAAGAAGTATTTTTGTACATTAGAATATTGAAAATGATTAAGAGGTTTTTTTTACTGTCTGGTTTATGTATGTTTCTGAGCGTATCTGCACAGAAAACACACACGGTTATAAAAGGTGATAATCCTTATAATGTTTCAAAAAAATACGGCATTACTATTGCTGAATTAGAAAAACTGAATCCGAAAATTAAAGACGGAAAATTTTCAATCGGTGATATTCTTAATGTAAAGGCTGGAAATGCTTCCGTTGTTAAAAACACAACGGCGTCTGGTTCTGCACAAACAGGAAGAATTGTTCTTCAGCCAAAACAGACGATTTACGGTATTACAAAACAATACAGAATTTCTGAGACTGATTTAAGAAAATTAAATCCGGACTTAGATACCCATACAAAAATTGGTGATGAGATTACTTTGCCTCTTGAGAGCATCAAGAAGTACGGCGGAAGTGAAGCGGTAGTAGCTACAGCGAAACCTGTCGTTGCACCCACAGAAACGGTATCACCAAACAATAGTAAAACGAAAATAGATTCCGGAAACGACAGGTCTTCTTCATCACATTCGTCTGTTTCTAACCAGGATGAATATGCAACATATACCGTTGAGCAGGGAGATACAGTTTTTTCTATCGTCAATAAATTCGGAGTGACGATTGACGAATTGGTTGCCTTAAATCCAGATTTGTCAAAAGGTTTAAAGGCCGGGATGATTCTTAAAATAAAGAAACTCGATGCTGCGTACATTAAGAAAAACGGTGATGCGTTGAGCGTAGTTTTGATGTTGCCATTTGGTTACAGTACCAACGAAACGCAATATCGCGCAATGGCCTTAGACTTCCTTACCGGAGCAAAATTAGCGATTGAGAGAAATGCTGCGAACGGACAGAAACTGGATATCAAAATTGTAGATTCTGGAAACGAAGCTTCATTTAAAAGTTCTCTTACGCAGATTAATCCAAATAATACAGATTTAATTATCGGTCCGTTCTTCAAATCGAATGTGATTGATCTTTTAGATTTTACAAAAACTCAGAAAATCCCTGTGGTTGCGCCATTTGCCAACTCTCCGGAATTGTACAACTACAGCAATTTAATTATTGTAGAAACCAACGATCAGTCCTACGCTGATAAAATTGTTGAGGAAGTAAAGACGGTGTACTCAGATCAGAAAATATTTGTAGTGGCCGATGCTAAGAAAGATAATGCCAACTATATCAAATCTAATCTTGAGAAAGCGGTAAAAAATGCAAATGTTACAATTGTAAATTCAGCAAACGAAATTCAATTAGATCAAAATATGATGACAGGGCAATCTGCTCCTGTGATTGCAATTTTGGCAAGTGATAATGATACCGTGGGTGAAGCTTTCTCCAGCCGAATGATTGCTCTTTCTAAAGAAGTTCAGGGTATGAAAGCGTTCAGTTTATATGCTGTTCCAAGTTTTGAGAAAAAAGTGGATGAATTGAGCCAGGCGAGTTTAGTTTATTTAATGGACAGAAAAATCAACGCAGAAGGCAGTTTTGAGAAAGAAATTTTAGCGGCTTACAAAGCAAAATATTGTAAAGTTCCCGGTAAATATGCTGTGATTGGTTTTGATGTTGTCAATGACATGCTGACAAGAGAAAACAAAAAGGGTGAGATTTTCAAACAGATGAATAAAGTGCAGACTCAGCTTGCAACAAAATTTGAATTTGTAAAGTCTAAAGCCAACGGTGCTTACGTCAATACCGGATTCCGTGTTATTACACTCACTCCTTAAAAGTCAAAAAAAATCTACTTTTAAAAGTATATATTTGTATTAAATTTTTTAAATCAATAAATGAAAGCACTTGTATTTCCTGGGCAGGGTTCACAGTTTGTAGGGATGGGAAAAGAGTTATACGATTCCCGTAAAGACATTAAAGACCTTATGGAATCTGCTAATGAAATTTTAGGATTCGACATCTTATCCATTATGTTTGGTGGAGCAGATGAAGATCTGAAAAAAACGGAGGTTACCCAACCTTCCATCTTTATTCATTCAGTTGCTGCGTTAAAAGCAGTTAATGGTCTTGGAGCAGAAATGGTTGCAGGACATTCTTTAGGCGAATTTTCGGCATTGGTTGCCAACGGAGTTTTATCTTTTGATGACGGTTTGAAACTGGTTTCTGAAAGAGCAAAAGCTATGCAGGCAGCTTGTGATGCCAACCCAAGTTCTATGGCTGCAATTTTAGGATTGGATGATGCTAAAGTAGAAGAAATATGCGCATCAATCAGCGGAGTGGTTGTTCCTGCAAATTATAACTGTCCCGGGCAGTTGGTAATTTCTGGAGAAACAGCTGCTGTCGAAGAAGCCTGTGCTCAATTAAAAGAAGCAGGAGCAAAAAGAGCATTGTTATTACCGGTCAACGGAGCTTTCCATTCACCATTGATGCAGCCTGCACAGGAGAGATTGGCCGCTGCGATTGAGAATACAAAGTTTAGAAAAGCGACGATTCCTGTTTATCAGAATATTACTACAACTGCGGTTACTGATCCAGATCAGATTAAAGCAAACTTAATTGCTCAGTTGACAGGTCCTGTAAAATGGACACAGTCTGTTCAGAATATGATCAAAGACGGTGCTACCAATTTTGTAGAAGTAGGACCAGGAAAAACTTTACAAGGATTAATTAAAAAAATTGACAGCGAAGTTACATCAGCTTCAGCAATTTAAATTAAATAAAAATGGGCGAAATTTATTCACCGGGAAAGCTGATGCTGACTTCAGAATATTTCGCTGTAGACGGAGCTCTTGTCTTAGCGGTACCCACCAAGCTAGGACAAGAGTTTTTTTTTGAGGAAAAAAGTGACGGGAAATCTCTTATTTTCTGGGAAGCTTATCATCAGAGCAAATTATGGTTAAAAGCGGTCATCGATTATAAAAATTGGCGAATTCTTGAAACCAATATTACTTCAAGTGCAGAGTTTATTCTTAAAACTCTCAGAAATGTTCAGAGTCTTTCTGAAATTAAATTAAAAAGCACTGATACCTATTATTTAAAAACAAACCTTCAGTTTCCGGCTGATTACGGTCTTGGAAGCAGCTCGACCCTGATGAACAATCTTGCTGAATGGTCTGAGATAGATCCTTTTTATCTTAATACCATTAGTTTAGGCGGGAGCGGATATGATATTGCAGTGGCTAAAACTAAATCAGCAGTTTTGTATCAGAATAAACCTCAAATACATTTTGAGAAGGTGAATTTCAATCCTGCATTTAAGAATGAACTGATTTTCATCCACTTAAATCAGAAGCAGGACAGCAGGGAAGCAATTAATCTTTATAAGTCTAAAATAAAGTCTCAAAATTTAGTCGACGAATTTTCTGATCTCACAAGAAATATTTTATTGTGTGATGAATTAGATAAATTTTCCGACTTATTGACATTGCATGAGCAATGTATTTCTGATTTCATTGAATTACCGACAGTTAAATCAATTTTTTTTGCAGATTGTGCAAAATTCGTCAAAAGTTTAGGTGCTTGGGGCGGTGATTTTGTGATGAGTGCAAAATTTGATGGCTATGAAGACTATTTTTGGGGAAAAGGTTTTACTACTGTTTTTGAATGGAATGATTTAATTAATTAATAATCAGTCAATTAAAAGGTTTGTTTTTTATTTGCCATTTTCGCTTATATGTTTATATTTATCGAAGTTTAACAATTAGTTAATATGAATTGTTGAACGAACAAAAAGCAAAAAGAAAATATAAGTAAAATGAAAAACGCTAAAATCATCCAGGATTTACAAAAATTAGGGATTAAAGGAGAGTATGAATTAACTTATAATCCTTCGTACGAAGAGTTATATCAAGCGGAAATGTCACCTGAAAATCAGGGGTTTGAAAAAGCTGAGCTTACAGAATCTGGCGCGGTATCTGTACAGACAGGAGTTTTCACTGGCCGCTCGCCGAAGGACAGATACATTGTTCAGGACGACGTTACGAAAGATACTATTTTCTGGGACGGTAAAGTAAACCTTCCTACAACGCCCGAAATTTTCGAATCTTGCAAAGATTTAGTTTTAAATCAACTTTCTGGTGCCAAAAAAATCTATGTTGTCGATACATTTTGCGGTACGAATGAAGATACAAGACTAAAAGTAAGATTTATCGTTGAAGTTGCGTGGCAGGCGCATTTCGTTACAAATATGTTCATCCGTCCTTCTCATTACGATTTAGAAAATTACGGAGAACCTGATTTTACAGTGATCAACGGTTCAAAAACGACCAACCCAAACTGGGAAGAGCAGGAACTGAATTCTGAGAACTTTGTGATGTTTAACCTTACAGAAAAACTTCAGATTATCGGCGGAACCTGGTACGGCGGTGAAATGAAAAAAGGAATGTTTGCAATGATGAATTATTACCTTCCGTTAAAAGGTATGGCATCGATGCACTGCTCTGCAAACGTTGGTGAAGAAGGAGATGTAGCGTTATTCTTCGGACTTTCGGGAACAGGAAAAACCACTTTGTCTGCAGATCCTAAAAGATATTTGATTGGTGACGACGAGCATGGTTGGGATAACAACGGAGTTTTCAACTATGAAGGCGGATGTTATGCTAAAGTAATCGATTTGTCCGCAGAAAAAGAACCGGATATTTTCAGAGCTATTAAAAGAGATGCACTTTTGGAGAACGTTGTTGTTAATGACGGAATTGCCGATTATACAGACGGATCAATTACAGAAAATACAAGGGTTTCTTATCCGATTTATCATATTAATAAAATCGTTTTACCTTCTAAAGCAGGTCACGCAAGCAAGATTGTTTATCTTTCGGCTGATGCTTTCGGAGTTTTGCCTCCGGTTTCTGTTTTAGACGAAAACCAGGCGCAGTACCATTTCCTTTGCGGCTATACTTCGAAATTAGCGGGAACTGAAAGGGGAATTACAGAACCTGAACCATCTTTCTCTCCGGCATTTGGTGAAGCATTCTTAACATTACACCCAACAATGTATTCTAAAACATTGATTGGTAAAATGAAAGAGCACGGTGCAAAAGCGTACTTAGTGAATACAGGTTGGAACGGTACAGGAAAGAGAATTTCTTTAAAAGATACAAGAGCAATCATTGATGCTATCATCGACGGCTCAATCGAAAATGCTGAGAAAACTACAATCCCTGTGATGAATTTAGAAATTCCAACTTCATTGCCAAATGTTTCTGAAGGGATTTTAGATCCTAGAGATACATATAATGATGATTCAGAATGGGAAGAAAAAGCAAAAGATCTTGCTGCAAAATATATTAAGAACTTCGAGCAGTACTGCGGTAATGACGAAGCCAAAAAGCTGATTGTCTCTGGTCCTCAATTGCAGGAACAGACCATTTAGAAATAGTGAAGAGCCTCATCGATTGATGAGGTTTTTTTATTTTAGTAAAAAATCTGCGAAATCAGTTTGATCGATAAGAGCAAAAATTAACATATTGATTTGTGAAAATCTGTGAAATCCGTGTAGCTATTCCAAACTCAATATCGCCAGGCGGTATCCATCTATCCCAAAACCAGACAAAACCGCATCCGTACAAGCCGCCGTTACAGATTTCTGACGGAACTCTTCTCTTTTGTAAATATTGCTGATATGAACTTCTACCTTCTGTTTCTGAATATTTTTTAAACAGTCGGCAATTGCGTAAGAATAATGCGTGAAAGCTCCTGGATTGATGACAATCGCATCAAAATCATCTTCCTGAAGTCTGTTAATCAGTTCGCCTTCAATATTTGACTGATAGTAATGCAGCTCGTGAGAAGTGAATTCAGACTTTAGTCTTTCTAAATAATCTTCCATTGAAATACTTCCATAGATTTCAGGTTCTCTTGTACCTAAAAGATTCAGATTTGGGCCATTGATGATTAAAACTTTCATAGGTTAAATTTAAAAAGTTTTTTCAATAAGTCCAGTATTTTCTCATAAAATCCAATTTATCCAATTACATTATTTTTAATGATATTTCTCATATTTAATAATTTAACATTTTTTATAACTCGCTATTTTAGTGTTTTTTAAGATTATTTTATATTAAATTTCATAAAATGAATAAATCAAATAATTAAAGTCTACTTGTTTTGTAGACTAATTGTTTTTAGATTTGCAAACATATTTCGATCGGCTTATAAAGAAAGACGGAGGGAACTGACCCTGTGAAGTCTTAACAACCTGCTCTGTGCAAGGTGTTACATTCAACCTTCAAAGGAAAAATAAGCAACTGGTTATTCGTATTTATCGATGCCCTTTGCTGTATTTTCCGCAAAGGGTTACTTTTTAATTATTGATAAATGAAATGGATTATGATTAACAAAAATTTAATTAATTCTAAAATTTGGATTCCTCCTGTTGCTGTATTTTTCCTAGGAATAATCAATGTGAATGGGCAGGAAACAAAAAAAGATACACTACGCGAACAGGAAATAGATGAAGTCGTAGTGGTCGCTTACGGAAAAGCGAAAAAAACAAGTTACACCGGTTCTGTAGCGACAATTTCAAGTGAAAAAATAAATAACAGACCGGTAACGAATATTACCAAGGCTTTGGAAGGTCAAGTTCCCGGGCTTCAGGCGGTGAGTTCTTCGGGGCAGCCGGGTGCCACAGCTTCTATCCGTATCCGGGGGATTGGTTCGGTGAGCACTTCCAGTAATCCTTTGTTTGTGGTTGACGGAATCCCTTTCGACGGAAATATCAACTCGATAAGTCCGAATGATATTGAATCCATCAGTGTTTTGAAAGATGCTACGGCAAGTTCATTATACGGATCTAGAGCAGCCAACGGAGTGATTATTGTCACCACAAAATCCGGTAAAAAAGGGGAGGCAAAGATCAACTTTAATATCAGCCAGGGATTTTCTACCAGAGCCGTTAAAGATTACGAGCAGGTGAATACCGATCAGTATTTCCAACTATATTGGGAAGCTTTGAGAAACGGGTACAAATCGAGCCAGGTTACTTCACAGCAGGCGGCACAGATGGCAAGCGATAATTTAGTTTCCGCTTTAGGAATCAATCCTTACGGGTCAAATTTTACAAAACCAGTCGGAACTGACGGGAAGCTTTTGCCAGGAGCCAATGCTTTATGGAATGATGACTGGAGAGATATTCTTCAGAGAGTGGCCGCAAGAAGTCAGGTTGACCTGGATTTTAGTGGGGGCAGTGAAAAAAGCAATTATTATTTCTCATTAGGTTATCTTGACGATAAAGGAATTGCCATTGGATCAGGTTTTAAAAAATACAGCACAAGACTTAAAATAAATTCTGAAGTCAAAAAATGGTTGAATGTAGGAGCTAATTTAAGCTATACCAACAGTCTTCAGGAAGCGCCGCCTTCATCAGATTCCAGAACGGATAATATTATTAATGCGGCGAGAGTCATTCCTTCTTTCTATCCTTATTACGAAAGAAACGCAGATGGAAGCCATATTTTAGATGCGAATGGAAATTATATCTACGACTTTGGAAAATACCGTCCTACAAGTGCTTTACAGAATCAAAATGCTGCCGCAACTTTGCCTTTAGATAAAAATGAAAACCGTGAAGATAACTTTTCAGGAAAAGGATTTTTAGACTTTACTTTCTTACCTGAATTGAAGTTTAAATCAAGTTTTTCTGTTGATTTGATTAATTATAACGGTCACTTTTATACAAATCCTTTATTGGGAGAAGGAAGCGAAATTGGTGGTTCGGTAACAAAAACAAATTCCAGAACGCTTTCTTATACGACAAGTAATATTCTGACATTTGATAAAAAATTCAACCAGCATCACTTTAATATTTTAGCGGGTCAGGAATTTTATCATTACGAATTTCAAACCATCTCAGGAAGCAGAAGCCAATTTTCACTACCATATTATTATGAACCAGATGCGGCAGCTTTGTTAGGTGGATTTAGTGGAAACAGTGATAAATTGGGACTTTTAAGTTACTTAGGAAAAGTTGAATATGATTTTAAAAATAAATATTTCGTTTCCGGATCGGTAAGAGCAGATGGTTCTTCGAGATTTTCACCTGAAAACAGATGGGGAACTTTCTGGTCAGTGGGTGGATCCTGGAGGGCTTCAAATGAAGATTTCATTAAAGATTTAAATATATTTGATCAGCTGACTCTAAGAGCGAGTTATGGTGGACAGGGAAATGATAAATTGAGCACTTATTATGCGTACCAAAGTCTGTACACATTTTATAATAATTTGGGTGAAGGCGGTACGGTGGCAAGCAGACTTCCGACTCCGGATCTGAAATGGGAAACCAATCTCAATCTGAATGTAGGTTTAGAATTTGCCATTCTGAAAAACAGAATTAAAGGAAATGTAGAATATTTCCAGCGTCAGAGCCAGGATCTTTTGTTCGATATGCCTTTGGCTCCGTCAGTTGGTTTTAGCGGATATCAGGCGAATATTGGAGAGTTAAAAAATACCGGTTTTGAATTTTCTTTATTTACAACACCTGTTAAAAATGATAATTTCCAGTGGGATGTTGACGTCAATCTGAGTACTTTAAATAATAAAATCACGAAACTTCCAAAAGGTTCTATCGTCAGCGGAACAAAGCTTCTGCAGGTCGGAGGTTCTATTTACGATTTCTTTATTCCTGAATGGATGGGAGTTGATCCGAGCAACGGAAACCCGCTTTGGAAAACAATTGCCATAGATGCCAACGGAAATACAGTGGAAGGAACAACTTCTGAGTATGCAAAAGCTACAAAAACTTTGCAAGGGTCTTCTTTGCCGAAAGTAATGGGTGGTCTTACCACAAGCATCAGATATAAAGATTTTGATTTTTCAGGATTGCTGACTTTTAGCTTAGGCGGTAAAATTCTGGATACTGATTATACGATGTTAATGCACAACGGAAGTGCTGCAGGAAGAGCTTGGAGCTCCGAAATGCTAAACCGATGGACGCCCGAAAATACCAATACCGATGTTCCTGCATTAAGCACGACAACCAATAACTGGACTTCTGCTTCTTCAAGATTTTTATATTCTGGAACGTATGCAAGAATTAAAAATGTAAGCCTGGGATACACGCTTCCATCAGATTACTTTGAAAGAATTGGGTTGAAAAAACTGAGAGTCTACGTGCAGGCAGAAAACCTTTTCACACTCTACAAACATAAAGGAATGGATCCGGAGCAGACGTTAGACGGAACAACTTACTACAGATATCCTGCGATGAGAACAGTAACTTTTGGACTGCAGGCAACTCTTTAAACATTTAAAATTAAGACAATGAAAAAATTAAAATACATATTTTTTGCTTTAATTGCCGCAATATCATTGATCAGCTGTGAACAGGATCTTGAGACCGCACCGACCAATCAGGCAGATGAAGCTGAAATTTTCAAGACTGCCGAAAATGCCGAAACAGTGATCAACGGAACCTGGGCAAAATTTAATGATGATGGAACAACGTATGCCAATATAGGGTATTCAACAGTTTTAAGAACCAGCGATGCCATGGGAAGCGATGTAGCTGTTTTAACTAACAAATATGGTTTTCCATCGGCTTATGCTTTCACTGATTTGGTAAATAATACGGGAAGCAGATCACTTTATATCTGGACTTCTCTATATTCTGTCATCAATAATATGAATAATGTGATTGCCAGGATTGATGCAGCAGAAGGAACTCAGGAAAAGAAAAATCAGGTGAAGGGTCAGGCAAAGGCGCTGCGTGCTTTCTGTTATTTAAATCTTGCCAGTTTCTATCAGTTCAGTTATTTGAAAGATAAAAATGCTCCGACTGCTCCAATTTATACAGAGCCCGCAACCACCAATTCTGTCGGAAAGAAAAAAGCAAGTCTCGAAGAAATTTATACGTTAATTAAAAGTGATTTGACAGATGCTGACCAGTTGCTTCAAAATTATACAAGAAATAATAAAGATAAAATCGACCGTTCTGTAGTCAACGGACTTTTAGCAAGAGTTTATTTAAACACAGGTGAATGGACCAATGCCATCGCTTCTGCAAAAATTGCTAGAACAGGATTTCCTTTAATGATTGCCGAAAAATATAAAGACGGCTTCAATGATATCACCAACGGAGAATGGATCTGGGGACATGCACAAACTCAGGAACAGTCTGGTGAAAGCTATGCATTCCACTTTTTGGATGTTTCATCTTCGGGAAGTTACTATTACAGTTTTATGGCTGATCCTTATTTTAAAGATTTATTTGATACCAATGATATCCGTTATTCTCTGTTTTCATGGGACGGATTACCAGGAAGAGAAGGCCTTTTGAGATATGCTAAATTTAAGTTTAAAGCTAATTTAATTGCCGATATTGTCTTTATGAGAGCTGCTGAAATGTACTTAATTGAAGCTGAAGCCGAAGCAAGAAATGGTAATGTTTCCAATGCTGTGACCGTTTTAAATCAATTAAAAACAGCTAGAAATGCCAATGTTTATACTGGTTCTCTTGCACAGAATGATGTGATTAAAGAGGTTTTAATTGAAAGAAGGAAAGAACTCTTCGGGGAAGGTTTCTCTCTCTCAGACATCATCAGAACTCAAGGTAAAGTAGAAAGAAAAGCTTATGTCAATGCCAGCGGACAGCCGATTCAGGTTCAGATAACAACTCCCGATGGTACGGTGAAGAACGTTAATGGAAGAGGACATTCTATTTTTGCTTTTCCTGATCAGTCGGCTTTTGCACCCAACAGCAGATATTATTTGTTTTCAATTCCGCAGAAGGAACTGGAGAACAACCCAAACTTATAGTTTTGATTTTATATTTTTGAGCCTTTGTAGCAATGCAAGGCTCTTTTTTATGTTTAAAATTTAAAATAGATTCTAAAAAGGCTAAATTTGAAAAGCATTATCATCGAAAGCCCTACATTATGAATCAGGAAATTGAAAATAAATTGATCGACAAAAATACCAAGCCTACAAGCATGAGAGTTTTGGTATATGATTTTTTAAGCTCTCAAAATGCTGCACTCTCATTATCTGAAATTGAAAATCATTTTGAAAATGCCGACCGGACAACCATTTACAGAACATTAAAAACCTTCGAAGAAAAAGGGATCGTTCACAGCATTCAGGAAAATGCAACGACAAAATATAAGCTCTGTCATGATGACTGCGATGAAAAAACGCACAAAGACTGGCATCTTCATTTCTATTGTAAAATCTGTAAGCAGACCACATGCAGAGAAGATATTTCTTTCCCGGACAATATGAAAACTGATTTCAGAATCGATGAAATCAGACTTTTTGCCAAAGGTATCTGTGAAAATTGTCTTAAAAGTTTGCAATAGCATTGCATTCGCATTTCCGCTACATTTGTTTAAAATTATTCAGTTATGGACGAATGTTGCAGTACAAAACCTAAAAAAGAACATAGCCACGAAGGTCACGACCACAACCACGATCATTCTCACGAAATTGGGGATCAATCGGCATTTCAGCTTTTCTTACCGGCGATTATTTCTTTTGCATTATTGTTGATCGGGATTGCTTTTGATAATTTCATAGAGAATGACTGGTTTAAAGGTTGGGTTCGTCTTGTTTGGTATCTGGTTGCCTATATTCCTGTAGGAATTCCTGTTTTAAAAGAAGCCTACGAAAGCATCATTCATGGTGATGTCTTTTCTGAGTTTTTCCTGATGGGAATTGCTACCGTTGGTGCATTTGCAATCGAAGAATATCCCGAAGGTGTTGCAGTCATGTTGTTCTATTCTGTCGGTGAAGTTTTTCAGGCAATGGCGGTGACCAAAGCCAAATCGAATATTAAATCTCTTCTCGATCAGCGTCCTGATGAAGTCACCGTTTTAGAAAATGGGAAACCGAAGCTTGTGAAAGCTGTCGATGCAAAAATTGGAGATATTATTCAGTTAAAATCGGGAGAGAAACTAGGATTAGACGGCGAATTGCTTTCGGATAAAGCTTCTTTTAATACATCTGCACTCACCGGTGAAAGTAAACCCGATACTAAAGTAAAAGGCGAAACGGTTTTAGCAGGAATGATCAATCTGAATACAGTAAGTCAGGTGAAAGTTACGACTGCTTATAAAGATAGTAAGCTGAGTAAAATCTTAGAATTGGTTCAGAATGCGACCTCACAAAAAGCTCCGACAGAATTATTCATCAGAAAATTTGCTAAAATTTACACACCGATTGTCGTTTTTCTTGCGATAGGAATTACTTTGTTACCTTATTTTTTCGTTGAAAATTATCAGTTTAAAGAATGGCTCTACAAAGCATTGGTTTTCTTGGTCATCTCTTGTCCATGTGCTTTGGTGATCTCAATTCCGTTAGGATATTTTGGTGGAATTGGCGCAGGAAGCCGTAACGGAATTCTAATTAAAGGAAGTAATTTCCTAGATGTTTTAGCCAATATTCAGAATGTGGTGATGGATAAAACCGGAACGATGACCGAAGGTGTTTTTAAAGTGCAGGAAGTTCATTTTAATAAAGAATTTAATCAGGAAGATATTTTAAAACTTGTCAATGCACTTGAAGGTCAAAGTTCCCATCCTGTCGCAACGGCAATTCACGATTTTGTTGGCGAAATTGATCATTCTATTCAACTGGAAAATGTTGAAGAAATTGCGGGGCAAGGTTTAAAAGCAGAAATTAACGGCAAGGAAATTTTAGTTGGAAATCTAAAACTCATAAAGCAGTTCAATATTTCATTTGATGTCAATATTGAAAACATTGTCTACACTTTAATTGCAGTCGCTTACGACAAAAAGTTTGTAGGATATCTTACCATAGCAGATTCAATTAAAATTGATGCACATTTGACGATCAGTAAATTAAAATCTTTGGGTGTAAAAACAACCATGTTAAGTGGTGACAAAACTTCCGTTGTGAAATTTGTTGCCAATCAACTGGGAATTGAACATGCTTACGGCGATTTACTTCCAGAAGATAAAGTCAATAAGGTAAAAGAAATCAAAGCCAAAAATGAAACGGTAGCTTTTGTTGGAGACGGAATCAATGATGCTCCCGTTGTTGCTTTAAGCGATGTCGGAATTGCAATGGGCGGCTTAGGAAGCGATGCTACGATAGAAACTGCTGACATTGTGATTCAGGATGACCGGCCAGGTAAAATTCCAATGGCAATCAATATAGGAAAACAGACTAAAAAAATAGTTTGGCAAAATATTACTCTGGCTTTTGCTGTAAAAGCCATCGTTCTGATTCTCGGAGCAGGCGGTTTGGCAACCATGTGGGAAGCCGTTTTCGCTGATGTTGGTGTCGCATTGTTGGCGATATTAAATGCAGTGAGAATTCAGAGAATGAAGTTTTGATAGGCTGGAAGTTTGAAGATGGGAGCTGGAAGTCTACAAAAAACTCTAAATCTTTATCTGGATTTTATCAATAGGGGTGGGCTTCGGCCCGCCTTACAAATTGAAATGCAATTGGCTTTAGCCAAAACTTAAATGTTTTCAAACATCTGTGCAAATCCGTGCAATCAGTGGAATAATTCTTCGCTAAAAACTTCCATCTTCAAACATCTCGCCTTCAACTCGCAACTGACTTTCGTCATAAAATACAGAAGAAACAAATTTTCTACACTATATTTGTGGTAAAGATTTGATACTTGAAGTTTCTCTTATCCTTTTTCATTATTTTTACCATTGCAATCCGTCCGGTTTTGCCACTGGTCAATTATGCGGTCAATTATGATTACATTGTCAAAAATCTTTGTGAGAACAGAAAAGTAATTGAGTCGGACTGTAAAGGAAAATGTTTCATCAAAAAAGAATTGGCAAAAACTGAAAAGCAGTCCAATAATTCACAAAATATAAAAATTGCGGGATTAGATGTTTTTTTATCTCATGAGATTCTTTCTTTTTCAGATCAATCACCATCAGAGATTCAATTAAAAAATCCCGATTCTGATTACATTGATTCTCATACTTCAGAATATTTCTTCAGAATATTCCATCCTCCCTTATCCTAAACTTGTTTAAACTAAATTCTTCGGTTAGTTAAAATCGAATTAATTTCCTTGATAATGTTTAAGGATTGCGTACTGTATGTTTAAAAATCTATTTGATTTTTAAAACCTTAATCATTTTAAACCTATTAATGGTTTAAATTTCGGGCGATCAATATTAATTTTAGTTTAAAAATCTATTTAATTTATTCAGCACGATTACTAAATTTCAATTTAAATAAAATGAAGTCAAAGATATTATTAACGGCATTTTTGTCCGTTTCATTACTTTCCTGTGCGCAGGAAACCCCTAAAGTAAAGCATAAAACAAAAAATACTGCTTCAAAGCCAAATGTGAAAACAGTGAAATTTGCGAATGCAGCTGACCCTATCTGTCACATGAAAACAGAGCCTGATATGAAAGATACTGCGGTCTATAAAAATAAAACGTACGGTTTTTGCAGTAGCTACTGTAAGGATGAGTTTAAGAAAAATCCTGAGAAATATGTCCAAAAATAAAAAGGCTGATAGCAGTGCAAAAAAGAAGATTATCATTCCGATTGCGATCATTGCCTTACTGTTTTTAGGAATAGGATTTGGAATGAGTTATTTTAAAAGCAATCTGTATACGGTGATGAAAGTTCCGGATTTTGAACTGACTGATCAGAACAATAAAAAGGTGACGAATAAAGATATGCTGGGAAAAGTATATTTAGTTGAATTTTTCTTTAGTAAATGTCCTACAATTTGTCCGGTGATGAATACCAATATGAAAGCGATTGAAGATGAGATCAATAATCCTGATTTTGGAATTATTTCCATCAGCATTGATCCTGAAAATGATACTCCAGAATTGTTGAAAAGTCATGCTCAGAGAATTGGCGTAAAGTCTCCAAACTGGCATTTTCTGACTGGTGACCGGGCCTATATAGGAAATCTGGCTGATCAGTTTGACATCTATGTAGGCGATAAAGAAGATGAAGGTGAAAACCTCAATCACAGCGGAATGATTGCCTTAGTCGATAAAGAAGGAAATATCAGATGCAGATATAATAAAGAAAATATGCCCATTCTCTATTATTCAGGATTGAATTATGAAGATGTAGAAGGAAAAATCCCTAAATTGACGGGGAAGTTTCACCCCGACAGGGAAATTTTAATCGAGGATATTAAGAAATTATTGAAATAAGGCCAGAAGTATGAAGCTGGGAGCCGGAAGTTATGATGCACTGCAGAAAACTTCCATCTTCCATCACCCTGCTCCTGCCAAAGAATTAAAAGTTTAACCTTACATACAAGACATTATGAAGATTTTTAAAGTAGCTGCATTCACTGCAGTTTTTGCGGCGCAGTTCGCGTTTGCACAGTTCAAGCAGACACCTTTACCGTATGCGTACAATGCGTTGGAAGGTAATATTGATGCACAAACCATGGAGATTCACTATTCAAAACACGCAGCAGCTTACGTTGCCAATTTGAATAAAGCAATTGCCGGAACTCCACAGGAAAAGCAATCGTTGTTTGAAATTCTTTCAAAAGCGGGAACTTTACCAATGGCCGTAAGAAATAATGCTGGTGGACATTACAACCATGAATTATTTTGGACGGTTTTAACTCCACAAAAAGATACAAAACCTTCAGCGAAATTGACAAAAGCGATTACTGATGCTTTTGGAAGCATGGATGCTTTTAAAGAAAAAATGGCTAAAGCTGGTGCAGAGCGTTTCGGTTCTGGCTGGGCCTGGCTTTCTGTTGATAAGAGCGGGAAGTTATTCGTTTCTTCAACGGCAAATCAGGATAATCCTCTGATGGATGTCGTGGAAGAAAAAGGAACTCCAATTTTTGGAATCGACGTTTGGGAGCACGCTTACTACCTGAAATATCAAAACAAAAGAGCGGATTATTTAACTGCCATCTGGAATGTGACCAACTGGAAAGAAATCAGCAGAAGATATGATGAGGCTTTAAGCAAAAAATAATCTTTTTAATTTAATTTGCAGCATATTTCTCGCTTTTTTAGGGTTTTCAGGCCTCTGATTCCGTTGGTGGAGTATGCTGTAAATTATCAATACATCAGCGAAGAACTCTGCGTCAACAAGAAAAATGTTGACCTTCATTGTAACGGGAAATGTTATTTGGCAAAAGAATTGTCCAAAGCCAACGATTCTTCACCACTTTTCAAAAGGAAAAACTCCGTTCAAAAAGTACTGGATTTTTACATTCCTACAGAGATTTTCAAAACTTCAATCGCGAGCAGTTTCTCATTCCCAAACCTAATTTCACTTATCAAACAGGTTACAAATTCCTCTTTCTGAAAAAAAGTTCAGACCATCAATTTTTTAGTTGTACATACCAATTTTTTTGGCGATTCCCTCTCCAAAGCTAAACCTTATCTCGGGTCGGGCTGTCCGCTCATATCTTTTTGTCTTCACCACTGAGCCTAAAAAACAACGGTTCAGATAAGACAAAAAGGATAACCGCTACCATCCCTATCGCGGGATACAGCATTAAAACAATATTTCAACTAAAAATCAAAAATGATATTGACATTACTAAAGTTCGCAAAAGAACAATAATCTAAGTAGCGATTACATATGACCATTAAAAAAATAAAAGTTCCATATGAAAATTTACAAATTTTTATCACTGCTATTTTATTGCCTTTAGTTTTTTAACATCATGTCATAACAGTGATGAAGACAATTCATCGCTGGAAACAAAGGGAAAACTCGAACTTAAATTTGAAAATAGCTTTAATAAACACGGGGATATTGTACTCAATCAAACCACTCAAACTTCTTCAAGTGGAAATCAGATTACGACTTTGGGGTGTAGACGATAAAGCATTTTATCTATTCCGTAAGTTTTGGTATTGATGACTGATTACTTTGTAACAAAATGAAGTTATAAAAAAAAGAGATTTCAAAATATGAAATCTCTTTTGTAGCCCGTAGGGGAGTCGAACCCCTCTTACCAGGATGAAAACCTGAGGTCCTAACCGATAGACGAACGGGCCATCTACCATCACACTATTAATAGCGGGTTAGTAATTTTGAATTTTTGAAAGTTTCAATTCTTTTTAGTAGCCCGTAGGGGAGTCGAACCCCTCTTACCAGGATGAAAACCTGAGGTCCTAACCGATAGACGAACGGGCCTACTATAATTACGCTAACTTGTTAACGTGCTTAGTCAATTTACTTTTTAAGTTAGCCGCTTTGTTCTTGTGGATAATATTTTTCTTAGCTAATTTATCCAATAAAGCGATAACTTTTGGCAATTGTTCTGTTGCTGCAGTTTTGTCCTCTTCATTTCTTAACCCTTTGATTGCTGTTCTAGCAGTCTTGTGGTAGTATCTGTTACGAACTTTTCTAACTTCGTTTTGTCTTATTCTTTTAAGAGCTGATTTATGATTTGCCATATCGTTCAAATGTGAGTGCAAATTTATAAACTTTTTTTATACCAGCCAAATTTATTTTTAAAAAATTTAAACTTTATTCTGAGAGGTATTTTTTGAGTTTATCTAATGCCTGTTCTAGTTTTATATTCTGTTGTTCTTTTTCTATTTTTCTGATTGTGCTTGTCAGCATATTCAGCGCATTGTTCCATTCCCCAGTGGTATTGGTGAACGTTATCCCGTCAATCAGTACCTCAAAGGCACTTCCCTCACCGTTCCTATAGAGTCTGAAACTTATTTTATCATCTCTGCCTGTAATCCCTTCTTCATTGATCTTTAAATCGTAACTTTTTGGGTTCGAGTGGATTTTAGTAAAAAGCAATTTTGCTTCCTGTATCTTTAAATCCGGCATGATTTCAAATTTGGTAATCTAAGAGTTATATACATTCTAGATTTACGACATATAAAGGCTTAAAGATTTTTTTGTGACCAAGTCATTTAAAACCATTAGTGTCGTGAATTAAATTATAAGAACTCCCAATCTCCCTTTTAGGTTGGTGCAAAGGTAATATTTTTTTCTTTTTTTCAAAATAGAGATATTAATTAAATGAAAATTTTTGTTAAAAAGCTAATTATCAGCTTCAAAATGATGGACTGTCAGTTATTTTTTTTCAAATGTATTTCAAAAGTGATGAGATTTTAGACCTATTTCAGTTATAATAATGAATAATTTTTCTCAAAAGTATTCCGGATGAAATATAAATTCTAATTTTGAACAATATATTTATAGCATTGAATACCATTTTAATCATCGACGACGAGGCAAAAATAAGATCGCTTCTCTCACGAATCATTGCCCTTGAAGGTTTTGAAGTTTTCGAAGCAAGCAATCTGAAAAGTGGATTGAAAAAACTTGAAACCTCAGAGATCGATATCGTGATCTGCGATGTCAAACTACCTGACGGAAACGGAGTGGAGTTCTCAAAAGTTATAAAAAATCAGTTTCCTACCGTAGAAATTATTCTCTTAACCGCTTTTGGAAACATTCCCGATGGCGTTCTGGCAATTAAAAATGGTGCGTTCGATTACATTACCAAAGGTGACGACAATACCCGAATTCTTCCACTGATTTATAAGGCATCTGAAAAAGTGGCGTTGAACAAACGTGTTTTGCATCTTGAAAAGCAGCTCAACAGAAAACAGTCTTTCGACAGCATCATAGGGAAATCATCAGCTATTACAAGTGTAGTAGATTCTGCAAGAAAAGTCGCAAATACAGATGCTACCGTTCTTTTGACCGGTGAAACGGGTACCGGGAAAGAGGTTTTTGCCCAGGCGATTCATCACGCTAGCAAAAGAAATAAAAATAATTTCATTGCCATCAATTGCTCAGCTTTTGGAAAAGACTTGTTGGAAAACGAATTGTTCGGTCACAAAGCCGGAGCGTTTACCGGAGCATTGAAAGACAGCAAAGGTATTTTTGAAGAAGCTAATCTGGGAACTGTTTTTCTGGATGAAATCGGGGAGATGCCGTTGGATTTACAGGCAAAACTACTGCGTGTTTTAGAATCAGGCGAGTTTCTGAAAGTGGGCGACAATAAGCCGATTAAAACGGATGTAAGAATTATTGCTGCCACCAACAGAGATTTAGAAACTGAAATTGAGAAAGGAAATTTCCGTGAAGATTTATATTATAGAATCAATATTTTTCAGATTAAACTTCCTTCTTTACGAGAAAGAGTGGCCGATATTGAGTTGCTTGTCAATTTCTTTCTGAAAAGTTTTTCGCTGAAAACCGGTAAAAATATCAGTTCAGTTTCTTCGGATTATTTAAAAGCATTAAAAAATCATCCATGGAAAGGCAATATCCGTGAACTTAGAAATGTAATTGAAAGAAGTGTTATTCTCACAGATTCATCCGAATTAGAGATAAATAGTCTTCCTTTAGATATTTCGGTCTACAATAACGAGCTGGATTCTTCTCAAACAAAAATGATGTCCGCTTTCTCTATGGCGAGTGCCGAAAAAGTGCAGATCCAGAAAGTTCTGAATCATACCAAAGGCAATAAAGCCGAAGCTGCCCGTTTGCTCGAAATCGGTATTGCGACCTTGTACCGCAAGGTGGAAGAGTACAAAATTTCTTAGAAAATATTTCCATTCTGATAATGACCCTATCATTTTGATAGGGTTTTTTGTGTTTTAAAATGTTTTGAGTATTGTTTAAACAATTGTTTTTCAATATTTTATGTATTTTTATTTTTCAAAGGAATAAATCTTGGCATTAAAGATTCAAAACAAATTAAAAATGAATCATACAGATGCGGTAAGAGAAATCGTAAAAATCATCCCTGAATCTCAGGAAGATTTTAAAGAGTCTTACCAAACAAAAACTCCGTTTATGGTGATCAGTATTTTCACCAAACAAATTAAGAAACTGATTAAAAATCATGATCAGAAAATTCTGCTGAAATCGATTACGAAAATGAATCAGCTTTACAAAAAAGGCGATCAGGCATTAAAGAACGCCATCGAAAACATTTTCATTTATTCTTTAGACAGTCTTACGTTTTGTTGTGAACCTTCTTACAAAGATTTGATTTTTTCTAAAATGTCACCAGGTCTTCAAAACAACTATCTACGCCAGGTTTATAAATCAGGAATTTAAAAATTATAAATATGAAATCAAAAATCAGAAAAATCGGAGACTGGAAACTTTTGAAGTCTACCCGTGAAAAGCATAATCTTGAAGTCATCACCATCAATATTGCTGTAATCTTGGGTGTTTTTGTAGCCGCTGCAATGCTGCAGGTTAATTAAAAAAAATAAAAAATGATAACAATTCTTCTATTAATCACGGCAATTGTGTTTTTCGTTTTGTTTTACCGTGCCGTTGAATATTTCGATAAAATTTAAAATAAAAAAATGACTCTACTATTTTTTATATCAATAGCCATATTCATTTATATCTGCTATGTGCTCGTAAAGCCGGAAAAATTTTAAAACCAATTAATAAGCAAATGAACCGCAAGATCATACATCAAATAAAAGAGTGGGGAATTCTGATTTTTTGGATCAGCTTCATCATCGCTTTTTTGTACCTGTTGATTACCGTAAAAGAATTTGCACTAATTCATTAAACAAATTATGAACACTGAAATTTTAGGCGTTGTAGCCATGTTTGTCATAACATTGCTGTTGGCGATACCTTTTGGAAAGTATATTTCAAAAGTTTTCACAGGAGAAAAAACATTTTTGGATCCTGTTTTTAAACCCGTGGAAAAACTCTTCTACAAAATATCAGGAATCGATCCTGATCATGAAATGAACTGGAAACAGCATCTGACTGCACTTTTAACCATCAATTTTTTATGGTTTTTCATCAGTATGCTGGTTTTAATGAATATGAGCTGGCTGCCGCTCAATCCCGACGGTAATCCGGATATGACGCCGGATCTGGCATTTAATACCTCAATTTCTTTCCTTGTCAATTGTAATTTGCAACATTACTCAGGTGAAACAGGATTAAGCTATCTCGGACAGATGTGGCTGATGTTTCTTCAATTTGTTTCCGCCGGGACAGGGATCGCAGCTGCAATTGTTGTATTCAAAGCTTTCCGCGAAAAAACTACTGAAAAACTGGGTAATTTTTATGACTATCTGCTCAAATCCATGACCAGAATTTTGTTACCACTTTCTTTGATAATAGGTTCGGTACTTGTTTTTCAGGGCATGCCGATGACGTTTTCAGGAAAGGATAAAATGATTACACTTGAAGGTAAAAATGTAGAAGTTTCTACAGGCCCGGTTGCTGCATTTGTGCCTATAAAACACATAGGAACTAATGGCGGTGGATTTTTTGGAGTTAACTCGGCCCATCCGCTGGAAAATCCGAACTATTTTACCAATATGATAGAAATGGTTTCGCAGTTAATAATTCCGATGGCAATGGTTTTTGCTTTTGGTTATTTCATCAGAAGAAAGAAATTCGGATATATGATTTTTGGAGTTATGACCATCGGATTTCTGTTACTCGCAGTACCAACAGTTATTATGGAAATGAACGGAAATCCTGCCATCAGCCAGATGGGAATAGATCAGTCACTGGGCGCAATGGAAGGTAAAGAAATCCGTTTTGGTTCTGCCGCTTCAGGATTCTGGAGCATTGTAACGACAGTAATTTCTACGGGTTCTGTGAACTCGATGCACGACAGTTCGATGCCGCTTTCCGGGATGACACAGATGCTTGCAATGATGGTCAACGCATTCTTTGGAGGCGACGGAGTAGGTATTTTAAATATATTCATTTACATCATTCTTGCTGTTTTCATCAGCGGATTGATGGTAGGCCGTACACCGGAATTTATGGGCAAAAAAATTGAAGCCAGAGAAATGAAAATTGCGATGATCATTGCATTACTTCATCCTTTTTTGATTCTCGTCGGAACTGCGATAGCCACTTATTTTCCTGAAGTCGGAACTTCTACACTCAATAATCCTGGGTTTCATGGTTTTAGCGAAGTGCTTTATGAATATACTTCTTCTGCGGCCAACAACGGTAGCGGTTTTGAAGGTTTGGGTGACAATAATCTTTTCTGGAATATTTCTACGGGAATTGTCTTGTTGGTCGGTCGTTTCTTACCGATTATTGGTCCTTTAGCGATTGCAGGATTACTGGCTCAGAAGAAATACATTCCAGAAGGGGAGGGAACGCTGAAAACTGATACTTCAACATTCGGACTGATGACTTTCGCAGTAATTGCGATTATTGCAGCATTATCATTCTTCCCGGCATTGGCATTGGGGCCGATCGCAGAATATTTTTCACTAAGATAAATTTAAAAATAACAGAATTAAAATGACTCAAAATAAATCTTTGTTTCAAAAAGAATTGGTTCAGGAAGCATTGAAACAGTCTTTTGTGAAACTGAATCCTAAACTGATGTTTAAAAATCCCGTCATGTTTCTCGTATGGCTCGGTACATTGGTGATGTTTTTTGTAAGCGTCTGGACTTTGACAGGAGAAAAATCGCAGGGAAGTTTTGCTTACAATTTCACGGTATTCATCATTCTTTTACTCACCGTTTTATTCGGAAACTTTGCTGAAGCCATCGCCGAAGCAAGAGGGAAAGCTCAGGCAGACAGTCTCCGTAAAACCAGAGAAGAAACCCCTGCAAAACTTCAAAATGGTGAAACAATTTCTTCATCTAAATTACAGAAAGGTGATGTTTTTGTTTGTGAAGGCGGAGACATTATTCCTTCTGACGGAGAAATCATCGAAGGTCTTGCCACCATAGATGAAAGTGCCATTACAGGTGAATCTGCCCCCGTCATCCGTGAATCCGGAGGTGATAAAAGCTCTGTAACGGGAGGAACAAAAGTTTTGTCGGATAAAATCGTTGTACAGGTAACCACGCAACCCGGCGAAAGCTTTTTAGATAAAATGATTGCCTTGGTAGAAGGTGCTTCAAGACAGAAAACACCGAACGAAATTGCCTTAACGATTTTACTCGCCGGTTTTACATTGGTTTTTATTATCGTTTGTGTGACCTTGAAACCATTTGCGGATTATTCTAATGTCACGATTACCATTGCATCCTTTATTTCACTATTTGTATGTCTGATTCCCACAACCATTGGCGGACTTTTATCTGCCATCGGAATTGCGGGAATGGACAGAGCTTTGCGTGCCAATGTGATTACTAAAAGCGGTAGAGCCGTGGAAACAGCTGGAGATATTGACGTTTTACTTTTAGATAAAACAGGAACAATCACCATCGGAAACCGTAAGGCAACAAGTTTTTATCCTGCTCATCAGGTTGATGAAACACAATTAATCAAAGCGGCTGTTTTGAGCTCGATGGCAGATGAAACTCCCGAAGGAAAATCAATCATAGAGCTGGCGGGAATCAATCCTTTAAGCTATGAAATCAGCAATCCTCAGTTTATCAAATTCACCGCAGAAACCAGAAGTTCAGGAATTGATTACGATGAAAACCGCATCCGAAAAGGAGCAACCGACGCCATCAGAAAAATATCTGAAGCGGCAGGAAATGCTTTTCCCCAGGAAACAGATTTAAAAGTAAAAGAAATTTCTCAGAACGGAGGAACGCCATTGGTGGTTTCAGAAAATGAAAAAGTTTTGGGAGTGATTGAACTTCAGGATATCATCAAACCCGGAATCAGCGAGCGTTTTGAACGTCTCCGAAAAATGGGTATTAAAACGGTAATGGTAACCGGAGATAATCCACTGACTGCAAAATTTATTGCCGAAAAAGCTGGTGTTGACGATTTTATTGCCGAAGCAAAACCGGAAGATAAAATGAACTACATCAAAAAAGAACAGCAGGAAGGCCGTCTGGTTGCCATGATGGGTGACGGTACCAATGATGCTCCGGCTTTAGCTCAGGCAGATGTGGGTGTTGCCATGAACAGCGGAACTCAGGCTGCAAAAGAAGCCGGAAATATGGTCGACCTCGACAATGATCCGACAAAATTAATAGAAGTTGTCGAGATTGGCAAACAGTTGCTGATGACAAGAGGAACGCTGACGACATTCAGTATTGCCAATGATGTTGCGAAATATTTTGCCATTATTCCGGCATTGTTTATTACTGCAATTCCAGCTTTGCAAGGTTTAAATATCATGAATCTTCACAGTCCGGAAAGTGCAATTTTATCTGCGGTCATTTTCAACGCAATTATTATTCCGATACTGATACCATTGGCATTGAAGGGGGTAGCTTATAAACCCATTGGCGCATCGGCGTTGCTGAGAAGGAATTTATTGATCTTCGGATTGGGCGGAGTTATTATTCCTTTTATCGGAATTAAAATCATAGACATCATCGTTTCCTTATTTTTCTAAATAAATCACAGGCACGGCAGGAAGAAACTTTTATCATGTAACTTTTCGTCCATTTAACTATCTCAAATCTTTCCTGTTTATGCCTTTTTAAAATTATTATCAAATGAAAAAACATATTTTACCCGCAATCAAACTGACTGCTTTGTGCATCGTTTTTCTAGCTATTGTTTATCCGATATCCATCTGGGCAATTGCTCAGCTTTCACCGAATCAGGGAAAAGGAGATCTAATAAAACATCAGAACAAAACTTATTACGCCAATATCGGGCAGTCTTTCACAAGCGACAAATATTTTAATTCCCGTCCTTCGTCGGTTAATTACAATGCAGCAGGTTCGGGAGGAAGCAACAAAGGTCCATCGAATGAAGATTATTTAAAACAGGTTCAGGCTCGTATCGATACGATTCTGATGAAAAATCCGGAAATTAAAAAGTCAGATATTCCTGCAGACTTGGTTACGGCCAGTGGAAGCGGATTAGATCCGAATTTTTCTGTGCAGGCAGCGAAAATTCAGGTGAAAAGAATTGCGAAAATCAGAAATATCGATGAGGTGAAAATTAATAATTTGATTATCCAAAATACAGAAAAACCTCTGATTGGATTGTTTGGTCCTGAAAAAATCAATGTTCTAAAACTGAATATAGCGCTCGACCAATTGAGCGGAAAATAAAATTTCAAAATCAATATTTATCATCTTAAATTTCATTTTTTACATTTTGTCTTATCAAAATTAAAATGCAATTAGCAGGTCGCTCCTCTGGAGCTTTACTTCTAAAACCACTATTTTCTATTAACAGTCCGCTCCTAACGGAGCTGTATTTAATCCCATCGGGATGCGCTGGTAGTAGAAAAAATGAAGATGCGAAAAAATGAAGCTCCAGAGGAGCGGACTGTTAATTTACCTGCAAACATATTATTTGTTTATGTTTTTTTTGAACGTATAACAATGAGTTTAAATAAAATTCCATCTTTTTCTTAAATTTAAATTAAATGAAAAAAATACTATTTGTTTTGTTAGCCGTATGCGGAACCACTGCGTCTGCTCAAAACGATTCTATCACCAAACCTCTTACCGTAAGTGGATATGCTGAAGTTTATTATACGGCAGATTTTAATAATCCGAAAAATAATAGCCGTCCCGGTTTTGTTTACAGTCACAACCGAAATAATGAAGTGAATGTCAATTTAGCTTTTATAAAAACCGCCTACAATACAGAAAAAGTGAGAGCTAATTTGGCTTTAGCAGTCGGAACGTATATGAATGCCAATTACGCAGCAGAGCAAGGCGTGATGAAAAATATTTATGAAGCCAATGTAGGTTTGAAAATATCCAAAAAACATAATCTTTGGATTGATGCAGGTGTTTTTCCTTCCCATATCGGTTTTGAAAGTGCAATCGGAAAAGACAATTGGACGCTTACAAGAAGTCTTGCAGCTGATAATTCTCCTTATTTTGAAACAGGGGCAAAAATATCTTATACATCTGAAAGTGGAAAATGGTTTGTAAGTGGTTTGGTGCTCAACGGTTGGCAGCGTATTCAGAGAGTTGACGGCAATTCTACTCTAGCATTCGGACATCAGCTGACCTTCAAACCGAATGAAAAACTGACCATCAACAGCAGTTCTTTTATAGGAAATGATAAACAAGACAGCATTCGCCAGATGCGGTATTTTCATAATCTGTATGCAGTGTATCAGATTAATAAAAAGTTTGGAGTCACTGCAGGTTTTGACATTGGTGCCGAACAAAAAGCAAAAGGAAGTGAACAATATAATATTTGGTACACACCGGTTTTAATTGCAAAATACAATGCTACAGATAAACTGAGTTTTACAGCAAGAGGAGAATATTATCAGGATGAAAAAGGAGTGATCATTGCTACCGGAACAGAAAATGGTTTTAAAACTTTCGGATATTCTCTGAATGCAGATTATCAGATCTTACCGAATCTTATCTGGCGAACAGAAATCAGAAATTTAAACAGTAAAGATGCTATCTTGATGAACAGAACTGATGATTTTAATAAGAACAGCCTGACGGCAACAACGTCATTGGCCATTTCATTTTAGTAATAGCGATATAACTTTTGGTTAAATTAAGTTAGCTAAAAAAGATTGTGAATTTTTATAAACCATTAAGGGAATTAATTGATTAAGGAATGTTAAGATCAATAAATTGATTTAGCGTGTTACTTAATGATTCACTTTGGTGAATCTAAAAAAATGAAAATTATTTTGTCCTTAAAAACTCAATACCCTTAATGGTTTAAAACATTTTTCGTACCTGAAATAATCATTTCTATAAAATGAACGAATCAAGAAAATCCGCAGAAGAATTTCTGCATCTCATCAACAGCTCAAAACGCGGTAAACTGAAAATTTACATCGGGATGAGTGCAGGCGTAGGGAAAACCTACAGAATGTTGCAGGAAGCTCACGTACTCCTTCAAAACGGAATTGATGTAAAAATTGGTTATGTGGAAACTCATAACCGGAAGGAAACGCATAATTTGCTGGAAGGTCTTCCCATTATTCCCAGAAGAAAATTATTTTATAAAGGCAAAGAACTGGAAGAACTCGATGTTCCGGCAATCATCGTACTGCGTCCGGAAATTGTGATTATTGACGAATTGGCTCACACCAATATTGAAGGAAGCAAAAATAAAAAAAGATGGCAGGATGTTTTTGAGATTTTAGATGCCGGAATTAATGTCATCAGTGCGGTCAACATTCAGCATTTGGAAAGTCTCAACGATGAGGTAAAAGCAGTAACAGGAATTGAAGTTTCAGAAAGAATTCCGGATACTGTTTTGGCTTCGGCGGATGAGGTTGTGAATATTGACCTTACTGCCGATGAACTGATTTTAAGATTAAAAGAAGGGAAAATTTACGATCAAAGTAAAATACCGTCTGCGCTCAATAATTTTTTTAAAAACGAAAATATTCTTCAGCTTCGTGAGTTGGCACTGAAAGAAGTAGCGTCGCAGGTTACAAGAAAGGTTGAAACGGAAGTTGTGACTGGGAAAACGTTAAAAAAAGAAAGATTTTTGGCTTGTATCAGTTCAAACGAAACGACCGCAAAAAATGTGATCCGAAAAACAGCAAGACTGGCGAGTTATTACAACAGTCAGTGGTTTCTTTTGTATGTTCAGGTTCCTCGTGAGTCGGCGGACAGAATTGCGCTGAATAAACAGAGACATCTGATTAATAATTTCAGACTGGCTACCGAATTGGGCGCAGAAATCATAAAAATTCAAAGTAAAAATATTGCGATGACTATCATGGAACAATGCGAAGAAAGGAATATTACGACGATGTGTATCGGAAAACCACATTTGGATATCTGGAGAATTATTCTGGCCACAGATACTTTTAATTCCTTACTCAAAAGACTGTCAAAACAGAACGTAGATTTAGTAATTTTGTCGTAATGAAAATAAAAACGAAGCTTAATGCAGGCGTTGGTCTGCTGTTTTTTATGATAATTATCCTGTCAACTTTGGGTGGATGGTTTATTTATCAGCTGAAAAAAGATACCCAGAATATTCTTGCAGCCAACTACAATACGTTGCAGTACTCCCGAAATATGCTGTTGTCTCTCGAAGAAATTTCTAAGGAACCTTTTGCGTTGTCAGAATTTCAAAAAAATCTTGATCTTCAGCGTCAGAATATTACAGAAAGTGGAGAAAAAGAGGCTACTCAAAATATTCATGATCATTTTTCGGAGCTAAAAGTTGATAAGGGAAATTTAAACTTACATTCGGCCATCCGAAAAGATATTGCCGGGCTGATGCAACTGAATATGAATGCCATCCAAATCAAAAGCGGAATTGCCAACACGACGGCAGAAAACGCAATTGCGGTAATTTCTATTGTGGGAACTCTGTGTTTTCTGATTGCATTTACCCTGATGGTGAACCTTCCTTCCAATATTTCCAATCCGATCCGAGAGATGACTTCGAGTATCCATCAGATTGCCAGGCAGAATTACAGAGAACGTGTACATTTTGAAAGCAGCAGTGAGTTTGGCGAACTGGCGAGATCTTTCAATACAATGGCAGAAAAACTTCAGGAATATTCTGAAAGTAGAATCGATAAAATTTTAAAAGGAAAAAAACGCATTGAAACGCTTATTGACAATATGCATGATGCTGTTATCGGAATTGATGAAGACCGGAAAGTTCTCTTCGTGAATGATGAAGCGTTGAAAATTTCTGGTTTAAAAAAAGAAAACTTCGTAGGAAAACTCATTCAGGATGTTGCTGTTTCTAACGATTTGGTGCGTGATCTTATCCGGGAAATTGTTAATCCGGATGCGACGAAAAGTTCTGCAGCAACATTGAAAATTTTTGTGGAAGGGAAAGAAAATTATTTCGAAAAAGAAATTTTAGATATCAATGTGATTCCTACCGGCGAAAAAGAAAGCCGTTTCATTGGTCAGGTGATTATGCTGAGAAATATTACGCCGTTTAAAGAATTGGATTTAGCCAAAACCCATTTTATGGGAATCGTTTCACATGAGTTCAAAACTCCTATTTCATCGATACAGATGGGCTTGCAATTGTTGGAAAATGAAAGAATTGGTCATCTCAACGAGGAGCAAGGGAAATTGGTTTTCGGAATTAAAGATGATACGCAGCGTTTACTGAGAATTACCGGTGAACTTCTCAATATGACTCAGCTGGAATCTGGCGTGGTACAATTAAATATCAAGCCTTCATCAGTTCAGAGCATGATTGAAGACGTCATCGCAGCCAATAAATCTGCTGCAGAGAATAAAGAGATTATCATCAAAACCCATGTCGACTCAAATATTTCAGTTGTGAATGCTGACAGCGAGAAAACCTCATGGGTTTTGAACAATATTCTATCGAATGCCATCCGTTATTCGCATGAGAAATCTTTGATTGAAATCAATGTCGTTACATTGGATAATGATAAGGTGAAATTTTCAGTTACAGACAACGGTCGAGGGATAGAAGAGCAATATTTAAATAAAGTTTTCACCCGATATTTCAGAATTCCCGGAACAAAAACCGAAGGAACGGGGCTTGGTCTCAGTATCAGCAAAGAATTTATAGAAGCTCAGGGCGGAACAATTGCCGTGGAAAGTGAAATTGGAGTAGGAAGTAATTTTTATTTTATTCTTAAAGATTAGAAGCTACGATATTAAAATTTAAACATAAAAAAGCCCTCCAATCGGAAGGCTTTTGTTATTTTGAGGTGTAGTCTATAGGAGAATCGAACTCCTGTTGCAAGGATGAAAACCTTGAGTCCTTACCACTAGACGAATAGACCAAATTTTGAGGTTGCAAAAATATTAATTAACATTTACACTTCAAAATTATTCTCCTTATTTATACACTTTCTGGATAATCGTATTTTTAATTCCTTTGGCTTCCAATTCTTGCTGAAGTTTTACGGCATCTTCCAAAGAAGTCGCTTTTCCGTAAGTGTAATAGAACATCCCATTTGTTTTGTCTCTCTGTACGTCTTTCAACGTCTGTAGAATGAAGGAGTTGGCACTCAGTTTGTCTTTTCCGGTGAAAACTTCAATGGTGTAATAGCCGGCAGTAAGTTTTTGGTTAGGCATAAATCCTACGGCATATGCATTTCTGAAGCCCGCTTCCTTAGCCGTTTTAATATTGTTGTCTCTTACAGACGCCATATTGGTAACGCTATAATAATATTTGTAGATTCCATTTTCTTTTAAAGCAAGAATGTAATTCAAGCCTTTCAACGCAGGATCCTCTTCATTGTATTTCACCGCAGAAGTCATCAATAATATTCTGAAATCATTTTTCAACGGAACTTCTATTTTTTTCTCAGGTTCCGGTTTTCGGGTTGGTGTCTGTACGCCGCCTTTTCTGTCGACTGCTTTTTTATAATCGATGATTGCCTTATAAATGTTTTCAGCTGTTTGCTGTTGTCCGCTTTCTGAGTTCAAAAACGCTGCATCTTCATAATTATTTACAAATCCTGTTTCAATAAGGATAGAAGGCATCGAACTTCTTCTTAAAATGTGAAGATTTTCCTGTTTTACACCTCTTGAAAAACGGCCGCTTTTTTCAAAATTTCCTTCTACAAAACTTCCCACTATTAAGCTGTTTTCAAGATATTTACTTTGCTGAAGTTTTAAGGCAATTAAAGATTCAGGAGAGCTTGCGTCATAAGAGGCAAAAGTCTCTTTATCTTTCTCATCCAGATAGATTACACTGTTTTCCTGTTTGGCAACTTCCAGATTTTCTCTGTTTTGAGCGGGTCCCTGTACAAAAGTTTCAGTTCCCCTTGCTGTTGCAGATCTGCTTGGTGACGAGTTAACGTGTACAGAAATAAATAAATCTGCTTTACTTCTGTTGGCAGTATTGGTTCGATCTGTTAATGATGGATATTCATCAAATTTTCTGGTATATATTACTTTGAAATCTTTGTTTTTTTCAAGCATAGAGCCCAATTTCAACACAATTCCCAAAGTGACATTTTTCTCCAAAACGGTGCCTATATCAGAGTAATTTCTATTCGCTCCATGATCGCTTCCCCCGTGTCCTGCGTCTAAAACAACAGTGAATTTTTTTTGAGAAAAGACAAATTGAGTAGAAAGTATGAAGAGAAATGCTAAAATTATTTTAAATTTTCGTGTGTACATCTTACAGTTTTAAAAATTATACTAATTTTGAGCCTAAATTATATAAAAACAAAATTGGACAAAACCGTCTTCAAAAATATATTACAAATTTTAATTATCCTAATTTTTAACAGTTTTTTAGCACAGCAATCTCCTAAAAAATTAACGGAAACAAAGGTAGTTAATGATACCATTCCTAAAAAGGATACCATTATTGTAAAGAAAGAGGCCTTAGAGGATGTATTCGAGACTAAGGCAGACACAGAACGTAGAGATTTTCCTAAAAAGATGATTTATCTGATCAAAAATGCTCAGATAAAGTATCAGGATATGCAGATTGATGCAGATTATATATCAATTGATGAAGCAAAAAGTACTGTTTATGCCAGAGGTAAGCAAGATTCTTTGGGGAAATACGTAGAATTGGTACAGGTTACTCAAGCCGGTAAAAAATACGAAACAACAGATTTTAGCTATAATACAAAAACAAAGCAGGCCATTGCTTACAATGCCAGAACTGAAGAAAGTGAAGGGGTTATTGTTGCTCAGAAGACAAAAAAGTATAATGATTCTGTTTACGTAATGCGACGTGCAGATTTTACGACTGACGACTATTTCATCAAGAAAAAAGATACTGTTGCCGATTATAAATTACGCGCATCTCATATAAAAATGGTTAAAGGTAAAAACGGATCTTCACTGGTTACCGGGCCGGTACAGATGTACATAGAAGAAGTTCCAACGCCGCTTGTGATGCCTTTTGCTATATTGCCTTTTTCACAAAAAAGATCAGCTGGTATTTTAATTCCTAGCTTTGGAGAAAGGGAAGATGTCGGTTTTTTCTTAAATGGAATAGGATATTATCATCCCATCGGAGAACATTTTGACCTGAAAGTTTTAGCAGATATTTATACAAAAGGAAGCTGGAATCTACGGCCTGAAATGAATTACCTCAAAAAATACCGATATTCGGGCAGCTTCTCTGCAGATATTGGGACGACTATTCGAGGGATTAAAGGTTTAGATGATTACAGCAAAACCGGAACTTACAGAATTGCATGGAGACATAGTCAGGATGCAAAAGCAAATCCGTTTTTAACATTTTCTGCATCGGTGGATGTTACCAGCCAGACGTTTTATAATAATACGGTTAATAACGCCTATATTTTGAATGAAAGTGTACTGAAAACATCTCAAAATTCTACACTATCACTTACCAAAAGATTTCTGAAACTTCCCGCAACAATTACCGGAACGGCTTCTTATTCGCAAAATTTCTCTACAGGATTGGCAGATTTAAGATTGCCTCAAATGAATGTTGCGATCAACCAATTTTATTTATTTGGTTCAAAAACCGGAGTTAGAAGTGGTTTATTAGAAAATATTACGGTTAATACGGGTTTAAATTTAACCAATTTTGTGAGTACGGGTGAAGGCGAACTTTTCACAAAAGCAATGTGGGATAAGATGCAGACCGGTCTTAAAAATAATATCACGATAGGAACCAATACCACAATTGCAAAATATTTCACGTTCAGTTTGGGAGCAAATATTGATAATGCTTTAACGACGAAAACGCTGACAAGATTCTATGATCCGCTTCAAAACAAAGTAGTTGATCAGGTTAATAAAAAAGTAGCAGGATATTCTACTTTTTCTACCACGGCAAGTATTCAGACGCAGTTGTACGGGCAGGCGAATTTCAAAAAAGGAGGCTCGATTGAAGCGATAAGACACATGATGACACCAAGTATTGGCTTTACCTATTCTCCGGATTTTGGTGAGCCGGGGTTTGGATATTTCAGAAACTTTTCTGATGCCAATGGTGCGATAACGCCTTACTCAATTTTTGATGGTGGAATTGTAGGTGCGCCAACTTCAGGAATGGTAGGAGCTTTAGGATTTAATATCGGAAATAATATCGAGATGAAAGTAAAATCTAAAAGCGATTCTACTGGTATTAAAAAAGTCAAACTGTTTGAATCGTTAAATATTACAGGGAATTATAATTTTGCTGCAAAAACTCATCCTTGGTCAATCATCTCAATCAACGGTCAGACGTCGTTGTTTGATAATAAACTGAGTGTTAATACGAGTCTAACTTTAGATCCTTATCGAACAGTCTTTGCTCCCGGCGAGGAAATAGGAGTGAGGACTGAAGAATTTGGAGCTTTTAGTGTGCAGGGATTCAACGTACAGTTGTCTTATCCTCTAAGCAGCGAATTGTTTGGAGAAAAAACAGATTATGCCAAAAAATACAAGCAGAAAGGGGAAATCAGAAACGAAAACTATTATTTCGATGATGACAATTATGCCCATTTCGATCAGGCCTGGACGCTGAATGTCAATGCCAATTATGCATATTCTAAAACAACCGCAAGAACCCCGAACCGAATCGCTTCTGTAGGTTTAGACGGAAGTATTAAGCTAACTCCATTCTGGAATATTACAGGAAGTACACACTACGATATGGTGACCAGAGAATTGGCGTACACCAGAATTGGTTTCTCAAGAGATCAGCGAAGTTTTACAATCAATTTTAACTGGGTGCCATTCGGGCAATATAAAGTCTATGACTTTTTTATCGGAATTAAAGCCAATATCCTGAGTGATGCATTGAAGTACAAAGACCGAAGCTTTACATCTCCTAATCCGCCTTTCTAATCGATATTTTTATTTAATTTTAAATTTTATATTTGCATCCGAAATAAATTTTGTTAAATCGGCATGATTTTCACTTGTAGTGAAGATGATGCGATATACATAATAAAATAATATATCTACTTATGAAAAAAATAGTATCTACTGTAAATGCTCCTGCAGCTATCGGGCCTTATTCTCAAGCTAATTTTGCAAACGGAGTTTTATACATCTCAGGACAAATTCCGGTTGATCCTGCTACAGGTAAACTGGTAGAAGGGATAGAAAAAGAAACGCACCAAGTGATGAAAAACCTTGAGGCTATTCTTACAGAAGCCGGGATGACTTTCAAAAATGTTGTAAAGGCAAGTATTTTTCTTAAAAGCATGGATGATTTTGCAGTGATGAATGATATTTATGCTTCTTACTTAGATGCAGAAAGCTATCCGGCAAGAGAGACTGTACAGGTTTCCTGTCTGCCAAAAAATGTTGATATTGAAATTTCTATGATTGCACATCAGGATTAATGAGTTTTATCAGAAATACATTTGCCGTTTTAGTAGGTCTTGCTATCGCTGGGCTTATCATCACGCTGGGCATAAGAGCTTTCCCGAAATGGGTGACTTTTGAAGCTTTTGCGCCTTTCGAGCACTGGCAAAGATTTTTGGAAAGCATGAAAAATAATGATGCATTTTTCGGTTTTCTTCTTTTTATTTCAGGATTGGGAAGCACGGTTGGCGGAGTTGCTACTGCTATTATTGTTAAATATGCTAAGGTGGCTTATGCGATTTTAATTGGTTTCATCATGTTATTTATTGCAATGCTTGATGTTATTGTTTTTCCTTATCACCCAACTTTTTATAAAATCTCAATTTTCCTCATCTTTTTTCCGTTTGCCTGGATGGGAGGGAAGATTGTAGAAATCATTTATGAAAGAAAAAAGAAAAGACGGATCGCTGATAAAATGAATAATCGATAGATTTAAAAAATAAAAAAACGCTGCAGTGATCAAACCGCAGCGTTTTTTATTTGCTTGAATTTCTATTAAGGCATTTTAAATCCTTTGGTATAAATTCTTCCAAAGTTATCTACAAACTTCACTTGTACATTTCCCTGATATTTATCTAAAATCTTTTCTACATCTTTCTGGGAATTCACTGGCTTTCCATTGATTTCAATGATGATATAGTCGTCAACGATACCTATTTTAGCCATTTCGCCGCCTTCAGATACATTCTTGCTGACAACACCACTGTTTAATCCGTATTCAGTTTTAAATCTTTCATTCAGCGGTTCAAATTCTGCCCCTATTTTTTCGGTAACACTCAGATCTGCTTTAGAGCGTGAAGCGGTGCCGCCATTTTGATCTTTTAAAGTTACAGTTGTTGTTGTTTCTTTACCGTTTCTTAGATATGTCAGTTGAACTTTATCTCCAGGACGCTTACTTCCGACAGAAACTGAGAGATCTGCGAAATCGGTAATTGGGGTTGCGTCAACTTTTGTTATGATGTCACCGGTTTTCAAACCTGCGTCTTCGGCTCCGCTGTCTTTCGAGAATCCTGTAATATATACTCCGGAACCAACTTTAACATTGGCTTTTTTATCTCTGTTGTAAAGTGCTACCTGCTGATCATTTGAAAGGTCTAACGAGCTCACTCCTAAGAAACCTCTCTGTACGATTCCGAACTTTTTGATGTCTTCAACAACTTTTCTTGCCAAGTTGGCAGGAACTGCAAATCCGTAACCTTGGTAATATCCTGTGGTAGATGAGATCGCTGAATTAATTCCGATCAAATCTCCATTCACGTTGACCAAAGCACCTCCGGAGTTTCCTGGGTTAATTGCGGCATCCGTCTGAATAAAGCTTTCAATAGGGTTTGTTGCTTTTCCTTGCCCGCCCAAAATTCCGATTCCTCTTCCTTTTGCTGAGATAATTCCGGCAGTCACTGTAGAATTTAATCCTAATGGATTACCTACAGCTAAAACCCATTGTCCGACATCAATATTATCCGAATTGGCAAAATTCAAGAACGGAAGGCCTTTTTCTTCAATTTTTAGTAAAGAAATGTCCGTATTCGGATCTGTTCCTACTAAAGTTGCGATGTAAGATTTTTTATTGCTTAAAACAACCTCAAGCTTATTCGCTCCGGCCACTACGTGATTATTGGATATAATATACCCATCCGCAGAAATGATGACACCAGAACCCATCCCTGACGGCATATTGTCAGGAGCTTGCTGTTGTTGTCTCTGTCTCTGCTGGCCTCTTCCACCAAAAGGATCACCGAAGAAATAGTCGAATAAATCCTGTTCAGACGCTCTGCTTGTGCTTCTCGTCTGGTAATTTTTGATGGTTACGACCGCCGGAACTGTCGTTTTGGCAGCCTTCACAAAATCATCACCTACTGCGGCAGTGTTCATACCTACAAAAGAGGCGTTCTTTGATGATGTAAAATAAGATTGGTCAGCATTATCAGAATCGTGACCTAAGTATTGTTGTACGCCAACGGTAGTAGCTCCTGAGATAACCCCTACAACGGCAAATGGTAAAAGTTTTTTTAAAGTACTCTTCATTGTATATCTTCTTTGTTTAAAATTATTTGTATAATTGAATGTAAATTTAATGCTTAATTAGTATGCAATATGTATGCTGTGTTACTGTTTTAACTAAAATTTAACGACTATTGTGTCATTTTATACATTAAATCATAATTGTTAAAATATTTATTAACAAAGCTTAAGATTTCATTAAAAAAAAACTGACATTTTTACATGATTAGAATCTGTTTGGTATTGAAGTCATACCATTGAAATTTCATATATTTGCAAAAATTTTTCTCACTTAAAACGTTGATAGCATGCAACTGTATAACACCTTAAGCGCAGAAGAAAGAGCTCAACTTATTGATGAAGCCGGTAAGCAACGTCTTACTTTGTCTTTCTATGCGTATGCCAAAATTGAAGATCCCAAAAAATTTCGCGACGAATTATTTATAACCTGGAATGCATTGGATGCACTTGGCCGTATTTACGTTGCCCATGAAGGAATTAATGCCCAAATGAGTATTCCTGCTGATCATCTGGAAGAATTCCGTGATACTTTGGAAGCGTATGATTTTATGAAAGGGATTCGGTTAAATGTAGCAGTTGAGCAGGATGATCATTCTTTTTTAAAACTGACCATAAAAGTCAGAAATAAGATCGTTGCCGATGGTTTGAATGATGAGACTTTCGATGTAACCGATAAAGGGATTCATTTAAAAGCTAAGGAATTTAATAATTTATTAGAAGATCCGAATACCATTGTCGTTGATTTCAGAAATCATTACGAGAGTGAGGTTGGGCATTTCGAAGGGGCGATTACTCCCGATGTTGAAACATTCAGAGAAAGTTTACCCATTATCAACGAACAGTTACAGGACTTTAAAGAAGATAAAAATCTGTTGATGTATTGCACGGGCGGAATTCGTTGTGAAAAAGCAAGTGCCTACTTTAAGCATCAGGGTTTTAAAAATGTTTTTCAGTTAGAAGGTGGAATTATCGAATATGCACGTCAGGTAAAAGAAGACGGTGTTGAAAGTAAATTCTTAGGAAAAAACTTTGTATTCGACCATCGCTTAGGTGAAAGAATTACCGATGATATTATTTCACAGTGTCACCAATGCGGAAAACCTTGTGACAACCATACCAATTGTGCTAATGATGCTTGTCATCTGTTGTTCATTCAATGTGATGACTGCAAAGCAGCGATGGAAAACTGCTGTTCTACAGATTGTTTAGAAATAACTCATTTGCCTGCAGCTGAACAATTAAGATTAAGAAAAGGCTTGCAAGTCGGAAATAAAGTTTTCAGAAAAGGAAAATCAGATTCTTTAACCTTTAAAAACTCAGGAGATTTACCAGATAAACCTTTGGCAAAAGCGGAAACAAAAAATATCCGTCAAAAAATTGCCATTAAGAAATCTTTAATTGGTAAAGCTGAACATTATTATACGAAATCAAAGATTGCACAGTTTTTAATTGAACAAAACGAACTTTTAGTTGGTGATAAAGTTTTGATTTCTGGTCCTACAACCGGCGAAAAGGAAGTTGCAATCACTGAAATGTTTGTAGATGGAAGTCCTTGTGAAATTGCAAAGGTGGGAGATCAGATTACTTTTGAGCTTCCGTTCAGGGTTCGTTTATCCGATAAAATCTATAAAATTTCAGGATAATAGCCTTAGATTGGTGATATACAAGTTGCATTCTTTAGGAGTGCAACTTTTTTTGTGGATTGGTATAGGCTCACGTCGAAAAAGTCTTCTCTATTTTTATAAATTTGAAAATGAAAAAATCAGAAATCAGAAAATTATATCTTGAGAAAAGAAAAGCAATGTCGCAAGATGAGGTTGTTTCATTATCGGAGAAAATTTTCGAGAATTTCATCAATTACTTTAAACCGATTTCGGGTCAGAAAATTCATATTTTTATTCCAATTGAAAAGTTTAACGAGATTAAAACTGAGATTTTTATCCAATATTTTCTGGTTCGAAATATCTATGTTTTTGTCCCGAAAATTGTTGATACAAAATTGATTTCTGTAGAAATTTTTAATGAAACAAAACTTGAAACTAATAATTGGGGGATTTCTGAGCCTGTCTCAAATCAAGATTCGGGTATTTTTGATTTCGATTTTATCATTACTCCGCTTTTATATTGTGACAAGAAAGGAAATAGAGTAGGTTATGGCAAAGGTTTTTATGATGAGTTTTTTGAAAGTGTTTCCAAGGATTCAAAAAAAATCGGAGTCAATTACTTTGACCCCGATGATATTATTGATGATGTCTGGGAAAATGATATTCCCCTAGACTATCTGGTAACTCCTACAGATGTGCTGTCTTTTTTTAAAGGGTTCGGGTAAAAATTGACAAAGTAAAACTGAAATTCTTTCTTGAATTTTACAGGCTTTGAAATCAAAGTATATTGAGCATTTTTTTCAAATGTCCCGATAGATTTGTTTTTGCTGTCAAAATATTCTACATTAAATTTAGCTAAGTCTAAAGTATCCTGATTCTGAATTTCTTTATAAACCTTTAGATTATTTACTTTCACAGATTTTACTTTGAGGCTTTCAAGTTCTTTAAATAGAGGATTGAAAGTCAGGCTGTCTGGTTTCTGAAAGTATTTTTCAATCTTAGAATAAATGGCAGTATCTATTTCTGTATTTTTATCACCCGAAAGGTAGAGAGTAGAAAGATCTAAAACTTCTTGTATTTTTTGGAGTGTAATAGCATTGATTGCTTGAGTACTGTCCATCTGAACAGTTTTATTATTAGTATTTCTTAATTTATCAAGGTCACTTACTGCAGCAGTATCTTCTTTCTTTACACAAGAAATAACAGCAAGTATTATCAATATTGAGAAGAACAAAGTTTTATTGATTGTTTTCATTGGTTGATATTTTAAATTTTATGGATATGATTTTTCCCTTTTTATCTCTCTTCATTTCAATCACATTGAGGTTTTTTAGAGAAGTTGTAGGAGTTGTTACCAGTGTAATGTAATCTTGTTTGTCAAGAGATTCTAATCCGTAGATATCGCTATCATAAACTTGAGTAATTACGGCTTCATTACTGATAAGATTTTCAAGTTGTTTTCTTTTCTGCGTGATAAGATTAAATTGTTCAACTGCATTTACGCCTTTCACATCTTTTGTAGAAAAATAATAAACAGCCATTTTGTAATCGTCGGGTTTTAACTCAATAGTTTCTTCTTCCGGTGCATTCTCCAGATTACGGTTGATTTCAAGGTTTTCATACATTGTCGAACTAATCTGCATTCTGATATTTTTATCCTTACTTGGATAATGAAAACATTCTCCTGGCTTAATTCTGAAAAATAGAGGAGATTCATTCTCTTTAAGCACTTTTATTTCAATCGTACTCTGAACTTTCTGATTTCTGTCAGCATCTGTAAAACAGTACGTGTAAGTTTTCTCAAATAATTCATCTTTAAAACCCAAAAGTCCTAGCAAAATCACAAAAACTGAAGTTGCAGCAATCCAGGCTGTTCTTTGATGGTTCTTTTTTATTGGTTTTACTTCTGTTTTCTCAGGAGAATTTTCAATTGCTTTATTTTGTTCAATAGACTGATTTTCAGTGTTGTTTTTTTGTAAAACATCGTTTTCGGGTGCCTTAAATTCAATTATTTTAGGATGATAATCAGTTTTCGGAAGATTTAATGCGCTTGAAACTGTTTTTTCTAATTCTCTGCGATCCTCCTCCTCAAAATCTTTCTCATCCTGTAGCAATTCACCGGCAAAAAGATGTTGTTTTTTAAAATCAAACCATGAGGTGTAACCTGCATAAACACTGAGTAAAGTAAGCATGTCAATGCGGGGCAATTTGGTAACCGGAGAGTTTTTAAAATAGGTGTAAAAAGATTTTTCGCTAATGTTCCCTTTGGCCTTTTTTCTAAGATCTTCCTGAAAATATATGATGTCTATCCCTTTCCATTTTGATATATCATCATAGGAAGGGGCGTGTTCTTTCAAATACTGAGCCTGTACGTCCTTTTTTAGCTGCTCAAAGTGTAGTAAATCTAAATCAGTCAATTTTTTAATAAAGTATTAATGTATTGATTTTCAGTGTTATTTATTTGTAAAACTGTTTTACAAAGGTATTACAATTATTTTTCATAAACAAATTTCACATCTGCTATACCTTTGTCTTGTTCAAATAACCGAACAGAGAAAAAGATTTAAAAAAACAATATTAACAAATTAAATTTAATTTATTATGAAAAAGTCATTATTCGTAGCTGCTATCGCTGCAATCTCTTTAGTTGCTTGTAAAAAAGGTGAAGCTACTACAGAAAACAAAGATTCTATCGAAGCTAACGCTGATTCAGCTCAAAACGCTATTGATTCTACTACTAATGTTGCTGTAGATTCTACTAAAGCTGCTGGAGATATGAAGAAAGACAGCGTTGAAGCTAAGTCTGATTCAGCTAAAGTTGCTAAATAATTAGCAGTTACAATTAGAATAAAAGAACCGTTTCGCTCAGCGAAGCGGTTTTTTTATGCCCTATAATAACAAATCGTAAGGTAGTTTTACGTTATCAAATTTAAATTAAATCATAAAATGTAAAACCACTCTCTAATCAATTTAATTTTTCTTTTGTTTTAAAGTCTCGTAACACGTAATCGCTACAGCATTACTCAGATTTAGAGAATCAATACTTCCAGACATTGGAATTAGTGTGTTTTTTCCTTTCCCGTACCAGAAATCACTTAGTCCTGAATGCTCGGTTCCAAATAGAACAGCTGATTTTTTAGTGAAATCTCTTTTATACAAGTCTTCAGAAGTTTCATCCATAATGGTTGTGTAGATATTGAAATTATTTTTCTGAAGAAATTCTAAGGTTTCCTGATTTTCAGCCTGAAAAACTTCCATTCCAAATAAACATCCCACGCTTGAACGAATCACATTCGGGTTATAAAAATCTGTTTTTGCATCGGCAATAATCAAAGCATCAATCCCAAAAGCTTCGCAGCTTCTCAGAATGGCTCCTAAGTTTCCGGGTTTTTCAACGCCTTCAACTATGATTATGGTTGAGTTTTCTTTAGGTTTAAAAGTATTTAATGCAGTTTCTTTCGCTTTATAGATTCCGATAATTCCTTCAGAGCTTCCTCTGTAAGCTATTTTTTCATAAACTTTTTCAGAAACATAATGGATTTTCTCTTTCGGAAGTTTTCCTTGGAAAATACTTTCACAAACAAAGAATTCTTCAGCTTCAAAATGATATTTCTGAGCTCTTTCGTTTTCCTGCTGTCCTTCCACAACAAAAACACCCGACTTTTTCCGGAAACGGTTATCCGTTAAAAGTTTGGTAATGTTTTTTATTTTTTCGTTCTGAAAACTTTCGATAATCATGATGGGTGGTTGATAAAATGATAGTTGATGCAAAAATAATTTTTAAAAATCATTTAACCATCATAAATCCTCATTTATACCATTGATCAGACTTTGTGGAAGCTCTTTCTTATTTTTTATTCCTAAAGATTTCAGCTTTTGAGTTTGTGAAATCAAGTTGTCATTACCGGTTGATAATTGCTTGAAAGCATCATTGTAAACATTTTTTGCCTGATCGATATTTTTCCCGACTTTCTCAAGGTTTTCTATAAAACCCGCAAATTTATCATACAGTTTAGCTCCTCGGTCTGCAATTTCCATGGAATTTCTGTTCTGATATTCTCTTTTCCAGAGATCGGCAATCAGTTTCAGAGAAGTAATCAGATTACTCGGATTGAGAAGCAGAATTCTTTTCTCATAAGCGAAATTCCAAAGGTTTTGATCGGCCTGCATGGCGGCAATATAAGCTGGTTCGCTTGGAATAAACATCATTACGAAGTCCAGTGATTTTCCGTAATCATCGTAAGCTTTCTGGCTCAATTGGCTGATATGAGTTTTAATAGAATATAAATGCTGATTGACTTTTATTTGATAAATGTCTGAATCGGTTTCATCAACCAGTTCTGTGAAAGCTGTCAAAGAAACTTTTGAATCAATAATCACATTTCTCTCATCAGGATATTTTACAACCGCATCCGGACGCATTTTTTTACCCGAAAATTCTGAAAATAAAGCTTTATTATCTTCATCTTTAAGCTCGTGCTCCAGAAAATATTCTCTTCCTTTGACCAAACCTGATTTTTCCAAAATACTTTCCAAAATCATTTCACCCCAGTTTCCCTGCGTTTTGCTTTCGCCTTTCAGAGCTCGGGTTAGTTTTTTAGCGTCTTCAGATATTTGTTGATTCAATAGAGATAATTCTTTTACTTTTTCGCCCAAAGAAAAGCGTTCTTTGTTTTCCTTTTCGTATACTTCGTTCACCTTATTTTTTAAATCAGTAATTCTTTCCTGAAAAGGGTCAAGAATGTTTTTTAAATTGGTTTGATTTAAATTGGTAAATTTTTCTGTTTTTTCTTCTAAGATTTTGTTGGCTAAATTTTCAAACTGCAGTTTCCCTTCTTCCTGAATTCTTTTTGTTTCTTCTTTTTGAGTTTTCAAAAAAGTATTTTCAGCAGAAACTTTTGCAAATTCGGCTTTTAAATCATTTAAAAGATCTGATTGCTGAAGATTGGCCTCTTTTTCACTTTTAATAATTAGTTCTAAATCCTGAATTTTAAGATTTAAATTCTCTAAATCTGCATTAGCTTTAATATGTAAATGATTCAGTTCATCATGAGAACTTCTTGAAACCATAGATGATTTCAGTACAAAATAAATAACGATGGCACTAAGAATTCCTCCAGTAAAAAAGCCAATGATCAGATAAGTCATTTCCATAATTCAAAATTACAATTTTTTGCAAATTTTCCTCAGCCGGGATTTATTTAATTATATTTGATTTTTTTAAATATTAAAGAGTTGTTATAATGAACATGTCCATCGGTCCTTTTAATCTTATCTTTTTTATTATCATTACTGCAATTATTTATATAGCAGGGTTTTATTTTGCCCTTAAAAATAAATTAGGAATTGTGGGATTTCTTACTGTATTGTTTTTTCCTTTGGTAGGTTCATTAGGCATTATAATGTATTCGTTAAGAAAGAAAGTGACGACGTTTAAGAAATATAATTAGAACTGTCAAATTGTTTTTGTTTTTTCTAAAATTTCAATATTTCTCACCACATCATGGCTTTCACATTTCTTTAATTCTTTGGCTAAAGTCGAAGAAAGCAATTTCGGATTTAAAATCTGTGAAGCCACTTTTGCTGCGGCATAATCTACGATATTGATTATAGATTCTTTTAAGAAATTTGGAGTGTTTGAAGCAATCACGGCAGTTGTCCAGGAAGTGTCTCTTGCTTTTGAAATGGCAAAATCTAAAGTCACATTGTCTTTTCCGTTGGAAAGTTTGTCGATAAGATTGACAGGGTAACAGATTTTATTTAAAGAATCCTGAACATTTTGATTAATGGAAGCAATCACAGAATTGATGTTTTCAAAATCTTTTTTCAAAGGATTTATTTTTCGGTAAGGCATCACAGAAGCCGCAGAAATCCCCAAGTCTAAATTGATGTGCGCATTCATCCCAAGAAAAATATGCTGAAGGATCAAAAGGTCTTTATTTTTTGTCGCTTCAAAAGCAAGATACCATGCGTTTGTGCATTTTTTTCCTTTACTGTAATTATCCCAGGCTTCAAGATATCGGTTAGCAAAAGCGAGATCCAAAAGAACCATTCTGGGATTGTCTTCAAATTTTTTCTGCTGAATTCCTTTTAAAACCTGAGCGGTCATTATTCTGTAAGTGCATGCAAAGTATCCTGCAGGACTTTGGTTGGCTTTACTCCAAATGATAATTTCATCTAATTTTTTTAAGACTTCTTCGATGGTTTTCATGGTGGTTTAGTTTTATTTTAAAGATAATAAAACCGCAAAGAATTAAGAAGGTAGCTACTTATTTATTTTCTTCCAACTGTAAGAAAGCTGACAATCCATTCCTAAATATCCGAACATTCCCCATTTTGCATCATTAAAGTATGACATGTTTTCAATGACATACCTATTTTTCTCTGTCTCGATGATAATTTTGTCAGACAGTTTTACTTTCTTAAAAGGAATACTGAAAGTAATGAGCTCAGACGAATTATTGATTATATTTACAGAGTCCACTGTTTTCGCATCCTCAATTAATATCAATGTAACTTCACTTACATTTCTGGTGGAAATGCTATCTGACAACTCAAAAACATGGTCGGCAACAATGTATTTGGTATTTGCACATTCAATGTCATCGGCTCTGTTTCTTTGTCTGCTTGTAGAAATTTGATAGTAAATAATTCCGCAAACAATCAAAATGATTAAAATCAATACTCCTAAAATGATCAGACAGCCTTTAAGATATTTATTCATTAATGTATTTTGTGTCTAAAGATTTTTCAGCAATCGAATTGTGATGTTGGGATACATTTCAACATATCTCAAATTTACTATGTTTTTCTCATTACAATTGACCTATTTCCAATGCCAATAGCAATTTTATAAGCATCGGAGAGGATGCATCTCATGATAATGGTGTACTATTAGATTGATTTTATTTAATCTTTAATTCTTAAAAACTCTTTCGCCAGTTCGATCATTTTAGGATCACCGGTATATTTCCCGTGTTCATCTGATAATTTTACGGTGGGGATCCATTCTTTATTTAAGGCTTGAACTCCGATCAGTTTCATCACAATGTTCATTGGTTTTAATCCTACATCGTTGGTCAGATTGGTTCCTATTCCGAAAGAAACTCCGATTTTTCCTTTACAGTACCTGGTAATTTCTTCCACTCTTCCAAGATTTAGAGCATCGGAGAAAATAATGTATTTGAACAGAGGATTGATTCCGTTGCTTTTATAATGTGCAATTGTTTTGTCTGCAAATTCAAAAGGATCTCCGCTATCATGACGTACACCATCAAAAAGTTTAGCAAATTTCTTATCAAACTGCTGGAAGAAAACATCAGTTGTATACGTGTCTGAAAGGGCAACTCCCAGATCACCACGGTAAACATCTACCCAATGCTCAAGTGCCAGTTCGTTGGCCATTTTGAAGCCAAATTCGGCTCCGTGAAACATAAACCACTCGTGAGCATGAGTACCGATGGGTTTTACGTTGTATTTCATTGCAAAATGTACGTTTGAACTTCCTATAAATGTAGATTCTTTTTTCTGCGTTAAAGCTTCCATCACCAAATTCTGAACTTTATAAGAATGCCTTCTTCGGGTTCCGAATTCTGCGAAATTAACTCCTAAGTCATTTAATGAATCTGCTTTTTCAAGCGTTTTGTTCATCACTATTTCATTGGAATCTCGTTCCATGTGATTCATCTCGTAATGCAGCTCGCTTATTAAAGCCAACAAAGGAACTTCCCACAAAATGGTTCTATACCAAAGTCCTTCTACAATAACACTCAAATCATTTCCGGTTTGTACGATTTTCACTTCTGACGGATCGTAATGATAGCCCTCTAAAAAATCTAGATAAGGTAAATTTAGATACGGACAGGTTTGGGCCAAAAATTTCTTTTCATCTTTGGTAAGCTGCAGCTCTGCCATTTTGTTGACAATTGTTTTCAGAGCAGCATCGAAGCCGTCAGGAAAATGATGTTTTCCACGATTGATAAATTCATATTTTACGATTTGGCTTGGGAAAAGTTTGACAACAGCATTCTGCATGGTGATTTTGTAAAAGTCGTTGTCGAGTATTGAATTGAGTCGTATTTCGGACATATTTTAATTTTAAATAAATTTAATAAAATAAATAAAAAAATCGCCTTTTTGACGGGCGATTTTGAAATCAATGAAATGATTTTTGTCTTTTATTTTCCTAAATATGAATTGTACATCCAGACTTCTTTTTCCTGTTCGGTGATGTAATCGCTCATTTGAGAGTTGGTACCTTCATCGCCTGCTTCATCAGTAATGTCTAAAAGCTCTCTTTGTAAATCGATCACTACTTTGAAGGAGTTTAGAATAATTTCTACACTTTTGTTCCCATCACTTACTTCCTTGCTTTCTTTAATCGTTGAAACCTGAAGATAATCTGAGTAATTATGCGCAGGAGTTGCGCCTAAAGTAAGAATTCTCTCTGCTATTTCGTCAATTTTCAGGACCAAACTATTGTAAAGCTCTTCGAACTTAGGATGAAGCGTAAAAAACTGTTCACCCTTTATATTCCAATGAGAGCCTCGTGTGTTTTGATAGAATACTGAATAATTTGCTAAGAGGATATTGAGTTTTTCTGAAATGTTTTTACAGTCTGCTTCTTGTAAACCAATAATGTTGGCGTTTTTCATAATGTTTATTTTTTTATATTTCTATTGCACGAAATATTGTGCCGAAATTGTGTGAAGATGATTGATGGTGCTTATCTTTGGTATTTTTAATTTTTATTAAAATTTCGCTATCAAACAAACATGAAAAAATATAAAGTACTTGCTGTAATTGTTGTTATTGTCTATTTTTTTCAGTCAATATTTACACCTTTTGGTGGGATCATGTCAGACAGTCTGTCGTATTTTGGCATTGCGGAGGATTTGCCGAGACCAGAAACTAATTTGTTTCCTTTGGGATATCCTTTGTTGATTAAGTTTTTTCATGTGATATTTCAAGATTATTTTTGGGCCTATAAAATTCTTAATCTTCTGTTTACTGTTTCTATTTTAGTTTTTTCTTACAAAAAGAAATTTTATTTCAGAGAGACTACGTTGCTGTTAACGGGTAAAACTTTCTTCTTTGTTTTTACTCAGGCTGTTTCTGAATCGGCATTTATTTTTGTACTTTATTTTCTTGTTTATTTTTTACATGAAATCCTTATCAAACCTCAAAAATTATATAAAAATGCAGCTATTGCGGCTTTATTAATAGTCAGCTTGTTTTCCATAAGATATTCGGCCGTTTTTATTTATTTGGGAATTTTAGTTTTCTTTTTTTTAAATTTTATTAAAATTAAACATATGCCTTATAATAAGGCCTTCTTCTTGTTTTTGATTTTATCAGGTTTAGGAATTTCAGGATATTTATTTCTAAATTATTTAGAATTTAAAAGCTTTACGGGGGAACAATTAAGAGGAACCCCAGATGGGATGACCTACATCTATATAATAAGAGATTTGTTGGGTGTCTGTAATGTTATTGATCCTTTTATTGGGTTGAAGCCTGCGTCTAACAGTTTAGGGAGTTTAGTTTTTCAGGGGGGTATTCTGGTGGTAGATATTTTCATTTTTATATATTTCTTTAAATATTACAAAAAAGCAAAGGATACTCCTCAGAGAAATTTTCATGTTTTACTTTGGGTAGTTGCGGTGGTTTATACATTTGCATTGTTGTTCTCTGGCTGGATTCAGCAGATTGAAGAAATGGGAGTCAGACTTTTGGCGGCTGCTAATTTCTGTTTGTTTTTTTCATTTCTTATCTTGTATTTTAAATACAATGCTGATGATAAAAAGATTTGGTGGATATCGTGTTTCTTCTTAGTTTTTTTAACTGCCTACAGCTTAAAAGATCCTGCATATTATTTGACTAAGAAAGAAATGATAAAAGCTCAGATGCCAAAATTTAAAGACAAGAAATATTTATTTAATGATGAAAGAAATATTACAATACTCACCACATACGAGATACCTATTGTAAAGAAAACATTCAATTACGAACATACCAATAAGCAGAAAGGGAAACTTAAGGAAAGTTTAGCTGGAAGTGTTTATCCTAAAATAAAATGGTTAAAGTATGACACAGTGAGAAATAAATCTGAAGTTTTATATACATCACAACTTTCAATAGATTAATTTTTTATATTGAATTATCTTATAAAAATGTCAATATTTATGAGATAATCGCCTGATTCCTTGTTGGATTTATTTTCAATAAAAATATTTATTTTACATATAACTTATTGTCAATTAAAAAATTATTCATAATTTTGCACCCTAAAATAAAAAGCAATTAAATGCCTACTATTCAACAATTAGTAAGAAAAGGAAGAGTCGCACTCACCAAGAAGAGTAAATCGGCTGCCCTTGATTCTTGTCCACAAAGACGAGGTGTATGTACGAGAGTATATACTACCACTCCTAAGAAACCTAACTCTGCACTTAGAAAAGTAGCAAGGGTAAGACTTTCAAACGGTAAAGAAGTCAACGCCTACATCCCGGGCGAAGGACATAATCTTCAAGAGCACTCGATAGTATTGGTACGCGGCGGAAGGGTGAAAGACCTACCGGGAGTAAGATATCACATCGTAAGAGGAGCATTAGACACTGCGGGTGTTAGTGGAAGAACGCAGAGAAGATCTAAGTATGGAGCTAAGAGACCAAAACCAGGTCAGGCAGCAGCTGCGCCAGCTAAAGGAAAGAAAAAATAATCATTAAATAAGGTACAGAAACAATGAGAAAGACAAAAGCGAAAAAAAGACCGTTGTTACCAGATCCGAAATTTAATGATCAATTGGTAACTAGATTCGTAAACAACTTGATGCTTGACGGTAAGAAGTCTATCGCATTCAAAATATTTTATGATGCATTAGACATCGTAGAAACTAAAAAAGGAGAAACTGAAAAAACTGCCCTTGAAATCTGGAAAGATGCATTAACTAACGTTATGCCTCATGTAGAAGTACGTTCTAGAAGAGTAGGTGGAGCTAACTTTCAGATTCCTATGCCAATCAGAGCTGACAGAAAAATTTCTATGGCAATGAAATGGCTAATCCTTTACTCTAAAAAGAGAAATGATAAGTCAATGGCTTTGAAATTGGCTAACGAAGTTGTAGCTGCTTCAAGAGAAGAAGGTGCTGCTTACAAAAAGAAATCTGATACTCACAAAATGGCGGAAGCTAACAAAGCTTTCTCACACTTTAAATTCTAATTAGAAATGAGTAGAGATCTTAAATTTACAAGAAACATTGGTATTGCTGCGCACATTGATGCCGGTAAAACTACCACTACTGAAAGAATCTTATTCTATACAGGTGTCAACCACAAAATTGGTGAAGTGCACGATGGTGCTTCTACAATGGACTGGATGGAGCAGGAAGCTGAAAGAGGTATTACCATTACTTCTGCTGCAACTACTTGTTCTTGGAATTTTCCAACAGACCAAGGTAAAAAATTACCTGAAACTAAACCTTACCACTTCAACATCATTGATACACCGGGACACGTTGACTTCACAGTAGAAGTAAACAGATCTTTGAGAGTATTGGATGGATTGGTATTCCTTTTCTCTGCAGTAGATGGAGTAGAGCCTCAGTCTGAAACAAACTGGAGACTTGCTGACAACTATAAAGTTGCAAGAATGGGATTCGTAAACAAAATGGACCGTCAAGGTGCTGACTTCCTTAACGTGGTAAACCAGGTTAAGACCATGTTAGGATCTAATGCAGTTCCAATCGTTTTACCAATCGGTGCTGAAGAAGATTTCAAAGGTGTTGTTGACTTAATTAAAAACAGAGCGATCATCTGGGATGAAGCAGGACAAGGAGCTACTTTCGAAGTAGTGCCAATTCCTGAAGACATGAAGGCTGAAGTTCTGGAATACAGAGAGAAATTAGTAGAAGCTGTGGCTGACTACGATGAGACTTTGATGGAGAAATTCTTCGAAGATCCGGATTCTATCTCTGAAGACGAAATCAACGAAGCGCTTAGAAAAGCTACTATCGATTTATCTATTATCCCAATGACTTGTGGTTCTTCATTTAAGAATAAAGGAGTACAGTTTATGTTGGATGCAGTATGTAAATATTTGCCTTCTCCATTGGATAAAGATGATATCAAAGGTACTGACCCAAGAACAGATCTTGATATTACAAGAAAACCAGACGTAAACGAGCCTTTTGCAGCTTTAGCATTTAAGATTGCTACCGATCCTTTCGTAGGAAGATTGGCATTCTTCAGAGCATACTCTGGAAGACTGGATGCAGGTTCTTATATCTTGAATACTCGTTCAGGAGATAAAGAAAGAATCTCTAGAATCTATCAGATGCACGCTAACAAGCAAAATCCTGTAGAATATATTGAAGCAGGAGATATTGGTGCAGCGGTAGGTTTCAAATCTATCAAAACAGGTGATACAATGTGTGATGAGAAACACCCAATCGTTCTAGAATCGATGGTTTTCCCAGATCCGGTAATTGGTATCGCTGTTGAGCCTAAAACTAAAGCAGATCAGGATAAAATGGGTAACGCTTTGGCTAAATTAGCTGAAGAAGATCCTACTTTCCAGGTTAAAACTGACGAGGCTTCTGGTCAGACAATTATCTCAGGAATGGGTGAGCTTCACCTTGACATTCTTGTAGACCGTATGAGAAGAGAATTCAAAGTTGAAGTAAACCAAGGTCAGCCTCAGGTAGAATACAAAGAAAATCTTACAAGAGTTGCCCAGCACAGAGAAGTTTACAAAAAACAATCTGGTGGTAAGGGTAAATTTGCTGATATCGTATTTGAACTAGGACCTGCTGACGAAGGTAAAGTTGGTTTAGAATTCGTTAATGAGATCAAAGGTGGTAACGTTCCTAGAGAATTTGTTCCTGCAATTGAAAAAGGCTTTAAAGCTGCAATGAAAAACGGGCCATTGGCTGGTTTCGAAGTTGAAGGTATTAAAGTTACTCTTAAAGACGGATCTTTCCACGCAGTGGATTCTGATGCACTTTCTTTTGAAATGGCAGCTAAATTAGGATTTAAAGAAGCGGGACGTGCTGCTAAGCCAGTAATTATGGAGCCTATTATGAAATTGGAGGTTGTAACTCCGGAAGAATATATGGGTAACATCATTGGTGACCTTAACAAGAGAAGAGGTACAATCAGTGGACAAGAAGAAAAGAACGGTGCCGTTGTGATCAAAGGTTCAGTTCCACTTTCTGAAATGTTTGGTTATGTTACTACTCTAAGAACACTTTCATCAGGAAGAGCTACTTCTTCTATGGAATTAGAGAAATATCAGGCTACTCCTCAAAACGTTGCTGAAGATATTATCGCTAAAGCAAAAGGTTAATTTTTTAAATCAAAGAAATGTCACAAAGAATCAGAATAAAACTAAAATCTTACGATTACAACTTGGTCGACAAGTCTGCTGAGAAAATCGTAAAAACGGTAAAGGCTACTGGTGCTGTTGTAAACGGACCCATTCCATTACCTACAAATAAGAGAATCTTTACAGTACTAAGATCTCCGCACGTAAACAAGAAAGCAAGAGAGCAGTTCCAATTATCAGCTCACAAGAGATTGATGGATATTTACTCTTCTTCTTCTAAAACTGTTGATGCTCTAATGAAATTAGAACTTCCTTCAGGAGTTGACGTAGAAATTAAAGTGTGATAATTAAGCCTTTTGGCTTATCATCTTAAATATGAATCCCTTTTCGAAAGAAAAGGGATTTTTTGTTTTATATTCCAAATCATTTAATTTAAATATTCAATCAATTCAAATAGTATTGATATTTTTGATTAAAATTAAAATATGAAAAAATTAATATTGCTGTTATTTCCTTTAATATTATCAGCGCAAACACATCGTTTTATTTATCAGTTTCACTATAAATTAGATTCAACAGCAACAGAATTAGCTGCCGAAAATATGATTTTGGATGTTAATCCTGATGATGTTAAATTTTACCCTTACTCTTATGCAGAAACCGATTCTCTAAATATGATCCGTGGCCAAAAAAGATCAAGGTGGGATGATCATCTTCCTGCTATTATTAGAAAAAGGAATTCTTTTGAAAACACTTCATTGATTTTATTGAATGATCTTTTCTCTTTAAAATCAACGGATAAAATGAATTGGAAACTTCTAAAAGCCACGAAAGTTGAAGGTGAGTATACACTACAGAAAGCAACTACAACCTTTGGCGGAAGAAATTGGATTGCCTGGTTTTCTAAAGATGTTAATTTGAGTGAGGGCCCGTATAAATTCAGAGGACTTCCGGGTTTAATTTTTGAAATTGAAGATGATAAGAAAAACTTTATTTTTAAGCTTTCAAAAAGTATGAAATTATCCAAAACCTACGAAGCTCAATTTCTTGATAGTTTTATGGGGCGAAAACCAATTCCCGTCAATGAAAAAATCATTGCAAAAAAACAGTTAGAACTGTATGATAATCCTTTGAAAGATATTGCCGAATCTTTTAAATCAAATACCAATCCTGAAAATACATTTTATGTAATGGGAGTGCAGATAAAAAATTTAGATCAACTGAAAGGAATGTCTGATGAACGGAGAAAAGCAATGCTTAGAGAAAACAATCCGATTGAAATTGATAAGGCGGTGAAATATCCTTTACACTAAAATATAATGGTAAGTTTAGCTAATAGCTTCAAAAAGATGCTCGCTACTGCTACCGTACTTTTTTCTTAGCCTTTGTTTTGCTTTTTTCACAGCATCCAGAGTAACTCCCAAAAGACGGGAGATTTCAGAATTAGACATCAGAAGTTTGGTGAGAATAATGATTCTCATATTAGATTCGGTAAGTTCGGGGTAATGACTGGTCAGCTCTTTATATTGCGACGGGTATCTCTGGATAAAAGCGTTTCTGAAGTTTTTCCAGTTTTCGTCTGTCATCAGATGAGATTCTAACAGTTTTTGCAAATCACCCGATTTTTCTTCGAGAAAAGATGAGGAAGAATGTTTCACGCTTTCCATTTCAATTTCCAGCTGCTCAATTTGTCTGTTTTTTTCGGCGAGATAGGTTCGGTACGAATTAATGGTTTTGTTGGTAGAATTTAATTTGTTTTCAGATTTTATCTTATCAACGAGGAGATTCAGAACTTTTGTCTCATATTCGCTTTTCTTGCTTCTTATTTTGTGTCTGTAAGAACGTATTAAGGCAATAATGATAAGAGCCAATAGAATGCAAATGATGATCGCTGTGATTTTCAGATAAGATTCTTTCTGATGTTTGGCTTTCTCAATCTCTACCTTCAGCTGAAGCTGCTTTTTTTGTGATTCCCAGCCGACTTTCAGAACTGTTTCTTTTCCGTCGAAATCTTTCAAAGAATCGTTCAGTTTTTCTAATCTGCGCCTTGCCTGAAGCTCTGTGGCATCGTCACCTTTGATCTCGGCGATTTTTAAAATCAATTCATTAATCTGGAATTCCGAACTTTTAAAATAAGATTTAGACTGTGCATAATTTTTTGCTAGCAGTACATACTTTTCTGCATTGCCGATATCGCCTTTTTCAAGGTATGCTTTGCTTAAAACAGTCAGCGCATACATCGTATTCTGATCATTTACTTCATCTTTAGAGATCGCAATATCCTTCTCAAGTAGCGAAATGGCCTTGGTGTAGTTTTTCTTTTTAATTTCCAACTCGGCGATACTCCCCAAAGCTTTTGCATAGCGAATTCCATCATTAGATTTTTTTGCAACCGTTAAGGCTCTTTTGTAGTAGTTTTCAGCTTCTGTGAGATTGTTGTTCTGGGCACTGCAAAATCCCAATGCATTTAGAATACTTGCGAGCTCACTGCTTTCCGGCTCTGCATATTTTTGTGCTTTTTTCAAATATTCTTCTGCCTTTTCAAACTCATCAGTTGTGGTAAGAAAATAGGCGATTTTTTTGTAGGTGTCACTGATCTGAATAATTTTAAAATCTTCAGTCATATCAAGGTTTTTCACACAAAACATAAATAACGGAAACGACTTTTCGTACTTTCTGTATGTGTAAAAATAAAATCCGTAATTCAAAGACACCCAAATTTCAAGATCTAGTCTTTTCTGAAGCTTGGAATTTTTGAGCGCTTTTTCAAAAAGAGTATTACTTACGGCATTTATCTGATCTTTTCTGTCTGCGGTTTTCAGAGCCGAAAAGACATTGGTAATAATTTCTAATGATTTCTCACTTGTTTCCTTATTGGCAGAATTACTAATGAAATCAGCAAGTTCGTTGGTCGTTTTATCCTTAAATTCTGGATATTTTTTTGCGATGTTTTCAATTAACTTTTTATCGGAAACAGAATAGTCAGGAGCCGAAAAAAGCTGAGCATCCAGAAATGAATGAACTAAAATAAACGAAAAAAACAATAATAATTTCTTCATGAAGCCCGGATAATTGAGTTAGTCTTCTGTTATTTAATTTATTCATCAGGTGTCTTTTCGGAATTTTAAAAATGTCCACCACGATGTCCACCCATTATTTTGTTATTTTCAATATAAAACTTTTATTTTTGAAAAATCTTAATCATAATAGAAACTTCCTTAAAACATTAAATTTAATAAATCATTTTTTAAATGAAAAATTAATAAAACGGAATGTTTAAATATTTGAAACTAGTAACCACAATTTACCTTTTAAGCAAGTGATGAAAATCTGTTTAACACTTATCGTAACTGATAGGTGTTTTTTTGTGAAAATGATGTAAGTATTTTATATGAAGCATGTTTTTTGATTACATTTAATTAAAATAAAAGCAATGTCAAAATCAGATAAAAGCATATTTGAAAAATTCTCAAATTGGGCAACAAAATTTACCGGCAGTTCGTATGCTTTTCTGGGGGCGGTTACTATTGTTGCGTTATGGGCGGTTTCCGGTCCGATTTTTAATTATTCTGAGACATGGCAGTTGATTATCAATACGGGAACAACCATTATTACTTTTTTAATGGTTTTCTTAATTCAGAAATCTCAGAATAAAGACTCTAAAGCCATTCAGATTAAATTGAATGAACTTATTGCGGCCAACGAAAAAGCCAGCAACAGAATGGTTGATATAGAAGATCTCACCGAAAAAGAATTAGACCAAATTCATTGTTATTACGAAAAGCTGGCAGATTTTGCTGAAGAAGATCAGGATATTCACGCTTCACATTCGATAGATGCTGCAAAAAGAAATCAGGATTATAAATATACATTTTTTAAAAATAAACATGAAGAATGGCTGCTAAAGCAGAAACAAAAAAAGGAATCAATTTGATTCCTTTTTTTGTTTAATTAAATATGATTATCTCTTCATAAAATAATCAAAATAACTACAGCTTCCCAAAAGCGTTCTCGCCGCTTCGGTATCTGAATATTGAGACTTCAACTGAGCAAAATAGGTTCTGTATTTTTGATTTTTCAGATCATTCATCTGCTTTTGATAAGCATCATTTTTCTCAGACCATTTCGGATCAGCATAATCGATGTTTGCCTGGTTTTTGGCTTCATACTGATAATATTTTCCCTGCTCGGCACTTGCCATCTGGAAAAGCAGTCGTGCTTTCTGTTCTTTGTCGGTAGATAAATCTAAAGCTTTCTGGTAATAATTTAAAGCCAAATCAAAATTATCAGGTTCGATGTAAGTAGTTGATGTGAAATTCTTGTAGTAATATTGATAAGGTGTTTTCTTGTCGGTACTCCAGAAGTCATACTTTCCGCCGTTGCTGTTATCGACATCCATGACGAACAATTCTCTGTAATAGCCGAGAACGGAAGTGTTGTACAAAATATTTCCAATCAGCTGATTGGCCTGAGTTGATTTTTCATCTTTGCCATTGCCGATTTTTCTAAGTTGAACTAAAGCATCTGCCAATTCAAGTTTATTCATCTTTGGCTTGATGAAAGAAAAAGCAGTGTAATCTTCTGCCTGCATACTTTCTGCATCGGAGCTCTGGAAACTTTCCCAAACATTATGCCCGAAAACCAAATCCGGAATGTTGTTGAAACCGTCATAGTTCTGACCATCGTAAACCAGCTTTTCATAATTCCCGGTTTCCGGATTGTATCTTTCATAATTCTCTCTCGGAATTCCGGAGAAGGTCTGAGCTTTTTGATAATACAATTTTGCTTTGTCAAAGTCTGCCAGTCTCATCGCACGGTCACCGTAAATCACATTAAAGAATGCATCAATATTTCCTACATTGTCCATGTTTTTAGCAATGATCTGTTGTTCAAATGCTGTCTTGTTTGGTTTTCTGTAAAAATCCTCTACACTTTTCACCAAAGTAGAATTCGGATTGTATTGTAGGTCAGAAAGCTTATTATTCATCAGATAAGATTTTCCGTCTTCTCCCTGAAGGAAATATCGATTGGCTAAAACATCTTTTAAGAATGAAGCCGTGGAAGGCGGCGCTCCATAGTTGTAGCCACCATCCTGCAAGCTGTCTTTTTCAATTTTCTTTTCAATAAAATAATCGGCATAGTCGTTCATTAAATGATCCTCATATTCTGCATCAATTTTTGGTTGTGAAACGATGTCATTCAATACTTTCATCCGTTTAATCTCTTCAAGATATTCAGGATTGCTGGTTTTGATGTCTTCTAAAATTTCAGTGCTTGCTTTGCAATCTTTCTTTAAAAATTTAAGATAAGCATCTGCAATCTGCCAATATTCATCAGTAGATTTTTCTTTAGTTTTTGAAGTGAATTTTTCTAAATCATCCAAAAAGTCTTTCTGCTTCTCGTCGTAATAATAACTTTGATTTTTGGTGTAAAACGGAATTCTGTTTGGGTTTTCCAGCAGCTCGTCGTCGCTTTGGTCATTTTTAGTTCCATCTTTCACTTTGTCAGATTTTGAACTGAAAAGATTCTTAAAGAACAGAACAATTTTTTGCCAGAAGCTCAGTTCTTTTTTCTCTGCTTTTTTAATTTCTGTAGTTGCAGTAGTTTTTTTATTTCCTGATGGGTCGGCATCTTTTGATTCGTAATAATACGTCGGAAGGTAGCTTCGTTCCAGTTCATTGATGCTTCTTGCGGCCATCACTTTTAGAATCTCGGAATTGGGATCAATGTCATACATCTTCTCCATCATCGGAATCGGGTTGGTGAAATCTTCATAACCCAAAAGAAAATACGCCATGTTTTTCTCTTCATTATTTCCTGCTCTTTTAAGGATATTGTTGAAGGATGCAGTATCCGAAAGTTTCATCGAGATAAATGCAGATTCTTTCCGGCTTTTGCTGTTTTTAAAAACCTGAAAGAAATTCCAGTTGGCGTCATTTCCCATTTGCAATCCTCGTTGTGCACCTGCCAACTGGTCTAAAGCCATATAATAAGAAGAGCCTCGTAAAGAAATTGGCTGAACATACGACTTGAATGCCTGTAGCGCCGCATCAAAGTTTCTTGTGTAATGATTAAATCTCACCAACTGATAGCCGTATCGTTGCTTAATCTCAGGATTTTTGGCTGCATTATATAAAGATGTCAGTGCAGAAATTGTTTTAGCATAATCTAATTGTGTAGCATTTTTGTCGCTTTCATTTTCTCTGTAATAAAATGAATCTGCGGTTTCCACATAGTTGATTTTCATGTAAGGCTCAAGATATTTTGCCTCAATCAGATAATCAATTCCTTCGCGATACTTTGCATAGAAACCTGTTCCTACTTTTTGCAGTAAAGGATTATTCGGTGTTCCTTTCTTCAAATCATTGAGATCATTCATGGCAATTTTATTCACCAGATAATCTGTTTCAGTGTATGTCAACTGATTGTTGAAGAATTTTCTCCATGCTTCGATATTCTCATTTGGAATCTGCGAAGACTTGAAATCAGTATAGAATCTCGAAGCATAGTTATGAAGAAAAGGAAGGTAAGATTTATCTTTAATGATGCTTTGGGTAAACAGATTAAAGTAATCATAATCCGGATCTGCCCATGCGCACGCTTCCGATTTGGTATAGAATAGCGATGCGACCGCTAGTGATAGAATATACTTTTTCATATATTTTTGGTGTTTTGTTTAATTTTTATTCCCAGAGATCACGAGATTTACACAGATTTTTTTATAAATTTATCCGTAAAGATCTGTAAAATCCTTGGGATGAATTTTCGTTTGATTATCTACAGAACAATCTTCCAGCATCCAGCTTCCAGCCTCAAAAACTTCTGCCTTCCACAAATTTACTATCTAATTGGTAATAAATAATATTGTAATGATTTAATTTTTTATCTAAAAACTGAGTCACATTATCAAGTTGCTCATCAGAAATTTCTTCTGCCCTTATTTTAAAACCTTTGGTCATGAAACTCCCAAAATAGAAACCGTCTTTCAAAATTTCAATCTCGTTGTCTGAGATTTTTTTGAAGTTGGAGTTTTTGAGGTCTTTTTTTGATAAAGCATTGATGAGTTTATGTTTTCCTAAGTGATTGGTCACGATTCCCCAGGAATAAATTGGCAAAGCAACTTCAATGTTTTTTGTAGGATATTCTTCGAGCTTTGATAAATAGCTTTTAAGAATGTTGACATCCAAGATTGAATTTTTATCTGAATTTTCTAAAGGCGAAGAAGTAGAGTAGCACATCAGATACACTTTTTCCACGGGCGGAATACCCATCAGGTTTTTATCTTTCACCTGATGAAGTCGGAGCGTACATGTAACTTCTTTACCGGAGATTTTCTTTAATTCATGGAGAAATTTAAAATAATCATCTTTCGTTCCGGCAGTCCAGTCGCAGTCGATCTGAATTTCATTGATTGAAGCCAATTGATAGTCTTTCGCTTTTTTCTGAATTAAATCATTAATGCTTTTCGCAAGAAATTTTAGTTCTTCGGATTTAATTTTATAAAAACTTCGGTTGGTGATAAAAACTGTCGGAATGATTTCTTTTTCAGTGCTGAAGCTTTCGTCTTTAGTAATTACAGCAACCGGCTCAAATTTACCATTGACTTTATCGACATCAAAAAATCTTGTGCATAAAAAATGAGTGGTCGATTCTGCGAGTGCTTTTTTTTCTATAGCATCTAAAACAAGATTCGTCTTCCAATAATAGTAGGTATAAGGATGCGTTTGTTTTTCCTTGCAGGAAACCACCAACAGAAAAGCTAGAAGAAGTTGAAAAAATTTCATTACTTATAGAGAATGCTTTCGCAGTTGCAGTTGATTGAAGCGAGTTCAGAAACAGGACAGCAGTCATCTGATTTTTTGATATTTCCTTTTTCATCAGTAAGATAAATCTTCTCTTTATTAAATTTCACATAAAAAGTTTCATTATACGTTTTGAAATGTACTTTCATCACTTTCGGATTATATTTTCCTGCGTTGATCTCTTCTTTGGTTTCTGTTTGATCTGCCTGATTAACCTGAAGGAACCCAAAATGTACATTTCCGTTTTTCTTTATATCTAAATAATAAGCAGGCGTTCCTGACCCGCTTGCGCCTTGCTCGATGTTAAAATCGCGTTTTCCGGTAAAAGGTGTCGACTGTGCGAATGAAATTATTCCGAAGAGAAGCATTAATGTGCTGAAGATATTTTTCATATTACTTTTTTCTCAAAATTAAAGAATTATTTAAAAGAATTGCTTTTCAAAATTCATGCAAATCTCTAAATCATTAAAAATCAAAATATTTTGCAATATATATTTGTCAAATTAAATTTTATTCATACATTTGCACACTCATTTTAGGGGAGGAATATGCCCAATTCAAACTTGGTAATTATTTGAGAACCCGAAAAATGAACGTGAATACAAGGAAATTTTATAACATATTATATAAATAATGTCAGGTATTATTGGAAAAAAAATCGGGATGACTTCTCTGTTTGACGAAAACGGCAAAAATATGCCGTGTACCGTTATTCAGGCTGGTCCTTGCTCGGTTTTACAGGTCAGAACCATTGAAAAGGACGGATACAAATCTGTTCAGTTAGGTTTCGATGACAAGAGTGAAAAGAACGTTGGTAAAGCGTTAGCTGGCCATTTTAAAAAGGCTGGTTCTGCTCCTAAAGCTAAGTTGGTAGAATTCTACAGAGAATTCGTAGACGAAGTAAAAGTAGGAGAGGAAGTAAAAGTTAATCTATTCGCTGAAGGTGAATATGTTGACGTAACAGGAACTTCAAAAGGTAAAGGCTTCCAGGGTGTTGTTAAAAGACACGGTTTTGGAGGTGTAATGCAAGCTACTCACGGTCAGCACAACAGACTTAGAGCTCCAGGTTCTATCGGTGCGGGATCGGATCCTTCTAGAGTATTCAAAGGAATGAGAATGGCAGGTAGAATGGGAGGTAAGCAGGTAACTGTACAAAACCTTCAAGTATTAAAAGTGGATCAAGAACAAAATCTTTTAGTAGTAAAAGGTGCTGTTCCGGGAGCTAAAAATTCTTATGTAATTATCAGAAAATGGAACTAGTAGTATTAAATACATCAGGAAAAGAAACCGGAAAAAAAGTAACTCTAGACGAAACAGTATTCGGAATCGAGCCAAATAAGCATGCGGTTTACTTAGAAGTAAAACAATATCTTGCTGCTCAGCGTCAAGGTACTCATAAATCAAAAGAAAGAAGCGAAATTACTGCTTCTACTAAGAAACTTAAGAAGCAAAAAGGATCTGGTTCTGCTAGATACGGTGATATTAAATCTCCTACATTCAGAGGTGGAGGTAGAGTATTCGGTCCAAAGCCAAGAGACTACAGGTTCAAATTGAACAAAGCTCTTAAGAGATTGGCTAAAAAATCTGTTCTTTCTCAGAAAATGAGAGACAACAGCATCAAAATTGTAGAAGGATTGAGCATTTCAGCTCCTAAAACTAAAGATTTCATCACTATCTTGAATGCATTGGCATTGAACGATAAGAAGTCTTTATTCATTCTTCCTGATACAAATAAGAATGTGTATTTATCTTCAAGAAACTTACCTAAGACTAAAGTGATGAAATTTAACGAAATTTCTTCTTATGACTTAATCAATGCGGGTGAGATCGTTTTCTTAGAAGGTGCAGTTGAAAAATTCCAGGAAAATTTAAAGAAATAAATCATGTCACTAATTATTAAACCAGTTATTTCAGAAAAAGCAAACTATCTTACAGATTTAAGAGGTGCTTATTCTTTCTTAGTACAACCTAAGGCGAATAAAATCCAGATTAAAAATGCAATAGAGCAAGCTTATGGTGTAAAAGTAGCAGACGTTAGAACCATGATTTATGCTCCTAAAGTTTCTTCGAAATACACGAAAAAAGGTCTTCAAGTAGGAAAGACAAACAAATTGAAAAAGGCGATTATCACTCTTGCTGAAGGAGAAGTAATCGACATTTTTGCTGTAAATTAATTATTAATTATAAATAATAGTAATGTCTGTTAGAAAATTAAAACCTATCACCCCAGGACAGAGATTCAGAATTGTAAACAATTTTGAGGAAATTACTACCAACAAACCAGAGAAATCTCTAACTGTTGGTATTAGTAAGTCAGGTGGACGTAACCAAACTGGTAAAATGACCATGCGTTACACCGGAGGTGGACACAAAAAGAAATACAGAATTATCGACTTCAAAAGAAACAAGCATGATGTTGAAGCAACGGTAAAAACTGTAGAGTATGATCCAAACAGAACTGCTTTCATCGCTTTAGTGGAGTATGCAGACGGAGAGAAAAGATATATCATCGCTCCAAACGGGATCAAAGTTGACCAAAAAATCATTTCTGGTGAAAGCGTAGAGCCTAATGTAGGAAACGCAATGAAATTGAAGAACATTCCTTTGGGAACTGTGATTTCTTGTATCGAAATGAAGCCTGGTCAAGGTGCAATCTTAGCAAGAAGTGCTGGTTCATCAGCTCAATTAACTTCAAGAGACGGAAAATATGCCATCATCAAATTGCCTTCAGGAGAATCCAGAATGATCCTTACTGAGTGTTATGCAATGATTGGATCTGTTTCTAACTCTGATCATCAGTTAACTGTTTCAGGTAAGGCTGGTAGAAGCAGATGGTTAGGTAGAAGACCTAGAACAAGACCGGTAGTAATGAACCCAGTAGATCACCCAATGGGAGGTGGTGAAGGTCGTTCTTCCGGAGGTCACCCAAGATCTAGAAACGGTATGCCTGCTAAAGGTTACAAAACCAGAAAGAAAAACAAAGCGTCTAACCGTCATATCATATCTAAACGTAAATAATTATGGCAAGATCACTTAAAAAAGGACCATTCATCGCATATACTTTAGATAAGAAGGTTCAGGCAAATATAGAGGCTGGTAAAAAAACAGTTATCAAAACTTGGTCTAGAGCGTCTATGATCTCTCCGGACTTCGTAGGACAAACTATTGCAGTACACAACGGGAAATCTTTTATCCCGGTTTATGTTACTGAAAACATGGTAGGTCACAAGTTAGGCGAATTTTCTCCAACAAGATCTTTCAGAGGTCATGGTGGTAATAAAAACAAAGGAAGTAGATAATCATGGGATCAAGAAAAAGAGAAAGTGCATTAGCACGTAAATTAACAAATCAAGATGTAGTAAAAGCATTACACAATGATTGCCCTTCATCTCCTAGAAAGATGAGATTAGTTGCTGATATCATCAGAGGGGTAGAAGTTGACAAAGCTTTAAGCATCCTAAAATATTCAAAGAAAGACGCTTCAAACAAATTAGAGAAAGTATTACTTTCTGCGATGGCTAACTGGCAATCAAAGAACGAAGGTGCTGATATCGAAGAGGCTAATCTTATCGTTAAAGAAATTTTTGTAGACAGTGCAAGACAATTGAAGAGACTGAGACCAGCTCCACAAGGTAGAGGGTACAGAATCAGAAAAAGATCAAACCACATTACACTAATCTTAGGTACAAAAGAAAATTAATTCAAGGTATGGGACAGAAGACAAATCCAATTGGTAACAGATTAGGTATCATCAGAGGATGGGATTCTAACTGGTTTGGCGGAAACGATTATGGAGACAGAATCGCTGAAGACTACAAAATCAGAAGATACCTTGAAGCAAGATTATCTAAAGGTGGAATTTCAAAAATTTATATTGAAAGAACACTTAAATTAGTAACAGTAACAATCACTACTGCTAGACCGGGATTAATCATCGGTAAAGGAGGTCAGGAAGTTGATAAGTTGAAAGAAGAATTGAAGAAACTTACTAAAAAGGATATTCAAATCAATATTTTCGAAATCAAAAGACCTGAGCTTGATGCAGTATTAGTTGCAGACAGTATCGCTAAGCAAATCGAAAACAGAATCTCTTACAGAAGAGCTGTAAAGATGGCTATCGCTTCTACAATGAGAATGGGTGCTGAAGGAATCAAAGTTCAGATCTCGGGTAGATTGAACGGAGCTGAAATGGCAAGATCTGAGTCTTTCAAAGACGGAAGAATTCCATTATCAACTTTCAGAGCAGATATCGATTATCATATCGGTGAAGCATTAACTCAGTACGGTAAGTTAGGAGTTAAAGTTTGGATCATGAAAGGTGAAGTTTACGGTAGAAGAGATCTTTCTCCATTAGTAGGACAACAGAAGAAAGGTGGTCCTTCAGGTGGCGGAAACAGAGGAGGCGGAGACAGAGATAACAGAAGACCTTCAAGAGATAAAAAAAATAATTAATAAAATTTTAGAGGATAGTTTTTAAATGACCGTTACTTTTTTAAAATCTAAATTCTAAAATCTAAAATTTAAGAAATTATGTTACAACCAAAAAGAACCAAATTCCGTAGAGTTCATAAGATGAAAATGAAGGGGATTGCTCAGAGAGGTAATCAACTTGCTTATGGAACTTTCGGAATCAAAGCTAACGAAGGTGCTTGGATTACTGCAAGACAAATCGAAGCTGCTCGTATCGCTGCGACAAGATATATGAAAAGAGAAGGTCAACTATGGATCAAAATATTCCCGGATAAGCCTATTACTAAAAAACCAGCCGAAGTAAGGATGGGTAAAGGTAAAGGTGCTGTAGAATATTGGGTAGCTGTAGTAAAACCAGGTAAAATTATGTTCGAAATCGGAGGAGTATCTTACGATATCGCTAAGGAAGCTTTAAGACTTGCTGCACAGAAATTACCGGTTACGACTAGATTTATAGTTGCAAACGATTTTGTTAAACCTCTTTAATCTCTGAACAATGAAACAAGCTGAAATTAAAAATCTAAGCGCTGAAGATATTCAAGCAAAATTGGCTGAAGCTAAAGCTCAATTCTCAAAAATGAAATTGGCTCACAAGATCAGTCCACTTGAAAATCCAATCCAAATCAGAGATTTGAGAAAGACAATCGCAAGACTAAACACTGAGTTAACTAACAAACAATAATCCTTTTTACAATGGATAGAAATTTAAGAAAAGAAAGAATCGGAGTGGTTTCCAGCAATAAAATGGAAAAAACTATTGTTGTTAGTGAAACTACAAGAGTAAAGCACCCGATGTACGGTAAATTCGTTTTGAAAACGAAAAAATATACTGCACACGACGAGAACAACGAATGCACAGAAGGAGATACTGTATTAATTACAGAAACAAGACCTTTGAGCAAGAGCAAGAGATGGAGATTAGTAAGAATCATTGAAAAAGCTAAGTAATGTTACAAACAGAATCAAGATTAAAAGTTGCTGATAACACAGGTGCTAAAGAAGTACTAGTGATCAGAGTTCTGGGAGGTACCAGAAGAAGATATGCTTCAGTTGGTGATAAAATCGTAGTTACTATTAAAGATTCTACACCATCAGGAAACGCTAAGAAAGGTCAAGTATCAAAAGCGGTAGTAGTAAGAACAAAAAAAGCAGTGAGAAGAAAAGATGGATCTTACATCAAATTCGAAGACAATGCTTGTGTTTTACTAAACGCTGGAGGAGAGATGAGAGGAACACGTGTTTTCGGACCTGTTGCTCGTGAGTTGAGAGACAAAGAATATATGAAAATCATTTCATTAGCTCCTGAAGTACTTTAATATTTAAAATTTTAAAAAAAAATGTCAAAGTTAAAAATAAAAAGAGGAGATAACGTAATCATTACCACTGGTAAAAAAGACATCAAGGGTAAAACTGGTGAAGTTATTGAAGTGATCAAAAAAGAAGGAAAAGACCCTAGAGTAATCGTTGCAGGACTTAACATCGTTAAAAAACACGTTAAGCCTTCAGCTTCAAATCCTCAAGGAGGAATTACAGAAAAGGAAGCTTCTATACATATCTCAAACGTAGCTTTAGTTGGTAAAGACGGAAAAGCTATCAAAATCGGTTACAAAATCGATGGAGATAAAAAAGTAAGAATCGACAAAAAAACGGGTGAAACTTTATAATTTTAAATAACACATGGAATATATCGCAAGACCCAAAAAAGCATATCACGAAACAATTGTTCCAGCAATGATGGAAGAATTCGGTTACAAATCAGTGATGCAGGTACCAAGACTGGAAAAGATTATCTTATCTCAAGGTTTAGGTGATGCTACTGCTGATAAGAAAATCATCGATTATGCTGTTGAAGAACTTACAAATATTACCGGGCAAAAAGCTGTAGGTACTATTTCAAAGAAGGATGAAGCTGCTTTCAAATTAAGAAAAGGTATGCCTGTAGGAGCTAAGGTAACGCTTAGAGCTACAAAAATGTACGAATTCTTAGACAGATTGACTTCTTCTGCTTTACCACGTATTAGAGATTTTTCTGGTATCAAAGCTGACGGTTTCGATGGTAGAGGTAACTATAACTTAGGTATTACTGAGCAAATTATCTTCCCTGAGATCGTAATCGACAAAGTAAAGAAAATCCAAGGGATGGACATTACTTTCGTTACAACTGCGAAAACAGATAAAGAAGCTAAAGCATTATTAACTCACTTCGGTTTACCTTTCAAAAAGAACTAAGAAATGGCTAAAGAATCAATGAAAGCGCGTGAGCGCAAAAGAGAAGCTACTGTAGCGAAATACGCTGAGAAAAGAAAAGCTCTTAAAGAAGCTGGTGATTACGAAGGACTTCAGAAATTGCCTAAAAATGCTTCTCCTGTAAGATTACACAATAGATGTAAATTGACAGGGAGACCAAGAGGTTACATGAGAACCTTTGGTATTTCTAGAGTAACTTTCAGAGAAATGGCCAACAACGGTCTTATCCCGGGAGTGAAAAAAGCTAGTTGGTAATAATTACTAATTAATCGAGACAATTAAGTTGTTGAGATACTAAAGAAATAAATATCAGACCGAGGTTTTCTGAAGTCTGATATTTTAATCTTCAAGTCTTTTCAATACTGGTTGTCTTTTAACCAATAATTTAAATAGAAAAATGGTAACAGATCCAATTTCAGATTTCCTAACAAGAGTAAGGAACGCACAAAGCGCAGGCCACAAGGTGGTGGAAATTCCTGCATCGAAAATCAAAAAGGAGCTTACGAAAATCTTATTTGATCAAGGGTATATCTTAAACTACAAGTTTGAAGATAGCGCTGTTCAAGGGACAATCAAAATCGCTCTTAAGTATGACAAACAAACAAACAAGCCTGCAATCAAATCTATCCAGAGAGCTTCAAGACCAGGTCTAAGACAATACAAAGGATCTACAGAACTTCCAAGAGTATTGAACGGTTTGGGTGTAGCAATTATCTCAACTTCTAGAGGAGTAATGACAGATAAGAAAGCTAGAGAAGAAAAAGTAGGTGGTGAAGTAATTTGCTATGTTTATTAATTTTTAATTAAAGGAAAATGTCAAGAATTGGTAAAGCAATTATAACAATTCCAGCTGGAGTTACTGTCTCTGAAAAAGATGGCGTTGTAACTGTAAAAGGTCCTAAAGGAGAACTTACTCAGGAACTTACAGACGGAATTACTTTAGAACAAGAAGATGGGGTGCTTACATTCAGCAGACCGTCTGATTCTAAACAACACAGAGCGCTACACGGTTTGTACCGAGCGTTGATCAACAACATGATTATTGGAACTGCTGAAGGTTTCACTAAAAAGTTGGAACTAGTGGGAGTAGGATACAGAGCTTCTCACTCAGGTCAAAAACTTGAGTTAGCGTTAGGTTTCTCTCACGGTATCGTACTCGAACTTCCAAAAGAAGTGATCATCGATACATTGACTGAAAAAGGTAAAAACCCAATTATTACTTTAACGTCTCATGACAAGCAACTTCTAGGAATGGTTTCTGCAAAGATCCGTTCATTCAGAAAGCCTGAGCCATACAAAGGAAAAG